>Ga0315336_1000034_pt1 | contig 830882 bp, 741 predicted proteins | sample ASW5metaG_FD_204512 | JGI IMG/M metagenome (GOLD analysis project Ga0315336, IMG submission 204512) | Ammonia-oxidizing marine archaeal communities from Monterey Bay, California, United States - ASW #5 | ecosystem: Environmental > Aquatic > Marine > Intertidal zone | place: USA: California...
ATACCGCCGCCGCCGCCCATGTCACCGCCGCCGCCGCCCATGTCACCGCCGCCACCGCCGCCGCCGCCCATGTCACCTGGGGGTGGTGAGGCTTGGGGTGGTGGTGGTGCGCCGCCGCCGCCGCCGCCCATGTCACCGCCGCCGCCGCCGCCGCCGCCGCCCATGTCACCTGGGGGCGGGCCCATTGGAGGACCCTGCGCAAATGCAGGTGTGATAGAAGCCCCGACCAGGGTGACCGCGACCACAAGGACTAGGATGCGAATCATTCCGATTCCTCCGGGTAACTGGGACCGTGACTTAATGGTGAGTCCGTTATTAGATGCCACATTCAAATCCTGATATCAGCCGGTCAAATCGAATTTGGAGCGCCGTTGCGTCCGCTCCCGTTGCCGTTAACGCTATGGATTGATTGTTCGCGGGGCAAGTCCACGCACCGATCAATCCACCTACGGCGTTGCCGCCCGTAGCGTCTGTGTAAAGGAATCCGCCGAAACTCCCGGTCTGTCCGTCTACTACGATGCTGCCTTCGTTGATGGAGACGAAATCAAACGTAGGCTTACTGAGTTGCTGGAGTTCATACGTTGAAGCTGCAACGTTCTGCGGAGTGTTTGTTTGCGGTTCCCAGTAGAGAACGATGTCGGCACCCTTGTAGGTGAAGGTCGCCAGGCCCTGAGTGTTGTCAGCCGTTGGGCCCGTCCATCCAGACACAGAAAGATCTGAAGATGCGAACTGCGTATCCTCATCCATCTTCAGAGTGAAGCCGTATCCATCGAAAACATTGCTCTCTATCGGAGTCGCCGTTGCCGCGGGTGGTCCGACAATAGGAGTTGGTGTCGCCGCAAGCGCTTCAGCCACGGCTGTTTCGGCAACCGTCACGGTCTCGGCTGCCTTCACTGCCTCTGCTTTCGTTGCGGCTTCAGTGGCGGCGGCTTCAGCGGCGACCACTGCAGTGGGAACCGTGCTCGCGTCACCGGCGGCCGGCGCTGTTGTGGCTTCTGGTGCTGGATCCGCGTCTGATCCACCGCCACAGGCTACGATCATCGCTAAAACCACGGCTCCCACGGAACTCACGATAAGCGATCTGTGTCGATTTTTAAGCAGTGCACCAGTTCTCAAGGCATGTTCCTAATTAAGGGCTTTGACGAGGCAATGATGTTTCTCATCATACCTCGATAACCACTCGGTGTTCCAATCGAAGTTAGCACATGAGTTTGCTCAAGATCAACGTCATTGAAATTGCTGAAGTTCAGGTAGCTGAGCTGGAGGCGTTTACATAGGCTGATCTGGCGGGTGAGCCCAGGGAGATGCTTGGTTCGTGGTCTCCGAACTTTTGAGGCTTATCAAAGCTGAGATGGGTTTTGTTTACACAAGTTGGGAGAGTGAAGAGGCGTTCCTTACATGGGTGAGCAACTCTGTGACGGTGACGGCAGCGGAGTGCGGTTGGCATCCCGAATAACACTCAGCGGCGAATCAGGCGGTCACGCTGGAGGATATCCCCGGGTCATCCTCGTGATGGCGAAAACCCGGTAGCGACGGGGACCGGATCTGCTGGGCTTTGAGGCGGTGATGCAGGTCGCTAAGTCTGAATTACAGCCGAAGACATCGGTCGTGCCGCACTAAAGGATCGCTCTCGATTTGAACGTTGTCTCGTTGAAGGTTCGCTTGTAGTCTGACTCTCCGGTCTTACGGACGCGTCCCTTCCCGAGCTTGAACCTGTAGCGGCTCGATATCGGGTCCGGAACCCGATGCACGAGGCTGTTGGCGGCAGAATCTGGCCAGCGAGGCCAAATAAAGTTCGTGAACATCACGCCGGTTCGCACAACATCGGTAACGATCGCGACGGCCGTCACCCGCCCGCTTCCGGTTTTTATGTGGCCCTTTTCGACCAGTTCAGAGAACCCGTACGATTCGCCCTCGGTGAAGGTGAACCCACCGGTCTGGATGAGTACGTCGTTGTTCGTAATTTCCACCCAGTCGCCGCTTTCGATGCCTCGTTCTATTGCGTCATCTGGATGGATCTCGACGAAATGCTCAGGAGTTCTGTTGGCGAGATATGGCTTGCGTAGATCGTCGTATGCGGACTGCCACACTTCGCCGATTCGTCCGCTTGTGACCCATAACTCATCGCCTTGCGGCGTAATGCGATCGTAGAAATCGCTGAACAGCTCCCAGGGGGACTTGTTCAAGACGGCTTTACCGGAGTGTGATTTGAAGTGCGTCAGCCATTTCTGGTGAACGCCGGCACCCTGTGGCGACTCCAAGTCCAGCGTTGAATCGTGAAGACGAACCGTCCCTGTCAGATCGGCATCTATTAGTCTGATCGGTGTCTGAATGCCTGTCGTGCCGTACCTCTTTAGAAGTTCATGAGCCCTGATGCCGTCCCGCTCCGCGATTACTACGAGTGGGTGGTAGTTGAGTACGCCGTCTCGTCCAAACTTGGACGCTTCCTCGAAGACATCGTTCGAGTCTTTCCAGTTGTAACCCTCGTAGCCCATTGCTCGACCGAACTTTGAGATGGCCCACCAGTCAGGCTGTGCCTCTCCAGGTGGGTCCGTGAACTTTTCGTAAAGGCGCAGCCGGCGTTCTCCGTTAGCGCGTGTGAGGTCGCTTTCGCCCCAGCCGGAGGCGGGCAGGACTATGTCCGCAAGCTCCGTTGTTATCGGTGCACGCGGGTAAATCTCCGAGTTCACGATCACCATGCCGCCGCTGTCGGCCCGTTGGATCAACGCCTCTGCGGCGGTAACAGGGTTGGTGTCAGTTATCTGGTGCGGATTGTCCCTAGTCAGCTCCACGAAGCGTCGGTACATGTCGTCTGATGCGGCCATCGCCTGAATCCAAAGCGTTCCGATCACCCACGCGAACCGTAAATTGCCGGATGCAACCCAGCGATCTAGATCAATATCCTGACGTCGTCGGCCGGGCAACTTGTTCGGGCTCTGAATACGAGGGTAGGGAGCTGCGCCCTTCCAACCGCGTTGGTGACCGCCCAACCGGGAGATCATTTTCCCGGGCCTATTTCCGGCACCGCAGATCAGCCCGAGCGCTGCATATGAGGCAGTGTTCAGGTAGTTATTCGACCAGTAGTTGCCTTTTTCCAGTCCGAAAGAAGCTTTGGGGCGCACCCCGTCTACTGGTTTCGCAAGAATTTCGGCGGCCAGCCTGATCTTCTCTTCTGGAACGCCGGTGATCTCTGATGCCCGTTCTAACGTTGAGATGTCCTGATCGAACAACCACTTAACGTACCCTTCGTAATCGGTCCCCAACTGGCCCCACGTGGTCCGCCACTCGACGGGTGTGTTCCGGGTCCCACGCCCCATCCCGGCGTCAATCTCCCATGAATTTGCGATCCACTTCTCGATGAATTCTTGGTCCTGCCAGCCGTTCTCTATGATCAGGCGGATGATTGCCAGGTGAAGGGCCGTGTCGCTGCCCGGGATCACTTGTAGGTGGAGACCCCCTCGCGCTTCGGCCCACGCGACGCCCTGTGTGCGCCTGGGGGTGGCGAAGATAAGCTTCTTTTGCGGACCTGTCATGACCCATTCAGTGAACAGCACCGTCTTCGTCTCGAAGGGATCGGTCCCCGAAAAGAAGATCACCTCGGCCTCGCCCCAGTCCTTGTAACTGGCGCTAAACGCGATGATCCCTGAGTCGCTCAGGCCTGGAGTATCTGAACCTGGTCCCGGCTTGTCGTGCGGGGCGTATGCCGGGGTGTGAACGGATCTAAAGGCGAGTTTGGAGATTGCATAGGTGTTTTCGAAGTAGTTGTAAGAGTAGGTTTTCATCCCCCACGCGGGCGCTCCGTACTTTGAGATCACGTGGCTTGAAACGCGCTGCATGACCTCGATAGCGTCGTCCCATGAGATCGGAACCAACTCGCCGTTAACACGCATCATGGGCGTCTTGAGGCGGTCAGAAGTCGGTCCGTCCGGGTTATAGACCTTCCCGGCGAGAGTTCCACCGCGAATGCTGTGGTTGCCCGCGCGGTTGACGACCGAGGCGAACGGGTCCGGCTGCACGACTACGTGATGGCGAATGCCGTCGATCAGTGTGAAGTTGTGCTGGTTAGGGCTGATCCATGCCGCTCCGACCCCGAGAGGGAAGTCCTCTCCAAGCGCGTTCTCAGAAGCCTGAGGTCCGCCTTCCTCGCCGTCTGGCCAAGTGAATACGCGATACCCGCAACCGACGACGCAATAGTCGCAAGCCGTGTTGGTTATCCTGGCGTTCGGTGGTGGTAGCGGAACGCTCGTCTGTGGAACGTAATCTGCCATCTACGTTCGATCTCCATCGAGGATTTTCACTTGATCACCTCGTACGGTGGGAGTTGCGGTTCCTCTACGATAATCGGGTCGCCGGTCAGGGACATCAGAAATGCGATTAGGTCTGATTTATTCTGATCGGTAAGACCGAGTGGCCGGAGAAGAGGGTCAAGATTAGGAGATTCTCCTCCGCCTGAGTTGTAAAAGTCGATGACCTCTTCCAGTGTCGCGAATGCCCCGTTATGCATGTAGGGCGCGGTCTGACCAAGTTCCCGGAGCATCGGGGTACGGAACTGACCGAAATCTGTATCGATCTTGGTCACCAGATACAGTCCCGGGTCGTCGGTCGCGGTCCGATAGACCTCTTCCGAGACTCCCCGCGCACGAAGCTGATAATTCAACGTAATCTGGCGAATCGCATCGGTCGAGAACTGTTCGGGGGTCGGGACCCCCAGCCCGTGGAAATCCTCATCCGTGAATAATCTCCCGCGGTGACATGCTGAGCAGCCTGCGGTTGTCGTGAACAACTTAAAGCCGCGCTTTTCTGACTCCGATAGGGCCGATTCATCCCCTTCCATGAAACGATCGAACGGGACGTTGGTGGAAAGGATTGTCGATTGGAATATTGCGATGGCGCGTGATGCGTCTTCAAACCACGGCCCCCCGGGGCCGAACACATCGTCGAAGCGTTTCACGTACTCGGGGATCTGTCGCAGTCGCTCCTCCACCATGACCGGATCCATGTTCATTGCCACGGCGCCCTTCATCGCACCTTGCGCCTGGATGTCCAGCCTGAGCGCTTTTCCATCCCAGTCCAACTTCGGATGGAAAGCAGAGTTGATGACCGTAGGTGTGTTACGCCAGTGGACCGCCCCGGCGTACCCGAAACTAAGCGGCAGACCGTCTGTCCAGCCCTGGCCCGGCTGATGGCAAGAGGCGCAACTGACGGCCGAGTTCGCCGAGAGCCTGGGATCGAAGAACAGTAGCCGCCCAAGCGCAACTTTCGCTTCGCTAAAGGGGTTGTCCTGAGGAAGATTGACCTCATCAAGCTCGTCGAATCCGAGTACGCGCGCCTGGAATGGAGTCAGCGGTACGAATTCATTGTCCTCGGCTGAAGGCGTCGGCGAGGCGATCACACTGGGAGCATCGTCGCCGGTCATTAGTAAAACGGTGACGATGATTGCGATCACCGTAATACCAACGGCGCCGAGCGCGATCCAGCGAATGCGAACCGGCATCATTTACGGTCCTTGCTCTTGCCCTGCCTCCGATTGCAGGGCCTGATTATGACGGTGCTACGCATGGTAAAGATTTTCGTCGTTTCGTTTGGCGTTGACATCAGGCGGGGTTACCGCCCCCGAAGTTGTATAAAAGTCCGTGTGGCCAGCGCATCGTGCAGCGTTTCAAGTTACCACCAGACCTCCATCGGGCCTACCCGACCCGGTGGTTCCTTTTGCCGATTGGACCAAGCCTGATGGCGTCCCATCGATCCACCCAGTTGACGATGCCGACCCTCTCGCCCCAGGCGTTGTACTCCCGTGACATCCTCGTTAAACGACCTTTCTCTCCATCCGCCCGGTTGTTTAGTTCCGTTCGATCGTCCGAGATGTTGTAAAGCTCCCATGCGCCCGGGTATTCAGAAACCAACTTCCAGTCTCCGTCTCTCATCGCCCGATTGCCTTCATGTTCCCAATGGATCGGAGACGCTCGTTTCCAATCGGGATTTTGGAAGGACGGGACCAGGCTCTCCCCTTCAAGTGGCTTGATCGCGTGGCCGTTGTTCTCCGTCGGGTAGCTTGTGCCAGCTGCCTGCAAACAGGTGGGCATGATGTCGATCAGGTGCGCGGGGGAATGGATCGTCTCAGGAGATTTGATTTTGGCTGGCCAGTTCACGACTAGCGGGGTTGAAATTCCACCCTCGTGTGTCCAGCGTTTGAATAGCCGGAACGGGGTGTTCGATGTATTGGCCCAAGGAAGGTCATAGCTCTGAAAGGTGTCCGATCCGCCGGGGCGCAGGTCCGGGATATTCCCGACGGTGGCGCGTGATCCATCGAGGTTCGGGGTGTTGAAGTTGGCGTAGTTTGGCCGGTTTGAGTCTTCTGCGCAGAACTCGGCGCACCCTCCGTTGTCCGCCATGAACATTATCAGTGTGTTGTCAGTCTGGCCCTGTGCCTCGATCTGCGCCAGCACGCGGCCGATGCCTTGGTCCATGCGGTCTATCTGGGCCGCGTAGACCGCCATTCTGAGATCTTCCCAATCGTGATTCGGCGTTTCGTCCCACGCCGGGGAGTCGGGGTCGCGCTTGCTGATTTCCCATTTAGGATCGACTAGCCCGAGAGAACGCATACTTTCGTGGCGCGAGGTCCGCAGGGCATCCCAGCCGTCGCTGTATTTTCCTTCGTAACGAGCGATATCTTCTTCAAAGGCGTGCAAAGGCCAGTGTGGTGAGGTGTACGCCAGATAGAGGAAGAACGGGTTTTGGGAACCGGCATTGCCAGAGATCATCTCGATCGCATGATCTGAGATGGCATCCGTGTAGTAGAAATCGGGCGAGTCCGGCTGGATCAGGGTTTGATCTTCCATCAGCGTCATCGGGTTCCAGAAACTGCCGGCGCCGGTCAGTGTCCCGAAGAACTTGTCGAACCCGCGTTGGCGCGGTGTCGGGGAGCCGGGTTCGCCGGGCGTCCACGTATCGGGTTTCTGAAGATTGTGAGGGCCGCCGACGTGCCATTTACCGGACATGAACGTCTCGTAACCGGTCGACGATAGTGCCTCGGCGATCGTCACGCAGTTGTCATTCAGATAGCCTTGGTATTCCCGCGTGCCGTAGTCATCGACCATGTGGCCGACGCCCGCCTGCTGCGGGTTGAGGCCGGTGAGCAGGGCGGCGCGTGACGGGCAGCAACGGGCCGAGTTGTACATCTGCGTGTATTTGAGGCCACCCGCAGCAAGTTTGTCGATATTCGGTGTCCGGATTTCTGAGCCCCAGCACCCGAGATCAGCAAAACCCATATCGTCCGCCAAAATAACGATGATGTTGGGCCGGGATTCAGGTTGATTGCTCAATTCATTGTTCCATCGTTGCTTGCGTTGTGAGTATCGTTCCGTGTTGCGACACGTTTCGGCGGGCCAAGTCGGACGCTTGGAACCTGTACGGTGTGATTGTGTCTCGTAATCGTGTCCATGCCCATCGGTCTCGGCGAGGATGGTATGGGCCAGGGCTGAACGCCGCTCGCAGTTGCCCATTCCGCGTAATCGCGCATCATTGTGGACGCACGATCACGCTCACCTGAGATCAGATCAGTTAGTTCCGTGCGGTCGTCATCGATGTTGTAAAGCTCCCAGGCATCTGTCGAACCGGGATCACGTGGATCTGGGTTTGGCGGCGCTCCGACTTCACTCACCAGTTTCCATGGGCCGATACGCACGGCGCGATTGCCTTCATGCTCCCACATGATGGGCTGTTCCCGATGCCATTTTCGGCCCTTCAAAGCCGGGAGTAACGATTCGCCTGCCATGGGTTGGATATCGTGGCCGCCACGCGTGGTCGGATATGTTGCCCCCGTGGCATCTACAAGCGTCGCCATCACGTCCATGACGTGCGCGGGCTCGTGAACGATCTCGCCGCCGGGTATCTGACCGGGCCAGTGGGCAATGAACGGAGTGGAGATGCCGCCTTCGTGCGTGTAGCGCTTGAACAGTCGAAACGGGGCGTTGCTGGCGTTGGCCCAGCTGATATCGACGCTCGCAAAGGTGTCGGCCGGGCCCGGCTCGATACTCGGCGTATTGCCGACTCGTACCATCCGGCCATCAACGGTCGGGTGGATGTAGCGCGATGGATCCGGGTAGTTCGTGTCCTCCTGGAGGAACTCGGCGCAACCGCCGTTGTCGGACATGAACATGATGATCGTGTCGTCTTCGGCGTCGTGTTCCTTGAGGGTGTCAAGGACCTTGCCAACGCCGCGGTCGAGCTGCTCGATCTGCGCCGCATATGTCGCCATCTGGATGTCCCGCCACTCCTGGTTATCAGCGTCCTCCCAGGCCGGAATGCCTCGTTCACGGGGAGAGATAGCCCACTTCGAGTCCAGAACTCCTAGACCTTTTTGCTGCTCGTGCCGAGAAGTACGAAGGGCATCCCATCCGCCCATGTAGCGTCCCCGGTACTTTTCGATGTCGTCTGGGTGCGCGTGCAAAGGCCAGTGCGGCGCGGTGAATGCCAGATACAAGAAAAAAGGATCGTCCCGATGCAGGGCGTCATCCACAAAATCGGCGGCATGCTGGCTGATCGAGTCCGTGAAGTGGTAATCGGTCGTATCCACGCTGATTCGAGTCAAGTCATCCATCAGCATGTTCGGGTTGTAGTAACTCCCCCCACCCGAGAGGATTCCGTAGAAACGATCAAACCCGCGACCCATAGGAGTTGGGTAGCCTTGCATGTCCGGATACCAGTCATCAGGGAGGGTGGCTTGCTCGCCGCCGACGTGCCACTTACCGGCCATTAAGGTCCTGTATCCGCCGTCCTTCAGTACCTCAGCAATGGTGACACAGTTGTCATTCAGATAGCCCTGGTACGACGGAACACCCAGGTCGACGACCATGTGGCCGATACCGGCCTGTTGCGGGTTGAGACCCGTCAGGAGTGATGCTCGGGTAGGGCAGCAACGGGCGGAGTTATACATCTGCGAGAACCGAACCCCTTCCTTCGCAAGGCGGTCCAGGTTAGGAGTCCGGATCTCTGAGCCGTAAGCGCCGATATCGCCCCAGCCAAGGTCGTCCGCGAGGATCAGGACAACGTTGGGGCGTTTGGGGCAGCTAGGATCGGGCATATTTGTTGGCCTCTAGTCTCCTGACAGCAAGAGTAAATTTGAAATCAAAGGCTACGGGTTCCCCGGGTACATTAAGCAAAATAGATACGTCTCTAAGTCGTGTCGTGGAAAAGAAAAAGCCCCGGCGGACGGTGGGTTCCGCCGGGGCTCTTACGTTGCGGCTCAGGAGATATGACCTTTTGGGGGGAGCGGACTCTACTAAGGGGGGATCCGCTCTCAGGTCTTTAGCATCTGCTGTAGCCGCATGAGTAGCACTTTGCGCAGCCCTCTTCGTGGGCGAGGCTTGCATTGCAATCCGGGCACAACTCAGTGGACAGGGCTTCCACCATGGTCTGGTTCGCGTTACTTGTGATTTCGGTCGCCTCTGCCGACCGGGTCGAGATCAACCCGATGTCGTCCGGCTCTGGTGCTTCGAACATCCCGATCTGTGCGGTTTCCGAGTCGCTGATCGGGCCGGATGGCATAAGACCAGTACTAGAAACACGATCCAGAACCAGAGAGATTGCGTCCGGAACCGAACGAATGAGGTCTCCGTTGTCCCACACCGGTACATCGGTGATACCGCGAAGTTGCTTGATGATCTCGTTCGGGTCCACGCCGGATCGGAGTGCGAGTGACGCTAAACGTGACATGCCTTCTGACATTGCGGCGTCGTTTCCGCCAGCCTTGCCAAGCGTTGCAAACATCTCGAATGGTCGCCCATCCGATGCGACGTTGACCGTCACGTACAGAGGACCTCGTCCGGTGCGAATCCGGTTGGTTACGCCCTGCAACGAGGCTGGCCGGTCACGGGGGACCGAGAACTGTGGAATGACCTTTAGGCTCGATCCGTCTTCGGCTTCACCGGAGTTTGCGTTATCGGATGTACCGGTCGCCAGGACCTCCTTGTCACGGCTGCCTGAGCGATAAACCGTGATGCCCTTGCACTTCAACTCCCACGCCGTGATGTAAGTCTCCTCGACATCCTCGATTGTCGCATCGTTCGGGAAGTTGATCGTCTTTGAGATACCGGCGTCAACGCTCTCCTGGAACGCCGCCTGCATCTTGACGTGATACTCCGGGCTGATGTCCGTGGCTACGTGAAACAGACGCTTCACGTCCTCCGGAACGTCATCTCTAACCTGAAGCGAACCGCCGTCAGAGAGGTGCTCCAGCAATTCCTCGCTGTAGAAGCCCCGCTCCCGGGCGATCCGCTCAAAGTTGCTGTCTACGTAGAAGAGGGTCTTGCCTTCAAGGATGTTCTGCTTCCTGAATGCAAGTGAGAAGATCGGCTCGATACCACTTGAGCAACCCGCGATCATCGAGATCGTGCCCGTTGGTGCCACCGTGAGCCGGCAGGCGTTGCGAATGTCTGGGTCGCCGTCTGTCTCATACTTGCTGCCTGCGAAAGCCGGGAACGGCCCGCGCTGCGTTGCTAGATCGATGGACGCTTGGTCCGACTCGTCACGGATGAACGCCATCAGCGTCCGTCCAATTTCGATCGCCTGTTCGCTGTCGTACGGCACGCCGAGCGTCACCAGCATGTCGGCGAAGCCCATCACTCCGAGGCCGATCTTGCGGGTGAAGTTAGCCATCTCTTCGATGGCCGGGACTGCGTACTTGTTGGCGTCGATCACGTTGTCCAGGAAGTGGACGCTCAACCGGGTTACTTTGCGCAGGTGGTCGTAGTCGACCGACTTGACACCATCTGCGTCCTCGACGATGAACTTGGACACGTCGATAGAGCCAAGGTTGCAGGACTCGTTCGGCAGAAGAGGCTGCTCGCCGCAGGGGTTCGTCGCCGTGATCTCTCCGAGGTGAAGTACCGGGCTGTTCCGGTTCACCTCATCCATAAAGATCATTCCTGGCTCGCCGTTCCTCCATGCGCCGTACACGATCTTCGAGAAGACCTCACGGGCATCTAAACGTCCGACCTCCATCATTTGACTGTCCGGGTCGGACGCCTTGACCTTGGATCGGAGCGCGTAGTCGGTGCCGTCCTTGACGGCCTGCATGAATTCATCCGTTGCACCGACAGAGATGTTGAAGTTGTGGATGTCACCCTCGACCGTTTTGCAGTCGATGAACTCGAGGATGTCCGGGTGGTGGACGTTCATGACGGCCATGTTTGCGCCGTCACGCTTACCACCCTGGGTTACAAGCGTGGACACAGATGACAGATGCCGCAGAACGGCGATTGGCCCACATGCCTTGCCATGGGTCGACTGGATCGGCGTGCCCTTTGACCTGATCTCGGTCAGCGCAAAACCAGTTCCCCCGCCAAATTTCTGGACCATCGCAGCATCGTGTGCCGCGTCCATGATCCCTTCCATGCTGTCCTGAAGAGGAAGCACAAAACATGCAGACAGAGTTCCCGCGCCTGTTCCGGCATTCATCATCGTGGGTGAGTTCGGAAGGAACTCCAGCTTCGCCATCATCCGATAGAACTCTTCGGCCGTTTCGCCTATTTGTTCGTCAGATCGCCCGTACGCACGATCAGGCGCCGCGAGCGCCCTGGCCACCCGCCGGAACATTCCCTGTGGGTCTTCTTTGACCTTGTCGTTCGTGTCCTTGTCCAGATAACGCTTCTCGAGCACGACGAGAGCATTGTCTGTGATTACCGCAGGAGCGAACTCTTCAGAAGAGTCATCCGCCGGAGCGTTATCAGCGCTTCCGCCGATGCCGAGCACGGTCTCAGCTTCGGTTATGTCCTGTATAAGGCCGCGCTCTTTCAGCGTCGTCAGCATCTCGGTTGTTGTCTCGGCGGTGCTGTGTGCGTTGCGGGTCGTGTCCGTGCTCATTCGCGAATCCTGTATCTGAACTGAGGTCTGCTAAAAGGTATGGCTTCCGTACGGTTGGGAACTCGGTCGATTGAAATGGTGGTGCGGAAGGTGTCCTGTGATCCATCCTGAATTCCAGGTTCACCTGACCGGATTGGCTACTGGTACGGCCTATGAGATCTTAAGAAGCCCTTGTCCGCGCGGCGCATCCGGAACAATGAGGAACCGATCGCGTCGGCGTGTTAATGAGCCGGGACACCGGCGTAGCACTGTGCGCATCGGATCCTCCTTTCCCCTCACTCCCAATACCGGGAGTGGCCTGTTTGCAGATTAGCCATCAGTCGCCTAAGACGGCCCTGCGTGTCCTTCGTCTTCTGCCTCGATCGGCAATTCTCGGTACGTCGTCTTCGATCAATCGGAGTTGTGGTTTGGGGTTGTCCAAGGATTCATCACGAAGCGCCTCGACTTCTTGGGCAAAGGTATCCAGGTCTTCAAAGTCCCTGTACACCGAGGCGTAGCGGATGTATGCCACGCGATCCAGTTCCCGTAACCGTTCCATCACCATCTCGCCAACGACCCGGCTTTCGACCTCGGCCTTGCCGAGACGGTGCAACTCGGAATCGATATCTGTAACTATCTTGCCAATCGCTCCAACCTCTAAGGGGCGCTTGGCGCATGCAATCCGCAGTGACCGCTCGAGTTTGTCCGTCGAGAATGGTTCCCGTCGGCCGTCCGACTTCGCGAGAAAGAGTGGGGTGGTATGCACCCTTTCGTAGGTGGTGAACCTTAGTCCACAGCCTGTGCACTCTCTTCGCCGTCGAACTCCGTCGGGAGATTCCCGTGAGTCGATGACCTTTGAGTCGTCATGGCCACAAAACGGGCAATGCACGTTTGAGCCTCCGACCCTACCGAATTAATACACCAAACCCTTTTTGGAAGGGCCACACACTATCTAGTGGCGTGATATCGCTAACCCCTACATATCGTGCGTGAAAGGCAGAGCTTGCACCAACTGTAGTGGGGTGTCAAGTCTCGGATTAAGCCGATTATCGGCCAAATGTGATTCCCACAACCATCAGCGTAAGTGGTCACTTTTGGATGTTAGATTGAATTTATGGATGACTAGTTTGAACGTGTTTTGGGAGTTGTCAGCCCTAAATACAGGACCGGTGAACGGCACGCGAAAAGGCCCTCCACGTGAATGTGAAGGGCCTTTTCAAATTTGCCTGAAACCTCCGAGGGATAACCGCGGGGATGTCTGCTTAGTCCATCCCCGTCGCGGCGTTGTTACCGCGTACCCGGCGTCGTGCTGCCGGGTGGTGGCGCAGGAACGGCGGAATGTCGAGATCGCCCACTTCAGCTGTCATGGCCTCTGCGTCCGCCATGCTGATCGAGCCGTCCTCAGCCGAGAATCCGGTGGCGATGATGGTTAGCTTGACCTCGTTCTCCATCTTCATGTCTGTCACCATCCCGAAGATGATGTTTGCCTCGGGGTCGACCACCTGCGAGATCACTTCAGAGGCCTGGTGGACCTCGTTGATCGTCAGGTCACTTCCGCCGGTGATGTTGAAGATCACGCCGCGTGCGCCTTCAAGAGAAACGTCCAGAAGAGGACTCTGGATTGCCTCTTCTGCGGCATCAATAGCCCGGTTTTCGCCGCTTCCTGAACCGATTGCCATCCACGCCGGTCCGGCGTTGCTCATCACGGCCTTGATGTCGGCGAAGTCGAGGTTGATTTCGCCGGCTACGGTGACGAGCTCTGCGATGGACTGCACGCCCTGTCGGAGAATGTCGTCGGCCATCCTGAACCCGGCTTCCATCGTCACTTGCTCATCACAGATGATGAGAAGACGATCGTTCGGGATCGTGATCAGCGTGTCTACCTTGTCCTTGAGGCGGGCGATACCTTCCTCGGCGTGCTTCATGCGTCGTCGGCCTTCAAATGCGAAAGGCTGGGTTACGACGCCGACCGTTAGAGCGCCCATCTCTCGGGCGGTCTCGGCAACGATAGGCGCTGCGCCGGTGCCAGTGCCGCCACCCATGCCGGCGGCGATGAACACCATATCTGCACCTTCGAGAACCTCTCGGACCTCGTCCCGGCTCTCCTCGGCACACGCTTGACCCTTCTCAGGATCGCCACCGACCCCAAGTCCACGTGCCGTCTCGTCGCCAATCCGCAGCCGGACCGGCACGTCGCTACGCACGAGCGCTTGAGCATCCGTGTTAACGGTGAGGTACTCCACCTCCGCCATTCGGTCGCGGTACATACGGGACACAGCGTTCGATCCGCCGCCGCCAACTCCCACGACCTTGATCTTCGCTACTCCGATGTTGTCCTGGTCTGCTTCAATTCTTGCGTTCATATCGTTTTAAGTCTCCTGACACACATCTGCGGGCCGCCGGCTACGGATTACTTCCGTTTTGCCCGTTGGTCCCTGAATTGGTTGGCCGACGCCTGGGCGTGGGTTTTGGTAATGCTTTAAGCCGCCCGGATCACTAATTAAGACCGGACGAGTTGTGTTTGATCACACCGAGGCACCTTCACGAGTACTTTTCGAAGGACCACTCGGTTCTCGATTTCGCCAACCGGTAAAGGCGTCGTACCAGCGACCACCGCTATTTACGACTTCAGTTCCGTTGACGGTTGAAACGCCAAGGTGTGAACCACGGGGCATGTTGTGTAACCCCCAGATCAGCATCCCGATTCCGGCGCTGTACGCCGGGTCCTGGTACTGCTCATCAAGTCCAACTAGAGGTCTCGGCCCCGAGATGCGGACTCTTCCCTGGAACACGTAGCGTGCGAGCGCCTGCATTCCATCCAGCTTCGCGCCGCCACCGGTGAGGACGACGCGATCGATCGGGACGTTTGCGAGTTGCGGCGCGGCCAGCTTTCCTTTAACCAGGCGGAAAAGCTCCTGCGCACGTTCTTTAAGCAACTGGCCGAGTTCTCGTTTTGTTATCGAGATTGGACCGTCCACCGAGTCGGCGAGAGAGTTGATGAGCAACTCTTCCTGCATCGTGGCAATTTCAGGAGTAACCGAACCTGAATCCCGTTTTAACTTTTCGGCCTCTTCAAATGAGGTCATGAACGAGAGAACGAGGTCATTCGTAAACTGCCAGCCGCCGACCGGTAGGACGGCGCTATGCACGATTTGACCGCCGACGAACACTGCTATGTCGGTGGTGCCGCCGCCGATATCTAGGAGTACGACTCCTTCATCACGCTCAGATGTCGTCAACGCTGCTTCTGCGGAGGCGATCGGCTCGACGATCAAGCCGGCCACATGAATCCCGGCGGTTTCCGTCGCTACCTTGAGGCGCTCGATGGCCGTTTCGTCGCCCTTGACGATGTGAGTGTGTGCGTGGATCTCCCTAGCGTGCATGCCCAAAGGCAGCCGAACGAGGTGCCGGTTGTCCAGGGCGTAACCCCGGGAGATTACGTGTAGAAGTTGGCCTGGACTACCGGACTCAAGGCCACGGACGGTTGCAAGCGAAGCGTCCAAGACATCCTGGGTGATAACACTCTCGGCCGCGTTTTCCTGTACCTGATCCCAGCGGTTGTGGGATTGAATGTGATGGCCGGATAGTCCAACGTAAGCAGATTTGATCGAGAGACCTGAGTTCGTCGAGGCTTCCTGCAACGACGCCCTGATGGCCTGCGACGTCGCTGCGTCGTCTCTAACCATGCCTTTGCTTAAACCGTCGCAGGGCGATACCCCAACACCGGCGATCTCCACATTCCCGTTGGGACGCTCACGGCCGATCACGGTCACGACCTTCGTTGTTCCGACATCTATCGCTGCTCTGTAGTCTTCCTGGATCATTTTCCTGTCCCTACCAGATACCCGTTGTCAGATTTACCGGTTGCTTGCGTCACACCTGTGATTTTCCACGTATCAGGTGGTTCCAAGGAACGGCATCTCGTAAAAGCCTTCATAGCCGTTCTGCCGCCCTGAGCCTTGCGCTTCTGCTCCTGGGATTGCCTTCTATCTCCGCCTGAGATGGTTTGATGACCCTCCGGGACACCAGCCGCAAAGAGGAGGTATGGCCGCAATCACAGATCGGCCGCTCCGGTGGGCATATGCATTTGCTTGCTTCCTGCCGGAACAGGTTTTTAACGATTCTATCTTCGAGAGAGTGGTAGGCGATCACTACGAGCCGCCCGCCCGGCTTGAGTAGAGAGATGGCCTGTCGCAGGCCGGTTTCAAGGGCGCCAAGCTCGTCGTTGACGGCTATCCGCAGTGCCTGAAAAGTCTTTGTGGCCGGGTGGATCCGCCGAGACCCTTGGCGGGGTACCGCACTCGCAATCACGTCTGCGAGCTGCGTCGCCGTCTGTAGCGGTCGCACTGCCACTATCGCCGCCGCAATACGACGGGAAGCTCGTTCTTCGCCGTACTGGTAGATCACATCGGCCAGCTCGTCACGGCCATAAGTGTTGACGATGTCGCCCGCGGTTAGCGTCTGGCGCACGTCAAAACGCATGTCCAACGGGTCAGAGCGCCGGAAACTAAATCCGCGCTCTTCGGTATCGAGTTGTAGCGACGAAAGGCCGAGGTCGAATAAAACGCCGTCGACCGAACCTTGGTTACGGCCGTTTTCGGTCGAGAACGATTCTATGTCCCTGAAATTTGCGTTTGCGGTGATTAGGCGTTCGGCGAGTTCGGGAGCACACGAGAGGTGTGCCTCCGCTGATCTGATGGCTTCCTTGTCGGCGTCGATTCCCAGCACAGTTCCGTCCGGGGCGCTCGCCCTAAGGATTGCCTCTGTGTGGCCGCCCTCACCAAGATTTGCGTCAATGTAGAAACCACCGGGCTTCACTTCAAGTGCACTGAGCACCTCAGGGATCATGACTGGGACGTGGCGTGTCTCAGGCATTCGGGCTACTTCCCGGGCGGTCGGAGTAGGGAGCGCTGGTGAGCCATGCGAGCGCGATTCCACCACGGCACTTTGCAGTGTTGAGTCCGGGAGCGTGGGGATCATGACGGGCATCAATTGCCGGGCCGTTTCCTGATCGAATACCTGTTTGAATGTCGAATCTACGCCTGTGCATTTCGAGCTCAAGATGAGCGACGCCGAGGTCCTGAGTTGGAACTTCCGCGGCGGCACTCCTATATAGGTACCAATCCAGACCACTTTTTTGCTAGTGAGGCGAATTACGTGTTTGGGCACTTTTCTTGAAACGTCCAGAAATTTCGATCGAAAAACCTGATCAAACATCTATTGCGTCTTCGGACTGTTCGTCACGCGCTCCGTGCTAGCATCTTCCTCCCGATGACTTACGATGCCGGACAACACAATCCGCCCGAATCTGGGGACTTCAGATCCGAAGGCAATCTTCATGCCCATGATCATGGGCATGAAGGCCGCCGCCGATTCGCGATCCTAACCAGCAGCGATGCCGGGGCGGCGGGTGATCGCGCAGACACGAGCGGTGATGCCATTGTCGAGATGCTCACCGTCGCCGGGTTTGAGGCGGTTGAACGTGTCATGGTTCCGGACGAGCGCGACCTGATCTCTGGGCAGTTACGTGCATGGGCGGAGAGCGGCGCCGTCGACTTAATCGTGACGACCGGAGGCACGGGTCTGGGGCCGCGGGATGTGACTCCGGAGGCAACCATGGACGTGATCGAACTCACAGTGCCGGGGATTGCCGAAACGATGCGGGCACAATCGATAGCGTCCACCCACGCGGCTATGTTGAGCCGTGCCGTGGCCGGTGTCCGAGGTCGCACGCTAATCGTCAACCTTCCCGGTAGCCCGCGTGGTGTAAGGGAAACTCTTGAAGTGATTCTGCCGGTGCTGGGCCACGCGATCGACATCCTCTCCGGACGCCGCGGCCCTCACCCGGGTCAAGGATTTTCTCGCTCTGATCACGGCTCACACGTGGCCGATGGATCGCACGAGAGTTAATCGTGAGAATCAGAATCGTGACACTTTTCCCCGAGATGTTCGATGGGCCTTTTGGTGCAAGCATTGTTTCTCGCGCGGTCAGAGACGAACTGGTCGAGATCACAACCCACCAGCTCCGCGACTACACCACGGATCGGCACCGTACGGTCGATGACACACCTTACGGTGGTGGCGCAGGAATGGTGATGAAACCAGCCCCACTGGCGGATGCCGTCCAGGACCTCAAGAATGATGCCTCTGATTCCGGACAACTGCAGCCTCACGTGATCCTGCTGTCTCCACAGGGACGCCGACTTGACCAGAACATAGCGCGGGAACTCGCAGCGCGAGACTCTTTGATAGTGGTTTGTGGTCGATATGAAGGTGTAGATGAACGATTTATCGAGGCGCTGGTCGATGAAGAGATATCGATTGGAGATTATGTAATCTCGGGCGGGGAACCTGCGGCGATCGTTCTGGTAGACGCGATTACGCGCCTGATCCCGGGCGTTCTAGGGTCCGTGGACTCGGCACCCTCAGATTCGTTTGCTTCTGGTCTTCGAGGCAAGTTGCAGGGACCCGTGTACACGCGGCCGGTGGAATGGAATGGCCGCGAGGTTCCAGAAGTACTGCTTTCCGGGGATCATGCCCGTTTGGAAAAATGGCGGGACGAGCAATCGGACGCTCGTACTCGCGAACGGCGCCCTGATTTGTTACGAAAAGAGGAGCACAAAGAGTGAACCGAAATATGTGGATGCGTGTGCTCTTGTCGCTAATGCCCATCATGCTGATCGGCGCTACCGCCTGTAGTTCTAGTTCTGAAGACGGTGGTTATAACGAATCGGATCTCACTGCGGCACAAATCGCACTGGCGACGGCCCAGGCGAAACCAGAACCCCTTGCTTCAATTGGTGCCGGTGGCCTAACAGCGGCGGACGTTTTGCACAGAGCGGTAGCGGCGTCGGCGACCCTGAAATCGTTCCGTTTCAAAACAGAAACGGTCGTCACATCTGGAGATGGACCTCTCATATCCACAGTTAACGGCGAGTGGTCCCTGCCTGGCAGATACCGTGCGACGGTGGGCGATCCTGATGATCCGATAGAAGATTTCATTGTTGCCGATGGTCGGCTTATACACAGGGAGGGTGGCACCGATGAATGGCGACTGGAGACCGAGTTTGATCCCGGACTCGGGATAGGATCAGGTCAGATCATTCCGGCCATGGACGTATTTGAGTACTCGGACTCGCTCAACCCCGATGATGGCGAGGTCTACAGGATTACCGGCGCGGAGACGCTTGATTTCACGGGCATAGAAACGACTATCGTCCAAACCCACGAACTTGTTATCCGGATTTCCGATTTTCATATCGAGAGCGTAATTTCGTTTATCAACCCAAACCCAGAAATAGGTTTAGAGGGCACACGGCGAGTCTTCGTTGTGTACGACCGCAACATACCTGAGCAGATTGTCATCCCTGAAATGGTGTCTGACCCTGCGCTCGGCGCGGAAGGCTGATTTTCGATGAGCAGATTAGCCTGATTATTCGTAATTCGCCCGCAACCGTTGCCGTCGGACGGGTGGTGGTTCTACAATTAATCACTCACTAAGTTTTAAATCGGCCGTCGCGCGCGTCCCTCCTGTCCGGAGTTTCCGGCAAATTGGGATCACCACGGCCCGGCACACGTCTCCGGGAACTGTCCCCGGTCTGCACAGAGGTATAACCGTGATCGAAGCAAGAGCGCTGATCGACGCCACACCGCGCGACTCCATCCAGGAGTTCCAGACCGGCGATACCGTTCGGGTCAACGTGATGATTCGTGAAGGCGATCGTCAGCGTGTCCAGGCTTTCGAGGGCGTTGTACTCAAGGGTCGACACCGCAAGGATGATACGCCCGCTCCGGGAGCCACCTTTACGGTCCGACGGGTTTCCTATGGGGTTGGTGTAGAGAGGACGTTCCTCGTCTGCTCCCCGCTCTTGGACTCGCTTGAGGTCACACGCCAAGGTAAAGTCCGCCGGGCCCGCGCCTACTACCTCCGTGGTCTCACCGGCCGCAGTGCCAGGATAAAAGAACGCCGCTAGACCTCAGGTCAGCTACTTTGATAGCGATCTGAGGTTACTGATGTAGCGTCGATTGACACTGCCTGCTCACACGCACACCTCCTTTTCGCGTACCCTCGCCAGATGGAAGCGCGCTCAAAAATAACACCCGGCTGTGATCTTCCCGGTTTCGCTCAGGTAGCCGTTGACGGCGCCGGTCTCCAGGCGCGGACATTTACTTACAGCGTTTCGGGAGAGATGCCGGTTCGGCCGGGCCATCTTGTGTGGGTGCCGTTTGGCCCACGGACGGTCCAGGGAATTGTGTTCGGCATGACCAATGCTCCCGAGATCGAAGAGCCCCGGGGCATTGAGCGCATCGCGTATGAGGACCCGCTGATTTCTGAGCGACAGATCAAAGTGGCGATCTGGATGTCTACTTACTACCGAGTCGGGCTGTTCATGGCGGCCTCCCAGATGCTCCCCCCCGGCTTTGCAAGTCGGCTTCGGACTTGGGTAAGCGTGGATGCTAAACGGGTCGCAGATATGGCCGCCACTGATGATCTCGGATCGCGAGATGACCGTGCCCTGCGCATGGTTGAGGATGTAGGTGAGATGCGTAGGCCGTCACTAGCGCGACGACTCGGAAGAGGGGGTGGGGTTGTTGTGGACAGGTTGATTCGACGAAAATTGCTCGTGACCAGGTCTGAGTGGGAGCATCAAAGACAGAAGCCAAGATACGTTCGTGTCCTGACGCTTGGGGTGGAAGCGGAAGTGGTGGAAAAAGCGGCAGACGAGATGGACAGTTCTTTCGGGACCCGCGGCATCGAGCGAGCGTCACTACTTCGACGAGTTATCGACTCACCTGGTATCGAGACTCAGGCCGATCTCGCGAGGGAGTTCGGACGCTCACGCGTTGATTGGGCCAAAAAGGCCGGATTCTTGCGAGTCGATGAGATTCAGGTGCAGCGAGACCCGCTGAGGGAGCATCAGTTCCAGACCACGATGCCGCTTGATCCAACGGCCGCTCAGGCGGGAGCGATCGGCGCTATCACATCTGCGCTGCGCGGTGCCCGAAAAAAGTCGGCCCCACCCCGTAAGTTCCTGCTCTACGGCGTTACCGGCAGCGGCAAGACCGAGGTGTATCTAAGGGCGACCGAAAAGTGCCTTCAACTGGGCCGATCCGTACTGATCCTCGTGCCTGAGATCGCGCTCACGCCGCAAACCCTCGCCCGTTTCGCATCTCGATTCCCGGGGAAAGTAGCATTGCTCCACTCAGGCCTCCAGCCGGGAGAGCGATTTGATCAATGGTGGCGTATCGCCAAAGGCGACTTCCCTATCGTCCTCGGCTCCCGGAGTGCGGTGTTTGCTCCGATCAAGGATATTGGGCTGGTGGTCATCGACGAAGAACACGAGTGGACCTACAAGCAGCACGACCCTGCGCCGCGCTACCACGCACGGGCGGTTGCCGAGCGTTTTTGTGCTGAGCACGGCACTGTCATGGTCGTTGGCAGCGCCACCCCGGATATTGAGACGTTTAGGCGCGCCGAACGGGCGGAAATTGACCTGCTTCGCTTGCCCGCACGTGTGGGCATTGAAGACGGATCAATGGGGCCTCCGACCGATTTTAGTGGCCCCGCCCGCACCAGCGCTGGACAGGCCGGAGTCAGAATCGTTGATATGCGGGAGGAACTAAGGGCCGGTAACGCGGGGTTGTTTAGCAGGACACTACTGGCAGGAATCGGCGAGTCTCTTGATGCCGGAGGCCGAGTGATCCTTTTCCTTAACAGGCGGGGAACGGCGGCTTATCTCCAGTGCCGTCAGTGTGGCTCCGTCCGCACATGCCGACGCTGCGATACATCCCTGACCATGCACCAATCTGACATGCCGGACGGAATCGATAGCCTCGTTTGTCACTACTGCGGATATCGTGTCCGACCCAACGTGAAGTGCCGGGTATGTAACGCCGAGGACATGCGGCCGATGGGTAGTGGCACTCAGGCCGTTGTGACAGAGGTCGAACGCCGCTTTCCCAATGTTGGCGTACTGCGCTGGGACCGTGATGTCGCCCGTACTGCCAGGGCGCACGGGGAAGTCCTAGATAAGTTCCTTAAGGGTGAATCACGGGTGCTTGTCGGAACCCAAATGGTTGCTAAGGGCCTGGATATTCCGGAGGTCACTCTTGTCGGTGTGATCTCGGCGGACACGGGCCTCTCCATCCCGGATTTCCGCGCCGGAGAGCGCGCGTTTCAGGTACTGACCCAGGTTGCCGGACGTGTCGGACGCGGCCCGGGCGGCGGTTCCGCCATCATCCAGACCTTTCAGCCCGAGCATTACGCTGTTCAGGCCGCTGCCGTCCAGGATTTCGAAGCGTTTTACCAAGTGGAAATAGGTCTGCGCGCTGAACACGCAGACCCACCATTCACGCGTCTGATTCGACTTGGACACTCCCACTACGATCCTTCGGCGGCACTCGAAGAAGCGAAACGGATGGCCGCGGCGCTAAGCGATGAGCGGATTGCATCTGGCGACACTGGGACGGAGGTGATTGGCCCAAGCCCCAGCTATCCATTCCGGATGCGTGGAGTGACTAGATGGCACATCGTCCTGAAGGGAGCGCAACCAGAAAGCCTTCTAAACCGCGTCCAGCTGGGCCGCGATTGGACCGTCGATGTAGACCCTGCCTCAGTGGCTTAGGTCGCTGGATAGACTCGCGCATCTACAACTGAATCTATACTCGTACACACTCCAGTCCTTATGAGAGCAACGCCTGAGCAAAATGACAATTCTTCAGATTAGAACCGTCCCTGACCCGATCCTGCGCAGGAAGTCGCGCAAAATTCGTGAGGTCGATGACGCCATACGTGAATTGGCCCACGACATGGTGGCGACGATGTACGAGGCTGGCGGAGTTGGGCTCGCCGCGCCACAGGTTGGCGAACTCAAACGATTGATCGTCCTCCAGTTACCGGAGGAAAAGGAAGCCAGGATCCTGATCAACCCGGAGATCACCCGGCGCGACGGCGAGCGTGAAGTCGAAGAGGGGTGTCTCAGCGTGCCGGGGTATCTGGGGACCATCATGCGATCCGAGCGTGTGAAGGCGCGTGCAATCAGTGAGTCGGGTGCAAAGCTTAGGCTTGCCGCAGACCAGATCTTCGCCCAGGCACTCGAACACGAGGTCGATCATCTGGACGGCATCCTCTACCTGGATCACCTCAAGAGCCATGAAGATCTAGTCGATCTTAGTAAATTAGAGGAAGCTGAACACCAGCACGATTTTGAGGTAGAGGTAGAGGACGAGGGCTTGATGAAAAGCCGGGGAGAGAAGCGGGTATTGATCGCCGGAGACTTGACGGACGGGGTCGCAGATATCAAAGACGAGAAAATCTTAGAGGCCACGGAAAAAGATCTCGAACAGCTTTCCGAAGGCTAGTCGGCCGTATGTCGTCCTCTCAGGATCTTCTTACCCGCGTAGCTGATTTCATGTCGGCGCGCGCAATTACCGGATATGTGGTTGGTGGTGCGGTGCGAGATAGGGTTCTTTCTCGATGGGAACGTCCCGGTGTCGGGCCCGGCGATATTGATCTTTTGCTAATTTCCCAGGTAGTCGATCTGGTTGACGAGCTCGCAGAGGAGACCGACGCCAGCGCTGTGGTGATCGACGAAGAGCGTGGCTTCGTCCGCCTTGTCGACCATTCTGAAGAACGCAAATGGGTGGACCTTGCGGCGTTCAATGGAGATCTCGATTCGGATCTTGCCCGCCGGGACTTCGCGATCAATTCAATGGCCGTGCCGTTGGACGAGTGGATCGTACGTGGCCCTGACGGCAATATTGAGGACGCGATCATAGATCCACACGGCGGGATGGGTGATCTCCAACAACGCGTCGTAAGGGAAACAAGCCCAGGGAACCTGCTTGATGATCCAGTCCGCATATTCAGGGCAATTCGTTTCGCTACGCAGCTGGAGTTTGAGATCGAGGCGGATACCGCCGTTATCATCCGGGACAATGGAGATCTGCTGGGCAGCGCCAGCCCGGCGCGGCTTATGGACGAATTCTTTGCCATCATGGGCAGCCACCGGCCGGAATACGGCATTCGCGAGCTGGATCGCCTCGGACTCCTGGACATGCTCATTCCGGAACTGACGCTTGGACGCGATTGTGATCAGCCGAGTGAACACTACTACTCTGTGATGGAGCACCAGCTACATGCGCTGGGGTTCGCGACTCGACTTGTCGACCCGGAAATTCGCTCTTCCGATCCGCTGTTAAAGAATTTGCCATGGGGTACGCGGTTTGATGACTACCTTCTCGAGATCGTCGGAAATGGTCAGACACGCGGGACGCTGCTCAAGATCGTTGCGATGCTCCACGACATCGGCAAACCCGACACAAAATCTATCGATCCTCCGACGTCAGAGCGCCCAAACGGCCGCATGCGTTTCCTTACCCATGATCAACTTGGCTCCCGGATGGTGTCAGATCTGCTGACGCGATTCTGTTGCAGCAGGCAGACGATCGCCCACGCTTCCCTAATGATCGAGAAGCACATGAGACCGGGACAAATGAGCGGAAACGATGCCCCACCGTCTGACAGAGCAATCTTTCGTTTCTTCCGCGACGTTTCACCTGTGGCGGTAGACACGATCCTCCTTAATCTGTGTGATTACCTTGCGGCACGTGGACCACGCTTAAATGACTATGAATTTCAGCGATTTCAGAGGCTGCTCAGTGATATACTCTCCCGTGGCCTTAAGCCAGAACCGGAGCGATACACAAAGGACCTGCTTGTCGATGGATATCAGGTTCAGGCACGTTACGGTTTGCAACCGGGACCGGAGATCGGTCGGTTGCTGGGTGCGTTACGAGATGCTGAGTCGTCGGGCGTCGTCCAAACAAAAGCAGAAGCCTATGAACTGCTTGCCCGCCTCCTTGGGCGGGCAGCATCGCGTCGCGGGAGACCCTGAGTGAGAAGACCCCGAAGAGGACTGGTTTTACTCGCGATCCTGTTTGCTCTGAGCGTGGCCGCTCTTGCAGTGCCAAGGGTGGATATAAACACGCCAATATGGGGCCTGGATCGCGGAGACGAAGAGAACATTCTCGGATTGTCCCTTGGCCTTGACCTTAAGGGTGGGTCCCACCTTGTCTACAAGGCGACCAAGGAAGATGGCTCTGCGGCAGATGCAGAAGACCTTGAGGGCGTGCGCAAGATACTGGAGAAGCGCGTCAGTTCATTCGGCCTTGCCGAGCCAACTATCCAGTTGCTTGGTAACCCGGCTGACCGCGTCTTGGTCCAGTTGCCCGGACTAAGTGGCGCAACGATTGCCGTAGATTTTGATGGCAACACGGTTTTCGCTGAAGAACTTGAGGCATTTTTACAGTCCGCTGCGATCGGACATCCGGAGACAAAGGTCAGCATCGACGATAACCAGCTGCTCGCGCGGATGGACGAGTTACGCCCTGCACTCCGAGCTACAGATGGCTCGGTGATTACTGAATCTGAGGCCGATGTCATCAGGCGGGCGGTGGAAGATAACTTCCCGGTAACTGCCGTCATTTCATTCGCCGCCATCGACGTCGAAACTGGCGAGATTCCGGCAGCGGTCGAGCTGGCGGATGATTCGGAAAACGCGGGAACATCCGACGGCGATGTCTCCGCGACGCCATCTGCTGACGGAAGCGACGCCGTCGATTCCGCGCCCGTCCAGACGGACGAGCTGGCGCCTGTATTGGCAGACGACGACACTCCGGTCGATGTTGGCCCAGTATCGATTGTCCCTGAGATTACGATTGAACAGATACAACAGGCGCTGGCCGGTATCGGACTTACAAATTCTCCTGTAGAGACTGTTAAGGACACGGCGGGAGAGGTGATTGATAACTTTTGGTCTATTGAACTCATTGGAGTTCGGGCCCAAGAGTTCGATGAAAACGGTAACTCCATTCCAACGCTGACCGAAGAAGCGCGCGGAGCGCTGGATGCGTTGAGCCCGTTGGGCGTGTTCGTCACCTCCGGTACGATCGAACTATGGGCGGTCGGTGGTGGGGTCCAGGAAGCCAAGCATCTGATCGGGCAGACGGCGCAGCTGGATTTCAGAGAGCGTAAGTGCGGAACCCTGACCCCCCCGACCATAGGTGACGCATGGCCGCCAGACGGTCTGTCTGCGGAAGAGTGGCGCGCGGTTCGTTGTGTAGATGAGACTTACTGGAACCCGCCTTACGGTGGCGGAGAACAGGATATCGACATCCAGGGTTCTGATCTGACGGATGCCTTTGCCGGCACGCAGCCCGGAGTTGTCGGTCCGGTCGTCAACATCAGCTTTAACGACCATGGTTCGGATGAGTTCTGTGACGTAACGGGGAGGATTTCACGGGCTACGAACCAGGACGTTCTCGCCATTTATCTTGACGGCGAAGAACTCGTAGCGCCTTCCGCATCCACGGCGATCTGTAACGGCAGCGCCTACATATTTGGAAACTTCACCGCTGAACGGGCACGCACGGTATCTATTCAACTTCGGTCGGGTTCACTCCCTGTAAACCTTGAGTTGATCCAGGAACGTAACGTGGACGCTACGCTAGGTTCGGACTCCCTCAGGAAGAGCGTGATCGCCGGCATTATCGGCCTGGGACTCGTTCTTGTGTTCATGGTGATGTACTACAAAATTCCTGGATTCGTGGCAGCTCTGGCGTTGATCCTCTACGCAGTGGTCTTATTAGCGTTGTTCAAATTGATGCCGGTCACACTCACACTCTCCGGAGTTGCGGCCTTGATCTTATCGATCGGTCTGGCGGTTGACGCCAATATCCTGATCGCAGAGCGCACTAAGGAAGAACTCCGCATGGGCCGGGCGCTATTGGCCTCGATCACGACGGGTTTCGACCGTGCGTGGCCGTCGATCAGAGACGGAAACATATCGACAATAATTACGTGCATCGTTCTGTTCTGGTTCGGTGACCGACTCGGGACCAGCCTGATTCAAGGATTTGCTCTAACGCTTGGAATAGGTGTCGTTGTATCGATGCTTACGGCGTTCTTTGCCAGCCGAGTGATTATGCGGTCCATTGCCGGCACGTCTCTTGGACGGCGTATTGATTCGTTCGTGCCTGTGGGTACGATCGGTGTTGATCGAGCGATCGGCTCAGGGGAGTAGAACGATGATCGATTTCATTGGAAAACGAGTCTGGTTCGCTAGCCTGTCCTCCATCTTGGTTATAGCGTCGGCGCTGTTGCTGACGGTTGGTCCCGGCCTGAATGAAGGAATTGATTTCACAGGGGGAACTTCGACCACGCTTCAAATAAACGACGAAAATGTAGGCACGGACGATGTGCGTGCGATTTTCGCAGAGGCTGGATTTAGTGATGCCCTCATCCAGAGTACTGGTGATGGCAGTTTTTTCATCAGGACGGCAGTACAGAATGAAGTGGCTCAGAACGCAATTCTGGCGGCGTTGAACCGTGTCTACCCTGACCAGACTGCGAGCGAAATTCGTCCCGAAGTTACGACCGTCGGTAAGAGCGTCGCAGATGACACCGTCTCTAACTCGATCCAGGCGGTCGTGGTGGCGTCGGTGTTCATCATTCTGTTTCTGTTTTGGGCCTTCCGAGCGGTTGCTGCAGCGTACCGATACGGTTTGGCTGCTGTGATCGCACTGTCACACGACGTTGTGTTGACCCTCGGTTTGTTTGTCATTCTTGGAGAAGTCATTGGCGCAGAGGTGAACGCATCGTTTATTGTCGGAACGCTGACCGTGATTGGTTACTCCGTGAACGACACCATTGTGGTGTTTGACCGTATCCGTGAGAACGTCAGACTCGGCACCGGCCGATCGTTTAGGGCGGTAGTCAACCAGTCGCTTAACGAGTCGATCATGCGATCACTCGGAACAAGTTTCACGACTGCGGTCGTGATTGTGGCTATGCTGCTGTTTGGTGGGGAGACGCTGCGTGACTTCTTACTGGTCCTGCTCGCCGGTGTGGTGATTGGAACCTACAGCTCGGTCTTTATAGCTGCGCAGGTGCTGGTCTTTTGGGAAGAACGAGGATTTCTCGGACGTCGTCGGCCGGTCGAGGCGACCTAGCCAGAGCTGCGCGGGACGGCTCGGGTCATCCCGAGCCGGTCATAACCTGCGGTCCGAGAATTCAAACTGTCATCCTGAACCTGATTTAGGTTTTGCGTGTAATGGGCGCTCAGGTGTGTCTGTGTTCGTCCTCACCGGACTGGCCAAGTCGCCTTCAACGTGAGGTTCCTGGGCCAACCAGACGGTTAGGGGCTAAACGTTCTGGGGCACAATAATCAGACTGAACGCTTGATAGCGATGGTTGGCCCTCTCACCCTTTATGCACGTGTGACTTTCCTTCCAGCAGAGGGTTCATCCTTTTCTGGAACATAAATGGCATCAAGGACTTGGCATCCCAATATCAGGGGCAGCGCCTTGTATTAACCCGGTCACACACCGATGTCGCACCGGCATAATGGCCGGACTTCTTGAATCGCGAAATACACCCCCGTACTACGCTGGCCTCAGCGCAGTTCGAACCGAGAGGGAAGAATATGTATATCGGCGCACACGTGTCCGCGGCAGGCGGACTTCCGAAGGCAGTCGGTCGCGCTGTGGACATAGGAGCTGAAGCGATGCAAATATTCGCATCCTCCCCTCGTGCGTGGAGATTCAAGGCTCCGGAGGATGTGCTCGTCGAGAGATTCAAAGAGGCGTCTGAAGAAGCGGGCATGGGACCGACTGTATTTCATGGCATCTACCTGTGTTCGCTGGGGTCACAGGACGAGGCGCTCGTAGAGCGCAGCATAGAGTCGCTGACAAACCACTTGCAGACCGCCGAACGCTGTGCCGCACTGGGCGTCATCTTTCATCCGGCTAGCCATCGAGGTGTTGGATTTGAGGCTGTTCTCGATCAGTTCGTAGAAGGCGTGAAGAAAGTTTTTGACGCCGCCCCGGGGGACGCTCTGTTGATGTTGGAGAACAGTGCCGGCGCTGGCGACCACATTGGCTCAAAGTTCTCTGAGCTCGGGGCGATCATAGAGAGGGTCGGCAGTGAGCGCCTTCACGTCTGTCTGGATACACAGCACGCGTGGGCCGCAGGATATGAGTTGAACAACGCCGAGAAGCTAGATGAGATGCTGGCAGAGTTCGACAAAGAGATTGGACTTGATCGACTTAGCGCCATCCACGCCAACGATTCGATGCGGCCACTCGGATCTGCTGTAGACAGGCACGACAATATTGGCGAGGGTGAGATCGGTACGGCGGGATTCGAGTTGATGATGTCGCGCCCGGCGTTTGCCAACGTACCAATGTATCTAGAGGTCCCGGGGTTCAAAAAAGGCGGCCCGGACAAAAAGAACATGGACCTTATGAAAAAAGCGCGGGAAACAGTCGGCGCTTCGCGTTGAGTTCACAGAGCCATAATTAAGAATGCATGCGATCTCCCAAGATATATTTGAAGCGCTCGTCGCTGAGGCAATCGAAGGCCTGCCGGTTGAGTTTCTGGACCGGCTGGATAACGTCGGAATCGTCGCTGCCGACTGGCCCACGGAGGAACAGCGCCGGTACCACAATCTCTCACCGCGGGACACCCTTCTGGGGTTGTATGAAGGTGTGGCGTTGACCGATCGGGAAAGCTACGGCATGGTGCTCCCGGACAAGATCACTATTTTCCAACGGCCGCTTGAGGGGATCGCTGAAAACGAAGAAGACCTGATTTATCAGGTGCAGGTCACTGTGGTTCACGAGATAGCGCACCATTTCGGGATAAACGACGAACGACTCCACGAACTCGGGTATTAGTTCAGTCAGCGAGGACAAGTGACTCAGATATTCATCATGGTCTTTGACGGTCTGCAGCCGTCTCAAGTCATCCCTGAACTCATGCCACGCCTGTCCGCATTTGCGGACTCGGGTGTTCGATTTCAGAAGCATCACCCAGTCTTCCCAACGGTCACCCGCATCAACGCAGCAAGCATGGTTACCGGCCGCTATCCCGGAGGTCACGGCCTCGCCGCAAATACAATGGTGATGCGAGAGTTGGACCCGGGCGAACTGTTTCCCGTTCTCGAACCAGGCCTTAAGCGCCTGTCTGAGGAATCAGACAGGCCAGTTCTGCTGTCGCCGCCCCTTGCAGAGATATTGACGCACTACGGGAAACAATACGTCGCAGTCGGAGTCGGAACCTCGGGCAACGCATTCGTGCACAATCCGCACCCCGAGCACTCGAACGGTGCGACCATCCATCCCGAGTTCTGTCTCCCGTACGATCTGCATTCAGAGATCGTCGATAAATTCGGCGATTGGCCGGATGAGACGTACCCGAACTCGGCCCGGGTGCAACATGCGGGCCGGATTGTCACCGACTACGTGATCCCGGAACGACAGCCCGACGTCACGCTCTTATGGTCGTCAGAGCCAGACAAATCACAGCACCGTGACGGCGTCAACTCTGATCTGAGTAAACAGGCGTTGCTGATGGCTGATACGGAGTTCGGACGTATCCTGGACTGGTTGGACGAAAACGAACGACTTGAAGATACTGACGTAATCGTCCTCTCGGACCATGGCTACTCGACCATCACGGAAGTGATCCCGGTAGAGGCGATGGTCCGGGACGCTGGGTTCCCGAGGTCAGGGGACAACGGCGTGGTCGTGGCGCCCAACGGGGGCTCGGTTATCTTCTACACAAATCCGTTGGACCCGACTACGGTCGAGCGTCTGGCACGTTGGTTGATGATCCAGCCCTGGTGTGGCGCCCTACTTTCGTCGTCGGCGGCGGGGAATATCACAGGAACGCTTCCCATGGATCTTGCCGGTGGTGATGGCACGCGCGCGCCGGATCTGGCGATGTCGTTTGTATGGAATCACGACAATAACGAGCAAGGTGTTCCCGGTCACGCCTTCTCCGCCGGCGGCGCTCCCGGAGCGGGCCAGCACGGTTCGATGAGCCCACATGAGTTGCGCAACACTATGATTGCGGGCGGTCCCAGTTTTAAATCCGGGTTACTAAACGAGATACCGTCCGGGAACGTTGACCTCGCCCCAACCGTTCTTGAGTTGCTGGGATTGCCGGGCGCTGAGCACATGGACGGTCGTCCACTTACAGAGGCGCTCGAGGGAGGGCCCGGGCAGCACGAAGTTGAGGTGCGCGTAGAACACCACACTATGCGTCGCACAGTGTTTAAAAGCGAGTACCACCAAATCGTGCGGACATCCCGAGTAGGGAATACACAGTATCTAGATGAGGGAGACGCGCGGCGGGATCCGATGCGCACTTAGAATTCAGCCACGGTTGACCTTGCGCAGGAACTTGGCCCACTTAAGCCATCGAAATATTGCCAATGAAGAAAGAGGACATGCCGCCGTGATCGAAATGCGAGACGCAATGCGGGCCGTGAAGAACGAGGACCCCAAGGCTATCGTCCTCTTGGCGGAGACATCGATTATGGCGTTTGCGGACGTGTCAGAGCCGGACGATCTTTATCTGCCGGTTGGTTCGATGAGCAAAGCGTCATCTGTCGGCCTTGGTGTGGCGCTCGCCCAGCCGGAGAAAAACGTAGTTATTTTTGATGGCGATGGTTCACTACTCATGAACCTCGGTTCGCTTGTCACGGTTGGCAAACAGGCACCAAAAAACCTAGTGCATATTCTGCTCGCGAACGACGTGTACGCTCTGACCGGTGGGCAGCCGATTCCAAGTGAGGAACGCGGCGATCTTCCTGGTATGGCAAAGGCCGCGGGGTATGTATCGGTGGTCCAGTTCGACAACGTCGAGGAGTTCGCGAGCGAACTACCGGCCATTTTGAACGAAGATGGCCCAACCTTTGTAGTGCTGGACACGGTGACTGAGGTCACAAACGCCGCTGACTGGAAGACCTACCCGCGGCCACCAAGGGGATGGAATGTTCAGGCGCCAGCGGTTCGAGAGACGCTTACCGGGGAGTAGGCGAGAACGTACAGAAGCGAATATGGAAATACGCTCAAGGGTGGTGTGATCGCTGATACATATGGTCATCAGTAGCACTCGGTCCTGTCAGGCTAAGCCCGAGGTGCCAGATGCCATCAAGAGGGTTTCTACGGCCCGACAGTCATCCCAGATGGGGGCGTCCTGCCCCGCTCACAGTGGCTGCCAGTAACGTTTGTTTTCTATCTCCACCACGTGGCCTATGTTTGAGTCCACGACGAGGTGACTTGATGCCACTGTCAGGTTCTCGGATACGATCCGTTCGATCATCGCTTTACGGGTTGCTACGGCCGTTGACTTGTCAATGTCCGCTCCGGCGCACCATTCAGGATCCGTGTACTGCGTTCGTGAGTGAATCACGTCGCCCGTGACGATCCCTTTTTCGCCGTCCGATTCGATCAAGAACGACTGATGCCCGGGTGTATGGCCCGGCGTCCCGAGCGATTTGATACCGTGCGCGATTTCGTCGCCGTCCGAGGTTAGTTCGAGCAGCCCAAGGTTTTCGAGTGGTTGTGCCTGTGTAGGAATATGAGGCGCGTTCGCCAGTACGCCGCCACTTGTCCAGTGTTCGTAGTCACGGGCCGAAAAGTAGTATCGGGCGTTCGGGAAGGTAGGGTCTCCATTCGTCATGTTCCAGCCGACGTGATCTGGATGCAGATGCGTGTTGAGCACTGCCGTTACCTGACTCGGCTGGATTCCGGCTTCTCTGAGGTTGGTCATAAGACGTCCTTCCCCACCACCGAACATATCCGGCACTGACGGACCTATTCCGGTATCCACCAGCACAATGAAATCGTCAGAGATGAGTGCAAATATGCCAAAGGAGACTCTAAACTTGCCGTTTTCATCCAGCGCATGGTGGGCGCGATGTGGCTCCCATGCATCAATTGGCACGTCCGGGAAGAACACTTGGGGGTCAAAGGGTGGGGGCGCGTAATCCTCGATGTTCAGGATCTCAACGCGACCGATTCTTGCCGATCTCGTCATGCTTTCCTACCTCTGTCTGGTCTTTATACGAACTGGAGGTACTCCCATAGACTACTCCGTTCTTAGAATCAGTCTGCCAACACCTGCCAGTACCTACTGCCTTCTATCTCCACAATGTGACCGATGTTCCCATCGTATCGGAGGTGTCCTGCGGCCACTGTGAGTTTATCGGTAATGGCCTTCTCGATAAGCATCTGACGGGATGCAACCGCCGCTACTTTGTCCATGTCAGCCCGGAACGACCATCCGGGTTCCTGAAGTTGTGCGGGTGTATGCAGTACGTCCCCTGTGATCACAGCAGCCGAGCCGCCTGACTCGATTAAAATTGACTGATGGCCGGGCGTGTGCCCCGGTGTGCCCAGGGTACGTATTCCTATGAATATCTCCTGATCGTCCTCGACGAGGTCTAGGACCTGGAGGTCTTCCAATGGAAGCGCGTTGTCGCGAACGTGCGGGGCAAGGTTGTCCTGGCTTGTCCAGTGCTCCCAGTCCACTCGCGACACGGTGTATCGGGCTCGTGCAAAGGTCGGCTTGCCGTCCACGATGTTCCAGCCCACATGGTCCGGATGAATATGCGTGTTTATCACGTTGTCGACGTCCGATGGCTGGACGCCGACAGCCGCTAGGTTCTCGAGCAGCTTTCCTTCGACACCGTTCATCGCCGCATGTGGTCCTGGGCCAAGTCCGGTGTCGACTATCGCCGTGAAGTCATCAGATCTCAGTACAAACACGCCGTAGTTCCGCGGGTATAGACCTTCCTCGTTCAGCGATGACGCCCGGAACGGTTCCCATGCATTTATCGGGATTTCAGGGAACGGCTCCGTAGTTGGCGCAGGAGGGGGCACGAAGTCACAGATAGCGATGATCTCGATGTAGCCGATTTTCGTCCGTAGAGCCATTCTCTCTCCTGATACTGGTTAGAGCGTGTTAACCCCCAAAGCTAATGAGGTTCAGGGGGTAATTTCAACCCCCCCGCGTGTCAGTGAAATCCGCCGCTCGCCAAGTTGCAAAGACACGTCGCCCAGCCGCTCCAGTTCGGCGACAACATGTTCCATCCGTTCGTCCAGTGGAGCGCTTTCGTTGCCCGGCCGTCGGGCTGCGTCGCCACGCGGAGGAACGTTCCCCCACAGCGTGCGAATGGGGCTTGATTTTATGTAAGTCGATAACCCGTCCATGAAGGCGGTAAGTGCCAATGGTGACACGGAGTGTGGCGCGTGATTGGCGGATGGCTCTGCGAACCTGAACTCGATCACCATATCGTCGGAGGACATGTTGATCATCTGGAACACAAGTTGGGGCGCCGGGGAGGAGGTGAATGCCACGGCTCCCTCCGGCGAACTCTGCGCTGCTTCACGTATCGCAGCCTGGGTGGTACGTAATAGTGAGTGGAATGCCGAGACGGATTGTGTTGCGGAGGGTAGACCAAGAATCAGGGTGTCTTCGCCGGTGTTTTCTGAACTCATCGCAACACCCGTTCGTCCCCAACACGACGCGTGATCTGCTGACGATCAAGGTGCTCAAGCAGGGCGAGTGTGTACTTCCGGCTGGTCCCAAACATTTCACGCACGTCCGTGATCGTGATCTGGCCGTTCTCGGCAGCCTGTTGGCGAATACCATCTAACATTTGATCGTAGGCCGATTTCAGGAAAACGACATCGTCCGAAGCCCTTACAACCTCACCCTGCTCGGCAAGCGTTCCTATCAGCTCGGGGTCTATTGGCCGGTCTGTCGGGGGTGAGTAAGGATTCTCGGCTAGCTCCTTCAGATACCCATCAACGACCTGCTTCTCCGCGTCGTTGAATTCCGGCGCGTGACCCGGGATTCTCACCGTAGCTCCGTCGTCGACTATGGTCGAGGCTATGACCAGTTGATCGATCACCAGATTGAAAACTGCCGCCCGCATTTCAAGTCGGCTCCTCAACTCTTCCCGGGGCATGCCCAGTCGTAACGGGAATGAGGTGTGATATTTGCTGACGGCACCCGTGGCGGTTCCAGCAACCTGTGCCCAGCCGCTCGACGAGTAGAACACCTGATTCTGGCCATTACCAAGCGGCACGGCAATACCTTCACCCACAAGCTCTTCCAGCCGCTCTCCAATAGTTTGATCGTCCAGATTCGCCGCAGTAGCGAGCGCCTTTGCTGTTGCAGGTTCGACCGATGCTAGGGCGCTATGGAGGACATCGGCCTCCGACCCCTGACGCAGCGTCTCAAGACGATCAAGTGTCGATTGATTCTTTCGGCGGTGTCTCTGCGCTTGAGCCTCGATAACGACGCCGCCTCCGAGTGTGTAGTTGGAGTCCCGAATAACAAAGGGATCGTCCTTCACTACAGGCATCGGGTTTTGCAGCTTGATTTGCGCCAAGCTTGTATCACCGGGCGACATCTCATCCACCGCCAGAAGCCTTATCCGGGCTGGCGTCTCAGCCGCGCCAGCGTGGAAAGTTACGGTTGCGTTGTGCTTGATCGACCGGGGCGCATCTGGGATCAACCTAAGTGACACATCGATTGCGTCTCCGGCGGACAGCCAGCTCGGCGTAGTCAACACATCACCGCGCGATACTTCATCGTGAGACACGCCGCCAAGGTTGACGGCGACGCGTGTACCGGGGAATGCAATTTCTTCAACGGTCTGGTGTGTCTGAAGACCTCGGATTCTGGCCTTCAGCCCCCTGGGCAATAGCTCGACTTCCTGTCCGACACGAAGGGTTCCATCGACCAGAGTTCCGGTTGCGACGGTGCCGAACCCTGAGATGGTGAACGAACGATCGACCGGTAGACGGGGACGACCCATATCACGTTTGTCCGGCATCTCCTTCAATGCTGCGTCTATCGTCATGAGTAGTTCTTCGAGTCCGTCGCCTGTAATGGCGGATACAGGCAGAACAGGAGAACTTTCAAGCGACGTGCCGACCAGTGTTTCTTCGATATCAAGCGTCACAAGTTCGACCCAGTCCGGTTCCACAAGGTCGCTCTTGGTCAGCGCCACTATGCCGCGCTTAATTCCCAAGAGGTCGAGGATCGCCAGGTGCTCGCGGGTCTGGGGCATGACACCCTCGTCGGCGGCGACTATCAATAGCGCGAGGTCTACGCCGCCTGCACCCATCAACATTGTTTTGATGAAACGCTCGTGGCCCGGCACATCTACAACGCTGACCTCACGACCGCCAGGGAGCCTAACCCAGGCGAACCCGAGTTCGATGGTCATTCCCCGTGCCTTTTCCTCACGTAGACGGTCGGGATCGATCCCTGTCAGGGCTTCGATCAGCGTCGACTTGCCGTGGTCTACGTGGCCAGCGGTACCGATCACGAACATAGGCCGGAAGTTACCCCAGAGCTTCGTGTTGAAATCAGAGGCGGGCGTGTCGGCGTGTGATATAGCACGCGGGCTACTATCCCCGGGCACCCAGAATCAAGAAGAACCGACGATAACACAGGAGTCGGAGGAATCTGGGTCGCGGCTTCCCCGGAGCGGACGTACAATCTGCAGGCTTCGATCCATCATAAAAACGAACAGGAAGGCAATCCCGTTTGGCATTTACTCATATATTCGCCGGAGATCCCCTTGACCGAGCAGACGCGGAGCGTCGGGATGACCAGTGGGTAGCGGAACGCCTTTCAAATTCAAACTCTCGGATTCTTCCGTTCTGGCGGCTGAATCCTCTTGCGACCGTTGGGGATGAGCCAAAGTTGGCCTGGCAGGACAACAACATCATGACGCACGCGGCTGATAACGCCGTGCCGGTCCTTCTAGGGATTAAGGACGAAATCGCCCATTTCGCAATCGACGTCACCGGCGGTGCAAAGGTCGCTACAGACGTGGATGGTGGGGGTGAGGAGAATCCGGCGGAGCTTCTTGGACTGCCGGATGGGATGACATTCCAGGACGCCCGAGGTGTAGCGACTGAGATATCTGGGGAAGAGTCTGGAACAATGGCACACGCCCGGGCCGTTATTGGCTGGCACCAGCGTCACGGGTTTTGCCCGAACTGCGGTGAGGCCACGTATGCGACAAAGGGTGGCAAGGAACGGATATGTGATGCATGTGGCGCGCACCACTTCCCACGCACAGACCCGGTGGCGATTATGGCGGTCACGGATGGCGAACGATGCCTGCTAGGGCAGGGGCGCGCACGTCGGACAAGCCGTTTTTACTCTGCTCTGGCCGGGTTTATCGACCAGGGCGAGTCAATCGAAGAGGCAGTACGGCGAGAGGTATTTGAAGAAGGCGGTATTCGTGTCGGAGATGTTCGATACCATTCGTCACAACCGTGGCCCTTCCCGTCGTCCCTGATGATCGGCTGTATCGCTCAGGCGATTACTACGGACATCAAGATAGACCCAGAGGAGATGTCAGACGTTCGATGGGTGTCTCGTGACGAGGTGCTAGCCGCGCTTGAAATATCGTCAGCGCCCGGCTACTCCCTTACGGCCGACCCCGGAGGGAATGGTGTTCGGGTACCGGGACCAATAGCGATTGCGCACCACATCATCAAAGCCTGGGCGAACGGCGAGTAAGGAACCTTTGCTAACCTCTTCCTTGATTCTCAGGAAGATTGACCTCTGCCGACGCCGTCACGAACCGCTCGAACACTTCGTTGCCGAGCAGATGGCCACTGTCGCTCAGCCGAATCCCAACGTCATCACTTACCAACAGACCCATTCCTGAAAGTTCATCTATCAATGGCCCGAACACATCACTAATGTCGGTTCCGAATCGAGTCCGGAACTCGTCGGTCCGGATACCCCGCGAAAGCCGCATCCCCATCATCATCGTGTCGGCAAGCTCCATCGTCACAGTAACCGGCTCAACCGATTCCAGTACCCGCAGAGCCGAAAGTGCCTCCACCGGATCCCCTTCAGGCAGAACGCCTCCAAACAAATCAACGTATCGACGTGGCGATCTTAAAGCGGCGAATCGCTGGTTTGCTAGATACGAGTGTGCGCCCGGTCCCACACCCAGATACGGCGCATTCATCCAGTAAGTTAAGTTGTGCTGACTCTCTTGGCCCGGGAGCGACCAGTTGGAAACCTCGTAGTGATCAAAACCGGCATCTGCAAGCGCTGATTCCGCGTACAAATACATATCGGCGGCGAGGTCCGGATCCGGGTCTGTGACCTCGCCACTCTTCACCATTGCGTCCAGTGGAGTGCCAGGCTCCAGCGTTAGCGCGTACAAAGACAAGTGCTCGGGCCGAAGAGCGATTACACAATCCACCGAGTCCCGCCACTGTGCGATGGTCTGGTCCGAGAGCCCGAACATAAGGTCTAGGTTGATGTTTTCAAAACCTGCTTCCCGTGCTGACCGATACGCGCCGATGGCCGTTTCCGCGTCGTGACGCCGACTTAGTGATTTCAGAAGTCCATCGTTAAGACTCTGCACACCGATGCTCAGCCGGTTGATACCGGCGCCCATGTATCGGGTCAGGTCACGCCGTGAGTAATCGCCCGGATTCGACTCCAAGGTTACCTCGGCGCCAGCATCCACATCGAATGCCTCGAAGATGGCGGCACAGATTGCCTCAATGCCCTCTATCGGGACGTATGACGGAGTGCCACCACCAAAGAAGACCGTCGATACCTTGGGTCTGGAAAGCCCGCGCCCCCAGAAACGAATCTCCTTCTCAAGCGCGGTCAAGTAACCGGGGATTAATGCCTCAATGCCGGCGTAGGTATTGAAATCGCAGTAGTGGCACTTTGTCTCACAGAATGGGATATGAACGTAAAGTGATAGGCCACTGGGACCACCCATACCCGTTTGTGATTTCGGCGTACCGCCTGCACTTACGCGGACCCCGGCGTCCATAGCCCAGATCCGCCGTTCTCCGGCTGGTCTTGTGAATGATCGTGACCCGCATGTGGATCTTCACCCGCGGCGACGGCTTCTTGTGCCCGTTGCGCCTCGGCCATCGCCTGTTCGCTTGCTTCACGTGTCCAACGCACCAGCTCGTCGAGTTCCGGCGGCATCACGTTGAACTGCTCGGCGCCCTCCGGCATTTTTATGCTACGGGCCGAGGAGATGATCACAATGGCGGCCTCAGCGTCACCAATTTTCTCCTCCAAGGCTTTCGACATTCCTTCAAAGCGTGCTTCGGCAGCCGCTGCGTAGTTCTCCTGGATAACGTCGGCCACTGCCTGGCTCGAAAGCCCCACCTGCATGCAGCGGGACCAATCTACGATCTGGGAGAAAAGGTCGTCGTTGTCGAACGCCTCAAGGGTCGCACCTGCCTCCATCCGACTCTTGACCATCGACCATGCTGGCTGATTCACCTGCGAGACCAGATTCAGGCCGAGATCGCCAGATACCGATACGGCTTCGTGGAATATTCGGTTGACGATTCCCGCACGCGCCTCTAATTGTGAGACGTTGGTGTTGATGGCATCCCAGTAATTTTTCAGTCGGCTGGTAAATCCCTCCGGTGCACCCGGCAAGGGCGAAACCATCGTGACTAGATAAACCTTCCGTTTGCGGATCACAGCCGATGCCTCCGGCTTCTCTATCCGTCCAAGTTCTTCAGGCGCCATTTAGTTCCATCTCCCGTATTGGCCTGTTGTTCCAGATGACTGGGATCGCTTGCGGCCACTTATGATCGTTATACCGAGAACAGGAAATTGACTGTGTCGCCATCCTGCATCAAGTATTCACGTCCCTCAGACCGAAGTAATCCTTGCGTGCGTGCTTCTGACTGACTGCCGCATTTGAGAAGGTCATCGTAAGCGACTACCTCGCCTCGGATGAAGCCGCGTTCGATGTCCGAGTGGATTCGGCCTGCTGCGACCGCCGCAGGAGTGTCGCGCTCCACCGTCCATGCCCGCACCTCATCCTCGCCTACGGTTAGGAACGAAATCAGACCGAGAACTTGGTATGACAGATTGATGATGCGGGACAAACCAGACTCCCCGGCTTCCATCGATTCCCGGAAATCTGCCTCCTCATCTGCGTCCATCCCCGCCAGTTCAGCTTCAAGAGAGGCGCAGACTGCGACCGCGCCCGACTTCTGAGTGCCTACAGCTTCCGAGGCTTCGGACGACATCTGGTCAGAAGTCGGGATATCTCCCTCGCCAATATTGACGGCCACCAGGAACGGAAGGGCGGACAGTAGGAAGGTGTCGCGCACCGCACCACGCTCCTGCTCCGTGAACTCTCTGGCCCTGAGGGGTGTGCCTTCTTCAAGTTCTGACTGGAGATGTCGCAACGATTCGATGTCGTTATTTATACGTACCCGATCCGCCTGACTCGCACCTTTGATGTCTTTCGTGAGCCTCTCAATCCGCCGATCCAGCAGGGCGATATCGGCGAATAGCAGGTCGAATGCGATATCGGACACGTCCCGCCGCCAGTCGGTCCCACCTTTGACGTGCGGCACGGAGGCGTCTTCAAATCCGCGCACGACAACCAGCACGGCGTCCACCGTCTGCAACTGTGTTAGCGCCTCCCCAGCGAACATCCCACCTTTTGGACCGTCGTATTCGGACGGTCCCGGCAAATCGACATAGGTGACCTCCGCTGGCACGGTGCGTTGTGGCTTATATAACTCCGTCAGGGCGTCGAGACGGTTGTCTGGAACATGCGCAACCCCGAGATTCGCGCCCCTGCCGGCGGCGAAACCTGTCGCGGCGCGCCCGCGGGTGAGCGCGTTGAAAAGTGTTGTTTTACCGCTTGCAGGCAGTCCTATGATCCCGATGCGCATTAAGCGTGCATTACCTCGTCGCGACCCATTCGGGCGCCCATTGTTTTTGGGGAGTGTTAATTATGGCCGTTCGCGGGCGTGTGACAACGGGAAACTTAAAAGTGCCCGGAGTATTGCCCTTCGGCGCTATCGAGGTGGATCCTCGTTGGTATATCGGAACGTACCATCAACGGTCTGTCCCTCCTCGTCGGGTGGTTCATATCGGTCAGTGTTACCTTCCCCACGTATTCGTTCGAGCACCAGATCGTGTGGAGCTAGGATGAAGAACAACAGAAGTAGGCCGCCTGCCACGATCAGGTCGTCCACCCACCCGACCACCGGTATGATGTCCGGTAAGAGGTCCAAGGGCGATAGGATGTAGATGATCGCAAGGATCGGCAGTAACTTGATCTTGATGCCAACCCGACGGTCTAGAAACAATCCCCACGTCAGCCGAATGGCCGACAGGATTAGCGGAAAGTACCTGATGAGCAGGAGTGCGCGCATGGGGCAAAAGTCGGTCGGTGGATGAACCTGAACGTAACGAAATCGTGTCCCGCTAGTTTATCTTATTTCACGTAGGGATCCTTCCTATTGATCCGCGTATTCCACGGCGACAATGAATTTGGCATCGACGAATCGGTGCGGGAGATTCGCGCGTCACTGGGGGAGGATGCGGCCGCATCAAACACGATCGAGTTTGAAGGGCGTAACTTCAAACCCGGCGAAGTGGAGGCGGCGGCACGTACTGTGCCGTTCCTGGCTGACCGCCGTATCGTGCTTGTGCGCGGACTACTTCGGCGGCTTGATACGACCAAAGCCGCCCGCGTTAGGGGAGATGCAACGGACGCACAGATGTCCACCACTGGATGGGACAAGTTTGGCGAAATGTTGGTCGGGCTACCGGACACTACCGAGCTGGTCTTTATCGACACATTCCCAGCGGGGGCAAAGGAAAAAAAATTAAAGAATAACGGCGGCGCGATCCGTGCCCTCAAGTCGTCTGACACGCTGAATATTTCGGTCTACTCTACGCCGCGTCCTCGTGGTGAGTTAGGCGACTGGATCAGGGCGCGTGTAATGTCGGAGGGAGTTCAGGTCTCGCCCTCCGCCATCGTAAAGCTTGGCGAGCTTATCGGCCCAAACCTTCGTCTTCTTGATCAGGAGATCCGAAAACTTTCGCTTTATGTCGGCGATCGTGTGATCCAACCGGATGATGTAGAGATGATGGTCCCACGTGCCCGAGAGGCCAACATTTTTGCCGCCGTGGACGCCATCCTTGAGCGCCGCCCGGGTGTGGCGATGAGGGAGCTTTATCAGTTATTGGATGATGGCGCGAGCGTGGGGTACATCCTCACAATGTTGACCCGCCAGACGCGCATGCTGATCCTCGCCAGCCATCTGGGTGAGCGCGGCGTTGATGAGCGAGAGATAGGCAACCGGATTGGGCTGAGAGCCGAGTTCCCGTTGCGCAAAACGCTGGCACAGGCCGTTCGTTTCAACCACGAATATCTGGCTGAAGCACATCGTGGTCTTGGCGAGGCAGACCTCAGCTACAAATCGGGCGAGGTTCGAGACAGGGTTGCGCTGGAGATGGTCGTCGCCCGTCTTATCGGGTTGCGTTAGCCGGGTCTAGTGGTGGGAGTGTTATTGGAGTTCATTCCACTGGCGATCCATCCCGGTGCGGACCATGGACGGAAACGCCCGGTTTGGAGTTCTACGATCAGGCCGGCGACGTCGTAGACCTCTCGCTCGAGCTCTGTTGCGACATGACCAATTCCCTCGACCGTGTGCGTATCGCTGTTGGATAATTTTGGCGTGCCTACGGCATCTAGCAACAGCCGTGCGAACTCGTTCTGGATCTCGGTTGCTCGCCCGTTGATAACCTCTGCGCCGTCGACCACCCTAATGAATTCGCCTGTAATTGCACGCTTGAGTGCTTCGTCATAGCTTTTTGTCCCGGGAGCGACGCCCCATGGAAGTGAGCGGCGGTAAGGGTGCGCCATCAACATTGCGCCGTTTACCCGATCAACCTGTTCCCGCAAAAAAGCCGGCCTGTGCATCCCGAAAATGTACTCCTCCAACCCGAACACCAGCGCATGCCCGCCGTCTGTGTTGATCTCCACACCGGCCAGCACAAGAATTTCGGCTTCGTCGGAGATCCGTTTCACCTCGTCCGCGGGCCAGAAGGTATCGTGATCGGTCAGACAGATCCCATCGAGTCCCATTTCCTGTGCTTTGCGAGCCAGATCGATCGCAGATGCGGTGCTATCGTCGGAACGCTCGATGGTGTGGCAATGAAGGTCTATTAGCAAATCAAACCCGTACGGGACATGCGTTCGTAAAACCTTTCCAGGGACAACTTCCCATGGTTGATCTCAAGGAACCGTTATCGACGAGATATGTTCAGTGTCATACCGCTGAGAGGCAAGCGACTTTTGAGGACAGGGCATATTGAACTCCCCACTACGGCGAGACAACATAACCCTGATTCACGTTCCGGGTACATAATCTCGGTACGGATTTGTGTATATCACGAAAGGTGAAAGTGCCCAGAGAATGGATAGGCGCCAAAAAAAACGGATGAAACTCAAGGTCTGCAGATGGCTGGAGGTGTTCAGCGCCGTGGGATTGATCGCACTCGTCGCTTGTTCGAGCGGGGATGGTTCGGTTTCCGACGAGGCCGATATGACACCGGAACCGGCTGAAGTTACCGCGACGGTGGAGCTTCAACCGGAGACGATAGCGGCACCCACCTCTGCAACGCCAGAACCGAGCGCTACACCGGAGCCATCCAGCACAAACGAGAATGTTCGTAATTACGCTAGGGCACACTCATATCTGAATCGTGGCGACTATGTACAGGCGGAACGGCAGTTCTCGGTCGTGATCGAGATTGAACCGCAATTTGCTCGCGGCTGGGAAGGTCGAGCGAGCGCTCTCATGTCCCAGGGGAAATCGGCCGAAGCGATCTCGGATTTGGACAGGGCGATTCAGCTCAAACCTGATCTCGCCAGCGCATACGCTGGCCGGGCCGTCGCCAACATGACTGTGGGAGACATACTCGGTGCAAATCAGGACGCAGTTCAAGCTCGGATTCTTGATCCATCGGACCCGAACGCGGTGATCGTGCTGGGAAGAATTCTGAGTGGAGCCGGACGTGCTGCGGACGCGCTGGAGATGTTCAATGAAGGCGTAGAGCTCGCTCCGGATGAAGGCCCAGCCTACTGGTGGCGAGGTCGATTCCTCTTTCAGATCGGCAGCTACGATCTCGCCCTCGGCGATTTCAGTCTCGCTATTGAATACTCGCCGGTCAGCGCGGAGCCGTATCTTGATCGAGCAACTCTCTACATGGACGTGTTCCAGGATTTCGAACTCGCCCGGGCCGATATTGAAGAGGCACACTCGCTCGGAGAAGAGCCTCGTGACCGTGACATCCTCGACGAATCCGACGCTCTTCTGGAGCGATTGGAACAACTGATAGCGGACGCGGCGTCGAGCTAGTTGATGATGATAAACTCGCGGTTCGCGCAGCCTGTATTTACCTTGGTCGCAGTGTTGTCGATATCGTTATCAGCCGCATGCGGTTCGGGCGATGGATATCGGTTTGTGGTTGGACAGGTCACCAATGTCGTGCCTTCGTCTGTCACGGCGTTGGCTGAGCTTGAGCTGGTAGATGCCGACGGAGTTGTATGGCAGTTCAAGGCACTTGGGTTTGTTGGGCAAACTCCTTCGCATCTTGAGGAGCACGCGGCGACGGGGCAATCAATTCGAGTCGAATATTTTGAAGCAGACGGCCATATGATCATCAGCGCCATCACGGACTGATATTCGGACACGTCGGTCATGCTCTAGCCGCCCGCCAGCACCTGCACCAGCGCTTCTTCAAGCTCGTCTGACGTCGTGAACGCCTCAAACTTGGCTGCGATAAGACCATTGCCGTCGATGATGAAGGTCCATGGCTCGGACGGCAAGTGCCACGGCCCCACCGCTGGGGTCTCGACACCAAGTGACGGATCGCCGCTGTCACGCATCACATCCGGGTTGTCAAACAACTCGACGTGGATAAACGCGGCTTCGCCGATGTGATTTTGGCGGACTTGATCAATCACATTGAGCTGTGGGCCACAGGTCTCCGATGTGCACCAGGCCGGAGTGCTGAAGCTTATGATCACCGGATTTCCAGTTTTGAGGGCGTTATCAAAACTGACCGCGTACATCTCGGAGATTGGGTTGGAATCGCTCGTGATCAGTGCTAGTTCTTCCGGGGTCGTCCCGGTCTTGGTTGTAATTACAGGGGCTGCTGAGCCGATTGCGGGTGTGGCTGACGCCTCTTTTACAAGCGTTGTCGCACCCGCAGTGTCTCGGGTGCCATCAGGCAGTGTGATGTTCGCGGTGAAATCCCAGATCCCGGTGCTGTCATATTCGACCGTCGTGGTGAAGATACCGCCGCCGACGGGCCACTTTCTGAACGTCGGCTCAGGGGCTGTAATTACGGCGCCAGAATCGCGCTTCTGATATGTCATCGTGACATCAGTCGAAGCCACATCAACCTTTCCTCCGTCTGCGCGGCGGAGTGCGAAGGGCAACCGGTTCTCGCCAATGGCTGCGTCGGAAGAGATTACGAACAGGAAAATATCGTTCAGCGGTGCCTGGTCGTTGACTACGGATTCGTCGTCAACGTTTGAGCAGGCGACAAAAAGGAGTATCAAAAATCCCACGCCCGTCGCTGTCGGGGTCAGACGCCGAATTTCTCGCAGTAAGCTCTGCGTCAAACTATTGACTCCAGTTCATTCATCTATCTCGTGATCCAGATTGAAATTTGCCTGCGGGAATTCTGTCATCCTCAGGCGTCATAAAATTTTACGTAATAGCTCTCGGTTGGACGCTTTCCCACCGCCGAATATCACTGGTCAGGCAAACGTCAGCATCCGTTTCGGGTTGTCCACGAGCATCTGGTCTACGTGCTCACGGCTGATGCCTCTTGCCAGCATCTGCGGAACCACGCGGGAGATAATGTGATCCCACCCGTGTCCTCCATATTGCTTCAGTCGATGCTTTGAACAAACATCGTGCGCCAGCAGGATCTGACCCACGTGGCCCTGATCGATCAGAAATTCGATCTGATCCAGACGCTGGGCATCATTCGGCATGTATGAACTGGGAGCCAGCGGGTAGTAAGAGGAATCGTGGCCAAACAGGTCAAGGTTCACGAAGGCACCTGTTTGGGCAACGCGTTTCAAGGCGTCCCTGTCGTAGATAGTTCGTTCGATGTGGCCCATGACGGTATTGGCCATGTCGCCACCCCAGCCCTGAACGGCCTCAAGAATCTGGAGCGGCAAACCTTCCTCTCGTCCTGGGTGGATTAACACCGGTGCGCCGGTTTGCACCTGGGCGATTACCGCCGCATGAATCGTCTTATGCTCTGACTCAGTCCAGGGTGCAGAAACACCGACTTCTCCGATGATCCCGGTCTTGATTCCTGTGCCGTCGACACCCTGTTCAATGTCACGAATAATCATTTCGGCAATGACATCGGCTGTCATGACTTCGAACTCATCAGGGTGTGTGCTTCCGATGTAATGTCCACCACCCATCACGACGTTCAACCCGGTCGCTTTGCTGATGCGTGCCAGCGCACCTGGGTTTCTCCCGAGGCCGTTGCTTGTGACATCGACCATCGTGCGGCCACCGGACCCGAAGTAATGGCTGGCTTCTGCCGTGGCGACCTCTTCATCCAGCAGGGTCAGATTGTCCAACGAGTTGTTCCAGTTGTGTCGGATCCAGCCGAGATTCGAAAGCGAAAGTTTTTCTTCCGCCATACCAGCTTCGTCAAGGTTGTTTGGCGGTTGAAAGACCACTCGGAAATCGATTAACAGATGCTCATGCGTGAGGGTGGGACCTAATGTCTCTGGGTCGACAGGCCCGAGTACCGTCTGCACTTTTCCAGTGATTGATGATGCCGCCAATCGACTTTGCTCCCCAAATTATTGCGGGACTGTTCCGGGGATAAAAACTTCGATCTCGGTGGACCTGTTCGCGACCCATCCGAGATATCCCGAAACCAATCTCCTGATACATTGACCTGACCCGACTGCTTGTAAGACATGAGTACAAAGCTTCATCAAGGTCAGGGTGAAGACGCCTGAGTTTAACCTTGGATTGTTCAACTAAACGGGCGACGACGCCCCGAATGACCGGGAATAACTGGAACAAACAAGCTGATGCTGCACGGAAGGACGGATTTGGCCCAAATGGATGGACGCGTCGGCATTGGTCTTCTTGGATGTGGAACGATGGGTGTAGAAGTCGCCCTCGCCGTTTCGGAGCGAGAGGTTCAAAATGCCCGAATCATCGCCGTTTTTGATGAAGATCCGGAAGCGACGGAACGCTTGGCCGAAAAATTGCAACCGCGGCCCACAGCATGTTGGACTGTGGAAGATCTTCTGGCAACCAGAGATGTGTCACTGGTGGTCGAGTGCGCAGCACCCGCCGCCATTGAAACGTATGGGGAAACCGTCCTCTCTGAGGGCCGTTCTCTGTTCATCCTTAGCTCCGGCGCACTTGCGGATACGGAGCTTTTTGACCGCCTGATAAACCTAGCGACGAGTAATCGGTGTGACATCATCATCCCTTCCGGAGCGCTGGGAGGAATCGATGCACTTCGCTCAGTGCGCGACCTGCTCGATAGCGTCACCCTAACGTCCACAAAAACGCCCCGATCGTTTTCCGGAGCGCCTGGTTTCGCCGAATGGGAAGACATCGAAATCACCGAGCCCACCATTCTGTACGAAGGTCCTGCTCTTGAAGCAGTGGCGTTGTTCCCGGCGAACGTGAACGTCGCCGCGACCCTGAGCATCGCCGGGGTAGGCCCGAAACGGACCATAGTGAAGGTGGTTGCGGACCCGGAATCTCCCGGTAACGTTCATGAGATTCACGCCCGGGGAACGTTCGGAGAATTTACGTTTAGGCTGGTGAATCAGCCACACGTTCGCAACCCGCGAACAAGCCATCTAGCCGTATTGTCCGCGATTGAGACACTGCGGGCGTACTGTGATCGTGGACCAAGCATCGGAACCTGAGGCCAACCGGGCTTTGAAATATTCGGTCCGATCCATTGACCTGATGCATAACAGATAGGGAATCCATGAGAGATCCGGCCTTTGATCTCGTTGCCGCGTTGCCGAGATTCGCCCCGGAGGTCCGTTTGCATCCGGACGATCCGAATCGCCCGTCATCCATTGAGTGGTACCTGGAACGAACGCGTCTGCGGCGCTGGAGAGGGCTGTTAAGAAGGGACGAGGTACTGCTAACGGTTGGGTGTGTGACGCTTGAGACGCTGAGGTTTTACGGAAACGCGGATCGCCGTGGGATTGACCTGTATCTGGATATCCCGAGTGGCCCGAATCAACAAAACACGAGACATGGATTTCGACCGACGGGCGGTCGCTTGAACGCGCCCTGTTATGTGAATGCGAGATCTGTACCGGGAGATCCTGAGGCGTTCGATATTCAGTTCTGGTTCTTCTACCCCTTCAACGGTCGGGAGGCCCGACACATCACGCACGAGGCCGACTGGGAGCACGTAACCGTCCGTGTAACCAACGCCAGCGAACCTACTTTGATCGCTGCTTACTTTTCGGCCCACGGGCAGATCAACGGCGGGTGGGCATCTCCCGATGAATGCACAGAAATCGATCCGGTCCTTCGGTTCACGCGTGCCGGAAACCCTATCGTCTACTCGGCACTCGGGAGCCACGCGAGTTATCCGTCCGCTGGCTCCCATAAACAGATGTGGCCGAAAGCCCGGGACCGCACTTCAGATGGAGGCCCGATCTGGAACACCGCCGACGACATCTTGCTGGTAGAGATCAACGGCCAGCCCCCGAAAGGAAGCAAGAATCAGTTTGACTGGCTTTGGTTCTCGGGCCGATGGGGCGCCATCCGAAAACTGGCATGGCCCTTCGCAGCAACCGGGCCTGTTGGTCCTTTACACCAGCCGTCCTGGATCACGGAGGTCCAACGGCCGATCACCTGATCCGAGTTCACCGTTAAACGTCGGCCAAAAAGAAAATGGCGGTGGTGCACAGAAAAGGCAACACCTGAAACCGAATGGCCTAGATCGAAATCAACTCTGCCAGATGCAAGCTGGGGAGGTCTCTCAACGGCCGAGCAGTCCGATCGCCATCGTTTCTGCATCGCAATACCAGAGCTTACCGGAGGAATCGATAGTCAGGCCGTGAACCTCTGTCGGCCATGGGACTCGGATGTAGTTAAGGACACGACCGTCCGAAACATCCAGCAAGGATACGACGCCGGATGCGGTGTCGGCCGACCATAGATTGCCGTCTTCGTCAAATGCGATGCCGTGTACACGTAGGCCCGGAGCTTTGATCTTGTGCAAAACCTCACCGTTAGACGGGTCTAGCTGATAGATCATCTGGGACGGCGGGACAGCGACCCAGAGCTTGCCATCGCGCCACTCAAGTCCGTGAGCGCCCGAGTCGCGAGCTGCAGTCCCAAGAGGAGAGAACGCAACCTGTCCGACTCCAGGCGTCGGGAGTTCCTGCACGGTCTTGCCGGTCTCCATATCGATCTTGTGAATTGTCAGTCCAAAAGTCGAGGAAACCCATACAAAGCCATCGCCGATTGTGATCCCACTGGCGTGTTCCGTGGTGGTCTGGAATGATAAGATTTCGTCGCCGGAGTCCCAGTCTAATTTGTAGACTTTGTCGTTCCGCTGGTCTATGTACCAGAGACCATCCTCGGCGGCCTGGAGGCCATTTGGCTGTGGCCCCGGGCTCTTCGATCGCTCATACACGGTGGCAATATTGACGGTCATACCTGGCCTCTTTCGGCATATCTCTGCTGTTTTCAGTTAACTACAGGGAGCGCGGTTTCGAATGGATTGTAAACATCGCTCATGGGCGCGCAAGCGGAAGAGCATGTTCAATCCTTTACCTGACTATGGACCGTCTAGCTGCGCGGCCGTAAACTGACGTTAGATGTCGGCCAGCCGCACTTCACCCACCGTATGCCGTATCGGAGAACCACTTTAATGACCACCGAGACCTTCACCGGCGAACAGATAGAAAACCTTCGACAGACTGCTGGCGAGCATCTGTTTATGCACGCCATGCAGACCGCTGACTGGCGAGATGGCGCCCTCAAGATATTCGTTAAGGGTGAAGGCGTCTGGGTGACCGACATAGATGGCAATCGACTTCTCGATGGGATGGCCGGACTCTGGTACAAATCCGCCGGTTACGGCCGAACTGAAATCGCAGACGCTGCTTACGCTCAGATGATTGCCATCGACTCACCACCTGCCGGTTCAGTCGTTCCCTCGACGATCGAGCTGTCCGGCGTTGTCAGCGATCTCTATCCGGACAAGAACGCACGTATGTTCTTCGTCAGCGGTGGTTCGGAAGCTGTCGAGACCGCCGTCAAGATGGCGAAGAAGTATCGGATGCTGACCGGCAAGCAAGGTGCATACAAAGTCATATCTCGGCGTAACTCTTACCACGGCGGTACGGCGATGGCTGTGAGCCTGGGTGGAAGTCCGGCCGCCGACACCATGGGGCCGACGATGCCGGGCACATATCACGTAACCAACTACAATTCCTACAGGCCGACGTACCACGACAATCCGGTTGACGAGGCGATTGCCGTCGCCAACGAGTTCGAAACGGTTATCAAGCATCAAGGCCCGGACACCGTTGCTGCGATCATCGCAGAGCCTGTTTCGGCTGCTACAGGCATACACATCCCGCCGCCTGAGTACTGGCACCGCCTCCGCGAGATTGCCGACACCTACGACATCGTGCTGATAGCAGATGAGGTCATTAACGGGTTCGGTCGACTCGGTACCTGGTTTGGGACAGAGCGTTTTGGCATTCAGCCGGACGTTACGACGGTCGCCAAAGCGATTACCAGCGGGTACCTTCCACTTGGAGCCGCCATCGCGACCAAGAAGATCGCCGATACGTTTATCGGAGATGACAGCCGCACCTTCAAGCATCTGATCACCTTCGGCGGCCACCCGGTATCCAGCGCAGCCGCCGTGAAGAATCTTGAGATCTTTAAGCGTGAGGATCTGGTCGGGAACTCTGATCGGCTGGGAACTTACCTGTACGAACAGTTACAGAAACTGTACGAACACCCTTCGGTTGGGCATGTCCGGGGCGGTATGGGCCTGATTGCCGCTGTGGAGCTTGTAAGCGACCGCGAAACGAAGGCTCCCTTCCCGGCGAGCGCGGCTCTTGCCAAGAAAATTCCGCCGGCTTTGTACGAGCGCAATCTTGTTAGCTTCCGGGCGGGAGACTTGATTAGCATCTGCCCTCCGCTATCTATAAATAAAGACGAGATTGACTTCATGGTCAGCGTCATCGACGAGGCCCTGACCGAAATAGAGAAAGATTTGGGACTGACCTAGAGTTCCGGGTAGCCATTGGGATTTTTCGGAGTTCTGAAGTTCTGAAAAACAACACATGCTTGGCCGGTCTTCAGATCCGGTCCGGCATGTGTTGTGCGTTAGGCGTATAACGGTTTCATAGTCCAATCGGGATTTCCGGAGAGGCGCGGGGCTTAACCATCGTGGATCAGGTGTCGTTAATGAAGTAGTGAGCTGTGATGCAAACCGGTACAACTTCCGAGCAGTCGCCTCCAATACCGGTGCACTCAGGCCCACTGCGTTCACTGCATAACAACTCGTTTAGATGGCTCTGGACCGTCGGACTCCTGATCGGGTTCGGAAATTGGATGCAGAGGCTAACCATCAGCTGGTTCGTCTTGGATCAGACCGGGTCGGTTTTCCTTACGGCGGTATCTTTCGCAGTAAGGAGCGCTCCCAACCTCATATTCGGTCCGGTCGGCGGCGCGATTGCTGATCGGTACTCACGTCGTAAAGTCCTGATGATCGCGGCCGGACTGAAAGTTTTGGTAGCAGTTGGGATGTGGTTTCTCGTCGTTCAATCTGATTCGCTCATCTGGGCGGTGATGGTGCTTGTTGGCCTGGCCGGGATCACCGCCGCGTTTGAATTGCCAGCGACACAGGCGCTCGCCGTTGATGTTGTCGGGAGGCGAAACGCGTCAAATGGTGTTGCGATGATGTCTGTCGCCACACGTGCCGTCGGCGCGATTGGGGCGCTTACCGGTGGGCTATTGATCGAGTCGGCAGGCCCCGGCATCGTTTTTGTAATTGCCGGGATGGCGTTTGCTACCGGTGGTTTTGCAGTTAGCCGCGTGGTCGTTGTTCAGCCGGGTCTTGGCGTGCGCGGGACCTCGCACGGACTCAGGGCGGCTGGCGGTTTTATCAGCAGCACATTCGGTGGAATAAAGGTACTGCTAGGCATACCGATCGTGGCTACGCTGCTTACGTTTGCCATGGTTGTTGAAATTCTCGGGTTTACCTTCCAAACCGTAATGCCGTCACTGGCTGAGGATGTACTTGGCGTCGGCGCGTCGGGACTGGGAGCGTTGACGGCGATGGTGGCGATTGGCGGCCTGGTCGGTTCGGTGCTTATCACGGCACTTTCCGACTTTGGTCGCAAGGGTCTGCTCGCGATCGCTATCATTTTCATATATGGCGTCGGGTTGATCTCACTTGGAATATCGGGGATCTTCCCCCTGTCGTTATTCATAGTCACCGTTGTAGGGATTATGGCGTCTTCTTTTGATGCTTTGCAGTGGACTTTGCTGATGGCGAACGTCCCGGATGACATGCGCGGCCGTGCCATGGGCGGGTGGATTTTTGCGATCGGATTCGGGTGGGTGGGGAGCCTCGAACTGGGACTGATCGCAGAGTTGTACTCCGTAGGTTGGGCGCTTAGTGTGAACGGGATAGGATTGTTAATCTTGGCGACTCTGGCGTTGATCTTTGCCGGTAGATTACGACGGGCCTGAAGAGGATCTTTGTGGACGGCTATGCGCACCGTATCTACCACTGCTATACTTCGCCGGAACCTGAAGGATGCACGAATGGGTGCCTTCCTATTGCGACGTAAAAAGTAACGGCCTTTCGGGTCGTGTAACGCACAGTTGGGACCGGTATTGACGGCCCGACGCCGGGAGTAAAGTGATCCGCACTTTCACCCCTGGTTGAGCCTAAGAGGAGCCGAGGATGGTCGACTCGCCCGAACAAGATCGCGTAGAGACCGGAGATTACTCCGACCGCGAAGACGCGGACAGGGATGGATTTGGTCCTAGTACGGTCCAGGATGATGTCATTCTGGAGTTGAAAAACCTGAGGACCTACTTTCAGACCAGTTACGGCACTGTAAAGGCGGTAGATGGAGTCTCCTACCATGTGAAGCGTGGGGAGACGCTCGGAGTAGTCGGTGAATCAGGGTCAGGGAAGTCGGTGACGGCACTCTCGATCATGAGACTTATTCCTTCACCCCCCGGATACATCGTTGGCGGCGAAGTGATCCTTGACGGTGAGAATGTCTTGGACCTTTCTGACGGCGAAATGGCCAAAATACGGGGCTCTAAGGTCGGGATGATCCTCCAAGACCCGATGACGGCACTCAACCCTGTGTTCAACATCGAGAACCAGGTCGGAGAAGCCATTCGGATCCACCAGGATCTGAAGGGACAGTCTCTGGTCGATAAGATCGTCCACTCTCTACGACAGGTGAGAATCCCGGCTGCGGAAAGCCGGATGAAGGACTTCCCTCACCAGCTTTCTGGCGGAATGCGCCAGAGGGTTGTCGGGGCAATCAGCATCTCATGCGCACCTATCGTTCTTATAGCGGACGAGCCAACGACCGCGTTGGACGTGACGATTCAGGCCGGTTACCTGCGCCTCCTCAAGGAGATTCAGGCTGAAACTGGTGTTGGAATTATTTTCATCACACATGATTTCGGGATCGTCGCCAAGATGTGTGACCGTGTCGCCGTCATGTACGCGGGACGGATCGTCGAGACTGGCGATGTACGTCAAATATTTAACGAGCCTTCCCATCCTTACTCCGAGGCATTGCTGGCATCCGTGCCGAAGCTCGAAGAACGGACACAGCGGCTTTATTCAATTGAGGGCCAGCCGCCACCCCTCTTTGACCTTCCTCCGGGTTGCCCGTTTGCCCCACGATGTGAGTACGCGCAGGATGTCTGCCGCGATGCGTATCCAGTTCGTGCCGAGATCGGTCCGGAGCACACGGCGAGTTGTTGGAAACTCTTGGACTTTGACATCTCCAAAGCAGATCCGGAAGAATTGGCTGCTGCACAGTCTGTTTCCGTGACCGCTGCCGCGGAGGAACAACTCGAAGAAGCTGAAGCGGTAGCCGACTAGCACCACGCGAGAAGCAGGTGTACCCGTTAGCGCTCAATGAGTTCTGACGAACGATGTTCGACGAAACCTTTTACGGATATAGGTGCGATGACGACAATTCAGGAACAGATTCAGCAAAAAGAGGGAATTCAGCCTCTCGACGTTAATGCTGAAGTAATTCTTGAGACCAGAGGTCTGGCCAAGCATTTTGAGCTTGCCGGTGGTTTTCTGGGATTCGGGAATAAGCCAACTCTCAAAGCGGTAGACGGTATTGACGTCGTCGTCCGTGCAGGAGAGACAGTTGGTCTTGTTGGTGAGTCCGGGTGTGGCAAGAGTACGACGGCAAAATTGCTGCTCGGTCTCGAAAAGCCGACAGCGGGGCAAATCTTCTTCAAGGGAGAAGATTTCACCAAGATGAGCCGTGCGGCCAAGCGAGACTATCGCAAGAACGTGCAGGCGGTTTTTCAGGACCCGTGGTCCTCTCTAAACCCCCGTATGCGAGTCCGGGCCATAGTCTCTGAGCCCCTCCAGATCGTCACTAAGATGACCAAGGGCGAGATCAACACACGGGTCGATGAAGTTCTTGAAGAGGTGGGTCTTAACGCTTATCAGGCAAACCTGTATCCACACGAGTTCTCAGGCGGACAACGGCAGCGCATCGGCGTCGCTCGAGCGCTTGCCTTGAACCCGGAAGTCATGGTTCTCGACGAGCCTGTTTCTGCTCTGGATGTGTCCATTCGAGCACAGATCCTTAACCTTCTTGTGGACCTGCAAAAAGAGCACAATCTCGCCTACCTGATGATCGCTCACAACCTGGCGACGGTTCGGTACATGTGCCACACGACCGCCGTGATGTACCTAGGTAGTATTAAAGAGATCGGTGATTCAGAACCGCTTTTCTCTAACCCGCTTCACCCGTACACACAGGCTTTGATCTCTGCCGCGCTTCCGTCCCATCCGGACATTGAACGTGAAGAGATCATCCTCCCTGGTGAAGTCCCGTCTCCGGTAGACCCGCCTTCTGGTTGCACGTTCAACCCACGCTGCCCGGTGAAAATCGGTGATGTTTGTGAGCAGTGGGCGCCGGGACTAACGGAAGAAGAGACTCGCCACTGGGTTTCCTGCCACCTGTATGGCGACGCAAAAGAGCGTTTCGCTGCTGGCGAAGCCGCTCCCGCAGCTGCTGCGGAGGACGACGCGTAACAATTCCCAGACAATAAGACCGTATAGCAAGAGACCACAGCGATAAAGCTGTGGTCTCTTCGCGTCATATCCAACTGTGATGGTCCGGTCCCCATGTGGTCTGGGAATCGATGACTTCCGGTCAGGAACATGCTGGCGACTAGCCAGATCCAGCGACGGGATGGATTCTCGCCCATGCGCAAAATCAAGTGTAATTGGTTCCCGGACTAGGATTCGAACCTAGGTTTGAGGATTCAAAGTCCCCTGTCCTACCACTGAACGATCCGGGAACGGACTGCAAGACCGACTAAGGCTGCATCTCCAAAGTATATCGACTGCTGGCGATGTTCCCAGCAATATCGGATGTGAGTTTTCATGAGGCGTTTGTCTTTGTGTTAGCTAGTGTGCGCACTTGAGCGGGTCGAGATTTTGACGGGGCTTTAAACCGCTTAACCTCTTTGAGACTGGTGAGAAACGGCGCCTGACGGGGACAAGTATCGTACGTTGCCTCCTGAACCAAATCGGCAGTCAAAAGCAGCATATGCAGATGACAGTTGGTACGACTCGAGAGTCCAAACGGTAACATCGGATAACTGGGCTGGAAACGGCCAACGATAGTGGTCGCGTTCCTCGTCACGTTCACCTATAACCCTTGAGGTCAGTCCGAAGGGTAACCCGCCTTTTATCGGGTCATCGTCTATAGAGCACAGCCTGGATTCTTAGAGTCCGAGAGTCACAGTCAAGTCTTCGAGGACACGATTAACAGTCTCGACATCTTGGGCTTCGGCGTACATCCGTAATAGTGGCTCGGTGCCGGACATACGTACGATGCCCCATCCTCCACCCTCAAGGAAATATTTCACGCCGTCCAGCCGGTCAGATCGTTCGATCTCCATGCCGCTAAGAGTTTCAGGTTCAGCCGTTTCGATCAAGTTCTGAAGCGCGGACCGTTGATCCTCAGGAAACTGTACGTCCACCCGCCGGAAGCTGTGGGGTCCGGTGATGGTTAACAGATCTGTTAGCAACTCTGACGGGCGTTTTCTGGAGCTGACCATGGCCTCCAGAAATATCAGCCCACTCAACAAGCCATCCCGTTCCGGGACGTGGCCTCTGAATGCGTAGCCTCCGCTTTCCTCGCCCCCGATAATGGCGTTGGTCTCCAGCATCTTCGGGCCGACGTACTTGAAGCCGACCGCGGTACGCGGTGTGTCGATTCCGTAAATTTCACCAAGTCGGTCAACCATGGAACTCATAGTTATCGTGGAGACCACCGTGCCTTGCTGCCGCCGGCGCTCCAGAAGGTGATGCGTTAGTAAGGAGAAGCCCTCGAGGGTGGAAATGTAGCGGCCGTTCTCGTCTACAAGTCCCACACGATCGGCGTCGCCATCAAAGGCTATCCCCGCATCTGCCCCATTCTCCCTTACGGCGGTCTGTAACGCCCTGAGGTTGGCCTCGATCGGCTCCGGCTGTACAAAGCCTGGGAAAGCGGGATTTGGCTCTCCGTGGAGCTCTATGAGCTCTAGGTTGCCGCCAGACAAAAGTCGCCGGAACAGTCCGCCTCCTGAGCCGTGCATCGATTCGACAACGATCTTCAACCGGGCTTGTTTGATGGGCTCGAGGTCCACGATATGCCCGAGTTGCTCTAGGTACAGCGCGGTCGGATCAAACCGTTCAAGCAGACCAGTACGTTGTGCTTCGTCCAGTGAGACGTGTTGTACAACAACCTCGCCGGACTCGATGCGATCGATCTCCGTCTCAATGCGCGCCACCATATCCGGCGGCGCGCTACCGCCCTGATCTGATTTGACCTTGAATCCGTTGTAGGAGGCCGCGTTGTGGCTTGCAGTGATCATCACACCGCCACCAGCCTTGTGTTCGATCACCGAGAAGCTCGCAGCTGGCGTTGGCGCCGGTCGTGTCGCCAACACGCATCGTATGCCATTGCCCGCCAAGACCTCCGCCGTTGCGATGGCGAATTTCTCCGAACCAAACCGGGTATCCCACGCGACTATGGCCCCTGCCTTCGCAGTCCCGGACGCTAGCATCTCTGTGGCCACACCCTGCGCCGCTTTCTGGACGTTCGCAAAGGTGAACTGATCAGCGATTATCGCCCGCCAGCCGTCCGTACCGAACTTGATCTCTGAAGGCATCAGGGTTCCTCGGCCTCCGGGTTGAGGATGTTGATAGATTTAAAAAAGGGGCGTGCCTCCAAAAAGGCACGCCCCATACGTTAGTGCATGTGGGTCTGAACCGTGCGACTAGGCGATTGCGGCCTTTAAGACGTCTACTTTGTCGAGTTGTTCCCAGGGCAGATTCAGATCGTCGCGACCGAAGTGGCCGTACGCTGCTGTTTGTCTGAAGATAGGGCGCCGTAGTTGAAGGGTGTCAATGATCGCCTGTGGTCGCAGATCAAAGTGCTCTTCGATTAGCTCCACGATGCGAGCATTGTCCACCTTGCCTGTCCCGTAGGTTTCGACCGAGATCGAGATCGGCTGTGCGACGCCGATGGCATACGACACCTGAACTTCAAGTCGGTCCGCAAGTCCGGCGGCCACAAGATTTTTCGCGACCCAGCGCGCTGCATAAGCGGCGGACCGGTCTACCTTCGTTGGGTCCTTGCCGGAGAATGCCCCACCGCCGTGGCGGGCGCTGCCCCCGTAGGTGTCAACGATGATCTTGCGACCGGTCAGTCCCGCGTCTGCGGCCGGACCGCCGAGGACAAATCGACCTGACGGGTTCACGAAAAATTTCGTGTCGTCATCCAGTAGGTCTGCCGGGATCACGTGATTCGCGAGCAACGTAAGATCGCGATTAATCGTCTCCTGTGACACAGTTGGATCGTGCTGTGTGCTCATCAAAACGGTGTGCACGCGCTTCACGGTGTTGTCGGAGTTGTACTCGATCGTCACCTGTGACTTGCCGTCCGGCCGAAGGTATGGGAGGTTCCCGTTCTTTCGTTCAGTGGCCATCTGCCGTGTAATGCGATGTGCAAGAGCGATCGGAAGGGGCATCAGTTCGGGCGTCTCCCGTACCGCGTACCCGATCATCATCCCCTGGTCGCCTGCACCGACCTCTTTGGCGCCTACTTCACCTCGCACTTCAAGAGCGGTATCGACACCATCTTTGATGTCAGGCGACTGCTCTTTGATCGATACCATCACGCCGGCAGATTCGGCATCGAACCCTAGGTCGGATGAGGTATATCCGATGTCCCGTATTACTTCCCGGGCGACGGCGGTGATGTCCACATACGCGTTGGTTGTGATTTCACCAAATACAAACATTACGCCGGTTGTGCAGGCCGTTTCGCATGCGACACGCGCATGGGGATCCTGCTCGAAGATGGCGTCTAGTACGCCGTCAGAAACCTGGTCGCAAAGTTTATCCGGATGCCCTTCTGTCACGGACTCGGATGTAACCAGATACGTACTAAAGGCCATTCATATTTCCTTCGCTAATGCCTGGCATTCCGCCTGGCATTCCGGTTGCCTCGGGCCCTCCCGATGGCTGTGAGATTTCTCAGAAATCCCGTTTGTTTTGTTTCCGTGTTGCTAGAGTACCGCCTAGTATCCAGCATGATCTCATACGCCAGAGACATGATTACGTTGCCGTAAACGATACCGGGAAGCCCTGGCAATGATCCCTGATTTTCGCGAGAAAATACACGGATTTCTGAACTTAAGCCGTACCCATTTCCCAACTGGCTAGATACACGGCCTGTTCTTCCGTTAACGTGTCGATCGGCATGCCGATCGAGTTCAGCTTGATTCGAGCTATCTCGGCGTCAACGTTTTTCGGGAGGGTGTGCACGTCCGGTGCGAGCGTGTCTCCATTGGCGACGATGTACTCAGCGGCCAGTGCTTGGTTGGCAAAGCTCATGTCCATCACGCTTGAGGGGTGTCCCTCGGCTGCGCCCAGGTTCACCAGTCGGCCCTCAGCGAGGAGATTAATCCGGCGTCCGTCTTCGAGCGTGTACTCCTCGACGAAAGTCCGGACCTGTCGCTTCGTTTCGGCCCGTTCCTCAAGCCCGTCGACGTCGATCTCGACGTTGAAGTGGCCAGAGTTGGCGACAATTGCGCCGTCCTTCATGAGGTCAAAGTGACTGCCTGCAATTGCATGCTTCCCGCCGGTGACCGTGAGGAAGATATCGCCGATTTTGGCAGCCTCATTCATCGGCATAACTCGGTGACCGTCCATTACAGCCTCTAGCGCCCGTACCGGGTCTACCTCACACACTACGGTGTGAGCGCCCATGCCCTTGGCCCGGTCTGCAAAACCGCGACCACACCAGCCGTAACCAATAGTCACAATAGTTTTACCGGTCAACAAGACGTTGGTCGCTCGCACGATTCCGTCTAAGGTGCTTTGCCCGGTGCCGTAGCGGTTGTCGAACATGTGCTTCGTGTCGGAGTCGTTCACTGCGACAACGGGGAAACGGAGTTTGCCCTCGCTGGCGAGGGCCTTCAGACGAATCACGCCCGTGGTCGTCTCTTCCATGCCCCCGATGATTCCGTCGAGGAGTTCGGTCCGCGCTGTGTGGAGCTCGGCAACAAGGTCGGCGCCATCGTCCATAGTCATGTGAGGCTTGGCGTCCAGGCCAGATGTGATGTGGGCGTTGTAAGTGGCTGCGTCCTCTCCCTTGATGGCGAAGGTCGATACGCCTTGGGACACCAAGTAGGCGGCAACATCGTCCTGCGTGCTGAGCGGGTTGCTTGCACACATCGTGACTTCTGCGCCACCCGCAACCAGCGTGGTGACCAGGTTCGCGGTTTCGCTTGTGATGTGCAGGCAACCAGTGATACGCATCCCCTTCAAGGGCTGCTCACGTTCAAATCTCTCACGGATGCTCCGAAGCACGGGCATCTCTCGCTCCGCCCATTCAGTGCGGAGTTCTCCCTCACGGGCAAGATCAATATTAAGGATGTCGGAAGGGATCTGTTCAGTCACCGAGTCCTCCTGAGGACGCCGCGAAGCATTACTTCATTACTCTACTCAAATAGAGTTATATATAAACATATCGTTATGTAAACATGCAACCACTGCAATACGATGTATAAAGGTCATATCGAAGGCTGTGCGCTCTATAAATCATGATGATAGCTCGGTGCTCTGAGATGCTGTGCAACCGGATTATGGCTAGTCGTCCCGTGGAGGTGGGGGGAACATGTGGATCGCATTCGGGTGCACAAGCTCTCGTTGAATAGAGAAGCCGAACAACGCTGCCCGGTGAGACGTATCGCAGGCTCTACGGGAGATTTTGGACCGTCCGTAGAGCGTTAGCTGATCAGTTGTTGAACTGCGCCTGAACGGGTAAACCCTGTCCGCCACCGAGCGGGTGAAACCGAGTTAATTGGACGAACGCATCAAATCGGGCGTTTATATCTGTTGTGGACAGAGAGCGAAGTCGGTCGAGCCCGTAGCTCTCGACCGCGAACGACGCCATCACGGATCCAACTACCGCAGCGCGGCGGATCGCGTCGTCGCATGTATCGTCCACTGACGATAGGTAACCAAGGAAACCGCCGGCAAATGAATCGCCGGCACCAGTTGGGTCGGTAACGGTCACCAGTGGGTAGGCTGGAACGGCAAACGTGAAATTTTTATGGAACACCACCGCTCCGTACTCGCCACGTTTGATTACGACAGCGCGAAGCCCTTTAGCCAATAGGTCTGTAGCCGCCAGAGCGACACTGTCACAGCCCGTGAGTTGAAGAGACTCGGCCTCATTGATCAAAAGAACGTCGACGTTATCTATCAACGAGACCAATGCCGGGCGTGCGATGTCTATCCACAGGTTCATGGTGTCGCACGCGACCATCTTAGGGCGCGCGGACATCTGGGACAGAACAGATGCCTGGATGTTGGGATCGATGTTGGCCAGAAATAAGAAAGGGACGTCTCTGTGGTCGTCGCCTAGCTCGGGTGCGAAATCAGCGAAGACGTTCAACTGCGTGTCCAGTGTTATGGCGCTGTTTAGATCCTCACGGTAACTGCCAGACCATCGAAACGTCTTCCCGTCGACCTGTACGAGCCCTGAGGTATCGATCCCGCGATTTGACAGCATCTGACCGTCGCCCGGGTCAAAATCCTCACCCACAACAGCTACCACGGCGACGTCCGTGAAGTAACTGGACGCCACCGAGAAGAAGGTGGCCGAGCCGCCGAGCTGGTTATCATTTTTACCCGTCGGCGTGTCAACACTATCGTAGGCTACCGAGCCGACGACCAACATCTTTGGGGTGTCGAGCATTCGTTAGGCGTCCATGCCAGTCGAGACCGGAAGCCCGGCCTGAATCCATCCTGGGGTGCCGTCCTCGATGTTGAACAGTCGGTCTTCAGCGGCGCCCATTGCCGCCGCGTACTCCGCAGCGAGACCGCTGCGAGCACCGACCATACAGATGAAAAGGAGAGGGCCCTCGGTTGGCAGTTCATCGAACCGTGCAATCACGTCATCCACAGGGAGCCACTGGGCACCCTGGACGTGACCCTCTGCGTATTCGTCTGGATTGCGAACATCGATCACGGTGGCGTTTCCGGCCTTGAGCATATCCGCCGCCTCAGGCGACGTGACTCTTGTGTAGGGTTCGCCTTCAACTTGCCTCGGCAATTGTGACCTCCGGGCCTATTTTATGTATAGGTGTCTAGGATATCCGGAATCTCACTACATGCGGGTGTTTATCGGCCGTTGCACCTGGATGATTTGTGCGTCACTGAGATAATTACCGCCTAAGGAGCAAGTCCTGAAGGGTGATGAGTCGTGCGGCACCGTATTTCCTATGAGCCTTTTGTTTTATTAAACGAACGCCCTCGAGCATGTACGCCAACTGCGTCGGCATGATCGACCGTGATAACAGGTTTATTCGATGCTGGGGGTGTTAATTGGATCCGACATTGATGTTCCAGAAGCCGTGTATTGGTCTGTATTTTCGTTGACATGGCAGGATTAGGGTTTGTATAGTTGATGGTCGCTCCGGTGAACGGTGGGCCCGATTATGGGGAATTACCCGATGTTTACAGGCGGCAAAGCACCTTGAAAATTGAATAGTGGAATGGAAGACACGCCAGTTTTGGAGAGTTTGATCCTGGCTCAGGACGAACGCTGGCGGCGCGCTTAATGCATGCAAGTCGAACGAGGTACGGCCCTTCGGGGCCAATGCCAAGTGGCGGACGGCTGAGTAACGCGTGAGTGACCTGCCCTTAAGTGGGGGACAACATCGAGAAATCGGTGCTAATACCGCATAATCTCTGCACCTCAGCGGGAGTAGAGGAAAGGCTATATGCCACTTTTGGAGGGGCTCGCGTTCTATCAGGTAGTTGGTGAGGTAACGGCTCACCAAGCCATCGACGGATAGCCGGAGTGAGAGCTCGATCGGCCAGAGGGGGACTGAGACACGGCCCCCACTCCTACGGGAGGCAGCAGCAGGGAATCTTGCACAATGGGCGAAAGCCTGATGCAGCGACGCCGCGTGAGGGAAGAAGGCTCTAGGGTCGTAAACCTCTTTTCTAAAGGAAGAGAATGGACGGTACTTTAGGAATAAGCCACGGCTAACTACGTGCCAGCAGCCGCGGTAATACGTAGGTGGCAAGCGTTGTCCGGAATTACTGGGCGTAAAGGGCCTGTAGGCGGCATGGTAAGTCCGTAGTGAAATCTCCCGGCTTAACTGGGAGCGGTCTATGGATACTGCCAAGCTAGAGATCATCAGAGGAGAGCGGAATTCCCGGTGTAGTGGTGAAATGCGTAGATATCGGGAGGAACACCAGTGGCGAAAGCGGCTCTCTGGGGTGGTTCTGACGCTGAGGGGCGAAAGCGTGGGGAGCAAACCGGATTAGATACCCGGGTAGTCCACGCCCTAAACGATGAATGCTAAGTCTCCGGGGTATCCACCCCCTGTGGGCTGCAGTTAACGCGTTAAGCATTCCGCCTGGGGACTACGGCCGCAAGGCTAAAACTCAAAGGAATTGACGGGACCCCGCACAAGCAGCGGAGCGTGTGGTTTAATTCGATGCTAAGCGAAGAACCTTACCTAGGCTTGACATGTAAGTGGTACCAATTCGAAAGATGAGGGACCCGCAAGGGAGCTTACACAGGTGCTGCATGGCTGTCGTCAGCTCGTGCCGTGAGGTGTTGGTTTAAGTACCGCAACGAGCGCAACCCTCGTCGTTAGTTGTATTTTCTAGCGAGACTGCCCGAAAGGGAGGAAGGTGGGGATGACGTCAAGTCATCATGGCTCTTACGTCTAGGGCTACACACACGCTACAATGGCCGGTACAGACGGTTGCTAAACCGCGAGGTGGAGCCAATCCGAAAAAACCGGCCCCAGTTGGAATTGCAGGCTGAAACTCGCCTGCATGAACGTGGAGTTGCTAGTAAACGCAGGTCAGCACACTGCGTTGAATACGTTCCCGGGGTTTGTACACACCGCCCGTCACGTCATGGAAGTTGGCAATACTTGAAGTCGCTGGGCTAACCCATTTATTTGGGAGGCAGGTGCCGAGGGTAGGGCCGATGACTGGGACGAAGTCGTAACAAGGTAGCTGTACCGGAAGGTGCGGCTGGATCACCTCCTTTCTAAGGAGATTTTTCTCAACGGGGGTCAAGAAAACGGTCCAGATATCGCACGGTGTGCGATGACTGGAACACGTTCATGGCCTTTTAACTGTTGTGAATCATCCTAGGTGGATTACGATCTGGATTTATGGTCTGAGAAGGTATTGAGCGAGATTCTCCCTGATCTGTTTTGCAGTTCAAGGTTGAAGGGGCTCTACACAATTAGTCATGAATCCCGCTAGAAAAGGTCGTAACCAAAAACTGATCAATCCTCCTGGCAACAGTGGGAAGATCGAAAACAAGTAAAAGCTCTAAAGAGGCGTGTCTTCCTTCCACTATTCAGTTCCCAAGCTGTTTCGAAGGGTCCGGTTTATCCGGACCCTTTTCGCGTTCTCGAATTGTCTTAACAAGCTGCTGCTGGCAACAAATCTCGGTGTGCAACGCGTCTTTGTGATTCGGGTATCGGATGGCGACTTTGTCTTTCGACATTGGGTGCGATAACTGTCGCAATCTCCGTTTTAGCGAGGCGATATCGCACAGAAGATTATGGCGAGAGGGGTAACGAAGCGTTGTATCTCGTAGTAAACTTGTAGATGTTGTGCCACCGAGAGTGATCGAGGTGACATTTGATTACAAGGGCTTGTAGCTCAGCCGGTTAGAGCGCCACTCTGATAAAGTGGAGGTCGATAGTTCGAGTCTATCCAGGCCCACCAGTTAAACCTAAAATGTGTAACCACTAGCGACCCGGTCCGTCCTGACCGGGTCGTGTCGCGTTCGGGACCGAACGATCTTTATATACTCACGGAACGCGAGGGGCTCGGCATGCGCGGCGTGTTCCGTGAGGCTTGTCGGATCAGGGATTTGATGCAACCGCTGTGTGGCGGTGTTTTGGAGGCCCGGTATGACGTGCGATTAGGTATCCAAAGTGAAGGTTACGAAGGGATGGCCGCTCTGTTTCATGACGAACTTGTGCTGTTTGCGGGTGTATCCGGCGTCCATTGACGAACATACCGCGCTGCGCGACTTTTCACGGAATTTGGGCTTGCGGTGGCAGACGGGCCGGGGAACATGGAAGTGCATTCCGTAGTCGCCAGTCTCGATATGGTGGCGTCGGGCGATATCCCGGACTTTTGGAGCGATGCAGGCTTCACACGGATCGAGACGCCGAACTGGGTCCGAAAACGGCCCCAACCGAAAGATCGTTTGGCGAGCAGAAACAAGCCGAGGCCGAATCCCAGGCTGCCTTACTCTTGTAATCGTTTATTTGCCGGTTAAATTTAGGAGAATGGCTGATTCGAAATTTACCTGAGCTTCTCTTCGATCCGATCAGCGATTTTGTGTTCCGCTGCTGCAGAGTTGGCATCACCGTCTTCGGTGAACAGTAAAGCAAGTCCACGGTGCGACCGCCCCGCATAGAGACCGGCGGTCGGGTCCCGGTCGATAGCGGTCTCGAAGGACAATCTGGCCTCTTCGCTGCGGTCGAGTCGGTATAAGGCTTCACCTCGCGCCCACCAGGCTTGGGCTAGTACGCCGCCGTTTGGCCCAAGGGTAATGGCTCGTTCGGCCATCACAATTCCGAGCTCCCATTCGCCCGCGATTGTGATTACCTCGGCTGCGAGTGCCTGGATCTCGGGGTACGGCTGCATGAGGTCCGCGATCCGGATGTATCGAGCAACCATCTCGGGGGTCAGTTCATTCAGCCCAAGGTCCACAAAACTGGCTGTAACTTGCGCGAGCCTGAGTTGAGTCTCCCAGGCGTTAGGATCTCGTTTCTCGTACTCAAAGAGGAGTCCACGCGCCTCCGTTAATAACCCGATAGACGTTTCCCGATCTTCTGATTGGTTGGCGCTCTGGACCAGTAACTCAGTGGCCTCTATTACGTACCGCTCGACATTGGGCGCGAGGTCCGACGCCTGTTCAAATGAATTTAAGGCAGCAGACGCCTGCCCATCGGATTTTTGCTCGAATCCGTCTGCTGCTAACCAGGCAGCCCGTATGACGGCGACATCTTTTTGGACAAAGATGACTGCAAAAACGAGTCCAACAATGAGAATTGCTATCGGTGGTGCGATGGACTTTGCGTCGAAATTGGAGAGTCGAACTTTTCGTGTCGAAACCGATGACTCAGGAACCTCCTCAAACTCTCGTCTTCCGATCTCAGCGATCGCAAATACCAAACCCATCAGCACCCAGAACAGCATAAGATCACTCACACGACCGACCCCGGTCATTTGTTCCATAGCTCTTCCACCTAGGGCGGCCACCGCGCCGGCGAGGATCAACAATATCCAGGGGGCGCGAACACCCGACTTTGACTTACGTATCAAAGTTTGTGTTGCTGCGAGAAGCACGAAAAACGCTGTAGCGATCATCGTGACTAATCCTGTCAGCCCTTGTTCCATGAGGACCTGCAGAGGGTAGTTGTGCGTGTGACTGGTTGTCGTCAATTGCTGTTTCGGAGCGGAAGCAAGAGGATGGGAGTAAAAGTACATGTCAGGTCCAAAACCAAACATCACCCGTAGTCCGTTCATCAGACCTGACTCATCCGCAACCGTTTCCCGGCCTAACGACAACTTCAGCGCCCCGCGCCAGTAATCGGCACGTCCACCGAGCGCCCCGCCTCTCGAGTCCGCGGCCCCGAAAATTTCGACATCTCCCGCCGTCGTAGCCAGACTCAAGGGCAAGCGACCGCCTTCAGGAATCGCGTCTAGCGGTGAGATCGACGACGATTTGGAGCTCGTATCTCCGGGTTCGGTTACCGGTATAGGCGTTGTTGTGGGTGCCATCGCGCTATCAGGTCCGACATCCCCCGGATCGGTGGGGGTTGTCGTAATTGTGATCTCAGGGGTGCCTGCAACGATATATTTGATCGAATCAGTTACCTGAGAAAAGATGTTTCGAAACGCCTCCCCACCTCTCCCGGTCCTAGTTTCTCCGCCAGGTAACTGGATGATTAAAACGGCGGCGAACAGGCCCGCAACACTGAGGCCGATTGCCTTCAGAAAGGTTTTCCGATCGATCCAGAGGGCACTGATCGCGATGAACAGGACTACCGCGAACGTGCTCGAGATGATTGCGCCGCGACCACCTGTGTGCCAGAGCGCCGCGATTGATATGCCGACGCCGATCACTGCCGGTACAATCACCCATCGCCTTCCGATCATCTCCTGATAGAGGCTGACCGCGATGAACAACGGTATCGTCATAACAAGGTATGCGCCAAAGAACACCGGGTTACCAAAAGATGAGATAACCCGTCGTACGCCCTCGTAGGTCTTGCGGTCCCAGCCAATCGGATCCCATTCAAAAGCCTGTGCTAGGCCGTAAGCAGCAGAGAGGATTCCGGCCGCGACAATTGCGAAAACAATCCGCATTACCTGTTGTCGTGACTTTGTTCGGAGTGCTACGGCGAAGAACAGGACGAGGAAAGATAGGCTTGTGTAGAGTTCGTATCCAAGATCACCGAACTGCCGGCCCCAGACGCTTACCCATGGTGACGGCGAAAGCAGTGTGGAAATGATGAAAGCAATCCCGAACCCGGCCGCCGCCACCATCGCCCACCGATGTCGAGCCGCCGCAAGCCACGCATCAACACGGTCGAACGGCGAAAGTGATGTTCCCCGCTGATTTAGCACTGTACTGAGGTACGACTCGATACCCCAGAGTATCGGTATAGAGAGTGCAATTAAGTGGAGAGCAAAGAACTTTGGGCTCTCGAAGAACGCCACCATGTCTCGTCCCTGAAACGCCAGTGGGACCACAATGACCGCAGCCAGCATCAGCACTTCGATGGCGATGTCTATTCGGCCACGCGGGGTTGTAGCGTCTAAATCCTTCAGAGTTTGTGCTGTTGACATTGCATCGGATTGTAGTCGTAGGCCATGTCGATTCGTCCGGTTTCACCGGTCGAATTAACCGCCTAGTAGCCCTAGATTCCTACTGAGGCGCTCAAAATAATCTAGTCGGTTTTAGGACTCGGCCATTTATTTTCGGGGATATTCACTTACACCAAATCGAGATTCAGAACTTATGTCAGGTTACAAACCTGCGCAAATCATGAGATCTTAAAGAACGGATCTGCTTGATCTACCCGTCACCTCATCACGAGTTTCTCGAGATCCCGAGAGTTAGCCCATACCGGCGTTAAATCTTCCAGGCCGCTAAAATCTCACTTGCTTCTCGAAGGTCCTTGGCACTGTCCACCGTCAACCACATCGCGTCTGTGGGGAGAGCAGCCATCCGTTTTTCTTTTGCCAGCAACGGGAAAGTGGAGACTTCGTGGTCGCCAGATTCCGGCAGCAACTCCTGGATATTCGTGTCGAAAAGATAGACACCGGCATTTATCCAGAGTGGTAATGGCTGTTTTTCAGCGAACTCGTCCACTAGGTCATTTTCATCAAGATGTACTAGGCCGAATTGACTAGGATGCGGGGTGAGCATCAAAGTAGCCATAGCATTTCGTTTGCGATGAATAGCTGTAAGGAGGGAGAGATCAAGGTTGGTAATCGTGTCCCCGTTTGAGACGAGCACAATTTCTTCGTCACTCGGCACCATGTTCAGCCCTTGTCGAATGGCTCCGCCGCGTCCGAGAGGTTGCTCTTCATGCGAATAATGTGCTCGTATCCCGAAGGTCGAACCATCGCCAAAATGATCGCGCACTGTCTCGGCCATGTATCCGGTAAGGAAAACGATGTCGGTTATCCCCTGTGACCGCATCCACCGAACTTGGTACTCGAGAATCGGTCGCCCATTGATTGGCGTCATCGCCTTTGCGACGGTATCTGTATAGGGCTTTAGTCGCTCACCGCGACCACCGGTGATACTCAAGGCGTACAAGATTCGGTTGCCTCTCAGAGCCTCTAATTGAGAAATTGTGTCGATGTGAACTGTTGTCGAACAGCATATATCTTGTCTCCGTTTCGCGGGAATCTACCGCGCTCAAAGCGGGTACATCACATCGGCAATCTCGTGATGCTTGGCGGCAAGTTCCATACCGCCACGCGTTTCGTAGTCGAACGCGAGGCTCGTGTGGGATCGGCCGTTGTAAGTCCCGACGTAAGTAGCGCCCAAGTCCGAGTAGAAAATTACCACCCACGGGTAACGGTGAGGCTGTGTTCAGACTTGGTTGCGACCACCCAGTGCTGCGATCTCAGAGATGAACCGATCTACGATCTTACGGCGTGAGTAGTTCTCGATTACGTGTTCGCGCCCGTAACGCCCAAGTTCGGCGATTGATGCTGGATTTGAAGCAGCGTTCCTTATCGCGTCTGCAAGCCGCTTACCTGAACCCGGCTCCACCAGGATGCCGGAGCGCGCTTCTTCAACAAGGTGTCCAATGGCGGAATCCACCTCGGCCATCGCCAGAATCCCTCGTCCGCTTGCCATGATTCGGTACACCTTTGACGGTAGCGCATGTGTTGCGGTGGCACCATGCAACGGTACGAATGACAGGTCTGAGCTTGCGTAGATTAGCGGAACGAGGTGGTAGTCCTGATATGGCAGAACAACCACGTTTCCCAACTCCTGCTCTTCCATCCTCCGCTGGATATTGGGGCGCTCTATCCCTTCACCGATTAACATGAATCGTATGCCCGGCTCGTCACGCAATATGGCGGCGGCTTCGAGGAACTCGTTGAAGTTCTGGGCCAGTCCTATGTTGCCCGCATACCCGACTACAAAATAATCATGAACGCCGTGCTCCCGTGAGAACTCATTGTCTTTGTCCAAGACATCGATATCCCTGGTATCCACCCAGTTTGGGATGTGGATCACTTTCTCCGACGGGATCCCTTTGGCAAGGATCACCTCACGCATCGGTTCAGAGATGACAATCACACGCTCGGTGGTTGCGTACACAAATTGCTCCAACCTGTAGAGCAGAGAGATCAGTAGACGGTTTTTTATAACACCCAAACTGACAGCGATGTCCGGGTACAACTCCTGCACGTTGTATATGAACCGCGCCCTGTGCCGTATCCCCAGAAGCCATGAAACGAGCCCGATCGTGAGCGGAGGAGACGGCGCCAGAATTACGTCCACGCGGCGGGGAATGATCAATCCGGCGATAAGACTCACGACGTGGAAGATCAGCCACCCGAAGATACGCCCGATCATGCCCCCGGAACGAGACATTGCAGGAGAATGGTACACGACGGCACCATTGTGCTCGCTCCTTCTCAACAGAGGACCCCAAAACGGCCTGATTGGCTGTGATTCCTCCGCAGCACCGTCCCGGTTGTAGTGAGGCATCGTCGTCAACACGGTCACCTGATGACCTTGTGCTACAAGGTCACTGGATAACTCACCCATGAGGTGTGCGGTTGAGACGTTATCTGGCGGATACGTAAGGCTCAAGAGAAGGAGGTGTGTCATCGTGCTTTTTCCGCCCCGGAATGTTGGGAATCCCTAGCCCGTGTGGCGCTTGGTTAGGACGCGCCGGAACCGTCACGCCACTGAGTTTCGGCGCGATCAAGATTGCGATGTCCGAGCACGATGCGCGATACGATCTGCGCGACGCCGTCCACCATATATTCGACCGGAGGTGTCCATGTCGTGCTTTGTGATGTCACCTGATTGACGGCCCGAAGTACCGCATCGGGATCAATTCCGGCGAGGATGTTGGAGCCTGCCTCGATCGTCTCCGGTCGCTCGGTCACATCCCGGATGGTGACGTTCGGCGTACCAAATATGCACGCCTCTTCTTGGACGGTGCCGGAATCAGAAATCACGCAGAACGCTTCTTGCTCGAGGCGAACGAAATCGAAAAAGCCGAAGGGCTCGAGTAACTCCACGCCGGTCATATCCGGCGCGTCGCTCAGTCCCTCGAGCTTTGATCTTGTCCGCGGATGAATTGAGCAGATGACCCGTTTGCCTTGGGCTTTATGCAGTCCTGCGAGCGCGGTCATCAGGGTTCTGAGGCGTGCGTCATCGTCAACGTTCTCCGCCCGGTGCATGGTCACTAGGAAGAACCCGCCGGTCTCTAACTCGAGGTCATCGAGTATCGAACTCGCCTTCACCTGTGGCGCGTAATTATCAAGGACCTCTTTGATTGGGTTGCCCGTCACAAATATCCGCTCGCGCTGAATGCCTTCCGCCAGCAGATTCTCTTTACTTCGGTGTGTATAGGGCAACAGAACGGTGCTGGAGTGGTCAATCACCCGTCGGTTGACCTCCTCGGGAACCCTGTCGTCGTAGCAACGGTTCCCGGCCTCCATGTGGAATACCTGGATGCCCATTCGTTTGGCGACAATTGACACAAGCCCGCTGTTTGTATCGCCAAGAATTAGCAAGCGTTCGGGGCGTAAATCCCTGAACTGCACTTCTATACCAGTAAGAATCTGCCCGATTTGTTCGCTGAAACCACCTGCCCGAGCCATCAGATATACATCGGGTTCTCGGACACCGAGATCGGAGAAGAACAGCTCGCTCAACCGTGGGTCATAGTTCTGACCGGTGTGTACAAGCGTGTGATCGGATAGTTCGTCCATCAGTGGTATGAGTCGGGACAGCCTGATGATCTCGGGCCGTGTACCCAGTACGGTCATTACCCTCATCGAGTCAACTCGCCGTCTGCGCGATTAACGTCTTCCAGCATCAAGTGGTGATCAATCAGTAATTGGCGGGTTTGTTCAGCTGTCAGCACCCGATCTTCCGAGCTGAATTCGCCGGAGAGGGGTGGTTTCTCGGTGGCTCTGTCCGACAACTCCGGAAGCATCGGACGGATGGCGTACCAATCGTCTTGTAATCGGGTTCGGGGAGCCTCTTCGTCACTCACCATAGCCTCATGCAACTTCTCGCCGGGTCGAATTCCGATAAAGTTGGTGTCTATGTTTTGGTCGCCTATCAATGCAGCTGCGATATGCGCAACCAGAGCGGACGGTGCATCGGGTACGAAGGTCTCGCCGGGGTTTGCGGATCGGACAGCAGCGAAGAGAGTATCTATCGCCTGATCCAGACTCAGTAGAAAACGAGTCATATCGGCCGTCGTGATCGTCACCGGGCCGCCAGCCCTGATCTGATCGTGAAACAACGGGATCACCGAACCTCTGGACGCCAGTACATTCCCGTAACGCACGCAGACGAATCGGGTGTCAGGGGTGCGCATGTTCGCCTGAATAAAAACGCGTTCCTGAAGTGCCTTGGTCATGCCCATCACGTTGACCGGCTTGCATGCCTTGTCTGTCGAAACTCCGACAACCGTCTCCACGGCAAGCCCGTGTTGCTCGATGGCTTTCACGATGTTCTCGGCGCCACCGATGTTGGTTTTGACGGCCTCGTACGGGAAGTACTCACAGGTGGGAACCTGCTTCAGGGCGGCTGCGTTGAATACCACGTCCGCATCACGCAGGACCGAACTCACACTGTCGAAATCTCTTATGTCGCCTATCCGGAAATTTACCTTACGTTCGAAATTCTGGAAGATCACCTCGTCCGTTGCCGAGGCCTGTTGGAGGTAGTTGAGACGCATCTGGTGCTGTTTGGCCTCGTCGCGCGAAAACACGGTGATCGCCTCTGGCTCTCCAATTTCTCCAGAGAGCAGACGTGTCACGAGCAGTTTGCCAAGGGAGCCTGTACCGCCTGTTACGACGATACGTTTCCCCTGGAGTGGCTTGTCTGCAGATGTCAATGAAGTCAAGACTTCCAACTCTCATAGGGTGTGGGATCGGCAGCCAGTTCGGTCACCATTTCCTGCCATGAAGCCGCCTGGAATCCGGTCTCGGAGGCGAATCTGTCCCCGACGAGCGTACGGTCTATGTCCATTTCGTTGTCCCGTTCTATTTCCATCTCCAGCTTGAAGGCATCTCGTAGTAGCAGCAGCAGATCGTATTTTGATATCCACGGTCCAGAGACTTGGTACAGGCCACTCAGCTTTGGATGGTCGACGATCAGATCCCCGACGAGTTGCGACATGCGATTGGTGGTTAGTCCGGCGTATAGTGCCTTTGAGAATCCCCGGATCTTGTTTCCGTTTTGGGCCAGGAACCATTCGAGCAACGACGTGCTGTTGGAAAGTTCCCGCCCGATGAACGACGACCTGAGCGTAAGGGCGCCAGGAGATGACACTTCGCCGAGGAACTTGGTGCGCCCATAAAGATCAGTGGCATCGCTGGGGTCGGTCTCCGTGTAGTCGCCCTTCTTGCCGTTGAAAACGCAATCGGTACTGAAGTGAATCATGCGGGCGCCGATCTGGTCACACATCTCCGCCAACCGATGAGGGAGGAGCGCGTTGATGGTGATTGATTCGACTGACTCATGTGCTGCGTCCCGCTGCTTGATCACACCCACGCAGTTGACGACGACGTCAGGTTTGAGGTCCATCAACAGGGCGTTGACGCCCTCGAAGTCTGACACTTTGACGCCGGCGATGACCTGACCGTTCTGAAGAAGGGCGGGTCGATTCAGCGGGCTATCTTTCAGACGGCTTCGGACCGTCGCATACGTTTCCATAGATCGGGCTCCGAGAATCTGGAACATCTTGTGTCCCAGCATTCCGGACCCGCCAATCACCAGCACTCTGGTCATACCCGGATGACCTCACCTTCCGCCCAGCGCACATACTCGGCGAGCCCGGACTCGATCGCCACAGACGGTTCGAATCCGATCGTACTTTGTGCAGCCGAAATATTTGCCAGACTGTCGAGGACATCCCCGGGTCGTTCCGGACCGTTGCTTATCTCGTGCTCACCGGGCACTAGTTCACACAATCGGCTAACCAGATTGTTGATCGTGATACTTGAACCACTGGCGATGTTGAATGCTCCGCTTACGCCGTCAACTTCTGATGCCTTGATATTGGCCTGCACGACATCCGTGACGGAGATGAAATCCCGAGTTTGTTTCCCGTCCCCAAATACGGTTATCGGCTCGCCACGGAGCATCTTGAAGACAAAGATCGGGATCACGTTCCCGTACGCGTCGAAGCGCTGGTTTGGCCCGTATACGTTGAAGTAACGGAGAGCGATCGCTTCGATGTCGTAAAGCTTTGCATATGTTAAGCAAAGCTTCTCCGCCGCTAGCTTGCTTACACCGTATGGGGAATCTGGTTCGATGGGGTGATCTTCTGCAATGGGTAGTTGATGAAGTTCTCCAAAGATCCCCGCAGATGAACTCACCACAATCTTTCGCACACCGGCTTTGCGGCATGCTTCCAGCACATTCAAAGTGCCGATCACGTTGATTTGGGAGTCAAGAACGGGGTTATCGATGGAGCGTTTGTTGCCGACGGATGCGGCGAGGTGGAAGACCGTATCTGCTCCAACCATCGCCGAATCCACTGCCTCCGGCTCAAGAATCGAGGCATTCAAAACAGTGATATCAGGGAAGGGCTCCAGGTTGATCAAGTGACCGCTCGAGAGGTCGTCGATCACGGTGACTTCGTGGCCGCGCCCGGCCAGGGCTCCAACGATGTTGGAACCAATAAAACCTGCTCCACCTGTCACCGTGTATCGGGTCATTAGTATTTGAAAAACTTCTAAACCAGTTGGTCGGATCATCCCCGGAAATCAGGGGGGGTGCCAAGCCAACTCGAATGTAACCTAATTTAGGAGGCCACTGCACTCAGGGGAATACCCGGGTATTAGTTGTGAACAACCGATCTGCCGAATTAGGAAGCTGGATGAGTCGATTGCATGGACTCTGCCGGACACCCTCAATAACTCATGCTCTCGGAGTCTGGTCTCCACTCAATCGCCCGCGAGCGATTTGTAATGCTCGATAGTCTTGTAGAGGCCGTTCTGCAATGAAACGAACTCACCGATCGGTATTACACGTTTTATGGTCGTAAGATCAGCGCGCAACGCGTTGTCTGTTGTCTCACCTGGACGCATCGGCACACGCTGTACTTTTGAATGGCTGCCAGTCAATGCCATGATCAGATCACACACGTCGTTGACCGTCTGGCCCATACCTGTACCGATATCGTAGGTCCCGTTGATCGCGTTCTCCTCCATTGAGAGTTCACAGATCAAACGGACGACGTCGTCGATGTAAATGTAGTCGTTGACCTGCTCACCAGTCCCAAAAACGGTCAAAGGCTCATTGTTCAGCGCCTTTACAACGCTGGTCGGGATCATTTTCTGAGGTCGCCCCGGGCCGACAGACTCCCGGGGCCCGTACACATTGAACGGCTTCACGATTGTGACCGGCATTTGGAATTCCGCTCGATACATAAGGCAGAACTGCTCGGCGGCGTGTTTCGTAATGGAGTAGGTGTTAAGCCAGGGATTCGGCTTTGATACGAACACAAGCCGTGCGTTCTCCGCTCGGCACGCATCGAGAACGTTGATGGTTCCACCGATATTTACGTCCACAGCGTCGCGCGCGCGATCTACGAGTTCGCTGGTTCCTAGGACTGCCGCCATGTGAAACACAAGGTCCTGGCCAGCGATGGCATTGCGTACGGCGTCCCGGTTAAGTATGTCGGCCTGAATCGATCGGTTTATGTGGGTAGAATTGTTCGCAACCCTGTCGAGGGTGGAGACTGTGTGACCGTGTTTGATCAACGCCTCCAACAGATGGCTTCCGATGAACCCTTTGCTTCCGGTCACAAGTGATTTCATGGTGAGATCCTGAATCGGACTTCTGCGGGAGTGGTATTGCAAAAGTTGGACGAGAAGGTGGGTGGTAACTGTTTCACGCGTGTCCGACCTGCTCGTAGATGTCGTGAAATGCGGACCCTACCGTGTCCCAGGAATACGGTCCCGTGGCCATGGAACGCGCCTTTGCACTCATTTCTGTAATCATCCGAGGTCTGTCCACCAGTGATGCTAAAGCGAGCCCGAATTCTGTAAAGTCCAGGCTTATCTCGAACCCCGCGCCGCTCTTGGATACTGCCGGAAAGTGGCACTCTCTAGAAATTATTACGGGTAAGGACGCAGCCAGCGCTTCCAGGATGGCCACGCTAAATCCTTCCCCGTAGGAGGTTAAAGCGAAAACGTCTGCTCGCGATAGCGCCGCAAGTTTCGTTCGACCGTATATCGGGCCGATTATCGACACCTTTGACTCAAGTGACGCAGACGAAATTAGTTCGCGAGCCTTGCTTTCGTAACCCGCATCGGGCCCCGCAATCACAAGGTGGAGGTCGTCCCGGCCGGTTGCCGCCAGTCCAAATCCGGGGATGAGGATGTCGAGGCCCTTGATTGCGTTCAACCGACCCATAAACAGGACAATCCGCTTTCCTTGAAGCTCCGGAAACAGCCGATCGAACTCCTCAGCGTCCGGCAACGATCCGAACTGTGAGGGATCAACACCCAAAGGAACGACATCGACAGGGATGTCGTTAACATGACCTGCGGTGTCACTTGCCTCATCACTGGTGAGTGCGTGGTACATCGCCGCATGTCCCGTAAGGTGACCTTGGATTAACGCACCATATAGACGCTTCTTAAGCCGACCTTTTTTGATGGCCGTCGGGGCGAACCCCCCGAGCGGTGAGATGATGTAGGGGACCTCGGCCTTTTGAGCAGCCTTGGCCGCGGCATAATGCGGGTAGTGCCACAATTCATGGATATGTACGGTATCGAAACGGCCGATGGAGTCTTTGAGTTCCTGATCCAACCCCGGACTGTGGCCCGGCCAGAATCTAGCAAGACGTCCCGATTTGAATAGACGAACTTCGGCGTCCGGCAATGTGATAGGGGTATCCGCAGACAGAAAAGGTTCAGTGGTGTAAACGGTTGATTCCACACCGATCTTCATCAAAGCGGTGGTTAGTGCGGCCACGACGCGGGGCGGGCCACCGCGCCGCGCTTCTAGCCCACTGACAACATGGAGGATATGCATCTGCTACGTCATGTCCCAGGGTTGGCCTGCATGTATGGTTAACAGGTCTTGCGACCTTCTCCGTAACGCAAAAAAGTGAATCCCGATGATTCCCATTTGTCTCTGTCGAGGGCGTTTGTCGTATCAAGGACCGTTCTGGTGCGCATCAAACCCGCTATCGCTTGCGGATGTATTTGAAGGTACTCCTCATGTTTGACGACCACGATGATGATATCTGCGTCCTGGATTGCGTCATAAAGCGGCACGATTGCGGGGACAAATTCGGTTACATGAGGATCGGCCACCGAGACAGTAATCCCTGCATTCGTGAGATGGGCTGAAAGATCTGCTGTCGGAGATTCGCGGGCGTCTTTCACATCAGGTTTATACGAAGCTCCGAGAAGCGCGGCATTCGCACGCTGAATACCGGTTAGCGCTTCGATAGCCAGATTGGCCATGATCCTTGGTTGGCCGTCATTGACCTCCCGGGCAAGCCTGATCAACTTTGATGACGATTCGTCAGCGTTGACCAGGAACCATGGATCTACGGGAATACAGTGACCGCCTACGCCGGGACCGGGCTGGTGGATATTCACCCTAGGATGAAGGTTGGCCATCTCGACCACGTTCCAGATGTTGACCCCTGTAGTCTCAGACATATTGGCTAGGCTGTTGGCCAAGGCGATGTTTACGTCTCTGTAGGTGTTTTCGGCCAACTTCACCATCTCAGCAGTAGCAGCGTCCGACTCTCTTAGATTTCCCGTCACAACCGAACCGTACAAATCCACAGCACTTTTCGTGGATCGTTCATCAATACCGCCAATGATGCGGTCGTTTTCGACGATCTCTTTGACGATGTTGCCTGGAAGAACCCTTTCTGGACAGTACGCCAACGAGAAGTCGGTGCCCGCTTTGAGGCCTCCTTCTTGGAGCGTCGCGGTGATCTCGTTCGCTGTGGCGCCCGGTGGGATGGTGGACTCAACGACCACCAAATCTCCGGGTTTGAGGTGATCAACAATCGACCGGCACGCATTGATCACGAACGTCATATCGGGTGTCCGATCACCTCGGACCGGAGTAGGCACCGCAATCACAAATGCATCGGCTACGGATGTGGAGGCCGACGCTCTGAAATTCCCCACATCCAGGGCGTGTTGCAGCAAATCCGTAAGTCGCGGTTCGTCGCCTCCTGCCTCGCCACGCATCACGGCATCGATAATCGATTCGTCAATGTCCACGCCGTGAACCGTATGGCCATTGTTGGCGAACATAATTGCCGCCGGCAGGCCGACGAATCCGAGGCCTATGACGCAGATATTACTCATTACGGGTCAGCCAGTTCTCTATGGCGCCAGCGATGAGTTCCGACGCGTGGCCATCGCCGAACGGGTTGGGTGCATTGGCCATCTTTTGATACCGGCCATCGTCGGTGAGCAATTCCTCGGCAGCGATGAAGATATCGTCCATATCCACGCCCACTAACCGAGCGCATCCGGCTTCAACCCCTTCAGGCCTTTCCGTCACCCGGCGGGTTATCAGTACCGGTTTATCCAGTGCGGGAGCCTCCTCTTGGATACCACCCGAATCTGTGATCACTAGATGAGCGCGTTGTAACAACCAGATGAACGCCGGGTACGCGGGTGGCTCAAAAAGACGAATACGCTCACTGTTGCCGAGTAATCGGGACACGGTCTCGCGAACACGCGGGTTGAGGTGCACTGGGTACGCGATCTCAACATCTTCATGCTCCTCGGAAATTTTTAGAAGCGCGCGGCAGATTGATTCCAGATCATCGCCGAAACTCTCCCGCCTGTGCCCGGTCACAAGCACCAGCCGATGGATCGGGGCTGTCCCCGTCACGGCCTCTGCAAGATCCGCTGGGATGTCTCTCAAGATCGAGTTTTCCAGACCAAAATGTTGAGTTTGCCGGGCCATCATCATCACTGCGTCTATCGCCGTGTTGCCTGTTACGGTGATCGAATCATCGGTTATGCCGGAGCGTAAAAGGTTCTGGCGCGCCGTTTCTGTAGGTGGAAAATGGAGGTCGGCCATGACATCGACCACCGCACGATTGATCTCTTCCGGAAATGGGCTATATTTCTGGCCCGTCCGTAATCCGGCTTCTACGTGTGCTATCGGTGTCTGGGCGTAGTAGGCGGCAAGCGCGCCAGCCATCGCCGTGGTTGTATCGCCCTGCACCACGACCATCGCCGGATGTACTTCTTTGATCACGCGTTCCACACCTGTCAACGTCCCGACAGTCACATCTGTGAGTGTCTGGTCGGTGCGCATCAGATCTAAATCAAAGTCCGGCTTGAACTCGAAGACGTTAAGTACCTGATCCAACATCTCGCGATGCTGTCCTGTTACGCAGATCGCGATCTTGTTTCGGCCCCTTTTTTCTATTTCACGTACAAGAGGCGCTAGTTTGATCGCCTCAGGTCGGGTGCCGAATATAATCAAGACCGTGCCGGTCATGTGGTTTCGTGTCCTGTCGTTGATTTCCGTGATCGACGAAGCGGATAGCGCGACGCGTCCATCCCCCGATTGTTGCTCAGGGAAGGGGGTCACGATCCATCCTAGCAGTCGCCCATCACTTGCCGTTTCTTCCGGGCCATCGTCACTGTATCGGTTACAGGTGTTGGAGGAACGTTCTGGAGCCCGGGGCAATGCGAAGATGTGTTTGTCACCAAGTCAATTGAGAGGAGTCAGATTGCACGTCGTAGTAACTGGTGGGGCCGGGTTTATAGGTTCTCACCTCTGCGAAATATTGCTCGGAAACGGGCACGCGGTTTCATGTCTGGATAGTCTGGATCCGTATTACGATCCAGCGGTCAAATTAGAGAACATTCACGATTCTGAACGGTCCTCCATGTTTCGATTTGTCCAAGGTGACATCCTCGACAGGAAAGCGGTAGATGAGGCCTTGGCTGGATTCGAAGACAGCGGGGAAACGGTTGTCGTCCACCTAGCTGGCCTAGCCGGAGTTCGACCCTCCGCAGAACGTCCGACTGCGTACATGCGTGTAAATGTCGAAGGCACATCAAACGTACTGGAACGCTCGTGCAGGGCAGGAGTCAGCCATTTTCTTATGGCTTCAACCTCTGCTGTATACGGAGCCTCCGCCCAGGCTCCGTTCAACGAAGACCAGAAATTGTCCCCCCAGGAGTCGGTTTATGGCGCCTCTAAACGGGCTGCTGAGATCGTCTGCGCCACGTACCAATTGAGATACCAGTTACCGCTGACCGTGTTTCGGTTCTTCACGGCGTATGGTCCGAGACAACGTCCGGACATGGCGATCCATAAGTTCGCGAAACTAATGTTGAATGAACAGCCCGTGCCAGTGTTTGGCGACGGAAGTTCCGCTCGCGACTACACGTACGTCAGCGATATCGTCGACGGTATCGTTAGGGCGATCGACACGCCGGATGGTTACCGGGTGTTCAATCTGGGAAGCGACCGACCGGTCCGACTTGATGACTTGGTTCAGAAGATTGCAACGGCAGTAGGCGTTAGACCGTTAATCGAACGTTTTCCTGATCAACCCGGTGATGTGCCAATTACATGGGCGGACATCTCAAACGCGCAAGGGAAACTTGGTTACCGACCTGCGGTGAAATTGGAAGATGGACTGGCCCGATTTGTTACCTGGATGAAAGATCAATCAGCGGATGCTGAAGGAGTTGATGCCGAGTGAAGATTGTGATTATTGGCGGCGCAGGATACGTCGGCCTGATCACGGGCGTTGGGTTCGCTGAACTGGGTCACGATGTTATAGCGGTAGATCGTGACGAGGAACGCGTTAAAGCCCTCTCAAACGGAGAATGCCACATCTACGAACCACCGCTTGCTGAAGCCTTGGTTCGTACTCTTGAGTCCAGGCGGATTCGGTTCGAGAGCGACCTGTCAGGGTCGGTCGGCACTCCTGATGTCGTGTTTGTTGCGGTCGGAAGTCCAGAGGGCGTCGACGGCCACACGGATTTATCTCAGATCGAATCGTTGATCGATCCCCTGGCAAAATCACTTCATCCACCCAGCGTTGTGGTTGTGAAGTCGACCGTACCCGTTGGAGTCGTTTCGAGCATGCACGCGCAGTTTGCTAAAGCCGTCTCCGGGGATGAACTGCCGGTTGAGGTGATCGTCAATCCGGAGTTCCTGAGCGAAGGTCAGGGACTGTTCGATTTCATGAACCCGACTAGGATCGTCATAGGGGGAGGTTCGGAATTTGCGCAGGGATTGATGCGGGAACTTTACAAGCCGTTCACCACTGATTCACCGTTACCGGACAGTCCGACCGCTTCCGGGGTCCCGCTGATAGAAACCTCGATCCCCGAGGCTCAGATGATCAAGTATGCAGCGAACGCATATCTTGCGACGCGTGTCACGTTCATTAACGAGGTAGCCAACATTTGTGAGAGGGTCGGCGCCAACGTCGAGACCGTTGTTCACGGTCTTGGGATCGATCCCCGGATAGGTACCGATTACTTCTCTCCCGGAATCGGTTTCGGCGGGCCCTGCCTTGAAAAAGACCTGAAATCGCTAGTCGGGTTTTCTAATCGCTACGGACATGCCTCAAGCATGTTCCAAACGATACTCGAGCTTAATGAACGTCAGGTAGATAGCATTGTGGAAAAGGCTCGTACGGCGGTGGGAGGAAAGTTAGGGAGGGCTGAAATAGCGATTCTCGGACTGGCGTTCAAGGCCCAGACAAATGACGTCCGATCTTCGCTTTCTTTACGAATAATCGAGAAGTTGCTTGATTCAGGGGCGATAGTCAGGGCCCATGATCCCGTAGCCATACCGGAGGCGCGAGAACTTTTGCCTTCGGTGGATTTCTTTGATGATCCCTATGACGCGGCCGATAATGCAGAAGTGACCTTGGTTCTTACCGAATGGCCGGAGTACCGTGATCTGGACTTGGAAAAGCTGGGGTCAAAGATGAGTCAGCGTCGAATTGTAGATGGCCGAAACGTACTTGATCCGGTGCGCGCGACAATGGCTAATTTCACGTATGTAAGCGTAGGTCGTCCGCCGGGGTACCCTGATTTTTGAGGTTGGAAAACGGAGCAATCCGATGCTAAGGCACGAAGTTGCCCGGTCTTTCTGACAACACGGACGTAAGCAACGGTGCTTTATATGGGTGAAATTGCGGATACTGGTCTGGACACGTTGATAATTGACCATTTCTGGAGGAACCATTGAAGGACAACCTGACATTCCTCATCACTGGAGGAACAGGATCATTCGGTAGAGCCTTCGTTGACACTGTGCTCAGGGAGTGCAACCCGCGTTCCATTCGTGTCTACTCTCGGGACGAACTGAAGCAGTTTGAGATGCAAGAACGGCTGCAGGATCCCCGCGTACGGTATTTGATAGGCGACATTCGGGACTCGGAACGACTGACCCGCGCCATGGACGGGGTGGATGTGGTTGTCCATGCTGCAGCGCTTAAACAGGTCGTCACCGCTGAATACAATCCCATCGAGGCGGTACGAACGAATATCGATGGAACGATCAATGTAATTAACGCGTCTATCGATAAGCGAGTGCCGAGGTTGATGTTCCTGAGCACCGACAAAGCGGTGGCCCCCGTAAACCTCTACGGCGCCACGAAAATGGCCGCTGAGCGCGTGTGCGTAAATGGGAACGTATATGGGGTAGATACGTTGATAAGCTGCGTCAGATATGGGAATGTGCTCGGTTCACGGGGCAGCGTCGTCAATACGTTTTTGAGGCAGCGGGAACAGGGCGTTCTAACCCTTACAGATCCCGGAATGACAAGGTTCTGGATAACCGTGGAGCAGGGCGTCAGATTTGTATTGCACTCACTTGATCGGATGGTCGGGGGAGAGGTGTTCATTCCGAAAATCCCGGCATCTGATGTGCAAACCCTTGCGGATGCTATCGCCCCTGATGCGCGACATGAAGTGATCGGCGCACGTCCGGGTGAGAAACGGCATGAGTCACTTATTGGAATTGAAGAATCAGTTCATACGCTTGAATATGAAGACTGTTACGTGATTGATTTTCACGGGCGATTACATGAGGTCGGTGGCCACGGCGGAATTCCGGCTGATGCGCCGTTCGAGTTCCGAAGCGATATCCCGGGTACGACGCTTACGGCGAACGAATTGGCTGAGCTAATCAAGTCCGCAGAATCGGCTAAGTCAACGTGACTGACCAGTCCTGGGATGGCATCAGAGATGGGTTCTTGCCTTACGCGCGGCAGGCGCTTGATGAAGACGACATCGAAGCTGTCGCCAGAGTTCTCCGCTCTGATTACCTGACAACGGGTCCGGCGGTTGAGTCGTTTGAGAAGGCGTTTGCCAGTGTGGTCGGGTCCAGGTTCGCCGTAGCTGTTTCCAGCGGTACCGCAGCGCTCCATGCCGCGATACGGGCGACAGACGTAGGGAAGGGTGATGAGGTGATCGTATCCCCGATGACATTCGCCGCTAGCGCCAACGCTATCCTCTACGAAGGGGGTACTCCTGTATTTGCAGATGTCTTGCCGGATACGCTGTTGATTGATCCCAACAATGTTGCTCGTAAAGTTACCGACGCGACGCGTGCAATCCTCGCCGTTGACTACGCAGGACAACCCTGCGACTACGACGCTCTACGGTCAATCTCAGAATCAAATGAGCTAACGATTATTGCGGACGCATGCCACGCTATAGGGGGGGCGCTGAACGGGCAACCCGTCGGATCAATAGCCGACTACAGCGTGTTCAGCTTCCACCCCGTCAAGCACATTGCAGCAGGCGAGGGTGGCATGGTCACAACCGATGATGAGACGGCCGCAAGTAGGATGAAAGTGTTTCGGAATCACGGGATCACCACCGATCACCACGCCCGGGCGGGAAGCGGATCCTGGTTCTACGAAATGGTCGAACTTGGCTATAACTACCGACTGTCAGACATCCACAGCGCGCTTGGCGAAAGTCAGCTGAAGAAACTGGGCTCCTCAGTCAACAGACGTCGTGCCATTGCTCAGCAGTACAACGACTCGTTCTTTGAGATGCCCGGCATAAGTCCGTTAGTGGAAAGTCTCGGCGCCCGCCATGCCTATCACCTGTACCCCGTGTTGATCGACCGGGAACAGGAAATCGGAAGGGAAGAGGTATTCCGCCGGCTTCGAGATGCAAATATAGGGGTTAACGTTCACTACATACCGGTCCATCTTCACCCGTATTACCGGGAACGGTTCGGTACACACCGGGGTCAGTGCCCGGTCGCAGAGGACGCTTATGACCGGATGATCTCACTGCCGATGTTTCCGTCTATGACCGATGCCGATGTTGAATACGTAATCCACTCGGTAGCCCGGGCTCTCGGCGATCCTCACTAGTCTCTCGCCGGATTCTTCTGCACATGCGCATTATCTACTTTGGGAACAACAGGATCGGGCTCGACGTACTTCGGTTTCTTAAGCGGAATGACGCCGAGATCGTAGGTCTTGTGGTCCATCCAGAGCAGAGAAATCGGTATCGGTCAGAGCTGATCGCCGAAAGCGGACTCAACGCTGACAGCATCTTTGAGGCCGATGATCTGCAATCACAGAGTACGTTGGATGCCATTCAGGCTCTCGCTCCGGAACTCGGCCTTTCGATCTATTTCGGCTATATCTTCAAGCCTGAGATGCTGTCACTCTTCCCACGAGGGGTGTTGAACCTGCACCCGGCGTTGCTGCCTTACAACCGCGGGGCGTATCCAAACGTGTGGAGCATCGTCGACGTCACCCCGGCCGGGGTGAGTATTCACTACGTTGACGCCGGAATTGACACGGGGAATGTCATCTCCAGCCGGGAGGTACCCGTATTACCGAACGACACCGGTCTTACTTTGTATCGCAAGCTGGAGGATGCCAGCAGTAAGCTGTTTAAGGAAACGTGGGTGGCGATAGTGGACGGCAATCCCATCACAGCTCCGCAATCCGACAATGAGGGGACTTATCACCGCATGAGTGATGTGGATCAAATCGACCGGATAGACCTCGACACCACCCGAACGGCGCGTGAACTGATTGATTTGATACGTGCCCGTACGTTTCCACCTTATGCCGGGGCATACTTCGAAGAAAATGGGCAAAAATTTTACCTTCGTCTCGAGTTGTTAACCGAGGCCGAACTGGCAGCACAGATCGAGACCATGGAGACGCCCGATGCCAACTGAATCGCGCTACATAGATATCGCCGGCCGCAGGGTCGGTCCTGGGCATCCTGCCTACGTCATCGCGGAAGTGTCTGGGAATCACAACGGCAGTTATGACAGGGCGGCGCAGATCCTTCAGGAATGCGTTGAAGCCGGGGCCGACGCGATCAAGTTACAGACCTATACCGCAGAAACGCTGACGATTGACTCCGATGGCGATATCTTTCGGGTCGGCGGTGATAACACCTGGGCAGGCACGACGCTACACGATCTGTATGAAGAGGCGCATACGCCCTGGGAATGGCAGCCAAAGCTCAAGAAACTCGCGGACGATCTGGGTGTAGAGCTCTTCTCTTCTCCGTTTGATTTCACGGCGGCAGATTTTCTTGACGGCATGGATGTATCGGCATTCAAGGTGGCCTCTTTCGAGAGTGTCGATCCACCGCTGGTCAGTTACATCGCTGGCAAAGGGAAACCGGTCCTGATGTCGACCGGCATGGCCACACTTAGCCAGATCGACAAGGCGGTTGTGGCCGCAAGAGAGGCGGGTGCGGGCCCCGGAAAGCTCCTACTGTTCAAATGCGTGAGCGCATACCCTGCGCCGCCGGAGTCGATGAACCTGAACACTATCCCGCACATGGCGAACGCGTTCGATGTCCCGGTCGGTCTGTCCGATCACACACTGGGCACCGAAGTTTCGCTGGCGGCGATCGCCTTGGGAGCTTGCGCCATCGAGAGGCACGTCACACTTTCTCGCGCTGATGGGGGTGTGGATTCCCAGTTCTCGCTTGAACCACAGGAACTCAGGGGGATGATCGAGCAGATCCGGACAATCGAAGTGGCGCTGGGCGGTGTCAACTACGGGCCGACGGAGTGGGAACGTCCTAATCAAGTGTTCCAGCGGTCGCTGATCGTGACGGAGGACGTCAAGGCGGGAGAGTGGTTTACGCCCGTCAATCTACGTTCGATTCGACCCGGCTACGGTCTGTCCCCGGAGTTCATCGGAGACATCATCGGTCGAACAGCAGCGCGTGACCTAGATAGGGGCACTCCGATGCAGTGGGATATGGTTGGCGGGGGTGTGAGGGAAGACTGATGGGCGAGTCTTTCCTAGTCCTCGGTTGCGGTTCGATCGGGCTGCGCCATATACGGAACCTGAAAACCCTTGGGATTGACCAGGTTTATGCGCATGACCCGGCACCGGCAGCTCGATCAGCCGCCGAAGGTGCAGGCGCCACGCTTGTGGAGTCGGTTGAGGCAGGTCTGGCGCAGAGTCCGACCGCCGTACTGGTTTGCGCTCCTCCTCACCTGCATCTGGATGTCGCCAGCGCCGCTGTTAAGGCCGGAGCACATGTGTTTATAGAAAAGCCGGTCTCACACACGCTTGAAAATCTGGACTCCCTTCTGGATGGCGCAGAAGACGCGGGAGTGACCGTGATGATTGGCTACAACCTCCGATTCCACGCAGGCCTTCGAAAGCTCCAGGAACTGGCACAAGATGGTCTGGCGGGCACCATCTTGAGTCTGCGTGCCGAGTACGGACAGTACCTCCCGACATGGCGGCCAGCTACCGATTACCGGAACGGCTACATCGTTAGACATGAGACCGGCGGCGGGATCATTCTTGAGGAGTCGCACGAGTTCGACTACATCGAGTGGATCGGTGGCGAAATCAAGTCGGTCTTTGCCCGTGCAGGTCAGCTATCAGACCTGGAAATGGAGGCCGAGGACACTGCCCTCATCGTCCTTGAGTTGGAGGGTGGTCGGCTGGCCGAGATCCACGTCGACTGCGTGCAACGTGGGTACTCCAGGTCCTGCAAGTTGATCGGCTCCGAAGCCACGCTTTACTGGGATTACTCCAAAGGCGTGACCGTCATCCGGGATGGGGTGGAAGACGAGTTCCATCCAATTGTCCCTGATCCAAACGACATGTACCGGGACGAGATCGCTCACTTTGTTGAGTGCGTCAGGGGTCATGCACAACCCCCTGTCCACGGGCGCGCCGCGAAACGAGTACTCGAGGTCGTTCTCGCCGCCAAGCTTTCGGCGCAAGAACGACGAGAAGTGATCCTGTAATGAGGATCGTCTGTATCATTCAGGCACGCATGGACTCCAGCCGACTGCCGGGCAAAGTGATGGAGTCCATCGATGGCCGCCCGATGCTGGCTCATGTCGTGGCGAGGGCGGCGGCGATAGAGGGCGTGGAAGATGTGATCGTCGCAACCACCGCAGCGCCTGAAGACAGGGCCATTGTTGATCTGGCAAGGTCAATAGGCGTCGGTGCATTTGCCGGCAGCACTGATGATGTACTCGATCGCTACTATCAGGCGGCGCGCGAGTTTAAGGCAGATGGGGTTGTGCGTATCACCGCAGACTGTCCGCTAATTGACCCCGTCGAAAGTGCCAGAGTCGTGGCCCGGTTTGCCAAAGGGGATCTCGACTACGCGACGAACCTGGTCCCCCCGACCTTCCCGGACGGGCAGGACACAGAAGTCGTATCGATCGAGGCGCTGGAAAAAATCTGGAACATCGCAACCCTGCCGTCAGACAGGGAACATGTGATTACTTACATCCGCACAAACCCACATCTGTTCAAGGTCCACAATGTTATATGCGACCCAGATCTGTCTCAGTTGAGACTGACTGTCGATGAACCGGACGACCTCGTTTTTGTACGAAAAATATTTTCGGCTCTTGGTCCTGAAGCAGAGGGCGAGTTCATATCGATGCACGATGTGATCGGATTCCTCAGGGATAACCCGGAGATCGCCGCTATGCATCCGGATCACGATCGCAACGAGGGATGGACGACATCGATAGTCGCCGACCGCGAACCTGAGGAGTAATTATGAAGCCGGGTGAGTACGGGCAGAGATCAATAATCCGATCAGAGGAGTACCTGGCGCGGGCCGAACGCGTGATTCCGGGTGTCAGCCAGACGTTTAGCAAGAACCCGAACCAATTTGTCCGTGGTGTCTCTCCTGTATTCCTAAACAACGGCAAGGACGGACATGTCTGGGACGTCGACGGAAATGAGTTCATCGACTTCCCGATGTCGCTTCTTCCGGTCGTGCTTGGACATAACGATCCGGACGTGACGGCTGCCGTCCAGGACCAGATTACTGAGGGCACTATCTACTCCCTACCGCATCCGCTGGAAGTCGAAGTCAGCGAGATGCTGGTCGAGGAAATTCCGTGCGCTGAGATGGTTAGGTTCGGCAAGAGCGGGACGGACGCAACGACGGCGGCTATCCGTGTCGCCCGGGGATTCACCAGGCGAGATCGCGTGGCGATCTGCGGGTACCACGGTTGGAGCGACTGGTACATCGGCACCACGACCCGTGATCTGGGCGTCCCTGCGGCCGTGTCTGCCCTCTCACACACGTTTGAATACAATGACGTCACCTCCCTGAAATCGTTGTTCGACGACCACCCGGGGGAGTTTGCCGCCGTAATCATGGAGCCGATAGGCGTGGTCGACCCTGCGGACGGTTTCTTGGAGGAAGTCTTAGAGCTGACTCATGTCAACGGGGCGTTACTGATATTCGACGAGATCATCACGGGCTTTCGTGTCGATCTGGGCGGCGCGCAGAAGCACTTCGGTGTGACTCCGGACCTTGCCTCGTTCGGAAAGGGGATGGCCAACGGCTACCCTGTATCTGCTGTGGTCGGACGGGCGGACGTGATGAGCGTGTTCGACGAAGTGTTCTTCTCCGGGACCATGGGCGGCGAAGCTGTTTCGCTGGCTGCCGCGAAGGCGACGATTCAGAAGATGCGTGATGAGCCGGTCGTTGATCGCCTGTGGGCAACCGGCCGGAAACTCAGGGACGGTTATAACGCTATCGCCGCAGAGGTTGGTCTTGGAGGCAATACCGCTTGTATAGGCCTTCCACCACACACCATCGCCCCGTTTACGGACGATGGTGGCAACGACTCCATAGCGCTTCGGTCCCTCTTACAGCAGGAATTGGCGCGACGCGGCGTGCTGTACCTGGTCGGGTTTAACATTTGTTACGCCCATACAGGTGAGGATGTCGATATCACGCTGCAAGCCTTGAGAGAATCGATGCAGGTAGTGGCGGACGCGAAGAACGCTAACCGCATCGAGGAGTCCCTGGCAGGCCCGGCGGCTGAAGCGGTCTTCAGGAAGGCGTAGTCATTCAGTCATGAGAACTGGTCTGGGACTGTCAGTGTGTTCGACATTCGAGACCCGGTAATCTAGTCACAATGCCAAACACCGATTCCGACACCGCCATGGCGAAATTTCCCGTTCTGCGAGAGTTGCGGGGAGGGCGCGTCCTGTTGCGGGAGTTGACGGAAGCGGACGTCACGGACAGTTACGTCAGGTGGATGAACGACCCGGAAATCGTTCGTTATCTGGAAAGTCGCTACACCGCTCACACCACTGAGGACATACTGGAATATGTACGCGGGATCAGGATTGATCCGAACATGATGATGTGGGCGATCTGCTCTACCGATACGGGTGAGCACGTTGGCAACATCAAGTTGGGACCCGTTGACTGGAATCACCGTACGGGCGACATCGGCCTGATGATCGGTGAACGCTCTGTGTGGGGGCAGGGATATGCGACAGAGGCGATTGACTTGTTGTCCGGCTACGCCTTCGAGGATCTGGGACTGCGCAGATTGACAGCCGGGTCATATGAACAGAACACTGGATCGATTAAGGCGTTTTTACGAGCGGGATTTCAAGTGGACGGAGTCTGGCGAGACCATTACGTCTCTGAGGGTGAGACTCAAGACCGAATCTGCCTTGGTCTTGTTGGCGAAACTCTTCAAGCGCCTGGATCGACTAAGGAATCCGGATGGAAACCCTACCGCTCTGATGTCCTTGTCGGGATCAACTACAGTTTGGTGCCATTCAGCGAAGAGTTGATTACTGAGGCCTACATCGGTTGGTTGAACGATCCCGAGATCAATCGTTTTCTTGAAGTTCGGTACACGAGTCAAAGTAAAGAGTCCGCTCTTGGCTACTTACGAAGCATTGACAGGAGCGGGTCAAGTTATTTTTGGGGCGTCAAAGCTCATCGGTCGGGTGAAATGGTTGGTACCGCAACTTTGCAATCCGAACGAGTGGGAGCACCGGCCGAACTTGGATTGATGATCGGAGAGAAGGATTACTGGGGGAAAGGAGCCGCATTAGAGGCTCTTGATCTTGTATGCCGATTTGGATTCTCGAAATTGAATTTTCCAAAAATCACGGCTGGCACTTATGGGGTGAACATGGCGATGAATTTCACCTTGAAGCGGCTTGGTATGGAGATTGAAGGCACAATTCGAGACGCGTATACATTGAATAATGGTGAGTCTGTTGACGAGATTCGTTGGGGAGTATTCCCGGGCGAGTGGAAATCTCGGCAGGGTCAAATGCATGAGACTCACGCATGACCCAGTCATTTGACTTCGGCGGCCTAGAAGCAACGCCCGGAAGTTACCTGGCCGCTGCGCGACAGATCGAAAACGACCCGTCTTTAGATGCAAAACAGATCAATGTGGCGGTCGTTTCCACGTATACCGCCGCGGTGATTAGGCCTTATCTGGTCGTCGAAAGTGCACGCCGGGATCTGGCGGTTGTGCCGACATTTGGACCGTACGGACAATTAGAGCAACAACTCTTGGATCCCGATAGCGTTATATACGCGTCGAACCCCGACGTGATTGTCATAGCGACGCGGATCGAAGACATGGCGGAAGACCTGTCAGGCAGATTGGCCACGCTCTCGTCGAGCGAAGTGGATGAAATCCTAGGTGAACTCGATCAGAGATTCGGGAATCTACTTGAATCTGCGCGTAAACACAGTGCCGGCCACATTCTGGTATTCAACTTTTCGCCGCCGCGTCTTACATCCATGGGTTTGGCAGGTCCGATGTCGGAGCACCCGGCGTCCTCTGTGGTTGAGCGCGCCAATTCAATAATCGCGAAGGCCTGTAAAAACATCTCTAGCGCGACCGTGTTTGAGTACGGACGTGTGGTGCTGGAAACCGGACTGGACTCGTGGACGGATGCCCGTTTGGAGCACCTTGGACGAATTCCCTTCAGTTTCCAGGCACAGATGAACCTTGGAAAGGCGTTGTCGCGTTACCTCTCGGCGATATTCTTCACCCCGCATAAGTGCCTAGTGGTAGATCTTGACAACACCCTGTGGGGCGGCGTGATTGGTGAGGATGGCCTTGGCGGGATCGCGCTGGGCGAAGATTATCCGGGCAATGTGTATAAGGAGTTCCAGAGACAGCTTGTGGCGTTGAAAGACCGGGGTGTGTTGCTGGCAATAAACAGTAAAAACGACGAGCCGGATGTCACAGAGGTGTTTGAACGACATCCCGACATGGTGCTGGGTCTGGACGACTTTGCGGCGACACGTATCAATTGGACTGACAAGGCGTCCAACATTCGTTCGATAGCAGAAGAATTGAATATTGGAGTCGACGCGCTAGCATTCTTTGATGACAACCCAGTGGAGCGTGAGTGGATCCGCGCGAATGCGCCAGAGGTGGCCGTTATCGAAGTGCCACCAGACCCGGAGAACTACGCAATGGCGCTACAGGACTCTGAGGTCTTTGATCACCTCGTTGTGGTTGCTGAAGATCTGGAGAGGGCGGGTGTCTACCAGACCGAGAAACGCCGAACAAAGCTGCGTGCGACTCACGCAAGTGTGGCAGATTTCATTCGAGACCTCGATGTAAAGGTCACGATCGGCGCAGTGAACGATGAAACTATGCCCCGTGTAGTGCAACTTATCTCCAAGACAAATCAGTTCAACCTGACCGGCAGGAGGCATACGGCGGCTGAGATCGAGGAGATTGTTTCCCTGAACGGTGGAATAGCGCTGTGGACCCGGTCGACGGATAGGTTCGGCGACAACGGGCTTGTTGGTGTCGCGATCGCTATCCCCGATTCACCGACCGAGTGGAGAATCGATAGTTTTCTAATGAGTTGTAGGGTGCTTGGTAGGGGTGTCGAATCCGCACTGCTTTCCAGCCTTGCGCAACAGGTGGCCGATAAGGATGGGAAGCAACTTATCGGCGAATACGTGATTACCAAAAAAAACGGCATGGCACGTGCGTTTTTTGAGGGTGAAGGATTCAACCCACGAGACGAAGAGGGACACTACTGGGAGCACGCTTTAGACGGCTCAAGCTTGCCCGCGCCGGACTTCGTCACAATCAATACTTCGGAGACATAACGCCATGGGATCGCAGAGAATTACGGATCTGATGGTTCAGGTCTTCGGTGTAAATGCTAAGGACCTGTCGGAACAGAGCAGCCCAGACACGATCGAAGAATGGGACTCCATGTCGCACATTAACCTGATTCTTGCCCTGGAGAGGGAGTTTCAGGTGAAGTTCACTGCTCAAGAGTCGGTCGAAATGCTAAGCGTAAAACTGGTGGAGTTGACCCTGTCCGAGAAGGGAGTGGATCTTGCCTGAAATTCCGGAAGGTGGCGAGGTATTGATGGATCCAGTGTTCCCGTTTGAGGTCGGCCAGAGTAGTTCGGCTTCGTTGACTATGGATGCCGAGACAATCGATCAGTTCGCCAGCCTGTCCGGTGACCATAATCCGATACACGTAGATCCCTTATCGGCTTCGGGCTACGGTTATCACAAGCCTGTAGCGCACGGAGCACTATCTATCGCCCTCCTTTCACGCGTGATCGGAATGGAACTGCCCGGTCCCGGAGCCCTGTGGCTCGACCAGAACGTGAAGTGGGAATCTCCGGTTTTTGTTGGGGATCGGATCGAACTAATGGCGACAGTTTCAGATGTGTCCGCCGCTGCCCGGGTTTTGACCCTTGATGTGAAAGCGTCGAACCAGCACGGAGAGATCGTGATGTCCGGCGCGTGCACAGTTCAGGTGGCAAATGAGGTCGCCGTGCCAAAAGCGAGTTTGCCGGGGCGAAAACTGGCGCTTGTAACCGGGGGAACCCGTGGCTTAGGTGAGGCGATAGTGAGACGTTTCGCGGCCGCAGGGTATGACGTTGCGATCAATGGGCATTACTCTCTTGATGCCGCCAGAACTATCGCAGATGACGTCTTGGGAGCTGGGGTGGAGGCCCGTGTCTACCCGGCAGATGTAACTGATCACGGTGCTGTGTCTTCGATGATATCGGCCGTCGAATCGGACTTCGGGAGGCTAGATGTGATCGTTCACGGGGCCACTCCGGAGCTTGCATCGATTCCAGTGGTTGAGATGAAATACACCGATATCGAGCCGTTTGCCCGGACTTACCTGGGTGGGGCACTATCACTTGTGGGTTGCGCCGCACCGGGTATGCGCGAGCGTGGTTTCGGGCGGTTGATATTCTTGGGAACTTCATCCCTGTTCGGGGCTCCACCTGCAGGATTTGGAGCCTATTTAGCAGCAAAAAGTGCTTTATTTGGATTGGTGAAATCCCTCGCCATTGAATTGGCCCCCTACGGGATTACTTCGAATATGGTGTCCCCAGGTCTAACTACCACTGATCTCACAAGGGGCACTAGCGCACGTACGAAAGAGCTGCTTGCACGAACGATCCCGGTTAGACGGATGACGACGGTGGAAGACACGGCGAATCTGGTCTGTTTTCTTGCGGGCGATGACGCAAGTTACCTGAATGGCGTGAATATCCCGCTTACGGGCGGGCCCGTTTAGCAAATATTTGCGATCGAATTGACCCAAAAAGGCACAGACTCGAATGTAATACGGACTGGACCCCGTTGTGTGCAATTCGGAACCGTCAGAACTACCTGGTCTCTGAAACGAACCGTATATGACCCCAGCATTCGCTCCGCGTGACCGCTCCTAACATTTCGGTATGAAGGTCAGGCTTGTGGACCTAACTCCAGCCCCACCAACTCCTCGGCTAATTTGAGGATTGCATGGGCGTCCGAAAGCCTCGCCGCTGGTGCGGGGTCTTCCCCCCGGATTAACCTCACAAAAGCGGAGGCCTGAGCAGTAAATCCGGGCTTTAGGCGGTAATCAACATAATCCAGTTTTACCGTTCCAACCTTTCGGGGAACGTATCGGCGGACTGGAGTCTCGGGTGTAGGGTCCAGCACCTCCATACCTTCATACATGGTTGCCTCTTCAAATGGACGAAGATCATAGCGTCGTCCCGGCCAGTCAAGGGTGAGGGAAAAGTTCGCAGGTGCACCCCAATTGGCCGAGAACTGCAACGGAGCTCCAGATTCTGCGGTGAGCATGGCGGCGAGACCCGTCATTCCACCGTTGGGATCAAATAGCCGGCTCACGTTATGAACTTTCAAATCTCCAAGGACGTATCTGGCCAGATCAAGACCGTGAACGCTGTTGGCGAAGAAGGGGATCAAATAGTCGGTTTCACCGGCCTTCTCCCCTGTGGGTGAAACGTTATCTGGCAGCACAAGATGGGCGATCAATTTAGCATCCCGCATCGCCTCTCGTCTGGCTTGAATGACGGGCTCGTAAAATCGACGGTTGTAACCAACGATAACCGGCGCGGAAGTCTCAACGAGATCTGTGATATCAGCACTGCGGTAAGCGACTGGCTTTTCAACTAGGGTCGGTAACCCTGTCGCGATTACCTGTCGGAGTACGCCCAGTGTGGATGGAATGGGGATGGCAACGAGCACTCCGTCGAATTTGGCAGAATCTGATAATAGCGCCGGAACATCCCTGTAAACGCTATCGATCTCATGTCGTTTCCCGAAATCTACCGCCCTTTTCGACCCAGGTGAACTAGCCACTCCTGTGACCTTAACTTCAGCCTCGCGTAAGGCAGCAACGTGGAACTCGGCGATTGCACCGGCTCCTATCATGGCTACTCGGATTTCTGTCATAGAAGGCTCACGATATTTGCCACTCTTCTGATCCCAACTGACTGTTCGGCATCAGAGGGAGTTCAACTTTTACTCCATCCCTGCCAGATGCGAGAGCTCCGATGCACGCGCCGACCACGGTGAGGGCGTCTTCAGAGGGGAACGTTTGCACATCTTCGGATTCGATTTCGTCTAGGAGTTTGGCGGTCGCCTCAGTGACATCCAGAAAACCTGGAGGGGCGCCCTCGAACAGCACCTCCGAGGCCTCCCCTGTGCGTGTTACAGCCGGGAATCTGGTGATCTCTTCAGGATCTCTGCCGAGCAACGTCAACCGGTCATAACGATCAAGTTCAGCGACTCCATCCCTGTAAAAAACACGAACGCTCTGACCCACGCTCGACATGTTCGTGTAGCTGATCGTGAGTTCTTGACTGTCAGCGTACTGCCAGATGGCGGTACCATCGTAGAACTCGAGGTCTGGGGATCGAGGATTTATAGATGAAGAGGAGGCCGTTGAAGTAACCGATATTGGCCATCCTCCAAATACCTCTGATGCCCAGTCCACATGATGTATTCCGTTCGTGACAAGGCCGGCCGCGCCTCCTTGCACGAAGACCGACACCGGTTCGCCAAGATTGTGTTCCTTTGAAAGCGATGCTAGTGCTCCGGCAAGTCCTGAATAACGCCGATGATGATGAACACCTAGCGTGACCCCATTTTGTTTCGCTAAGTTGAGTATTCGGGCTCCCTCCGCGACGGAATGAACAAACGGCTTCTCGCAGAGAATTTTGGTCACGCCGAGGCCGATAAGGTCAGTAATTACCTTTGAATGGCTCGGCCCCCATGTGGCGATTGTCGCCACGGTACTTGACCAGTCCCAATCGGTTTCATGGAGTGCGTCCAGGGAGGTGGCGACCTGCGCTTCCGGGTAATCCGATTTTGCCTGCAACACGGCATCGGATTTTGAGTCAACTATGGCGATCTGTGGATATCGACCAGTAGCTAAGGTGCAATGGTAGTTTCCGATCGACCCGAAGCCGATGATCAGTCCGTGATACAAGGCGCAATTTCCTCTGGAGAATTACAGTTTCGGGCCGAGTCGTGATGCGAGATCCGTAAAGCTTATAAGCCGACTCTGAACTCTTTGAGGGACGACCTCAAACACTATCGTAGCATCGAGGTCCCGCCACATCTTGTCACTTCTTCCGAGGGCAAACTACCAATAATTTGAAAGGCTGACGGCTGAAGTCGGGCGCTGAAGGGCTGGATCCTGACTGCTAATACTTTTCGAAGGCTCTAATTGAGATTGAATCTTTCGGATGCCCATTTAATTGTCGCCCAATGACGATTATCTGAACGGTGCTTGTGCTAGGTTTTTCGAATCCGACGTTAATTTTTTCTGCGGATATGCGAGGGACCCGGATTACAGAGTCGACGGGAACACGTTCTGATCCTGGTCTTCTTCACCACTGGCGCACGGGGTTTGCAGGGATGGTGAAATGGCGGACGCGACGGTTCAAAAATCTGTGCAAAACGTCCCTGTACGTCTACTCCCGTCCAAATCCCTGTTTAGAGGGCAATCAACATCCCGGTGAGGCCGTCACTCTCGGTGTGAAGAATGATGTGACCCAACTCTATGGGGTGAGAACTGTTCCCATCGCATTCGATTCACGGCTAACCGTTCACTTCCGATTGTGAAATAGCTTTAAGCCGACAGGGTTCTGTCAGGACTGCCGTCGCGTTGCCCAAACTGTTAGGGAATCCTAAAACCAGAATTCCACAGCGCACATCAGATTTGTCGCGGTATGTCCGTATGCGACCGAAAGATAACTTAGTTACCACCAGCGAGGTCCCCTGACGGACAGCGCCGCGGTGTCCAAGCATGTACGGTGGGGTGGCATCTATGACCGCATCAGCGATCCTGAAATGGTAAAATATGCTTTTCGCCATAATCCCATGAGTTACCATTACCCATCAGTAATTCGGGACGTCATTATTCGCTAAGGGATCCGCCATGGCCACCGAGACGATCTACCACGGCGTTAGGTCAGCAATCAAACGTACGCCTCTCTGGGCACCACTCAGAAGTTTGAAACGCTACACGCGCACCAAACTCCCTTCCGAGATTAGCGGATTTGCCTGGGTAAAAGAGGACGAAACATTCCATACGACGGTTCATATCTACAACTATTGGGCCGTGAACTACGATGTCCAAGGTGATTTCGAATTACATGTCTCTGTTCACGGGACAGACGGGGAGAGGCTCGGCAAAGCGACCTTTTTGATGGCTCCTGATGCGACCACAAGTGTGCCGACCTCGGAGTTACTGACGCGTTGCGGTGTTGATACACCTTTCGAAGGTACTCTCATCTACACAGTCAAGCATCGAAACATCCCTCCAGGATTGCCGCTGCAAGGAAACGTCGACTTCGAGTACTCCAGTGGACGAATGACATCGGTACATGGATTGGGAAGATACAATTCAGGCTGGGGTGATGAATGGAATTCGGCGATAACGTTGAATCCGAAAGACGACGAAGACACGTTCCTTGTCGTTCAGAATCCGTTTCCATTTAAAAAAAGCCCGAGTGAACGCACAAAACAAGATGTTGTCCAAGTATTTAACTATCGGGGTGACAAATACCCGGAAGATTTCACGACTCCCCTGATCCGTGCTTGTGGCAGTGCCACAGTACATTTGGAAGCAAGTTTCCCGAATCTTCACGAATTTCTTGAGGGTGAAGTTGGATGGTTCAGGATCTGGTCCGACTTATCTGCTGGAAGGTACTTGACGTACGGTAAAAGTAAAAACACTGGCAATTGGCGAGTAAATCATCTAGCCGGCGCAGTCCGACCCGGTGGACCACTCTGGTACGACGCGGAATCTGTCGCGAATTTGGAACGAGTCGGAATCAATATTTTACCGTTCGTATCGGGTGGAAAAACGGAGAGTGAATACCAGATTTATCATGGGCACGATACTCTGCCAGAATATGGCCTCGACATCACAATCCACGATGATAATGGGCAATTAATCGTAAATCTCCCCAACCGAGTTCGAGTCCCTCGACTTGGAGCTGCGGGCTTCACGGCAAAAGAATTACTTGCTGAGGCGAAAATATCCAGTGCGGGTGAATCTTTCACGGGCAATATAGTTTTTTCGATTTCAAGAGAGTCGTCTCACGAAAACGTTCCCCATGGAATCCCCATCATTCTCCGATTACTTGAAAATGATTTTAGTGCTGACGTAGGTGTTGGACCGGACATATATAACATCCGACAACTGATCGATAGCAAGCCGCTTGAGTCTATCCCCCGGATTATCCCAAGAACGAAAACGTTCGCAAGAATTCGAGAAACTGATGAGTGGGAGACGTCCCTAACATTAATCAATCAGTCGTCGCTGTCCGGGTATGACACTACATCAGATACCAAAATCACTATCCACACTCCAAATGGACTGGATGACCTGAGTGCTACCGTCCATGTACCGCCGTATGGCTCCAAGACCTTCCGGATCCGTGATCTGTTCCCAGATATCGTCACGCTGTTGCATGACTCGGGTGGATACGGTTTCGTGAAGGCCCGAGATCTGACGGTTCGCGAGTGCGGCTTTTTTGTGATCAGAAACCTGAAGACTGGTGCGATTGCATCAGATCATTTATACGGTGGATAAACCCGTTAGACCTCGATAGAACGGCGTCGTTAATTACAGAACGTATATAACGCGTGAATTTTGCGGTCTGGGACCTTGCATTCGGGCTCCGTCTCCCTAGGCGAGTACTCTCCCCGCGCTACTTCCGCAGTGGAAAATTTCAATCCGCACCAGCAGACTAAGAACACTGGTCGGAAGGTAGCGTGGCATGTGAATGTGGAGTGTTTGTCGTCCTGGGGCAGGTGGTGGATTACCAGGGAGTCATTCGCGGTTCAAGATGATTCGTTTGAGAGAGGTTGATCGTTGAGCGAAGAACAGACCACGACCGGCGTCGAAGATTTGGTACGTTGCTCGCGCTGCCTTCTCCCGGAGACGCACGAGACGATCATTTTCGATGCGGACGGTGTTTGTAATGTCTGCCTGAACCAGGAAGTGAAGCGTTCTGTCGACTGGGAATCCAAGCGCAAAGAGTTTGAAGGCATCGTCGAGGAGTACCGCGGGAAGTACGACTACGATTGTATTGTTCCGTTCAGTGGCGGGAAGGACTCCACTTTCACTCTGTGGGCCTTGATGAAAGAGTTCGGGTTGAAGCCTTTGGTGGTCTCGTTCGATCACGGTTTTATGCGCCCTCAGGTGCTTGCCAACCGGGAACGCACGTTCAAGGAACTTGGCGTAGACCACCTGAACTTCCGACCGAACTGGCGGGTCGTGCAGCACCTGATGCGTGAGTCTTTGCGGCGCAAGGGCGACTTCTGCTGGCACTGCCACACCGGGATATTTGCCTACCCGATGCATGTGGCTATCAAGTACCAAATCCCTCTCATCATTTGGGGCGAACCAAGCGCCGAGTACACCTCTTACTATGCTTATGATGAGCCGGAAGAGGTTGATGAGCGTCGCTTCAATCGCTACATCAACTTGGGCATCAACGCAGAAGACATGCTTGGAATGCTCGACGGCAAAGTTGACGAACGTGACCTGAAACCGTTCACGTACCCGGACGTTCGTGATCTCAGGAAACTCCGTGCCCGGTCGATCTGCATGGGCAGTTACATACCCTGGGACGTCAAACGACAGGTCGAGGTAATTGAGCGAGAACTCGGATGGAAGGGTGATGTCATGGAAGGCGTAGCACCTGAATACCCGTACGAGAAGATCGAGTGTGGAGTGCAGGGCGTTCGCGATTATCTGAAATTTATCAAGCGCGGATACGGCCGCACGACCCACCTGGGCAGCATTGACATTCGCAACGGCCGAATTGATCGTGAAGCAGGCTTGGAAAGGGCGTTGGAGTACGACGGCAAGCGACCAGCGAGCCTCGACATGTTCCTTGATTACACAGGCGTCTCTGAAGAAGACTTCAATCGTATTGCCGAGTCTCACGCCGTGGCGCCCTACAGCCATGACTGGGAACATGAGGAGCGCGGCGAGCCACTCCCTGATCAAGATCAGCGCGATTTGAGCGCCCCCTTCCCGAAGACACCGCTCAAGCCGCAAACCGACGAAATATGATCGCCGTGATCGACTACGGGTGTGGCAATTTGCACTCCGTGTCGAAAGCCTTCGACGCCATCGGCGAGGACGTCGTAGTCACTTCGGAACCCGACGACCTGCGCTCGGCCGATCGCATTGTGATACCAGGTGTAGGCAACTTTGGTGCAGTCATGGCGAAGTTCAACTCCTCCGGTCTGGCGGACTGTGTTATTGAGGAAGTGCGAGGAGCGGGGAAGCCCACGCTTGGGATTTGTGTTGGAATGCAGTTGATGGCGGAACGTGGTCTTGAAGGCGGAGAAACCCCGGGGCTCGGATGGGCCGGTGGAGTGGTAGATCGTCTACCAGTCCTGGGCCACGATCTACGACTCCCACACGTCGGCTGGAACGAGGTTTTTCCGGTAGGTGATTCGAAACTCTTCAAAGGTCTCGGAAAAACTCCGGAGTTCTACTTTGTTCACTCATATGCAGTGGAATACGAAGACAACGAGGGACCCGTGGCGGCGTGGTGCGACTACGGTGAGCAATTCGTAGCGGCGATCCAGTTCGACAACGTAGTCGCGACCCAGTTCCATCCAGAAAAAAGCCAGAGCCTTGGTCTTCGGTTCTTGATGAACTGGGTGGACTGGAACCCGTGAGCCGAATGGGTTCAGAAAGGTTTCAGCGGTCATGTTGAAGACCCGACTTATCCCGTCGTTGCTCCTAGCCAACGGTCGTTGCGTTAAGGGAGTTCGTTTCGATGATTATCGGGACGTAGGTCATCCGGTGACAGCCGCAAAGGTTTACGAGGCACAGGGTGCGGACGAGTTGCTTTTCTTAGACATCCGCGCGTCCGACGAAGGACGCGCCACGCTGCTCGATACCGTCACGCAGACTGCGGAACAGTGCTTCATGCCCCTGACCGTGGGTGGGGGCGTGCGCACGGTTGATGATATTCGGACCCTGCTACGGGCTGGAGCGGACAAAGTTTCGATTAACACGGCCGCTTTTGCGCGTCCTGAGCTGATCGCAGAAGGAGCGGCAGAGTTCGGGGATCAGTGCATCGTCGTGTCGATAGACCACATTGCTGATTCGACCGGAACTCAGCGGGTGGCGCTGGATAGCGGCAAACGGATGACAGATGTGGACCCCGTAGAGTGGGCGCAGCGGGCCGCAGATCTCGGAGCCGGTGAAATCCTGTTTACTTCCGTCGAGCGTGAAGGCGCACGAGGCGGGTACGATATCGATACGATCCGACGAGTTGCCGACACCGTATCGGTTCCCGTGATTGCCGCGGGAGGCGCTGGAAGTCTTCAGGACCTCGTCGATGTCGTCGCGCAAGGACACGCTTCGGCCGTCGCCGCGGCCAGCATCTTTCATTTTACCGACCAGAGTCCCATCAAGGCCCATTCATTCATGAAACAGGCAGGCCTCGACGTGAGGATGGCATGAACCAGGCACAAGACAGTAATAAACCGGTCATACGCTTCGAGTTCCCGCGGTCATTTGATCTGGCGGAGCGATCCCCGGTGTCGCCTGATGACGCCGATATGCAGTTGATGATGCTAATAATCAACACCCTGCATCTGGAAAACCGTTCTCTGATCACGGACGGATACGACAACGCACTCGCTTACCTTGGAGATCTAGCTCCTCTAGATATTCACCGCTTCGAAACCGGTTACAAAGCGTTTACATGGACGGTGCCGGAGAAGTGGACCGTCAACGAAGCGTGGATACGTAAAGATGGCGAGACGATCTGCGATTATGCAGATCACCCGCTCCACCTCATGTCTTATTCAGAACCGTTCTCGGGGACCGTCTCAAAAGATGAGTTGCTGAGGCACCTCCACACCAGCCCTGATCGCCCCGGTGCCATCCCATACGCATATTCTTATTACCAGCGTGACTGGGGCATGGCCGTGCCGTACTCGCAATACATGGACCTGCCGGATGGCGAATATGAGGTCAATATCGACACATCGTTTGATCCTGGCGAGCTCAAAGTAGGCGAGTGGGTAATTCCTGGGGAGAGCGACCGCAGCATCATTTTCAGCGCTCACTTAGACCACCCTGCGCAGGTCAGCGATGGCCTTGGTGGCGTCGCGCTCGGAATGGCGCTCTTTAGGCGCATCGCAGCGATGTCAGAGCGTCGGTATACCTACCGTTTTGTAATCCTCCCGGAGAACATAGGGTCAGCCTGCTACCTGCACAAATTCCGTCAAAACATCAACCGATACGAATACGCCGCCTTCTTGGAGATGCTCACCAACCGGGCGCGCCTTTCCCTCCAGCAGTCGAAACGCGGGAACACCCAGCTTGATCGCCTTGCTGAGTTAGCCATAGGAAAGCATGAGCGGGCCTACGGGGTCGGTCCGTTTCGGCAGGTGATCGGGAATGACGAGATCAACTTCGACGGTCCAGGAATCGATATCCCAACAATCACCCTTACACGTTGGCCCTATCCTGAGTATCACACCAGCGACGATAACCCTGGCACGGTGAGCCGGGCGCACCTGGCGAGGTCTCTTGAGATCTGCTGGGACCTTGTGGGGTTGATTGAAGCTAATGTTTACCCAAAGGGCAACTATCAGGCCAACCTGATGTTTGGACCACACGGGTTGTACGAGGATCTAAATGTCGACGATACGATAGAGCGCGTGATGCTGGCGTTCGATGGGGAGTCATCTATCCTTGAGATATCTGAGCTACTCGATGTCCAGTTCGATCGGGTCGCTCAGTACGCGGCTAAGTTCGCTGAGGCGGGATTGGTGACGTTGAATGAGCCTCCGTCTCGAGGGTCTTAACGCCGGTACCGCACCCACAGGAGGATCGTTGACGACCATGGGCAATCCGAAGTGTGCCCCCGAACTTCGGGTGAAGTTCATACAAAAAGAACGTATATACCTTCGTCGACTGTCACATCAGGATGTCGATGGAGAGTATTTGAAGATGCTGTCTGATCCTCAGGTCACGAAGTATTTGACGGTGGGTAAGATTCCTCCGTCTTTGGCTGACCTCGACGCGTACGTCAGTTCGTTCGACGGTAACAATAACGCCGTTGCCTTCGCTGTAGTTGAAACGGCTGCCGACCGTTTCATGGGCACGGCGACGCTGAATTCCATCAATTGGGTCAGCGGGACAGCAGATATCGGGATGGCCCTCGGTCCACAATTCCGCGGCCATGGGTATCCCGACGAAGTACTCTCAGCGATCGTTCCTTACGCCTTTGAATCTCTCAAACTTCGGCGTGTGTATATGGGTGTGTTGGAATCGGACGCGGAGAGGATAAAGGCGGCGAAATCGGTGGGATTCGTGCAAGAGGGAGTCTGGCGTGCCCATTCTTTGGTTGAGGGAACGTATGAAGACGAAATATGGTTCGGTCTGATCAAAGAATGATCGTAGTTTTTCTTGGATCGTCTGCCTAAGGCTCTACATTCCAGGCCAATGTGACCCTAATAATTAGCCCGGTGGTGTAGGCATCCATGGGGTTGTATTTCTATGCCGACACAGAAAAGGAAATTTTATATTGACCTCGAATAGTGACGTTTCTGCCGATCAACATGAAGCTGCCCGCCTCGTTGGGGGTACGGAACAACCCACGGAGTCGTTCAGAGATCTCCAGGCCCGTAGACAACAGTATTTCGAACGCTCTGAAGACTCATCGGCCCAGAAGCTTGAGAGTTTGATGAGGTACATGTCGCGACAAGATTTGGCCAAACTTTCCTGTTACATGGATGTCTTTGACAAGACCACGGGGGTTGCCGGCTCGATCATGGAGTGTGGCGTCTATTTCGGGAACGGTCTCATGACATGGGCGAAGTTGTCGGCGGCGATGGAACCGTACAACTACAACTGCAAAGTTGTTGGATTTGACACTTTCAGCGGGAATATTGGTGAATCTGAGAGCGACCAGTCTGACCAGGCAGGGATCCACAAGGGTACCGGAGGGTACTTGGCCGACTCGTACGAAGACCTGTTGGAATGTATTTCGATATTTGATGAAGATAGGCCGTTGAACCAATACCCGAAGGTCGAGCTGGTCAAAGGTGATCTTAGGAATAGTGCCGGAAAATATATCGAGCACAATCCCCATGCACTGGTGAGGATTTTGAGCCTTTCAGTTAATTTATATGAACCATCGCTCGCCGCTCTTAAAGCGTTCCTTCCTAGAATGCCGAAAGGCTCAGCCATTGTCGCGTTCACGTTAAATGTCCCAATATATCCGGGGGCGACCCTCTCACTTCTGGATGCGTGTGGCGTTCAGGATTATTCAGTAATAACCCCGGCCAAATACCCAAATTTTAATTACATAATTTTGTAGCCGAATAATCTCTTAGATGAATAATGTCATCCTTTTGATGGTTGCCAATGTCGTTCTACCGGACCGCGGTCGCCAGACAGTGATTTCGTTGGGTTGGGCAGGCAAAATATTCCATCAAATGGTGTTCCGTACGTAAAACGCATGCGTCCTATCGATATGGCAAATCCTCACGAATTTGATAGATGCGATCTCAAGGGATGCGCATGATGAACTTCGGCCAAATAAACGACTATGTCATCTTCGGTGGAGGCGCTACGCTCGTCGATATCGCGCGATGGACTCAGGATCGCGGGCACACCGTATCGGTCTTTACCTCCCCGCGGCACACCTCGGAGCCTGTTGGGGTCGATGGCGAGACGTTCCAATCAGCTCTTGAACTGGCCAATATCTCTGTCTATGTAGCTGACGACATCAACGATGATCCCCGCCTCGCCGGACATGTCACGGATAAAACACTTGGCCTGGCTATAGGCCCGGCGTGGATCTTCCGGGAGGGTGTGCTGGGACTATTTTCTGGCCGCATTGTAAATTTCCACGGCATTCCGCTCCCCAGAGTGCGAGGAGGCGGGCACTACACTTGGCAGATCTTGATGGGCGACTACACCGGCGGATGCAATATCCAGTTGATCGAACGACGGCTTGATGCTGGCAAGGTCATCAAAACGCGGGAGTACAAAATTGCTGGCCCACCGCGCATCCCGCGCGATTATTTTGAAGCCGCCAGCTCACATGATCTGCCTTTCCTCCAGGAGTTCATAGGGGAGGTAGAACGGGAAACCACTTATGAACCGATTGATCTGAATGAGGGCGCCAGCACCTATTACCCCCGCCTGAACACAACGGCGCAGGGCCTGATCGACTGGAACTGGGGTGGTGATGATATCGAGCGCATCATATGCGCCTTCGACGATCCGTATCCCGGGGCCTCGACGATGATCGGGGACCGTCGTCTGTTTCTGAAGGACTCTCGATTGGTCGACGGCTCCGTAAAGTTCCATCCGTACCAGTCTGGGCTGGTTATCCGGCGAAGACATTCGACTCTATTCGTGGCGACAACTTCCGGCGAACTCGCCGTCCGAAGTGTGATGGATGAGCATGGGGAGGACGTCTACTCCAGTATCCGCCGTGGTGACAGATTTCATACTCCGGTGGCAGATCTGGACCAATCCCGCCGATTCGTGGCACGTTACTCTGGAACCGGCCTGAATCAACCCCGTGGCGAGTGATGGCGCACCGCTCAGTAGAGCGCCCCGCCCCTCGGCATGTGTGACGTTGGTGGTTTCCCAATGAGGTTTTTATTCCGGGCCGACGCAGGGCCGCAGATCGGCCTCGGCCATGTCCAGCGTTGCCTCTCACTCGCTGGTGCCCTGACCGATCGCGGAACCGAGGTCTCGTTCATCGTATCTGGCGGTGAGAACGTCTGTGGCCGCGTGCTCGATCAGGGCATCGAATGCCGGTCGCTCGATTACGATCCGGGTTCGAAGGAAGATGCGCGGACGACGGTCGTTACAGCTCGCGCCGAGAAGGCTAACGTATTGATATTGGATTCGTACCAGATCGACGACACCTACATTGCAACATGTCAGAGTGCCGGGTTAGCGGTCGTGACCATGGATGATTTTGGGTCCCCATCATCTATAGCAAATCTTGTCATCGATCCTTCGGGGACGGAGGGTGATAGTCCAGAGGAAGATCGGATACTCAGAGGTCCTGGATTTGCGATCCTGCGTCGTGAATTTCAGCGAGAATTCAGACCACGCGTTCCAGGGCCGGTCGAGACGGTTCTTGTGATGATGGGTGGGGCAGACCCTATGGGTCTGACTGCGGCCGTAATTCGCCTTCTGGACGACATCGAAGGCGAATTCGATGTGGATGTCGTTGTAGGCCCCTTTTTCGGAGATATCGGTTCTATCGAAGAGGAGGTTGGCCGGGCGGTAAGATCCGTACACATCTATCGTGATCCCGAATCGGTTGATGGTTTGATGGAGCGCGCAGACATAGCTTGTACCGGTGCAGGTCAAACCCTCTTCGAGTTGGCGGTCACTGGCTGCCCGGCCGTCGCAGTAGGCTATGTCGAAAACCAACGTCGCAATATGGGTGTCCTGGCCGGGGCAATCCTGCCAGTTTGGGTGGATGAACACGACCGCACTGGTTTAATTGAGGATGCTATCGAACTGCTCTTGGTTGACACTTCAGTCAGAACTCAATTGTCTCAGGGCGCATTGGCGCTTGTTGATGGTCATGGAACCGACCGAGTAGCGGACCGGATGATTGGACTCGCTCGCAGTTTCGAGGGCATTAGCTCGTGAAAATTTGCTGGTCCTTCCATGCCGGTCGAACTCTGACCTTTGATCGCCTCGCTATGCGATTGTTGGAAACCCACCCTGATTGGGAAATGTCTGCATTTTCTCAATACCAATCGAACGTCGTGGAATACCTTCGAGACCCTTCGATATACGGAGAAATCGGACTCCTGTCAAAAGGATTCGTGCCGGATGACGATTCGGCATCTATCGACTTCGAATACCTGGCTAGAAAGGAGTCTGAATCGGAGATTGGATCACTCAATCTCATGGTAGAGGCTGACAAGTACCTCAAGACTTTCCTGACGCGGGAACAAATGTTGGTTTTCTTGGAAAGGTCATTTAGGTTCTTCGAGAAATTCTTTGATCGGGTGGGGCCTGATGTCGTGGTAAGTGACGCCGTAGCTTCGCTTCCAGATATGGTGGCTCGTCAAGTTGCATTGAGTCGCGGGATTCCCTACTACACGTTAATCGCCTCGAGGATTCCAGATCGCGTATTGTTCTATGCAGGTGAGTACGCGGGTTTAGAGGATCCGATCACTGAGGCCTATGAATCTCTTTCAAGCCGTGAACTAAGCACCGAAGAGATACGGAAAGCAGATAACTTCATTAACGCGGTTCGGCAGCGGGAGGCGCCAAGTGCGTACTCGAACGCAGTTCCTCATTTGGACAGTGTGGTTAGTGGTCTAGTTCGATGGTCCCGGCGTCTGGTTGGAGGTCCAGAGAGGAATCCCGTTCTCCGAGGGATAGGCGTGACAGAATTTCCTAGGAATGATTTCGGAAAAGGCAATATTTCGCCCTCCCCTGTAATGGAGGCCGTCAAACAGGGGATCAGAGCGTTCAAGCGTCGCTCACGCCACCGACGATCTGTCGAAATGTTCGATAAGGCGAACAGCGAAGATCGTTTCGTGTTATTCCCAATTCAACAATCGCCAGAAGCATCCACATATGTTCTGGCGCCGTTTTTCAAAGATCAGATGTACGTCGTGGAGACACTGGCAAAAAGTATTCCGGTCGGTCATTTTTTGTATGTGAAAGAACACCCGATCAATGTCGGTGAAGCGGCCACTGAACGATACAAGAGGTTGAAGGGAATACCCAACGTTAAATACATCGGTCCAAACGAAGATACACTCCGTTTGATTACCGATAGTAGTTTGGTCGTGGTCATTACGAGTAGCGTGGGTTGGGAGGCGTTGCTTCTTGGGAAGAAAATTGTGGCGCTTGGCACGGCATTCTTCAATATCTCGTCGATGGTTGAGACCGTCACAGACCCAACCACTCTTCCTGAAACAATCGCAAGACTCATAAAAGATCCTACAGGCGATGCAAATGAACTCCGACGATTGGTTCTCGCCACTTTGCAGGGGACGGTCCCGGGTAAAAATGATGACCCATTTTACTACCCCCCAATGTTGTCAGAAGAAAATCTTGACCATTTGCAAGCAGTAATGGAACAAACCTTGGTTTTACAATCGATTGACATGCGATCTAACTGAATGTTGGAGAACATTTGGTTCATAGATTTTATGCGGAAACTTTCCGCCCGCCAAAAGCTGGCGGTCGTAGTTTCCGTATCAATCGGAGGTCTATCGTGATCCCGAATCGGTTGATGGTTTGATGGAGCGCGCAGACATAGCTTGTACCGGTGCAGGTCAAACCCTCTTCGAGTTGGCGGTCACTGGCTGCCCGGCCGTCGCAGTAGGCTATGTCGAAAACCAACGTCGCAATATGGGTGTCCTGGCCGGGGCAATCCTGCCAGTTTGGGTGGATGAACACGACCGCACTGGTTTAATTGAGGATGCTATCGAACTGCTCTTGGTTGACACTTCAGTCAGAACTCAATTGTCTCAGGGCGCATTGGCGCTTGTTGATGGTCATGGAACCGACCGAGTAGCGGACCGGATGATTGGACTCGCTCGCAGTTTCGAGGGCATTAGCTCGTGAAAATTTGCTGGTCCTTCCATGCCGGTCGAACTCTGACCTTTGATCGCCTCGCTATGCGATTGTTGGAAACCCACCCTGATTGGGAAATGTCTGCATTTTCTCAATACCAATCGAACGTCGTGGAATACCTTCGAGACCCTTCGATATACGGAGAAATCGGACTCCTGTCAAAAGGATTCGTGCCGGATGACGATTCGGCATCTATCGACTTCGAATATCTACTTGAGAAAGAAGCGGAATCAGATTCCGGATCGCTCAGCCTCTTGGTAGAGGCGGACAAATTTCTGAAAGATCATCTGACACGGGACCAAATTCTTGTGTTTGTTGAGAGGTCGTTCAGATTCTTCGAAGAATTCTTCGCTCGGGTTCAACCAGACGTTGTCGTAAGCGGGGCCGTTGGATCACTCCCGGACATGATCGCCCGCCAGGTTGCGGTTAACAGTGACATTCCTTACTACACTTTCATCACTGCAAGACTTCCGGGTCGGTCCTTACTGTTCTCCGGTCACTACACCGGACTCAAAGATCCCATAACTGAACGCTACGAGTCGCTGGCTTCACAGATACTGTCGGCTGAAGATATTGCGGAAGCGGAACACTTTATAAGCGCGGTTAGACTGCGTGAAAAGCGCGCCACCTATTACAATGCACCCTCGCCAAGCGACTCCATCAGTGCCCTGGGGCGTTGGACACGCCGCCTGATGTTGGGTAGCTCTGGGAGCGCAGTGCTTAACGAGCTTGGGGTGTCCAGTTTCCCTCGAAACGATTTTGGACCAAACACCCGCTCCTCATCTTCCATCACAAGTGTCATAAGACAGGGAATCCGCGGTGTCAGGCGTAGACAGCTGCATCGGCGAACGCGTCGGTTCTTCCATCAACCAACCCCTGAAGAAAAATTTGTTCTTTTTCCTCTCCACCAACAGCCAGAGGCGTCGACCTCTGTACGTGCCCCATTTTTCGTGGATCAGGCCTTTATCGTCGAAACTCTCGCCAAAAGCATCCCTGTGGATCACTGTCTCTACGTAAAGGAGCATCCGATCAATGTCGGGAATGTAAGTGTGGAACAATACGAGAGACTGGCGAGAATCCCTAACGTAAAATTAATAGGTACAGATGTAAATACACTCAACCTTGTGAGCCGTAGTAGTCTCGTGGCGGTCATAACGAGCAGCGTCGGTTGGGAAGCAATGCTACTCAACAAGCCGGTCTTAGCTTTCGGAACATCCTTCTTCAACATTTCTTCGCTTGTCACGAAAGTGACTGATGTGACCGAGTTGCCTGGCCTGATCAGGAAACTTATTGGTCACTCCCCTGACAATTCAGATGAACTTCGGAAACTCGTCCTTGCCGCTCTTAGGGGAACAGATCCAGGAGAGTTCGACGATCCGTTTTACTATCCTCAAACGTTGTCCGAGGAGAATCTGGACCGGTTGCAGAAGATCGCAGAAGCAGAATTCGCACCGAACACAACATCAAGCGGTGATGACTGCTCGCCGTGAATACTAGTCTCATAGGATTTATCAGGAATCTGCCCAGGGCACAGAAGTGGGCGGCTTTAGCCTCCGCTTTGATTGGGCTTGCCGTTGCCACTCTTGACGCCGTAGCGCTATCTCTAATCGTTCCTACCGTTGAGTTTATGGTTGGATTGGATAGCTCGGCATTGACGAGCGATGCCGCCAGCTGGTTCAGCGATCTGTTTGACCTATTGGGCCTCGATTTCACACTTGCCACAGTCTTCACGTTCGTTATCGTGCTTGCGGTTGTCAGAAGCGGATTTATTCTTGTCGAGGGATCAGCAAACGCGTTTTTCCGAGCGAGATATGAAGCCGACCTGCGATCACGCATGTACTCGGCAATCCTGACCGCTGAGTGGTCATTTGTATTGCGCCAACCAGCGGGTGTTATGCAGAACGCCCTGATCGTGGAATGCCAGCGTGCTGGTATCGCCCTAGGGGCTTCGTTGTCTGCGATCAGCACATTGTTGGGCGTCGGAATTTATCTGGTGATCGCTTTCTCGGTGTCCTGGCAACTGACTCTGGCCGCGATTGCCGGAACGGCAACACTTTTATCGATGTTCAGATTCATGACGACATTTTCACGTCGGCTCGGTCGTGCCGCCTCGGCCGCCAATAATGATCTTGCAACCGATATTGTGGACGGATTATCCGGGGCCAAGATTTTGAAAAGCCACGCTCAAGAGGCGTCAGCCATACGACGATTCAACCGAATCGTGGCGAGACGCTCTCGCATCGAAACTCTAACTGGCGTCAACAACGGGGCGTTCGCTTCGGCTGCTGAACTGTCGTTCATGGGATTGCTACTTGGCGGATTATTGCTCGCCACGCGAGTACTCGATGTTGAAAAATCAGCAGTTCTGCTGTTTGCGTTGCTTTTCTTCCGACTATTCCAGCGAAGCAGGACCTTACAAAGTACGGTCATGGACTTCAGCAATCTGTCTCCGTCGACAGACATAGTCCATGGCCTATCTCAGGAGGCAGCTGGCCGGTCAGAGCGTGGATCAGGGAACCCAGCGCCGCCGTTCAGTAGTGGACTTAAGTTCAACAAAGTTTCATTCTCGTACGATTCACGGGCCCAGATCCTCGACTCCGTCAACTTGTCGATACCAACCGGTTCGACCGTCGCGCTGGTCGGATTGTCCGGCAGCGGGAAGACCACGATCATAGATATGACTATCGGATTGTTGACGCCAGACGAAGGCAGTATCACAGTCGACGGCGAACCTCTGTCGCGTATCAACCTACAGGACTGGCGCGCGAATTTGGCATACGTATCTCAAGATACGGTTTTATTTCAGGACACGATTGCGTCGAACATTGCTCGAGGGCGCCAGGGCGCCAGCGACTCTCAAATTCGTCGGGCCGCGGAACTGGCACATGCGGACGAGTTCATAAACGCGATGCCAGATGGTTATGACACCGTCCTCGGGGATCGGGGCATGGGCATATCTGGCGGACAGCGCCAACGACTCGCTCTCGCTCGGGCTTTGGTGAGGAGTCCCAGATTATTGATCCTGGATGAAGCGACCAGCGAATTGGACTCTGACTCGGAAGCGCGTATTCAACTGGCTCTCGAGGGCCTCCATGGAAAGGTGACCGTTCTGATGGCCGCTCATCGCTTGTCCACAGTGTTGAACGCCGACACGGTATACGTTCTGCAGGGGTCCCGTGTCGTCGAACATGGTCGACCCTCAGATCTCCTTGCGAGCAACGGTATTTTCTATCAGCTCTACTCGCAAAATAAAAAAAATGAAAGTGACGAGTCGTCCTCTCAAACGTGACGGATGGATGAATGTCAGCGAATACGGTACAGGCTCCGTCGCCTTTCGTATGGTTGACCTGACCCCATCAGAGGGTGTGGCCGCTAATTGACCCAGGAGAAATCGTTGTGCAGTTCGGTCTGGCGTCTAGCGAACTCGCCGGATGTCGATACAGTCCGCCATCGGGGTTCCCACCTCACCCACCCAATTACAGGCGACTCATCACGTCAGCGTATCGTTGCGCGATTTCTGGCCATGTATATGGTTCGGATTTCAATTTAGCGTTTCGACCCAGTTTCGCCCGCTGCGCTGGATTAAGCGCGAGCCGAGCCAGCGCGCTCGCCATAGCCTGCGTGTCGCCTACCGAGACGACATACCCTTCGACTCCGGAATCAATGGCATCACGGTTACCAGGACCATCAGTAACCACTACCGGGACGCCAGCCGCCATCGCCTCAAAAGTTACAATACCGAACGACTCCACTGCCGCCGGCGAGAAGAATATATCGGCCTCGTGGTAGGCGTCGATCACAGCTGATCGTGGCATCTCGCCGATCGCGTGAAATCGGTCCGCCACCCCCTGTTCGGAAGCGGTGCTCTCCAATCGGGCACCGTCCCGTCCTATATGAACATATCTCAAGGATGGAGCGGTCTTGAGCGCCACTGCAAAGGCTTGCACCCCTAGATCGAACGACTTCCTGAAGTCGTTGCGACCGACCGAAACAACCACAACGTCATCACTAGCGGTCGCGACTCTTCTCCTGAGCCAAGGTGCTCCATGAGAAGAGTTGTCCGGCGGCCAGATCCCCATGGGAATGGAAACGATTTTTTCAGGCAGAAGCAACTGATCAAGTTCTGCATACGTCGAAGGACTAATGCTCACGACAGCTGAAGCTTTATCTAGATTGGTCCTGATGATGCGATCATTCTTGGGATTTAAACGCAAGCCGTAGCCAACCTTCGCTTCGCGTTGGATGTCAGCTCCGTGGCACGTGACCAGTACTGGTAGATTGAAACGATCACCCAGGCTGTGTGCGTAACTTGTTGCCAGATATGCGGAATGACTGTTGATCACGTCAAATGGGCGTTCTGCATTCGAACGGGCAAATGCTCTTCGGAGCGGCCATTTATTTAAGCCCATCCGGTAAGCTCCTCGAAAGGTCCAGCCAAACCTTATGAGTGTGTAATCATGCGGGGTTTCTTCCGCGCCGTCCCGTCTGGCGGGGGCGAACACAGTGACGTCATGCCCCCCGGATTGCAGTGCATTGGCGAGATCGTGTACGACGAACTCCATTCCGCCACGCACCGGCAGAAAACTTAACGTCACTAAAGCGATCTTCACGTAGCGGTCCTCTTAGTTTTGCCTGCTGCCCAGAGCAGGGACGGTTCGATTTCACGATCGCCACAAGTCCGTACTCAGGAGGTTTTCTGAATGTCGCTCTGAAAATCTGACGCGCTGTTGTTTGGACCTCTAGTGCTTGAGTACGGAAGGTGAATACTATCTGATCAAGGACATACGATCAGGTATCAATTCTGCGTCACTGTCATCTTTTCGAAGTATTGGAATGTCAACTCAAGGCCCTCAATCAAAGGGGTATTGGGTCGCCAGCTAATCTCACGCTCAGCAAGCGACCAGTCGGCTACGCCAGAGATCGTAGCATCGCCTGCCGGAGTAGGGCGCTGGGTTATGTTCGCTGTCCGTCCTGCGACCTTTTCACAGAGCTTGATCAACTCAGATAGAGTCGTGGATACGCCCGTGCCTATGTTGAGAATCCGATAGCGTTCAAGGGTCGGAGGATTGTCTACCGCTTTGACCACCGCGTCTGCACCGTCCTCGACGTATAACCAGTCCCTCTCCGCAGACCCGTCGCCAAATTGTTCTATGGATTCGCCTCTCAGTATTCGTTCTAAGAGGCGGCGGACCATCATGTCGTTACGGCCCCGAGGTCCGTACATGGGCATAAAGCGGAGGACGTTGACAGGGACTTTCTCGATGTTCGAAAACGAGCTGAATAGTCCTTCGGCACCGAGCTTCGACGCGCCGTAAGGGTTTGTTGGTCGTATAGCGGCGTGCTCGTCAATTTTTTGTCCAAACGTATCGGCATTGCCAACCACGGAGCGCGTAGATATGTAGCAAAGGCTCTCCAGGGTCAAATCGGCGCTGAGAATGCTGTCCAGAAGGACCTGCGATCCGACGACGTTAGTTGAAAGATAACTCTGAGCCTCAACTACCGATTGCCGGTCTTTCACAAGGGCGGCAGCATGGACGATCGCAGTCGGCTGCTCAACTTTTAAGATTCGCTCTAGAGCAGATTGGTCTCGAACATCAAGCTCGTAAAAATTGAGTTCTCCACCGTTTTCGTTCGCTACCTTCTGAAGGTGAGCCAAAGTCTCCAGTTTCTCTTCTTTGGTCGACGTTTCAGAGTTCAAAACGTCGATGATTACGACCTTGACGTGGTTGTTCTCGAATAGCTTTTCAACGATGTGACCGCCAACGAACCCCACCCCACCGGTTACGCATATCGTCTTCGTTGTCATGGTATCGTCGCCTGTCCATCCCTACGGAATTGCATTGCTTCTCCTCTTCACAGATAGCTTTACAAATACCGAACTCACCTGATACATGATTCGCCAAGGATGGTAAGAAATCCATGAGATTCGATTGTACTGCGCATCCGGCGCGCTTTGAGTTGTGACCTGACTCCCATAGACGGTACCGTGGCGAACACACTTTTGTACCGCCGGTAGTGCCACAGATCCAGATTTGATTCGGGTGGCATGCCACGTGACAGGTTGCAATATTGCTGTTGATTAATCATCTCGAGGTGTGCATCCACACTTCTGACATGATGGCCCGACTTACAGCTTGTGGATTCTGATCCGTGCTTACGACTTTTATGGACTTGACCTTTTGGACGAGGTCGATATATGCGGTCCTGCGGGTGGTTAATTTTGTCTTGTCACCTTCCGGTTTTCGAGCGTATGAAACGTCGGGCGAAAGATCTAACAAGAAGGTGAAATCGGGTTTAGGGAAAATCCGGAGAGACACGAGAGCGAACAACTTTTCCAGAAGTGGTATCGCCCCAACCCGTTGGATCTCTATGGTCTGGTCATATACGTAACGGTCATATATGACGACACCGCCACGTCGTCGGTGCCGCCACGTGGATAGGAACCTCTTCCACTGCAAAGTGTGCCGCCACACGGGGAATTTTAATTGACGACCTGCCCCCAACAGTATTTTTGATCGCAACCGACCCGAAATCTGCCTCGGATGTGTTCGCCTGAGGTGTCCTTCGGCGGCCATTGCTTCGACACCAAAGCCCATATATACGCGTTTGACGGGGTTAAACCTAGAAATTTCAGATGTAAGGAGGTCTGCGATCGTGGATTTACCGACTCCATCGATTCCGATCAACGCTATTGTGGGCCCCCTTGGCCTGAATTGGGCGACAGATGTGGCGCGTTGACGAATTCGGCGGATTGTGTTGAGGACTTTTCGGCGACGGTAGCCGGAACCGTTGGCAATAGCGAGTGCGTGGCGTAAAAGTGGGGCGTAGGATCTCAATCGCTCGAAATTGTGTTCCTTCGCATCCGTCCACAGGGCTTCACTTAGACCACCAACGATAGGCGAAACCACTTCTATCAGTCGTTGTCTATCGGCCGCGTTGATGAGATCGTTGATGCGATCACGGTAAGAACTTATAAAGCCCTTGTCATCAATGATTCCTCGGATGATTAAAAGCGCTAATTCGTCCGTGTAGTCGGGAACATATGCGCCATTGTGGAGTCGGCGTCTGTCGAGCACCCCAACCTCAGTGGGAAACCTGTGCAGTTTCAGTGCGTAATCGCCATAGAGAAGTTGCGGCACGAAATGGAACATGACGTATATACCGTCCTCCGAGCCGTACCACAGTGCCGTGAAACCGCCGAGGCCTTCCCTCCAAGCGTCCGAAACGACGTACCCATTGTCTCGAAGGCCCTGTCTGATGTCGTTTGATCGCTCTACAGCGAACAGCACATCGATATCTCTCGGCCAGGGAGAGTCGGGTAAATTTTCGTATCCACGAAAGATGACATATGGAACATCCTGCCGTTCCAGCCAGCTGAGCGTGTCTGCTATCTGATCTCTACACCGGGTGTTTGCGAGATTGTTACTTGGCGAGATGACCCCCATCTGGACCTTCCCAGTGGTACTCAGGCAAGAAACTGACTCGAGGTGACGATCGTGTTTTCCAGAGACGCAAGCGTGGCACGGAGTCGGGAAACCCTGAACGGATCATTTCCGGCCTTTATAGCGTTGAGAAGTCGTTCTCCAAATAATCGTTCGCGTTCGAGTAGGTAAATCCGGAACATTAGAACGCGCATAGATTTATTTGCGGAATCTGATACGCCTTTTGCCAGTTTGCTAAGGACGTTTCTGTCGGCCTTCCGTGGCAAATCAGCAAGAAGCGACTCCAGCATCCACGGTCTGCCACGCTCCGCCATCTCCATCGTGGCAAAATGGAACAGGTCGTGGAACGCTGTTGCCTCGCCCCAATATTCCCAATCGATCAAATACGAAGTACCTGAGCGGCGATCAAACAGGATATTTTTCGTGTTGAAATCCCGGTGAGCCATGACCAAGGGAATCGGCGTCGACATCATGCCCTTCCTCCTAAGATCGCCTTTTAGAGTCTCTGCCAACTCGCTGCCATGTGGGAGTGCCACGCCTGGTATCTTCTCGACGACGGAGAGGTGATCGACAAGCGATTCCAGATACTCACTAGTCCGGACAGATTTCGCTCCTTGCCTTTCATACATTGCCGCCAGACCATCAACCATCTCGCTAACAATACTAGCGAACACATCTGACTCGATAACTTGATTTCTCATCCTCGGCCCCTCGATGAGCTGTTCTGAGAAATGAGGAACAGGACTGTCGAGGTTTTCTGAAATCGACTCTGGTACCGACAGAAACTCTGCTGCCCGATGTTTGGCCTCAATCTCACCAGCGAAATCTTCCCTTGAAACGCCCGGGAGGATGATTGAATGGACCTCTTTACTTTGAAAGTTGAATAATTTCAGGCGGGTACCATGGCCGACCAGAATTAACTGGCCAAGTTGCTCTATACCCGGCAATGAAGCCCAGTAGGGCACGACTAGGCGACGCGCTATGGGGAGTGAACTCCCCAAACTCCACATACCCCACTTGAGCCTGCCAAACCGACGTTGAAAAGGTGGACGATTAATCTCGAATAACTGATGCCGCGGTACCGAACCTGCCGAAAGAAGTGCAAGCGCTCGTTCCGAAGGGTAGGCGGCCCATCTGCGATCCACGGCTGCGCTCTGGGGCGAACCGGATCTGGGATTTGTGATTTCAGGCCATTCCCCGCGTCGCACTAAGGAAAAACGGTTTCGATTGATCTGGAATGGTCCGCTTTCAACACCGCGATCACCAGCGAAGGCGTGCAGATTATCGAGCAAGTTTTGAAGAATATCCGGGGAACCGATGGTGGGTAAATCCATTTCCCTACCAGCTGTCTGATCGTTCGGCCGGGGCGTGATTGGCTTCTCGGGTCACTCCACGACAAGCCAACCACTACCCAATCCTATTAGCAAGCGTAGAGTGATCGCGGATGGGGGTGTTTTATCCGGAATGCACGGGGACGGGGTCAGTCTGATGATCGAAATCGATGCCTACTCCTGCTCTGGAGAAAGGGCCGATGAACGGCGGTTACCTATGGGATTCGCACCTATGACCTCGCTCCCCCCCGGCAACAAACTCCCGCAAAATCTACGGGGTCGGGCACGAGGGGTTGGTTGGCCTAGCACTGGTGCCCCAACCCGCTGTGGCTGGCCTTTAGTATGTTTTGACGCCCACGCTGTTGAGAAGTCCTAAACCGTTGATCCTGGATGAGTCGACCAGCGAGGTGAATTTTGAGTCGGAGGCCCGTATTCAAGCAGCACTTGAGATCCTGAACGGGAAAATGATATTGCTGTTGTTTGTTCAACGTTTGTCCATTGTGCTGAACGCTGCACCGTATGCGTTCCGCGGGATTCCCGCATCGTCAAGCATATCCGTTCCTCAGCTCTCCTTGCAGCGGGTGGCATGTTCTACTATTTCGATGCGGTAGTGAATCAATCTGAAGACGGCGAATTGTCATCGCTAATATGACTGGAGATAAGCGCTGCACTCGCTAATATTGGCACCCAAAGCAGTGGGTGATATACGGATTATGAAAACCACCTGTCTACACCCAAAACATTGCGAACACATGGTGATGGCGGGCGAGACGACGTGAAGTCGTCTCGCCCGCTGGTTCGCCCGATTCTCTATCTTCCGAACCTCTCGGATTACCGCGATCGAGCCAATCTATTTGGGCACGTAATTCGATGTGCCGGTAGTGAAGGCGTACTTGTTACGTCGCGACTGGATGTCGATCCCACCGAGCTCGGTCTGGAAGATATCAACATTATTTTTGCTCCACCCAGATGGCGCTTCCCGGGCCGGTCCATGTTTGGGGCATCCCGAACTGTTGGTGCGTTACTTCAGGATGGAGATTTCAACGTCGTCCACGATACATTTGGACATCTGCTGCCCTTGATGTTTCGTAAAGGGAAATACCCGAATACGGTTTTTACGAGCTCCCTCTACATTCTCGCGGAATGGGACCTTCGTCGTTGGATTTGGCCCCGTCACCACTTGGGTTTTTTAAGACACCACAATCTACGCCCTCTTGTGACACGTACATTGACCCAAAGACTTCAGGCTCGGCTGGCAGACGCCATCGTCGTACAGGCCCCTGGACTTATAGACCGTTTTGTAGAAATTACAGGTGTCGATCGATCACGCGTTGAATGGATATCGAACACTGTGATTGCGCCTGATATTCCACCCGTGCGGCCTCGTCCTCGCGAAGGGCCGATCACACTACTATCAGTGGGCGGTTTCGCCGTCGGCAAGGGAGCAGACAAGGTGCTTTCACTCTTGGCGCGGGCGCGGGATATTGGTCTCGATTTGAGGCTCAAGGTACTTGGCGGCGTGGGTCCTCCGGACGGTAACCATCTAATGGAACGAGTCGAGAATGAAAACCTGCAAGATGTGTTCACAGTCGATTCACGCGTGCCCGCAGATCGAGTCGGAGAGTGGTATGCGTCAGCGGACTGGTTGTTCCACGTCTCGGAATACGATGGTTCTCCCCGAGTGGTTCTTGAAGCGCTTGCCAGGGGGCTTCCAGTAATCGGTTCCCGCCATCCCGGCATTCAGGTGATCGACCCGGATGATGATTTCATCATGTACGCCGATCCATGGAATCCGGACGCCGTGCTCGACGAAATCATTCGGACCCGGAGTGATCCGGCCGAATATAATCGCCGGGCAAACATCGGTCGAGAGTTCATCTTGGAGAATTTCTCAAGTAGGGCGGTTGCCCCCCATTACATAGATTTGTACTCCCGATTGCTATCCGTGCGAGAAGGGCACGTTTAACATTAGTCTTCGGTCCTGTGGCAGCCTGTATTCCGGGTTAATAACGGATGCGGAGGTAAAACGTTTATGCAGACGGTAATCCTGTGCGGTGGACTTGGTACCCGCATGCGAGAGGAGACCGAGTACCGGCCCAAGCCTCTGGTACCCATAGGGGGCAAACCGATCCTCTGGCACATCATGAAGATGTACGCGAATCATGGGTTTCATGATTTTGTTTTACCACTTGGCTATCGCGGCGACATGATCAAGGAATATTTCCTCAACTACCAGTCAACCTCGACGGACTTTACGATCACCCTCGGCCAGAAGCCAGTTATTGAAATCCGCAAGGATCACGAAGAACAAGATTTTCAGGTGACTCTCGTGGACACCGGGATGCCTACCCTGACGGGTGGTCGTGTGAAACGCGTTGAGAAATACATTCGGGATGACACATTTATGGTTGCTTACGGGGACAGTGTGTCGGATATCGACCTGACCGAGCTTGTCCGGTTTCATCGGGCTCACGGAAAACTGGCCACCATCACTGCTGTACGACCGACGTCGCGCTTCGGGTTGATGGACATCACGCCGGATGGAACCGTGAGCAAATTTGAAGAGAAGCCGGAGATGGATGTCTGGGCGAGCGCCGGTTTTATGGTCTTTGAGCGGCCTGTATTTGACTACTTAACCGGGGATGACTGCATCCTTGAACAAGAGCCACTTAAAAGACTGGCGGGTGAAGGGCAACTACAGGCTTACAGGCATTCGGGTGCGTTCTACGCCATGGATACGCTCCGCGATGTCACCGCATTGAATGAGATATGGAGTGCCGGTGAGGCACCATGGAAGACGTGGTGATGACGGAATCTTTCTGGCTTGACCGCCCAACTTTTGTGACCGGCGCGACCGGGATGCTTGGCGGCTGGCTTGTGCGTCGGTTGATCGCATTAAATGCCGATGTTGTGTGCCTGGTTCGTGACGATATACCGAAGGGCGATTTCGAACGTTCTGGATCGAGCAAGCAAGTTGCTGTGGTGCGCGGTGATGTCACGGATCAGGCACTTCTTGAGAGAATCCTCGGAGAATACGAGATCAAAAGTGTATTCCATCTCGCTGCGCAGACAATCGTAGGGGTGGCCAACAGGAACCCGGTCTCGACATTCTCCACCAACATCGGAGGCACCTGGTCCATTCTTGAGGCTGCTCGTCGAAGTCCGGTGACGCAAGACATACTGGTGGCATCGTCGGACAAAGCCTACGGAAGCCACTCCACGCTGCCATACACGGAAGATATGGGCCTGCAGGGTCGTCACCCTTACGACGTCACGAAGTCAGCGGCGGATTTGATCGCTCAATCTTACGCGATCACTTACGGTCTTCCGGTCGCGATCAGCCGTTGCGGGAATCTGTATGGCGGCGGCGACCTTAATTGGAACCGGATAGTCCCTGGGACCATCAGGTCGGTATTGCGCGGCGAGCGCCCGATTATTCGCTCTGACGGATCGTATATACGGGACTACTTGTACGTTGAAGACGCTGTCGACGCATACCTGGCACTTGCGGAAGAACTCAGCTCAGATAACGAACTCATTGGCGAGCCGTTCAATGTTTCAACAGGAGAACCAGTCTCGGTTACGGAAATCACAAAGCGAATCATTGAGCTTATGGAGTCCGATCTAGTCCCCGACATTCTGGGGGAGGCGAGTAACGAGATACGCGAGCAACACCTCAATTCTGACAAAGCGAGACAACGCCTGAACTGGTCACCTGTGCATAATCTGAATTCCGGTCTTTTGAAGACGGTGGACTGGTACCGACGCTACTTCAACCAACTAAATGACGCCTAGCAACTTTTTTATCTCACCTCTGACAACGAATTGTCACCGTCGTCACTCTTCGGGCGGATGGTGAGGGAGCTGTCTCCGATGAAAGCGCTTGTAATTGGAGCGAGCGGTATGCTTGGCCGCAGCCTCGTTGAGGCGGCAACGCGATCAGGGTTTGAGACTCTCGGTGCTTTCAATTCCCGCCCCATTACCGGCGGCGTACAGCTTGATATCACCGATTCAGCTGCGGTCGAGAAGCGATTTGCAATTTTCGAACCCGACGTCGTGTTTCTATGCGTGATGCCGTCTGGTGGCGCCGACTACTTCGAGACGTATTCCGAGGAAGGTAGAGGGTTAAATGTGGAGGCGACTGAAACCGTCGCCAAAGCTTGCAAATCTAGGGGAGCGCGAATCGTCTACTACTCTTCCGATTACGTTTTTGACGGATTATCTGGGCCTTACGATGAAACAGATATACCTAGACCGATTAACGAGTACGGTCGGACGAAACTTGAAGCCGAGCGATCACTGGTCAATATTTCGCCTGATGCGCTGATCATCCGCACCACCGCGGTCTTCGAATGGGATCGGCAGTCGCCAAATTTTGCGATGCAGGTATGGGATCGACTTAGCACCAACCAGCGTATGCAGGTGCCGGATGATCAGATTGGAAACCCAACGCTGGCTTCGTACCTGGCAGAAGCCAGCGTACGCCTGGTGGGCCAAGGCGAGACAGGGGTTTTCAATATCGTTGGCGCTGATCTGATGCCTCGGTACGAACTGGGACGAGCGCTGGCACGGGCTATGGCACTAAATCCTGATCTGATTGACCCGGTCAAAACCTCAGACCTAGATCAGTTAGCTCCCCGGCCTTTGAAGGCGGGCCTGACAACCGACAAACTCAAGAGTGTTCTGGGCACAGCCCCGCCGAGTCTCAGGGAATCCCTCAAGACGTTCCGACGACGGTGGCGGGCGGATACCTATATTGCTCCCGATGTCGCAACGGTTAACACGGAGGCGGAATCGCTCAAACAAGAGATTCTTGGGAAGGTGGAGGAGTACTACCGTATTGCGCATACCCGTCCCAAATTTGTTCCTTACGAGTCCCGGGTCCAGTATTCGGGTCGGGTGTTTGACGAGAGAGAGATGGTCAATCTCGTCGATAGCGCTTTGGACTTCTGGTTGACGATGGGCCCATGGGGAGACGCGTTTGAGACGAAGATGCGTCGATTCTTCCAGAGCAACGATTTTGTGGCGGTAAATTCTGGTTCCTCGGCAAATTTGACCGCCGTGATGAGTCTCATGTCACCGCAATTGGAAAACCGGCTTCGCCCGGGCGATGAGGTGATAACCCCAGCGGTCACGTTCCCGACAACGTTTGCACCGATAGTCCATAGCGGGCTCCGGCCGGTGGTTGTGGACTGTGAACTCGGCACCTACAACATAGATGTGAAAATGGTGGAGGAGGCGATCTCCTCGCGAACGAGAGCGATCATGGTTCCGCACACGCTGGGCAACCCATGTGACCTTTCTACTTTGCAAGACATCGCCAGCCGTAACGATTTGTTTCTTGTTGAAGATGCTTGCGACGCGCTGGGCGCTACATGGGACGACAAACTTGTGGGCACGTTTGGTGACCTCGCGACCCTGAGCTTCTACCCGGCCCATCACATAACCATGGGGGAGGGTGGTGGCGTCATCGTAAACACCCCTCGCATGTCTCGGATAGTCAGATCAGTCAGGGACTGGGGTCGCGACTGCTGGTGCGCTACCGGCGAGACGAACACGTGTGGCACGCGGTTTGGCTGGCAACTCGGCGATATGCCTCGGGGTTACGATCACAAGTACATCTATTCAAACGTTGGCTACAACTTTAAACCCACCGATATGCAGGCAGCTATCGGGGTGGCGCAGGCGGATCGTATCGATGAATTCGTCGATACGCGGCGCAAGAACTTCCGTCGCTTGTATGAAGCCCTCTCGGAATATGAAGACAGAATCATTCTCCCGTCCTGGGATGAAAGAGCGAACCCATCGTGGTTCGGATTCCCAATTACCACTAAGCCCGGAACGGCTAAGATTGAACTGACGAATGCTCTGGAACGCGCCAATATCGAAACTCGTGAAATATTCGCCGGAAATATCTTGGCTCAACCCGGCTATTCAAATGTGGACGCAAGAGTGGTAGGTGAGTTGACGAACACAAACCGGATCATGCGAGATACTTTCTTCATAGGTGTATACCCCGGACTTACCGATGAGACTATTGACTTCACAATCGAAGAGTTTATGACATTTTTCCGGAAATGACCGTAGAGGTATGTGGACCCATCGTTCTGACCACCTTCCCCACTCTTTGGGGCGAACGTGAGCCTTGATGGAGGGAGGGCCGCAACGGCATCTCCTTCACTGACGATCGTAGTTCCAACTTTCCGTCGTCCCGAATACCTTGCTGAGGCTCTGGACAGTGTGGTGTCTGCTGCTGAGCGAGCACCTGACCTGACCCTTGATGTCGTTGTAAGCGACAACGCATCTGGCGATGACACGGAATCGGTCGCCACGCGGGATCGGGGGGTTCAGGTTTCTTACTTCCGAAACGAAACCAATGTGGGCGTGTCAGAGAACATCGTTCTGGCTGTGGGAAAAGCTTCCGGTGATTTCGTCATGTTCCTCTCGGATGATGATTTACTCACACCGGACGCGCTTCGAGAGATTGCTTTACAGATGGGAGTCGATCCATCCATAGGCGTGGTTACCGGCCCTGTCAGACGTTTTTGGGGTGATGATCCCGAGGGGACGAATACACGCATATTTTTCCAGGCGCCGACGAAGGGCGAAACGCGGCTTGCCGCAGGCGCGCGGGTGCTCGAAGCAATATTCCTTCGCTCTTTGAGCCTGTCCGGTTTTGCGATACGAAGAAATCTTTTGGACGCAGATGGCGCTCGACGCCACTCAGGATCGCTTTACCCCCAAGTGTATCTGGCGGCGCATGCTGCCGCGGAGGCTGGCGCTGCGTATCTGCCCGACCCAGTTGTTATGGTGCGCCACAACACCGACCGAGATTGGGAGTATCGTCGTGATTACAACGCTGGGGCCGTGCTCGCGATACTCACCGATGTAACGACCGGTAAGCCGTGGGGTCCCGAGGCTCGTAAACGGGTTGTGAGGAAGCGAATTCGAGCAGCTTATGGCCCGCTACTGGAAGCGCGTCGGAACTCGTTTCGATCCTTCTGGCAAACTGCGAAGGGGTTATTAACCGTTGCCGAGTACCGAAGGAGCCTTGTGTTCTGGAGTATGGTGCTTGGCATCGGAATTCTGGGCGACACCGGAATCCAGATATTGCGCAGGGTTATACACCAATCCTGATCTACACCCGGACCGATGAGTAGTAGCGGTCTTTACTCATAAACCTCGCCGTGACTGGAGTTACCGTGACTAACCACCTCGTAAACAGGGACGAGAAAGCTCGCGAAATGGTGGCCCGACAGATACGTGAGCATGCGGCGGCGATTGAAGCGTTGGGTTCCGATCCGTCGGCCATTTTTCAGGTGGCAGAGGTCATGATCCGTAGCCTTGAGGCGGGGGGGAAGGTACTCACCTTCGGTAACGGGGGTAGCGCGTCGGACGCGCAGCATCTGGTGGGAGAGTTGGTTGGACGGTTCAAATTGGAACGTCGGGGTTTGGCTGCAATCGCCCTTACGAGTAACTCGACCAATCTCACCGCAATCGGAAATGATTTCGATTTTCGAGATGTCTTTGCCAGACAGATAGAAGCTCTCGGCAAGGAAGGCGACGTGGCGATCGGCCTGTCGACTAGTGGAAACTCACCGAATGTGATCGCCGGGCTGGAGATGGCTAGCAAGCTGAATATCATCACGGTGGCGTTCACAGGTGGCGATGGTGGAAAACTGAAATCGCTTGTCGACGTGTGCCTCAACATCAACGCTTCCGATACGCCGCGAATTCAGGAAGCGCACATTACGGCCATACATATCATTTGTGAACTGGTCGAGAGTGAACTCGCTTCCAGATGAAACCGGCTATTTTTCTCGACCGTGACGGCACCATCAATGCCGATTCGGGATACGTCTCTAGGGTAGAAAAATTAACCTTTCTCGAAGGTGCGATCGATGGCCTTAAACTCCTGTCAGGGGCATCATTCTTACTTGTGGTCATAACCAACCAGGGAGGCATTGCGAGGGGGTATCACTCTGTGGCCGACGTCCACCGGTTCCACCAAGAGATGGACCGTGTGCTGGATTTCAGCGGAGTGACGATCGCTAGCTTCTTCCACTGTCCTCACCATCCAGATGGTGTGGTGGTGGAGTACAGCCATGAGTGTGAATGTCGGAAACCCGGACTTGCTTTGTACCGAGAAGCTATTGCTGCCCATGGGATCGATGTCTCACGGAGCCACGCCATCGGGGATAACGTCTCTGACTTGATCGGGCCAGATGAGTTGGGTGTCCCAGGGTTATGGTTGATAGGGGATGATCAGAAGGAAGTACCTGGGCATACAACGGCGCGTATCAACCCCGTATTAGGGCTGCTGAGTGCGGCTCGGAGTATTACCGGTGTGGCGAAATAACCACGGGCATTCGAGAAGATTATGTGGCCACTAACCGTGCATAAGGCTCGTTGAATATATCGATAATTTTCCGGGCCAGATGAACTGTCTCACGGTGTGAGTTCAACCCGTCGCCCGATTACGGAGCCCGAGTTCCTGGAAGATGTCTTGGAACCTTCGCGTCCACGTATGGTCCTGTGTAGCCCTTTCACGAGCGTTCATACGAATTTGTGTACGCACGGAGTCCCGTCGCGGGTCCAAATAGTAACGGATCTTATCCGCCAACTCATCCTCGGAGTCGTAACAAAGCACATCCCTGTCTTCCTCAAAATACGGTCCCCAGTCGGGCATCCTGTAAATGAAGTGACACGCCCCCGAAGCGATGGCCTCGAAATCTCGGGTCCTGATCACAGAGAGCGGGGACTTGAACAAATAGGTATGAGCGAGTTCATTGAATCCAAGGGTTAACTTACTGCGAGAGAAAAGCTTGATCATGTCTTCGAATGGGAGAGGGGGGGTGGAATTTTTTGAGATCCGCTTCCTCAATTCGAGATCGACTTTCTCTCGTTTGATACGTCGAAGTACCGCTGATTTCGCCCACGTACGTCCATGCCGATGGGTCAAACTGCTGGCGATATGGCGAAGAGCGGGGCCAAATCGTAATTGGCGTTGCTGGCGATTAGGGTTGCCGCCATCTTCGTAGCTTCGCCAGCCTACCCCGAACACGCTGACATCTATCCCTCGTCCAAACAGCTCGTCTATGTGATGGATTCGCGACCCGTAACGCTGGCCGCAAAATGAAACATCAACATCTTCTTCCATGCTGTGAGGCCGAAAAATATGGGGGTTCGCCGCCGAAGGGAGGAAGATAACGTTAGCCCCGTACCCCTTCATCACATCTAGGGCCAGAGGGTCTGCTACCCAGTAAAGATCGAAGGCGGTAGCAATCTCCTTAACGCGATGCGCCATAAGCGCATCGTCCCAGGTGACATTGACCGTCGGTATGCCCAGATCGCGGATGCGTTGAACCGCGCCGGCGCTCATCTCATGGGACCGTACTGACGACAAAAATACGGAAATCGGATCCCGTCGATGTTCCTCGGCTACTTTCTGGATGACGTATTCGTCGTAGTCGTCCCTGCTCAGACCGGTACCGCGGTCCAACGCGTTGATGACCGAGAACTTGTGTCCTGCTCGTGGTAGCTCATCATTCCAGTGAGGATATATCCAGGATTGGTTAACGGCTCCCGTTTCGTAATAGTAGAAGACGATCCTCAATGAAATTACTGATCCCTCTCAGTGGTCGAATTCGCCACGACGTTCGAACGCCAGTACTCCAACATGTCGCGCAGGGTTTGAGAATACGGCACTGCCGGTCGCCATCCGGTGGCGGCCTTGAATTTGTCACTTGCTGGAACCTGGTTGGTCACGTCCGCCGGTCTCAGAAGGGCAGGATCCACTTTGACTTGTATCTGGTCCTTGAGGTCGGTCATGTCCAGCAACATATCCAGCATCTCCCCGATGGTCATTGTGGCCTCTCCGCCGATGTTGTAAACCTCACCCGGCGGACACTTCTCTAGGAGCAGCCAGTAAGCTCGGCAAACATCCTTCACGTCAGCGAACGTTCGGACAGAGTCCAGATTCCCAACGCGCAAGACAGGCTCTTGAATCCCGGCTTCGATTCGCGCCACCTGTCGGGCGAAGGATGAATCTACAAAAACCTCGCCCCGGCGCGCACCACTGTGCGTAAACATGCGGGTCCTGATGATCCTCAGGCCGTATGCGTGGTGATACATGTAGCCCGCCATGTCTTCGCCAACTTTGCTGACGGCGTAAGGACTTGCTGGACGGAACGGGGTGTCCTCTTTGATGGGTATGTCTTCGTCCCGGACCTGTCCGTAAACCTCAGATGAGCTACAGGCGTGGATCAACGGGTCCTGACCAAGCGTACGGATCGCCTCAAACAGGTTGATTGTTCCATTGACGTTGGTGTCGATGGTGGCGGTCGGTGCGCGGTAGCTCATCATGACGTAAGACTGCGCGGCAAGGTGGAATATGCGGTCCGGTTTCACCTCGTCAAGGACGCGAATTAATGACGATAGGTCGGTAAGATCACAATCGTGCAGAGTTATCGACTCTTCGATGTCGACTAGGTTCTGCCTGGGGCTACGCCACCGTTTCGTGCCATGGATTTCCCACTCCGGATGGTCCCGCAGAATCATTTCGGCCAGATGGCTCCCGACGAAGCCGGTGATCCCGGTGATCAGAGCACGCATAAGACACTCAACCCCCCGTCGGTCGGACAAAAAATCTGGATCCGACTCAACACGCTATTCGCCGACCACGAAATAGGACACGCGTGACGCGTGCGAAAAGCGCTTGAGCGTCACATTTTCCAGGCCGAATACTTCCATAAGGGCTAGGGTCTCACCGGGTGAATCCGGGTCATTAAGTTCATCGAACCCGACCACGGATCCTTTAGTCAGCCTGGGACGAATCATCTCGAGGACCTGCTTGGTCGGCTCGTAGAGGTCGAAGTCAAAATACGCGAGCGCCACAACGGTTTCGGGAGATTCCTCGAGGTATTTTGGGACTTCTACGGTGGCGTCACCCGCCCTGAGCTCAAACTTCTTGATGTGCGAAAGCGGGTTTAGATCTTCGTGAATCTGGAGCACGCCTTCAAGGTATTCCTGGTACCCCTCGCCAAGCGCCAGTTGACCCGGTTGCATCATCTCGGACGTACCGTCTTCCTCAGATATCTCAGGAAAGCCTGCAAAGGTGTCGAACCCGATGATCTTTCGGTGTCGATTGAAAGGGTCGTATATGCCACGGAACGCGGAGAATAGGGCCAAATTTTGCCCCCACCTCGTGCCGAACTCCATCACCACACCCTGTACGTCCACAACACTGCGGAACAGGAAGTCCATGAACAGGATACGCGAGAGGTTCTTTGATTCAAGAAACAATCCCAGGTTAGGCAGGAGCTGATCCTCAGGGATCGGGCAGTGCTTCAGCGCCTCAGCGAGGGAGGCCCGATTGCCCTCCTCTCCAGAACTCGCATAGGTCTTGATACCGACACTATCGCCGTCCATAACACCCTCTGGTTTTCTCATAGTGGCCGCCACACCACGAACTCGTACCCATTGTGGAATAGTGATCCGAAGGTTCGTTGAACCTGCAGGATCGCGATTTGTCCTTCAGATTCCAGGTTCCTAAGTTGTTTCAGATACCCATTCAGGTAACCTCGCTTCTCAATGTATCTGGCAGCAACGTAATCAAACAAGTTGTCTTGATCCAGAGTTTCGGACAGAACTTCCACATTCACGCAGATGTTTGGCCTGCCTTTGAGAACGTACTCAAGGAATGGTCCAAAATTCGTGCCCATCTGTTCCAGTGTGCCCACAGTGAAGACGCCGGAGCCGGGTTCCAGCACGTAACCGCTATTCGGCGACATTAGATCAAACTGATCACATTCGATACCGAAGCCGTGGGTGTTATTAATTTCGCAGATTATTTGCTGAGAAGCGGTGGCCCAATCGAGCCCATGAAGGTGTTTGTCAGGAAACTGTTGAGCAAGTTCCACGAGGTTGTGGCCCGTACCGCACCCAAACTCGTAGACGTGGTCGGCGTCTTTAAACCAGTGATCAAACAACCACCGCCGAAGGACCGTCACGAATCCGGTTTCAAAATCCGCAGCGGCAGTACGAATGTAATTCCCATCCAGCCGGATTACGGCATCTGGGCGAACGAACTTGGGCACGAGTGTGGATAGGTCAAAGTTGGAGTTCCGGAAATCGGCCAAGGTTTCGGACCATCCTTCCTCCCACGCTTTTATTCGATGGGCCCCTGCAACCTCCAGTTGGCGGCTCAAGGCCTTAAAGACATCAAGGAAAATCTCGTCCCGCTCCCCTCCCGAAAGGACCCGGTATCTGAAGTCTCGCTCCCGGATGACTTCGAGACATACCTCGGGAAGCGCATCGAGTGTCGTCCCAAAAAGTCGCGCAAAGTCCATTGCGGTGAGATCCGACGGCCATTGTTGCTCACCGTCTACCGTGGGGGGCCGATTACTCATTGCTATCCACCAGCGCCGTTATTGGTTTTTGGCCATCGAACGCAATCACCCATGCCCAGTAACGTAGACGGCCTTCCAGGACTTCATATTCACCCGGGACATCAGCCACTGGCATTAGCCGGACCGGCTTGAGGAAATCACCTGCTCTGATCTGCTCGGCCAGTTCGCGGGGGCTTGGGGAAGAATTTAGTGTGTTGTCGAGGGCGTCTTGGAGCGTGAGAAACGCTGCTCGCGAATCGTTGGAGGCTGGTCTGATCTGGTCGGTATGTATGTCTTGCTGTTGTAGCGAACAAACGCGGGCGATTTCGGCGATTTCATCTGCCGATAGTTCCAGATCACCGGCACCGGCATTTTCTGTCACACGCTCCGCTCGGCTTGTGTTCGGTATGACGACAACCGGTGGGACATGCACGAGCCATCGCAATGCAATCTGGGCCATTGTGGAGCCGTGGGCGTCTGCAATCCGATTCAGCGTGTCGAGTTGCTGTCTGCCGCTTGCGATCCGGCCCCGGTGAAGCGGGCTGTAAGCGATCACCGAGATATCGTGCTCGCGGCAGTAGGGCATGATCACGTCCTCAATGCTCCGGTCGAATAGGTTGTACTCAACCTGTAAAGATACGATGTTTGCCGAAGAGAGTGCCTCTTGAGCGCCCTTCAGCTCGTTTAGCGAGAAGTTGCTGACGCCGATGTGGCGAATCTTGCCCTGTTCGACGAGCCGCTCCATACCATGCATCGTCTCCTCTATGGGGATGGAAGGGTTTGACCAGTGGATCTGAAAGAGGTCGATCACATCCGTATTTAATCGCGACAGGCTGGCTTCTGCAGATCGGACTACCCCGTCAGCTGTGGTGTCTGACGGGGATACCTTTGTTGCCAGGACGACTTGATCCCGTACCCCTGAGATAGCGCGTCCGACCATGCGCTCGGATTCACCGTCTCCGTAGGCGGGTGCGGTATCAATAAACGTAAGCCCAGCGTCGATTCCGGCTGTGACGACGAGTTCCAGATCGTCATACGTCCCACTCTCAGGCGAGTACCCGCTGAGGCCGTTCCCCTGACCGATAGCGGAGATTTGGGTGGATGTGTTGCCGAGAAATTTCTTGATCACGATGCGAACGCCCTAGAGACTAATGCCCCAGCCCTTAAGGTCGTCGGTCTCTGTGTTGGTGTGTCGCGCTGCGGCCGTTGCGTCGCCGGAGTCATCCATCAATGAGTTTTTGATGCGGTTGCGAATCCCATTGAGCTGGTGCGCCATCGTGAGCAACTCGGCATACAGGTCAGGCTGTGCTTGCATCTGGTCTTTGTTGTGCCAGATGTGGAGATTGATCTGCGACAGCACAATGACTTTTCTGAGCATGCGTGCGCTGACCATCACGTTCTGCTCCCCGATGATCATGTCTATGTCGTTTTCGAGCGTATTGATCTCCTCAGCGATTGTCCCATCGCCGGAAGGCGCGAGCACCTCTTTAATCTGATCAACCGTCAGGCGATCGATCAGCTCGGCGAACGAGGGGAGATACTGCCTACCTTCATTCTCCTGCATTGACCACTCCTTTTCTTCGGTTCGCCAGATCGGAGTTTGAAAGGTACCACTCGATGGTTTGGTCAATTCCGTCTGCAAGAGAGGTCGCCGGGGTGTAGCCCAGCAATTCCTGTGCCCGCTCGGTAGCGAGAAGGCGGATAGGGTCTCCAGCAGGTTTAGTGGTGTCCCACTCGATGGTTGGATTTCCCGGGACCAGTGACGCCACCGTATCGGCTAGGTCCTTGATTGTGATACCCCGCCCACTTCCGATATTGATCGGAACGTTTGCTGGTGCCTTCTCTAAGGCCAACAATGCAGCATCGGCGACGTCTTCAGAAAATACAAAATCCCGGACGGCGCTTCCATCTCCCCACACGACCAGCGGATTCTCACCACTCAGCGCCCTGCTTATAAGCGCCGGAATAACCTGAGCGGTCGCCGGATTGAAGTCGTCATATGGACCAAACACGTTGGCGGGCCGGATTACTCTGACGGCGTCCCACTGATGCTCAAGAAGATAGGTTTCGCCCTGAATCTCTCCGACACGCTTTGCGATCCCCGCGTAGCGGTCGTTTTGCTTTGGCATTCCCTCCCACAGGTTATCCTCGTCATGGAGTTCTCCTTGGGGATAGGCGCACACGCTGCTCACGAACAGGAATCGACTGACGCCGGCCATAAATGCGGCTTCCATTATGTTGGTCTGGAACAGGATCATGGGAACAAAATAACTGGCAGCAAGGCTCGTTCCAATGCCGGTATTCCCCTTGATGCCGACCAGATTGAACACGAATTCCTGGCCCTCCATGACGGCATGACACTCGTCGGGAGAGGTCAGATCTGCGTGCTTGAACTCGACTTCATGGCCCAGTAACTCACGGGCGTACGCAGGCTCGTCCAGCGCCACGACAGTTACGCGCGCTCCAAGCTTGACAAGTCGCCTCACGGTCGGAATTCCGATGGTCCCTGTACCCCCGGCGACGAGAACTTTTTTACCTTTGTACATCAGTCATTTCCTGAATCCGATCCGGTTTGTTGCCAGGCGTTGATGGCCAGCGAGCAGGCTGTAACGCTGCTAAGAGCTACCATCTCACCGCTCCTGATCGCATCCTCAAGTTCAGCGTCACTCAGCAATACGACCTCAATTTCCTCCAGGTCCCCGGAGTTCGGTTCGGCGGTCTTGCGTGCCCCACGGGCTTCAATCATGAATATCTTGCCGCCACCCTGGTTCGAATTGGATTGAAATGCTCCCAGCGGGATCCAATCGTCAGACGTGTATCCAGTCTCCTCAAGTAATTCCCGGCGAGCTGCTGCCTGTGGTTCTTCGCCAACCTCGACGCCGCCTGCAGGGAGTATCAGAGAGACCCGTTTCAGCCCGTGCCGATAGGCTCGCTCCACGATCACTCGATTGTCTGTGTCCCGGGCAAAAATGAGGACTGAGTCCGGCAGATAGACCTGATAGAAGTCGTCAACGATTCGTCCATCCGGCAACTTGATTTTCTCAACCCACACCTTGAGATAAGGAAGGGCATCAACCAGCGGGGTACTGTCCAAAATACGCCAATTCTCAGGCCGGGAACCCTGGTCTGGATTGCTACCTGAGGTCACGTTACGCCGCCATTTGCCCGATACCACTCGATGGTCTTGTGCAGACCATCTTCGAGTGATACCGCTGGTTTGAACCCCAACCGGCGGTATCCGTCATCGGTGTAGACAGCGCGATACGGGATGGTGGTCGGCTTCGAGGGATCGAACTGGAGTTTCGTTTCCGTGTTCCCACCCTCACGGAGGATGATCTCGGCGCATTCTTCGATCGTCGTAAGGCGTCCTGATGCGATGTTTACCGGCTCGGCGTCCGCACACTTGTCCAGGGCCAGCAAAAGCCCGCGCACGAAGTCCGTCACGTAGATAAAATCACGGACCTCGTCACCGGCGCCCCACACCTCGAGCGGGTTCTCGCCTGAGTCAGCCCTCCGGATAAGCGCCGGTAGCACGTGAGACCGTTCGGGATCGAACTTGTCGTACGGTCCAAAAACGTTGGACGGGCGAACGATGGCCGACTTCAGGCCGTACCTTCGATGGTAGAACGTGATCAGCTTTTCTGCATAACGCTTCATCCATGCCACACCGAAGTAGGTTACGAACGGATCGCCGTCAAAACCCTCATGTTCTTTTACAGGGTAGTCGGCGTCCGGGTACACCGCGGAACTGCTGATAAACAGCAGTCGTTTCAGCTTCTCAAGAACGGCGGCTTCGAAGAAGAAAGTGTTGATCAGCACGTTGCCGGTGATCTGCGCCATCGGGTTGTTGACCATCACGTCTGCTCCAGACGTGTCTGCGGCGCACAGGAAAGCGTAATCGATGCCCCTCAGCGCCGTGGTGCAGCCCTCTGACGTCTTGAGGTCAACTGTGACGTACTCGATCCGGTCGTCCTGAATGACCGCTGGTTCTTCATGGAGTGTGGCGCGTATTGTTGCACCCGTCTCCAACAGGGCCTCGACCAGGTTTGCCCCAATCAGCCCTGTGGCACCCGCCACGAGGACTGTTTTGCCGTCGTAAAACCCCATTAAGCCTTCCCGTCTTCCGCGAATGCATTGAACCGATTGTCTATGTTGGATCGATTCTCCAGATACCAGTTATAAGTCTCTTCAACGCCATCGCGGAGGCTAACCTGCGGCTCAAAACCGATTTTCTCTCGTGCCCTAGTGAGGTCCATCAAACGCACCGGCTCACCTGTCGGCTTATCTGTATCCCAAACAATGTCGCGGCCGTCGTCGACGATATCTACGAGGACATCGACAAGATCCCTGATGGCGACACCTGAACCACTTCCCAGGTTGATAGGCGTGCAATCTGCGCCTTTCTCAAGGGCCAGCATCATGCCGTACGCCACGTCACGGGCGTGGATGAAGTCCCTGACGGTAGATCCGTCGCCCCACACGACAAGTGGGCTCTCCCCATCTGCGAAACGTCTTATCAGTGAAGGGATAACCATACCGGTCGGACTGAAGTCATCCCCGGGCCCGTAAACGTTCGCCGGCCTGACGATAGCGATCTTGTCCCAGCCATACTCAATTTTGTAGGCCTCTGCCTGTAACTCGCCCATACGCTTCGCCCAGGCAGGAAAGCGGTCTCCGTAGGGTGGAGGACCGTTCCAGGCCTCATCTTCGACAAACTTGGCTGCGGGTTCGTATACGGCGATGCTACTTGTGTAGAGCATTCTCTCAACACCGGCCCGTCGGGCACTTTCCATCAGCATCGTGTTGAACAGCAACAGTGGGACCATGAAGCTCGCTGGGCGTTGTTCTGAGAGACCGGCCGCTCCCTTGATTCCGGCCAGGTGGAACACCATGTCCACGCCGTCGACGGCCTTAGCGCAGAAATCCCCGTCGGTGAGGTCCCCGTTCATGAACTCGGCGGCGGGGTGCGCCCGCGACGGGTCATCGAGCGCCGCGATTCGGACGTGAGCGCCTGCATCGACGAGCATTTCAACAAGTGGTCTGCCGATCATTCCGGTCCCACCGGTGACCAGCACCTTCGTCCCGTTGTACATCCCGATTACCTGCGGTTTCTAACTGCGATCATTAAACCCACGCAGCGCGGAGTTTGATGCTTTGATATCCTCGAACACCACTTGCGAACCGTTGGATTCGAACGACACATCGACAGAAATTAAGTTTGAGTAGCGGTCCCGAATTCGTGCCTGAGCATCGGGCGAGGCGTACAGCAACATGAATCCACCGCCACCCGCGCCCGTGATCTTTCCGCCGATGGCGCCGCACTCGCGAGCGCCCTCATAGAGGTCATCGATTTCGTTACTACTGATGGCGGACGTGAGTGAACGCTTCAATTGCCAGCTTTCGTGCAGTAGCCTTCCGAAATCGTCTAGATCGGAGCCAGTGGACAGAATCTTTGTGCCTTCTTCCACCATCTCCTGCATCTTGGTCAACTGATCCGACAGGTTTCCTTTGCCCGTCTCATTGATCTGCGTTTCCGCTACTTCCGAGGCGCTCCGCATGATGCCCGTAAACACCAACATCAGATTGCTCTGGAGTCGCGCTGACCGTTCCGTACTCAAGTGAACCGGATCCACGCCGAGGGTTCCATCCCGGTTGAATCTAACTTTATTTAGGCCACCGACCGCCGCCATTGCCTGATCCTGGCAACCGACGTTTTCGCCAATCAGGTCCTGTTCCACGTAAGTTGATTCCATTGCCAGTTGCACCGGTGAAGGCGATATTCCGCGCAGTCTATACAGGGCGTGAAGCAAGCCCACCGTGAAGGCACTACTCGCCCCTAGGCCTGTGCGTGCCGGTAGCTCTCCGGCGGTCCGGACATCGATTCCGTGGTCGATCTTCATATAACGAAGGCATTCACGGACGGACGGATGGATGATCTTATCTATCTCGTTGACGGTCTCGTTTTCCGACCACGACACGAGGTATTTAAAGTCGTAGAAAGGTAGTCGCGGCGTGCATGTTATGTAGCAGTACCGGTTTAAGGTAGCTGCCAGAACGGCTCCGCCGTTTTCTTTCCACCAGACCGGATAGTCTGTTCCACCTCCAAAAAATGAGATGCGGTACGGGGTCCGCGTAATGATCACTTAGACAGCGCTCCGTCTTTGGCCCCATCGCTGGTCCGACGGTTGTTCCAGGAAGTCAGATTTTTTATCAGACTGACCGTATCCAGACCGTCTCGTTCCTGAAGGGGATCTCTTCCTCCCAAATCCCACCGGAATGCATCGGCGACACCAAACCGTCGTACAGGAATGCCTGCGCCCGCCTCGGCCATGACTTCACTCACCACGGTGCCAATCCCGCCGACGACAGAGTTCTCTTCAAGTGTGGCGACATGTCTGGAGTTACCCATCGCCCTCAGGAGAACGCCTTCATCGAACGGCTTGATCCGGTAAAGATCCGTAACACCAGTTTCGATGCCGGTGCGGGAGAGAGTCTCAGCAACTTCGAGAGCACGGTGGACCATGATTCCGGTTGCGACGATCATGATGTCTTTACCTTCCCGGAGGACGGTCAACCCATTTAAAAAATCATCGCCGCTGTCTGCATATAGGTCCGGGAACGCGCCCTTGTCCAGTCGAATGTATTTCGGACCGGGATTATTCACCAATCGCGGAACGATGCTGGCGATCATGGTGTGATCTGACGGGTTCCATACTTGCATTCCAGGCATGACACGCATGAGCGCCATGTCGTGCACTGCGTGGTGCGTCGGGCCGTCCGTTGCGTACGCGTATCCAGCGCCCACCCCGGCGATAGTCACCGGCAGATTATGGGCGCATAGATCGACCTTGATCTGCTCAAGGCAACGGATAGTCGCGAACGGGATGATGCCGTAGACGATGACTTTATGGTTGCTCATCGCTAGGCCGGCGGCGACGCTGATCATGTTCTGTTCAGCTACACCGACATTGATGTACTGGTCCGGGATACTATCCTGGAATTTCTTGATGGAGAAAGCGCCTTGGTCGCCGGAAAGCAACATGATCGAACGATCCTTTATCGCAAGTTCGAATAGCTCCTCGAACAAGGCGTCGCGAATGTCCGTATAGGCGGGCGCGGTCATGACAGTTCTGCCCGGGCAAGTTCTATCTGGTCACCGCTCGGCAATCCGTGGTGGAATGCGGCGGTGTCCTCCATAAAAGACACGCCCTTGCCCTTTATGGTGTTGGCTATCACAGCTTTAGGCCGGTCGCCCGTTCCGTCACCATCGAATGCCTTGAGAAGTTCGTCAAAAGAGTGGCCGTCTACCGGTCGTGTATCCCATCCGGCGGCGGTCCATTTATCAATGATCGGCTCCACGTTAATGCTGTTGGCGGTGTGATCCGTGGCGCCCACACCGTTGTTATCTACGATCACCGTTAGACTCGACAGTTTGTGCTGGGCTGCGAACATCGCTGACTCCCAGATAGCCCCTTCTTGACTCTCGCCATCTCCAATCAACACGTAAGTCCGTGAACTTTCGCCGTTTCGTTTGGCGCCCAATGCGAGCCCGGCACCTATCCCGAGTCCATGACCCAGGGAACCCGTCACGGTCTCTATCCCCGGGGTGCGTGTGTCAGGGTGCCCGCCAAGTGTGCTTCCAGCATCGTTAAATGTTTCAAGATCGGCGAGCTGGAAATAGCCGCGGTCAGCAAGAATCGGGTACAGCGCAAGAGAGCTATGGCCTTTACTGGCGATCAGGCGATCGCGCCCGTCCCAGTTCGGATTCGAAGGGTCATGTGCCAGAACCCCTCCATAGTAGAGGGCGACAAGAATATCCGTGGAAGAGAATGTCCCTCCAAGGTGTCCCGAACCGGCCGAGATCACCATTTCGAACGTGCGCCGTCGCACCCAGGCTGCCTTGTACTCCAGTTTCGTTGTCGATACCACTGTGTGGTCCTTGCCATTGAAGACGGTTACTGATCACCAGAAAACCCAATGATTCAGGTCAGAACGGGCCCTTGAACTCTGCGGCCTCGATCGAACCCCGGCTCTCCGGAGCCCAGTCAAAGCCACTGCCTTTGACCATTTTGTTCGCGGCCGTAGCGATGGTTTGGGAGTTGGGGTAGAAATCATCTTCCAGTCCCGGCGTGGTCGGACAGGTGACCTGTTCAAAACCCATTCGCTTGACCGAAATCGGTTGATCACCGTCCACAGCTTCGATAACGCTCGTCACAATCTCGGCACTTGCGCCACAGGTGAGCCAGCCGTTGTCTACCACGAGGAGCCGTCCAGTCTTCTTGACGGATTCGTGAATTGTGTCGATATCGAGCGGAGTCAGTGACACAGGATCAATCACCTCTGCGTCGATCCCCACTTCTTCAAGATAACCTGCGGCGCGGTAGGCCTCTAACGCCATATAAGAAATGCCGATGATGGTAATGTCAGACCCGGGTCTCGTGACCCGGGCCTGACCGAACGGCACCTCGTAAGAAGCCTCCGGCACCTCGGCCTTAGTTGCCGTAAACAAACGATGCTCGATGAACATGACCGGGTTGTTGTCCCGGATACTCGCCGTCATCAAGCCTTTAGCGTCATACGCATTGGTCGGTGCGACGACCTTAAAGCCGGGGACGTGCATGAAGAAGGAGTGCAAAGCCTGTGAGTGCTGCGGACCTTGGCCCCAACTGCGACCGATGTAAGAACGCACAACGATTGGTACAGATGTAGCGCCGCCAAACATATAGTGACTCTTCGCTGCGACGTTTATGAGCTGATTCATCGCTAGCAAGACAAAGTCCATGCGGATGTGCGCGTGTATCGGACGAAGGCCTGCCTGCGCCGCGCCGATAATCATGCCGGTCATAGCGTCTTCGGAGAGTGGGGTGTCAAACACCCGGTCAGGTCCGTACTTCCCCTGCAATCCCGTAGTTGTGCCGTAGATCCCCTTGGCGTCGTCCACGCCGATACCGAGCACGATCACGTTAGGATCGCGCTCCATCTCCTGGTCTGTGGACTCGTGGATTGCCTCTGCGTAAGTGAGCGTCCTCACGTCGGACTCAGTCTGCGTATACATGCGCGTGCAGCTCCGATGCGTCCGGGAACGGACTCTCTTCCGCGAATTCAAACGCCTCGCGTACTTCGGTCTCGACTTCTGCCTTGATGGTCGAGACGATATCAGGGCCGATCTCTTTCTCGGCCCTTACGAGCTGGTCATTATCTATCCACGGCTGCATCTCTTCCTGCGTGCGGTACCCCAGGTGAAAGTCATCGCCGGGCCCGACGTGTTCTTTCCAGCGATAGGTCATGCACTCCAGAAACTGCGGACCCTCACCGTTCCTGATAGCCTGAACCGCTTTCCCGGTTTGTTCATGGATAGCGAGTACGTCGTTTCCTTCGATCCGCTGTGCAGGGACGTCGTACACACCGGCGCGCTCGACAAGGTTGTCCCTCAGGCGTCGTGTCAGGTGATCGGAGTGAACGGCGAACTGGTTGTTTTCGCAGATGAAAAGCACCGGAAGCTTCTTGAGCGCCGCGAAGTTCATGCTTTCGTGAAACACGCCCTCATCGACCGCGCCATCGCCAAAGAAGACCGCCACGACCTTCTTCTCTTTTCGCAATTTCACGGCGAAGGCGTAACCAAGTGCATTGGCGATCGTCGTTCCGACCACAGCCGACGTGCCCGCCACTCCATGTTCCGGATCGATCAGGTGCATCGATCCGCCCTTGCCGCGAGCGCAACCGGTGACCTTGCCGTAAAGCTCGGCGATCATAGCGTTCATGTCGCCGCCCTTGGCGAGGTACGCGTGATGACTTCGGTATGTCGCGAAAAGGATGTCCTGTCGTTCAAGGGCCTCGCACACACCGGTGGCGACTGCTTCTTGGCCGATAGAGAGATGGACCGGACTCTTGATCTTGTCCGACCAGTACACATCGATGATTTTCTCTTCCACCCGACGCACGCGCAGCATCGACCTGTAGAGCTGCTCCCAGAGTTGATCTTGGGTCAACCGTTGGACCTCCGGACGCCGCCGAGACGCGGCTCTGTCACGCTTTCGTCGTTAGCCGACACGTAGCGATTCCTCTGCTCTCGCTTTAAGGAACCACTGATAAGTTCGCTCTATCCCATCGGAAAGTGAAACCGTCGGCTTCCATCCGTACTTCGCCAGACGGGTCGGGTCCAGCACCTTTTTAGGGAATCCATCTGGCCTGCTGGTGTCAAACTCTAACTTTGCGCCCGGGGCGACCCTGTCACGGATCGTCTCCGCAATCTCGCGTATGGTCACCGGGTTGCCGGTCCCGACGTTGATGACGGACTTGTTCTGGGCAAGCACCTCGGTCATCGTATCGTCATCCATGTTCATCAGCAGCAGACAGGCTTCCGCCATGTCGTCCACGTAAAGGAACTCCCGCTCCGGCCTACCGGTCCCCCACACGAGCACGGGGCCTCTGCCGCTAACGGCGCTGTTCCGTGCCTCGTAGAAGCGACGCATAAGCGCCGGAATTACGTGAGAAGCGTCGCCTGCAAAGTTATCTTCAGGGCCATATAACCCGGCGGGGATGGCCGCGATGTACTGCGTGCCGTACTGTTTGTTGTACGCATCGCACATCGCCATTCCGGCGAGTTTGGCGACGGCGAACCACTCATTCGTGGGTTCTAGATGGCCGGTGTGAAGGTACTCTTCTTTCATCGGCTGTTCAGATTCGCGCGGGTATGCGCAATTAGAGCCGAAATAGAGCAATCGCTTCACGCCGATTTCGTGGGCGGCCGATATCACGTTGCTCTGGATGGCGAGGTTGGCGGTGATGAAGTCCGCTGGCGATGCGGAGTTGGCGTGGATCCCGCCGACAAGCGCAGCGGCGAGGAACACGTAGTCTGGACGTTCAGCCTCGAGAAATGCGCGGCTTGCCGATTGATCCGACAGGTCTAACTCGGCGTGAGTCCGCTTCACCAGGTTTGAGTACCCTGAGGACTCGAGTTCCCGCACGAGAGCTGCGCCAACAAGACCACGATGCCCGGCTACATATATCTTGGAATCAAGATTCACTGCGTGTCTCGCGAATGTGTCAGCCGAATCACTGGCCGTTTCATGGTGTCCAAACAATTTATCACCAAGGATATCGACAGTTACGGGCCAGTCACAAGGTTGACGTTCGCGTATTAACGCAACTATTGAACCTAATCTGAATCCTGAATGGCGCGAATGTAGATGACGCTGGGTTAACTATGGTCAAAACGCCATCCACACGTGGTACGAGAATCTATTAGTGACCCTCTATCTTCCTTTGCCTCAGATCGGAATTGAGGCTCAACCCGGTGTTCCCGAGCCCCTTCGAGTTTCATGGTCCGTAAGCGCCCAACAGTAACCCGGCATCCCGACCTCGACTCTGTAGTATCCGTTACGATGTCTTCTCTACCATCAACCGTAACAGGGACTCAGGTCAGGTATGAACCAAAACCTCATCCATTTGTGTGACCTGACGCACACCTCTCAAGGGTATGCGGCGGAACTGACCCCGTACCCGATTGCGTGCATCAAGGCCTGGCTCGTCGAGTACTCCCGCCACCGGAAGTCCCTCGAAGTGGAGCTGTTCAAGCATCCACAGCGTTTCATAGACGCCTTTATTGATCAGCAACCGGCCGTAGTCGGATTCTCCAATTACATGTGGAATCTGGACCTTTCGTATTCAATCGCCACCGAGATCAAACGAGATTATCCAGAGACAGTAATCTTGTTTGGCGGACCGAACTATCCGCTCGAGGACCACAAACGGAAATCCTGGCTTGAACAGCATCCGGCGATCGATGTTTACATTCTTGGGGAAGGTGAAGAATCGTTTACCGGATTTGTAGACGCTTGGATTGAAAGCGGGGACATAGAGCATTCCGTCCGTAGTGGCGGGAGCGGCTGTCATGCCGTCATCGATGGGCAATTCATCAAATCCGATGATGTGAGTCCACGCGTCTCTGATCTGGACCGCGTGCCTTCTCCATATCTCGAAGGCTATCTCGATGAATTTCTCAAAGAAGTGCCGCTGACGCCCTTACTGGAGACCAACCGTGGGTGCCCATTCACTTGCACGTTCTGTGTTGATGGGATATCCGATCGAACCAAGGTTTACAGGAAATCGATCGAGCGGTTCGAGCAAGAACTGGAATACGTGGCACAACGATACGAGGGCAAGGTACTGACCCTAGCCGATCTCAATTTTGGGATGTACCGACAAGATATGGATGCTTCACGCGCCATAGCCAAAGTGAAGAACGAGTACGACTATCCGTACCACTTGCAGGTTTCAACAGGAAAGAATCAAAAGGCGAGGGTTCTGAATTGCGCCGAAATTCTGGAAGGTAGTCTCCGACTGGCGGCCTCAGTTCAGACACTGGATCCTGACGTTCTGAAGAACATCAAGCGACAGAACATCTCGGTCGACAACCTGATCGAAGTTACTAAACAGGCTAATGCACTTAACGCCAACAGCTATTCCGAGGTCATCCTCGGGCTTCCGGGTGATACAAAGGGAAAACACTTCAGCACAGTATTCCAACTTGCCGATGCAGGACTGAAGTTCATCCCGTTGTACACACTGATGCTTCTTGAAGGAACAGTACTGGCGACTGATGAGGAGCGAGGGAGATGGGAGATCGGTACTGAATTCCGAGTCGTTCCACGTTGTTTCGGGGTATATGAGTTCAATGGCAGGCAGATTCTGTCGGCCGAGTTCGAAGAAGTTTGTGTCTTTACGAACACCCTTCCCCACGAGGACTATCTCGAGTGTCGTTCGCTGGCCTTGACCATGGGGTTGTTCTACCAGGACAGGATCCTGTTCGAGTTGTACGGGTTCCTTGGAACCCTGGGCATAAACCCCTCGTCGCTGCTGGCCGTTCTGCATGAGCGTCGGATGTCCCTGAGCCCAGCTCTGACCGATCTTTTCCGATCCTTTGATGAAGCCACTGCATCAGAACTTTGGGAAGACCTCGCGGAACTGGAAAGCTTCACCAAGGCTGACCCGGAGACGATCCAGAGATATGTCGATGGTGAGCTGGGCAATAACGTTCTGTTCCGTCACCGCGCCGTTGCATTGCTTGATCTTGTGGACGACATACATAACGTAGCGTTCGACATCGCCAAAGAACTGGTCGCACGGACCGATCCCAAGTCCTTCGACAAACACAGCGCTTACATGGACGAACTTCGGATGTTTAGCGCTAATCGCAAACGCAACTTGTTCAAAGTTGGAGCGGAAACGAGCGATAAGTTTGCGTATGACTTCCGGAGTCTGCTCGCCGCTGATTTCGAGGTAGCTCCAGTCCAGCTCGATGAACCGATTCAGATACGCTTCTTTCAGGGTGCCGAGCAACTTGAAATGGTCAACGACCAGATAGCCGTTCAGGGTGAAGACCTTAACGGGATAGCTAAGGTCGTCTCACGGATCCCGGTTGCCAAACTGCAGCGTCTTGTTGATTTTGGGGCGTCGGCGGATGTAATGGGATCGGACGACAGCGTGCAATTCGCTTCGCCAACTCCCTTGTCTCCCGGAGAGTTCACCTAAATCTCACTCGTAGCGTGTTGGTCACTGGTGGGAAGTTCAAATCTAACGAAGGGGCACATGCGGCCTGCCGTCGGACAGTTAAGACCCGCATACGAGTATTTCCTATGGTGAACATATTTACGGGCAAACTTGGTGTGCAACAACGTGTGTTGCCCACATATCGAGTCCCGTTCTTTGACACCCTTGCGAGCCGCTGTACCGACGGGTTGAGCGTGTTCGCTGGGTTGCCACGGCCAGATGAGGCGATCGCCTGTGAAGGGGAACTTGAGATTGCGATCCGGGCCAGAGCCCGAAACGTCCACCTGATGAGCGGACGATTTTATCTGTGTTGGCAACGAGGCATAAAAGACTGGCTAGACCACTGGTCGCCGGACGCCTTGGTGGTCGCCGCCGACCCCAGATTACTGTCGGCGCGGACCGCCATTCGGTGGTCGCGAAATCACGATGTCCCGGTTATTGGATGGGGTTTGGGCACCCTGAACGAGTCCCGGGGTAGGGCAGGGCTGTCCATGGTGTCCCGCCTACGCTCAAAGCTTTACAGATCATATGACGCCGTTATCGCTTACAGCTCGAAGGCCGCTGATGATTACATGAGGGTGGGTGTCCCGGCGGAACGCATATTTATCGCACATAACGCAATTTCAACTGAGGATGCGAAGGCTGCGGTCGACCGATTCCCTGCTGGCGGGAAAGAAGTCCGTAAATGGCGGGACAACCACGGACTTACAAAGCCGACAATCATTTTCGTTGGCCGGTTGATACGGGAAAAGCGTTTGGATCTTCTGATCGAATCTTGTCGGGCCATCGGAGAGCATTTCGATCTTCTCGTGGTTGGGGACGGCCCAGAGCGAACTGTATTGGAGCGCATCGCGGCAGAAAGGTACCCGGCCACGCAGTTCATTGGTCATCAAGAAGGTGAACAACTCGCCCTGGCGTTCGCTGCTGCGGACCTGTTCGTACTGCCGGGGACGGGAGGGTTGGCCATTTATGAGGCTATGGCTCACGGTAAGCCGGTTATCGTCGGGCAGGGAGATGGCACTGAAGCAGATCTGGTTCAGGATGGTAGAAACGGAATTCTGGTTGCGCCCGACGATGTAGGAGAGCTAACGAATGCGATTCAATCGTATATAGGGCATCCCGACCGTATACGGGAAGAGGGACAGGAATCCCGTCACATAATCGATGAGGAAGCTAGCATAGGTAAAATGGCCCTAACATTCGTAAGTGCCCTCAGCTACGCGGTCGAAGCCAATACTTAGGCGATCCGGAAATTTTTAGAATTCAGCAGAATATTTATTGGAAGATCCATCACTTGTTGAGACGCGGGCGGTCGCTGAACGACGAAAGAGTGCGGCCAGCACCGGGTTCAATGTTCCAAGGGGTGTGCTGCAGGTTGCAAATATCTGGCCTACTAGTGACGCGTTCTAAGGTTGATGTGTCACGTGGTTTGTAATCGCGATTCGACACTCTGCGCGCCCCCAATTGTTGGGCTTTTGGCGACGAAATCATGCATTCCCCGGGGCTTTTGGTGCAGTTAGCATCCAGACTCCAACGCCACGTAGGGTTGGCCCTGCGTCCCGGTGAGGTAATGGATCACAAGGGTTTTTCAACGGACGGCAAACTGCTGTTCGCGTTGTTGGCCCTTATCCTTCTCGGTCCGTACCTTCCCATTCTGGCTCTGGCTCGCGTAGTAGGCGTCGACATAGCGGATAATCAGATTGATGCCCGTCTGGACCACCTGGTGTTGCCCTTGGCCGCGGTGTATTTTCTGGTGCGATCCCTGATGACAAATCGGCTGATTTTTCCAATTCATCTGATCTGGTATGCGGCCTTCCTCAGTTGGATCAGTCTGGTCACATTGTTCTGGTGGTCAAACATGCCAGACGATTTTTCCGAGGTTTCACGTGGAGTCGGGCTGCTTCGATCAGTCGATGCCTATGGCAGACCCGCGGCGGTTCTATTGATTGCCGCCAATGTCCGAATCACACGTCGTGATTTCATATTGCTAGTCCGCCTCACCTTGGGTGTTGGACTCTTGCTCGGGATAATTGCAGCTGGACAATTACTTGAATTGGTTGATGGGCCGGTTAACCGATTCCTGTTCGATTACTACGACAACAACCCCGGGAACCATTTCTGGGACCTTATTATTTATGGTGGTCGGGTTGCAGCGTTCATGCCCCAGTTATCCACGCTGGGCATGTATGTAGTCTTGGGATTTGGCCTACTGGCGGCGCAGTTGATGGGGGGCAGGGCGGTTAAGTCTGCTGTAATTTTTGGGTTGCTCGCCGGGGGCATATTCCTTGCAGGTATCTTGTCGGGCTCCAAAGTGTTCGTTGGCGGGACCGTGATGCTCCTGGTCGGGGTGATTTTTCTGTTCAGGTCCGTCCGTCGCGATTCCGTGCTTAAGATCATGGCCGGAGTAATTGCGATACCTCTCGTGTTCTTTGCTAGCTCTGAGATGTTTCCTAGACAAACTGAAGGATTTGTTGGGGTGGCGATCCCTAGGCCACCTCAATCCGATGATTCCAGCGGCATCTACGATGAATACGTCCATCGTTTTTACGTTGTGTATCTTGCCAGTCGGTTCGACACGACAGATGGAAAGGTGTTCAGGACCGGTGCAATGAGCATCGCCTCCAGGTTTCCGATAACGGGTCTTGGAATGAACGTCGTACATCGCACAACGGATTCGTTGGCACTTGGAATATTCATCATGGGTGGGGCGATCGGCAGCGGTCTGTATTTAGGGGCACTTGCAGCGATGGGATTTGGTCTTCTGCGGATCGCAAAAAACGCAGTCGATCCAGAGTCCGCTGGGATGGCTAAAGTTCTACTATTATTGACCTTCATATTCCTTGTTATGTCTATTGGATTCCACACGTTTATCCAGGACCGAGCCGGTGACGCTTACTGGCTTCTCGCGGGATTGATGGTCGGGCCGATGAATTCAATTGCTCCCTCACAGTCCATGACTCGGAGCGTCAATTCATGACGGAAATTTTTGGTGGGTTTTGTCGGATGTCGGGCGCCCAGGTTTCGGGCGTCGAAATTTCGGGTCGGCATGCCCCTCGCATGATGGACACGGTTTCAGCGTCCCTGTCGACTCTCCAACCATGTGACAGTGGAGGCGATGCTCACATCGATGGGTGTGTAGGACATTCCTAACTCTCGCACCGCTTTACTACCGTCATAGATCGTCCCGCCGTGGCGAATGCCTGCGACGGTCACGGGAGGTCGCCATCTTGTGATCGGGGATACGGACCACGCGGCTGCGAGACCGGCGGCCACCAACCAGCCTGGGGCTGACAACCGGGGAGTCCGTCGACCTGAAGCACTTGCTAACTGATGGATGAACTCCCGCACGGTTACCTCGGGTGATGCGAGGAGATATCGCTCACCTCGCTTTCCAGACTCAAGGCCTAGTCGGACCCCGCGCGCAGCGTCCACCGAGTAGACCAGAGAAAGAACTCGATCTGGCGAAGGGATCACGGGAAGCATTCCTCGCAGGAACAGGCTGATAAACCGCCCGGAATGTTTTGAACGCGGTCCAAAAACCACTGCTGGATTAACTATGACCGCGTCAAGTGACCTTGTTGCTTGTTCCAAGACGATAGCCTCGGCCCTCGTTTTGGAGGCGTCATACCCGGGGTGAGGTGTGGTTGTCGTTGTCGACTTCTCATTTACTCGTGTCCCCGGTTGGATGCCGAATACGTGGGCTGTACTGACGTGCACAAGTCGGGAAACCCCCGCTCCTTCCGCGGCCTCGCAAACGATTCGGGTCCCATCGACGTTCACGAGCTCAAAATCGTCATCACTCGCTCCAGTTCCGGGCACAAGCGCCGCAGCGTGGCAGACAAAGGTCTGACCGTCCATTGCACGGGCAACTGCGTCCGTGTCCGTGATACTGCCATCGACGAAATCGATGTCCCGCCCGGTTAGATGCGAACGATCAGATCCCGCCCGCACAAGCGCCGTCACACGATATCCCGAGCGTTCCAGTTCAAGCGCGATCTCTCCACCGACGAAACCGGTAGCACCAGTCACCAGCACGCCAGGCCGCGGCTCGGATGTAAAGATACCTGAGATTAGCGATGCTCCCCTGACCATCGGCCCTGCTTGTTCTTGAAATTCAACCGCCGGAGTTTCTTGGACACGGTCTATAGTGGCACATCAGCGATTCGTAAATTCATTCGCTATGGCACCGTCACCTGGTTGAACACATGATCGACCTGAGACGATTTCGCCATTTCGGAGCGGTTTCGACCGGGACGGCGTCTGCGCCAAACTGAAACGGAAACCCGACTGTTGCTAAAAAGAAGTTTTGACCTTATTGCGGCTTTGATAGGAATCATCGTATTGAGCCCGGTGATGATTCTTGTTGCTGTAGCAGTGCTATTCGAGTCCCATTGGCCAATCCTGTACAGAGCAGAGAGAACCGGGTTGCATGGTGTTCCGTTTCGGATCATCAAATTCCGGAGCATGCGAACTGCACAGGCCGGAAGTCACTCGCACCATTCCGGCGATGACGATCCACGAATTACTCGCGTAGGCCGCGCCCTTCGCAAGTACAAGTTGGATGAACTCCCTCAGCTTATAAATGTCATTGCCGGGAAAATGAGTCTGGTAGGCCCTCGACCTGAGACCACCGAATACACGAAGCTGTACACGGAAGAAGAGATGATTATCTTCTCTGTCCGCCCGGGGATCACGGACGAAGCCTCGATAGTTTTCGCGGATCTCGGTTCAATCTTAGCCGGTGGAGATCCGGACGAACTCTATTTTCAGAAGGTATGGGCCCCGAAAATGAATCTCCGAATGAAGTACGTCCGCGAACGTAGCTTCTTTGGTGATCTAAAACTTATATTCCGTACACTTGTTCTTCCTTTTTCGAAGCGGTCAGTTAACTGACCAACGCCGGTCAAGACCATCAACAATTCCATTCCCGACGATGTCCCGGCCAAAAACTGGTCTCTCTCACCTGACGTAATCGGAGATATGGCCGTTGGGTTAGCGCGAGTTATTCGCCTCGTTTTACCTTGAGAATCACGACGGATCTCCTCTCTTGATGTTCGCAAACGTACGTAATTGGATTGCTCGGCACCCTCGGAGAGCTGGTGCCGGGCTGACCCTTTTGATCCTGCTGGTCACGGGAACCATCTGGGGTATACGTGTGTCTGAGCGAGTGGAGAATCTCGCTGCTGATTTGCGCGCTACCGGCTTCTCTGCGGAGATTGCGCTTACCGACGCGGACCCAGACAAAATCGAGGAGATATCGATTTTCCTACATGATTCATTGCGGTCAGCGCAGGGTCTGGATGCAGATCTTTGGCCTTTGCGATGGGCTGGCGCAGTAGTCAGTCGAATACCGGTGATTGGCGCGAACGTGACCGCGATACCGGACCTTCTGGGTCGGCTCAACGACGATTTGAACGCTGCGCTGGCTCTGGTAGACGCTGCCGAAGTTCTGGTATCGGTGTACAACGATTTGCCGACCCAAAATGCAGGTGTGATTGACACCTTGGAGGCGTTGCCGACCGAAAGCGAAATCATGAGTGCTATTCGCCTCATAGATGAGGCTGAACGTTCGTTGGCACGGGCGAAGATAACAGCGTTAAAGATGGATGATGGCCATCTTCTGGGGAGAGTGGGACGCGAATCTGAAGAATTAGGTATCCAAGAAGCCCGACTTCGGGAGTTCATCGAGTGGGCTGGGCTTTCCGCCGAATCGTTGCTGGCAATGGTGAGACTGAGTGAAGTCTCGGTGCCCTTGTTAGCCCTATTGGGCACCGAAGGTCCAAGTGGCTCGGCATTGGGCCGGGACTCGTTAAGTGCCATGGCGGATATTGAGACAGCGGCCAATGATGCGTATCTCGCAGTATCCTCCACAAATGCCAGAATTCCATCTGGGGTTGCCGGGTCGCGGTTAGGTGTTTTGCTTCTGGATTTCGAGCCGCTAATGAGAGCGCTTGCTGATATATCAAGAGCTGGTGTGCTCACCTGGACAGCCGTCTCCCCGGCCCTCAACGAAATGGAATCATCTCAAGGGGGACTGATCGGCGAAGGAACCTCGATATTGACCGCCCTCGAACTTCTCGAGGCCAAGAGATCCGAATTTCAAGAGGCACATGGCATTCTGGAGTTGGTCGCGCCGGAGTTGCGTTCAGTGGAGCTAAGAACGCGGACCGCCTTGTCCAGCGCACAAACACTTTCTGATGCTTCTGTACAGCTCGCGCATGCTGTTGACTTCCTGTCCAATTTTCCTGCGATCGGTGCTCAGGCTCTCGGGTCTGACGGACCTGCTCGCTACCTTGTCCTAGGCCAGACATCAGATGAATTACGTGGCTCTGGCGGATTTGTATCCGTAGCTTGGATTCTTACGTTTGACGGAGGCCGGATGTCCGGCATCGAGTATCACGACATTGTCGAAGTCGATGACCGGTCTCGGTTAGTTCTTTACCCATTACCTCCGGAATTACTGGCACAGCACATGGATGCGCCGGTATGGCTTCTGCGCGATTCCACATGGTCGCCCGAGTACCCCGCGGCTGCCCGGACGGCGGCTGAGATATTCGAACTGGGTCAGGGTGGATCGCAACTCGATGGTGTTATCGCTCTAACCGAGTGGGCGATCGTCGGATTGGTTGAGGCGCTCGGGACTGTGAACACCGAACGCGGGGCGATTAATTCTGAAGAGTTGTTACCTACGCTTGAAGTCGGGACCGATGAGGAAGGCCGGGCATTTGTGGATACGCTGTTCCACGGTGTGTTGGAAGAACTTCGTACACCCGGTGTGAATGATCAACTTTTCGATATCGCCCGTGCGGCGTCCGAGATGCTGAACCGGAAGGATGTAATGGTTTATATGACTGACCCGGCAAGACAAGATGTTGTCTCTCGCTCTGGATGGGACGGATCGCTCGGTCGTCCAGAGGGAGACCGGATAGCGGTAATCGATTCGAATATCGGATGGAACAAGGTAGACCGAAACATCGAACGTTTATTTGAATACGACGTTGTGATCCGACCATATGGCCAATCAGAAGCCCAACTCATACTCACGTATAACAACATGAGTGACCCGGGCAGCGGGAAGTGTGATGTACAGGCTCCGGTTCATGACCTCTCGTACGCGGAATTGAAGCAATCTTGCTACTGGAATCTGTTTCGCGTGTATGTCCCGGACGGCGGCTTTATGGTCGCAAATGATCCTCTCCCAATCCCGGAACAGAGTGTGTTCGCCCGAGTTGGTGCCGGTATTCCCGGAGAAGATAGTGTGGATGTGGGGGTTGGTCCAGGTGGGAAGTTTGTTTCTGGATTGATTGTGGTACCGCCGGGTGGATCGGCATCCGCTAGATTTGATCTCATCATGCCGTCGACCGCGCTTGTCGAAGACGGCGAGACCCTTACGTATCGTCTGGCGCTTTCAGCGCAAGCCGGCGCCCTCGGACGCGATGCTGTAATTCGACTGGTCTTACCGTCAGAGTACGAGCTGCTCCGCAGTTCCCACGCTCCAATCGAGGTCAGCGGAAACGTTGTCAAGTTTGACCTCAGGATAGAATCCGACATGACCCTCGAAGTCACGATGCAGCGGAGCAGGGTAGTTGCGGGTTACAGGTTCGATGGCATGTCGATAGACCAACCTAGAGTTTCCATAAGGTGAGCCGAGTGTCCCTTGCCTCCATTCGATTGTCATCGTGGCGGAGGCCCGGATTATGGTCGGTCGCTGTACTGTTGGTAATGTTTGCAGGCGGTGCCTGCTCAAGTTCCTCGAGCAGACAGAATGAATCTCCGACGCCGCTATCGACTGCAATCACTCTTAATCTGGGTAGCGCGACAACGTTTGTTCCTCCCACACCCACACCCATACCGCAGGCACGGGATACGCCGATACAGGTTCCCTCACCGTTCCCGACTCCAACGGTGAACCCAGGCCAAACGCCATCTCCCTCGCCGACACCTACCTTTACACCGACTCCGCCGAAAGACGACAGATTTGGATTGATATCGTCTGGTCCGGCGCGTGACTGGCAGGTTCAGAACTTGGGGGCCACGTGGATTATAGATTTTGACTCTGATCCAGGAGATGCGCCGCCTGGCACTCACAAAGTGCCGTTCATACAAGTTGCTCCTAGGACCGGTCGTGTCTCTCCATCTGACTTAGCGGCGCTGACGGCGCGGGCGCCTGGATCGTACTGGTACATCGGCGGCGAACCCAACGTTCCTCAACAAGGAAATATGACGCCGGAAGCATTCGTAGATGAATTTGATTACTACGCAACAGAAATACGAGCTGCAGACCCGACTGCCTTGATCATGGGACCCAGTATCCTCAATTGGGATTTCACCTGTACCGGGTGTGGAGGATTTACGTCCGGTGAGAGTTGGATGCGGTCGTTCATCGACGCCTATGCCGTGGCGCACGAGGGAGCTTCCCCCTCGGTAGATGTGTGGTCCATAGACGCATATCCACTTACGTGGGACACCGTGCCGATGACCAACTGGCAGATCGTTCGAGACCAGATACTGGGATTCCGGCAATATTTGGCTGATGAGGTGCCCGGACACGCTACAACGCCGATCTGGGTGACCGAGCTAGCGTCACACTGGGCGTTCTCTGCGTGGATCATTGAGGATGGCGGGCTGGCACTGCCGACCGACCTTGATATCAAATCTGATTACCTTTGGGATGAGATGGAAGGCTACATGGACGGCATTCTGGGCTGGTTGAAAACTAACGGGGAGGCCGTAAACGTGGAGCGGTGGTTCTTTTTCAAGGGCCACTCGGAGATCTCGGCAACGCTCAGGGATGGTTACGCAGGTATTTATTTTTATGAGGATGGCGATACCGGCGCACGGCTCAATCAACTCGGCGAGGTGTATAGCGATTACATCTCAGGGAGGCGCTAGTCAGTGAATGTGATTCGCAGACTGGTAGTTGCGATACCCATCTTGGTGCTCGTCGGAGCGTCATGCGGGAGTGGTGATGATTTGGTTGAGCCGACTGTGGTCGGTCCGGTCGGTGTCGATCTATCCAGTAGTGTGCCTCCAAGTCCCACCGCGACTGTTTCGTCAACAGTGGCCCCGCAAGTGGAGGGGGTGTCTGTGGATCTAGCTAACTTGGTAATCCCGGTTTGCCACACGACCCCGTTCGCCGGAGGTTCAGTTGGATTTGGAACCGTGCCCCGCGCTCCTGAGGGTGCGACAACATCGCCATCGGACTCGGTAAATCCGGAGGTTGAAATCATTGTGGCATTGGCGCCAGTGATCCGACGGGTGGATCATTTCACGGCGAAACTGGATAGTGCATGGTATGCGGCCGATTCCGAGCGAGATTTCGTAACCGTGTTGTTTGATGAAAGTCGCAGACTCTGGCTCTTATGCGGTGCTGTAGCTGTAGCAGCACCAGGTCTGGTTAACACGCACCCAGTCCTGACCTCCCTTAGAACGTTGCTGTCCGAGCGCCAGGCATGGCTTACGGACCGACTCGAAGTACTTCGCACGACCCCCGACTCGATTCGTGACGATGATGTGAGCCGGGCTGCGACATCCGAAGCGCTTAAGAACCTGACCGTGAGAATTGACGCGTTGGCCGTAGAGGCGGGTGTTGAGGATCGGATTACCCCCGTACCGTTTACCGTCCCGAATCCGTTACTGGAGATCTCGTTGGACCTGCCCGCCGGCTGGCTGTTGATTCGCAACAGGATTGACATCGTACTGGCGGCTCCGCCAGAGCTTCATACGGAGGGAGTGAGTGGACTTGGCGTCCCTGGGTGGAATTTAGGCACGGCTCTGCGGATCAAACGTTTGCGACATGAAGCGCCGTGGACACTCAGCGATACGGAAGAACTCATGGATTCCCTGCTGATCAAATTCGGTGAGCGGGTGAGGGATGAGACGGTTCAAGTAGACGGTCTGGCAACGATCGCAAGGGTCTACGACGCGCCCGAACACGGCTGGGTCACCTTTGCTGCGGCAACCGTACGCGATCTGCATACATACCTGTTCGAATTCGGTTGCCCTTCTGAAGAACGTGTGTTCTGCGAGAGCCAGTTTCTGAGCCTGATCGATGATGTGCGCTTCAGCAATAGCTAAACTCTCGCAGCCGAATCTAGTTCTGATTGCGACTTGGGACAAGTGTTCCCTGACCTTCATCGCCAGACTGAGCCGGGACAACATTTCGACAAAACCAGATGTGGCACCCGAGTTTGGGTACCCTATCGGGGAACTCAAATATTGCGGAGATGCTTTATAATTCGACCGTCTCTGGGCTTTTGTTTTAGACACGAAACGCAAGGTCGAATGAGATCAGTGAGCGCTGGATGTTGAGCGGTCCAGGGGTCGTCGTGACAGTGGCACAGACCTGTTTCGAAACGGGTACGTGCTCTAATAGTTTTGCGCAGTAGATGCGTTAAGGGATAACCGTCGCATAGGGTTGCGGTGTAAATAGAGTTAAATCGGCGCGGGGGTAGCTCAGTTGGTAGAGCACGACCTTCCCAAGGTTGAGGCCGCGAGTTCGAGTCTCGTCCCCCGCTCCAAGCGCCCCTGAACCTCGCCTGGTTGGCCTAAGGTAGTCGGTTGTCCGGTGGTGGCGTGTTTATCCAGTCCTCGTGACTTCTACCGTTCAGGTCCCACACGACTACGCCCTCGCGCACCGTCATCTGCGGCACGAGCCTGCGATCTGCCTGCATCACCCTGAAGCCCGTGCGCCCTCCGTCGGTCAGCCCGAAGGACCCCGTCGCAAGTTCCAGAACTGCGATATCAGCGTCTGCGCCGACGCTCAATGAGCCGAGTTCAGGGTGTCCAAGTTGACGCGCCGGGATGATAGTCGAGCGCTCCACAACGTCCACAAGCGACATCCCGATAGCCAGCAATTTGGTCATCGTTTCCGGCATAGTCGCAAATGTGGATAGAAGGCTCTTGCGACGTGTGTCAGTCGATATCGTGTCCGGTAAAAAGCCCTGCCTGATTGATGGCGCTGCCATAGCGAACGAGAAACTGTTGTTACCGGATCCAACATCGAACTGCACACCCCGATTTCGCGCCTCACGGAAATGTGACTTTACCTGACCATCGTTTCCGATAATAGGCTTGTTCCACGCGAAGCAGTGCGTTGCAACATCACCGGGTCGCAGTTTCTCCAGCAACTGGTCCGTGGTTCGTGTTTCAACCGCGTTCTGGTCGACCATTACCCATGTCCCGGAACGCTCGGCCGCCTCTATCGCCCTGACTACGTTCTCCCAGCCGGGTCCTCGGAAATGCGCCGTCTTGATCCCGACAACGATGTCCCTGCGTTCCAGAATCTTCTCCGCTGTCGCGCCCGCGTCCATGTCCGACACATCCTGCTCGGCGTCGTCACCAACCATCCCGGCTCCTACGATGTTCAGGAGAGCAAAAACGCGTGTCACCGCAGGGACGATCCGGGCCTTCCTGAAGTCGTCAAAATTGCGCCATCCGGAACCACCCGCATCCAGCATCGTAGTCACGCCATACGGCAGACACATCTCGTCCGGGAACATTGCCGCCACGGAGCCCCATGAATGCGCGTGCAGGTCGATCAACCCTGGGATAACGTAGCAGCCAGACACGTCCGCCACTCGGGCCGCCGAGTTGGACGGTATCTCGGGAGCGACGTCCGCGATCTTGATTCCAGAAACGGCGACATCCATCGGCCCATCGATGCCATTAACGGGATCGATCACGTGACCGCCCTTTAGTAAGAGGTCACACTTGATGGGCGTACTGGACGTCAATCGGGATCTCCTCTTGAATTAATTGAATACAGGCCAGCGGCCCTAATCTATTCGCACAGTGCGCCCGGTGTCTGACGACTCTCTTACGGCATCTAGGATTTGCTGACAGCGCCATGCATCCACAAAGTTAGGCGCCGGAGAGTTGCCCTCTTCGATACCGCGATTGAAGTCCCTGACAAGAAGCCGGAAAGCCATCAATCGTGGGTCGCGATCATCCGAAAAGGGCATCAACCGGGACGGAGTTTCAATAGCCTTCATCGGTCCGTCGCCCTGACTGCCCATTATCCCGCCGTCTTCGGCAGGGTTGGGGCCGCTCTGCTCTGCGAACAATGTTCCCTGACTGCCCATCACAGAGATCCGAGCACCCCGTCCAGGTGTGACCGCGGAAGAGCAAATCATCGTTGCCGAGCCACCGTTTTTGAAGGTGAGTGTGAATGTGAAAGAATCGTCCGTCTGGGACTGCACAATCGCGCCAGAATCGTCGGTCCTGTCTGGCTGAAACGTGTCTAGCCTGCCCGTGACCGTGTCGACATCGCCGAACCAGTAACGTAGACCGTCGATGAAGTGGGAACCAAGGGCACCAAGGAAACCGCCCCCATCGGCCTGAGTTGAAGCCCATGTCATTGGAGGAGGCGTTTCACTGCCACCACGATTCAGATACAGCTCCAATGAAGCAAGTTTGAACTCTCCGATGTAACTATCGTCGATCAGCTCCTTGATCTGTGCTCGCTGTGGGGTGTGACGAAACTCGTGGGCGACCATCGCTGTCCGCCCGGAACTCGCCGCAACGTTCTGCATTTCGGCCGCCTGCGCAGCGCTCAGGGCGAAGGGTTTCTCGCAAAGCACGTGCTTTCCCGCATTCAGCGCGGCGATAGCGAAGTCGTGATGTGGGGTCGGAGGCGTTGCTATTGCTATAGCGTCCAGGTCATTGCGACTGATCATTTCGTAAGCATCAGTATGAAAATCCGACACATCGTTTTCGCCAGCCGCCGCTCGAGCGCGCTCCTCGTTACGGCTGTAGACCGCAGCCACATCCCAACCTTCCGACCGGAACCCAGGAATGTGAACATCTGACCCAAACCCGACTCCCAGGACTCCGATTCTTCGATTTCCGCTGGTCAAAATGCGCCTCACACAACCTGAATTGATTCGTTTGTTACTTGGACGAGAGAGCCTATCATGGTCTCCTGAGCCTGCCGAAAGTCCAAAGCTGGACGAACCGATCCGCCTGATTACCGTAGGCAATCGTCGCCGAGTATGTTGGCGGCGAAGGTCTGTCCATGTTCACGTTTACTGAAGTGATAGTCGTGACATCAGGGGTCACAACGAATCGTCTCGCCGTGGCCTGAGCGGTTTGATGGAAGCGTCAGGCTCACTCGATCGATCAACACGTAATCCGGACAATCGGGACGGTGTGAAGCAGGGCTACTCTTGTATTTTTGACCGACCAATAGGATTGCGTGCGCCGTTTTTGAAAATTTAACGCGGATGATCGTCAGCTCTGCGACTCAAGATCAAATGCCTCTGACAGCAATTCGTAAGATCGTTTCCGATCCTCGTAACGATGCGTGATAGTCAATACGATCACTTCATCCACCTCGTATTTTGCTGCCAACTCGAGGATTTCACGCTTCACAACATCGGGGTCACCCTCGATCGCCCGCTCCTGCTGCTGCGCCATATACGCCAGCTCTTGTTGCGAGAATTCTCCCTCAAGTGCCAGTTCCGGGGCCGGAACACCGTCATATGGCTGCCCCTGGTCGCGTCGTAGGCGCATCAAGTGCCGACTCAACCCGAGCTTGCGCGCCTCTTCCGTAGTCTCGGCACAAGTTGCGGATATACCGATATTCACGAGCGGCGAGTCCAGCCATTGAGACGGCTGGAACGTCTCTCGATATCTGGCCACGATTGCCGGACCGTCCTGAGTGATGAAGTGAGCCCATGACAGTGGTAAACCGAGCTGTGCGGCCACTGTCGCGCTGCCCATAGATGAGGCGAGCAGCCACGTCTCTGGAGATGTCGGTCCTGACGGCATCGCCGTGACGCCATGATAAGGGTGATCTTCAGGAAGTTCCCCGTCCATGTAGTTCAGGAGATCGTTGACTTGGTTTGGGTACGACTCAAGCGGAGGACCGACCGGCCCGGGTTGAAGGGCGATAGCGGTATATCGATCGCTGCCAGGCGCCCGCCCGAGTCCTAGATCGATCCGTCCGGGATGGAGCGTTTCCAACATCCGGAACGACTCGGCTACCTTCAGTGGCGAATAGTGGCTTAGCATCACGCCGCCACTTCCGATACGTATCCCGGTCGTCGCAGCCGCAAGTGCCGGGATCAATATCTCCGGCGTCGGGCTCGCGAGTGTTCGCGTGTTGTGATGTTCGGCCAGCCAGTAACGTGTATAGCCAAGTTTGTCCGCCAGTTGAGCAAGTTCAATCGTGGCGAGCACTGCATCTCGCGGAGTGCCCCCCATCCGAATAGGGGACTGATCAAGGACGCTAAGTTTCACGCGGTAATCCTCCGTATGACGACGGGATTCACATCGCCGTCCGGGAGGATAACCCGTCAGATGCCCTATATCCCCTTCGATTTTAAGCAACTACCTTAGATAATGATCGGCCCGACGGAGCGATCTGCAGGGCCTGCCTGGGGTTCGCTGGCCAGGTTGCACTCACGGCAAAAAACGGTTGCCCTTGAGAAACTCTTCTGCGAAACGCCATATAACGTATTGGGGGCGGAGTATGCTGGGTTTCGACGATGAGACTGTGGATGTGTCTTGTCCAGATGTGTAAATGAACCAGGAGCAATAAGCTGAGGGCGTTGAGCAACGTTTCCCGCATGAGGGGACGAACACGCTGGATCGTGCTCGTTCTACTTCACCTCATTCTCGTGGTGGTGTCGTTCTGGGCATCCTTCGCTATACGGCTCGATTTCGATATCGACCGTATCCCCAGAGATATCTTCTGGCAGTCCCTACCGGTGCTTCTTGCCGTTCGGTTTGCTTCCCTTGCCGGGTTTCGTCTTTTCAGAGGTATGTGGCGCTACGTCGCCATCCCGGATCTGGTACAGATTCTCAAGGCGACATTAGTCGGCTCTATCGCCTTCGTGATCCTCCAGATATGGCTCTTCGGATTAGTTGGCTTCCCGAGAAGCGTCTTTCTCATCGATTTTGCCGGCAACATTTTCCTGTTGTCTGGTATCCGGCTGGCCGTCAGAATTCTCCGTGAACGTTCTATGGTCGGCGCGTACCCTGAGGCCGGCGGTGGGAGACTCCTCATCATAGGAGCGGGGGACGCAGGGGCGTCGCTATGCTCGCAAGCGTTTACCACCACGAATTTCCAATACAAACCGGTTGTGTTTGCTGACGATGATCCCAGTAAGATCGGCCAGACGATCATCGGAGTGCCGGTTGCAGGCCGCATCTCCGAGATAGCCTCTCTGGTAAGCAGGTACGACGTGGATATCGCCGTGATAGCCATCCCTTCGGCAAGTTCATCTCGAAAGCGCGCAATAGTTGAGGTATGTGGTGAGGCCGGGGTCGAGTGCAAGATACTCCCCGCTACATCGGATCTTGTCGACGGGTCGGTCAGTATCTCCGAGATCAGAGAAGTCGAAATTCTTGACCTGCTTGGGAGGCCACAGGCGAACCTGAACGTTGATCTGATAAGGGACTCGATCCAGGACAAGAAAGTGATGGTGACGGGCGCCGCCGGTTCCGTCGGCTCTGAACTCGTCCGTCAGATAGCTGCGCTCGAGCCAAGCCTGTTGGTGCTGGTCGATCGAGCGGAAAATCAGCTTGTTTATTTTGAAGCCGAGATCAAACCTTTCATCCTGCCCACAACAAAGTTGACCGTCCGCATCGTGGACGTGAACGACCAACCAGCCCTGCTTCGCTTGATGAAAGAGTGTTACCCGGACACTGTCTTCCACGCCGCCGCGCATAAACACGTCAACCTGATGGAAGACGCACCATCCCAGGCGATCGCCAACAATGTGGGCGGCACGCTCTCTGCCGCCAGATGTGCGATAGATGTCGGAGCGGAAAATTTCCTTCTAATATCGACTGACAAAGCAGTAAATCCGACCAGTGTTATGGGTGCGACAAAGAGATTCGCTGAACTCGTTATCAGAGAGCTCAACAGGACCTCAGAGACGAGGTTTACCGCCGTGAGATTCGGCAACGTCCTTAACTCTAATGCCAGTGTTGTACCCATCTTCCGCCGGCAGATAGCGAATGGCGGACCTGTGACGGTGACCGACCCGGACGTAGAGCGCTATTTCATGAGTGGAAGTGAGGCCGTAGGTCTGATCCTCCAGGCAGCTGCTATCGGAGAGGGGGGTGAAGTATTCATTCTCGAAATGGGTGACCCGATCAAGATCGTGACCCTTGCAGAGACCTTGATAACACTTTCCGGGCTGACCCTGGGCGACGACATAGAGATCGAGTACATCGGCCTAAAGCCAGGCGAGAAGTTGCGCGAGGAGCTGAGTTTCTCTGGTGAAGATGTGACCGACACCGGTCTGGACAAACTCTGGGTTCTGAACGATACCCATAGCGCGCTCGGTATGGTGGCAAAGGCCGAGAGACTACTGGCAGATCTCCCAGAACTGGGCGAGATCGCTGCGCGCAACCGCATCGAAGAGGTGGTGTCGGGATATCGCCCGGGGTTCACCTCTGATCTTATCGAACGTAAATCTCCGAATGACGCGACCAAACAAACGCAGGTATAACGATCCAGCGACTTGTAGCCGGCACCGGCTGGCTGAATGTTTTCCGCATCATGACGCGCCGATAATTGACCCCTGATCTAACAGCCACGGACCGGGCAAAAATCACAACGACACATGGGTGTGTGTGTCCCGGAATTCTCAGGAGATGGGATATGCGCGGTCCTACACACCGCGGGTCACGTTGCTTCTTACACACCCGTCCCGGTAATTAGTGTTCGTAAACCGGAGCCGAGTAGCGTAAGACCTCAGGGCGCGCGTGGCTTTCCGGGCTTTGATCTCAAGTGATCGGTAAAAACAAATACGACTGTCGGAAACTCCGTAGGGTCCCCGAGAGCAAAACGGTTTCGTTAAACAGTTACCTACGTGTCACCGTAGCTGGTGCTGATCCCCCTGAAAGATAGCCTCTGCATTACGCAGGGTTCGTCTTTATTTTCATTTTCGTTGGCCTTCGACTGCCGAACGCAAAAACAATTGCAGCGCAGATTCATATCTTTCTTCGTCAATGTTCCAGGCGTGTACATGTTTGCCCCCCGGGACGCGTTCATAGGTCACGAGATCGGGCCGAGCATCGGCCAATTCATCGCTTGTTTCCACCGGAATTCGGTCGTCGTCATCCCCGTGGAATAACAGGATAGGGACGGTCAACAGATCGACCGCTTCGAGGTACGCCATGTCATCAAACTCGATGTCGAAACGCTGCTCCGTGATAAATCGCGCCGTGGATGTGATAAATCCGGGTACGTGCATCTCGGCGGCCGCCTGGTCAATCACCCTTGATAGATCCAGCATAGGGGCGTCCAGGACTACGCCGGAAACATTTGATGCAAGTGGCGAGTTGTAGAGGAATGACATCACAATCGCTCCACCCATGCTGTAGCCGTAAGGAATCACTGATTCAGCACCCTCATCAAGCGCGTACTGAACCGCGGCCTCCATATCTTGCCACTCCGTCGCCCCGTACATGTAATACCCTGACGGGTCCTCCGCCACACCCTCATCGTTCCGATAGTCGATAGCGAGTGATGACAGCCTGGATCGATCGATTGCGGGGATGGACCGTAACGCCTCTATCCGGTCTCCAGCACGTCCGTGTACATGGATTACCCAGGCGTCACCGCCATCGATCAGCCACCCTCCCAGCGGGCTAAGCGCACCGGCAAACGTGACTTCCCTAAAAGGTATGCCGTGCGCGACGAGAGGATCGGTGCTGAACACCTCTCGGGTCATCCGTGCCGACGTACCGGGCTTTGGACGCCCATTGAGTTCGCTGAATTCACGCGTAACGAGGTCGTTCTCGTTTGATAAAAGATTGCCCACACGGGCGAATCCATCATCCCACTCGAAACCCCAGGTACCCGGCTGCACCCATCGGCCAACCGTGGATGGATGCTTGAAGCTGATCTCATTCGCAGATACTGAAACGACGTCTAGATCGAACTCATCCATCTCGTGGTCGATCTTGAAAGCGCCATATTCGATCAAGCCGGAGTAGTACCAGCTTGCCCCGAGGACCAGAATCCCGAATACAGCGACAGTCACTGTAACGGTGACGCCCACTCGTTGTTTTGTCATCCTGAACAAATTCACGGGTCCTTGGGATCGGGGGATTCTGCAGTTCTGATCATTATGGTGGACTAGGTGATTGGTGAGTGTGAAAGTTTACCCACGCGACACGCCGGTCACAGCATTCCGGGATTTCCGAGATACGGAGAGATGTTTGTTTTGAGCTCGACGATGTAGCCTGTCAGCATGTCACTTCGGCCGGAAACGTCTCAAGCCTACGGTCACCAGGACCCCAGATTCTGCCCGACCTGTGGCGGACCTCTCGAAGACGGCCACGAATCTGGATTTCTTGCCTGCAAGAGCTGTGGACGTATTTCATACCTAGACCCGAAACTCGCCGGCGCGGCGATGGTCGAGATCAACGATAAACTGCTTCTTGTTCGACGCGGCATTCAGCCGGCTTACGGCAAATGGAGCTTCCCGTCCGGATACGTTAACCGGGGAGAACAGGTAGAGCGTGCCGTGGAGCGTGAGGTCGTGGAGGAAACTGGACTCGTGGTCGCAGCTGATTGGCTTGTCGGTCTCTATTCCGAGCCGGACAAGACTGTTGTACTCGCTGTCTACAGCGCCACCGTTACAGGTGGCAAGTTGATCGCTGGTGACGAAACACTTGAAGCCGACACTTTTCCTTACGACCAGCTCCCAGATCTTGCCTTCAACGGCGATGCGCGAATTGTCGAGGACTGGCTGCACGGTCGAGCGAAACGGTAATTGCTCGCAACACTCCGTAAAGGAGCGTCTTGCTCTACGTGTCACTCATCTCTGGGACACCCATCTGGGCCGAAGGCAACCCCAACCACTATCTGTCGTCCAACAGAATTTCAAATAAAGGAAACGTGAATTCACTTGATCGATCCAATGGAAGCTGCTCGTGTGTTCGCACGAGAGCGCGGAGATTCTATCGTCGTGCCGCATCCAGCGAACGAGCGCTACTGGGCGCAACTTTCTGGAGCGTCAGAGCGAGACTTCCTGCCGCCCCAGTCGGATGGTGAAGAAGTTGCATTTGCTCTGGGATTGTCGATCGCGAAGCCTGAAGACCGGCTAATCATGCTGGACGTAGACGAGGCGTTACTGTCTAACCTGGGCGTGCTTGTGACGATCTCCGAAGCTGCTCCGCAGAATTTCGTGCACGTACTTTTTCAGAGCGGTGTCCGGTCTGGGAAAGCCGGGTTGCCCTTGCCCGGAGGTAGCGACACGGACTTCGCCGCTATCGCTCGCGGCGCCGGCTACCTGAACGCATATCAGTTTGACGATCTGGAGGAGTTGGCCGGAGAAGCAGTCAGAATTCTCCACGAGCCAGGCCCGACCATGCTGGTTATCAAAGTTGACCCATTTTCCGGGGGGTGGGATGACGCCAGCCCTCCACGCCGTCATGATATGAGCGATGCGATCAGAGACTACCGGGCCAATCTCGGGGACGCAGATAAGCCTTAATCTGGCCATACCTTCGATAGCCAATGCCATTTGACGCGTATAGGCTATCTTCTCCGTCGGAATCTCAACATCTGGTGACGATATTCGTAACACGGGACCCGGCGCTTTTACCGGACGGTTATGGGGGGCCCTGAAGTCTGGGAGGAACCAGATTGTGGATAACCGGGGTTTCTCCGGTTGGTTAAACTAAACGGAGATTATTTCGACCGATTGGACCTTAAATATCTCGATAGCGTTGAACTATCAACTGGGGTGATCACGCTGCTTTCTGGAGATCCGCCGGATAGATTGTTTCACGATTAAGACGTGTAAAGATATCGTCGCCTTCAGGGTGCGTTATCGGGTCGCTTAACAAGGACTTATAGTTCTTGCTGTTTGCGACGGGCCCCGCTACCTCGAATGTCCGAGTCACCCGGTTGATCAAAGGGCGAATCATGTTTCCGAACAATCTTATCTCTCCTCTTATCCACAGGTCCTAATTCGCTGGACCTCTGCTACGTGATAAACATCACTTGGACAAGAGTCGCGCCGAAATTCGTATCCGGAAAGCGTGAAATCGTCAAATTGACATGAAATCCGTAAACTCACTGTTAAATATTTGTGGGGTCATTGGTACACACACTCGCGAGCGGAAAGCCCGGTGTGATAAGGATCCGAACGAATAACCAGACCAGAAAGCGAATCAGTCGGAGGGCTTCGGATCATCTATGTTGGAGGACGGATCAAGCAGTTAGATCACCGCAAACGGCTTATGTTCGTGCTCCGGAAGCCATTTCCGCGCGGCTCACCACCCATGTAGGGCTGCGCTATCGCCAGCGGATATTCGTCGACATCCCTGTAATGCATAGTCCCCGTGCCTCTGTTCAGTAGACATGACGTCGTTAGCATCCGGCATCTCGATCTATGCCCCTGAGTACCAGCAAATTAGAAACTATCGACCACACCTTTTGGGCAACCGCATCGGGTGTGGCGGATGCGCCCACCACAAACCAGCGTCCCGGCTCGGCAGATGCGAGCGCACGGAACCCCTCGGTCACCCGATGATGGAACTCGATAGGCTCCTGTTCAAATCGAACCTGTTCCGGGTCGTCCGACCGAGCCTCAGACCCGTCAGAGCCATCCACGCGTGCGAGAGCCTGTTCCGGAGATATGTCCAATAACACGGTCGCATCAGGCATCAGACCGCCAGTCGCTGCGTGATTAAGCGCATGCACGTCCGCAAGATCAAGACCCCTGCCAAAACCTTGGTAAGCAAGGGAGGAATCGGCATACCGGTCTGTCACAACGACTTGGCCCGCCTCAAGCGCCGGGCGAATCACGTCCTGGACAAGCTGAGCACGCGCAGCCTCAAACAAGAATAACTCTGACATCGGGCAACGTTCGACATCCCCCTTCACAAGGCGTCGCACTTGCTCACCGAAACCGGTGCCGCCCGGCTCATGCACCAGCAGCGCGTCCACGCCGCATGCTTTGAGACGGATCATCACCAGCTCGGCTTGAGTGGACTTACCCGCGCCGTCACCGCCCTCAATGGAGAGAAAAAGACTCAAGAGGTTTGACCCCAGGTTACCGTCACGACCGACTACCGCCGTCTGCGCCGGAGTACTACATAACGATACGGATCTTGGCCGGTGCTTGATGATCCGATGTTATACCGCCCGCCGACCCCATGTTGGAGTCGCCGTATGAATGCCGGCTGTGGGTCTAGATCAACCCGATCCTCCCCCGCCAGAACCTGCTGCGACGCAACCTCGGCCTCGGTCAATGCAGACCGTACGACGTTAGAGGTCCGCCGGCCCTGCGTCTCCTCGCGTATCCTGGGCTCAAATCGCTCAACGAACTGCTTGATCTGTTCGCCAGAACCCTTCCGAAGCACATACACCGGGAGGCCTTGTGCTTCCGCTTCTCGAACCGCTGTAGGACGACGGGAGTAGTGTGACTTAGTCGTTAAAAACATGTCCGCCTCTTCCGGAGTATTGACGACATCCACTGGCGCGTTAAGGCGGGTCACCGCTTGCTGAAGATTTGTTTTCGGCACTCCGAAGGCGTACACAGCGGTGATAAGGGTCGGTTCCGGATCTGGCTCCCGTTCTACTTCACGAGACGACTCCGGCAAGGGGTCGGCATGGTTGCGCGTGCTCCGCGTGGCCTGTGAATCGGGTGACAAAAGCGCTGGACGTAACTTCGGGCCGTCCTGTGGAACTCCGGACACCGACGAACCAAGTCCAGACGCGCCCTGTACCACCCGGACCTCGTCTTCCTCGATAGCCCGAACTTCGGGCTCAACAAGATAGCCACGGAGCATTGTGTCCACCACAGCACCTACGTCACCGTGTACTCCGACACGATCGAACGCCTGTATCTCTACCACAACCTCAAACGTAGGCTTGTGCTTCCGTTCGAGGACCGTCTTCTGGGTCCGACGTCGCCTCGCCTCGATATCGCCAAGTGTGACCGTCTGTGTCCCACCGACAAGGTCGGACAGTGTCGGGTTGCTTACGAGATTGGCAAGAGTATTACCGTGAGCCGTAGCGATTAGCTGGACGCCGCGCTCTGCGATGGTCCGCGCCGCCATGGACTCCGCCTCTGTGCTCATCTCGTCGATAATCACCACTTCCGGCATGTGGTTTTCAACTGCCTCGATCATCACCTGGTGCTGCTGCGGCGTACTTGGGACCTGCATCCGACGTGCGCGCCCGATGGCGGGATGGGGCACATCACCATCGCCGGCGATCTCGTTAGACGTGTCTACGATCACCACCCGTTTACCGACCTCATCCGCAAGCACGCGCGCAACCTCGCGCAGCATCGTCGTCTTGCCAACACCTGGCCGTCCCAGTAAAAGCACGCTCTGACCGGTGCGAACCAAATCGTTGATGATCCTAACGCTCCCAAAGATTGCTCGTCCCACACGACAAGTAACGCCCACAGGACGTCCCCCGCGATTTCGGATAACCGAAATCCGGTGAAGGGTTCTTTCAATCCCAGCCCGATTGTCGTCGCCGAACTCACCGACGCGCTCAACGACCCATTGCAGGTCGGCGTCGGTAACTTCCTGCTCACTCAATCGGAGTGATTCGTCCGGGAAGCGTGCCTCGGGAGTGCGTCCAAGGTCCATCACAACTTCAAGTAGCTCGCTGGAGCGTGGGTGTTTGTCCAGTGCGCTCTGGATACGCTCAGGGAGCGCATTGATCAGAGATTGCAGATCGTCCGTTATACGTTGGTCAACAGATTCAGATGTCAGAGTGTCCATCTCCGATTCAGCCGCCCGCGGCGACCATAGCGTTTTGAGGGATTTTAGTCCGTTCGGCGGTCTGGTGGGCAAAAAGCTCGTAATCGTGGCCCGGCACGAACTCGGCGGTCTGTAACGCCGTAGCTACCTGACGTGCATATAGCGGAACCAGCATGGCGGCCGGCATGCCAAAACCACCCGCCAGAACGCCGTGCACGATCTCATTAAGGTCTACATCGGTTTCGGGTTCCACCATCAACGTGAAAAGTCGCTTATTGCTGGCATCTGAATAGCGCATCCATGCGACCGGGCCGTCTACCCCGTCCAACATCATCTCTCCGGAATTGCCCCCTGAGGGGGGTGAACGGCCAAGAACCGTATCGATTGTCTTCTGATTGGACCGTGGCAATGGCTCCAAGGAGTCTCGCCACTCTGGTAGTGTCATGCCCGCCGTCTCGCGCACAGCAAGCGGCGTGGAGGAGCCGTACATCCTGAAGATACGGTGCAGATCTTCATCCATGACCCTGCGCCATCCCGACTCGCCGGGGTAGTGAGCAGGCTGATCTTGACCTCTAAGATCTTCGGGCCGACGATACAGTGTTTCGCGTGTCTGCAGCGTGTAACCGGCTCGCCGAGCTGCCGTGGCCATCGGACTTCCATCCTCTAGCCGCAGGAATAACCGATGGATGGCCGAACGAGACGCGACGTCTGCAAGATCACTTAGGAGCTCTGCACCGTCTACCTCCGGATGCGCGCCGGGCGCGAGGAACAACTCGCTGATCTCCCATACGGTCGGCCCGTTTCGACGCCGAATCCATACAACGCCTGTCACTCCGGATCTGCCGAATGCGATCAGCCCGTCACGCCTGGTACGCCAGGCTAGTGCGCGGGAAACGTACCTGTTAAGCCGGTACCCGCACGCCTTTGGATGCGCTGCGTTATGGAGTGTGAAGGCTTGCGTGCGGCCCTCCGCGGGGCGGAGAAACAGCAGTCGGGTCAGATCGCTTGGCCTGAGGGTTCTGATCATGCGCTATCGATTTGCCGATGACCCGCCGTACGACGGGATTACGCCGAAACGGACGGATCAGACGGCTGAAGGCTGTCCCGCCGACAGCCGGAGGAACATCTCGTGGATCCTAGTATCCGGTGTCAACTCAGGATGGAATGCCGTTGCCATAAGTTTACCGCTGCGCACCGCAACCGGAGTACCGTCCTCCAGTTGAGCAATGCACTCCACGCCTTCACCCTGATCCTGAACGGAGGGAGCCCGGATAAAAACGGCATGGACCGGCCCACCAGGAACGCCCTTCACAGGGATATCCGTCTCAAAGCTGTCCACCTGTCGACCAAACGAGTTACGTGACACCGTAATGTCCATCAACGACAACGGCTTAGGCTCTGTCTCAACCAAAGCGCTCGCCATCACAATCATCCCAGCGCAGGTGCCCCAGATGGCTCCGCCTTCATCAACAAAGTGACGGAGCGCATCGGGAAAGCCCCAGCGATGAGCGAGCTTAACTATCGTTGTGCTCTCGCCGCCGGGAATCACCAGGCCGTCTAGCCCCTCCAACTGGTGGGGTAGACGTACCTCTGTGACGGTAGATCCGAGAGACTCGAGCACGGCTCGATGTTCTTGGAAATCGCCCTGTAGAGCTAGGACACCTATGTTAAGCGGCAATATTCCTACCAGCCGCGCTTGGCGAGTTGCTCAGACTCCGGCAGCTCGTTGGAGCTGATACCGACCATCGCCTCCCCTAGGTCACGTGAAACGTTGGCAATAATGTCCGGGTTGTCGAAGTGAGTTGTCGCCTGAACAATCGCATCAGCACGCTGCGCCGGGTTGCCGGACTTGAAGATGCCGGAGCCGACGAATACACCATCTACGCCGATCTGCATCATCAGGGCAGCGTCTGCCGGAGTGGCAATTCCTCCGGCCGCGAAGTTCACTACGGGGAGCCTGCCTGTTCGGGCCACTTCAAGAACCAGATCGTATGGGGCGCCCAAGTTCTTGGCCGCCGTCATAAGTTCCATCTCTGGTAGGTGCTGAAGCCTCTTGATCTCGCCAAGGACTGTACGTGCGTGCGTGACAGCCTCAACAACGTCACCGGTGCCGGCTTCACCCTTGGTGCGGATCATCGAAGCGCCCTCACCGATGCGTCGAAGCGCCTCGCCAAGGTTGGTGCAGCCGCAAACGAACGGCATCTTGAACGCCCACTTGTTGGAATGGAACTCGTGATCGGCCGGGGTGAGAACCTCGGACTCGTCACAGAAATCGACGCCTAGCGCTTGGAGGACCTGAGCCTCGACAAAGTGACCGATTCGGGACTTGGCCATCACGGGGATGGTGACGGCCTTCAAAATAGCCTCGATCATGTTGGGGTCGGACATGCGAGCGACGCCGCCGTCCTGGCGGATGTCTGCCGGGACACGCTCAAGCGCCATCACAGCGACAGCACCTGCGTCCTCGGCGATCTTCGCCTGCTCGTCGTTGACGACGTCCATGATCACGCCGCCCTTGAGCATCTGGGCGAGACCGGACTTGACGGCGTAACTACCGACCTCGGCGTCTTGACTGTTCAGCCAGCGCGGTTCTCGAACGCGTTCGATGTATGAGGTAGCAGTTCCGTTAGTAGACGTAGCCATCGGCTTTTTCTCCATTTGCTGATCGCCATTTCAGATCGTTAAACGAAATATATCTGGGAAGGCGACGATATCCGCGCGACACCGAACCCGCGCGGCCGCTCATCTGAGCGCAAGAGAATTGTACGCCCGGCCAGAACCGTCGGCCACATAAACACCCAGACTGGTGTTAATCGGGATCGAATCGCTATCATCAGGCGTCTCCATCTGTCCTGAATAGTCGGGAATCCAGAGACGGGAATACGCTTACAGCCTTCAACGAAATCTCTGGTAAACACGTCCCTGACGCCTCGATCCCTTCGCGTCTAGACGCCCTTGGCGGCCACGAACGCTGCCAGATCTGCGGTCCGACACGAGTATCCCCATTCGTTGTCGTACCACCCAACAACCTTCACCATCTTGTCGTTGATCGATGCAGTGGACAACGCGTCGATGGTCACAGAGTTCGGATTGCCCTTGTAGTCGATCGAAACAAGCGGCTCCACCGAGTAGCCTAGAAAACCGTACAAACCATTACCCATCGACGCTTGCTTGTACGCCTCGTTTACGTCATCCGCAGTTGCAGACTTCTCAAGCGTCGCCGTGAGATCGGTTACCGAGACCGAAGGTGTCGGAACCCGGTATGCCATGCCGTCTATCTTGCCCTTGAGTTCCGGAATTACTACCGTCACAGCGCGCGCTGCACCGGTCGATGTCGGAATGATGCTCATGGCCGCGGCACGTGCGCGGCGGAGATCACCGTGGACACCGTCCTGGAGGTTCTGGTCAGTTGTGTAAGAGTGGATGGTGGACATCAACGCCTGCTCGATGCCGAAGCCGTCATGTAGCACTTTCGCCATCGGAGCGACACAGTTCGTCGTGCAGGAAGCATTGGACAGCACGACATGATTCGCAGGGTCGTATTGATCGTCATTCACGCCAAGTACTATCGTCAGATCTTCGCCGGTGGCTGGGGCCGAGATGATGACCTTCTTGGCGCCGCTCTCGACATGTGCACGCGCCTGCTCAGCCTTTGTGAAGTAACCTGTGGATTCGATCACGATTTCTACGCCGAGATCGCCCCACGGTAGGTTCGAGGGAAACCGATCCGACAGTACCCGTATCCGGTCTCCGTCGATGATCAAGTCACCATTGTTCGTCTCTACCGTCCCAGAGTAAGGACCGTAACTGGAGTCGTACTTGAACAGGTGAGCATTGGTCGCAGAGTCCGCAAGACCGTTTACCGCCACGATCTCTACGGTGTCCGAAACTCGCTCACGTATAGCCCGGAGCACTTGTCGGCCGATTCGGCCAAATCCATTGATTCCGACTCTCGTCTTGTCTGCCATTAGGCATCTCCACAAATTTGACCGGCCAGTTAAGGGCGGGCGATCAGTTCTCAACCGGGCGTCGAGGCCGGAAGTAAATAGATACGATTCACGACCGGAATCCTGAGTCTACCGGCGAGGGCGATTTAACGGAAGGACTAGCGAAAAGACCGACGACCGGCGTACTCGGCATTCGTACCAAGTTCGTCAGCGATCGCGAGCAATCGGTTGTACTTCGCTACCCGATCACTCCGTGCCGGTGCACCGGCCTTCAACTGGCCTGACCGCGTGCCGACGACGAGGTCGGCGATGGTGGTGTCCTCGGTCTCACCAGACCGGTGGCTGATCACGATTCCCCATCCTGCATCACGTGCCGTGGCGATGGTCTCCAGCGTCTCTGTAACCGTACCTACCTGGTTCAACTTCACGAGTACGGCGTTGGCAGCGCCCATCTTGATCCCCTGTTCCACGTAACGCTGCTGTGTGACCAGCAGGTCGTCTCCGACGAGCTGAACCCTGTCGCCGATACGCGCGTTGAGCTGCACCCAGCCATCCCAGTCGCCCTCGGCAAGACCGTCCTCGATGCTGGCGATCGGGTACTCGGCTACCAGTTGTTGATACAGGTCGACCATCTGTAGTGTAGTGAGGACCTTGTTCTCACGCATCAGGTTGTACTCGTAAGGTGAGCCTTCTTCAGGTTCAGGTCCGAACTCGCTTGACGCCGGGTCCAGCGCGAGGAACACGTCGATGCCCGCCCTGTATCCCGCGCCCTCTATCGCGTCCACAAGATGTTGTAAAGCCATCCGTGTGTCGAACCCGGTGGGTGCGAAGCCGCCCTCATCACCCACCGCGGTCTGGTACTTGTCATTCTCCAGCCGGATCCTGAGCGTGTGGTAGATCTCAACCGCGGCCCTTAGTGCCTCGGGATAGCTGTCGAACCCGGCCGGCATCACCATGAACTCCTGGAAGTCAGTCGAACCAACTGCGTGTGCACCGCCGTTAAGCAGATTGAACATCGGCGTTGGTAATTCAGTTGGGATGGATGAACCGTCAAGCTGGGCCACCCGCCGGTATAACGGGATGCCGGCACCAAACGCGGACGCCCTGAGCGCTGCCATCGAAACTCCGAGGATTGCGTTAGCGCCGTATTCCCCTTTGTTTGCGGTCCCGTCTGCATCCAACATCGCCTGGTCGATGCCCGGTTGGTCCGCGATCTGAAACCCGAGCACGGCCTCACGTAGCGCGCTGTTGGCGTTGGTGACAGCTTTCTGGACTCCCTTACCCATGTATCGGCTTGTGTCACCGTCCCGCATTTCCAGCGCCTCGCGCTGTCCGGTGCTTGCCCCGGATGGTACGGCGGCGCCGCCGACGGTCCCATCGGACAGCGTAACCTCCGCGTAGATGGTTGGATTGCCGCGCGAGTCAAGGATTTCCCTTGCGTGGACATCCACAATTGTTTGCATATGAGAAAGGCTCGCTTTCAATCGCTGGGCATCGGAGAGTTGATTCTGGTTTATGGAAATTTGGAAGGCGTCCCAGCCAGATTAAGAGTTTAAGACAGCCGCCTGTTGATCCATGGCGTAACGGATGCCGAGTTGCGCAAGTTCCAGGAGGTCATTCAATTCCGAACGATCAAACGGCACACCTTCGGCGGTCGCCTGCAGCTCGATGAACTTCCCAGAGCCGGTCATCACAACGTTCATATCCGTCTCAGCCGCCGAGTCCTCTTCGTAACAAAGATCGAGCAACGGCGTCCCCGAGACAATGCCCACGCTTATGGCGCCGACAGAGTCGATCATCGGGTCCTTGTCGATCAGGCCTTTGGTGACCAGGCCACGCAGGGCGATGCTGAGTGCCACGTAGCTCCCTGTGATCGACGCGGTGCGGGTGCCGCCATCGGCGCGCACCACGTCGCAGTCCACCGTGATCGAACGCTCGCCTAACGCTGACAGATCGACAACGCCCCTGAGCGACCGACCGATCAGGCGCTGAATCTCCTGTGTGCGCCCACCTTGCTTACCTGCGCTGGCCTCTCGGCGTGATCGCGTATTCGTCGCCCTAGGCAGCATTCCGTACTCGGCCGTTACCCAGCCCCGACCCTTACCACGCATCCAGCGCGGTACAGACTCCTCGACCGAAGCCGAGCAGATGACGTGCGTATTGCCGGAAGTGATTAAGACGGAACCTTCGGCATGCGGTTGGAATCCTGTTTCTATGGTGATCGACCGGGGCTCATCGGCGGTGCGGCCGTCTGGGCGCGTGAAATCTGTCATGTACAAGTCCTGAAATTGAGGCCTGATGAGGGTGCAAGAGACTTTGAACTCTGAGGAGGCCTTAATTTTACGCCCTATCGCCCAATACGGGGTGTACAAACGCGCGCATCGAAGTCACCAACTACGCTATCGTTAAGGTCCGTCAATCCTAAGAAATATCACAATACGAAACAGGGCAGGGCGTGTGAACCCATTGCCCCGCATCGACAAAGGAAAAACCCCAGAATGAAAGTAGCGGTCATCGGCCCAGGCTCGGTCGGCGGGTACTACGGCGGCGTATTGGCGCGCCACGGCGAAGAGGTTTCTTTGCTTGCCCGCCCCGGCGCTCATTTCGATGCGATGAAGGCCAACGGCCTCCAACTCCGGACTAACTGGGGTGACTTCACCGTTTACCCACAGGTCACCTCAGACCCCAATGAGGTCGGGCCGGTTGATTTCGTCCTCTACACCGTGAAGCTGTTCCACAATGAGGTCGCACTACCGTTAATTGAGCCACTACTCAAGGACGTCACGACGGTGCTGACCGTCCAGAACGGCGTTGACAGTGCCGACGTGATCGCCGAGCGCTACGGCTGGGATCATGTGATGGCGGGTGCCACTTACATCGAGACGGGCCGCCCCGAACCGGGAGTGATTCACCAGTCCGGCTCGACTGCACGAATAGCTTTTGGAGAGCAGGATGGCTCCCGGACGGCGCGCACAGAGACGGTATTTAACCTCCTCAACAAAGAAGGTATCCAGCCGGATATCGGAAATGACATAGCAGTCACCCTCTGGACCAAGCTGGTCAACGTAGGGCCGATCGGCACGGTGATGACGGCTTCACGAGGCTCCTTTGTCGAAGTTCTGGACAGCCCGTGGGGCGAGTACACCGTTCGGTCGGTGATGGAAGACGTGGAGCGAGTCGCGCGGGCCAAAGGTGTGAACCTTGCACCGGATGTGGTGGACGAAAAGCTGCGTGACGGCATCTCCGAAGCGGCAGAGGCGCAGGCCTCACTCCAGGGTGATTTCCGAGCTGGAAATCAACTGGAAATAGAACATCTCCTGGGCATGGTGGTGCGCGAAGGACGCGCACTAAACGTGCCTGTAGCGGCATCCGCAGCACTCGTAACATCTCTTTGGAAATTTCGAAATGGCCGAGTGCCTGAATAGGGACCACTTCGGATAACGGAGCTGTTGTGCCGGCCCCACATGCTGTCCGCGACCATGCTGACACTGTCACCCCCAACAAAGCCGAGGTACCGCCACCAACAGGCTTTCCGGCAAAGACATTCTTGATAGGCAGACCTTAATCCTCTTCACGCTTGACTCGTCTTGCCTGTCTTACCCAAATGAGGAGTAAGGCACGCGCCCTTGGGGTCGACACCATTCGACCCCTAACATGTGCATACAACCTCGCTAATCAATTACCTCAACCTTCCAACACAGGAGCCAAGAATGGCTGACCACCTCCCGCCGATCTCGAACGAAACCCTGGAGGTCCTCAAAACCATCCCTACGCCCACCCTTATCGACGCCTTGTGGGTAATGAAGTGGCCGCCGTCATACATCCACGGCGCACGACCGCTTCACCCAGAAATGAAGATGTCAGGTAGGGCAGTCACGCTCCGTTTCGTTCCGTGGCGAAACGACATATGGGACGATATGCCGAAAGGATTGATCTCGCCTGAGTACGTCGCATTTGAGAAATGCGGCCCGTACGAGGTGCTCGTTGCATCGGCTATTGGCCCATGGGAATCGATTGGCGGTGACATCAAATTCCTGCGCCTGAAGCAGCTCGAAGTAGGCGGACTCGTGACCGACGGATCGGTGCGAGATTCCACCATCCTTAAGGAGTACGGATACCCGGTCTACTCACACAGCACAACTGCCAAGCAAGGCCCCGCGGTAATGGTCCCTTGGGGGGTAAATGACACCATCAACTGCGGCGGTGTGCTTGTCCGACCCGGCGATGCAATCGTTGGAGACGAAGACGGCGTGGTAGTAGTGCCGCACGAGACGGTGGACGATGTGATCCGAATCGCTCGCGAACGGGAAGAAGTGGAAGAGGTCGTTAAAGCAGAACTGGAGGCCAACCCCGGACCTCCTGGACGCTACTACCCCTTCAATGAGAACACCTGGAAGCTATACGAAGAGAAGACCGGAAAGAAGCCGATGGGACGCGACTAGAAAGGCCTCATGGCAGAAATTAACCACCACGGAATCCTCTCCTAGATTTAGAAGTGAATCGCGTCGCTGAACAACATAAATGGGATGCGGTCAGGCCAACCCGGCATTCCACTAGTACGCGACCATGTCTGTTTCGTTCCACACGTTCAGACCGTCTCTGCCACGCGGATGGGAGTCTAGGAGCGCATCCCATCCCATCCCATCGCTTAAGAAAACTGGTCATGCGGGAGATGCCGGGAGCATAATCGCGGGTCTGTATGAGAATGGGAAATTAAATGAGTAGAGGGCATAAATGAGAGCGGTCTGGTACGACGAAAGCGGCGACGCAAGCGTGCTTCAGATCGGCGAAATGGCGGATCCCGATCCTGGACCGGGTGAAGTCCGTGTCCGAGTCGTCATCTCTGGGATTAACCCATCGGATTGGAAGATGCGGAAGCGGGCGATGCGTTTCCCGAAGATCATTCCGAATCAGGACGGATCAGGGGTGATAGACCGCGTTGGCGAGGGCGTTCCCGCATCTCGTGTTGGCGAGCGAGTCTGGCTTTACGAGGCTAACTTTGACAGCGCGTACGGGACGGCGTCTGAGTACACCGTGCAGCCCGCAAAACACGCCGTACCACTTCCAGAAAGCGCGTCCTTTTCCGACGGAGCATGCCTGGGTGTTCCTGCCATGACCGCCCATCGCTCTGTATTCGCTGATGGGCCGGTGACCGGGAAAACTGTTCTCGTAACCGGGGGTGCGGGTGCGGTAGCCAACTACGCAATTCAGATGGCGAAACTCGGGGGGGCAAGGGTGTTCTCCACGATCAGTTCGGAAGAGAAGGCACGGATCGCACAGGACGCAGGCGCGGAAGCGACGATCAATTACCGCACCGAGGACGTCACGGCACGCATCAATGAACTGACCGACGATCTCGGAGTTGATCGCATTGTCGAGGTTGAGTTCCCTGCTAACTTCGACGTTTCACGGAAAGTGATTGCAGACAATGGCAGCATAGCGGTTTACGGGTTCGGAGATGGTTCGACACCCCACCCCGGGGTCCCGTTCCGCTTTAGAAGATCCAACATCAATGTCCGATTTGTGATGGTTTACACCATGCCGGGTGAGGCCAAAAAAGAGGCAGTAGACGACATCACTCAGTGGATTGCCAACGGACAGTTAACCCACCTCCACGGCCCACACTTTGGCCTTGACGAGGCGGTGCAAGCCTCACGAGCGGTCGAGTCGCACGCCATCGGGACAGTAATGTTGGATGTGGAAACCGGGTAGGGACGGGCATCGTCTCGCGTAAGCGATACATTGCACATCAACCGTGCGACGCGTAAACCCTTGATTTCAGGACTAGTTAGACGTGGGTGCTTTGGGATGGCATATGCGCATCAGACGCCTGAGCAACCCCCGTTCGTGGAATCCCCATCACGCTCTCGCGCGATTAGCCTCCAACCACCCATCAACCAGATCAACTGTCTCATCTAGCGAATTCGACTGCATCCCGTTCTGCGCAGCGATTGTCTGAACCATTTTGTCGACCCGCTCGATATTCGGTGCACCGTTTGCCAGAGCACGGGCCGCAGAAGATGGGTTTACGAGCGACAATGCCGCATTGGAGTACTTCTCGAAAGGCACGAAGTCGCTCTCGCTCCCGCCCATCGAGACGCAAAGTTCTACGACCCACTCATATGCCGCGCGTGTCGCTTCTGTATCTGTATGCACGGCGTCCTTGATGGCTCGCATTCCATCCTTCTGAACGCAGCGATAATTGCCGGCGATCAACATGCTCCACTTCGCCAGCGGGACAAAGATGGAATCGTGCACCCTCAACTTGACGGGTAGTTCTACTTCTTTATCACCGGTATCAAATCGGACAGCCTGGATGTCTTCTTCTAGTTGGTTAAGCACTCCTGTGTGCTCGTCGGAATCAAACCTGGCTGCCTTGAAGTTGGTCGGGAGACCGACTTGCAAGACGTTGACCTTCTCGGTCGGCGGTCGGAACGCCTGCGGGTCTGGGCTGCACAGAGTCATCAAGGCAGGGTCAAGGTTGTCCCACACAGAGGCGTCGGTGTAACTGCTCTTGATCGCATCGATATCCAGCCCCGGAATTCGCCTCAAGTACGTCAGTGGGGGCATGTTCATAATCGACATACAAGGAACGTTCGCCGCTGCGATAGAATTCAGCAACTCATGTAGCACCGGCACACCGTATTGTGGCTCTTGCATAGCAAGCCCTACAAGATCGTAATCGGCCGGATTGACGTCCCCCGGTCCTGCGGCTGAAAGTTTTCCGGGCATCGTCTGGGTGTTCAACTCAACGAGTCCATCGACGCCACGCGCAGCCATGCGCACGCGAGCGCCTTCGTCATTGATCAACTGCACTTCTTCGGGCAAACACACCAGCGTGACTGCGTGGCCAGCCATCGCCATTTTGGCGCCCAGCAAGGAGCCATAAGAGGCGCCCAGGATCAGAATCTTGTATTTTCCTGCCATATCACCCTCCCGATTAGCCATTCGGGACTTCGTGTTTAGCCGCCAATCAAATGCAACGCCACTCTAAACCTTGTTGGCAACCGACGCCGAACATATCCCAACGAATCCGCTCATTCTTCTTAATTCACCGGATCATACAGGTATCGAGAGAGAATTTCGGAGGCCGCAGCCAACGGGTCCGCACGCCTCTTCAATTGATACGCTCGAAGATGGTGGATACACCCTGCCCGCCGCCAACGCACATTGTCACCAATCCCATCTGCTGGTCACGCCGTGTCATCTCTTCCATCAACTTGACCGTCATGATGGCGCCCGTCGCCCCGATCGGGTGGCCCAGGGATATACCGCTGCCATTCACGTTTGTTTTTTCAGGATCCAGGCCCAGTTCACGGATCACGTAGGCCGCCTGCGCTGCGAATGCCTCGTTCAGCTCTATCTGGTCAATGTCTTTGATGGTCATGCCTGTCTTCTCAAGCAACTTTCGCGTGGAGGGAACCGGACCGATTCCCATAACCGATGGGTCAACCCCGGATACACCCCTTCCGACCCATTTCAGACGAGGTGTGATTCCTTCAGCGGCGGCGCGCTCGGCGGACATGACCACTACCGCCGCGGCGGCGTCATTTATGCCGGCTGAGTTACCCGCCGTGACCGTGCCGTCCTTCTTGAACACCGGCCGCAATCCCGACAGACTCTCGATCGTGGTATCTGGACGCGGATGTTCGTCTGTCGCCACACTTACCGGATCACCTCTCCGTCTGGGAACCTCAAAGGGAACGATCTGCGCGTCGAAGTAGCCGTTCTCTTGGGCTGTAATCGCACGAGTGTGGCTGGACACCGCCAGTTCGTCTTGCACGTCCCGGCTGATCTCATACCTCTCGGCAACGTTCTCCGCCGTCACGCCCATGTGATAGTCGTAGATCGGGCAGGCGAGACCCATAGTTACGCTGTCCGTCATCTCAAAATCACCCATGCGAGGACCATCGAACCGAATTCCGCGGGCCAGATACGGTGCCGTGCTCATGCTCTCAGTACCGCCGGCAACAATCACCTCGGCCTGTCCCGTCATGATGGCCATCACTGCAAAGTTGATCGCCTCCAGACCGGACGAACAAGCCCGATTAACGGTCATCGCCGGGACCGTGTCCGCGAGCCCGGCCTTAATCATCGCCCGGCGGGCCGCGTACCCGGTCTCCGCTGCCTGGAGTACGTTGCCGAGGATCACTTCATCGACGTCGCTTGGATCGATGCCAGAACGCTCCACGGCTGCCTTAATTGCCGTGGCGCCAAGGTCGGAGGCCTGAACCTCTTTGAAAGCGCCACCAAACCTGCCCACAGCAGTCCGGGCGCCGCTGACGATTACTACGTCCGTCATGAGTGGTCCTCCGAGTTGGTGCATCCGTTGGAAGGCGGGTTGCTCAACCCCGGCCGATCGCCGGGGTCTGCTGACCCGAATTGTAGTCCGGTTGCGTGAAGCTGTTAACGGCTCACCCGGTTACGGGCCATTTCGTTGTCGATGGCGGGGCGGGTCAGTAAGGCAGGCTATATTGCTGAGGTTGTTTACGTTTCTGACCCTGCCATCCGAGTATTGCCAAAATGTCATAGACGGGATGTCATCGCCAAACGCAGTCGCTTCGCGCTCTTACCCCTCCCACAGCGGATGCCGCTTCGCCACTAGTACGTCCGGGTCGAGGTCGTAGCCTAGCCCAGGCTTTTCATTCAGGTGGATCGACCCATTGCTGATTTCCATCGGCTCCGTCAGGAGATCGTTCTGCATCGGGATGCCGAGGATCGAGTGCTCAAGCCGGTAGAAGTTCGGAACGCTTGCGCATACGTGCGCCGCCGATATCAGCTCCAACGGGCCTGCCGGAACGCAATGCGGTGAGATCGGAATGTAGTATGCCTCCGCCATGGTGGCGATTCGCTTGATCTCCGATATGCCGCCAGTCCAGATTGTGTCCGGCATGATGTAGTCTGCCAGGCCGTCTCGGAATATCGGCAGGAAATCGTAGCGGGTGAACAGTCTCTCGCCCACGCAGATCGGCGCAGAGGTGTTCTGCCGGACCTGCTTGAGCGCCTCGAACGACTCAGGCGGTACCGGCTCCTCGAACCAGGCGATGTCGGACTGTTCGAAAAGCCTGTTGGCCAGCCGGATAGCGGTCGGTACGTTGTAATGACCGTGGGCATCGATCAACAGTTCGTGGTCCGGCCCAACCGCCTCGCGCACCGCGGCCACAATATCGTATCCAATATTCTCGCCCTTCTTCGAGATCTTCCCGTCCTGGTACATCGAGTGGAACGGTTTCATCTCGTGGAACGGGTCGTGTTTGGACGCGGTGTGCCCCAAAGCCACCATCTTTTTTGCTGCCGCGGCATACTCTTCCGGGGTTTCGGCGCCTTCGAACCAGACATTGGCGTACAGGGGCACTGGGTTCCTGAACTTGCCGCCGAGCAAATCGAAAACCGGCCGTCCCGTCGCCTTACCCTTGATGTCCCACAGAGCCATGTCGAACCCCGCCAGCAGCGCCGTGGGCAATCCCGTTGCGCCGGTGTAAGTGAAGCGGCGGTACAACTTGTGCCAAAGGACCTCGATATTCCCGGGGTCCTCGCCGATGAAGTCGTCTTTCACCATATGAATCGCTTGACCGATCAGGAAACTGCCACCGCGTCCGTACTTTGTCGCCTCACCCCACCCGGTGATTCCTTCATCGGTTTGAATCTCAATGAACGCCCACGCGCTTTGGTTTGGCGTGTCACCGGGCAGCCCGGGTTTGATCACGTGTGGGATAACATCGGTAATTTTCACGGCGAACCCTCTGTCTTTGTGTGAGTAACGGTGTGAGCCCCACAATACGGCGATGTATAAGGCCACGTCTCCCTCTTCCGAATGAGAGAGGGTGCACGGTAACGGAACGTTCGCAGGAGGCGGACGAGATCAGGCGGACCTATCAAAGCCAGCCAGTATGTAAGCCGCTAAACTGCCGTCACGCAACATCCGACCGACTGAAGTGAGGGTCCAGAAGTGACCGCGCCAAACAAGCTCGACCGCGTACTGGAATTCGGAGACCCAAAGCTCCTTGCCACCGGATTCCACTTCACAGAAGGCCCACTCTGGCAACCACCGTCCCCAGAACACCCGGACGGCGCGCTGTACGTATCAGATGTCGATGATGCGATTCACTACCTTGTAGACGCGCGCACTGGAGAAAAAACAGTGCTTCGCGAGAACGATGGCGGCGCCAACGGGGCGACGTACGACCTGCAGGGGTGTGTGGTGTGGTGTGAGCAGGACGTATACCGGGTGGTTCGACGTGAGCACGACGGTTCGTGGACCGTTCTGGCATCGGAGTACAACGGCGTGCGATTGAATCGAAGCAACGATGTGGTAGGCAGGAGCGATGGATCGCTCTACTTCAGCGACCCGCAGTTCCTGATGGAGCCAGACGATCGACTCATCGGCACGTCCAGTGTTTTTCGGATCGACCGTGACGGCGGGCTTCACCAGTCTGGGACCGATATGCCGCACCCCAACGGTCTGGCGTTCTCTCCAGATGAATCGCTGCTTTACGTCTCGAACACCCGACCGAATCCGCACATGTACGTGTATGAAGTGACTATCGATGGGTCACTATCTAACGGTCGAGTATTCGCCGAGATGCCATACGTTCCCGGCGGCTCCGACGATGGAGACACTTTTATTGCCCACTCTGGTGCAGAGCGACCGATCGGCGAGCGCGGCGGTGTGCCGGACGGCCTGAAGGTTGATACGCGAGGCCGGGTGTTCAGCACCGGTCCCGGCGGATGCTGGGTCTGGGAGCCGGACGGTGAGTTCCTTGGAGTGATCGAGACCCCCGAACTACCGGCAAACGTTGCATGGGGAGGAACCGATTTCAAGACCCTCTACCTGACATGCCGCACCTCCGTCTACTCTTTACGAGTCAAGACGCCGGGTGTACCTGTTCCGGGAATGCCAGCGTCGACCAATTGAGTAGAGAGGGATTCTATGCCGTTGGGAACTAACGGGATGGCCATACGCCGATATGTGGACGAGGTTTGGAATCGAGGGATGCTCGAGGTTGCGGACGAGTTACTGGTCTCGGCTCATGTTCGGCATGATCCCGTCCTGAAGTTCGATGTGGTGGGGATTGATGAGGTCAAGACGCAAGTTTCGGCGTTAAAAGAGGCGTTTCCTGACTTTCGGTTTGAGGTCTCCATATACGCGAGCAGCGACGACGAGGGCTTTGTCACCCGCCGCTGGACAATGACTGGGACGCACGAGGGTCAGTGGATGGGTATCGCCCCGACCGGTGCAAAGATCACATCGACAGGCATGGCGCTATCTCGATTCGATCATGGGAAGATCGCCGAAGAATGGATACACCGGGACGACCTAGGTCTGATCCGTCAGCTTGGGGTGCTTTAGCGACGGAAGAAACCGAGCATACGCCCCTGGTCCAGTTCTTAATAAGATTGCAGGGGCCGCGCTTGTCCCATCCTCATTTCGAACATCAAGAAATCTTGCCCACGCTCCCGCAAACTGCTCCGATATAGAGAGGGGTGAGCGTCTCGTGTTTTGTAACCGAGATGAGCGGCGTTCTCCGGTAACCTGGCTCCTCAAGAGTCTCAGGGCACCGTTGATTCGGCTCAGCATGTCCGTCGTGCTGACAAATCGGTTTTTCTCGATTAGAGAACGGCGGTACAGTCGCTCGTTAAAACGCGTTCCTGCCCGTGTTTGTCGTGTCTATTATGAGTTCTTATATCTCACGTGGCTGATGAACCCATTCACGGGACGCCGAACACACGGTACTATCACGGCTAGCGGGTGTCCCCGCGTATCCAACTCATACCCAAACCCGTCGAGAGGCAGATTTGATGGCCAGCGAAGTAGAAAAACTCGAATCCGGATTACCACAGGACGGACACCGTGCAACAGATGGGTTGTCCGGCCCTGTTGTGCTTGGAGAAGGTGACTTCAAGTACGAGGTTTCTGGCAAGAACTGGGGACAGCTTCCCGACGGCTGGAACTACAAAGAAGCCACCTCCGTAGCGGCCGATGCGAATGACCGCATCTACGTCTTCAACCGTGGTACATCGCCAATGATCGTATTCGACGCCGATGGCAATCTGGTGGACCACTGGGGCGACGGCGAATTCAGCAACCCGCATGGCGTGACTGTGGCTCCAGACGGCAACATTTTCACGGTCGATAACGGCGACGGGACCGTCAAGAAATTTACGCCGGACGGCAAGCTGTTGATGACGCTTGGAGAAGCAAATAAGCCCAGTCCGCCTATGAGCGGGGTACCCTTCAGCGTTCCAACGCATGTCGGGGTGGACAAAAAAACAGGAGACTTTTACGTCTCGGATGGCTACTCCAACGCTCGTGTTCACAAGTACTCGCCGGAGGGTAAGCACTTGTTCTCGTGGGGCGAATCAGGCACTGGAGAAGGTCAGTTCAACATCGTCCACAATGTCGAGACTGACAGCAACGGCTGGGTTTACATCGCGGATCGCGAGAACCACCGTATCCAGGTGTTCAGCTCGGAAGGTAAGTTCGAGACCCAATGGGTGAACCTGTCCCGCGCGGCCTGCCTGTATATCGACACCCGTGGCGACCGTGACCTCGTGTACATCGGAGAGTACTTTGCCGGGATCTCCAGCAACGACACCGGCACCGATCTCGGGCCGCGGGTCACTGTGATGACGACCGACGGGAAAGTGCTGTCCAAAGTCGGTACCGAACCATACGGCTCACAGACCGGACGATTCTTCTCGCCGCACGGCATCACCGTGGACTCCAAAGGGAACATCTATGTAGCTGAGGTGTCGCACAGCGATTACGGCAGTGGCTGGGACATTCCGGCAGAGTTGCGGTCGATGCAGAAATTGGTGAAAGTTTAGATTCCCATCCCACTCGGAACGTATTGGCCTCTCTCGCGGGAGTAACGAGGCAACTTAAACGGTCATCCCGAGTGTAGTCGAGGGATCAATACGCGTGGTAGTTGACCAAAATGAGGAAGACTGGCCCTAGGAGATCCTCGGGGTAGTTGGAAAAACTCTGGTTCTAGCTTCCTTTTGGGAGGAGTCGCGCTCCACCATTACCCTCGCTCTGACTTGTCGTACTCGGCGTAGATGTACGGGTGTTCCGGATCGTAGTGGGTGAGGGTCTCCGGGTTGTTTACACGTGCCGCCAGACGGATGTTTGAGCCAGCCACCCCGGTCGCCTCGTCACCGATGTCCACGCGGCACGCCTGCGCGAGGGCTAACAAATCCGCCACGACGTCCGGGTGGTTGTCGTACACGTTTGTTGTCTCGCCGATATCGGACTCGAGATCGAACAAGCCTGGAACGGTCCCTGCGTTTTCGTCTATGACTGCCTGGCTAACAACGCCTGTCTGCTGGTGTGCTCGTAACTCTCTGGAAACGTGAAGCTTCCATTTTCCTTTCCTCACGGCTTCAAGGCGATTACCCATGTAGTAGAAGAACGTGTCCCGGGGAGGCGTCACGTCATCACCCGTGAACATGAGCGAGGAAATATCTGTACCGTCGATAATCCGGTCCTGAGGCACATCCGCACCGGTAATACCTGCCAGGGTTGGCAAGAAATCGATTGATGACGTGATATCGCTACGCACCACACCGGCGGGAATTTTTGATGGCCAACGCATGATGCACGGCACCCTGAGTCCACCTTCCCAGGTCGTTCCCTTAATGCCACGGAGTTTCCCATTGCTGCCACCCTGATTCTGCATGCGCGATCCGTTGTCACTTGTAAAGATGACCAGAGTGTCGTCGTCTAACCCCTGCCGTCTCAACTCATCCATCAGAACCTTTGTCACCCAGTCGACTCCGGCAACACATGCACCGTAATCACCGTTTTCCGAGGCGTTGACCATTGGCTCCGGTGCGTACAACGGCAGATGCACGTACATGTGGGCGAAGTAGAGGAAGAATGGCTCTTCCTTGTTTTCTCGAATGAAACGGACGGCCTCCTCCGCATAACGCTCGGTCAACGCCCGTAGATCTGGCTGTTCCTGAACCACTTCATCATCCCGGATTAGCGGCAGCGGTGGTCGGGCTCGAAGGTGCTCAATGCGTTTGGGGTCTGTCGTCAGTGGGTCGTCAATCTGCCGACCCATGTCGTTGCTATACGGCAGCCCGAAGTAGCTGTCGAATCCATGTTGAGTCGGAAGGAACTCCGGCTGATCTCCACAATGCCATTTTCCGATCATCTTAGTCGTGTAACCGACTTCGCTCAGTGCGCTGGCTATGGTCGTTTCGTTCGGGTTCAGGCCCATGGGGTCGCCGGGCATCAGCACCCAGCCGCCGTCAAAGTCGCCGAAATCGATTCGGGGCGGGTAGCAGCCTGTAAGCATCGCTCCACGGGACGGTGAACAGACCGGTGATGCGACGTAAAAGTCAGTGAATCGCATTCCTTCTGCGGCCATTTTGTCTATGGCCGGGGTCTTGTTGATCTTTGAGCCGTATACGCCCAGATCGCCGTAGCCAAGATCGTCACAGTTGATTAAGACGATGTTCGGTCTTCTCATCGGATCTCTTTTCCGGTAGTTGTTCTGTGTCGTAAGGATTGCGGATGGTACAGCGCTTCGGTAGGGGTGCGTCGCGTCATTGAGTGAGTGGTGGTCTTCCCGATCTCTATCTTCAAAGGGCGACTTGCTACGTCATCTCGAATGATGCGCTGTGACTCTCACAGCCAACTGGCGCAGTGGTCGAGGCCCTTCGGTTGACGGTCCGGCACGTGCGCGGGGTAGCCAATAAACAGCGCGCCGACGATGTCCCATGAAAGGTCTGCACCGATGAGATCTGCCAGATTCCCTGGTTTGGTCGGTTTTCCGGTCGACCATCCAACGCCGAGGCCTTCTGCGTATGCCGCCAGGGACAGGTTCATCACAGCGCAACACACAGCGGCGTAGTTTTCGCGCGTGACTTCCTCGTTGGCCCCGGGCACCGAATAGACGTAAATGAATGAAGGGCTGTCAAGGATTTCGCGCTGTGCCGATTCGGCCGATTTCCTACGGGTGGCTTGATTGGGGTTCGGAATGTTCTCGAGCGTCCAATCGTGGATCAATTGGGCGACCTCGACGCGTGCCTTATCGCCATGCTGTAGCACGATAAATCGCCATGGATCCGTGATCCGGTGGTTTGGCGCCCAGGTGGCCGCCTCTATCACGCGTTCCAAAACATTACGCGGAACAGGCGTGTCGAGAAATTCGCGCACGGTTCTGCGATTTCGTATCGCCGTTAACACTGGATTACCTGCCAGATGGCTTACATCATTATTGATCATATGATCTCGCTTGTGAGGGTTCTCCGTTTCGTCGGTGTTTATTTCCAACTTTGAATCGAGACGCACTGAGCGTCTCAGTACGCAGGGTTTTGCATCAGGACACTGTTAGATGGTTCAGGTGTATTTCGATCTACAGGTTTATTGACGAGGCAACCACTTTTTCTTCGTCTAGATCAAATCCTAATCCTGGTTTATCGGTAAGGTGGATGGCTCCGTCTTTGATGACGTACGGCTCTTGTAGAAGGTTGTTGTGAGCTGGAATTAACGACTGGGCATGCTCGAGGCGGTAGAAATTTGGGACGGTGCTCATGACGTGCGCGGCTGCGATGAGTTCGATTGGGCCGCCGGGCACGACGTGAGGTGAAATGGGGATGTAGTAGGCCTCAGCCATGGTCGCGATCTTCTTGATCTCTGAGATACCGCCGGTCCATACGGTGTCCGGCATGATGTAGTCGGCTACTCCGGTCTCGAAAACCTGCAGGAAGTCCCATCGCGTAAAGAGTCTTTCGCCAATGCAGATGGGAGCGTTTGTCTTGTCACGAACTTGCTTGAGGGCTTTTGTGCCCTCGGGCGGGAGTGGTTCTTCAAACCAGCCGATATTTGATTGCTCAAACAGATTGTTGGCCAGTCGGATGGCAGTTGGGACGTTGTAATGGCCGTGTGCGTCGATCAGGATTTCGAACTTCGGCCCGACGACCTCGCGAACGGCGGCGACGATATCGTAGCCCTGCTGTTCGCCCGCCTCGCTGATCTGCCCATCCTGGTACATGGTGTGGTACGGCAGCATTTCCTTGAATGGGTCCAGTTTGCAGGCCTCATGTCCAAGGTCTATTAGATTCTTCTGGGCTGCGACTGCGTACTCTTCCGGCGTTTCGCAGCCTTGGAACCACACGTTGCAGTAGAGGCGCACTGGATCCCGGAATTGGCCTCCCAGTAGGTCGTATACCGGCATCCCCGCCGCTTTGCCCTTGATGTCCCACAGGGCGATGTCGAAGCCGGCGACAAGGCTTGTGCCAAATCCACGGGATCCGAGGTAGCTGAAGGTGCGGTAAATTTTGTGCCACAGGCGTTCGATGTCGGCTGCGTTTTCGCCGATAAGGGATTCTGACGCCAACTTCACGGCCTCAACCATCGCAGGTCCACTGCCTCGCGCTTGGATGCCGGATTCGCCCCAGCCCGTGATGCCCTGATCGGTTTCGATCTTCACGAAAAGCCAGTTCCAACCGAGGCTTTTGTTGGCCCCGCTCATGGTGTCGTTGGCTACGAGGTACGGGGTGATGTTGGTGATCTTCATGGATGGCTCCGAGGCCCATTAAGGGGAGGGCGTTTCTGGAATGTTGGCCCGACATCTGGCCGGGTAGATGCAGGGGGTCGCCGCAGAGGGTACTCCTGCTGGTTTGGATTTTGGGGGTGAGGGACGCGCGAAAAGAACAGTCTCATACGAATCGGGATGGTCAGTAGAACGTGCCTACACCGCTCGGGAGCGCAACTCTTCCTCGTTCATTTCGTAGCCAAGTCCGGGTTTGTCGTTGAGTTTGATGACTCCGTTGGAGATATCCATAGGTTCTGAGAGAAGGGTGTTTTGCAGAGGGATAGCGCGCATCCCGTGTTCTTGCCGGTAGAAGTTAGGAACGGTGGTCATGGCGTGTGCCGAAGCGATAAGGGAGAGCGGACCTGACGGGACCGCGTGTGGTGAAATTGGGATGTAGTGTGCTTCCGCCAGCGAGGCGATCCGCTTTATCTCGGAGATGCCTCCAGACCAGATGGTGTCTGGCATCACGTAGTCGACAAGACGGTCTTTGAAGAGCGGTACGAAGTCGAAGCGTGTGTACAGTCGTTCGCCCACGCAGAGCGGGGCGTTTGTGTGTTCGCGTACCTGTTTTAGGGCCTCAAAGGACTCTGGCGGCACTGGTTCTTCGAACCACGCGATGTTCGACTGCTCATACAGATTGTTGGCGAGACGGATCGCGGTTGGGACATTGAAATGGCCGTGTGCGTCGATAAGGATTTCGTGCTTCGGCCCGACAACTTCCCGGATCGCGCTGACGATGTCGTAGCCCTCTTGCTCACCCTCGGGAGAGATCTGGCCGTCGGAGAACATGTGATGGGTTACCGTCATTTCCCTGAACGGGTCCAGTTTCAGGGCCGTGTGTTTTTCAGACAGTACCCGTTCGCAGGCTGCTCGGGCGTAGTCATCTGGCGTCTTGCACCCCTCAAACCACGAATTGGCGTAGAGGCGAACTTCATCGCGGAAACGACCGCCCAAGAGGTCGTAAACAGGGCGGTTTGTGGCTTTGCCCTTGATGTCCCACAGCGCGATATCGATACCTGCGGTCATCGCCGTTGGAAGTCCGCGGGAGCCCAGGTAGCTGAAGCGTCGGAACATCTTGTGCCAGAGACGGTCAATATCGGCCGGATTTTCCCCGATAAGGTCCGGCGTGATGAGATTGATCGCCGTCTTGATGAGCGTGTTAGAGCCGGCCCCGGAGTTGGTGGCTTCTCCCCAACCGCTGATCCCTTCATCGGTGTCGACCCGAACGAACAGCCAGGTTCTTCCAGTGTCCAGAATTTCGACCGGGTTGATCTCGAAGATTTCGATACCGGAGATTTTCACGACTGCCCCCCGGATTCAGTCTGCGGGGAATCTTTCCGGCCGAGGCGCGTCACTTTCCCTGATACGGGGTGCTTGAAGTGAGACTCTGGGGTCTTGGCGATGTTTTTCGCCGTCACCGCGTTCATGCCGTTCAGCCCAACGGTGCCAAGTTGCTCCATGTGGCCAAGAGCGACAAAAAGCACGTCCGCCGCTTCTTCCGCCATCTTCGCTTCATCGAATTCGGAAACGGGCCTTTCGACCTCTTCCTTTAGCTCGCGCACCTCTTCATCCAACATAGGAGTGCGCTTGATAATCACTTCTAACGGCGTTCCCGACTCCAGCGCCCAACGCTCGTGAAAATCGTACACCTCTCCGGCAAGGCGGGCGGCGGTATTCACGAACCGTTCTCGGTCCGGCTGGCTTCTTAAACCTGTTTGTTCGAGCATGCTTGATGGGTCCGGCGATTTCGGCATGTGCCCCTTCGAAGGTTCTTGTTCAGCCAGATGACTGGGAGGAAAGATTTACTCTGTGAGCACCCAAAGTGCGCGCAGACTAGATCGGTAGAACTGGAGGATACCGCCACCAGTCCGGACTGGCGAGGCGGGCAAGTGTGGAAATGTGAACATGCTCAGGTACCTAATACTCATCAATCACACCTGAATCTGGCTAGTTGGCAATGATCAACGGGATACGAACCTCGTCCGGAGACAGCCCGGAATGGTGGGACACGAGACGTGACATATCCGGCCCCACGGAGTTAGCCGCTGACCATGCGAAAACGGCTGTGCTCATGGATATGGCGATGTAATCACCCATACGATCGCGCGTTCGAGTAGGAATAACTCCGGGCCCAAGCAGTTCAAGGCTCTCAATCTCGTCCTGAGTGAGGAGGACCACATCGTCAGGTATACGATCGGCATACGCGTCAGCAAATCGGCCAATAGCGTCCTCGCGGACGTGGTAGTAGTTCACTCGCGCGTCGCCGGATGGGGTGTGCCGGAGCATGAGGCCTAGCTCGTCGTCTTCCCGAATGAGCATCGGATCTGGTGGGAAAGTATCCAGATGTCCGTGATCGGCGCTGATGACAAGTTTCGTCCCATCAGGTTTGTCTCGAGCAATACGCTCCAGGCCGCTGTTTACATCGGCGAGAGCGGCGCGTGTTGATTCGCTACCGACGCCGCTCGTGTGCGCCGCTGAATCGACCTGGGGGAGATACAGGTACGTATAGGTGGGGCCGGAAGCGTCTGAAAGTCTCGTCAAAGTTGCATCTACCCCCTCAGCAATCGAACGGTAGCCCCTGCGGATGGCGTTCCCAAGTGAATATCCGGAATAAACGCTGTGGGTAAGATGGACCGGAAGAATCCCGATGGTGCTTCTATCGAATGATGAGATTCGCGATGGAAGAGGAAATACTGCCTCCGTCCTGATGCCCTGCTCTGAGAGCGGCGCTCCTGTAACCCGATTAATAAACGGCAGCACGGTTGCAGGCCCCGGTATTTCCGTGAAGTGCGTCCACCAGCCAATTACGGCGTGCTCTGATGGCCAGGCTCCGGTGGCAAGGCTGGTCAACGCCGCGGACGTTGTGGATGGGAAGACGGACCGCAGTTCAAGTGCTAGATTTCGGCGCAGAAATGAATTCTCAGGAAGCGTCTCTAGCAACTTCATTCCAAGCCCGTCGACTACTACGAACACGATGTGTTCCGACGCGCCGATCAACTTATGGATCATGGCTTCGGAACCGATTCCGGCAGAAATACTTCCGTCGCCAGAAAGGTGGGCGATTGCACGAGACAGGTCCACGGAGTTCGGGATATCTACCGAAGGACGCAACAGGGTCCCGGTCTCAAAATTGGCGAGAAGTCGTTCCACGTCATTTGTGGGCATGGGACGGGATTCTATAGTGGCTACCGGAATTATTGTTATCTCCACAGGCCGGGGATCTGATCAGACCGTGATTTAACGCGATGACACCTTGCCGCCCATCCAATTGAGACGCACAATTCCGGGTACGAAATTTCGTTAAACGCATCCAGAGCCAACAGGACCAAAAATGACCACCGCCGACATCGATGAAGTACGCCGCCAAATAGTTAGCACTGTCCGTGAGTTCGTCCAGAAGGATGTTGTGCCGCAGGCCGCGGAACACGACGAGAACGACACCTACCCTACGGAACTAGTAGAGCAGATGGCCGAAATGGGTCTGTTTGGTATCACCATCCCAGAGGAGTACGGGGGCATGGGGCTGGACTACACCACGTACGCGATGGTGTTCGAAGAGCTTTGCAAGGGCTGGATGTCGATCACGGCACCGATTGGCACGCACTCCATCCTTACAGCCGCGATCGTGAATTACGGCACTGAGGAGCAAAAGAGGGAGTGGCTGCCAAAACTGGCTTCCGGCGAAAAGCGTGGCGGACTGGCACTGACTGAGCCGGGCGGTGGTAGTGATGTCGCAAGTTTGCAGACGACAGCAGTCAGGGATGGTGAAGAGTATGTTGTCAACGGCAACAAGTTGTTCATCACGAATGGTCGAACCGGTGACGTCTACTTACTCCTTGCAAAGACCGACACCGACATCGACCCACAGCATCGTGGTATCAGTGCCTTTATCGCCGAAAAAGGCCCGGGTTTTACGGCGGGCCGGGATCTGAATAAGCTCGGATACCGGGGAGTCGATACCTCCGAGCTAATATTCCAAGACTATCGGGTATCGGCAGATCTTCTGGTCGGCGGCGAAGAGGGTAAAGGCTTCTATCACGTGATGGACGCGCTCGAGACTGGTCGTATCAACATCGCCGCCCGGGCGGTCGGTGTAGCGACGGGAGCGTTTGAACTTGCTATCAAGTACGCGCAGGAACGGGAAACCTTCGGAAAGAAGATTGCCGAGCGTCAGACTATTCAAAACATGCTAGCGGACATGGCGACCAAGATTCATGCCGCGAGGCTGATGACATACGACGCAGCGGCAAAGAAAGACAGCGGTTCACGTATCGATCTGGAAGCTGGGATGGCCAAGCTGTACGCATCCGAAATCTGTGCCGAGGTGACGATGGACGCGATGCGCATCCATGGCGGTTACGGGTATATCAAAGATCTCCCGCTGGAGCGTTACTACCGTGATGCTCCTTTGATGATCATCGGTGAAGGCACATCGGAGATTCAGCGCCTTGTCATCGCCCGCAACCTTCTCAAGCAATACGCGATATAACCGCGGAACGGTGATCATTTGGAGTCGTTTTCGAGTTCCTGGTGTTATGGCTAAACTTGGCAGCGCTCCGAGTTTCATTGGAACGGCTTGTGGATTGGCCTGAGGAACAGTCTGGATGATTAACGAATCAGATGAGTCTGGAATATCTAGAGGGCCGGGCGACGATCCACACATGGGGCCCCCACGATCCATGTCGAAGGGTCTGCCAGTGCTGAACACTGCCCAGAATGACAAAGGACCGGTGCTCGGAGGACCCGGCACGCGTAAGCGTCTGTTTGAGGATCTGGGGGGACGCGAAAACATAGAGAAGGTCGTTGATCGTTTTTACGATCTGATCGACCAAGACCCAGAGTTGCGGCCCATATTCCCGGAGAGCATGGAGCAAGGGCGTGCACGCCAGAAGCTTTTCCTTGAGGAGTGGTTGGGTGGCGAGCCGCGCTACACCACCGACATTGGGCCATGGCAACTACGTCGACGCCACGCTCCCTTCCGAGTAACCGAGACTGGCGCGATCCGATGGGTCGGCCATATGGAACTGGCGCTGCTCGATTGCGGCGCATCAAAAGAACTCGCAGCCGAGATAGCGTCATTCTTGCGTCCGGTGGCCTTTCGTATGGTGAATTCGCTCGATTCCAGTCCTCACGACACTCAGGAATAAACCACGCGAAAGCCAGACGGCGAGAGAGCTCTCATATGTCGGGTCGGTCGCGGTAAGCTGCGTTTTGATCATCATGGGCGGGCATTTTGGCGCGTTCTTTGGATCGTTACACAACTGAAGGAGCGCGTGTATGGACCAGGTTTACTCAGGCGCAGGGTTTGCCGTTCCGCAAGTGTTCCCGGACGGAAACGTTGATCTGGCAGTGGTACGTGACATTTCGTTGCGTGCTGAACAGTTGGGTTACGACAGCCTGTGGACCCAGGAACGGATTCTCGGACCGAGCGTTAGCCTGGAGCCGCTGGCGCTTCTCTCTTATCTGGCCGCGATAACCAAAAAAGTTCGGCTCGGCGTGAGCGTGCTCGTTCTGCCGCTTCGTAGCCCACCGCAACTGGCGAAGACTCTGGCGACGTTGGACGTGTTGTCCGAAGGACGCTTGATCGTCGGCATCGGACTCGGAGGCAGTGATAAAGACGCGCCCGCGTACGGGTTTGAGTCTGGGCGTCGCGTACGTCGCTTCAATGAGGCTCTGGAATTTATGGACGCCCTCTGGAAGAATCAGCTGGTCGAGTACGAGGGCGAGTTGTATAACCTTTCGGGTGGTTCAATGGCGCCTAAGCCGATGCAGAAACCGCGCCCGCCGGTGTGGTTTGGTGCCCGAGCTGAAGCGGCAATCAAACGCGCAGCGAAGTACGGTGATGGTTGGATGGGTCCGGGTTCTTCTAGCGCAGACGATTTCAAGGAGAGCGTAGCCATGCTGCGCGATGCGTTGGACTCGGAGGGCCGCGACCCGGCGAGTTACCCGGTTTCGAAAAGAGTGTATGTAGCTATAGACGATGATGCCGACCGCGCCGAACGACGTCTTGCTGACTGGTTCGGGCATCACTACGGCAACGCGGGTATGGCGTCACGGGTCTCAATATGGGGTTCTGCAGATCATTGCTATGAACAGATAGATGCCATCATAGACGCCGGAGCAGAGCATTTCTTGTTGAACCCGGTGTTTGACTACGATGAGCATCTCGATGCTCTGAGTTGCTACATACGGCCTTAATTCGATCATCAAGCAAATGGGCAGATATAACCCAACGTATAAGTCCCAGGCGGGGCCTGGCCACCGATCAAGGGCAACAATGAAATATCGACCATATGGCAACACCGGACTTGAGATATCAGAGATCGTTTTTGGCGCGGGCGCCGTTGGAGGCATCCTTATCGATGCCGATGATGAAACTCGGCGCAATGCCATCAGGATGGCGCTTGATGCCGGGATCAACTGGATCGACACGGCCGCGTCTTACGGCCAGGGTCGTTCAGAAACAGCGCTCGGCTGGTTGTTGAAGGAAATTCCTCAAGATGAACAGCCTTATCTGTCTACGAAGTTCAGCATCGACCCCGAACGGGGCGATATTCCTGGGCAAGTTGAGCGCTCCATGCACGAGAGTCTTAAGCGTCTTCAACGGGAAAGCGTGGATGTTTTCCAACTACACAATCGTGTTTCTGAGGAACGCGGCTGGTTCCCGGGCTCGGTAGCTACGGTCGACGCGATTGGTAAGGGTGGGGTGGCGGACGGGATACAGAGGCTTGTTGATCAAGGTCTGACGCGGTTTGCCGGTTTCACCTGCACCGGCGAAAGTTCCGCCCTGCACAAGGTAATCGAGAGCGATCGCTTTAACTCTGCGCAGGTTTATTACAATCTCCTGAACCCGAGTTCGGGGCGGGCGGTTCCTGAAGGCTGGTCGGCATACGATTTTGGAAACGTGATCGACCAGTGCGCCGCCCACCAGGTCGCCGTAATGAACATCCGTGTTCTGGCGGCGGGTGTGATCGCCACAGATGTGCGACACGGACGTGAATCTCCGGTAGCCCCCGGCGGCGATGTGCCAGCAGACGAGGTTCGGACGAAGTTGATAGTGGAGGCACTTGGGGACAGTCACGGTACCCGGGCGCAGCTGGCTGTGCGCTACGGGCTCTCAAATCCCAAGGTGTCTGGTGTCCTGGTGGGTATGGCGGAACTGGATCATCTTTGCCAGGCGTTGGGCGCTCAGGAGATGGGTCCGTTGTCCCAGGACGTTCTGGACGCAATCCACGCTCTTGTGGCGACCGATTTCGGCCGACTCGGCTGATACGACAATCCCGGAGACGCGACAAGGGGTGGCCCGCGCATCAAGCGCTTGCCACCCCCTTTATCCATTCAGATGCGGATGCTCTTTTTAAGAGGCTTTGCCGATCTTGAATAGCGTCGTGCTGCATGTGCCGCACTTGCCCTTCGTCGCCGGGCGACCATTTTTCATGGTTACCTGTTCGGCAGCGTTCATCTCTCGCATTGTTCGACACTTCATGCAGTAGGCGTCCATGAGGTTCCTCCAAAATTGACTTTTGTTCGGCGGTCATCCACCGAAGCTACCTAGCTTTAAGGTAACACCACATTCCCAAAGCTGAAGTAGCTTTGGGCAGGGAACGGCTGGGAAAAGGGACTAAAAAGGCCCCTGTTCTGGGGCTATCGTCTCCAGTTTTTACGATTGGAGGGGGGGTGAAACGACAGTGCCCACAAAATCGGCCTGAGAATTACGTTGACCCTAATCGTACGAGACGGGGGTACACGCTGGGGGAATTTATACGATTGGATCCATCGTAGATTATCGGAAACCGATTAGATGCGGCATCGAGCCGCCTGTGGCAAGTGCCTGAGACGCTCATAATTTCACGATAAGAACTAGAGGAAAGCCGTAAGGCAAGGGGGGATCACAAATGCCGTTGGTCAACCTGGGTAGTGCAACGCTTGATTACGAAATGGAGGGGCAGGGCCCCGTGATCTTGTTTGCACACGGGGCCGGTGGGAATCGTCTTTCATGGTGGCAGCAGGTTCCGTATTTCATGGACAGGTACAGCTGCGTCACCTTCAGCCACCCTGGATATGGTCGTTCCAGCTGGATTGGCGATGTCTCTGATCGGATCAACTACTCAGATGTACTTCTGAAATTGATGGATCATCTTGAGATAGAGCGGGCTGTGCTGGTTGCGCAGTCCATGGGCGGATGGACATGTCTCCCGATTGCGGTCCGATTGCCTGAACGCGTGGCGGCGCTTTTCATGGCTTCTACGCCGGGCAACTTGCGCACACCCGAGATCAATCAGGCTCGTGAGGCAAATCGTGAGAGGTTGGAGGAGCTAAGACAGTCGTGGGAGGAACGGTCTAACGGAAGCTTCAATCCAGCTCTCGGAGAGCGTTGTTACACTGAGCAACCTGGGATGCACTATCTCTACTCCGCTATCCAAGGCTTGAACCAGCCGAGAGCATCGAGACTTGGAATAGATATTACTCCCGAAGAGCTGTCCTGTTACCTGACACCGACGATGTACATAACAGGTACGGAAGACGTTGTACTACCATCTTCGGTGATAGCGGCGGCGGCGGCAGTTACGCCCGGAGCCCATTTTGAGCGAGTGCCAGAAACCGGGCATTCGATCTACTTCGAGCGGCCAGACGTGTTCAATTCACTGCTGTCTTCTTTTCTGAGCACCGTATACCCGACCTGAACTTGGACTATAGATGTCCTAGTCAACTCCTTTAGTCTTTCCCGGACTCGTATCGTCGAAGAGTGTGGGACATGTGATCCAACCCCGTCTCAGATCAGTTGTACTGCACAGTCAAACGTGAGAATGGCCGATTATTGAGTGATTAAATCGCCTGTACTCTACTGATCAGATCTATTAACCGAGCCTCGTCTTCTGGTGTATCGGATGGGGCATCAAACGAAACTCGGGTCGCATAATCCATTCGTTTTGTCAGCACATCGGGCAAATTTTCATAGGTTGATGTGACTGCGAACTCACGCACAACATCCAACGATACCGATTCCACCATTCGCTCCCACTCACCCTTGACCGACATGTCGTGGAGCATTAGCCCGAGTTCACCCAATCCATGTGTGTCGAAAACGTTCATGTACGTCCGAGTAGACCCGTAAAAAGAGATCGGTTGACGAAGTTCGAGGAGCTTTTGCTCGATTTCGGAATCATCTTTCCCAAGAGCCATCATGCCACCCCCGGACACTTCGATCTCTGAGAGATCCCGACCGGCCTGCTCGGCTCCTCGCGCCAGTTCGGGAAGTGTGACTTCTCTGACATACTTCTCGGTCGTGAAGCTGTGGAGAAAAAGTCCATCAGCGACACGTCCAGCGACACGGGTCATAGCCGGTCCCACAGCGGAAATGAATACCTTTGGTGGCGGGACATCTATTGGCCCCATGTTGAAGGCGGGTGGGCATAGTGTGAAGTTGTAAAAGCGTCCCTCAAATTCCGGCTTCGCACCGGTCTGGAACGTGTCCCACACCGCTCGCATCATGCGAATGTACTCCTCCATTCGAGTGGCAGGAGCCTCCCACATTCCGGAACTGAACCGACGCTCGTTGTGGCCCTTGACCTGTGTTCCAAGTCCGATCATGACTCGGCCACCGGTCAGTTTTTGCAATTCCCAGGCCATCTGCGCCATCACGAACGGGCTACGCGGGAAGGCGATGATGATTGAGGTGCCGATCTCCGCCCGCGTGCTGATGTGTGCCGCAAGGGTCCACCGCGTAGTCGCCTCGTACTTCGTCTCCGAAGTGGTGATAGCGTCGTAACCGAGACGCTCAGCGCGTTCGACCTCGGATGGAACGTCCGACAGTAGACCGGCGCCAAATCGACCTGAGACTTTCAATTAATCCCTCCCTCAATTATTGCTGGGTATTTAAGCATCGTCTCAATACCCTGGTGTTGCACACTTGTCGTGGCCGACATGACGTGACGGTCGGGAATTGGATCATTGACGATGGACGGGGCTCGCCCTGTTGGGGATCGGCAGATTCTAACCGGCAAAGACCATTTAGGTATCAGCCGGTTACACTCTCCTCACAGGAACCGGGTCCAGCGCAATCGGTACGACGCCAGAATACGCCACGGTTTTCGGCCGTAGATGGTGAGTTTAATGACTGTTCGTGCATATCAACTGGTCGACACAGCACCCGGTAGCGATGTGTCGGCGCTAATCGATGCATTGAGCGCGATCAATGGAACGAACAGGGTGGACGCCGTCACTGGCCCGCATGACATCATCTGTACGGTTCAGGTCGATGAACTGGCCAATCTCGCCAGCTATCAGACTAAGGTCCACAACGTGTCGGGCGTGACGCGCACTATGACCTGTGTCGTTCTACAGGGCTGATTCTGATCAGAGGGCGATTTAATGAAGATCAACGAATATACCGAAAACGCACTTCAACGCGTTCACGATTTTATGGCTCTGGCGTTTGCAGATCTCACCCCGGAACAACTTTGGTATCGCCCGGCGGTGGAAGCGAACTCGATTGCTTGGGTCGGCTGGCATCTAACCCGAGGACTGGACCGCCGCGTATCAGATATGGATCGCGGGGAGCAGACCTGGATAGAGGGCCGGTGGTACGAAAAATATGGGCTTCCTGCGAATCCAAAAGATTACGGTATGGGGCACACTTCGGATCAGGTTGACGCGGTTCGGCCGCCGGGATCAGATGTGATCCTTGGCTATTATGATGCCGTGTTTCGGCGGACTTTGAAGTTCCTGGCTACGCCTGAGGCGGATAACCATGATCGTGTGCTTGATGATTCCGGCAACACGCTCGCCGAAGAGATGGTCGGTATGGCGACCGGAAACCTGCAACATATAGGACAGGTCGGATATATCCGAGGGCTAATCGAAGGACGACGCTGGTTTCCACGATAGGGCCACCATAATCGCCGTACATGTCAGGATCCCAAGTTTACCGGAGCGAGGATATCGTCCAACTCCAACATGTCTGACTCGCTGAGTTGCCAGTCTGCCGCGCTCGCGTTGTGCAGCACCTGTTCCGCCGTTTTCGCTCCCGCAATGCACGACGCCATGGACGGGTGGGCAAGGATCCAAGCGATCGCAAGTTGAACTAGATCATGGCCGTGATCGGCGGCCCAGATTTGAAGTTCTGGAACGATCTCCCATGCGCGTTCGGCGCGTCCCTCACGGAAAACGAAATGGTCACTTCGTTCGTCTTCGACCGGAAATTGGTGTCCCGGCTTGTACTTCCCGGTGAGAATTCCTTTGGCGAGCGGGGAGTGAGCCATAACACCGATGCCGAGTTCAATGCACGCAGGTAGAACCGAATCCTCTGCGCCTCTGAACAACATGTTGTAACGGGGTTGGGAACTGTTGATCGGTCCGTGTGCTGCGGCCTCACGGTGTTGCTCACCCGAAAAGTTGGAGACTCCGATGTACCTGATCTTGCCCTGCTCCTGAAGTTTTAAAAGTTCGTCCATCGTGCCCTGGATCGGCCACCGGGGATTAGGAGAATGGAGCTGGTACAGGTCTACGTAGTCGGTGCCAAGCGAGGTCAGACTGTTCTCGATTGCCTGTTTAATGTGTTCAGGCGAGTGGTCTCCCGACAACTTGGTAGCTAGAAATGCTTCATGGCGGCGTCCTTGCAATCCCTTACCGAGTACGGATTCACTCGTCCGATATCCCTCTGCGGTGTCGATGAATGTCATTCCAACATCGAGAGCCGCGTGGATCGCGGCAATCGCCTGTTCGTCAGGAATGGCCCCCATGCCACCCCCAAGCGGCCATGCTCCGAGGCAAACAACTGAGACCTCAGGGCCGTTAGTTCCAAGCGGTCGGGTGTCCAATAACGCCTCCAGTGCCGTTTTCCGTACCTGAGAGACTAGCCTAGATCAATCGCCCAATGCGGGATAAATGTGGAGTCGAACCGCATCCACTCGCGGCTCTTGATTCAGGAATTTAATCGGTTACGGACGAAGCGATACTCATCGACACGGTTGATAACTGCCCGGGATTCGACAAGTATCCGCTTTTGGTTTGCAACGATCATGCACCCCTTGGGGATCATTGCTGCGGCGACCGGGATCGCACATTAACAAGCACTGCCAGTCAGCCGAGATCCTCCGGTTAGTACTCGATCATGCCCATAAGCTCAGAGCCACGCCTACGGTGATGTTGCGAGAGCGCCGGTACTGATCTCATTCACCTAACGTTTGACGAACACGATCTCGGTCACACTGCCGCTCTCGGAAGTCAATTCTGGATTGAACACGTGCCCTTCTGGATGCGAAAATCCGGCAAGCAAATTTAATGCAGAATCGGCAGAGCCTGCTGCTTCAGTGTTGGTGACCAGATGACGTATCAGTGCCCCTTTCAGCAACTTGGACCGGTGGTTAACGGTCTTTAGTTCACCGACGGCGTTCCGCTCAAGAAACTTGACCGTGAATCGGGTTTGGTACCGGACCTTTGATGAATCCCATGCGGCGCTGTGTTCGATTGGAAGCAAGTCCCAGATGACGCTATCTTGCGCTGACTCCGCCAGGGATTTCGTGAGCGCACTTTTCCAGACTGCGGCGCAGGTTTTGCCGCGTAGTAGCTTGGCGCCCATCTTCAACTTGTACGCGGGGATCATGTCGAAGGGCCGGACTATGCCAAACAGGCCTGACATGATGATCACCGAGTTCCCAAACACTTCTCTGGCGTCGCCATCAAGCGATTGGTGGTCGATAGCGTCGTACATTACCCCTGTGTAACGCTCGATAGCCGGGAGGGTAGGAGCCGTGTCCAGTTCGGCGTTTTCCGCCATTGCTTTTTCGAGCGCCGGTCCCTTGACGCCGAGAAGCGCCCGTGACGATCTGGGTCGCTCACTCAATTTCACAATGGCCTTACTGAACATGGCACGTGTCGGGTTGAGCTCTTCGAACGATAGAGAGTCGAGATCAAGAGGCGCACCTTCACCGCCGGAAGCTTTGCCTTCCGAAGGTGGGAGAAGGATCAGTGGTGAGGAAGCTATCGCCGAGATTCCGTTCGCTTATTAGTTATGCGCCAAGTGTGACCTACCTCAAACCGTTGCGCCAGTGCGGTGTCGATTTGCGGATTGAGGAGGTATGTCGTGGATACGGGCCTTAAGCTGTCTATGGTGCTATGCCCGTGGCGTGGCACCAGAAGAATGATGCGAACGCCCCGGGAGTAGCGGCCCAGTCCGCCCACGCCTGGCGCATGCACTCTATCTCGTACGCACTCGCCCAGCCCTGCTCTTGGACCCCTGCAACAAGCTCCGTATTACCTAGGACCGAGTACATGTAGCTGACGCCCTCGGCGGTTCCGGTATCCGTACCGTGTGACTCGGCCTTTGCGTCGGCGTTCACATCCAGAAACCCGGCCGATAATAAAAGTTCGCGCAGGCGTCGACCGACGTTCGGATGTCCGCCTCGGTGCCGTTGCCAACGATTCCTTAACTCGATCGAATCCCGCAGCGCCGTGGTATCCGGATGTAAGAGAGCAACGCCCCAGTCAGGGCTTCGAACGCCGATTACACCACCCGATTTTAAAACTCTCAGCAGCTCCGCAATACCAACGTCCGGGTCTGACAAGTGCTCAATCAGGCCGTTCGCGAAGACCGCGTCGAAATGGCCGTCTTCAAACGGAAGTTTCGCCACATCAGCGACCTGGTATGAGATGTTTTCTGCCCTCGCACCACGCCTATCCCTGGACGCTGTTTCGATCCTTGTCGAATCCAGGTCTATGCCGACAACCTCACCCGGGGCTACTTGCATTGCCAGGCCGTAGGTGATCGATCCGGGACCACAGCCTGCATCTAGAATGGTCATTCTTGGCTTAAGGAACGGCAGAAAAAAAGCCGCCTCTCGCTCGGCATCACGTAACCGGAAGCGCCGGGTTTCCTCGGCTTGTGCGCCGGTCTTATCGGAGCTCCCAAAACTCACGGCGTGCCTCTTGATAAGTCCAGTTCAAAACCCCATTCAGGGCTGTTGTCAGGATCGTCCAACACTCGGTCGCCCACCACGGTAAATCCCATCTTTTTATACATCTCGTGAGCATCATTGAACCGCTTGTCAGACCATGCGATAGCCTTCGGATGGCCGGTGTTTCTCGCCCAGTTTAGAAAATGGTCCGTCATGAGGCGACCATACCCGCGTCCGCGGTGCTCTCTGTGTAGATACAGCCGTTCGATCTCCGCTTCGGCGCCGCGATCCAGTGCGCAGACAGTACCGATAACGTAATTATCCAGTACAAGCACCGAGAAAAAGCCACCGGTGTCGATGTAGGTTTCTTGAATCGTATACAGGTCACGATGATAATCGTTTGGATCCCATGTCAGCCGGTACTCGTCGTACACCGCCTTGATCACGGCGGCGATCCCGGGCTGCCACCGGTCTTCGTACGGCAGTAGTTGGGGCATGTCTACTGGAGGACTCATTTCAGGTCCTGATTTCTGGATTGGCTGACTTGATTCACACGGATTAGTCCGTTTCCCACTGAGCGATCGACTTGTATTAGGAACCAATCTACTCTTTCGGTTATCGGGACGGCGTATTTCCGGAACCCGTTCGGTGAAATTACTACGGGAGATGGTGAAGGGGCGTATTGTGTCCTGTGCGTTGAGTCGCCGGTTTCGCTTTTGTCTTTTCTAGGAGCATTCGCGGCGGCTTTTTTTTCTTTAGTCACACGGTGGCATGGTGACTTCAAGCAACGAAGAACCCAACACGGACGATCAACCTCAGGATATCGAGCAAGAGTCGGTATTGCAGGAAGATTCCGGCGAACAGTTGGCCGTGCTGCAGCTCATGCGGATTACCGATTTTCGGTATCTTTTCCTAGCGAACATGATGCTGTTCATGGCGTTCCAGATGCGGAATGTAGTGCAGTCATGGCTCGCGCTTGAATTAACTGATTCACAGGCTTGGGTCGGTGTGATTAATGGATCGCCTGCAATTGCCATAATCTTGCTGGGCCTCGTTGGGGGTGTGGCGTCAGATCGTTGGCCCAAGAGGGACATACTGCTGTGGGTGAGGCTAGGGCTAGGGCTGGTTAATGTTGTGGTTGGTTACCTAGTTGTTATCGACGCGATTTCTATCTGGCATTTGCTTTTTCTCTCGATTGCGCAAGGTGGTGCCATAGCCTTCGGTATGCCAGCCACTCAGACAATAGTCCAGGACATAGTTGGCCGTCGGAGACTGCTCTCGGCAGTATCACTTAACCAGTCTCTGGCTACCGTCGGAGGGATCGCTGGTCCTGCGGCGGGTGGTGCTTTGTTGGGTGTGATGGGGGTAGCGCCGGTGTACTTCGTGATAACTGTGATTTACGTACCGGTGATTTACGCCACATGGAAGATCAGGACACGTACACGTACGGAACGCTTGCCGGGGTCGAATCCGTGGACCGATATAAAAGAGGCACTTACTTACGTAAAGTCGTCTCCTCCGTTACGAATTTTGGTCACCCTGAATGCCCTAGGGTTGATCGCTGGATTTATCTTTCCGATTATTCCGGTCTATGCTCGTGACGTCCTCGAAGTCGGGGAGTCGGGATTCGGAATTCTGATGGCTTCGTTCGGAATCGGGGGGTTTGTTGGGGGTTTGGGATTGGCCTTCCTTGGAGACGTTAAACACAAAGGTTGGCTGTTGATCCTTGCGGTTACTATCTGGGATCCTGTAGCTATTCTTTTCGGGTTCTCGCGGGATTTTTACTTCTCTGCAGTTTTGTTGTTTTTGTTTGGGATCGCCGCATCTTTCTACATTTCGACCGTAGCTACTTTGTTCCAGACGTATGCACCTGAGCATCTGAGGGGCAAGATCATGGCAGTATTCGGACTGACTTTGCAGCTCTTCCCGTTGGGCTGGATGCTGGGTGGGTTTACCGCCGAGGAGTTTGGCGCCGAAACAGCATTGATAATTGGTAACGGGTTCTCGTTCATCGTTACTGTCGTGATGTTCGCGCGTTCCAAGTCGTTCCGAGAACTCAGGTAAAGACTATTAAACCTCAGCACCCTCGAAGCGCGCGATCTCTGTGTATCCATCTTCGTCAATTGACCACGCGAATAGCGCTGCTTCCACCACTCGCTGGTTATCTAGCCCGATCACGAGTTGCTGGACGGGATAGGTAGGACCTCCGCCCCATTCGGGCGGATTGGTGGCTACGGTTCGGTCCGTGTCGGACAAGTATGCGCGACCGTTAGGGTGTGAGTGATAGATAACGAGTGGTGGTATGTCTCCGTCAAGATCATGGTTGAGCGCCATAAGGTCTTCGCCCTCGATCACATACGCGGTCTCCGCCGGCCGGCCTGCTGCCGTTGGGTGATTGCCGGAGGCCTGCTGATTCGCGCATGTGCGTACGGTCGTGACCGGGCCCTCCGAAGGTCCCGCCAACCAGCCACAGCACTCTGCGGGATAGGCGGATCGCGCCTCGGCGTAGGCGAGCATCAAGATGTCGCGGTCGATATGGATCGGCTCAGGAGCACTCATCCAAATACCGCCCCACCATCGAGATATACCGTCTCACCCGTCATGTAATCGGCTGCGTCCGAAAGCATGAAATGTGTCAGAAGACCGACCTCTCGCAACCGGCCCGGCCGACGCAGTGGGATTTTCCCGGAGGCCGCTCGTTCTGCGGCGCGTTCCACAGCCTCGGGTGAAGTAACTGCGTCGGGGAACACGCCTGGAGCTATGGCATTCACATTTACGCCGTATGGTGCCCACTCAAGCGCCAATGCCTGGGTCATACGCGTCAGCCCAGCTTTGGCGGCCGCGTATGCGACTGAGTTCGCTCCGCCGCGCGCCGCGGCGTATCCAGCAATGTTGACAACGCGTCCAGAACGCTGCTTGAGAAAGTGGTCGCCTGCGGCACGACAACCTACAAACGCTTCTGTCAGGTTCACATCAAGGATAAAGCGCCACTCCTCGTCGCTGAGCGGCCCGACCGCGCTATCACCATTTGGCAATGGAACGATCGGCTTAGAGATGGCATCGCCGACACAGTTGACCAGTCCATCCAATCGGCCAAAGCGGGACAAGGCTTGTTCCACAACCCCGGACATGTCTTCGCCGCATGTGGCGTCGGCGGCCATGAACTCGATCGGGTGCCCGGCGTCTGCAAGTTCGGAGGCTACCTCGGACATGTACGTCTCCGTCAGGGCGGTAGCGAGTACGTTCACACCTGACTCCGCGAGTACGCGAGCGATGCCCTTGCCAATACCGCGTCCGGCTCCAGCGACGATCACGGCACGACCCGTTAGATCGAACTCACGCGGTGTCTGATTGCTGTATTCAGTCATGGTGGGTGGATCCTTGGAATAATTGCAGAAGATCGTTACGTGAGCGAGTTGCTGAACACACCATTGAGACGGGAAAAGGTGCAGGACGAAGGGAAACTCTGTTGTGCTAATACGTTTGAATGTGCGGTGACCTGACTCCCACATTCCGGTGGGGGCATAGTCTCCCTAAATTCCCGCGGCGTGTTTGAACTTCTCGAGTCGCTCGATGTGTGCGTCCGCGCCGGAGAGGCCCTGTCCCATAGTGTTGATGTCCAGGTAGTCGGCATTAATTTCGCTCCATGATTTCACGGCGTCGGGCCATGAGTCCTCGATCGCAAGATCGGCCGTAAGACGCCCATTGATACCTATATGCGAACCTTCTCTACCCGCTTCTTTAGCGTACGCATACAGCTTGTCTAGCTCCTTCAATCCAGATTCATCTGGCTGCCACATCGGCATCCAGCCGTCGGCTATGCGGGCGATCCGTTTGACCACAATATCTGCACCGCCACCCAACCATATTGGAATCGGCTGCTGGATCGGCAATGGATTTATTCCGGCGTCCGGGACCGTGTGCCAGCGACCTTCAAAGTTAACGCTCTCTTTGGTCCAGAGCGCTCGCATCAGAGCGATCTGTTCTTCTGACCGCGCACCCCGGTTGGTGAACTCCGTCCCGAGAGATTCGTACTCGACGTCGTTCCAGCCGATACCGATTCCCATGCGGAATCGACCATCGGACAGTACATCCAGAGCCGCCGCTTGTTTGGCGACGAGAACCGTCTGGCGTTGCGGAAGGATCACTACCCCAGTGGCGAACTCTAATTTCTCTGTCATCCCTGCCATAAAGGAGAACAGCACAAATGGTTCATGAAACGCTGTTTCAAGAGAGTACGGGCCCTTCCAATCTGGCCGATTGGCCAGATTGGCACCGATTACATGATCGTAAGCGAGGACGTGTGTATACCCCATCTGCTCCACAGCCTGGGTGTATGCGCGAACGCCGCTGGCGTCCGGTCCAATTTCGGTTTGAGGGAAAACGACGCCGATCTTCATTTTTACGAACGCTCCGTTGCAATTAGGGGTCGACTGCCGATGCGCCGACATTCGAGGGAGCAAATGTAACAGCGGATTGGCTTGAGTTACGTGTGGGGGTTGATCGTGCAGATCGGTCCGATGGAGACACGGCTTCACATCCGTGAAGTTGCATCCGATCTCGATTCCACTTTGGCTATATCACAAGAATTGGACGGGATTTTGAATGATTCGGCCGTCGCTGATGTCATCTGAGGGGATGATGGTATTCGATCTGTGAGCGATCTCGCACTAGAGTTGGTGGCGACGGTAAATTGGCTATGACATTCATACGTCGGGATTAGGATGTCGCCCGCGCTGTGTGCGTGATAGGTGTAGCCAGATGGGAGAACAAGTTTGAGGATCAAGAACTGGAGCCATGTCGGCATTGTGGTTGATGACCTAGAAATGATGACCGATTTCTACATCAACACCATTGGGTTAGAGCGGCTGCACGAGATAGACGCCAGACCACAGCGCGATGGAGATCACACAGGTGTTCCAGACGTTCATCGAACGCTGCGATTTGTGGGTATTCCCGGTGACCATGAGATTGAGCTCATCTACTTCATAGATCCACCGGCCACCGATGGCCACGTGGGGGTCCATAAGTTTGGCTCTACGCATATCTGCTGGGACGTTGAGGACCTCGCATCGGTCTACGAAGAGCTGAAAAACAAGATGAGGTTTGTGACCGAACCAAAGTGGCGAACTCGACCGGACGGCAGCACGGTTGGTCTGGTCTACGGGCAAGACCCGGAAGGTAACTGGCTCGAGTTTACCCAGCGTCCTTGAGGGCGATGCTCGCATACGGCTGGGTTTCGTCTAGGATTGTGGCGCACGGCCTCCGGGCCTTCTTCGAGCGCTCAGGTATAGCGCGTTATCGGATAGAGAATAGAGGAGACCCTCGATGGTCATGAATTTCGACCACACCGGAATTGTGGTCCAAGACCTGGAAAAAATCACCGATTTTTACGTGAACGTTCTAGGCCTCAAGGTTGAGCACGAAATCGATGCTGTCGCCCCGCCGGAAGGTGACCACACCGGATTCCCGGGCGCGCGCCGTACCTTGAGGTTCGTCGGGATCGAGAACAATCACCGCATAGAGCTGGTGAAATATCACAATCCGCCGAGTGAAGAAGGCTACCTTCGAAAGAACCAGTTCGGCGCGATGCACATCTGTTTTCATGTCGAGGATCTGCAGACGATCTTCGATGATCTGACTGCGAAGGGGATTAAGTTCGTCACCGATCCGATTTTCCGGGAGACGCCGGAAGGAACTCGAGGGATCATTTATCTTCAGGACCCCGAGGGTAACTGGCTCGAGTTCATCCAGCCGCCGAAGTAGGCGGCCGGGGAAAATACTGGTACCTGAATAACGGGCCGCTTCGTAACCTGTACAGCGACGGGTACGAACGGTCCGTTTTTATGAAGCCGTCTCCCCGCTTATCTGTTCATTGCAATCGTTGCGCCACCAACTTCGTCCATGACACATCGTTACTTCTTATCCTTTGATTTTCGGGTTGCATTGATGCTTACCGTCGCACTGGCCGTAGTTCTTGTCGCTGCATGTGGTGGCGAAACCGACGAAGCGGCCCCGATCACGGCCAGGACCGGAGTGCCCACCGTCACGGTGTTCTCCATCTCACCTGAAGAAGCCGAGGTCCGGCTGCAACTGCGGAACCTGTTCACACGGCAGGAGGGCATCGAGATAACGGCGATACGGCAGGCCGCCGATACCGGTAACCCCGGCTTCATCGCTCCGATCGTGGACCTCGCCGCCGCTGGTTTTGCCAACGAGGAGCGGGCAGCTATAGCCGATGCACTGACCCGGCTTACGGGTCAAAAGTTTGACCCAACAAGCTTCAATCTCCACGAGGACGCGTATCGGTGGCTCGGGCAGCATCCTGAGATCGAGCCGGTATCAGGATACGCCGCGTGGAAGGGCGATCTCTACAGCGTGATAGACCGTCGGTTTATCGACTTCTTTTACGAAGGCGTCCCGGCAAGCGTTCCGATATCCGGGGCCGTGTGGGGCGGTGTAGGTGTAGACGGGATACCGCCGCTCGACAATCCAGAGTTCACCGCATCCGATGGAGCGACATACTTGGAGTTGGACGAGCCTGTATTCGGGGTCAGCATCAATGGCGACGCACGAGCCTACCCGTTACGAATTCTGGCGTGGCATGAGTTATCGAACGACGTGGTGGGCGGCAAGCCCGTCGCCCTCGTCTACTGAACTCTCTGCGGAATGGGCGTCCTGTACGATGCCGAGCTTGATGGTCAGGTCCAGAATATCGGCACGTCTGGGTTCCTGTATCAGAGCAACAAGCTCATGTACGACTCAGGTAGCCGGACGCTCTGGCACTCGCTAACGGGGGCCCCGGTCATCGGCAAACTGGCGCTGAGCGACCTCAGGTTCAAGCAACTGCCGTTAACGTTAACGACATGGGGCGATTGGCTGGCGAAGAACCCGAAAACCAAGGTTCTGGACATAGATACCGGTTTCGATCGGAATTACCGCAATCTGAACAAGCGCGGCTCGGCTTATTACGACTACTTCAACTCGCCGGACTGGTTGTTCCCGACGTTCCAGACTAACGAGGCTTTGAACCTGAAAGATCGGGTTCTTGCGCTCAACTACGGGAATTCTCCCAAGGCGTACTCCCTTGAGGCCCTCCAGGAAACGCCCGTCGTGAACGACACGCTGGGAGGGCAGCAACTGGTGATTACGTTCAACCCGCTTGCCGAGGCAGCCCGGACGTACGAGCGCGCCGATCACAACTTCACGCCAACGCAGGACCCGGACGTGGTGCTTGATGAGGACGGAGTGCAGTGGCGTGTTCAGGAGACTGGGCTTACGAAATCGGACGGAACCGAGACGCTTGCCAGGCTTCCGGGTCAGGTGTCGTACTGGTTTGGCTGGGTCGCGTTCCACCCAGATACTGAACTATTCGGGAAGATTGCGGCACCAACGCCGTAGGGGCTTCGCTTGCACTGCCCGTCTCAGCGTATCGTGTGCACCAACGCACCATGTTCGTGAGGTGGGGTCGTATATGCCAGATGTGGCGTTCCGAGAGCTTCTTGTCGATTGTTTGGGAGACCCGCGGCCGATGTCCGGCCGACCGACGCTTTACAGATCGTTTTCGTGGGCGCTGGAAGTCAGGGGCATGCAATTGAAACGAACGTTTCCAGCCGGGAGCATCGCCGAAATTCCAGTTCTAGTAACTTCGTAAACCTGGACTATTTCAGGCGCGACTTGTACGCATACCAATTCATGTGCAAATCGGGCAACTGAACGATGAAGACCCGATTGTGACTGCGTTCAACTCCAAGACAACCTTTGGTCCAGACAGTCGGCCTAGTAAAGTCGATAGGTTTACGTTGGAGCGACCCGCTGAAACGGTACCATTAAACTCTAACGATCGGCTAGGAACGTGCTTATAGCGGCCATCGTGTCGTCGTGGTTGTCCTCGAAGACGTTGTGACCGGCCTTGGCGATCCTGACGGATGTGGCGTCCGTCATCCCGGTAGTGAGTCTTTTCTCCGATTCATCGGTGACTAACCGGCTGTTGCCGCCGAGCACGAAGAGGGTCCGTGTCTTCACCGACAGGTAGCGTTCCCACATCTCATCCTCGGAGAGTCGTACGATCAGATCCCTGGATGTTCGGATTCGCGGATCTTCGCGCCAGACCACCCGTCCGTCCCGATCAACAAGGCGTGCATCCAGACGCCGTTCGACCGCGTCGTCCGAAATGTTTGGTAGGGCATGGGTCTGCCAGGCACGCGCTGCGGCCATACTCGGGAAGTCCTGAGATAACGACGCCAACTGGCGTTCGAACTCGATCGCCGATCCAGCGCGCATCACAGGACCGGAGTCGATAACGACCAGCGACTCCACCAGAGCCGGGTATGCTGCGGCCAGAGCTATCGCTACCCCACCACCCATCGAATGCCCGATCACTGAGGCTTTCTCAAGGCGCAAAGCCTCGTAAAGTCCGAGCACATCAGAGACGTACGCTTCCGTCGAGTAGTCGCCTTCAGGAGACCAATCGGTCTGGGATCGCCCCCGGAAATCGACCGATCGCACGTGGTACGTCTCCGCCAGTGCCATGGCTATGTCATGCCATACAGCGCCGGTGCTCCAGATGCCATGCAGAAGGATCACCGGTGGATTGTCGGATGAACCGTACTCAAGGTACGAGTATTCAAGGCTGTTGATTGTGACTGTCTTGCGGTGTGAATCGACTTCGGTGATTGGTAGGGTAGCGAATGCCATTAACGGTCCTTTTTGCCCTCTCTCCTGGTGAACAGGGCAAGTGTTTCAAAGGGTGAGGGCCCCCTCCCATTTTAGGAGAGGGGACCTGTTACCCAGCTGGCGGCGCCACAACTACGTCGTCGTAACTGTGGCGTTTGGTGATCAAATTACTGTGAAGGAACACATCTAGCGCCGTCTCGTAGCTACTGCGCGATATTTCCACCGCCGGGTTCCAGCAGCCGAGGCCCTGGTAGAACCGAATGGTTTGGGCTAACACTGACTGGTCTATTCCCGGAAAGAACCCTGCCTCTTTGTCTGCGATTTCTTCAGCGGGAGCGTCGTTCACCCACTGACGCGACTTTTTGTATGCTCGTATGAACGCGTTGGCGAGGTCGGAAGCAACGAACTCCCGAGTTCCCTGGATGCTCGAGAACGCAACCGGCCCAACGGCCTCACCCACAGATGCAACGACATAGCCCAAGCCGTCAGCCTCGAGTTGCTGTGGAGCGGGTCCCTGCTGGTGAACGTATTGCCCTTTTCCGGATCGGAATGCGGCGTCTATCTCTCCCGTTGACCCGGCATCTATGGCATTCAGCGATTCGTAATCAACGCCCATCTTGTGAACGCCCCACTTGAACATCGCCAAGGGTTGACCACCGTGGTCGGCGAGAACGTCTGCACCTGCTAGTTTGTTCCATGTGAAGTTCGGATCTGGCTCACGGGCAGCAATAAAAAACCCGTCGCGTTCATTGATCTGTGCAAAATGCACTATCGGTGGGGCCTTCCCTTGTTCGAGATAACTCCAACTCGCCGACACTGCGCCCTGACAAACTTCAAGCTGCCCGGTAGCTAGCATTTCCGGGGATGATTTTCCTGGTGGGACCTCTCCGCCGTAATGCGGGTCTAATCCCTCTTCCGCAAGGAATCCACCTGCGACAGTTCCTAGTAGTGGGGAGTAGAAGGCCGAGTGACGATTGAGCATTATCCGAAATCGGGTCATCGATATTCCTCATCATTCGTTCGACAAACGGCGTTCGTCTAATTAATTGGTGGTAATCAGGAGATGCTACGTCGGTAGTACTGCAGGCTTAGAGCGGCTTCCGCGTCTGAAAAACCCTCGTATGGCGGGAGCAATCTCCGTGGGAACGACTGATCTGTCAGCCAGACAAGAAGTTTGTCGTATGCACCATCGATCATCTTACGGTTTAAGTGTCCGAAGAGACCATCATGGTGGCGGTTGAATGTTTCGGCAATCTCCAGAGTGCGGGCCACGTCGCCATTAGATCCCGCGGCAAAGTACTCTTTGGTCAGATCCGGATAGACCCCCTGCATGGCGCACAGCAACGAACATTCGCCAAACTGTGACGCGTATCCGTAGGTCGCCTGCAGCATGAAGTGTTGCATGTCTGGCGCTTTCTGCATCCAACTTCTGATAAGCGCCATGTCGGTTGAGCCCTGTTTCGCAGCAACCAGATTGGGAACCTTATCAAGGATCATCCGGTAGTCATCACCATCTAGGATTCTTTTAGTTCTCACCAGGTTGTAGTGCAGGAACTCGGAGTCAGGATAGGCACCGCAGACCGTTTTGAAAAAGTTCATCATTTCTGTGTCGCTAACAGCCTGCCACGAAGGTAGCGATATTTGGAACGATCGCACGCCGAGATCATGGGCATACCCGATGCGGTCTATTACCTCTTCTGTGGCCAGCGAAATCACTCCGACCTGCATGCCGATCCCGGTGTTGCGCATAGAATCTACGAAAACGTCAACGACATGCTTGAAGCGATCGTTACTCATTGCATAACCCTCGCCGGCTGTTCCCATTACGTATAACTGGTGGGCGCCAAGGGTGGATAGTCGAGCAAGCAACCTTCTGAAGGACACTTCATCGAGCGTCCAATCCGCATTCCATGGGATATCCACAGCCCCAAGCATGCCCTGTTTCGTGCGCGTGGAGATCCTTTGATTGTTGACAGAGAGGGTCCGCGCCATAGGGTAATGCTCCTTACGTTGATGCCCTTGTTAGATCCTGAGAAGGCTGGATCTGTTGACTACGTTCTTCTTCAGTGGTTAATCACTACGCGGATAGCACCGGACTTGCTTTTACGGTCAGCTGCCTCGAACGCGTCTGCGATCTTCGACTGAGGGAATCTGTGCGTGATTATTGGACCGGCAATGAGTCTGTCGGATGCCAGAAGGTCAAGGGCAGTCTGGTACTCCGAAATACCTTGCCAACTTGAATAGCTGTTGGACCAAGTTAGTACGAGTTCCTTCGCCATTCCTTGTGCTTGAGAGTCCAACGTTTGTGCCTGCGTGAATAATCCGACCACACTCACATTGCCACCCCGGCGTGTCATGGTCATGCATTGTGTGATCAGTTGTGACTCGCCGCCTACCGTCTCGAACACGACCTCTGCGCCCTCACCCTGGGTTCTATCAATTACGCCCTGAACTGGATCTTCCTCAGCGTTAACGATTATTTCGTCGGCCGCTCCAACATCGATAGCAGTCTGAAGAGGTTCAGGACGTGTTCCGATCATTATGATGTGGCCTGCACCGTAGGCTTTAGCGATCTGGCCCAGCGTGAGCGCGATGGCACCGGCGCCAACAATGACAACACTCCCGCCCACCGGCACGGGTGTCCGATTCACTGCGTGCACGCCACATGCATAGCAGTCGAGGAGGGCAGCTTCATCGAACGATACATGGTCGGGCAAGTGGAAGCAGTTGCTTGCCAGCGTAACGTCGTGACTGGAGAAGCCGTGGCTGCTGTGGCGCGCGCCGTGCACGATGCCGCGATCCGGGCAGATGTGATAATCGCCACGCAGACATTCCCGGCAATGACCGCAGCCCACGAGATGCTCGGCCTCGATGCCTACGCGGTCGCCGACGGAGAGATTCACGACACCCGCTCCAAGCCCCTCGACAACACCCGCCAACTCATGCCCCTGCTCCCATGGCACGTCGTTTGTGGATGGACGGTTGCCGCGGTAGTTGTGTAGATCGGATCCACATACGCCGGCCGATTTGATACCGATCACGACTTCCCCCGGTCCGGGTTCCGGGGTGGACCTGTCCTCGATCCGAATGTCTTTCTCGCCGTAGAAAAGTGCGGCTTTCATTATTGATTCCTCACGATTCAAATGTGCAGGCGAGGGCTTCTTTGGCCATACCCTTCGCTGGCGTGGCCCTGTGGTGAGTGCCGGGCCTCTGGCAATACGCCCGGTCCGGCGATCACGAGTCTAAGACAGCTCAGCCGCCTTCATCTTCTCGATCATCGCGAAGTCGATCTCTGCGCCGATGCCAATCTTGTCCGAAGCGTGCGCCATGCCGTTTGAGTCGACTTCGATATCTTCCGAGATGCCGTACTTCTGTGCGGCGTCCGGGAGCAGGACTTCGAGGAACTCGCAGTTCTTCATCGCCATGATCACGTGAAGTTGGGCGATGTTGTTGAGCGAGTTACCTCCGTGGTGCATCTCGAAATTCAGGTGGAAAGCCTCCGCCATGTGCGCCGCCTTGATGAGCGGGGTTATACCGCCCTTCACCTGGATATCTCCACGCAGGTAGTCGGTCGCACCGTACTGAAGCCACGGTGCAAATGCCGTGAATCCTCCACCTGGGGCGTACTCGGTCGCCATCAAAGGGATATCAAGATTCTTACGCAGCTTTACGTAACCGCCGAGATCGTCCTCCGGGAGTGGGTCTTCGTACCAGTAGTAGTCCAATTCCTCGATCGCTTTACCAACACGCAGCGCCCACGGATAGTCATACGACCACATCGAGTCCAGCATCAGCGTGAAGTCCGATCCCGCGACGTCCCGAACGGCGGCGCAGACTTCGATGTCGTAGGCCGGTACCCGTGGGGGGTGAATCTTGTACGCCGTCCAGCCACGCTCCTTGAAGTGCGCGACCTCGTCCGTGAACAGCTCTAACTTGTCCATCGGCGCCGATGATGCATATGCGGGGACACTGGTGCGGTAGGAGCCGAGCAACTTGTGCAAAGGTAGTCCAGCGGCTTTAGCTCCGAGGTCCCATAGTGCGCAGTCGATAGCGCCGATGGCACGGAAGCTCACCTGTCGGTTGCGTGTCCACAACTCCTGCCAGAGCCGTTCACGGTCCAGCGGATTCTGGCCCATGACCAGGGGCTTGAGATATCGGATTAATCCGGGCGCATCGTCTTCGGCGGTGGCCATAGACGACCCTAGAAAGGCGTGGCCCTGTAGACCCTCGTCTGTAGAGATTGTCACTAGCCCTAGCTGGCTGGTGGACGCATCGCCCTGCCTGCGTGGCGGGATACCTTCCCATTTGAAAAGCTTGATCGTGAGGTCTGTGATCTTCATGTGATTGCCTGTCGTTTGGTCTTCTCTTCCAGTTGGAGAGGGCTAGGGTGAGTGAGGTTCAATGTCCGGGTTCAATCGATATGTTTTTGTTGAATGGCCTGTCGGTGGAGGTCCTTCGGATACGCTCAGAATGACTTTGCACTGAACGCCGACGGGGGCTATTTAGGTCAGAACGGCCGTCTTCATGCGCTCGATCAGCTCAAAATCGATCTTTGCGCCGAGGCCAGGCTCATTGAATGCGTATATCAAGCCGTTTTCATCTGGGTCGATATCCTCGATTAGGCCATACTTCTGCGCGCCAGATGGCAGCAGTACCTCGAAGTACTCGCAGTTCTTGATCGCCATGATCACGTGTGTGTTGGCAACGTTGTTCAGTGAGTTGCCGCCATGGTGGACCTCGTAGTTGAGGTGGAAGCCTTCGGCAAGATGCGCCGTCTTATAGATGGCCGTGATTCCACCTTTTACCGCGACATCGCCGCGCAGGTAGTCGGTTGCCTGCGAGACCAACCACGGGGCGTATGCCGTGAATCCGCCCGGCGAGTGCTCGGTCGCCATGATCGGGATGTCCATGTGCTCCCGTAGCTTGATGTAGTTGTACATGTCATCGTCGGCTAGCGGGTCTTCGTACCAGTAGAAGCCCAAGCGTTCAGCTGCCTTACCGACTGCTAGCGCCTCGTAGTAGTTGTAGGCCCATGTGGAGTCCAACATGATCCGGTAGTCGTCGCCGACCGCCTTCCTGACGGCCTCGCACACTGCAATGTCACCTTGCGCACTGATTGTAGGTGGGTGGATCTTGTACGCCGCCCAGCCATCTGCTTTGTACTGCGCTGCCTGCTCGCCGTAGGCCTCAGGCGAGTCGAGGACTGCTGAGCTTGCGTATGCCGGGACGCTGTCTCGGTATGAGCCGAGAAGCTGGTGGATGGGCAGCCCGGCGATTTTGCCGGCAATGTCCCATAACGCGATGTCCACCGCTCCAATTACCCGAGGAGTGGTGTTGCGGTAGCGCTTTTGAAGATCCTGATACAGCCGCTCACGGTCCAGAGGGTCCTGGCCCATCACGACCGGCTTCAGAAAGTCGATCAAACTCTGGCCATCAAGGTTTGCGCCTCGACTTGCCGATCCCAGGAACGCGTGGCCCTGTATTCCCTGATCGGTGGTGATCGTTACCAGCCCCATCTGGGAGGTGCCGCTGAACTCTTGGCTGAGCTGGCCGTACTTGGTGGCTGGAATGTCGTTCCAGGCGAACAGGGTAAGCGTGACATCCGTGATCTTCATGAGTGGTTCCTATTGTGCTGGGTGGTGTAACCCCACTCCTCGCGGGACAAGAGTTGGGGTGAGGAAGTTACGAGATTTCTTAGCGGCCCCACGCGGTTGTTGCTGCTTGATCCACAACTATCGGTCCATCTCCTTGAAGGTACTTTTTGAGCACATCATCGTGGACCTCGATTCCCAAGCCGGGCGATGTCGGGACGGTGATGTGACTGTCAACCTGATCGAAGATAGGGTCGGTCAGGTTTTCACGGATAGGGTGTGGGGTGCGGTCAAACTCCATTACCGTCTGATTCACGTAAGGTTCGGCCGTGAAAGACGGTGGGTTGGACGGCAGGCACGCCGCTACGTGGAGGGTGGCGGCGAGACTGATACCACTACCCCAGAAGTGCGGATTGAACTGGACTCCGTAGGCGTTGGCCATGTGTCCAACTTTGAACATTTCTGATATTCCGCCGACGTTCACAATGTCTGGTTGGACGATGTCGAAAACATGTTTCGCAAATAGATCGGAGAACTCGTAGCGCGTCTGGCGACTCTCGCCGCCGGAGGTCGGCATCGGCACGTTGTTTCGGACCTGGATATTGGCGTCCAGATCGTACGAGCCACAGGGCTCTTCGAACCATGAAATATCCGCGTCTGCGACACGTCTTCCGAAGTCGATAGCGGTTTTAACGTCGTAGCCTTCGTTGGCGTCGAACATCAAGTGGATGTCTTCGCCGATCACGTCCCGGACATGATAGACGCGGTTCACGTCATCCAGAAATTCCTTGCCTCCGACCTTCATCTTGACCCCAGTAAATCCGGCATCGACGTAGCCACGCGCCTCTGTCGCCATCCGATTCGGGAAGTCGTTCTCAAGGTAGTACAACCCCGTCGCGTAAACGGGTACCCGATCGCGGGAGCCGCCCCCGAGCATCTCGGAAACTGGTCGTCCCGAGACCTTGCCAGCGATGTCCCAGAGAGCCATGTCGAACGCGCTGAGGGCGTTCATGCCCGGGCCTGAGTAGTTGTGGCCTTGGTAGACCTCGGCGTAAATCTTCTGCCATGCACGTTCGGGAAGCGTGGCGTCTTCGCCAATCAACAACGGTGCCAGGGATCTCATAGTTTCGGCCCCGCCGCTTTCGCCCCACCCATACGTCCCATCGTCGGCGATTATCTTGACCGCCGTGGTCGCTCGGGTGGACGTCCATCTCTGTGACCAGCCAAACGGCTCGTTAAGCTCGGCCACAAGTGGATATATCTCTATGCGGTTGATCTTCAATGTTCTGAGTCGGCCCTTCTATTAGTGACCTGTACGTGTCGACGGTGCGGCGTCAGTGTACGCACGACGCGTGGGTGCGCAAGTCGTGGGCGTTTTTTGTAGTTATACAGACGTACAACGCCTGTGGGTTACGTACGATAACCTTGAATTAGTCGAGCACCCTCCGCGCTCCGTATGACGCATCATCCAGCCTTCCCCGCTCGACGTCCGTGATGGACCAGCCGACAGCGCCGATGTTGTCGTCCAGGTGTTCGGCCGTGTCGCCGCCGGTTATTGCGACGCTGACTTCGGGATGTGAGAGCACCCAGTTGGTTGCAGTCTGCGCAACGGTTTTACCGTGGGCGGTAGCGACGTCATGCAGAACATCCAGTACAGCCCGGGTTTTTGCATCCATATGGCTATTAAACGAACTCGCCCGGACGGTTCCGTAAAGTGAACCCGCCGGCGCGGACTCGCCGGGGACGTAGGCGCCCGATAGCAACCCAACGGCGAGTGGGCTGTAAGTCATGACTCCGAAGCCGTGGGACTGCACGGCCGGGAACATTTCCAGTTCAAGGTCACGGTTGAGCAGGTTGTACGGGTTCTGGATGCATATCAGCGGATCGAGTCCGTTTACGTCCTGCGTCCAGAGCGATTTCACGACCTGCCACGCCTGATAGTTGGAGACGCCGATGTAGCGGGTCTTACCCGCCGTCACGAGGTCGTCCATTGCGCGTAGTGTTTCGTCTAATGGAGTCACATCGTCGAATCCGTGGAGGATGTAAACGTCGACGTGATCCGTGTCCAATCGACCCAGCGTACGGTCGATCTCACGCATGATGTGATATCTGGATGCGCCGCGATCGTTGGGCCCATCGCCAATCGGGCTGAATACCTTGGACGAGATGAACAGATCATCGCGGTGTCGTTTTAGGGCGCGCCCGAGAATCTGCTCTGACGTTCCGGCTTCGACGCGGTCGTCCCCCAGCCCGTACACATTGGCGCAGTCGATGAAGTTGATGCCAAGTTCAATGGCACGCTCTATGGCCCGTTCGCCTTCATCGGCGTCCGTTTGGCCGCGAAAGCCGAGTCCCAGCGCCAGCCGTGAAACCTTAACCCCGGCTTTTCCGAAATTGACATATTCCATAGTCATTATTTAAATGTCAGCCCATTTGAAGTTGGCTTCGTATTCCGGCTTGCCGTATATGCCGTGGTCGCCGAGGTTCACTCGGTATAGCTCACCGCCCCGATGTGCGTTGAAGTCGTACCCGGTTGGCTCCAGCCCGCTCGGTGGGTCGCCGGTGCCGTTGTACGCCGTTGTCACGTAGAGATCTCTGAAGTCTTCGCCGCCAAACATCGGGGCCGATGTCTGTGTGGTGGGGAATCTGACGCGTCGTTCTTCAACCCCATCAGGGTCGAACCGAATCACGCAACTACCGCCCCAGTTGGCCGACCAGACGTGATCTTGGGCATCTACTGTCATGCCGTCCGGAATGCCCTCCGAGGCGTCCAGTTTCACGAACTCACGCTTGTTGGTTACAGCACCCGTCTCCACATCGTGGTCGTAGGCGAAGATCGTCCGGATCGGAGAATCGGTGTGGTAAAAGGTCCGGGCGTCTGACGAGAAGCCCATGCCGTTGGATATGCCGACGTCCTCGGCGATCGTCTCCACCCGACCGTCGGTCTCGAATCGGAACAATGCGCCGGGAGCTGCTCCGTCAAAGTAACTGCCGCCGTAGAACTCTCCACGCGGTCCAGCGAAACAATCGTTGAACTGGTACGTCTCGCCGTGGTGAATCCACTGGAAATCGTCGTCAGAGCGCCACAGCATTACGCCCTCCCAGGTGCCGAACACCAGCCCGCCCTGCTTGTTGACGGCGATCCCTCCAACATATTTGCCGTGATGGATCAACTCGTTATCGTCCGTCGATGGATCGTATTTGAACACCCGTCCCGTCCGGATATCAGTCCAGTACAAGACCCCCAGGTGAGGATCCCAACAAGGCCCCTCACCAACCAGCGCGTTTTCCTCGGCAAGCATCTCAATGTTGTAGTCAGGCATTAGGGCCTTCTTTGGACCCCTTTCCACGTGGAAGAGGCTGGGGCTGAGGGCGGACAAACATCAGGAGCACAACGGTCTGTATTCGCAGAAGTGGCTGCTAGTAAAGGTTCCTTGGTTACGTTCGGGTGTCACTTTATGAGAATTGGTTCTACTAAGGTCGTATCGGCGAATTATGTATCTCCCTCTCACAGCCGGAGAGTCCAGGTCGTTACATAGGGTGAGGGAGAAGAATTTATTCACCGCCAACGTAAGTTACTACTTCGCAAGCGTCCCCAGAATTCGGTCGATAACCGCCTTAGGGTCGTTGCACCAGCGCACCACGATCACTACATCGCTCACTGGGTCGATAAACACAACGTTGCCGCCAGCACCCCGTGCAGCAAAGCTGCGCGATGAAGCGAGGTCAGAGATTTCGCCCTCATGATTTAACCACCACAGGTACCCGTATTCCGGCTTGATAGAACACGGTTCCGTCATGGCATACACCCAAGATTCTGAAACGATCTGCTTGTCGTTCCAGCGCCCGCGCCGTGAATAGAGGAGCCCGAACCGGGCGTGGTCAAACGTGTCGATCCACAGTCCGCCGCCCCAGTGGGCGCCGCCGGACACCGACTCAACCTGCTCGCCGTTCAGATCGACCATCGAGGTTTCGTATCCGTGCCATTCCCAACCATCTGACGCGCCAATCGGGTCCATAACGTTGCGCTTCAATACGGCGGGAAGCGGCTCGTCATATATTCTCAACAGTGATAGCGCCGTCCGATTTACTCGAACATCGTTGTACTCCCAGAAGGTGCCCGGCTCCTGGTGAGGAAGAGCGCTGTTATCGGTCCCACCGTTCATGCTGGCGGAACCGCCGACTACCCGGCCGCGATCGACCGTATCCGGTAAACCGAACAGCTCACCTTCCCACTCGTTCGTCTGCTGGAGAAGGTGACGCCATGTAATTTTTGAGTTGTGATCGGAATCGAAGCCGCCGTCTTTGATATAGCCCGAGACACGATCATCCATGCTGTGAATCAGGTCTCTGTCCACGGCCTGTCCCGCCAGCGTCCCGATGTAGCTCTTTGTGCAGCTAAAGGTCACCTCAACGCTGGATGGGTCGCCGTATTCTCCGACGATGTAGCCGCCGCGAATCACCAGTCCAGCAGGAGCGCTCCGCACCTTAAGGGGGCCGAGAACACGGTCGTTCGTGTGGTTTTCGCCCTTAGGTGCTCGATCGTGAAGATCCTTTGGCCAATCGATCTCCGTGGCCTCTGCGAATTTGAGCGCTTCTGAGAGTGCTACTGGATCAAACCCCTGGGTGTCTGGGTCACGACGTTCCCATTCACCTTTGGGTGGGGTGTAGCCGACCACTGGCGTTGACGATGTGCTCATTCGTAAGCTCCTGACTGTTTGCACGGCCTTTAGTTTTCCCGGGTGCCTTGGCTGCGCGTGGTCACTCCGCTTTTCGGGATTATCGCTGAAGATGGCCGTGTTTGGTGGATCATCTCGCGTGGATGCAGTCATAACCTCTCACCCCGTTGATATTCCGCAAGAGGAGAGAGGAGTTTTTTATCCGCCGACTGATGCCCGATCATCGTCATTACGACGCGGGCGGGAATCCGGAAACTCCGGTGAGTTCATTCAAGAGTGGACATCACGGGCATCATGATCGAATTCGCGATCGCCTGGGAATGACCATTCAAGAGTCGGCGAATATTCTCATTATGGCGTCCTCGTGAATGGCCCTCGGCTACGCTCGGGATGACATATCTCCTTGAGGTCGGCAGTTAATGCATGTGTCTTATCCACCACCGACAGTGCGCGATGGGCGCTCAAGGTTGAATTTACTGGTTGACCGCATTGGACGAACGGTTGAACATCGGTTCTCCGGACATTGTCGTCCAACCCCACTGATACGAGAGGCGCCGAAGACCGGTGGAATCGACCGCGATAAAATCAGGAAAACATGACGCTGTAGCGTCGCGTACTGATGGGCATCTGGATTTCTCAGTAATCGTTGACGGGGATTGCAGCGTCATCGGCCGTCTGTATCAGCAGTCTCCACTCAGGGTGTTGTTTCCACGGCCTGAGTCGGGCGAACCGTTCACTGCAGTACTCGTTAATTCTTCGGGCGGAATCGTCGGCGGCGATCGACTTGAGGTGACGCTGGAGGCGACTGAAAGCGCGTCTTTGTTGGTGACCGGACAGGCGGCCGAGAAGGTTTACCGCTCTACCGGTCGGATCGCCGAGGCCAAGACGACGTTGATAGCCGGTCAGGGCTCGTTGGTCGAGTTTCTTCCGCAGGGAACCATTGTTTACGACGGTGCATGTTTCCGGCGGATCACGACGATAAAGGCGTCGCCGGGTTCGCGCGTGATGGCGGGCGAGGTGTTGTCGTTGGGGCGAGTAGAGCGTGGAGAGCGGTTCACGACCGGACTGTTGCACGATGAGTGGCGGGTTCGCGTTGATGAAAGACTGATATGGGCCGACTCGCTACATTTGTCCGACGTCGAAGGGGCTGATAAAAGCGTACGCGGCATCACACCCGTACTGAACTCACGAGCAGGATTTGCCGGGTCTCCTGCATATGCAACTTTTCTTTACGTCGCCCCTGACGCTAACGAACAGCTCAAGTTAACGCGTCGGTTACTCTGCGATACGCCGGACACCGTGCGGTCGGGTGTGACGTCTTTCGACGGTCTCATTGTCGCCCGCTGGCTTGGAGCGAATCCGGCAGACGTCCGCGGCGCTTTCGGGACGTTCTGGGCTCGTTTTCGGGCTGGAGCGATAGGTGCTGCGGAGCGACTTCCCACGATCTGGAATATTTGAGGAACGAGGTATCAGATTGGATCTGACTCCAAGAGAGAAGGACAAGTTGCTCATTTCGATGGCGGCGATGGTGGCGCGCCGACGCCTCGAACGCGGGGTGAAACTCAACTACCCGGAGGCGGTTGCGCTGATCTCAGACTTTGTGGTCGAAGGCGCCCGTGACGGCCGCACTGTCGCCGACCTGATGTCGGCGGCGGCGTTTGTTGTGACGAGGGAACAAGTGATGGGTGGAGTCGCCGAGATAATCGAAGAGGTGCAGGTGGAGGCGACATTCCCAGATGGGACGAAACTCGTCACGGTCCACGAACCTATTCGCGCTGCCGGGTCTTCCGTATGAGTAAGTTAGTCCCGGGAGAGATCTTCACCCCGGAGGGCAATATCACATTGAACGCCGATCGTGAGGTCACAAGTGTTGAAGTCGCCAACACAGGAGATCGACCGATTCAGGTCGGTAGCCACTATCACTTCGCTGAAACGAACTCAGCGCTGCGATTTGACCGTGCAATTGCAGGCGGGAAGCGGCTGGATATCCCGGCCGGAACAGCGGTGCGGTTTGAGCCGGGTCAATCGCGTATCGTTTCGCTAATATCGTACGGAGGAGCGCGACGGGTGTTCGGTTTCAATCAAGGCGTTATGGGGTCTCTAGACAACGCCGAATCAGGGATGGCCTGAGCGATGCCGTTCGAGATGAGTCGCCGCGCCTACGCTGGCATGTTTGGACCGACGGTGGGCGATAAAGTTCGGCTGGCCGACACCGAGCTTTTCATCGAGGTCGAAGAGGACCGAACGATATACGGTGAGGAGGTGAAATTCGGGGGAGGAAAGGTTATCCGTGACGGCATGGGCCAATCACAAATGACACGTGCCGAAGGAGCGGTAGACACCGTTATCACCAATGCACTGATCTTGGATCATTGGGGCATCGTCAAGGCGGACATAGGTTTGCGAGACGGCCAGATCGCTGCTATCGGTAAGGCCGGGAACCCGGACGTACAGTCCGGCGTTGATATCGTGATTGGGCCGACGACCGAGGCGATCGCCGGCGAGGGGAAAATCATCACCGCTGGGGGCTTGGATGTCCATGTTCATTTTGTCTCCCCACAACAGGTGGATCACTCGCTTCATTCCGGTGTCACGACCCTCATGGGCGGAGGCACCGGTCCGGCCACAGGCACTAACGCAACCACGGCAAGCCCAGGTGGATGGCATATCGGTCGGATGTTGCAGGCGGCAGAAGGACTGCCAGTCAATCTTGGGTTCTTCGGAAAAGGTAACGCATCGTTACCTGCCGCCCTGGAAGAACAGGTACGGGCCGGCGCATGTGGGTTGAAGTTACACGAGGATTGGGGCACGACACCCGCAGCCATCGACAACAGCCTGTCGGTGGCGGACAAGATGGATGTTCAGATCCTGATTCACACGGATACGCTGAACGAATCCGGGTTTCTCGAGAACACGCTGGCCGCATTCAAGGGCCGTACTATTCACGCTTTTCACACAGAAGGGGCGGGCGGCGGACATGCCCCGGACATCATTCGAGCCTGTGGCGAACCGAACGTAATACCATCGTCAACCAATCCCACAAGGCCGTTCACAATCAACACTTTGGATGAGCACCTGGACATGCTCATGGTGTGCCACCACTTGGACCGCCAGGTACCGGAGGACGTAGCCTTCGCCGAGAGCCGGATTCGGCGGGAGACTATGGCGGCCGAGGATATTCTTCACGATATAGGGGGGCTTTCGATTATTGCCTCGGATAGTCAGGCGATGGGCCGTGTTGGAGAGGTGATCATCAGGACATGGCAGACCGCCGATAAAATGAAGAAGCAACGTGGGCGATTGCCGGATGAGACGGGCGAGAACGACAATTTCCGAGCGAAACGCTACATCGCCAAGTACACCATCAATCCCGCCATAGCGCAGGGCGTCTCGGAGTACGTCGGTTCTGTGGAACCCGGAAAGTTGGCGGACCTTGTTATCTGGTCGCCCGCTTTCTTTGGCGTTAAGCCGGACATGGTGATCAAATCGGGCACGATTACATCGGCACGCATGGGAGATCCGAACTCTTCGATCCCGACGCCCCAGCCTTCGTACTACCGTCCTATGTTCGGGGCTTATGGAGCTTCGTTGACGGCGAGCTCTGTGACTTTTGTTTCTGCCGCCGCAATGGAGTCGGATCTCCGGGGCAAGCTGGGGCTTGCAAAAGATCTGGTGCCGGTGAGCAATACACGCGCTGGGATTGGTAAGCGTTCCATGATCCACAACGATCTCACGCCGGTAATGGAGGTGGATCCAGAGACGTATGAGGTGCGTGCCGACGGTGAGTTGTTGACCTGTGAACCGGCCACAGAGTTGCCGATGGCACAGCGGTATTTCCTGTTTTGATGTCGGGGCTGCGAGTTATCAGCATATCCGTGGGGGCGCGCTTGTTTCGCCCATTGGCCCGCACGGGCGTTTCCCGCGAAGCTTCCCCATTCCAACGGGCGAGGATGAGGGTGAAGTCACGAGTTCAAATTAAGCTCGAATTTCAATGAAACGAGTAACAGAAGCGGTCGCTTCCGGAGACTGGCCCTCGGACGATTTCCTCGACACCGTGACTCTGAAATTCGACGAGCGCCATCGCAGACGCGTCCGCCTCACCACCGACGCCGGTGACGATTTTCTCCTTGATCTATCAGATGCGGTTGCACTTGCTGATGGTGATGGGTTGAGGCTTGAAGACGGTGGGTGGATCGCCGTCGTCGCTGCTCCTGAAAGCCTCATGGAGGTCGTCGCAGACTCACCGGGACACCTCGTTCGCCTTGCATGGCATATAGGCAATCGACACCTTCAGGCGGAGCTGTTGGAAGATCGGATTCACATACGCTTAGACCACGTCATTGCAGAAATGTTGCTCGGGCTTGGGGCAGAGATTCTGGAAGTGAGCGCACCGTTTCAACCGGAGGGTGGCGCTTACGACGAGGGCGGGCACTCACATGATTGATCAGCACGTCAAAACCGCCGATCTGTTGCGCCTTCAGGCGTGGTTGTCGCCCACATTCCCGATCGGCGGTTTTAGCTACTCGCATGGAGTGGAAGAGGCGGTCGCACTCGGCGATGTAGACGATCCCGATAGCCTGCTCGTATGGATTGAAGCAGCGGTAAGCCAGGGGGCAGGACGTGTCGATGGCATGTTGCTGGTCGCTGCGTGGCGTGCGGCAGACGCCGGCGATGAGAAGAGGCTTAAGCAGGTCGTAGAGATAGGTGCAGCCATGCGGGGAACCGCTGAACTGGCCCTCGAAAGCAAAGCGCAGGGCGAGGCATTTTTGGACACAATACAAGCAGCGTGGACCAATACGGCGTTGGAATCCGCAACAGCAGCCATAAAACAAACCAAAATAAACTCGGCAGTGTCCGTGCCGGTTGCTGTGGGGATGGTTACGGCATGTCACGGTGTGCCGATTGAATATGTACTGCCCATGTACCTGCAATCGTTCGCAGCCGGTATTGTCTCGGCGGGCGTACGCTTGATCCCCCTCGGTCAGACCGACGGACAGCGTGTAGTTGCCCGGATGCAGTCGGTTGTTGAACGGGCAGGGGAGGCGACGTTGGCGGCGAATTTTGAGGATATCGGCGGCGCAACGCCGGTGATAGACCTGGCATCAATGGCGCACGAGATGCGCGACGGGAGACTATTCCGGTCATGACATCGGCTCTGAACGAACGCCCTGACAAGATCACTTCGAACGGCCCTCTACGTGTGGGAATCGGCGGCCCGGTTGGCTCCGGTAAGACTGCTCTGGTGGAGGCCCTATGCGTTCGGTTCCGAGACGAATTTGATCTGTTCGTAGTTACCAACGACATTTACACAAGGGAAGATCAGGAAATCCTTACCCGCGCGGGCGCGCTGCCCGCGGAGCGCATCGTTGGTGTGGAGACGGGAGGCTGCCCGCACACTGCCATTCGCGAGGATGCCTCGATCAACCTGGCGGCGATTCGCGACATGGTTGGTCGATTCCCGAACGCTGAGCTGGCGCTGATCGAATCGGGTGGAGACAACCTTGCAGCGACCTTCAGCCCGGAACTGGCGGATATCACGATCTATGTGATCGATGTCTCGGCTGGCGACAAGATCCCGAGGAAGGGTGGGCCGGGAATCACGCGCTCAGATCTCCTGATCATCAACAAGATAGATCTCGCTCCCTATGTTGGCGCTGATCTGGACGTGATGGATCGGGATGCTCGCAAGCAGCGCGGTGACAAGCCGTTCGTCTTCACCAACCTGAAGGATGGAACAGGGGTTGATGTGGTGACGCAATTGGTACGGCACACCGGCGGGCTAGGTTCAGACTAGCCTGAACCTTATTCTGGCTGGGCCTTCTGTCCATCTGTTGATGACGATCTTGCGGAGACCTGTCATGACGCTATATCACCGTAGGGGTAGAGCTTACTTCGCTGAGTCGGGCGATCACGCTCTTGTCCGCGGTTAAGTGCACTCGCTCCTGCCACTCTTCAATCGCTCCTCGTCACACCAATCTTCTCTCCCGACCCGGAGAGGGGCATTCAACAGACCCGGTGTACGGCATTAAGACGTAGAAAGGGTTGTGAATACGCCCGTGGGTCGATCCAATCGATCTCTACGATTGTATTGCCGGAGGCTCTGATCTTCGTCCTACACGACCCCGTCTATCACAACGTCCAGCAAGGCCGGTTTGCCCGACGCAAACGCCCGTTTTAGCGCCGGGCCTATTTCTGAAGGGTCGGTTATCCGCTCTCCGTGGACGCCCATGCCCTGAGCTATTACCGAAAGATCGAACGGGGTCGGGAAGTCCATGAAGAGGTAGTTGCTACCGGGCTCTGACTCCTTGATCACATCCCGCTTGTAGATATCCATGTTGGTTTTGAGCACTCGGTACGCGCCGTTGTCTAATACCACTACTACGGCTGGGATGTCGTCGTTGGCGGCCGACCACAAGCCCTGGATGGTCATCATCGCCCCACCATCACCGAGTATTCCGAGCACCGGCCGGTCAGGGTTTGCGAGTTTTGTCCCGAATGTCGCGCCGAGTCCCCAGCCAATCGACCCGCTCTTTTTAGAAACCAGTTCGTCCGGGGCGAGTGATTGCATGTAGTGGTTGAAGGAGAGTCGGTGGCTTGATGAGTCGTCCACCACGATGGTGCGCGGCGGAAGCGCTGCTGCGATCTCCGCCAGCGCCCGATCAGGGGACATCGGAACGTTGTCCCATTTGGTCTGCGCCGCGGCAGCATACCGCTCCCGAGCTTCGTTTCGTACATCTGCGATCCGTGCCGCCCTTTCGGACGCCTCGGTACGCGCCTTATCAGTCATTGATGCTTCTAAAGCGTTCGCAAGCTCGGCAAGGGCCAACTTCGGGCTCGCCACGATGCCAATATCGGTTGGCTCTGATTTGCCAACCGCGCCCGGCCGTTGATCAATATGGATAACCGTTGCAGTTTCCGGCATGAGCACGTCCGAGAAATAGAACAGATCTGCAAACACCTCAGCGCCAATGGAAAGTAAGGCGTCTGCGTCGTTAAGAAGCTGTCGGTGTTCACGACGACGGGTCGCCAGAGCGCCCATATACTGCGGATGATTAGTCGGGAAGCTGACTTCAGAGCCACGGGTTGTGTATACAGGCAGACCCAGTAGTTCGGCTACACGCACCGCTTCAGCAACCCCGTCGGATTTGGCGACCCGATTGCCAAGCAGCATCAATGCACGCTTGGAACCGGCTAGAACCTCTGCCACGCGCGCAAGCGCGGCTGGATCTGGTGCGCTGGAGGTGTACATCGGCCTAGATGGAACAATGTGCATCTCCGCTACATTGTCCAGCGCGTTGCCCGACAGCCCAACGTACACAGGCCCCTTCGGCTCACTGTTGGCTTCGTTGAATGCACGTCGGATCACGCTCGGTATCTGATCCGGGTGAGTCACCTCCACTGACCACTTGGTTACGGGTTTAACCAATGCCGGTAAATCGGCCCTGAACTCGGCCAATTTCCGGGTGTCGTAGTTGCCGGAGACCACCACCATCGGCGTGCCGTCATTCAGGGCATCGATCATCAGGCTGATGCCATTCGCCAACCCGGAATCGATATGGAGTTGCACGAACGCCGCCTTGTTGGTGGCGCGGGCGAACCCGTCAGCCATGCCGACGGCGACGCCTTCCTGTAAAGCCAGGATGTATCGGAGATCCGGGTAGTCTTCCAGAGCATCCAGGAACGGCGATTCACTGGTGCCGGGGTTGCCGAAGATGTGAGTCACGCCCTCCGCTCGGAGCATTTCAAGGAGGGCTTTCTTGCCGGTTATTTTTGTGGACATATTCGGGGATGATAACCTCTGAAACTGTATAAATTAGAGGCGCAGGTAAGCCATGGTCAAGTATTGGAATCCGTTGTCTCGGACACGAAACCCGTCGAGAAGTTCAAGGATAAATACGATACGTTGGTATCAGGCGGCCTTTGTTTCCTGATGGAACCATGCCTCATGGATCGCAGTCCCGTTGTGAGCGTGGAATTCCTCATTCCGGCGTTGCCATGGCCCTGATTGGAGTGCTCGCTCTACTAACGGGTCGTTGTCGAATTGTGTGGTTGATCAAGGGCGAGCCGACGCCCGTGGATAAATAGCCGAGCCTTACTTGATCCCCGACAGGAATCCATGTAGGAGCGCGTTAAATGCAACTGGGTCTTCCATGTTGGACATGTGCCCGATGTTTGGGATCACGACTTTATGTGCCCCGTCGATGCCCTCTGCCATTACGTCCCCCATCGCATGAAAATCAATCAGATCATGCTCACCCACTACCACCAGGGTTGGACTTACTATCTTATTGAGGAGTTCGCTGGTGTGTGTGTCGCGTGACATGCTTTTTGCACCGCTTGTCCAGTGCCAGCCTGTGTAATCTCGGATAATCTCTTCCAGCGCCGCCGCGCAATCGGAATTATTCATTGCTGGTGCTAGTAGTTCATCCTCCAACCACAGGTCGAGCGCGCTATCCATGCCAATCTGGTTAGCCAGCCTGGCTGCAATGCCCACCCGGGTCCCAAAGTTTGTGAGCCATTCGACTCCGTCCAGTGGCGCATCGACCGGAACGAGGGAAAGTACGCGCTCAGGATGTTCGACTGCGAAATCGACCACGATGGCGCCCCCCATGGATAGCCCGACCAGATGAGCAGCTTCGATACCTATGTGGTCCATCAACCTCATCAGGTCGTCCGGGTATGAATAAGGTTGCACCGGGACGTCTGTGGAGTTGCCGAACCCGCGTACGTCGTATCTGATTACACGGTATTCGGTGGCCAGAAACGCGAACTGGTCGTCCCACATTCGCCGGTCCAGCGAAAATCCGTGGACAAGAATTAGTGGTATCCCGGAACCAGCGATTTCGTAATAGATTTTTGCTTCGTTGATTTCGGCATAACCGGCCTCAAAATCTCGAAGGGCGGTAGTCATTCGCGAACCGAGCCTTTCATTTAGGCGTGGTTTTGATTGTCGTACTATGCGTCGGAAAGCCGGAACGGCTCTGCGGCACTGGCACCTTCCGGGAGGCCGGATGGCAGGCGTACGTCCAGCACATATGGCCGCCCCTCATCCTCCACGATGGCAAGTCCACGGGAGATCGCTCCAGCTACTTCAGACTCATCGTTTACACGTTCCCCATCCAGTCCATAAGAGCGTGCCAAACCAAGCGGATCGATCCCTTCTAGGCCGACGCCGGCAAATTGTCCCGTCTCACGCATTACGCCGCCGGCCGCCGCAAACAGTGTGGCGACAATGCCGTAAGCGGCGTTGTTCGGAATGATGTAGAGCACCGGGATACCGTGGGCGACGGCGGTCCAGAAAACCGAGTCTGCGTAGTAAACGGAACCATCGCCGACCAGTCCTATGACCGGCGTGTGCGGAGCAGCCACCTTGGCTCCTGCTGCGGCTGCCATGCCCCAGCCTTCCGACTCTCCGGGCCGCCTGAGATGCGTGTTCACCCCGCCGCCGTCAACCGCTTCGATGCACTCAAGCTGTATGGCGAACTGCTCGGAAGTGATAATGCCGCCGCCGATCTTCGTAAGTTCGGTCTCAATGGCATCCAGTAGCACCAGCGGTCGTACGCGTCCAGGGACGATGTGGTCGCCACCTGGTTGAAGCCCGGCACGACGTGCGGCGCGCAATACTGCGGCGTGCTCCAGCGCGCTCTTGCGCCGACCATCGAACGCACCGCTGCCGCCTTCGTCCCGTGCGATTTCCAGCAGACGCGTGATCCCCTTGCCCTCGTCGGCCACGATACCGTTTTCCAGCGCCGGGATGTTCTGCAGGTTTGCGATGTCAGACCCGAGTGCAAAGACATGATCTGCTGATCTGAACGCGGCGTAATCTCCGGGTACACCGGCGCCTGCATGCCTCACGCCGATGGCGACTATGCAGTCAGGATTCACGGTCGCCGAAGCAGGTCCGAACGGGCCGCAGTGAAGCGGGTGAGCTATGGATACGCCGACGAGATCTGGAGATGCGCAGGCTACCGCGGCGCCGTAGTGATCGGCGAGCGCGGTAACGGCGTCGCTTGCGCCACTTTTGAACACACCGTCGCCCACGTACAGCATCGGTCGCTCGGCTGCTTGCAATGCGGTTGCGATCCCGACAAGGTCGGCGTCGGCGGCGTAGCCGGAACCGATTGGGACGACTTTGGAGTCGATGATATCGACCGTCACCGGGGCCGCGTCCAGGAGACGATCGTACACGGCTATATGTACCGGTCCGGTCGGAGCCGCCGTCGCCACCTGAATAGCGCGTTCGATAGCTTCAGGCAAGCCTTCAGGTTCGATCACCGCCCACGCCGCTTTTGTGAACGGGGCAGACAGGTACGTCGGTCCAAAGCCATGGTCTATGTTCAGCATCACAGAGTCGGCGAAGCTTCCGGTGTCGCCGTGGAACGAGATGACGACTACAGGAAGGCCGCCGTTCCATGCGTTGAACAGTTGGCCAAGTGATTGCGCCAGTCCAGCTCCAAGATGGACCACCATCAGGGCTGGATCGCCCTGGACCTGAGCGTAGCCACCGGCCATGGCTGCGACCGGGCCTTCGTGGAGAGCAAGGATACCGTTTACATCGGGATGGGCGTGGAGGGCGTCAAAGAATGTCGCCTCACGGGACCCGGAGTTGTAGAACACGTACTTCACACCGGACGCAGCGAACTGCTCCACCATCACCTGGGACGGGTTGCCGGTGAATTGACGTGTCGACATGGGTTCTATTCTCCTGTTGAGCTGAATGTTGTCTGGGCATGGACAGGCTGCACGAAATTGAAGCCATAACCTTGGACAATGGCAGCACGATGAGCGACGTGCTCCACAGTACCGGTTCAAAGGAGCGTACGGTAATACGCTCCTTTGAACCAATTACTTTTGAGTCATCATCTCGGGCGGCTCAAACGCCAGTACCGTGGGTAACTCGTTCTCGAACTTCTCGATCTGTACCAGCGCTGTATGGGCGGTTGGGCCCTGGGCAAGTCTGGACGTTCCCTTATCCTGGGTCAGGACATTGGGGTTACCATGCCGGTCCAGTCCCCCGGGAGACGCGGGGTCGTACCAGGCACCTGTGGACAGATTGATCACACCGGGGCGTATACCATCGCTGAGACACACTCCGGCCAGGCATTCACCGCGATCATTGAACACTCGCACCACATCGCCTTCATTGATCCCCCGAGACGCGGCGTCGTCTGGGTGCACCACGACCGGCTCCCGACCCTGGATCTTGCTTGCCTTGCTTACCGCCCCTGGATCATGCTGACTGTGTAGCCGGGTGGCTGGCTGGTTTGAAATCATGTGGATCGGGAATCTCTCAGCGCGCTCTGCTCCGAGCCACTCCGACGGCTCTAGCCATGTCGCATGCCCCGGACAGTCATCGTAGCCGAAGCTATTAATAGTCTCCGAGAAAATTTCGATCTTGCCTGAAGGGGTCTTGAGAGGATGTTTGACCGGGTCGCCCCGGAACTCTGAGAGGTGGATACGATCGTTATCTTCGGTAGGCAGTTCCACTTCGCCACGGCTCCAGAATTCGTCGAACTCCGGAATTTCTATCCCTTCCCGTCGGCCTATTTGTTCCCGGAATTCGCCATAAAGATGACGGAGCCAGTCGTCTTCACTTCGGCCCTCCGTAAACGATTTACCAACGCCCATTCGTTGAGCGATACCCGCAAAAATATCGTAATCGCTCCGTGCCTCTCCGACTGGCGAGATCGCCTGTTGCATCGGGAATATGAATGTATCTTCCGGGGATCGGCCGATGTCGTTTCGTTCAAGCGATGTGGTAGCCGGCAGGACGATATCTGAGTGCCGGGCCATAGCATTCCACCAGGATTCGTTGACGATTATCGTCTCCGGCTTTTGCCAGGCTTGGATCATGCGGTTGAGATCCTGGTGGTGGTGGAACGGATTGCCACCGCACCAGTAGATGAGACGCGCGTCGGGGTAAATGTGGCACTCGCCGTCGTATTCAAACTCCTCGCCCGGGCGCTCCAACATTTCAGTGATCCGGGAAACCGGAATGAAGTCGTGTATGGGGTTAGTGCCTTGCGGGAAGGTTAGGCCCGAGACGCGTTTGACGGGCCTCCCGGTGCGCCCGAAAGCGCCGTATCCATAGCCAATCCCACCGCCGGCGAGGCCTATCTGTCCCAGCATCGAGGCCAGTGTTGCCGCCATCCAGTAGGGTTGCTCTCCGTGGTCGCCGCGCTGCAGCGAGTACGCGACCGTGATAAGAGTGCGATTACCTGCCATTTGGCGTGCGAGCTCTCGTATGGTCTTCGCGGGAACTCCGGTGAGCGCTGCGGCCCAATTGGCGTCTTTTGGCTGACCATCTGAACTGCCGAGTAGATATGGCTCGAACCGCTCGTAACCCTCGCAATGGGTGGCGAGGAAATTATGGTCGGTTAGCTTCTCCACGGCCAGTGTGTGAGCCAACCCCAGCATCAGGGCTGTGTCCGAGTTTGGCCGCGGGGCAACCCATTCAGCCTTTAGTCCCTCGGCGGCGTCACCCCTCAAAGGGCTGATATTGACGAATTTCACTCCGTTAGCTTTGCATTTCAACAGCCAGTTCTGGACGGTATGTTTGCCGGCGCCCCCTGCACTGATCTGTGTGTTCTTTGGGGGCATTCCACCAAACATCACGATCAGTTGAGTGTGATCCGCAATTACCGGCCACACCGTTTGCTGCTGAGTGAAGGGCATATGTCCGATACCGAAAACGTGCGGGACGATGACCTCGCTGGCGGCGGAACTATAGGTATTGACCGATCCGGTGTAGCCGCCGATCTGGTTGAGGAAGCGGTGAATCTGGCTCAGCGCGTGGTGGAACCGGCCGGCCGAAGCCCATCCGTAGGAGCCGCCATAGATGGCTTTATTGCCGTGAGAGTCTTTGACACGTTGCAGCTCTGTTGCGACCAGATCAAAGGCAAGGTCCCAACTGACAGGGACGAACGGTTCGGTACCCCGACCTCCGCCGTTAATCCGCGGTCCGTGTTCCAGCCACCCACTACGAACCATCGGCTGCGTGATTCGGGATTCGTGGTGTATCGCACTTGGAATGGATAAGCCGATGTTGGAAGGTTCCGGGTCATCGACCCACGGATGCGCGGCCACGATCCGTTCATCCTCGACATCGATGTCGTAGACACCCCAGTGCGTCAGCGTACGGGTGCGCTTCCTGATGGGCTCGGTCAAAGTGGCCTCTCCTCGTTCTGCGTCTGGCCCCAGTGTCTCAGGCCATAGCGATCGTGGCCGGCGCTTCGTTATGTTGGTGCCCAACGCGCGAATTATCTGATCGGTCTTTAGCGTCCGATACAGTGTTGGTAACGGTCCTCTGGTTACGCCCTGGATGACTTCGGGAATACGATGATTTTGGGTGCTCTGGCATATTCCAACACGCGCCTAGCACCCGATCGTGTTACCCGCCGACTGCGCTTGCCACCATGTCCCCGAACTGAACCGTGCCGATGCACTTGTCGCCCTCGCTGGCAATGTCCCGTGTTCGGAAGCCTTCCGACATTACTGCGGCTACGCTTTTTTCGATGGCGTCAGCTTCCTCGTGGAGGCCGAAGGACCAACGCAACATGATTGCGCTGCTCAACAACGAGGCTACCGGGTTGGCCACTCCGTGTCCGGAGATGTCTGGGGCGCTGCCGTGGATGGGCTCGTATAGGGCAGGCTTTCCGCCGCGCCGTCGTCGTGCTCCCTTTTTCGGGGGAGGACTGGTCAGGCTGGCTGACGGAAGCATGCCCATCGAACCGGAAAGCACCGAAGCTTCATCGGAGAGAATGTCACCAAAGGTGTTCTCCGTGACGATCACGTCAAATTGAGAAGGGTTTGTTATCAGTTGCATGGCCGCGTTGTCGACCAGCACATGGTCCAGTTCCACGTCACGGTATTCTTGGTGGAGTTCTGTCGTAACCTCGCGCCAGAGGCGACCAGACTCGAGAACGTTCGCCTTGTCGACAGATGTAAGTTTGCCGCGTCGGTTACGGGCCATCTCGAATCCGACGCGGACCACCCGTTCTATTTCTTTTTCGGTATATGAGAGCGTGTCTACGGCTCGACGTCCTCGCGCGTTTTCCCAGCGCTTCTTCGGTCGGCCAAAGTACAAACCCCCGGTCAACTCTCGGAGGATGACCATGTCTACACCATTGAGCCGTTCTTCTCGCAGTGGAGAAGAGTGCACAAGTTCCTGGTAGACCTTGATCGGGCGAATGTTTGCGAATAACCCGAGTTCTTTGCGGATACGTAGTATGCCGTCTTCTGGTCTGGTCTTCGCCCTAGGGTCGTCCCACTTCGGGCCGCCGACGGCACCAAACAGAATTGCATCGCAACCTAGGATAATGTCCATTGTTTCGTCGGGGAGGGGTGTGCCGAACTTGTCGATCGCACAGCCTCCCATCTCACCCGTCCTCCACTCGAACTCATGTCCGTAACGTCGTCCGACAGCGTCGAGGACTTTTACGGATTCGGCGGTGACTTCAGGGCCGATTCCGTCCCCACCAATGACAGCGATCTTAAGATCCAAAATTCTTTTCTCCGTACAGGGCTAACAACCGCATCGCTACCAGCGTGCCGGGTGCGCTTCTTCAAAATCGGTAATTACGTCGTTGTTTTGTAGTGAGCGCTCGATTTCGTCGAGGCCTTTCACCAGCGATTCTTGCCGGAATGGCTCCATCTCGAACGATTCCGAGAAACCTTCCTCGTCATATACACGTTTATCCACGACATCCACGGTCAGGCTGTAGCCGGGATTCCGCAGGGCACGGGCCATGATGGTGTCAACGCCGGCCTGAGAAAGGATGACGGGCGCCATGCCGTTCTGGAAGCAGTTATTACGGAAGATATCGCCAAAACTTGGGGCGATCACTGCGATGAATCCGAACTCCTTCAAAGCCCATGGCGCATGTTCTCGCGATGAGCCCGATCCGAAGTTCGGCCCGGCGACCAGGATGGGAGCGTTCTGGTACTCCACCCTGTTTAAGATGAAGTCAGGGTTGGGCACGCCGTCTTCAAGGTATCGCCAGTTATAGAACGCGAACTCGCCGAAACCGGTCCGCTCTATTCGCTTTAAGAACTGCTTGGGGATCACCTGATCTGTGTCCACGTTCGCCCGGTCAAGCGGCGCGACGATCCCAGTTACTTTTTTCAAAGGGTCCAATGTTCTGTCCTGTGGATACGTTGACTATGTTCAATCGAAATCACGCACGAGGCGTAATTTTTTACGCTGGGTTGAGGTCTTACAAAGTTCTTGCTCATCGGGATCGCCGGGTGAGCATCAATTGTTGTCTAATTTCCTGTGCACGCTGAAGTCGGAATACAACAATAACGGTCAAAACCAGTGGAAGTATCTGGAAAAGGTCAGACCACACCAGCAACCTGCCCGCCGCCGCCCAGTCATCGATGTTTTCACGCCCTACGAAAAAGGAGATCCCCCTAGGACCGAAGAAGAATGCAAATATGACCAGAGTCCACCATGAACTGATGAACATTCCTTCTTGTGATTCAGCATTCTGCCACGCTCTGGGATTTTTGGTATCGGTCGATCCTGAGGCTGTCGACAATTCTCGCACGATACGGGTGGGTTTGTAGAGGTTCATGAACGGAATGAAGAACCATGCGACCGACCATCCCGGGGTGAACTTCTGACCTGCGATACGCAAATGCTGCAGGTTGGAGCTTGCATGGTGGATGAACATAGCGAAAGTCACTACCAGAGCGATTCCGGATATTACGATGAGCGCCCAGATTATTGAGTGTTCTGATTTGTAGTCGTTGACTGTCCTGGCAACCTCCAAAACATCACGACAGGCTCCGGTGCCGGAGAACAGGCCTTCTATAGAAACGCATTCGATTCCTACTTTGTTGGCGAACTCCAGTAGCTCTTCCGGATTTGCGTTGTTTGATGGGAGATCGGTCAGGCCGGCTGCCTTGTAGTTGTTGATCTCATTCAGCATTTTGCTGTCGACCCACGCTAGGGCAAGCGCCAGTACCACCATCACGGAGACGATCCCCGCGATTATGATGAACATCGTCCGTCCGGAGTTGTAGCCGGGCTGGTCGAAACTGGTAGACATGTATTGGCCTGACGAACGCCCGTCATAGGGTAGGACCTGGAGCGGGAACGGAGCTGAGGGGCCTAAGCCTCTGTCTTCTCCCAATCACGTACGTCTACAAAGTGCCCTTCGATTGCCGCTGCGGCGGCCATCGCCGGGCTGACTAGGTGCGTACGGCCGCCGCGACCCTGCCGCCCCTCGAAGTTCCGGTTGGAGGTGGATGCGCAGCGCTCCCCGGGTGAAAGTATGTCCGGGTTCATTCCGAGGCACATGGAACACCCTGCCGTGCGCCACTCAAATCCAGATTCTATAAATATCTGGTCAAGCCCCTCTTCTTCTGCCTGCGTCTTCATGGGTGTTGATCCCGGCACAATCATGGCACGCACGCCGGGCGCGACCTTGCGGCCTTTTGCGATCTCGGCTGCGGCGCGCATGTCTTCGATACGTCCGTTCGTACAAGAGCCGATGAAGACGCGGTCAACTTTTAAATCGGTGATCCGCTGGCCTGGCGTAAGCCCCATGTACTCAAGCGCCCTAGCTGCATTCTCCTGCTCATCGGCCGACTCGAAATCCTCTGGATTCGGCACGTTCCCTGTAATCTCTGCTACCTGCCCCGGGTTCGTGCCCCATGTCACGCGGGGCTCGATAGCCTCCGCGTCGATCTCGACAATTGCGTCGAACTCGGCTCCCGGGTCCGTGGCGAACTCCTTCCACTCCTCGACTGCTTCGTCGAAAGCGTCGCCCTGCGGAACTTTCTTGCGGCCTCTGAGGTATTCGAACGTCTTGTCATCGGGCGCAATCATCCCGGCGCGAGCTCCGCCCTCTATGGTCATATTGCAGACCGTCATCCGCCCTTCCATCGTGAGATCGCGGATGGCCTGGCCTGTGAATTCAATGACATGTCCCACACCACCGGCGACACCGATCTGGCCGATTATGGACAGGATCAAATCCTTTGCGGTGACGCCCGGCTGGAGGTCCCCGTTAACCCTGACCTCCATCGTCTTTGGTCGTGCCTGCATCAGGCACTGGGTCGCAAGGACGTGTTCAACTTCTGACGTACCGATCCCAAACGCCAGCGCGCCGAACGCGCCATGGGTGGCGGTGTGGCTGTCGCCGCACACGATCGTCATGCCGGGCTGCGTGACGCCCATTTCTGGGCCGATTACGTGAACGATGCCCTGGTCAGGGGAGTACATGTCGAAGAGTTCAATACCGAAGTCGCGTGTGTTCTCATCCAGCGTTTCGAGCTGCTGCTTTGCGATCGGATCTTCGATGATGACTTCCGTGTCCCTCGGTGTTGTCGGGACATCATGATCGGCGACCGCGACCACAAGGTCGGGGCGTCTGACTTTGCGATTAGCAAGCCTTAGACCCTCGAACGCCTGAGGAGATGTCACCTCATGAATGAGGTGGAGGTCAATGTATAGGAGAGAAGGCTTGCCCTCTTCCTCCTGGACCACGTGTGTCTCCCAGATCTTCTCGAACATCGTTTTTGGCATTGTCTTGTCTATAGCTGGAATCTGTTTCTCCGTTGGTTAATTCGTTCTTGGTTCGAGGTAGGTGCCTGATGTATCGGGCTGCCTCGAAAACCTCATATGTTGTTACGGCCCATTGGCATGAAAAAGATCACACCCCATGTTCTTCGCCTAGACAAACCGGCCGGGGCGCAATTCTATAGGGCGATGCGTGTTCTGGTGTTAAGGGGTCGTTTACTCCATGTCCTTACTCGGTGAACGTGATGTTCGTCTGGTCGGGACCGAGAACACCCATCCGGTTGATTGCATTGATGTACGCCTTTGCCGAGGCGACGATGATATCGGTGTCTCCACCACGGCCTGCGTATATGTGTCCCTCTATGTCCTCAACGCGGATGGTCACCTCGCCTATGGCGTCGATCCCATCGGTCACTGACGCAACTGCGAACTCCATCAGGTTGCATTCCTGTTCGACGATCTGATCGATCGCCTTGCAGACTGCGTCAACCGGACCGGTACCCTGTGCCGTCACGGTCTTCGACTCGCCATTAGGGAGCCCTACGGTCACCGTCGCCGCCGGTGTCACCATGTCGCCGGCCTCCACCTTTACGCCTGCAAACCGGTACTGCTGATCCGTCTCAGAGAACCGGTGCTGTTCTGACATTAGTGCCTGCAGATCGAAATCCGTGACCTCGCGTTTTGTGTCAGCCAGATCCTTATACCGCGGGAACAGTTCGGCCAACTCCTCGTTGCTGAGCTCGTAGCCCAGATCGCCGAGCCGTGATCGTAGCCCTGCACGTCCGGATAACTTGCCCATAACGATTGCCTCACCGCGCCAGCCTACAGATTCTGGCTCCATGATCTCGAAGGTCGTTCGTTCTTTCAAGTAGGCGTCCTGGTGGATACCGGAGCCGTGCCTGAACGCATTCTGACCGACGATTGCTTTGTTCGGTTGGATTGCGAAACCGAACAGATCAGCAACCATACGGCTTGATGGTCCGATCTCTTCCGTGTTGACGTTGCTCTTGGCGCCGTAATGATCCTCGCGCGTCTCCAGCGCCATAATCACCTCTTCGAGCGAGGCATTTCCTGCCCGTTCGCCAAGTCCGTTGATGCAGCCTTCAATCTGGCGTGCACCGTTCTCCACGGCGGCCAGACTGTTTGCTGCGGCTAGTCCGAGGTCGTTGTGGCAGTGGACGCTGACAGTCGCCTTGTGGATATTGGGGACTTTGTCGAATACTCCCTTGATGAGCGCTCCGAACTCCACCGGGTTTGAGTAACCGACCGTGTCGGGGATATTGACCGTGGTCGCACCTGCGTCTATGGCGGCCTCAAGGATCTGATACAGGTACTCAGGGTCGGTGCGTGTGGCGTCCATCGGAGAGAACTCGACATCCTTGCAGTGGGAAGCCGCACGCGTGACAGCATCAACGGCCATACCAAGGATGTCCTCGGCTCCCTTGCGCATCTGGTGAGCCATGTGAATCTCAGAGCTGGAGAGGAAGACGTGGATTCGGGATCGTTTCGCGTCCTTGATAGCTTCCCATGCCGCGTCGATGTCGCCAGGCACTGCACGTGCAAGCGAGCATATGACCGGGCCGTCGATCTCGCGCGCAATCCTCTGAACGGCTTCGAAATCTCCGGGGGAGCTTGCAGCAAACCCGGCCTCGATCACGTCGACGCCAAGTTTCTGGAGTTGTTTGGCAATCCGAAACTTCTCGTCCGGCGTCAGGCCCGCGCCTGCGGACTGCTCACCATCCCTGAGGGTAGTGTCAAAAATTATGACTTTGTCGTTGGTTGCTACGTCCGATTCTGCCATTTTTGAACTCCCGCCCGCATTGTTGCTTATCGCCGCCTCGTCGAGAGCCTCAGAGGGCTGTCTTGAGGGTCATTTTTCTCAAATTCCTGAGGTTCTCGAGGAATGCGGCGCAACTTGTGGGGTTTAGGTTGTCGACTCCAGCCAGGGCATCATGCTGCGCAGCTCACGGCCGATCTCTTCAACCGGGTGAGATACGTCTGCTTCCTGCAGCGCCTTGTAACGGTGCAGGCCTTCGTCGTTCTCCGCAATCCATTCCCGGGCGAACTCGCCGGACTGGATTTGCCTGAGAACTTCTTGCATGTTTTCCTTGACCTCTGGGCCGATGATTTCCGGTCCTCGTGTGTAGTCGCCGTACTCCGCAGTCGTGCTGATGGAGTCGCGCATTCCTTCGAGGCCGCCGGTGTAGATGAGGTCCACGATTAATTTCAACTCGTGGAGAACTTCAAAGTAGGCCGACTCCGGTTGGTACCCCGCTTCCGTTAGTACCTCGAAACCAGCCTTGATAAGGGACGTGACTCCGCCGCATAGAACGGCCTGCTCACCGAAGAGATCGGTCTCGGTCTCCTCTTTGAAGGTCGTCTCAAGGATTCCGGCGCGGCCGCTGCCGATTCCAGCACCGTAAGCCAGCGCACGTGCGTGTGCGCTGCCGGTTGCGTCCTGATGGACGGCGATCAGGGACGGAACGCCGAGGCCACGTTCGTAGACCGCACGCACGCGGTGGCCGGGGGCCTTGGGGGCGATCATCGTGATGTCCACGCCCTCTGGTGGCTTGACCTGTTCGTAGTGGATGACGAAGCCGTGGGCGAACATCAGCATGTTGCCCTCTTCCAGATTGTCTGCGACCTCGTTTTTGTACACCTCTGCCACGGTCGTGTCCGGCAGGCAGAACATCACCACGTCTGCCGCCTTTGCAGCATCCGCAACGGTCATCACTTCCAGCCCGTCTTCCTCAGCCTTGGCCTTGGATTTTGAGCCTTCGTATAACCCGACGATCACGTTAAAACCGCTGTCCTTGAGGTTTTGCGCGTGCGCGTGACCCTGGCTTCCGTAACCGAGGATTGCGATCTTCGACTCCTTCAAAGGTGTCGTGTCGATGTCCTTGTCGTAATAGAGAGTCGCCATCCAGATTCCTTTTGGCGTTGTCACGCCGCTGTGTTTAATTACGTGATGTTCGAATCATTTTAGCTGCGCTAAACGCTGCCGGAGTCAAAGCCCTCAAGGGTGTTGATGTTGCTCGATATCTGATTCTGATCGCCATACTCGCCGTCCTCACCGCCCTGTGACAGCGCTGACCGCAACATGGCGACACGGCCGGTACGCATGACCTGCTCTACGCCGAACTCTTGCATCAGCGTAATCATGGAGTCGATCTTAGATGTATCTCCCGTGATCTCCATCGTCACGGCCTCTGCGCCGACATCTACGATGCTTACGCGGAAGATGTTAGCCAGTTGGATAACGCGCGCCCTGCTTTCCTGCGTCGCACGAACGCGGACCATTGCCAGCTCACGCCATACGACGTTGTTGTCGGTTATGTCCGAGACCTCGACCACCTCTATCAACTTGTCCAGGTGCTTTGCGATGTGTCCCACCGTGGAGGGATCACCCTCGGCGACGAACGTCATACGGGACAGGTCCATGTGCTCGGATGCGCCGACCGCCAGACTGGCTATGTTTATGCCGCGCCGACGGAACAGACTCGCGATACGTGCCAAGACGCCGGGTTTGTTCTCGACCAGCGCCACCAACGTGCGGCGCGCCAGTCCGTTGATCATGATCTCCGCCATCAGAGGCTCTCCTCGATCAACTGCTCCACGGACTGGCCGGACGGAATCATCGGGAAAACGTTCTCCTCTGCCCGTATCACGAAATCGAGCACGACCGGTCCCGGATGGTCGCGTGCTTCCTGAATGGCTCCATCAAGTTCGTTTTCGCTGGTGACGCTGATTCCCTTTATGCCGTACGCCTCGGCAAGCTTCACGAAGTCTGGATTTCCGGTGTAGCTGTTTGCGTAGAAATTCTTGTTGAACACCATGTCCTGCCACTGGGTGATCATCCCGAGCATGTTGTTGTTCAGGATGGCGATCTTCACCGGCAGCTTGTTTTCAGCGATGGTTGCAAACTCGGACAGTGTCATCTGAATGCCGCCGTCTCCGGCAAACGTCCAGACCTCTTTATCCGGGTGTGCGAACTGAGCTCCCATGGCCGCAGGGACCTCGTAACCCATCGTGCCGAGACCACCGGATGTGAACCATGAGTTGGCGTTCTTAAACTGATAGTGTTGTGCCGCCCACATCTGATGTTGGCCAACGCCGGTGACCACGAGGGCATCGCCTTTCGTGGCGTCTGATATCGCCTTAACTACCTGCTGCCCGAGCAAATCATCGGACTCACGAATCCTGAGCGATGGATGTTCGGCTTTCAGATGTTCGATGTGCTGGACCCACTCGGTGTGTGTTGTCCGGGTAACCTTCGCGTTCAACTGGTTGAGAACGGCACGCACGTCGCCCAAAACCGGCGCTTCAACCTTAATGTTCTTGCCGATTTCCGCGGGATCGATATCGATGTGAATTTTTTTCGAGTTAATGGCGAAGCGTTTGGTGTCGCCTGTGATTCGGTCGTCGAAGCGGGCTCCGATGTTGACGATGAGATCCGCCTGATCCAGCGCGAGGCTTGAGTAAGCCATACCGTGCATGCCTGGGAAGCCAGTGCTGAGCACATGGTCTTCCGGGAATGCACTGATCCCTAGAAGTGTTGTGATGACCGGGATCTGGGCGTTCTCCGCCAGCTCACGGAGTTCGTTAAATGCACGCGAGATGATGACGCCATGTCCGGCCAGAATCACCGGACGTTCCGCTTCATTGATCAGTTTTGCGGCGGCGGCCACTTCGTCCTCGTCTGCCGTGGTCGGAGGGTTGTAGCCGCGTAACGAGACTGGCTTATCGTACTCGGCCTCATCGAACTCGATCTCCGCTGCCTGGACATCGCGTGGTATGTCGATAAGGACTGGACCGGGACGACCGGTACGGGCGATATGGAACGCTTCTTTGATGGTGGCCGCAAGATCCCGCGTGTCCATCACAAGGTAGTTATGTTTGGTGACCGGAAGGGTAGCACCGGTAATGTCTGTCTCCTGAAAGGCATCGCTGCCGATCGCCCCACGGTTAACCTGCCCGGTGATCGCAACGATCGGGGCGGAATCCATCATCGCCGTGGCCAGACCCGTAATGAGGTTGGTCGCGCCGGGGCCGGATGTCGCCATGCAGACGCCGACCTTACCGGACGCGCGTGCGTAGCCGTCGGCAGCCAGACTGGCGCCTTCTTCGTGGCGTACAAGTACGTGGCGCAGTTCCGGATAACTTCCGAGCGTTGAATAGAGCGGCAAAATCGCTCCGCCCGGGAGCCCGAATATCACGTCCACGCCTTCGCGAACGAGAGCCTCACAGACTATCTGGCCACCTGTCTTAATCATCTTTACCTGTCTTCCGGGTCTTCCGGACCCGGTCTTAATCCCATCTCCCTTGGTGGGAGATGGGGCCAAACCGCACAAAGCATAGAGGGGGAGTTGTGAACATCCCGGAATCAGAATTCACACAAAAAAAGCCCCGCCCCTTCAAAGGACGAGACTTACTCCCGCGGTACCACCTTCATTGCCCCGCTGGTGTGAACACCAATCAAGACCACTCAATGCCGTTAACGGAGGCTTCCGTCCGACCCTGTTGATCTCATCGATGATCGAGACGTTCAGGTCAGAAGCTCAGGGGCGAGTTCCCGATTGTCGGGCACCGATTCACACAACCATCGGCTCAGCCCGCTTGATCAGTACTACTCCCCGTCAAAGCGTGTATGAGGTAATTCTATCGGCACGCTGTAAGTGCCGTCAACGAATTTCGTAATCCGAAGCTGTCGGGCAAGCTGGACGCAACGTCTTTTCGGCAACGTCAATGTTAATGCCCTGAAGCGAACGACAACGCTCAGGCTCTTGAAGGGTTGAATACAGCAACCGCACTTGGTTCCGCCTTGGGTGTAATCGTCTTGTGATACTCGGCCAGTGGTATCCTGCCAGCTTATCGTAATAACCGTGAACAACTTATTTTGCCCATATTTGGCCAACGTGACAGGAGCCTTTTTGAGCGACGTAACCGATATCCGAAATTTCACTTGGGGCGACTTTGACGCCGTTTTCGCAACGCGGGCCGCGGTGACTGGCATATCCGACGCGAAAGCAGACGAAGAGCGGTTGCATTTCCGGGCCCGGCTTGAGTTACCCGGGGCCGATCCACTCGATAACGTGTTCATCGCCGAGAAATCTGGTGAGATTGTCGGGGGAGCCATCGCCGCGGTAGAGCCGGCTATCGGTCGCGTGGTTGGAGAGTTCGGAGTGATTCCAAGTGCCATCGGGCAGGGAATCGGCACATTGCTGCTGGCCCGCCTTGAGCAACGTGCATACGATGCCGGCGTGGCGGTCCACCAGGTGAACGTCCATCAAACCAATAAGCGGCTGCGGTCATTCATCGACTCTGCGGGCTACCGCCAGATTCGGATATTTAATGAGTTGAAGTATCGGCCGGCACCGGCTTACCTTGAGGGCGACTATCGGCCGCTTCCGGATGGGATTTCTCTACGTCCGTTCGTGATGGGGGTCGATGAAGCTGCCCTAGCAACCGTACAAAACGCGGCGTTTGAGGGATCGTTTGGCTTTGCCCCGAACACACCTGAGCAGATCGCCGGGTACGTTGAAATGCGTGGCGCCCCTGGTGACATCCTGATGGCCGAAGATTCGTGTGGCAGCGTAATTGGGTATGTCTGGACCAGCGTCACGGATAGGAACGACGATTCGGGCGAGACCGCAGGGATGATTGAGATGACGGGTGTTCTGCCGAGTCAGCGGGGGAGGGGAGTGGGCTCGGCGGTGATCGCAGCAGGGTTACGGCATCTTAGAGAACGCGGCGCGAGCGTGATCGAGTTGGAGGTCGACGGCGAGAACCTGTCAGCCCGCCGGATCTACAAGGATTTGGGCTTCAAGAAAATGGGGGAGCAGGACTGGTACGAGAAAGATACGGGTGCCTAGGATCTGATCGCCATCGCAGAGCTGTACACCGCTATTTTTGCCTGCGTCGGTTTGACGGCTCTTCCACTGGATCTTCCGTGATCGTAAAGATTGACGCACGAAAAGATGTGAAATGTCCTTATCGGGCGTATTTCCATACACCACTAAACGCCACTAAGTTGTCTTGGCGACACAGTTAGTCCGCCGCCGGTGCTCTGACGACTTCTAGCGAGTTCAGGACCCGCTCTTCTGCAAGCCCGCAGAACACGCTCAGCAAACTGTCTACCGCTACGCCCCAGCTCAGCTCCAAGGCACGCTCTCGAGCGGCGCGTCCCATCAAAGTCCTAAGGTGATCGTTGATCGTAAGTATTTCTATTCGCTGAATAAACGCCGCCGGACACCTTGATGGGATTAGGTAACCGGTTTCCCCCTCACGCACAATCGACGGCAGCCCGCCCACACGGGATGCTACAACCGGCGTTCCGCAGGCCATGGCCTCAAGGGCTGCTAGCCCGAAACTTTCGTAATAAGACGGGAACACGCAGACATCTGCCGCCGAGTAGTACTCGGGTAACTGTTCCTGTTTTACTGACGGCAAGAACTTCACACGATCGGTGATGCCCAATCGATCAACCACCTGTCCTAGGCGCTGTCGCTCTGGGTCGATTTCATCTCCTCCGATCACGAGAAGTCTGACATCGTCTTCCTCCTCCATGCCGGCGACGGCCTGGATCAGGATCTCGAGGCCTTTAAGACGCTCAACGCGCCCGACATACATAAGGATCTTGCCGTTCTCGGGAAGGCCAAGTACTCGACGAGAGCCCAACCGGTCATGGGGCCGGAACATCTTTGTATCCACACCGGGCGGAATTATCAGAATTCGATCTTTATCCGCACTGTACAGCTCGGCAAGAAGATCACGTTCGTGTGCGCTCCATGCAATAACCCGATCTGAGTTTCGGGCGATCTGACGTTCTCCGCCGGATCGTTCGGGAATCTCCATCTCACCCGGTCGCGCACGGCGCTTCACTTCGGCCAACGTGTGGAAACTTGTGACATGTGGGAGCGACCATTTGAGCGCCAGTTTTTCTCCGACCAGTCCAGATAGCCAGTAGTGGCTGACTATCACGTCGTATTCGCTGCCTTCTTCACTAACGAAATCGGCGACGCGATCTGTGAACTCTGGAAGGAGATCATAAACAGCGTTTTTCTCCGGTCTCACCGCACCGGCTTTGAGATGTATCACCCGTGCTCCCGGCGCAAGTTCGATAATCTGTGGATCTGACAGGTCATGTGCGCGCGTGAACACGTCCACTCGGACTCCGCGTGACGCCAGTTCTGTGACGGTTGCAAGCACATAAACGTTCATGCCACCGGCGTCTTTCTCTCCTGCACGTACGATGGGACAACCGTGCACTGTCAGAACGGCAACGCGAAGTTCCGGGCGGCTCTGAAATTCTGAGAATCCGGAGCCCGTCGAGAACCTAGAGCCGTTAGGCACGGGTGACGACGAGGTTGTATAGGGAACGGTCATGGGCTCCAAGGTGATACTTGTAGGACTCATCGCCTCGAAGGAAATCGAAGTACCTGACTCCATTTTCGATGGCGAGTTTAATCGTCATGGCGTGATTAAGTAGCCCGACGCTTAGCGCTCGATACTCCGGGTCATAGCCACTGTTGTAGACGAGTTGGCTATCCCCGTGGACAAAGCAGATCGAGGTGGCGGCGCGTACACCATCGACCTCAAGAAAGTAGAGACGAGAGATCCCAACCTTGGCCATATTTGTCACAACGGCCCGGAAAAATTCTTCCCTATAGTCCGTCATGAACTCGGCCTTGTCTGGGGTGCTCATACGGTGCAGACGGACAAAGTCATCCAGATTGGCGGTGATGTCTTCAGGCGTGCAGTACTCGACATGGTTGATCTCAGCAGACCGTTCTAGCCGTCGCAGTTTCCTCCGCAATTCGTGTCGGTCCTTCTTGTTCAGCCCGGACACATAATCATCCCAGGTGTTCGTTAGCTCGAGACCCGGAGAGACGTCCTCAAACGTCTCTTCCACTTGCCAGCCTGCTGCGAGAGCAGCGGCCGGCACGGCCTTGTAAGCCACAGACCACTCGGGAACAGAGGTAAGCCTGACAGAGTTCAAAGATGCGACCGCTGACAGGTGTCCAAACACTGTGTCGTAGAAAGCCGCATCTTCGATGCCGGAATGAAGGAAGTGGTGGTAGTCGACGAGGTCAGACTCTCCGAGAAAGGACACTTCGTTGCCGCGGCGCATAAATGGGGCGAGGCCCTTCACATCTCCGTCCTGGATCACTGTCAGAAGCTTTAGGTCAGCGTCGCCGCCAAACATCTTCCACCAGGTCTGTTGCCAGGCGGGTGTTGCGAACGGTGACAAATCCGAAGATTCATCGAGAAGTCGTTCCCAGTCCTCCCCAATACTATCGAAATCCTCTATACGGACCTCTAGGTCACTCACAGGTGCGTGTCCTTTGCGTCGATTCGGTAAGGCTTGTCACAACATAAGGACCAGACTCGGCGATGATGCGCCGACAGAGCTGGTCTGACCGGTTCGATTTTGACGTGTCCGTATGTCTGTATCCGTGATTCAAATGGGTTATTTCGGGTCGCTTCCGAGGACAGCCTCGAACTGTGCGAAATCCGGCTCAACGTACTCGAGCTCGACTGAAGCCCTCTGTTCCGCCGTGGACGGATCCTTCAATCCATTGCCAGTTAAAATGCAGACAACAGTACGGCCGGCTAAAGATACTCCTAATCCAGGCATACGGAGCACGCCCGCGACCGATGCAGCCGAGGCGGGTTCGCAGAAAATACCTTCCTGACGGGCCAGTCTCAGGTAGGCATCGATGATCTGGTCATCGGTTACGGCCTCGATCATGCCGTCAGATTCGTCCCTTGCCTCTTCTGCGTAACGCCAACTGGCGGGGTTACCAATCTTGATCGCTGAGGCAATGGTCCGAGGTTTAGGTACGGGAATTCCGTCCACGATGGGCGCAGCGCCGGCCGCCTGGAAGCCCATCATGCGCGGTACGCGTCCGTTGGTCTTGTCTTTGTACTCGTTGAACCCGCGCCAGTAGGCAGTGATGTTCCCGGCATTACCGACGGGAATGCAAAGGAAATCTGGTGCGTCACCAATCTCGTCTACGATCTCAAAAGCACCTGTCTTCTGGCCTTCGATTCGGAACGGATTGACCGAGTTTACTAGCGCAAGTTCAAGCTTCTCAGAGGCCTCGCGGACAAGTCTTAGGGCATCGTCAAAGTTACCGTTGACCGCCAAAATCCTTGCGCCATACGCCATCGCCTGGGCAAGTTTGCCTATGGCGATTTCACCGGCAGGCACGACCACTATGGTGCTTAGACCGTAGCGCGCACCGTATGCGGCAGCGGAGGCGCTGGTGTTGCCTGTTGAGGCGCAGATGATGTGCTGCGCTCCGTCTTCAATGGCCTTGGCGACTGCGAAACACATCCCACGGTCCTTGAAGGAGCCGGTGGGGTTGGAACCTTCAAGTTTGAAATACAGGGCTTCGCACCCGAGTTCCGGGCCGATAACCCGTGAACGAACGAGCGGTGTGCTTCCTTCTTTCAGGGTCACAATTGGCGTAATGGACGTCATCGGCAGATAACTACCGTACCGCTCCATTACGCCGCCAAGCATTCCCAAGCAAAGGCTCCGTGCAATACCCATCTGTCCGCTGCCCGCTTCCGCGCGATGCTCAGCATGAGTGGGTCCAGAATTCTAAAATGATTGAGGTCACTGGGCAGGCGATTACCTGGCCGAGGGATAAGACTCCACACGAATCACGTTTGCGACGGTGCCTACATCTCCTAGAACATCGATACGCTCGACCGCTCTTTGCATATTAGCTTCTCGCGCCGGGTGCGTCATTATCACGAGATCGGCATTCCCACGATCTGGATCAGAGTCCATCTGCAACACAGATGCGATGCTGATGTCCATATCCCCAAGTGCGCCCGCGATCTGCGCAAGTACCCCGGGACGGTCACGGACCGTGAGCCGTATGTAGTATTTGCACTCGAGGCTCGCCATCTCGAGAAGGGGTAGATCGGGATTGATAGGACGCGCTTGTGGAACCTGTCCGCCGCCCCGGAAGACTGAAACGGCGCGTAGTACGTCACCCATCACTGCGCTCGCCGTCGGTTCTGGTCCGGCGCCGCGTCCCTGGAGCCAGAGCGGCCCGACGAGGTCACCCTCGGCCTCGACGACGTTCAGCACGCCCTCTACCTTGGCCATCGGAATGTCCGACGGCACTAGTGCCGGGTGCACTCGCACCAGTAATCCTTCATTTTCACGCCGCGCGGCTGCGAGTAGTTTGATGGTGAATCCGAGTTCTTCCGCGTAACGGAAGTCCTGAGAAGCAGTTCTCCTAATGCCCTCGCGGAAGATCTTCTCGATAGGCACGTCGACGCCGAATGCCAGCCTTGCGAGGATCGAAATCTTGTAAACGGCGTCGAACGCATCAACGTCAGCAGTAGGATCCGCTTCCGCGAAACCAAGACGCTGGGCATCTGCAAGGGCATCGTCGAAAGACACTCCCGCGGATGCCATCTGCGTCAAAATGTAATTGGTCGTGCCGTTTATGATCGCCCGCAATCCTAGGATCTTGTTGGCGGCGAGATCGTTAAGCAGCGGGTTGATGATAGGGATGCCGCCACCGACGCTTGCCTCGTACTGGAGGGAGACGTTGTTTGCGGTGGCTAGGTTTCGAAGTGTTTCTCCATGTTTCGAGATGACCTCTTTGTTCGCGGTGACCACGTGCTTGCCGGCAGACAGAGCGAGAGAGATGTACTTCAAAGCCGGCTCTTCACCGCCCATGAGCTCTACAACGATACCCACATGGGGCGATCCAAGGACCGTATCTGGGTCGGATGACAACGCGCCATCTGGGAGTTCAATGCCGCGTTGACGCGCAGTGTCTCGCACCACAGCTGCACACAGTCGAAGACCTCGCCGTTGACCTTCAGCGGAGAGTATCGAGGACGCTACCGCTGATCCCACGACTCCCAGGCCGAGCAAGCCAATCCCAACGGGCGCGTTGTTGGGTGAAAGGTTCGACGCGTTCATGCTTACTAGTTGCCTCCGCCCAAAAGATCGCCGATGTCCACAGGCCCTGTCCCTGGAAGAGGCGTTGCGGTGCCCTCGACCGCGATGTTCGTGTTGAGGACCTGAGTACCGATCCACTCGAAGATATCGCTATCGAACCGCAGTTTGTAATCTTCAATCAAGACACGTTGGTCTTCCAGCCAGACGGCAAGTGAGTGGTCGGTAATTGTGTCCAAATCTTCCTGGTCCAGCTCACGGGCCTCGGCGACCTCGTCGATGTAGTAGTAACGGTATACGCCGCTTTCGCCATCCCATTGCCCTTCACTGAGGGTGTTCGGTAGGAGATTCTTTTGTCCGTTTTCGTTCAGGCCGAATATTAAATTTTCGACATCCCGATCAGGCAATACGAACTCGGGGATCCACCCGAGGTCGCCTTGCGTCCGGGCTACAGCCGATTCATGGGACAGATCCATAGCGACCTGGGCGATCGAATCGCCGGTGGCAAGCCGCTTTCGGGAGCGTTCAACGTCGGGGTCGGTGTCCCGTTTGAACTCAATGGCGTACAGGTGCACCTGTGGTTGGAGGCGAGGAACATCTCGTTGAAGTTCTCGACGCGCCTTTTCACGGAACAGGCCCTTTTTGATGATTTCGGTATAAGCCTCTTCGCTCAATTGGATCTTGTTGAGTAACTGGCGGAAGGCTTCTGAGATGTCTGATTTGACACCGGATTCAGCGGCCATTGAAGAAGTAAGACCTGGGAAGCCAATCGTGTCCCGTATAGCGCTCTGGATTTCTTCTTCCGTGACTGTGATGCCAAGAAGAGGGGCTTTCTGGTAAGCGATTTCGTTCTCAGAGATCGTCTCAAGCGCCGTTAGGAGCTGATCGGTAATTCGGAACTCTTCGCCGGCCTCCAACGCTAATCTCTGGTGGAAACGCACGAAATCAACGACATCGCCGCGAGTGTAATAAGCATCATTGACCTGAACCGCGACCTGACGAGGTGGCAGTACAAAATTATTGATGTATGCGTATATGGGCAACGCTAGGATGGCAATAAATAATACAAATCCACCGATGACGAACGGGCGATTTCGACGGCTCCGAGCCTGTTTTTGGGTGACCAGTTCCCGTCTGCTCAACGGGCGTTCAGCAGGTTTTGCAACCGGTGTATTTACAGAAAGGATTTCCTGAGGGTCACCATCCGGAGCGTTGATTTCCGGATCGACAGTTTCGTCACTAGGCATGGGATGTTGGTCTCCGCTGCAGACGCCTGCGGTAGACGTCGCAGACATCAAAACCAGCTCGGGCAATAGCCCGGCCGGTGCGTCCTGTTGCCTTAGTCCTTCTCTTCTTCGTCTTCCTGTGCAACGTCTGACTCGTCGGATTTGGATTCGCCCTCGTCCGCAGACTCAGTGTCCTCCGCAGACTCTTCTTCGTCCTCGTCCGCAGACTCAGTGTCCTCCGCAGACTCTTCTTCGTCCTCGTCCGCAGACTCAGTGTCCTCTGCAGACTCTTCTTCGTCCTCGTCCGCCGACTCACTGTCCTGCGCAGACTCGTCGGGAGAGGCCTCGTCCGTAGCCTCGGCAGTTACGTCATCGGATTCTGGACTATCGGATACTGCATCCGCTGATTCGGCGGAGGTCGCTTCAGTTGCGTCGTTCGGCGTCTCTTCCGACACCTCGGGTTCTGGAGCGGGCGGGGCTTCCTGGCGTGTAGCGACCGGGCCGGTCATCTTCAAATGGTTGTCGGCGTACGGAAGAAGTGCTAGGTGCCGTGCCCTGAGGAGTGCGCGCCTGAGTACGCGTTGGTGCTTCATGCAGGTGCCCGATTTGCGGGAGGATTCGATCTTGGCTGAATCAGCGAGATACCGTCTGAGCAGTTCAAGATTCTTGTAGTCAACACGGTGCATTTTGTCCACGCAGAACATGCATACACGTCGGCGACCAAATCGTCGGCCACCACCACCGCCTGGTCGGCCACCACCACCACCACCACCACCTGGTCGGCCGCCGCCGCCGCCGCCGCCAAATCGTCGACCACCTCCACGGGGACCACCGTCTGATTGGTCTGCGTTTGATCGGGGCGCGGATGAAGAGTATTCAGTGGTCATGTCTAAGTTGTTCCTTTAATAAGCCGCTGGGCTCCTCGATGGAGTTTGCGGCGCAAGCTTCGGTCAAAGTGATCGAAGAGTTTCTTGCCCTGGTCACCTACCAGGGCAACTCCTCTACGTCACTTGGCGACTCGGACCCGGCAGGGTCCGGAGGCGCTTCTTGCCGTGGAGCGTTGGCGGTCCCGCCGCCCTGTTCTTCGTTCCACTGTTGTGCCGCACCGCCCCTGTCAAGGAACAACACGGTCTGGGCGTTGATCTCGTTGGAGAATCGCATCTGTCCGTCGTTACCCTGGTAACTGCGGCTCTTCAGTCGTCCTTCTACGTAGACCTTCATACCCTTGGTTACGTACTGGTTTACTGTGTCTGCAAGGCGTTCCCAGGCGGTGACGGTAAACCACTCCGTCTCCTCTTGCTGGTTGCCGTCTCGCGTTGAAAAGCGACGGCTTACCGCGAGTCGAAAATCGGTGACCGCTGATCCGGATGGCGTGTAACGCATCTCCGGGTCGGTCCCGACATTGCCGATCATGGTGACCTTGTTCAGACTCATGTTTAGGTCCCCGAAGCCTCTGTTTCCACGGCCTCTTCAATTTCTTCCGCTTCAGCGACGGTTTCAGCGGGCTTCTCTTCCTCAACTGATTCATCAGCTCCTGAAGACTCAGGGGACTCGGAAGATTTACCGGCGGGGAGCTCAACAGATTCGGGAGCTGACGGCGGAATTACCGGTGCGACCGGAAGTAGATCTGACTCCTCGATACGGAGCTGGAGATGCCTGATAATTGCCTGATCGGCAAGGATCTCTTTTTCGAAGATTACAGACTGATCCGGTTCCATGCTGAACTGGACGACGTTGTAGATCCCCTCGGCGTGGTGGTTTATCGGGTAGGCAAGTGATCGTCGGCCCCATGCCGCAGACCTTAATCGTTCACCGCCGTGGTTCTCGATTCGTTCGTCGATAGCCTCAATGGACTGATCGATTCCTTCATCATCGGCATCCGCGCCGAGAATCCACATCAATTCGTAGTAGCGCAACGTAATTTGTGACCTCTGAAATGCATTCGTTCTGAACTGACCAAGTGTATCACGCTACAGTCGAACCCCAACCCCCTTTTGACAGGGAGGAGGGACAGTTAGCGCGAACTCTAAGGATTAACTGATGCCGGGGACCGGGAATTTGGAGGCGAAATCCAGCACGCGCCGACGTATAGAAGCAGCGCCTCCATCGTTTCCTGCAGCGTCCAACGCCTCTAGGATAAAGCCCGCGACGGCGCTCATATCTCCAGCGTCCATGCCTCGGCTAGTCAACGCCGGGGTTCCGAGACGTACACCGCTGGTTACGCGCGGTGGGAGTGGATCAAACGGGATAGCGTTCTTGTTTGCGATGATCCCTGCGGACCTGAGTGCGTCCTCCGCCTCCTGCCCGGTGATGTTCCGAGTCGAAACATCAACCAGCATCATATGGGTATCCGTGCCCCCGGAAACTATGCGCAATCCCCCTTTGGAAAGCGCAGATGCAAGCGCCTGTGCGTTGGCAACGACCGCTGCCGCATAGGACTTGAATTCTGGCGTAGCCGCCTCGCCGAACGCTACAGCCTTGGCTGCGATGGCGTGGACCATGGGTCCGCCCTGCATGTTCGGAAACACGGCGGAGTTGATCTTGCGAGCAAGAGCCCGACGCGACAGGATCATCGCACCCCGTGGCCCCCTGAGTGTCTTGTGCGTCGTGCTCGTAATGATGTCCGCGTAAGGCGCTGGTGACGGGTGTGCGCCGCCGGCGATCAGGCCTGAGATGTGCGCCATATCGACCATCAGCAGGGCGTCAACCTCGTCCGAGATCTCCCGGAACCTAGCGAAGTCTATGATCCTCGGGTAGGCAGTTGCCCCGGCGACTATTAGTGCCGGTTTGAACTCTCGCGCCGTCGCCAACACCGCGTCGTAGTCAATCGTCTCCTCCTCGTGGAGGACGCCATAGGAGGCAAAATCATATAATTTTCCTGAGAAGTTGACCGGGGATCCGTGAGTAAGGTGTCCTCCCTGGTCCAACTGCATCCCTAAGATTCGGTCGCCGGTCGTTAAAGTAGCGAAGTAGGCGGCCATGTTGGCCTGCGAGCCGCTGTGTGGCTGCACATTTGCCGCCTCCACATCAAACAACTCTTTGACCCGATCAATAGCAAGCGTTTCGACAATGTCTGCGTTTTCACATCCGGCATAGTAGCGGCGTCCCGGATAGCCCTCGGCATACTTGTTGGTGAGGATGGATCCCGTCGCCTCCAGCACGGCTGCGCTGGCATAGTTCTCTGACGCGATCAGGTTAATCTCGTCCGTTTGGCGTCGGACATCGTTGGCGATCGCCGCGGCGACTTCCGGATCCTGTGTGGCAAGTAATTCGGGCATGAAAGTGGGTTGTCCCGTCGTCCGAACCTCGATCCCGAGATTTATGAACGATTAACTATCGGATATTGGATATCAGGTTAATAAGTCTACGGGCCACTTCCCGGCCGCCGCTATGATTTATCTCCAGATACGAGATACGCAGGTGTTCCGTTTCAGCCAAAGGCGCTATTTTTGGCGCTTGCCAGGCTTTTAGCTTCCCAGTAAGGAATTTCGATATAGATGAACCCACGGGTATCCCGGTCATCCGAGTTTTTCCAACCCGCAGGCTCCGAACCTTTTACGGTGATCGCGGATATACCGGAGCGGGCTATGGTGGTCTGCGCCCATCCGGATGACGCCGAGATAGGTACCGGCGCAACGGTGGCTAAGTGGATCGAGGGGGGATGTGAGGTGGTTTATGTGGTCTGCACGGACGGAAGCGGCGGGTCAAACGATGGCGATATGACAAGCGATCGCATCGTACCAGTCCGTAAGGAAGAACAATCAGAAGCGGCTCGCGTGCTTGGTGTTAAAGAGGTCCTCATGCTCGCCCATCAAGATGGCGGGCTTGAGGATGATCGTATCTTCCGTGGCGAGATAGTGCGTGCCATTCGCACTTATAGGCCGGATACGGTTTTCTGCCACGATCCCCACCGTTTTAACGGCTTTCAACATCGCGATCACCGGATGGTGGGGACGGTGACTGGTGATGCCATCTATCCTTATGCTCGTGACCACCTGCACTATCCGGAACAGCTTGAAGAAGGGCTTGAGCCGCACAAGGTCCGTCGTTTGTTGTACTGGGGCGCCGACTATCCGGACGTGGTGGTGCAAGTGACGAGTGCGCAGGTGGAGACACAGATCGAGGCACTTTCGAAGCACTCCTCACAGGTAGGCGGTCTTACAAACACAGATCTTTCTGACGGCTCGGATGGTAGACCACGATTCGGCGAAAGGTTGAGGGAACGTTCTCGTAGCGCCGGAGAGGCCAACGGATTTGAGTACGGAGAGACGTTCAGGCAGTTGATCGCTCGAGCTTAACGGTCTACCTCGTAACAATCTGGGGTCGAGTCAGCGATTCTGGCGTTTTTCAGGAAGTCGTCGTCTCCTTGGATCGGCCGCGAGTAATCACGTCGTATGTTGTTGACGGAGCTTTGACCGCACTTCACAATTTGACGCGTGGCGGAATTCAAATCCCGGGAGATCACCGGGTGGACGCCAAGGTGGAACGCGGGCCGAAAAGATCGGAGTGATCATTGGGCTGGGTGGATATCCATACTCACCTTTTGCCGGGAATCGACGACGGTCCCCGGGAGATGTCCGCGGCGTTAGATATCGCACGCCGCGCTGTCGTCGATGGCACCGAAATCATGGTGGCGACGCCACATCAGCGAGACATCATGCTCGGCTCTTCGGTACAGCATGTCCGGAATCTGGTCAGCGAGCTGAACGGACGTTTGCGGGCGGAAGAAGAGCCACATCGTCCGGTAGTACGCATCGTGATCGGGATGGAAAACCACATCGAGCCTGGTTTGCCGGACTGGGTGGAAGACGGACGGGCGCTGCCGATATCAGACACACGCTTCATCCTTTCAGAGCCGCCCTTTGCTTCCTACCCGGACTATGTCGATGACGTACTGAGCCGACTTCAAGACCTCCGACTGGTTCCGATAATCGCCCACCCGGAACGCAACTCCGTGCTCCAGCGTAACGCCAAAAAGATCCGAAGAATGGTTGAGGACGGGATGCTGATCCAGCTCACCGCCGGAAGTCTACTGGGTGACTTCGGCCGACCTGCTCAGCGGCTTGCTGAAGAGTTGGTCCGCGACGGAACGGCGCACTTTATTGCGTCCGATACCCACCGTCCGGTTGAGTCCCGGACTCCGGAACTCTCACCCGCTTATGACAGGGTGGTAGAGCTCACCGACGAGCAGAGAGCGTTTGAGCTGTTCGACGATAACCCGCGCATGTTGCTCGCGGGCCGAGAGCCCAATCACGACCTCGGTCGCTCATTTGAGCGCGGAGCATTTGATTCAGGCCGGAAATGGTGGAACATCTGGTCTCGAGGTGCGTGATGGCCTACTCGGTGGTGCTGTGACCCTCTTTCCCGGTTGGGAGATGCCTACGTGCATAAAAAGTGAGGGAGCTTCAAGATTTACCCGGTCTAAGTTTGTTTCTGCCTGACGGGCTGTCGGTGAAATTTCCGCAACTTAACTCGGGATGACAATGTATTGCGGACACGAACAGTGCTCCGTTCAAGGGCGTATTGCGATACGCCCTACAACAGAAATTGAGCACTAATGTGAAAAACCGGCACCTGAGGCTTTCGAACTAACGGAATTGCGACCACGCCCACACAGCGCCACGGTAAACGGCCCCTAGCCGCCGCTTGGCGTTATTTCCTCGAGCCAGTGCATGTACTTCGGGTTGTTTCCGACGACGATGTCGAAGTACATTTCCTGAAGTTTCTGCGCTATCGGACCCATTTCGCCTGTGCCAATCTTGCGATTGTCTAGCTCACCGACGGCCGTAAGGTGTGCCGCCGTTCCGGTGAGAAACACCTCGTCCGCGAGGTACAACTCGCTTCTGTGCATACGTCGTTCAACGACTTGCAGCCCAAACTCTTTCTGGGCGAGTTCGATGACACAAGCCCGCGTGATGCCAAGCAGGCAGTTATCCGTCTCGCTGGGCGTGTGGAGCACGCCGTCCCGCACCATAAACAGGTTTTCGCCCGTTCCCTCGGAGACAGTCCCGTCGTGATTCAGAACGATGGCCTCATCAAATCCCGCCATCACCGCCTCGGTCTTGGCGAGAATTCCGGTTGTGTACAGCCCAGACAACTTCACGCCCGTCGGGATCATCGTGTCATCCGGTCGTCGCCAGGACGATGTCTGACACCTGATCGCGCCGTCGTTCTCGATATACGCGCCGAAAGGCTGAACCATCAGAGTGAAGTCTGACTCGACCTCATGCAGTTTGAGATTGGCAACGAGCTGTGCGCTCTTGAATGCGAGCGGCCGGATGTAGACATCTTGCCGATATCCGTTGCGTTCGACGAGATCTCTGGTGATCTGGATCAGGTCGTCGACGGAGTACGGGAGGTCGATCTTTAGGATGCTCGAACCACGAAGAAGTCGTTCATAATGCTCGCGCAATCGGAACACGTACATTTTGCCGTGCTTTTCACTCCAATTGCCACGAACGCCTTCGAACACTGCGGTGCCGTAATGCAGCGCGTGGGTCATGACCCCTACCTTCGCCTCGGACAGTGGGAGCTGCTTCCCGCCGAGGAATGCGTAAGGCTCGGGCGACATGAATACTGGGCTCCTTCTTGAAAGTTGAGTCAAATCTCTGCTCTACGCAGGGAGAAAACGATAAGGCCACCGACGATTCTTAACGCCCGACCTCGAAAGGGACAGCGGTCATTATAGGAAGACGATCAAGCCGCAGCAATTTTCCTCCCTAGATGAGCAGAAACTGAATCAAGTTCAGGTTGACGAGTATCTGTAGAAGCGTCAGGCACGTCTCGGAGCGAAAGTTGGCGATCAGGGTGATAGGCGTACGGTCCGAGGCAATCAACTGGGACCTGAATATCGATCATCTTTCACCAACTTTTCGCTTGACACCTCGCGTCACGGGTGTATCGTCACTGCTCGCTCTTGCAAGTTGTTGCATCTGAGGGGAATTGCAATATGACGTCTCGTGAAGAATCGGCCGAAACGCTCCGGCGTGCCGGTCACAGGGTGACCTCGGCGAAGCTTCTCGTCATGGAGGCGCTGCGCCACGCCGGCGATCATCTCAGCGCGACATCGGTCATCTACCAGGTTCGTAGAGACGCACCACACGTCAGTGAATCGACCGTATATCGCACTCTTGGCGCGCTTCGTGATTCGCGATTGATCTCGGAGACAACTTTCGGACACGGGGAAGTTGCTTACGAATGGTTAGAGAAACGTCCTCACCATCACCTCGTATGCAGCCAGTGCGGTGTCGTCGATGAGCTGTCCGACGAGGTCGTTATTGGGTTCGCGAAGCAGCTCTCTGACACCCACGGATTTGATGCCGATTTACAACACCTCGCCGTTCCCGGCATATGCCTAGATTGCTCCCGTGGTTCTGAGGTTGCCGGCAAATGAAGTTTCAGGTGATGGCAATAATGTTGGTTACGGTGCTGTTACTTGCTTGTGGCAGCAACCATATGGAGCAGCCAGAAGAATCCCGTTTGCTGAGCGTCGTTACGACGGTTTCTCCGATTACGTCCATAGTTGAGAACGTCGGTGGTGAGCGCATCCTGGTACGGGGCATCATCCCGGAAGGCGCCAACTCCCACACTTTCGATCCGCCGCCATCGACCGCTCGCGTGCTCGCCGACGCGGATTTGTTCATAGCCAACGGACTCTATCTGGAAGAGCCGGCCATCGAGATGTTCAACGCAAACCACGGTGATGGAGCACGTGCGGTGTTGCTGGGTGAACTGGCCATCGCACCGGAAGAGTGGCAGTTCGATTTCTCGTTCCCGGAGGCAAACGGACAACCCAATCCGCACCTCTGGCCGGACCCGAGCCTCGCACTCAAGTACGCCGGGATCGTGCGGAACGCGTTGACGACATTGGACCCTGAGGGTGCGATCTATTACGGAGCTAATTACGAAGAATTTCGGCTCCGTATCGATACGCTTGACGCTGCAATCAAGACAGCGGTTGCGACTGTTCCGGAGGTTCAACGGCAGTTGCTAACGTACCACGACTCCTGGGCGTACTTCGCAAAACGATACGGGTTCGAGGTCCTTGGTGCTGTCCAACCGGCCGACTTCACGGAACCATCCCCAAGAGATATGGCGGATCTGATCGTGCAAGTGCGCGATCTCGGCGTGCCAGCGATCTTTGGATCCGAGGTCTTCCCGAGTTCGGTGATGGAGCAGATAGCATTCGAGAGCGGGGCCGTTTTTATCGACCAGCTCGCAGACGACGACCTGCCGGGAGACCCGGGTGACGCCGGCCACAGCTACCTCGGACTAATGATAAAAAACATGGTGACGATGGTTCGCGCCCTAGGTGGTGATGCATCTGCGTTGGGCGCGGTCGATTCTAGTCTTGTGTTCGATGGCCAGTCCCACGCGGAGTACCCGGGCTAAGGGCCCGGGCGCTAATCATGCTTCACAAGACTCCACACCCAGACCTCCACGAGCCGCCGTTGATCCAGATCCGTGGCCTCGCCGCCGGGTATCACGGCAACCGAGTGATCGATGACGTTTCGTTGGACATCATGCGGAACGACTTCGCCGCGCTACTTGGCCCTAGCGGCTCCGGCAAGACAACGGTGTTGCGAGCTACCGTGGGAGCTGCTGATGTCTACGCAGGCGACGTTCTCTTCAAAGGAGAATCGGTCCGTAAATCCCGCCCGCGCATAGGTTATGTGCCGCAATTGGAGGCGATCGACTGGAACTTTCCGGTAACAGTCGAGCAGGTCGTCTTGATGGGCGCGACCCGTAACGCACCTCTATTCCCGTGGTTCAGGCGTAAAGATCGTTTAAAAATGGGGAAGATACTTGAGCGTCTAGGGCTGGATGGACTGGCGAACCGGCAGATTCGTGAGTTGTCCGGTGGCCAGCAGCAGCGGGTGTTCCTGGGGCGGGCGCTTGTGAGCGAGCCAGATATCCTACTGCTGGATGAGCCGACGGCCGGGGTCGATATGAAGACCCGGGACGATGTATTGCACCTACTGGACGAACTGAATCACCAGGGGATTGCCATCCTGATGACCACGCACGAAATTAACGCCGTCGCCGCACACCTGCCACGCGTGATCTGTATGAACGGCCGAATCCTCGCCGATGGTGCGCCTCGGGATGTGCTGACGCCGGACGTGCTGAAGGCAACCTATGGAGCTGAGATGCCGGTGACCGAGTACCGTGGCATGACGCTGGTGGTGGAGACGCCGCACCGATTTGGCGCTACTGCCCGGAACGGGGGTTCTTCTGGCAACGAGAATGCTGGAACCGGGCACGAGCACGGTGATAATGGGCACGTGCATGAAGAAGTTGTAGCCGAGGTCCGGGCTCGTGACTGAACCGTTCGAATTCGAGTTCTTCGTTCGTGGATTGATAGCCGCAACTATGGTTGGTGGGTTAGCTGGAATGATGGGTGTCTACATCGTGCTGCGACGTATGTCATACATCGGTCACGGACTATCACACGCTATTTTTGGCGGTGCCGTCGTCAGCTTCATCATGTCGATCAATTTCTACGTTGGCGCTTCGATCTGGGGTTTCCTATCTGCCGTCCTGATCCAGTGGACTTCCCGCCGCCGCAGCATCTCCTCTGACGCGGCCATCGGCATCATCACAACGGCTTCCTTCGCCCTTGGAATCGCCCTGATCAGTAGGACCCAGACCTTCACCCGGAGCTTCGAGGCGGCGCTATTTGGCAACATCCTAGGGGTGACGGGATCAGATCTCGTTGCTATCACCGTAGTAACGGGTGCGGTACTTATTGCGGTGATCGTCGGTTACAAATACTTGCTTTTTGCCACTTTTGATACCGAGGTTGCGGCGTCCTACGGGGTGCCTGTGCGCTGGGTCGATACGGCGTTTGCGCTGGTTCTTGCGGGGACGGTTGTTGTATCCATGCAGGTACTTGGAGTGACCATGATCGCCGCCGCACTGATCGTCCCACCGATAGTGGCGCGCCAGTTCACGGGCAGCTTTACGAGGATGATGGTGCTATCGCCACTGATCGGCGCATCAGCCGGCGCGATCGGCATTTATCTCAGCTGGTTCATAGACGTATCATCCGGCGCTTCCGTGGTACTGGTGGCATCTGGGTTCTTTGTGGTCAGCATCGCGTACACAAGCGCCCGGGGCCGACTGCTGACTGCGCGCGGACGAGCGGGGGTGGGGTGAGGTCCACTCTCCGTCGCACATGACCCTTATTTGAGGATCGGCCATAGCGACGCGACTAGGATATTGGCGTCATCTGTCATTGCTGTGCTCACATGAAATTGCCCGGAGCGGTATACACCACTCCGGGCAATTTCGAACGTGCCTTCGGTCGCTTACGCGACCGAGATCACAGGCAGTCGCTGCTTGATCCGTGCCACGAGAACCCGACGTCCAGCGTTGCTGCTGAATGAACCGGCTGCACCTTCTCCCGCAGACCGCCAGAATTCAGCGCCTTTAACCAGGTTTCCTGCAGAGTTATATTCCTCCAGTTCAGTCAAGGACTCCTCGAGAATTTCGCGATACTCGTCACTGCTCAGGACGGAACCATTACGAGACCGAATTATCTCAAGTACCGAACATTGGATCCATGAAATACAACCAAATTCTGGATCCGATAACAACAACCAAAATTAGAAACTGGGATTGAGATGGAACCGTTACTGTCAGCGTTCGTCAGTTGCGGAAGGGGAAAGAAAACTTCTATCTGGCTCTCGTACCCCAACTACCGGGTACCATGCGGCCTCTGTCTAAACACAATCCCTGTCAGCGAAGGATCACCGCCCCATGCCCGCACCCGCGACGTCTGCCACCGTATACGAGCCAGTCGAAGGCTGGGCGAAGATCCCGCACGGGATCTGGATGAAGGAAGCTACTTCGGTCGCGGTGGACTCAGATGACCTCGTCTACGTGTTCAACCGCGGCAACATGCCGGTGCTCGTGTTCGATCCTGACGGCAACATGATCGATAGCTGGGGAAACGATACTCCGTACGAGGGTGTCACCCTCATGGAGGATCCGTACGGCAACATGGTGCCGCGCTGGCTCGGCACCCGTTTCACACGCGCGCACGCCATCACGGTCGATCACGAGGACAATCTGTGGTTGACCGACGATTCTGGCAATCGCATGTCCAAGACCGACAAGAAGGGCAATACCCTGATGACGATCGGCACCGGCGTGCCGACGGAGCGGGAGTCGGGCGAAATGTTCAACCGTCCCACCTCCGTGGCGGTCGATCCTTCAAACGGTGACATATTCGTCTCGGACGGCTACGGCAACTCCCGAGTTCATAAGTTCGACAAGGACGGAAATTATCAGTTGTCATGGGGACAGTCCGGGACCGACCCCGGGCAGTTCTCGCTGCCGCATAACGTCGCGATGTTTGGGGATGGACAGGTGATCGTGTGCGACCGGGAGAATCATCGGGTGCAGGTGTTTACCACGGACGGCGAATATGTGAAGGGATGGCATGTCCACAAGGCGGTGGCGGCATTTAGCGGAAAGGGCGATGACACGAACGTCTACATTGCAGAGCAGGGCCCGCCGCCGGTTCAGTTTGGTGTAGCGAATTTGGGCCATAAGATCGGCATTTACGATCGCAACGGGGACATGATCCAGAAGATCGGCGCGGACCTGCCTGGTGAAGGTCCGGACCAGTTCAACTGGCTGCACTCGGTGGCGGTGGATTCTAGGGGCAACATCTACGCCGCCGAAGTGAGCTACGTGGAAGTGGGTCGGCACCAGGACCCCCCCCGTGAATTCGTAAGTCTGCGCAAATGGGCGCGGGTTAGCGGGTAGGGGGTATGGCAGAAGATAGGTTCACAGACCGCGTTGCTATCGTCACCGGTGGTGGGCGTGGAATTGGTAAGGCTATCGTCCAGGGATTTGCTCGTGAAAGAGCTCGGGTTGTTGTGACGGCCCGAACTGCTGGCGAGATCGCTGACGTTGCGCATGAGATTGTACTTGCAGGTGGTGAGGCCATAGGCGTTGTTTGCGATGTGTCCGATGAGGCCAGTGTTCAACGGATGGTGGACGAAGCGATTTCGCATTGGGGCAGAATTGATATCCTGGTCAACAACGCAGCAACTAATTTACCGAATATCGATGTAGTGGACATGCAGCCGGACGCGTGGCGTCGGGTGGTTGACGTCAATTTGACAGGGCCATTTCTGTGCGCCCGTGCTCTACTGCCGAAGATGATCGAACAGGGTTCGGGCTCGATCGTGAATATCTCAAGCATCGGCGGTCGTCACGGTTCGAAGGGCAGGGGGCCATATCGTGCAGCGAAGGCCGGGCTCATCAACTTGACGGAGACGCTGGCAGCTGAGAACTTTTCTCACGGGGTCCGTGTGAACTGCGTTTGCCCGGGCGGTGTCGAAACAGAAATGCTGCGGGTCATAGGCGCATCGCTGGACCGCCAACTCATGACACCTGACGAGATGGCAAACGTGGTGCTTTACCTGGCTTCTGATGACAGTTCGGCCGTTACAGGAACGTCGATAGACGCCTTTGGGCCTACACATCCGCTGTTTAGTGGACGGATGATGAGGTAGGTCCGCTTAGGGGCGGGGCAGACGCCGCCTCTAAGGCGTTTAAACCCCAGTTACTTCCTTCACGAAATTAAAGAACGCTTTCTTACGTGGAGTGTTGATCCCCCAATTGACTGGTGGGCACTGGTAGCCGTTTTCGTAGTCGCCGTAGAAGGGCGTTCCCCCTGCGCCTTCTGCCGGGTCAAAGTATCCCCATCCGACGTGTCGTGAGATAGCCGACGTCAAATTGTTTAACGGCCTATCGAAGTGGTAGTGATCGTCCTCGTTGAAAAGGATCGGCATCGGCGTGTATGTGGAAACGGCCCGGGTGTTGTCAACGACCTTTGACACATCGTTGGGATCGACCAGCCCGTTGCCGTGCAAGAGGATGTAGTCCGAAGACTCCACGGCCTTTGAAGTCGCTGTGCTACGGCGCGTCCAGCTTGTACTCACAAGCAGTCGGGCCCCATTTCGAGTCACGCCCTTCGCCAGTTCGATCAATTCGTGGATTCGGTCCTCATGGAGAATCGGGTGTTCGTAGGTCGGGACATTCACCTCGTTATTGATCTCGATCAGGACGTTTGTATAACCCTTTTCGAGCACCCATCGGCAGGCGTTAGCCACGGCAGCTTTCACGGCTCGGGTATCGGTCAACCGCTCGTCCTGCCCTTGGTAGAACAGGCCCAGAATCACGACCATCCCATTATCGTCCGCGGCATCGATAAGTCTTGCTGCCCGCACCATAAACGCCGGTTTTAGAGAACCGTCGGCGTTGAACGCGCCCGAGATCCATGGTTGTGATTCGATTTCGAGCAGGAGACCCTTCCATATGTCGTCGTCGGACGCGCCCGGATGATCGGCGTGGATGCGCTTTCTCAACTCCTTTAGGTGTTCCGGCTCACGGCGGTAGTAACCGAGCGGTGAGCTGTTCTGAAGGTTGAATGGCAGAGCGTTGATGCCGTGGGACGCGTACTCCGGCAGCATAGCAATCAACTCGTTGGTATTGCGATCGGCGTCCCAGGCGCCAGTGTCAGGGTACTTCCACAGGTCACGGGTAAGCGGATTCTCATCGTCAAAAATCCCGCTCGCCATCCGACTGTTCATGAGGAGGCCTTCGATTCGCCATCCTCGATATTCCCGGCCCTTGTATGTGATCTGTCCGTTGATAAGCCAGTCTTCGCCGTCGATGGAAATTCGGGTCTTATGTTCAGTCACAGACGCTGCCTGCCTTTCATATGATTGATCCTGTGGAAAGTGGATTCACTGGAATCGGTCGAACCGATCTCTCTGGCCTACTGCGGGGGCACGATATCCTACGGTGCCCTTAAGCGCATTCTCTATCATCGCCAAGACCCGAAGAAAGGCTGCCCTTTGCCGCTGGTCAAGACTGATATAACAGTCGAACACAACGTAGTGACTCCAATGCGGGACGGCACTCTCTTACGTGCCGATTTGTATCTGCCCGAAAAGGTGATTCCGATAGGAGCGATGGGCGCGAGCAATGGAGGTGGCGGCTTACCGACGCTCGTCTGCAGGACGCCCTACGACAAATCACGGGAGCGGGATACTGAGCGTTACCGGGGGCTGGCGTCAAACGGGTACGCCGTTGTGGTGCAGGACAAGCGCGGACGGTGGGAGTCGGATGGGCTGTATCGCCCGATGTACGGGGCGCAGTTCGACGACGCAGAGGATGGCTACGACACGATCGAGTGGGCAGCGGCGCAGTCCTGGTCTAATGGCAAGGTCGGCACATTTGGCTACTCTTACCCGTCGTGGACGCAGTGGATGCTGGCGCCACTCATGCCGCCGCACCTCGTGACGATGTTCACCGGCGGAATGGGGCCGAAGACGACCGATTGGGAGATGGGCGGCGTGTTCCGGCCGGGGCGGGCGCTTCAATGGCTGCTCGGTCTGATCGCACCCGACACTCAGAAGTGGTTGGACGAGGCCCAGGGTCCGACCACGATCGCGGATTATGACGCCATTACCCGGATCGCCAATCGTGAGAAGTGGCTCTGGTTCCTACCGTGGAGCGAACTTCCGCTTGAGGCTGTGGGTGGGCTTCGTGAGGGTTTTCACGACTGGCTACGCAACCATCACAAGGACCGCTTCGGCTTTGTCGGTAACTTTTCTAAGATCGATCTCCCGGTTCATCACCGAACCGGCTGGTACGACCGTTTGATCGCCACGACCGATATGTACGACCACATGATCAACGAGGCGCCTTCCGGGCATGCGCGATCTAATCAGCGACTGTTCGTCGGTCCGTACACGCACGCCAACGAGATGACGCGTATGACTGGGGATATGGACTTCGGTCCAGATGCCGAGATCGACTGGGTAGAGCTTGCGACCTCTTGGTTTGATTACTGGCTTAAGGGGCACCAGAACGGGGTGATGGACGGCGCCCCGGTCAATATCTTCGTGATGGGCGCGAACATGTGGCGTCGTGAAGAGACCTGGCCGCCGGCGCGTGCCGTGCATACCGACCTCTTTTTGCACTCACGTGGCGGAGCGAATACGCCGTCTGGCGATGGCGAGTTGTCACTTGAAGGGCCAGGGTCGGAGAATCCGGATTCGTACGTCTACGACCCGCGTGACCCGGTGATGAGTCTGTACTTGGCGAATGGTCAAGACGGGCCGTTCGATCAGCGAATGAACGCGCATCGTCGGGACATTCTTGTATATCAAACCGAGCCGTTGAAACAGGCGATCGAGGTGACCGGTGACCCTGTTTTGCGACTGCATGTCGCCTCGGACGCGGTAGATACAGATTTCACAGTGAAGTTAATCGACGTCCACCCGGACGGTACAGGGATCAATCTTTGTTACGGTTTCCAGCGCGCCAGGTTCAGGAACGGCCTTGATGAACCTACCGTGATGATGACGCCGGGCGACGTGTACGAGTTTGAAATTAAACTGCTTCCCACCAGCAATCTGTTCAAGATCGGACACCGGATTCGGATCGACATCTCCTCAAGCGACTATCCGAATCACGACCGTAACCACAACTCCGGCGCAGACGACTGGCAGGACGCAGAACTACGCGTTGCGCGGCAGACGGTTTTCCACGACGCGACACGTCCATCTCGTATTACCCTGCCGGTTATTGAGGAATAGGGATGGAATACAGAACACTTGGCCGGACTGGCTTAAAGGTGTCGTTACTCGGGTATGGCACCGGTGGGGCGCGAAAGTTTGGTGCGGCGCAAGGGACGACGGCGGTAGATAGGCAGGGATTTGTGCGTCGGGCGCTTGATCTTGGCGTCACCTTCTTTGATACGGCTGGTGGTTATGGCGAATCCGAGACTTATCTTGGAGAGACTCTGGCCGGCGAGCCAAGAGATTCGTACGTCCTTGAGACGAAGTGGGACGGCGGGGCGTTCCTTGAGTCAGGTGGAATTACACTTACAGACTCGGTGGAGCGCAGTCTTATCCGGATGGGGACGGATCACGTCGACGTGTTTCTGTTCCACATGATCGATGCCCCGGTTTACGAGATACACCGTGATCGGTTCTACCCAGAAGTGGTGAAGCTAAAAGAGCAAGGGAAAATCGGCCACATCGGATTCACACAGACCATCAAGCGCGAACCGAAGTTTGAGGGCGTGATGAAGGCTCTTGAGAGCGACCCTGACCTTTGGGACGTGGTGATGCTGAAATACGGGATTATGAACCAGCAGGCGGCTAAAGCGGCATTGCCCCTAGCAAAGAAGCACGATATCGGCATTGTGAACATGGCGGTCGTGCGGACGACGCTGACCAATCCGGATGCGATGCGATCACGCCTCGATGAGTGGCGCGCTGACGGGACGATTTCACCGAATGCGTTGATGGGAGATTCGCCGTTCGACTGGCTTGTTAATGGAGACGTGGCATCCGTGGCGGAGGCGGCTTACAGGTTTGCTGCGAACCAGGATCCGATGAGTACCGTTCTGACGGGCACGTCAAACATTTCGCATCTGGAATCAAACGTTGCGGCACTGGTCCGAGGGCCGTTGGGTGATTCGGACACGGCGAAATTGGTTGAATTACTGGGCGAGAGTTGGTCGCCGGATTGATTCGATGGGGCCGATTGGCATTGACCTGTTGTCTTCCCTCCCCCCCTCGTTTTAGGTAATGACGATGAGTCTCCGATCAGTCACGGTATCGTCACTGATCCGGCGGCTAGTCGACTCGACGAACTCGCCGGTTCGTGGGATAGTCTGCCGCGGTATCGGAAGCGGTGTGGTCTGGTTGGCGACTGAGCCATGTCCGTTGATAAGGTTCTGGCAACAATTGTTCGGCCGCGCCGTTCATCGACTTATTCCAAGGAGAAAGCAGATTTGGGAACACTTCTGACCCTGCCGTTCAAGATCGTTATCTTCATCATCAAGAAAGTCGTCATCGGCATTCCAATGATGATCGCTAAATCGCTCATCATGGCGATTCTTATGGCGCTTATCCCTCTCATCGTCATAGCAGCCGCCATCTACTGGTTTGTGACGACGCAACTCTGACCGATTCGTTTTAAAAACTCTTATAAATCAAAAATGAGCCATTGAAGGGCATTTTCGGAACGCCAAATGAAAATTACTGATATCACCGTCAATCTGCTCACCACCGGACGAACGCTTGTCCGCGTATTTACAGACGAGGGGGTGACCGGAATGGCCGATGGTGGCCAGTCCGTGGCTATAACCCGTGCCTACCTGAACGACGTGATCAAGCCGCTTCTGGTCGGCGAAGGCGCCCTGCAACCGACCCGGCACTGGGAGACCCTTTCACTCGGGAACGGCGATCGTGCCACTCGGCTTCCCCCGCAGATTGTCGGGTCTATCGATATCGCACTGTGGGACATCATGGGCAAGGCGGCCGGCATGCCGCTTTCCGCCTTGATGGGAGGCGCCGCCCGTCACGAAATTCCACTCTATTGGAGCCAAGGCAACGGCTGGAAGAAGACGCCGGAACAGATGCTTCGGGATGTCCAGCGGGGCTACGAGCAGGGATTCCGCTACTTCAAGGTACGGATGGATTGGCGGGACTACCGGCAAGACGCTAATCCCGAGAACGATTTCGCGATCTTCAAGATGGCTCGTGAATGGTTGCCGGACGACTGCCCCCTGGGGTTCGACGCCAACAACGCGTACTCAGTCTCTACCGCCATATTGCAGGGCAAACGACTCCAAGATCTCGGATGTTCTCACTTTGAGGAGCCGCTTCCTCAGTATGATTTGCCCGGCCTCAAGCAGGTCGTAGATGCGTTGGATGTTCCGATCTCTACAGGAGAGCAAGAGACGTCTAGATGGCGTTTCCGTGATCTGATTGACCAGGCGAATCCGGACATTCTCCAGCCGGACATATTGAACGTTGGTGGGATTTCTGAGGTTAAGAGGGTCTTTGATATGGCGGTGATTCGGAACAAGCCGGTCATGCCACACAGTCCGGTAGCCGGAATCAACAGCGCAGCCTCTTTGCACGCCTATTCGACCGTTGGCAATGCGATCCGCCCGCACGAGTTCTCCGACGAGTTCTCGGGCGACCTTGGACTGATCGCAGGGCTGTTCAAGGAGCCGATTATGCCGGAAGACGGGATGATCCATCTCCCGGACCGGCCTGGACTCGGGCTGGAGTTTGACGAAGACGCTCTGGAGAAAGCGATCGTGGAGTAAGAAGCGAATTTGGAAGCCTTCTTCCGTGGAATTCAAAGGACGTCTGAGCGTGGGTCTAGTTGGGGAGACATGATTAACCACCGTACACATTAGGAGGAGGCAGTTTGAAGACGCTGGGACGGATAATTAAATGACCCCGAATAACTCGATCAGTGACGCTGCAATCGAGCTCCATCGGCGCTCGCTGGTCGTCGATACGCACATCGACACCATCACACACCTGATGGCGCGTCACCCTGACTTTGGCGCGCGGCTTGAGGCCGGGCATGTTGACATTCCACGCCTGCGCGAAGGTGGCGTTGGCGCAGCACTATTCGCTATCTGGTTGGACGATGATGTGTACGACGAACCCGGTTCGCTGAAGTACGTTATGCAGGGCATAGACCTTATGCGTCGGACGGTCGATGCACACGCCGACACTCTGGAGATCGCTTATACGGGCAACGATGTCGAGCGTATCCATAACGAGGGCCGGATCGCTGTGCTCCTGACCGTTGAGGGCGGCAACGCCATCTGCAGCGATCTTGCCGTTCTGCGGGAGCTGCACCGCGCTGGTATTCGGTCAATCACGCTGACCTGGCAGTACGCCACATCTTGGTGCGACTCCTGTAATGACGAGCAGCATGGCGGACTCACGGAGCTTGGTAGTGACATCGTTAAAGAGATGGGGCAAATTGGCATGTTGCCCGATGTTTCGCACATCTCGGACAGGGCCTTCTACGACGTGCTAGAAACCGCTGCCGGGCCGGTTTTTGCCTCACACTCGTCCTGCCGCTCATTGCAGGACGCCAAACGCAATATGACTGATGACATGATCGTGGCGCTGGGTCAGGCCGATGGCGTTATGAACATCAATTTCGCCTCACCCTTCATCGGTGGGCCAGATCATCCGCCATTTGTGCCGATGCTCAAGCCAGAACGGTCACTGTTCAGGGATCAGTTTGAGCGCATTCATCAACCGGACGGCAAGCCCGGCGCGCCCATGGACAGGCTGCTGGACCACTTCGATCTGGCCGTGACGCTGGCGGGAGTTGACCACGTCGGCATCGGGTCTGACTACGACGGAGTTTCCTCCGTTCCAGTCGGGATGGACGACATCAGTCGTTTGCCCTATCTGACGGATGGCCTGCTTGATCGCGGCCACGACAAAAACACCGTTACAAAGATGCTTGGCACAAACAATCTCAGGCTGTTCAAACGGACCCTGCGTTAGAAATCGGGGATACCTGAATGCGACTGGAGCCAGGCGACATGCTTGCAAACGGGACTAACCAATTGAGATTCGGTCCGATGGCGGCCGGCAATAAAGTGGCGCTGCAGACCGGCATTTTGGGCAAGTTTTCCGACCACGTCAAAGATACGGTTGGCTGGGCCCGAATCTTGGGTCCGTGAGACGGTCGCGGAAGCGCTTGGCCGTGAGAATACGATCTAGTCGTTCGGCCTGTCCTCTTCTCAGGGATAGGATTCAGATGCGGGTTGCAATACGGTAATTTTATATTGCGCGGTCACACAACCAATCACAATGCACACAGTGCCTCCTAGAAAGAGTTTTATGTCCAAGATCACGTCTGTTAAGGCGATCCCGATGTCCGACCCGGTGCCACTTAATCGGCAGCACAGGAACGACCTTGGCACCAAGGTAAAAAGTGATGCCACGCTCATAGTCGTGGAGACGGATGACGGCCTTAAGGGGCTTGGCGCTTCGCTAGGTAATCCGGAGGTTGTGGCGGCCTTGGTAGAGTTCGATCTTGGTCCGTCGGTGCTGGGAGAAAACCCCCTGTTTTCCGAACTTATATGGGAAAAAATGTACAACGGATCGCGATGGAAACCCGCGCTTGAGCGCGGTAATTCGCAGCCGCAGGACGGCCGCCGGGGCGTAACTGTTGAGGCTATTTCTGGTGTCGATCTGGCCGTGTGGGATGTAAAGGCTCAGATACTCGGTGTGCCAATTTACCAGGCGCTCGGCGCTGTCCGTGACAACGTCCGTGGCTACGGCAGCGGCGGTTGGGCGCCCGGCGACGAGGCCGAGGCCGAGATGGCCGGATATGCTGCCAAAGGCTTTGACGCCGTGAAAATGCGCGTGGTTGGCGGTGATGGGTTTTCGTTCAAGAACGCCGAAACGCGTATCGCTGCGGCACGTCGAGGTATCGGCCCCGATGTAGAGTTGATGCTGGACGCCCATGGCGCATTTGCCGTCTCCACAGCTATCAAGTTGGCGAAGATGATGGAGAAGTACGATGTGGCATGGTTCGAGGAACCGATCTCCCCGGACGATCACGCCGGGCTCGGGTATGTTCGACGTGCGACCACGACGCCGATCGCCACTGGTGAGCGCGAGTTCACGCGTTTCGACTTTCAGTCGCTGTTTGACAATCATGCCTGTGATATAGCCCAGCCGGACATCGCCCGCGCCGGTGGATACACGGAAATTAGACGCATCAGCGCTCTGGCGTCGGCGCGAGGCGTTCGGGTGGCTCCACACGCGTGGGGCATGGGGGTGCTGTTTGCTGCCAGCATTCACGTGGCGATGTCGACCCCGAATTGTCACATTCTTGAGGTCAGTCAGGGTTATATGCCGATGATGAACGAGTTGTTCAACGAGGATTACGATGTTCGACCAGACGGACGCGTGTACGCGCCAACTGCTCCGGGACTGGGCTTTACACTACGGGACGATGCGCTGGAACGATTCAAATACGTTCCTGGCCCGGAATATGTGTTCTAGAGAATGATTCTGATTGCGGGATTGTCCCTCGGACCTGACTTGCCTCAACCCTCTCCTACCGGCAGAGGAATTGGGCAAGGTCGGCGTCGAACGACAACCTGTCATCCTGAGCACGTGGAGAAACGACTCCTGACGGCACTGAACCACGGCCGAGGTTATTTCACAGGCCCTGTATCCGTTTGTTGACGTTTTCACACAATGGGTTTGAGCTGATACCAATACGCCCCACGGTGTTCTCAATGGACCGCGTGTCGCTAAACTTCCACTGATGACTCGATTCGATCCTTCTCACGCACTTTACGTGGACCTGTATCAACTCACGATGGGACAGGCTTATTTGCGCTCCGGTCAGACCGCTGAGGCTACGTTCAGCTTATTTGTGCGTAACCTACCTCCTGATCGTGGATTCCTTTTATTCGCCGGGCTGGAGGACGTTCTTAAATATCTTGAAGAGTTGAGATTCACATTGGGCGATCTCGACTATCTCCGGAGCACAGGTCAGTTCGATGACGACTTCATCGAGTACCTTGCTAAGTTCCGATTCACCGGCAGTGTACGGGCGATGGACGAGGGAACGGCGTTCTTTGCTAACGAACCGATGATAGAAGTCACCGCCCCGGTTATTGAGGGGCAGATCGTCGAGACGTTCCTGATCAATCAGGTGAACATGGCATCGCTTTTCGCAACGAAGGCGGCCCGCGTGGTGAAGGCTGCTGGCGGGGCAGGTGTCGCGGACTTCGCCGCACGCCGCACACACGGCACGGACGCTGGAAACAAGTTCGCCCGCTCGAGCTACATTGGCGGGTTCGTTGGCACTAGCAATGTGGGTGCCGGAGCCCGATACGGGATATCGACAATCGGCACGATGGCGCACTCGTTCATTACCAGTTTTGACAGTGAACTCAAGGCCTTTAGGGCGTATGCGGACGCCTTCCCGGATTCGGCAACCTTGCTTGTGGATACATACGACACGGTCAATGGGATAGAAGCGGCGGTCACCGTTGCACATGAACTGGAGACACGCGGCAGTAGGCTGGCCGGAATACGGCTCGATAGCGGAGACATAGGTTTCCTGTCACGGATCGCTCGTCGGATGCTTGATGACGCATCACTTGGCTACGTCCAGATCGTGGCCTCCGGAGGGTTGGACGAATTTTCCATTGAGGCTCTGGCGAAGAGTGGCGCGCCAATTGGCGCGTATGGCGTCGGGACATTGGCGGGCGTGTCGGCGGATGCACCATGGTCGGATGCCGCCTATAAACAGGTTACGTACGACGGCCGTCCAGTCGCCAAGTTCAGTCCCGGGAAGGCAACGTTTTCTGGCCCGAAGCAGGTGTGGCGATGTTTCGATGCGAGGAATGGAATAGTTGCCCACGATCATCTGACGAGCGCCGATGCGGATTCGCCGGAACCCAATGCGACGAAGTTATTGAACGTAGTGATGCGTGACGGGACAGTTACCGGCGATTTGCTGTCACTCGGGCAGGCACGAGATCGGGCGCGTATGGAACTCGAACGGTTGCCGGAGTCGGTGTTGGAGTTAGAGAAACCTATGTCTGTGCCGGTGAGGGTGTCCGACGAGTTGCTCGCTGGCTCTCCCGGTAGGGAGAAGATGTAGGCAAGCGTGTTATCGCCGTTGAAGGGGGGAAGTAGTCCTAGGGGGCAATCTCGTCGACTCTCGGTGGTTAACGAGCCTCAGGACGCTTGTGAGGAGGTATTCCAAACCCCATTTCCAAGCGACGCACGGTCGCTCAGTGATTGGCGTTTCAAGTGGAGTGGCCATACAAGGCAGCGTCCACTTTGAGCCACTTGAAAATCAGGAACTTCTTTAGTTCTAGCGTGACACCGACTGCCTGAGAGACAAGGTTCTTGGCGACCAGAATTTCGGCGCCCTGGTGTCGCAACAGTTCATATAAATTCAGATTGATCTTCCGGGCGTAGGTGTCTACCGACACTTTTGCGTGACCACCTCAGCCAATGGCGGCGAGATAGTCCAGAGCGATAGGCCGACCAAGATCACGGATATGATCTCTTGCTTCGTCCGTCATCAGGATCCGCAATAAAGATTCCTTTTCAGCCGTAATAGTTGATATCCGACCGTGCCGTTACTGGGTACAAAATCTGATGCCATATTCGCTGAATCGGCGCGTCAAACTTACTTTCCGAACGCGCCCTCTTTACGCAGCGATGATACGCGTTCGTCGGAATAACCAAGCACCTCAGCCATCACCTCGTTCGTGTGCTGCCCGAGAGCAGGTCCCGGGGTCGGATGCTCGATCACCCCGTCCATTTTGATAGGCGAGCCAACCTGACGGATCGTGCCGTACTCCGGATGTTCCACCTCCAGTATCAACTTGCGAGCCAGCACCTGCTGGTCCTGAAGGGCCTCTGACACCGAATTAACGGGTGCGCACGGTACCGTGCCACGGAGTCGTTGAAGCCAATCAGCCGTGTCTCGCTTTGCAAACTCTTTCTCAAGTTCCGGAATGATTAAATCACGGTTCTCAAGCCGCCCGGCGAAGTTCGAAAATCGAGGATCGGTCGCGAGTTCTGGCCGTCCCATGGCCACCACAAGGTTCTCGTAGAACTTCTCCTTTGCGCAGAACACGACGATCCAGCCGTCTCGTGTGCGGAAGTTCTGGGATGGGAGCAGTGACTGATGGCTTGACGCGGCTTGCCGGGTGGGCTCCCAGTCACGATTCAGTGTCCACGAGGCGAAGTACGACAACATTGCGATGCCGGTGTCGAGGAGTGACACGTCCACGTTGCGGCCGATGCCGGTCCGCTGCGCGTCAAACAGCCCGATCATCAGGCCAAGAACAGAAGCATAGCCGCCGGCGAAGTCGATTATCGAGACTCCGCACTTGGCGGGGGGGGCGTCTGGCTCGCCCGTGATGGACATGTATCCCGCATATGCTTGGATCAGATGATCGTATCCTGGCTCCGAAACCCGCGGCCCGGTTGAACCAAAACCAGAAAGTGAGCAGCAGACAACTTTCTGATTAAACTTCCCAAGAGCTTCGTAGTCGAGTCCAAGCTTGGAAGGTAAGTCGCCGCGGAGGTTGTTGTAGACGCCATCTGAGGCCTTGACGAGGTCGTGCAGCACAGCCATGCCGGATTCGGTTCGAAGGTTCAGGGTCACCGACTTTTTGCCCCGATTGAACGCCTGAAAATACAGGGAGTCTTGGTCCGATGCGAAGGGCGGAACGTATCGGGCGATATCACCCCCGGCACCCGGGTCCTCGATTTTGATCACCTCGGCGCCCATGTCGGACAAAACGGTCGTGCCGAACGGCCCTGCGCCGAATTGTGAGATCGCAAGAATCCTGACGCCTTCTAACGGCGGATGAATTGGCATTCCGGTCTCCTGATTTCAGCTTGTTGGGCTGCGAACGTTAACGGTCAGCCTGAATGATGCGCCCGAAATTTGTCGAGTGGTTCCTCTTATGGGGCTAAGACTGCGACCGCACTTTCCGTCATTCTGGCCCCACGGCGAAGAATCTTTAGGCCTAGATTCCTTCAGTCTGGGGTCAAGTGGAGGAGTCCTTAGCGTCGCTTCTTTATCACCCCAATCCTCTCTCACAGAGAGGGGGGTATTACTCCTCGGCCGTCTTTATCCCGATGCCCAGACGAGTGTTCTTCTCTGGTTTCCTGATCTCCAGTGCCTTCTTGGCTGCCAGGCGAAACATCTCCATAGGCTGTGCACCTGTGAACCATAATCGGTCGTCTATCAAAAAACCTGGTACTCCGGTCACGCCGAGCTGAATCGCCTCATCGAACTGGTCCTGAATCAGGCGGTCGTACTCACGAGATTTCAGCTTCGGAAGGATGTCGTCCCAGTCGATACCGACGCCGATTGCGATCTCTTTCAGCACGTCAAAATCACCCAGGTTTAGGCCGTCTTCCCAGAACGCCTTGTAAGCAGCGTGGTGGAACTCCCCCGCCTTGCCGAATCCCTTCGCATACTCGGTAACCGCCTGGGCATGGATCGTGTACGGGGTCAAATTTGCCCGCCGCATCACGATGCCTTCTTCTTCAGCCAGCGCCGCGATACGAGGGCTTAACTCGCCCTCGCCCTTGCCCTCTCCAGGTCGAGGCTCGCGAATCTTGCCCTCGGGCGGGATCTCCGGATGCAGCATAAACGCGCGGTAATCGAACTCGATGTTGAACTCGTCAGCCAGTTTGTCGAGCCGTGCCAGCCCGATGTAGCACCAGGGTCATATGTAGTCATACCAGACGATGAACGTGATGGGAGCGTCGAGCGGCTTGAGTGGCGGCGGAGCTTGATCGAGAGACATTAGGATGCCCTGAGAAAAAGAGGATGGAAATACTTACAAGTTTTTTATTGTGCCAGACCCTCAGGCGGACCAGTTTGGATCTCGACCTGTGAGCGCGAGGGCACGTTCAAATGGCCCGAATTGCGGCGCAGCGATGATCTCAATCCCAAATGCTCCGGTATCCCTTGCCGCCTGGGTACAGAGTCGTTGAGCGGTGACAAGAGTGGCATCGGCCAGTTCTCTGGACAGTTCCAACTGTTGACCCGTGGCCATTGCCAGATCCCAACTGTGGACAAGGATTTCGAACAGAGTGATGTGACCGGCGAAGAACGCCGACATCTCGCGAGTTCCCAAATGGGTACGGCCTTCAAATGCATCAGGTGTAGCCCAGGCAATCACTAAATTTGCGCCCAACTCTGTAAGTGAATCGTAAGGAGTCACCTGTTCGGGAGGGTTAGTGGTAGGGCCATTCTTCGTTGCCGCCGCTGCGGACATAGCGAACACGTCTGCCATGTGGCTCACAAGCCCGTGGAGGTTGAACTGATCGCATGGTGTGGGCGCGGATCTGTCGTCCGGCGAGATATTATCTGTGAGATATGCGGTAGCAACTACGGCCTTTCGAATCGATTCCGCCGAGCTCATACGCGTTTCTCCCCTCTGTTGGTGTGTCCCGATGGTGGGTGGCTGCGGGGGAGAGGATATTACGATCTGCTGCTTCCCCGCCAGACCAGATAACGGGAACTGATTACCAGTGTACAAAGTACCCTCAACGATCAGTGGCCCTTGCGATGTGGGCGTGTGGGCGACGATGTCACCGCCAGTAGCGGTCTTTTCGACGTCTTAAGCAATGTTTGGGATGTTTTGGCGCCCTGGTTTCGCAAGGGCGTCAAGTGCGGTGTCCATGCGAGTAGTGAGGTAGAGACTTACGTAAACGACGACTTACTTATCAAAGATGAAACCCCCAAACACCCTCTGTGGTACTTGATCCCCTCTGGACTGAACTTCCGTTACATTGGCAGTACATCGTTATCGCACCCGGGAGGTTATCGATGACTACGACCAAGTATGCCTTCGATGAATTTGTCCACGACATGACCGTCCTTGTGGGAGGTCAACCAGATCAAGAACGCCTTTTCGATCTCGGGTCCTCTTATCTAGAGCGACTGGTCAACAACCCTGAGGCTGTGCCGGAGGAGTTCCGCGTGCCGGCAGGTTCAAGGGGTCGTTCCGCCAACCACGGTTCTTATATCCTCCATCGGGGAGAAGGATTGGCGATCACAAGCGTTGTGTGGGGGCCGGGCGACCACATCTCGGCGCATGACCACAAAACTTGGGGAATGATCGGCGTAATGAATAACGGCATTTTCGAAACCCGTTTCAATCGTAAAGACGATGGTATCCGGGATGATTTCGCGGTTCTGGAAGTTGACCGAAAGACGCTTGTGAAGCCGGGAGAGGTTTCACTGCTGATACCGGATGTGGATGAGATCCACCAGATGGACAACACATCTGATCGGCCGACCGTAGAGATTCATGTCTACGGAAAGGATTTGAAGGGCCTAGATCGGTGTATGTACAACATCGAGACCGGGGCGGTGAAGAACTTCTCGACGACGCGCTGGGACAACTGCTAAGAGGCAGGCAGTGTCTGGTTATTAACTGGGGGGTGAATTGAATGCCGGGTGAGTGCACTGGAGAACAGCTTTCGGCGTTGTTGGAGGGAGACGCGCCCTTTGCTCTGATCGATGTACGAGAGCCCATGGAGTACAACGCGGCCCACATACCGGGCGCGAGCCTAATCCCGAGACGCCGACTTGAGTTCGAGGTATGCCAGGCATTGCCGTATATGGGCGTTCAGGTGGTTCTGTGCGATGAGAACGGGCGTAACGCCGAGCGCGCCGCTCTTACTCTTCTCCGGGGTGGTTACACCGATGTATCTGTACTTAAAGGCGGCGTCAACCGATGGGCGGCCGATGGACGGCCAACAGAGTGGGGCGTGAATGTTCCGAGCAAGACTTTTGGCGAGGAGGTCGAACTGGAGCACGATGTGCCGACTATTTCAGCGGATGAGTTACATGAGCGGATCGAGCGCGGCGACAATCTTGTAATTCTGGACACGCGTACTCCTGAAGAGTTCCAGCGCCTCTGCATACCTGGCGGTCGAAGTGTGCCCGGCGGAGAACTGGCGCTTCGAATCGCGGACATACGTGCCGAAGCGCCGGATGACGCAACGGTGATCGTGAATTGCGCCGGCCGGACACGCAGCATCATCGGTACCCGACTGCTTCAAAGAATGGGGGTCGAGGATCTTTATGGACTGGAGAACGGAACGGCGGGTTGGGGACTGGCTGGGTATGAACTTGAGGCGAACGCAGATCGAACGGGTATGCCAGAACCGTCGACCGAGGGCGCGTCTGAGGCGGAGCGTTTCGGGCGCCGCGTGGCCGATGAAGACGGTGTGCAGTTCATTGATGTATCCAAGCTCCGAGAGTTGATGGATGAGGAATGTGAGGAGACGGTGTACGTGGTGGACGTGCGCATGAGGGACGAGTTTCGGACGGGACATATTCCCGGCAGTTCATGGATGCCCGGTGGTCAGGCGGTTCAGACTGCTGACGCTACTGTAGTGGTCCACAACGCGCCGGTCGTATTCATATGTGACGGAGTTACCCGGGCTGCGATCACTGGGTCCTGGTATCGGCAGATGGGCAAAAGCGAGGTGTACGCGCTAGATGGCGGCATAGTGGCCTGGACGCACGCCGGATTTGATCTGGTGGGCGACGCTGAGGAGTCTGGACCAGACGCCGAAACGGTGCTGGGCCTTGATGTGGCGCTCTCCAGGATTCGTGAAATTTCGGTCGAAGATTTGGCCTCCGATTTATCTCGCGCCGTCCTGTTTGTTGGGACGAGCGCTGAGTTTGCTGAAGGTCATGTACCAGACGCTTCATGGGTATCTCGTGGGGTTCTCGAGGACGAGGTCGGCTCGACGATTCCGGATTTCAGAGCGCCGGTGGCTGTTACCTGCGCAAACGGAGAAGGCGGTGCTGCGCTGGCTGCGGCGACGCTTTCTGAGATGGGTTATCAAGATGTTGTATGGCTTAAAGGTGGCATGGAGTCATGGCGCTCCGAGGGTCGTTCATTAGAAAAGGGCCTGAGCGGTGTGATGTCGGCGCCGCTTGACGTGTTACCGGCCGGTACCAATCGCAGTTACGGAGACATGATCAATTACCTGCGCTGGGAGACTGCCCTCGTGGAACAGCCAGAGCGGTAATTTTCACCCTCAATATGTGAGCATCCGATCGTGAAATTTTCCCGCAACGATATCCACCAGTGCGACGAGTTGCACCACGCTCCATGCAAACGGGATGTAGCCGCCGTAACCCAGGATAGGCAATTCGAATACCGGTACGAAGTCCAGTAATGGGATGTCGTAAGTCCATTTCGGGAACGCCCAGAAGTTCCAGAACTCCCACAGCCCGCCGCAGAGCAATCCTGACCAGGCGATCACGGCGGCACGTTTCCAGATGCCCTTGGACAGCTCCATAACGAGTGAATGTCCACCAGCAGCGATGACGAGCCCGTCAAAAAGAAGGAACGGCGCGATCCATACAAGTGGGTAGAAGACGCTGGGTGCCAACAGCGTCGCTGCTTCACATACGATCCCAGACCCAATGAGTAAGATCGCAAACCTGCTGAAACCGTCGCGTCGATTGGTACTTGAAACAAGTTCGGAATGCTCGTTGGTGAATCGTCCGATCATTGCCGTCGCTGCGGCTAAAGCGGGTATCACGGTCGCAAACGAAATCGAGGCGAACATTGCGTAAGCGAAGTCATCGTACCGATCACGTCCAATGTACTGCCAGTTGGCGGTACGCTCATTAATCGCCTCGAAGTACCACCAGAGGGGAATCGATACGGCCGCGAGCGCTATATGGCGCCGTACGCCAGGGTAGTTGTCTGCGGCGCTCCACATGAACAGCGCTGCACCCGTCCACAGAAACGCGAAGGCGATAGGATTCAGGTATCCGGTAGTAGTCCAGATGGCGATCCATCCGGGGACGAGCAGTAGAAAACAGGCCGCGAATTTGGCGCCCAACATCCAACGGTGTGGCGCCCGTGGAATCATGATCCTGTGGTATTCGGAATGGGCGATGAAACAGAATGAGTGCCGGCAGTAGCAATACGTTTGTCTATGGGTGGATGTGAGTGAAAGACGATCTCCATCAAGCGGTTAGGGTTTCGATCCGCCAGGTTCTGTTCGGCTAGCTTCTCCATGGCCCGTATGAAACTGTCGGGCTGATCGATCGTGTCCAGCGCAAACCGGTCCGCGGCTGCCTCACGCCAGCGGGAGTAGCTGTTTATCAGGGGTAGCGCGATCAACGAGACGCTGATCAAGATGAGGGCAAGCGCCGGCATCCCCGCAAGGTCACCACGGCCCGTGAGATCGATCGGGTCATCGAGCCAGCCGAGCAAGATGTGAATGGCGAAAAAGCTGACGAACGTGATAGGCGTCTGGACCAGGATGGAATTTCTGATGTCCCCACTTACGTGGTGGCCAAGCTCGTGGGCGAGCACCGCCTCGATCTCCTCAGGTTCGTAGGTGTTAAGCATCGTGTCTGACACGATCACCCTGCGCGTGTTGCCCCACCCAACAACCGCGGCATTGGATCTGGTCGATTTTTCCGACAACTTCCACACAGAGGCTCTTACTGTGCGTACGCCGACTCTGTCACAGAGTCCCAAGAGCCGATCTCTGATCGGCCCTTCTGGCAGCGGATCGAATCTGTAGAAGAGCGGCATTAGTAGTACCGGGGCGAGGTTCGTCAAAAGCACGACGAAAACTGTCACAACGGTGCCTGCGATCAACCACCAGGTGTTCGGGAACACATCGATCAGTCCGTATACGGCGGCGGCGCCCGCGACACCAAACGTTAGTCCCAGCGCGAGAGACTTCACCCAGTCTTTGAACCACGATCCGAAGAGCTGTACAGATGTACCCGCCCTGCGCTCGAGGAAAAGGCTGTTGTAGACGTGTGGGAGGAAGGTCAGGATTTGGAAGGCGATGTAGAGGTGTATGAAGACAATGGCCGCACCGAGGGAGGCGTTCAAGGTGAACTTTTCCACCAAGTCTCGCAGCCATGTGTTTGCGGGAGTGAGTGTTACGGCCAACAGCAGTCCGATCGTTACGATCAGGCTGACGATCGACGCGAAGCGTTTGAATTTCCGGTAACGACGCGCTTCTTGGTCTGTGAGTGGCGGGAGCGTCTTTGGATCGTTGGTCGGATCACAGCTTAGTTGTTCGTCCATGATGCTCCGAATTATGGCTGTTCCCGGAGATTTGGGCGCAGGGTGCGAGTTGATCTGGTGCGTGGCATGTCCTTCTACGAGTGCTACGATTGAAGTTGTGTTGGCCAATCCCGGCTGATCAAATCTTCGCCTCAAGTGGAGACGTATGGGCAAGACGTACTGGCTGCTCTCCTCGACAGAAGAAAACTTCCAGGCCACCAGTGATTTGGGTTTCAGCGTTCAGGGTGTGGACACTAAGCAGCGCCGGAAGGCGGTGCGTATGGCCGAAGAGGATCGCATGATCTTCTACATTTCTGATCGGAGAGCGTTTGCGGCCTCCACGACACTCACATCCAATCACTTCGAGGATCACGAACGGATCTGGAAGTCGCATGCAGAAGCCGAGGATTTCCCGCACCGAGTCAAGATGCGGGTCGATGTGGTGGTAGAGGAAGAGAGTTGGGTTGACGCAATGCAGATTGGCCCGCGGCTTGAATATGTTCGAAAGTGGCCTCCGGAGATGTGGCCGCTTGCGCTTGTCGGCACCCTTCACATTATTCCTCAGCGAGATTTTACGATGCTTGAGGAAGAGTTGAAGCGGGCGAGCGTGGCAAAGAAACAGATCCGACGTCGTGGTAGGGGCCGCCGCGGCCGCCGCGGGCGGCGCATTCATGGTGAATCAGGCCAGCAGGCCGTGGCGACGCAAGATTAGGGGCACTGTGCGGAATCAGTAAATGTAGATATCCGCTCTACCCAAACCTCCACGCCAACCAAAATAATGCCGCCACTGGAGGCTAGTCGCGATAGCCAGACTCGGTGAGACTGGATTTGATCGGGTCGTGAGGACCCTGCCCGAAGTTGTCGTCGTACAGATCCGCAAGCCTGGTGTTCTCGTCGTCCGGAACCTCGGCGAGATCAGCCGCACCGAGGAATTCTTCAAGCTGCTCAATGCTTGTCATCGTCGGCAACACTGACGCTACTATCTCAGGCTTTAATACGAACTGGAGCGCGACCTGAGCGACCGTTCCGTCGCTGTTCTCGAACAAAAACTGGATTTCATCCAGCTTGTTCAGGCCCTTCTCCAACCACTGTTTCTTCCGATAAGTTCGGTGGTCACTGGGGTCAAACTCAATTGGTTTGTCCCGTGTGTATGTCCCGTCCAGCAGTCCCGATGCGTGCGGCACACGGCTGACTACGCCGACGCCCTCTTTGGCTGCAACTTCTATGAACCTGCGTCCAGGTTCCTGCTCAAAAACGTTGTAGATTATCTGTGCCGGGACATGCCGTTTCTGGATCGTGAATTCGCCCTCTTCCACCCACCCGATGTCCGGGCCAACGGCGATCCCGTAGGTCCTGACTTTACCGGCCTTCACCAGCCCATCCAGAGTGTCGAATAGGTCGTCTCGCTCGATCGCGGACAGGCGCGCGTTATGGGCCTGGTAGAAGTCGATGTAATCGGTACCCAGCCGCTTGAGCGAACGGTTGCAGGCCTCTACAACGAACTCTGGATCCCATTTTTGAGGCCGCTCTTTGTGTCCCTCCCGGGGAGCATCAAGGTCGTAACCGAACTTACTGCCGATCACGATCTCCTGACGATGCGAGCAAAGAGCGTTGTTCATGATCTCTTCGCCGTAACCCTCGCCGTATGTGTCGGCGGTGTCGAAGAATGTGACGCCGAGATCGAACGCCCTGTTGAGAAGGGCTTCACCAGCCTCTTTATCGACCGGTCCCCACCAGCCCGTGGAAACGCTCCATACGCCGAAGCCGATAGTCGAAAGCTTGAGGTCGGTTCCGGCCAGGGTCCGGTATTTCAACGGTGGGCCTTTCTTGGCCTCTTCAGGCCTCTAACTGTTGGGATTTGGTGTAGTTCTTCGCGTGTAATGAGATTCAGGTGGTCGCGTGGGTCGCAGCGAGGGCGGCTTTAATTTCCGATGCCCTCTGCTCGTAATCGGCGTCTTGCATTACGGGGGTTATTTCGCCCAGCGAAACGTGACTATCGAGGTCTACCCAAGAGGTGCATCCACTGTATTGCGGGGTTACCGGTATGGTCACCGGATCCTGGATTGAGTAGCAGCGAAGGAAGATAGCGTTCAACGGGTGCAACGGCTTCCAGTGAACGCGTTTCAGGGCAAATCCAGGTGCCCAGATGTGAAATGGATCAAGTACCGCCGCCGCGGCCTCTGCTACCTCGGGATCTCCCGAGTCTGTAACCCCGATTTCGATCACATCTGTAACCTCTGCGTAAAGACTGAATGTGACCTCGGACGGATCAGGCTGGTCTTCCTTATTCGATAACCATGACCTGTAATCCATTTTCAGCAATTCCGCGTCCTGATGGAGATAGCCGGGGAAGAACAGGAAGCGGTCGTGCTCGATCTGAAAATGCAGGTTAGGCTCCTGAATACCGCCTTTTCGGAGGATGATGATCTGCTCCCCGCGCGCAAGTGCTTCTATTGTGACGGCCCATTCTTTAAAAGCTGTCTGACACGCGTTAGGCATCATTCGTACCTCTTGTTTTCGTCGCCGATGATTACGGGGCCAGATGGAATTATACGAGCGAGTCGGCGTGAGACGCAGCGGGAATTACGTGAAAACACTTTATGAAAACGAAATAGGCGCTCGTACTGGTATGGATGCGCTTGATTACAGGGCGGCCGAAACCCGATCAGCCCTTGAGCCGAGCATAGTCAGGACATTCGCCGTCGTGGCTTCCATAACCTCGGCGACACTGATGCCCTTCAGTTCCGCCAGTTTCGCAGCGACGATTGGTACATCCTTAGGCTCCGTCCACTTCTCCCGTTTTCCCTTAAACGGCTGTGGATAGCAATCGGTCTCGAGTACGATCCACTCAAGTGGAATATTCTTTGCGACTTCCTGCAACTCCGGCAGCCGTAGGAGGGGCTTTGCCAGCGAGATGTAACAACCTAGATCGATCACAGCGTAGGCCTCTTCGCGGCTGCCCTGGAAATAGTGTGCCGCTCCGCCTAGTTCTGATATTCGTTCCTCGGTAAGTACACGAATCATGTCGCCCGTGGCAAACCGCATATGGAATACGACCGGAAGACTGGCCTCATGCGCGATGTCGAGCTGGGCACGGAACGCGCGCTCCTGGACAGACCTGTCCGGTGAATGATCCTGATGATCTAGCCCGACCTCGCTCATCACGACTACCCGTTTCTCAGAGGCCATGTTTCGTAACTGATCAAGAGCAAAGTTATCCAGATCTGAGGTTAGATCAGACGGGTGGACGCCTACGCCGGCGAACACGTTCTCGTACTCAGAGGCTAGCTGGAGGCACCGGCGCGTGCTTTCAACGGTTACACCGGCCGCGATGATTGGACCAACTGCAACCGCACGTGCGCGCTCAAACATACCCGGTAGTTCGTCGGGCTCGTACTGATCGATATGCGTATGAAGATCGACGAACAAGTTATTTCCCCGTTCTTTCTCATCCGGCTGCCACGTTTTGTGGACAACCATAGAGCTCGTGTTTTGCGTCAGATTCCCACTGGTTGAGGAGGCAACTCACCGGTACGCTGATTGGTAGCGATCAATCGTAGCGCCTCCTATCCACAATAAATTGCCATTAACTACAGATTTACGTACCGGCCCCCTTTGGCATGGGCCGAGCGCGCCCGCATTATTAATTGCACTGCTGTTCTTGTTGCTGACAGTGTCCTGTAGCTCTTCTGGCGAGTTGCCAGGCGCCGAAGACGCGATTGCTAACGTTGTGATCGCCACGCCCACCCCGGACTCTTCGGAAACAACTGTCGCGACCCCGGTCAGCGAGGTGATTTCGTCCCCAGTCGCGACGGCTTCTCCTTCGGTCGGAGTAACCTCGATCCTTCCTCCGACAGATATAGGCGGCGGATTCCTCCGGTTTTCGGTTCCAGAATCTGGGCCGCATTTTGATATCCATCGCGAGGTGTCGCCGGCGCTTTCCACATGGGGGATCGGGCTGATCTACAGCAGGCTACTCAGGAATGCTGACGCCGACTCTGCAAGCCTTGTGGAGTGTGAAATCTGTCAGAGCTGGGAGTTCGTTGATTCCGAGAAGTTGCGGATCACGCTCCGTTCTGACGTGATGTGGCAGAACATCGCCCCGTTGAACGGACGCCGATTGGTGGCATCTGACGTGGCGTTCAGCCTGGAGCGGCAGCGTGGCCCGGGAAACCCCAACGGTGATTTACTGACCGGGATCGGTGCGATCACGACGGTCGATGATCGGACTCTAGATTTAGAGTTCGTGTCCAGTGGCCTTGACGCTGATCTTCTACTGAACCTTGCGGACGGCCGGACGCGGATTGTTGCACCGGAAATAGTGGCGATCCACGGTGATCTGCTTCGCGGCCCAAACATCGGCAGTGGGCCATGGATCTGGATAGACACGACATCGCAGACCGCCGCGTATGACCGAAATCCTGATTATTTCGAATCCGGCACTCCAGATATTGACGGCCTACAGATTTCGTACATTCCACAGGCCAGTACAAGAAATGCCGCTTTTCGGGTCGGATTGTTGGATTTCGTTGACGCTTCCGGTGAAGAAACAGCAAAGGTTCTGAAGAATCTGCCGGGCATTACATCAAAACCGATCAGTAACTTTGGAACTGGAGCTGAGATAGCTCTTAATACGGACAAATCTCCATTCACCTCGCAGCTATTCAGGCAAGCCGTGTTCAGGGCGCTAGACCCATGGAGTGATCTTGAGGAGGTGTGGGGTGGAGAGGGTGTTGTAACTCTCGGGATTCCAACGCCCCGCTCGTCATGGTTACTTAGCGAAGCCGCAATGCGCACCGGATTTGCCGACGTGGACCGGGCGTCCGAACTATCGTCGGAGTCTGGCGTCGTGCCAACCGAGCCGATTGAGATAACTGTCGGCCAGTTCGGGGATTTGTATTTGCTCCAGGCCCGGAAGGTCGCGGATGCGCTGGCGGTATTGGGATTTGAGAGCACGATACGTGAGGTGACCACTCGTAAATTTGCCGATGAGGTCTGGATCGGTGGTGATTATCAGGTTTTCGTGGGTGCTCAGGCCCCCGTGGACGGCGTCAGCGACGATTTGTTTTCGGTCCATTATTCGAAGGGCATGTGGAACACCACCGGGTTTTCGTCCGACGAACTTGATGGGTTGATAGAACTCCAGAGAACTCAGTTGGACCCATCGGATCGCAGGAGAACGTTACTGGACGCGCAGTTCCGGATTCTAGAAGGCGCTCATCGTTTCACTGTGGCGGCGCGTACAACGCACTGGATCGCCCAAGAATGGGTCGGTGGATTCGACCCCGATCCGAGGCGCGGTGAGAGCGCGTGGTTGGCTCGACTGACACTCGGCGAGCATGAGGAAATTTAGGGACCAGTTCGGACGTACGATGCAGCCTTTAAATCTGGCTAGCTTATCCAACTACAAGAGCGTTGCTCTCAATCACCACACTATGTAGATACATGGTGTCTGGTCACCCCTGCTGGGCCTTCCACTTCCTGAACTCGACTGTGGTCTTCTCGTCGGGAGGGTAGTACTTACCTGGGGACAAACCTTCGGCATCTAGCCGGGCGCGTATCCACTCCTCAAGCTCGTCGTACTCGATGGCCTTTTTGGCAATATCGGCTGCCACCTCTCTCGGGATTACTACCACACCATCATCGTCTGCATGTAGGTAGTCACCCGGCTGTACTAGTACGCCATCGACCGCCACCGTGCCGTTGGTCTCAAACGGAAACCCGAATGTAGTTCCGAGGTTCGATGTCTGATCTAACCCAAAAAATGCAGGTCCGTAATCCTTGACCACGTGCATGTCCCGGACGCCCCCGTCGCATATCAGCCCTGCGACCCCACGCTGCTTCAGCCGCAGAAACTTCACGTCGCCACCGATAGACATACGCTTGTCCCGCATCGACTCCATAACGATCACGTCGCCCGTTTCGGCTGCCTCAAACGCGGCGTACTCCGGAGAGTTCTCGCCCGCAGGCTTTTTGGCCTCAACATCCGCCCGGAACGGAACAAATCGCACTGTTACTGCTCGGCCGACAAGTCGCCGTCCCGGGGTTAGGTTTCTGATGTTCGGCATGTACATGTAGTTAGGGGCGAAACCGTTTTTGGCGAGCACGTCTAGGACGGCGGTAGAGTTGATAGCCATAAGGCCGTCGATCAGGTCCTGGGTCAGTGTGTGGGCAGGAGTGGGAGGATGGTTAGCCATGCTGGCTCCTCAGGTTTTCGGGTGGTGGAATTTTGGTGTGTTGCGGCGCGCCGGAGGGCGAAATTATACGTTCGTAGTGCTCGTTCGCGTCGGACTCAGGGGCGCTATGTCGTGCTCACATATGCCGTCGGAGATTAGTCCGGCGATTGCGTCAGCGGTTACCGGGCCGTAGTGGATACCTTCACCGGAGTGCCCGGTCGCCAGGTAGACCGCGTCCCAACCGGGGACGAGTCCCACGTATGCTCGACCATCCGCCGAGATAGGTCTTAGGCAGGCCGTCTGGCCAGAGATGCTCGCCATCTCAACGCGTCTCGACAATCGAGCTGCGTTGATCAGCAACTCATCACGTGCTCCGATCGTAGTTGACCTGTCGAAACCGACGTACTCTTTCGATACGCCCACTATGGTGTCGCTCAGTCGCTTCCGAAGGATAGAACTGCCGTCCTCGACGAGGTTCAACCCGATATCTAGCTCAGGGCCATCGCCTTCCCCGGGCGCAGCTAGGTACACTAATTCGCCTCTTTGCGGTGTTACCGGCACCGGGTGATCCAGCCACTTCGCAGCTGCACCAGACCATGGGCCCATCGCTAGGACAACCGCATCCCCGTGGGCTTCTGATCCGTTTTCCATCCGTACCCCGGTAGCGACCCCATCGCCGGGACTGATTAGCCCGACCACTCTTCCAAAAATCATGCGCGCACCGCCCATCTCAGCGGCCTGAAACGCAGACATTGTGAGGCGGTAGGAATCCACTGTTGGCTCGTTGTCGCTCCTCAGCGCGCCGATGATATTTGCCGTTATCCACGGGCTCATGGCACGCGCCTCTTCGCCCGACAGCCATTCCATTACCACGTTTTCAGAGGCGCGTTGAGATTGGAAAGCTAGCAACTCTGCAACGCCGTCTTCCGTGATGGCGCAGCGCAAGTAGGGGGCGGGTTGGTAGCCGTGGTCGATGCCTGTGAGTGCCGGTAGAGTTTCGGCGAGTTCGGCGTGCAGGCGCAATGTAGTCGGGGATAAGGCAAGCATAGCGCGATCGTTCTTGTGGGAGTAAGGCGTGAGCCAGCCGGCCGATGTGCCGGATGCACCGCTGGCAATGCCGTCTGCCTCGATCACGATTGCACTAAGCCCGCGTTGCGAAAGGTAGTACGCGGTCAGGCATCCGATGATCCCACCGCCAACGATGAGGACGTCCGCCGAATCCGTTGTTGTCATGCCAATTCCATCCAACGTTGATTAACGCTTCTTGCAATGGACCGTTGCTGGAGCACGGCGAATGGCGATAGGACTCCCTTAGATGCTGTGGGTATCCTAAGTCGATTTGGCAATAAGACCCACCAACAGCATGTTTTGATCCGGTATTTCATCAGATGTAGGGTTGCCGCTTGGGCTGTGGTTGGGCTATTCAAGCCACTGGGCGCGTGGGATGGTGGCCAACATGCTTATCCCTGCCGGTCACACCATTGCAAAGGATGTTAGTCAGCGAACCAGTCCCAGAACTTTGATGCCTGCGATACCGACACCTCGATATCCTCTTCGATGAGGTACCGCTCTGCCGCCAGCGCCTCGCCCGCGGCCCTCACCCGCTCCAGGTATACGTCCTTCGATGCGTACCGTTCCTCAATAGATAAACGAGGGTCGCCAACCAACTCACGTTGTGCCTGGGTAGGCGCAAAAGGGACGGTTCCGCCGGCAAAGACCAGCAGTTGAGTCTCGCCGCCGACTGTGGGATGCCGAAGCGTCCAGCCGGTCGTTGCAGCTATAGGTACGGCGACCTCAGGGAGTTTCACCCCGGCGATCTCGTTCCCGTCGATGTCCACGGCAGACACGAGAGATCCGAAAACTTTGCCCTCGCGCGGAGGGAATGTTGTCACCTGTTCTCGTGCCTCCATTAGCCCAAAGTCGCGTCGCTTTGGATCGGCGTGATGCCTAGGATAGTTGGCGCCCGGGAGATTGTTGAATACGGTGGCTGGCTGCCCAGTCGGAACTGCTGTGCCGTCGTCTATTCGAGGATGCCTGCTAGCCGGTGGCTCGACACCATGCACAACCCATGCGTCCATGTTGGCAAGGCACGCACGCAGCAAGGGTCCATAGTCGATGATGTTCCGAAGGTTCTGGGATCGGTCCTGACCTTCCTCCCCTGCGGCGGCGATGTCTGTAGGCGGCCACATACCGAGACCGTGCTCCGTGCCAGTGAAGTGGTAAATACGGGTGTTTGGTCCCGGATCAACGTCCTGCATTCCATCCGGGTCGGTGTGCAATAGTGACGCGTCGCCTCGGTGGTATTCGGCGGACGAGTTCGTGTAGAACACCTTGATGTTGCTGCGACGCTTGTCTAGCCGAGTGTGGAGCGAACCGATTTCTTCCGTCTCCGGGTCGATTGTCTGGGAGCTGGCAAACGGGAAGAGTTGGGTCAGCATGTTGTTGCGGTCTTTGGAGTTCTGGCCAAATCGTTGGTTGAACTCACCTCGCATGCCTCCTGCAACGTTGGCGATAACGCCGTCCAGCGCTTCACGCCCATTTTCGTCTAGATTCAAATCGTTGTAGACGTATGTCCGGAGGTAGCGCCCGGTCTGGGAACGCCCATACGCGTAAGCATGCTTTACACCGGGAACGGGGGACTCCAGAGTGGGTGTCCCGTGCTTGATCCAAGATGTGACATCCCGGAGGGCGGCGAAGCTTAGACCGAGCACTCGTGCACCGACAGTGTTGTAAATAACCTGGTACAGACGGCCCTTTTGGAACATAGTCTCGGAGCAAATGTAGTCGGGATCGGCGACGTAGTTCCCGTCCTCGTCGATCCGTCCGAATCGCCAGTCTGACCGCTCGACTGGCTGTGGGTCTCCGTCCGGTTCGTCCCGAACTTCCATCGATGCTCGGGGTTCGTCCATGTCTGCTGCCGGGTATGCGCGATGACCTTTGTCCGAGAGAAGGAAGTTGTGGGTGTCGACGGGCGACTGGAGTTGGGAGTAGATCTTTCCGGTGATCGGGTTTCCGTCCGGGTCGACGCCGTCAGGACTGTCCAGCGTTATGAGGGCCGGGTAGGGTGGCGCGTCTTTCTGCCAACCACATGCCACGACCACATAGCCGTGTCGCATTAGGTAGCCGTCTCCCGCATCGACCTCAACATCGATCGGCGTGTCAGCGTTGATGCTTGGACGTGTAGCCCGGTTGAAATTGGGGAGAGCGACCCGATTACCGCGATTCACCACGTCTAGGACCATTTTGCCTCTGGCCTTACTTCGGTCCACCGGCAGGATGATCGACAAATCCGCCGAGAACTCAACCCGTCCATCTGCATTACGTGGGGCCATCTTTACGTCTGTAATGCGCTCGTTGGCTGAGTGTTCGGGGTCGATATCGAAGTGAAGTGTGCCGCGTAGCTCTTCATACGGACCGACATCTCCCCACGACTTTCCATCGGCAATGAGACGACTGAAATTGACATCGAAACGATTTACCGGCATCTAGCGTTCCTTATGACGTATCGGGTGTTACACAATGGCTGCGATTTTCGACCACAGAGTACGCCTAAACGGATCATTCAAGTACTAAGCGTTATCTGGTGCGAGAGGAGACCCCGATACTTGATGAGACTGGAGTGCCGGTGGTCACTTCGTAATCTCCGCCTACCGACATAGATGTCGATCCACCTGAACCGTATCGGCACTTGGCTGAGATATCTCCCTTAACCGGTATGAGCGTTCGTGTAGTAGTCCCAGCGATCCCCGGCGTGGTTGACCAGAGCCTCTATGTCTTCGGTTAGGACGTAGCCTTCATTTGCTACTGCCGTGGCGGCGGCACGGATTTGCGACAGGTATGCGGCGCGTGATGGGTAGCGTTCTTCGATTGAAGGGCGAGGATCACCTGTCGCTTCTCGGTCTGCACGTGTTGCAGCGAACGGAATGGTTGCGCCCATAAAGACGAATAGCTGGCGTTCACCACCGTTGTCGGGATGGCGTAGGTTCCAGCCGGTGTGCGTAGCTAGCGGAACCGTGATATCGGGCATTCGAATTCCGGCGATCTCGTTGCCATCTGCGTCCACTGCGGAGACCAGAGACCCAAATGCTTTGCCCGGAATTGCCGGAAGCGTATGAGTCTGGTTCAGATCCGGGTCGGCGCCGAAGTCTAGTCGGCGCGGCAGGGCGTAACGGTCCGGGACGTGCGCGCCCGGGATTCGGTCGAAGATCGGGCCGAGCTCTTCCGGCGGCACGGCAGTCCCATCGTCCAGCCGTGGATGTCTGCTTGCAGGAGCGGACACGGCCTCGGTGACCCAACGGTCAAGATTCACCAGTGCTCCACGCAGGGCCGGCGAGTAGTCGATCTGATTTAGCGAGTTCTGGCCAGCCTCGCCCATCATCTCGTTCCGGTCGGTCGGAGGCCACACTCCAAGGCCATGTTGGGTTCCTCCAAAGTGGTAAATCCGCACGTTCTCGCCATGCTTTATGTCACGCTTACCGTCTGGGTCTGTGTGTAGCAGCGATGCGTCCCCGCGATGGTACTCCGCCGACGAGTTGGTGTAGAACACCCGGGCACTTGAGCCACGGGCCTCGAAACGGCCCATTAACGACCCTGTCTCTTCCGTTTCGGGGTCGGTCTCCGGTTGATCTGTGAACGGGAACATGTGGGCCAACATATTGTTGCGGTCCTTGGAGTTCTGTCCAAATCTCTGGTTGAACTCGCCCCGCATTCCTCCGGCAACGTTTGAGATGATGCCGTCCAGTGCTTCGCGTCCCTCTTCGTCCTGGTTCAGATCGTCGTATATGAACGTTCGCATCAACCGGCCGGTCTGCGATATACCGTATGAAAAGGCGTGTTCTATATTGTTGGCCAGCGGATTTTCGTCGCTTTCCAGACCGTGTTTAATCCAGCTTGTGCAATCACGCAGAGCTGCGAACCCCAGACCAAGTACCCGTGCTCCAGATGTGGTGTAAGCGACTTGGTAGAGCCGGCCTTTCTCAAACCCTCCGTCCATGGACACGTAGTTGGGATCGGCGATGTAGTTTCCTGAGTCGTCTATCCGGCCAAACCTCCAGCGGCCTCGAGCGATCACCTCCGGCGCTAGGTCGGGCATGTCCCGAACAGTCAGGGTGGCGCTTTGTTCGTCCATATCCACCGCCGGGTAGGGCCGATGGTCGCGGTCGGATAGCATCATGCTCGAGACGTCGACGCCGCGTTGGAGTTGCGACCAAATGCGGCCGGTGATGGGCGTACCGTCCAGATTGGTGGCGTCCTGCGATCGCATGCCGATCAATCCCTCGAACGGTGGCAGGTCGTTCTGCCATCCACAGGAAACGATCGAGTAACCGTGCCTCATTAGGAAACCGTTTCCAGGGTCGACTTCCGGGTTGGGATCTTCGGGATGGACGCCCCCGAAAAGCGGTCGGACGCCAAGGTTGAACATAGGCACCGATACGCGGTTCCCGCGATTGACAACATCAAGCAGCATTCGTTTGTTTCCGCGTGACGGGTCTATAGGCGCAACGATCGCTAAATCAGATTCAAACTCGACCAGTCCGTCGGCGTTTCTAGGCGCCAACGTTATGTCTGCGATCCGTTCATTGGCCGGGTGTTCAGGATCGACGGCGAATGTAACGATTCCCTTGATCTCTTCGTATGGGCCGACGTCGCCGAACTCTTGTCCATCTGCGACAGGTCTTCTGAGCGTGATCTTGAACCCGGTTACTGGCATTTGGTGTGTCCTTTTGGGTTGCCGAGGCGGTGTGTTTCTATTTCCCTTGCCTGCTTGTGAACCAGTCCCAACGCACGCCAGCCTGCGCGACCACTCGTTCGATGTCCTCGTGCAGCATATAACGGTCTGATACCAGTTCTTCCGCCTTATCTTGAACAAGTCTCAGGTATTGATCCTTTGATGTGTACCGCTCCGCAATTGACGGCCTACGGTCATCTGTGGCCGCCCGCTCGTTCGCGTTCCGGGCGAAAGGGAGGGTGGAGCCACGTGGTCCGCCGGTGAGGCCCATGATCTGGTCCGGTGCGCCCACATCCGGGTGACGCAGGTTCCAGGGAGTTGAAGTTGCCAGCGGAACCGACACGTCCGGATGTGTGATCCCGGCGATCTCGTTTCCGTCCTCATTGACGTCCGAAACCAGCGACCCGTAAACCTCTGATGCGACTGGCGGCAAATTGAGAGTTCGTTCCTGATTCTTGTCGGTCCCAAAATCGAGGCGTACCGGAACCGGAACGTGCGCCGGAAACGTGACTGGAATTCCATCAAACGCCCTTGCCAGCGAGGCCGCTGGAACTGCTGTTCCATCGTCCACGCGCGGATGTTTGCTCGGCGGAGGAGGCGTGTCGTCGCTGATCCACTCATCCAATCGAACCAGTAATGCACGCATGAAGGGCGTGTAATCGACCGAGTTCAGCAGATTCTGGCCACGCATGCCGTCAGTTGCCTGAGTGTCGGTGGGCGGCCAAATGCCGGGACCGTGCATCGTCGCCGAAAAATGATATGTCCGTGTCGATGGGTGATCCTCGATGTCCTTGCGACCTGCCGGGTCGATGTGGATCAGTGACGCGTCACCTCGCCAGTACTCAGCCCCGGTATTGCTGAAGAATGTCCTGACGTTGGCGTCGCGCTCTGTCATGCGATCCATAATGCCGCCGGATTCTTCAGTGACGGCGTCAGTGGAGGTGGAGGCCGTGAATGGGAACATTTGAGCGATCACGGACGGCAGATCTTTGGACGGCTGCCCGAATCGCTGGTTGAACTCCCCGCGCATACCGCCACCGACATGCGGGAATACGCCCTCAAAAACGTCACGACCCTGCTCGTCACGGTTTAGATCCATGTAGAGGTAGTGCCGTAGATATCGGGCGCTCTGTGAGACGCCGAAAGCAATAGCGTGATCGATCTCTCCCGCGGTCGGGTTACCGTCTTTGGCAGATCCGTACTTCAGGAACGACACAGCGTCCCGCATGGCTAGGTAGCCGAGTCCAACAACTGGCGCACCGATGGTTGTATAGGTGAGCTGGTACATTTTGCCCGGCTCGAACCCGGCAGCCATGTAGACAAAATTGGCGTCCTCGGCGGGGACACCATGGTCTTCCAGTGCAAAACTCCACTGGTCCCGTGGAATCACTCTCGGCTCAAGGTCCGGTTGATCGCGAACCGTGAGCAGCGCATCTGATTCCAGAGTGTCAGCCGCGGCGTGAGGAGTGTGAAATCGATCGGCAAGTCTTAAATGGCGTACACGACTCATCGGCTGGAACTGGGAGAAGATCCGTCCCGTGATCGGCATTCCGCGGTCGACCGCATCGGGCGCGTAGAGCTTCATCCGGCCTGCGAGGCGGGGCGCATCGGGAGACCAGCCACACCAGACGGAGGTGTAGCCGTGCCGCATTAGGAAGCCATTTCCGACTTCGGTCGGTGGAATATCACCGGCCACGACTCCCGCCGCCGATGCGTTGTTGAAAGTGCCCAGCATGACCTTGTTGCCGCGATTCAGAACGTCATAGACGATCTTTCGACGCCCTTTGGATGCGTCAACGGGGCGCATGATGTGAACGTCGGCTGCGAACTCGACCAGTCCGTCAGAGTTGCGCGGGGCTAGGCCGATATCAGTGATTCGTGAGTTGGCCTCGTGGTCGGGGTCTACCGCGTAACGCAGGATCCCAACTACCTCTTCGTAACCGCCAACGTCGCCAAACTCCTGACCGTCGGCCAGTGGTCGACGGCTGGTAATCTCAAACTGTGTTACGGCCAAGCGGGCACTCCTCAAATTCAGGTAAATCAACGTTTACGACTGCCTGTGTGACGGCGCGAGTCTACTCCCGTTTCTATCAACACGTTGGGAACTAGCCAGGCCACGTGGCAGGACGGGTGTGGCGAAAGTGGACGGCCGTCGTATCATGCGCTCGCCCGGCTTTATTTCGTGATCATCCGGGTTTTAATTCAACGCCGCTCGACACCAGATATACGGAGCCTGAAATGCCCACAAAGATGACCGGCAAAAAAGCGCTACTGGAGATGCTCAAGGCTGAAGGGGTCGAGTACATCTTCGGCAACCCGGGTACTAGCGAAGGGCCGATAATCGACGCTCTGGAGGACTATCCGGAATTCAAATACATCCTCGCCCTGCAAGAAGGAGTCGCCGTGGGAATGGGCGATGCCTACGCGCGTGCGACCGGACGTGCCGCATTTGTGAGCCTCCACATCGACAGCGGCTTGGCCAACGGTATCAGCCTGATGCAGGATGCCTTTACGACCGGCACACCGATGGTCGTTGTCTCGGCGAACTACGACACCCGGAAGTTGGCAGAACGCAAGACGGACCTAGCCGAAATGGTCAGATCAGTTACCAAGTGGAGTGTCGAACTTACCCATCCGGACCAGATACCAAGCGTGATGCGGCGCGCCTTCAATGAGGCCAATACGCACCCCAGGGGGCCGGTCTATGTGGGACTGACTTCAAATGCCCTGGATGGCGAGGCGGAGATGAACATCATTCCGTCCAATCAGGTATATGACGCTGGCGGGCCGGACCCGGCCGGTATAGCGCAGGCCGCCGAGTTACTGTCGAGAAGCAAGCGAGGAATCATGCTGATTGGCGACCGCGTTGGTGAAGCGGACGCAGTCCGCGAGGCGGTCGAAACCGCCGAACTCCTGGGTCTTCCCGTCTATCAGGCACCCGGCGGCAACGTAGGCTTTCCGACGACGCACCCGCAATTCATGGGTGCGCTGGCGTTACGACGTTCAGAGCACCGCGAGGTCATTAGTAGGGCGGATGCCGTGCTGGCCGTTGGGGCGGATATCTTCTCCGATCTCTTTTACTTCACGGATGTGCAACTACAGGAGTCGACAAAGTTGATCCACATCGACCCACGGCCTGGTGCGGTGGGTCGGTCTGAACCTACCGATATAGGAATTCTCGCAAGCCCGAAACTGGGGCTTTCGGCACTGAGCAAGGCGGTATCGGCTGGACTTACCGAGGCTCAGAAGACAGGGATAGATGATCGTAGGGCGGCGGTAGCGGACGCCCGCAATGCCGAACGTATGGCTTACGAAGCCGGAGTGGCGGAACTGTGGGATAACGATCTCATGACGCCGGCTCGCATGATGTCTGCGCTAGCTGATGCTTTGCCCGACGATGCGGTCGTGCTGGACGATTCGGTCAGTTCCAAAGGGGCATTGCGTCACTACATACAGGGCAGTGAGCCCGGTGACTTGATCGGCGGACGTGGTGGAGCGATCGGATGGGGCATCGGGGCAACGATGGGAGCCAAGTGTGCCAATCCGGATCGGCCGGTGATCGGCATCATTGGCGATGGCAGCTCCATGATGACCATTCAAGGACTGTGGACAGCGGCGAACGACGACATTCCATGCGTTTTTGTGATCTGCAACAACGGCATGTATCGCGTACTCAAGGTCAATATGGACATATACAAGAACGATGTCCTCCAAGAGGAAGAGGCAGGAAGCAGCTATCTGTACATGGACTTCCCGACGCCATTCGACGTGGCGGCGATTGCTAACAGCATGGGCGTTCACGGAGAGCGAATCACGAAGCCTGAGGAGATCAAGCCCGCGCTTGATCGGGCATTGGCATCAGGCAAACCGGCCCTTCTGGACATGGTGATTGACGGAGCTCTTTGAGGTCCAGATAGAGCGTTCGGAGGCCCCCGCTTTTGTCCCTTCTCCCTTCGGGAGAGGGGGCGGAGTGCGGAAGATTAAAGCTCTTGCATATCGGGCTGCTTATCAACGGACAGTTCGGTTCCATGATTTCGCGAACTGCACGAAACGGTCGTTCGCCTCGAACGATGGATGCGCCGGACTAATAACCACTCCGTCCCATAACGCTATAGCGATCACCCGTTAGGCGCTGCGGGTGTATCTGGGTCATCTGTGTAATGGTGGACGATATCGGGGGCCGTCATAGTGATCCTTAGCGACGATTTGTCGCCTATTGTCATGAGGTTGTGTGACGTTCCCCCGGGAACAAACACCAGATCACCGGGCCCGGCCGTGACAGGTTCCTTGTTAGAGATGCTGAACTCGATCTCGCCGGCGATCACCGCCCACCACTTGTCCATATCTGGGTGCCAGTAGCGTCGATTAACCGTTCCTGGCAACTCATGCGTGATTAATGCCCGGTTGCGTGCGTCCAGGACCGCCAACTCTTTCCAGTTCGAGTCGGTTCCGTGTTTTTCCAAAAGTTTTTTCATGGATGTGTGAATAAGGTTTGGCGAAGATAACCCCACATCTGCCGGAATCAGCCGGCTTGGCGGGACGCCTTTGATGTCGTGGTTACTGTTCGGGTGTGTGACTCCAAGACGTATCGCCTGTTCGCCTTCAATCGGATGAATATCGTGTGCGTAACCGGCCGGCGCGATCATGATGTCGCCCCACTCGGCATCGATCGGCTCGTACTGACCGATCTGGTACCGAGTCACGCCGTCCAGGATCACCCAGTACTCGTTGAAATCAGGATGAATGTGTGGGTCTGAAGGGGTCCCGGGCGGGCCAGATATCCAGACTACCCGGTTGCGCCCATCCTCTATCGGAACCTCGGCCCAGCGACTGCCACCAGGGTGGCGTCCCATGATATCCGCGTGCCGTGTGACCGTGAGGTTCTTCGGTTGGGCGGGGCTGGTCATCTCGGAATCCTCTCGTTCGGGCAATTGCCGACTGGAGTCTGGTTGTGGGCGACATCTTAGCGCGCCTAAGGACCGGTCCGTAGAAGAAATCCAGCGAAAGGACGACGCGTTTCGGTCTGGAATCGTGTTTAATTCGCCCTGTGAAATAGTTCTCATTAACTTTTCTAGAAATCGCTAGCTACCGGCTGGCACACAATTTCGGAGAAACGATGTACGAATTACGCAGGACTTACGTGACCTTGCCGGGCAAAGAGAGGCTTGTCGCCTCAATTCTTCAACGCATGGGGCAGATACTGGTTGACGCCGGTGTCCGGGACCCGTTTCACGTGTCGTTCAATGGCGGCACCTGCCCGGGCGATAAACAACTTGTGCACATGACCTGGACAGCTGAAGAGCTAGAGTCTATTTCCCGGCCCGGCAGGGAGAATCCTGCTGAGTACACGAAGATGATGTCGGCGCGAAACGAGCTGACGACTGATACATGGATCGAGTTTAGCGAACTCATGAACGACGCCAAACTAATCGACGCCTAGAGCGCTCGACCCAATAACCCAACAAGCAAATGTTAGAAGGCAATATGTACGAACTACGCAGGACTTACGTGACGCTGCCCGGTAAAGAGAGGCTCGTCGCCTCGATCCTCCAACGGGCCGGCAACATGCTGGTGGACCACGGATTGCGTGAGCCGTTCCACGTTTCGTTTAACGGCGGGACAACGCCGGGCCAGAAACACCGTGTGCAAATGACATGGACCGCGGAGAAGATCGAATCTCCGATGCGCGCTGGGAACCAGAACCCTGCCGGCTATGGTGACTTCATCAAGCAGCGCGACCAGTACACAACGGACACCTGGCTCGAGATCAATGAACTCATGAACGACGATAAATTGATGGACGAGTAGAACGTAATTACCGTACCAAGCATCCTCGAAACCCCTCTCAAATTAGGAGGAGAGCGAAGCACGCGACGGCGATTCTTTGCCGAATAGCCCCGCTCAGCTACAGTGATCTTCGCCTTTTCACCCTTACATGACAGGAATGCACATGCCAGGCTCCATAACCGATGCCGATCTCAAGGCCGCACTGCCTGACGTCACATCGTCGCAATCGTTTGCCGGACTTGATGGACCGATCACGATCTTCCGTGACGAGTGGGGTATCCCCCACGTAACCGCGGAGTCTGAGCACGACGCGTTCTTTGGCCAGGGGTTTGTGACCGCGCAGGATCGGCTGTGGCACATGGAGTACGACCGTCGCAGGGCGCTAGGCCGCTGGGCGGAATGGGCCGGTCCTCGGGCTCTTAAAGAGGACAGGCTGATGAGGCGGCTCAGCCTTGAACGTGCAGCGAAGGCGGACCTGGCGGCGACCCGGCCCGACGCACAGGCAATGGTGGAGGCACTGACGGAAGGTATCAACGCCTTTATCGACACTACGAAAACACTGCCAATCGAGTACAAGCTTCTTGACGATGAACCAGAACGGTGGGAACCCTGGCACTCGTTCGCCGTGTACAAGGTGCGCAACATGTTGATGGGTACCTTCGACATGAAACTGTGGCGCGCTCGAATCACAAACGCGCTTGGCCCTGAGCGTGCGGCGGCGCTGTTCCGCGGATATCCCTTGGACCACCTCGTCACGACACCCCCGGGAGTCGAGCACACCGGGGCGCGGTACGACCCGTACGAAGAGTTGGCCGAGTCATGGCAGATGCTCAACCAGATCGGTGAGATTGACAACGGCAGCAACGCCTGGGTAGTCAGCGGCAAATGGACCAAATCCGGACAGCCGCTCGTCGCAGGCGACTCTCACCGCGGGCTGGATACGCCCAGCGTCTATTACCAAATACACATGGCATGCCCCGATTGGTCGGTGTCCGGTTACTCCGTCCCCGGCGTTCCCGGCGCGCCACACTTCAGCCACACGGAGCATGTAGGCTTCGGAATGACGCACGGCAACGCCGACTATCAGGACCTGTTCATCGAGCGTTTCCGCGAGGCGGCGGGCGGGCTTGAATACGAATACCGGGGTGGCTGGTACCCTGCGGATGTGCGCACCGAGGTTGTGAACTGCAGGGGCCACGAAGAACTCACGATCGAGGTCGTCGTCACCCGGCATGGACGGATAGTTGCAGGAGACCCTCGGAGCGGCATCGGACTCGCGTTCAGCCACACCGGAACGAACGGGCCGACCAAGTGGATGGACTCCGTGCTCGACATCCTGAGGGCTGGCGACGCGGATGAACTGGAACAGGCGGTCAAGGAGTGGACCGAGCCGGTCAACAACTACATGTATTGCGACACGAAGGGTAACTTCGGTTATCGATTGAGGGGTCGAATTCCCATCCGTGATGTCGCAAATACATGGGCACCGGTGGACGCTGCTACGGGGCTGTATGAGTGGGAACGCGAGATTCCGTGGGAGGAGTTGCCGCACATTCGGAACCCTGAAGTCGGGTACGCGGTGACCTGCAACCAGAAGGTGACCACGGACGAGTACCCGTATCACATCAACCACTTTTTCTCGAATGAATGGCGGGCCCGACGAATCACGGATCGGATTATGGCTGTGCCTAAGGGCGAGATGAATGTGGAGTCTATGGGCGCCATTCATAGTGATCGCATTTCGATCCCAGCGACATGGGTCGCGCAAAGGGTCGCATCGCTTGATTTTGATGATGCCCGTGCTCTTGAAGCCCAATCTTTACTGATGGGTTGGGACGGCGAGATGGGGCGCGACGACGTTGAACCCCTCATCGCCGCTGAGGTGATGTCACAGATCCAGTGGGAGATCGCCGCCCACCTGTTCGGCCCGATGGTTGATGAGGTACTGGCCGGAACCGGTCGTGGTGGCCCGTCCCACTGGGGCGAGCTGGTTTCTCACGTCTGGGAGAGTTTGAGGTCGGACGATGATGAGTTCCTCCCGGAGGACAGGACCTGGGACGAGATCATCTCAGACGCGCTGACAGGGGCCGTAGATGAACTGACCAGAGTGCTTGGGTCAGACATGTCGGGTTGGGTCTGGGGAAAGGTCCATCACACGAAGCCAGTACACCCGTTGTCGGCGTCGTTCCCGGATATAGACGGCGTGCTAGATCCGCCACAGATCCCTATGGGAGGCGGTATTGACACGCCCCAAGCGGGGAGCTTCTCGCAGGGCAACAAGTACATCATCACGGGGCTATCGGTGAACCGATACATCCACGATCCCTCCGACTGGAGCAAGTCCAAGTGGGTTTCCCCGCTGGGCGCTTCCGGTCATCCGGGCAGCCCGCACTACGCAGACCAGGCGCCGATCTGGGGCGCAGTGGACTACGTTCCACAGCTCTGGGACTGGGACGAGATTAAGGCGCGTGCAGAGACGACTCAGGAGCTGACGCCAAGGTAGGGTGATCGACGGTTGTCGCGACAACCCCGTAGGAACTCGAATCGCTTCGTTCGTCGTTCTCCTTCCAGAAAAGGAGTACGTGCAACAGCCGTGTCCTCGCAAAAACACCCTGTGGGCGGATAACTATCCGCCCACAGGGTGTTTTGTATAACTGCGTAATTGGGAATATAGCCTAGGTGATCTATCCAGCGCCGAGCCAACATCCACCTACTCGTTGATTGAGGATGGTGGGTACCCTTTAGTTGTCAGGATCAATGCGTGCGCGGGACACAGGATTCCCATTAACGTGGCTCTCTAGTGCCAGTTCCTCTCGTCTTCAAGTGTTCGTAGGTTCCGTTTCGGATACTGGTCACCGGCGTATTTGGCGAACTTGCTTTCGTCGAGCTCGATGCCAATGCCCGGATCTGTCGGTAGCTCCATGTAACTTCCTGACGGCACCAATGGCTTTACCGAGATGTCATCGCAAATCTCCTGATTGTGTACGAAGTATTCGTAGATCAGGAAGTTAGGCATTACCGCAGACGCCTGCAACGCCGCCGCGAGACCCACGGCTGTGCTGTTATTACCGTGTGGCGATACCGCGATGTAGTGGGGAGCGGCCATGTCTGCAATCTGCACCAGTTCAAGGATGCCACCGCAGATGCAAATGTCAGGATTGAGGATGTCCACGGCCCGCTGGTCGATCACATCCCGGAATTCTTCGCGGGTGTAAAGAGCTTCTCCGGTGACGACGGGGATGTCGGTCGCGTCACGAACCTCTTTGAGTGCAGGAACGTGCTCCGAAGGATTTGGTTCTTCGAACCAGTACGGTCGGTAGCGTTCAATCATGTGGGCGAGTCGTATCGAGTTCATGGGCGCGAGGCGCCTGTGGATCTCGATTAGCAATTCGACCTTGCCGCCGACTGCATCACGGACAGCACCGACGACCGCAGCAGCCTGTTCTAGGTCCTCGAAGTTCGGGTAGGCGCGCCATGGTCCGGAAAGCGGGTCGAACTTGAGCGCGGTGAAGCCCTTCTTAACCGTTTCGGTAGCCGCCAGCGCCCACTCTTCCAGCGTCTTTGCTCCACCGTACCAGGCGTTTGCGTACAGGCGAATCGCTGGCCGGACGGGACCCCCCAGGAGATTGTAAACGGGCTGGTCGACCGCCTTACCCACGATGTCCCACATCGCTATCTCTATACCGCTCAAAGCACACCAGAGGTCCATTCCGCCGCGCTTTGTAGCGAAGTCCTCGTAAGCTACGTTCATCCAGTGCCGAATGTTGAACGGATCTCGGCCCTCTAGATAGCGGCCTAGCTGCTCAATGTGGGCGATCGCCGCCGTGTCCCGGTCGGTCTGTGTGTACGCCTCCCCCCACCCGACGATGCCGTTGTCAGTCGTGAGTTTGACGAACAGCATGTTCTTGCCGCGAGGCGGGTGGACCACGAAGGTTTCGATATCAGTGATCTTCATATGGCTTGATCTCTCCTCATAGGCTCGTGCCGATTAACCGCTGGCAGGTCGGTGGGCAAATGTTAAGGCTTCCAGATAGTTGCTGAGATGTAACGCTCTTTGTCGGGAGAATCGTTGTAGTAGTACACGGTAACGACACTTCCGTCCTCTCGTTGGACAGACCTCGGGTAACCGATATCGTGATTTCCTCCGTCGTCACGGAGCACAATCTCGGGGCTCCAAGAGTTGCCCTGGTCGTCGCTTAAAATGGACCGAATCCCCGAGGGGGCATTGCGATATCCATAGGTAAGACAGATTCGACCATCGGACAGACGGATCATAGCGGGTGGATTGCCGCCGGTTCCGGTGTCGGATACGGGTGTGGTGATATGACGCCACGTTATCCCGTTATCGTCGCTTCGCAGCAAATCAATGGAATCACCGCCACCTGAGGCGTTTCGAGTACGAAGGGCGGTGATTATTCCACCATCATCCAGCCGAAGCGACGATGGCATAATGTCGAACCCTGGAGGGTCTGGTCGCAACCACGATACAAACTTGTAGGACAATCCACCGTCCACCGTCCTAGCACCAAATACGCGACCTTCTTCGCCGTCCGATTTGGTCGCCGTAAGGAACAGCGTGGCTTCTTCTGGCCCATCCACCAGATAATCTGTCCGTGCAGCGATTCCCAGTTGACCGAACATCGGCAGCGTGAATGGTCCTTCCCAGGTTTGGCACCTGTCGTGCGATGTGTAGAACCATGACTCGGCGCCCGCCTTCAACCCGGTACGTGCGCACAGCATTGCGAAGTCCGGATGAGTGAAATCGATACCGCCCGGATGTGCAACAGGAGCGCCGACGCGATCGGATACAGGACCCTGTGGATTCGCCATGTGCTCGTCGGCGGAGATCCCCATATTCCCAGGCGCTTGTAGTGGAGCCTGGATGCTGTTCCAGGTCAATCCACCGTCCAGACTCCTTGATTGCATGGCAATGAAGGGCCGCCTTGTATCACGGGCGTGGAACCCACCCTTGTCGTTGTGATAGCCAAGGGTGAATCCGGTGACGATCTCGTCTTCCCAACTCCATATGCCGTAGTTGGCCGGCCACCCGGCATATCGCCCGGGGACGCTATAAACGGTCGTGTGTTTTATCTGCATATCGTTACTCGCGCATCATATACCCGTGACTTGCCGGCATGATTTCCCGGAGAGGACGGAAAATAGATCCTGCCCGAATTTTTACATAACGATAGTTCGAACCATGCCGATATGAACGACAAACCCCTCAAACTGCCAAAGTTGCTCCTAGCGGAGATCATTACGCACGCGCTGGAGAGAGATCCAGAAGAGTGTTGTGGGATCCTTCTCGGGCGAGGAAACACTGTTACGCAACTGAGGCGTATCAGGAATATCCACGAGAGCGGTGTCAACCGGTTCAAAATGGACTCGTTTGACGTGATTGAAGCGGAGCGGGATGCGCGTGGGGCTGGAGAGAAGTTCGTGGCGATCTACCACTCGCACACCTACTCGGAAGGATACCCGTCGGATACAGACGTCCGAAACGCGGTTCAAAGCGGTTGGCTAGATCTGTTCTACGTCCTTATTTCATTGGTTGAGAAGACTAGGCCAGTCGTAAGGGCGTATCGAATATCAGATGACGGCGAGGTCGCCGAGCGGTTTATTAGCGTGCTCGGAGCTGGCAGCTACACATCTGGCTCCACGCGTCCTCGGCTCGTCGAATAACTTCAACGACTCGAGCCGAAGTCGTTACCTACATGTTTTCCTTTTCAGTATTAACTTAGGATGAAAACGCGAAAAGCCGTTTGTCTCTGGATATTAGGAATCAGGAAGCTCCGGCCAAGCTCGGCCTGCGGCACACGAGCCAGTATTCCATGCTGTCTGCAAGCGCGATCCAACTCGCCTCAAGAATATTTTCAGAAGAACCTACGGTGCTCCATGTATCGTGTCCGTCCGACGATTCGATAACGACCCTAACGACGGCCCCGGTGCCGGTGCCGTCAGCGACGACACGCACCTTGTAGTCGGTTAAGCGGACACATTCCAGATCAGGGTAAGACTGGATTAGCGCCTTGCGCATAGCGTGGTCCTGGGCGTTAACCGGGCCGTTGCCTTCGGCCGCGGTATGTTGGATATCCTCACCAACCCGCACCTTCACCGTCGCCTCAGACAGAATGCCTCCTGAACCAGTGAGTTCTGAGACGCGTGCCGTCCGTCGGTTCTCGACAAGAACCATGAAATCGATCAGTTCAAACGGAGCCTCGTAGTTCGGGAGATGTCGACGGATCAAAAGCTCAAAAGACGCGCTTGCACCCTCATATGAGAAACCACGATTCTCAAGTTGCTTGAGTTCTTGGACGATCTCTTGGATATCCCCGTTGGTTAGATCGTCCTCGAGGCCAAGGTCAAGTACGCGGCGTAGTACGTTCCCGCGCCCGGACAACTCAGAGACGACTACAGCGTTCCGGTTTCCAACGGTTCCAGGCTCTACGTGCTCATATGACTGTCGGTGCTTGTTAACGGCAGCGGCATGAAGGCCGCCCTTGTGGGCGAACGCGCTGGCACCAACATATGGCTGGAAGGCGTGAGGGGACATATTCAGAGTTTCGGCGATGAACAGTGATGTGTCCGTCAGGGTGGCAAGCTGTTCGTCGGATATCACATCTACGCCCATCTTCAGTTTCATGTTGGCGATGATGCTGGTCAGGTTGGCGTTGCCTGTACGCTCGCCGTATCCGTTGATACAGCCCTGAATCTGGGTCGCTCCCGCCTGCCATGCGGCCATGGAGACGGCCACCGCTGTATCGGTGTCGTTGTGGGCGTGGATTCCGATGCGGACATTCATTTCAGCAGCAAATTCACAAGCGGCGGAGACTATCTTTGCCGCCTCATGGGGAAGTGTTCCGCCGTTGGTGTCGCAAAGGACCACCGTTTCTGCGCCCGCTTCAGCAGCCACTCGGAGGGTTTGTAATGCGTAATCAGCGTCGAACTTGTACCCATCGAAAAAATGTTCCGCATCGTATATCGCGCTCCGCCCATGTGCGGTGAGGTGAGATACGGAATCAGCAATCATGTGCAGGTTCTCTTCGATGGAAGTACCAAGGATATTGGTCACTTGCCACGCTGACGCCTTGCCGACAATCGTCACAATCGGTGTCTCGGCACGTAGTAGCGCAATGATGGCTTCATCATCCTCGACCTTCCCGGCCGCTCGACGAGTGCTGCCGAAAGAGGCGAGGGCGGCGTTCTTGAGGTCAAGGGTTTGGGCACGCTGGAAGAACTCGTCGTCTTTCGGGTTGGCGCCAGCGAAACCACCTTCGATGAAGTGAACGCCAAGCGCGTCCAGGCGTTCAGTGATTGCAAGTTTGTCGTCGACCGAGAGCGAGATGCCTTCTTGCTGCGTCCCGTCCCGAAGAGTGGTGTCGTATATCTGTATCTGTTTGGCCATCTGATTGCTTTTTGTAGGAATGACCAGGCATGCCTGGTTACGGGCTGGACACTCGAATAATTGACGGAAAAATACCCGCCCCAGAAAGGGGCGGGCTAAAAATCAGGCCGGTGGGCCACCATAATTCACACCCGGTTATTACCGGACGAGTTTCTTGGTAAACGCACAAACGGGCTTTCCCGATAGATAACGGGTCGCTTCCCGTCTGTTCTATTTAGCTCTGATCGATCGGTGAGGCCACTGTTCGAATAGAAGCTAGGGGAATGTCCGTCCGTCCGGACCTTGCCTCCTCACACCACACCAGGTTCGCTCGAATTCCCTGGACCGAACCACTCGTCTCTGTGCGATGTGCAGATCATGATTTGATCGGTCCCCAGCGCCACGAGTTACTTCAGGCTAGCACCGGTCCGGGCACACCGCAACGGAATTCGTGACTTCGTAACAATGCGACAATTTGCTGCGGATGATGATGGTTGGAGTTGACGCCAATACGGAAGGACATCCCATGCGCTGGGGCCGTCAATGGCGTCCAGCATGATTACCTCACCAGGCACCCCATGGCATCGTTACCTATGGCACCATCTTGATGTGACTGAAACGCCTCCCGTATATAGCGACGCCGAGTACCTGGATAATCTGACTCGAAAGATCTTTATCTCGGGATTCTCTGGGGACCCAGTCGCGCCCCGCTGGCCCCGGTTTAGAGAAGTTTTCTACGCCTTTGATCCAGGGACCGTTGCAGAGATGCCGGATCTGTTGATTGATCACCTCCAGCAAGACCCGGGAATCATCAGGAATAAGCGCAAACTACGTGCGACGGTCGCAAACGCCTCGGAATTCGTGCGAATTGGTGAGGAATTTGGCTCGTTTCACGATTATCTCCGCTCGCTGGATAACTTGACGTATGGACAACGCGCGAGAGAGATCGGCAAAAGATTTGCATCTGTCGGCCCAAACACGGTTTATTACTTTCTTGAGGATGCCGGTGAGCCTGTGCCTGCGGTGAAACCCGAAGGTGTCAAATCGAAAAAAAAGCGATCGGCAAAAAGGAGCCATGAACGTGCGAGATAACGACCTAAAAATCGGAGTAAATCTGAGCGATGTAGCCGACACTGCGCGTCACGCAAAGCAGTCGGAAGACTACGGCTTTGACTTTGTCGGTGCAGGCGAACACGTCATGCGTGACGACCCCAGCGGGCCGACCCAACTTGCTCTTTCCGCGCTTGCCGTCGCCGCAGGCGCGACCGAGCGCGTATCGCTGCTCAGTTCCATCGTCATCGCACCGTTACACCATCCCGTGTTACTGGCCAAAGAGGCGGCGGTTGTGGACCTTGCATCTGGTGGACGACTGATCCTTGGGATAGGCGTCGCTGGCGAATTCCCGGCGGAGTTTGAGGCGATGGACATTCCGCTCAATCAGCGTGGCACGCGTACAGACGAGGCGATCGATGTGGCGCGCGCAGTTTGGTCCGGACCTGATGCCAGCCATCATGGCAAGCGCTTTAATTTCGATGGTTTCACCCTATCTCCCCCTACGCACAGCCCTGGCGGCCCGCCGATCTGGGTGGGTGGACGAGGTAAGCCAGCGATGGAACGTGCGGTACGCGCCGGAAACGGGTGGCTGCCGTACCTGTTTACGCCCTCGCAGTACGCGAGAGACGCTGCACAAGTGCGGGAGATGCTTGAAAAGGCGGGGCGGGGCGACGAGTCCGATTTTGGTTACGGACTCCATTTGATGACTGCGCTTGGTTCGTCCCACGAGGACGCGTTGGTTATGGCAGCCAAAGGATTATCCGATGCGTATCGTTATTCCGGAAGTTACGAGGATCTTGCCGAGCGATACGTTCTACTCGGTCCACCCGAGGAGGCTGCAGAACGTATCAACGAGTTTCGGGAAGCGGGAGCGGGACATATCCTGTTGAGTTGGGTAACGCCGTTCGAGCAGATTGATGATCAGATCGCGATGGCCGGCGAAGGCTTGCTACCACTTTTGCGAGATTGAAGCCGTCTGCGGAATTCCAGTAAAGAGCGAATTAAGCCTTTTCAGGCTCGTGGTGCTGTACCTAGAATGGCTTGAATCTTTGAACGAATTGGAAACTTAATCCGGGTCCGAAGATTACGGGCCCTATTTGACGGGATGAACTTTGGCTGAAGATCAACGGGTTGACCTGGGACTTGTAGATTCGATATCGGCGGATACCATCGGCGAACCGGGGCAACGGACATTTAATGTTACCGCTCGTAGTTCGCGAGGGCAGGCTATCGTCTGGATGGAAAAGGATCAGCTCCTTCAACTGGCGCTGGCAATAGGTCAACTTTCCGAAGATCAGAAACCGCCTGACCCTCCGTCTGCTTTCGTGCCGGAGTATGCCCACACCGGGGAGGCTGTAAGCGTCGAATTCAAGGTTGGCGACATGCGGGTGAGATATGACACATCCACCGACGTCTTCACAATGGAAGCGACGGATCTTGGCTTCAGGGACGACGACGGGCCTGAAGCAACACAGGCGGAGGAACAGGTAGCGGTCCAGTTCAGCTTCAGGCGTTCAGATGCCAGAGTACTTGCGGAGGATGGACAGAAAATCGTGGCCGCCGGACGTCCCAGGTGTCCGTACTGCCACAGCCCCATAGAACCGGAAGGACACGTATGCCCCAGGTCAAATGGGCACAGTAAGACAGGAATCCCGGTGGAGTGAGTCCGCAGGCGCGTGACTCCGTTCATTGCGGGGATTCCGGTATACCGATGACGCTGCAAGACGCCTTCAATTCAGCCAGAGGCCCAGTTCTGGATGGCCGTTCCGAAGACGACATTCTTGATCTATTACAGACGGCCGAAATCGTCGAGACCGGGTTGCACCCGGACGGTTCGAACTACGTGTTCATCGTACGTTTTGAGACAAACCTTGGCGGGGAGGTACCACTCCTCGGGGTGTACAAGCCGCAGGCCGGAGAACGCCCACTGAGGGACTTCCCTCGCGGGTTGCACAATCGGGAACGGGCGTCGTATCTCCTCAGCCGAATACTGGGTTGGCCGGCGATCCCACCGACCGTCATAAGAGACGGGCCACACGGGGAGGGGAGCGTGCAGATGTTTATCCATGCCGATGCAGAAGAGACTTATTTCACGATGCGTGATGACCAATCTGATCAGTTCGAGTCGATCGCCGGCTTTGACGTCATCGTCAATAACGCTGATCGGAAGGGCGGGGCCTGCCTGAAGGATGCGGATGGCAAGGTGTGGGCGATCGATCAAGGTCTTACATTCAACCCGTATGCACGGGTCAGGACGGTGATGTTCGAGTTTTGCGGTCATCCGTTTAGCGCTGGACTGGTAGATAGCCTGAAACGACTTCGACCTAGATTGGCCCCGGACTCAACTCAGGATACCGGCCTAGATCCGGATCCTGAGCCACATGCAGCCTTCTTCGCCGAGTTCAAATCACTACTGTCTGAGGATGACATCGACGGGCTTCGAGATCGCATAGATACGATCCTGGAGGATGGAGTTTTTCCAATGCTGGACGAGTATTACAACGTCCCTTGGCCGCTGGTTTGATCGCGTTCCCGTTAACCTGGGATGACCTCTGCCGCAAAAGGCAGTTCTACGACCTCAACGGGACCGTTCAGGCTCTCCAATACCGTCCCGGGCTTGGTATGCGCCTTGCGGACATATGCCATAGCAATCGGTCGGCCGAGCGAACGTGAAGTGACCGCGGACGTGATGCGTCCAACGTCCCGGTCTCCGACTTTAAGTGAGGAATCGGCGGACAAGGCTGTACCTGACTCTGACAACAATCCGACAAGCCGTCGCTGTAGCTTGTCGTACGTGTCCAGTCGTGCGATTACTTCCTGCCCCATGTAACAGCCTTTGTCAAAATCGACATAAGGCAGGAGCCCCGCCTCAAGAGGGTTTGCTTCGTTCGAAATCTCGCTGCTGCGGGCGGATAATCCTTTCTCCACTCGGAGCACGTCGAAGGAGTCTTCGCTCGTGGGAACGCCACCTGCGGCGAGGAGCCCGTCCCAGACCGTGCTGGCCTGAGACTTCTCATTTATCAGGACCTCGTATGAGGCCAGTGACGGCCCAGATATTGCCACGATGTGGGCTTCAACCCCATTGATCTCTGTCGTTGTATGGTGGCCCGGTTCGGGAAGTTTAATCCCCATATCCGTTGCTTTCGGTCCCGAAATCGTTATCTGCGCTGACGTCGCTGTCGAAACGGCGAAATCACAGTCCTCGCCGAAGTTGTAACGATCGAGCCATTCGACGACCGTGTCCTCGGCGTCAGGTCCCGTCATAAGGATGCTCTCTGTCGCGGAGCGGCGGACAACGGTGATCAGTTCCAGTACGCGTCCGATCTCGGACGTGAGAACCGTGACTACAACATCTCCATCGGCCAACCCAGTAGTTTCGTTGGTGGAGAATCGATTGATCAGATCAAGAGCGTCTGCGCCGGACGCGACCACACGCCCCATGTGTGACCTATCAAGGATGGCGACGCCAGTGGACAGCGCGTCGTACCCGGCGTCGAAATTATCGAGGCTCGAGGGCATGTTACTGCCTAAGCGGAGAACGAATCGCCGCAGCCGCACGTGCGGGTCGCATTAGGGTTTGTGAACACAAACCCTTTGCCGTTCAGCCCGTCCGAAAAATCCAGCTCAGTACCGGCCAGGAAAATGTAACTTTTCTTCGGGACGTAAAGTTCTAATCCGTGATGCTTGATTATTTTGTCATCATCCTGCGGTCCTGCGACGATATCCAGCACGTACTCAAGCCCGGAACAACCGCCGCCTTTTACGGCGACCTTCAGGCCGAATGTCTCCATGTCGTCTCGGAGAGCGTACTGCTTCACTTTGGAAGCTGCCTTCTCGGTGATGTAGATCGTATTTGCAGGGATTGCCGGCTTGGAAGTGCTTACCAACGGGACCTCCGGGCGATAGGCGTCCCGATTCAAGAGATCGGGTTCGGGCGCATACTCGCGTAATTGCACCGCTTATTCTAGCTTTGAGTTCCAGACCGGTCAAAAACCGTGGCGGTTCAACAAGATGGTCATAGAATATAAGTGCCAGGTGGTGACCCGTAGATTTTGTGTCCGCACACCAAGGTGTGTAACTGAAAAATAGAACCGAGAACTTGCTTTTGAGTCAGCAACAATCGAAGCCGCGCATCGCGGTCATAAACCACAGAGCGGCCAACATTCACAGCGTCAGTAAGGCACTCGAGCTCTGTGGGGCCGATGTCGAGGTGACAGATTCCGCAGAAGCCCTCCTAAACGCCGACGGAGCATTGCTGCCTGGCGTTGGTGCCGCGGACGCAGCTATGCGTCGACTTGGAGAGTTGAATCTCATAGAGCCCATCCGTGAGTTCGCACTGTCTGGGAGACCGATGATGTCTGTGTGCCTGGGTATGCAGCTCCTTTTCCCTGACTCAGATGAGGGGAAGCTGCCTGGCCTTGGAATCATCGATGGGCGAGTGGCTAGGTTCGATGTCGATCAATCGGGCGACGATGGTCCGAGACTTAAGGTGCCTCACATGGGCTGGAACTCGGTGAACTTCACGGCCGAAGACGCAAATCGACACCCAGTGTTCAGGGGGATACCTGATGGATCGTATTTTTACTTTGTCCACAGCTTCCACTGCCTGCCGTCAAATCCTGCCGATAGCGCTGCCACGACCGAATACGGGGGACCTGTTTGCGCCGCCCTGGTGAAGGGTGAACTCATAGCCACCCAGTTCCACCCCGAGAAGAGCGCGGATCGTGGGCTCCAGATATATACAAATTTCGTACGCCACGTAGCTGACATTGCTGCGTCACAGGTGGTCTCATTCGAGTGTTAATTCCCCCCCCAAGCGTCGTTTTATGGATGTGATACCTGCGATCGACCTGCGAGGCGGCAAGTGTGTTCGCCTCCACCAGGGTGACTATGCTCGTGAAACCGTGTTCGATGACGATCCCCTGTCGGTATTGCGGCGTTTTGAAGCCGCGGGTGCGACTCGTGTGAACATTGTTGACTTGGACGGGGCGCTTGGCGGCACACGTACCAACGCCGGAGTGGTCTCAGAGATGACCGCCGCTGCTACGATCCCCGTACAGGTTTCTGGTGGCATAAGGGACGTTCGAACCGCCGCTGCGCTAATCGAGGACGGCGTTGCGCGGGTGGTGTTTGGTACGACCGCGGTCGAAGCGCCGGAAGAGGTCCAAGCCGCTATTACCGATCTAGGAACCGAGTGCGTGGTCGTCGGAATAGACGCTCGTGACGGCGTCGTATCCACGCGTGGGTGGACCGCCTCTTCGGGTATTCGGGCGCTGGACATGGTGCGAAATATGGCCGATCTAGGCGTTTCACGTATCCAGTACACAGATATCAACCGAGATGCCACCATGACGCACCCCAACTTTGCTGCCGCGGCTGAGATACTGAACAACACTACCTGTCGTATCCTTATAGCTGGCGGCATCTCTTCGATCGACGACCTACTCAAGCTCAAAGAGCTTGGAGTCGATGGGGCGGTGCTCGGCCAGGCCATCTATACCGGCGCTATTGATCTGGCGGGGGCCGTCTCCGCGATCCAGGCGCATTCCTGATCAGTGAGTAGAGACAGATACATTTATGCCGACAAAGTTCCCGGTCGAACGCGCTGACATCCTGTTATCAAAATCGGACCCCGGCGCCGTTGACCCGAATCTCCTCATCGCCGAGTTGCCGCTTCGGACAGATATGACGGTCGCGGACATAGGCTCGGGACCGGGTTATTTCAGTGTCCCACTTGCCAAGTACCTGTACGACGGCAAGGTTTATGCCATAGATGTGCAGCAAGGAATGCTGGACATTGTCGTAAAACAGGCTGAAACGGTACGCGTCAACAACATCGAAACGGTGCTGTCCGAGGAAGCCAAAATTCCGCTTGCTGACGCGTCCGTTGATATCGCTCTGCTTTCTAACGTACTGCACGAGACCTCTTCTCCCACACGCCTGATCCGTGACGTGAAACGGATCGTTAAGAAAGGCGGATGGATCGTCATCATGGAGTGGAAGAAAGAGGAAATGACCGTCGGGCCAGCACTGAAAGAACGGATAGCTTTGGAAGACGTCGAGAAGCTGATCGATAAGATTAAATTACCCATAAAAGCCCGGCGTGTAATCGGCAAATCAAGGTATCTGGTCCTAGTCGAAAAGTAGGCAGATATGCTTGCCCACCGAATTATCCCGTGCCTTGACATCGACAGCGGACGGGTTGTCAAAGGCGTCAGCTTTGTAAACTTGCGCGACGCTGGTGATCCCGCCGAGATGGCCCGTTTTTACAACGAAGCCGGTGCCGATGAACTGGTATTTCTGGACATAACCGCCAGCTCCGATGACCGGGACACTATGGTGGAAGTGGTTAAACGGGTTTCATCCGAGGTGTTTATCCCACTTACGGTTGGAGGCGGCATACGATCGGTAGAAGATGTTCGACGGATGCTAGAAGCGGGTGCAGACAAAGTTTCTATGAACACGGCTGCCATCAACCGGCCGGAGTTGATCCGGGAAGCTTCCGACGAGTTCGGAGCACAGTGCATAGTTCTCGCCATCGACGCCAAACGCGTCGATACGCCTTGCGATTTCACTCTTGAGAACCGACCGGACTTGGTCGCAAATTCCCCGTGGCGTGTGTTCACTCACGGCGGACGAAATCTGACCGCTCAAGACGCCGTCAAGTGGGCGCAGCACGGAGCGGAGTTGGGCGCTGGAGAGATTCTCATCACCAGCATGGACACTGATGGCCAGAAAGACGGGTACGACCTGGAACTTCTCCGTGCCATATCCGACGCGGTCAGTATTCCGGTGATCGCAAGCGGCGGCGCAGGAAATCTCGACCATATGTACGACGCCCTTTATGAGGGACGTTCCGACGCCGTTCTGGCTGCAAGTATTTTCCACTTCGGAGAATACACAGTCGCAGAGGCCAAACAGTACCTATCAAACCGCGGTCTTCCCGTGCGTTTACCGACCACTCCGGGGTAGATTTAATCAACATAACGATGCCGACCGGCGCAATCTGTTAGGCATCGTTCACTTACGCGCCATAAAAGGACCCTGAGTCTCAGCATGAAATCACACCAGAAACCCGACGCCATCATGTTCGACGTGTACGACACATTGTTCTTGAACGACACTAATGCCTGGAAGCGAGCATTCCAGCAAATCGCTGAAGAGCAGGGTTTGGATATTACCGGCGCAGATTTGTGGACGCGTTGGAAGAAGTTCGAGGTTGGGTTCCGTGAATGGCGTACGAACATGGAGGATCCAGAAAGTTCACCGCCCTTCAAGAGCTACGAGACGGCGTGGCGTGAGTGTTTTGAGAAGGTGTTTGAGCAGGATAAGATCCCTGGTAATGCCGTTAACGCAGCCCGTCGGTCCGTCACGCACATGTCACATCGGGACCCGTTCCCGGAGACAGTGCACGCGCTCTCGGAACTTAGTGGCCGTGTCCCTCTAGGCGTTTTCTCGAACGCCGACGACGCGTTCCTCCGCCCGATGCTTGACGAGTATGGTTTGACCTCCAAATTCGAGGTCGTTGAGTCTTCGGAATCGGCCGCGGTGTACAAGCCGCACCCAGGTGCGTTTAAACATATGTTTGCGGCGATGGATGTCGCCCCGGGCAAGTCCTGGTACGTGGGTGACCATCTTTACGACGATATACGGGGTGGCTCGGAAGTCGGTGCGTCGACGATCTGGATCAACAGGACCGAGGCCCGACGCGGTCCCGATGACGCCATGCCGACGAAAGAAATCACCAGTTTGATGGAGCTCGTAGAGCTGTTTGACCGAGCATAAAATGCACGGCGGTTGGATTTTTTGGGATAGTGCTCCGGTGAAATGGGCGTTTAACCCAACACAGGCATTGCGTGGGTTATTTCGGTAGCAGTTTCCGTGCATTGGATGTCTGGCCCAATACTTTTGATCTGATATTTTTAATCACGACTTACAAGTCGTAATAATCAAGGCTGCGTTTGCTGAGGGAACACAATATGGCGGCGACTCTGACCTTTGACGATAGGGGGCTCATCCCGGCGATCGTTCAGGACGCAGGCGATGGCCGTGTCCTTACGCTGGCCTATATGGACGCCGAAGCGTTGCGGCGGACTATTGAAGGCCCGGACGTCTGGTTCTACAGCCGGAGCCGACAGGAACTGTGGCACAAGGGCGAGACTTCAGGGAACTATCTGAAGGTCCGATCCGTGTCACTGGACTGCGATGGCGACACCGTAGTCGTTCAGGCTGAACCGATTGGGCCCGCGTGCCACACCGGGGAGGCCAGTTGTTTCCACACAGATCTGGATACCGGTGCGTTAGCTCACGCGGAATCAGTCGAGCGGATGGGTCCTGGGGAGATCTCCCGGCTATTCGCGGTGATCGAAGACCGTAAGGCCAACCCGAGCGAGAATTCATACACATCCCAACTATTTAGAGATGGTGTCGATAGGATTGCCCAGAAGGTAGTCGAGGAGGCTGGCGAGACGGCCATCGCCGGAGTGCGAGGGAGCCGCGATAGGATCGCGTCTGAAACTGCCGACATGCTCTATCACACCCTGGTGTTACTATCGGCGGCCGAAGTTTCTCCAGACGACGTGTGGTCAGAACTACGCTCCCGTCGAGGCCCGTAGAGGCTCAATAATTGGAAGTAAAGAGAACGGACATGGTGCCGCCGAGTTATTCGGCCGTGCTGGCCCCGCACGTGTTATCAGGAACCAATGGACCCGGCGTTCCCGTAAAGACAGACTCCCCGTTATCCAGCGCTATCGCGGCCTGGATGGATGCGATGGCTACCTCACACTGCCCGTCGTCTGGCTGTTTCGTAGTCAAATTCTGAAGTAGGAGGCTGGGCCATGCCACAACCTGGACCCACCACCAGTGAGAATGTCGTCCATTGAAGCGAATGATTTCGTAACTCACGGCCGCGACCACCGGGATTAGAACTATCCGGGATGCGAAGTGAATCCACAACGGATCGCGTGGGAAGAACATGAAGGCGACGATCGAGACGAACACCACGGTCAGCAGGAACGCCGTTCCACATCGGGAGTGAGCAGTAGGGTGAAGTCGTAAGCCCTCCGGAGTCAACGGATCGCCGTTCTCGTGGGCATGGACTGCCATGTGCTCTGCACCGTGATAGCCGTACAGGCGTTGGATGTCTGACATCCTGCCGATTAGCCAGATGTACGCAAGGAAAAGCAGGATCCTGATCCCGCCCTCTCCGGCGTTCGCAGCCCAGTAGTTCCAGCCGAACGACTCAAGGCCACGTGAAAGGAACAAGGGAATGATGAAGAAGATAACGATCGCGAGCGTGAGCGATAAAGCGATCATTCCACCAAGTGCCAGCCCGCCCAGCGTCTGTTCTTCCGGCAGTTCGGCGTCTTTCGACTCATCTTCCGGAGGCAGGGCGGCGTTGGCGGACACGGCGAGCGCCTTCATGCCAAGCGTCAGCGTTTCGGCGAGCACCGCTATACCGCGTAAAAAGAGGATGTGACGCCAGCGGCTCAGCCATAATTTACTTTGTGGGAGCGGCTGGACCATGATCGCCCCGTTCGGCTTTCGCACGGCAACGACCGCGTCGCTTGCCCCACGAATCATGACGCCTTCAATAATGGCCTGTCCGCCGTATAGAGCGCCCTTGGGAGGCGATTCGGCCATCGGTCGCTTCCTCCAGTTCGTGCTTCGCTACCTGGTCTGTCGCTCTTACGCAACGAGCCTGCACATAAAGTGCAGGCTCGTGCTAATCATTTCGTGGTACCCGATGGGTTCCGAAACCTGTTCAGGAAACCGAGGTTAGTCGGCGTCTGCTTTGGGTTCTTCAGAGTCTCCGTCAGCAGAATCCTCATCCTCTGAAGTTTCTGCATCTTCCGACTCAGCCTCGTCCGGAACGTCATCAGTTGGCGCCGCTTCCCCGGCCAGCATCGCAGCCTGTGCTGCAGCTCTGGCTGATTCGCGCTCGGCTTCTGCTGCTGCGTCGGCTTCCGCCTCGGCTGCGGCTGAGCGTTCGGCTGTTTCCTCGGCCAACTTCGCTGCTTCCTCCGCGCTTCCAAGGTTGAACCGTCGCATCAGGCGTTCTACACGTCCCTCCGTGTCAACGATGCGCTGCTCACCTGTGTAGAACGGGTGGCAGTTACTGCAAAGTTCTACGGTAATGGTGGCAGACGTTGACCCGGTGGTCCAAGTGTTGCCGCAGGCACAGGAGACCTGTGTATCGGAGTGGTAATCGGGATGTATTTCTGTCTTCATGTCTGGCGTTGTCGCCCCATGTCATTAGGGAAGCGTTAGGACGTTGTTACCGCTACCGGGTACACAGCTGCCCGCTTCCTTGTTTTTGTGTCGTGTTCGTAAGCAACCTGGCCGTCAACCAGTGCGTACAGCGTATGGTCTTTACCAACCCCGACGTTTGTTCCTGGGCGGATCGGTGTACCTCTCTGGCGGACAAGAATCGTTCCAGCGGTCACGTACTGACCACCAAACCGTTTAACGCCGAGTCGCTGTGAGTTTGAATCGCGGCCGTTGCGAGACGTGCCGCCACCCTTCTTATGTGCCATTAAATTCTCCTCCTAAGTGTGGAGGTTCTCTGGCCCTCCCCCGTAAATAAATCCGGGCTGTCCCGGCAACTGCCAGGCGCGGGCTACTTGATTGAGATGCCTTTTATCAACAACGAGGTGTACGGCTGACGATGGCCCTTCTTAACGCGGGACCGAGTCTTGTTCTTGTACTTGAATACCGTAAGTTTTTCGCCTCGACCATGTTCAGCGATCTCCGCGGATACAGCAGCGTTCTCGACAACAGGGTTGCCAACTTGGAGCGATCCATCGAGTGAGGTCATCAGTACGTCACTAAAATTGACGCTGTCGCCAATCTCGCCTTCGAGTTTTTCGACGTTCACCGTGTCACCTTCTCGGACCCGGTACTGCTTCCCACCCGTTTTTATGATTGCGTAATCAGTCATTACACCAGCCTAACCCTTCAATTCTACGAGCGCGCCCGCCCTACGGTCAACGAATTCAAGCATGCAAATGACGTCTCTATTCCTAGATTGGGGCATCTAATTCTCAGTTGCATAGCCCGGAGCGCCCATTTTTGACCGTGAACCGGGTGATTCTGTCCCAAGGAGGAACATGATGATCGAGACCACCTATGCCTGTTTCAATGAACCGTGCGATCTTCTCGAGTTCGATGACTGAATGCGGCAGGTTCTGCTGATCTTGAGGACCGAGGAATAACGGTGATACCCGACATTCTGCCCAACACCAGCGGGATGAACGAGTTTTACTTCTAATGGACCCAGAACATACGGCGTTTCCGATGGACGCTTGAGTGGGTGGATGAAGAGATGTCGCTCAATTATTTGCGGCGCGTATCTTCGTGCCGGCGCCATGGACAAGGAACGACAGATCACGCAACAGTCGGCTGCGTACACGGTCACTGTTGGCATAGTGCAACGGAACTCAGCGGATTTATCTAGACCTGGCCTGGAAATCCCGCCGTGGTTGAGCTCAGTCTAATCCAGCTCGATCTTTCCGAATTTGCCGGTGTAATAGAGCAGCGGATCGCCATCGTTGGTCGTTAGCTGAACGGCTTCGCCAACAAAGATGGTGTGATCGCCGGCGTCGTGTCGAGCGACAACCTTGCATGACATTGCAGCCAGCGCCCCGGCGATCACGGGCGGCCCCTCGTCGCGTTGTTCTAGCGGAACTTCTACATCACCGGTGCGGTCCGCTGCGTCGCGAACGTAATACATGGCGATGTTCGCCTGATCTTTTCGCACGATACTGATTCCAAACCAGCCGTTGTCGTTTATGTAACGGTGCGTGTTGCGGGATTTATCCACGCAAACTACCGCGAGGGGCGGATCAAGCGAGGCGGATAAAACACCGTTCGCCGTCATGCCGTGGGTGCCGCCGTTTGGCTCGGATGATGTGATTATCGTGACGCCGGTGGCAAATCGTCCCCAGGCGTTTCTGAACTCGGATTGTGTGACCGGAATTTCGCTGGCCAGCGTCGTCCTCCCAGTAGTCCGTGAACGCGTTCATAATTTTAACTGATCGTCGGCCGAAGCCGTGCAGCCGGATTATAGGGCGCGTTAGCCGGAGTGGGTGAACGGCCCGAAAGAGTTCGAGACGATCTCTTTCGTAATCCTAAACCCGGATAATCATGCCGTCCTGTAGCCCCTGCTTCACCTGCTCAGGGGTCACTCCGAATTCCATGGCCACTTCGAGCGTGAAGTGCCTTCCTCCCACTCTTTCACACAGAACACGATGTTCACCGATTGTAAGAAACTCGGCCAGTTTGTCTCTGCGGGTCCATCGGTACTCGTAGTCGTTGTATACCCATGGGCTGCGCGCCATACACCACGGGGCGATGGTGTATCTGACGGTTGAAGCCGACTCTGACGATGAATCCGCTGCACCGGGCATGTCCCCAGTTATCGCGGTCAGATATCCTCGTTGCATTTCTTCGAAAGAGAAATTTTCTTTCAAGATAGTCCGAACAACATCAGTGTCGATGTCATTATCAATAGCGCCAATTAACGCGCTATTGATGCCCTCTCGATTCAGTGACAGTGACTCAATTGGCGCACTATCAGGCAGATTCCAATCGAATGTGTAGACGCCGGGAATTCGTATATCTCGTAGCGCTCCAACGCGCGCCGCGATCACTGGCGTGCCGCATGCAAGGGACTCGTAGGCCACGAGACCGAACGACTCTATGAAGTTTCCCGGGCACAGGGTCACGTCGGCAAAACTGTACGCGTTCGCCGTTTCATCGCCACTCCACCACGGCGTGAACTCCAGACAGTTCATCACCCCCCTAGCGGTCGCTAGCTGTATCGCGTTGTCGTAAAACTCACGCGTCTCTGTGGAACTTGTCGCATCAACGTGCCGCGGTATGAGAAGCCTGACATTACGATCCGGCAGCATTCGTGCCAGTTCACCGGTCATCTCAATAGCCTCAGCGATCCCTTTTCGGGGGTCAGGCCTGTGCGGCCACAGCAGCACAAGATCGCTTTCGGTGCGTTCCCGCACACCCGTAGGAGTGACACCGGGACGGGGGCGGTATGTTTGCAAATCGATGCCATTCGGCACCACGGCCACCGACCCGGCAGATTTTCTTGGAGCAGCGCCGACCGTCGCGTCGATACATCGCTTCAAATAATCCGATGGCACGATAGTCATATCGGCGTCGAACCCGAACGCCGATATGAGAGCAGTCTCGTAATGAAAATCGTGGAAGGAACGGACCACTCTGCGGCCTTCTGGTATCAGGTTCCGCAAGTAGAAGGTGTCGGCATGGAGGTAGACGGTCTCCGCCCACTCGAACACAGGGGCGATGGCTTCAGAGCTCTGCAGTATCTGGTAAGGCGGTACTTCCCACGGATCTGGAAAATAGCCGGTCAAACGAAGGAGTGGCTCAATTTTGATACCGGGGCCAAGTTCGAATCCGCCGTCGTTTTCAGGCCGCCATGAGCAGATAACACGGACCTCTGCGCCGGCGTCGGCGAGTCCCCGTAACACTCCGTCCAGAATGCGTTGGGAACCTCCATGGACCACCCCCGGCAGGATCGGAGCAATGGATACAACGGCGACGCGCTCAAGCATGGGCAGCAGTCAGGCCGGGTCGCCTTTGTGGCGGCCCGGCCTGAAACCTAATCTTCTTCTTCAGTCCCCGACACTTCGTCCTCTGGCGCCTCTGGCGCAGATTCGTCAGACGCTGTGTCCTCAGAGCTGTCGACTAATTCGTCGCCGACCGTTCCGTTTTGTGGCGTTTCTTCTGTTCCTGATGCTGAAATCTCTTCTTCACTCAAGAGATCTGCCGGAGCTTCCCGTGTTTTCATGGCACGGATAGCGCTAACAGCATCACCTGTATCCGGCACAGCCATGATCACACCCTGGGTGATACGACCTGTCTCCCGGACCTCGTTCAGATGAACCCGTATAACCTGCGCTTTTTCAGTCAAGATGAGGACCGTATCGTCCCCGTCGACCTCGCGGTCGACTACCTGTGCAGCGGCTACTCGCCCATTCTTGCGAGCGATTTTGAGGGTTATTAGGCCCTTCCCACCACGCTTCTGCTGGCGGTATCGCCGCATCTCCGAAAGTTTCCCATAACCACGTCGGGTAACCACAAGAAGCGAACCGGTGGGGCTGACCACGTCTGCTGAGACAATCTTGTCGTTGTTCTGCAGCGTCATGCCCCGCATGCCGCCCGCGGCGCGTTGACGCGCCCTGATATCGGTGCTCGGGAATCGGATCGCCATCCCCTGTTCAGACACCATGATGATGTCTTCCTCCGGGGTGGCAAGGATCACGGATTGCAACTCGTCACCCGGCTTCAGGTTGAAGGCGTTAAGCCCACCTCTCCGGATGTTAGCGATCTCGGGCAGGTGCATACGTTTAACTTGCCCGGCGATAGTCGCCATTACGAGGTACTTGTCTTCCCTGAGATCTGACACCGTTACGACGGCATTGACGTGCTCGCGCGGTTCCAAATTGATTATGTTGGCCACGGGAGTACCGCGTGACGTTCTTGATGCATCTGCGGCCAACTCAAACGCACGGCTTGCGAAGACACGGCCGCGATCGGTGAACATCAAAAGAAAGTCGTGCGTGTCCGCGACCCTCAGGTGCGGCGTAACGTCGTCCTCTTTCGTCATTCGCTGACCCTTGACGCCCTTACCGCCGCGGTGCTGTGACCGGTATGTGGCGAGGGGGATGCGCTTTAGATAGCCATTTGCGCTCAACGTGATTACTACGGTCTCGTGTGGCTCAGTGTCCTCACGACGCCACTCACCAAGCTCTTCTGGATGAACTACCGTGCGTCGTTCGTCGGAATGCCTGCGCTTGAGATCCAGCGTCTCCTTGCGGACGACTGCGTAGACTTTGTCTGGATTTGCGAGAAGATCTTCCAACTCGGCCACAAGGGACACCAGTTCCTGGTACTCATTCTCGATCTTTTCTCGTTCGAGAGCGGCCAGTCGACGAAGCTGCATGTCCAGGATGGCCTGGGCTTGCACCTGCGACAGGTTGAACTGCGTCATCAACTCTGTGCGTGCGGACTCGACGTCCGAAGAGGCGCGGATCAGTGCGATGACAGCATCAAGGTTGTCCAGGGCGGTTCTCAGTCCTTCAAGGATGTGCAGGCGGGCACGTGCCTTGCTTAAATCGAACTCGGCGCGGCGTACGACGACTTCTCGTCGGAACTCGATGAAATAACGAAGCGCCTCTCTCAGGGTGAACACCCGAGGCATGCCGTCCACGATGGCAAGCATGTTCGCCGAGAAGCTGGTTCTCAGCGAAGTGTGCTTGTACAGGACATTGAGAATCACGCTAACGGACGCGCCACGACGTAGGTCCAGAACAATCCTCATGCCTTTGCGGTCAGATTCGTCCCGGACCTCAGAGATTCCTTCCAGTGTTTTGCTCTTGATCAGGTCAGCAATCTTGGCGACAAGGGAGGATTTGTTGACCTGGTAGGGGATTTCCGTGAAGAGAAGATGCTGGCGGTTATTACGCTTAACCTCTTCGATCTCATGAGATGCCTGCATCATGATTCGGCCGCGACCGGTGGCGTAGGCGTTCCGGATACCCTCGTTACCGTAGATGTGGGCCCCAGTCGGGAAGTCCGGACCCTTAACGAACTCCATTAGATCATCTAACGATGCGTTGGGATGCCTGATCAAATGTGCGATGGCGTCACAGAGCTCGCCCACGTTGTGGGGCGGGATGTTTGTAGCCATGCCAACTGCGATACCAGCTGCGCCGTTTACGAGCAGGTTCGGAAGAATGGACGGCAAGACAGTCGGTTCTTTTAGAGAAGTGTCAAAGTTGTCGATCCAATCGACGGTCTCGCGATCGATATCTCCCAAAAGTGTCATTGCGATCTGCGACAGTCGAGCCTCGGTGTAGCGCATGGCAGCTGGAGGGTCGCCGTCCACACTTCCGAAGTTGCCCTGTCCGTCGACAAGCATCGCCCTCAGAGAGAACGGTTGTGCCATACGGACCATAGCGTCATACACGGCCGTGTCACCGTGTGGGTGGTACTTACCTAGCACCTCGCCAGTAATACGAGCGCTCTTTTTGTACGAGGACGTCGGGCGAATGCCCATGTCGTACATGGCGTACAAGATGCGTCGCTGAACGGGCTTTAACCCGTCACGAATATCTGGCAAGGCCCGCGCAACGATGACAGACATGGCGTAATCCAGATAAGAATTACGCATCTCGTCATTAATATTTATTGGACGGACTTCACCGATGTCCTGACCTACCACGGCGGGTCTCCTAAATCGGGGGGGGTGCGGGCCTCACACGGAGGTCGATACCGTGATAATTGCCTGCGTAAATCGGGGCGTGTGCCGCACAAAAGTCGCACGATGCGCTGAACACGAATAGAACGATACTAATTTTACGCTTCCAGCCTCTCCCAGGCAAAGATGATTATCACCAGTGAGTTGTTCGTACTTCCAACGCCGCGCGCTCGCGCACACGCGAGGGCTGGGGGTTTTCGGGGAAAATTTGCGTTCTGGTTTCGGACGACCCTGGAAACGGTGGGTTAGGCGTCTATTGAGCGCTCTACAAACGAAGCCAAGATGTTGTCGAATCGGGCAGGCAGAAGGTCAAGGTGATGGAGTGGCCATGCGACCCCAATAATCCAGTGGTAACCGGGCATCTCGATCGCCTCGATGGCACCAGTTTCAATGTCGTAAGCGCTCGCCATTAGCACGGACGCTTTCTCCGCCTCACGTATAGCGAACTCTCCCGGACCGGGCGTCGCCACAGGCCCACCCGCGCCAATGGTCGCTGCCACCTTGCCGCCAAGGGTAAGGAAGGTGCGCATTTTACCGAGCTCGATGATGCGACCCCGGCGACCGGGGCGTTGACCGACGGTTATCGAATCCGCCATTCGGACCGGTGGCTTCCCCCCCAGGGCGACATTCAAGGCGTGCATGCCCCAACCAACGCCGAGAACCGGAATGTCCGCCTCTACAGCGGCCAAGAGGGCGGGCGGTGGTAATTCACCCATAGCTCCGAACACAGACTCACCAAATACAAGCAGGCCGCCTACATCCGGCGGGAGGGTGGCGTCGGGCGCGAGCATCCGGACCTCCGGGCCAACGGCACGAAGGACATGGCCAAAGACGTCTGAGTCTTCGCCGTGCGCCGTGATCAGCGCTGGAAATTTCAACTCAGGCATCCCATACACCCTTATGACATCGGTTCATACGGAAACGTTCCTGTGAGTTGGCCCGGTCGATATGCCGGTGAATGTGTTGTTCTAGAACGGTATGTCCCACAACGGGTACCAGTGTTCCGTGGAGCGCTCAACGACCATGCCTTGGCGGCTCAGCAACTTCGCAAGGTTCAATTCGGCCGGATGATCTCGATCGTCTGAGCCGCGTGGGATAAACGGGTAAAACGTTTTGCGTTGGTATGTGTAGAGCCAGTAGGCGACCGATCCTGCGTAATGCGTGCTCCACACAGCGGCGATCATGATGCCCGGGTCGGCCTCTATGGAGAGGGCATTTCCGATCGTGAAGACGGAGTTGGTCAAATGTTCGAAATTACCGTCCTCGAGAATCACCCACTGGGTTCCGTGTTCATCGACCTGGACATCGTGGGAGGTTTTTGTAGCGCCAGGACCTTCGTTAAGTACGCCGCGTAACTTGCCCTCAAGTCCGTCGATGAACGGGTACTTGCCATGCTCAGAGGGCCTGAACAGGACGCCGGCCCTGCGGCCTGGGAGTATTTCGCCGACCGACTGTAGCCTGGCCTCGGCGGTGATTACTGTCTTGATGGCGTCCCAGTCAGATTTTGGAGCGGACGATCCTCGCTTGAACCAAAATGCCATTTAGTTATGGAACCTGACGTCTTGTGGCAGGCCGCGCATTTCACTCTCCATGTGTCCTAGTCGTACGATTCGATCTTTTGTCAGGGGATGTTTACAGAACAGACTCTTGGCAGGGTCGCCGGATATATATCTAGCCCGCATCCCGCATCCATTTTACGCAGGTACACGTTTTATGGCCCTGCTTAACTTCCGCCAGTATTCCTGGGCCCTAATCAACTTTGGACCGGTGCGGCCCGTTCCGTATTCGCTGCATTGAGATACTTACCAACATGAACATGCATGAGCACATGAGGCTGCGGCGACTGTTGTCTGGTGTAGTACGTCCGGACGAGTTCGGATGGCATTGGGATATCTGATGTAAATTGCCGCGAGGTGAATATCCTTGACCGCTACCATATCCGGGGGTCAAATTTTCCGGTCATAGGCTGGGAATCATAGAATCCCAGACAATCTGTGTTGCACGAACATGGTTACCACCGGCGACTGAATCCTAGACTGTTAGATTCTAGGTGAAGCCAGGATGTCCATTCGACCAATCGTAGAATCTAGATAAAGGCTTCCGCCAATGCGATTCGCGCCCGGCGGATCAATTGCTCTACACACATCAATACGAGAACGGTGATCAACAGGTTTGACAGTAACTCAAGATTCTCCACGTTCTGGCGGCGGCAAACATGCTGCGGAAACAGTTTTAGACGACGCAACGCTTATGGAAATCGAGCTGTACGCGACAGAAGTCGTGGAAGCGGCCGGGAAACTGGTCTCCGAGCGATTCGGCGGAGATTTGTACGTTGAATCCAAGGATGGCAACGGTGCAAATCCGGTTACGGACGTAGACAGGGCGAGCCAGGCACTTATCGCTGCAATGGTCGAGAAACGCTTCCCGGAGCACATGATTCTCGGTGAGGAGGACGCTCCAAAGGATGAGCCTGAAGCCCGCGACTTTATCTGGGTTGTCGATCCTATAGACGGAACGACTAATTATGTGAACGGCCATCCGGTCTATGCAATTTCGATAGGCGTATTGCACCGGGGAGAGCCTGTCGCAGCGGCCGTATGGACCCCCTGGCCTGCAGAAGGCGGTTGCGAGATCATGCATGCTAGGAAGGGTGGTGGTGCATGGATCGGAGATCGGAAGCTTGCCGTGAAGAAGCCGTCGAGTGATGAGCCAAATCGGCCGAAAAGGGGCTGGCTCTCGACGATCCCTGGCAGTCTCCGATTTATGTTCAAGGTGGATCGGAGAATGCGTGGAAATTTAGGAGAACCCCGGACCACCGGTAGCGCAGTTTACGAGCTAGCCATGGTCGCGCGCGGCGTTTTGCAATACGCACTGACCGGCTCAGTCTTCTCTTGGGACCTCGCAGCCGGGACACTACTTGTGAGAGAGGCCGGGGGCATCGTTCTTACTCCGGCCGGACCGAGCGATCAGGTTGTAGGCGACTGGGCGATGCTGGACAATTTCGCTCCTACATTTGAAAACACGCAGAAGACGACCAAAGAGATAAGGGCACTGAGACGGGTCGTTTTGGTCGGAGCGCCAGAGGTGGTGTGGTTCGTTTCGAAATATGTGACAAGGCGGCGGTACGGGCCGGTTCGGAGAAGAATACGTCGCTGGCTCCGCTAGCCTGGCTGGCTATCGTTGTACCAGCATCTCGCCGCCGTCGACCAGAAGAATCTGCCCACGGATCATCCGGGCGTCTTCACTACACAGGAATGCCACCACACGGGCCACGTCTTCCGGCACGACCACACGCCCTGCTGGCGTAGGACGCTGCGCCATTTCGTATGCCACCGAGCCTTCAGGGAATGCGGTCACTGCGTCGGTCTGAATAAAACTTGCGGAGACGGCGTTTACGGCGATGTTCTTCGGCGCAAGTTCCACAGCAAGATATCGTGTAAGTGACTCCAGAGCTGCCTTAGAGACACCGACAATGAAGTAATCGGGAAGGACAGATGTCGACCCTGGGCTGGTGAGATTGACGATTGTCCCGCCGTCCGTCATTAGCTTCGCCGCCGAGATAGAGCACTTCCACGGCGCTTTGGCATTGATGTCTAGCGTCCATTCCCAGTGTCGGTCCTCAAGCTCCGAAGCCGGGCGCATGACGCCGGATGCGGCGTTATTCACCAGGATGTCTAACCGGCCATACTCCACTGAGATTTTTTCAAATAAACCATCTATGGCCTCAGAGTCGCCAAGGTGGGCACGGGCACGGAGGCAACGGACACCAAGCGCCGATATCGCTTCTTCAGCCTCGTGCGCGGCTTTATGGTTTCGGAAATAGTTAAAGGCTATGTCGGCGCCACGTGTGGCGAGTTCCAGCGCGATGGCCAGTCCGATACCGCGCGATCCGCCGGTAACGAGCGCTACCTGGCCAGAAAGGTCACCAGTATTTGATGCCATCTACCTTGCGCTCCTTGTCCTGGCGGGGGACTGCATAACTGGCCGTTAGTTAGAACCGGAAATGGCCATGCCACCATCGGTTCGGAGGATTATTCCGGTTGTGTAACGGGCCGCGTCTTTGGCGAGAAATTCCGCAGCGACGGCAACCTCATCTGGAATTCCGAATCGGCGCATGGGAATCCAGGTCATGATCGTGTCTTTAGTTTTCTGGGGCAGTCCGTCGACAGTGGCCGTTTCGATATATCCCGGAGCGATGGCGTTCACCGTGATGTTCCGCGAAGAGAGTTCTTTCGCCAGCGAGTACGTCAACGAGTGAATAGCGCCCTTCGAGGCCGAGTAGTTAGCCTGGCCGATGTTCCCACTGATCCCAACGACAGACGATATGTTGATTATGCGGCCCCAGCGAGCCTTCACCATTCCAGGGACGGCGCGGTGGCAGCAGTAGTAGGTGCCGTTCAGATTGGTCTGGATCACACGATCCCAGGCCTGGTCCTTCATCCGAAGAATCAAGGCATCGTCGATAATCCCTGCGTTGTTCACCAGGATCTGGACGGGACCAAAGGCCTCTTCCGTAGCGGCGAACATGGCATCCACCTGTTCGCGCTCTGCAACACTGCCCTGTACGGCAATCGCCTCTCCGCCCTCAGATTTGATGGTCTCCACCACCTCCTCCGCGTCCCCAGGGTGGGTGTTGTAATTCACAGCGATGCGGTGACCTTGCCGGGCCAGTCGGAAAGCGATTGCCCGCCCGATTCCTCGGGATGCGCCGGTTATTAGCGTACTGCGAGACTCTTCTGACAACGGAACATCCAGTTCTGATGCTATGTGCCGACCGCCCCGCGGAGTCTGTTCAACTCCGCCTCGGCCTGCTCTACGTAATTTAAATCTACGGTCGTTCTGGCGGTCTGGATAGCTCGGGAGACGGCCTGCGCCATGGCCTTTCCGTGACCTACGACGGCCACTCCCTCGACTCCAAAGAGCGGGCCTCCGCCGTGCGCTTCCGGGAGATTCGTCGTTTCATATATTCGGCGGCATATCTTTTCGATCTCGTCGTCGGGTGCTCGGCCGGCCATCATTTCGCGGATATCCGCTGACAGCGTCTCGCCTATCCCCTCCGTTAATTTCATTATGACGTTTCCAACAAAACCGTCACACACAACCACCTCGGCTCTGCCGTACGCGATGTCGTTGGCCTCTATATTGCCAATGAAATTCAGGCCGCTGGTCTCTAAAAGGGTGGTGGCTTCCTTGACTTGTGTATTGCCCTTGCCTGCCTCGGCGCCAACGCTCAGCAGTGCCACACGAGGATTCTCGACGCCAAAAACTATCCTGGAGAACACGGCACCTAGTGCTGCGTAGTCGGCAAGCTGCTGTGGCTTGCAGTCCAGGTTCGTGCCGATATCCATGACAATCGTGTCGGGCGCAAGGCCGTAAAGTGGCCCTCCGAGAGCGGCGCGTTCGATTCCCTTAAACGTGCCGAAAACCACGGTCGCCGCCGCGATCGTAGCGCCCGTCGATCCCATGCTCACAAGCGCCTTTGCGCGCCCGTGACGGACTGCGCTGGCGGCACGGAAGATCGAAGCGTTGCGTTTGGTCATGTACGCTGTTGCTGGGGCCTCACCTTCCTCGACGACGCCTTCGGAGGGCTCGGTGGAGATTGGAAGTCCGTCCACGTCGTGTTTGGAAAGCTCGGCTTGAACGGATTCAGGATCGCCGACGAGGATGATAGAAACACCACCCTCGCGTGCGGCCTGGACAGCCCCAAGGACGATTTCTGCGGGGGCGTTATCGCCGCCCATCGCATCAACCGCAATCGAGATCAAATTTTGTGTCTCTTGGACCGTCAAAAACTCTACCTAAAAACCGGCAAACTTCCGGAGCCTAAGGCCGCTTCCGCGGTGTTGTACAAAAGTTAGTCCAACTGGACGAATGCTTGCCCTGTAATCACGTCTTCGCCGTCGTCTTTTTTAACGCCGATGGTGATTTCCGCCGACCGTACACCGTCTGACTCGGTCACTTTTTTGACCTCACCGGTTACGTGTATCGTCTCGCCCGGGAAAACCGGCGCCCGAAATCGTACTTTAAGGTGCCCCCCGGACGCCCAGTTATTCGGGTACGCGGAAGTGAGCATTTCGGACACCATCGCAAGAGTAAGCATACCGTGGGCAATACGCTTACCGAACGGAGTTTTGGCTGCGAACGCTGCATCCAAATGGATGGGGTTGTGGTCTCCAGCGGCGTCCGCGTACGCTTCAACCTGCGCCTGCGTCACCGTACGGTTTATGGAATCTAGCATGTCTCCTGGATGGATCGTCACGTCGCATTCACCACTATCAGGCTGCTCGCGGTTGCGACCTCTTTCCCAAACTCGTCAATGAACAGCATCTCGACCGTGGCAAAACGGCTTCCTCTACGCTCGGCATTTGATTTCAAAGTTGCCCGGATCTCGAGACCTTCTCCCGGGGTTACGGGGCGCTTGAAAGATGCCTCTTGCGATGCATGGACCACCTCAACGGTGCCATTCGCCAGTCCGAGGTGTTTGATGAAGCGCGACAACCCGGCGGCCACGACCGCCATAGATGGAACACGCTCAACTGGTTCTACCGATGTGTCTCCCACCGCGTCCGCATACGCAGCAGACTCGGTCTCAGTGATGATTAGAGACTCGGAGGGGAACTTGTGTCCGGCCGGGAGATCTTGAAGTGGCATGTGCTCTTACGTACAGGTAATGAATCGAATGCAAATTGAATTCTAGAAATGCCCCTGCCAAGTCGCAACGAACATCTGCAAGGGAACCCCATCTGGCGCAATCAATTTGAGGGCCTACGCTTCCGAGGTGCCGCGCGTCCCTTGCATATCTCTGGCCTCAGCAATCAGGCGGGTGGCAAGTTGAAACGACAACTCATTGCGATAGTCGAGTGCGGATAGTGCCAGGACTCTGAACACCACACCGGACGAGACGCGTGCATCGACGCTCTCACCTAGTTTCGGCACCCGTACGCGCAATGCCTCGCCCATCGCGGCCGCCGCCGAAAGACCGCTGCGGTTCACGAATACCCGGGTCATGACGCGACCATCGTAATAGAGCGATAAACCTGATTTGGTCTGGGTTAGTGTCAACCGCATATGAGCGCGGGGCTGTTCCAGAACCTTGTAGGCGTGCTCAAGTGCTTTTGAACGTGAAATAGCCACGGTTTTTAAATCGCCAATCAGGGGTTTGTTGCGAAGCCAGAATCTCTCGAAATTGGATCGGAAGTATAATCCGGGCGCCCGTGTGGAGCCATGAACTGGAGATTGATTTGGAACAAAACGGGGAACAGAGCGGGGATAGTATGGAAGACCTTACCGGATGCGTAGCCATCGTGACGGGCGGTGCGACGGGCATCGGTCGCGCTATCGGGATAAAGATGGCCGAGGTAGGCGCGGACATAGTTGTATCAGATATCGACACCGCCGCCTGCCGGCGTACCGCGACCGAGATCGCAGCGATGGGCGTTCGCTCTGTGGGGATTTCGGCAAACGTGACCGACCCGGAAGCGGTGAGCCGGATGGTGTCGGAAACGATCAGTCAGTTTGGCAAGATAAACGTGTTGGTTAACAACGCAGGGGTGGCTGGTGCACCTGGATGGTACGACTATGAGACGTCTCGGGAAGAAGACTGGGCTTATACCTTTGGTGTGAACGTAAAGGGTATGGCGATAGTGACCGATGCCGTGGTACCGCACATGAAATCGGCGGGATTCGGGAAGATCGTCAACCTGGCGTCCATTGCAGGTCGACAGGGCCGTCCATCGCTCCCGCACTACTCCGCCACGAAGGCGGCGGTCATCAACTACACGCAGTCGCTTGCCAACGAACTCGGGCGGGACAATATCAACGTAAACGCTGTGTGCCCGGGCCTCTTATGGACGACGATGTGGGAGCAGGTAGGCGCCAAATACGCACTGGCAAACCCGGACTACGAAGGGCTGACGCCTCGGCAGGTGTTTGATCGCACCGTTCAGGACTTAATGCCACTCGGTAGGGAACAGACTCCCGAAGATATCGGGGATGCCATCGTATTCCTAGTATCCGAGGACGCCCGCAACATTACCGGGCAGTCACTCAATGTAGATGGTGGAGCGTTTCTCAACTGAACTCATAGGGCTTTTATTTGGATGGCAGAATTAGGAGATATTAGTGCCGGAACTGGATGATCAAATTGCAGTTGTTACCGGGGCCGGGAGTGGCATAGGGCAGGGAATTGCACTTGTGTTAGCACAGCGCGGGGCTGACATCGTGGTCTCCGACATTGACATTGCCGCGGCAGAGGCTGTTGCAGATGAGGTCCGGTCGTTTGGCAAGAACGCACTTGCCGTGCAGTCCGACGTCACTGATCGAGAGTCGACGGACGCACTGGCATCGACCGTAATAACCGACCTTGGAAGAATCGATATCCTGGTCAACAACGCAGGGGTCGGAGGCGCTCCCGGTTGGTGGCAGCGGAGTAGCCCGAGTCCCGAAGACTGGGAGGCGACTTACGATGTCAACGTGATCGGAATTGTCAACACGACGTCAAGTTTTCAGGATCATCTCTCGGAGCGTCGATCCGGCCGGATCATCAACATTGCTTCTGGAGCGGGGCGACGCGGGACCGGCGGATTCGCCCACTACTCGGCCTCGAAGGCCGCTGCGATCAACGTCAGCCAGGCCTTTGCGCTCAAACTGGCGGAGTTCAACATCAACGTGAATTGCATATGTCCGGGGCTGCTGTGGACCCCGTTGTGGGAGAAGATCGCAGAGCGCGATCGGATCAAATCCGGGGAGACTGTGTTAACGGGACGACAGGTGTTTGGCCAACGACTGGAAACATCGACTCCGCTCGGTCGGGAGCAGACACCCGAGGACGTCGGTAAGCTCGCTGCTTTCTTGGCTTCTGACAGATCCAAGAACATCACCGGCCAGAGCATCAACCTCAACGGCGGGTCATATATGAACTAAATGCATCGCATTGCGCGCAACTGGGCATGCGTTTCCTCTACAGTTGGAAGGGCTCTGTACGCATCAAGTGCGCGCGAGAACAAAGGTTTGACGGCAGCGCTATGTTTTGAATGGGCTGTCAATGAACACTTCTACGGCAGCGCAGTCGTCGGCGCCGGGCTCATTTCCAGGACTTCCCTGAGCTCCAACCCGAGCTTGTCGCGCGTCATCGGACCGGCGTACTTCTTCACGACTAGACCATCGCGGTCCACGAAGAACTTCTCTGGGATTCCAACTACACCCCATTCCACAGCGACCCTGCCGTTTGAGTCTGACACTATCGGGTACTTGAGTTCAAAGGCGTCCCTGAACTTGCGAGTCTCGCTTTCGACATCCCATATGGCGATGCCGACGAACTCCACTCCGAGATCACTAAAATCTTCGTAAACGGCTTCCAAAGCGGGACTTTCCTGTCGGCATGGTGGACACCACGAGGACCAGAAATCAACAAGCACGACTTTTCCTCGGAAGTCAGATAGTCGCACCATACCGTCGCCGTCTATAGATGGGAGTTCGAAGCTGGCTCTTTCTTGAGCAGATACGTTCCGCTCGCCGAGCGTCTGATTGACGGCCAGTCCGCCTGGATTGCCGTCGTTCTGAATGACCGCCCAGATCAGCAGTAATCCGATCAGCGTTGTGGGTACTAAGACTGCGAAGCCGATGATTTTTCGTTGTGTCATTCAGAGTTCAGGAGAAGTGGGTTGGTCGTGTTGCAATTCTATGACCTCACATACGCTCCAAACGCCGTTAGCGCCTTCAATTCGAGCGTCATCGTAACGGCCTGTTGTGATGTCCACCCGTACTTACCTGGGATAGGAATCGTCGGGCTCGGCAGGCTCGTCTCGGTCTGCGGATGGAGGCGGTTCGGTACCCATTCCCGCAAGAGCGCGTGCGGTAAGAGCATCCCGGCTTGCTTGGTGTTTATCGGCGTCGATGTCGCCCATCTCAAGCCGCTCGTCTAGCTTCACGATCTGCTGGAGAATTTCCATTCGTTCGGACGGCGATACCGCCAGCGTTAGGCCGCGACGACGACTGGTCAACAGAACATACACGACCAATCCCATCATCACTACCACGACAACAATTACAGAGCCGAACATGACGACGTTGCCGCCGGGGATCGACTCATTCATGCGTTTGAACAACCCTGGTTGAGGCATATCAACGATCGCGAAATTCATCTTGAAGCCCGGCTCGTAGCCAGTCCCTGAATACTCCATATAGATCGTTTCGCCGAGCTCGGTTGTCTTAGTGGGTTTCATGCCTTCCGCCACGACATCGCCAAGCTCCGGTGGGATCAACACACGGAGTTCATCAACTCCAAACGCAAGCGTTCTGGTGAACTCAAGTTTGGTGCCGGAGTAATTGATGGCGTAGCTGTATAAGATTTCGTGCTCGCCCGGAGGGATCGGGTTTGTCATAGCGAATCCCGTATCGATTTCAAGCAATTGGCCCTGCGGTAGGACACTATCTACCGCCAGCTCTTCATATCCCCTTGGAAGGCTGAACCTGAGCATGTTCAGGCCCGTGAAATTAGGATTCGAAGGGTCCGGGATGAATGTGCGGTCACCGTTATTTTGAATCGTAACCAGATCCAGGGCACCCATAAGGCGATCAGATCCGACCACCGTCGGAATGATGGTCGCGTGTGCGCCTACTCTGATATTTTCCAGCGAGTCTGTCGTCTCATAAATGACGACCGGCAGATTCTCTGGATCAGTTTCAGCGGTCAGGACAATCTGATCCGTGACGCCGCCATACTTCCACGCGAGTCGATATTGAATGTCCTCGTCCGGCATCAAATTCGTGAACTCGAACGATGGAACGTCCGTGTTGACGGTCGTAATCTGTTGATCAACAAAATCACCGTCCCTGAAGCTTAGGAGAGCAATTTCGAAGCTATCCGGAACCTCAGCGCCCGCAGTCCCGTTATTAACCACTCCTGCCACGCGTTCCAAAGTCGGGTGTTGCGCGAGGACGTTGTTGCTAAACAGAGTTATAACGGGAAATAGCGCCGTGATAATCAGGACCTTTATATAATTTTTGTACCTTCCTGAAGATACCAATTGGGCAGTTATCACTTGTTTCTCAACTCTGCCTTTCAGGCGCCGTCGGACTCCGACTCTCCACCGGTCCCAGTATTCCGTACGGAACCGGCCTGTCTGAGCGCTGCGATCTCTTCCTCGAGCACTTCACGCTTGAGAGCCGTCGGGGCATCCTGAGGTTCATCCTCATATCCAAGCTGGTCGAGGAGTCTTATCGTTTCAGCGGCCCCTATCCTCAGTTCAAGAAGTTGGTGCTGATAATCCTCATCCGTGACCGTATTAGCTCCATAGTCCGTCTGTAACTGACCGATCTGACCGTAAAGATCGGACCTGAGCCTCGTCAGCCGTTCGACCTCGCCGGTGTGCCGCGCTGATAGCACTGCGCCGGACCCCCGTATGAATGGGATGGCGATTACGACCAGAGATACAAGGGCCACTATGGCCCCAAGAGCTATTGGCATGACACGTTGTTTCGAAACAAAATTCATGCACCTACGGAACTGGCAGCCCGAGGCGTGGACGAGGTTCGAGTACGCGCTGGTACAGTGCGACGCTCCAGAAGAGGAGCCGGCCACAGGGCGATCATCGTCCCAATGACAAATATCGGACCCGACACCCAGAGCCACCATGCCGCCGGATTGATGCTGATACGCAATACTACGCGGCCATCTTCAAGGAACTCGCTTGGGACTAGGTACAGGTCTTCCAGACCCGGGTCCAGATATGATGGCAGGCCAGGGATATCCACGAGGGGGACGTTGTGTACGGAGGCGCGAACGGAAGCCATATTGAATACAGGGTAGAAGGCGCGCCACGGCGTGAGGCTGGCGATTTGTTTGTTGTCTTTATATACGTCGACGTTCGCCCACTCTGAAATCCGGTCTACACGCTGTTCGTTCTCCGTGCTGATGTATTCGACCCGATATTCATCGAGGCTGAAGCTTTCCCCCGGCGCGAGCACCACATCGGCCCTCTGATGAAAGAAGTTCGTGCCGATGATTCCGATGCCAAGGGCGATTATCGCGATGTGCACGATATAACCGCCGTGTCGAGGTCGGTTTCCGCTTACCATGCGCCACCAACCGGTCGCAAAGTTAAGACCGGCCCGGCGTTGCGCCATCGTGCCGCGGTACCACTCCTCGAGCACCGCAGACATGACCATGGCAAGTGCTCCAAACCCGACAATCGCCCACAACTCGTGTACGCCCCATACCCAGAGCAGAGCCATAGTTCCGAGGTTGATACCGATAGGGATGCTGAGCCATCGCTGCGCGCTTGTCAGGGTGGTGCGACGCCAGGGTAACAGTGGCCCGACGCCCATCAGAATGACGATGGCGAGGAGGATAGGGCCATTTATCTGGTTGTACCAAGGGGCCGAAACGGTGACCGTCTCGTTGTTTGCGAATTCAGAGAACAACGGGAACAGGACGCCCCAGAGAGTCACGAATGTCACCCCGAGGAACAGGAAGTTGTTTACAAGGAAACTCGCTTCACGGGATAAGAACGATTCAAGGGGACGGTCACTTCTGAGCATCGGGTAGCGCCATAGGAACACAATGAGCGCGAATAAAAGGCTGAACAGCATGAAGCCCAGAAACACGCCTCCGATAGTCGAGGCCCCGAATGAGTGGACCGATACGACCGGACCACCACGGTTGATGAACAGTCCAAACTGTGACAGCACAAACGCCATCGAGAGCAGGGCGATGTTCCACATCCTGAACATGCCACGTCGCTGCTGGACCATCACTGAGTGGATGAACGCGGTGAGAACCAGCCATGGCATGATGGCGACGTTTTCGATCGGGTCCCAGCTCCAGTACCCACCCCAGCCGAGAATCGTGTAAGCCCACCATGCTCCTATAAGGAGGCCTGCGCTTAGTGTCGCCCAGACGGCGATTGCGCTGACTCTGGCGGCGTCCAACCACTGGTCACGAGTCTGACCGGCGATCATCGCCCCGCCGACGAACGCGAACGGGATAGCGACGCCTACAAGGCCTGCCATCTGTAGTGGCGGATGTATGAACATGCCTGGGTGTCGTAGAAGTGGGTTAACGCCGATGCCACGGTCATCATCGAAAAGGGCAGGAGCGAACGGGTCGGCAAGCGTCACTAGAACGGTGAGGAAGAAAACGCTTATTCCCATCAGAATGGCGATTATGTATGGGCGTGACGGCTCTAGACGCCGGGGAGTTACATATATTGCGACCATAGACATCACAGTGAAGATGGCGGTGATGTAGAGGAGAGAGCCTTCGTTACCGGCGTACATCGCTACCCACGTGAACGCCTGACTCTGCGCCCTGTCACTATGACCTCGTACGTACTCAATCGAGAAGTCATGTGTGACGAATGCGTACACCAGCGCGCCTACCGCTACGGTCAGTGCGAGGCCAGCCACGTAGGCGCTACGCCGTGCGCTCATCACGAGGTCGCCGGAGCCAAGCTTGACGCCAGCTACCGAACCAACTCCCGCGTAGACCGCCAGCGCCAACGCAAGAAACATAGACATCGTGCCGAGATCTGCCATCTAGGCTTCAGAGCTCCTGTCGTTATCTTCGCCCTGGTCATCATCATGATCGCCATCAAGGGAATCATCTATCGCCAGATCGCGATCTACCTCGGCTAGATAGTCGTCTAGTTCGCCATCAACTGAATCGACGGGGACCATAGCTACAACTCCCCCCGCAACTGGATTTACGCTACCTCGGCGCATCTGTCGCATCACGAAGAACAACACAACGACTCCCAGAGCGATGCCGATGGGAGGGACGATCCATGTCACAAGGTTAAAGCCGGTCCGGGGCGGAGCTGCCAGAACGCTTGTGCCATAGCGAGCGACGAAGAACTCTTTTATCTGGCCTTCGTTTTGTCCCTCCTGAAGTTTCTCCCTAAGAATGCGCTTCATATCCTGGCTAATTTGGACGAATGACTGATCAAGTGTTTCACCGGGACATATAGGGCAGATCAGCTGCTTTTCCAGGCTCTGAGCGCGCTTCTCAAAAGCACGGTCCTGATCGGGTCCTATCGTGAATCCAGGCGACACATCATTGCCGGTAGCGTCCCCTGTTTGGGCACGCACCGACACACCGTCGAACAACGGAAAGGTTAGCGCCAACAACAGGGCGACTATCGGGATGGTGCGGATTATGACGGCGTAGCTCAATTTGCTTACCGCTTCCCGGAACCGTGCTCAGAAGGTCTGATTAATTCCGTTACGAGTCCCATGCTTCCATGGTATCGCTCGTTGGTGATTTCCGGGTCTTACGCATCGTGTTTAAGACCGTGCTGCCTCAGGCCTTACTGTCCCAGTCCGGTTCCTGATGTGTCGGAAACGTACCGCACCACGTCCCAGATCTCGGCTTCCGAAAGAATCGGACCAAACCTTGGCATTACGAGGATCCCGTTGTAAATGATTCCAAACATTGCGTCTTCATTTAATCGGGTACGCGACACCTGAAGGTTTGGCGGTCCGTTATATGCAGATCCGTTATCTGTGGCCCATGCGGAATTTGGCGATGTGATGTGCGCTGCGGCCGGTCCGTCTCCGAGGCCTGTCTGTCCATGGCATGCGGAGCAGTTAATTCTGTATAACTCGGCTCCAGCTTTGGCGTCGTAGGCATGAGCCTCCCGCGCCGGGAGCATATTCGAAACGGCCTGAGTGTTGCCCTCGCCTCTATACGCCACCGCAGACTCAACACCACTCAGGCGTGGAATCTCCTGCGAGCGATACGCCTGCGAGTAGTGCATCTCCGTGAAGGTCTCAATCGGGTACGCACCGCTTTCCTGCACACATGCTGTCGCCAGAAGGGCAAACGATGCTACGGCGACGATCAGACGGCGGCCCGCGAAGCGGGATCGGACGTTGCGCGTTATTTCTGTCGTTCGAAGACTCAAGCCGTTTTGATCTCCAGAGCGCCGGCTGTCTGTAGCACTCCGCGTGCCTCTTCCAATCGGTCGTCCTCGCACTCCACCACTACACCGATGTAACCCTCGGTGATACGTGTGTCGTACGCACCAAGGTTGAGGTTCGGTAGACGTGACTCAAATATTATGCCGACCACGGTCGCTACCACCGCTCCAAGCATAGTTAATTCGTAGGCAATGATTAGCATGGCGAATACGGCCAGGATCGGCTTACCACCGGTGATTACCGGATATGCGAGCTGTGTTCCGGCCGTAAACAAGATGGCCAGAGTGATGCCCACCATAGCCCCGAAGAAGGGGAACCGGAATAACCTGTGCTGGGGGACGTGTTCGCCGAACGCACCCTCCGGATACGGCGTGCCGGTGAGCACGTCAAAAGTGCCAAGCTCAAACCCGGCGGATTTGAGTCCGTCCATGGCGTCGGCGCCTGCATTTGGTGTGTCGTACAGCCCTAGAACGCTGTTTGAAGCTGCCATCGTGCGTTACCTAATCCAATTCCCTGATTACAGCCGGCATAGTCACGCGCCCGATCTGGACATCAGTCGTGAAAACCTGGCTTTCTTTGGTCTCGAAGAGCGGTATCAACGGGAAAAACTTGGAGAACAACAGCATCAACATCATTACCCATGCGAACGACCATAACAGGAGACCCCATTCCAGGGGGCTGACCTGATACGAGTCCCACGTGAATACGAACGGCTGTTTTCTTGAGAGTCCTGGGACAATGATCAAGAAACGTTCAAGCCACATCCCGATGTTCACCAGGATGGACGTCCAGAACATCATCGCTATGTTGTTCCGTACACGTTTGAAGAACCATAACGGCACAGGTATAGCAAAGCCCGTTAAGAAGAAGATTATGAATAAGAGGTTCCAAGGCCACTCAAACATTTGCATTTCACGAAGGGCCCGTTCAGGAGCTTCCAGGCTGTAGACACCGAAGATGAGTTCGGCAAATGTCAAAGCCAACCACGCACAGGCCACGACGATGAGCAGTCTTGCAAGCGCATCGAAGTGTTCCGGACGGATGTAGTTGTCCCAACCCCAGAGCCAGCGCATGAGCGCCATCATCGTCACAACAGCAGACACACCTGAGTGGACCGCGCCGACGACGAAGTAGGGGGCAAAGACGGTGGAATGCCAACCCTCAACTGCGGGTGTGACGGCGAAGTCCCACGACACAATGCTGTGGACCGATACAAAGATCGGAAGCATCAAAGCCGACAGGAGGATTCCCGCCACGGTCTGGAGCCGCCACTGTCGTGGATTGCCGCGCCATCCAAGCGATGCAACCGTGTAAAAGGAGCGCTTCCAACCGGTCGTCCGATCACGCAACACACCAAGATCTGGGAGGAGCGCAACGTACAGGAACAGCGTACTACCGGTTAGGTATGTGCCGATCGCAAACGGGTCCCACACCAGGGGAGATCGGGCGTTCGGGAAGATCCCGCGTGCGAAGTCGTACGGTGTAATCCAGTAAAAAATTCTCCACGGCCGACCGGCGTGTATAAGGGGGAAGAACAGAGCCGTCAACAGCGAGAACACCGTAAGGAGTTCCGCTGCACGTGTCACAGGTCTGCGCCACTCGGCTTGAGTCAATCGGAGAATTGCCGAGATCATGATTCCGGCGTGGCTGATACCAACCCAGAACACGAAGGTGGTAATGAACAATCCCCAGTAGACGGGCCTGCTCAGCCCGGTGACACCAAGGCCACGGTTGAACATGATTCCCATCAGCGTGAAGCCGAATAGCACCACCACGAGGAGGCCAAGAACCGTAGGCAGCCACCACTTGGGCGTCGCCAGATTCCCACGCAGGAGTTCGTGGTTTACGGTGAATTCGTCGAGTATGCGTCGCTGTTGCATTAGTCGGGTTTACCCACCAACTGGACGTGGCTCCGTAGGAACCGTACTGGTTTGGTTATCAGGCGTGACTGTTGAACTTCCCAGAGAGACACCAGTGGAACCAGTCGGGTCACCAACAGAATTGAGAGAAGACCGAGCGCTGGGAGGCCGACCATGATGAACACATCAAACACGTCCGGCCACATGGTGTTCGGCATATCTTGAAGGATGCTGGTTGTTGCAAGTTCAAGATCGTCCGGAACCGCGCTCCAAGACGCTACGTAGATCCTGATGCGATCCAGGAACAACCCAAACAGAATAATAAAGGCCGCAATTGGCGGTCCCCACACGCTGTCCCTGACCTTGTTCCAGATCATGATCCACCATGGAATGATGAACACCAAGAAGAAGACCGTCCAGAACAGATATATGTAGGGACCAGACACGAGCAACTTGATCGTGGCTGAGTCAGAATCAGATCTTCCGTACCAGAACACGATGAAACTGGAGTAGAAGAAGTAGAACCACAATAGTGTCGTGGCAAGCATGAACTTGCCAAGAGACCACATCTGTTCATGGCCTACGTACTTGTTCATTCCTCCCCATCGACGTGCTGCCCAAACACCGATGATGGTGAAGGCGATGCCTGCCTGAAAGGTACTTATCGTGTGGTAGAAGGGAAAGAGTGAGTCCTTCCAACCGGGAACCAGACTCACGGCGAAATCGAGACTAAATGTGAAGTTGGTGTACAGGAGCATCGCAAAGTAGAGTGCACCTGTGATGCCTATACGCATCTTCAGCCAATCCCACTGCTGCGGACGGCCGTAGAACCCGCGTGCCAGCTTCTTACCCCAGCGCTGTTTCCATCCGGTGCCATGGTCCCGGATGGCAGCAAAGTCCGGGATAGCCATCACGTACGCCATCGCTATCCCAACAAGGGCCAGCGTCAACAGGATTAGGACATTCCAGAAATGCGGTGCATAACTAGGGGAGTCGAACCATATCGACCTGCGTCGCACATCGTCGCCGAGGACTTCGGAGAATTGGGTTAACGCCGGGAACTTGAACAACAACGGGATCATTAACAGCGCAATGATCGCCGTAACGATGGCGCCAAGCGAAGCTATACGCGCCACTGGCCTTACCCAGTCGGCCTTGGCAAGTGCCGGGGCGATAGCCACCATCGGCGCGCCGCCGAAGATGGTCAGCATCCATGCGAGGGTTGCCGCGTAGAAACCCCAATCCTGCCTGCCATCGTCGTTGATGAAGCGGAAGACAATTCCAACAAAGCCGATTACGGACAGTGCCGCAAGCAGCCACATGAATCGCTTCAGACCAGTTCCGGCAACTGTTCTTCCGTCGCCAGCGAGAAGAGCCGTGGATTCTATGTTGGATGGCCGGTGATCCGGAGCGTCCGTTATCAGGCTAGTCGTGGCCACCGTGTGCTCCTCCGGTAGCGTCTACCTGCGCCAGGTAAAGGACGTTTGGGTCGGTATTCAGCGGGTCCAGATGAGTGTACTTGCGGTCGTCTTTTGCCATGATCGAAACACGGCTGTTTTTGTCGTTGTAGTCGCCAAATACAAGGGCGTCGGTCGGGCAAGCGTCAGTGCAAGCCGTTCCGATGTCCCCGTCATGGAGATCATGGCCATCGCGAGCGGCCTCTCGGACGCCGCGTCGAATCCGCTGTACGCAGAAACTGCACTTCTCCATGATTCCACGGCTTCTCACCGTGACATCCGGGTTCAACTGGTTGCGTAGGGAAACCGGCCAGACGGGCTCCCAGTAGTTGAAGAATCGGACATTGTAAGGACAACCGTTTGCGCAGTATCGGGTGCCTACACAGCGGTTGTAGATCTGGACATTCATACCTTCAGTGTTGTGGTACGTGGCAAACACCGGGCATACGGGCTCGCACGGCGCGTTTTCGCAGTGCTGGCACATTATCGGGATAAACCGCGCCTTCACATCTGGGAAGTCGCCATACCAGTAGCGTTCTACCCGAATCCAAGCGAAGGTTCGCTTTTGCCTGTATATGTCTTCCGTCGAGAGGGGAATGTTGTTTTCAGCCTGACATGCCATGACGCACGCCTGACATCCGGTGCAACGGTCGACGTCAACGACCATGCCCCATTTGTGGCTGGAAACCCTCTCTGCAGCTGTAACCATTTACGTTCGAAACCCTCAGCTACTCTTCGTTCGAGATGAAACGGAGATGAAGTTCGTGATTGTGTTCCTGGGCCTCGTGAGCGGTTTGACCCGGCTCGACGATAAGGATTGGAACCCCGTGTTCGGCGGGGCGGATAATGTCCTTCGCATCCCCCTCGAATTTCGGGAATTCTTTCTTGCCACCGGACTTGCTCACAACCGCCCGCGTTGCGGCCCATGCTAAAGCACCGGTCTCTGATTCTTTCTTGTCGACAAGAATGTTCAAAACATTCTCACCTCGGTCTTCGGCGTACCGTCCGCCGGTTTCTTCTTTGCGGCCCTGGCCGATCGGTATAGCAATTACGTCAGGCGAAATTCCGGGATGCGGGTACGCCTGGACGGTTATTTCGCCGACCGTGGTACGGACATTGACCCACTGGCCTTCACTGATGTCCAACTCTTTGGCTTTGTCGAAATTAATCTCCGCCCACGTTGACCACGCCACTGTAGTGATTGGGTCTGGAGTGGACTGAGCCCATGGTGTTGAGGCGTTCCGACCGTCAAGAAGAGACTGGTGGGCGAAGGGCACGAGCGTGAACACGTGTCCTTCGACGCCCTCTTCGATTTCGGATAGTCCCGGTCCCGCCGCGTTGGCGATCGGGGACGAAATGTTAGTCGGTGAACCGGTGGTTTCCGTGGCGTTCACGTCCCACCACCCGCCGCGCTGAAGAACGCCATTCATGAAGAGACGGGCGTCTCCGGCGGTTACGGAACCGCGACCGTCGGAGAAAATATCTGCGACCGTATCCTCGACGAACTCTTTTACGCTGTTCACTGGTACCCGTGATCCAGATGCCTGTATCAGGGTGTCAAGGAAGTTGCGGCTGTCATACAGCCGTGCTCTTGTCTCTCCGTCCAACGGAGCGTTGACGACGGGCTGCCGAATACCGACTACCTCGTATCCTGGCGCCGGTTCCGGCACGTCGAGTCCCCAGTTCTCAAGATAGGAATTTTCCGGAAGGATCAGGTTGGCGTGTGTGGAACTTTCGTCCAAAACACTTGTGAAAGCGACAACGTTGTCGACGTTATCCAACGCCCCGCCGGCGTCCACGGATCGAGGTAGGCCATGGACGAGGTCAGCGCCCCGCAATATCACGGTTTTAACATTGCCTGCGCGCCATTGGGAGAGTTCTTTCTCCCAGGCTTCAAATGATGCACCGGTTGCTGAATCCGGCAGACCCTGTGATCCGGCAGGGTTGAACTGAATTCCACCCGCTTTGCCGATAGTTCCGGCAAGAATGTTCAGTGCATAGATAGCGGTCAGGTTGAACACGCCGTTTGTCTGTGCTCCGGCCGAACCACCGCCAAATGCGATGCTCGGGCCTTCGCCGGCGAACTTGTGCGCCGCATCGTTGATGCGTTCCACGGACACGCCGATCTTTTCAGCGACAAGCTCGGGGGCCCAGTTATCGAGTGCACCCCCGGGAATGTTGGCGGTGTAAGCAGCGATATTGTCGTCTGGAACCAGCTTTTCTTTGACGATGACATTGGCGATGCTGATCGCGAGGTCACCCTCATATCCAGGGTTCACCGTCAGCCATCGGTCGGCCGCGGCGGCGGTGATCGACATGCGCGATTCGGCGTGCATCATGAAACCGCGGTGATCGCCGCCCCGGAACTCGCCGTACTTCGTGCTGTAGCGAACCGGCGAGAGCCAGGTTCCCAACCAGTCTCCACCAAATGAAAGCACGGTGTGTGCGTTGGCGATATCAAATTCTGGAATACGGTTCTGGTTGAACACCGTTTTGATCGCCTGGTGAAGAACACCCTGTTCAAGTGGGTCAAAGAACATCAGGCGACCGTTGAAGGCCGATGCCACGTCTCCCGCAATCCTGGCGTCTCCGCCACGGATCGGGTTTGTGACGACGGCAAGGTTGCCGTCTGCGTCAGTCATCCACTGTGCCAGAAGGTCACTGGCCTCGTCCCATGAGATTGGAATAAGAGGCTGGCCGGCTGCCCGGCGTCGCATTGGTCCCTCCACACGATCCGGGTGGTAAAGCGCCTGCAACGCAAAATCTGAGTGCACTGCGTGCTTACCGACGTTGATCGGGTAGTCAGGATTTCCGGCGATTTTTTTTGCCCGGCCTTCCATAACACGAACGATGACGCCAAGTCCGGAGTCATCCGTCGTCGCAAACCAACTGTCAATGCCAGTTACAAGGTCTTCAGGCAAATCGAGCGGAGCTTCGACAAGTAATTCATCCGAAGGGACGCCACACGCGGTAAAAATCACAGCTCCTACAGTGGAGCCGCCCGCTAGGGTCATGAATTCCCGTCTGGAGAGCTTCATGGGATTCGGGTCGCCATCTCTTCCTTGTGTTAGTTCCGAAATTTTCGTGTCCCAGAAAATCCTGTAGACACGGTCCGATAGTTCTTTTTAAAAGTGACAGGTTGCGCAGTCGGTTGGTGCGTCGTGCTTCCGATGGCAGTCGACGCACTGTCCCATCTTCAACGGTTCTACTTGCGCAACCTGTTCCTGTGCCTTGATGTCACCGTGGCATGTAGAGCAGGTGACGGACGCTACAACGGAGCCGTCCATCTGCGTACCGGCGAGGATCGCTGCCTCGTCCCGGTTAGCAATTACATCGGTGTTGCCTGCCGCCGTCAAAAACCGTATGTGTGGCTCATGTACGAAGCGGACATGGTCGGGCAAGCGGTGAACCCGCTTCCATTGGATCGGCCCGGGATCTTCTCCCAGTCCGATGGTCCTCAGCAGAGTCAGTGGTTCACTGTCAGTTGCACCGATCACCCGGTGGCAGGTGACACATGTTTCCACCGGCGGGATGCCGGCGGCGTTCATAGTCGTGACCGTGCGATGGCAGAAGGTGCAGTCCACGCCGATACCCGTGAGCTGGTTGCCATCGGCGTCCAACTTCGGGCTGCCGTCTGTATTTACAAGAGGCTCGCTACCGGCGTGCGCCGTGTGGGGAAATGCGATTGGTTGCACAGGGCTCTGGTCGAAACCTAAAACCGGCAATGGGTTACCGAACCACGCCGTGACAATGAATACCATCACGAACCCCATCACGGCGGTGACCCCAAGACCACCGAGCGCGAGTACAGGGATAAGGACCTTGACCCATGCGGGCCGGCCAGTTTCTGTATTAGGTTGCTGGTTCAGTGTCTTTTCACCACTCGCAGTAAGCTGCGACTCTTAAGTAAGGTTGGCCGGTATAAGCGGCCGGTCGTTAATCACGCGTTTTTGAAAACACCCTTGGCGTTACTGGTACCACCTTGGGTAAATGTCCTCGATCCAGCCTCGGCTGATATCAATAATGAAGTAAGCATTGATGAGGGCGATGACAATCGCGATAGTTCCGATGACGTAGAGGAAAGGACGAAATCGCGACGCAGTTCGGGAGAAAGTGCCACTATCGACGGCCGATGGGATGATCGCATGTGCGAACCCGAGCGATATAGCAGCTGTGGCCATCAACAGAAGATTGATCCACAGAAGCTTTAGGGCAAGTCCGTTATCCGACCAATCGCCTTGTAGAAGTGGGGCGGGGTCCGGCATCGGTTTCGGCGGTCCATCCTGTTGATTCACCCGGCGCAATCGTCTGGCCGGGTGGGTTGTTGACGGTGCAAAAAGTACGTTTGGATCGAGACGGAATTTAGGCCTCGCCAAACGACCTGTGAAAACTATCATTTGCGGGATTCGCGGTCAAGAGACAATTATCCCTTATGTACCCAACATTCGGGTATTTCTTTCTGAGACGCACGGGATTAATTGCCGGGATCGGCTGGGCCGATACAAAGTGGATCCTTGCGGGTGACATCTCCTCGATCCTATAATTCCTTGAGTCGATTAATCGTTCAGAGTATCCTCCGTTTCTTCCTTCTTCCAAGGCGCCTCCAAGGCGTCTAAGCGAGAAGACTGTGGGAATTCCACACGGCCGCACACACAAGACAAGGTGAAGTAGTTGCAAGAGCGGACTAAGTCGCAACCAAAAGGGGTGACACGGCGCAGCTTTGTCGGCCTCGCGGCCGCGGGCATAGCCGGTGCTATAGCGGTCGCTGCGGCTGGAAGTAAGAATCCGATCGGCCGGGTATTTGGCAAGAAACGAACCATAGGATCCATTTCTGAAGGCGGCTCGATGTTCACCCCGCGTGATCCACAACCCTGACCATCGTCTTGGAATCGGTAATCAGAACGCCCCGGCACGACCGGGGCGTTATTGCGTTCAGACTTCCGGGCGGGGGCCGGTTCTCAGTCGATTTCGATATCGCGGATTGCTGCGTTGGGATCAAGCAGCATGAACGGTTCCCCCCATTGATCTGCAGCCGAGAGTGACCAGACTCCGGAGTCTTCCGGCTTGATCCGAAGCCCAAAATCGCCCCCCGCTACGAGGAGAGAGACGGCGGCTCCGGAATCCGTGACCTGAACCAGTGTCAACGCGCACGGACTTCCGTCGTTGTCACTGGACCAACCGACGATCAAGTGCCCGCCTTTCTTTCCTGGTACTCCCGATATCCACAGTTCATTCACCTCACGTTCAGACGTCCGAGTCTCAAACGTCTGCATCGGGTGGTAAGCGCAATTTGGGCTTTCCTCGACGTCTATGTAGATGCGTCCCATTCAGGTGTAACCCCCTGTTGTTCTGAAGTACACGGGTTGAGGCGGTATGCCAGTTTTCCATTTAGGAAGCGTCTGGAGGTGCTTCTGAGGGTGCCGTCGACCCTTAAGAGGCCCGTACCGGATTCTATAGCCGTATGCGCTCCTGTATCGCGTGCCTCGATCCTGCGAACTAACTAGGTCGTTGTACGGGCGTGGATGGCACGGCCGAAAAAGTGGGAACATAGAGTTCGTTATCACGCTCCCGATGCTAGGATGCGCCGCATCGCGTATCACGTTCATCCCAATTCAGTGCGTGACCCGTAGACCTATAAATCTCGAACTCCTCACGAGTTCCCGGACACCAGGCAGTGCCCGTACTGACCCTCCTTGATCTGTTGTGATGGTTGATACGGGCGGAGACTGAGATGGAGATCACTCCCGAAAAGTTGCGCTGGATATACACCACCATGTATCGCATCCGGCGGTTCGAAGAGGTGTTGTTGGAGCAAACCGTGCTGGGTAAATCGATGGGTGTCGCCCACACATCGGATGGCGAAGAGGCCGGACCAACCGGGATCTGCGCCCATCTCACTGATACCGACTGGATAGGCAGTACTCACCGAGGCCATGGCCACTGCATCGCAAAAGGTGTCGATACGGCGGGGATGATGGCTGAAATATTCGGCAAGTACACCGGTCTTTGTAAAGGTAAGGGCGGATCGATGCACATCGCAGATTTCACAAAAGGAATGCTCGGGGCAAACGGCATCGTTGGGGCTGGGATACCGCTGGCCGTGGGTGCGGCTCTTAGCGCCAAACTCAAGGGAGATGGCACCGTCGGCGTCAGTTTTTTTGGAGACGGCGCGACCGGAGAAGGCACCATACACGAGAGTATGAATCTCGCTTCCGTGTGGAAATTGCCAGTGATCTTCGTGTGCGAAAACAACCACTACGCGGAGTCCACACCGGTAGAGTACGCGGTATCCGTCCCTGACATCGCAGAACGTGCGGCCGGGTACTCTATGCCAGGCGTCGTGGTTGATGGGATGGACGTGTTTGCGGTATACGACGCGGCGGGGGAGGCAATCGCACGAGCACGAGCCGGAGAGGGCCCAACGTTCCTCGAGCTGAAGACGTATCGATACCACGGCCACTATCATGCAGATGATCCCCACACTTACCGACTTCCGGAAGAGGAAGAGTTGTGGAAGGCCCGTGACCCTTTGCCGAACTTTGAGCGTCGCGTCATCGAGCAGGATCTGATGGATGAGGTGGAGCTGGAACGCATTCGGAACGAGATCGATCTGGAAATCCAGGACGCGGTCAAATTTGCGGAGGACAGTCCGCTTCCACCTATTGATGAGCTGTATACCGATGTGTACACACACTACCCAAATTCGGTCCGGGGACTGAGGTGAGCAGGGCTCGCTTACCTGGACAGTATTTGGATGCTCTGATGGTGCGAATGGCCTGATTGCATCCAAACACCGTTAAAAGTATGCCCTCCTCTTCCAGTAAGAGAGGCTGGATCGAATCAAGGCTGAGGGAGAAAACATTCTCTCATTAAAGGCATGTAGGGCCCACAACTTAACTAAGAAAGACTCAACCACATGGCAACAGATACGCAATCTAGCTCGCTCGGCCCTGGATTCGACGTAGCCGGCAGTCAAATTCGCTATCGGGAGGCGTTCAACAAGACGCTCTTCGATGAGCTACGCCGCGATCCGGATGTGTTCATCATGGGCGAGGATGTCGCGGGAGGAGCAGGGCGTGAGCACCTCGGAATCATCGACTCCTGGGGAGGTGCGTTCGCCGCCACCAAAGGGCTGATCCAGGAGTTCGGCGCGGAGCGAATCAGGGACACTCCCATCTCCGAGGCCGGGTTCGTCGGTGCTGCGATCGGCGCAGCTCTTACTGGATCTCGGCCGGTGGTCGATCTGATGTACTTCGACTTCATCACCGTGGCATGGGACCAGTTGTTATCTAACGCTGCTAAAAATCGGTACATGTTTGGCGGACAGGGGAAGGTCCCGCTCACACTGTTCGCCCGCTCCGGCGTGGCCGCCGGTTACTCAGCGCAGCACTCCCAGAACTTCTACTCCATCGTTGCCCACATCCCCGGGCTGAAGTGCGTCGTGCCGTCCGACGCCTACACATGTAGGGGGCTTCTGGCGGCAGCAATAAGAGACGATGATCCCGTAATTGTTTGTAACCATAAGAAACTGATTAACATGAGCAGTTTCGTACCTGATGAGTCGTATACGATCGAGTTGGGTAAGGGTCGATATGTCCGCCGAGGCTCGGATGTGACGCTTGTCGGAATGTCCTACACCACCGAGGTGTGCCGACTTGCGGCAGAGCTACTTGCGGAACAGGGAATCGACGCCGAGATTGTCGACATGCTGAGTCTGTCGCCGATCGATGAAGACATCATTCTGGAGTCGGTCACCAAGACCAACCGTATTGTGATCGTTGACGAAGATACACCTCGATGCAACATGGCGACGGACATAGCGGCGCTGGTCGCTGATAAAGCATTCGACAGCCTGGACGCGCCGATCAAGCGTGTGACCGGACCTCACACGCCGGTACCGTACAGCAAGCCGCTGGAAGACGCCTTCGTCCCATCTCCCGAAGACGTAGTCGCAACCACGGTCGCGCTACTGGGCAGGTAGGATCCCGTGTCCGGGCGCTTGCAGTCCTAATTGCGAGCCCCTCTCCCGGAGGGGCCGAGAGAGAGGGCTGGGACGGATGAGGTAAAAAGGGTTCCCAAACTTTACGCTGATGCTTCGCGTCCCGGTCGTCCCGGTATAGCTCCGAGACGCGCCCGCACTTCTAGACATCAGACTGGGTATCAGAATCCTCAAACTCGCTGATTGGTGAGGCTGGCTACTTCGCTTCTATGACATCTTCGTCATAGCAAGTCGATCACTCAGGTAATCTCTCGAGGTCCACAAGACACACGATGAAATTTGCAGGACCCGCATGGACGAGCGACCAAAGCAATTTGACTAGTCTGGCGACCAAATCACCTTAATGTTCGACCGTGCAAATTACCGCATCGAACTGTGACATCTTTCGCAGGTCTTTTAACGGGTAAATCCCGGTGCTGTGTCCGTCCGTGAACATAAACGCCATGGCGTAGCGTCCGACCAGCATGTGGTCGATGATCAGAATGTTGGCTGGAACGGTCGACGGAGCCAGGATCTGTCGGCCGGTCATCTCCTCTACACAGCCGGCGCATCCGCACTGGAGCCTCAGATAACGGAACGGGTAGCGGCAGGTCATACCGTCTCCCCACTCGATCACAACGTGCTCGGCATCGATTGAAACGTCTCTCAGGGACAGCTCGTCGGGCACGTAGATTCGGCTCCTTGTTGGGTGAAATATTCTGGGACATTCAGGCTAGCACGGGTGCCCTAATGACCATGACCTCTATTTGTACATCGTCGTCGGACTCGACACGCCCCCTCTGGACTCTTAGGCTGGACCACCTCAAGTAATTACTGGGGTTGACGAAAGGACTGTTGTCAACCCGTCGACGACGACACCCATGTGATCATGAAGGAGACCTTACCGTGACATTGGAGACGATCAGAGTTGGATTGATTGGCGCTGGCGGCAACACTCGGCTTCACCACGCTCCCAAACTGGCGGCCATCGAAGGCGTTGAGGTGGTTGCAGTTGCGAACCGAAGTATTGCCTCATCGGCACGATTTGCTGATGAGTTCGACATCCCAAACCCAGTCGAGAGCTGGATGGACATCATTGACGATGAGTCAATCGATGCCGTTTGCATCGGCACGTGGCCCTACATGCACTCGCTTTTAACGATCGCAGCGCTCGAGTCCGACAAGCATGTACTTGTGGAAGCCCGAATGGCGGCGAACTCCTCTGAAGCCCACGCGATGCTGGATGCTTCGAAAGAGCGACCTGACCTCGTAGCCCAGATCGTACCGGCGCCTCACACGCTGGAATTTGACCAGCAGATTGTGGACATGATTTCCGATGGCTACGTTGGAGATCTTATCGGCGTGGACGCCCGGGTTGGCACCGGCACCTTCCCGAACTGGGACTCGGAACTGCACTGGCGGGAACGTCGTGACTTTTCCGGGAACAACATCATGAACATGGGCATCTGGGCCGAGGCCATGATGCGTTGGGTAGGCGACTACGCCTCCGTGACTGCGGTCGGACACACGGTGGTCAAGTACAAATCTGACGCCGACGGCCGACGCCGCTCGACCGGGAATATTCCAGATCACATTGATACTGTCACGGAACTTGCAGCTGGCGGCCAGCTCCACATGCAGGTTTCCAATGTTTCAGGTTTCGGGCCGGAGTCAGATGTCTGGATTCACGGGACCGAGGGCACGATACGGCTGGTGAAGGAGGGCGTATCACTGGCGCTCTACAGCGGACGCAGGGATGACGCTCAGATGAGCAAGGTAGACATTCCGGCGGACAAGGTTGGTGGCTGGCGTGTTGAGGAAGAGTTCATCAACGCGATCCGGGGAATAGAGCCGGTGACCCACACCGACTTCACGACAGGTGTGAAATACATGGAGTGGACCGATGCGGTGGCGCACGCACTCGACCTCGGAGAGAAGGTTGGACTGCCTCTGTCGTAAAGGGTTGAACGCACTAGAATAAATATGAGAGGCCTGGGAATAATTCCCGGGCCTCTTCGCGTCTTGAAGAAAGGCCTCTCGCCCGGTGAGAGATGGCTGAGAGCCTGTCCTTCCGTCGAAAGATGAGCGAGAAGATCTATTTGGGATAAACGCTATTCAGGACGTCTACGCTAGGAACAACTCCATAAACTCCGGGACCGGCATCGACTCAAGCTTCGTGGCATCTTCCGCGAGTGCCACGACGAGCTCAACACGCTCCGAAGGTAAGCGCGTTCCAAGGTTGTCACGCAGTTTGTCGATTAACCGCGGGATCGCCTCATCTCGCCGGCGGCGGTGTCCCAGCGGGTACTCAACTGCAACCTTGTCGGTGGATGAACCGTCCTTGAACGTGACTTGTATCGCATTCGCTATCGAGCGTTTATCCGGATCGAGATACTCCGATGTGTATCTGGGGTCCTCCACGACCGTCATCACACGCCTCAAGGCGTCCACCCTAGGATTGGACGCTGCCTCATTTTCGTAGTGATCGGCGTTTAGGTCACCGAAGATCAGGCCAATCGCCGTCATGTACTGGATGCAGTGATCACGATCCGCCGGGTTGTCCAGGGGGCCTGACTTGTCGATGATCCTTGCGGCTGATTCCTGGGTCGTGATCGTGATCGTGTCGATCTCGTCTAGCCGGCCCCGAACTTGCGGGTGAAGCACAAAAGCCGCTTCGACCGCAGTCTGACCGTGAAACTCCGCCGGGAAGGCGATCTTGAACAGCACGTTTTCCATCACGTATGAGCCGAGTGGTCGTTGTATAGAAAAGGGTTTGCCGTCGAACCACCGGTCGTAAAAACCCCATCCGGGCGCCGATAAAGCGGTCGGATAGCCCATCTCACCCGTCATCGCCATAAGTGCCAGACGAACGCCGCGACTCGTTGCATCACCAGCCGCCCACGACTTTCGAGAACCGGTGTTCGGGGCGTGCCGATATGTGCGTAGTGTGGCGTCGAGCCAGGCGTTCGACAGAGCGTTGATTACCTGATCCCGATTTCCGCCGAGCAGTCCTGTGATTACGCCGGCCGTGGCGACCTTAACAAGTAGTACATGGTCGATTCCGACCCTGTTAAAGCTATTTTCGAGAGCGAGTACGCCCTGAATTTCGTGTGCCTTGACCATAGCAGTGAGGACGTCGCGCACTGTGAAGGGCTCTGCTCCTGTCGCAACTCGTGTACGGGATAGCCAGTCCGTCACGGCCAGAATCCCGCCCAGATTGTCCGAAGGGTGACCCCATTCAGCAGCGAGCCAAGTGTCGTTGAAGTCCAGCCAACGGATCATGCATCCGATGTCGAACGCGCCCTTTACAGGATCGAGCACGAATTCTGTGCCCGGAACACGTGAACCGTTCGGAACTGTGGTCTCGGGGACGTATGGGCCGAGGTGCTTCGTGCACTCTGGGTAATTCAACGCGAGTAGGCCACAGCCGAGCGTATCGAACAGGTCGTACCTGGCCGTGCTCATCGCCTCCGAGCTGTCTACCAAGTAGTCCAGTACGTAGTCGGCGATATCGGCAAGAAGCTGGTCTGGATCAGGTCGGACGTTGGATATAGACGCAGACAATTCGACTCCTTGGGCGGGACTGATCCAAAGCGGCATCTAGTTTGAATTAGGCCCGTAATGCTAATTACGGATGTGCTTATTATTGATATGTAACGTACTGTATTTGGGATCAAAGCCCGAGTATTTTCGGCACTTCGTCTACGTGATCTATCGTGAAATCGGGTTTCGGGAATCCCCATTTCCACTTACGACCGCGACGCATCCAGGCTGTGGCAAGTCCTGCATTGCTGGCGCCCTGAACATCCATGCGGGGATTGTCGCCCACGAACAGGGTTTCGGACGGTCGTGGGCCTCCCAAACGTCGGAGTGCTTCGTTAAAGATTTCCGGATCCGGCTTTTTATGACCGAACTCCTTAGAGATCACCAGACATTCAGGCTCCGGTTGAATGCCCATGTTGACGAGTTTGACGTGTTGCCATTTGGTCCCATTCGTGACAATGCCCCAGAGGATACCCGCGTCTGCAAGCTTTGCGAGTGTCTCCAGAAGACGCAGTTCTGGTTTATACCCGGGCGCCTGAGTCCGGCGCATCCAGTTTTCGAACCATTGGAACCCGGGTGGAAACGTGCCGCCTTGATCTCCCGGACGGGCAGTGGTGTTTTCACCGGCATTGCGGAGAATGAGGCCGATGTGCTGTAGAAACGGCGGCCAGTCGGCCAACGTCTTGTCCAAATCAAACAGGACAGCTTTTAACTGATGATTAGGCAAAGGCCGCCGCCGTAACAATGCGAATTAGGTTTTATGGTTAAACATGTCATTCTGAGGAACGCCGCCGCAGTCGGCTAATCAGGTCGAAGATTGTTGGTTCTTCTGAGTGGAGTCAGAGGGTAACGTCATTACCGATGGTGAACATTCTCTCCGGCCGCACTTGGGCGCTGGAGGTCGCCTGATTCAAGATTAAGCCGCCTCCTGTTCTACGTTTGTTGGCTGATACAAAGTGGATCGTCTTGTGTGGTTCGATTTAACTGGTGAACCTTCTGTCACCATTGCGTTGGGTAAGAAGACAAAAGGTTGGCTACGCGCACGAAAGAAAGGTCGATTTGACCAAGCGACCAATTCCGGCTGGGAAGACCCGGCGTATGGCTGAGAAATACCGGCGAGACCCTTTGCCCCGATAAATCGAGACTTAGGATGGCGTGTTGAAGGGTTGCGCTGCGCCAGCTGGAATAGCTCCCTCTCTAGACTTGACTTGAGTTTTGCGCCTACCTGTCAGCGATTGACACGTAAGGTCGTTCCATCGGACCGGTGTATTCGCCAGCTGGCCGGATGAGTCGGTTGTTTGCTCGTTGCTCGAACACGTGCGCGGACCATCCGGACGCCCGGGCGATCACGAATACCGGGGTGAACATGTCGGTCGGGATGCCCATGTGGTGGTAGGCCACGGCGGAGTAGAAATCCAGGTTCGTGAACATGTTCTTCTCGCGTTTCATTACCTGATCGATCCGCAGCGCCGTTTCGTAAAGCTGCATGCTTTCCCGATCTTCAGATAACTGTCGGGCCCATTCCTGGATCACGCTCGATCGTGGGTCGAAATCTCGGTAAACACGGTGCCCGAACCCCATCACAAGTTCACGGCGTCCCAGCATCCCCATCACCGCCTCTTCCGCTGCATCGGGGGATGCGTGAGCTGACTGGAGCTCCATTGCAGCCTCATTTGCGCCGCCGTGAAGTGGTCCACGTAGGGCTCCTATCCCGGCGACGATTGCGGAGTGCTGGTCGGCCAGCGTGCTGGTGACGATACGGGCCGTAAAGGTTGATGCGTTGAACTCATGCTCGGCGTAAAGGATCAGGGACGAATCGAGCGCGCGACGTGCCAGTTCTGACGGTGCGTTCTGATCTAGAAGTGTCAGGAAATGTTCGGCAATCGTGTCGCCGCCGGCCATCTCATCGATCCGCTTTCCGTCGCGGGAGAAGTGATACCAGTAAAGAAGCATCGAAGCCATGCTGGAGGTAAGGCGGTCAGCTACCCACGTCTGGCTGCGCTCGCCGCCCTCTGGCTCCATAGTGCCTAGAGCAGAGCATCCGGTTCGGAGGACATCCATTGGGTGAGCGTCTGCAGGGATCTGCTCAAGCACCGTCTTAAGGGCCGCCGGAAGGGCGCGCATTGAGACTAGCTCGGCCTTGTAGTCCGCCAACTGGGATGCGTTCGGCAACTGGTCGTGGATCAGAAGATACGCAACCTCCTCAAACGTCGAGTGCGAAGACAGATCTTCGATCGAGTAGCCGCGGTAAGTGAGGCCATGCCCGGCCTGTCCGACCGTTGAAACCTGTGTCTCACCGACGACGACGCCTGCAAGCCCGCCTGCTCTTGATGCGCTGGTCATTGAGCGTTCCCTTCTGTTGAGTTCGACTCTGCGAACAGAGCGTCTATTTTGTCTTCAAATTCCCTGTAATTTAAGAATTCGTAATACTCATCACGGGTTTGCATATTCGGGATCATGGACGCCTGCGTTCCCTCAGACCGGATGGTCCTGAACACATTTAACGCCGCTGCGTTCATCGCCCGGAAGGCTGACAATGGGTAAAGGGCAATGGCAATGTCCACGCTGGCAAGTTGGTCTCTGGTGAACGCGGGGGTCAGGCCGAACTCCGTCAGGTTGGCCAGTACCGGAATATCTACGGCGTCCGTGAACTTTCGATAATCGTCCAGTTCAGGCATCGCCTCCGGAAACAGCATGTCTGCGCCAGCTTCTTCAACGGCCTTTGCACGCTCGAGCGCTGAATTCATGCCCTCAACCGCGAGGGCGTCGATACGCGCCATTACAACGAAATTCGGATCGGGCTTGGCGTCCACGGCGGCCTTGATGCGGTCGACCATCTCTTCCAGGGTGACTACCTCTTTGTTCGGTCGATGGCCGCAGCGCTTTGCCTGGACTTGGTCCTCTATGTGAACACCAGCCGCGCCAGCGCGCGCCAGCTCCTTAACGGCCTTGTTGATCATGAAGGCATTGCCCCAACCCGTGTCTGCGTCGACCAGCAGAGGTAAGCTGCTCGCTCCAGTCACCCGGCGCACGTCTTCTACAACATCGTTGAGCGTGGTCATGCCTAGATCTGGTAGCCCGTAAGAAGCACCGGCAACACCTGAGCCTGACAGGTAGATGGCTCGATATTCGGCAGCCTCCGCCATCATGGCATGGTAGGCGTTGATCACGCCTGGCATCTGAAGGGGGCGCTCCGCGGCGATGGCCTCGCGAAGTTTTTTGCCGGGGCTGATTACTGTCGTGATAACGGCCTCCTGTCGGCTGACCCTGTATGGTCTGGATCAAGTTCATGGGGATCTAGACGTTAGGCGAGCCCTCTTCAACTGTGACATCGGTGATCTGCGGGGCGTGTAATTTCAGCGACATCGTCATGAACATCTCGACGTTGTCGCGCGTGGGCACGCACTCCGGGCACTCTTCATTGACGCCTGGCAAGTACTTCACGTGGAGCGACGTGTCGCCGAGATCAACCAGTTCCAGCCGTCCGCCTTCGCTGGCGACCATCGTTTCGATGTTCTCGAGGACCATATTTACCTGGGGATCAGATGTCGAAGCGACCATGTGTATGTCCTTTGGGGCCGCAATGGCCTTCGGATTCAAAACGTACGTCGTTTTCGGAGGTCCATTTAGGGACCGCCCATGCTTCTTTCACGTTTGGTTGTTTCGCTAATTATATGAACCAAGGTGTTTATAGGGTATTGGCTGCTACCATCCGGACGGGTTCAACGTGGTGAAAGGTGATCGTCTGGGAGGACGAGAGTGCCCCACGCGGATAGCAAGGGTGTATAGATCTACTACGAGGATGAAGAGAATTCTGACGGGCCATCGCTGGTGTGGCCTAAGTTGGTCCACCGGTGAAAGGGTTCTTAACTCCGATCGCCGTACCGTAATCTATTTGGCGACAATTACTCAAGAAGATGTGTGTTGGGCCGGCCGTTTTGATGGCCGCTTCCGCACTTTGGCACAGAGGATTTTGATGACATACGTAGACAACGACGGCATACGCATCAACTACGAGGTCGTGGGCGACTCCACCAATCTGCCGTTGGTTTTACAACACGGTACTTCGGGTGATCTGAACACTTGGCGAGACCGAGGTTTTGTCGAGAGACTGGTGGACCGGTATCTGCTTGTATTGATCGATGCCCGGGGCGCAGGGCAGAGCGATAAGCCGCATGATGTCGAGTCGTTCTCGCAGGTTAAAAGGGCATCCGATGTGATCGCCGTACTGGATGATATTGGGATCGAGCGCACGCATTTCTTTGGCTATTCGATGGGCGGGTTGATCGGGGCAGCGGTGCTTCAACATCACCCGGATCGCTTGCTAAGTGTCACTCTCGGTGGGTATAGCCCATACGATCCCAAATCTCTTGCGAAGCCACCCGCTACCCAGGACGAGTACGACCATGAGGTCAGGAATCGCCACGGACTCTCTGACGAGGACCGCATTCGCCTGCTAAGGAATGACGTGATTGCTTTGCACGCGTCGATTGCCTCTTGGGCGGGATCTGAAAGTTCGGAAGAAACCCTTCAGAATTCGGTGCCCAAGATGTTCTTCTGCGGAACCGAGGATCCGTCCTTTGAAGGCTCGAAACGGGCGGGCACTGAGGCTAACGACTCCAGATTCTTCCCCGTCGAGGGCGCAGACCACGGAGGCGCGGGCGGTGCTGTGGATATCGCAACGCCTCGGATCCTCGAGTTTCTCGGATCCCAGTCCAATGTTAGCGTTGCCGGAGACTAATCCTCGCCGTATTAACGAGCTATCAGAACGTCCTGAACCTACCAATATCGACCCAGGTGAATGGAGCATTGAATGAGCACGGCCGACAAACTCGATATCACGTTGGGAGACGCCATATTCTCGCTGCGGGCGATCCGCCGCATCAAGCCGGACCCTATAGCGGATGCTGATCTGAATAGCATACTGGACGCGGCCCGACAGGCGCCGAACGGGGCGAATCGGCAGCCTTGGCATTTTGTGGTGCTGCAGGACGCTGACGTCCGAAAAAGATTTGGAGAGCTGTACCGTCTGGCGTGGTGGGCAAAGCGAAATGACGAGGGCTTTTTCAAGCCCGCGGACATTCCGGATCACTACAAGCTGGCTATGAAACTTGCCGACAATATTGGTGAGGTTCCAGCGATCGTACTGGTCTGCACCACGTCTCCTGGAGGCCGAGAATCGGTGATTCCGGCGACGCAAAACCTCTTGCTTGCGGCAAGGGCGCTGGGCATCGGTGGGACTATCACATCACTACACGCGAACGTGGAGGACGATGTTCAGGAATTAATAAATCTGCCGGATGGGGCGGGCGTGGTGTACTGCATCCCGCTCGGCTATCCACAGGGCCGGTTTGGTTCTGTCACGCGTAATCCTTTGAACGAAATTGTGTCGGTGAACAAATGGGGCAATTCGCCGAGCTGGGTATAAAACGTGACCAATAATCAGCCTATCGACGGGACAGGACTTACCCCTTACCTCTAAGCCATTGAACCCTCGCCCGCTAGTAGAGGCGACATTCCAAACAACACCGAAGGACAGAAGAAATCCATGCCGAACAGAATCAATCGTGTAATCGAGCTGTGGGAAGCTGCACAACCGGTTTATTACGTAGGAAGCCATACCGGCAATGAACTGACCTACGAGGCTGGCAAGCGCATGTCCAAGACGTGGGCTGACTACATCAACATCGGGATGGAGCACGGTGCTTTCGACATGGCCGGGCTTGATCGCTTTATGCAAGGACTTGTCGAGGGTGGACCCACCAATAGTGGACACCGCACGCCGCCGGTGATCGTAGAAGCGCCCGTCGATGGCGGCTCGGTCGAATCGATCAGGTACAACGCGTGGCAGTTTCGACAGATTCTCGCCAGGGGCGTGCATGGGGTCCTTCTTTGCCAGGCGGAGAACCCGGCGTCCGTGAAGGCGTTTGTTGAGGCTTGTCGATACCCGTTCCACCCTCTCGGGGTCGGGTCTGGACTCGACCACGGCGAGCGTGGCAATGGTGGGCAGGCGTCGGCGGCGCCGATCTGGGGCATTTCCAACGAGGAGTACCTGGAAAAGGCAGAGCCGTGGCCGTTAAATCCGAATGGGGAGCTAATCCTGGGTCTCAAGATAGAGAACAAACGGGCCTTGAACACCGTTGAGTCCACGCTCAAGGTTCCGGGGGTCTCGTTCGCTGAGTGGGGACCGGGAGATATGGCGTTGTCGCACGGATACCACGCGGCTCAACAGCCGCCTCGACCGCCGGAGTTAGAAGCCGCACGGACGCGGGTTCGAGACGCTTGTTTTGCAAACGGCATTAAGTTTCTTGACGGAGGACCGCCCGAGACCGTTGCGGCGCGCATCGACGAAGGAGTGATGATAGCGGGGTCTCTTGAAGCAACGGCCGAGATGGGCCGTGCACACACGAAGCGTTCCGAGGTTATGCCGATTTAGGCTGCCAAAATTGCTCGATGTTTAGACGCGAAGTGCGCCCCGTGAAAACGGGGCGCACTTCGCGTCTAAACACCTTTGTCTGAAGTCTGACTAGATCCCGTCTATGATGCGGTTAAAGGTCTTGCTGGGGCGCATCGCCGTGGCCGCGAGTCCGGCATCCAGCATGTAGTAGCCCCCGAGGTCCTGTTCTGGCCCCTGCGTTTTTTCAATTTCGGAGAGGATCAATTCTTCGTTGTCGCTCAGAGCTGCGCCGACAGACTCGAACCTGTCGGATAGCTCGGCGTCAGCCTCTTGCGCCTTGAGCGCCTGAGCCCAGTACATCGCCAGATAGAAATTGCTGCCACGACTGTCAATCTCGTGCACGACTCTTGAGGGTAGCCGTGCGTTGGTCAGGTAATGAGAGGTAGCCGTGTCCAGGGCGTCCGCGAGCACACGGGCGCCGGGGTTGTTGAAATGATCAGCGAGATGCTGAAGTGAGGCCGCAAGCGCCATGTATTCACCGATGGAGTCCCAGCGCAGGTGCCCCTCTTGCTCGAACTGTTGGACATGCTTAGGAGCAGACCCACCGGCACCGGTCTCAAAAAGGCCTCCACCGTTGAGCAGGGGAACGATCGATAGCATGCGTGCACTGGTGCCAAGTTCGAGGATAGGGAACAGATCCGTAAGATAGTCACGAAGGACGTTGCCGGTTACGGAGATGGTGTCCTCTCCTCTGCGGATGCGGTCAAGCGAAAATTGCATCGCTTCCACCGGAGGAAGAATCTGGATATCGAGTCCGTCGGTGTCCTGGCCATCGAGGTAGATGTTCACCTTACTGATCAGTTGTGCGTCGTGGGCGCGATTACTGTTCAACCAGAAGATGGCCGGGGCGCCTGTGGCCCGGGCCCGCCTCACTGCCAATTCGACCCAATTACGAACCGAAACGTCTTTGGTCTGGCACGCACGCCAGATGTCACCCGTTTCAACCGAGTGCTCGATGAGCGTGTTGCCTTCAGAGTTGACAACGCGGATGACACCTGCGGACTCGGCTTCAAAAGTCTTGTCGTGCGAGCCGTACTCTTCGGCCTTCTGTGCCATTAGCCCGACGTTAGGCACGCTGCCCATTGTCCTCGGGTCCAGTTGGCCGTGCTTCTGGACATCCTTGATGGTCGTGTCGTAGATCCCGGCATAACTTGAGTCGGGAATGATCGCTTTGGTGTCCTGAAGTTCACCGGCTGCATTCCACATTCCGCCAGAGTCACGGATCATCGGGGGAATGGAGGCATCGACGATCACGTCGCTGGGAACGTGCAGATTTGTGATGCCTCTGTTCGAATCCACCATAGCGATGCCCGGGCCTTCATCGTATGCGGCCTGGATATCGGCTTCGATTGCATTGCGCTGACCTTCTGGAAGGTGCGCGATCTTGGAAAGAAGATCTCCAATCCCGTTGTTTGCGTCCACGCCCAGAGACTTAAACGTTGCTGCATGATTCGTAAATGCCTTCTGGTAGAAGGCTTCTACACCGTGCCCGAAAATGATGGGGTCTGACACTTTCATCATCGTGGCCTTCAGGTGAAGCGAAAAGAGAACGTCCTTCTCTTTGGCGTCCTTTACCTGCTCACGGAAGAAATCGACGAGGGCGCTCTTGCTCATGAAAGTGGCGTCAAGCACCTCGTCCTTCAGGAGTGGGAGAGACTCTTTCAGTACTGTAACCGTGTTATCGCTGGCTACGTGCTCGATGTTTACGGTAGTGTCCGCGGGAATAGTTACCGACTTCTCGTTGTGCTGGAAATCATTGGCCGCCATCGTCGAAACGTGAGTTCGGGAATCTCCAGACCATGCACGCATGCGTGGCGGGTTCGCTTTGGCGAAGTCCTTCACAGCTTTCGGCGCGCGTCGGTCTGAGTTTCCTTCCCGCAAAACGGGATTTACGGCGCTTCCCATTGCGACATCAAAGCGCGCCTTCGTCTGAACGTCCTCATCGTTGCCCGGGGCCTCGGGGTAGTCGGGGAGACCGTACCCACGTGCCTGCAATTCCGCGATGCAAGCCTTCATCTGCGGAACAGATGCACTGATGTTTGGAAGCTTGATTATGTTTGCTTCCGGCTCTTCCGTCATGCTACCCAGCTCGGTCAGATCATCGGAAATCGGTTGCCCGTCCACGAGTACATCTGGGAACTGAGCGAGGATCCTTGCGGCGAGGGAGATGTCGCGAGTTTCAACCTCCACGCCGGCAGCTCGCGCAAATGCCCGAATAACCGGCAGGAAGGCGTGTGTGGCCAGTGCCGGCGCCTCGTCGGTCCATGTATAGATGATGGTGGGCGAGTTGTTCATGTTGATCCAGGTAGAGCTTTGGGCTGTTCCAAGGGGTATGTAGGAGCGCAAGTATAGGCAGGAATAACGGTCTTTGGGAGATGGCTGTGTACGAATGAATCCGACCGATTATTGGCTTTGAAACCATCTCCGTCGGCGTTCCTCACTAACAGTCTGGTTACGAGTTACTCCGCCGCTTCCACCGCGTCGTCAAGTGCACGTGCCCTTAACTGCCCGCATCCGGCATTGATGTCAATTCCCTTTTCCTGGCGCACGGTGTTCGGGATACCGGCCTTAGTGAGGATCTCTCGGAACAGGGCGCTACGTTTGTCGTTGGGGCGTGAGTACGGCCCCTTCTCGGTCGGGTTGACCGGAATCAGGTTCACGTGGCACATCAGGCCTTTCAGCAGGTCGGCCAGCTTCTTGGCATGTTCTGGCGTGTCATTCTCATGGTCCAGCAGGACGTATTCGAAGAAGATACGGCGGTTTGTTGTCTCTACGTAGTCACGACACGCATGCATCAACCGAGCGATCGGGTAGCGCTTGTTCACCGGCATTGTGCGCGACCGGGACTCATCGTCCGGGGCGTGCAATGAAACGGCGAGATTCAACTGGTACGGCTCGCGGGCAAGTTTCCGGATTTCCGGGACCAGGCCCACGGTGGAAACCGTGAGGTGCCGTGCTCCTATGTTCATGCCCTGGGCGTGGTTCATCACTGCGATCGAACTCAGGGTGTTGTTGTAATTTGCGAGCGGCTCACCCATGCCCATGAATACGACGTTCGTGATTTCAGTCACTTCGTCCTTCTTGGCGGAACCTGCGGCGATTAGCTCGGCGTTTTCGGATCGAATGATGCGTCGCATGTGCAGGACCTGGGCCACGATCTCTCCTTGGGAGAGTTGACGCCGGAACCCCTGCTGACCGGTGGCGCAGAAGGTGCAGCCGAGAGCGCAACCAGCCTGTGTTGAGATACAAACGGTGCGGCGGGCTCTACGGTGACCGTCGAGGCCGTAACGCATGAGGACGGTTTCTATCAACTCTCCGTCCTGCAGTTTGAACAGTATTTTGTCCGTGGACCCGTCCGCAGATCGTAACTCAACCTCTGGCACTATCGGGGATATTCGGTACCGCTCTTCCAGGGTCGCCCTGAATGGTTTTGCGAGCGTCGTCATCTCGTCGAAAGACTGCGCACCCTCGTGATAGAGCGATCGCCACAGTTGCCTTGCGCGGAACGGCGGCTGGCCCATCTGTGACACTTGGTAATTAAGGTCGTCCTCACTCACATCAAGGATGGACGTGAGCAAGGTATCCGTGGGTGAATCGGATGCCGGATCATCAATTGGAATGTCGGGGTTGGCGAGTCCGTACGAAGAGGCCGTGGCCTCTGGGTCGGAGTTCTGGGAGGTGAGTGTCACGGTCTGGGAAGTCCTTCATGCCTGACGGAAACTCTGGTCGCTGATGGAAGAGCGACGAGGTTCTGGGTGGTACTGCAGTTGTCTTGTGCGTTCGGCGGAATTTTTGAAAAGTACGGAAATCGTTCGTCGCCGCGTAACGTTGGTCGTTATGGTGACGCGTATTTACGATCGCTTAGCCCGAAATTCAGGTGTTAATTCTACGACTGTGGGCCGTTGTAAGCGACAGAATTCGTAACAAGGGCCCCGCCCATTGCCGTGTTGATTCATATTTCAAACGTCTGACCCACCTTATGGAGAGTAAATTCGGAATAGCTTTGCGTCAGGACTCCGGCCAGTCCGCTGTTATACTTCCCTACTTCATCTTCGTTCCGCCGCCGCTCTCCTGTTGGTCTTTTGACCTGAATGATGGTTGTCTGAGCGACCCGCCCGAACGTGGATTTCCGAGGCATGCCATGGCAAGAGAAGAATTTGACCATGATCTTCAGCAGCTCGAAGCAGAGCTTGTGTTGCTTGGTGCCCTTGTTGAAAGTTCGATCTTCAATGCACTGAACGCGATCAAAAACCGCGATCTTGTACTTTCCGAGAAGGTCATCCAAGACGATGATTTGATTGACGACAAGCGCCATCTTGTCGAGGACGCCTGTACGGATCTGATCCGGCGGGAAGCGCCGGTGGCGAGTGATCTTCGACGGATTATCAGCGCGCTCCACATAGCGGGCGAACTGGAACGGATGGGAGACTACGCCGAGGGCATTGCCAAGATCAGCCTGATGATGGGCCCGGAGCCACCGCTGAAGGAGCTGGTCGACATTCCTGAGATGGGTGAGCGGGCCGTTCATATGCTCAAGCAGAGTCTTGACGCATTTCTTACACGGAACGAAATCGCCGCAAGAGAAGAAGCTCTTGCGATCGGACCCGATGACGATGCGGTGGATGACCTGTACCGAAAGGTTCGCGTTGATCTGCTGTCACTGATGAAGGCCGATCCAGCCAACGTAGAGCGTGGCACTTATCTTCTTTGGGCCGCTCACAACGTTGAGCGCATCGCTGACAGAGCGACAAATATCGCAGAACGCGTTGTCTACCAGGCAACCGGTGACCGGGTGCGAGTCGGCGCTGGCAAAGAAGAGCGGGTGTTCGAGACACCTGGTTAACGCAGGAACTTTGTCAGGCGGCTAAAGTCCGCTCAGACTCCGGATGGACTACGCGGTTTTGACGAGAATCGGGTCGCATTCTGTGTCCGCCACCGGCGGCCAGATACGTGGGAGTGGTTGAGGAGACTTGAATCCTGATTGTGTCCGGAGGGTCAAGACTGAGAGCATCGGTCGTAGCTCTGAATCAGGTAACTGTCTCGTTCCTTCCCGTTCCTGTTTCAGAACACGGTGCACTGTTCGGGTGCTGACCTCAAACCGCTCCGCGATCTGGGAAACCGAGAGACTCTCGAATCTCCGGGCGATGACCATGGCTTCGTCACGACTCTGCCGACTTTCGCGTTGCAGCCAGCCTGGGTCGTCGAATTTGCAGATCGGGAGAGGACAAACCAAGCACGAATATGAAACTTCGCAGCCATCATCTTTGTAATTAATATTTTCGGGTAGGGTGTCTGCGCGGACAAGTCTGATCGTGGTCATGGCGTGGCCTCTTCTAAGTCAACGGGGCTGGAAATATGAATGGGTTGTGACCCGAATCGCTAGCTGGCGGTTACGGCTTTCGCACTGTTGGCCGTCTCAAAGTGCCGGCGCATACCGTCACGCCATTCTTTGGTGAGATTCGAGCGCCTCACGCGGTCAAAGAGGGATTCATTCCCGTCGGTGGGCCTTGTGGATGAGCCGTAGTAGACGGTCGTTAGGCCCTTTGCAGAAGACCTAGGAGCGACACGTGTTCGAAACCAATCCGTCGGGATCTGGTCAGCGGAGACAACCTCCAGGAGCGTGTCCGGCCTTATCGGCTGGCCTGGAACGCTGATGGCTGAAGGAGCGTCAACGCTTACGAACATCTGCCAGGATTCCATCAGCCGGATATTCCGACCGCCGACCGGAGTCCACATGCCGGAAAATCCGGCGATATCGAGCGCCTGTGTGAGAGAACGCATGGCCGGGTATGTGTGATTCATGAAAGAAGGGCCCACACGGGCGGATACCGATCCGGCGTTCATTCCGACGGTCATGAGTAGAAGTTCGAGGCGCGTCGATATGTCGATCGTTTCTGCGTCGGAGCGTACCGAGATTGATAAAGTCTCCCCGCGCTTGCTAACGACACTGTCAAGCACAGCACGGGAAAACTCTTCTGCTCCGTTGAGCGATGGTGCAAATTCGCTGGATACATTAATTGGAGCGGTGGAAACAGACGGCCCGGAATCCTTTGGTGTAGTGATAGCAGAAGGTCGGGTTGCTAGTGTCGTCATGTCTTGTTCCTCTTAATCTGGTCAATTGGTTGGCCCGGGCGAACCAGTGTCTTAGCATCGCCGGACACTGTTGGTTTGCGACTGATGGAACCGGGTGCAATTTCACGGGGTCGTATTAGAACGTCTGTTCGTATCGTAGAACAAACGTTCTTATGCTGTCAACTTACAGCCTTACACGTGACATCCCGAAACGTTTGACGACCTGTCGCAACGGTCCTACGCTTCCGCACCGCGGTCTAAACGCGAGAGGTCGAGGAAAACACAGCACGCTCGAGGGAGAATGGGAGGTCATATGAACGCCGAAATTGTTGCCATCGGAACGGAACTGCTCCTAGGCCAGATCGTTGACACGAACTCCGCTTGGATTGGCCAACGGTTTGCCGATAACGGGATCGATCTTCACTACGTAAATACCGTTGGCGACAGTCGGGTTCGTATGTTGGATACATTGAAACGTGCGCATGGTCGGTCGCAGGTTGTAATCACTACAGGTGGGATCGGCCCGACCCAAGATGATTTGACGCGCGAGATCGTGTCTGCGGTGATGGGTGTCAATGTGGTTGTCGATCCAGAGTCCTTGCTTGAACTTGAAGAACGATTTCGTAAGCGCGGTTTAATCCTGACCAAGAACAACGAGAAACAGGCGGAGATACCGGAGGGCGCAAGGATTTTTAGGAACCCCAACGGCACGGCCCCGGCATTCGTTGTTGAGGACGAAACTGGCGTGATCATTTCGCTTCCAGGCGTTCCATTTGAGATGAAGTGGTTGATCGACAACGAGGTGCTTCCCTTCATAAAAAAGAAGTTCAACGTCACCGATGTGATCCAGTACCGGGTTCTCAAGACCGTGGATATTGGCGAGAGTAATGTTGATCACTTGATCGGCCATCTGATGGTGGACGATGGCAACCCCGGTGTCGGCACCATGGCGCATCCAGGACAGGTCGATGTCAGGATCGCCGCACGCGCCAGTTCGGCCACCAAGGCCGAGGAATTGATTGGACCGGTCGAAGAGGAAGTGCGCAAACTTCTCGGCGACAACATATTCGGGACCGAAGACGACACCCTCGAAGTTGTTGTTGGGCGTTTGATCGCGGACAAAGGATTGACGGTTGCGACCTACGAAGACCTTGTAGGTGGCGCGATCGCAGATATTTTCCAACGAGCTGCGGGCGATGCATACGTCGAGGGCAACATCATCAACTCTAAAGATGCGCTGGATCGGCTGGCGCGGGCGGGTGGCGAGTCGCCACCGTTTGCCGGAGGGCCGGTACGTGCCGCCGCATTGTCACGGGCGGTTAGGGCCGTGTCAGGGGCGACGCTTGGCGTGGCGGTTCACGCCGTTGAAGAGGGCAACCAACGCACCGAAAACCTTGGGCGCGGAGAGACGTATATAGCGGTGACGGATACTGATGGCACGCACACGCGCCACGTTCGCTCTGCCGGACGAGGCGTGCCAGACAGGCGGCGTGCGGCGTTAAGCAGCCTGAGCCTAGTGCGACGGGTTTTGCTGGGATTGGACTAAGGTCAACGTCTCAAGGCGTGATCATTGCAATGATGGGCAAATTCAAAGATTCTTGGATAGTGCTGGCGCCTATGTTATCGGCGCTTTTTATTGTTGCCTCCTGCGCCAGCGACGATTCCGAGCCTACGGCGACCCCGCTGCCAACGGTCGCTGCGAATCCCTCAATGGATATCGGATCGCTTGGCGTGGATGTCGCAGACCTGCTCGAGTTGGCTGATGACTTAGATATTGAGTCGACCCTAGATGACATAACCGCGAACAGCGGCCCAATCGATCTTCCTAAACTGCTCCCGGGTGAGATGGACGTACCAGATATTCTGGGAGTCTTGGAAACTACGGATCTTACGGATCTGGCATCCGATCTCCCGTTCACGGCGGAGCAACTTGAGTGCCTTATATCAGAGATCGACATAGACACACTTCAGGCCCTTGTGGACGGAGAGGTAAATTCGCTCAGGATGCTCTCGTTCATCGGTGTTCTTAGTACCTGCGAAGTGGACCTGTCTGATCTCGCGAATTGAGCATTAAATTCTCCATCGCCATGACCGAACTCGCTGCTAAACTCAACCGATTCGCGCTCTGCTTAAGCGTCTGCCAGCGGCCTAAAGTCAACCTTTGCAAGGACTTTCGATGTATCTGAGATGGCATGAGAAGGGTAAGCTCAAGTTAGATGAGTTGGTGAAGCGACGATATCAACTTGAAGACATCAACAAGGCGTGCTACGACCTGCAGGCGGGCCCGATTACTGGCCGAGCGATTATTGATTACACCGACTAACGATTCCCAGGAAAATGGCCCGGCCGGGTTCGATATGGATGAGACTTATCACGTCGACGTTCCGATAGCGGAGAAGGTGTGTGTTGTGACGGGCGGCGGGCAGGCACGCGGACGAGCAATTGCCGAGGCTCTCGCGCGAGCCGGTGCGAAGACCGTGGCGATTACATACTCGGGGGATCGCGATGCAGCGCATGCGGTCTACGTAAATATCCAGACCCTCGGTTCAGGATGTCTGCTGGCGCATATGGATGTGACCGATCGAACGTCGGTGAGGCAGGTATTTCTGTGGATTCAGGGCCAGGTCGGCAAGATCGATGTTCTTGTTAACGCCGAAAAAGCGGAATGGCCCGATCATATAGCTTTAGCAACCGCCGGCGAGCGTTTGCAGGCCGTCGGCGTGAACATCCGAGGTCAGGCTTTGGCTACGGATGAAGTGCTGCCGTTCATGGGCATACAGACAACAGGGGGCCTTATCGTTGGCGTGGCGGTTGACGAAGAAGTAACCGCGGCGCTCAAGACGTTTGACGAGCCCGGGGTTCCGGTATCAGTTTCGGCGGCGATTAAGCCTATGACAGGACTGGCGTCCTCACGTCAGGTCACGATGAGGGTACTGTCGCCCGGCGCGCCTGATGAGATAGCTGAGGCGGTCGTGGAGTTGGTGACTGTGTAGGGCTGGGATGTGGGAGAACGGGTCACGGCATTTATTCGCGGCGAACCCCGCGGATCACTAGGAAACGTACACCATGATGTGCCTGACGAACCACCTGGACACCGGAATAAAGAGTGTCCGACCCGAAATTCCATGATGGGTGGCTCCCCGGGAGATTCTCCACATCGAACTCAGACCGACAGAGCAGTGTGTTTGACGGTAGATACCGTTGTGGTAAACGCCACTCGTGGGCGTATTGCCGCGCCCCTACAACGATCTATGGCCTGACGGGCCCGCGTCCTCAACTGAATCACCAGAAGCCCCCAATGACCACCACATTGGAGCTAGTTTGGGAACTCGATTGCTGCTCTCACGCCCATGAAGGGCGCCACTATTATCAACACTATTCCGATGGCGAGCCGGAGGTTGTTGGTGTTCATTTGGCCTGTCCGTCGAGCGCCCAGGTAACTGCCGACCATGCCCGTGGTTCCCAGCAGCGCGATCAGCAGGATATCGACGTCCCCGTTGATGAGTTTGCCGACGAACCCAGATGCACCGACAAGCAGACCGATAATCGTGTTGGTGCCGATCGCGATAGCGGGGTGAAGTTTTAGAACGTTTACTAACGCTGGCATACGTACGGTACCGAGAACCAGTCCCACAGCTCCCCCTAGCACGCCTATGAGAAAACCGACCGTGATTTCAAGGAACAAACGGCGGGTCGACGGTAATGGGAGCTGAATGGATTCGTCTCTTACTTCTTCCGAGTCTCTGGTGTGTAGAGCACGGGCAAGTGCGACCAGGCCGGACCACAACAGAACGAGGGTGATAATCGACAGCAGGATCCAGATACGTATCAAATCCGATGCGAGGCTGCCGAAGAAGGCGCCGATAAACGAAGGCACGCCAATCAGTAGCACTACTCGGAACGCTATTCGGTGGTTTTTCCAGTGTTCCAGCCCGCTTGTCACGGCCGTGACAACGCTGACAGCGAGGTTCACACTGGCGGCTATCGGTACGCTTATACCGAACGCGATCAAGAGCGGAAATCGGACGACGCCCAAGGCCATTCCGACCATGCCTGATACATAGGCCACGCCGAATGCGAGGACGGACAGAAGAACGATCTCCACGTTCGAAAGATCGGACAACGGACTTCTGGACCATACGTCGAGGAGCGGAATCATTGGATGCCTGCCTGAGGCGAATTGCCGGGGCGTTGTGGGCGGTTGCGGGTGTTACGGGGACCTGGATGGAACGCCTTGCACAGTCCGGCTTCCGGCATACAGGCCCAATCGGAACCGCAACAGAAACAGGTCACCGTGGCGAAGGCGGAGCGTGAGACTGTTTCGGATTGTCGTGTTGCGGTTTTCATGCCTAAAGCTAGCAGCGCTCTTTAGGCTTCCAGATCTTCGAGTTCCAGTTCGTCCAGCATCTGTTCGAGCTCGTAAATCTGGAAACGGTCGGGCCTCACGGCCGGGTGACGAGCATGGGCCGTTTTAAAGACACCCCGCCGGACAAGGATTTCTTTATAAATCCAGTTGTCGAGACCTTGAGGTTGTTTCAGCGTCCGGATCAACGCGCTGTAACGCCGGAACTCCGCCTCTGCGCCTTCTTCGTCGCCGTCCTGCCAACGTTCCCACACGTTGACGAACACATCGGGTATAACGGATCCCGGCATGGTCCCGACTGATCCTCGGCGCAACTCCTCGAACAGGAACGTGCCGCCCGCGCCACCAAACAAAATGAGATCACCGCCGGCATCTGTCGCTGCATCCCGGAGGGCGGCCGCTTCGGCCATTCGTGGCACCGTCGGAGCCGTCTCGACCTTGATATAACAGAGGTTTTCGTGGCGTCTGGCGATCTCGATCGCCATGCCTGGACTCACCTGGGCAGTCCCCTGATCCTGCTGAAAGATTGGAATTCCGACCGATGCACCGACGCGGGCGAAGAACTCAATCACCTCAGCGGCCGGCATGGAGATGAAGCTGGGCGGCCGAATCATCAGCGCGTTTGCGCCGAGTTCCTCCGCCCGCTGTGAGTAATAAACCGTCACATCGGTGCCCATTGCACCGGTGTTCATCACGACTGGTACGCGCCCATTGACCTGTTTTACGATTGAGGACAGGACTTCGTCCCGTTCAGGGTCAGTGAGTTTGTATATCTCGCTTGCCACGGCGATTCCAACGCCGTTGACTCCCACGTTGATCATCCACTCGACTTCGCGTTCGAGGTCTTCGAAATCTATCTGCCCCTTATCGTCGAAGGGCGTTGCGAGGATCGGGAAGATCCCATTCATGGTGCGATCAACCAATGTTGCGCTCCTCGTGATTTCTTGGTGACATGAAGGTCATATGACCGATTATTTCCCGACCAGGTCAAGCTCTTCCAACATGGCGTCGAGTTCTTTCCTAGTCTGGTCATCCGGCCTAGGCGCTGGCTGCCTTGGCTGCGAGGTCTTCTGGAAAACCCCACGGCGTATCAGTATCCAGTCGTTAACCCACATCGCAGCCCCCATGCTCTGTGCGATTGTGCGATTTAAAGCTGCATAACGGCGGTACTGGATTTCAGCGTCCACTTCGTTGCCGGACTGGAAGTCGTCCCAAACCCTGGCGTACACGTCCGGGATAACCGACCATGGCATCGATCCCTGTGAGCCTCTCCGGGCTTCCTCTAGGAGGAACTGACCTCCGGATCCACCGAACGGGATTAACCCGGATGCGCCGGTGCGTGCCACGAGGTCGGCAAATCTGGGAACGGTCGGCGCAACTTCGACTTTGATGTAGCAAAGATTCTCATGTGCATTTGCGAGCTGGACCGCGAGCGGCGGGGGTACCTCGGAGCCGACTACGTCTTGCATAAAGATTGGAATATCGATGGCCTCGGCTATGGCGACGAAGTATTTCGTAACCTCAGAGGCGGAAAGCTGTGCGAACGATGGTGGTCTGATCATCAACGCGCTAGCGCCGAGTTCCTGCGCTGATTTCGCATAATCGATCGAGACGCCGGTTCCCTCGTGGCCGGTGTTCATGACCACTTTTAGGCGCCCTTTTGCGGCCTCGGCCACCGTTGTCAGGACGAACGCACGTTCTTCGTCCGAAAGCTTGTAGATCTCGCTGCCAAGGGCGATGCAGACTCCAGGGATACCATGTCCGGCGATCCAATCGACTTCACGATGGATGTCTTCGACGACGATATTGCCTTCCGCATCGAAGGGCATTGCTAGGACCGGAAAGATGCCACGCATGCTGTGATCGACCATCGGTACTCCTGAGTAAGTGGCATCCAATCTTGTGAAGATTCAGGCGACCACGTGATTTGATTGTCTAAGTCACAAGTTGCGGAACGATGTTTAACAGAATTCCGGCCACTGTGGCAGTTCCAATCACACCCGCAATGTTCGGTCCCATGGCGTGCATCAGTATGAAATTGTCCGGATCTTCCTTGCTCGCCATGTCCTGTACTACCCGTGCAGCCATCGGAACTGCGGACACGCCTGCGGCCCCTATCATCGGGTTGATCGGGTTCTTCCGGTTAAACAAGTTCATGCCCTTCGCTAACAACAATCCCGAGATTGTCGCGACGATAAAAGCGAACAGTCCTAGCAGGAATATTCCGATGGTTTCGGTCTGAAGAAATATGCGCCCCGGCATGAGAGATCCGACTGTCAAACCGAGCAATATGATCACGATGTTCATCAACTCATTCTGGGCGGTGTTGGCCAGACGGGGCACGACACCCGATTCACGGATCAGGTTCCCGAACATCATGATGCCTATTAACGGCACGGCCTGCGGCACGAGAACACCAATGACAATGGTCGTCAGTATCGGGAACATGATCTTCACGCGGCGCGAGATAGGCTTGTCCGGGTAGGGCATACGGATGCGCCGCTCGCGTTTGGTCGTGAGGAGTTTGATAATTGGAGGCTGGATGATAGGAACGAGCGCCATGTAAGAGTAAGCAGCCACAGTCGTCGCGCCGACGATGTCTGAGACCGGCACGCCGTTATCCAACCCGAACTGGTGCATCTTGTTGGAAATAAAGATAGTGGTCGGTCCATCTGCGCCGCCGATTATCCCGATTGACGCCGCCTCAAGAAGTCCAAAGTTGAACACTCCCGTGAACGACAGCAAAAGCGCCCCCATTAGCGCCACGAACACTCCAAATTGGGCGCCAGCACCAAGTAAAAGCGAACGGGGACTTGAGAGCACCGGTTCGAAATCGGTCGCCGCGCCGAGACCCATAAAGATCAGTAGTGGCATCAGGTCGTTGTTAAGTGCGTTCTCTTGGAAGAAGTGGAGCAAGCCTTCTTCGCCACCCGCGCCAGCCTCACGGGTCAAGGCCTCTAGGGGCATGTTGGCGAGCAGGATGCCGGAGGCGATTGGGAGGAGTAAGAGAGGCTCTTTCTTCTGGGCGATGCCCCAGTAGAGGAGAAACCCGGCGATGCCCCACATGATGACCATGCGAGGGTCGTCGCCTATTGCGATGAAGCCTGCCCAGAGGGATTCAAATTCCATATTTCTTGGTTACTCGAACTCGACGAGAATCTGGCCGTGTGCGACTGAATCTCCGCCGGAAATGTGAACTGCTGATATGACGCCATCCCTGTTTGCGCCGATCTGTTGTTCCATTTTCATGGCCTCGATCACGCATACCAGATCGCCACGGTTTACTGAGTCTCCGATGGAGACAGCCACCGATAACACCCGGCCCGGCATAACGGCCGTCATGGAATTTGCGCCCGTGGAGTGCGTCGGTGTCGTGGGGGATGCCGACGCAGACGGTTGAGAAATTGGGCGGGCTGGTGCAGATGGTTGTGCTGGCGTGGCTCCTCGGACCGGTTTGCCCGGGACCTCGACGTCGTAGTCAACGCCGTCCACATTCACTCGGACGGGGGATTCTGATACGTAACCCATCTCAACGTCGTGGGACGTGCCGTCCACGGTGATCTTGTATCGCCGTGGACTCATCGTAAAGGCCTTCCTCGTTGATTCATCAGGTGCCTTTGGCCCGCCTGTGCCCACGCATTTGGAGAAGTACCAGATGGTGGGTTGTTAAGAACGTGTTTGACCTGTGATTCATCTTCGGCGAGAGCCAGAGCCACTGCGATTGCGGCTACGATCTCCCCGCGCTCGGTGCCTTCACTTGTCGGAGGTTCCGAGACGGTTGTGACGAGGGATGGGGTGTCGAACACGGCCACGGCCGTCTGCCGCCTCTGAACGACACGGTCAAACAGGCCCAGCCCCTGAATTGTGAACATTAGTAATACCAGGACGCTAACAACGACACCCATACCGATGCCGGTTACAAGTAGTCCATCTTCCAGAAGTTCAACGTTGGACGTGGCGTGGCTCCAAAGGTGTGTTTAGGGGTCCGAATTAATGCGGCGTTTATGTTCAGACAGCCGATTGCATATCGTGATCTAAAGCGGTCTTCGTGAACGGGGAGAATCTTATCAGGCTGTGGGCGATTTCTCACTGTGATCTGTGAAATGAGAACTATTCCCCGGGATGGATGTGTACGAGGTACTTGATGCCGTTCACTATGGCGCTAGTTTGTCCCTCATCCATGCCTGTAATGATCTCGACATGGTATTCAGATCCATCTACACGTATATCGTATTCCCGGGGCAATTCTTCGGAATGAACTGTTCCCGAAGTAGGTTCGTCAAATGAGATGTTGCGTAGCGTTTCCATGCGGCCCCGGGCTAACGCAGAAGCGTCCTCGGCAGATATACGTTCAAACCGGACCGTTGCCCCGGGCGATGCCTGTGCCACGAGGGCGAGATCTACACTGGCGATAACGCCGATCTTTGGGTATCCACCGGTGGTCTGGCGGTCCGCAAGAAGAATGATTGGTAGGGCATTCCCCGGAATCTGAATCGCTCCGCTGAGCACACCGTCAGAAACGATGTCGTGGGCACCGTCTATGGCCGGAACCTCCGCGCCTTCAAGTCGGCAGCCCATCCGATCGCTCTTGTCGCTGACGGTATAAGTGGAGTTGTAGAAGGTGGCGGTGGCGTCTGAATCAAACAGATCATCCTGAGGGCCAGGAATGACGCGGACGAGGATATCTCCGCCGTACTGTGGCAATAGCTCTAGTGGCACGCGTCTCCCGGGGAAGACCGGGTTTGTGACCGGTCCGATGGGAATTACGTCGTCGATCTCCGGCGCACGGCCGTCGATTCCGCCGAGGCGCGCTCCGATGTGCGTGGAACGAGAACCAAGTACAACGGGAGTGTCAAATCCTCCGGATACGTTGACGTAGGCGCGTAGTCCTGAATCCGGTCGGGCCGGAGACATGAGCGACAGTCGGTCGCCAACGTCTGCACTGAGGGTCTCCCACAAAGCGACCGGTGTGCCGTTCAGCGTCGGGGTGAGGTCGGCCCCGGTGATCGCAAATATGGCACCGCTCGTGAATTCGAATTCCGCTCCCCCGATCGTGACCTCTATCGCTGCACCTCGCTGATCGTTGCCGACGAGCAGGTTCCCGAGTCTCAGCGCGTATCGATCTGCCGCACCGGATACGGATACGCCAAATCGCTGGTAACCGGGACGGCCGAGGTCCTGGATCGTGGATAGTGGTCCAGGAGAGATGATTCGTAATGCCTCCACGGTCATTCGGCCTGTTCCATCATATGGACCCGGTATGTGCCTTCAGCGACTTGATTCGCAATTCTTTTCGTATCTGCCGAAGATACGGGCACGAACCGAATGAAGCTCCCGGGAAGGAAGGGCACCGGGGGATGGGCATTGGGATCGAACAGCGAGACCGGCGTATTCCCTATCAACCGCCAACCGCCGGGGGAGGCCATCGGGTAGACGCCTGTTTGTTTCTCAGCGATACCAACAGAGCCTGCGGGCACGCGAACGCGTGGCGATGCGATTCGGGGCGTGGCGATGCGTTCATCCATGCCACCGAGGTACGGGAAGCCCGGCGCGAAGCCGAGCATGTAGACCCGGTAGTCGGTGCCAGAGTGAATGGCGATCACCTCATCCGTTGTGATTCCGGCGTGATCTGCTACGTCATCGAGGTCTTCGCCATTTTCACCGCCGTACGCGACCGGCAACTCGTAGATCTGGCGCGGCGTGTTGTCGTGATCGTCAGTGGACAACATATAACTAGCAATTAAATCGTTCAAAAACGCGGTCATGTCCGCAACCGATGACAACTCCAAATCGTACTGGACGAGCAGCGAACGGTAGGTCGGGATGAGTTCTATAATTGCCGTGTTTTTCGATACTTCTACCGCTGCTGCGAGCGCGTACACGTGGTCGTTGGTAACGGGGTCGATTCCATTGCCGAACTCGACAACTAGGGCGTCCTCGCCGCATACCAGGATGCGTGGTTCTAGAAGTGTGCTGGCGGTCACGTCGCCCCCGTTAAGGGATAAATTCCCGCATAGGGCGAATCTGAAGGCCTTCCTTATCGAATGCCTGCCTCAGTGCGGCCGCCAACTCCACGGCTCCGGGATTATCGCCGTGGAGGCATATCGAGTCCGCAACGAAATCTATATTGGTGCCGTCCACGGCGGTGACACGGCCTTCGATGGCGAGACGGAGTGAGCGATCTATCACCTCGTTGATGTCGTGAAGCACCGCATTGGGCTGCGATCTTGGCGCTAACGCTCCGTCCGGTGTGACGGCACGATCGGCGAAGCATTCTCGTGCGACGCGCGCTCCGGCGTCGCGTGCGACCTTCTCCCACTGTGACCCGGCCAGTACTAGTTGGATCATCGACGGTTCGAAATCCAGCCCGGCCTTCACGATTGCTGCCGCCTGTGCAGGGTCGCGCACGGCTTTGTTGTACATCGCTCCATGGGGTTTCAAATGTTGGAGCTTTTTGTCGCTGGTAAATGCCGCTAGCGCGCCCATCTGGTACGTCACTGCGTTGATGATCTCTGACGTTGTCATGTCGATATCGCGCCGGCCGAAACCGACCAGATCTGGATACCCTGGCTGCGCCCCGATACCGACGCCGAGTTCTTCTGAAATCTTCACCGTGGACGCCATTACGTCCGGATCTCCCGCATGAAAACCAGTCGCGACGTTGACGGATGTCACGTACTTTATGACCTCTTCATCGAGACCGAGCTTCCAGGATCCGAAAGACTCGCCGAGGTCGCAGTTGAAGTCGATGACGGTGGCCATGTGCTCTCCGGGCTGGTTGCCATTGAATCGATGTCGGGCACCCTAGCATAGGATTCTCGGTGTCCCCCAACAACGCCCTTTACCCTCAGTAAGAGGGGGGTGGAGTGAAGGTGAAGTTCCTCATGTCCGCAGCAGTATAGAAGTAGTCCACTGATTACCGGCGGGGAGGAATGCTATCCGGGATGGATGCGCGGACGTCTATTTGTCGGTCTCATTGTCCGGAAGGATCAGAGGTTACCCATGACATCTCCGGCTCATTCGGCTGCGAACACTCAACATTGTCCACCCGAGCGATCCCATAAAGTGACGGAATTCGTAGCTGGCTGTGATACTCTCGCGTTCGCTTAAAACGGAGCCCATCACTTCGAACCCATATAGCCTGATCGGACCCCACAGATCCCACATCAGGCCCTACAACAGGAACAACAAATGGCAAAAATCTCCGGTAGTTTAGTGTTGTCCAAATCCCTTCAGGCGCACGGTATAGACACCCTGTTCGGTATTGCCGGAGACCACTTTCTCCACCTGTTGGACGTGTTGGTGGATCAGCCGTTTCGGATGATAGACACTCGGCACGAGGGTGCCGCCTCTCACGCCGCTGATGCCTACGCCCGGACTCTTCGACGACCTGGTGTGGTGCTGTCCACAACGCCGGGCCACGCCAACGCTTTACCCGGGCTTGCCAATGCGATGCATTCACAGGCGCCCATCATCAACATCGCCGGTTCATCTGACTCCCGGAATATCGGTCGTGGAGCGATGCAGGAGTTTGACCAAGTTGGCGCTGCCGCACCGATTACGAAGGGCTCGTGGGAGATCCCGAGTGCCGACCGTATACCTGAGTTCGTCAATCTGGCCATCCGCACCGCAATGACCGGAAAGCGCGGCCCCGTCCACCTGACCGTCCCGCAAGATTTGCAAGAAGCAATGGTCGATGAAGACGTTCTTGAACGATACGGAATAGGCGAAAACAGCGTTCCATTGGCAGTATCGGGAGACCCGGGCCAGATCGCTGCCGCCATAGACATTCTCAAGAACTCCGAGAGGCCCCTTATCGTCGCTGGTACCGGTGCCGGGGCGACCGCGCTTCCGGAAGAACTTCAACGTCTTGTCGAGACGATGGGCATCCCGGTTACCACTACGGACAGTGCACGCGGAATGGTGTCGGACGATCATGAGCTTTCGATTGGTTTCGGATACTTGCCGTTGAATAAAGCGGTTGCCCGTATTCGTGAATCGGACGCCGTGTTGTTCCTTGGTCAGCAGCTTGATTACACCTGGGGACTCGGGGGTACGCCGCCGTTTGCCGAGGGCGTCAAAAGAATCTCCGTTGACCCTTCTCCCCACCACCTCGGCAGTTCACGAAGCGTGGACGTTGCTATTCTCGGGGACATAGGGCCCGTTATCACGCAGATGTCGGATGCTGCCGAGAAAGTGTCATGGCCGTCCTTCAGCGCATGGAACAAGACGCTTCAGGAAGAACGCCAGAAGCACCAGGCTGAACTTTCAGAGCTGGCTGTCGAGGCCGACCCTCCGCACCCGATGTTCGTTTCGGAGACTTTACAGAGGCACATCACCCCGGAGACGCCGATGGTGTTCGATGGAGGCGACTACGCTCACTTTTTCCGAGCGTCTGTGCCAGCGCGAAAATCTGAACGCTGGCTCTACGTCAGCAGCTTCGGGATGATTGGTATCAACATGCCATACGCGCTGGGATTACAGGTCGCACTTCCAAACCACCGTGTTGTGTGTGTAACCGGGGACGGTTCTTTCGGGTTCCACGGACTTGAAATCGACACGATGGTGCGCCACAACCTTCCGGTCATTACGATCCTTGGGAACAACGGCATCTGGGGCATCGACTGGCAAATTCAGAAGGGTCTGTACGGTCGACCGGTGTGGACCGATCTTCTGCCGACGCGCTGGGACACTGTCGCCAAAGGTCTCGGCGCATACGCCGAGAACGTCGAACATGCAGCCGATCTTGATGGTGCGATGACCCGAGCCTTCGCCCAGGATAAGCCGGCGCTATTGAACGTCAACATCGTGCAGGTAAGCAGCCCGGTGGCTGATGAAGCTGTCAACCGCAAGCTTGGGGCTCACGGTTAGCTCAGAGAGCGCCAAATAAGTCAAACAGTACCCTGCGGTTCATGAAGGCTCATAATCGCAGCCCTGCGTGTTGTGATCAGTGGAACTTAAATCACGACCAAAGATTGGTAGAGATATAGTCAGGACGAGTCCTTGAAAATCGGAATCATGGCCGCCGGCGGTGTTGGCGCTTATTACGGTGGCGTGCTCGCCGAGGCTGGGCGCGATGTCTGGTTGGTTGCGCGTGGACCAAATTTAGAGGCGCTTCAGGATGATGGACTGAAGATCACCAGCGTTGGTTCGGGCGAGCGGGTGATCAATGTGCAGGCGGGTTCTCCGGCAGATGCCGGTGTGTGCGACCTTATCCTGTTCTGCGTGAAGCGGTATGCCACTAAGCAGGCTGTCAATGACATGCTTCCGATGCTTGGCCCGGACACACTTATCCTCTGCGTCCAGAACGGGGTAGATGCAACCGAGAGACTGCAAGACGATCTGCCCCCGGAAAACCGGAACAATGTCCTTTGGGGATTGACCTACATTGTGTCTCACACTGAAGGTCCTGGCGCGGTGAACCAGCTGGACGGACCACGGCAGATCGTTTTTGGCGAGGGCACTGGTGGCGATAGCGAGCGTGGTCGCAGGGTGCAGGAGGTGTTGGACGTTGAGGGAATAGACTCCGTCTTTTCGGAGTATGTGCACCGCAACTTGTGGAACAAGTTCATGTTTATTAATGGTCTTGCAGGGATGACTGCGGTGACGCACAAGACGTTGGGGGCCCTGAAAAAGACTCCCGAAACCTGGGCGATGCTGAACAGGGTTATCGATGAAGTCGAGGCGCTTGGTCTCGCGAGCGGTGTGGAGTTGGACGGCGAGCGCGAGGACGTAATGGCGTACTTGGACCGACTCGGCCCGGACACTCGATCGTCGCTTGCGGTGGACACACTGCAAGGAAATCGGCTTGAAGTCGACTCGCTCCACGGCACGGTCGGACGAATGGGCCGAGAGCTTGGAATAGAAACGCCTGGGTGCGATTTCATCTACGCGGTGCTGAAAGCGCAAGATCCGGTGGAGTAGGAAGTGTGCTTGGATGCATGACCTCCATTTGGGAGCCTCAGGGCGGGTTTGGGGTGAGAGTGAGCAACTTTTCTTAGGTGGGAGATCGGCGGGGAGGCGGAGATTCAATGATTCGCCCAGAAGAGTGTTTTCGGCGGATCGATGTACCCGTGAAGGCCTCTCGGCTACGCGCGGTGTGATGATGGGTCAGTGGTTTGAAATGGGACCTCAAATAACCGTACCGATCGTGCCTAGCGTATATTGCGTTCCTTCGTACCTGATTTTCTTATCGCCCGCGCCCGGGCCCTAGTGAGGTGCAGCGATGGCTGTTGTTGATTTCACGGTTTCTGGTCGAGAGCCCTATGCCGATGGTGTTTCGTTTGGAGATACCGGGGCGTATGAGCAGATTGATGGGCTGCTGACCTTTTCAGTGGATCCGGAACATGCCGCCAACCGTGGGATTGTCGACCTAGATAATGCTCACCGCGATGACGAGGGGCGTGTGCGGTTTACTGCTGATTTCTCCATTGTTGTTCCAGTGGATCCGGCTAGGGGTAATGGACGGGCGCTAGTCGAGCTTCCGAATAGGGGCCGCCGTCGCATGGTGCCGGTGTTCAACCGGGCTCCTGCTTCCGCTCCGGTGTCTCGAATGGCACACCCTGGAGACGGCTTTCTATTCAAGCGGGGTTTTACGGTGGCATCGATCGGCTGGCAGTGGGACGTTACACAGTCAGATTCGATGATGGGCCTTAACCCGCCGTTCGCCGAGGGGATATCGGGACAAACCATCGTAGAGATCAGGATTAATGATCGACGGACTACGTATCAGCTGTCGGATCGTGGCATTCACACACCGCTGCCGGTTGTGAGGGTCGATGACCCAAGCGCAAGACTGCTTGTGCGAGATTACGAGGACGATGAGGACACCTTGGTGCCCAGCGACTTATGGAGCTTTGCACGGGAGACTGAATCCGGAATCGAACCAAGCCGTGAGCACATCTACATGGAGGGCGGTTTCGAGCCCGGCAAGATCTACTACATTGTTTACGAGACGGATAGCGCGCCAATTGCTGGCACAGGACTGATCGCCTTACGGGACGTAGCGCCTTTCCTTAGAGCACCGTCGGATATTAATCCCACCCCCGGCGAGTTCAGAACCGTGTACGCATGGGGTGTGTCACAGACAGGCCGATTTTTACGCCACTTCATGCACCTTGGGCTGAATGTTACCGAACAGGGTGAACTCGCCTATGAAGGTATCCTCCCGCACGTGGCCGGTGCTCGCCGTGGGGCTTTCAACCATCGTTTCGCACAGCCGTCTAACCAATCGACTCCGATTTGGGGCCACGTCTTCCCATTCACTGATGAGCCTACAAGCGACACATTGACTGAGGAGTCCGGTGGGTTGCTGGACGCGCTTCGTGCTGCAAATGCCGTGCCGAAGATCATTTACACAAACAGCTCGGCCGAGTACTGGCGCGGTGATGGTGTGCTTGGCCATGTCGATACCTCCGCCAATTGGGACATCCAGGAAGCTCCGGAAAGTCGGAGCTACCTGTTTGCGAGCACACAGCACGGTCCGGGCTATATCGGACAGTCCCGATTCGCCCCCGACGGTTCAGGCGTGCGCCACGAATTGAATGTGACTGACTACTCTCCACTACTCAGAGCATCACTGGTGAATTTGGACTGCTGGGTAACAGAGGGGATTGAGCCTCCGCCAAGTGTGCATCCACGTCTTGCTGATGGCACCGCAGCTGAGAAGTCGTCCGTGCTTGAGACCTTTAGGGATATCCCAGATGTCGTGGTCCCGGATGTTGAGCGGTTGTTCTACCTCCGAACAGTGGACCTTGGTCCTCGTAGCGCCGAAGGAATTGGAGAATATCCGGCAAAAGAGGGTGATTACTACCCATCACACGTCTCGGCCGTGGACGCGGATGGAAACGAGATCGGCGGTATCCGGCTGCCAGATATCGAGGTCCCGGTCGGCACGCACACGGGTTGGAATCCGAGAGCAGTAGAGACCGGTTCTCCGGAACAGATGGTGCCCATGACCGGCACCACAGCTTTCTTTTCGGTGACGCGTTCTGAAAGAGAACTCAACGGTGATCCGCGTCCGTCTATCGAGGAACGCTACGAGAACAGGGACGATTACTTGGCCCGAGTTCGCGCCGTCGCCGATCAGTTAGCGAAAAACAGATATGCGCTCGAGGAAGATATCGATCTTATGGTCTCAAACGCGGTCGAGCGGTATGACGAGGCCGTTGGGATCAGTGTAGAGCCGATACAGGCGGACGATTAGGGTCGGAGACTCCCATAGGTTCACCCCCAGTAAAGAGTGGTACCTTCCGTAATCCTTCTTCGGAAGCCCCACTTCTCCGATAAGGAAATCAATCGGTTTATCGACAAGAAGCGATCATGGGCCAAATCGCGTAACGGTTGAAGCGGTTGGAAGGATGCACCATCATTACGGCCATTGGCTATTGGTGCCCGGTGGACCGTGGGTCAGGTTTTCTTACGTGATGCACATCCATGGCGCAATTCAGCCTGTGGTCCCAGCGCGGTTTACGCCAACCAGCGGGCCGCTTCTTTGGCATGGTAAGTGATGATTATGCCCGCTCCGGCCCGTTTGATTGAACCGAGTATCTCCATGGCCACGCGTTGACCGTCCAGCCACTCATTTCCGGCGGCGGCCTTCACCATCGCGTACTCTCCGCTCACGTTGTATGCGGCTACTGGGAGATCAGTGATGCGCCGCGTTTCCCGGATCACGTCCAGGTACGCGAGAGCAGGTTTCACCATGACGATGTCTGCGCCTTGATCGATGTCAGACTGGACTTCCAGCATCGCCTCACGAGCGTTGCCAGGATCCATCTGGTAGCTCCGTCGATCGCCAAACTCCGGGGCGGAGTCGGCCGCAACACGGAACGGACCGAACAGGGCGGAAGAGTACTTTGCGGCGTACGCCATGATGGGCATATTGAGGAAACCGGCGCTGTCGAGGCCACTACGGAGAGCTGCAATCTGACCGTCCATCATTGAGGACGGGGCCACAAGGTCTGCACCTGCGTGTGCGTGTGAGACTGCCTCTTTTGCCAACAGTTCAAGTGTCGCGTCGTTATCTACCGTGCCGTCTTCCATCACGATGCCGCAGTGGCCGTGGTCCGTGTATTCACACAGGCACACGTCCGTTATCACGAGCAGGTCAGGGTGGGTCCGCTTAGCTTCCCTAATGGCCTGCTGGATGATTCCGTTTTCGGCGTAAGCGTCCGTGCCAACGGCGTCCTTCTCAGCCGGAAGTCCGAAAAGAAGCACTCCCGGGATTCCGAGCGCCTCAATCTCATCCAGTTCTTCGGAGAGACGGTCCACCGACAGGTGGTAGCAGCCGGGCATCGGCGGAATTTCGACTTTGATGTTCTTGCCCGCGGTTATAAAAAGGGGGTAGATGAAATCGTCTACGCTTACCTTCGTTTCGCCGACCAGTCTTCGAAGGCCGGGCGATGTACGTAGTCGGCGGTACCGGGTGAAGGGCGGTAGCCCGTTATCAGGCATCGGGTTCTCCGTTTTTGAAATGCTCAACAATGGCAGTGACCAGAGATTTCATGGTCCTCTCCGAGGCCACGATGTCCACTCTAAGCCCTCGCTCCCGTGCGCGCTCTGCTGTGATGGGCCCCATTGCCGCGGTCACTGTCTTATTGATTAGATCGGCCCCACCCACCAGGTCAAAAAGGTTGTCCACACCGGAGGAACTGGTGAATGTCGTTATATCGATTCCTGGGTATTCAAATATAGCCGTTAGTTGATTGCCAGAATTATCCGGTTTATGAGTCTCATACCCCACGACGTGATCCACGGTTGCGCCAAGAGCCCGCAGGCCGTCCGGCAGTACGTCTCGTCCGATGTCTGAACCGATCACGAGCACGCGTTTACCATCCATGCCTAGAGATTTCATGTCACGCAGGACGGCGTCTGAAACGTACTCCTTTGGGACAAGGTCGGGAGTCACCCCGAGTTCTTCTCTTACAGCCACGCCCGTAGCCGGTCCTACTGCAGCGACTTTAACGTTTGCGAAGCTACGACCGTCCATTTCCAGTGCGTCCATACGAGCGCGCAGTCCCCGCGCCCCATTGCTACTTGAGATGGTCACCCAGTCGTAGCCGCCCAGATTTTTCAAGGCTCCGTCTAACGAGGTGGGATCTATTACCGGGACGATGCTGATGGCGGGGAACTCCACGCAATCAGCCCCCGCACTTTCCAACTCGGTGCGGAGTCTTGAGGCCTGGGATCGAGTGCGTGTGACGAGGACCCGTTTACCGAAGAGAGGTTTGTTGTCGAACCATGCGATGCCATCACGTAATCCGACGACATCGCCGACTATTACTGCCACGGGTGATCCAAGTCCGGCGGCTTTGCCGATCTCAGCGATATTTTCCAACCTGCCGGTAACCGTTTGTTGTTTTGGGGTCGTTCCCCATTGGACAAGAGCGGCCGGTCGGTCCGGCGATGTACCCCGTGAGATCAACTCACGGGTGATGGCAGGGAGCGCCCTCCAGCCCATTAGGAACACAAGCGTTCCTGGGAGGGCGGCAAGTGCGTCCCAGTTGAGTTGTGAGTCTGGCTTGGCTGGGTCTTCGCTGCCGGTGACAACGGTGAACGAGGTCGACACGCCCCGATGTGTGATGGGGATGCCTGCGTAGGCCGCCGCCGCTATAGAAGATGTCACGCCGGGTACTACCTCGAACGGCAACCCCTGTTTGGACAACGCCAGGGCTTCTTCACCACCCCGTCCGAATACGAAAGGGTCGCCGCCTTTTAGACGGCACACGGTTTTCCCTTGCGATGACAGTTTGACCAGCAATACATTGATCTCGTCCTGCGTCATACGTACATCGCCGGGGCCTTTACCCGCGTCGAACATCTCTGCATCTGGGCGCGCTTGGGCGAGCAGTCCTGCGTATGACAACCTGTCGTATACGACAGCATCTGCCGTCCTGAGACGGTTCATGGCCTTCACGGTGATAAGGCCAGGGTCACCGGGCCCTGCGCCGACAAGCGAGACGAATCCGGGAGCGGTCTGGCTGTCGGAACCCTCAGGCATGGATCAACTCCAGAGCACCATTTTTGATCATGTCTTCGGCCAGTGCGGTTCCTAGATCGGACGCATCGCCGATATCACCCGAACTCGTCTTTGTCATCGATCGATCACCATCAATGGATGCTGCAAATCCGCGGATTGTCATGCTGTCCCCGTCCAGCGTGGCGAAAGCTGAGGCGGCCGTGGCACAACCGGCTCCGAGTCGGGCAAGGTAGGCCCTCTCGGCGGTTGATACTGCTCGAGTGGTGGCGTGATCGATGGATGATATGAGTTCGGTCAGTATTGTATTGGAGGCCATGGTCTCTACAGCGAGCGTTCCCTGCCCCGAAGCTGGTATGAAATCGTCCGGGTCCAGCGCTTCTGAGACCTCATCCAGTCGGCCCATCCTGTCGAGTCCGGCGGCGGCGAGTATGGCGCCGTCGTATCCGGTCTTGTCGCCTCCGAGTGCCTTGGTCATGCGGGTATCAACGTTGCCGCGAATTCGGATGATTTCCAGATCACCCCTTGCAGCACGGAGTTGTGCGACACGCCGTGGGCTGCTGGTTCCGATGCGCGCGCCGGACGGCAGGTTCGCGACGCCGCCTTTGAAACGACTGACAAGTACATCTCGCGGATCGCCACGTTCTGGCAAGGCCGCGAGCGTGAATCTTTCCGGCAACTTGGACGGCATATCTTTCAGACTGTGGATTGCGATGTCAGCCCTGCCGTCCTCAAGCGCCGCCTCCAGTTCCTTCACGAAGATGGAAACGCCAATGGTCTCTAGAGCCGAGCGTTTGTCGCGGTCGCCCGCGGTGCTGATCCTTACGATCTCGAACTCGATATTTGGATGTGCCTCGCGGAGCATAGACACAACGAGCCCGGTCTGTATGACCGCAAGTTCGCTTGCGCGTGTCCCGACCCGGACGAGGGGCGGTTTAGTACCGGTCATTTGATGTGTCCGCCGTGGGTTTCAGGGAGAGTGAGATAGTCAGGGTTCTGTACTCAACCCCAATGTTTATTTTGCAGCTCGCTCTTCGAGTGCAGAGACCAGCATAGCCCTTGCGCCATCTTTGTCCCCGGACTCGAACTGCTCAAGCATCTGGTTTGTAATGGATTCTGCCCAGTCGTCCGGACTTATTGGAAGTTTGCGGCCACGTACTTCTACCCGTACATCGGCGAACATCGGACCCATGTCAGCCCAACGCAGGCACTGGCAGTAGTCCATGTCTGTCATGCGCTCCCGAAGCCGGCGCGCGAGAGCTGGGCTGGTTCCGGCTGTTGAGACGGCGACAGTCACGTCCTGACGGTGAATGATCGCCGGGGCGATGAAGTTGCACAGGGGGGTGACGTCCATAACGTTACAGAGAACATTTCGCTTTCGAGATTCTGTCTCGATCGCTTTATTTATCTCTTCGGAAGAGGTGTCCGCAACGATGACAATCCAGGCTCCAGCGATGTCTCCCGCCTCGTATTTGCGGTGCTGCCAGGAAATTTTACCCTCTGAAGCGAGTTCAATGAGGCCCGGAAGGGTGTCATTATCCGGGCTGAATAGGGTCACTTCACCCCCGCAATCGAGGAGGTATCTGACCTTGCGTTCGCCTTCGTGGTCGCCGCCAAAGACAAGACATTTGCGGTCACGGATATCTACAAAAATGGGGTAATACGCGGGCATAGAGATCTCCTCTGGGTGATGACGCGAAATCATCAATAAGTAGCTGCAACCGTCGCGGCCCGTCAGCCGGATATCGGGTTGGACGCAACGTTTCTCGACGAAATGTCAGATTTTGTGGCCTACTCGTCCACGAAGTAACGGACACGGGTCTTTTTGTACTCTCGACTTGAGTACAGCAGTTGATAGTCGGTTATTCCCGTAGTGTCTGAGATCTCCTTCGCCAGTTCCTCGCATCCCTCTTGGGAGGTTGCATGAAGCATGGTGAAGTGTGAGTACTTCCAGTCAGGGAAACGTGGTCGCTCGTAACAATGGGTCACGGATCGTGACTGCGCCATCAGATTGCCAACTTCTTCCGAACGGGCTTCAGGAACGTTCCATACGCCCATAGCGTTTGCGGCAAAGCCAGCTCTCCGGTGGTGCAAGACCGCAGAAAATCTGCGCATTAACTTGCGGCCCACCATGTCATCGACATGCGCGAACAACGCGTCGATGTCTATCCCGAGGTCGTCCGACATATCCTTGAACGGTTCGGGGATGATTTGCAGGTCTTCCTGCATCGCCCGGACGAACGCGATGTCGAAATCGGTCAAGGCCTGTGCCTTATTCCAGTCCGCGTCCATCATCGGAGTGTTTGCCTTCGAGTCTACGGGCTCGTCCGGCTTGAAATAAGTGGAGGCGTCGGATTCCTGTTTCACCATGTCAAAGTTGACGCCGATCTTGAAGAATTTGATTGTCGGCATCTTGCGGGTAGCCTCTGCTCCGGTCTCCTTGACCATTTTGGCCAGGGTCTCGTCCATATCTTCAAACGGAGAGACTGCGAGCGTGAACCAGAGGTTGAAGTGTCCGTTGCGGGCGTAGTTGTGGCTGACACCTGGGTGGCGGTTGATGATCTGTGCAGCGTCATCCAGAGACTTCTCGGGAATACGCATGGCGACGAGCGTGGTTGTGTACCCGAGCCGACGTGTGTCGAAGATTGCTCCGATTTGTCGAACGATGTTCTTACGCTTCAGCTCGATTATCCGCTCCATCACCTCGTCTTCGGTGATGCCGAGGCCTTCTGCAATTTTGAGGAAGGGACGTTCTACCAGCGGGAAATCAGACTGGACGATGTTACAGATCTCTCGGTCAACAGTCTCTATGGTGCTCGTGGTCATTGAGTCTCCCGTACCCGGTGCGATCTAATTCGGATGTCCTGGACAGCGGTACAGATTACCCGGTCTGGTAGAGGCAGTTCTGGGGCTGTCGTCGCAGATGAAATCATTTTACCGCCAGATACGTGAAAAACGGCCAGTAATTTCCGCGTCTACGTTAATTCGAATCCCTGAATCTCTCGTGGTTCCTTGAACCCGCTTCGGTACGCGAGCCCTGGTTCGCTACTCGCCCATTATCTGGACGATCACCTCTCGGTTTTTCGGGAGGTCTAGTTCCACTAGGAAGACTCGCTGCCATTTTCCGAACGCCAAGTCGCCGTTTACGATAGGAATCATCTCGCTGGTGCCAAGGGTCAGGTGCTGGCAGTGCGCGTGACCGTTGGGACATTCGTCTTCATTCATGTGCACGGTGCGGATAGCAAAATCGTTGTGCGCGTAGTAGGAGTCCTTGGGCGCGACCGCATGCAGGAAGTGTTCCATATCTTTGATCAAAAGTGGCTCATTTTCGTTTATTTTGATCGCTGCAGTTGTGTGGCGCGAGAAGACGACTGCAATTCCGAATTCGACTTCGGACTCCCCCACGACATCGGCAACTAGATCCGTGATGTCGATGAACTCTGGTGCTCGAGTCGATCTCACGTTGAGGCACTTTGTGAACGCCCTCAATACGTGACCTCTCCATCCTGATGGTATTTAAAAAATTACGCGACAGAAATCGATCGGTAATCCTGTCCAATGACATAGCCACGTCTAATCTAGCCGATTCCATGAGCGGCGTCAGCGTCATTTCGAATTTGAAATGGAATCCGTCATGGGTTTTTGCCGACATTGAAAATGTCACTGTTGGTCAGAACGGTCATAAGTGTTGCCACTGCGTTACGTGCACTGCGCACAGCCCGCATGTAGCGCCACATTTTCCTGGGATGCCTAACGCCGTACTTGAAGATAGGTCCCAATCGCCCACCTGATGGTGTGTCAGGTAGTCTCGATGCGATTCCAGGCAGTGTCTCGTCCACTCCATAAACGATGGCTCGGACGCTCAAACACGGCACCCCCGCCCGGCCCGCAGCCGCGGCCACCCAGTAGCTCTCCCGGTCGACAGCCGAGATACCGTACGTTTCTCCAAGCCATTCTGAGAGGCCAGACGTTCGCACCAATGAATTCACGGTGAGAGTTGGGGAGGGCATGAAGTCGATTCCGTTTATTTCGACGGCTCCGCGCACAATATCGAGCATTTTAGCGTCCGCTAAAATTTCTTCATGGGTTACGTCTAGTTGCGATCCCCCGGATTGTAAGTCGGTCGGATTGAGGGATTCCGGGTCCCAATCAAAAGGGCTGCCTTCGATGTGGTTGAGCCGTGTTGCCAGCACGAGGTCCCCGATGTCTAGGTTGGGTGTGCAGGCCCCAGAGAAACCGAGTGACAGTATTGAATCGGGTCGCTCGGTCTCCAGCAACCAGGCCATTGCTTTTTCAGTCTGGGCGCGGCCGGCTCCGGTCAGGATCATGGAGACGCTGTGGTCCCGTCGTTGGTAAGCGAGCGCTCCTTCCGGTGCCCGGCGTTGTCTCCATACGCCCTCGCTACGCTGGCGCCAAGGGCGCCATGCACCACGGCTCAGCACGGTGGCAAGTTCCTCTCGCCTTGAGGCGACAAGGGCGAGCGACATCAGACTTCCCGCACTAACAGATATTCACCCAGTTCCAGAAATTCCCGAGTGGCATCGGAACTCAACTGAAGAGATGACAATCGCTTGCGCGCCCGGTTCCATCGTGTTTCCGCCTGTGCCTGGCACCAGCGCTGTGTGCCCAGTCCGTCCATTACATCCAGCACGCGTTCGACATCAATGGGAGTGATCTCATCTTTGGCGTATATCCGTTGCAGTTCTTGTTGTTCCGCGCCGCGCGCCTGTTCCAGGACGTGGACAACAGGCAGGGAGTTTTTCTTACGGGTGATGTCTGCGCCGATAGGTTTGCCAAGCGCAGGTCCGCCCCATATCCCAAGCACGTCGTCCCGTATCTGGAAGATGCGCCCGATGTCATCCCCGACGGCCCGTAAACCTTCCACGACCTCGCTAGAACCTCGGGCTCCGACGAGGGCTCCAAGTTCCACAGCTCCCTCAATCAGTGCGCCGGTTTTGCGCTCGATCATCATCAGGTACTCATCTACGGTGACGTCTGTGCGGCCCTCGTACGCGATATCCAAGTACTGCCCCTCCATCATCGAGAGGTAGCGTTCTGTGAGTATGTGGCCTGCCTTGATCGCCGTGCTAACACCTGCATCACGGAGTCGCTGGGTGGCCATGTCGCTTATAGCGAGAAGGTTGTTGCCTGCTACCAGCGCAGTCGGCTCACCCCAGACTACCCAAAGCGTCGGCCGGTGGTGGCGGGTGCGATCGCCGTCCTCTATGTCGTCATGGATGAGCGAGAAGTTGTGGACAAACTCGATCGCCACTGCCGCAGGCAACGCGTCCGCGGGATCGCCCCCGACGGCCTCGCAGGCGAGCAGACATAAGGTCGGCCTAAGACGCTTACCTTCTGGGCTATCCGTAAGAGCCCCGTCGACGTCGGCCCAACCCATGTAGTACCTGAGTGAGTCGTAAATCGGGAGGGTTCGGTCATCCAATTCGGCACGCAACGCTGCCCCTACAACCGCCTGGTGCCGAGTGAATACAGGTGGCAGTTCTTTCACGAATGAGTTGCCACCTGTCAACTGGGGGGGTGAAGAATCAGGCATGTTGGGCGAAGGAATAGTTTTCGATCCTATGTTTCGTAAATACGGGTGTCAACGCGCCTTGGAATTGACCGGGAGGTATTAAACATCCCTTTTGACGATAGAGACATCAAAAACAAGTCCTGGGTCATGAACTCGGCACCGTTATCCCGAGCGTAGCCGAAGGCACTTCAATTACGGCATGTCTCGCGATCAAGAAACAATTCCCCGAATACACTAACCCTCTCCCACCGGAAGAGAAAAATATCTGCCACACCAACCCATAAAAGGCCCGTGGAACAATTCCGGAGACCTTCTAGTTCAAGAGTGCTTGTTGGTTCGGGCTACCTTGGCCGCTATCTCTCGAGCTTTGGTGGTCTCTGACTTCATCAGGGTGATCGTAAGTACGCGGTTTGTATCGGCGGATGTCATCTTGTCCTCGTCCGCCGCGTTGTGAAGTTGGACCGCTCGTGTGAACGACCGCGCGCGATGTGACGACATCAGTTGGTCCTGTTTTGCCGCCGACTTGCGTGTCTTCGCCTGGACGATTAAGGCGTTGTAGTCGATGGACGAACTTATCGCCCTTGGCCATGATGTCGATCCGATTTTGCCCTCCTCTGGTCTTGTCGCCGTTTCGCGCGTCGGGAGGGGCAGGGTCTAGGCCGGAGGCCAGCATAAGAAGAATACGCAGCGGCTGTTGAAGTTGTTGTGCCTGTGTGACTCTGCGAACGGACCAAGTCTGGAGTGTCATTTGAAACCATCGACTTTTTCTTGTGCCAGCCTCTCACAGGAATGGAATACATAACTATGAGTGGATATCTATCAAGGAAGTAGTACAGAAGCAGTTAACTTAATTGACTGATAGTACTGACGCAGCTATCATTTGAGTAAGGTTTAACATGCCACAGGATTACTACATAGAACTAGGCGTTCCACGAAATGCCGCCGATAAAGAGGTCAAGACCGCTTACAGGCGCCTGGCGCGTCGTTATCACCCAGACGTGAACACGAGCGATCCGGACGCTGAAGCCCGTTTCAAAAGGGTCAACGAGGCGTATCAGGTCCTCTCAGACCCGAAAACTCGTCGCGATTACGACCAGTACGGGGATAACTGGAAGCACGCGGAGCAGATGCGTGCCAGCGATGGCCGAGGGGCCGGATTCCGAAGGTCGCGTGGGCCCCACCGTGGGTCCGGTGGCATCGGTCTAGACGACCTGTTTGGTGATTTCGGGCTGGGTAATGCATTCGGGCGTTCGCAGCGGCAGTCCTTGCAGACCAACGTTCAAATCACTCTCGAAGAAGCGTTTGCCGGAGCAAAGCGGAACATCACGATCCAGGGTGCCTCTCTCTGCAAGGAGTGCACAGGCACAGGTATCGACGGAACGGTGCTCTGTTCGTACTGCGGCGGTTCCGGGACAAGTCAGATGCCACGAACCCTTGAGGTCACGCTGCCAAAGGGCACCGACTCAGGCGATCGTATTCGCGTGCGACCGGACGATCGGACGGAGTTGAACATAGAAGTTGATGTTCGGCGTCATCGTGTATTCACACGAAACGACGATGATCTTGTTACGGAAGTAGCGGTGTCTTATCTGGACGCATTGCTTGGCGGTGAGGTGGAGATCCCTACCATGACCGGAAAGGTGGCTCTCAAGGTCCCTGCAGGGACAACTCAAGGGCGGAATTTCCGGATGAAAGGCAAAGGTATGCCGAGGCATGGGCGGGGCGCCACAGGGCACGGTGATCTGGTCGCAAGGATAATGATTTCGGTGCCCAAGGAGTCGTCGGACGAAGAGAAGGTGTTACTAGAACAGTTACGGACTTTGCGGATGAACGAGTTAGAGATCGTTCAGGACGACGTAATTGACCCGGGACCCGAAACCGAATCTGGGACCAGTGAAAGTGGCGAAGCCGCAGCAGGTGATGCATGAACTTCACCGAATTTGAACCTGTCTTCACCATATCTATCGTGGCGGCGCACGTTCACCTGCATCCGCAAACAATTCGGACATATGAACGTGCCGGCTTGATAGAGCCGCATCGAACGGACAGCAACATTCGGCTTTATTCCGGGCAAGACATAGTCCGGTTGATCCAGATCAAGACATGGATCGATGATCTAGGTCTCAACCTTGCTGGTGTCGAGATCATGACAAAGCTTTCAGATCGAGTGACCGAACTGGAAGACAGGGTCAATCAACTGACTATGGAACTGGTGCGCCGTAGAGCCGCTGCGGACCAACGTTCGCTCCCAGACCCAGACCAAGACCCAGAGCGGGACTACCCCGGAACGGACGACCGAACCGCCATGGTGTGAGCCGCCGGATCGGGCTTCGCAGGCGAGAGAAAAAGAGGTTCCTCAGTAATGGTTTTCAAAGAATCTGACTTCACCGAACAGGCACGAGAGGCAATCGCCTCGTCGCAAAACTTGCTGCGTGAGTATCGTCACTCGCAGTGGGATGTTGAGCACGTACTCCTCGCGTTACTCCAATTGGCGCACGGTATCCCGGCCCGGATCTTGTCCCAGGCACACGTCGACCCTGATCTGCTGGCGGATCGCGTCGAGACAGCGCTGCGGCAGAGCCCCCGGCTGGGTGTGGTGGCGCAAACCATATACGCTACGCCGAGGCTTCAGCAGGTCCTAGACAACGCGCGAGCAGAGGCCGAGCGCCTGCGGGACAAGTTCATTAGCGCCGAGCACCTCCTGCTCGCCGTTGCTGACGAGACATCCGGAGATAGCGCGCGCATCTTTGAAGAGGTCAACCTGACCAAGGAGAAAATCTACCAGGCCCTTGTCGAGATTCGTGGGCGCAACCGGGTCACGTCAGAAACCGCTGAGCAGCGTTATCAGGCGCTGGAGCAATACGGGACCGACCTCACAGAACTGGCGCGTGATGGACGACTCGACCCCGTGGTCGGTAGAGAGCTCGAAATCCGCCGGGTCATGCAGACCCTGACGCGTCGCACAAAGAACAACCCAGTCCTAATCGGAGACGCCGGTGTTGGCAAGACCGCCATCGCCGAGGGCCTCGCCAATCTGATTGTTAGCGGGGATGTTCCTGAGTCACTAAAAAACCGACGCCTGATAGCTCTGGATATGGGTTCTCTGATAGCCGGCTCCAAGTTCCGAGGGGAGTTTGAGGAACGCCTCAAGGCTGTAATGGACGAAGTCCGGCAGTCCGAGGGGGAGGCAATACTGTTTATTGACGAGATTCACATGGTCGTAGGAGCAGGTGGCGCCGACGGTGCTATAGACGCCTCGAACCTCATGAAACCAGCGCTCGCGCGCGGAGAGCTTCAAACCATAGGCGCGACGACACCAGACGAGTACCGGAAGTACATAGAGTCCGACAAAGCATTAGAACGTCGATTCTCGCCCGTGCTCGTGGAAGAGCCGGTGACTGACGTGGCTATCGAGATGCTGAAGTCACTCCGGCCCCGGTACGAGGAGCATCACCACGTACGTATTACGGACGAGGCGTTGACATCCTCAGTTCAACTGGCGCGCCGGTATGTGTCTGATCGATTTCTGCCGGACAAAGCTGTCGACCTTATCGACGAGGCGTCTGCCAAGTTGCGAATCGAATCGGATCGGATGCCAGGCGATCTGCGTGATGAGGAAGACGTGGTTCGGAGCCTACGTGAGGAGGAAATTGCCGCATCTGAACGGCGGGACTACCAGGCAGCGGATGCCAAAAAGGCCGAACGATCTGTACTTCAGGAGAGCCATGAAACACGGGTCAAGGAGTGGCAGAAGGATCACCCGCACGACATGGTGGTTACCGCGGAATTAATAGCGGCGCTAATCGCAGAACGGACCGGTATCCATGTCGAGAGACTCGTCGAAGGCGAGGCAGACCGGCTGTTACACATGGAGGATCGTATACACGAAAGAGTGATTGGTCAGGAGGCTGCGATCGCGGCGTTAGCGGACGCCATTCGTCGTGCTCGTTCGGGCCTGGCAGACCCCAAACGACCAATTGGTAGCTTCATATTCCTTGGCCCCACAGGTGTGGGGAAGACGGAACTGGCGCGGGCGCTCGCGGAGTTCATGTTTGATGATGAGGACAACATGGTCCGGATCGACATGTCCGAGTATCAGGAGAAGCACACCGTCTCCCGTCTAATCGGCGCGCCTCCCGGCTATGTCGGATACGGCGAGGGTGGACAGCTCACCGAAGCTGTCCGGCGCAGGCCCTTCAGGGTGGTACTGTTCGACGAAATCGAGAAGGCACACCCGGACGTGTTTAATTCATTGCTCCAGGTTCTGGAGGACGGTCGGCTTACGGACGGAAATGGCCGGACGGTCGATTTCCGAAACACTGTGATCATAATGACCAGTAACCTCGGGACTGGAGTTGTGGCGCGGGACGCAATCGGCTTCGCGACGCGACCGGAAACAGTTCCCGAACAGGAGCGACTGCGATCAGACATCGAAGAGGCTTTGAAGCGTGCGTTCCGGCCAGAATTCCTCAACCGGATCGACGATATTATCGTCTTCGACCCTTTGACAGAGGGACAACTGGGCGATGTCGTGCGGTTGATCGCGAGGGACGTCAACGATCGGCTCGGTGAGATGGGCGTGACGATGGAACTGGAAGATAGCGCGCTGGGATGGTTGGCGAGCGAAGGGGCAGACCCCGAGTATGGCGCACGGCCTCTGCGCAGAGCAATTCAGCGTTTCGTCGAGAACCCGATGTCCAAGAGAATCCTGGGTGGCGAGTTCAAAGAGGGCGATCACGTGAAGGTGGTTCTGGGCGAACAGGGTCTTGAGTTCAAGGCTGTCGACCGATCGAATTCTGACGATGAAATCGCTGACGGATCTGAATTAAATCAAGAAGAGGGCTTAACGAAGGAGCCTGAGGCGGCGACGGCTGGCGATTAGCTACGTGCGGTAATAGTTCAGTCTTCAAGAGAGGCTGGCGTTCTTCGGGATGCTGGCCTCTCTTTGGTTGAGCGAAATATGTATTGGACGATGTTCTAATCTGGACCCGTTAATTTGCAAACATTTATTGAAGTCGATTGGTATCGACCTGAGCGTGGATAGTCATTTGTCACTACGCTGTTTCAGGTCATGTATCGGTATTCTTCAAAATGGACGGTAAAACCGTTTAAGGGCTTCAAGTTAATGAGTTGGATAATTAATGTCCCCTGAAGGCTTGCCCAACAGTCCCCAAGCTGACGCGGGTGTGGTTCTTCTGGCCGCTGGCGGTAGTGCGCGTATGGGTGGCGACAAGATGCTGTTGGAGCTGCGCGGCAGGCCGGTCCTTCAGTACTCACTTGAAACATTCCAACGCTCGAATCGGGTGAGTGCGATCGTAATCGTCACCTCTGACGCAAACCGAAATGCAATCAACGATCTGGTTGCGAACGCCGATTACGATAAGGTTTCGGCCGTGGTGGCTGGTGGGGCCAGACGTCAGGATTCGACAGCCAATGGCGTTGATCAATTGATGAGTCAACACGGATCTGGCATAAAATTTATTCTCGTACACGATGGAGCCAGACCGTTCGTCGACGAAGCGATGATCGAGAGAGGCTTGATGGCTGCAGCACAGCATGGCGCGGCCGTACCGGCGCTGCCCGTTTCTGACACGATCAAGAGCGTTAAGGGCGATGGGACGGTGGAGCAGACGCTCGATCGCTCGCGTCTACGAGCCATACAGACACCACAGGTATTCCAGGTGGATGTGTTCGCTCCGGCTCTTCGTCCTACACAGGAAGTCACGGATGATGCTAGTTTTGTCGAACTGGTAGGCGGATCAGTTGGCCTGTTTGACGGGAACTCGGGCAACATCAAGCTGACCACGCCGGACGATATCGAGCGGGCGGAAGTCATCCTCGCCAGGCGAAACCCCGGAGAGTCAGGCGCCATGAACAGGTGGGGCACCGGATTCGACGGCCATGCGCTTGTCTCAGGTGGACCACTGCGTCTTGGTGGTGTGAATATTGAGCATCATCGTCACCTCGAGGGCCATTCGGACGGAGACGTACTTCTGCACGCGATTGCGTCCGCCGTGCTTGGCGCCGTCGGTCTAGGCGACCTTGGATCTAACTTCCCCTCGGACGATCCTGCGTTCGCCGGTATCGATAGCCGGGAACTTCTGGAACGGGTGGTATCTATGGCGGCCAACGCAGGATGGGAGGTGTCGTATCTCGATGCTACAATCATCGCCCAGCAGCCAAAGCTGTCTCCATACGTAAACCGCATAAATAATTCGATCGCAGATATGCTCTCGATACCAGTCGATTCCATCAACATTAAGGTCACATCGACAGACCATGTAGGGGCAATTGGAACAGGCGAGGGAATGGCCGCTCAGGCGGTCGCTACGCTCTCATTAAAATAGATTTTCTGAGCACTAGATAATGCTCGACCGATCCGGATGAGCGACCAATAATTTTATGAAGCTATACAGCACATTGACGCGCGACAAGCGTGACTTTCAACCCGCGGGCGATGCCGTAACCATGTACGTCTGCGGGATAACCGCCTCCAACTCGTCTCACGTCGGCCATGCGCTAAGCTCGGTCGTATTTGACGTTTTGCACCGCTATCTTGAGTTCCGGGGCTACGAGGTGCGCCGGGTCCAGAACTTCACAGATGTGGATGACAAGATCATCACGAAAGCCAACGCCGAGGGCCTGACATCTGACGAAGTTTCAGAAAAGTACATTCAAGAGTTCTTTACTGACATGGACGAACTGAATGTCCGCAGGGCGACCGTACATCCTCGGGCGACGCAAGAAATCGCGGGCATCCTGAAGATGATCGAAGGGTTGATCGACGCAGGGAATGCTTACCCGGCGACCGACAAAAGTGGCAGCGTCTATTTCAGGGTTAATAGCGACCCTGAGTACGGCAAGCTTAGTGGCCGGACTGTCGAAGAACTGTTGGAAGGGGTTCGCGTCGATGTAGAGCTTGGCAAAGAATCTCCAGCCGACTTTGCTCTCTGGAAGGCGTCAAAGAGCGGTGAACCGGCATGGGACAGCCCATGGGGGCAGGGTCGCCCAGGATGGCATATCGAATGCAGCGCTATGGCGCTCGAATATCTCGGAGAAACGATCGATATCCATGGCGGTGGACTCGATTTGGTGTTCCCACACCACGAGAATGAATTAACCCAGAGCGAGTCGTATACCGGGCAGAAACCGTTCGCAAGGTTCTGGCTGCATAACGGGTTGCTTAGGCTTGATGGCGCAAAGATGAGTAAGTCACTTGGAAATCTCGTGACGGTGCGCGATGCGTTGGACAGTAACAGTGCTGATGCCATTCGCATGTACATCTTGACGTCCCACTATCGTAGTCCGCTTCTTTACGACGAAGACAATATTCAAACGCAGGAGCGCGCCGCACGCAGGCTCAGACAGGCAATAACGGCAGGATCCAGTTCGGATAGCGGTGAGTCTGTGGATCCGACGCCGTTCAGGAAACGGTATATCGAAGCGATGGAAGACGATCTGAACACCCCTCAGGCGTTGGCCGCCGTATTCGATCTCGCACACGAGATCAACAGGGGCCGCGACGCCGGCCATAATCTCGCAGACGCACAAGCTGAGATGCGATCTCTTTCGTCGGTGCTGGGCCTCACACTGGCTGAGCCGAGGGCTTCCGAGGACGGGTTATCGGACGAGGAGATAAAGGCCCGCCTCGCGAGTCGATCGGAGGCTCGCACGAACCGAGATTTTGCGGCCGCCGATGCGATACGCGATGAGTTAGTTGAGGCTGGTGTCCTGATAGAGGACGGTCCCGACGGAACAACGTGGACTCGCATTTAAGCGGTTTCGATCCAAGCTTTAAAATACAGTCATTCACGGACGGTCGGGATTGAGGGAATGCGTTTGGGCTCTATCCCGTACGGAGAAGGTTGCCCACGAATAATTCTCACGGCTCAAAAACGCGTTGACGAATTGTCTTTCTGCTTAAGACCACTCATTCTTTCGTCTAAGGTGCCAGATGTTGTGATCTTCCACTGTCCCGTTACCGACCTTTGATCTCCGGCTTTCTACGCTCGAGGAATGCGCGGCGGGATTCCTGGCCGTCTTCGCTGGCGAAGGCGGTACCGATCGTCTGAAGCTCGTATCGGACCTGTGCCTCGATGTCGATCTTTGTTGCCTCACGCACGACGCGTTTCGTCAGGCGGGCCGCGATTGGGGAGATCGTTGTGAGGGATTGGCAGTACTCTGCGAATCGGGCCTGGAACTGGTCGTCCGGAACGATCTCCCCGATCAGGCCGAGCGACAGCGCTTCATCTGAATCGACTCTCTTGTTCTCCAGCAAGAAACGCATCGCCTTCTCGTATCCGATGGCCTGTGGGAGAGTCCACGATAGGCCGCCGTCTGGAGAGCCACCAATTCGAGAATAACCGGGGAATAACCATGCGTTTTCGGCAGCGATACGTATGTCACACGCCATCGCCAGCGCTAACCCGGCGCCGGCCGCGACCCCGTTAAGTCCGGCGACCACGGGTTTGTCACATCGCTCGCGTATCGCAATGGGAATCTGGCCGACCCAACTCAGGTCATCGATCTGAGACTGAATTTCGGACATCGGCCCTTGGTCGGGCGCGTTCCCTGCCGGAGTGAGGTCCACGCCGGAGCAGAAACAATCGGCAATTCCGGTGATCGCTACCACCCACACATCATCATCCGACGTGGCCGCGTCGAACGCGCGAATGATGTCCCAAGCCAAAGTTTGCGATAGGGCGTTTTTCTTATGAGGACGGTTGAGCTGAATAGTCCGGACGTGACCGTCGTCGGTAATCTTGATCTCAGGGGATTCTGTCGTCATCCGACTCTCTTAATGTTATTGATGTGGGGAGGTTCGGCGCATTGTAGATGGGATTGCAGACGCGCACTTGGGTCCTACTAGAACCTCTGCACACGGTCTTAACTTAAGAATCGCGGCACGGATCGTATGTTCGAATGGGATTACTTAACCAGGCGGCTCCAATTGAGATCGCCGCAACAGGGCTATTAACCGCGGTTCGAAAATGTAGTGGCGTAGGCGACACGTCCCAGGCCCGATCCCAATGGCAATTGAACCGCTAAGACTGTGTCGATGGATGCTCTGGTACTTGAGCGACAGGCGTTATGGTGTTGCCCAGCCGGTAGATCATTCGGCTCGGCCCAGCTTACTCGTCAAATGCTGATAAGGATTTATGAGCGGATTCGGCCGGCGCGCTTCCCGAAGACGCGCCCATAATAAACAGACGCCCGGATCTAGTTGAACCGGGCTGTCAGTACCGCGATTACCGTAAACATTCCAGCAAGCACTATTGTGCCTCGGAACAGGAATCGTTCGATACCGCGTCTGGTCCGGAAGGAACTTTCTGCCTGTCCGAACAGCGTCGTGCCTGAACCACGAACCTGTAGGAGGATCACCACCACAAGGGTGACCGCGATGATGATTTCCAGGACGCTGAGAAGATTGCTATTCATCGGTACTCCGCTGTTCCTACGAGGCCGTGGCATCCCGCATAAGACATCGGGAAGCATGCACTACGCGCAGGGGTGTTAATCAACGTTAACGTGCGGCCTTCACTTCCTCAAGAGTTTTGGTTAACAGGTCCACGGCCACGCCGGCGTCTGCCCGCCCGCGAGTTGCCTTCATGACTTGGCCTACAAGGAACCGGACGGCGGTCTCTTTGCCTCCGATAAAGTCCTCTACGGCGTTCGGGTTGTTATCTATCGCTTCTTGCACGACCGGGAGAAGCTCGTCCGTTCGACTCACCTTTAAAAGTCCACGGTCTGCGACCACTGCATCCGGGGCGGCACCCGACGACCACATTTCCTCAAGAACTTCACGTGCCGCGGCGTTACTGATAGTTCGCGCTTGGAACAATGCGACGAGCGCAGCTAAATGTTCAGGTTTGATCTTCGTGTCGTTGATATCGGACGTACCTTCGGGTGCGTTCAGCAGCCGGGCTAATTCACCGTTAATCCAGTTAGCCGATTCTTTTGCGAATGCAGCGAGTTCATCACCTGTCATATCTTGGGAAATGACAACCGCCTCGAAATAGTCGGCCGTTGCTCGGGATGCCGTGAGCAGGGCCGCGTCGTACTCGTTGAGATCGTATTCGTCTTCAAATCGAGTCCTGCGGTCATCTGCGAACTCTGGCAGCGACGCGGTTATCTCCTCAACCCAGCCGCGATCAATCCTGAGCGGTGGGATGTCAGGCTCGGGGAAGTAACGGTAGTCATGCGCCTCTTCTTTACTGCGCTGGACAATGGTGACGCCTGCGATGTCGTCCCACCCGCGGGTTTCCATCTGAACTCGACCTCCGGATTCCCATACACCGGGCTGTCGCTGTATTTCGTACTCGATGGCCCGCACGACGGCGCGCACACGGTTCATGTTCTTGACTTCCACGCGCTCTCGAAGTTCGTCGGAACCGACCGGACGGACGCTCACGTTCGCGTCGACCCGGAAGCTGCCCTCTTCCATGTTGGCGGTGCCAACACCGAGGTATCGGATGATGTTCTGGAGTTTGAGGATGTACGCTTCGGCTTGCGCGGGTGTGTGGATATCTGGCTCCGAGACGACCTCCATCAGTGGGACTCCGGCGCGGTTGATGTCCATGAGCGTATGGGAGTGACCGGATTTTCCAGGTGCGTTATCGATGTGGGTGAGACGGGCTACGTCCTCTTCCATGTGAACGCGCGTAATACCGATGTGGGCGTCTGGCTCGCCTTCTGGCTGGACATCCATCCATCCATCGATGCATATCGGTTGGTCGAACTGGGAGATCTGGTATCCCTTCATAAGGTCCGGGTAGGGGTAATTCTTGCGGTCGAATTTCGTGATCTCGGCGATGCCACAGTTAAGGGCGAGGCCGATTTTAATGGCGGATTCCACGGCGGCGATGTTGACCACTGGAAGCACGCCCGGAAGGGCCATACACACCGGGCAAACACGTGTGTTCGGCTCGGCCGACTGGTAGTCCGCGCCGCAAGAACAGAACATCTTGCTCTTCGTTTGCAGCTGGACGTGGACCTCAAGTCCAATTACGGCCTCGTATTCCACTATCGGGTCAGCTCCTGACGCGTAAAAAATGTAGATTTGGTGGGAGGGATGCAGACGTGATCAAGTACGCCGAAATTGCGGGCTCGATTATACCTCAGCGTCGGTCTGATCCCCGAACGCATTCTGACTTTGGGGACGGAACATAGAATGTGTAATCGTGGTCTAGCCCAATTCGGGCGGTCCCGCATCACGGGAGATGAGTGGAACAAAGGCGCAGGTACAGGAATTTTCGATAAGGCATCTAAATCTCCGACTTTTCGCCGAGCATAAATTTTCGGGTTCCGATGGCCCCTGTCGAGATCACCATGCGGCCACCTATAATTATTTGACCTCTCATAGGTGGTGCGGGAGTAGGTACGCTCACTGTGACGATGATGTGATCAAACGGCGCTTGCCGTGACGATCCGGGTTGTTTACCAGCGTTTTCGTCTTCCACGCACACGTTCTTCTAGTTGATTTGCCTATCCTTCATCCCTTCCGCATGAAATCGTCGTAAAACATTGCGAATTACATGTGCGGTGCGGCGATGTTTTCCGGCGATTTTCGTTGACACCCATACGCTGGGTGATACCCTAATGTTGACCAAAAAGGTCAACATTGTAAATTAGATGATCTCTGTACGATTGAATTCAACGTAAGAGAATGGGCCTTCATTGACGGCCCGAGACCAGATAAACAGGCATTAAAACAACCGGAGGCGCGCCGCTTGGTAACCCCCAATTCCATATCCCGAGAGAGCGATCTCTCCGGTGGCGAGTACAAATGGGGCTTCGTTACCGAAGTCGAACAGGATTTCGCTCCCAAAGGGCTGAGCGAGGATATCGTTCGCCTCATCTCGGCCAAGAAAGACGAACCGGAGTGGTTGCTCGAATGGCGGTTGAAGGCGTATCACCACTGGGTGAAGATGGTGGAGGAGCAGGGCGAACCCGAGTGGGCGAAGATCCGATATCCGCAAATCGATTACAACGACATCTACTATTACGCAGCGCCGAAATCGTCGGCAGAAGCGCCCAAAAGCCTAGCCGATGTCGATCCAGAGATGCTCGCCACTTTTGACAAGCTTGGTATCCCGTTACAGGAGCGAGAGAAGCTTGCAGGGGTTGCGATCGACGCCGTTTTCGACAGCGTTTCAGTTGCGACCACGTACACCGAACAACTTGAGAAGCTGGGGATCATCTTCTGCTCCTTTAGCGAGGCTGTTAAAAATCACCCGGACCTCATCAAGAAGTATCTTGGATCTGTCGTTCCATACAGCGATAATTTCTTCGCGACTCTGAACTCGGCCGTCTTCAGCGACGGTTCGTTTGCGTACATCCCGCCGGGTGTGCGATGCCCGATAGAGTTGATGACCTACTTCCGCATGAACGCAGAGGGCACCGGTCAGTTTGAGCGGACTCTCATCGTCGCTGACAAGGGCGCGTATGTGAGTTACCTGGAGGGGTGCACTGCGCCGTTCCGGAAGACCAGCCAGTTGCACGCCGCTGTTGTTGAACTGGTGACGCTGGATGACGCCGAGATCAAGTACTCCACCATCCAGAACTGGTTCCCTGGAAGTAAGGAAGGCGAGGGTGGTGTATATAACTTCGTGACGAAGCGGGGGATTTGCCGCGGCGTCAACTCAAAAATCTCATGGACGCAGGTCGAGACCGGCTCTGCGATCACTTGGAAGTACCCGAGCGTAATTCTCCAGGGCGATAACTCGACCGGTGAGTTCTATTCGGTGGCGCTGGCGAATAATCACCAGCAGGCCGACACGGGCACCAAGATGATACACATCGGCAAAAACACTAAGAGCACTATCGTGGCCAAGGGGATCTCTGCGGGGCAGGGCGAGAACACCTACCGCGGGCAGGTCAAGATCATGCCCTCGGCAGAGAACGCCGTGAACCACACGCAGTGCGACTCGCTTCTGGTGGGCGACCAGTGCGGAGCTCACACGGTGCCGTACATTGAGGTCCGAAATCCCAGCGCTCGTCTGGAGCACGAGGCTTCGACATCCAAGGTGTCGGATGACCAACTTTTCTACCTGCGGTCGAGAGGTATCTCGGAAGAAGAGGCGCACCACATGATCATTACTGGGTGGTCCCGGGAAGTGATTAAGGAGTTGCCGTTCGAATTCGCCATGGAGGCCGGGCAACTGCTAAAGGTCTCGTTAGAAGGGGCCGTCGGATAGTCCGAACTTTCCTGGACGAGCTTACTGACCAGACGCGCACGTCACTCTCGATTCACTTACAACTTAACTTGACCCCAAACGCGGCAACGCCGTCACCAGAGGTAACCAATACAAAGCACGATGCTTCAAGTAACTGACCTACACGCGTCCGTAGTGGACTCTGATGAAGAAATACTGAAAGGCTTGTCCCTTAGGATCGGGCCGGGCGAAGTCCACGCCATCATGGGTCCAAATGGAAGCGGCAAAAGCACATTCGCAAACGTACTACTGGGACGACCCGACTACGTGGTCAACTCGGGGCGCGTCACTTTCGAGGACGAAGATATCCTTGAACTTTTCCCGGATCAGCGGGCGCTGCGTGGGATGTTTCTGGCGTTTCAATACCCGGCCGAAATTCCAGGAGTAAGACCCTGGCAGTTCCTCAAGGCAGCACTGGACGCTCGACGTGAGTATGCCGGGGAAAAGTCGCTCAGTGTTCGTGACTTCTCAAAGTTGTTCGACGATAAAGTCAAAGCGGTAGGGATCGACCCTGATCTGGTGAAGCGTTCTCTTAACGAGGGCTTCTCTGGTGGGGAGAAGAAGCGCAATGAGATGCTTCAACTTGAGATGCTTGAGCCGCGACTGGCGATTCTGGACGAAACGGACTCAGGGTTGGATGTAGATGCACTCCGGATCGTTGCGGAGGGCGTTAACAGTCTGCGCAGTCCGGATCGCTCTTTCCTGATTGTCACCCATTACCAACGACTCTTGAATTACATCAAACCGGACGTCGTGCACATCCTGGTCGATGGTCGGATCGTTGAGACCGGCGGACCGGAACTTGCCATGACGGTCGAGAACTCCGGTTACGAGCAGTACATCAAGGCCGCGGTGGCTGACTAATCGACCTCCCCGGTCGGACTTTCCAATAATCACGCACGCAGAGACAGGTAACAAATAACGATGACGCTGGCTACCGCCAGAGGCGAAAAATACGCCGCTGATTTCGAGGCGCTAACCGAGTCATGTCCAGTAACTGACTGGATGTTGGAACTCCGGCAGAGCGGCTGGGACCATTTCGATTCGATCGGATTTCCGACGGCGAGACGCGGAAACGAACTGTGGAAATACACCAACCTGACCGCGCTTGACCAGGGCAAATTCGTGTTCCAACTCGATGGACCGGGTGATGTAGAACCGGATCTGTTGCGACAGCGCGCTCCCTGGAGCGACGATTGGAGCACCTTGGTGTTCATTGACGGCCGGTATTCCGCGTCGTTGTCCCAGGTGTCTTCTGGTGACGGGGTTAAAGTCCAGAACCTTTCTGACGCGGCTCACAGCGAGTTGCTACGGACCCACCTGGGCACACATGCGGCCGTGGACGAGAACGCGTTCTCGGCGCTGAATACGGCGTTCCTGATGGATGGCGGGTTTGTACAGATCCCAGAGGGGCGTGACGACACGTCCCCGATCCATTTGCTATTCGTAACGACACCTGGCGGCTCCCGGGCGATATACCCTAGAACGCTTGTAGTCTCCGGGATCAACTCTCGATCAACAGTGATCGAGAGTTACATCAGCCTCGGGGGTGAGGGTGGATTCACAGCGCCCGTTGCAGAGTACGTTCTGAACTCAGGTGCCGGCATCGATCATTACCGCGTGCTTGTTGAGAACGAAGAGTCGTTCCACATTGGCACAACCCGCGTTTACCAGTTGGACGACTCCACCTTCACATCTACTTCGTTCGCACTCGGACCGAAGATTGGGAGAAACGATGTCCATGTTTTGCTGGACGCTCCCGGCGCCGAGTGCACCCTGAACGGTCTGTACCTGACGACCGGTGACCAGCACATGGACAATCACATCTCCACCACCCATGCCAAACCGCACGGCACGAGCCACCAGTTTTACAAGGGCGTGTTGTCCGGCAATTCACGTGCAGTGTTCAGCGGACGAGTGCTTGTTGAGAAGGACGCCCAAAAAACACAAGCGTTCCAGAAGGACCTCAACTTGGTTCTCTCTCACGGTGCCGAAATCGACACCAAGCCGAGCCTTGAAATCTACGCAGACGACGTTCAGTGTGCCCACGGCGCCACCGCCGGGCACACGGACCCGGAAGCGCTCTTCTACATGCAGGCGCGTGGCATAGATGAGGTGACCGCGCAGGCGATGCTGATGCGTGGGTTCGCGTCTGAGATTGTTGACATGATCAGCGTAGATGGCCTTCAAGACTATGTCCACGGGGTTGTCGAAGAGGCGATCCCACGTTTACAGGCGGCGGCCGACTGATGTCGCCCGCCACTCACCTGGATGTCGAAAACATCCGTGCGGACTTCCCGATTCTGACCCGGCAGGTGAACGGCCGTCCGCTCACTTACCTAGATAACGCGGCGACTTCCCAGAAGCCGAATCAAGTGATTCAGTCGCTGGTCGACTACTACGAGCGCTACAACTCAAACGTCCATCGCGGCGTCCACACGCTCAGTATTGAGGCAACCGAGGCCTACGAAGATGCCCGCGGGAAGGTGAAGCGCTTCATCAACGCACCATCCACGGAGTCGATCATCTGGACGCGTAATACCAGCGAGTCGCTGAACCTTGTCGCCTACACGTGGGCCGAGGCCAACGTCTGGGCGGGCGACGAGATAGTCACGACGGCGATGGAGCACCACTCCGACATCGTCCCATGGCAGCAACTGGCCATGCGGAAGAGCGCAACTCTCAAGATCATCCCAGAGACCGAGAACGGTCGACTGGATATGGAGCAGGCAGCGGAGCTGATTACCGAGCGCACTAAGATCGTCGCTACCACACATATGTCTAACGTTCTCGGCACCGTGGTCGACGTCAAGGCACTTGCCGACGCAGCTCATGCAGTGGGTGCAGTTATTCTCGTAGACGGTGCTCAGTCGGTGCCGCATATGCCGGTGGATGTGCAGGCGCTGAATTGCGACTTCATGGCCTTTTCGGCGCACAAGATGCTCGGTCCCACGGGGATTGGTGTTTTGTATGGTCGGCCCGAGATTCTTGAAGCAATGCCGCCGTGGATGTTTGGTGGCGATATGATCCTCGAGGTTTCTTATGAGGACGCCAGCTGGAATGATCTGCCGTACAGATTTGAGGCTGGAACTCCCAACATTGCGGACGCCATCGCGACCGGTGTCGCTGTGGACTACCTAGAAGCCCTAGGCATGGAAAACGTGTGGGAGCACGAGCAAAAAATCACTGAGTACGCCCTCAGGCGGTTCGCCGAACTGGAGACCATTAACCTGCTCGGTCCGCACGAGATCGAAGACAAGGGAGCTGTGCTCTCTTTTTCCCATGACTCGGTGCATTCGCACGACTTGGGTACGGCGTTGGACCAGCTTGGTATTGCCATCCGGACCGGCCACCACTGCGCCATGCCGCTGATCCGCAGCCACGACATTGTGTCCGCAGCACGGGCTAGTTTTTACATCTACAACACTGAGGCGGAAGTGGACGTTCTGATAGATGGGCTTAAAGAGACCGAACGTTACTTTTCAAAGGCAGGCATTGCCTGATGCAGCAGGGCCTCGGAGATCTCGACGAGCTTTACCAGGAAGTGCTCTTGGATCACTATCGGAATCCGCGTAACACGGAACGGCTGGATGATCCGACGTCCGAAGTTGATGCGATCAACCCGTTCTGCGGGGATGAAATTCACATGCAGCTTGGCCTGTACGGGGACACGGTTGCCTCGATCAGCGTAACGGGACAGGGCTGCTCCATCAGCCAAGCCGCAGGGTCTCTCTTGACGGAGATCGTCGACGGTAGGACGACGACTGAGGCGCGCGAGCTACGCGAATTGTTCCGGGAGATGATGACGGGCGAAGAGGTGTCGGACGAGGTGGCGGACCGTCTGGAAGACAGCCTCGCGCTTCAGGGGGTTAGACGGTTCCCGGTGCGCATCAAGTGCGCGCTGCTGTCCTGGTCGGCACTGATCGATGCGCTGGACAAGGTAGCCCCGATAAAGCCCTGATAATGTCTTTATCCGGGGCTATGGTTGTGGGATGAGACGCCGCATTTCGTTGCTAAGTGAACAACAGCACTTTGCAATGAACCCAAACATCCTGAGGTTCCCGAAGGGTTGGAAGGCACCACGCGCGCCAGAGAGATAGAGCCGCTCTGCTCGTTGTGAGAGTGGGTTTAACCCTTCCTCAGCCCAATTCCCCTCCCGCTCGGGGAAAGGGCATCCAGGCGTTCGTTTAGAGCCCCTCTGTTACCTGAACCCTCTGCCAGTCGTAGTCGACCTTGCCGTCGTAGAAGCGGTCTGGGTGCTCGATTGCCCAGAGCTGCTTGCGCATGTTCCAGTGGTCGGGCTCGAGTTCCATGCCTTGGCGCCAGATCACCGCAGCGCCTTCGAAATCGCCGGAGCCGTAAAGCTCAAGCCCGCGTTCAAAGTGGTCGAGACTAGCGACGTCGACGGCACCCTTCACTTCGGTCTCATCCGTCAACGTCACTTCGCCATTTAGAAGGAAACCCGAGACCAGCTTTTTTGTGGCCGGATTTCGTATATCGAATCCACCGTAGAGGGAGTATCGAAGGATGCCGTTTTCGTCGATCAGCGCACCGTTTGGAATAGCCCGCACGCCGAACGTCCTGGTGACGACCGTCCCTGCGTCGACGACGGTTGTGAACTGAGCGCGGGCCTTGTCATGGAAGGGGCGTGGGAATTCCGGACCCTGGAGATCGATAGCGATGGACAGGATATCTGAGCCTGCTGCGGTGATCTCCGTGTACATCTGCTGCCAGACCGGCAGCTGTTCACGGCAACCTCACCACGAGGCCCACATGAATACGGCGACGCGTTTGCCCTTATAGTCAGAGAGTTTGACATCGACGCCGTCCAGTGAAGCCAGCGTGAAATCCGGGACGGGGTCACCTATGGCTGGAGCAGACGAGCCAATCGACGTCATTTTTTCTCTCCGAATACAGTAGAACGCGGGTGTCTACCCACATGAGGAGAAGGGGTTCTGTATAGGGAACGCACGGTTCCCCGGTGGTTACCAGCTTCAGCCTATGCCGTGGTAGCCGACTTCCACTTCTCCGTTGCGGATCAGGACGGGTGTTGTTCGGTCACCGCCCGTGAGTTCCTCAACCTCCGGCCATTTGTCCTCGTGGAGACTCATGTCGATCTCGGTGTAAATCACACCTTCTTCGTCCATCTCCTCCTTAAGCATGTTGGAGAAGTCGCACTCGGGATGCGAGTACAGAATCGGAATTTCTACTTCTGGTGTAGTCAACTTTTGATTGCCGTCCTCTGGTTTCGTGTTGAAGGACTCGCGTGAACTGCTAAATATCGTCAGGGGATGACGGTTTGTCCCTCACCCGTTGGGAGGGTAAATACACGTACATGGTATCCGATGCGTAATTTGCAGTCATCGGCGCAAGTGGAATTACATGTGCATGCCTTCGAAGTTCGGGTCTAGGTACTTTGCCGGTTCCTTGGAGAACGCTACGCGGCAGCCGGGGGCGCAGAAGTAGTACGTCTCACCCTCATGCTCGTGCGTTCCGCCGTTCGGGTTACTTATGTCCACGTCCATTTTGCAAACCGGGTCTGTCGCTGCATCCGGGTGCTTGCTGAAAAACGGGATCTTTGGCATATCCAGTCTCCTATTTAGGATGGCTAACGTATCGCCCAAAATTTGTGATGGAAAGGTGGGTCTTCACTATCACCCTGGCCCCTCTTACTGTGTAGAAGGGATCTTTTCTAACGTGTGATTGCCGCCGATTTGGTTTGTGTAGTTCCCGTCGTCGGCGGGCGTAGGTGGTGCAGTGGTTTACGGCCCAGACGCAGCGAGTTACTCACGACGGTTACGGAGCTAAGTGCCATCGCTCCCGCCGCTGCGATTGGATTAAGTACGCCGGTGTTGCCGAGGATGGGTTGTAGCACACCTGGGACACTTCCGTCGGACCAGATTGGGTACAAAACGCCTGCGGCCACGGGGATTAGAGCGACGTTGTAGAAGAACGCCCAGAACAGGTTCTGCTTGATGGTGCGCATCGTTGATCGGCTGAGGTAGATCGCCGAGGCTACGTCACGCATGTCTCCATGGATAAGCGTGATATCGGCGGTCTCGATGGCGACATCCGTGCCGGTCCCTATGGCCATCCCCACGTCCGCCAGCGCTAGGGCAGGAGCATCGTTAATGCCGTCTCCGACCATCGCCACCCGCCGGCCTTCTGCCTGGAATTGGGCCACGGCATCCGCCTTGTCGTCGGGCAGCACCTCCGCCACGACGTTGTCGATACCGACCTGTCGCGCCACAGCTTCCGCGGTTTGGCGGTTGTCGCCGGTGAGCATCACGGGCTCGATGCCGAGCGATTTCAAATCGGAGATTGCCTGATGAGCTTCCGATTTCACCCTGTCGGCGACGCCGATTACACCAAGTACCATGCCATCACGGGCGATGATCAACGGTGTTTCGCCGTTGGTCGCCAGAGCGGCGACATCGGATTTGATTTGGTATGTGTCTACACCCTCGCCTTGAAGAAATGCTGCGGTGCCCGCGAGCACGCTAATACCGCCCACAGAGCCCCTGACGCCACGTCCCGGAATGGCTTCAAAATCGGTGACCTCAGTGATCTGGAGACCGAGTAAGCGCGACTTCTCAAGTACGGCGGAGGCGAGCGGGTGCTCGGATGGCCGTTCGACCGCGGCGGCGGCCTCGAACAACTCGTCTTCCGATACACCGAGCGCTTGCACAGATGCGACACGTGGTCGTCCTTCGGTGAGTGTGCCAGTCTTATCCAGAACGACCACATCAAGCTTGTGTGCCGTTTCAAGCGCCTCTGCATTACGGATCAGGATGCCGTTTTCGGCACCACGTCCCATGCCAACCACCACGGCTGTTGGAGTCGCTAGTCCAAGTGCGCAGGGACAAGCGATAACCAACACAGCGACGGTGGCAAGCAGAGCGTTTACATATATCGGGGAGGGACCGATCCATGACCATGTCACGAATACAGCGACGGCGATCAGAAGCACGGTCGGAACGAACCGGGCCGTGATTACGTCCGCGAGTCGCTGGATGGGCGCACGTGACCCCTGAGCATCCTCTACCATCTTGATAATCTGGGACAACAGAGTTTCACGACCCACACCGGTGGCCGTGAAGTGAATGCCTCCGTGTCCGTTGACCGTGCCCGCAAACACGTCATTGCCAGTAGTTTTCTCTACGGGGATACTCTCGCCTGTGAGCATCGACTCATCCACCGATGTCGTTCCCGATATGATCACGCCGTCGACAGCGATCCGCTCCCCGGGCCTTACGACAATCTCGTCGCCCTGAACGATGTCCACCAGCGGCGTCTCGGCCAGATCATCCCCGCGTGCTACAAGTGCGGTTTGGGGTTGTAGACCGATCAATTTCTTGATGGCGTCAGAAGTGTGTCCGCGTGCACGTGCCTCAAGGAACCGCCCAAGGAGGATGAGTCCGATGATCGCAGCCGACACGTCGTAATAGGTGCCGGTAGCGTGTCCGCCGAAGAGGGTAGACGCCTCGAACGTGTCACGGGATACGGTCGCCGCCAGGCTGTACGCGAACGCCACGGATGTTCCGATGGCGATCAGCGTGTTCATGTTTGATGTGCGGTGCTTGAGTGCGCCCCACGCACCGGAGTAGAACTCCTTCCCGGCCCAGAACTGGATGGGGAAGGCGATGGCGAGCAGGAAGACGTTGACGCCGGTCGGTGATAAGTTTTCAAGTGCCGACACCGACTGGTACTGCATAGTCAGCATCATGACGACGGCAGCCGCAAGCGCTGCGATCACACGGATGCGGAGATAGCGAACACGAGCTGCACGGCGGGCATTTTCGTTCGGGTGCGAATGACCGTCGTCGATTACCCGTTCGACGGAATACCCGACGTCGGACACCGCGCCACGCAGGGCCGTGATGTCTGCGGTCGCGGGAAAGTACTCGACATTTGCTCGCTCGGTTGCCAGATTGACCGTGGCCTCCACGACACCGGGAACGGCGTTCAGAGCCCTTTCCAAGTGTCCTACGCAGGCGGCGCCGGTCATGGAGCCGATGGACAGAGTGATCTGTTCCGAGGCTGTACCGTATCCGGCGCTTTCCACGGCCTTCATAAGGTCGTCTGGATTAACGAGGGATGGGTCCAGCTGTACCGTTGCACGCTCGGTTGCAAGGTTCACTTCAGCATTGCTGACGCCCTCTACCTCGTTAAGAGCATTGCCGACGTGTATGACGCATGCCGCGCAGGTCATGCCCGTAATAGGCATGGTGATGGAGGTCAGTTTTTCCGGATTGCTTCCGCTGGCGGGCGATTTTTCTGAGGTAGTCATTACTACTTGTTAGCCAGTCCGTAAAGCTCTACTAGTTCGTCCAATATCTCCTCAGATCGCCCCTCTCGCACCCCCTCGACTACGCATGAGTGAAGGTGGCCTTCAAGGAGTTTAGTTTCGAGCTTCTCGATGGCGCGGCGTATGGCGTAGGTCTGCTTGAGGATGTCGACACAGTAGCGTCCCTCTGCGACCATTTTTTTTACACCTGCCAGGTGGCCTTCAATGTAGGAGATGCGGTTGGTGGCGTCTTTTGTTGTTTCGTCGAACATGATCTGTTCCGAGATTGTTACTTCTTAACCCAGACCCCCCGGGGAGGGGTTTGTAGCCTATAATATGCGGATTTAGATGCTTTGTCCAAATGTGCTGGCGTGGAGAAGGGGATAGCAAGCATCGCTAGGCCTGCTTGCTATCCTGATAGACGCTCTCGTGACTCGTCCAGCCGGCGATCTCTGGCGTGATCCATTTCGCCAGATTTAATTTGTCTCTGTACCTGTGCTAACGTGCGGCCTTCGACAAACTAGAGCTTGCGTCGTCGCGTTGGTCACAAACCAGACGATTACGCCGGATGCCATAAATAAGGGAGCCAGCCCATGACTACGGGACGGGAATACGAAGGAATGTTGGCGGAGACCATTAGGGTCACCGGCGACAATGGGGACGAGATCGGCGCCTATATGGCGCGGCCGCTCGGCTCGGGCCCGTACCCGGCCGTGATCGTTCTTCATCACATGCCCGGCTGGGACGACGCCACTAAAGAGATCACCCGAAAGTTCGCCCACTACGGCTACATTGGCATCGACCCGAACTTGCATTATCGGGAAGGCCCCGGTTCGCCAGACGACGTGGCCGCCGTCTCACGTGCGGCCGGTGGCGTGCCGGACTCCCGGTGTGTGGCCGATGTGAAAGGCACGATGGAGTACTTGCGATCTCTGCCGTATCACAACGGGAAGATCGGGATTATCGGTTTTTGTTCCGGCGGGCGCCAGGTCTACCTCTGTGCTGGCTCCATCCCAGATTTGGATGCAGCGGTTGACTGCTGGGGTGGACGGGTTATCGCTTCTGATGATGAACTCACCGCACAAAACCCTGTTGCACCGATAGATATGACTGCCAACATCAAGGCTCCTTTGCTCGGGATTTTTGGCAACGAAGATCAGTCGCCTCCACCCGCTGAAGTGGACGCGACCGAGGAAGAACTCAAAAAGCATGGGATAACGCACGAGTTCCACCGGTACGACGGCGCAGGTCACGGCTTCTTTGCCGTGGACAGACCCGGGTACCGGCCGGTGCAGGCGACCGAGGCATGGGGCGAAGTGTGGAAGTGGTTCGGGAAGTACTTACGTGACTAAAGGTCAATTGTCTTCAAGACGCGCGATGTAAGGATGCCGGTGCTTCGAGAACTCGGTACACGGTTTTTGCTTGCCGCCATTAGAAATATATTCAACTTTGGAGAACTACATATATGTGCACATGGATAATCGAGACGGCAGAGATGTACGGAAGTGGTAAGGGGGCAGACGGCTGGTTCAGGATGAACCAGGCAAATGTGTACTACGATCACCCGTATGACGCTCCGCTAGACCATGCTCTGATGATCGACTTTGTTGCGGATCCCACAAAGCCTGGAAACCGGGTTGCAGTGGAGATCAGCGCTGACTCAGCCCGACGACTGATCAAGAGCATCGAAGTAGCACTTCAAACAGGTGTCGATGCACACGCCCATGATCTGATGGGCGCTGATGAGGTGGTTCACGCCGGATAGCGGGTATGGCGTAGGGGCCATGGCAATACTTTCGGCCCCGCTCGAACATGGTCCTGTAGACAACAAGAAAGGCCCCGTCGTAAGACGGGGCCTTTCTTGTTGTTCTCTGTTACGTGGGCTAGACCGCGCACTCACCCTCTCCGCGCTCAAGCACGTAAAGAATGGTCTTGTCCCAGTCCATGTAGTTCTGGATGTGATCTCGGTCCAGCGGTCCAACATCCCGGAAGTCGGCGAGGTACTCCTCGAAGTAACCCGTGCCCATGCGCTGAACGTAAGCTGGGAATTTCTCCCCTTCCTCACGGTCGGCCTGGTAGTTGTCTAGGAGACCCTTCAGAACTTCCGGCGCCTTCTTTGCAGGGACACGTGCCTTGATCCTGGTGCCCATCTGTACCTTGCCGTTTCCGATCTGGTAGTCGCCGCCCAAGAACAGCTCGTAAGCCGGGACCTGTCCGCCCTTGCCCTTGATGACAGCGCCGTGGAAGCCAATGTCTGCGATGTGGTGCTGCCCACAGGAGTTGGGGCAGCCGCTGGCTTTGATGTGCATCTGGTTTACCAGTGGGTCTGATGTGTCGTACGTCTCAAGGAAATCGGTCAGTGCCTTGTTCAGCCCCATTGAGGAAGTTATGCCAAGCTTGCATGAGTCGGTGCCAGGGCAGGTCACAACGTCCGTGATGGTGTGTGCTCCAGAGCGTGCAAGTTCGAGTTCGGTTAGCCTCTCCCAGACTTCCATGAGTGACTCGGTGCGGACCCAGCGCATCACCATGTTCTGCTGTATGTCGATCCGTACGCGTCCGCCCGCAAACTCGCGGACGATCTCCGCCACGGGTGACCACTGGTGCGCAAAGAGGTCACCGCGCTGCAACACGATGTGGACCATGTTGTAACCGTTTTGCTTCTGCGGGACGACGTTGGTGCGGTGCCACTCTTTGAACTCGTCTGAAGCGTCGTCAAACGAAACTTCGGCGGCGGCTTTTAGATCCGCCGGCGCTGCATCGACGGATTCGTCCTCAGTCCAGAGAAGCGCGTCCAAATCAATCGGCTCTACCCAGTCGCCTTTTAGCTCTTCTTCGATTTGATTTCGGAACTCATCGATTCCGATACGATCGATCAAGAACTTGACTCGGGCCTTCATGCGGTTCTTACGCTCTTCTTCCGAGCGGTTAAAGATCCGCAGGGCCGCTTCTGCGGCGTGGAGGTAGTTGTCGATCGAAATCCATTCGTAAAGGACCGGAGCTTCCTTTGGAAGGATGGCAAGCCCGCCACCCATCACCATCTTGAAGCCTCGTTTACCGTCCTTCATCTTGGAGATGAAGCCGACGTCGTGGATACCGACCACGGCATCATCGCTCGGTCCGCCGGAGAAAGCTGTCTTGATCTTCCGGGGCATGATGCCCGAAAGCTCATGACGCAAGAAATAGCGTGCGTAAGCAGCCGCGTAGGGAGTGGCGTCGAAAACTTCGTCCGCTGCGACACCGGCTGCGGGCGACCCGGTTACGTTACGTACCGTGTTGCCGCACGCTTCACGGGTGCTTAGGCCGACATCGCCGAGTATGCGCATGATTTCTGGAGTGTCGTCCAGAAAAATGTGATGGAATTGGACGTTCTCACGAGTGGTGAGGTGGCCCTTCTTGAGCGGTGCGTATTCTGCGGCGACTTTGCCAAGTACTTCCAACTGGTCCGCAGTAAGTCCCCCGAACGGCGCCTTGACCCGCATCATCTGCTGATCAGCCTGGCGCTGGCCGTACACGCCCTGCTTCAGGCGGTAGGCCATGAACTGAGCTTCTTCCCATTCACCATTTCGGAATCGCTCTACTTCACGTTCGAAATCCTCGATCTCATCGGGGCGAATTTCGAGGACGCGTTGTCCGTCGGGGTTTGGAGTCCATCGGGGCTTCTGAGTCTCAGTAGTCAACTAATGCTCCCTGGTCCGGAATAGCCGTTTTGGGGGTCCGGTATGGCCATGTAATGGCCGGAATAGACCGGAAATAAAAAAGCCTCATCCGTCTTGATGAGGCCCTTGCAACGTCTGTAGCGCGCAGTCAGGCTCTCAAAGCTGTCCGACAACAAGCGCACGCGCGCGGCTCTTGATCAAAGTAATTCACGATTAGAGAATCGTAGGCACGCCCGTGGTAAGTGTCAAGAGAATAAAGGTACCGTGGAATTCTTCACAATCTTTGCAGAGCTGATCGCACCGTGTAGGCAGCTTCAGGAAAGACAATCGCCGGGGACCAGATTCGGGTAACCTTCAACGGCGGATTCTCGCGCGCCTGGCGAAAGAAGCCCTGTTACCAGTCGATTCCCATAAACGTATCTGCCGAAAACACATGGAGGACGAATTGCCCGCCGACACTAGCTTGAATGGTATCCACTTTATGCTGCCGACCCCGTTCGATGGGAACGGTGAAGTCGATCTTGTGCCGTTTAAACGCCTGGTTAATTGCGCCGCCGAGACTGGATGCAAGGGTGTTGTGGTACTGGGCGTAATGGGTGAAGCGCACAGGCTTGCAGACGATGAGCGTCTCGCGGTCCTGGATGCCGTTGTCGCGGCCGCGGATGGCCGGATGACTGTGACCGTCGGCGTGAGTTCGGAGAGTAACGCGCTCGTTGCTAAACGAACCCGAGAGGCGCAGGAACACGGTGGAACGGCCGTGATGGTCTCGCCGGGACGAATGGCAAAGCCGAACGAGGCAGTTCTATACCGCTACTTTGAGACGGTTCAATCTGTGGCGACCATCGGAATAGTGGTCCAGGATCATCCGTCAGAGAGCGGCGTGAACATGTCGCCTGCGTTTATTGCACGATTGAACGCGGAACTCCCGCGAGCACAGTATTTGAAGTTGGAAGACCCGCCGACACCGCCTAAGATCACTCAAGTGCTCGCGCTAACCGGCGACAACATGGCCATCTTTGGCGGGCTTGGTGGCTCATTCCTGTTTGAGGAACTCCGTCGAGGTGGCTCCGGAACGATGACAGGATTTGCGTACCCGGAGGTGCTAGTAGCTCTGTATAGGCTCCTGGAGGCCGGCGACATTGTTGGCGCACGTAAACTCTTCTACGACTGGGTGCCGTACATTCGGTATGAGAACCAGCCCGGAATCGGATTGAGCATTCGTAAGTACGCGATGATGAAGCGTGGGCTTATGGATACCTTTGGAACACGACCACCGAGCCCGGCGATCGACAAGCCGACACAGGACGAGTTGGACGACATCATGGCTTCATTGCCGGAGATACCGGCGGTTTAAAGCCGATCGTCTCCCAGCTACTAACGAGAATCGGGCGGACGTTGTTCGCCCGATTCTCGCGTCTGCGATGCGGTTCGGCTCTCGATCAGGCGGATGATCGATTTGCGTGAATCCCAGTGGGCCGAGGCCCGGATGACGGATTTCCCGCCATAAGCGCGGCGACCCCGCAAAGTGGTGGGAGGGCCATGTACCCAACAAGGCCGGTGGTGTATGAGCCGGTCAAATCCAGTGCCAGGGCCAGAGGCAACGGACCGAGGGCCGCGGCCGCCATCATTCCGAAGTTGGTGACGCCCCGAATACTGCCGAGGTTCTTCCGGCCAAAATAAGTCGGCCATATTGCCTGAGTGGCGTTCATCAAGAAGCCCATGTTGACCCCGAGTACGGCGCCGTACAGATATGCATGCCACAGCTCACTTATGCCAAGCAACAACAACATTGCAACGACGATCACGCCCTGTCCGCTCGCAATGAGGTAGCGGATAGGGACGCGGCTGGACAGGTATCCAGATAAGAACTGTCCGGCGATAAGTGAAGGTGCGAAAACGACGAAAACTCCCGCTGCGGCGGCGGATGTCAGACCCTTCGATGTCATAAACGAGACTTGGTGAAACATGACCCCAGTCCCGACCAGCGATTGCGCCGTTCCTGCAAAAATCAGTAACCAGAGTGCCCGGCTGTGCATTGCCTCATTCAAGCTCCAGGATCGCTCCGAGTCGAGCATGCTTCTCTTAACCGGAACATCAGATTGAACGGATCTACTTGAGTCTCCGTCCGGGAGGAGACCAATGGATTCCGGGCTCGTACGGACCAACAATATGGCTGGCAAGATGAGGATTGACCACCCCGTGAATGCAATCACCACCCATGCCGTTCGCCACCCGAAAATCTCGATCAATGTGGCGCCATAGATAGGATAAAAGCCACTTGCGGCGGCGCCGCCAAGTGCCATCAACGCCAACGCCATCGGGCGCTTTCTGACGAACCATATCGACACGACCGTGGCAGGAATCAGGCTCAGGGCACCTTGTCCCATAGATCGCATGATTGCGAAACCAACGAACAGTGTCCATGCGGAATCAGCCCGGGAAAGCCATAGGGCGCCCGCTCCAAGGAGCAGGGTGGACGCAACCAGCATGATGCGCGGTCCGAATCGATCTAGGCTGCGTCCTACAACGATTATTACGGCAGAGGCGAGCAGTGAACCGAACAGGTACAGAGTGGAGATCGTCGTAGAAGACAGACCAATGTCGTCAATGAACGAATCCTGAAACACCGAAAAGGTGTAGGTCTGACCGGGGGCTGATGTGAAGCTCGCCAAAGCAGCGACTACGAGCACCACCCAGCCGTAGTAGAAGGGGGTGCGAGCTATGCGCGGCAAGGCGTTTGGCTGGTCGTCAGAATTCGTGATCACGAAGAACTCAGTCTACCGAAGTCCTTTGTTAGTTGAGGTGTTAATCCCGATCGGAAATAGCCGACGATTGCGAAAAGCGGAACCGCCTTACGGTCCGAAACCTTCTGGCGCTATCCTGTGCCGTGAGCTGACTATCATCATCATCATCGGAGAAACTTTGTGCCGCATTCTGTCCCGGAATATGACGTCATCGTCGATCGGGATGTCATGGTTCCGATGCGCGACGGTGCTCTTATGGCTACAGATATCTACCGGCCAGCCCGAGACGGCAAGCTGGTAGAAGGGCGCTTACCGGTTCTTCTAAACCGAACGCCGTACAACAAGGTCGATAATGAGCGCGCTTCTGGCTATAACCGATGGTTCGCTGGGCGCGGCTATATCGCTATTACCCAGGACTGCCGTGGGTGTTATCGATCCGAAGGCGACGTCCACTTTTTGTTGCCTGAGGCGGAGGACGGCTTCGACACGCTGGCTTGGATAAAGCAACAGGCGTGGGCAGGCGAAAAGGTCGGCGCGTGGGGGACATCATGGGCGGCCTGGACGCAGACATCGATGGCGGCGCTTGGTCCCGATAACTTGGCGGCGATGGTGCCGAACATGAGTGGCTCCAACGCTTACACGAGTTCCGTACGGCATGGCGGGGCGCTGGAGCTGCGGTTTCTTGCGTGGGCGTTCTGGCATTCCGCATTGAACACACAGGCGCGACTCAAACAGGACCCGCACATTGCCGCATCTCTGATGGCAGGGAAACCCTCGTTTCGGGACTGGTTAACCCGGCTTCCTATACGCCCGGATCAAACCCAGCTGAGGCATACACCGCCCTACGAGTGCTGGGCGATCGAGCTAACAACCGCCGCCGATTACGACGATTACTGGAAGCATCCGAGTATGAATCCCAGCCTGTATTGGGATAACTACCCGGACGTGGCGACTTTGTACGTCGGCGGTTGGTACGATTCTTACACGCGAGGAACGTTTGAAAGCTTTGTCGGGCATGGTGATGTGGCGTCAGCTCCGGTTCATGTGCTGGTCGGGCCCTGGACACACGGTGGAGCCATGCCCGAACTCACGTACGCAGGCGACGTGGAGTTTGGAGAAAGTGCGGCGCTTCCGGACTTCCGGAATACGCACCTGGACTGGTTCGATGCTGCGCTAAAGGGAACGAACGGCACGGTCCATGCAAAAGCTCCTGTACGAATATTCGTGATGGGCGGAGGTAGCGGAGAGAAAGATGGATCGGGCCGTTTGGTCCACGGCGGTGTGTGGAGGGATGAGCAGGAGTGGCCGCTTGCCCGTACCCGATTCACAAGCATGTTCCTATGCGGCAACGGGATGCTTGATACAAACACCCCGTCAGAGGTTTCTTCCAGTACTACATATCGTTTTGATCCATCCAACCCGGTCCCGAGCATAGGCGGTAATGTCTCGTCATTGAGTTCATTCAAAGGGTTGCCTTCCGGAGCGTCCGATCCGGAGTCGGTGCCACGGGCCGAGACGTTGGACGAGATCATGGCGGCGGGCGGATTCGATCAGGTCGAGAGGGCGGATATCTTTGGATCGAGATCCCCGTACTTACCGCTTGGATCGCGACCGGATGTGCTTGTGTTCCAGACGCCTCCATTAGAAGAAAATATGGAGGTCACTGGGCCTATAGAGGTACGTTTGTGGGTGTCTTCATCGGCGGTCGATACGGACTTCACGGCCAAATTGATAGACGTTTACCCCTCAAGCAGATGGTATCCGAATGGATACCGCTTGAATCTGACTGACAGCATCATGCGGCTGCGCTATCGCAACGGCGATGGCGTACCGGACTTCGTAACGCCTGGCGACGTGGTGGAGATAACCATCACCCTTTATCCGACGAGCAACGTGTTCGCGCAGGGCCATCGCGTACGGTTGGATGTGTCTAGCTCCAACTTTCCTAGATTCGATGTGAATCCCAACACGGGGGAACCGATAGGGCGGGAGCGACGTCAGACGGTCGCGAATAACACCGTGTATCACGAGGCGGGTAGAGGTTCGGTGTTGATGCTGCCTGTCATCCCAAAATAAGGGCGAGGCCTTTGATTTCGGGCATTCCAAACATGCAACATCTACATACTGGAATACGAAGAGGTGCCGACACCTCTGACGCCATCGGCGCGATGATGTGGTTGCAGCAAACCGATTAAAAAAAAACAGGCGGCCTATAGCGTGTACTGCGCCCATTGCGGCACAAAAAATGTGGACGAACTTGAATCCTGTGAACGGTGTGGAGAGTTACTGGAGCGGATAAATTCAGGCCGTGTGGTTCAACTTGGTGTCAAATCATGCCCGGACTGCAAAGCGGTTAACGATCCGAGAGGCAGTTATTGCACTGATTGTGGGCGCAATTTGGATGCCGTAATCACGACCAGTGAGGCTCGGACTCGCTCGATGCCGCCGCGCCCGACCGTACCCATCGGCGCGTCCTGTTCTCCGGAAACATCAACACCAACCGCAGCCAATCATCCCGACTCTGCTGACGATCCTGAGCGGTCAATAACACGGGGGATTCCCGCGGAGATTAGACGTCCCACTCCCGAATCGGCACGCCGGTCCGAGATGTCGGGTGAGGCTCGGACCGGAAAGGAACCATATGATCTTCGGGTTAATGCTGAGACCTCATCGGCCGGACCAAACGATTCAGGAACGCCCGACGCACAACTGCCCGAAGAGTTAAAGGGCTGGAACCTGGGTGGGCTGTTTATCCCGTTCGTGTGGGGACCGTTCAATCGGGTCTGGATCGGGTTGGCGGTATTATCCGTAGGACTCCTGCCAATCCCCCCTCTGCTTGGTCTGCTTTTGTATGGCCCGGTAGCCATGATTGTTGGCATGCGAGGGAACGAATTGGCATGGCGCGCACGTAAGTGGGATTCGGTCGATCATTTCCGGTTGGTCCAGGGCCAGTGGGCGAAGTGGGGCTGGATCTCCTTCATTATTTTTATCGCTACGATCCTGATTTCTGTTTCAAGTGGCGGCGCGTAACTGAAAGGGGCGACCGTCTGATGTCTGATTCAATGCGCCGGTTCGAGTGGGACGATGCTATGCCCGGACTCCGGTCAGACGAATTTGTTGTTTACGTCACGGATGCGGCGATCTTGGATTACAAGGACGCGACCGGTGATGCATCGCGAGAAATAGCCGGAATCCAGGTCGCTCCGCCGGGTTACGTGTTCGTGGCAGCACCCCAGCGCAGACACGCGTTGATGGGTTCTGTTGGGTGCTACGCTCCTGAGCAAGACACTGAAGAGCCTCGGAGCACCCCGTACGTTGGTTCCAATGTGCGGTTTCATCGCGCCATCAAACCGGGCGACACGGTGCACAGCGTCACAGTGCTGGATCGCAAGTTTGAGCGCGCCGGTAACCGGTTTGTGGTGTTCCATGTTGATGCATTGGACGCCGATGGCGAACTGATAGCTGACTACGACTACACATGTCTGTGGGAACGGGGATCGGCGGGGACGCCTCGTTCTTCCAGTCGACCGGCTCCGGCCACGGTTCAAGAAGTGCGGTCACGGACCGATGCAGTGCTCGTGAAGTCTGAAACGGCCGAGACAATAGCCGCATATGGCAAGCTGCACGTAGGACGACCGGACGACTGGTTAAGCACCCACACCAATGAAGATTTCGCGCGCACCGCGATTTTCGGGAGAGCGGTGAACGCCGGTGTTGCCACAGTTGCTTACACGGCTCAGTGCTTGGACCTTGTGGAACGGCCGGGGATTCTATGGAATGGTGGGCGGTTTGAGTCACGCGCTTTCGCGCCAGTGCATGCGGGCGACGATCTTTATTTAACCGGAGAGAGACGTGAGGGCGAAGGCGTACTGGGGTACGAAATCGTTGCCGTTAACCAGTTCGGAGTAACAGCATTTCGGTCGGTGGCAACGATCCCTGGTGCCTGATTAGACGCGCTCGAATCGGCTACCTGTTTCCGCCCAGCGGTGTGTGTGTTCTGCCGCAAGATTGGTCAGGCTGGCCGCGTAATTCGGTTCTCGGATGTCTGGGGTGGTCATGATCAAGGCGTCCTCATTGTTGTCGATGTAGTACGCCTTTCGCTCGCCGACCACGCGGAACCCGTATTTGCGGTAAAGGGCGTGTGCGGCCTCGTTGGACTTTCGGACTTCGAGTGTCAGCTCGTCACAGTCATTGCTCGTGGCTGCCTCGATCGTTCCGAGTACCAGCAACTCTCCTACACCCCTTCGGCGATCCGCGCCTGAGACGCCGATAGAAGCGATATGGGCTTCACCCGCAACAAACCAGACAATCGCCCAGCCTGCGATGCGACCCTCGTTTTGTTGGCCTTCGGCGTTGAATGCGGTCTTTGAAGGCGGTCGGGACGTGGCGAGAGTCTTTATTCCGCCGACCACCTTTTCGACAAGAGAGGCGGTCTGTTCCGCCGGACCACGTGAAGCCGTTTCTGATTGAACGCTCACGACGAGTACCGCTTGCGTGGGTTTCTTAATTTCCCGCGCAAAATTAATCGGTGGCCACAGAGTAGGAAAGACTTCCTGTTCCAACTCTGTGAGTTTGTCGATGTCGTTCGCTGACGCAGTCCGTAAACGGTAAAGGCGCGATTTCGTGTCGCCCTGTAAAACCGAGAGATTCAGTTTCGCATTCGACGCCCCTGCGCCTGACGGTCCGTGGTGCTTTATTGGCATGGGCAGCGATGGTACGTGGATGATGCCTGTTGATGGCGACGCAATTTGACACGGATTACGGCAGGGATGAGCAGAATAACGCCTGCGTAAATGAGAATAAGGTGATGACTGCTCCATACAGACGTTGCCCTGAATGGATTTGGAGTAGACTCGCCCGGTCCGAGGCCCGAACGGGTCCGTTAATATCTGGCCGCGACGATACGAAAGGGCAACAAATGGCAATCACAGTAGGCAGCGGTGAATACCGATACGAACTGGTCGAGGGCTGGGGACAGCTTCCGGACGGCTGGGAATTCACGCAGGTCGGCGCAGTGGCCGTCGACGACAATGATGAGGTGTACGTCTTTTGTCGTGGTGAACACCCGATTATCGTGTTCGACAAGGACGGGAACTTTATAAGGTCCTTTGGCGAGGGACACTTCCCGAGCGCTCACGGTATCTGCTGGGGCGAGAATGACACTGTCTGGCTCGTAGACAGTGCAGATCACACCGTCAAGCAGTTCACCAAGGGCGGCGAACATGTCATCACGCTCGGCACCAAAGGGACTGAAGCCGCAGATGGTCAGCCGTTTAATAGGCCGACGGATGCTGCAGTGGCCGGTAACGGGGACCTGTATATATCAGATGGTTACGGCAACACAAAAGTTCACGTGTACTCCCAGTCCGGAGACTACAAATTCGGCTGGGGCCAGTCTGGCCACAGGACCAAACTAAATCCTGGTGGCATTGGCGTCGGCGATGGCGACTTCAACACGCCGCACAACATCTGGGTGCATGAAGATACCGTGTACGTTGCGGACCGTGAAAATGCCCGAGTCCAACTTTTTGATCTGCAGGGCAATCACAAGGAAAATTGGACCGACTTCATTCAACCGACCGACATCTACATCGACCCGAGATTCCCAGATACCGTTTACGTTGGTGAACTGCGCAACCGTATGTCGATTGCCAACGCGAAAGGTGAAGTACAGAGTCGGTGGGGACGGTTCCCGACGGATGATCCGGGACAGTTCTATGCCGTTCATGGCATCTGGTCTGACTCAGAGCAGTCTTTGTACTGCGGTGAGGTTCTGGAAGGACAGCGTATCCAGAAGTTCCGCAGGATCTAAGCCAATTCTCGTTCGGAGAAAAAGCATAAGGCCCGGCGGAAACGCCGGGCCTTATGCTTTTTACGTGCTATTCAGGTCTCACTGATTGGCCTCGAGTCCCGCTGGCCTCTGAGTAACTGACGGTCTTTTCCCGCCGGTCACGCGGATGACGGTACCGGCAATGATGGCGATAACGCCGACCGCAAGCCAGAGAATCGCGTACTTCGCAAACTCGCCCGTAATCGCATCACCGATGGCCCGAAGCTTCTCAACGCCTTCATCTCGTGCCAGCACCAGCATTCCGACGGGATTATCCTGTCGTTCTTTTTCAGCGATCTGGGTTTCGATCTCTTCCAGGATTCCCTCGGTGGCAAAATCTGCGCCAACCCCGCCAATAACCTGCGTAAACGCAAGCCAAATTATCAGCGCCGAGAAGGTCAGGGCAGATGCCCCCCAGATCAATCGTGATGTCCAGGATTGACCGCCAAGAATCCCGATAATAAACAGTATGAGTAACCCGACACCTGTTGCAATCACTGCCCCCAGAGTGCCAAGGACGAGACCGAGGGGAGTACTTCGGAACATGTCTACACCGTTGAGATCGTCCGTGCCTCGGTTTGCCGCCCGTTCTTCGCGGTACCGGTCAAAATCGACTTGAGTGTACGAGCGACCTGTTTGGATGATTTCCAGAATTAGATCAGCGGTCTGGTCCTGATCGGAGAACCGACCTAGCACGTCATCAGCGTCGATCGTGATTCCCTCGGCGATCTTATCCCGCACGCTTTCAAGGTCAGTGGAACCTTGCCCACCAAGCGCGTTTGTGAATAGAGACTCGTCGTACGTCACCGAGTCCGGGAACTGGCGGCCGATGATATTTTTGACCTCGGCATTGAGCTTCGTGACGAGTTGCCCCAGGAATTGATCTATGGGGAGATTGGGGTTGGTACAGCCCGGAAGTCTCCCGGACGAGATCGCCAGAAGAGCATTCTGGCCCTCGGCAAGCGATGCGCACTGCGGTATCGCGTTCACCTGCTCAACGGCCTTTGCGACGGCCAGATCGGCGACCACGTCCATGGCAGCGTCACGCTGTTCCGATAGGTCGATCGTATATGAAACGGCGTCAGAATCACGGGACATGTATGCCGCTACGTTATCGATGATGGCGTCGATATGTCCGCGTACCCACTCGGGTGGGGTGATGCGGTTGACGGCTTCTGTGATTTCATCGTCATCGATCGTGACCTCGTACGAAAGTACGGTCATCAATCCGATCTGTTCCGTGATCGTGGGCTTTATCAGTTTGTCGAATATCACCTGCTCGGCGTTGGATTCGGTGAGTATGTCTTTGGTAACCCGAGCTGCGACTGGAACACGATCTTTGAAAGAGACCGTGATCGCGAATGTGTCTGAGTTGCCGCTCAGATAAGCATTCAGCGCGTCCAAAGTGGTGAACACCTGCTCATCTATCCATTCTGTAGGCACGATTTCTCGTGCCGCCTCCCCCGCCTGCTCCGGGGTCAGTACAAGCCCGAAAGGACCTTCAGTGAAGTCTCCAGCGGACTTGATGGCCGCCGGAGCGATAAGCTCATCGACGAGCGAATTGGCGAGATCGACCTCGACGTATGTGTCCTCTAGGCCGGTGAAGAACCCGGAGACGCGTTCGTTCAGCGCCAGGGGTATCGCGAATTCATCCGACTCCCCGCGGAGGTAGGGCATGAACTCAGCAAGCGCTTCTGAAGTGATTTCCTGGAGGTACTCGGGAGGGAATGTCGTCAACAGAAGGGACCTGGCTGCTTTTCTGGTGGTCTCCGGGTCGGCGAACTCGACTGTCGTCTCTCCCTCGGGGAGGAAATCACTGTCGATATCCAGGCCGACGTCTACCAGGTCATCAAGTGCGACTCTGACGAGATCGTCATGGAGCCAGTTGTAGAAATCCTGCTTCTCCAACTGGTCGGCGAGGAAACTATCGTCGAAAAGTGTTCGGTCAAGTCCGGATCTGACCGTGCTGGCGGTGAACCAAACTAGAAAAATCGGTATCAGGAGTATCGCTACAAAACGGCGAACGACGATCAAAAAAGTCTCCGGGCCATAAAACTCAAGAGTGGTATGCGGGCGCGAAACAGCGAACGCATGGTATGCAGTTTAGCGATCTTCAACCTTCAGGGAGTCGCGGGACGCGATCGCAATGGACTGGCGATTGTTGGGAAGGCTTTCCATGTGGTCTTACACATCCCAGGTAAGTTTGGTGTGCATCGAGAACCGTCAACCCCGTCCCAAATACGTCATCGTGTTCGGTATGACTGTCATATCAAGGACATTTGCTTCCGGGGGTAGTGTCGCCATGAAGAGCGCAGCGTTCGCCATGTCAACGGTCTCGACCATCGGCTCCGCGCCCATGTCCTTCCCGCTGGCAGATCTGCCGTCCGCACGACGCTCCACCCAGGTGTTGCCCGGGTTGAGCTGCCCGCAAGAGATTCCGTATTCGCGTCCGTCCAGCGCTGTGGACTTCGTAAGCCCGGTTACGGCGTGCTTGCTGGAGGTGTACGGAGCGGACCACTCGCGCGGCCTGTCGGATGCGACGGATCCTATATTGATGATTCGCCCGCCGGCCTGAGCTTTCATGATCTTGAACGCCTCACGCGTGCACATCATCAACCCGTCCACATTGACGCTGAACGTCGCGTGCCACTTCTCAAGCGTTAATTCATCGATTGGACCGCCGTCAATTACACCGGCGTTGTTGACCAGCAGATCTACGCGCCCAAACTCTGCCATCGCACGTTCAAACAGTGCGATCACATCCGACTCTTTTGCAACGTCGGTAGGGACAGCCAGCGTCCGTACTCCCATTGCAGCGATCTCGGCCGCGGACTCGTCGAGTCGTACGGCGTTCCTCGCAGCAAGGACGACATCGCACCCTTCTTCTGCGAGCGCCTTGCCGATGGCTTTCCCGATGCCGGTGCCGCCGCCGGTGATAACGGCGACTTTTCCATCAAGCTTGCCCATATGTATGTCCTTCTATTTGTGGAACGGGATCTATTATCCGCGACCTACGAACGGCTGGATGATCGGAATAACCGTCATCTCTAGCACGTTGGCCTCTGGAGGGAGGGTGGCCATATAGAGCGCCGCCTCGCCTTGCGTCCAGACCGGGATCATAGGATTGGCATCTGCGCCCTCCCTGGCCCTCGTCGCAATCATAAGTTCGGACTCTGTGTTGCCGGGATTGAGCTGCCCACACGAGATGCCGAATTCGCGTCCCTCAAGTGCTGCGGTTTTCGTGAGCCCTGTCATGGCGTGCTTTGTAGATGCGTAACCAACGGAGCCGAAACGCGGTACTTTTGCCGAGATCGAACCGACATTGATAATCCTGCCGCCACCTTGCGGTTTCATTATCTTGAACGCTTCACGCGTGCAGAGGAACGGCCCCGTAAGGTTGATGGAAACGATGTACTGCCAGTCCTCAAGTGACGTGTCCTCAATCGGGCCGCTCTGGCCTACCCCGGCGTTATTCACCAGGATGTCCAGTCGGCCAAACCGATCGATGGTCTGCTTGAACAGGCTGATGACGTCGCCCTCGTCGGTCACATCAGACTGAACCGTCATGATCGTGCCACCGCCGGCCTCAAGCTCCGTTTTCGCCTTTTCCAAGACCTCAGCCCGACGCCCGGATATCACGACGGTGCAGCCCTCAGCCAGGAAAGAGTCTGCTATTCCTCTTCCTATCCCCGTTCCTCCGCCGGTGATGATCGCTACCTTGCCGTCAAGCTTGCCCATTGGTGGGTCTCCAATCGATTCGTTGAGGTGCCGGGATTTTTGCTGTCGTTGTTCTGGTGCAGATAACGGGCCGTCGTTATTCCTCTTCGGTCGCCGGGGCATTTTAGACGTAGTTGTCGTTGACCGCAGCCTTAATCGGATTTCCTGACGGACGCGCACGCGTGCTGCGTTTTTTCGGTCTGGGAACGTTTTCTCTGGGCCATGATCGCTGCGAACATAGCGAGCACACCTGATGCAATCAGGATACGGAACACGATGTGCATGCCGGAAACGAAGGCGTCACCAGCCGGTCCAGAGGGATCTTCTGATACGGCGTCTAGGTCAGAGCTGACGCCACGGGAGATCATGACACCGGCCACAATTGCGGCCGCGACGGCAATCGCCGTGACGTTGGCTGTGTTACGTACCAAATTCAGAAACGCCGCAGCAACCCCGTACGCTGACCTTGAAACTGCGCCGACTGCGGCCGACATGTTTGGCGCCATCCAAAGCCCAGAGCCAACTCCATGGACAAACATCGTGAGGAGGATGACGGCTAGTGGTGTGGAATGGTTGAAGGTAGAAAAGGTTGCCAGGGTTCCAAGCTGCAATCCAAGGCCGACTAGCATGAAGTTCCGGAACCCGAATCGATCAGACCATCTCCCGGCAAGCGCTCCGATGATCGCCATCATGATCGGTAAGGGTGTGGAGACGAGCCCAGCCTGGCTGGCGCTTCGACCTGTGATTTCCTGAAGGTAGAACGGCATCAAAAAGTTGGTGGGGCCGTTCATAAGGAAGCCAAAGAAACGTCCCGAGACGGCCCATGAAAATTGGCTTACCCGGAAGATAGTGAGATCGATCATCGGCGAAACGGCACGGGCCTCCCAACGCAGAAACCATGCCAGTAACAGGACAAAGGCTACGAAGCCTCCGATGACGTAGGGAGAATCCCAACCAAAGCGGTTTCCATTGGTGAGCGACAGGATCAATATCGCAAGGCCGGCGCTAGACGTGAAGATGCCGGGCCAGTCCAGAGACCCCTGGGCCTTCGGAGTATCGCCACGGACCTTTGCCTCATTGAGGATAATTATGGCCAGCCCGGATCCGAAGATGGTGACGACTCCGGTGGCAATGAATATGGCGCGCCAGCTAAATACATCCACCAGCACGCCTCCGACCACCGGGCCACTAACGGCGCCAAGCCCGATGACGAACATGTTCATGCCGAGGGCTTTGCCGCGCTCGCTCGCGGGAAACACCGAGGTAATAATCGCGATCGCGACGGTCATCACCATCGCCGCGCCAAACCCCTCTATAACCCGGCCGATGAGTAGTATCGGCAGGTTCTGGGACGTGGCGCTTACGGTCACGCCTGAGGCCATCACGAGCAAACCAGCAATGTAGACCCGCTTGCGGCCCATGACGTCTGATAGCCGGCCCATAGGCAGGAGCACGGCGCTGATAGTGAGGGCCATTGCGACCATCACCCAGGACGCTACTGCCAGGTCCAGTTCCAAATCATCGGCGATACGCGGCAGGGCTACAGCCGTACCGGAATTTCCTATTACGGTAGTGAACTGGCCCACCGCGACCGTCGTAAACGCCAGCCATCGATATCGGTTGCTGGTCGTTAGGGTGACAGATGTCGTTTCAGGAAGCTCCTGATCGAATGTGATAGCCGGCCGGAATGAACCGTTGGATTCTACGATGAAAATACCGGAGGACATACCTGAGTTGTAACGCTCATCATCGTAAACTGTGGACTTCTACGTCTTTGACGGCATCGACCTACCCGGATTATCGCTTCTATGGAGCTGCCACGCAGATTACACATGTATGGGAGGCACATGGTCAGGAGAACAGAGCACGTGCCTCTCGCGTGATTGAATGAACTCGCAGAAAATGTGAATGTTCCTGTGGGTGACGTGGCCTCTCCTAATGTTCCAGACGGCCCATATGACTTCGCCGCTCTTGCCTCGGCGTTTGGGAAATTGTTCCTCGGGACGTTAAGTGTCGATAACGACATGTGGAGAAGGACTAGGGCGTGATGCGTGTGGGTCGCGGAACATCGTCACAGAGGAGAGTGCGGGGGCGCTTTGTGTTGCACCGGGATTGGCGCCTTTTTAGTGCCTCCTAGCGCTGTCCAGGAACATTGCCACCGGATCTTTGCCGTACCGCCTCGTACAAAACGATTCCTACCGCCACTGAAGCGTTCAGTGATTCAACGGCGCCCGCCATAGGCAAACGGACGATAAAGTCACACTTTTCTTTCACTAATCTCGACATTCCTGAGCCTTCAGATCCCACGACCAGTGCGATAGGCACTTGAAGGTCGACATCCGTGTGGAGCTGCGTGGCGTCACTATCCAACCCGACGATCCACAGTCCGGAATCACGCATCTTGTCTATGGTGCGAGACAGGTTCACGACCCGGGCTACGGATACGTGTTCAAGGGCACCGGCCGACGCGCTGATCGCGCCGGGGGTAATACCGACGGCTCGTCGCTCTGCTATCACAAGGCCGTCGGAGCCGGCGGCGTCAGCCGTTCGGGCGATGGCACCTAGGTTGTGCGGATCCTCGATCCCGTCCAGAACTACGATCAGCCCACTCCGTCCGGGTTTTGTGGCAGATCCCAACAGTTCATCAAAATCCGTATAGACCGGGTCCTGAGCACGTGCGATCACGCCCTGGTGTCTTCGAGTCTGCGCACGTCGCTCTATGTTCCGTCGGCTTTCAGACACAACCTCGATTGAAAGTTCGGCGGCTCGTTCCAGAATTTCGTTGATTTGAGGACCGCGATCAGAACTCTCCATGAGATAGATGCGATCTACTGGTGTACGGGCGCGAAGCGCCTCGAGCACCGCTCTGCGGCCTTCGATCGTGTGGCCGAGTCGCTCACGCCTTGACGGCAAAGGAACCTGCTTGATTCGCTGAATGTCGATGGATAGGAGACGCCTACTAGCGTAGCCGGTAATAGCTGCGAATGGTGTCATGTGGGAACGACTGGCGTGACTGTATCTGCCGTTGATCCGTCTTCCCATTTTTGAAATGACAGGTTATGGGGATGATGAAGGAAGCGGCAAATAAAGTGATAGGGGAGTTGCCCTTACCGGCCGATCCGAATTACCACTAACGCCTCCACGACACTTAAGGTAGCGGGTAATACGTGGGACCTGAATCCACTGGAATTCCTCGCTGCAGTGGGACGGAATTTCAACGGGCGTGGAGGGTTAGTCATCGCCTTAACTTACCTGTTGGTAAATTCGAGTCGGACGGGTACTTTGCCTTAACTCCAGGTCCGGTCATGGGCGTCAAGTGCGTCCCATTCATCAGTCGGCTCGAACATGCCCTGATGTGTAGCAAAATTCTCGTTGCCTCGATTGATGTGTTCCGCCACCGCCTCTTCGTTGAGCTCAATCCCCAGACCAGGTCCTTCAGGGGCCTGAATATAACCGTTTTCAACTATCGGCTTGCTGATCCCATCAACTAGGTCATCCCACCAGGGGTTGTCGACAGAGTGCATTTCCAACGCCATAAAGTTCTCCGTCGCCAGGCCGCAGTGGACATTGGCCATCGCGACAACCGGAGATCCGGCCTGGTGAAGTGCCATCATTACGCCGTGTTCTTGTGCGTAGTCACCTATCTTCTTGGTCTCCAGGATACCCCCGGAGGTCGCGAGGTCGGGATGAATAACGCCGACAGCCCGGGAATCAAGTAGGGGCTTGAATCCCTCCTTAAGGTAGATGTCTTCGCCGGTGCATACCGGAGTAGTGCAAGACTCAGCAAGTCGCTTCCACTGATCCGTGTACTGCCACGGAATCATGTCCTCGTACCAGGCCAGGGAGAACTGATCCAATGCACGGGCCACCTTGATGCAACTCTCCAGGCCGATGTGGCCGAAGTGGTCCGAGGCAAGAGGTATCTCATAGCCGATGATGTCTCGGACGGTGGCGACATATTCCTGCATCGCTTCGATACCGCGGTCTGTGATTTGAATGCCGGTCAGGGGGTGTGAGATATCGTTTGTTTCGAGCATCCCGGAGGGGTAGTTCAGTCCGCCCTCAACGGCTTCAGCTATCCATGTGCCGATATCCATCTTCAGGTAGGTGAAACCACGTTCCATCCGGCCTTTGAGGGCCTCACCCATTGCCTTCGGGTCGCGCAATGCCGGTGTATCGGCATAGCAGCGCACACTGTCTCTAAATTTCCCCCCGGCGAACATGTAGGCCGGGACGCCGTACGCCTTGCCGGCTAGGTCCATCAACGCCATCTCAACGCCACACACGCCGCCGCCGAGCCGGGCGTCTCCACCAAACTGCTTGATTTTTCTGAACAGGCGATCGATCTCCGTTGGGTTTTCGCCCAGAAGCCTGCTTTTCAGCATCAGCGCATACCGTGCGCTTGCGCCATCTCGCACCTCTCCAAGTCCCACAAGGCCCTGGTTGGTGTAGATACGAATGATTGGCCATCTCCAGTTGTCCTGACCAACAACTGCGATGCGCATATCGGTGATCTTCAGATCCGATGGCCGCGATCCGGTGTTTATCTTGTCGAGGACGGCGTCGGAATCAGATTGGAGGGTCAATAGTCGGGCTCCTGGAGAGTTGTGTGGAGTGCCAGAGATGAAGGCGATACACACAATTCTCAGTGGTTGAATGAGGCCACGCAAGGTATGACGACGAATGATCGTGTTCCCATCGTCATACACAGCGCCGGATGTCCGTCAGGTCACCATCGATAAATTATCGAACCGAGGACATTCTTTCCCGCAATTGCGGGAACATGAGTGCCACGCATCCGACAAGTACAAGGCCGGTGGTCGACATCGCGACCACCGCGACATGTGGGCCAAATACACTGGCGATCGAGCCAACTACTACGGCGCCTATGGGAAATGCGATAAGGAACATGGTTTGAATTCCGATTAACCGGCCACGCAGCTTGGCCGGGGTTGTTAACAAGATTACGTTCGACTGCATCACGGTGAACATAGAAGCCGAAACACCCAAAGAAAACAGCAGGAATATGGTGAGCGGAAGCCTCGACGAAAGTCCCAGCGGGATACCTATCAGCATCGATATCGCAACCGCGATCAGGAGTGCCTTGCCCGGAGACGAGATACGTTTGCCGAGCCATCCCACGATCAACATTGATCCGGCAAGTTCTCCCGCCCCCTGGAACGACCAGAGCGCGCCAAGGGTCCCGGCTCCACCACCCAGAATGTCTGTCGCAAAGATGGGGATCAGGTGGAGGAAGGTGAAAGCAAAACCTTCTGCCGTCACGATCACGGCAAACACGGCGACGATAATCGGCCTTGAACGAGCAACCTGGAAACCTTCTGCGATCGACTTAAGAAGGCCGAGACGTGACTCATCCTTGCCTGATCCGTTCTCAATGGTTCTGGTGTTATTAGCTAGCGAGGAAGATACGAAAAACATAGCCACCACGGCTAAGGAGTAGGAGATCGTCGTGCCGACGAACATCAATGGTGCACCCACGAAAGGCAACAGGGCGCCGGCGATTATGGGGCCTGCAATCAGCGACATAGTGAACGCGATGGACTCGAATCCGAGCGCACTTGTCAGGTCCCGTTCAGGAACCAGATCGGCGTAGAGCGCTCGGAGGGCCGGGATAACAGCACTGGCGAACAGTCCACCGATTGTGGTCAGCGCGTAGATTGCCCACAGGTTAGAACCGATGGTGAAAAGCGCCAGCGCGAGAAGGATGGCTACAAGCACGCGTCCCAAACTGGTGATCCTGATGAACCACACTTGGTTGACGCGGTCCGCCATAGCTCCGCCTATAGGGCCCGCGACCACGAACGGCGCGAGCCGTGCGAATACGCCAAGGGAGACGAGGAACGGGGATCCTGTGGCCTCAACGATCACCCAGCCCACGACGGTGATCTCGACCCAGCGGGACATGTGTATCAGGAGCAGGGCGCCCCAGATCTGTCTGAAAGGAGCTATCTGGAGAGCCCCAGGCAGTGCAATTTTGCCAAACAGTCGGGTCGGGTTGATCGGCTGTGCGGCGACCGTTGCGGTCGCTGCGATCTGAGTCATCTCTATTCAACTCTCCGGAAAGGCGCCTGTTTTCACAGGCGAAAACCAGACAGCCGCCCCATGCAATTAACAAAGAGCGGCTGGTGGGCGTTTTTCGATGTCCCGACGGTAAGCCCATTGCCATACCTTGAACAATGTCTGAAACCATCGATTTTGATTAAAGAATTGTTAAGTCCCGGTCCGGTGCTGGCGCCAGCGAAATTAGCCTATGCTTGGCCACATGATTCAGCGTCTACGTCGACTGTTTGAGCGACGTCCGTCACACCATGGTATTGACCCAGCGCAGGCGATGGAGCGCTACGAACGTGGGATTGGGTTGTTCGATGAGGGTAAGTGGTCTGACGCTGAACGAGAGTTTACGTCCGCGATCATGTTATCGATCCCTATCGCCGGGATGTATCACTATCGTGGATCGGCGTTTGCTGAACAGGGGAAGCAACTGGAGGCGGTTGCGGATTACGACGCGGCCGTCAGACTGCTCCCTGACTACCCAGATACTTACGTCGATCGCGGAAACTCTTACCATGCTCTTGGCCGTAATGAAAACGCCCTGAAGGACTATTCAGAGGCTATACGGCTCAGGCCCAACTACGCCGAGCCGTACGCGAACCGTGCAGCCGTTTACGCCGCGCTGGGCGACGATGAAGCGTCTCGCCGGGACGCGAATGAAGCGACGGCGCTCGGGATCGACCCTGTCGCGCTTGAGGCCCTGTTGGAAGAGATCGTCAAGGTACGTCGCAAGTAGGGTGTTTATCTGTAGGCGTGGATCTTGGTCCGGTCGACCTATGTATTACGAGAGGCTCGGGCACCGGACGCAGGTCGAAGTTTCTCAACGGACACTTCTATTGCACATCTGAAAGCGGAGCAATCCACGCTTCCAGTCGACTTGCTTATGCCCCGTGGATGGCCTCGCCTTCTACGGACAGTGCTGCTTCCATTAGCGCCTCTGACAGCGTCGGGTGGGCGTGTGTGGTCCAAGCTATCTCGTCCGGCGTTCCTTCTAACGTCTTCACGACGCCGATTTCCGCCAACAGTTCGGTCACATCGGGGCCGATCATGTGCGCGCCGACGATCTCACCAGACTCTGCATCCGACACGATTTTAATGAAACCGTCGTACTCGTTCAGTGCGATCGCCTTCCCGTTACCGCGGAAGACGAATTTGCCGGATTTGACGTTCAGGCCCTGTTCTAGTGCCTGTGCTTCGGTCAGACCAATGCTCGCTACCTGAGGCTGGCAGTATGTCGCCCGGGGCATGTCTGAATATATGACGTCCGGAGTTTCCATGCCGTTGATCGTTTCCGCCGCCACGACGCCCTGCTTGAAGGCCACGTGCGCGAGCAGCAGCTTTCCGGTCACGTCGCCTACACAGTAGATGTTGGGCACGTTTGTCCGCATCTTCCCGTCGATCGGAATGAAGCCGCGTTCGTCCAGCGCCACTCCAGCTGCCTCCAGGCCGATGTCGTCCGTGTTTGGAGCGACGCCGATGCCCAGCAGTACCATGTCGCACTCGTACTCGGTATGTTCTCCGGCCGCTTCGTAGGTGACGACCGTTTTGCCGTCACGACGCTCAGTGCCGGCAACTCGCGCGCCGGTGACGTACTTGATACCCAGTTTTTTGTAGGCTCGTTCGAGTTCCGCCGATACCTCTTCGTCCTCGTTCGGAACCAGGTGGTCAAGCATCTCGAAGATAGTGACTTCTGCGCCATAAGCCCTGAAGTAATAGGCAAATTCGACCCCGATAGCCCCACCGCCAACGATGCCGATTGCGTTTGGTGTCTCACGCATCTCGAGCGCGTTTCGACTCGTGATTACTGACTCCCCATCGATCTCAAGACCGGGCAATGATCGCGGGCGTGCTCCAGTTGCGATCACTATATTGGTGGCGGTTAACTCCGGCCCGCCCTCCACCAGCACGGTAGTAGATGATGTGAACCGACCGGCTCCTCGGAAGAGTTCGATTTTGTTCTTGCGGAACAGGTAGCCGATGCCTTGGGTCAGTGTGCTGGACACCTTTCTACTGCGGTCAACGGCTTTGCCCATGTCCGCCTGAAAGTTGTCGAATGAAAAGCCCCATTCGTCTGCATCCTTGATCTGGTTCAAGAGTTCGGCATTCTTGAGCAGGGATTTGCTGGGTATACAACCCCAGTTAAGGCATACGCCGCCCAACCCGCCGATGCCGGTGCCGTCATCTTTTTCAATGACCGCGACCTTCAGACCAAGTTGCGCGCCGCGGATGGCGGCGTGGTATCCACCGGGCCCTGCGCCGATGACCACGAGATCGAAGCTATTTTCCGCCATTCAGATTGTCTCCTTCGTGGATGTTGGCGTGGATATCCATCGCCACGGGTCAAAGTCGGAATCCGCCACTGACTGGTTCTGTCGCTTATCGATCTTTGAGTCCCGATGTGGGCGTCGGGGTGCTGTTTAATTAACGGGTGGGACAATTATATGCAGCCCGAAAGGTGCAGCGCAGTGATATCCATGCGCTGAATCTCCCTGATCAAGCCCATAAATTATGGTCATAGGTTACGGACCACGGGTTACAGATTTTGTAGGCGGCGGCTCCGGCGTGGCGTTTTTTCCTCTTCTGAGAAGAGAAGATGTGGAGGCCGCCGGAGGAATTAAGGACAGGGTTGAAGGCAAAATCGGTTTCAACCGGCTCGAGGTACGGTCTGGTTGGCCGAAGGGAAGCTTTGTTGGCGTACCTGAGGTACTGAGACGTTACCCGGAGAACACATTTCGGGCCTTGCTCCGCGGTACGATGTAAGTGCCTGAATGCTGGCCTCGGGGAAGTGGCGAAATGGCAGACGCGCATGCCTTAGGAGCATGTGTCTTAATCGACGTGCGGGTTCGAATCCCGCCTTCCCCACCAACTCATCAATCGTAAGTTCGACCCTGTCGGCGTTTTAGCTACCGGGGTCGAATCGCGTTTGACAGTAACCCGTGCGCACTTCCGCTCAGCTACGGTAGTGCGTCACCTGCCGGGGACCGGTACCACCTCTTAAGTCAGTTCCAGACCAAGATCATCCGGAGTCATGCAGGGACGCAAAGTAACTGCCGCATTGAAGGTCTGGAACCAGGGTTCGGCAAATTTCGCCAGATCAGACGATTTTTCCATGTTGACGACCACAAATGCTGTCCGGGCACCGTCATCGTTAATGGACAGATAGACCGATTCTGGTTTCTGTTCGTCCAATATCTCCTTGAGTTTTCCGGGTAACGATGCGTCTTGAACACCAGCATTTCCAATTTCAACGGGAATGGTGGCTATTAGCAACATACGCATGGCGATCTCCAATGTTTTCTACACGACGATGAATTTAACTGCACTTTACACGTGTCTTGTGCATCCACGAATTAACTCGAAAGTTCCCGAGGACGTCTCGTTCCCTGGGAGTCAAGGTGCCAGCCCCGGGATTTCGCTGCGACGTTCTCGATCTCGAATCGGTCCCTGGGGCTGAACTGCCTCCGGGACCGATTCGAGATCTGTTCACTTAAGGGGCTCACACCCATCTCATTTGGAAACTAGGCCCATTCCCACAGGTCCCAGGTACCTGTGTCGTTTGCATCAGTTACCCAGTCGAACACCATGGTTTTTCCATTTAGACCCGAAAGTGAAGGAGCAGACGCGGTGAAGTACGCAACTCCTTTAAACACAGCACCACCGTCTTCGGTCATGTGTCCAGTTGCTGACGCTCGAAATGTCGCTACGCCGTCTGCCGCTAGTACCAATCCCGAGTCAGGGCATTCTCCGTAAAGACTGCCGTCGGCTAGGAACCCTGCCGTATAAGTGGACCTGATTTCGACTTCAACACCAAGAAATGTCCCGTGTCCAACAGCCTTAGTTTCTAACTGTGGGAAACCATTTTTTGCTGGCAGAACTGTGAGTTCAACTGGTCCCGATACGTGGCCCATTTTTTCACCTAACATTTTGACTCCTCTTTTACTAAAACTTGTTTTTATAAACGGGTTTAACGGTGCGACTCTACTTCAACCCGCAGCGTTTTTGTACACGATCCGGCTGTTGTAGCCAGATACTCTGATCGTCGAACTAGCCATACGTGATCTGAATTGTTCGTAATCTGGACTTGTTGAAATAGCGGTTGATGTTTCAACTAGATCACCCAGACTCCTGAACGTATGCGTGACGCGCAGTTGATCTACATTACCAGCGATCGCTTTTTGAACGGTCGGACGAGAGCCATCAGGAAAGGCCTGCTGCCATTCAAGGAGTGTTTCAAGTAGATTTCCTACCTCTCCTCTTTTGGCGACCATAAAACTTCTTCTCATGAAGTGAGAGTCTGCAATATTGAGATCACCTGGCGAAATCACATCCAGTGCCTGTATGGTCATAGCAGTGGCGCAATATTCAGCGATCGACGTTTGCCGCTGTTGAAATTCTTTGCTTGAGGATGCGTCGACCATCATCTGATCAACATCGTCCCAGCTTGTAAAACCAAACGCAGCCACCACATCTGGTGTCATCAAATGTGGAATTTGTACTGACCTGGTGACAATACCGGCCCTGTCAGACTGCCTTCGACTGTCGATCACTGCATCCACCAATTGTTGGTGCATTCCCGCTTTGGGTACTCGTCTTATTTCGAGAGTTATTCTTGGCATGACAGGTTCCACTCGCTTTCATAGGTATTACGATCTTGTAGGCAGAAAAAGGCGGTACTCTACATTGAATGCGGGTGATCGGTTACGCGGTCCTCAACACCTCAGGGTCCGTTAGCACCGGAACCGGGGATCGGTGCCAGCCTATCTGGTCAAAGGACGATCGAAGTGCCGCATGGCCGTGAGAGAAACTTGTCCTACGAACATCCACATCCTCCCCCGCGCCGAGGCCGGTTGGTTCTTGCGGTACCCAGCGGACCTCAAAGCCACGGAGTATTCACCACAGAGGACGCTGAGACGAACTCAACCATGTGATGTGATCTCGTTGCTTCTCGTAGTACTGTAATTAAAGGTCGGGCCGCTACTTCGGTTTGACTCAGGGGCTGCCTTCGTTCCCACGTTGGTGGCCCCGTTTTTATTTCGGCGCAGAGCTCTGTGCTAATTCAGGATGGTAACTAGACCCGTCGTCCCATTGACGCTGATGGTCATGCCGTCTTTGATCGTCGACGTGGCCTTCGTAGCGCCTACGACTGCCGGAATGCCGTATTCACGGGCGACCACCGCGCAGTGGGCTAACGGACCGCCTGCATCAGTCACGACACCGCCTGCGATAGCAAAAAGCGGCGTCCAGGGTGGCGCGGTGGCGTAGGTGACGAGGATATCGCCCGGCGACAATCGGCTGGCTTCGCCCAACGAGAGGATCAATCTAGCAATGCCGGTGACCGCACCGGCGCTAGCGGCAAGGCCTTGAATGGTCGCGATACGCACGGGCTTGGATTCACCGGCAAGGGGTGGCGTAGCAAGTGTTGCGTCTCCGCCGATCACTGACGGGGGAAGGACGTGCATCCACTTCTGCCTGTCTTCCCGGCGTTGTGTGATCAGCGATTGATATTTGCGGCCAGGATGATTGGCGTGTTCCTTGATCTCATTTATGTGGAGATAAAAAATGTCATCTGCATCATCCAGAGCTCCGGCTTCCAGCAATAGCGTCCCGATCGCCTGGTGGGGCGTCCTGAGCGATGTATAGGCGCGCTGGTCGATGAAATAGTTGTGGTCCTCCATGAGAACCGTGTGCTGTCGCGCCCTTCGTTGACCGATCAAGAATTCGCCCAATACTGTCGGGTCGCTCAGACGAGATTCGACGTCCTCGGTCCGGGCGATTCGCGACGCGACAGCGCGCTTGTGTAGGACGGATGGGTTCTGGTCTTCAGCGACGTCTATGTAAGTACGGATTATGGACACTACAACGTCCGGGTCTTCACGCCAGGTCAAATATCCGACCTCGTAGTACGACTCGTTTCGCTGTCCCCAAGTTTCAAGAAATTCAGTCAGTTGGCACCTGAAAACCGGTCCCTCGGCAACCGCGTCGAGGTTGGCTAGGAATTCTTGTGTGGAGTGCGAACGTAGTAGATCAGCGACGGCCGGCCGGTTGACGGCTTCGCGCGACAGCTCCCACAGGGCAACCGCTGATTTAACTGACATATTTGGCATGCCAGAGATCGATTCCACGGCAATGCGGGTTCCTTCGTCGCCAAACTTGTTGCGGCAGAATTCGTCGAACTGTCGCATCACCACACCCGCTAGTCCTGTTGAGAGCGTGTGCAACTCGCCACATCTCCGCCACGCTATTTCGATTTGATCGTATCGGCTCAATAGATCCAGAAGTGAATCGTTCGGAGCGGCCCACTCCTGTATTTGACGGGTCAGAGCCTCGGTTTCGGGTAAATAGCTGGACTCCCAGAGATCGACAAGGCAATCGCTTCTTTCTTCGGAATCTCGTGCGGCAAGTTCCCGGTACTTCCCTGCGCTTTCAGGATCGACCTCCAGCCTGCGTGAAAATCCGTATCCGTTGGCGTACATCCGCTCTTCATGGAACGGTTGTCCGGTGGCATGCCCACCCCGGTACATCCCCTGTCGTTTTACGGTGATCAAATCCTGTGCTAGCGGAGTCAACGGAGTGGGGTTGTGGACCTGATCCCAACTCCATTGGTCTCGAGCGAGGTCAATGTGCGCCCAATCGACCGGAAACGGCGTTCCGTTCGGGCTTTGATATACGACTTGCTGTGTCATCTATTTGCATCGGGGCCCGCGTGCGGGCGGTTTTGGACTGAGGCCTGGACCAGACGAGTGATCGATACATCAAGGGAGTCGTCAGGTGACTTTTAGCAGATCGGATCATACAGCTAGCATTTAATGCCGGGCTGCCAATGGCGCTGAATAAGGACGACAGGCTCCAGAATTAAGTGACGCCACCGATCAGGAAGATGGGCACGGTCCATGAGCATTTCCAGCCGACCTCTACGGTCAACCTGAGAACTCAATGGGGTTCGCTCTGCTACATTCACTACTGCGATGAAGTTAAACCCTGAAACACCTCCAGAATCTGCGGATCTTCGTGCGTATCTTCGCCACGAGATGGATCTGGCGGCGCTGTATCGTCGAATCGGGGACGCAGAATCTGATCCCAAGAAAGCGTCGGGATATGCCCGTCTTGCGGCCGAGGAACTAGAGCACGCGCGCGAGTGGGCCGAGAATCTGGGAATAGACCCAGATTCGATACGGCAGTCCAACTTGAGCTTTCGTCTGAGGCTCGTCTGGTGGGCATCAAAACTCATCGGCTCAGAACGGGCGGTGTTGCTGCCGCTCCTCATACGTGGCGAGGAACGTGCCGTCGCTTCCTACGCCGCGCACCCATCTTTACGCGAGCTGGAGAACGATGCCAGGGCGCACGCAACAGAACTTGCGGAACTCGCCGGACCGGACGCCTTTGACGGAATACGCACGGTCATCAGCCGAAGGGCTAGTTCAAGCGGCAGCCTTCGTGCTGCAGTGCTCGGAATAAACGACGGACTCGTGTCCAACTTCAGCCTAGTAATGGGCGTCGCCGGTGGCACAAACGACTCCAACATCGTATTACTTGCCGGAATCGCCGGGTTATTTGCTGGAGCGTTTTCGATGGGCGCAGGCGAGTGGGTATCGATGCGCTCCCAGCGGGACATGTATAAGCACTTGATTCGATTCGAAGAAAGCTTGTTCGATAGGCATCCTGCGTTAGCGTCCGAGCAGATAGCCGAGATCTACGTTGGCAAAGGCATCGCAAAAGATCAGGCAGCGAATATCGCCAGCCAGCTGATGTCCAACAGGACCACGGCATTGGACACACTTTCTCGGGAGAAGTTGGGCGTGGATCCGGATGAACTTGGATCACCATGGGCTGCCGCATGGAGTTCCATTTTGGCGTTCTCCGTTGGCGCTATATTTCCGGTCCTTCCGTTCATATTCACCAGCGGTAACAAGGCCTCAATTGCCGCCGCTACCGCCTCCACAATCGCGCTGCTTATCGTGGGCGGAGTCATGGCGGCATTCACAGGAAATTCGATACTACGCGGTGGATTTCGCATGTTTGTCATCGGCGCAATAGCCGCCGCCGTGACCTTCGGAATCGGTAGCGCCATCGGTGTGACGCTGGATTGAGCGGGAATGATATGCATGAATAGCCAAGACCTGTTTGGCTTTTACGCGGGTGTTCATGCCGGATACGTTCTATCATTCAGGTGATGGATCTTTCCCACATACGCAATTTTTGCATCATCGCCCACATCGATCATGGCAAATCCACGCTTGCCGACCGACTGATGCAGGCCACCGGCGCCGTTTCGGACCGGGAGTTGAACGCGCAACATCTAGATTCGATGGATCTGGAACGCGAACGTGGAATAACAATCAAGGCGCAGGCGGTCCGGCTGGCCTACACCGGCGAAGACAAGTCTGAATATCAGTTGAACTTGATCGACACGCCCGGGCATGTGGACTTCACATACGAAGTTTCGCGAAGTCTGGCCGCTTCTGATGGCGCACTGCTCGTGGTCGATGCCACGCAGGGTATTCAGGCCCAGACGCTGGCCAACGTCTACCTGGCGATGGAGTATGACCTTCCGATCATTCCGGTAGTCAACAAGATTGACCTCCCGGCTGCTGAGCCTGAACGGGTCGCCAGCGAAATGGCGTCCGTGTTCGGATTCTCTGACGATGACTTTGTTTTCGTCTCAGCCAAGACGGGTGAGGGCGTAGTAGAAATTCTTGAGGCCATAGTCGATCGTGTGTCGCCGCCGAAGGGTGATCCGGACGCACCGCTAAGGGCGTTGATATTTGACAGCAAGTACGATTCGTACAAGGGCGTTATTGCTTATGTGCGGGCAGTGGACGGTCGACTTGATAAAACTGGGTCTATCCGGCTCATGGCGACTGACGCAAGAGCCGAGGCGCTAGAGATCGGCTACTTCGGCCCGACCATGACCAGTGAAAATTCTCTGGAGACGGGCGAGGTCGGTTATGTCGCCACGGGCCTGAAAGATGTGGCTGCCTGTCGTGTTGGTGACACGCTGACCGTCGGTGGGCAGTCAAATGCAGATCCTTTGCCGGGCTATGAGGCCATGAAACCGATGGTCTACACGGGATTGTACCCGGCAGACGGCGAATCATTCCCGGAGTTGCGCGAGGCGCTAGAAAAACTGCGGTTGAACGACCCGGCGCTATCTTTTGAACCTGAGTCATCTGCCGCGCTGGGTTTCGGTTTCCGTTGCGGGTTTCTTGGACTGCTACACATGGATGTCACGCAGGAGCGGCTCGAGCGTGAGTATGACCTGACGCTTATTGCAACGGCTCCGAGTGTTGGCTACAAGGTGATGTTGACGAACGGCGGCGAGTTGGAAGTAGACAACCCTTCTGCGATGCCGCCCGTTCAGGAGATCGACACGATCCACGAGCCATGGGTGGACTTGAGCATCGTGGCCCCGTCAAGGCACATCGGTGCCGTGATGGAGCTAGTCACAAGCCGTCGCGGAGAGTACACCCGGATGGAGTACCTGCAATCAATTGATTCCAACAGGGAAGACTCCTCCAGTTCAGCTGCTGCGGACGCCCGCGTTTTACTCGAATACAAGATGCCTATGGCGGAGTTGCTGGTCGACTTCCATAGCCAGCTAAAGTCGCGATCCCAAGGTTATGCATCCATGGACTATACGGTCGGTGAGTCACGACCAGGCGATATGGTCAAGCTGGACGTTCTTGTGAACTACACACCGGTGGATGCGCTTTCGATGATGCTCCATAGGGACAACGCGCAGGGGCAGGGTAGAGAACTGGTTTCCAAGCTTAAGAAACTGATTCCGCGACAGATGTTTGAGGTGCCGATCCAATCGGCTATCGGCAGTCGAGTGGTCGCCCGGGAGACGGTCAAGGCAATGCGGAAAAACGTTCTTGCAAAGTGCTACGGGGGAGATGTGACGCGCAAGCGAAAGTTGTTGGAGAAGCAGGCTAAGGGGAAGAAGCGCATGAAGAAGATCGGCAGTGTGGACGTTCCTCAAGAGGCATTCATGGCGGTGCTATCTCTGGAGCGTGATTAGCGCTATTCGGACTGTTGTCCTGCGAGACAACCATGTTTCGGGCAATCTCAGCACGCGCCGGTAGTGTGAACCTCTAAGGACGGGCTCGCCCCCTCCGCATTCGGTGATGACGATCTTCTTGTACGCACGTTGACACCTAATGATGTGCGGAAGAAGCGAGGCCCATACTGCGTTGAAGAAGTCAACCTTTCTCTTTCATCTTGGAGAACACTATCTCACTATCGTGAGGGTCTTGAAGGACCGGCACAGTAACAGCAGCGCTAGTGTTCCGGGTCCGGGTATGAGCGCTCCCCGGCCCTGATCGGTGAGGCGATGCGATTCTCTGGTGGTGGTATCGGGCAGGCCCAGTTGTCGTTGTAAGCGCAGAACGGGTTATACGCGTAGTTGAAGTCTAGCCAGAGGTTGCCATCCTCGAGCGGGTGGACTTCAAGGTATCGCCCTACGGCGTAGGTCTCATCGCCCGCGGTTCCATCTCGGAACGGCAAAAAGAGCGGCCCGTACTCATCTTCACGGAAGACCGTGAGTGTTTCCTGCTTTCCTCCGATCTCGACAGTTACAGTCGCCCAGCGGTGGGTTGAGGTCACTCCACCTGTGGACAGCGGGATTTCGATATCAGTGGAATTGTCTACCAGCGACGGTGTCAATCGGAGAGCGAATTGAGGCGCCTCCTCGAAATAAGACAGGCCGTTGAACCGTTCACGCTGGCTATCTGTAAGTGGTGAAGCGGAATCGTTTCCAAAGTAGGCGTTTTTTTCAGATCTGAACTGATAAAGGGGGGATATATTTTGTCGATTCATCGTGTGATTTCGAAGCGACGGTGAGTATCGTCACTTTTTGGTGCGTGTGGACCAGGTAAGTTGGATTTTGTAACTAATGTGAATTGATCTAATTGCTTGGATTGATTAGTCGATGCGCTGTTTTTTAATTGAATTCAATCGGGAATCAGCCCCAGCTCGGCGATAACTCCAGCCATGTCGTCCCGTCTGCGTGCCTCGTAAATGTTTGCCGCGAAGAGGCCGGCCGGGGTTCCTGCATCGATGTGGTGGCCATCGAATTCCCTCGCATGCAAGGATTCCTGGCCGATAGCTGCGGCAATTGCATCGGTCAGCTGAATTTCGCCGAGCGCCCCCGCTGCGCCTTGTTCGATCCTATTGAACACTCCGGGTGTCAGGACATATCGCCCGATGATCGCCAGATCGCTGGGAGCTTTCTCGAGTGAGGGCTTCTCAATCAAACCTTGGACGCGATGTACACCGTCTCCCAGAGCATCGGCATCGATGATTCCGAGATTTGGGATCGTCTCACGTGGAACGCGCTTGGCGGCCACAACACTGCCCCCGTGCTCCTCAGCCACCTGAGCTAATTGCGTTATGGCCGGAGTATTGGACCAGATCAAATCATCCGGCAGTATTACGGCGAACGTTTCGTCTCCAACGAAAGCGCGCGCCATCAGGACGGCGTCGCCGAGCCCCTTCGCCTCGGTTTGTTCTAGCACCGTAACCTCGGCGAGCCCGTGAATCTCGTGGAGCATGGCTAACCGCTCTGTATCGCCTCGTTCTTCCAGCGCGTCCTCCATGGGACCGTTCGGCGAAAAATAACCGGCAACGGCTTCTAGACCGGGCGATAGAACCATGGCGATCTCATGTATGCCCGCGGCAGCCGCCTCGGCGACGGCGTAGAAAATAAGCGGCTTGTCGATGACGGGTAACAAGGGCTTTGGAACTGCGCTCGTGACCGGGAGAAAACGGGTGCCGAGTCCAGCTGCGGGAATTACGGCTTTGCGAACTTTCTGAGGCATATGGACAGTGTATCCACCGCCCTTGAAAAATGGACAGCGGCGCGATGCGGGTGACTTGGAAGTCGTATTGGGTGTGCATTTGTGCCGAAAATGGAATGCGCGCGACGTATAATGGAATTGGTCGTGCTAGGCGGGGAGTTAGCGGTGTCCTGTACCTGCAATCCGCTTTAGCAGGGCTTAATCCCTTCAGGAGGCCGGACACGTTGGTCAATACGTCGTAGACACGGTGTTGAGAGTTGGGTCCTGCGCGGCGAGGCCTTGTGAACCCCGTCAGGTCCGGAAGGAAGCAGCGGTAAGTGAGTCACCTCGGGTGACGCAGGTTGGCCTGGCTCGAGTCGTTTTCTACGCGCATATTAGCGTTGTTTGATCGAATGAAGGTGCACGACCACTCCCAGAATCTTGATCGGGGATCCGCAACGTCCGATGTGAAACATCGACGGGGCGGATCTCCGAAAAAGTCCCTTGGGCAACATTTCCTGAAAGATGCTTTAGTCTCAGCGCGTATCGTAGATGCGGCGCGAATCGAGCCCGGAGAGACGATTATTGAGGTTGGACCGGGTCGGGGCGCTATCACCGGGATGCTTGCCGATAAAGCTGACCATCTAGTCCTGATTGAACTAGATGGGGCATTGGCGTCCATGCTCTCGAAGCGCTACGAATCTCAGGACAACGTCCGGGTCATCGAGTCGGACGCCCGGGATCTTCATTTTGAAGAGGGCGGGGACGTCCCAGAGGCCGTAGAGCGGCCCTATAAGGTCGTCGCAAACCTTCCGTACTATGCCGCGGCAAACATCATCCGGCGTTTTCTTGAATCGAACAATCCCCCTTCCGAAATCGTGGTGATGATTCAGCGTGAAGTGGCGTTGGAAATGGCGGCCCCGGAGGGAAAGATGGGGATGCTTTCGGTAGCCACTCGCTTCTACGCCGACCCGGAAGTACTGTTCGATGTGCCAGGCTCCGCGTTTATTCCGCCACCGAAGGTCGTCTCATCTGTGATCCGCCTTATCAGGCGTCCTGACAAACCGCTGGATCTCGACGATGAAGCCGGGTTTTTCAAGTTTGTTCGGGCCGGGTTCAAAGCGCCTCGCAAGCAACTACATAATTCGCTGGCACGAGGTTTGATCATCGAAGTAGAGCAAGCGTCAAACATTATTGCCCGGGCGGATCTGGACTCTATGCGGCGTGCGCGAACCCTATCTATCGCCGAGTGGGGACGGTTGTATGAGGCGTATTTAGACCTAGACCCGGAGATGGAAAACTGATGGCCTCACGGTCGGTCCTTCAGCTAGAGGCGCACGCCAAGATTAATCTGACACTGGAAGTGATTGGCAAACGCGACGACGGGTTCCACGACATCGTGTCGATCATGCAGACGATCGATCTCCATGACGACGTGACGCTGAAGCTGGCCGATGAAATTACGCTTACCTGCGACGATCCGGACCTTACCAGTCAGGATAATCTGGCGTTTGTCGCCGCACGAAAACTCAAAGAGGTAAGCGGTGTTGACCTAGGCGTGGATATCACACTGCAAAAACATATTCCCGTGGCCGCCGGACTAGGCGGCGGATCCAGCGATGCAGCATCGGTTCTGCACGGCCTTAACTATCTCTGGGAACTCGAACTCGAACTTGAATCCCTCCAAGAAATAGCGATGGAAATCGGCTCGGACGTTCCTTATTTTTTGAGTGGTGGGACAGCTCTAGTGCAGGGCAGAGGTGAGCATGTGGTCCCGTTGGACCACGCGAACATCCAGTGGATGGTGGTGGTTTCCCCGGAGTCAGACCTCCCGAACAAAACAGCCCTCTTGTACGATCAAATCGGCGAGTCAGACCACACGCGGGGCGTTCTGACGCACAAACTGGCAGGACGCATCAGGGGTGGTGGCGACGCGCCGGCTCAGTTTTTCTTCAACGTATTTGAACCTTATGCGGAGAACGTATTTGCTGAATATGCAGCAATTCGTGAAACGTTCCGGAACCTTGGTGCCATGGGCATCTTGATGTCGGGCGCGGGGCCAAGCATGTTTGCTTTGGCCCCTAGCCGGGAGATCGGAGTAGCCTGGCAACTTATGCTCCAGATGCAGCACGGCATTCGAGCGTTTCTGGTGTGCCGCTGGGATCCTCCTAGTGAGGTTTGTAAGTCTACTCAGAGGGCGCATTTGAACCGGGATTCCGTCACATGACGATTATCGCAGGATTTCTATCGGGCACGTTGATGGCGCTCGTGTTCGTCGCCCACCTGTCTCTGATGTTCGTGTACAACCCGCCGAGTTTCATCAAAACGGCTGATCCAGAAGACAATCACCTGGCGCGCTCGATTTTGATGATGCATGGAGTGGCGTTGGTTATCTGGCCAATAATCGGGGTCGTGACTGCTGTGGCGTACTCGGCAGTACGGGGGGAGGTAAGTGACTGGGTATTCGTGGTCGGAGTGTTGGTGATAGAGCTGTTAATGGCGCCGGTCCTTTTGATTCTGGCGAAAGGGCGGAGACTTCATCTGCTGGCCGAGTTTGCGGCGTTCTTCATAATCTTCGGTATTGTGGTTCCGATCCTTGTATCAAAAGCGTGATAAGCCCATCGAAATGGACCAAACGCGAAAAGGCCCCGGGAATTCCCGGGGCCTTTTCAGTTGAGCTTTGTTTGCGCAGGTTGGCGAACTACTTGAGTCCGTCCACCGCTGCCTTGACTGCGTCGTAATCTGGCTCGATGCCTGGGTTTTCTCCGCGCCATACGTACTGAATCGTTCCGGAACCATCGACCACGTAGACAGTGCGGTTGGCGGCGGTGTAACCGTCCATACCGGCGAAGTTCTCCAGAACCGTGTCGTATGCCCGTGCGGTGTTTGCCGTGTGATCAACAAGGATCGGGAAGTTCAGATTGTGCTTGGTTTTGAACTCTTTCGCCACGAAGAAATTGTCCACCGCGATCCCGAGGACATCGGCGTTGGCGGAGTTCAGATCTGATAGCGAGTCTCTGAATGCGCACATCTCGGTGTCACACACACCGGAGAACGCGGCCGGGTAGAAGGATAGGACGACTGTCTTGCCCGAGTAGTCACTGAGACTGACGTCGTTTCGGTCGCTGTCTTTCAAAGCAAAAGCGGGCGCTTGTGTCCCAATTTCGAGCGGCATATCGGACTCCTGTGTTTATTCGTTTGTTATGCGCGTTTGGTTCTAAACCGCGCCCGGGTAGGGATTATGTCACGTTCAGGGTCGGTCCGGTGATTACCCTCCGCCATTGACAGCCATCACAGCCTTGATAATCCCGTCCTGCTGCTTCGAGTACATCTCGTAGGCTTTCGGGATGTCGTCAAACGTCAAGTTGTGTGTGATCAGTTTGGACGGGTCTATCCAACCCCTGTCCATAAGCGAAATAACCTCCTTTATGTCTCCTGTTGGGTCAGGAGAATTGATCGATGAGCACGGGATTAGCGTGGCGACTTTACCCATCCAAGCCATGTGCTTGAATGGGATTACAGAGTTCATGCTGATCAGGCTGAATCCGAGCACCTTGCCGTACTGGTTAACATAGGAAATTGCCTGATTCAGGCCTTCAGGGTCACCAGAGGCGTCCACCACTACGTCAAGTCCGTGGCCACCGGTAAGCTCTGCGATTGCCTCAATTGGATCGACGTTGTCCGGATTGATAGTGGCCGATGCGCCCATCTGGATGGACTTTTCGAGCCGATAATCGAGGAGATCAATCCCGATCACCTGCGCTGCACCTTGCGCTGCGGCGAGGTTTGTGAACGACAGGCCGATGGCACCCTGGCCGACAACTCCGATCCTCAGACCTGCTGTCGGCCCCCAGAGCTTGGTCGCGAAAAGTACCGTGCCCATTGGTTGGCACATCAACCACTCATCTAGGCCGCGATGATCTGGCAGCGGCATTACCATGTTTTCCGGGATGTTGATGTACTCAACAAGCCCGCCCAGAGCATCGGGGTTTCTGAAGCTGGAGAGCACAATCGCCCGCTGTCCGACATTGATTTTATCGGAGCGTGATTCTATGACCGTCCCTGCAATTTCGTGGCACGGAGATCCTGGTCTGCTCGGGTACATCTCCTCAGGCAGGACCTGGTCGTAGAACATGTGCGTGTCGCTACCACAGACCGACACTTGCTGGACCTTCAGAAGGATCTCACCATCTGCTGGCTTAGGAGTGTCCATCTCGAAGAACTCGATAGTCTGGGGAGCCGACATCCGGGCTGCTCGCATCGGATCGATGTCCTCGTTTCTGTTGCGTCGGTTGGTGGTCGGATTCCGGTCAATTCACCAACCGATGGTCGCTACTTGATCGAGATGACGGTCTTGATGATGCCGTCCTTGCGGTCGGCGTACAGATCATAGGCCTCTGGTATCTGATCCCATGTGTGAGCGTGTGTGGTCAATCGTGACGGGTCCATCCATCCTCGGTCTCGGAGGGCCACCATGTCTGCAATGCAAGAAGTGGCGTCCTCGGAGCCGGCGGAACCGGTGGGGATTACCTTGACCTCTTTGCGCATCCATTCTTGGTGACGGAACACCGTGGGGTTGGTTGTGGTCTCTACGAGACTGAAACCGACCACGAGTCCCCGTGGATTCACTAGGTTTACGGCCTGGTTAAGGCCATCGGCATCACCGGAGGCGTCTACAACTACGTCCACGCCGTGACCACCGGTTAGCTCGGCAAGGGCCTCTACGACGTTCTCATTGTCGGCGTTGATGGTCCCAGTTGCGCCGAATTCGGAGGACTTTGCCAGCCGGTAGTCTTCAAGATCGATTGCGATCACTTCCTGTGCACCCTGATTGGCGGCGATCATTGTGAATGAGAGACCGATAGCACCCTGACCCAGGACAGCTATGCGCTTGTCGTCCGTGGTGCCCCAGCGCCTCGCTGAGTACAGGACAGTTCCGGAAGGTTGGCACATGATCCATTCATCCGTACCGCCGTAGTCTGGGATAGGGATTACTCGGCTCGTGGAGATCAACTCTGCAAGGCCACCCGAAGAGATCTCTCCAGCTGCGTTGCGTTCCGTTAAAACGATCGCACGCTGGCCGACAACGTAGTCTGGATTCTTGGACTCGACGATTGTGCCCGCTATTTCGTGGCAAGGCATGCCTGGCGTGAGCGGGTACCGCTCTTCAGCGAAGACAGGCTCGTAATTCAGGTGCGTGTCGCTTCCGCAGATCGATACGTGCTCGATCTCAAGTAGAACCTGTCCGTCGGCAACGGTCGGGTCCGGCGCCTCGCTAGCTTCGAGCTTCCGTGGGCCTGTAAGCGAATAGGTCTTCATCTGGTTGTCCCTCCTGAATCGAGTGCCTGCTCTTTTTAGTTTTGTATTTACCGTGGCAGAGAAATTCTGGTCATGACAAGTTAATTATTCGATAGCTATCGCAATCTTGATCACCCCATCGGCACGATTTGCGTACATCTCGTATGCGTCCTGTACCTGGTCCCATCCCACGCGGTGAGTGATCAACTCCGCCGGGTCCCACCAGCCTCTATCCCGAAGACCGACCATGTCACGGATGGGCGCGACAGGGTCGATAGCTCCTGCTGCGTTTGTCGGGAGAATACGAACTTCTTTACGCATCCATTCCTGGTGTCTGAGTATCGAGGGCTCCTCCGCAGACACAAGGCTGAATCCTATGATGGTGCCGCGATTACGCACTAACTGGAGTGCCACGTTGATGCCGTCCGGGTCCCCCGTGGCTTCGACGACACAGTCGACGCCTTTACCCTCTGTTAGGTCCATGACCGCTTCCATGACATCCTCCCGGTCGGCGTTCAGAGTCACTTCGGCTCCCAGTTTGGACGCCTTATCCAATCGGTAATCATCAAGATCCACGCCGATCACCATACGGGCACCCATGCGGGAGGCCACAGCCGTCGTGGAAAGGCCAATAGCTCCCTGGCCCAGTACAAGGAAGGTCTTTTCGTCGGTCGTACCCCATTCGCGACTGGCCTGAATTGCCGTTCCGGCAGGCTGGCACATTACCCAGTCCGCTGTGTCCCCGTAGTCTGGAAGGGGGATGACCTTTTCGCTCGCTATAAACTCGGCAAGTCCGCCGTTGGTCATGCCGGCAGCGGGGGTGAATGTAGGCAGGATAATCGCCCGTTGACCAACCGCGTGATCCGGGTTCTTGCTTTCCACTATTGTCCCAGCGATCTCGTGGCAGGGAAGGCCGGGAGCAAACGGATATTCTTCTTCTGGAAGGGTCGGATGGAAGTTGAGATGGGTGTCGCTGCCGCAGATAGAGACGTGCTCGATCTTCAACAAGACTTGCCCATTCATGGGTTCTGGATCAGGAGTCGTGACCTGCTCAAGGGTTTGAGGGCCCGTGAGTTGATAAGCCTTCATGTGTTAATTCCTGAGCCGGTAGCACCGGAAATGTCCAGCACATTTTTGATGACACCGTCCGTGTATCCGGCGTACATCTCGTATGCGCTCGGTATGTCATCCCAGGCGGAGTGGTGAGTGATTAAGACTGACGGGTCAAGCCATCCCCGGTCCCTTAAATCGACCATCGTCTGTATGGCCTCGGTCGGCGTCTGTGAGAGTGAGGAGCCGGTCGCGATGATGCGTGCTTCCTTCATCATCCAGTCCGGGTGACGGAAGGTAGGCAACTGATCGCGGGGGATCTGGCTGAAACCGATGATGGTGCCGTACATGTTTACGAGGCTAACGGCCTGATTGAGTCCGTCCGGGTCGGCGGATGCGTCTACAACGACGTCAACGCCTTCGCCATTGGTCACCTCTGCAAGGGCCTCTACGACATTCTCCCTGTCGGCATTTATTGTGTCCGTCGCTCCAAGCTCACTCGCCTTATTCAAACGGTAGTCCAGCAGGTCAATACCTATCACCTGCTTCGCACCAGTGCGTTCGGCGATCATCGTGAACGATAGTCCGATTGCGCCCTGGCCGATGACGGCAATGCGTTTATCTGTGGACTGGCCCCAGCGCCGTGCGGAGTACAGGACGGTTCCTGTGGGTTGGCACATGAGCCATTCTTCAGTGGACCCGTGTTCCGGAAGACTGATCAGTAGTCCGCTGGCGATGTATTCGGCAAGCCCACCGCCGGGTCCACCTGCTGAAGATGGATCCGGCAGGACGATCACTCGTTCTCCCACCGGGTGATCAGGGTTGCGGCTCTCGACGATAGTTCCGGCGATCTCGTGACAGGGCGCGCCGACCGGGAGCGGGTATTGTTCTTCAGGCAGCGTCGGCTGGTATCTGACATGCGTGTCGCTGCCACAAACCGAGCCGCACTCGATCTTTACGACGACCTGCCCTTCCGCTGGCGTCGGATTATCGACATCGACCTGTTCCAGCCGGCGGGGACCGGTCTGCTGGTAAGCCCTCAAGCGGACACCACCGCCGTATCACTACTCCGCATTGATCTCCATCCCGGGTTTCCGAGATTCGACAACGATCACTGAGATCTCATGTCGGTCTCCGAATCGCTCTAGCCGTTGATATCCATTACGACCTTGATGACCTGGTTTGACCGGTTTGCGTACATTTCATACGCGTCCGGAATGCCGTCCCAGCCAACTCGGTGTGTGATCAACTTGGCGGGGTCCGCCCAGCCACGTTCACGGAGAGCGACCATCTTTTCGATGGCTTCTGTCGGGGTTGGGGAAGCTCCAGATACGGTTGGCGCCAGGCGGGCGGCCTTGCGCATCCATGCCTGATGGTTGAATACCACCGGCTCGGTCGCGGAAACTAGGCTGAATCCTACGATCAGGCCAAAACGGTTAACCAGACTGACGGCCTGGTTCAGGCCCTCCGGGTCCCCTGAGGCGTCTGCGACAACGTCCACGCCCTCGCCTTTGGTCATCTCCTGGATGGCCTCTGCGACGTTTTCTTTATCGGCGTTAATGATGTCGGTGGCGCCCATCTCCTTGGCCTTGTCCAGACGGTAGTCCTCAAGGTCTATCGCGATCACCTGTCGTGCGCCTTGCGCTGCAGCGATCATGGTAAATGAGAGTCCAATAGCGCCCTGACCGAGGATGGCGATACGCTTGTCGGATGCATTCCCCCATTGCCGGGCGGAGTACAGGACCGTCCCGGACGGCTGGCACATTACCCACTCGTCCAAACCACCGTGGTCCGGAAGGGCGATGATGCGGCTGCTTGCGATGTACTCGGCAAGTCCGCCACCGGACGGACCGGTCTCCGGGTTGTAGTCCGGAAGCACGATGGCGCGCTGTCCTACTTTGTAGTCCGGGTTACGGGACTCGACGATTGTTCCGGCGATCTCGTGGCAGGGCGCTCCGGGAACCGACGGGTAGCGTTCCTCGGGCAGAACCGGCTCGTAAGAGAGATGTGTATCGCTACCGCAGACTGAAGCCTGTTCGATTTTGAGAAGAACCTGTCCATCTGCTGGTGTGGGCGTCGGGGCTTCGATGAACTCAAGCTTTCGGGGACCGGTGAGCTGTACCGCTTTCATTGCGTCTTCAAGTTCCTTTCCGCATTACCTGCGCTGAGTTGTCCTTTTGGCCGACTCTGCGCAGCCTGAGATCGTGATTGATTAGTCCTGTTGCATGACCACTTTGATCACGCCATCGCTGTGGTCTGAGTACATGTCGTACGCACCCTGGATGTCTTCAACACCAAATCCCACCTTGTGGGAGATGAGCTGTCCGGGGTCGACGTAGCCGACTTCCTTCATACGTATCATTTGGCGAATCGTGTCGGTGGGACGGTCCGTGCCTGCGACCTGAGTCGGGATAATCGTCGCCGCTTTTCGCATCCACGCCGAGTGGTTGAACTCGGTTGAGCGTCCGCCTAGGAGACTGAAGTTGATGATGGTCCCGTGACGCTTCACGATGGAGACCACGGTGTTTAGACCTTCGGCCGCGCCACTGGCGTCTACAACGTAATCCAGCCCCTGACCGTCCGTAAGGTCGTCAATAGCCTCGACAAGGTTGACGTCATCCGGGTTCAGGGTGGTTGAAGCGCCCATCTCTGTAGACTTGTTCAACCGGGCCTCGACAAGGTCGATTCCGATGACCTGCTCTGCCCCCTGAGCGGCGGCGAGCATCGTGAAGGAAAGACCGATTCCACCCTGGCCAAGTACACCGATAGTCTTTCCCGCAGGGTTATTCCAGTATCCGGCGGAATAAAGGACCGTTCCAGAGTGCTGGCACATTACCCACTCTTCTATCGGGCCATCGTCCGGGACCGGCAGTACTTTGTCTGGCGTCTGGGCTACGTATTCCTGTAGCCCTCCAAATGTGGGTCCGGCTAGTACCACTACCCGTTGTCCCACGTTTATCTCATCCGTTTTACTCTCGATGACGACTCCGCCAATTTCGTGGCAGGGACGGCCGGGGGGAAGTGGGTAGTCTTCTTCTTTGGTGAGGCCGTGGTAAGTCGAATGGATGTCGCTGCCGCAGACCGAGGAGGCCTGGACCTTGATAAGGACTTCCCCGTCAGCTACTGACGGTGTCTCTACATCAACCATTTCAAAGGTCTGGGGGGAGGTAAGTCGTGCGGCTTTCATGTGCTCTCCAACTATGCTGATCAGGCGGACGCGCATGTCGCGTATGTGTGCGATTCTCTACATCAACCCGGTACGGGCCGAGCGGGATGATACACCCGCACCAGCCCTATGCGCGCCTTTGACGCGGCGATCCGCCAAAACTTAGCGTTCAGGTTCGCTGTCTTGAAGGGGTTGATAGTCCTGAATCGCGGCAAGGCGCCCAGCCACCTGTATACTCGGCAACCGGTTTCTGGGACGGCGCGAGGACGTATCCGGCGCAGGTCCCAATGTCCCGCTATCCCCTGTGTGAGGAGGCTCCGTTGGCAGTTGCCAAGAAGAAGATAGGTTTCATAGGTTCCGGTGCGATCGCCTGCTACATAGGTGCCTTTCTGGCGAAAGACGGGCACAGCGTAACGCTCATCGATGGCTGGCCTGAGCAGATCGACAAGATCAAGGCAGACGGCATTTCGGCTACCGGCCCCCATGAACCTTTCAGCCAGAATGTCCGTGCGTTGCACATCAACGAAGCCCAGTCCCTCTCCACGGGAGATGAATTCGACATCGGATTTGTCGCTATGAAGGCATACGACACTAGGTGGGCTGGAGCTTTTATCGATCGATTCGTTAAGCCAGGAGGTTACATAGTCGCCTCACAGAACTGCTGGACGGATGGCGTGCTGGCGGAGGCCGTCGGAGAAGGTCGGGCTATCGGCTTGATCATGTCCGGGATAAGCGTAGCCGTGTGGGAGCCGGGGAAAGTGGAACGGGGCGCCGATAAGACGGGCCGCGAGCTCGGCCACGATGTGTTCCGTGCCGGAGAGCATGACGGATCCATTACCCCTAGGACGGAAGAACTGGCTGAGATAATGTCGATCGTCGACGGATCTTTTGCCACGGACAACCTGTTTGGCGAGCGCTGGACCAAGTTGTGCCAGAACGCATCGGGCAACCCGGTGCAGGCCATGACCCTCCAGGGTGGGATAGACGTGGTCTCGACGGCCCGTGGGCGACAGATCACCATCATGCTTCTCAACGAATGCGCCAAAGTAGGCTTGGCTGCAGGATTCAACCTTGCGAACATCCGTGGAGTGTCTGCTGAAAAGTGGGCGAGTGCGGATCAGGGTGACGTTTACGAAGAGTTGGACAATATGCTGGTCCCAAGCGGATCTGGGGGCATCAACTGGAAATCGTCGATGGCCCAGGACATCACTAAGGGTCGACGGTCTGAGACCGAATTCATGAACGGTTTTGTCGCCGAGACCGGGAAAAAAGCCGGGGTCGCCACGCCCGTCACCGATGCTGTTATTGAGGTCATGGCGGCCATCGATGCGAAACAGCTTGATGCGTCTCCAGACAATATCGAACTCACACTCCGGAAGGCGGGGCTTTAGCCCGCTCTTGCTGCTAGACCTTCACGTACATACCACCCGCGGCAGCGGCGACAGCAGTCTTCGTCCGGAAGAGCTTGTCGAAGAGGCCATCCGTCTTGGGCTTGCTGGCGTTTGCTTGACCGAACACACGTATTCATGGACCGACGATGAGATAGAACGGGTTATCGGTGAGACCGGAATACGCCTGTTTCGGGCTCTCGAGGTTGAGACAGATGCCGGACACGCGCTCGTCATCGGGGAGAACGGGTACCACTCAGATATGCGCAACTTTGCTCTGTTAGGTGAACGGGCGAGCAAATCAGGAGCGGCGATCGTGCTTGCGCATCCCTTCCGTCATCTACACGCGCCCGGTCCGCAGAGATGCATCCTCACATTGAAAGCGGGAGTGGAGCCTGGCGATGTCAAAGGCGCATCGGAGATACCGTTGCTACAACATGCCCACGCGGTTGAAGTGGTGAACGGGGCGACTCCTGAGACCGATAATAAGTTCGCGCTAGATGTCGCCACGATACTTGGTTACCCATCTACCGGCGGCTCGGATGCACACTCCAAGCACGGGTTGGCGTCTGGCGTGACGGAGGTAGATGGTGACCCGCGTAACCCGGGGGAGTTGGCGGAAATTATTCGCGCTGGCGGCGTAAAGGCGGGGGTAGACCTGCATGTTGGCCGACTTCGATTCATGGATACCCAGGATCGTGAAACTGATCCTGGCCATGATCCGCAAACACCGTCGTGACGAGTTCCTCTGGCTGGCAACCGAGTCTGAGTGAGCCGCTGAAAGAGACCGTAATGGTTTCGCTTGATCTCGAAACGACCGGGTTGGATCAACGCTCGGACATGATCATCGAAATCGGCGCAGTGAAGTTCCGCGGCGATGAAGAGATCGAGCAGTTCAGCGCGTTGATCAATCCGGGACGGGACATCCCTCCGTTCATTCGCGACTTGACGGGGATATCCAACGAAGATGTGTCTGGAGCTCCGTCCATTGAGGCAGTTCTTCCGAATCTGATCGAATTTCTTGGCGATCACCCTATGATCGGGCACAACGTAGCATTCGATGCCGGGTTTCTGGTACGGAACGGTGTTCCGTCGCGTACTCAAACCTTTGATACGTATGACCTGACATATGCACTGTTGCCGGGAGCGGTTGAGTACAACCTCGGGGGGCTCGGCATGGCGTTCGGGCTGGTCCACGACAACCCGCACCGGGCGCTTTCGGACGCGCTGGTTACTCGGGATCTGTTTCTGCTGATGCTGGAGAAACTCGCAGAGCTGCCGGCGGGCGTGCTTTTCGAGTTCAGCCGACTTGCCGCCGCTTCCGGATGGACTACCGGGATTCTCGCGGGACGAACCCTTGACCACATGGACTCTGCCGCCGTCTTCCGGGCCGCCGGAGAGGCCAGACCAGATCCGCGCGAACTTGGCAGCAGATTGCGGGTGAGACGATCCAGCCGTCGGCCATCGGACTCGGAAGAGTTTGAAGAACCAGAAAACATCGAACAATCTGAAAAGACAGTCGAACCCCAAGGATTTGAAAATAATCATCCCGGCGGGGCTGGTCCATCGGTTTCTGACGTGTTCGGAACGGATGGATACCTGTCGCGTGAACTGATGAGGTTCGAACATCGCTCGCAACAAGAGCGAATGGCTGAGATGGTCGCCGCCGCGATTCAAGAAGGGGAGCACCTGATTGTTGAGGCGGGCACGGGTGTCGGCAAGTCGCTCGCCTATTTGGTACCTGCCGCGCTCCACACCTTGTCTGGCGGCCGCACGATCATCGTTTCTACCAATACGATCAACCTGCAAGAGCAACTGATAGCCAAGGACATTCCCGCCGCGGAGTCGGTGCTACGCGCGACCGGATATGTTGACGGGACCCTGCTTGCTGCCCAGTTGAAGGGCCGATCAAATTACCTGTGTTACCGACGCTGGAACCACTCAAAAAACTCGACGGAGATGACTATCCCGGAGGCCAGACTAATGGCCAAAACGATGGTTTGGCTGGAGTCGACGGCATCGGGTGATCGTTCAGAGTTGCGACTGAATCGTGACGATCAGGCGGCCTTCACGCGAATCTCAGCGCAGGGCTCACGCGGCTGTCCAGCACCTGACGGCCCATGTTTCTTACGTACAGCACGAGGACGTGCCCACGGCGCTGACATTGTCGTTATCAACCACTCGCTCTTACTCGCCGATCTAGTTATGGGCGGCGGGCTTTTGCCCGAGCATGATGCACTGATCATCGATGAGGCGCATCACCTCGAGTCGGTTGCCACTAATAATTTTGGCTTCCGAGTGGATCAACGGCAGATTGAGAGTGACCTGTCAGGCTTGTCTGGCGATCGAGGCACAGTGAGTGATGCCATAAGAGCGTTGCGAGCGGCGGGACAGGCGGACCCGGCCGTGGAGACGTTGGCCACCGGACTTCTGGAGGCGGTTGGCAAGGCTCGTTCCGTAGCGACCGAGTTGTTCCGGTCTTTGAAAGAGACGGTGAATGTGCTCACTCCGGGGCGGGGTTTTCAGGGGAACGACATGCGAATCACTGAGGGGACTCGCCAACAGCCGGCCTGGTCGGATCTTGAAGTTTCGTGGGAGAACTTCGACCTAGCGGCCTCGACCGTGTCTCTTGGATTGCGCGACTTAGGTATCGCGATTGACAGGGCACCTGCCTCGCTTGAATCCCGAAATCTTCAGGCTGTCGGGTTAAACGTTACCGCGGCGCTCGAGTCGCTCGAAGAGTCTCGTCGGGGTCTGCGACAGGGCATTCCAGAGCCGGAGGACGGCATGGTCTGCTGGCTGTCGACACGTCCGCCAAATGGGCCAATCGCCGTTAGCGGAGCGCCACTGGCCGTTGGGCCAACGCTGCGGGATACTTTGTTTGAACGAGAGCGTTGCGTAGTTTTGACGAGCGGAACGTTGGCCGACGAGGGCCGCTTTGACAGGGTTCGTGAAACGCTCGGCGTCGAGAGCGGTCGAGAGGTTGCACTTGGATCCCCGTTTGATTTCAAAAAGGCGGCACTTGTACTGGTGCCTGGTGACATTCCCGAACCGAACCGCCCCGGTTTCAACGAAGGCGTAGCCCAGGCGATTACGGATGTGGCGAAGGTCCTTAAGGATCGTACGCTTGTGTTGTTTACATCAAATTCGGCACTGAACGCCACCCGCAGTGCTATTAGATTGCCTCTTCAAAGAGAAGGCATCAGGCTGGTTGCTCAAGGTATCGACGGCCCGCCGCATCGCGTGATGAGGGCGCTTGACGCCAACAAAGCGACGGTCGCACTCGGGGCTGCAAGCCTGTGGGAAGGTGTGGATCTTGAGGAATCATCTATCGGTGCTCTTATGATCGCCCGGCTACCGTTTCCGGTGCCAAGCGACCCGGTGTTCTCGGCACGGTCCGAGTTATATGACGATGGATTTGGTGATTACGCCGTTCCGTCTGCCGTGCTCCGCTTCCGACAAGGGTTTGGACGGCTCATACGCAGCCGATCCGACCGGGGCGTGTTCATAGTCCTCGACTCACGTATGGCCACACGCGGCTACGGTGCCGCATTCCGCGACGCTCTGCCGGGATGCGAAATAGAGGTGGTAAGAGCGTCTGAACTGGCTGCCCGTGTTAGCCGCTGGCATGAAGATTCCCGTCCCGAGACGCCGGGGTGACCGAACACATTTCGACCGAAGGGACGTTCTTACCGGTCACCGAGATTGACCTAGCGGGCACGATAGATGGTGGGCAATCATTTCGTTGGCACGCGATTGAAGGCGACGGCGGATCACCTGATTTTGTCGGGTACAGGGGCGTAGTAGGGCGTTCGGTGCTTGAGGTGAGGCGGGCTGGCGGTGGTGTTTTTGTGATCCTCGTGTCTGGAGAATCCGCAGATGTGGACGCGATACGCTCCTATATGGGTCTCGAAGACGATCTGGTTGGGCTACGCACGAAGTATGCGGACGACCCAGGCCTTGGGCCGGCCCTTTCCGACTATTTGGGCTTGCGATTGCTCAATCAGGATCCTTGGGAATGCCTCTGCGGGTTCATCTGTTCGGCGACGTCCAATATCCCTCGAATTAAACTGAATATGGGCGCACTGGCTTCCAACTACGGTGACCGGATCGGTCCCGAGCCAGGCGATTTCGCTTTTCCGGGACCGGAAGCGGTCGCAGCGGCTGGCGAACAAGCTGCGCGTGATCTCGCATGGGGCTTCCGGGCGCGTTACCTTGAGGGCGCTGCTATCGCTGTGGCTTCCGGGGAATTCGTGCTGGAGCAATTGCTGGATATGTCCTACGAAGAGGCCCGCGAGGCGCTGGTAACACTGGATGGCATCGGCCCGAAGATCGCCGACTGCGTGCTGGCGTTTTCCCTTCAGAAAGGGCGCGCGTTCCCGGTCGATCGCTGGGTTCGTCGGGCAATGGAGCAGTGGTATGGGGCGTCAGAGAAGATGTCCAACGATGCTATCGGTCAAATGGCACGGGACCGATTCGGCGAGGATGCCGCGTACGCCCAGCAGTACTTGTTCCATCGCCAACGGCTGGCGGCGCGGGACTAAGGGCTTTCTGTAGGGCGCGCGCTTCCCGTGCATGAGGTTCTAGGCTGCCCAGGGGCGTATCGCTGCAGATGCTAATTCGCCCGACTTAATTCCGTACACCATCGCACTGTTTGGTTTCACAAACTTCTCGGCCAGTTACAAGAATCAGGCTCGTCGCTTACCGGTCTTTTTCGTTGGACAGCATCACCGGCAACCGGCGTTTCACCAACGTCAACTCGTCATCTCTGGTTCCGACGGTTTTGTCCAACCGAGCGCGCCGTAGCTCGTCAAGCAATCGGCCGATCAATGGTCCTTGAGGGACGCCTGCTTCGATAAGGTCGTCCCCGGAAAGTAACGGATCCCGGAACCGCAACTCCTCCAGCCATGAGCGGAGCGCCGTTCGCTGCCGGGTTGCGGGTGCCAGTTGGAGTTGCGCCTCAAGCGCAAGTATCGGGAACCCCGAAAGCAGTTCTGCTATCTCACTTGGACGAAGATCTGGGCGCTCAAGTACGGAAGCGATCTCCTGATATGTCGAACCCGCGTTCAGTGCCTCACACCAATCAGCGGACGGATCGAGCCTTTGGATCAACGTGTCCGCCTCGGATTTAGTGAGTCGAGCGCCGATCAAGGAGACATGGAACAAAGGTTCGCGATCGGGTGTGGTCCTGATCGCTTGCAATGATCGGGTGGAGATTCGGAACGCTGGAGAGATAAAGCCAAGAACACCTAGTTCTTCCGCTCGGCTCAAAGCCTCCGCTCGACTGGTCTCTCCCAGAATGTTTCGAAAATCTGTTAGCACTCTCGCCGGTGATACGGCGTCAAAGTGGGCACCGTCTCGTTGAATGTCTTCGATAGTAGAACCTTGAATCTTGAAACCTAGGCGACTCTCGTATCGCACAGCCCGAAGCGCACGTGTTGGGTCGTCAGCAAAGCTGTCGGCGTGGAGTGTTTTGATCCGCTTCATCATCAGGTCTGACATCCCGTTATGTGGATCGATTAGTTCGCCCCAGGAATGGCTCGATAGGTCGATCGCCATCGCATTGATAGTGAAATCTCGTCGGGCTAGGTCATCAGTGATACCGGATGGCGTGACATTAGGAAGCGCGCCGGGATGCTCATACGTTTCGACTCGTGCAGTCGCCACGTCAATCGAGAGAGAGTCGGTTTCTATGGCCGCGGTTCCAAATTTGGAGACCTTCGTGACTTTCCCATTTAGCTCTTCGGACAGTGCGGCCGCGTAACCCGGTCCGTTACCGACCACGGACAGATCGATATCGGCCGAACTTTCCCCTCGTACCAGATCACGCACCATGCCACCGACCAGATACAGTTCCCGAACTTTTACCGTCTCACGGGATGCCACGAGCGCGGCGGAACGCAGTGCATCCAGGACCGGTCGGGGCACTGAGCGATCCATCAGGTTAGCGACGTTGGGCATAGGGATCCGGAGAGGCAGTGAGTTGGTGTGATTCGGAACGTTTTTGGGGCCAAATATCAGTCTAGCGGAGGGTGATCCAAACGGCCCTGCAAAACTGTCACAGGTAATCGGTTTTTGACCCGGCTTCGTAGGCTAACTAAACTATCGGGGCTTCCGACGATCTGACGGTCGATGTGTAGAGGTCGGACGCATTAAAGAGCGGAGGGATCGACTTGACGACAAAAGACGTTATCAAGACCGAAATTTTTATCGACTTCACTTGACCGTGGGTCAAACAGGCGGGCAGTTGGCTCGCTGACGTAAGTGAAGAACTTGGCGACGAGTTGGAGATTACCTGGCGGAGCTTCGCTCTTGAGCAGGTGAACAGCAAAGAGGGCGATGACTGGAAGGCGTGGGAGCAGGGCCCGGACTACGAAAGCCGCGGACTACTTGCACTGCGCGCCGGTGAAGCGTCCAAGGGCCAGGGAAATAAACTACACAACGTATTCTTTATGAACCTGCTTGAAGCACGTCACGTGGACCGTAAAGATGTCCGCGAGCGAGACGTGATTCTTGAGATCGCCCGAGATAGCGGTTTGGACATGGATAGCTTTGAGAAAGAGCTGGACAACCCCGAAACCTTGAAGAAGGTTGCGGCGGACCACGAACGGGCGGCAGAGCTGGGGATTTTCGGCACGCCAACATTCGTGTTTGCGGACTCGCCACCGACCTTTGTGAAGACTTACACGCCCCCGAAAAATGAGGCCGTTGCGGCGTTCCGCCACTTCATCGCCCTTTCTCGGGATAGCAAACTTTTCGGCGAAATTAAGCGCCCGCAGCCGCCGTGGCCGCGCGGTGTTTTCGAAGACGACAAGTAGAGCTACTGCGTGCCCGGGCATTTTGTAGATGATGAACGTCTGGGTGAGCTTGAGGAGCGACTCGGTGTCCGGTTCAAGGACAGGTTGCTCCTCAGGCTCGCGCTCACTCATAGCTCGTACCTGAACGAGAATCCATCGGAGTCTCTCGAATCTAACGAGCGGCTTGAGTTCTTGGGCGACGCTATTCTCGGCCTCGGGATCGGGCATCATCTCTTCCATGCAGCTCCGGAGGCGGAAGAGGGTGATCTCACCGCAATTCGCTCACAGGTGGTCCGGGAACGCGCTCTTGGACTGGCGGCTGGACGGCTCGGACTAGGCAGTTATCTAACCCTGGGTCATGGTGAAGACGCGAACGGTGGGCGCGAGAGATCGTCAATTTTGGCGGACGCTTTTGAAGCCATAGTCGGTGCAATTATGGAGGATCAGGGCTATGAAATGGCCTCTGAGTGCGTCGTCCGGTACTTGGCACCTGAACTTACTGCGGCCATGAGCGCAGGTTCGCCAAAGGACCCGAAGTCGTTGCTTCAAGAACGCGTTCAAGTGAATGGCGCAGTTCCGCCCGTATACCGGGTCCTACAAGAGGACGCACAGGACGAAGACGGACGGTTTACCGTGGAAGTTCTGATCGCAGGAAACGCTATCGCTACCGGGGTGGGACGCAGGAAGTTGGATGCCGAACGTATGGCGGCGAGTAAGGCACTTGATTCTGAGGGATTTGCAATAACGGCGACAGATCATTGTGTTCCCTGCGCTGTTGACGACGATAATTGATAGCGAAGAGCCCCGGCCCTCTAGCCACTCATTGATGACACGCTGCGTAACGGACGAGGGAGATCGACCTGCTTAGACTTTTTCGGCGCAAAGGAAAGACCGAATCAAGCTCCTCAAAGACCGGGGCGCTGTGGTCTCGATCTATAGGCGCTCTGTTCCGACGCAGCGCGCTCGATGATGATTTCTGGGATGAGCTTGAAGAGTCTTTGGTCGCTGCAGACGTCGGAGCGATTACGACCATGGAACTCTTGGATACCCTGCAAGACCGCGTTTCTAACGAAGGGTTGAAGGAACCGTCCGAAGTATGTGCACTTCTCCGTGAAGAGATGACCATGCGTTTGAGGAATACCGGCGCCGGGAATGCGTTATCTGAAGACATAGATACCGCAGTGCTGATTGTTGGCGTGAATGGCGCAGGCAAGACCACCACTATCGCTAAACTGGCCCATACCGCAAAAGCGAATGATCAAAAGGTAATACTCGCCGCCGGGGATACGTTCAGGGCAGGCGCTATCGAGCAACTTCAGATCTGGGGCGAACGGGTGGGTGTGGATGTCATCGCTCACCAGGCCGGAGGCGACCCAGGAGCGGTCGCCTTTGATGCGATGGAAGCTGCCCGTGCGCGGAAGGCCAACATGGTGATCATCGATACGGCAGGCCGTCTGCACACCCAAACGAACCTGATGGACGAGTTGAAGAAAGTCCAGGGCATCATCGCGAGACAGGCTGGCGACTTTGACCAGCGGGTGCTGTTGGTGATAGATGGCACGACCGGACAGAACGGTCTGATACAGGCTAGATCGTTTACCGAAGCTGTCGAGTGTGACGGGGTGATTCTGACTAAGCTGGACGGTACTGCACGCGGCGGTATAGTGCTGGCAATTGCCCGAGAGTTGGGGCTCCCGGTTCTTTTCATAGGAACGGGAGAGACACTGGACGATCTAGCGGTGTTCGATCCAGACGAGTTCGTGGAAGCTCTTCTCCCCGAAGAGACAGCCGAAATATCAGGTTGATCTCCGGCTTAATTCGTTCCGATGTTACGAATCCCTGTTTCCGCGTGAGTTCGTATTCTGGATAGTCAGAATTAAACACCGTGGGATCTAGATCCCACGTCATTGGACTCTTAGGAACATCTGGGAATACCGGCGTTACAAGCACGCGGCATGAGGCCGTTGAGATTCGATGACTGAAACCCTGCGCTGGCTGGTAACTGTCGAGGTTATCGGCCTAATTTCGCTACCGATCGTATGGATTTTGTTGCCATACCTTCGCGATCGGGGCGCGGGACTTGCCAAACCGTTGGGTCTGATCCTGGTTGGAGGAAGCGTGTGGCTCGCCAGCGATATCGGGCTGATTCCAAATTCCGGCTGGGCCTACTGGTTCGTGACGGCCGTATTTGCCGTGGTTTCGGTGTGGATACTCCGGGGACGCCGACATCGGTTCGGCCGATTCGTAAAGAAAGAGTGGCCGGCGTTACTTGCTGGCGAGCTTCTGTTTCTCCTGTTTTTCGCTGTCTGGGCTTTCATTAGATCACACCAGCCGGACATCTCCGGCACCGAGAAACCGATGGAGCTGTTGATGCTCAACGCGACCACGGTTTCGGGAAGCGCACCCCCGACAGACCCCTGGCTGGCGGGCGAGGCGGTGGCTTACTACTACTTCGGCTACTGGATTCTTGGCGGAATCGGGCAGATGTCCGGGGTTGTGACATCCGTCGGATTCAACCTATCCCTAGCACTGATTGCTGGAATGGCGGCCTCTGCGGCGTTCTCTGTGGCATATGGAATGATCCTGCCTGGTCGACTCAGGGATAGGGCAGCGCTCCCGATAGCCGCGTCCGCTGCCGTGCTGTTGCTTGTGGCGTCCAACTACGCAGGTCTCTGGGAGTTCGGGGCTGGAACGTCGCTCGGGTCGGAAGGTTTTTACGACTGGCTCGCCATTAACGACGTAGCGATAGAAGGTGCTGAAGGCGGGGCTACCGCTAATCGTTGGAGGCCCGACAACTACTGGTGGTGGTGGCATTCATCAAGGGTTATCAACACGTTCGACATCGTGCCGATCGGTGCAACAAATTCCGGACTGGATTTCACAATCCAGGAATTTCCGTTTTTTAGTCTTTTGCTGGGAGACTTACACCCGCATCTGATATCGATCCCGTTCCTGTTGCTTGTTCTCGGCCAAGCAATGAACCTGTTCTTGAGCCCGGGCTCGGGAAGACCGGGCCGTATGATCGGCCAGCCGATCCAGTGGTTGTTTCTGTCAATTACGGTCGGAGCTGTGGGTTTCATAAATGCATGGGATCTTGGTTTCGCAGTGGCGCTCGTGTTCATCGTCGTGTCGGTCAAGATGTATAGGGACGAGTCGATGGCCCTCCCGTTAGCAATGTTCAGGGGTCTGGTGACCACGTTGCTTGTACTGGGTCTCGGGCTAATGATATTTGCCGGATTCTATTTTGGGACGTTCAGCAGCCAGGTGGACTGGAGCGCTCCGATAGGCGCTGCAAAATACGCGACACGCCCAATTCACATGCTGACAGTGTGGTCCATGTTCGTGGTCCTCCTCGCACCCTTGTGGCTAACGGTATCTGTTCGGGTGGTGCGCTCTTATGTGCACCGGATGAGGTCCGGGCGAGACAACTGCATGATTAACCGAGATGTGGAAGGACAGGTCGTTGTTACATCTTCCGGGCCAGTAGACCGGGCGGACGCGGCCCCCGTGATAGCCGTGTTGTTGGCGATCGCTGTTCCATACTTAATTTGGGCGGTCGTTCATCTGGCCACAAACGACTCCGCTATGACGTCAGATCTGTTCCGGCGTGCCCGAGATGTACTCCCACTGTCTGTTCTTTCGGGGATGTCCATGCTCGCTTTGCTGCACTACGCCCGCAGATCGGTTTCAGACACGCTGGTGTTTGTCCTAGCGCTGCTCGCAATGGCCCTTTACATGGTCTACGGGGCGGAACTTCTGTACATTAATGACCTGTTTGTCAATCGCATGAACACGGTCTTTAAGCTGTACTATCAGGCGTGGATAGTCCTAGGCGTCGTTGGAGCATACGGACTTCATTTCTGGGTGCGCAACCATGAGAATTGGAGAGGCATTCGGAGATCTGTAAGTGAAACCGGGGCCGTGATCAGCGCCGTAATGGTGTTAGGTGCGTTGTACTATCCCGTAGCCTCTCTGGACAGCAGGACAAACGGATTCTCCGGGGACCGAAGTCTGGACGGGACGGCATTCATAGCGAATTTTCAAGCCACAGAGTCTTTCGCGATCGAGTGGCTGTCGGAAAACGCACGTAGGGATTCAGTCCTGGTAGAGGCAGTTGGAGCTAGTTACACAGATTTTGGACGTATCTCATCCTCCACCGGGATACCGACTGTGCTGGGATGGCCGTTTCACGAGGAACAGTGGCGTGGCGGGCGTTCCTTGTTTGCCGACCGACAAGGGGACGTGGAGCGGATTTATTCCACTGGTTCCAACGAGGAAATCTACGAGACGAGGGCAATTCTGAAACACTACGAGGTCGATTACATCGTGGTTGGCCCTCGCGAGCGGTCAACTTACGCCGACCTTGATATTGATCGACTGGAGCAGATTGGCGAACGTGTCTATCCGGTCGATGGGACAGATTTTGGTCCGCGCGATTATGTAATCATTGACGTTACCGGGAGTTAACGCATTGACCGGAGAAGAGACGACGACTTCATTTGAGTACGGGCGTCCGGAGCCATCGACCTCTGGGGTGACCGTGCGCGGCCGATGGGAAAACGGTCGCTGGGTCGAGATCGTTTCGACAGATGCCCGAGGTTGGCCGGAGACCGACTTACTGGATTCAGGACCGGAACTTGCGGAGTCGCCTCCCTTGAGTGGTGACGGCTGGCGCCGCGACCTGCCGTTCCGATGGGAATTTGGCGTATATCTCGCGTTGTTCGTGGTGGCGCTTGGGATGCGGATATACGACCTGGGAGGTCGAGCGGTTCATCATGACGAGAGCCTTCACGGTTACTTCTCGTGGCTGCTCTTCAACGGATCTGGATACTCGCACGATCCTCTGATGCACGGCCCCTTTCTGTTTCACATTACGGCGGGGTCATTCTTTCTGTTCGGAGACAACGAGTTTAGTCTCAGGCTTGCACCGGCGTTATTTGGTGCCGTGCTGATCCTGACGCCCCTGTTGCTGCGTAAACGTCTTGGCAACGTATCAGCTTTGCTTATCACTGGCATGCTGGCGTTTTCACCTTCGCTGCTCTACTTCAGCCGCTTCGCTCGTAACGACATCTTTGTTGCTGTGTGGACAATTGTCCTAGTGGCAATGGTGTGGCGCTACATGGACGATCGCCGCCCCCGATACATCTATTTCACAGCGGCGCTTGTGGCGTTGGGGTTTGCCACGAAGGAAACGCAGTACATCATCGTGGCGCTGGTCGCGATACCTCTACTCGTTATGGCACGATCGGATGTGCTGGGCTGGGTTTGGGGCCGCCGGAGAATCTCTGAATGGGACCCGGCGGGAGGGATGCTGGTGGTGATCGTGACCCTAACGCTGCCGATGATCGGTGCAGCGTCCGGGCTTCTCCAGGGTACGTTTGGCCTCACACTCGCCAACGATGACGTGACTACCGGCCTACCTCTTGGCGTCGCCGACGGCACGGGTGAAATTGTTGCCGTGGTGATTACCGCTTTCTTGATTATGTTCGCCGTCGTGATCGGGTTGATGTGGGACAGGCGGGTGTGGCTAATTGGGTTCACCATAGCGGCGAGCATATTTGTGTTGCTCTTCAGTTCGGTTTTTACGAACTGGGGTGGATTAGCATCAGGCCTGTGGCAGGGTCTCGGTTATTGGGTGGCCCAGCAAGATGTGGCACGGGGCGGACAACCTGACTATTACTACGTGATGCTGACCAGCGTGTACGAGTTCCTTCCGGCGACTATCGGCCTGATAGGGGCCGTTTATTACGCCTTCAAGGGAGATGCGTTTACCCGATTCCTCGCGTACTGGCCGCTGGCGACCTTCGCCGCTTACTCGCTAGCTGGCGAGAAGATGCCGTGGCTAGAAGTTCAAATTGTTCTGCCGTTCATATTCCTCGCCGGGAAGGCGCTAGGAGATTTTCTGTCGACTCTCCAATGGGGCGCGTCACTGAAGCGCGGCGGGTTCTACGTGTTCGCGGGCGTGCCGATCGCAGTGATTGTCCTGTGGAGATTGATATTCCTGAACGATGACCAACCCGGCCTTGGCGGTCTTGAAGTGGCTGCCGGCGCTGTGGTGCTTTTTGGCGTCCTTGCGCTGCTCGCAGTGGGCCTGTTCTGGCTGACCCGCCGTATCGGTTCACGACAGGCGCTGGGTATGACCGCCGTGGCTGTCGTCGGTCTGATGGCGATACTCACGCTAAGGACGGGCTGGCTGGCGACCTACCAGGACCCGGATGTTCCGACGGAACTCCTTGTTTATACCCAGACATCTCCGGCTCTTGCCGGCCTCGCACAAGAGATAGAGGCGGCGGCGAACCTCACTCGTGAAGGCCAAGGTATCAAGGTCATTATCGATGGCGCCAGCGGCTTTACATGGCCTTGGACATGGTACCTACGCGATTACACCGATGTCTCGTATACCAACCTGGGATTCGCGCGTCCTGAAGGCCCAAGCGACGCTTATGTGGTGGTTGTCCACACACGGAACGAGAACATCGCAAGGGCAGCCACGGAAGAAGGCTTCACTGAGGGGCGTAGATTCCCTCACCGTCAGTGGTTTCCGGAGACTTACAAGCAGACGACATGGAATCAGTTTTTCAACACGCTGGTGCGCCCGAGTCGGTGGCAAAACGCTTTGAACTTTTTCGTGTACCGAGAGATGTCACATTCGATTGGTTCCGAGGACGCGTTTGTATACTTCGATGATGGTATCCCGCTCAGAGCACTGCAATGAGGATCGTTTCGTACCCGGAACAGCTGTTGATAAAGCATAAGACGCGCTGCCGATCGGACAACAAGTCGGGCAGTAGGATAAGTCGGTGATCTCCCAGCGAAGTGTGTGGGTCGGGCTGGTAGTTAGCGCCGTCTTCCTCACCGTATTTGCGCTCCTCTTTCTTCCGATAAACGACGTAAAAGAAGTCGTACGTGAGGCCAACTTCTGGTACGTCGCACCATCGCTTCTCTTCTACCTAGCGGCCGTCTACTTCCGCAGCCTGCGCTGGCGCTATCTTCTCAGGCCCCTTGTCGAGAGTCCCAAGCGGTCGTTATTCCCGGTGGTGGTGGTTGGCTATATGGCGAACAACATTCTCCCGGTGCGGTTGGGTGAAGTCGTTCGGGCTTACTACGTTGGATTGAGAGAAGGGGTCAACCCGGCGTCTGCGTTTGGCACGGTGGCGGTCGAGCGTGTGTTCGACGTGTTCGTATTGTTCTTGCTTATAGCGGCGGTCTGGGTGTTGCCGGTGGGCGACATGCTTGGGCGCGTCGCAGACGACCTGCCGGGTGGGACCCCGACATTGCTGGCGCTCTCTTTGCTCTCATTCATAGGTATCACGGTGATCATCGCGGCTATCGTCGTGCTCGATCCTGCCACTACTGTCCGTCTGACAGAACGGATGATGTTTTTCGTGCCGGCCGGCATAAAGGTAAAACTTCTTGAGCTTGCCCGGCTACTCGTTGAAGGCTTGGCCGTAGTAAAGACGCCACGCGCACTAGTCGCTGTGCTGCTCCTGTCTCTCCCGATCTGGGCGGCCGAAGTGTTAATGCTGTACGTGATCGCGCTCGGCTTTGATATCGATTCTGCCTTTGGTGGGCGCGTAGAAATGGTTGCTGCGATCTGCCTGTTTATGGCGATCGCCAACCTGTCATTGGTAGTGCCGTCCACTGCGGGTGGGGTGGGACCATTTAACTTTTTTGGCGCAGTAACGTTGGTGGCGCTTGGTGTTAACGAGGCGGAGGCCGGTGCGTACGTCTTGACGGCGCACATTGCCTTGCTACTGCCGGTTACATTGTTAGGCTTGGCGATTCTCTTGTTCGATCACACGTCGCTAAAATCGCTACTGAGTAGAACCAGACTGGCACAGGTGGGTGATACGGGCGACGATTTAACTGATGACCTTCCCGTGCAGACCAAATCAACAACTTAAAAGGCGCTAATACCGAACCGGTCGTATACCTCAATATATGTTCATCAAAATGAAATTAAATAGATGCGAATAGGTGTGATCGGCGCGGGGGCTGCGGGACTTGCCGCTGCATACGATTTCGCCAGGGCGGGCCATGGTGTGACCGTCTACGAAGCCGCACCTTTTGTCGGCGGACAGGCGTCGACCATTGAGGTCGGAGGGGGGCGGCTGGAGCGCGGGTATCATCACCTGTTCACCAGCGACAATGCCATCCTCGAAATCATGGGCGAGCTTGGAATCGGCGAATCCATGCGGTGGATACCTTCAAGTGTGGGCATTTACACGGACCACCAAGTGTATCGATGGAGCACACCGATAGACCTGCTGAGGTTCAGCGCACTGTCCTTTCGTGACCGCATTCGTATGGGGATGGTCGCTAAAAAGCTCCAACGTATGAAGGATTGGCGCGCGTTGGAAGGCATTACGGCCGCTGAATGGATCCGAGAGAACGCCGGGGCGTCGATCTACGCAAAGGTCTGGGAGCCGTTGCTGAGGGGCAAGTTTGGTGATCGGTTCGAGAGCGTCGCAATGCCCTGGTTCTGGAGCAAAATCCAAACTAGGTTTGCTTCACGTGACTGGCTGGGTCGGGAGAAGCTTGGCTACCCGATAAACAGCTTTGACGAAGTGTTTGAAACACTTGAGGAACGTATCAAGTCCATGGGTGGACAGGTATATCTAGAAACCCCCGTGATTAACGTGCTGGTTGAGGACGGCGGCGCGACAGGGTTACGTGTCAAACATCCGGATGGTACTGAGATTGAAGAGAACTTCGACCTTATATTGTCTACCGTCCCGTCTTTTGCATTCCCCAAGCTGGTAGATCTGCCAGAGACATATTTGAAGAAGTTGGGTGCGGTTGAGTACATGGGCGCTGTGGTCATGATCCTCGAGATGGCACACCCCCTGACAGACGTTTACTGGATGAACATCGCCGATCACGAAGTGCCGTTCCTAGGACTGATCGAGCACACAAACTTGATGCCAAAAGAGTTGTACGGTGGCAGCAACGTTCTCTATTTGACCAACTACGTTGAGCGCCAGAGTCAGCTTTTCCTGATGTCGGACGAGGAGCTGCTTGAGGTTTATGCTCCGTGGTTACCGCGGTTTAATCCTGAGTTTGATCGCTCATGGATCACGCGAGTCCATGTGAACCGGGTGAGTGCTGCCCAGCCTGTGATCGGTACGAACTACTCACAGCACATACCGGAGCATGAGACGCCCATTTCAAAGTTGTTTCTGGCGAATACGACGCAGATCTACCCGGAAGACCGTGGTACGAACTACAGCATCCGAATGGGGCGAGAGATTGCAGCGCGGATGTTGCGGGGTGGCTGAGACGCAGGCGGCTTATCAAGGGAATTGTCATGGACCTAGGGTGGGGCAAGCTCTGGCTCTACGGTATTGACCCTTTCATGATGTTGAGTCCAGAGAGTACTAGCGCCGGGATCAAAAGATTTTCAAAATCGCCTGTCACGGCAATGACCCTGTGCTAGAATCCGGCGGCTTTTCTAGGTTTATTTGGGACCATTTGGTGGTCCCTGATTTTAAACAAGGACTAACTCACCGAGAGGACGTTCCATGGGCAAGTTGGACGGCAAGGTCGCCCTTATTACGGGCGCCGGAACCGGAATTGGACGCTGTGCTGCGTCGATGTTCGCTGCAGAGGGCGCTGAACTGGTAATTGCAGGTAGGCGACAGGCGCCGCTAGACGATGTGGTTGCAGAGATCACGTCATCCGGCGGGAAGATCACTGCGAAGACGGCCGACATGGAAGTTCAGGAAGACATAGAAGCGCTGGCCGCGTACGCACTTGAGAAGCACGGCCGGATCGACATCCTGGTCAATAACGCTGGGCATAGCTCCAAGGTCCGAAGTGTTCGCTGGATCTCGCGCGAAGAATTTGACAGCGTGTATGCCGTAAACGCGGCTGGGCCTGCCCAGCTGACTCGGCTGCTCCTCCCGCCGATGCTTGAATGCGGAGAGGGTACCGTGATTCTGGTGTCGTCGATGGCTGCACTTCGCGGAGGCCTTCTTGGTGGCGTCGCTTACGGGCCTGCCAAAGCGGCCGCAAAAATGTATATGGACAACCTGAGGACCGAACTGCGTCAAAGTGGGATTCGGGCGACCACGATATACCCGGCCGAGGTAGACACCCCTATCTTGAACAACCGCCCGCATGTGCCGGATGCCGAAGCTCGTTCAACGATGATGCTCCCAGAAGACATAGCGGAAGGCATCCTACTTGCAGCGACGCTCCCAGCTCGAACGATGATCGACGATATAACTTTTACGCCGACTATCCAGCGAGACACGACCAAAGACGTAGCGGTCGCACGTATGGCGGGCGCACCGGAAGGTGCGGTCTAGGTCGTTTCTGCGGTATCGCCGCCTGAGTTTTTGCCGATAGGTGAACTTGATGTTTGGAACGGACAAAAATGAACTCCGATCCCGGCTTGAGTTTGCCGTCGGCGCCGCACGTTCGGCCGGCGAACACGCACTCGCCTATTATCAGTCGACCGACCTCGTAATCGACCGAAAGGCCGACGCATCTCCAGTAACTCGTGCGGATCGCGAGGCCGAACAGTTGATCCGCACGAGCCTGAGTGATTCGTTCCCTGATGACGCGATTCTCGGGGAAGAGTTCGGAGAGCAGTCCGGCAGCACAGGGTACCGGTGGTACCTGGACCCGGTGGACGGTACCGAGTCATTCATCCGGGGTGTTCCGCTCTGGGGCACCATGATTGGGCTGGAGTTGGGCGGCCAACCCGCTGCCGGTGTGGTCGCTTTTCCCGCGCTTAATGAGATAATTTGGGCGGGTTCCGGCCTCGGCGCATGGTGGGCCAACCGTGTTTCCCCACTTCAGGAAGGCGAAACACTTCCAGATGAGGTGCGCCCGGCGCGTGTGTCTGGGGTGTCGAATATCGCCGACGCTTGCATGTCTTCGACCTCAGTGAAGGGTTTCGATGAAGTCGGGACTTTCGACGGTTACGACAGGTTACGTAGGGCGACTTCCAAAGACCGCGGTTGGAGCGATTGCTACGGCTACCTGCTTGTGGCGACAGGCCGTATCGATATCCACGTAGACCCCCAGATGAGCATCTGGGACGTTGCGCCTATGCCGACGATCATCGAAGAGGCCGGCGGCAGGGCAACCGATCGAGATGGCAAGCGAGGCATAGACCTTAAAAACCTGGTAGCCACAAATGGGCAGCTTCATGACAGGGTTCTGGATTTGTTGAACGGATGATGAGGACCGTGACACACTCGTTGGAGACACATCTCACACTCGGAAACGCGCGTATTCTCCGATTGCTGGCTAGGAACGGCCCTGCTATATTTGTGACGCCAATAGCAAAGTCAATTATTTCCAGATCGAGGAGCCACGCTTGAGCGACGGAATAACGTCCGCCAGCGACGAGTCGCCCTCCAGTGACGAATTGAGAGATCGATCACGAAAGGCGCTGCAATCCCAGCAGCAGCCTACGGTTACCGTTCTCTCGTCATTGATCGCAGTCCAGGATGACCTTCATTACATCCCGGATGAGGCTATAGAAGAGACCGCCACGCACATGAAATCCACCATCAACGATGTGTGGAGTGTGGCGTCGTTCTACACGAATTTTAGATTCACACCTCCGGGAGATCACACGATAGACGTGTGCTGGGGGCCGTCTTGCCACCTGAACGGTGCTCAGGATGTGATGACTAGAATTCATTCTGAGCTCGGAATTGAAGAAGAAGGCGAGACCAGCGACGGCAAGCTGACACTCCGCTACAGCACGTGCCTTGGGGCTTGCGCTCTCGCTCCGGTGATAGCGGTGGACCATCACATGAAAGGCCGCATATCGCCCGATTCGGCGGCAGCAGTCGTCGGTAAGCTGAAGGACGCCCAGTGAAAATCTCACCCCGGATACAGATCCAGACAAACCGAAGTAGTGCCGTATGTCTGTAGTTTTCTCTGAACTGCGCCAGAAGGCTGATGCCGAGTGGCTGGCACTGACCGCGGGTGATAAACCGTGGGTGAGAGTTGGCCTGGGTACATCTGGTGAGGCCGCTGGAGCCGAGGAAGTTTTTGACGCGATAACCGAATCGCTGGGCTCAGACGCTAACGTAAGCTTGGTCGGGTCGATGGGCCTTTGCTACGCCGAGCCGCTTATAGATGTTCAACTGCCCGGCGGAGCACGTGTCTTCTACGCAAATCTGGGTGTAGATGAGGTTGCTGATGTCGTAGGTGGACACATCAAATCCGGTAGGGCCAATGCCAATAGGGCGTTTGCATGGCACGGCGATGAGCGGCCGGAAGGCCTCGACGCAATCACCCGTCTCTCTGAACTACCAACTGTTCGGGTCCAGACCCGGTTGGCGACGAACCTAGCCGGTGATATTGACCCACGGGATCTGTCTCAGTACATCGCAAACGGTGGATACAGCGCGCTTGAAAAAGCGCTCGAGGATATGGACCCGGCGGAGGTGCTGGACGAGGTCAAAAACTCTGGCCTTAGGGGCAGGGGAGGGGCCGCATTCCCGACCGGGGTCAAATGGGGTTTCCTTGCACCTAACCCGGCGCCGGTGAAGTACATCCTCTGCAACTGTGAAGAGGGCGATCCTGGCGCATTCAACGACAAGGGCATTCTTGAGAGCTGCCCGCACACCCTACTTGAGGGCTTGATTCTCGCAGGGTATGCCACCAACTCGTCGAACGGTTTCATTTTTATCCGACAGGGTCACACTCTTCCGATAGAGAACTCGCGAAAGGCAGTACAGGATGCTTACGCGGCGGGACTTCTAGGGCAAAACATTCTCGGAAGTGATTTCAGTTACGACGTCGAGATTGCTCTTACCGGGGACTCGTACGTGGCCGGCGAAGAAACGGCATTAATGGAGGCCATCGAGGGCAAGCGCTCGATGCCACGCTACAGGCCGCCGTTCCCCGCCGCCGCCGGGCTATGGGGCAAACCAAGCAATATCAATAATGTTAAAACGCTTTCCTACGCTCCAACGATAATCCAGAACGGCGCCGATGCCTTCAAGAGCGTCGGAATTGAATCGACACCTGGCACGGCGATCCTTTGTATTACCGGAGCAGTTAACAGGCCCGGAATGTACGAAATTCCAATGGGGTCCCTGACCGTTCGGGAGGCCGTTGAGGAAGTGGCGGGCGGCATCAAAGACGGCAAGAAAATGAAGTTGTTCCAGGCCGGAGGACCCCTGTTTGGGCCCATCGGTGAAGAAGGCTTTGACTCGCCAATAGACTTCGATTCGATTGGGAAGACTACCGGCAGCCTAGGCTCTGGTGGCATCATCATCGGCGACGAAGATGTGTGCGCCGTTAACCTGACCCGCAATCTGATGGCGTTCAACCAGTTCGAGTCTTGCGGCAAATGCTTCCCGTGCCGCCTCGGCATGACGCATATGGTCGAGACCCTAGAACGTATATCCCAGAACGTGGGTCGGGAAGATGATCTGGCTCTCATGGAACGGATGGGGGCCAGTATGCGGATGGGTTCGCTTTGTGGGCATGGACAGCTTGGTTACAACCCGGTTGCGTCCGCGCTCAAATACTTTGAAGCCGATTTCCGTTCCCACATGGATGATGAGAAATGCCCGACGGGCGCGTGCGGTGATGGACAGATGGTGACCCCGAGCCGGACGAGGCCTTAGATGGAATAGTCGCCGATAAACGGCTACTAACGAAAGTTCATTCGAACAACAAATTCCCAGGAGACTGCGCCGCATGGCGGACGACACGATGAAATTAACGGTGGACGGCCAGGAGATCGAGGCCAAACCTGGCCAGACGATCATTCAGGCTGCGCAGGACGCGGATATCTATATTCCGTACCTTTGCTACTTCCCGGGAATGAAGCCTTACGGCGCGTGTCGCATGTGCGTTGTGTCCACTGAGGCCGGTGGCCGGAAGGGTGTTCAAGCTTCCTGTACGACTCCAGTCATGGCGGACATGATCGTGGAGACCAATAGCGAAGAGGTTGTTGATCTCCGGCGCGGGATTACCGATCTGCTTATGTCAGAACACCCTCATGGCTGCCTGACTTGCCACCGCGCCGAACTGTGTGGTCCGCAGGACATCTGCCAGCGTCACGTAGCCGTGACCGACCGTTGCACCATTTGCCCAAAGAACGAACGTTGCGAACTGAAGGACACCGTCCGCTTTATGAAGTTGGACCTGACCTCTTCGCTCAATTACCACCGGCGTGACCTGCCAATTCACACCGATGACCCGTTCTACGATCGTGATTACAACCTATGCATTGTCTGCGCCCGTTGCGTGCGCGCATGCGACGAAGTGAGAGGCGATACGGCTCTCTCACTGGTGTCCCGTTCAGGGGTCGCTCTTGTGGGCACCTCTCACGGTACTTCGCTACTTGAGTCCGGTTGCGAGTTCTGTGGTTCCTGCATAGATGCCTGCCCAACTGGCGCGCTTGTGGAGCGTGATTACAAATGGGAGAAGGCATCCACCAAGGTTAAGACCGTCTGCACAAATTGCCCCGTCGGGTGCGAGTTTGTGATGGACATCAATGACATAAACAAGGTCGTGCGGATGACGGGCGACCTATCGGGTGAGGCCGGTCACGGTCAGGCCTGCTTCAAGGGCAAGTTCGGGTACGACTACCCGAACCACGTCAGACGGCTGAAGTACCCGTTGATGCGCATCGACGGTGAGCTACAGCGCACGACATGGGAAAATGCTCTCGCTGCGGCATCGAAAGGTCTTTCGGAGCATCTTCCGGAAGAGCGAGGTGTGATCCTCTCGCCACGTGGCACTAACGAAGACAATTACGTAGGCCAGAAGTTTGCACGAACGGTGCTCGGCACAAACAACGTAGATACGGGCCTCAACCGGTCCGCACAGCTGTTGGCGACACTGGCGTCGGCGCCGGGACACGGAGCGGCTACGAACCCGATCTGGGGTATCGAAGATTCGAAGTGTGTCCTTGTCATCGCCGGCAACCCGACCGAAGAACAGAACGTGCTCGCCGTGCCGGTCAAGAAGGCCGTGCGCGCTGGAGCAAATTTGATCGTTATCGACCCTCGCGAGACCGAACTCACTCGCTACGCTACCAACTGGCTGCGCCCGAGGCCCGGGACCGAAATCACGCTCTTGGGCGGGTTGGTCCGTGTGATTCTCGATGAGGCGCTTGAGGATAAGAATTTCGTTCGGGATCGGCTTGATGATGTAGATGAATTTAAGAAGGCAATCTGGTCTTTTGATTTGATGCGTGTCTCCGATATAACCGGGGTTACCGAAGACGATATTCGGTCCGCCGCGCGGGTGTACGCAAACGGAAGCCCCGCATCGCTGTTGCACGGCACAGACGGGATCGTTGCCGATGACCATGCAGACCTTCTGGCCGCTGTAATGAATCTGGCACTGATTACCGGAAACATCGGTTGTGATGGCGGGGGGGTCTATCCACTGTATTCCGGAGCCAACACACAGGGTGGCAACGACGTTGGTGCGGCTCCTAACTTGTTGCCGGGTTACAGATCTGTATCTTCAAACTCCGACCGGGATGTGATCTCATCGTCAACTGGAGGTACGTACCCAAACCTGCCGGGTAAATCCGTCCGAGAGATGGTCGCCGGTGACGGGATCAAGGCGTTGGTTGTAATGGCAGACGGCTGGAATCCAGACGTCGCAGGGATGACAACAAACGGCCTGCGTAACCCTGGTTTCATGGTCGTGTCCGATGCGTTTATGTCTGATACGGCATCCAGAGCGGACGTAGTGTTTCCTGCTGCAACTTATGCTGAGGTATCGGGTACGATCACGAATCTGGAGCGACGTGTCCAGAAGGTTAATCCGGGACTCGAGCTCCGCCACGAGGAGCGTGAGGGCTGGCGAACGCTCGCCGATCTTGCAAACGCGATGGGTGGTTCCGGCTTCGGATACGAGACCTCTTCCGAAGTATTTGAGGAAATTCGTACAGTGGTCCCGGATTACGCGGGGCTCACCCACGCCAGGATCGAAGGCAGAGGTGTTCAAGCGCCGGTACGAGATGGGGCCTCAAACGGCACGGGAATCCTGTTCAGTTCAGAGGAGCGGCTATCGGTCATTCCGATGGCTATCCGTGAACCCGTTTCGCTGCCGAATGGAGAGTATCCATTCACGCTCGGCCATGGGCGCGTATTGCTACGCCCGGAAGAGGATGTGCAGGTCGTTCGAGATGAGCGCAGCATGAACTACATCGAACGAGACACTTTGATAGAGATCCACCCTGAGGACGCCGTAGATCTTGACGTTTCTGAAGGGGACCGAGTTGCCATAAACGCACAACAGGACTCTTCGGCGTCGCCGTTGCCTGAGTTCGGTTATGTACGACTGTCATCGCCACATCGTGGATTTGTTTCCGTGACTACCCTGTTTGCAGAAGTCGTCACTGGGATACAGGATTCAGGTGATATCGACATCTCGCCGTCGGTCAGAGGCCTCCCGTTGCGCCATGTATCGCTGGTGAAAGTGCCGATACTGCGCGAAGCTGGTATGGCTGCGGACTGATCGTCCGGGTTGTCCCGAGAGGGTAAAGCCACCCGGCGAAAATCAGATCAGCACCTTGAAATCGCTTTCCGAACTTAAACAGACGGAAAGCACGAAAATGGACTTGTCTGAAAGCATGGGTCCAACTAGGAGAAATGATGAGTAAGCCCGCCGCTGTCACAGACAGCAGTTTTGATCTTGATGTCCTTCAGTCCGACCTACCGGTACTGGTAGATTTCTGGGCTGACTGGTGTGGTCCCTGCAAGATGGTGGCCCCGGTTCTCGAAGAGTTGGCGTCCGAATACGACGGAACGGTCAAATTCGCCAAGGTAGACGTAGACGCGAACCCGGTGACCGCCGGTAAGTACGGTGTCCGCAGTATTCCGACACTTCTGATTTTCAAAGACGGAAAGCCCGTCGGCCAGGTTGTCGGAGCTGTCCCGAAACAGGTTCTTGAGGCCCGACTTAAAGAGTCGATCGCTTAAGTTTCTCACCAGCGGCCGGAAATTGGCCTGAAAATAGGGCAGCCGGATCTTTAATAGGCCGGCTGTCTTCGCGTTCCCGGGTATATCGAGACGATTTGAGGTGGGGTATACCCGCCACCGACTTCTGAGGCAGCGTAAACTGTCTCAGCCTACCAAGGGAGTGTATGAGCTCTGGTGGGCTCCACGGACTTCAAACCCGATGGGGGGCATCCTTCGATGTCCTCGGGGGGTTCGACTCCCTCACGCTCCCGCCACATAGTTAAGTTGAACGTAGCTTGATGCTGCGACGAGAAGGCCCCGGGGTTGATTCCACCGGGGCCTTCTCGTGTCTTGTGTCCGAGCCACATCCACCCTGGTGTAATTGGATTAAAGCCGGGTCAAGTGATTTTGTGCTGGATACGGCATCTATCAGCAGGGCGTCACACAACGACAGCCCTATACTCAAACCATGCCCTCGATTGCTGCCGTAGAGCTCCTTCGCAATCCGGTCTTCCTTCGCCTATGGTTCGTCACAATGATCAGCGGCTTGAGCGTCGGTTCCACCCTGACAACCCTCGGTTGGGTTGTCGTGGAACAGTCCGGGTCACCGTTACTTGTCTCGTTGGTGTTGGTGACATTCCTGGCGCCCCAACTCTTTGCGGGCCCCATCGGAGGAGTACTTGGAGACAGGTATGGTCGCGGGCGCGTCATACGGATAGGGATTTCGGCGCGTCTCTTGCTCGCGATCGCCATGGCGGCATCGCTCTTCTGGTTACCACACGAGTTGGTGCCGTTATTTGTGATCAACACAGTTCGCGCCGTGACCTCCGGGGCCACGATTCCGTCTCGACGCGCATTTATGGCGGATGTCGTGCCGTCGCGCCAGTTGAGAACCGCGCTGGCCCTGGATGAGTTTGCGATAACTACGACCTTTATGGCCGGGCCGATTGCTACGGGATTTCTTCTGCTCGTGGTGGAACCGGCCGTGATTTTCCTGGTATTAGCGAGCTTCTCCGCGATTGGTGTCCTTCTCGTACCGACCGGCCCACGGAGTATCCAGTCGACTGCCACCGGATACGATGCAACGCGGCGATCATCATTCATAGGGGACCTGTTCGAAGGTTTCGGATATATCCGTAGGAGCCGGATTCTTCTCAGCATAACTGCGATATCGATCACAGTTGAGACGCTTGCGTTCAACTACATGACATTGATTCCGGTGTTCGCCAAGGAAGTGTTCGAAGGGGGTCCTAGGTTACTGGGAGTTCTCAACGGGACCATGCCGGTGGGAGAACTTTTCGGGGCCGCATTCATGGCGGGATTCGCCGTGAGGGTTGTAAAACCGGGGCGGATGCTTATGGCCAGCGTCGCCGCCATATTCATTGTCGGTATTCCGCTTGGCGCGTCCAGTTGGTTACCCGGGACGTTACTTCTTCTGGCGATCATCGGTGGACTTGCTCAAATGTTCTTTGTAATGACATCCTCACTGTTGCTCAGGGAGACACCTCCGAAAGCGCGGGCGCGGGTGCTGGGCCTACAACAGGTGACCTGGGGCGCCGGCGCTCTGGGCGGGCTGGCGTCCGGAGCATTGGCCACAGCGTTTAACCCGCATCTCGGCATCATCATCCCGTCGGCTATCGGGTTGGTGGTTGTGATCGCGATCATCGTCGTATCCCCGGAATTACGTTCAATCCGCGGGCATGTCGCTGAAGACGATCCTCTTTTGGAACGGACAAACGGAACGGTGGCAGGCGCCGGGGTTGACGGGGCAGGTGATTGAGATATGACCGGAATCGTGTATTAGTTTTCCCGGTCATCCTCCAATCCGTAAATGCCCGGGAGTCCTCGGTATCGCTGATCAAGATCTAGCCCGTAGCCGACCACGAAGCGGCCGGAGAAGGTGAACCCAACGTAGTCCACCGTGAGTTTCGTTGTACGACGCTCCGGACGGTCAAGCAGCGTGCAAACGCGTAAGGACGCCGGACGTTTGCGTCGTAAATGCCCTAGCGCTGTACTTGTGGTCAGTCCTGTATCGACAATGTCCTCGACAACTATGACTGGGCGATCCTTGATTGCTTCAACACTTGGTCCCCAGGCGACTCGAACATGCCCGGAGCTTTCAGTGCCGGCGTTATAACTGGACAGCCGCATGAACTCGATCTCGGCGGGTAACTTCATTTGGCGTACGAGATCGGCCAGGAATATGAACGAGCCTTTGAGCGCTCCGACCAGGACAGGAGGGTTTGACGCGTAGTCGTGATCGATTTTTCTGGCGATGTCGGCAACGCGATTGCCGATCTGTTCCGGCGTCCAGAGTGGAGTGAAACGTGGATCGGTGGAGGATGTGGGTGGTTGCCTGTTGGTCTGCATCGTTAGTCCGATTTCTTGTCATTGATTGCGAGTGGACTCAGGACATCAGGCAGGGAATGTTAGGTAACAATCCCTCAGAAAACAGCTGCAGACTGTGCCGATCCATCCAACCTGCGGTAACGTTGCCTACCATGGGATTGAATGCTGCATGACTGTTTGTGTGACATTCCATAAGCGACCAACAATCGAATCCTGAATCCAGTTCGGGATGACATTAATCGAGTCCATAAAACTTTGCCAGAAATTCTCAAGGAGAATCATGGTCCAGACACACGATATCGAACGACCTTCAAAAGCGCTGGTCGAAGGTCTATCCAAAATTGGAAGTGCGACCGCGACCGGAGAGTTGAGCCGACTCGGCGTTAGTGACCCGCAGATACTCGGCCCACTACCGTACACGACGGGTAAATCGATCTGTGGCCCGGCGATCACACTGCAGTACATGCCTATGCGTGAGGACTTGTATCCGCAAGAGGAGTACAAGGATCCGGAAAAACAACTGCACAGGCATGCGCTTTATCACACGCAGCCCGGCGATGTGGTGGTCGTGGACGCACGCGGGGATATGTCCAGCGGCGTTTTTGGCTCGATGATGCTGACCTACTTCCAGGGACGTGGAGGCGCGGGAATTGTGATCGACGGCGTAATCCGTGACGTCGAAGAAGCCTCTAAGCTCGACATCGGGATGTGGTTGCGCGGTGTCTCACCGAACCATCACACGCAGACGAACATCATGCCGTTCGCCGTCAACGAGCCTGTAGCATGCGGCGGAACGCTCGTGATGCCGGGCGACATCGTGATTGCAGACGATGATGGTGCGGTCAACGTGCCGATAGCGCTAGCTCAACAGCTATTGGAAAACGCTTCGACACACGTCGAGTGGGAAGAATTCACGCGCTTGCGCCTACTCGAAGGGGGCGATCTCCGGAAATATTACCCGCTCCGGGACGATGCACGGGCCGAGTATGAAGAGTGGAAGAAAACGCAAGGCTGAAATAAAAGTTCAACTCGGCAGCGCTGTATGTAAACCCGGACTATCGTGGGAAGCCGCTTCTGTAATGGTCCGAAATGGTCACAGACAGCAGTATTTCTTCGATGTTTACGCCGTGCCTTCGGTGGTACGATTGACGCGACGAAATTCGTCGGGCCACGCTCCACGCACTGTCGAGCGCCTGACCTGAACAAGCAACATACGGTCCGGAGCGCGGATTCGACCGCCGGTTCCGGACCTTCTCGCGTTACGGGAATCAAATTCAGTGCCGGACGCGTTTGTTTATAGAGGCAAAATGTCCACGCAGATTCGATCAGATCGCCGTAATGTCGCGATCATCGCCCACGTCGACCACGGCAAGACGACCCTGGTTGACGCCATGCTCCAGCAGGCTGGCGCGTTCACTGCTCACGAAGAAGTCGTGGATCGGGTGATGGATTCCAACGAGTTGGAACGTGAAAAAGGCATCACTATCCTGGCCAAAAACACGGCCGTTTGGTGGGGCGACACAAAGATCAACATCATCGACACACCCGGTCATGCAGACTTCGGCGGCGAGGTTGAGCGCGGTTTGACCATGGTAGACGGCGTACTCCTGCTTGTTGACGCCAGTGAAGGACCGCTGCCGCAGACGCGATTTGTTCTCAGGAAGTCGCTCGAAGCTAGGCTACCGGTGATTCTTGTGATCAACAAGATCGACAGGGCAGATGCCCGTATCAAGGAGGTCGTAGACGAGGTTTACGAGCTATTCCTTGACCTTGACGCGGACGACGATCAGATCGACTTCCCGATCGTTTATACCAACGCTCGAACGGGCACTTCGACAACTAACACCGAGATGCCAGGCGTCAATTTGGACCCGATGTTTGAGACGATCATGTCCTGTATCCCGGCGCCGACGTACGAAGACGACCATCCTCTGCAGGCGTTGGTGACCAACCTTGATGCGTCTCTATATGTCGGGCGATTAGCTCTCTGTAGGGTCCGACAGGGCACGATAAAGCGCGGACAGCAGGTCGCACACTGTCGGATCGATGGCAGTATCGAGCGGGTCAAGATCACCGAACTTTACGTAACCGAAGCTCTTGATCGTGTGGATGCAGAGGAGGCCGGTCCGGGGGAGATCATCGCCATCGCCGGCCTACCAGATGTGACCATCGGTGAGACCCTCGCTGATTATGAAGACCCACGTCCACTTCCGGTGATCCACGTGGATGAGCCAAGCCTGTCGATGACTATCGGAATCAACACTTCTCCTCTTTCCGGCCGCGATGGCGACAAGCTTACGGCACGGCTTCTGGAGAATCGGCTCGCTCAGGAGATCATTGGCAACGTTTCGATTAGGGTTCTGGCGTCCGATCGTCCCGACACGTGGATCGTGCAGGGCAGGGGAGAACTCCAACTCGCGATTCTGATCGAGATGATGCGGCGTGAAGGATTTGAGCTAACCGTCGGGAAACCTGAAGTCGTGACGAAGAGGATCGATGGCAAGTTGCACGAACCGATGGAGCGATTGTCTATCGACGTTTCAGATGAGCATATGGGCGCTGTGTCCAAGCTGATGGCAGCCCGCAAGGCCCGTATGCTTGAAATGGTAAATCATGGCCAGGGCCGGGTGCGGATGGAGTATGTCGTACCGGCTCGAGGCCTGATCGGGTTTCACAACGAGTTCTTAATCGAGACGCGCGGCGCCGGAATTTCGAACCATGTTTTCGAGGGATACGAACCCTGGTCCGGCGAGCTTCGCACGCGCCGCACAGGAAGCCTCGTTGCTGACCGTACCGGTCAGACCACCGGTTATGCATTGCAGAGCCTGCAGGATCGAGGCCAACTTTTTGTTGCGCCGGGTACGCATGTCTATGAAGGCATGATTGTCGGCGAAAACCCGCGGTCTCAGGACATGGACGTGAACCCGACCAAACCGAAGAAGCAGACCAACATGCGTGCGGCATCGGCAGACGCCACGGAGCATCTTGCGATGCACAAGACGCTCACGCTTGAAGAGGCGCTCGAGTTCATCATGTCCGATGAGTGCCTTGAGGTGACCCCGCGCAGCGTCCGGATCCGAAAGGCGACGCTTTCACAGCTTCAACGCGGTCGCGAACAGGGCCAGAAGAAGCACGCAAACGCCCGCTAGGGCGCTGTTATTTTGGGCCTAATACGTGCTCATGAGTTGTTCCAATAATTTTTGTATTCCCGGGACTTATCCGCCCGGAGATCCTCTATTAAATTAGGGAATGGCAAATTTAAGACTCCTCCTTGGTGGGAAGAAGATCTGGATGTGGGGCGCGTTGTGCGGTGACATAGATATCGTTACCCGCGCCACCATTGTGGACAACATCGCGTATCCTCATCGCACACCGGCCGCATGTAGCCAATGAGAAGGTTAGAGTCCTGCCTAAAGATTTGATCCTGCCCGGGAAAGACGCTCTCTCTGCCGCCCGCTATGCTCTGGAAGGAGCGCCACCTCCGGTTTCATGGCGCGTGGTTGCTTCGAATCTGGATATTTCAAACCGCTTTCAGGTTCTGCTGGACGATGACCGAAAGATCCAGGTAATGCCAGACCCGGAGCCTCGTATCTACGTGCCGGGTGGCGATATTTCGCTTATCGATCTGCTCTTCTACTATCCGAGACGGCCTATTGGCGGAGCAGGTGCGCTCAACTTGGTCCACAGATTCGTAGACAGGTTGAACTGGAATCTCGTTACCGGCGTCGCTCTGGTGGACAACGACACGGACCTCGGCCCTTATGGCTCGATGTGGCTGAAGCACGTGATTGACCTTCGAGGCGGCGTGACAATGGAGTACCTGGCGGGCCAGGTCGATGCGTTCATCGCATCAATGCAAATGGTGCGGCGATTGCACGAGGCCGAATCGGACAGCCCATTAGCCGTTGGGGCATGGATGGGACGCGGGTAGCGAAGCACCTGGAGCCTAGATCAACGCGAAGGTCTCTTCCGCCATGTCAGCGACCTTGTTTCCGATCACAAGTGAGGACGTGGCGCCCGGCGAGGGCGCGTTCAGTACGTGCACGGCGTCTTCGGTCTGGGCGATCCGAAAGTCGTCTAGTAGATTTCCCTGATTGTCGACGGCCTGTGCCCGAACACCTGACCCACCAGTACCGAGGTCTGACTTCTTTATTTCCGGGATCATCTTCTGAAGGTCTTTCACGAAGACGCTCTTCCTGAGCGATCGATTCACCTCATAAAACCCGGTCTTCCAGTCGCGGGCCGTCATTTTCCAAAACCCGCCGAAGGTGAAGGTTTCCCAGCTATCACCGATAGAGAAGTCGCGCTTCCGGTATCCCTCACGGCGCATCGCCAGAACGGCGTTCGGCCCGGCCTCCACGTAGCCCTTCATATTGTGGGTGAAGTGGACGCCCAAGAATGGAAATGCGGGGTCCGGCACAGGGTAGATCAGGTGCTTGACCATGTGCTCCCGTTCCTTCTTTATGGTGTAGTACTCGCCCCGGAACGGGATGATGTGCAGACCGGGGTCGACACCCATCATCCGGGCGACCCGGTCCGAGTGAAGTCCGGCGCAGTTGATGATGTTCTTCGCACTGAATTCGCCGCTTTCGGTTTCGATATAGATCAGCCCGTCGTGACGCTCAAAGCTCTCCACTTTGGAATTCAGGTGGATCTGCGCGCCGGCGTTCTGTACCTTCTCTGCGTAGACCCGGGACACGTCCTGGTAGTTGACGATGCCGGTCTTGGGAGCGAACAGTGCAGCGATCCCTTTGACGTGCGGCTCAAGTTCCGCCAGTTCGTCTTGGTCGACCAATCGGAGACCCTCTACATCGTTCGCCTTGCCGCGCTCTTCTAAGATCTTCAGCCGTTCAACCTGTACATCGTCTGAAGCAACGATCACCTTGCCGATTTCGCGGTAAGGGATCTCGTTCTCCTGGCAAAACTTCACCATCGAGGCCCGACCTTCGACGCAGAACTGTGCTTTGAATGACCCGGGCTTGTAGTAGATGCCGGAGTGGATTACGCCGCTGTTGTGACCAGTCTGCTGCTGGGCGATGTCGTCACCCTTCTCCAGCAGTGCGATCTTGAGGTCGGGGTGTCGTTCCAAAAGGGTCAGAGTGGTCGACAGTCCGATAATGCCGGCGCCGACAACGATGATGTCGTACTGGTTTTCGGGCACGCGATATTGGATCCAGTATTCAGGGTTAGCTGTTTTCGGTTGACAGTCTGCGCAGATTATCACGAGAGGAGGTTTGCGGAGTGCGTTCTAGGACATGCCTAACACCCTGAACTCTCGCGAGGCCGACAAAAAGCTTAGATCGTTTTCCACGCCACGGCCACACTTCCCGCTGTGCGCCAGTTCTGCTACGTTTGGCTCCGATGACAGTACAGCCCACCAAGACACCGCGACCCGAACGCGTCCAGCTTTTCGTAACCTGCCTCGTTGACCAGTTTCGGCCGGAGGTTGGGGAGAGCGTGGTCAACGTTCTTGAACGTCTCCACATCGAGGTCGATTTTCCGGAGGGCCAAACCTGCTGCGGACAGCCTGCATTTAACTCAGGGTTTCGTGACGAGGCAAGCGACGTAGCTCGACACTTTCTGGATGTGTTCGATGCGACCGAAGGCCCGATCATCGTGCCATCAGGCTCCTGTGGTGCGATGGTCAGAAATTTTTACGAGGAGATGTTCGAGGACGACCCGGCGGAAATGGAACGTGTGCGGCGAGTAGGTGAGCGCATCTACGAGTTTACGGAGTTTCTGGTGGACGTCCTTGGCCAAGACGATCTTGTTGCAGAAATGGGCGCGCAACTAGAGGCGAACGCTACTTATCACCAGTGCTGTCACCTCGAACGTGAACTCGGGGTGGACCACCAACCTCAGCAGCTGCTTGGGCAGGTCAAAGGCCTTGAGATGCTACCCATGTATAGACCCGAGGTTTGTTGTGGATTCGGCGGAACGTTCGCCGTGAAGTTTTCTGATGTCTCAACGGCGATGCTCGACGAAAAGCTGGACAACGCTGCTGCCACGGGGGCATCTATGATCGTGGCTGGCGACACCGGATGCATCATGCACATGGCGGGAGGCCTTAGACGCCGTGGCTCAAATCAACAGGTTCGCCACATCGCCGAAATTTTGGACGAGGCCACATGCCCGACTAATCACGCTGCCGAGGGGCGGGCCTGATGCTACCAACAACTGACCGCTTCAAAAAAGGTGCTAAAGAGACTCTTGCCGACCCGGTTATCCAGATGTCGATGGAGGCCGTGTACACCGGGTTTCACACCAATCGACAATCAGCCGGCAGCGCCACAGAAGATTGGGATGGGCAGCGCGACCGGGGCCGGGCGATCAAAGAGCATACGATCGCTAATCTGGACTACTACCTGGAAATGTTGACGGACAAAATCGACGGAAACGGCGGTAATGTCTTCTTCGCTGAGGACTCCGCTGCGGCAACCGAGTACATCTTGAACTTAGCGCGTGCCCGCGACGTGAAGACCGTCATCAAGAGCAAATCCATGGTGTCTGAGGAGATGAGCCTCGCTCATGAAATGGAGGCAGTTGGCATCGAGGCCGTCGAGACCGACCTCGGTGAGTACATCATCCAACTTGCCGGTGAAGCGCCGTATCACATCATCGCCCCGGCGATTCACAAGTCTCAGGATCAGGTCGCCGAAATGTTCTCTGAGATGACCGGCACCGATCCCGGGCAGACCCCTGAAGAGCTGACGACGACGGCAAGAGGGGTTCTGCGGGAGACGTTCCAACGTGCCGACATGTCGGTTACCGGCGTCAACTTTGCGGTCGCGGAAAGCGGCAGCATCGTCCTCGTTACTAACGAGGGTAACGGACGCATGTGCACCTCTATACCTCGTGTTCACGTCGCTGTCATGGGTATGGAGAAGATCGTTCCATCCATGCAAGACCTTGGGATGATGCTCCGTATTTTAATCAGGTCCGCGACGGGTCAACGAATCAGCAGTTACGTCACGATGATCAACGGCCCGAGACGAGACGAGGAGGAGGACGGGCCGGAAGAGTTCCACCTCGTGATCGTGGACAATGGCAGAATGAAACTGCTGGCGGACCCGAAGTTGCGTGAGGCCCTGTACTGCCTCCGTTGTGGCGCATGTTTGAACGCCTGTCCGGTGTATAGGAAGGTTGGCGGGCACAGTTACGGCTGGGTCTACCCCGGGCCGATTGGCGCTGTCGTGTCTCCCGTGATGTCCGGGCTGCAACAGGGTAAGGACTTGCCGTTTGCGTCTTCCTTATGTGGTGCTTGCCGGGAGGTGTGCCCGGTAAGGATTGATATCCCGAACATGCTTCTTCATCTTCGACAAAAGGTTGTAGAGGGTCCACCAGAAGAGCGCAACATTGGACGGATTGAACGGTTGGGCTGGAAGGCTTGGAGGTTCGGAAATATGAATTCGAACAGGTTCCATGCGGGCGGTAAAATTGCCCATTTTCTGGGATGGCCGTTTGCTAGGAAAGGAATGTTCAGTCGGCTTCCTCCTCCGCTCTCGGGCTGGACTCGCAGTAGAGATCTGCCGATACCGGCATCTTCACCGTTTAGAGATCGTTTCAAGAAACGTCAGTCGGGAGGTGGGGAGTAATGGGCATCACCGGGCGGGACGTATTTCTTGGGCGTGTTCGCGACGCGCTAGGTCGGTCTCCGGGAGCGCCAGAACTGGACGGAGCCACTCACATAGGACTTGCGGTAGAAGATGTCAGGCGGTCAGCTGACGACGTGCGTCGCGAGATGAGCGAATCGGGAGATGCGCTGCTGGACGCGATAACGGAGTCCGCAGCGATGGCGGGTTGGAAAGTTCGGCGGGTCGCATCTCCTGAAGACGCGGCGGACGTGGTTGCGGAGATTTGCTCAGAAGCAGGTGCGACGAACGTGTTGCGATCGGATCAGGATGTATTCGCATCTATTCCGGTTGACGCCGCTTTGGAATCGAAGGGCATTTCGCCTGGAGTCGCTACAGTTGGTGGAGCCGGAGACGATATTCCCACCCTCAAACAGGCGGCTTTTGACGCTGATGTCGGCATCACCGGCGTGGACTACGCCATTGCCGAAACTGGCACCGTTGTGTTGCACCCGCGCAAGGGACTTTCAAGGCTGGTGTCGCTCGCCCCTGGGCGGCACATAGCAATACTCAATTGGGGAGATGTGCTGCCGTCTCTCGACGAGTTGTTCACTCTGGAACGTGCCGATTTTAATGATGATGCAATTCACGGTTCCATGAACCTGATATCTGGCCCAAGCCGCACCGGAGACATTGCGGCGAAGATAGTCGAAGGAATCCATGGCCCGTTTGAGGTGCACCTGGTCATCGTGGGGTAATGCTGTGAATCTGACTACTCAAGATGCCTTGGTGATCGTCGACGTACAAAACGATTTCTGCCCCGGAGGCTCGCTCGCCGTGGCCACGGGGGCGGAGGTGGCCCGTACGATGACGCGAGTGGCATACGTGTTTAGCGAGCAGGGTGCTCGTGTCTATGCAACGCAGGACTGGCACCCGGTCGGGCACTCGTCGTTCAAAGAGTCAGGTGGGCCGTGGCCGCCGCATTGTGTTCAGGGCAGCCAAGGCGCTGAGTTCCATCCAGAATTGACTCTGCCGGACGGTCACGAAATCATCAAAAAGGGCAACGACCCCTCTGTCGACGCCTACTCAGGATTTCTGGACTCAAACCTTGAAGAACGACTCAACGCGGCTGATGTAACCCGGGTTTTTGTTGGAGGTTTAGCGACCGACTATTGCGTGCTCAACACCGTGCTGGACGCCTGCCGGATTGGCTTTGAGACTTATCTGGTGAGCGACGCGGTCGGCGCAGTTAATGTGCGTTCGGGAGACGGTGAAAGGGCGATCGAGGAAATGATTTGCGCGGGTGCGAAGGCAATCAGGTTTGATGATGAGGTCGCATAACGGTCCGGTTTGATGGCGCCGAAAAAATTTGCGCGATCGCAAGGTTGAGATGAATGACTATCTGCTTATAAGTATGGCGAGAGGGTATCGGAGAGCCGTCAATGGGAACCATGATCTTGAGCATGGGGAAAAGCATCTCCTGACTATTGATCAGAGATTTCTTTAGTCCAAAAGTGTCTAACCCGGTGCCTGAGAGTTCAGGTCCTTGCTCATGGCGCTTTAGGCTAAGTCCTCATTGATGTGCGTCGTCAACACCCCAGGAGAGGGCGGCAGCGCATCAGACTTTCAGACTCTGCCCGATCTCTATCGTGCGCATTATCTCTTCGGTGACACCTGCAACCAGATTCGCGGTGTCGACCATGGCATCGTCCAGTGACATCGGACGGCTGACGAGCGTGAACGCGGCGTCGATCCCTTTCTCGTGCGTCTCGCGATAACCCTCACCGAGGCCGCCGGCGATAGCGATTACCGGAATCCCACGCTTCTTCGCACGCTCCGCCACGCCGACGGGTGTCTTGTTGAAGATTGTCGAGTGGTCGATCTGGCCTTCGCCTGTGATGACGAGGTCGGCGCCCTCCAGCGTTGGGTCCAACCCCACGGCGTCAAGTACGATGTCTACTCCGGCAGCTAGGCGTGCATCCAGGAAGGCCATCAACCCGGCACCCAACCCTCCGGCGGCGCCTGCACCAGGCCTCCTTCTAACACTGACGCCGAGATCGTTCTCCACCACATCTGCGAATCGGGACAAGGCGGCGTCGAGTTGCTTGACGTTCTCCGGAGTCGCACCTTTTTGGGGCCCAAACACCGCTGATGCGCCGTCCTCACCGCAGAGCGGGTTGTTGACGTCACACGCCACGGTTACTTCCACGTCCCGCAATCGTTTATCAAATTTCGACATATTGACGTGGTCGATACCGGCAAGCGCCGCGCCACCTCTGACAAGCTCGTTGTTGTCGACATCGCGAAGGCTGATCCCGAGTGCCTGCGCCAGACCTGCTCCGCAATCGTTCGTTGCGCTTCCGCCAATTCCAACGATGAAGCGACGATACCCGGCGTCCAGCGCTGCCGTGAATAACTCGCCTGTACCGTATGTGGTCGTATTCAGCGGTTCCAGCTCATCCAGCGTGAGCAGTGCCAGCCCGGACGCACCCGCCATCTCGATAACGGCGGTCTCGCCATCGCCCATGGCGCCCCAGGTAGCCTCGATGGGGCGTCCCAGCGGATCGGACACCGTCGCGGTCTCGATCGTTCCGCTGGAACTATCGACGAGCGCTTGCAGTGTTCCATCGCCGCCGTCGGCCGCCGGGACGAGCACCGTCTCGGCGTCGGGCATTACTGCATTCACGCCCTTTTCGATAGCGCGAGCAATCTGAAGGGCGGTAAGCGAACCTTTGAATCCTTGAGGGGCGATCACAATTTTCATGCACAAAATTATAGGGCGATCGTAGGCCCGGTGATTTAATAACGAAATTTGTCACGGTCGCTTTGATTAGCTCATATCCGGAACCCTGCAAGAACTGGAGATCACTGAAGTTTTCGCTTCTCTTGGTACACTTCTGCTTTTCCCGGCCCGACCAATCCCCAAACGGAGTAACTGTTGGCCACTATGAGAAGCACGACAGATCTGAAAGACGTCGTATCGACCCACATATCGTCGCACGGACAGCCGGCTATCGATCTTGCGACAACCGTATTGGGTCACCCTGAGACGGGATACAAGGAGATTAAGACATCGGCCGCAACCGCCGCAGCGATCAGATCACTCGGGCTTGACGTGCGGGAGGACATCGCAGTCACGGGAATGACGGCAACCCTGCAGGGAGGGTCTCCAGGCCCAAACATCGCCATCCTCGCGGAGCTTGACGCTCTCCCGGTGCCCGGCCATCCGAATGCCGATCCTGAAACCACGGCAGCGCACGCCTGTGCTCATCACTGCCAGCTTGGAAACATGCTGGCGGCGGCGATAGGACTGCAAGCTCCGGGAGTGCTCGAATCGCTCTCCGGTAGCGTGACTTTGATGGTCGTTCCTGCGGAAGAGTACGTAGAGATCGAATGGCGCAACGAACAGCGTATGGCGGGTCGAATTGAATTCCTTGGTGGCAAGCCCGAATTTGTCCGGCTTGGTGAGCTGGATGACGTAGATATATGCATGATGACCCACGTCACCACCGAAAACCCACATGAGGGCTTTGGCGTCGGAGGGACCAATACCGGATTAGTGGCCAAGTTCGTCAAATATGCCGGCGTGAAATCGCATGCTGGTGGTGCCCCGCACCTCGGTATTAACGCCTTGAACGCGGCGCATATGGCGATCGCCGGGATTCATGCGCAGCGCGAGACCTACAAGGACGAGGACATGGTACGAATCCACCCGATTATCACGAGGGGCGGTTCGGTCGTGAACGCCGTTCCGGACGATGTGCGTATGGAGACATTCGTGCGTGGGTCGAGCATTGATGCGATCAGAAGCGCCAATGAAAAAGTGGACCGTGCGTTGCGCGCTGGCGCGCTTGCAGTTGGAGGGACGGTGGAGATTACGACGCTTCCTGGTTATCTACCGCTTGCGCCGGACGAAAATCTGACGTCGCTTCACCGCGCTAACGCCGAGGCGCTGGTCGGGAGCGATCGGGTCCATGAATTCGGGCGACGAGGTGGTTCAACAGACATGGGTGACCTCACCCAGTTGATGCCGGGCATACATCCGTATGTCGGTGGCGCCGTTGGGCGGTCAAACCACGCCGAGGACATGGTCGTGGACGACTATAACCTTGCGGTCCTCGATGCCGGCAAGGCGATGGCTATGACGGTGGTCGATCTTCTGTCCAACGGAGCATCTGAAGGCATTCGGGTGATATCGGAGCACAAACCTGCGATGACAAAGTCCGAATATTTGGTCCTTCAACGGGCATTCCTGAGTGAACGGTCGTACACGGAATGAGCACGGCTAGGGAACTAAACAGGATCGAAGTCAAAGCGGCCGTCCGCCGGGCTATCGAAGGCTCAGCCGATGAAATCATTCGCCTGGCGCGCGATATATATGAACATCCGGAGCCCGGTTTTACGGAAGAACGCACGGCAAAGGTTGTCGCCAAGGCGCTTGCGAAGGCTGGCGTGACACCCGAGACAGGGATAGCCATAACCGGCATGAAGGGCCTAAGAACATTTAACGGCCAAGGTCCGACGGTGGCCGTGATTGGGGAGCTTGACGCCGTGAAAGCGCCGGGACATCCGAGCGCGGACATGACTACCGGGGCGGCGCACGCCTGCGGTCATCATTCGCAGCTTGGCGCGCTTATTGGCACCGCCATCGGCCTCGGCGTTCCTGAAGTTGCCTCCACTCTCTCTGGACGGGCCGCTTTTATAGCGACTCCGGCTGAAGAGTTTATCGATGTAGAGATGCGCTGGGGCTTGCGGGAGGCTGGTCGATTAGGGCTACTATCGGGCAAGCAGGAGATGATCCGGTTAGGCGCGTTCGACGACATTGATATGGCTATGATGGTTCACACCAGCTCGAGCAAATCCCAGCGCCGTTTTATTGTCGGTGGGACCAGCAACGCTCACGTGGTCCACTACGTCAGGTTCCTGGGCAAGGCGGCCCATGCCGGCGGCGCACCTCACCAGGGTGTGAACGCACTACAGGCGGCGATGTTGGCTCTATCCGCCATTAATACGCAGCGAGAAACCTTTGAGGCCGAGAACCAGACCCGTGTGCACGGGATCATCACGCGGGGCGGCGTAGCAACGAACGCCGTTCCGGCCGAGGTCGTATATGAAGGACGCGTACGAGGCCGGACGATGACGGCGGTGGACAAGATCGCTGCCCAGGTCGAGGACTGCTACCGTGCCGGCGCGCTTGCCATGGGTGCCAGCCTGGAGATCGTCTCGATTCCCGGATATCTACCGCTGGATAACAACAAAGATTTTGCCAGTGTGTTCAGCAAGAACGTGGTCACCGAGTTCGGAGAGGACGCACTCACGACACAGGCTGATACCGTGAACGCCGGTGGATCGACGGACATGGGAGACCTGTCACAGATAATGCCCGCACTACACCCGTATGTGGCCGCAGCGGAAGGTACCGGTCATGGCATTGACTACGTCATCGCCGACTACCGACGGGCCGTAGTTGATTCGGCTATTTCGATGGCATTGACCGTTGTCGATCTGTTGTCCGATAACGCTGCCGAAGCTCGCATGATTATCGACTCAAACAAGCCCTCAATGACGCGGGCGGAGTACGTCCAGAGCCAGGCCGACAGGCTACGAAAAATCGAATACCGAGGTGGATGAGCCCCGCCAAGCCTAGGTGCCCGTACCTTATTGAACTGCAGTATATGGACTCTACCAGCGGTCGAAGTGTATGACTTCGTCTACCGGGGCTCGGCGTGTTGGTCCGTAGTTGTGCCCCTCTTCGGGGAACCCGAAAGGTAGCAGGGCGACCGTCTGCACGTTCTCCGGCAAGTCGAGAATTTCTCGTACCTTTGTTTCGAATCTGGTGTGGAATGTTGTAAGAACGCTTGCGAGACCGAGACCGCGTGCGGCTAGGAGCATGTTCTGTACCGCCGGGAAGACCGAGGCTCCACGGCCCATCGTCTCCGGAGAGCCGTTGTGGCGCACGCATATGATGATCCATAGTGGCGCTTCCGCTATATGGCTGGCGAGGTGCTCTGCAGAGCTGTAAGAGCGCGCGCCGAGACGACCGGGGTCCTTTGACAAGCCATAACTCTCGTCCCATGCGCGCTTGTAGTAAACGGCGATCTGATCCTTGACGTCCTGATCTTGGATGATGACAAATTCCCAGGGCTGATTGTTTCCGCCGCTGGGTGCTTTTGAAGCTGCTAGAAGAATGCGGTCAAGCATCTCGGATGGGACGGGGTCAGGCTTTATGTAGCGAAGTGCTCGCTGGGTGTCTATGGCCTCAAACAGACCAATCTCATTCGGCATTTTGAACTCCGTTACTACTCAGATGTACCTGAGCGTGATTGGGCCATAGGGCATTCTTGATCGTCATCAAACTATAAGTCTTTCAGAGGTCGAAATTCCTTGGGGGATCACGTTCAGACTCAGTGTCTATGACGTTGATCACTTGCCGAACCGCCTCGTCAAGTTGGTCGTCGTGATTGATGACGCTGATGTCAAACCATTCCGCATCATTTATCTCATTGATGGCCTTTGCACGACGTTCAATAATCGCTTCGGGTGTGTCTGAACCCCGGTCTTCCAGTCGTGCCTGAAGGCTTTGAAGGTCCGGGGGCATGATAAATATCAGGAGTACGTCTTTCACCAACTGCCGGATGCGCGCGGCACCTTGAACATCAACCCGAATCATCACGTGCTGGCCGGCCGTCAAAGCTTCTTTCACCTGCTGCTTGGGAACGCCGTACATGTTGCCGTAGACCTCGGCATGTTCTAATAGTTCGTTGGAATCGATCAACTTCTGGAAGTGCTCTCGATCAACAAAATAGTGATTCACGCCGTCCACCTCACCCAAGCGCGGCTGACGGGTAGTCGCTGTGATGACGAAGTGGTACGGGTATTTCAGTTCGGCCATACGTTCAAGAATGGCGTCTTTGCCGACGCCAGATGGACCCGACAGGACGACGACCATAGGTTGTTGTTTGCCCTGTATTTTTTTAGGAAAGTTTGGCGCGTCTGAAGTGTCGGTGGAATCCGTCACGCAACGACTCCGGAGAGGGTGTCGAGGTCACGCCAGAAAGTCGGGTACGAAATATTGACTGATTCGGCTCTTTCGATTCCGATTGTTCCATCACTAACCAGCCCGGCGATGGCGAGCGACATCGCAATCCGATGATCGTCAAAGCTGTCAGCGACCGCGCTTTGAATGCGACCAGCGCCGTGGATCGTAAGACCGTCTTCCGCCTCCTCATGTTTCACACCGGCTGATTTGAGCCATGCGACGGTCGCCGAAATGCGGTCTGACTCCTTAACCCGGAGTTCTGCTGCGTCGGTAATGCGTGTTGTGCCCTCGGCCATGGCGGCGGCAACGGCAATCACAGGGATCTCGTCGATCATCAACGGCACGATATCTCCGTCTATATCGACACCCGTCAACCGAGAAGAACGTACCCGGAGATCGGCCACTGGCTCGCCTGCTACATCCCGCTGATTTATCAACTCGATATCCACGCCCATGGCCCGGAGCACTTCAAATATGCCGGTTCGAGTTGGGTTGACTCCGACATTGGACAGCGTGATATCGGCGTCCGGGTGGGCGGCTGCGGCGACAATCCAGAATGCAGCAGACGAAACATCCCCGGGCACCTCAACGTCTGCCGCTGTGAGTTCTGATGCGGAGGTGGTGACGGTCAACCCGTCGACCTCGATGTTTGCGCCCATCCCTTTAAGCATTCGCTCTGTGTGGTCACGAGACACGTCGGGCTGCTTGATGACCGTATTTCCGGTGGCCCTTAAACCAGCCAGAAGCAGACATGATTTCAGTTGAGCGCTGGCGACCGGCATTTCGTACTCGATGCCGTGGAGATTCCCACCATGGAACACGATCGGGGCGAGTTCACCGTCGTTCCGGGCCGAGATCTCGGCGCCCATGGTACGCAGCGGGTTGATGACCCGTCCCATTGGCCTTGACCGTAATGAATCATCGCCAGTGATGACGGTCATCATCGGGCGTCCCGCTAGCAGGCCCGACATAAGGCGTGTGGTCGTGCCACTGTTTCCTGCGTCCAGTATCTCTTTAGGCTCGATCAACCCGTGCATGCCAACGCCGATAATTCGGACCGTATCGCCGCGACCCGCTGCGCTGAGGGAACGTTCGATATCGACGCCCATCGCACGGAAAATGCTGATGGTAGACGTACAGTCGGCCCCACCGGATAGGTTCGTTACCGTCGCCGATCCGTTTGCCAAGGCGTTAAACATCACAGCTCTGTGGGAGATAGATTTATCGCCCGGTATCTCGATAGCGCCGCGAAGGCGTTGTGGTCTGGAAATCTCTCTTGTCATGACTCCAGATTAACCCCACAAAGTCGACTAAATCAGGTGGCTTCGGACCGTTCTTGTCAGTTCCGGCTGTTGGTTTCGTCTTTTTTGTCGCCCCGTTTGCCACGTAGCCGTCCCATTATTCCGCCGCCGAGGAACATCAGGCCGAGAGAATCCGTCATGGATTCGCCATAGTCCCCGGGCATTTCGGTGTCAGGACTGACACCAGCAGTCCAACGGAGACGATGCTCGTATGCTTGCGTCAACAGGGGCTTCAAGGCTCCATCGTCGTTATCATCACCGACTGATGCGAGGGCGTTCCGTAACCCCTTCAACTCCTCAAGGTAAATGTCGAGCCAGTGCAGCATCATCTCCGGGTTGGTTTCGCAGATCCCGTGTGTTGTTTCCGGATCCATCCCGGCGAGCCTTGAAAGATCAGAGAACTCGGCCGATGCAAATTTACTGATCTCTCCCCAGGCTGGGCTTTTAGCCGCTGTCAATACCAGAGCGGAGGACATCAGCAGGGGGCCGTTTGATACGGCAGCAATGTAACTGTCGTGCTCGGAAACGTCGACGAATCGTGGTTTTGCTCCGAGTAGCTCAACAAACTCGACGACCGTTTGCACGCATTTTTCGGGCGCATGAATGGCCGGCATAAGGGGATAGGAGGCATCCACAAACATGTCAGGATGTGCGGATTCCTGTCCGGAGAGGCCAGCACCGGCAAGCGGGTGACCGCCGACGAAACCGATGGAATCGGGGATTTTCTCGTTTGCCCATTCCATCACGCGTGATTTCGTGCTGGCCGTGTCTGTGACGGTGGCGCCGGGTTTGAGCCAACCTACCATGTTGTCCATCAGTACCGGGATTTCCATGACCGGGACCGCAAGGACAACCAGGTCCGCATCCTTTACGGCCTTGTCCAGCCGCCACTCAGCATCGTCGATAGCGCCGATCTTCTTTGCACGGCCCTGAACAGCTGAATTGTGATCAAACCCGACCACCTTTACGTTCTTGCGGGCGGAACGAATGGCCATGCCGATCGAACTGCCGATCAAGCCGAGTCCGATGATAGTTACCTGCATAATGCGATGGTCCTCTGGGTTCTCCGGAAGGCAGCCATGAAGTCCTCGTGAATCGAGTGGAGGATCGGCGTTAAGTAGTCCCTTTGTCCTGCGATATGTCTTGCGGACGATCTGGCCGTGGGGTTTTGTAACCGGATCAGATCGATCCGCTGCCCGGATTCGGGGTAATAAATAGCTTTAAAACTAAGCGAAGAATATCACAGCAATACCTTACTTCTGGGCGCTGACCATCGGTTACGGTGACCTCTCGTCAGGTATACGGTGCTCGATCAAAATCGGGTTGCTATTTACACTCTGTAAGGACTGAGATACCGGTTCAGTGTCCAGCCGACAGAGCGTCCCAATCTTCGTCGTCAAGATCGTGATCGTGCTGATGACCGCTCGCCGGAACGCCTGTCTGCGGCATGGTCGCGTCAGAATGATCGCCAGCGCCGCCTCGGTTCTTGCGCGGAGGCAATGCGTCGATGCATTCGCGATATTTCTTGAGATCGCCGTTTGAAGTGGAAGTTAGATCGATCAACAGTGCATCGACAGGCAGGTTTCGTACGATTTCAAGATCCTGAACAGACGGCGGGGTTTCGACTTTGAGGACGAAGTGGCTACCGACAAGCCCAATGGTACTTTCTAGCTCAATCAAACTCGATAACTTCAGCGGCCACAACGCTTTTGGGGGCGTCAGGCAGAGGAAGTCGACGGGAAGAAACTCAAGCGCCCGGGCCACACTTTCGGTCAGGTCCGTGTCTACCTCATAGCCACGCGCCATATCGTCATCGCGGAGGATCGCTGCGGAGTGATCATCGGAAGATGGGACGACGAAGTCACATCCCTTCTCCTTAAGCCGATCCAGTCCATCGAAGTCGATGTCTCCTACAGAAACGCCCCAGATTTGGTCCTTGAGGTCTTTTAGCGGGCTTTCGTCGCTTGCCAGCGCGTCCGCACCGGTAAAAATGATGGCGTCCATGCCTGCCGTCTCGGCGTACTTGTGGGCGTCTTTGGCCGGTGCTGAACCCAGAAGTAACATCGTTGCGGACGTTTTGGTCCTGGGACGCGTCGCAAACCCCATAGGGGCCGGTGTAGCGCGACCGAGGGCGTCAAGTCGGTCGGTCAGTTTAGACACTCGGCGGGTTCCCTTCGTCTTGATTGGAGTCGCTGGACTCGGTTTCTGGCGTATCGTCGTTTGTATTATCGGCTGAAGATCCGGCTTCTTGGCGCAAAAAAGCTTCCAATTCTGCTATCAACGGAGCGGCGTCAGAGCCTTCAGTCACCGTATCGGAGGCGGATTGTTCGTTATCCCAGCGTTCTTCCAGCTCGGCGACGTACTTGGTGACCTCGTCCTGATCAGATAAGGCCTTGGTCAGCCGTCGAGTGAAGTCACTAGCACGGCGTTCAAGCCTTTCGGTATCGATCTGGATCGGGATGACCTCTGTGACCGCTTCAAGCAATGCTCTCGTGACATTCGGGTTCGGCTTGGCCTGCACATAATGCGGGGAGTGGCCCCAGTAGCTGGCGCTGGGGATACCGGCCGCCGTCATCCGGTCCAAGACGATGGACATTATTCCAGTCGGACCCTGGTAGCTGGATTGTTTAAATGTAAGGTGTTCGAAGCCAGGCCCAATGTTCTTCGTCTGTGATGAACGAGTGACCTTGATGGGACGCGTGTGCGGGACGGCGTCCAGCAGGGCGCCAAGGGTAACGACGAGCTCGACATTGCAGGCTTGTGCGACTTCGCAAATCATCGCCGAGTATGACCGCCACTTAAAGTGAGGCTCCACCCCGCGGAACAACAACAGATCAGGCCCATCTCCGTCCGTGTTCCGCCAAGCGTAAAACTGATTCTCGGGCCATGAGATTATCCGTTCTCCGTTTGCGCCGTTCCTAACCTTAGGGCGTTGCTCGACAAAGTTGTAAAAATCTTCTGGATCGATCGATGCGAACTTTCTTGCCGAGATCTGGTCGGCTAAAAATCTAATTGCTCGTGTTGCAGCTTCGGACGCGTCAGGCCAACCGGCAAATGCGGTCAACATGATTGTTCGCCGCAATTCAGGGCGTTCGGTGAATTCGAGGCTGTCCATATCGGCGCGCCTCACTCCTAATTTGTCACTCGTCCGGTGGGGCACCGGGCCGGATTCGGCTCAATGGTCTAGGAGGCGAGTGTAGCATTGGGTCAGAAGAATTAACCCGGCCGACGGAAGCAATACTAAATTCCCGTTTAAAAGGATCGCCACACTCAATACCGGGATCTGGCGCTTCTGGTCAGGTATTTAACCAGCCGAAAGTCGTATGGCAGGAGATCGGTGTCGTACTCCGGGAAAGTTGGTGGCATGGTGGCGCAAAGTGGAGTTCCGTACGCCATTTCGTCAACCACCATCTCGGTCAGTCGCGGGAGAGATGCCACGTCCTCTGCGTTGTAACGAATAAGCGTCGTTAGCGCTTCCGGCTCGCCGTCATTCGCCATTTTCCAGAGCCGCACCGCGTCGTAACCGCTCAACCCGGACAAAGCGCTCGGCCGTCCAAGATCAGTCGCCTCCTCGATCTTCTTGAGTCCCCCTTTGAACCCGAGTCTTCGTAAGGGGTATCGGAGATCGAGATGTGCCGAATGCGCGAACAGCGAGTCGTGGCCATCCACTGCGAACCGACCAAACTCCTTATTCAAGAACGGCATGTCGAACGATAGGCCGTTATAGCTGACGAACAGCGAGTATTTCTCAAGGGCTTCCGGCAGCTCGTCCAGATTCTCGCCCCGGACGAATGCCGTAAAACCTGTGTAGTCGATGATGCCGACCATCGTTACGTAGGAGTCCTCAGGCGACAGGCCGGTCGTCTCTATGTCCAGAAACGCAGTGGTCTTTTGGAAGTCGGCGTAAAGTCGCCAGCACTCTCGGGATCCGAGGATGTCTTGAAAGTAGCGGGCGTTCCCGTCATCCAGCCGTTGCTCAGCCTGTTGGAGTATCTCTTTGTACTGCGGTTGGGTCGCAGCGAGCTGGTCCCAGGTAGTGACACCTCCGCCCCACAGTTCAGACTCCCTTTCGGGTCCGATACCGTCAATTAGTTGGAACGTGCTGCGCAGCAAACAATTTCACCGGAGGGGTAACGAGTCGATTAATTTCAGATTACTAGGTCACCCTAACCGTACGGGCAACATCCGTGGGTCCGTTTGTCACTGGGCACGGAATACACAATCTGCTGGTACACGGACCTAACCCATCGTAGCGAGGACTTCTGGTGTTTTATCACCGTTTCGTTCCCGGAGGCCTTCACCAAAGTGGTCGCCGTCTTAAGGCGCATAGTCGTAGAAGATCGTGCTCTTCGTGTGGATGTCAGCACTTCTGTCGCTAGGGGAGATCGCTCGAATTTACTCGCCGAACTCTCTTCCCATCAGTAGCGCCACAGGCCTGTTCGTTTCTTCGGCTTCGGTGAACGCCATTGAGATGCGCTCCATGTCTTCGCTCTCTTCCACCAGGTAGTAACGGATTCCGTAAGCGTCCAGGATCGGCTCGATAAATCGAGCAGCGGAGTCCGGCGTAGCGCCGTGCCGAGTCCAGCCTCGGTAGCCGACCATGAGTACGAGCGGCATGCTGGTGTCGAGAGACATCCCACGTATGGAATCTCCGGACTCAAACACGCCGGTGTTCTGGATCATCACAACCGGCTTCTTCCCGCCGACCCAGAGCCCGGCTGCGATTGCCATGGTTTCACCCTCACGACACACCGGAATGAGACTGATCGAGTCATCATCAGCCAGCAGGACGTGCATGAAGTTGGTCTCGCTGTCCGGGAGCCAGACGGCGTGGGTGATTTCATGTTCGTGAAGGGCTTCGACGACGGCGGCAGCGCTGATAGTGGAGGAGTCGTAGGCGTTCGTCATATGATCCTTCTGGGTCGCTGATAAACCCCGGAGTAAGCCTCGAAAGACTCTGGATTAAGCCCGAGAACGCGGATTATAGGGTGCGCGACACCCTGAGGTCTCGAGGGTATCAATCAGATCGATACAACGGCCCATCTCGGAGCTATAATCCGCCTGCCTTATATGGTCAGGTAACGAAAACACATACCGCAACCGAGCTTCACAACTCTTTATGAGGAGATTCTTTCCATGGCCCTGCCTCTGGTAGCCATAATCGGACCGAACGATTCGCGCACCCAGGCTGTTGTAGAGCGATATGAAATGCTCGCTGGCCAGCATGGGGGATCGGTCGAGGTTCGTTGGATAGACAACGCGTCTGGCGACGCCGCAGTCCTTGAAAATGCCAAAGATGCCATCGCCGTAATACCGGCAGGGCCCCGAGCAATAACGACGGAACTAGCCCTTAGGTTGCGTAACCTACGCCTTGTCCAGACCACCTCAGCCGGGACCGATTACTTGGATAAGACGGCGCTTGGAGAAAGCGGTGTTCTAGTTGCCAATAACGGTGGCGGCAACTCCGTGGCGGTTTCCGAGCACGCTGTCGCCCTCATGATCTCGGTCTACCGCAAGATGAACTTACAGCTGACGAGCACCCGAGCCGGAACGTGGATGGCGGGTGTGACTGGCGAAGAAGGCGAATATCACAACCTTGTCGGCAAGACGGTCGGCATCGTGGGTCTGGGTCGGATCGGATCCCGGGTGGCGCGTCGATTGCGCGGCTGGGAATGTGAGATCGTTTACTCGGATGTTATTTCGATTTCGGAAGAGGTTGAAAAAGAGACTAGGGCGCGACGTGTCGAGTTGGACGAACTGCTGAGCACGTCCGACTTGATCACTCTCCACGTCCCGCTGGACCGCTCCACACACCACATGATCAGCACGCGCGAACTCGCGATGATGAAGTCGACCGCCATCTTGATCAACGCCTGTCGCGGCCCTGTAGTTGATGAAGCGGCCCTTACGACTGCACTGCAATCCGGCCAGATATTCGGCGCTGGGCTCGACGTTCTGGAGCAGGAACCGACTCCCAAGGACAACCCGTTGTTGACCATGGACAACGTTGTCGTGACACCGCACCTGGCCAGCCTCTCAGTAGAGTCAGGGATTAGGTCTACCGACTTTGCAATGGCAAACGTCTCCAGGTTGGCTCGGGGCGAAGAGCTCGAGTCGATCGTCCATCCGGTCTAAGAGTGACCTCTTTTGACAACGGTGGTTCAAGACGTCGATTGCAAGCCGTCTGCTTTGACATGGATGGCGTCATTGCCGATTCGGAGTCGATCCATTACGAGGCGGATCGCCGCGTTATGGCCGCGCACGGTGTGGAATTCACCTATGAAGACAAGAAGGCGAACTACATCGGCCGGACCGTCAGAGGCACGATGTTCGAGCTCTCTGAAGCCCACGGGATTCCTGACCCGGAGATCGTGCTGCAAGTAAGGCAAGACCTGTTCAGGGAATTGATCGCGACAGAACTTCAGTTGCGAGACGGTGTGCGCGAGTTGCTGATCCAACTTTCCGATAGAGGGTTGCCGTGTGCTCTGGTGACTTCTGGAGATCGTTGGTACATCGATAGCGTTTTCAAGCGTTTTGACCTGATGCAATTTTTCGCAGGAATGATCACGGTAGATGACGTAGACGGCCATAAACCGTTGCCAGATCCCTATCTGGCAGGAGCAAAGTTGCTTGGAGTGCCCCCTAAGACGTGTCTTGCAGTTGAAGATTCTACGGCGGGGGTCGTATCTGCGAAGGCAGCGGGCATGTATTGCATCGCCGCTCCCAGTGAGATGACAATCGATGCCGATCTCTCCGCTGCGGACATGCGTGTGGAATCATTCCAGGAACTCGATACAACAACGTTAGACAGGTTATTTGGAACGAAATGATCAGTTACGACGTTGCCATCATTGGTCTGGGAGCCATGGGCTCTGCCGCCGCCTATCAACTTGCGAAACGCGGAGCAAGTGTGATTGGGTTTGACCGTTTTACGCCACCACACACCATGGGGTCTTCCCATGGGGATACGCGCATCATTCGCGAGGCTTATCACGAGTCGCCCGCGTACGTACCGATTGTTCAACGCGCATACGAACTATGGGATGAACTTGCGGAGGAAACCGGCGAGACGCTTTTGCAACAGACGGGTGGGTTGATGCTCGGAGAGCCGGCGGGCGAGACCGTTTCTGGTGCAATACGATCTGCGGGTCTACACGGGCTGGAGCACGAGGTGTTGGATGCGGATGAGGTTCGTAAACGATGGCCACAGTTCAACGCGCCTGACGAGTTCGCCGCCGTACATGAGGATCGGTCCGGGATACTGTTTCCGGAGAAGTGTATCTCCGCCCATCTAAGAGGCGGTGTCAGGTTCGGTGCAGAGTTTCGTTACGGGACGCAGGTTTCTGGCTGGGTGAAAGACGGTGACGGTGTGACAGTACATACGGACCGTGGTGATGTCAGCGCAGGCCAGTTGTTGATTACCGCAGGGGCATGGATGCCGGGGCTTGTTCCGGAGTTGGAACTGCCGGTCGAGATAGAGCGTCAGGTTCTATTCTGGTTCGAACCAGCTTTAAACCCGGACCTTTTCGACCCGGATCACTGTCCGATCTACATATGGGAGTACGAGTCGGGGCACGCCTTTTACGGGTTTCCTAATCTTGGAGACGGTGTCAAAATCGCCCGCCACCATGATGGCAGGATTGTAGACCCCGACTTCTTGGACCGGGATGAAGTTTCGGATATGGACGAAGAAATGCTCCGTAAACAGTTATCTCGCATGATGCCGTACGCCTCGGGCCGGGTGATCCGATCAGAGGTGTGCATGTATACGAACACACCGGATCAGCACTACCTGATCGGTTTCCACCCAGGAAACGCTTCTGTATTGATCGGTAGCCCCTGTTCCGGGCACGGCTTCAAGATGGCGTCGGCGCTCGGGGAGTCGTTCGCAGAACTGTTACTGGACGGCGAATCAAGGCACGATTTGTCGTTGTTCGCGCTTGATCGATTGCTGAAGTAGTTGGTTTGTTAAGCCCGATTGATCCTGTCTAAAGATCTGGCTGCAGAATAGGACCGTCCTGAACAAAAGCCTCGCGGGGGCCTTAAATAAAGTCCTTATATGACTTAGATGCCTGCTCGAGTCTTACCTAGCACTTCCGGGTTGATCACGATCTCTGGCATCTCGCCGCTCAGCACCCGTACAACTTCGCGGGCCGTTCGCTCTTCAAGCTCGATGGTGGAAGCCTGTGAGAAGAATGCCGTGTGCGGTGTGATGATGACGTTGTCGAAGGCGTACAGCGGGTGATCGTCCGGCGGTGCTGTGTCCTCCAGCACGTCCAATCCTGCTCCTCCGATCTCGCCATTCCCCAACGCTTTCACCAGCGCAGACTCGTCGATCAAAGGTCCACGGGCGGCGTTGATCAAGAATGCGTCGTTCTTCATCAATCGTAGCTCATCGGCACCGATCATTCCCGTAGTTTCCGGGATTAGTGGTGCGTGGAGGGTCACGAAGTCTGACTCCTTCAACATCGAATCGATTGATGTTATCTGGACACCATCTGGAGCCTCTGACTGCTCAATAAACGGGTCGTGCGCAAGGATTGTCATACCGAAGACCCGTGCGCGATCGGCCACAGCGCGGCCAATGCGACCCATCCCGGCGATGCCTATCGTCTTGTCTCGTAGTCGGTGCATCGTGTCTGTAAGAGATACGGAACCCCAGCCCGACGATTTGACCATCGAGCTGTGTTTTACGATCTTGCGGTTGAACGAAAGCGCCATCGCCATCACGTGATCGGCCACTTCGTCTATGCAGTAGTCCGGGATATTTGTCACGACGATACCCAGCTCGGTACAGGCGGCGATATCTAGGTTGTCGACCCCAATGCCATAGCGTGATGCCACCTTGCAGTTTGGTGCGTTCTGGAGCACGGACGCCGGGACCTGCGCGAAGCAGAACATGATGGCGTCCACATCGGCGGCAAGCCTAGTCAGAGTTTCCACAGACGAGTCCGGCGCAACCACCGGTTCAATGCCGGCCGCCTTCAGGATTGCCGTCTCGGCGTCTATGTTCGGCCACGTGTAGTCGGTAATCAGAACTTTGCTCAAATCACGTTCCTTTTGGATCTACTTATTGATGCCGATGCCCGCGGTGTTGGCGCTACAGGGTAGCGCGAAATGCACCGGTCGGCGTGTTCATATGCGGCCACGGTTACAAAGGAAACGATTTGTGATTACAGCCATTTTTCATCCTAATGTCTGCCAGCCTGGATTATGGGCGTAGATTACGATCTAATCGACTACCGTCGCGTCGGCCGGGACGATGCCCAGATTTTCGCAGGTCCGTGCGACAACGGCGGCGCGGTTGAGCGTGTAGAAATGTAGCTCATCCACACCCTCAAGCATCAACCGGTGCGTGAACTCTGTTGCAACGCTGACCGCTACGCTTAAGCGGGCCTGGGTCCCGTTCCCCGCGCGCCCAAACCGTGCCACGAGCCAATCTGGCACGCTGGTTCCAGAGCGTCTGGCAAACCGACTCGTACTCACGATATCCACGACCGGCATTACGCCTGGGACGATCGGGACTGTAATTCCGGCAGCGCGTGCTCGGTCCATAAAACGGAGATATAACTCTGGCTGGAAGAAAAACTGCGTGATCGCTCTTGTGGCACCGGCGTCGATCTTCCGCTTCAGGTTGTCCAGATCCGCCTTCGCGCTAATCGACTCTGGGTGAGGCTCGGGATAGGCGGCCGCGGTGATCTCGAAATCCGCCACGCGTTTAAGACCGGCGATCAGATCAGATGCGTAATGGTAGCCATGTGGGTGCGGTTCGTAGCGATCCTTCCCAGCGGGGGGGTCGCCTCGTAGAGCCACGATGTGCCTGATCCCGGATGCCCAGTAGTCACGCGCCACCTCGTCAACCTCGTCGCGCGATGCGCCGACACAGGTCAAGTGCGCGGCGGGTGGAATATCACTCTCTTCAAGCATTCTGCGGACGATCTGATGGGTACGCTCGCGAGTGCTGCCGCCGGCGCCGTACGTTACCGACGTGAAGCGAGGTCCGTACGGTTCAAGACGTTTGAAAGATCTCCAGAGAGTTCGTGCTGCGTGAGGTGTGCGAGGTGGAAAGAATTCGAACGACACCGACGGTAGCCTGCGGGAGCTAGAGGTCAACTGGCAGTCGTCACAGAATCAGGCGCCGTTCCGATTTCCGACGAAGTTGAAGCCATGTGCGAAGCGAGCCAGACGTTCACCGTCAAAGGATCGCCTGTCAGAGAACTGGTCATCTCAGACCGTAAGCCAGCGAATTCACACCATGTGGATACCTCCTCATCAGCCAGTCCGAGCCTGTGGTGGGCATGATCCTCGATGAGGATATCCTGTGTGTGAGGGGCAAAGTCGATCACCACAAGACGTCCGCTCTGGCGCAACACCCGCGATGCCTCTGCGATGGCGGAAGCCGGATCCTCCGCGTAGTGCAACACCTGGTGGAATACGACAGCGTCCTGTGAGGCGTCATCGAACGGCAGTTCATACATATCACCGTGACGGACTTGGCAATGTTCCAGGCCTGGTTTCCCCAAATTCACACGCGCTACGGCCAACATCTCATGAGACAGATCGATACCGACGCCGTTACGGATGTCCAATGCCATAACCTCAAGGATTCGTCCGGTGCCGGTTCCAATGTCCAGAAGGTCTGAGATGTCGCCGCCACCCAGTAGATCTCGAACGCAGGCCTCTACCTCCACCTCCGGGACGTACATAGAGCGTATCTGGTCCCATCGAGGGGCGTTCTCCCGGAAGTAAGACGCGGCTGCATCCGCTCGGCTTTCCTTGATCTCTTCCAGTCTTTCCTGGTCACGAAGGTAAACGGGATCGTCTTCAGGAATTAGGTCGACTATGGCCCTCGCGAGAAGCGGCCCGTGGGGCCCACTCGAGATCCTGTAAAACGCCCACTGCCCCTCGCGGAAGCGACTCAAAAGCCCGGCTTCAACAAGCAACTTCAGATGGCGTGAGACGCGCGGTTGACTCTGTCGCAAAATCTGCGTCAGCTCGGTCACTGTTAGCTCTGCATGGGCGCAAAGGGTTAATAAGCGAAGCCGTGTCGGCTCTCCTGCTGCCCTCAGTCCCGCCAGAAGCTGTTCCATGGATTTTTCACTTATTTCCGGAATGCCGGAGCTGGTGAGAATCGATTACAGAGATGCATATAAACATTTCCTTATATAGGGGTCAAGTTAGATCGGAAACAGGATTGCATCCGAATTGCAAGACCTGGAAAGTGGGCTAGGCTGACGCCAGATCTTGCTTCATGGGCTTGAACTGGCAGCCCTCCACGAACAGGTCGAAGAAGTCCGGCGTCGTCTCAAGTTCGATGTGCTCGATGTCTCGTGTGAGCAACTCAATTTCCTTCCGTTTCACGCGGGACGTGAGCATGATCGTCGCTCCCTCCAGCGCTGCGTTTCCGACCTGCGAAACGCGATTTGTCGGAACGTTGGCAATGAAACCGATGTCGCGGGCGTTTTTGACGTCGATGTAATTGGCAAAACCGCCGGCAAGGTACATGCGCGTCAAGCTTTCCGGTGGAGTCCCGTATTCCCGGAGTACGATCCATTGGCCGCAGTAGTTGGCCGCCTTTGCCTGTGCAAGCGCGCTCATGTCGGCACGTGAGAATGTGATGCCGCGTTCCGGCACTACGTCAAATTCTGATGCTCCGTTCTCGAGAACGCCGAGTTCGTTCATGGTTTCCGTTCTGACCAGCTCCGCTAACAAATCCACAAGGCCAGAGCCGCAAATCCCTTCCGGAATTGCGCCGCCGATCGTGTCGAACTCCACATCGCCGTTGACAATGCGGACAGACTCGATCGCTCCGTCGTAGCCGGGCATGCCGAATTTAACCTCTGCGCCCTCGAACGCCGGGCCGGCAGGGCAGGACGCGGCGAGCATGCGATAGCGATTGCCGACGATTACTTCCGTGTTGGTGCCGATGTCTACAAGGGCAACGACGTCTTCAGATTCATCCATGCCGATAGCCAGGATGTCCGCGGCTATATCGCCGCCGATGTGGCTTCCGATGAGCGGCGCGCCGTAAACGTTGGCGCCGGGGAATATGCGCAAGTCGAGATCACGCGCTTTGACGTTTAATGCCGTCGTGTCACGTTTGCCCGCCCTGAACTCCTCCTCCACAAAAGACCGGTAAGGTTTCTCGCCAATTGACTGAACATCTAGTCCGAAGAACAACTCACGCATCGTGGAGTTGCCCACTATGACAGCTTCGTAGATATGCGGACGGCGAATTCTCAGTCGCCGAACCATGTCTCCGATCTCGAAATTGATCGACGACAAGATGACCTGACCAAGCTCGCCCTGGTAGTCGCCGCTGTCGTACGTGATGCGACGCATTGTGTCGCTGCCCCCGAACCTTTGAGGATTTTCGAACGACCCCGTGTGGAGAATCTCGCCCGATTCCAGGTCGACAAGGTTCAACACAACGGTCGTGGTACCGACATCGATCGCCAGGCCGTAGATGTGGCCGCGATATCGATCAATGACTTCCCCGTCGAACAGAACGTCGTCGCCCACGCGGATGGTCAACGGTTCCAGAGCCACGTTGCGCGAAACCGTACGAGTCATGATCCGTGGTTGCCGGCGCAGCACCGCGAACTCGATATCGGCGTCCGGGTCTTTCACCACCGCCTGACAGGCAAGTCGGTAGTTGTCGTTCAGCAGAAACTGTTCAGACTCGGTTGGCTCGTTAAGTGCTTCGGACCCGCGTCTCACCTCGACGATGCACTCATGGCACTCACCGGTCCGCCCGCACGAGGTCGGCACGCGGACGCTCAGCGCGTCCGCATAGTCAAAGATGCTCTGATCGGAGACAAGTTCAAGTATCTGGTCGCCGTGATGTAGGGGAGACATTCGTTAGTCAGTTTCTCGTTGAGGTGTGTTGAGTAAACCGCTGTTGGCGTTTCAATAATGAGAATATTGAGAGGCGGTGGTAGCTTGGCCTATGTTTCCCACGCCGACCGGTAATCGATCTCATCGCTTCCGGTGCAAATCGCTCTTTCTCCGACGACTTTAAAGAACTGATTTCGGCAAGGGAATTTCGCCGTGCATCGTGACTTTGCATCTTTGTAAGGACAACGGGTCTGGCCAGGAGTGGCGGCTGTCTCGGAGATATCTGAATAGATATCCATGAGCCGTGACATGCTTGCCCGTAAACGATCCGTGGGTATCGATTTTTTCAGAGGGAGATTGTCTGTTGATTCCGCCAATTTGACCTCCTCCCTGGGCCCAGGTTGATCAATTTCTTGCCGTCGATTATCTGTGTGGGGGCACTATCCGGCGCTTGTGGGCCTGACCATCGCGATCAACTCTTTGGCCTTTTCCACACACGTGATGGCGTTGTCTGCGTATCCGTCCGCGCCCATATCGTCGGCAAACTCTTGCGTTACAGGAGCGCCGCCGGTCATGAACTTGTACTCGTCACGCAACCCCATGTCCTCAAACTCGATGATGGTGCGCCCCATGTTTGGCATCGTCGTCGTGAGCAGTGCGGACATCATCACAAGGTCCGCTCCATTATCGTCCGCCGCCTCAATGAACTCGTCCGGCTTTGTGTCTACGCCAAGGTCATGCACCACAAAACCAGCCCCGCGCATCATCATGATGCAGAGATTCTTGCCGATGTCGTGGAGATCACCCTTCACGGTTCCGAAAACTGCGGTGCCTATCGGCTCCACACCGGACGCCGAAAGGATCGGGTCGATGTGTGCCATTCCGGCCTTCATGGCACGTGCTGCGATGAGCACTTCTGGGACGAAAATGATGTTGTCCCGGAATTTGACGCCAACTACGGCCATCCCAGAGATAAGGCCTTCGTCCAAAACATCGTTGGCCTCACGGCCTTCGCCAAGCGCCTGTTTCGTAAGCTCATCAACGGCGTGATGGTTGCCGGTAATCAGGCTGTACGCCATCTCCTGCATGAGTGCGTCACCCGCTTCGATTTGCTCGAGGATCATTTCACGCTCGTCTTCACGCGTGACGTACTCGAACTCTCTGGCGAGGCCTTCATGAACGATTGGCAACTTTGAATCTCCGATTGAAGCGGGCTAGACGCCGTGTACATAACAGGGCGACTTAGATCAAGTGATATAGATACATAAACATATCGTTATATACCTGTCAATGCAAGATTGCAGCACATTAGACCAGGTACTTGCACCAGGTCAGGCGGGAGTTAGAGGCGCTCGGCGCTCCAGTCTTTGACCGCGTCCGGGATGGCCAAGAGATTCTGGAGTTTCGTCTGTAGGGGTATTGCGCATTCCGGAGCGATCATCTGTACGCCTGCCTCGAGGCATGCATACACCTCTTTACGGACCTCAGCAGGCCCCCGTGAATAAAGGGTTTCAGGGTTATTGATGTTGCCCACAAGTCCGATTCCGCCATCCACGGCGTCCATCGCCGCTTGCGGGTCGTTTCTGGAGTCGAAGTGGAATGCAGCCATGCCAGTCTGGGCGATGTACGGCATTCGATCCAATGTCTGACCACAGATATGGAGGATGAGCGGGGCGTCGATTCGCTCCGCCATCTCAGTGTGTATGTCCTGCAAGAAGCGCTTGTAGTACTGCCCAGACACCAGATCTCCGGTGGCGTGATCCGGGATGCAAATGGCGTCCGCTCCCGCGGCGATCTGGGCGTCTGCGAACAGGTACGTCGCCACTTTCAGCTTGTCGAGAATTCGCATTGTCATGTCGGGGTCGTCGATGGTCATCAGTAGGAACGTTTCGACGCCAAACACGTGATAGGCGAGCGTCCAAGGTCCCATTGACTTGCCGATGATGGCGACCTCATCACCGAATTGCTTTTTTAAGATCTCAATGGCCCCGGTGACGCTCTTCATGTCACGGTGCTCAAGGAAATCGGCCGGGATTTTGACGTCGTCCTCGTTCTTCCAAATCGGGTTGGACATTCGGACGGTCGGCCAGTTGTCCTTCTGCTCCCACTGCATCTCGCAGCCGAGCGCGGAGGACTCCTGGATGATCGTAAAGTAGGGCTGTATTGAGTCGAAGCCGAGTTCCGTGTAGCCGGTCGCAGCCAGCTGCGCGTTCAACTCTGGATTCCGGCAGGCATCCGGAAACGGCGCGTCCACCATATCCATTAGCTCGACCGTCGCGACGTTGGTCGGGTTGGATACCGGCGGGCGGTCCACGGGCAGACCGGCAAGCGCGTTCATGACCCGCTCCCGGGATGTCATGGTCTCTGCATATGGCATTGGAGTGGCCTTGATTCCTTGGCTTAAGTGCTGGCGAACCCGAGTGTGGATGTCGTCATCTGGCCGCGTAGAGCGTCGGCTTCAAAAGCGTCTTCTACGGCGCTAATGTTTCGGGAGTAGGGCAGTATTAGACGGGCTAGGCCATCGTGGCGCTGGCCGCAGCTGAACGTGAGGGTGGTGTCGTCAAGTTTTTCCATTTCTCCATAGCGGACGAATCCGGCGATTATGGCTCGAAGGCGTAAAGCTGGATTTTTGGCCTCGCCAGTTGTCGAAATACGGTACACATAACGGTTGCCATCCTGTTCACCCGCCATGTCGATCGTGAGGGCGCTTTTCGAGTCCTGGATCTGGAGCTCTTCTGGCCTGTCTCGCTCAGCTGTCCGCTCAATCGCTGCTGTGGTCAAAAATTTGAGCGGTCGGGTGTGAATGTGCCCGCAAGAGAAGCGTAGCCGATTCCAGGCATCTGCGATCTCCATGCCGCCAAGCTTGACCAGCCGATCCACGACGTCTCGCATTCGGTCATCCACGCCGGGTCGCCGACTGAAGGTCCAGATGGTGGAAATACCATCGCGTTCGTACAGTCCAATACTTATGTCGTGGAAGTTTGGGTCCATAGGCACCAGCTCCACGCAGTCGCCGAAGCGAGTGATTACTTCCCGTGCGCTGAGTAGTTCTAGTGTTGTCATCTGGAGATGGAACCTCTGATCGTGGTACCCCGTGTTCAGCCTTTGACGGCGTGTACAAGAGATTTTATGTGGTCTGGCCCGGTACCGCAGCATCCGCCAAGTATGTTGATCCCAAGGCTATTCAGCGTCTTGAAATGCTCAGCCATGAACTCGGGCGTCTCAGGATAAACGATCTCCATATTGACGATCGCAGGAATACCGGCGTTTGAGTGCACAAGCATAAAACCGTCATCTACGGCGCGCATTAACTTCGCTATTTCGATCATCCGCTCGATGCCGTTGCCACAGTTGGTGCCTACCACGTCCGCCCCGGCCTCACGAAGCTTTTTTACGCCAACTTCCGGTGTGATCCCCATCATCGTGAAGAACCCGCGAGGTCCTGGGTCGTACACCATCGTGGACATCACGACGAGGTCCGTGTTGTCCTTGGCAGCTTTCACGGCCAATGTGGCTTCTTCTATAGCGGTCATTGTTTCTATGACGACACCGTCGGCGCCGCCTTCGGCGAGCGCCGTAATCTGTTCGGTAAAAGCGTCATACATCTCCGTCTCGGACACAGGTCCTAGTGGCTCAAGGAACTCTCCCGTTGGGCCAACAGAACCGACCACAAAGCCTCCTGGAGGAGCGACCGATCGTGCGTGTTCCGCCGCCAGGCGGTTGAATTCGGACACCTTGTCTTCATAACCGTACTTTTTGGTCATAAACTTCGTTCCGCCGAATGAGTTGGTAAGGACCATCTCGGAGCCGGCGTCGAAGTAGCGCTTTGCCATCTCTTTTATGGTGTCGGGATGACTGACGTTGAACTCTTCTGGGCAACCGCCCGGCTCCAGCCCATGTTCTTGGAGATATGAGCCTGTGGCGCCGTCAGAGATGATTGTGTCGCCCCGTTCTAGGCGTTCGAGAAGTGTCGGGGCAGGTGTTGAAGTCATTGGGATCCAATATGCTGCTGGCGTCGTCTGAGCGAGTCTGGATATATATTCAGAGCGTCCATAGCTATGCGAAGTTTACTTCGGTCCGGGTCGAGTAGGCGCCTGTTTCAAGAACGATTACCGATTGATCCAGTTGTCTATAGCGCCTGGCGATGTGTCCCGTTCACCGGCGTTTGCTAGATCCCGGATCCGGGCCACGAAATCGGTCGGAAAACCATCGTTGAACCGCTGAGCGATGGCGGCGGCGGCTTCCTTGGCTGGGGCATCCACTTCGCCATAATCCTTGAGCTCCCATGACATCAGGTACGCGTCGGTCCCGGCGCTACCGTCAAACATTGCGATAGCGTCGGCGGCTTCCTGGAACCGTGCGTCGAGAGGATGTGAAATGGTCTCTCCTGCGTCGCTGGCTTGGACCGTGACGGGGATTTCTTTCCAGTACATGAGGCGTACGAGCGCCAATGGAGTTCCTCCAACTGGGTAAGTTTCTAATTCCTTAGTCCAGGCGACCGTCGCGAAACGCCTGAATGAAGTTCATGCAGTAGTCGTCGTTGCCTTTAAGCATGTCCATAGCGAGCTTTACAGGCTCTGAATCAAGGTCCAAATCCAGCACCTTTTGGATGGAGGCAGGGATCGGGTCGATGATCCCGCTATCCAGTCCGCTTTCAATCGCCATGTGAAGAAATACGTCGTTAACAAGCCTCCGTTTTGGAAGACCGAAAGACACGTTACTGACGCCGCCCGTGATGTGGACTTCGGGATCGTACTGTTTCCTTATCGCAGCCACGGCGTCCAGGTAATCGTTCCCGTACTGAGGAGCGACACCGATTGGAAAGGCTAGGCAATCGATATACACGTCGCCCAGGGGAATGCCGGCGTCCTGTATGTGCACCATGACCTGGTTGACGTTTTCCACCCGTTCTTCGGCGTTGTCCGGCATCCCGGACTCTCCGGCGGCCGTGATGATCACATGTGCATTGTTATCTGTCACAAGTTTGATTGTATCGAGGCGCTCTAGAGCGACCGAGTTGATCATCGGCCGGCCGGCAACTCCGGTGTAGGCCGCCAGACCGGTCTTGATGATCTCGGGATTCGACGAGTCGATACTTGAAGGGATGGTGGAAACTGCCTCAACGGTCCTGACCAACCACTCCATAGACTCGTTTTGGACTTCGAGATATGGGCTGACTTCGTCAACGTTTAGATCCAGAAACGAGGCTCCGGCCCGTGTCTGACGTCGTACCTCACGATGAACGTAGGCGGTTCCGATTGCTTGTTCCTCGGCATCGCCATTTACGCCTTTCCAGACGGCGATCATGAAGTGTTTAGCCTGGTTGAGGCTGTAGGGCTGCTGCTTTTTGAAATGGTCCGGTATTGAGAGAAATAGGTCATTCCCGTTCTCGTCCTTGAACGGCACGCCCTCGGTCCCGTCATCAAGTTTCCGTACACGGCGTCCGTTGAGCAATACGATACGGGTGGTGTGAATATTTTCACCGATCGTTACGAAGTCATCAGCGGATTTCAGATGGCGAGGCAGGATTTATCTCCGGGATATAAGAGGCTCATGTATGACTTCATATAAACATTTCTTTATATATCAGTCAAATTGAATTGTTTGTCAAACTTCATGCTCAGGAGCGTGCGGTTGTCACCGTTTCCCGGCAGTCTCGGGACCGTATCGCTCTGATGCATGGAAGACTGGAATGGCTCGGTACGCTGGTCATCCCTGAGAGCCGCAAGCGCCATGAGGCGATCAAGAATGTCTTCCCTGATGCTATTCATGATGTGAGCGAAAAGATGGCAATAGGCCTCAGCTTTATTCACCTCACGCACACTTTTTCGCTAGGCGGTCACGCTCTTGCGAGACTCCCAACCTCGGATAAAGTCGCGCGCTTGGACCATCGCCGACATCGGGGATGGCGTGGTCAGCTTGAACTCTATGCCAAGTCCGCCGTTGTACGGTAGGGAAACCAGCGTTTCCAGGAAATCGTTGATCACCGGTGCCTTTAGTACACCGTCAAAAAGCGCCACGTGATCGTCCAACTTGCCGTGGTTATCATCGATGTGGACGTAACCCAAATGATCCCCGGCGTTCCGGATGCTCTCGGATGGACTCTCGCCGGTGATCAGGCAGTGGCCGAAATCGACCAAGACATGGACGTTTTCGTGCTCGGATTTCTTGACGAAGGCGAGACATGCCGCATCACTTGGTATGGATCGACCCGGGTGCGGTTCGATTGAGAGCTTCACGCCCGCCGAGGCCGCGTGATCACCGAGCGCCCGGATGGAGTTCAGAAAATACGAATCGTCATCTGGGTACTCCGAAGGCGTAACCATGTACGTCCGTTTCGCACCAAGTTCGGCTGCCTGGTCGATGTTGGCACAGATAAGATCGAGCATCGGTTGCGCGTTGGCCCCGGTGATGTCGTCTAGCGACAGTCCGACCGGCAATGGGACCCCACCGGCAAGCAGGCCAAAGCAACCAGGCTTCAGTCCGCGACTTGTTATCTCATCGGCACTACCGATTTCATCGAACGAGTTGGGCCACAAGTCCACAGTGTCAAAACCGGCCAAACTTATACGGTCCAAGGACTCTTTGGGAGATGTCGAGAGCGCCCATGCGCAGGCCGAAATTTGGAGCAATTGAACCTCTGAATCGCTGGTGGGTCACCTGTAAAACATCGAATGGCTACTTGAAAGTATTCAAGTTTGTACAGAACAATGCATACCGCCGCATTGTCGGGAAGCAGCCGGGATATCAAGCTAGTCCGTAGGGCGGCGGTATGTTACCACTCAAGAATACGAACGCCGTGATCACGATATCCAGTTTTGGGGCGTTTCCGGGCCAATAATCGGTAGAGGAAATTGGGTAGCGTTTTTGGTCAAACTTGTAGTCATAGACGATGCACCTCCCGTGGTCAGCGACACCCCGGCTCTGGTGCGTTTGCGCTCGTCTCCAGAGATCGAACTAGAACTATTCGATACCCTGCCGTCTGGGGCGGACGAGATTGTGGAACGGATTGCGACCGCGCACACGGTTCTGAATGTGCGGGCTTCGACACGCTTTGATTACGAAGTGCTGTCACGATGTGGACGACTCAAACACCTTGCGCTATGGGGGGCGAACGCCGGGCACGTCGACCTGGAAAGCGCGCAAAGATTTGGGATTACGGTAACCAACACGCCTGGAATTGCGACAGAGTCGGTTGCAGAGCACGCACTGGCACTTCTACTTGCGATAGCCCACCGGGTTCGACAATTGGACTATCGGATCCACCAAGGTGAATGGCCCCGGGGAATGATTACCCAGCTCCATGGAAAGACGCTCGGCATACTTGGGGCAGGACGGGTCGGGCAGCAGATGTCCGCCATCGCCCGTGGTATTGGGATGAAGGTGATTGCGTGGACACTTCACCCGGAGCTTTACAATCCGGAGACGACCGAGCTGGAGTTTGTCGATCTATCGACATTGCTGACAGAGTCTGATGCGATTTCCATCCACCTGCGCGGATCTGAAGAAACTCGTCACCTGATCGGTTCAGCCGAACTCTCGCAGATGAAGCCTTCGGCATTTGTGATCAACACTTCACGAGGCGACATGATCGACGAGCATGCGCTTGCAGAGGCACTACGTGGTGGAGCCCTAGCCGGAGTTGGGCTCGATACGTTCGAGTCCGAACCGTTGTCACTGGAAAGTCCGCTGCGGACGCTGCCCAACGCGCTGTTGTCCCCTCACACCGCAAGCACGACGGACGCAGCTCTGGCATCCAGCCTGAAGATGGTCGTGGACAATGTGTTGTCATTCTTGGAAGGGAATGTCAGGTACCAGGTCGATTTCGAGCCTCCGATCCGTCAACGCTAGATAGGCCCAATATCACTAGGCGGGCATAGGCGTTGTCGGGCTCCAGTCCACAAGTTCACGGACCGGCACAACGGTTGGATGCAGCGGGAGGAGTACCGCCAACTTCTTTGACGCGTTGAACACTGTGTGCCGGACGCCGGCCTCTGCGACAAACATGTCTCCAGGCCAAAGTGGAATCTCTTCACCGTTGTACATCGCCATAAACTCGCCTTCAATGCAGTACATGGCCTCTTCCGTTTCCGGGTGGAAGTGCGGCGGGGCCATGGAACCGGGCTCGAAATCGAGCTGACTGAATGCGGTCGACAGTGCGCCCCGCTCATGATTCATCATGTCGTATCGGGTGCATCGCTCCCAGGGCGTCCAGGCTTCAACGTTAGTCCTCGGTACGATGTACGGCGGTAAATCGCCGCCGGCCGGCTCTCCTGGGTCGAAATGAGACACCTCTGGGTCGGTGTGCGGGAACATTGTCACAAGGCGAGCTTCCAGCTTCCCGCTGTTCGTGAAACCGTGGCCGGTCCCCGGAGGGGCCATCACGAGGTCTCCTGAATGCAGTTCCACCCGATGGTCGTCCACTACTGCCGAGATATCGCCATCAAGTACAAAATAGGTCGCCTCGGTGTTGCCATGTGCGTGGTATGGAATCGATGCTCCGGGCTGTATGAGGGCGTCAAAAACACGTATCTGAGTGGCGCCTGTTTCGACACCCGCGGGATTTCGCTGACTGACACCGGGATACGGGGAAGTAACTTTCTGGTCTTTGAGGCGAAGGATCGTCATGTGGGGCAATGCTCCAGAGTTGTAAGGACTACTAGTTGCTAGATATCGTTGGAAGGGGTTTTGACGGCGCCCAATCCACCAACTCCCGGACCGGTGCAGTTGTCGGGTGAATTGCGATCAAGGTCGCTGTTTCACTAGAGGCGTTGAATATTGCGTGCTGCGCGCCGGGTTCCGCCAGAAGCATATCTCCGGCGTGAAGCGGGAACTCTTCGCCTTTGTACATCGCCGTAAGTTCGCCTTCCAGACAGTACATAAACTCCTCGGTCTTTGGATGAAAATGTGGAGGCCCAAGGGAGCCTGGCGCGATAACACCCTTACTGAACAGAAGAGTGGACGAGCCAAAACTGGCATTCATAACATCAAATCGCTCAGTGCCGGTCCAGGGATACGATGGGACCACGTCCTCTGCAAACACCACATATTTCGGGATCGGACCGTGACTGGGATGATCAAGCTTATGGTCCTCGCGAGTCGCTCCGATCGTGGTCCCGGCGGTGATGAACTTCGCCAGCGCTCCACTGCGGTTCTCAAACGAATGCTTCACATTGACCGGGGCGAGCGCACCATCACCTGCGTGAAGGGTGATCCGGTGTCCGTCCAATACACACTCGACATCTCCTTCAATCACGTAGTGCATGATCTCGGCGTCCGGGTGGGAGTGGTAGGTGATGATCGACCCCGGAGCCAGCGTATTCAGCCCGGCCGTCATTTGCGTAGCGCCGGAGTTAGGCCCACCGATGCGGCGTCCGACTACGCCGGACGTTGACTCAGATGTGATCATATCTGCCTGACGCAGAATCGCCATTCGTGGCCTCCCTGTTTGTGACCTTCTAGAAACTGTTGTCGGGCACGCGATTTGTACTCACGGATAACTGACTTCGCTGAGTTCAGGGCATGCCTTCCCGGAGTATATAATCGCTCCCGCTTCAATCGGGCCGATTGAAGGCATCCGACGTGGTCAATATGAGGGCTACGATCAGGATCGCCACATTTTCCATCAGAAGGGTTCACGTCAGTTATGACAGCGATAAAGGTCGGGTTTATTGGACTCGGCAGCATGGGGCGACCAATGGCGGTGAACTTGCTGAACGCTGGGACGACGGTCATGGTCCATAACCGGAGTCAGCAGGTTGTGCGTGAATTGGAGGACATGGGCGGGGAGGCAGCCACCAGCGTGGAGCAACTGGCGTCTCAATGCGACAGGATTTTCGTCTGTCTCCCGAATGAGGAGACTTGTGAGCAGATTCTCATGGGCGATGACGGTGTGTTTGCAAACATCAAGCCGGGAACGATTGTCACGGATCATAGTACGGTGAGTGTTGGCCTTTCAAAGAAAGCAGCTGATTGTGCCATTCGCGTTGGCGCAAAATTCTTGGATGCGCCTATCTCTGGTGGGCCGGTCGGGGCAACCGACGGGACTTTATCGATCATGGTTGGTGGGGATGAGGCTGCATTTAATAGTGCGCTTCCCGAGTTCGAGAAGATGGGGACCAACGTCGTGCGGTTCGGTGACAGCGGAGCCGGGACGGCGATGAAATTGATCAACCAACTCCTGACATGCATCCACACGGTCGCGGCCGCGGAGGCTTTCAACCTTGCGAACAGCGCTGGTGTCGATATCTTGCGGGCTACCGATCTGCTCCAGAAGAGCTTTGGTGGCAGCACCATGGTGGGGCGATCAGGTCCAATAACGGCGGCCCGGGACTTTGAAAACTCCGGCGCGCCGATGCGCAATTTGATCAAAGACATCGGCATCATCATGACAATGGCTGAGGAGATGAAGCTATCTTTGCCGACCGGGACCGCAGCAGCCGAGATCCTGTACGAAGGTCGGGATACAGGCCTTTCAGATCATGATATTGCGGCGGCAATAGTTCCGATTGAAACGCACTCGGCCGGATAAGACAGAACGGCTGACCCGAGTAACAATAAAATACCAACTCTTTGGATTAACAGGACGGGTGGAAATATGAGCAAGCACAAGATCGCAGTAATCAGGGGTGATGGAATCGGCGTCGAAGTTGTTGGAGAGGCACTGAAAGTCCTGAAGGCTGCAGGGGCAAAATTCGGTATCGATTGGATCTTTGATGAGTTGCCGTGGAGTTCCGCCTACTATGACGATCACGGTCAGATGATGCCGGATGACGGGGTCGATCAGTTGCGAGCCTACGATGCCATATTCTTGGGCGCGGTCGGTCGGCCTGACATTCAGGACCACATCACCCTGAACGGTCTGCTGTTGCCCATACGCCGTACCTTTGACCAGTATGTTTGTGAACGGCCGTCGGTCCTCTACCCAGGCGTCACCTCGCCGCTTGCGGGCAAGAATCCGTACGACATCGATATGGTTGTGATCCGGGAGAACACCGAGGGTGAATACGCCAATATGGGTGGGTTCTTATACGAGGGCAACCCCAATGAAGTGGCTATCCAGACGTCGGCGTTCACCCGACAAGGATGTGAGCGGATCATCCGTTATTCGTTTGACCTCGCACGGAGGAGAAACAAGAATAACCATGTCACTTCCATCACGAAGTCCAATGCTCTTGGATACGGCATGGTCCTTTGGGACCGCACCTTTGCGGAGGTGGCCGAGGAATACCCGGACATCACGACCAACTCGCTACTTATTGACGCGGCGTGCATGGACTTTATCCGTCGCCCGGAGGCGTTTGACGTGGTTGTTGCCAGCAATTTGTTTGGAGACATTCTGACCGACATTGGCGCCGTGGTTGCCGGAAGCGTTGGACTTGCTTCCAGCGCGAATTTCGACCCGACTCGCGCCAACCCGTCGATGTTCGAGCCGACCCACGGGAGCGCTCCAGACATAGCAGGGCAAGGGCTGGCAAATCCGATGGCGCAGATACTTACCTCGGTGATGATGGTTCGTCATCTAGGTGAGGACGAGGCTGCGGACGCCATCGAAGAGAGTGTGAAGAGCGTCTTGGCCCTTGGTGAGATTCTGACGCCGGACCTTGGCGGAAGTGCCAGCACGGGCAGCGTGGGAGACGCTATCGCTGGAAATATCTAGGTTCCCCTCTGGGAACACGCTCGAAATTCCAAATCACGCCAATGTCCCGATAGGAGCGACTTCGTGAATCCGTTTGAGAGCATCCCGATAGGCGATCAAGGTGCTGAGGTGACACGCCTTGGAATGGGTGGCGTCTTTATCGCCGGCCGGGGCTCCGCGGACGGCGGAGATACACCCGCCTACGACACATCTCTTGCGACGATCGCAAAAGCGCACGAGGCCGGGATCAAGTATTTCGACACGGCGCCGCTATATGGCAACGGCCGGAGTGAAAAGCGATACGGCAAGGTTCTAGGCGGATATCCTCGGGACTCGTTTGTGCTGTCGTCCAAAGTAGGACGGGTACTTGTGCCGGACGTGTCCGATCCGGGTCGCTGGGAGGTGGACGACATTCCGCACCTTACCGCTCAATTTGATCTTACGCGTGACGGCATCATGCGTGCGCTCGACGAAGGACTTGAGCGCAGCGGCCTAGACTACGTCGACATTCTCTACCTCCACGACCCGGATGTGGAAGATATGGAGGACGCGGCCAATGCGACGGCTTTTCCGACGATGATCGAACTTCGCGATCAGGGCGTGGTGAAAGCGATCGGATGCGGAATGAATCAGTGGCAGATGCCTGGCCGTTTTATCAAGCGATTTGATCTCGACATCATTCTGTTGGCGGGGCGTTATACCCTTCTCGACCACGACGCTTATCCGGAATTTCTGCCGCTCTGTGTCGAGAAGAACGTCAAGATAGCAACCGGCGGCCCATACAACTCCGGAATCCTTGCTGCACAGGATCTGGATGGCCCATTGGCTTTCAATTATGAACAGGCGGCGCCTCAGTGGATCGACAAGGCTCGCGCTTTGAAGAGTGTTTGCGACGCACACGGCGTCGACATGAGGGCGGCGGCGCTCCAATTCCCGCTCGCGCACCCCGCCGTTGCGTCGGTGATACCGGGCGCTGCGACTCCCGCCCAGGTGGTACAGAACGTCGAGCTAATCCGCTTCGAAATCCCTGAAGCTATGTGGTCCGAGATGAAGTCCGAAGGATTGATTCCTTCGGACGCGCCTACACCGTAAATGGGCGTAGGTGGACGTAGCACCGTCCCCCTACAGATGGACGACCCGGTACGATCCTAATTAGCGGCGATTTTGCCGGTAAGGGTCCCTGAGATTCGCTCAGAACCCAAACCGGAATGGGCAATCCCAATCGCCTGAAGCCGATAATACAATCTCGAACGCTTAGAGTAATACGTCGCGTATGCGACCTCAGACCACTATTTTGTCGAGGCTAACGCGCGTGATCTTTGCGACCTCGCTGAAGGCGAAATACAACTCCATATCGGTGCTGTCGTTACCTAGATGCTGCTCCGCCATCGCCAGAATCTCTGCCGCGTTCCGGCCCCGTAGGGCTGCGATAAACGGAAACCCGAACCTCCTCCTGTATGCGCTCAAAAGATGTTCGATCCGTTTCTGTTGAGCAGAAGACAACTTGTCGAAACCCGCGCTTATGTGCTCCTGTCGCGAGGCAGGAGTCATGGCGTCTATCGCTTCCGGCGTAACCTGTATATCGGAATGGCCGCGGAGGAATTGGATCTGCTTCCCCCTGTCGGCATCCTTCAACGCCTGCACCATCCCATCGTGCAACACTCCGACATCCTTGAACGGTCGACCTTCCCAAGCATTTGACGCTACCCATGGTGCGTATTCGAATACCGGTCTTACCGCCTCGACAAAATCATCGTGGCTCATGTCATTGAGGCTATCGATCGAAATTCGCTGATCCTGGTTCTGGCCTTCGGGGCTCATGTTTGTGGCACCTTTTCTGTGTCGGGATACCCGACTCCACAACCGAGATCGACAACATCAGAGCATCCCAGCAATTCATCGATCAGGTAGCGAATATATTGCTCCCGCAACCGGCCATTGTTTTTCCGAGATTCCACTAGATAGCCATTGGCAACGATGTGTCTGGCGCCCCCCATGCCGGGAGTGGATTGGTCATCACCCAGCGGTGTGCATCTCGGCGTGTGTCTCCACGGGGTCGTTACCGACCAGGAAGTCGAAGTCGCAGCCGTACTGGGCCTGCATAACGTGCTCTGAGAACATCAAGCCGTAGCCCCGCGTGTAGCGAGGCACTGGTGCCTTCCATGCCGCTCTTCGTCGTTCCATTTCAGCCTCATCCACCAGTAGATCGATCCGTCGTCCCTCGACATCTAGCTCGATCATGTCACCGTTCTCGACAAGTCCTAGCGGTCCCCCGAGCGCCGATTCCGGCGAGATGTGCAGCACCACCGTGCCAAACGCCGTCCCGCTCATCCGGGCGTCGCTGATGCGCACCATGTCTCGGACACCCTGTTCAAGCAGTTTCTTTGGGATCGGCAGCATGCCCCACTCCGGGATACCTGGTCCCCCGACCGGTCCCGCCGACTTCATCACAAGAACATCGTCCTTGGTCACGTCTAGGTCTAGGTTGTCCACGCGGGCGTGCATGTCCTCATAGTTTTCGAATACGACGGCGCGTCCCACATGGTGGAGCAGATCGGGCGAAGCTGCGCTCTGTTTGATCACCGCTCCATCTGGAGCGAGCGAGCCATTCAGCATGGCGAGCCCGCCCTCTTCATACATTGGCGTTTCAAGTGTCTTGATAATCTTGTCGTCAATGGCCACGGTGTCGGCGATGTTCTCCCCCAGCGTGTGCCCGTTGACCGTAATTGCGTCCAGATGGAGCAAGGGAGCCAACCGATTTAACACTGCCTCTATGCCGCCTGCATAGAACAGGTCTTCCATCAAGTACTCGCCAGATGGCTTCAGGTTGACGATCGTTGGAGTTGCGCGTGAGATTTCGTCGAACTTGTCAGGTGTGAGCTCGTATCCAAGTCTCCCGGCGATGGCAGTCAGGTGGACAATGGCGTTGGTAGAACCACCGGCTGCCATTAGGAAACGCATTGCGTTTTCGATAGCGTCTTCGGTCATGATGTCGGAAGGGCGGGTGCCCTTCTCGACGAGATCAACAACCATACGTCCGGCCGTCTCGGCAAGCGCGCTTCGGCGCATGTCGGCACCCGGGATAGATGCGCCGCCCGGGGGAGTCATGCCCAGCGCTTCGGTGATACCGCCCATTGTGGACGCGGTGCCCATCACCATGCAGTGTCCGGGCGAGCGGTAAATCGCGGACTCAAGCGAGTCGTACTCTTCCTGAGTGATCGTTCCGGCGCGTAGCTCACCCCAGTAACGTCTGCAGTCCGTGCAGGAGCCAAGTTCCTCACCCTTCCAGTTGCCCTTCAGCGAGGGGCCACCGGTGACGACGATGGCCGGTAGGTCAGCGCTGGCTGCACCCATCAGCGCGGCGGGTGTGGTCTTGTCGCAACCGGTAAGGAGCACGACGCCGTCGATCGGCAAACCTCGGATCATCTCTTCGATGTCCATAGCCATCAGATTGCGTAGGAGCATAGAAGTTGGTTGTAGGAAGAATTCACCAAGAGAGATGGTCGGGAACTCAAGTGGGAACCCACCGGCGGCCATGATCCCGCGCTTCACGTGTCCCGCGAGTGCGCGCAAGTGGACGTTACAGTGGGTCGCCTCACTCCACGAGTTGGCGATACCGATCACGGGCTTTCCTGCGAAGGATTCTTCCGTAAATCCCTGGGACTTAAGCCCGGCACGGTGAAGGAAGCCTTCAAGGTCACGAGGCCCGAACCACTCGTGGCTTCTGCGGACCATGTTTTTGCCGTTCGAGTCGTGGCCGTTGCTGCTCATGCGTATCCCTGTTCGTTACGGTTGTGTGATAACTGATACAAACGATGCCGCCGAACCTACATTCAACGTGTCGTCAAGATGGCCTGCTAGGGCGGCGCGGAGTGTAGCACGGGGTCGTCAGAATGCTTCGAATGACGTGTAGAGTTGTGGAGGTAAATTTCAGAATTGGGCGACTATTCACAAGGACCGCACTGATACCATATGAGACTGTCTGGCTTCACGCGTATGGGCGCCATGATCGGCTTTTTTGGCGCTATCGCCATCATGCTGATCTCCGCACTCCAGTTCGATTCCGATGAGGTGTCACGTAAAGACGTGATACTCGCCGAAATCTTGTTCGGCATCCCGATATTCACGATTGTCGGGGCTGCTCTCGGCGCCGGATGGGACTTCTTCGAGAAGCGGAACGCATCGCGAGACGAATAGGCCGTTCAGGCAGCAAAAGAGGCGAAAGACCCCGATAACGCGCCGACTTCCAGAGCTTCTTCGCTAAACCCGCAGCGCGGTCGTTGCCGTAATTCCCCGACTGGACGTCGACAACACTAGGATCGCGTCACGTAGCTGTGCACAGAGGGCGGACTGGTGTTTGCCGTGTTCAGGAACCGCGATTTTCGGTCCAGCTATTACGATTATCGACTGAGAGGCGTATGATCCCGGCATTCACGCTGGTACGGGCCTTCGTTGGGTGCCCGATAGATGACAGCGGATACCGTGTTGAAGGAGAAAAGCGACTTGGTCGAACAACAGGCTGCAATCCTCAGACCAGAGACAATGGTCGACGAATTTAAGAAAAACGGCGTGACCCACGTCGTCACGATTCCTGACAGCGAGACCAACTATCTCTATGAGTTGATGTTGGAACAGGACTGGCTGGACGTTATCCCGATCTCACGTGAGGGTGAGGCATCGGCAACGGCCCTCGGGCTCTGTGTCGCCGGCAAGGTCCCCGTCGTTCTGATCCAGAACACCGGGATGATGGAATCGGGAGACTCGATCAGGGGCATGGCGCTCGATGCCGGGTTCCCCATGGTCTTCGTTATCGGATATCGAGGGTGGAACCGACGAGGCGTAATACGCGACTCTGCGGCGAAGTACACCGAACCGTTCCTGAACGCTTTTGGACTCGACTACTACTTTGTTGAGAGCAACACCGACGGCGACCGGATCACCACGGCGTTCGAACAGGCAAATGAGACTAAACGCCCGGTTGTGGTGCTCATCGGCGACGAATACCACGGCTTCAACCGCTAATCCGGTCTCGGATGCTGGTCACTTAATCTCGGTGTCCGGCATCGTTAACCAATCCAATCGGATCAGCTACTGGACGCCCGTTACTTATTCGGGCCTTTAAGGGGAACTAAATGATCAAATCTCAGGATGTGTTCCGCGTTTTTGAACCGCATCGTGGCAAGGCAATTGTGACTACGAGCGGTACGTCGGGACGGAACTGGCCGGACGCAAGCAAGAACCCGGAACGCGACATTTCGATGGGCTCAGCAATGGGCCAGACCACTTCGGCCGCGTTTGGACTTGCACTCGGTCTGCCGGACGAGAAAATCGTCCTGTTCGACTCAGAGGGCGCACTGCTCATGAACCTTGGGGTGCTGGCCTCTATCGCAGGAAAGCAGCCGAAGAACTTCGTTCACTTTCTCCTCGACAACGAGGTCTATGCCACGACCGGTGGGCAGCCCGTTCCGAACAACACGAATATCGACTACGCCGGTATGGCGAAGGCAATCGGTTACGCCTCGACCCACCACTTTGAAGACCTCGAAGACTTTGCGACGCAGCTCGAGGGCATCATGGCAGAAGAAGGCCCGGTGTTCGTTTCGATCAAGGTCGTTCCCGAGGTAGAGAATATGCCGATGGGATTGCGTGAACAGCGAAAGACACGGACCAGGCCGGAAACCATTGCAGCGCTGCAAGAAGAGCTAGGAATCACCGGCTAAGTGTCTCCGCGACCGTTGATCGAACGGTCTGATGAAAGTTAAAGACAGAAAAAGGCGTCACCTGCGGGTGGCGCCTTTTCGCGTAAACGGGTGCGCACCGGTACGGCTATCTAACGGCCAGGATGACCACAACTATGACGACGATCACGGCAGCCGCCCCGATCATGACACTCCAGTTGCCTCCGCTCTCGGTCATCCGATCGCCAATGCTGCGGCGGCCAACGCGGTTGTTACGTTGCTCGGTGCAGGTAACACAGGTACAGGTAGGTGGGTGAGGACTGCGTCCGTAATCTCTATCCAGCAAGCGTATCTCCAGTTTGGCATGCCCGGTTTGGCGTCCGAGGCTGCCTACAGCTTAGCCCTCTTGGTGTTTCCGGTTTAGCAGCGGATTACGCCAGGCAGCGTTATGCCGATGTAACCGATTCTAGATAGTCGTCGTTGACCCCTCGGTATATGGCTCCGAGGTTATCCTGCCGGTAAAGGTCCCGAGTCTCCGCTCGGATAACCGTTCTAGAATCAGGGCCTCGTCAACCATTAGGCGTCTGGCGATGGGATCTCGAGTGAATCCCAAGAACCTTCGCCATTTCGTACGCGACCTCTGAAACTTGTATCTCCAAGGTCACTGATCCAAGTCACTGTTTTTGCCAGCAGGATATAAGTGATCTCTCGTGTCGTCACACATATGTCCCGACAGGCAGACAATCGATCCTTGAGGAAGGTTCTGAACTGTTCATGCGTTCAGATACAATTCGGGTCCTCATTACCCCGGGTATAGGATCCTGGTAACTACCGTCTCACGCATGTATTTAGAAAGCCACCGCACGTTGATATCAACGCCTTCATTAACAACAGAGACCGCGTTTGTGATCGATAACTCGTCCATCCACTTTGGTTCCGGCGTTACAGGGGAAGTTGGGTTCGAGATGCGCCGGCTAGGTGCGAAGCGGGTGATGGTAGTGACCGATCCGCGTCTGAAAACCAGCCGGGCCGTTGGCATCACGATGGAATCCCTTGCGGCGGAGGGCATTGACGCCTTGTTGTTCGATCGCGTCGAAGTCGAACCAACAGACCTGTCGTTTAAGGATGCCATCGCTTTTGCGATAGATGGCAAATTCGATGGGTACGTCGGTGTCGGCGGAGGCTCGGCGATCGATACATGTAAGGCCGCCAACCTCTACGCCACGTTCCCGGCCGACTTTCTTGACTACGTAAACGCCCCGATCGGCAAAGGCAAACTGGCGCCCGGACCCCTGAAGCCCATGATCGCCATCCCTACAACGGCGGGCACCGGTAGTGAGACGACCGGTGGCGCTATTTTTGATCTGCTGGAGATGAAGGCGAAGACCGGTATCTCTGACCGAGCCATCCGACCGACCATCGGTCTTGTGGATCCAGATAATTCCGACACGATGCCGGCGATGGTTGCGGCGTGCAGTGGGTTCGACGTTCTGTGTCACTCCCTTGAGTCGTACACAGCGATGCCGTTTAGCGACCGGGAAGCGCCGGAGGACCCGGGAAAGAGGCCAGCGTATCAAGGAGCCAACCCGATCAGCGATGTGTGGGCGATGGCCGCACTGGAAATGGTGGCGAGAAACATTATCCCGGCCGTCAAAGACCAGAGTGACCAGGCGGCGCGCTCCAACATGATGCTTGCCGCCACGTTTGCCGGGGTCGGTTTCGGAAACGCCGGCGTCCATCTCGCCCACGGTATGTCATACCCGGTGTCGGGAATGGTGAAAGACTACGTCCCGGAAGGATATCCGGAAGGCCATGCGATGGTGCCACACGGCATGGGGGTGATCCTGACTGCCCCGTCAGTGTTCCGATACACGGCGCCGACCAACCCAGACCGGCACCTGCACTGTGCTCGAATTCTGGGAGCTGACACAAGGGGTGCTAGTCCGGAAGACGCCGGTGATCTGCTGGCGACCGCTATAGTCGGATTCATAAGAGATCTGGATATGCCAAACGGCCTTTCTGGCGTCGGGTACACATCAGAGGACATTGATTCTCTGGTGGCGGGAACGCTGCCACAACATCGTGTGACCAAGTTGTCTCCTCGCCAAATCGATGAGCCCAATCTACAACGGATGTTCCAGGATTCGATGACCCTCTGGTAACCACCAATTGGTCTGAATATCTGGACAGGTAAGTCCTTAATATTCTTTGAGGACGTTTAGAATCCTGCTGATATGCCGATAGATAAAACCGTAAATAATTTCGCGGAAGCCGTATCCGATATCTCTGAAGGTTCGGTTGTCATGATCGGCGGTTTTGGTGGCGCAGGTGGGATGCCTCATCTTTTGATGCTGGCCCTACGAGACCATGGTGCGCGTAACCTCACTATCGTTGGGAACACGGCGGGTATAGCCGCGCCAACAGGCTTTGGTTGGCCTGAAGGTGTGGATCCGATAGACCACGCCGTACTGATCGAGAATGGGCAGGTTGCAAAGGTTATAGCGTCGTTCCCGGTTTCCGGATCTGTGTCGCGTCCCAACGCGTTCGAGACTGGATTTCGGGCGGGCGAAATCGAACTCGAGGTCGTTCCTCAAGGCACGCTGGCGGAAAGGATGCGTGCAGCCGGAGCTGGGATCGCCGGGTTTTACACGCCAACCGCCGCCGGAACGATGCTGGCTGAGGGCAAAGAGTCACGGATGTTCAACGGACGTGAGTATGTGCTCGAGGAGGCTCTGCATGCCGACTTTGCCCTCATAAGGGCGAGGACGGCAGACACGCTTGGCAACTTGATTTACACAGGTACCTCACGTACCTTCAATCCACCAATGGCGGCGGCGGCTCGCGTGACAATCGCCGAAGTTGACAAGATTGTCGAACCGGGCGGAATCGACCCAGAACGCGTCGATACGCCAGCGATATACATCCAACGGATAGTTGTCCGCCCTCCAGTTTCAGAAGGAGGGGTGGAGCTGCCATGATGATGCTCAACTGCGTCCCCTTCCAGCGGGTAAGACCACACGCATCAAGGGTGAGCCGGTCGAGGACGACGGCCGAGCTAGGCTGGTTAACATGACAGACCCGGCGCCCCGGCTAGGTCGTGAAGTGATCGCCATGCGGGTTGCGCGTGAGTTTCGTGACGGTGAGGTCGTTAACCTCGGCATTGGAATTCCAACACTTTGTTCCGATTTTGTGCCGCCCGGCGTTCAACTCATGTATCACTCAGAAAGTGGATTACTGAACTGCGGACCGCTGGCCGACGAGGGTGACGGGGATGTGGACCTAATTAACGCCGGCGGCCAGTTTCTCAGCCCGATACCGGGCATGGCGTATTTCGATTCCGCCGAGGCGTTCGCCATGATTCGAGGTGGCCATGTGGACGTAACCGCTTTAGGCGCATTGCAGGTTTCAGAAACCGGCGATCTGGCGAACTGGTTCCTCCCGGCACGCGGTGTTGGAAACGTCGGTGGAGCGATGGACCTGGCCGTTGGCGCGAAACGCGTTATTGTCGCGATGGAACACAACGGACGTGACGGAACTCCCAAAATAGTTTCGGAGTGCAATTTCCCACTTACAGGTCAGGGATGTGTCGGGTTGATAGTTACCGACATAGCCGTGATTGAAGTGCTGACAGAAGGTGGGGGACTACGACTCATCGAGCACGCGCCCGGCTGGGACGCTGCCTCAATCCAGTCTCATACGGGAGCCAAGTTGGCGGTATCTCCAGATCTTGTAGAGATCACACTGGTCTGACCACAACACCAATTTGGTCTACTTCTACTGGCCATTTACGGTCACTCCACATCCGTAATCTCCATTCACGACGATTCGTCATAACGTTGATCCTCGATGAGAAAGATGGACACATTGTGGCGTGAGTCAGGCTTGTAGATACTCGACGGGTTTGACCGATCAATAATGTTTTCTACCGTTAAACCATCCGGTACGTCCGATTCTCCTCACCGGTCTCCGCGTACTCGTCAGCCCAGCGCTTTTCGATCGCTGCACGCCAATCTTCTGCCAGGCGTTTTAACTCGCAAGTAATGTCTGGTTCGGCGTCCGCGAGATTAGTCGTCTCACCGGGGTCATTCTCAAGATTCGATAGATGGACCTCGGATATCGGATCTGCGTGCTCTACAAGCTGACCGTTCAGGACAAGTTTCCATTTTCCGCGTCGGATCGCCGTCTGGTCGCCGATCTCCCAGAAGATCGGTCGTTCAGAAAGCTCTTCGTTTTTAGTTACGTGGCGTAGGAGGCTTGTGCCGTCGATCTCGTACTGACTTGAGTCGATCCCAACAGCCTCAAGGACGGTCGGTACGATATCCATAGAGGCAGCCGGTGTATCTGAGACGACGCCCGGAGTGATATGTCCGGGCCAGTGCATGATCCCAGGAAGCCGAATGCCGCCCTCAAACAGACTGTATTTGTGACCCTTGAACTGGCCGGATGTGCCGCCGTAATACGGGTCGAGCGTGCCATCGAGCCAGTTACGTGACTCCCGTGAAGGACCGTTGTCCGACGTAAAGATAGATAGCGTGTCGCCGGCTATTCCCAGGCGGTCGACTTCGTTGATGACCTTTCCGATTGAATCGTCCAAGACGCTGATCATCGCCGCCATCACCTGCCGGTCCCACGGCAGATGGTCGAACCGTTCCATGTATTCTTCGGGTGCATGCATCGGGTAGTGCGGGGCGTTGAACGGCACGTACAGGAAGAACGGCTCGTCTCTGGCCGCCATATCCCGGATGTACTCGACCGCCTTCTTGGCGATCAGATCTGTGAAATACTCGCCATTTCTCCAGATCTCTTCGTCGTCCTCCCACAAATCGTGGGTGGGGTTCTGACCCGGCCCGCCCTGATTGGCTCCGTAATAGAAGATGTGCGAGTAATAGTCGATGCATCCTGCGAAGAATCCGAAAGAATGGTCGAATCCGTGACTTTGTGGGCGAGACTCCTCGGTTAACCCGAGGTGCCACTTTCCGGCCAGCGCCGTCTGATACCCGGCATCGCCGAGCATGGTGGCAAGGGTCGTGGTCGATTGCGGCAGCCCGGGGGTCGAGCGGTGTCCTCGCAGGATCACCCGGATTCCGGCGTTCCCTGGATAGCGGCCGGAGAGCAGGGCGGCCCGGGATGGGCTGCACACCGGGCTGTTGGAGTACCAGTCCGTGAATCTGACTCCATCCTTCGCCATACGGTCAAGGTGGGGTGTGCGGAAGTCGGTGGCCCCCATACACGACAGATCACCGTATCCCTGATCGTCCGTGAGAAAAACGATGACGTTTGGTCGTGAATTGGACATATAGCAAGCTTTCTTGGCTGGCGTCGGAGGCATTGGGAAAAGCAAGCCTGAGACTACATGACTAGTGTTGATATAGGGGACTGAATGAGGAGTCGCATACGGCTCATTACAGCTGGGCGCGCGGCCGATACCGCAGCGCTTTCGCCTATAATCGTTACCAACTTCAAAGTCCCTTTATCACCCATACACGGCTATCACACAGGAGCCACTAATGCCCGAAGAGTCACGTTCGTTTACTGAAGCCGATATCGACTCAATGCCTGTTCTTGTAAGACGCCGTATCGAGGCGATGGTCCTCGGCCCGATGATCCGCGCATTTCAGGACAACTTCGGGGAGCAGGAAGCCAATGCGGTCGCCCAGCGGGTAATTGAAGAAATAGCGCAGGATCAGGGAGCGGCGATGGCCAAAAAGGTGGGAGCACAGGACCTCTCGAGCTATATCGCGAGTAAAAGTGCCTGGACTGCAAACAACGCGCTCGAGACCGAGACTCTGGTGATGGAAGAGAAGCGGTATGACTACAACGTCACCCGTTGCCGCTACGCCGAGATGTATCAGGAACTGGACATGCAGGATCTTGGTTTCATTGTCTCGTGTGGGCGCGACTTCAACTTCCCGGCCGGCTTCAACAAGAACATGAATCTAACCCGTACCCAGACCATCATGCAGGGTGCGTCACACTGTGATTTTCGCTACGAGATGGTTGAAGAGCGCCAGGTGTAAGACCTTCTAAACGACAGGTGACTGACCGCCGTCGATGTTGATGGCCGCGCCTGTAACGTAGCTCGCACGTTCACTTGCCAGGAACGCGATCACATCTCCGACTTCTTCGGACTCTCCGATACGACCGAGCGGCACCATTCCTCCTATGCGATCATTGAAGTCATCCTCCGTTAGTGACGGATTGGCCTCGCGTTGCGCCTCGAAAATACGCTGGGTCTGCCCACTTTTGATGACCCCGACACACACGGTATTTACTAGAATGCCATCGGCTGCGTAGTCCTTAGACATCGCCTTCGTGAGCGAGATCCCTGCGGCCCGCGAGAGAGATGTCGGCATCGTTCCGCCCGGGGTTGCCTTACCACCCCACGTAGTCAGGTTGATGATGCGTCCAGCGCTGCTTTTCTTGAGATGTGGAAGCGCCGCCCGACAGCAGTAAATGGCTCCGTATACCTTCAGTTGGATGTCCGACTTCCAAGTGTCGATCGATATATCCTCAAATTTCCCCGAGGCAGAAGTCCCGGCGTTATTTACTAGGATGTCGATGCCGCCCCATGTGCCCACCACGGTATCGACCATACGAGTGACCTGGGACTCATCGGTGACATCGGTCGATACGCCGATCACATCATTGTTACCCGTGGCAACTTTGATCTCGGTGATAGCCGAATCGAGCCGCGTCTGATCGCGCGCAGCGAGCGCGACTTTAGCGCCCTCCATCGCCATCCGCATAGCAGCGGCCTTTCCGAGGCCGTCGCTGCCGCCGGTGATGATGACGACCTTTCCGGTGAGTTCAAGATCCATGGGTGGCGTTCCCTCGTGAATTCAACGGGCCTTCGTGCGATGAAATTGCACGAAGGCCCGTTGCTGTTGTTTGCCGCTTCAACGGAGCATTTAAACGACCGGCGAAGTACCGCCATCGACATTCACGGACGCACCGGTGATGTAGCTGGCGCGCTCGGAAGCGAGGAAAGCGATCACATCGCCCGCCTCACGTGCCTCGCCGATCCGTCCCACCGGCACCCCCCCGCCCATATTGTCGTAAAAGGCGTCCAGCGTGAGGTTGGGATCCTTCTCGTGGGCGGCTTCCCAGCGCCGTCGGTGCTGACGACTCTTTAGGATACCGACGCAAATCGTGTTTATCAGAATGTTGTCGGCGGCGTAGTCCTTGGACATCGCCTTTGTCAGGGAGATACCGGCCGCGCGTGCAAGCGAGGTCGGCAGGGAACCAGCCCCGGGCGCCTTACCGCCCGGTGTCGTGGTGTTTATGATTCGGCCACCGCCACGCTGTTTCATGTGCGGAAGGGCGGCGCGTGAGCAGTGGATCGCGCCGTAAACCTTGATGCCGATGTCGTTCTTCCATGTCTCGTCCTGCACGGTCTCAAATTTACCAGCCGAAGATGTCCCAGCGTTGTTCACAAGGATGTCCAGTCCGCCCCATGTGCCGACGACGGTGTCGACCATCTTCTGGACCTGCGCTTCGTTGGTGACATCAGCGGCGATGCCAAGAATATCGTTATTGCCCGTCTCTTTCTTAAGTTCTTCGGTCGTCCTATCGAGGTCTGCTTGTGTTCGCGCCACTATTGCGACTTTGGCACCTTCCTCAGCCATCGCTGTCGCCGCGGCCCTGCCGATACCGTCGCTGCCGCCGGTCACGATCGCGATTTTTCCGGTGAGTCCTAGATCCATATTCGTTGGCCTCCATTGCCATGTCTTGCCGTAAGTAAAGGAGCGATTGCGGGCCAATCGCCGGTGTTACGCCGGTATTAATGTCAAAGCTGATCCCCGATTGTGGGGCAGCGGCATTATACGTCCGTCAGCCGGGGGGGCTAGTCTGCGGCGTCGCCGCGCCTATACGACTCATCAATCAGATCAATTACGTACCGTACCTGAGCGCGCTCGCCCGCACGGGACAGCGCTTGCTCCATCTGGATGACGCACCCGGGATTTGCGGTGGCGACGACATCGGCGTTGGAAGCGGCGATGTGGCCCGCCTTACGGTTTCCCAAACGCGTCGACATCCCCTGTTCGATCAGCGAGTAAGTACCAGCTGAACCACAGCAGACCAATGACTCTTCCATCTCCACAAACTGAAGTCCGGGAATGGCGTTCAAAAGTTCGCGGGGAGGCGTTGTGATCTGCTGGGCATGTCCCAGATGGCACGAATCCTGGTAAGTGACCTTCAGGTCAACTCCCTTGGTAGCCAAAGATCCTGTCGGGACCTCGAATCCCAGGTCACTGAGGAACTCGTGGATATCTTTTGTCCGCTCGGCAACCTCGGCGGCCTTGTCGGCATACTCCAGATCGCTGGCAAGCAGCTCGTCGTATTCTTTCATCGTAGAACCGCAACCTGCAGACGCAACAATGATGGCGTCGGTCTCGACCTCGAGGAAAGCATCGATGTTTTTACGGGCCATGTCGCGTGCAGAATCGCGCTCCCCGGAGTGAGCGTTCAGCGCCCCGCAGCAACCCTGTGATTCCGGCACGTAGACCTCGACGCCGTTGCGGGCGAGCACACGGGTGACGGCTTCCAGAGTAGAGGCATGGGTGAGCCGCATGACACACCCACCAAGTAGTGTGACGCGTGCTCGGACTTCACCTTTGGGCCGGATCATCTGGCCAGATGTAATAAAGAACTTGTCACTGAGCTTCGGCAGATACTTCTCCAGTTTCCCGCCTGGGGCGAGGCGCACTGCACCCGTCTTCCGCGCGATCGTTTGCAATCCGGACTTCTGGTAAAACCTGAGAACGCCACCAATGCGGTTCAGTCGCTTCGTGTTTGGCAGGACGCCGTTGAACCCCATGTTCCGGGCTTTGCGCTGCTTGAATCCTCGCTGAAACACACTTTCCACGTTAGCGCGTGTCGCCTCCATAAGTCGTCCGTACGGTACTCCAGAGGGGCACACGACCTCGCAGGCACGGCACTGAAGACACTTGTCCCAGTGTCCCACGATTGCTTCAGTGATCTCGGTGCGGCCTTCCTCGACCGCCTTCATAAGGGCGATGCGCCCACGGGGTGACTCGGCCTCAAGTCCGGTTTCGAGGTATGTAGGACAGGCCTGCAGGCAGAAACCACAGTGCACGCATTTGTACATGTCTTCAGGAGACGGGACGTCAGGGCCCCTGAAGTTGCTTGTGCGTCCGGTGGTAGGCCCGGGTTCAGTGGACATCTATATCCTCCCGGCGAAGCGACCCGGAGACAGAGTCCCGGCGGAGTCGAATTGTTGCTTCATGCGTCGCATCACCTCAAGCGGCGCGCCAAGGTCACCAAAAACGTCTAGATCGTGTTTTAGTTCGGATGGACAGCGCTCTATCATGCAGGCGCCACCTGTGCTAGTGACCGCGTCCCGTACCGACCGGACGGCTTCTCCGGATACGTCGCCCTGGAAGTGCGCTTCGACCGTGCCGAACCCAATTTGGGCCACGATGTGTGTGTCGTCAAAGTTATCTAACTTCCCAATGGCGCCCAAGAGGCCTAAGGTCGCCGTAGGCTTGACCGTTGACCGTATCGAAAGGGTGGGAGCAGGACTCGGCTGACCAGTCAACGACCACGCGGCTGACTGTAGATCATCATCTAGGACGACGAAGCCATCGGCCATCGAACCTCCGAGTATTGCCGTTGTTTCGTTCACTTGCCGTTCCACTGTGGCCGGCCCGGCCGCGAGTGCGACCAACAACATCACCGCATTGCCTGACACCTTGCTTGATCCGTCGCCGGCAAGTTCTGAAGCCTTCGCAGAAGCGCGTTGACCGGCGACAAGTGTCACGGCCTCGGGCATGAACGCTCCATTAGTGATCCGGATGCCGGCAGTAGCGGCCGATTCCGCCGAATCGAACCAAGCGGCAATGGTGCGCATGACCTCCGGGACGGGTCCGATCTTGAAAGCAACCGTGGCGATAGCGCCCAATGTCCCGAGAGCACCGATGTGAAGACGCGCCATATCGTAGCCAGCCACGTTCTTTACAACGCTGCCTCCGCTTTTTGTCATCGTCCCATCGGCCTGAACGATCGACATGCCGATGACGAGATCCCGGACTCCGCCATATCGCCCACTCAAGGGTCCGAGAGTGTTGGAGGCCAGCGACCCCCCGATAGTCGCGCTGTCGGCGAATTGCACGTCAAAGGGAAGCCGCTGGTTGTTCTTTCCAAGTTCGGCCTGGAGGGCGCCGATCGTCATCCCAGCCTCAGCGACTACCACGAGGTCTGGCGGGCGGTAATCGACGATCCGGTTGAGGTTCGTCATATCCACGGCGGCATCGTATCGGGCAACCGTGTTTCCGACGTGCATCCGCGTTCCTCCACCCCATAAGACCGCGGCCTGTTGGTCGGAGTGGATCGACTTCAGTGCAGTCGACAGGTTGTCAACCGTGTCCGGACGTTCGATCCTTGACGGTGTAATACCGTCAAGTTTGTAAGATTCAGTCAAAAGAGTGTTACTTGGACCTCTGGCAGGACGAGATGGTCAATATTTACGATACGCCGCACCGCTTCCACCAAGCAGGGGAGCAACGACGGGCGGTGGATAGTTACAAGGCGTCTTTGCGGCGAAATCATCGGTGATTCGACGTACTTCCGCTATCACGTCGGCGGACGCGTCCGCCGACCACGCATCGATTATGCCTTTGATATGGCCCTCGCGCCGTGCTTCGATGATCGTCTCGGAGTTGCCGTTGGCGTACTGATTGGCGGAGTCGATGGACTTAACGCCTACATTTAGCGCTTGGATCACAATGCGTAAGTTAGTTTCCTGCGTTGCGCTGAACGAATTCTCGAAGTCTTCACTGTCACGGTACAGTCCTGAGACCTTCAACCTTGGTTGCCCGAGTTTCGTGCATTGCATTAACGTTCCTGTCCTAGCGCTGTCACCTCCATTGCTCCAATCTGACTAGTTCAAATCCACCCAGCGGGCCTCTTTTGATGAGAGAACAATTGCATCCACAATCTCCGCCGCTTTCATGCCGTCGTAAAAACTGGTCCGTACCGGCGTGCCTGTCAGAATGGCGTCGATGAACTGACGGTAGGGCTGCGGGTACTCCGGTCCCGGGTCGACGTCCTGCAACACCCCTGAGATGCCGTGGACTCCCTTGATCCCCGTCTTACCAAAGTTTTCCAGGCGACCCTGAGACCCCGATATCTCTATACGAGGATTGGTTCTTCCGTCCGGGTCTTCGCCCTTGGACACGAAACTGGTGTGTACTACCGCGTATCCCCCGTCGATCCACTCAAGTAAGTAGCCTCCGGAGTCCGGCACATCGACCTCAACCTCTTCACTGCACGCGAAGGTTCTATACGGGACGGCGGTCGTGAGCAGGGCGCAGACGCGCTTGATTTCACCGCCGATCAACCGTGCCATGTCGAATACATGAATCAACTCGTACACAGGCCCGCCGCCATCCTCAGCCTTGAAGCGCCAGGGGGCGACGTACGGCCGATCCTCGGAGGCGTGTGTTTGGCCCCACCAGATGTTGGCGTGGAAAAGCTGGCCGATGTACCCGGAGTCCATGTGCTGCTTCATCTGGCCAACAGGGGTACGGCCGCGCCAATTGAAATTAGTGGCGTGCACCACACCCGCGGCTTCTGCTGCGTCCAACATTTCTTTAGCATCGGAGGCCACGAGCGCTAGCGGCTTTTCACACAGCACATGTTTGCCGGCAGCGATAGCGTCAAGCGCTATCTGCTTGTGCGACCCGGTCGGGGTGATGATCGCAACTGCATCAAGGCGATCCATATTCAGCATGTCCCTGTAATTGGTAAATCGATGTTCGATGCCGTACGTGTCCGCCGCCTCGTTCAGCAACGTTTCATTTCGACGGCAGAATGCAACGATCTCTGCGTCAGGGATCTCCGCAAAAGAATCCATATGCGTGTGCATAAACGCGCCAGCACCGATGATGCCTATACGAACCGGAGCGGAGTTTGGAGTTGGGATAGGAAGACCTCGAGATTGTTGTGGGACCGGGGTAGTTTAGCGAAATTGAGCAACGCAATAAGGGCATCTGGGAATACGCTCAAGGGTTTTTGTAGTCGCCTCTACTTTGGGCGCCCATGTCAACTACACGAACGCATCAATCTGTCATCCCCAGCTTCGTCGTGGGACCTTTACCAACCCCTCAACCAACAAATCAAACACGTCGGCGGAAGAACCATTATCTCCCTCATTCGAGAAATATCTGATATGTCCCACCACGAGACGGGGTGTCATCCTGATTTCAACGGATTCAAATGCACGCGATGAAGGATTGCGAGACGCCCGTACCGCGTGATGAATAACCGGACACAATTTCTCCTCTTCCGTCCGGGAGAGGAGGATGTGAAGCCCTTGCCACTCGAAAAGCGCCAAAGGCCAGGCCCGTTATGAACTCTTGACGGTGATTTGCAGTACGCACCTATGCCGACAGGTTGTTTAAATCACCATGTCCGCGGTAAGACGCTGCATGATCGCTCCGTGCGGGAGGCCTGTTCGCTGCTCGTTTGTCGGGAAGATCTTGCCGGGGTTGAACATCCCGGCTGCACCGAAGGCTGGCTTTAAACGCGCCATAGCCTCAAGGTCCTCGTCTGTGAACACTAATGGCAGATAGCCCTGCTTCTCCAGCCCAATGCCGTGCTCGCCGGAAAGCGCTCCTCCCACCTCGACACACATCTCCAAGATTCGCCCGCCCGCGATCAGTGCTTTTTCGACCTGCACTGGGTCTCGGGAATCGAACAGGATGCAGGGGTGCAGATTGCCGTCGCCTGCGTGGAGCACGTTTGCTATCGGGATGTCCAGCTCGTCAGACAGAGCGTTGATCTTGGACATCGTTTCGGGGAGCCGTGTGGGTGGGATTACGCCGTCAATCAGGTAGTAGTTAGGGGCGAGCCGACCCAGCGCGCCGAGCGCCTTCTTACGGGATGCCCACAACGTCTCTCGCTCCGTTTCGTCCTCCGCAGTCCGCCAGTCGGTCGTGCCGTGCTTTCGGCACAACTCTTCCACGAGAGCCGCCTGTTCGGCGACCGTCTCAATGAGGCCATCGACCTCCACCAGCAGTATGGCCTGAGCGTCTTCCGGATAGCCGGGGTGGAACGCGGGTTCGACTGCTTCGATGCATAGACGATCGATCATCTCGACCGCACCGGGAATGACTCCGGACGCCACTATGTCTGCCACGGTCTCGCTTGCCGCCTCGACGCTGGGGAACGCCGCAACCATTGTGCGAATCGCTTCGGGAATTGGTACCAACCGGACAGCCACTTTTGTGACAACACCGAGCGTACCTTCTGATCCGATGAATACGCCCCGGAGGTCGTAGCCCGGAACTTCACGCGAATCTCCACCTAGCCACGTGACTGTCCCATCTGCCAGCACTACCTCCATCCCGAGGACGTGGTTGGTGGTTACGCCGTACGCCAGACAGTGTGGCCCGCCTGCATTTTCGCCCACGTTGCCTCCGATCGTGCAGGCGCTCTGGCTTGACGGGTCCGGGACGTACTGCAATCCATAAGGAGCGACCGCTTGCCCGAGCTCGAGGTTGACCAGACCGGGTTCGACGATAGCGACCCGGTTTTCTTGGTCGATATCAAGAACCTTATTGAGGCGGGTAAGGACTAGAACGATTGCGCCCTCCATCGATATGGCCCCACCGGATAGCCCTGTGCCAGCGCCACGGGGCACGACCGGGACGTTGTGTTTGCGGGCGATCTTGATGATCGCTGACACCTGTTCGGCGGAAGCAGGAACCACCACTGCGCCCGGGTTGTTGCGGTCGATAGAACCATCGTACTCATACACAAGGAGGTCTTCCGGTTTCCACACCACGTGTGTGGGCTCGACAACCTTTTCAAGATCTCGGACAAGAGCAGATTTTTCGTGCATGGTTTTAGGATGCCATATTGATGGATGCTGTGGGTGACGCTTCGGGTTTGAAATCAAACAGCGGCTGGCTCGTCGCGAGAAGAATATGTTTCTTCTCTCAGTCAGCAGGGAATGCTTGGTGGGGGTAGCCGGTAGGCTGGCAGTACACTAACCCCCTTGACAGTATTGGCACCGTAGCTCGGCAATACTGTCCCTACGCGTGCTCCCCAGGGACCATCTCCACATACACGTTGCGGACGTAATTCTTGGCGCGACCAACCACTTGGGCCGTCCATTCTGATCGTCCCTCGCCAGACGCGTACTTGTATGCCGGCGAATCCAGTATTTCCGGGCTTTCCATTTCGTATATGGCCAGGTACTTCGGCCCGCCTTCGATCGCACGGTACCGACGACCGGTCAGGAACCCGGGGATCGCCATACGCTCTGGGACGTGTTCATCGTCATACCAGCGATTGAAGTCGTCCTCGTGCTCCGGATCTATGTCCATCATCACCAGAAGTAGACCAGTTCCATGCTCAGTCATTTAATCCCGTTCTTCCACGATTCGCCGTCCGCCGTCCAGCAGCATCGAGTGCACCCAGTTGGCGATCATGAAATCGTCACCAACACGGCCTCCGCCAACCCGAACCCTGTCCAAAATTTGTGCTTTGGCTTGCCCGACTTCGGGTGAATCACCCATACCGGGCAGGCCGATCGATTGGCCAAAGTCGTTTGCTCCGACGCCGAAGTAATCGATCCCATCTACTTCGAGTATGTCGTCCAAATCGTCGATAACCTGTGCATCTTCCAGGAGAGCCCCGACCAGCATGTTGTCGTTCGCGTTTTTATAAAACTCCCGTCGATCGGGCCAGCCGTCGGGACCTGGCTCGAAATAGTCATACCCGGTTCCGCGGTTTGCGCCGTAGGACCGATCGCCCTCGGGCCCGAACCTCGATGCCCTGACAAGCTGTTCGGCATCGGCGCGTGAAGCAATGTGCGGGCCCATGATTCCTTTCAACCCGCGATCCAGGTACTGGAGCACGATGTGTGACTGGATGCTTGGGACGCGACCGATAGGTGTGATTCCAACCGCTTCAGCAGTCCTGCAGGCGGCTTCGACGTCTTGGAGCGAAAATGGCCCATGCTCGCAATCCAGCCACACGTAGTCGAAATCCAAAGGCGCCATGATTTCGATAATCTGGGGAGCAGGGAAGGTAAGCTGGAATCCGTACGCTTTTCGGCCTTCTCGCATTGCCGCGACGACTCGGTTGGGTTGATCCAATGGAATGGCTCCAGACGATGGGTTGGTTCATGAACAAAGAAGGGCCCGTAAGGTACGCCCGCTATGGATATGAGGCAACCCAGAGGCTCAAGGGTTATGTCTTCAAATCATCGAGGACAGGTCATTTAGAAGAACCTGCGGCGGAGAATCTCTACGCTGTATAAGACCGAGTACCATCGAATGTCCTGCACTCTGCGACCGGTAAGATGCTTACGTTCCGATCCGGATGACCTGTCGTGGACAGGACGTACAAAGACAGACCATTGTGGATGGACTCGTGAACGGGCTAATGGCTTCGGAAAGGCCGAATATCGCGTTCGAGGGCCATATAATCTGCCGATCTGGCTCATCGATTATGCCTCACCAAATCGCAGGAAATCGTCAAGTTGACCAACCTCACTGACTGGCGCACCAGCGCCGGCACGTCCTTTCAGACCTTCAAACAGTCTGCCATTGCATCACGCGGGATGGTCGTAACCAATCATCCGATGGGTTCAGCGGCCGGGCTTGAAATGCTGTCCATGGGCGGCAACGCCATCGACGCTGCAATAGGGGCCGTGTTCGCACTCAGTGTCGTAGAACCCATGATGGTTGGGCCATTTGGAGGTGGGTACATCAACCTGCGTACCGCCGACGGCGAATCGGTCTGCATCGACAACTACACACTCGCCCCTTCAGCCGCGACTCCAGACATGTACCGGGCGGTCTCCGATAGCTGGCCCGACTACCTGCTCACCGAGGACCGGGAGAGCCAGGTTGGCTACCTCGCTGTCGGTGTTCCTGGCAATTTAAAGGCATGGGACGAACTGCACTCCGGGTACGGCAAGCTTAGTTGGGAGACTGTAATCGCCCCGGCGATTAGGTACGCCGCAAGTGGATTCCCAGCGTCCGAGTACCTGGTACGGCTCATCATAGAGAACCAGGAAGACCTCAGAGCATTTCCAGCGACGGCCGAGATATTTCTGCCGGGAGGTTTACCACCCACGCCTGGGCAGAGCATCGTCCGGCGTGACTACGCAGAATCCTTGAAGGCCATCGCTTCTGGCGGATCCGCTGCGCTGTATGACGGCCCTCTGGGACATGCCATCGCTGAAGACATGAAGCGGAACGGTGGGCTGATCACTATCGACGATCTCCGGGACTACAACATTCTTAGAAAGGATCCTGTTCGCGGAACCTACCGGGGCTTTGAAATATCTGGCCCGCCGCCCGGCAATACCGGTATCACGCTGATCATCGAGATGCTAAACATTCTTGAGAACTTCGATGTCGCAGGCCAGGGTTTCGGAACCCGGCAGGGTCTGCACCTCATCGCCGAGTCACTCAAGATCGCTTTTGCAGACAGATTTGAGTATCTAGGCGACCCGGCCACCACCGAGATACCGCTCGACTGGCTGACCTCCAAAAATTACGCAGGTCAGCGGGCTGCAGAGATAGATGCGCAGTGTGCTAGTGAACAGCGTGCCGGTACACAGACCTCAGAATCGGAAAACACTACGCACCTGACCACCGCCGACGACGAGGGCAACATGGTCTCCATGACGCAGACGATTAACGAGGTATTTGGTTCCAAGGTAACTGTCCCCGGCACCGGTATCCTGCTCAACAACACGCAGGCTATGTTCGACCCGCACCCGGGAAATCCGAATTCGGTGCTGCCTAACAAGCGGGTTGTGAGCAGCATGTCGCCTGCCATCGTCAGCCGGGACGGGAAACCTCTCCTCGGCATCGGCACTCCGGGTGGAGTTCGTATCTTTGGATCGGTTATGCAAGCGATCATGAACGTGATCGATCACGGCATGGCTCTTCAAGAAGCGGTAGAAGCGCCGCGTTTGTGGACGCAGGGGCAGGCAGTCGAGCTTGAACAAGGGTTCGGTGAGGGGCCGAGTGCCGGGATGTCCGGGCTCGGCCATCCCGTTCTGCGTGTCGCCAACGTCGCCGGAGGCATGAACGGAATTTTGATTGACCATGAACGTGGCCTGATGACCGGCGCTGCTTGCTGGAGAGCCGATGGGGTCCCGGCAGGCCTGAGCGGGGGTCCGGCCAACTCCAACGCCCGTTTCAATCCACTCGTTTGATGCCAATGTCGTTTGATTTTCGATGCATCTCGTGTGGCGCAACACAACCGGCCCGGATAACCGAACTCGCCTGTGCATCGTGTAGATCGGTGATGGACGTGTCGTACGACGAACCGGCCGACGAATACTCGCCTCGTCTCCCACTTGCCCGGATCTCAGAACGGATGTCGCTGGGAGAGGGCAACACGCCACTGGTGGCTTTGCCGTCGGTAGCTCGATCGCTTGGCATCCGTGGGCTGTGGGCCAAACTGGAAATGATGGCACCGACCGGATCGTTTAAAGACCGCGGGTCTGCCGTGCTGGTTTCTGCAGCGCTGGAGGCCGGGGTTACAGAATTCGTGGAAGACTCGTCCGGCAACGCCGGCGCATCTCTATCGGCATACGCCGCCGCTGCGGGGATCACAGCGCACGTCTTTTTCCCGGATAGCGCGGCCCAAGGCAAAGTCGATCAGATCGGCATATTCGGCGCGATCCTGCACCCGACGTCTGGCCCACGACAGGCGGCTACAGACGCCGCTGTTTCGTACGTGGCGGAGCACTCACTGCCGTACCTGTCGCACAACCTGAGCCCTTACTTCCTTGAAGGAATGAAGTCGTTCTCTTACGAGATAGTGGGTTCCGACGCTGCCTCGATTACCGATATCGTCGTTCCGGTTGGTAACGGCTCTCTATTGATTGGAATGTTCAAAGGATTTGAGGAGTTGAGAGCGTCTGAACGCATTAGTTCCGCCCCGGTCCTCCATGGGGTGCAGGCTTCAGCGGTGCGCCCACTGGTGGCCGCATTGAACGACGAGGAATGGCGGTTTGATGCAGAACTGAAGACCGTCGCAAGTGGAATATCCGTATCACAACCGCCTCGGCTGCAGCAGTGCGTGGACGCGATCAAGCTATCCGATGGATCTGCCATAGCTGTTGATGACGACGCGATGCTGCGCTGGCAGAACCGATTGTCTGCTGAAGCGGGCATTTTTTGCGAGGCCACTTCCGCAGCGGCATTTGCCGGACTGGAAGGGATGGTCGCAAACGGCTCGATATCAGAAGATGCCCGGGTGTTGATTCCGATCACCGGGTCAGGTCTGAAAGAACCGTTGACGCGATGACCCGATTGCTGCGAGCGATGTCCCGGAAATCCACTCTATAGCCAATCAAAAGGAAAGCAGGCCTTATTGGAGACGACGCAACTAGGCAGCACGGGCGTGGAGGTCAGTCGACTGGGCTTCGGCGGCGCGCCTGCTGGACTGGCCCAGTATCTGGAGGATTACGACCCATCACGTGATACCGATCGCGAACGCGTTGTGTCGGCGATTAAACGGGCTGTCGAATTGGGGATCACTTACTTCGATACCGCGCCAGGTTATGGCGGTGGGGAAGGGGAGTCGATCTATGGCGAAGCGCTGGAGGGTGTCCGAGAGGACGTTTTTATTGCGACCAAAGTCTCACTGGATGTTGAGGATGCCAGAGCGTCCGTAGAGGAAAGCCTCAAGTTGCTCCGCACCGACCATGTCGACCTTGTCCAGGTCCACGGTAACTCGTACACACCGGATCAAGCTGACGAGATCCTCGCGATCGACGGAACGTTGGAACAACTAGAACAGCTCAAGAACGAGGGTTTGACGCGCTTCGTCGGATTTACAAGTGAGGACAATAACGCCGCCGTCTTCCGGTTTATCGGCTTGGGGCGCTTTGACGTGATGCAGATCAGCTACAACCTGCTCCACCAGCACCCGGCTGAATGGACGCGCCCCTTTGGCAGCCTGTTCGAGGCCCGAGAGATGGGCGTGGGCGTTGTGACGATGCGTACCCTGACCTCTGGGATCTTCCAAAAATGGGTTACCGCGGTGAGGCCGAACGACGATTTCGACTTCACGCCGCATCTCTTGCAGTTCGTACTGTCTAACCCGCTCGTTAACGTGGCTCTCGTCGGTATGCGAACCGTGGATGAGGTGGAATGCAATGTCGCGATTGCCAACGATATGGACGGACGGGTTGATCACAAAAAATTGCAGCGCAAGTACCCTGAGTCTGGATCGCCCCTGTCCCCTCCGCAAGAGGAATAGGAGGGTGCACGAACGGATCGAAATCCGGTCGTGGGAGCCGGGAGTTAGTAGTGATACAACCCCGTCTTTGGAGAGCTTCATGATGTGCCCTCCGTCAAGGTGTTATCGCAAGGATTATCAGGTCGATTGGAATCGCATGGGGGTGGTTTACCCTATGCCCCTATGTAGTCCAGACACGTCTGTTACTGCGCCCGCACCTCCGCAAGCGCTTCTCTGAAGCCGTTAAGAGAACCCTCCAGCACTCTATCCGGCACGGAGAACGACAGCCGGAAGTAGCCCGGACCACCGAATCCGCTGCCCGGCACGACTAGGACCATTTTCTCCTGGAGCGTCCGTACAAACTCCACATCGTCCTCAAGCGGCGACTTCGGGAACAGGTAAAACGCTCCACCCGGCTTCACGACGTCGTAACCGATATCGGTTAGCGCGTCGTAGATGAAATCACGTTTTTTACGGTACTCAGACACGTCCACCGTGACGTCCTGGAGTCCGGCGACCAGGCGCTGCATAAGTGCCGGAGCGTTTACGAACCCGAGCGTTCGTAATGAGAACACCATGGCCTCCATCATCTCGCCCTTGTCCGGGTAGTCTGGGTTGATGGCGATGTAGCCGATGCGCTCTCCTGCCAAACCCAAATCCTTTGAGTGTGAGGATGCGACGATTGTCCGGGGATGATGCTTGAAAACGAACGGGTAAGATTCATCCGTGTAAATCAACTTGCGGTAAGGCTCATCCGTGATTAGCGCAATCTCGGTACCAAACCTGTCCTCTGCGTCGCCGATCCGTTTGCCGATTTCAGCAACTACTGATTCCGGGTAAATCACGCCAGTCGGGTTGTTTGGGGAGTTCATCATGACGGCTTTGGTACGTGGTGAAATCTTCGCTTCAAGATCGTCCATATCCGGCATGAAGCCGTCCTTGAAACCCACAAGTTTGTGAACGCCGTTGTTGTGGCTTATGTAGTAGACGTACTCCACAAAGAAAGGCGTCAGGATCACCACCTCGTCGCCCGGATCCAACAGAGCGCGCAGGATGGTATTTAACGAGCTGCTCGCGCCGTTGGTCATGATGATGTCGCCGCCGTCCAGGGCAACGCCGGACTCCCGAGCGAGGCTTTTCGCAACGGCAGCGCGTACCTCCGGAAAACCGGGGTTCGGCATGTAACGGTGCGTGTTTGGTGCTTCGTCTCGGGCTAGTTCGAGCAGCCGGTCTCTGAACTCCTGGGGCGGTTCGAGCAAGGGATTGCCGAGGCTGAGATCGAACACGTTCTCGGCGCCATGCTCCGCCGTAAGGCGAATTCCTTCTTCAAACATCCGGCGAATCCACGATGCTCCTTCCAACTGGCCGCGTACCGCTTCAGAAACTGCCATCGGTGATCCTTTGCGAGAGTGAGTGCGAGGTGCCTTACTTAACCGGAGCGGCGGCTATTATAAGTCCGCTAACCCGATCACCCTCAATGGAGCCGAGATGTCGTCATGTCCCGGAGAATCGCCAACTTCATTTGCCGACCGTATGGCTCTCGTAACCGGAGGGACGGGGATGGTTGGTGGTGCTATTTCACGCCTTCTCATGAAACGAGGAGACCGGGTGCGTGTGCTCGTGCGTCGACGGTCTATTGCAGCACTGGAACTGGAAGCACTGGGCGCTGAGATAGTCTTTGGTGATGTGACCGATATAGCGTCGGTGACCGCGGCCGTAAATGGCTGCACCGACGTGTATCACTGTGCGGCGTTGGTTGATCCGTTCCACTGGGATCTGGACGACTTCGATCGCATTAACGTGGAAGGGACTAGGAATGTTCTGAACGCGGCACTTAGGTCGGGAGTCCGTCGATTTCTCCATCTAAGCAGCATCGCTGCGCTGGGTGCAGAACCGGGGCTTCGTGCGGATGAGTTTACGGAACCGCACGGTCCGTGGAAGCCGGGATACGGGCGCTCAAAATTCGAGTCAGGTGAACTGGTCATCGCCGCAGCTGGCGAACTCCATGTCGTTACGGTCAATCCTGCGATCGTCTTTGGGCCGGGTGACCGTCACTTCGTGCAGCTAATCAACGCTTTCGTCCGTGGCCGTATTCCGATAATCGCATTCGCCGACCGTCCTATGCCGCTTGTGTACGTGGACGACGTGGCCCGCGGTAGTCTGCTTGCGTTGGAACGGGGGGAGAGCGGGCAGCGTTACATTCTTGCCCAACCTACGGTCACAATCGCGGAGTTCTTCTTTGAGTTGGCCGCCGCTTCGGGCCGTCGGCCTCCGAGGGTGCACCTGCCGGACTGGCTTGCAATCGCCGGGGCGTGGGCATGGTCGTTCGTTTCCTGGGCGAGACGAAAACGATCGCCGGTCACATCCCTCCGGGTTTTGCGTATCGGTTCTGCGAAGTTCGATGGTGGGCGTGCCAGCAGAGAACTTGGACTTGAGTACACGGCCTTTCCGGGCGCAGTTGCAGCAACGGTTTCAAAATTACTACGGAGTGACTAGTCTTTGCGGCGGAACCGCCATGGGCGTTGTTTGGCCGGTCGCTTCCCGCGAGAATCTCCGGGGCTATATCCATTGAGCCCGGGCCGTTTGGGGCGTACGGGTGTTGACTTCATCACGACATACGTTCCGGCGATCTTGTCATGCCATCCCTGGCGTTTCGGGTCGAGTGAAATCCACGCCAACCCCAATCCTAGAGTTGCGCTCGCGATCAGTCTTCCAACCATCTCTCGGGGTATGGCGACCGCAACCCCCGGCACATGACCTTCATCGTCCACGACGATGATGCCTGCGACCATTTTGCCTGGCGTCTGCCCTTTGATTCCGGTGAAGAGGATCAGATACCCGAGCAGGATAAAAATGTCCTGGGGTGCCGTGTTTGATCCGGTAAAGGCGTTGCCGCCGGTGACCCAACGTATCGTGACGATGATAATTAGAAGCAGCCCGATGTCCACAACCGCCGCGTACAGTCGTCTAAAGGTGTGCGCGTAAACGAACGGATACGTGGGGCGTTCCGGCGCGCTGTTATCGGGTTGGGGATCCATTACCACGAATGATACGCGGATTCACAGCTGACAGGCGCTTTACGTTGACCGGCAATCACCCCATCTTTACGATGCCCCAACAGGTCAGTTCTGGATAGTCCAGTTTATAAACCATAGGTCAGATCCCAGAAATTCGTACTCTGTATGGATCGGCCTCGCACATTCTTGAGAAAGGACGCTCCATGCGACTAGAGAACAAGGTTGCTCTGATCACCGGTGGGGGCTCCGGCATCGGACAGGCCTCTTCCGAGTTGTTCGCCAGAGAAGGAGCGGCGGTTGGTGTCTGTGACCTGAACGGCGATACCGCTGAATCTGTAACTGCACGTATCAAGGACGCAGGTGGCCGGGCGATTGCGCTGCAAGCAGACGTGACAAGCCGAGATGATGTGGAAAGAGTTGTTGAGGCCGTTGTCGGGGAGTTCGGAGGACTGAACATACTTGTCAACTCGGCGGGTGTATCTGATCGTGGCGCTCCCGCAGATTACGACACGGACCAGACGTGGCAATGGGTGATGGACATAAATGTGAGCGGCACACTCCTGCCTTGTCGGATCGGTGTCGAAGCAATGCGGAAATCGGGTGGCGGGTCGATTATCAACCTGAGCTCGATTTATGGACTCGTTGGACGCACCGAATGGCTCGGAGACGGATTCAGCGCGTACGCACATTCCAAGGGTGCCGTACTTCAGATCACGCGGGACCTTGCGGTCAAGACGGCCCGGGAGGGCATACGGGTTAACGCACTCTGTCCCGGCTTCGCCCACACGGCGTTGACAACGGGACTGCGCGAAAACCCGGAATTACTGGCACGGATGGAAGAGGCACACCCGATGGGTCGGCTCGCTGAGGCGATCGAGATCGCCAATTGCGCCCTTTTCCTAGCATCAGACGAAGCATCGTTTGTGACCGGCACGGCGCTAAGTGTGGACGGCGGTTACACAGCTCAATGAGTGGAATTGGAATTGTTCAGGAACCAAATACCTAACGGCTCAGGGTTGCCCGAACTCCACAGATAACGCATCTGATCACCCAACCATAACCTCCTCGTTAGTTGAGCGCGAATAGGTCTGCCATACGGACGTCATCCAACAGCCATATTCTTTGCCGAAAGCTTTTTCGGATGACCGCGTTGAGTGTGGATGACAACCCACGACTGTCCAACTACACGTACGAAAATCGTGAGGCGGCAAATTCGACGGGGATCGCGTCACGGCCCACTTGACCTGTGATCGCCCCCGCCACCATTCGGCCCATCACCGGGCTGAGGAGAATTCCTTTCTTGCCTGCGCCATTCGCTGCAAACAGACCGTCGTAGCCCGGCAATGCCCCGAGGATCGGCATGCCGTCCGACGATACCGGTCGAAGGCAGGCCGTGTGTTGCACGATCTCGGCGCTCTCTAACGATGGCGCTAATGCAAGGATGCCCGCCATGATTGAATCCCGGGCGGCAGACGTAGGCCTGTCATCGAACCCAGCGTCTTCCTCGGTAGATCCGCCCCAGACTAGGCCGTCCGACTTCCGTGCGATGTAGTGCCCACCCAGAGAAACACGGTGGACGAAATCCCGCCCCGGAAATCTCAATCGGAGAATTTCTCCCTTCCTGGGTTTCACCGGAAAATGTGGAAGGCCCTCGCTTCCATCGCCCGACCACGGACCGGTTGCCAGTACCACGGAGCCGCCAGGGATCTCTGATCCGTTCCCAAGTCGCACACCGGTCACACGTTCTCCGTCCCTAAGCAACCCGACCACGTTACCCGGTACATGTGCACCACCGGCGCGCTCAAAAGCCGTCACAAGCGCGAGCGTGTACTTGTACGAATCGACCTCGAAATGACTCCGTTGCACCAGCCCACCGGTCAGATCACCGGTCAACGAAGGTTCCTCGGATCGGACGCCTTCTATGTCAAGCAAATCGGCCTCAAGGTCTTCTTCGGCCTGCCAGGCGAGAGACTCTTGAAGTTTCTTGTACCCAACTTCGTCTACGGCCAGATCGATAGACCGCACCGCTCGGAGTTCGATATCAATCCCGGTGTGGTCTTCCAGCTCAGGTGCCAGCCGTTTATGAAGTGAAATCCCACGTTTGGCGTGCTGCAACGCTGGGCCGGGAATACCAGCGCCCATCGTCGGAAACAATCCACCGTACGCAAAACCGCTCGCGTGACTGGCTACCGAATCACGCTCGATCATCGTGACGCTGACGCCGCGTTTGATCAACTCGTAGGCAACCGAAGCTCCAGCCGCACCGGCCCCTACGACGATCACATCTGGAGTGTTTCTCACATAACCCCTCGTTCTACACGAACACCATCCTGATACACATCGATCACGTCCCATAGAGCCTTCAAATCGTGTGAAGGATTCCCGCCAACCACTAGAAGATCGGCGGACCTTCCGGTGACCAGGCGGCCGGATATATTGCCCATGCCGATCGAGTCAGCCGCGCCGGACATGCCCGACGCTAGCGCATCGGCAGTGGACAAACCCGCACCCGCCAGCATCAAGACCTCATTAACGAACTCCCCCGGCGCATAGTCGCCCCATGGAGAATCGGAGCCAGCGGTCATTCGCACCCCGGCCTCCATCATCTTGCCGCACGCCTCTATACGGTTGTCCAACCCACGTCTCCGTTGATCAAGCGCCTCTTGCATCACAGAATTATCTTCGCCTGCCGACGCCACGCGCTCGGACAATCTCTCTATTCCTGCCTGAACTACGTACAACGTTGGGTTCACCCACGCGTCCGCTTCAAGAAGCCGATCCACAAGGTCCGGCCGGTATTCGTATCGTCCCTCAGCGTCCTCGAACACGCAGTGGACAATCATGTCCACCTCGGCGTCCAGACAGTTCTGGACGCCCTGTGCAGAGGCGCAGTGGGCGGCGGTCAGCTTTCCGAATCTATGTGCCTCATCCGTTGCTACACGTAACTCTGCGACGGAGTACGAGGGGAGTAGGGGATTCGAAGTGATTGTGCTGCCGCCCGTGGCGACAATCTTGATGTAATCAGCGCCCTCTTTGATCAGTTGTCGGACCTGTTTGCGGACGCCCTCGGTCCCGTCCGCCTCTCCACCGAAGTACCACATATGGCCACCGGTGATCGTAACCGGCCGACCACAGAGCGTCATTTTAGGACCGGCCACCAGCCCGCGATCTATGCCCTCTCGTAGCGAGAACGTCACCTGGTTCTTTGCGCCGTTCTCACGTATCGAGGTGACGCCGGAATGGAGAATAGTCCGGGCGTTCTTGATCGCCTGCATGAGCAGGATATCGTCGGACTCCTGACCGACAACGTCAGATGGCGTACCGTCGCCTGGAGATACCAAGTGGGTATGGGCATCGACCATGCCCGGGAGTATAGATGCGTCGCCGTAATCGACTACCTTGACCTCAGCCCCATCTGGAGCGCGGACCTCGGACCGGCTCCCAACCAGCTCAATTCTGTCCTCGTGGATCAGGACGGCGGCGTCTTCGATGCCAGGGTTTCCCTGTCCATCCAGAACACGGGCACTGGTTAACAGCGTGTATCCGTTTTCTGTAGAGGTTGTGGAGGCCATGCGTCGCTACTCCAGATTAATTCCCAATTGGTGCAGGTCATATTCAAGTTGCTGAATAGTGGTGAACTGTAACGCCTGAATACCGGCCGCTAGCGCCGACTCGATGTTCTTCTGGTTATCGTCGATGAACACGATCTGGTGAGGTTTGGCGGCGCATGCATTGATGAGATCCCGATAGATTCGCTGGTCTGGCTTCATAGATCCGACTTCAAATGACAACACCTTAGGTCCAAACAGGTCGGTCACCGGGACGGATGCACGGATCTCATCCCAGTGCGCCCCACTTGTGTTGCTACAGCATCCAAGTTTGAACCGGGGGGCCAGCGATCGAACGATATCAAACATCGGCTCGTACGGCGTTAACACCGAAGTGAATACGGCCCGGAACTCGTTATCGTCCATATCTAGGTCTAGTTCGGAGCGGATCATTTCCGAGTACTCGGCCCAGGTCTGGGAACCTGATTCAAGCGGCAATTTCCGTTCCGGCGAGAACATGGCTTTATTGACCTCGTCTTCGGCCCGCCCGGTGCGCGCCGAAACGACGCGCACCGCTACCGATTCATCGACCAGCGTCAGTACCTGGCCCAAGTCGAAAATGACATGGGAGATTCCAGGTGGCAAGGCCATTAGTAGACGACCGGCATTCCCGGAGTCTGGACTTGAATGCTGTAGACAGAGGTCCGGGACGTGAACACCAGAGTCTTCCGGTCGTCGCCGATAAAGCCCAGGTTTGCCGGCAACTCGGGGGCTTCAATGACGCCGATCTTGGTGCCGTCGGACGAGAAGACCCAGCCGCCGCCTGTGCCCGTGCAAAAGACGTTTCCGGCCTGATCTACTTTGACGCCGTCAGGTACTCCATCCACCGGGCCGTTAGACCCGTAGGGAATGTCAGCGAAACGTTCGCCCTTGCCGAGAGATCCGTCTGATTTCACCTCGTATACATTCAGATAAGGGTCGGGCCGGGTATTCGACACATATAACTTGCTGCCATCAGTTGACAGTGCCAGACCATTCGGAAATTCGTTTTCGTCTGCTTCAAGGTGCACCTCACCGTCCGGCGCAATTCGATACACACCGGCAAAGTCCAGCTGCCGTTTTTCTGGCTTCACGGACCACGGGGGGTCTGTGAAATATACCGTGCCATCAGGTCGTGCGATCACATCGTTCGGGGAGTTGAGCCGGAGCTTGTTCCAGCGCTCCGCTATGATCTCAATCCGGCCAGTGTCTTTATTGGTCCGTGTCAGGCGTCGATGGCTACCCTCGCACATCAGAAGATTGCCGTTATGGTCAAAGGTCAGGCCGTCTCCTGAACCGGTCTCTCGACGAATAACCTCAGGCTCTTCACCCGGTTTCATACGCAACAGCAGATTCGTGCGAATATCGACGAAGTAGAGGTAGCCAGAGTCCCAAACCGGACCCTCCGTGAATACGAAACCGGTCGCCATTTGCTCAAACTCTGACCCGGCTTCGATGATGTTGCTGACGTCGCCTGCCATTTATCACTCCCGTAGATGATTGTGCGGCTTAAATACGCGGCTGGCCGAACCTACTTTGAAGTGGTGTGCGTGTCAATCAATCTGGAGTGCCTGAGCGGCCAGAAATTTACGCGTCTGTCGTCGGTCCGGCGAACGGGATATGGACCGTGAAAGTGGTTTCGGAGCCGAAGACGCTCGTGACTTCCACTTGACCGCCGTGTGCCTCAACAAGCCGCTTGACGATTGTAAGTCCCAGTCCGGCCCCGCCGGTCCCGCGGTTACGTGATGGGTCCACCCGATAGAAGCGGTCGAAAACGTGCGGTAAGTCATCCGGAGATATGCCGGTTCCGGTGTCGGATACGGAGATGATGGCGGCAACGGCGTGTGTTGTGGGACTCACGTTTACGACCACAGTTCCGCCGTCCGGAGTGTGTGTGATCGCGTTGTCGACCAAGTTGGACACTACTTGCCTGATGCGTGTCGGATCAAGTCGGATGCCGGGCATGCCGACAGAGACCGTAACTTCCAATCCAATTGAACGATCTACGGCGCGTGGCCGGAACGCCTCTGCGGCGTTTCTGACCAACTCGGAGATGTCTGTATTTATCAGTTCGAGGCGCAGATTTCCGGCCTCTACAAGTGCGAGCAAACGTAGGTCTTCTACCAGTGAGCTAAGGTGATTCGTCTGCGAATAGATCGTGTCAACGGTGCTCTCATCTGCCTCCAGCACCCCGTCCCTGATTGCCTCAAGATAACCCTGGATATTGGTCAACGGGCTTCGCAGTTCGTGTGCGATATCCGCGACGAGCCGTCGGCGCTCAGATTCGGCATCTTCCAGAGCACCGGCCATGTCATTGAAAGCGATGCCCAGATTTCCTAGTTCGCTCCCCTGGTTCGCATCGACACGCTGCGAAAGATCCCCCCGAGCGACCTCCGAAGCGGCGGCGCTCAAGACATGTACGGGCGCAAGGGCCCGGCGAGTGGTATATGTCACCATGGCGATTCCCGCGGCAGCGGCGGCTAGACCAGACCAGAGTAAGGACCTATTAAATGCAGAAGCTAATTCCGAGAGTTGCGGCTCGGCTGAGATTTCAGTTTGTGCCGGAGGGGGAGAAATCTGGCCGGTCTTGTATTGGGGGTTCGTCTTTTTGTCGCTTGTAGCCTCGCTCTGTCGCTGTAAATCCTGACTCAGCTTACGAATGATGGATGATTGCGACCCTGGAGGGGCCACAAACCCATCGCCTGTTTCTATATAGAAATTGCCCCTCTGTATTCCGCCAACGAGCAACGGTCGTTGAAAGAACACCTGGGACAGCAGTGGGCTCCGGGTGAAGACCGAATGGGAGTCGCCGACGATAAGGCCAGCCTGATCTTCAATCACTATCCGCCAGTCGTATAGGCGGGACACCTGTTCAAGCGCGTTCTGAACGCCCTCCCAGTTATCGTTCTTTGAGTACGATTGGGATACCACCTGATCCAACCGCTCTGCTCTTGCAATGGAGATTTCTTCGCTGAAGGCGTCGATCTTCCGCTCGGTAGTTGCATACGCGAACGCGCTTACGGACAGCAGGGCGCCACCTAGGATCAATGTGAACCCCAGCGTCAAACGGAATTGGAGGGATCGTGCCCAGCTAGGCATCGCCAAACCTGTAACCCATCCCGTAAACGGTGTGTACGAACCTCCGGCCGGCGGACTTTTCCAGTTTTCTACGGATGTTTGAAATATGCGTATCCACGGTGCGGTCCATGCCGTCATAGGCGTGACCAAGGACCTTCTCGATGATGCTGTCTCTCGACAATATCTGCCCGCCAGAAATCATCAGATATGAAAGCAAGCGCATCTCGGTTGCAGTGAAGCGGAGCATTTTCCCGTCCACCTTCACCGAACCCGCCCGAACATCAACCTCGATCGGACCAAATCTCTGAATCTCTTGATCCTCTTCGGCATCCTCTTTTGGCGATGTACGCCTGAGAACGGCCCGAATCCTTGCTGCAAGTTCCCGTGGCGAAAACGGCTTGGTAACGTAATCGTCCGCACCACTGTCGAGGCCGGTCAGGCGGTCTAACTCGTCAACACGGGCGGTCAGCATGATGATCGGCACGTCAGACTCAGCACGGAGTTTTTCGCATACAGCAAGGCCATCCATACCGGGCAGCATCATGTCCAGCACGACGAGCTGTGGGGATTCGGCAAGAGCCATCTGAAGTCCGTTTATGCCGTCTTCAGCTTCGATAACGCTGTGGCCATCGCGCTCGAGATAGAGCCGGATGAGCCGAACGGTGTCGGGATCATCCTCGATAATGAGGATGGGTTTTTGTGAGCCGGTGGATCGACGTGAGTTATCCATGACCGTGTGCGGCTGTGTCATATTGATAACCCTCTTTGGATGACCTACAGGTTGACTGGATTGGGCTCGTTCGTCGGGTCCAGTGTCTCGGGCGTGAAATCGTGGAAGGGTAATAATCCTTCTGGGAAGCCGAAGTCGCGTAACCTCTCCTGTTCGACCCCATCGATTCTGGGTTGAGAGAAGAACTCCGGGACATCGCCTTCGAACTCAAACTTAAAGTCATGTCCGCCGAATCGGAAGAACCTTCCCCTAAAGGGTGATAGGCCATGACGAAACGACGGGGTACCCTCGAATGCCCTCATGGAGTCCGGTATCAGTTTATCGACCGACTCTGGGCGTGAGTCGAGCCAATTTTGAATGACGTCTGCGCCTTCCTGCGAAAGCTTATCTGTCTCAACCATTCGAGCCAGGTGTTCAGCGCTTACCGATGGGATATCCAATTTCTGAATTGAAGTCGTGGGATCCAGGCCTTCGCCGTGGAATTTGAAGGCTTTTAGCTTGCCCAACTTGATGCTGTTCAGCACTTCAGGCCGCCCGTCAAGCCAGTTGCCAATTTCGAGAGCTTCGTCTTCGTTAATAGTGTAGTTATCGACGAGCGCCGTCAGCATCTCGGCCTGTTTCTCATTTTTCAGTTCAGATTTTGCCTGCGCGAACGCATCATCAAGATCGGATCTATCTATGCCGAGGGCTGAGGCTACCCTGTCAAGTACCTCACCCCCGCGAACACCGTCCGGAAAATCTGCCGAGACCGCGGTCGCTCCAACCACTGCGCCTGTCGCGCCAAAAGCGACAACAAGGCTCAATATCCATCGACGTCTCATCCGTTAAAACTCACTGACCGGGCATGTGCCCGCCTTAATTACATTGCTCGACTCTGTTCTACACGTGCAATGTTAAGAAACTTTCAAGTTTTTACGACAATTCGGATCTCGGGTACTATTTTGGGTTACTGGACTCTCCTGTGGATGAAACATTTGTTCATCGGCGGGCGTGACTTCATGACAATGAGCACCCAAAAATAAACGGGAGAACATGTGACCCGAGCGAATTGCGTCAACTCGTCTCGGGCCGCTGGGCCCGCTCGCAAAGGGTGTCCAGACTAGATCCTCGCGATCACGATACGTTTGAAAGAGAACGGGGTGACGCGGGCGTGCTTTTGATAGTGGTCGCACTGGCGTTTGGCGTGGGGGGAGGTTTGTTGGCATTCCAGTATCTGAGCTGAATCGGAAGCGTTACTCGATTAAAAATCCACTAGGTTCCATGGCTTGCGAGCCGTTATAAACATACGATCCGCCCGACCAAGTGCCCCCACACTGTTCTCAATAACTCGACCGGCGCGCGCCAGTTCAGATGGTCGAGATCCGCCCATGTAGATGGACGCAAGATCGCCTGCAGACATGGAGATGTCAGGCTGCTCGTTGGTTGACGCGCATTCCGCACCTTTTGGCCCGCCATCGATTCGCCAATTGCCTTCATTCCATTTACAAAACGAATCTTCCACCCGGATAACCAGCGAAGCATCTTCTGAATAGGTTCGGGCTGACAACGCCATCGGCACGTCGATCAACCTCAGCCACAGGCCGTCATATGAACTGCGTTTGAGCCGTCGAGGATCGGACAGCATCCATGGCAGGCCATCGTCTGTGGTCGCGCCGTGTCCTACGGTGAGTGTGGAAGCGAGGTCGATATCAAAACAGAACCGCCATAATGCGGCCGTGGCCTCGTCATCGGAAGCGACCAACTCGTGAATTTGGACGCTATTAGTTGAATCGCCGGCGGTCACACCGTGCCGAATTCGGTACATCACGTATCCTGTGGCTACGCCGTCAATTTCGTATACGGCATAGAAAAGCGCCGGCGCTCTACTGCGAAGACCGTCCGGATCCGTGATCGCCGCTTCCCATGCGAGATTGTCACGTCGGATCATCGCGGGATATTCCAGCCAGGCCCTCTCAAGTATCGGAGAGAACACCGCTTGGGCGTCTTCTTTATCCAGAAATCTCATCTGCCCTCGGATGTCAGGACCATGAGTGAAAGACGTGTGCCGCAGATCGATCTCTCGGTGCTCGTGCGTGACGGCCATGCCGTACCCGTACCGACCGTAAATCACCGATTCAGAGGCCCAGAGAGCGGCCAATGGGATTTCCCGTTCGTGGTGGGCATCTAACTGCCGGCGCATCATCTCGGTGAGGATTCCGCGCCTCCTGTGTGTGGGAGACACCGTGACCTCGGTGATACCGCCGACCGGTAGAGTGTTTGCCCCGGGGATTGAGATTTCAAATGTGAGGGAGCTCGACGTTCCAACCATCTGTTTGCCGTCAAATGCAATGACGCTTTGTTCTGGCTCAAAGGATCGTCTTGCGAAATCCTTAAACCATGGATTGGATTCCGGGTGCGCTGAGAAACCCCGCATCACAGCGAAGTCGAACTCGTCGAATTCGTCTAGGGTGATTGGGCGGTACGTGATTGGCATATGGTGACCGGTTCAGGCTACGCAGCTGAATAAAGTTAGTTTGGGAATGGCAAACCGATATTCTACGGCTCGGTGACGCGTGAAAGACCCTCTTGGAGACCAGGTAATGGAGATGGGGAGCGATAGGCGAGTAACGTCCGCAACTAACCAATCACTACCCCCAGTCCTTCGACTTCAGGATCCTGACATCTGTCGGCAACGGTGTGAGCGTGCGCACGACCACGTTCAACGTCCCTTCGCGGTGCGACACCACGCCGCTGCACAGCAAAATCGGCTCATGTGCTGTTCGGCGAACTCTCTCGTACACATCCGGCCAGATCACCAGAGGCGCGTGACCCGTCTCGTCCTCAATCGTGATGAACACCGCTTTTGCAAGCGGCCGCTGGCGACGGATCACCACTCCTGCCACACATATCGGCGTGCCATCCTGCAGGTCACGGATATCTGCGCTTCGTACCAGATCCGGCGGAAGGTGCGGCCTCAACTTTTCCATCAGGTGAGCGCGTGGATACAGCCCGAGCGTGTTGTACTCGCCCTTCATCACGTCCCACTCGGACGCCTCCGGCAATGCCACCATGTCCTGCTCAACCGAAAACTCGAAGGCGAGCTGGCGTCCGACAGGTCGATATCGCAGCCCAACCTCCCATTTTGTTTCACGTCTGTTCTCGTCGGTGGGACTCCAGACAGTTCGCTGTTCCCGGACGATAACGTGGGTGGCGGGATTAGACGGCAAGGGCACAGGGCCAGGTACCTCAAGCGCGCCAACCAGCGCTGGAGCCTTTGTCGCTACCGCCCGTGATACAAGCGAATCAAATGTCCCGGCATCCACCAACTTGTCAAGGGACCCGTGCCGCACACCGGTGCGCGTCATAAAGTCCGAGACAGAGGTAAACGACCCGTTCACCTCGCGTTCCACCAGCACCTGGTCGGCCGTCGCAGAGTGAACAGTCGCCACGTGCGCGAAGCCGAGCCGCAAACGCTCATCGTCAATCACCGAGAGCTTCCCGCTGCGGTTTGCGTCCGGGTTCAGGACTTGTACGCCGTGGCGCTTCGCGTCCTCCTTCAGCGTTTCCAGGTTGTAAAACCCCATCGGCTGCTGGTTGAACAACCCGACAAAGAACTCCAGCGGGTAGTAACGCTTTATCCAGGACATCTGGTAGGCGGTGACGCCGAATGCAAAAGCGTGCGCCTCTGGAAACTGGAACTCCCCGTGGAACTTCTTGAAGATCGTTTCCGCTGTTTCTGGAGGAACGCCCTTAGCAAGCGCGCCGGTCATGAACTTTTCACGCCAGATGGGGATCAACTCGTGCCGATTTCGTCGACCGAAGGCACGACGCATTCGGTCTCCCTCAGCCGGCGTGAACCCGCCGACGTGGACCGCCAGTTCCATCAACTGGTCCTGATAGAGCGGCACTCCGTATGTACGCTCAAGCGCCGCCTTCTCAAGGGGATGGTCGTATTGCCAACCCGGCTCTTTGCCGTTGTGCCGTCGGATCAGCATCGATACACCGTCGTTGACACCTACGCCGGGGCGGACGGCCCCGACCTCCCACGCCATCTCGAACAGGTTCTTTGGGCGGATGCGGGGAGTTGTCTGCATCTGGGCGGCGGACTCAACTTGAAATACGCCTACGGTGTCTGCTCTGTGCAGCATGGCGTATACCTTAGGGTCCTCGAAATCGATGCGCGACAGATCGACACGTTCCTCCGTGCGCTGCTCGATCAGCCTGAGGGCCTCATTCATCTGCGATAGCGCGCCAAGAGCCAGGAAATCGATCTTCACAAACCCGGCGTCGTCTGCGCTGTCCTTGTCCCACTGGCAAATGTATCGACCGTCGATGGCGCTGCGCTGGAGTGGTACGGTCTCTGAGAGCGGACGTGCCGAGAGGATCATACCGCCCGGGTGCTGTGCCAGATATTTCGGGAATCCACCGAGCTGGAGGGCAAGTCGAACGAGGTCCTGCCACAGCGGCAGGTCTGCACGGTCCCGGTACTCCGGAAGTGACCGCATCTCCACCGGAAGGTCCTTCACACCTGAGTGCCCATCGATCCGCTTTGTCAACTTGTCCAGGTCATCCCCTGGCAGTCCGAGGGCCTTGCCGATGTCACGTATGGCGCCTTTGATTTGGTATGTGGAGATCATTCCGGTGAGTACAGCGCGATCGTTGCCCCAGCGCTCGTGGACGCGCAGGATTAGCTTCTCCCGTATGTCACGTGGGAAGTCCAGATCGATGTCGGGAGGGCCGTCCATCTCGGCATCTGGGATGAAACGGTCCAATGTCAATCCGAACTCCAACGGATCAATGTGTGAGAGGCCGATCAGGTATCCAATGAGCATCGCAACCGAGGACCCGCGCCCTCGCCCCGGCGGGTTTTCCTCAAGTGGCAGCCCGGATTCAACGAGGCCGAGGTCTTCCTGGACCTCTCGGGCGATCCTGATGATGTCGTAGTAATGGAGTACGAACCCAGACAGGTTGTGTTTCTCCAGCAGCGCCATCTCTTCATCCAGACGCTCCCGAATTGGATCGTTGACTTCGCCGTACTTGCGAATAGCGGCTTCCTCGCATAGCTTGCGGAGCCATCTGGTCTGGGTGTGGCCTTCGGGCACTTGATAGTCCGGGAAGTCATATACCTTTGCGGATGTGAGATCGAAATCACACCGGTCGGCTATGCGTATCGTGTTCTCGATTGCCTCCGGGTACGCTGTGAACAAGGAGGCCATCTCGTCAGGTGGTTTCAGGTAGAACTGGTCGTTGGCACGTCGCTCCCGGTGCGTTTCTTCGAGCGATTTGTTGTGCTGTATGGCGACAAGGATGTCGTTCAGGTGGCTGCGCTCACGGAGGTGGTAGTGGGCGTTATTGGTGGCGACGATGGGTATACCGAGGTCTGAGCCGATGTCCGCCATGAGCCGGTTGCGCTCGGTGTCGTCGAGCACCAGATTTTGCTGTAATTCAAGGAAAAAGTTGTTCGCACCGAACCAGTCCCGGTACTGAGCACTCAGCCGCCGAGCCTCGCTCAGCCTTCCTGCAAGAACGAGTTCGGAGATCTCGCCGTGACGACAGCCTGAAAGGCAGATTACCCCGCTTGCGTGGTCTTTGAGCAGGGAGGGAACGAGTGCCGGAAGGACACCGTTTGGGCCGGGCCGCTCGGGCGGGTCCATATGCGCCCGCGTGGTGAGCTTGCATATGTTTTTATAACCCTCTGCGTTCTCCGCAAGCAGGGTCAGGTGGTGGCCACTCGCGAGTGTGATCTCGACCCCGATGATGGGCTTGATCCCAACGCCCTTCGCCGCCTGGGCAAACTCCATCACCCCGCACAGGTTGTCGTGATCCGTAATAGCGAGGGCACGCATGCCAAGCGCCTGCGCCTCGATCAACAGCTCCGAGGTACTGGAAGCGCCCTCTTTGAACGAATAGTTTGAGTGGCAATGCAGCTCGGCGTAGGAGGATGAGCGGGGTTCAAGGGTTTCTTGAACACGCGCCTTCGCCTCACGAGCACGAACGCTAGAAGTACGCCGCTTCTCCAGCCTTGGAGAACTATCAACAGATCTCGAGCTAATCTGCTTAGCAATCTCAACCGCATCAGGTGGCCCACCTGGCGCGATATACAGATCGCGATAATTCCCGGGCCGACTCCGATGTTCCTTCTTACGCCTTAGCATTTAGATGGCTGCTGTCTCTAGAAGCACAACCCCTCACTGCCTGAACCAGCCATCGGCCGCCAGGTCGTGGAACAGCGTTACCGGGCGGCCGTCGGATAAGCGGGTATGGAAATACACCCGCTCTATCTCCTTATCCAGTCCCCGCCACCATTCGTCGTTGATCTTCCACATGTCCTCGATAGCGACGACCTCATTCACCTTGTCTCTCACAGAGACCGACGACGGCATCCCGCGTTCGTCTACATTCACTATCACCGGAGTCGGGGCATTTAAGGGCTTAATCGCACTAGCGCGTGCCTTCGTTCCGGAATTCGGGACCATGGCTCTAACTCCCTTACCTGATAGACCGGCGGTGTTGTGTCCAGCCGTGCCTCTAGTTGATTCACCACTTCCTGCAACTTCTGATCTCGCCGGACCTCCGCCCACAGGGACTCCTGCCGACCGGCCTCGCCGGTCAGCCCGGAAAGCGTCAGGCGTATGTCCTCTATTGGCCCTGGAAGCGCCGGATCATGCAGTTTTGATTTAATAGAAAACAGGGCCTTTGTCGGTGACCCTGCAGGCTCCTTGAACGCCACACGCATCGTCCACGGCGGTCGACGCAGGACACTCGCCTCCAACTTTGCTTCCCGTGCATACCGGCGTGTGAGTTGTGGGTGGGTGTACGCACGTGACAGGAGGATTTCGATCGCTGGGAGGATCGCCGACATGCTTACCGTGGCGTCGGGGAATTCCAAGTATTCCGAAACTGCTTCTTCCGTCTGATGTGCCACGAGAGGCCGCTGGTCGATGCCGTTCGAGAGGTCTGACATCAGCGCCCCGTCCTTGCCGAATTGCGCTTGCATTGCGCCCGGCGGCAGCGCTGCGATGTCTCCCATTGTGTGCAAGCCGAATCCATGTAGTTGTGTGGTCAGCTTGAAATCCACAGGCAACAGCTCAACCGGAAGCTTCGTGAGGAACCGGCCCGATTCACCCGTTATCTTGAGTCCGCGCCCCGATGAACTGGCTGATGCTGCAACGTACGCCAGCCACTTGTTTTCGCCAACACCGATGCGGGCGTCGAACTGGCTCACGGCGTTGGAGAGCGCCCGGACTACATGTGCGTCGTCGCCGTATAGCCGGTCGAGACCCCAGATGCCGATGTATGCACGGCCGAGCCCGTAACTATCGGCTCCTTCAGTGTCTGGCTCCACGTCGGGACAGCGCGCCTCAAGCCCGATCAGGACCTCGCCGAATGTGTGCCTATACAGAGGCATATCCGGTTCTAGTAGAAGGACATCCTTACGGACGATAGCCAGCGCCTCGCTGAGCGGCATACCCCTGCTCATCTTTGGGCCAAGCTCGGGCGACCAGTCGAGTACCGACTGCGCACCTTTGCTGGCGATCGAACCGTTTTCGCCAACGATGATCGCTGGACGATTGACCAGTTCTGGCCGCCTGATCAACTCCACCTGCCACATGAAGTTGGGGATGTGGACGCAAGCTATGGCTGCGCGGTTTCTATCAGGGGTTGGTATTAGATCAATCCCCCCTGTGCTGTATTCTCCTGCTGTTGTGCTTTCACTCCACGCCCCAGAGTTATTCAGAGCGGGGCACTGATACCGCCGCTAGAGATATATTAGAACGTTTGTTCTAATAATCAATCAGTGTTTGGCAGAGTTTGGCAGAAGAAGGGATTGGTTAGAGGGTCCCGATCGTCCACACCTCTTAGGTGCAAGAATTACTGTTCGCCCTCTGGTGCGATTGGAAAGCCCTAAAAATCCAATCCTATTGTTCTGGTCAGGTATTCCACCATCGGGGATACGCTGTAGCAGGCATCTGTGTACTCGTCTAGGAAATCAGGTGAACATATCTCATCATCTGTAAATGACGCCCAGGCGATAAAATCTTTGCGTTTTATCTCGTCGATTGCTGGGTGCTCAGGGTCGAATCCACGAGGTGCGCGAACCAACGATTCACCGGAAACATCCCATCGGTGTTTAAACTCATCGCGAGAGGTGGCATCACGCCATCCGGATGGGCTTATTGCTATCGATCCACGCACTTTTGCCAGTTCGTCACGTCCCGGCTTCCAGATTCCCGCCGCCGCTCCAGAACCACCTGGCTTCAGGTGTAAATAGAAACTCGGTGCGTGAGCGTCGCCAGCACGTTCATGCCGAAACTGGATACCGGCGTTAGTTTTGTATGGACTCTTATCCTTCGAAAACCGTACATCACGATGGATGCGGAACATCGATCCTCCAACGAGTCTCGGATCGGCCGTGAATGAAAAACTGATTCCGGATAGGCGCGGCGCAAAGTCTGTGATGAACTTTACGATAGGATCACGCACATCGCGAAGGTATCGCTCGCGTTGGTCCTTGAACCATTCGCGATCATTATTTAGATCTAGCTCACCAAAGAAGTCGAAAAGGCCATGGGTGAAGTGTGGCTCGCCTGACATAAACGCAGTTTAATACGACAGGCGAAAATCCTTTGACAGATGTGAACCGAAGAAACAGTGTTTCGGTCATAAGTTGCAACAACCTCGCCAGTAGATTCAAACCAGTAGATTCAAAACGGTTCAAGCGCGAGACTGCGCCGCGTGTGCCGCAACAGCCGATGGTTGAAACAACGGCTTCTAACAATCGTGCCCAATAAAATTCCAAGGAGCGCCACAATGGCAGTGCCCGGCTGGGGAGACATTTATGACGAACTCGGTGTCACGCCTGTAATTAACGCCATAGGTTCGGTGACGCTACTGGGTGGATCGCAGACATCCCCAACTGTCAGGGACGCCATGGAGCGTGCCAACTCAGCATACGTACCGCTGGCAGAGTTGGAGAACAAGGCCGGAGGTTTGATCGCTGACATGTTAGGCGTCGAGTCCGCCTATATAACCTCGGGCGCAGCATCCGCGCTTGTGCTTTCAACCGCCGCCGCTATGGCGCGAGACAATGATGATTTCGTTGCGCAGCTTCCGGACACGACTGGAATGGCGGACGAAATCCTTATCCAAAAAAAGCAGCGCTATCACTACGATCGCACACTGAACTTCGCCGGTGCGCAGCTGATCGAATACGGCACCGATGAAGGCACGTCTGAGGAAGATCTTGAAGCGTCTATCAACGATAAGACTGCGGCGCTTCACTACGTCGCAAACGAGAAGATAAAAGACCCGTCAGTCCTCACAATCGAACAAGTAATTGCGATCGCTAAAAAACACGACCTCCCCGTGATCGTGGATGCCGCCGGCCAGGTGTACCCGACGGAGAACATGGGTAAGTACGCCAAATTAGGCGCTGATATGGTGGCCTACGGGACCAAGTACATAGGTACACCGCACTCGGCGGGCATGGTCGTCGGCTCAAAGACTTGGATCGACCGTGTCCGTTTGAACAGCTTTATCTCATTTGAAGAGCGGAGGGTCCGCGGAATCGGCCGACCCCAGAAGATCGACCGACAGGAGATCGTCGGCGTGGCCGCAGCTGTGCGTGAGTGGCTGACGATGAACCACGAAGAGCGCATCGCCAAACTGGACGTCAAACTGACACATATCGAGCGCGCCATTACCGGAATTCCCGGAGTAAAGGTAGAGGCGGACCGCGACCCGACCGGCGCATCGGTATTCAACCTTTTCCTGACCATTGACGAGAAGGTTTGTGGCATTTCGGAGGACGAAGTCGTCGCTCGGTTAAAGGACGGAGATCCGCCGATCTGGACCCGCGTGAACCCCTACTTCGGCGGTATGCAGGTGGGCATGGTCGGACTGAACGACGGCGAGGAACAGATCGTGGCGGAACGGCTAGTGGCGGCGTTGAAGGGATAAGGCCACTCCCTTCTCCCATTGGGAGAAGGCGAGGATGAGGGAGAAGTCTCTAACGCGTCGGCAATCTACGTGACCTCTAGAGGCTCTTGCCAGTGTCGAAGCACGGGCGGAGCGAGCGGTGGCGCCCACACGGCTTAATCTAGGTAACTGGGCGCTGCCAGCCACCCAGCAGATCGCGTGTTAGTTGCTCCATGACCCGCGACAGGTTGGCGTAAGTCACTATCCCGACCATCACGCCTGAATCGTCGACCACAGGTAGTCGGCTGACTCCGCGCTCCGCCATGACGCGCGCTGCGTCCACGGCCTCCATATCAACGCGCCCCGTGTGCACCGGGCTGCTCATGTGTCTGAACACCGGGCAGTCGTGCGGATCGTGGCCTGCCCCAAGACAGCCTGCGATCATGTCCCAGGTCGTTAGGATGCCTTCAACAGCGTCGTCTCGCATCACGACAAGCGACCCGACCGAAAGCTCTCGCATCTGGGCAGCAGCGTTCACAATCGACTGTTCCGAGCCGATCGTATATACCGTGCTGGTCATCAGATCCCTGAGCTTCATCGGCCTTACCTCCTCGTCTATGGCGCCTTCGCACCTGGTGGCCCTACATCCCTATTCTAGTGATTATCAGCGAACGACTTCTTAGCTGGCCTGTTTTGAGGGTCTGATTTCCGCGGCAACAAATCCCCTGAAGATCGAAGGGCACCGTTCCTGTAAACCCCGAATACTTGGAATACGTGATGGAGATGCTTCATCCGCTCGTCAATGTAGCTGCATCGTATTAAGGGATACATGGACAATCTCAGGTCGATTTGGTACTTACTAAGGACAACGCGGTATACAGTTACGCCCGCACAATTGAATCAATGAAGCATCGGAATGCCTGGCTGATCGGGGAGATGTACTTTGGATCTCGAACTCAACGGAAAAACTGCGATCGTCACGGGCGGCAGCCGTGGTATTGGTAAGGCCATCGCACGGGAACTGGCGATTGAAGGCGTAGACGTGGTCATCGCTTCACGAGGTAAGGAGGCGCTTGAAGCGACCGCTACCGAACTGGCTGCGGAGACAGGACGGCGCATCATACCGATCACCGTGGATACCGGCGAAGACGATTCAGTGAAGTCGATGGTCGCGCAGGCAAACGAGGCGCTCGGACACATTGACATCCTAGTCAACAACGCGGCCGTCGTCGCAGGTGGTGCGGTTCCTACTCTGGCGGAGACTACAAAGGATCACCTGTGGGCTGACATGAACGTCAAGGTCATGGGCTACCTTCGAGGAGCACAAGCCGTCGCTCCCCTCATGCAGGCGCAGGGTTGGGGCCGCATTATCAACATCTCGGGCATGGCCGCCCGAAACTCGGGCTCGACTATCGGTAGCATGCGCAATGTATCGGTCGTGGCGATGACGAAGAACCTCGCGGATCTACTCGGCCCGGACGGCATCAACGTGACCGTTGTTCACCCCGGCGCCACGAAAACAGAGCGGACCGTTAGCATCGTCGCCGACCGTGCTGCTGTGGAGGGCGTATCGGAGGCGGAGATAGAGGCACAGATGGACAGCATGAATTCGATCAAACACCTGGTCGATGCACGCGAGATCGCATATGTGGTTACGTTCCTGGCTTCGCCTCGATCGATCTCAATAAACGGCGATGTCATCGCAGCGGCTGGCGGCTTGGGCACAGCGATCCATTATTGATCTGAAAGTGAGACCCCACAAATGCGGATCGCTATAGGAGGGGATCACGCCGGATTCCCGATGAAAACTCCGGTGGTGGACCTGCTTCAATCATGGGGCCACGAGGTCGTCGACCACGGAACGAACAGCACAGAGCCGGTCGATTTCCCGGACATAGCGCGGCTCGTTTGCGGCGACGTCAAGTTAGGTAGGGCAGATCGCGGGATTATGGTGTGTGGCACCGGCGTCGGTGCCGCCATCGCTGCCAACAAAATTCCCGGAATACGCGCCTCTCTGAGCCACGACACGTACTCGGCCCACCAGGGCGTCGAACATGACGATGTGAACGTGATCTGCCTCGGGGCTCAGATAATCGGACTGAACCTTGCCGAGGAGATACTCAAAGTGTTCTTGGACGCGAAGTTCAGCACCGATGATCACTTTCGCAGGCGCGTGGAAAAGCTGGGCGAATTAGAACGAGACGCCGCCCGAGAATTGGGTTGATGGGGCTTTAATTCCCAACAGGTAACGTGAGTGAGTAGGCGATGAGATCGTCGATCTTGTTATTTCCCCCGTTGTCCGTCACGTTGTGCGTTGTCCCGGATTGCAACACCTCGTCGAGTGTGTTCACACCGCCTTTGTGGGGGCATGGCCTAGTGATCCAGACTCGGCGCGGGATCCAAGGGTCTGAAACGACTGCTCTCCGGCCACAAACGCACTCGGTTTCGTCTCGTACTAGTAAAACCTCGCCATATGCCAGATTGATCACCCTCAGCGGGCCGCTCATGAACACCGCGACAAATGCCGTTATCCCGTCAGTTACAACGCTATGTCAATACAAATCGGCTCATGACGTTTCTCGTGCAACACGACTGGAAGTTATAGAACGCACCGGAGCTAATTAGTCGTCCTCCAATATTCCCCGCGATATCCATGCCTGCGTTATCCTCCCCGCAGTTTTCTATTCAAACCTCAATCGCCCGTAACCTCAGGAGCTGCCCAGATGCCGTTCGCGAAGATCATCTCCGAGACGACGCCCGAAGGGGTGCTCATCCTCACGATGAACGACCCGGACACCCTCAACGCGCTTGGTGAACCGCTTCAGCCGGAGCTTGAGTCGGAAGTCGATCGGTTCGCCGCAGATGACGATCTTCGAGTTCTGGTCATAACAGGGTCGGGGAGGGCGTTTTCTTCCGGAGCGAATGTCCGCGGTTTCCAACGTCGCATCAACGACGCCGAACTCGCATCCGAAGCAGTTCCGGGATCAAGGGCTACATCCTGGGAAGAATTGGACCCGGATTACACTGCGCGTGAGGCGTTAGGTCAGAAGTCTGGGCCCGCGATCGTGCCAAAGCTTCACAACCTCCACAAGCCATCGTTCGCTGCCGTTAACGGCCACGCATACGGCCTTGGTTGTGGTATAGCGCTTTCTTGCGATATCAGAATCGCCGGCGAGAGCGCGCGATTTAACGAGGCATTTATCCGTAACGGCCTCGTCCCGGCGGACGGCTCGGCATGGCAACTGCCAAAACTAGTCGGCATGGCGAACGCCCTCTGGATGCAGTACTCGGGAGATCCGATCGACGGACAGGAAGCGTATCGAATAGGTCTCGCCAACAAGGTCGTGCCGGACGACAAACTGATGGAGACAACGCTCGAGATGGCCACCAAACTGGCCCGTGGGCCTGTCTACGCAATGGGAATCGTGAAGCAGTTGATCCACCAAGCCTACCAACAGGACCTTGCCGAGCACCTTCCCTTGGCGTCACGTGGACAGGACTTGACCCGCACTACCTTCGACCACAAAGAAGGAGTCGCCGCCTTTTTGGAGAAGCGAAAGCCCGAATTCCGGGGCTACTAAGTAGAGCCATAAAAGGAGGGGTTCGACTTACGGAACGTCTTCCTAGGCCTAACCCTTTCCCGCTGGGAGAGGGAGCTTTCGAGATCGTTACAAGCGCAGGGTGACCCGAGGGAGGATTGAGCAGCATGCCCGGACCGTTGGATGGCGTTCGTGTTTTGGAGTTCTCACAGATCGTAGCGTTGCCCTTCAACGGTGCGATCATGTCCGATCTGGGTGCCGAAGTGATAAAGGTTGAACCGCTCACAGGCGACCCACATCGCAACCGCGGCACCGTCATGCCAAACGAAGGGAAGCGATTTCAGTCGTTGAATCGCGGCAAGAAAAGTGTCGCTGTAAATCTTCGTGATTCGCGCGGACTCGCCTTCATTCACAAGGTTGTTCAGACCGTCGACATCGTGACCATCAACTTCCGCCCCGGTGTATCAAAGCGTCTTGGCATCGATTACGAAACGCTCAAAAATCTCAACCCCGGGCTTATCTACTGCGAGATTACGGGTTTTGGGAATCGGGGTCCTATGGGAGACCGCGGCGGCACAGATATCGTTGCCAACGGCTACAGCGGCCTCATGATGGCCGATCAAAAAGTCGATGAGCACGGCCAGCCTGCCAACATAAGCGCCATCTCACTGGCTGATTATTGCGCCGGATTTTCGGCGACTGTCGGCATTACGTCAGCGTTGTACCACCGGGCGATAACCGGCCAGGGACAAAAGATCGAGACGTCTCTTCTTCAGGCGGCGATAGCGGTGCAGGACACCGTTGTCATGCGGGAGCCGGTGCATGACGCCACACTGCGAGATCCGATGGTGGCGGAGATCTTAGACCTCAGGAAACGGGGGGGCGATTACTCTGAGGTTCAGGATGCTTACCGAAGAGGACGAGGAGCGTCCCGCGTCGCTTCAAGGGCGTACTATTCGACCTACCAAGTGAAGGACGGATCGATGGTGCTCGGCGCGCTGACTCCAGCGAACCGAGCTGCCGCCCGAACTGTTCTCGGGATCGCATACGATCCGAGCGATGAGCCCGATTTTGACGAATCACAACAGCAAAGCATGGACCAAGCGACCGCGCTACATGCCGAGATGCGGTCGACCCTTCGGACTCGCACGCTGGAGGATTGGCTTGAGGCGTTTACGGACGCCGGTGTCCCGGTAGCTCCGGTCAACATGCCCGAGGAAATGTCGGACGACCCACAGGTCGAGGCGATGGGCTTTATGCGGGACCTAGAACACCCACTCTTTGGCCCACAGCGACTGGCAGGCCCTGTGGTTTCAATGTCCGAGACTCCGACCGATATCCGGGGTGTCTCCCCGGGATTGGGTACCGACACAGAGTCCGTGATGCTGGAGGTAGGGATGCTAGAGCGAGATATAGAGGAACTCCGCGAGGACGGCGTAATCCTGTAGGGACCGGCGAGTTGTTCCTGCATCTTCTCCTGATGGAACCTATGTTCTTGTAGCGGAGTACGTTTTTTTTACGGCCTGGATTGTCGCTTAGAACGCCGTAGGGGACAGATAGAACATAAACGCAGTGGAACGATCATCGAGAGATTCCGCGCGTGCCGACTTCGAAATGACAGATGATCCCGGCATCAACCCCATAGCTCGCCTTTTAACCATCTCAGAAAACCAGAAAGAGGGCCGATGTGAATCAGCCCTCTTCCATGTTTGCTCTAGGAGTGGATTTATACGGCCGCAGCGAACGGCGAGATCTTCTCAAAGTTCCCGCCAACAATCTCCTGCGCGTCAAGTCCCAGCCAGTCTTCCAGCAGGTCCGTGTAAAGACCACGGAAATCAAAGTTGTATTGCAGGTCGCCCTCGATCAATCGGCCAACGTCCAGAGATGGGTACTCGGAGTAATGACCGCCTTTGACGGCATCTCCGATTACGAACGAAACGCCGCCCGAGCCGTGGTCGGTTCCGTTGCCGTTGTCCTTGACTCGACGACCGAACTCGGAGAACACAAGGATTGTGACCTCCGGGCCAAGATCGTGCTCTTCGAGGTCCTGATAGAAGGCGCGCAGTCCTGTAGAAACCTCTTCCCACAGGCCCCTCTGTAACGAGAGTTCATTGGTGTGCGTGTCCCATCCACCGGATGTTGTGTAAAAGACGCGGGTGCCTAGATCTGCAAAGTGAACCTGGGCGACGCCTTTAAGGGCCTTTGCGATCGGGTTGTCGGGGTACTCCACCGTCGACTCGTACATCTTCGGTGCCTGCTTGAGGATGTCGGCGCCTTTTAGTGCGTCCAAACCAGTCTTGCCCAGATAGTCCATCACCATCCCGCTGCCGACACCTGGCGTGTAGATGCGACTGAAAGCGGTCAATGCCTTCTCACGCTGCTCTGCTCCAGACATGCCGGTCAGCAGCCCGTAGTCATCCAGATTGCCGACCGAGGCCACAGGGACGCCTGGTGCCGCTAGAGCGCGTGGGAGGCCGTTGCCAAAGTTAACGGCGGTCACCACGTTTGAGCCAGTAGGGTCCAATTGGCGAACGGCCTGACCAAGCCAGCCCTCATCACCGACTCTGTCTGGAGTCGCGGTGTGCCAGATGTCCATCGATCGAAAGTGTGATCGACTGGGGGTCGGGTAGCCGATGCCGTGAACTATGGCAACACGATCCTGATCGTAAAGCTCTTTGAACGCGCCCATTCCTGGGTTAAGTCCCAGACCATTGTCCAGAGGAATCACGTCTTCCTCGGTGATCCTGACGCCCGACCGCACGTCCTGATACATGGGATCTTCCCACGGAACGACGCAGTTCAGGTAGTCGTTACCACCTGAAAGCTGGACAATTACCAGCACCTTTTCTCTCTGCTCTGCCATCGTTTCCTCCATATGGACCCGTTTGCGTCAGGGTTGTCCCGGCCATCGCTGGCGACCGGATGCCATCGTAGCGCCGTCGTCGTATTAGCGCATTAGTTTTTAGACGGTTTCAAATATCTGGAATCGGTGTCTGGCGGTTTCTAACACGAGTAACCGGTTATCGCCATATGTCGTCACCGCAACCGGTACCCAGAAATAGGGTTCGGTGCGGGCCGAAACTTCGTAAGGCTCATCGACATCCAGTTTGGGGTAGGGGTTGAATGCCTCGCGAGCAATCCTCTCATCGTTGTTGGCGTTGATGTAATCAGCCGCCCACGGAGACAATCCGGCTTCACCGAGAACGATTGTCTGGAAGTTCCAGTCCTTGTCGAAGACCTGCACACGTTGATTCTGCCAGTCGGCCACATAAATGAACCCGTCGTCATCCACGGCGACCGAAGAAGGCCGATTGAACTGACCATCTCCGTCTCCGGACTCTCCGTGCGCATCGATGAACACGCCGTCTGCTTCAAAGCGCTGGACCCTGTCGTTGCGCCAGTCGGCTACGTAGATCGTTCCGTCTGAGGATGTGGTGATGCCCCAGGGGTAGTTGAACTGGCCTTTGGCCGATCCTTCAGAACCAAACGAATCTATATATTCGCCGTCCGAGGTGTACCGCTGGATACGGTGATTCTTGTGATCTACAACAAGCAGATTGTTTTCGGCATCAAATGCCAATCCTGAAGGGCCATCAAATTCGTTCGGCCCGGAGCCGGCGGTTCCCCAGTGGCTCACGTAGTTGTTTTCCGAGTCGAAGATGGTGATCCTCTGCATCTTTTCGTCGGCAAGGAACAGGCGATCAGTGGAGTCGATCGCAATGGCGGTACCCCATTGCATCTCACCGTCGGCGGTTCCGTATCCGGAAAACTCGCCGTGCCAGTTATGGTCGATGTCCGTGACGCTGATGCCCGTTCCGCTAAGGGACCCTTGTCCGCTGCGACTCAAGACAAAAATAAGCCCATCTTTTCGGACAGCGAAGTCGACAGGAAAGTGGTAACCGCGACCACCCGCGGCAGCGCCGAAGCCGTTGGTGTCTATGTACTTGAGTTGTCTTTGTTTCCGTATTCCAGTCGTCATTGGATTACTCCATGTACCGTTCTTGGCGCACCTGCACACATATCAGGCAAGTTGGTACTCGCGGGTGGAGACGATCAGTTGGAGTAGGGAAGTGATCTTGCCCGCCCCATCCTCGGTCGACGGATCGACATCACCTTGCTCACGCACAAAGGCCACGAGGCCATTGAGTGTGCCGTCTTCCACGCGCAGACGCCCCACAAGCCCAAGACAATCTTCCACCAGTGCTTCGGGTTCAACATTTCCTGACGGATGTCGGTCCCTTATCCGGCTGATTATGGCTTTAACACCTCTCTTGTTGGGCTTGCCGATGGTATCGCTGGCGAAATTAATCCGCTGGACCATTGAGCCGGTGCTAATCCAATCATCTCCGCCCATCCATCCCTCAACACTTGTCGGGCCAAGAAGCTGCTGTCCCATGTAGTTGCAGGCAGCGGTGGCCTTGTAAACGTCATCTGTCGGCCAGTCAAAGTCACCGGCCAGGCGCAGAGTGCCAACTACGACCTCTGCCGGGCTCTTGATTCTTGCGAACCGTTTAACTTCTGACTTGAAAATGTCTGACTCAAACATCGCTCGGAGCATGGCCCCGATGCTGTAGTCGTTGGCGAAGTAAGCGTCCACCATCAATTGAATGGCCTCTGGATCCTTGGGCCCTTCGAACGGCCACTGCGGAACGGGAAGTTCGTCGGCCACAAAGTGGTGATACAGGTGGCGAGCGATGAACTGTGGAGTCGCCGGGTTCTTGCAGATGATGTCAATGACATCTTCACCCGTGAAGTTTCCGGTCTCGCCAAGGAACGTCTTCTCGCCGTCGTCGTGATCCGACTCGTCGTACTCAAACTGCCATGCAATGTAGCCGTACGGCCTGAGCGTGTTGTTTCGCATCTTTGTCGACATGTACGGCATGTTGGCGATCGTCCAACCTGTGAACGCCCGGGCACACTCTTTGACGTCTTCTTCTGTGTAGTTGCCCACGCCCATAGCGAACAACTCGAGAATTTCACGGCCGTAGTTCTCGTTGATGTTGTCCTTGTGATTGTCCTGGTTATCAAGCCACAGGATCATCGCCGGGTCTTTGGATAGCTGTACAAGAAGTTCACGGAAGCTGCCGAGGCCGTACTTACGGAACATGTCTATCTGGCTGATCATGACCTTGCCCTGGATCACCTTCGTCTGTCCCGTGGCAAACACACGGTGCCAGAACAGGGCGATCTTCTCTTCGAATGGCGTCTTGGTGGTCACCAGTCGGTACATCCAGAACGAGCCGGATGACGGCGGAATGCGCAGGTCGTTATGGTCTGCGTGATACCGGCGAATCAGGTCCACAGGCAACGGATCTGCGTCACCCGGGTTGAACAGCTGATCAAGCGTTCCTTCGTAGCCGAGCTCGCCCGCTTCCTCAAGTTCTCCAGGGGTCGGCCCGAACCCTGTCCGGCGCAGCAAATGCGCGATTAGGTCAAGTTCGGTTCCGATATTCGTAGCGGTAGCCATGTAACAGCCTCCAGATATTGTCCTGAATTGTACCGTGAACGCGATAACCTTCAAACCATCGCCACACAATCAATTCAACTGTGCATGTCCGTGCTTACGAAATCAGTCGCTCGGACTAGACCTTCTCGTACACTTGGAATCGGTGTCTGCCGGTCTCTAGGACCAAGATCCGGGTGTTGTCGTACAAAGCGATCGATACCGGGTCCCAAAAATAGGGCTCCGTCCGGGCCGAAACTTCGTGGGGATCGTCCACATCAAGTTCCGGATAAGGGTTGAAGGTAGACCTAGCTTCTTTTTCGTCAGCGTTGGCGTCTATATACTCGGCCGCCCACACAGACAGTTCGCCGGCACCACGGATACTCGTCTGGAAGTTCCAGTCTTTATCGAAAACCTGGACACGCTGATTGGCCCAGTCGGCTACGAAAATGTTTCCGTCTTCGTCAACGGCAGTATTGGAAGGTCGGTTGAACTGGCCTTCGCCGTCACCCGACGTACCGTGGGCGTCGATGAATTTACCTTCGTGAGTGAACCGCTGGATGCGATCATTGCGCCAGTCTGCGACATAAATCACACCGTCCGGCGCAACCGTGACGCCCCAAGGGAAGCTGAACTCTCCATTTCCATCACCGGGGGAACCGAACGAATTCAGATACTTACCGTCCGGCGTGTAGCGTTGGATGCGCTGATTCTTGTCATCCACCACGAGAAGGTTTCCGTCACGGTCAAAAGCTATACCAGACGGTCCGTCGAATTCGCCCTTGCCGGACCCCTCGGTCCCCCAGTGAGATTCGTAGTTGTGGTCGGCATCGAAGATGGTGATGCGGTGAAGCACTTCGTCGGCCATGAACAGCCGGTCGCTGGCGTCGAAAGCGATCGCCGTCGCAGAGATGAACTGCCCGGGCGCGGTCCCGCGCCTGGAGATCTCTTCGAACCAGTTGTGGTCGATATCCGTGATTTTGATGCCGTTGCCGCCCTGAACCGCGTCGCCGCGGCTCAAGACATATATCCGGCCGTCACTTCGCACCGCGAGATCCACAGGAAGGTAGTAGCCGCGCCCGCCTTGTGCAGCGCCGAATCCGTTTGTGTCGCGGTACTCGAGGCCAAGCCTGGGCCCAGTTTCGGTTGCCATAATTCAACTGCTCCGTAACGATCCTGACTGCCTCTGGCTGTTATGAGGAATCGGATTCAGGATTAGACCAACTGGTACTCGCGGGTCGACACTATCAACTGAAGGACCGAAACGATCTTGTCCACTCCATCATTGGTGCGGGGGTCTATATCGCCCTGTTCCGTTGAGTACGTGACGATCCCTTCCTTAGTTTCATCCTCTAGCCTGAGTGAACCGACAAGTTCCAGACAATCGTCCACGAGGGCTTTAGGTGCTACAAGTCCTCGTGGGTGACGGTCAGAAATCTGATCGAGGATCGATTTAATGCCCTTTTTGGTGGGATCACCGACCGTGGCGCTTGCGAAGTTGATCCGTTGCACCATTGAACCGGTGCTTATCCAGTCATCGCCGCCCATCCAACCCTCGACGCTTACAGGTGCCAACAATGCTTGGCCCATAAAGCCGCAGGCGGCGGTCGCTTTGAAGATATCTGCGGTCGGCCAGTCAAAGCCGCCGGCGAGTCGTAATGTTCCGACCACAAGCTCGACAGGGCTTTTGATGCGGGCGTACTGAGTGGCCTCTGACTTGAACATCTCGGACTCGAACACCGCTCGCAACATGGCGCCGATGCTGTAGTCGTTGGCGAAGTAGGCGTCGACCATAAGTTCGATCGCTTCAGGATCCTTCGGACCCTCGAACGGCCACTGAGGCACGGGGAGCTCGTCGGCGATGAAGTGGTGGTATAGGTGGCGTGCTATGAACCGTGCGGTGGCCGGGTTCTTACAGATGATGTCGATGATGTCATCGCCGTTGAAGTTGCCAGTCTCACCCAAGAACGTCTTCTCACCCTCATCATGATCTTCAGGGTCGAATTTATACTGCCAGGCGACGTATCCGTACGGGCGCAACGTGTTGTTGCGCATCCTGATCGACATGTACGGCATGTTCGCGATCGTCCAACCGGTAAAAGCTCGCGAGCATTCTTTAATGTCTTCCTCCGAATAGTTGCCGACGCCCATGGCGAACAACTCGAGGATTTCTCGTCCGTAGTTCTCGTTAATGTTGTCCTTGTGGTTGTCCTGGTTGTCCAGCCACAAAATCATCGCCGGGTTCTGGGAGAGCTGGACGAGCAGGTCTCGGAAACTGCCGAGACCAAACTGCCTGAACATCTCGATTTGGGTGAGCATTACTTTGCCCTGAATCAACTTGGTCTGACCCGTGGCAAAGATGCGATGCCAGAACAGCGCGATTTTTTCTTCAAACGGCGTCTTCGTAGTCGACATCCGGTACATCCATACCGATCCCGATGACGGAGCGATCTGTGTAATCGACTGGTCGGGATGGTACCTACGGATGATGTCCGAAGGCATCGACTCTGGGTCGCCCGGGTTGAAGAGAAGGTCGAGCGTCCCCTGGTAACCGAGATCGCCGGCAGCCTGAAGCTCTTCCCACGTTGCGCCAAACCCTGCGCGTCGCAACAGATGGGCAATGAGCTCGGTGTCGGTTCCGGATTTTGCGGCGGTAGTCAAGATCAACGTCTCCCGGGCTTCACCCAAATGAGTTAATGAGTTGGGCGGATTGTAACGGTTGGTTGGGAAGCTTCAAACTCGTGTCACTTTCGATGGGTATCGGACCAAATGGTCAAGTTATTAGGGACCCGTTCCGTTGCTCGAGTCAGATCTCAAGGTCGGATCGTAATCGGCGACCAGATCGGCTAGCTTCCGGCGGTGATATTTGGGATCACCAAGTGAGTGGTAAAGAGAACGCGAAAGCTGTGTAAAAAGTGATAGGCCGTACTCCCGCATGACGCCCACCCCGGCGTGTACTTCATGCGCGTAGTTGGTCGCCTGAACGAACCCCTCGCTAGTGACAGCCTTAGCGAGATGCACCGAGATTTCCTGATCTGGCCTGTGTGCGTCGATTTTCCACAAAGCCTCGTAGGTGGTCCAGCGCGCTGAGTCAAGGTGGTTTACAAGTTGCACGATGTGGTTCTGGACGTGCTGGAATCGACCGATTAGCTGTCCGAACTGAACTCGCTCACGGCTGTACTCAACAGACATGTCGTAAACAGCCTGGGAACCGCCAACTTTGAACGCGCAAAGGATCGGTGTGGAGTGCCGCAGAGCCGCCTCGAAACCGCTCAACGCCGAGGCCGATCCTCCAAGCAGTGCGTCACCCGGGACGTCGACGTTATCGAAGGTCACTTCGCACTCTGTGGTGAGGAAGCCTTCAATCCTCCGAATCGATACACCAGGAAGCGCCGTATCCACCATCAGGAAACCTATATCGGCGGGATTGTCGCCGGTACGCACCGCCGTGATTAGGTAGTCTGCCGTGATGGCGTCGTACACAAAGAGCTTGGTACCGTTCAACCCGTAACCATTTCCACGACGCTCGATCTTGAGCTGAATCCCGTCAACTCCCCACGCCCAGTCCGGCTCTGTAATAGCGAGCGCAACTACACTCTGGCCGCTGGCGATCTTCGGAAGATATTCCGCCCTCTGGGGCGGGTCGCCGAGCGCTAGCAATGTGTGCGCTGCCAATACGCCGGATGAGAAGAATGGACCCGGGACCGGCCCATATCCAAGGGCCTCGTACACGACCGCTGTATCGGTGAGGCTGCTACCGCTCCCGCCGTACTCCTCCGGGATCACCATGCCAAGCCAGCCGATTTCTGCGGCCTTACTCCACGTGTCCCGTGAGTAACCTTCATCAGTCTCTACGAGCTCGATGATTGCCTCACGAGGGGATTCGTGGGCGATGAAGTCCTCGACTCCGGACTTCAGTAGCTGCTGCGTTTCTGTGAGGGAAAGATCCATGAATGTTTAAACTGGCTTTCTTCAGGAGTTTTTAGGCTGGGCGAAGTATCGAAAATAAGATGGCATATACCCACTTATTCAGCTGTTTTGCCTGCCTTCTCCCGGACCTTCCTGCCGATGCCGATACGGCGAGCCATGATCACCTTCTGGATGTCGGCGGTCGCTCCAGGGTGAAGGTCGACGATGCTGGATTTCATGAAAGAGTCCAACTGCCCGCCAGACGTGTCCCATCGAGGATCGTTGGTCAGGGCATAAGGGCCGACCAGCTCCATGATTGACTCCGCAGTCGCCAGGTGGGCCATCTTCCGGAAGTAAGAAGCTTGCGGGCCCTCGTACGTCATCTCGATATGTGAACGGTTCATCCAAAAGTTCCGGAGATCGAACAGTCTGGCGACCTCCGTCCTGATGAACACATCGGCAAGCCGGTCCCGGACGTCGCTGTCCTCGAGAATCGGGCTCCCACCCTTCTTGAGGCCCATAGCGCGCTGTCGAGCACGGTCAAACCATCGGTTACGCCCAATGCGGCCGCCGGAGCCGTGTTCAAGCTCTAGGTGAGTGGTGGCGACCTTCCAACCGTTGTTCACGCCGCCGACAAGGTTTGATGCAGGAACCCGCACGTTGTCAAAGAAAATCGTGTTCTTATGCCCGCGTCCCGGTCCACCGCCTTCGTCGCCCATCAACTCCATAGGCGTAATGGTGATACCAGGGGAATCCGCCGGTATCAGGAACCAACTCAGGTTCTCATGGCGCTTACCGTCGGGGTCGGTACGGGTGATGGTCCAGAGATAGTCAGCACCGTGGGTGCCGCCGACATAGATCTTCTGGCCGTTCACTATGTAGTCGTCGCCATCCTGAACGGCCTCGGTTTGCGTTCCTGCTAGGTCGGAACCAGCCTCTGGCCCTGTGAGCAACTGCCATGTAACGACCTCGCCCGTGAAGATAGGCGGCAGCATCCGGGTCTTCTGCTCGTCTGTACCCCAGACAAGGATCGATGCCCCTCCAAGAGTTCCACCTGTGTCGTAATAGGGCGGAATTCCAAGATCGTACGCGTCGATCTCTTCGCCGATCACGATGGCGTTGTCGACCGACAGACCGCCTCCTCCGTACTCCACTGGTGCGGTCGGCCTTAACCAGCCAAGCTTGCCCAACTGACGACCGAACTCGCGGTACTTCGGGTAGTTCTCGTCAGAGTCGGAATCTCCCTCGATCACAGGAACATGTTCTGCTAGCCATGAACGGACCTCCTCACGAAAGGCTTCCTGTTCAGGCGTGTAGGCGGGCTCGAAATCCAAAATTTACTCTCCGCTACTCTCAAAGGCGTACGGGCATGTCCCAAACAAGACCCAAGCGGGAGTGTACAGCAGGCTCCGAGACAAATATGTCTGAGTTCTATTCGGAATCAAGGCCGTCTATTAATGTCGAGAGTTCTAGTGTTGTCGTTAGCCTATTTACCGTTTTTGATGAAGTCGGCGACCCGTTCTCCGATCATGATGATCGTGGCATTCGTGTTGGCGCGGATGCAGTCTGGCATTACCGAGCCATCTGCCAAGCGAAGGCCCTCAACGCCTCGTACACGGCAGTACTGATCCAAAACCGCCATTTGGTCTGAAGATGGCCCCATCTTCGCTGTCCCCGAGATATGGTGCATCGTCTCTACGTTGCGCATCATCCACGCATCTAACGTTTCATCTGTCACGACATCGGCTGGCGCCGGATCTATAAGGGCGCCGATGATCGGTTCGAAAGCTTTGTGTTCCGAAAGGCGAAGATTCAGCCGCACTCCATCACGCAAACGTTTTATGTCGGACGGATCGTCCAAGAAGTTGTAGTTGAGGGATGGTTGGACAGACACATCGGGAGAAGTAAGCCGTAGTTCTCCCGAAGATTTCGCTAGATAAAGCCCGGCGCTCATCACAATGAGCCTTTCTGGAGAGTTCCAGCGCATGACCGTAATCATGTCGTTGCGTTGGTTCGAGTCCGTCGCCGTGTACCGGAGAGCGACTTTCTGGGGTCCGATATCGGCGCCGGGCATCTGAAAGTCATCTTTCGCGTTCCAGCGCGTGTGGACCGTGACGTGATCGCGTAGGTTCTGCCCCACCCCCGGGGAGTCCAGGACAACCGGTATGTCAAACTCTCGAAGGTGTGCCGCAGGTCCGATGCCAGATAACATCAGCAATTGAGGGCTAGCAATTGGGCCAGTGGACAAAATTATCTCGTTGCCTGTAACGGTGAAGGTCTCCCCTCCGGATTCCACCACTACCCCGGATGCTCGGTGGCCGTCGAAAACAATTTTATGAGCCGTACAGTTTGGTCTTATGGTGAGGTTGATGCGGTGCCGCGCCTGCGACAGGTAACCAATGCTGGTGCTCCACCGGATGTCATTTGGATTGTTCAAGGGTAGGGGGCCGATGCCGGTGGAATCCGGATCGTTGTGATCTGGACTATCGGCAAAACCAGCGTCCCGGCAAGCGTCAGTGAATGCCGCCTGGTCATTCATCAATTCATCGGGCATGAAGCGACGAACCATGATCGGCCCGTCGTTGCCGTGATAGTCGCCGGAATAGTTAGTGTCGGTCTCTATCTTGTTCAAGTACGGGAACACCTTCTCGTACGCCCACTGTTCGTTGCCCCGTGATGCCCAGCCGTCGAAATCTTCAGGCAGGCCACGCAGAAAAACGGATCCGTTGATGGCACTCGTTCCTCCAGTGACGCGTCCCCGTGGGACACGCATGGGAGGGGATGTGGCTGTCGCGGTGCCGGTGAACTGCCAGTCGTGGTCTCCGCCTACGGCAGAGTTGAGGCCGATTCCAAGGTCTGTCCCGGTGCCGTGATTGAATTTGACGTCATCTGGAAGTGAGTCGATGTTCGGGTAATCCGGCCCGGCTTCCAGTAGCAAAACGCTAAGGTTTGGGTCTTCTGAAAGTCTTGTCGCAACGGTCGCTCCGCCGGAGCCAGATCCAACAACTATGACGTCGTAATTCACGCCGGTTCTCCCTGATCAAACTCTGGATAACTCGACCAAATAATCTCTACGCCGAGTAGGAAATAAAGCGGGGATATGAGCATGCAGCGAACAAGGATAGTCGGTATCGTGGGCGTATGTAGGGACGAGGGAAATTCGAACTAGCGAAGGGCATTGATCGTCTCTATGCCTCATGTTCTAACAGTCTCCCTTGATAAAATCAGCTACGCGCTCGCCGATCATGATGACCGTGGCGTTTGTATTTGCTCGCACGCAGTCAGGCATCACGGATGCGTCGGCTACTCGAAGTCCGTTGACGCCCTTAACACGGCAGTATTGGTCAACTACGGCTAACTTGTCGGAATCCGGGCCCATTTTTAACGTGCCAGTGATGTGGTGCATCGTCGTAACGTTTCGTCTTATCCATGCATCTAGCGCCTTGTCAGTTGTGATGTCGCCGACAGCGGGGTCCAGCAACGGGCCGAGGATAGAGGCGAATGATTTATGTCGCGCGAGACGAATATTAAGTAGCACGCCAGCGCGTAAGCGCTCGATGTCGGATTGATGAGCTAGGTAGTTGTAGTCGAGAAATGGGTGAACGGATACGTCTTGGGAAGTCAGACGCAATTCACCGCTAGAACGTGCCATGTATAAGCCTGCGCTCATCATCACGATTTGTTCTGGCGATTTCCAACGGATCATCGTGAGCATGTCGTTGCGGAGACTCGAGCCTTCCGCTGTGTAGCGAAGAGCTACATTTTGTGGGCCCTGGTCACCCACAGGCATCGGCAAACTTTCTTTGGCCCGCCATTTCTGATGCACCGTTGCGTGATCGCGAAGATTTTGTCCGACGCCCGGCGAATCGACCAAGACAGGGATTCCAAATGCTGTGAGATGTGTAGCCGGGCCTATGCCGGACACCATCAACAGCTGAGCGCTGGATATCGTTCCCGCGCACAGGATGATTTCATCTCCCGAAACGGTAAATGTCTCTCCCAAAGATTTCACGATAACGCCGGTTGTTCTGTGCCCATCGAAAATAAGATTCTGTGCCGTGCAATTAGCTCTGATCGTGAGATTCAGGCGGGGCCTGGCTTCCGACAGGTAAGCGATGCTGGTGCTCCATCGGATTAAATCTGGATTGTTATGTGGCGATGGTCCGACTCCGGTGGAGTCAGGCAGGTTGTGGTCAAGACTGTCCGGGAAGCCCGCGTCTAGACACGCGTCATACAAAGCAATTTGTTCAGCCATGAGCTCATCGCGCATGAATCTTCGTACGATTACAGGACCATCTGAACCATGAAAATCACCTGAATAATCGGTGTCGGTTTCTATCTTGTTGAAGTAGGGGAACACCTTGTTGTGCGACCACTCGTCATTGCCCCATGAAGCCCAGTCGTCGAAATCTTCAGGCAAACCTCGCAAGAAGACAGAACCATTAATTGCACTGGTTCCACCTGTGACCTTGCCTCGAGGTACTGGCATGGGCGGTGCTTCGGCGGTGGCGTTCCCGGTGTACTGCCAGTCATGTTCCCCGCCAACAGCCAGGTCTGTACCGGTCCCATGATTGAACTTGAGATCAAACGGAAGGGTGTCTATATCCGGATAGTCGGGCCCAGCTTCCAGAAGTAGAACGCTGCGACTCGGGTCCTCCGATAACCTTGCAGCGACGGTTGCCCCGCCGGATCCAGCTCCGACAACGATGACGTCGTACTTCAAATTAAATCCCCCTGCTCAACCTCTAGATACCATGAGGGAAAGGTTGCTAAACCGTTGGGTAGGCGATGCGATATGAACACTTAGTGAATAACCGATCACACCGGTTAATTCGGGGCTGTATCCCCTACGACACGCACTCGCACCCGAAGTGCGTCGCCCGGTACGTATGAAAGTGGCAAATCTTCCACCTCCACGACGGATAGTGTTTCTGAATCGGCACCCGCAAGGACGGTACGTTTTTTGGCTAATTCCGTGGCCGCCTCGATAGATGCCGTTCGACCCATCTCGGTAAAGACCTGATCTACTTCGCCACTTACCTGGGCGATTGCAGCCCCAACCGCGTTAGCGACCCCACGATGTTCGACCTGAATCACTTCGGAAATCCCAGATAGTTGGGCCGGAACTAGAAATGCGCCTCCCCCGACCGCGATCAGTGGAACCGGGTTGGCATCGACCTTCATCCTGTCAACGGCTTCATCGACCATCTCAGCTATTCGGCTCATGGCGGCGTCCTGCACCGATGGTTCTAGAGATTCCACGGCAGTAGTATCGCCAAGTTTGATTAAACCAGCCGCTGACGCAACGTCTGTGGCAGTCAAGGTATCGCCACCAAACACAAGCGCTTCTGTGGTGATCCGATGCCCGACGCTGACCGGCCCAATGGAAGAACCACCTGCTTGCACGACAGAACCTCCTCCGAGTCCCACTGAAAGCAGGTCTGGCATTCGGAAAAGCGTGCGGACTCCACCGATTTCGACTACGTTATTGGCCTCACGGGGGAAACCTGCTTGTAGCACCCCGACGTCCGTGGTGGTACCGCCCACATCGATAACAACTCCGTCGTTGAGCCCCGTCAAAAAGGCCGCTCCTCGCATACTGTTTGTGGGTCCCGATGCGAAGCTGTAAATAGGGAACTCTGCGGCGAATTCGGCCCGCATCACGGTGCCATCGTTTTGTGTCATATAGAGCGGTGCTTGTATGCCACTTTGGCCAAGCGCCCTAGTGAAAGCGCGAGTGGTTTTACGGGCAAGATCGATGATGCAGGCATTCAGGAGTGTGGCGTTCTCACGCTCCAACAGGCCAATGCGTCCGAGATCGTGAGAGAGAGTGATGTCCACTCCTGGGCATTCCTGTCGGACTATCTCTCCTGCAGCCTCTTCACACTCCGCGGTTAATGGCGAAAAGACGCTCGCTATTCCGACAGACGTGATACCTGACTCAGCGATCTCCCGTGCCGCTTTTCGCATTTCCTCGACATCGAAATCGACAATAGGGCGCCCATCATATTCGTGTCCACCTTTGATCATGAAAACGCGTCCACGAACGATCCTCGCAAGATCATCGGGCCAGTCCACAAATGGCGGAAGAGATGCACTTGCAGGAAGACCGATACGTACGGCGGCGACAGGTTTTAGATCGCGCCGTTGTATCACGGCGTTGGTGAAATGCGTGGTTCCGATCATCACGGCATCGATTCGCCCGGGACCTTCATCCATCCCCGACACAAGATCCTTCAAAGCATTCAAAATGCCGCCGGTGACATCCTCTGTGGTTGGCGTTTTGACCCCGGCAACCACAGAGTCATCTTGGATCAAGACAGCGTCCGTGTTAGTTCCCCCGACATCTATTCCGATACGCCTCATGTTTGAGCTCCATCAACGAACACAGACCTGAACTCCATATCGTATCCGAACGCCCGCGGCCCAACGTTTTGAAGGCCACGCTGGGAAGTCAATATCGACGCAGCGGGCAGGGCTATCACGGAGACGCGCTGACCGTAGCGAAGTGTCTCGGTGCCGATCGCCTCGCCGGATAGCGTGTCCATTACACAGATAATCTCCGGCACCGTGGCCGCTGGTTTACCGTCCAAGAGGCCGATGGTGAATTCGTTCTGGAATTCCAACCGAAACTCGTGGCCGGCGTTTTCATCAAGCCCGTCGATCGCGGCCGAGCCGCGCAGGAATCCCTCGGTCGCCCGTCTGTCTATATCCGTGATCTTCCCGCGGAACAACAGTATTCCGCCTTCTTGATCCAGTGCCGCCGCCACCGGGTCTTCATGTGCGGCACGGGCGGCCTCGACGGCGTGACCGAGTTCGATGGCCCTTGTTGTGGTGTAGAGAATGCCCCAGTCCTTGACTTCTTTGCCGGAACGGGGCGCTTTGCATGTAGAGGCCACCGAACCCACTTCGGTACAGATCTTCCGACTGATCCGCTCCATCCACTTCCAGCTCGCGGCTCGGGCGACGATCGTCTCGTTATCCCGGATGTCGGCCAGGCAGAGCGGGAACATCTGGAGATCTCCAATGGCAAAACTTGTCATTTGAGCTTCGGGGAACGCACGGCCCATCGAGTCAGCATCAACCACCGGAAGCCCGGTCACGGCCGCCACCATAAGGGGCTGCAGGGCGTTGCCGCCGCCGATTTCCAGAGACATGACGGCATTAAATTTGCGTCCGAGGTACTCCTCCATCATCCGGACGGGTTTGGCGGCGAAATCAGGATCCCGCAAGCGCTCTTGTCCAACCAGAGGCGCTCCCATGCTGGAAACGACCGCTACGAGATCGTCATCGCCCAACGTCATCGGGTCGATCAGTGTGACCCGCTTGTTCGCCTTGTACATCTCCCGCATGTTCAGATACGAGTAGTAAGGGCTTCCGCCGCCGCCTGCGCCAAGGATCCAAGCTCCGGTGGAGAGAGCGGTCAGTTCGGCGGTCTCAATCTCTCTGGAATCAACCATTCGACTCTGACTCGTTTCGTTTTGATGCTTGAAGCGCCTCGTAGTTGTCGAACGCCCGCTGGACCATCGGCCGTCGTCTTCCTTCTGGCTGCTGCAGAGCGTATCCCGGGTCGCTTTCACCAAGTGAACTCAGGTTGAAGAGTGGGAAGGCGCCCTGAATATGCTGGGTGAAACCCTGGGCGTCTTGCATCTGGTTGATCGCAAGTTTGATCATCCGCAACTGGAACGGATCGTTCGCCGCCACGCGCGCTGCGTATGCCATCGACTCTTCTTCAAGTTTCTCCTTCGGAAACACCCGGTTCACGTAGCCAAGATCCAGCGCCTCCTGAGCGTCCACGAACCGACTCTCAAACAGGATCTCTCGGGCCTTACGGTGATGCATTTCCCAAGGCACCGAGAAGTACTGGAAATTGGCCGGGAGGAACATGGCGTCTTCAGCGGCGAACACCACGTCCATCGCTGACGAGATGATCCATCCAGCGAAGATACAGTAACCCTGAACGGCGGCGATGGTGGGCTTGGGAAGATTGCGCCAGCGTAAGGATTTATCGATGTTTTGGTCAAACCCTCGCCTGTACTTGCCTCGGAGTCCCTCCTCGATGGGACGCAGTTCACGGTCTGCCATCTCTTCCGGTGTTCCCAGATCGTGGCCTGCCGAGAAGTGGTCGCCTCCGCCCGCAAGGACTATCGCCCCGATACTGTCGTCCTCGCCCGCATACGCGAAAGCGTGGTCCAGCTCTTCCAGCAGGATGCGGCTCTGGGCGTTACGGTACCTCGGCCGATTGAGAACGATCCGAGCAACCCGCCCGTGCTGCTCGTAAATGATCTGTTTGTAGTCGCTGGGTGGCATGAATGTGCTCCCGCACTTATTGATTAACTTTGTTTAAGAAGGCCCTGCGCCGGTGATGCCGCGATTAACTAGACCCGCGTATTCGTCTTCTTTGAGGCCAAGCAGTCGTTCAAGCACTTCCTGCGTGTGTTGACCTTGCAGGGGGGCGTGACGGCTCACCATCACCGGAGTGCCGGAGAACTGCACCGGTATCCCTGAATGCGGGTGAGTCCCGGCTTCCGGGTGATCGATTTCTACGATGAAGCCGCGCTCGCGGAGTGTCTCGTCATCGGCAACCTCATGGGCGTCCAGCACCGGCGCCGCGATTACACCCGCGTTCGATAAGCGCCCCGCAAGGTCGTCACGTTTGTGGCCGCCAACCCATGCTGTGATCTCAGCATCAAGCGCGTCCTCATTCGCTTTTCTGGCGGCGTTGTTCGAGAACCGGATGTCTTCGAGCCAACCGTTCCCACCGGAGACCTCACACAGAGTTCTCCACTGACTCTCCGTCTCGGCGGCCAGTGCGAGCCACTTATCGTCGGCCGTTGCATATATGCCGTGCGGGGCGAATGTCATATGCCGATTGCCGCGCCGCCCACGGACATTCCCGGTCATGCGCTCCTCAAGCAGTGCATCGCCGATGAATGCCAGGCTGGATTCCTGCATCGATAGGTCGACGTACTGGCCCTCGCCGGTCATCTCGCGGTGCATCAACGCGGTCACGATTCCGGCGAATCCGTTCAACCCGGCTGCGGCGTCCGGGTACATCTGCCCGGAGTTGAGCGGAGGGCCGTCTTCGTAGCCAAGTAAGGACGACATCCCAGAAATCGGTTCGATGGTGCCGCCGATTCCGGGGACATCCCGCCATGGCCCGTTATTTCCGAAAGCCGAGAGGCTGCATACGATGATGTCCGACTTGATGTGGCGCAGCGCTTCGTATTCGATCCCCAGATTGCTGAGCACGCGCGGCGCAAAATTCTCGGCCACGAAATCGGCCAGCAGGACGAGGCGTTTAAAAAGATCTACGCCCTCCGGGTCTGTCAGATCCAACGTGATGCACTGTTTGCTTAGATTGACGGAGTTGTAGAGTGGATTGACGTTCCATGGATGCTGGTCTGCAGCGGCTCCGGGAGCATCCGCCACAGTGTCTGGTATCGGCCGATCGTAGGAGCCGCGCCATGAATCCGGCCGGCCGTGAAACTCCACCTGGATTATCTCTGCCCCGAGCATTCCCAGAAGTTGTGTCGCGTAAGAGCCGGCCCAAGCCTGAGTTAGAACGATGCCCCGATATCCTGTCAGGGGACCAGTCATCGAGCCACCCTAGATGCGAGAAGAGCATCTATAGCGGACTCATCAAGACCGGCGAAATCGCGCAACACTCCTGCAGTGTGCTCCCCCGGACCCGGTGCCCCCTGATTTAGATGCGCCGGCGTTGCGCTCATCTGGAACGCCGGGCCGGGGTGCTGTGGGCCACTGTTTTCCGGGGCGCGAAAGAACCCTCGTTCCTTCAGGTGCACGTTTTCAGACAACTCGTCGGTTTCGAGCACCGGTCCGGCGATCACACGCAATGCTGCCAGAGTGTCGAATAGGTCCATCTTGTTCCACTGCGCAAGCTTTTCCTGGGCACGGTCCACGTACTCGTCGGCATGCTCCTTCCTGTACCAACTCGTGCCCCAGCGCGGGTCATTTGCCAGGTCGTCCAATCCGAGGACGTTCATAGCGTCACGCCAGAAATGCGGACGACTGATGGTGAGGGCGAAGTGGCCGTCTTTGACCGGCACTGGACCAGTGGACATATCCACTTTCGTCTTCCTGGGTTGTGGCTCACGCTGATACTGGCTGGTCAGTAGGGCAGGACCAAATGTTGAAGTCATCACCTCAAGCTCAGACACATCAATGAACTGTCCAAGCAAGGGGTTTTGATTGCAACTTGCGAGAAGAGCGCTCACGATCGAGGCGTATGCAACCGTTCCGGCGCAGTAGGACGACTGAAGCCCGCTCGGCTTTAGTGGGGGCTTACCCGCAAGCCCGTTGATCGAAGCCCAACCGGACAGGGCTGCGGTGGTGAGATCGTTGCCGGGGTGTTTGGATCGCGCTCCGGTTGATCCATGCGGCGTGATCGAACAAATGACTATTCCTGGATTCAATTTCAGTAGAGAGTTGAAGTCGAGTCCACAGGTTTCCATCTCGGCCTGCGTCCCGGAGCATACCAACACGTCGGCACTCGCCACGGCCGCCCGAACCGCCGAGATGCCATCTGATGATTTGAACTCTAGGATGGCCGAACGCCGATCGGCAAGGACGTACTCGGCGATCACGCTGTTCCCGGTGTCGTCGAACGGCCCGAGACGCCGCACAGGATGGCCGTCAGCATCCTCGAAGAGCGCCACGTCCGCTCCGAAATCGGCCAGCATTCGGGCGCACCATGCGGCAGATACGGAAGTCGAAAGGTCGACCACCCGTATTCCGTGCAATGCCGAGTTCGTAATCATCGGGCCTTCCGGGCCGTATGCCAGTGCGTTTCTAAACCTACCAGTTCGGATAAGCGTGCCGGGATATGACCGACATTCCGGCGTCTACAGACAGCACGTGTCCCGTTATCCAGCGGGCATCGTCGCTCGCCAGGAACAGGGCGGCGTTACCTACGTCCCACGCCGTGCCTTCGGTCCCGAGCATCGTGGAGTTTCGTCGATGCTGTCGCATATCTGAGTCCAATCGGTACTCAACCATTGGCGTGAAAACGACTCCAGGCGCAACGCAGTTGACCCGTATTCCATCTCGCCCATGATCGCCCGCCATGGCAATAGTCAGTCCGATAACCGCCGCTTTTGAGGTCGTATAAGCGGCGTCTCCGATAGCCTCGATACCGGCCCCAGAGGAAATGTTCACGATCGACCCGCCGCCGGTCTCGATCATGCGCGGGATGGCGTGCCGGGAGGTGAGCACCATGCTCCGGACATTGGTGCTCTGCACCTTGTCCCAATCGTCCATATCGATCTCGGGCACAGTTTTGCGGAGGCTGATGCCGACATTGTTATCGAGCACGTCTAACCGGCCGTAGCGCTCCACTGCGGTGTCTACCATGGACTTGCAGTCTTCCTCGTTTGTGACGTCCGCCTGGAACGTACTGGCGATCCCACCCTCGGCCTCGATCATGGCGAGCGTCTCTTCTGCGCGCTCAATTTGCGCATCTACGAGTAGAACGCTTGCGGCCTCGCGTGCAAAAAGCACGGCGGTTGCCTTGCCGTTGCCGACGCCCGGCCCCCGAGAGCCCGCGCCTGTCACGATCGCGACCTTCCCTTCAAGCCGACCTAAACGTTCAGCCATGTATTTATCTCCTGCCATCTAGAATTGCGCCAGATCAGTCAAGCGTCACGAAGATACTACGGCGCATCTCGCCGTTAACCGCTCGGCTGATGTGGCCGTGGCCGTGCGTGTCTTCCGCGAGCAATATTTCTCCCGCCGGGATCAAGCGTTTAGAGCCGTCTCCGACCTCGATCTCCACTCCCCCGGATAGGTTGATTATGTATTGCCGACGGGGAGCCGTGTGAAAGTCTAGATCGTAATCGGGACTGGTCTCTCTGAAGATGATTTTCGTAACGTCCTGCGGCTCGGAGAGAGCCCCGGTCACTGTTGGGCTGAGTTCGATATCAAGGTCCTCGAAGTGGGATTCGCCATCATCACCTGTGTAAACGCGCGTGATCTTCATTGAACTAATTATTCCTTCCAGTTAGTAATCGAAGCCCCCCTCCCAACTAAAACCTCATACCGGCTCTACAGCTGCCAATCGCGTCTTCGTAGCCTCATCCGCAAACCGCTCTACCGCTTCCACGTCGTTGAAGATGCCACCGGTGCATGAATCAACCGTCTGCATCGCAAGCAACGTGGCTGCTTCGACATAGCTGTCGGGTGGCGGCATCTTGTTGTGCGGAGTGCTGCCGCCCACTTGGCCTGGAGCGCGTCCGAAACGGATGCCGGGAGTGTCAATACCGCCAACTGGTTTCAGGGCGTTCACCACAATCCCGTCGTCCTTCATATCGTTCGCAAGCCCTCGCGTCATCGCCTCGATCGCAAGCTTAGTGGCACCGTAGTGCGAGAGACCGCGATCCGCCGCTACCGATGAGATGTTGATGATGTTGCCGCTCTTCTGCTCCACCATCGCAGGGAGCACAGCACGCGAGCAATGGAAGGGGCCGTGGACGTTAATCTTGAACTCTAGTTCCCAGTGCCGTGGCTGAATGGTGTTGATGTATCCGGGCGGTTGCACCGCTGCGTTGTTCATCAGAATGTCGATACGACCGTATTTGGCCAGAACGGTGTCGACCATCCCCTGGATTGACTCCACATCACCGACGTTGCAGACCACAGCAAACGCTTCTCCGCCTTCTTCTTCGATCATGCGTACGGTGTCGTGTATGGTGCCCGGAAGTCGCGGGTCCCGTTCCTGCTCAGTCCGTGCTGCGACGATCACCTTTGCCCCTTCTGTGGCGTATTGCACTGCGCAGTACTGACCAAGGCCCCGGCTTGCACCGGTCACGATGGCGATTTTTCCGTCTAGTCTTCCGGCCATATCTTTCTCCCGTTATTGAGTTTCCTGAATGGTGTCGGACAGTGTCACCGTCCGCGCATTTTCGTTCACTTGGTAGAGGGCATAACTTCCGTCGCGAAGCGCTCCATCCGACCCAATGTCTCGTCCGGCGTCGAACCGGTAAGCCCGACGATCAGATGTCGTACGCCAAGTGATTCAAATTCACGTATGTCGGCGACGACCTGGTCCGGTGTTCCGGTGAACACCATCCGTCCGCCATCACGTCCGCTCTTCTCTCCACGATCGTCATACCAGCCTGCGCTATACCCAAAGTCGATCGACGCTGGGTCTCTTCCTGCCTCTTCGGCGTGTCTGCGCACGGTCGCAATACCTTCTGCGAGTCGTTCGGGTGTATCCATAGGGAAGGCGGGGTTACTGCCGATTGGATACCAGGCATCGCCAAGCTGACCGGCGCGTCTTAACGCAGGTGGGCTCTCTCCTCCGACCCAGATCGGTGGGTGGGGATCCTGCATTGGCTTCGGGTAGAAGCTCATTCCGGAAATCTGGGCGTAAGTCCCGTTGTACTCCGGTGTGTCGCTCGTCCACATCTCCTTGAAGGCCCCGATGTACTCATTGGCGACGGAACCACGATGTTCGTACGGCGCCGTGTCCAATGCCTCAAACTCTTCCTGCATCCAGCCAGCACCAACCCCGACTATCAGCCGACCCCGTGACAAAACGTCCAAGGATGCCAGTATCTTTGCCGCCAATACCGGAGGCCGGTGGGGTAGGACCATGACCGATGTCATGACCTTGATGCTGGCGGTGTGGGCGGCGAGAAACATCGCCACCGTCAACTGCTCTAGGCACTCACCGGCATCAACCCCGGAGAACGCGCCGTCCTCGCTGTACGGGTAGATCGATTGCACTTCCTTTGGGATTATGACGTGATCGGACACCGTCACGACGCCGAATCCCAGTGATTCTCCGTGCTTGACCTGGCGCTCAAGGAACTCCGGCGCGGCTGCGTCACCACGCATCGCAACTCCGAATCCAAACTCCATATAGATGGCTCCCCAAGTCTGAAAATGTGTGCCGGAACGGGTGATCGTAGATCACAGATTGGCGGAAGCATAACCCGGCTTGCGATATCCCGGGGTGTCTGAAACGCTACGGAATGGTGTTATACGTCGGGATCGGCCCCATCCGAAGTAACCTCCGCTGCGATCAAAGCGTCGATCTCGGCCTCTGTGCGACCCAGTTCGCCAAGAATTGGACGTGTATGTTGTCCTGCGAGTGGGGGGCCGAAAGTCGCTCCGCGTCCTGCACCTGAAAACACGATAGGCGTGTTGATAGCCCGTAGCGAACCGTCCAACGGGTCCTCGGTTTCAACGATCATCCCGCGCTCGGCGAAGTAGGGGTGGTCAACGGCGTCCGGCATCGACTTTGACACGCCATAAGGAGCGCCGGCCGCCTCAAGGCCTGCCGCTGCATCCGCCGCAGTGTGCTCGCGTACCCATGCCCCCACAAGCGCATTCGCTTCGTCCGGCGATTCCGGCATGGTCACTCCGGAATGTCCCAGACCTTCGGCTATCCGCTCCCAGTTGCGTGCCCCACCAATGTTGATCGTTAGATGACCGTCTTTGGCCACGTGCAGCGGATGCCGGAACGGCTTCCAGTCGTCGACTCCGACACCGCTAAGTGGAGCCGCAGCGACCTCGTTCAGAATGGATAGTTGAGCGTCCATCAGGGACACATCGACCCGCTGTCCCTGCCCGGTGTTTTCACGATCATATAAAGCCGCCAGAATTCCAGAGAAACACGATAAACCCGCCGCCATATCCGCGATGGTGATGCCTGGGGCAAATGGTTCACCGGCTCCCGCCGCCTGTTGCTGCACCCACACCCACCCGGCTTCGGCGTGCGCCGTCGCCCCGTACGCACGTCGGTGCGCGTATGTACCCGACTGACCGAACCCTGAAATCGACGCGAACACAAGTCGATGATGATCTGCCTTCAGGTCGTCATACCCGAGTCCCAGACGGTCCATGACACCGGGGGAGAAGTTCTCAACGACGACATCTGCCAGCGCCACAAGTTCGTGGGCTATCTTGATACCTTCAGGATGCTTCAGGTCGAGTGTGATGGATCTCTTGCCCATGTTGTTGCCGGCGCTTCCGGATGTTCGGGTCGTGGGAGACTCCGGGATGGCATCAATTTTAAAGACGTTCGCTCCCATATCGGCCAGCATCCGGGTGCAGTAGGGTCCGGCAATCACTCTTGTAAAATCCAGGACATTAACGCCCTCAAGAATCCGTCGGCCGTTCATGCTCAACCTCTCGCCAACGCCAGTGGCGTTTGTATGTTGATGTCGAAATAGATTGAAGTACTGACTACGAGCGCCCGTCCAGCACCAGTGCCCAGGCGAGCGCCACGAAAGCAATCGTCGAAGTCACCACACGTATGTGGTTCCAGTTAATCCATCGTCTCTCATTGAACCGTTTGCGTACCCCGGCGAGGTCGATAATTTCGTTTGGGCTCCCGGCATCTTTTATGGCGTTGTTGAGTGGGACGTTGACCACGATGGTCGTGGCAACGATCACCAGTTGCAAAACAAGTGCCCCAACTAACCAGAGAAGGGTTGTTCCTTCTTCGACGCCCACGTGAAAAACGGCGGCCAGCGCAGTGAAAACAAGTGCTCCCACGAAGAAGACGATCAAGTACGGCCCAACGATGGCCTTATCGATCTGCTGGAAAGCGCCAACGAAGGTTCGGTCATCAGTTTTACTCAGGCCAGGCATGATTACGAAGGAATATAGCTGGTAGACGCCTGCAGATATTCCCATCGTGATTACTGCCGCTAGAAGCGATGCCGTTCGAAGATTCTCCAAGTTAGATAATCTCAATTTCCTTTATTGCCCGTACTGGGCCTCATATGAAGTATCGGGTGTTAGCGATTGCCTGTCATCAGACGAGATGAACCGGATCGCCACTTACGGACGGTTACCTTCGGGTGCAAAATGGTCCAGGTTGAAAGCTAATTCATGAAAGTGATCGATGGCGCAATCATCAGGAAACGGCAGATCTGGCGTCCTCGCACTGGCGGGCGGGGTCGGCGGTGCGAAACTGGCGGTCGGGTTGGCCAGAATTCTCAATCCGGACGCCCTAACTATAGTTGTGAATACAGGTGATGATGAGACCTTTTACGGCCTGCATATATCGCCCGATATCGACACCGTCACATATTCCTTGGCTGGCCTGGCAAACCCCGATACGGGCTGGGGTTTTGCAGGCGACACGTTCAACGCGCTCGAAACGTTGAAAACACTTGGCGCAGACGCTTGGTTCGGGCTCGGCGATCACGACCTTGCACTGCACCTGCGCCGCACAGACATGCTGCGAAGCGGAATGACACTTTCAGAGGTAACACTTGATCTGGCGAGACGGATGGGCGTGCGTCATCCGGTCATTCCCATGAGCGACGAGCCGGTCAGGACCATTATTAAATCGACCGATGGCGAAATGTCGTTTCAGGAGTACTTTGTTCATCGCAGGTCGGAGCCAGAAGTGATCGGATTAACGTTCGAGGGGGCTGATTCAGCAAATGCATCGCCGGTGTTTCATAGGGCGCTTGATAACGTAGAAGCGATCGTATTTTGCCCCTCCAACCCGTTCCTCAGCGTCGACCCCATTTTGGCGTTGCCGGACGTGAGGGAAATGATTGTCGCTTCGGACGTGCCGCGCGTGATAGTAAGCCCGATAATCGGTGGGAGGGCGGTCAAAGGCCCTGCGGCACGGATATTTGAGACGTTTGCGCACAAGCCGCCGAGCGCGCTGGCCGTGGCCGAGCACTATGAAGGAATGGCGACGCATTTCGTGATGGATAACGAGGATGCGGCAAGTCGTGACGCCGTTGAGGCCCTTGGATATCAAGTCCTTGTGACAGAGACTCTCATGATTGAAGATACACACAAAATCGCCCTTTCGACGGCCGTATGCAAAATGGCCGGGGTGTCGATCTGAGTTCGGATATGGATCAGGGACGGATCAGGGCGATAGTGCCTATGAAGCCGATCACCGAGGGTAAATCGCGCTTGGCCCCGATGCTGAATTCAGATCAGCGCGCGCTGTTGTCATTAGCTATGTTGATACGGGTACTCGGTGTAGTCACTGCTACATCAGGGATTACAGATGTAGTTGTATATGGCGGGGACGATGCTGTTCGACGGGCCTGTGAGCGGGATGGAGCCGGTTGGTTGCCCGATCCTGGGCTTGGGCTGAACGGATGCCTGGCCGCCGGATTCTCCGATGCCATCGATGAGGGATTTACTCACGGCATGTTCCTTCCGGCGGATATACCGCTTGTCACGCCTGAAGCTCTATCTATCCTGATCGAGGCTGGCCAGGACAAACATCTGGTCATCGCCCCGGATCTGGCGAATGACGGTACAAACGCACTACTGGTAAACCTGTCTACAACCTTTCCAACCTTGCTTGGCGAGGCTAGTTTTGATCGGCATATCGATCAGGCAAGGCAACTCGGTATAAATTACGTCGATCACCGACCCGAGAGTTTCAGGTTAGAACTCGGGCTGGATATAGATACCGCCTCTGATATGGAACTGCTCATGGATCTAGTGCCAGCTCTCTGGATCGATCTTCGGCGTGAAATCCAGGTGGCTGGACTCGAAGGATTACTGCCAGAAACTGCCGGCAATTCAGTCAAAGAAACAGTAGAAGAAGGAACTGAATGACAGGTGACCGACCATTGTTGGGAATCGTTCTTCCCACTCGCGGAGTAGTTCTGGCCGGTGGCGACTCCCCGGACGCAGGACTTATCGTAAAAATGGCGCGCCTTGCAGAAGATGCCGGGGTCGATTCAGTGTGGGTCGGAGACAGCCTGGTTGCCAAGCCCCGCCTGGAGCCGCTGGCTACTCTGGCTGCAGTGGCCGTATCTACCTCAAGAGTCCGGCTGGGCACGTCCGTACTACTGCCTGCACTGCGCCACCCTGTTTTGCTTGCGCAGACGGCCGCAACGGTGGATCAGTTATCAGAAGGTCGGCTGACATTAGCAATGGGCGTAGGCGGCGCTTTTACCGATGCACAACAGAACGAATGGGCGACCGCTGGCGTGGAAAAACGGACCCGTGCAACTCGAGTGGAAGAGATTGTCGAGGTCATGCGAGGGTTGTGGTCCGGTGACCCCGTTACGTTCCACGGCAAGCACTTCGATTTCTATGACGTGAGTCTCGGCTACCGTCCTTATCAGCGGCCCGGGGTACCGATCCTATTGGGCACTCACTCCGGAGAAGGCCGGGATCGGCAACCGGCACGTGCGGCTAGGCTTTCGGATGGGATAATTTCGATTTCAGACAGCCCGGAAGAGTTTGCATCTGTAAGGGCTAGGGTCGCCGAAGAGGCCGTCGCTATCTCGCGATCGCCGGACGAGCTGAGGTCGGTCTATTACATGACCGTCAATCTGGACCCGGACGCTGCTCGCGGCAACGAAGAAGGCGTGCGCTGGGTGACGGACTATTACGGTTTGAACTTCTGGGGCGACCGTTGGGGACCGTACGGCGACACCGAGGGTGTTATCGAACGCATACGGAAGTTCGCCGCGGCGGGGGCCGACGAAGTGATCGTGCGGTTCGCGTCATACGACCAGCCCCGGCAGATGGGACTGTTTGCAGAGCGAGTCCTTCCGGCATTCCGCTGACTGGAGAGTATGGTGAAGAGCCGAATCGATTGAACGGTTGAGATTGGTAGGTCGTTTAAAACCTACGCGCCGCGTTGAACACGCTCGGAATGATGAATTCCACGGCCGCAGTTTTGGCAGAGCGTACCCAATAGAGCAGGGTCGACCTGATTCGGGCATTCGCAGGCATCACAATGACACCATGGCCAGCGATTATCTGTGGTGGCGCCATCGAGCGCAGATTTCAGATCGCAAGCGATGTCGTGATAGCCGGTAGACTTGATGGCGCCACAGGATGGACAGCATGCGTCTCCGTCAGGCGTCCGACCTTCCCATTCAAGTCGTCGAACAACAGCGAGTAAATGGGAAAACGCCTCGTTTTGCGTGATACCAGAGGGCTGGTCTTCCGTCATCTGAAGCCTCGTGTGCAATGGTTTGAAAAATCCCGCCGACCTAGCGTAGCGGCCTCCATCGTCACGACGCTAGGCGGTCTGATGAATGCGTGAATGGTTACCGCGCATCTAACACCGGGTTAGCTGCTAAACCCCCAAACCCAACCTAGGGCCGGGGCTTGCACTACCCCTCTGTCGGAGGCCTGTAGTTACTTCTCGGTGAAGAGGGCACAGGTTCTACAAAGCCCCCGTATTTAGTCTGCGGACACCTCTGCCGGAGCGTCCACGTAGTGAGGCATCACTTCTTCTGTGAACAGGCGGATAGATCGCATCGCCTGATCTGACGTGATGCTTCCCCACTGGAAGGAACACACGTAGTAGTTCGCACCGCTCTGGACGTATTCGTCAAGGTACTCTCGCATCGAAGCCGGAGACCCGGCCATCGCAACGCCACCGAGCCTGCCAGGGTTCTGAGTCGAGTGGCTGGAGTCAAATTTCTCTATTTCGGCATCGATGTCGCGTCGCAACTCGCGAGCAGGTGCGTCTGCCGGGCGATTTCCAACGAAACCAAAACCCTGACCGTCTTTAGTTGACATGAACCGGTCAAGACCACGGCGTTCTGCCTCAATCCGACGGGGAGCCGCGAGATTGTATCGATATTGCTCCCAGGCCGGTGTGGCGATAGCAATGGCTTCTTCGTCTGTTTCGGCCAGTACCATATGAACAGTCAGACCGATCTTCGGCTCTTTTCCGTGGATCGTGAGAGTTCCCTTGCCCTGGTGCTCCTCCCACTTCTCTTTGTATCGCTTTGCCTCTGGTCCGATGCTGTCCAGTGACCCGACGATGATCGTGTTCATACCGTTGATCGCAGCGGTTTCGGCATTCCGCATGTACCACATTGGTGGGTATGGTTTCTGGACCGAATGCATGAACATCGGAAGGTCGTCGAAGTTGTAAACACTTCCTTGGAAATTCAGGCGGTCATTCGACAGCCCGTTCTGGATTACCGCTAGTGTCTCCTGGTAACGCTCGTAGTTGGACTCTGCGGTGGCCTCCTGCCCCCAGAAAAACGCCTCCATTTCACCACCGCGTCCTACACCTATCTCCATTCTTCCGTTGGAAAGGGTATCCACCATGCTGATTTCTTCGATCAACCTGAGTGGGTGGTGCAGTGGAAGGACGTAAACACAGGGTGCTAGATGGATGTTTGTCGTTCTTTGAGAAGCGGCAGCTAGGAATACGTTCTGGGATGGGGCGAGGCTGTGAATGGCCGGAGTGTGATGTTCGGCGAGGTGGTAACAGTAAAAACCGGCACGATCCATATATTCGATCTGTTTTAGGCGGTTCTCATACGTCTCCGTAAGGGGCTTACCTTCTTCTGGCTCAATGTGGTCGAAAACTCCGAATTGAAGACCCATCCGTTGAGTACGTCCTTTAACTAATCTGATTAGGCTTGCACCTAATGTATATGAAGGGTTGCCAGAGATTCTAGTCCGTAATGGAGGCCTAACCTAGTCCGCGGCTGTGACTACTGCCGCCCGGGCGTACCTCTTGAGGAACAACGCCATCGAATCGGCGATGGGGGCGCTGTACATATCTTCCCGGTCAAACACGTGGTCTTGCCCGGAGTACAACTGGAGGTCAACGGACACACCCGCGGCATCCAATGCATCGAACATTCGGACAGTGTGCCTATAGTCGACGCGGACATCACCTGTTCCGTGCACAAGTAGTGTCGGCGGGAAATCGGGATTGGCGTATGAGATCGGGCTGGCGTCGAGAAGAGCTACTTCTGTCACGCCGCCCGGGAACAGTTGGGACAGATCGTTCTTTTCCGCTGTGGCGAGTAGGTCCACCACCGGGTAGACACCGATCGCAGTCGCGAGAGCGCTGCTCACGTCTTTGAAATAGGGCGGCTCAAGGTCGGAAGCGTTCGGTGTGCCAGCGGCCAGAAGCGCCAGATGCCCGCCTGCCGAGCTCCCGCCGGCGCTGATCTGGTCCGGGTCTACGCCCAGTCGGTCGGCCGATTTGCGCATCCACCGGATTATCGTCTTCACATCCTGGAGAGGCGCCGGCCACGGAGCCTCAGTCATCACACGGTACTCGCCAGCGATGCATACCACGCCGCGCTCTGCCATCTTGATCCCGTAGCGGTCTTTCATGTCCCCACGGTTCTTTGTACGCCAGGAACCACCAGGTAAGAACAGCAGGGCAGGAGCGAGTCCATCGGTCCTCGCCGGACGAAACACGTCAACCAGAAGGCCGGAATTGCCAACAGGGACGTTTTCTTCGATAAGTACGTCAGTCAATTGGAATTCCTCCCACGGGTTTTACGGCTATCGCCAGTTATGTCAGGCGCGACCGTAAAACACCATCAGGCCACAGCGCTTTGTCCTTGGCGTTGCGGCCTGATGTGTTTCAGATTTTTAATCGGCTAGAGCGTTAAGTGCGTCAGCCTGTCCGGATAGACGTTGCCCGCGCTCATCCGCAAACCGTTTGACGCCTGCAAAGATCGATTCAGGGTCCAGGTGCGCCTCTGCAATAACGTCAGACTCACTACCACCGGTCAGCCATTCGTCACTGTGGTCCGACACCAAAGAGTATTTGTCGGTTAAAGGGCCGAGATTTTTCACGGGCCACACGCGATGCGTGCCCGTGCTGACAACCATCGTGTCGTAGAGCGACTCCGGAGGAAGCACGGAGTTCCTGTAAGACTCAGGTTGACGGTCAAACAACGCTTCGCTGATCGATGCGATCACCTTCACGTTCACCCCGGCCTCTTCGAGTCTGGAGAGGACCGAAACCAGGTTCACCGTGGAGGAAGATCCCTGCACGAGTACATATCCGCCCTTGGGTTTCGATGGGTCGAAGTCCCGGATCACGTAAAGACCCTTGGCGGCGGCGTTGATGTCGGTGTCCGCAAATGTGGACCGATCTGCAACTGCGAAGTCAGGCCGTGCGACCTCGAGAACGATTATGTTGACCTTTGGGTCACGTGCTGCGATCTCTGCCGCTGCAAAGTAGCCCGGGGCCACATCGTTGTAATCCCAGAAGCTCAAGCGAATTACCTGGCCCCGGGGGAAGAGATCCCACACCTGTGGTGAGAAGATTCCGAAGTGAGTACGAGCGTCCGCCGCAGTCTCCGGGCCGGAGTGACCGGCAAGGATGTTGAGCACGCCAACCCGGAATGGGCTGTCCTGGGCTTGCTGGCTCCAGACACGCGCCGGGAGGTACATCAGAGGAGTAAATGCTCCGTACGTGCCACTGATGGCCCAAACGCCTGCGTGCTTGTCCGGGTCGAGCGACGCCGACTGACTTACCAGTCCTATAGCAGTGGAGGCGTTTCCAGCTTCTTGAATGGCAGCCTTGAGTCGTGAACCGGCCGGGTTGGTGACGGGATCAAAGTGACCCCAGATCGACCCACCTTCAACGTTGATCGATTCAGCAAGGTCGGCCGCTGCAATGATGAACTTGTTCTCGGTGACGTAGTTCATCCATTTGATGATCTCGGAGATTGCTCGTCGTGTGCCGCGGACATTGCCCGGCTCCTCGTAGAGCTTGATAGCGACCTCTTTCTCCTCGCCAGAGAAAGGGTTCTTGGCTGTAACGGTCTGGGCTTCTCGCGGGAGGCTGTCGACCGCGAGCCTTGTGTCTTGGAACGGATCTGTCCTGTTGTCGGTCTTCAGAGGAAGATTATCGTCGACGGATTCTCCGATCTCGACCATTCGCTCCGCAAGCCAATCGCCAAGGCCGTTTTGTTCCAACACGGACATACAAACATCCATATTGGCTTTGAGTTGGATCAGGCGCTCCCGCTCGTCCGCGGGTGGCCCGTCGTGGATCCCGTGGAACTCGACGCCGTACTTATTCTCAAATGTTGATGCCAGAGCCTGGAAGTAGTCGCCGTTCATCGGGAAGCCCCATGGGTGGCTTGCGTGATCGATGATCTGGTTCTCGCTTCCGACCAGGCCATTCTCCGCCCCGGGCCACCAGCCTTTCACGGTCGGTCCGACTAGGATCATCGGGCGGTCGTCGTCCGGGTCCCAGTCTTCCATCGTCTTGAATGCGCCGACGACCTGGTTGTATTTGTTGGCGTCCTGTACCGATAGCACGTTCCAACCGTAGGAAGACCATTGGTCCTCGATACGGTAACCGTCGTACTGGGACTTGATGACGCTGCCGACCAGCTCATCGTCGATGCCGGCGTTATTGAAGGACAACAGGAGGCGAAGTCGTTTGCCGACCTGCTGTGCCACTGCCTGCGTCTTGAGTTCCTGTGAGTGGCCGGACGTCAGGGCGAACTCCCCCTCGATCGCCATAATCTTGAGAGAGTCTGGGGCGCCCACCATGTCCCAGAACGCGGCTTTACCGGCCATAGTCGCGATTCCCACACCCGAAGGTCCACCGTTCACGTCGTTTGTAAGGTCCGTGGTCTCGGCATGGCCTGAGAGTGCGCGAATCCCGCGTAGGCCTGCTTGGCCCATGAGGGCGTGGTCTTCAAGGTTGTGTTCACGCAGCATGGTGCTCAGCGCGCCTGCGCCGCGACGGAAACCAAGCGCGTCGATAGGAAGCATCGCTACATTGGGATCGGCGTGGTATCGACTATCGCCGGTTGCCGCCTCTTTGCGGGCCAACGCCTCACCCTGGATCATCCAGAGCGCGTACAACACCGGGGCGTTGTGTCCACCGGCCAGCATGAATCGGTCGGAGAACGGATGCTTGGGACGGCGGTAGTCGTATCGAAGACCGCCGAGTTCCGGACCAATTAGGTGGGCAGCCACTGTGTAAGGCGTGTACGCGAGCGGACCTCCAAAATGGCCGGTTTGTGCGTAGTTGCACATGACGGTCAAGGTCATTGCCGTCAGGAACCCAATGTCTTCAAGACGTCCTCGGTCGAAGTCCGGGAGATCAATCACGGTTTCCGTAGCGGAACGCGAAAGAGAGAGGTTCGTTACCGTCGCGCTTGAACTGCCGTTCGTCCCTGCCATAGATTCTCTCCTGAGTATTCCCGATCATGCCGATACGAGGTTTGGCAGAATATCCTGCCGTTGATTAACGTTGGGAGGCCGACGCGACAATTCCGGACCGAAACACATCTCAAGATGCCAGAAACGACCCGAACCAGCACGGGGCCACCATAGAGTGGACGTTAAATGCGCGCGAGGCAAGTCCCTGAGGCAAATTTGGGCGTTTGATCTATACAGATCTAGGTCAACGTGGGGTGTACTATGCTCCGGCCTATACGCGAAAGGCCCTAATTACGGATAGGTAACATTATGTACGCAGGAGAAGTTCAGGGCGATTTCTAGTTTCCCCCGTATGATGATTAAGTCGAGGAACACATGGTAACGAGCGCAATAATCGGGAATTTTCAGGTTACGGCACTGGTCGACCTGACCCCGCCGCCACGGGATGTCTCGGCGATCTACCCGGATGTACCGGCCGATGAGTGGGGGCCATACCAGGATTTCGCCCTAGAGAATGGTATGTGGCAGACGCAGTTTTGCGCCTTCCTGATCAAGGCAATCAACGGCGATGGTCGGATCGTACTGGTGGACACGGCAATGGGACCGGGCGAAGAGACTGGGAAACTCCTTGAAGAGCTGGCCGCAAACGGTGTAGAGCCCGCTGACATATCGGCCGTCGTTACGACGCATCCACACGGCGATCATGTTGGGTGGAACGTCTTGTACGATGGCGACACGCCGAGAGCTACATTCCCGAATGCTCGATACATGCTTGCCCGCGCAGACTGGGACTACTGGACCAGTGACGAAATAGCACCAAACGTCCCGGCCATCGGTATGTCGGTCCAACCTCTGGAGGGACTTGGAGTACTACATCTGGTCGACGGTGAGGAAGAGGTCACTCCCGGCGTTAAGATACTTCCGGCCAACGGTCATACGCCGGGGCACCAGGTCGTGGTGATCGAATCCAACGGCGAAACAGGTGTCATAATCGGCGACCTGTTCCACAACGTCGCACAGGTCACGGAGACCGAATGGTGCCCAATGTTTGACTGGAACCAGGACATGGCACGTGCTTCACGGCGTGACATTCTTGGACAGGCCGCGAGAGCCAATTGGACGGTGTTTGCAGGGCATCTCAAAATTGGAGCCAACATCGGTAAAGTAAGTGGCTCCGGCGATCGGTTTACTTGGCAATCTGTATAGCGATAAGGCTTCCCAAGACAACCGCTGACGGGCGTCCAGTTTGACCCAGAAACAACTCAAACTGCTGCACACATCCGATTTGCACCTTGGAAGCGACATCTATCCGGATGATGCAATTCTTGGATTTGAACAGGTCCTGCAGCTCAGCCGGGAACACTCGGTGGACGGCGTGATAGTGGCCGGGGATCTATTCGATAACAGGGGCGTCGCTCCAGAGCTTGTTTCGGACGTTTTCGCGCGCTTTAACGAGCTTGGCCGTCCGGTCGTCGTGGTGCCTGGCAACCACGATACCTTTTTGATGAACGGGTCATTTAATAGCTCCAGCTTGCCGGAAAACGTACACGTGCTGCTAGAACGTGGAGGCGAGACCCTCGATATAGATTCGATCGGCCTCTCCGTATGGGGAGAGCCTGTCTACGACCACAGCCCGGAATTCAGGCCGATGGGCGCATTAAAGCCTCGCTGTTCCGAGAATTGGTACGTCGGAATCGCACATGGGCTCGTGACCGACAATGATCCCTATAACGAGTACAGTTCCAAGATTACATTTGATGAACTGGCGGTAGCCGATTGCGATTACGTGGCACTGGGTCACGTCCATGTTTTCCGTGAAGTCACAAGTGGAAGCGGCGCGCCCGCGTTCTACAGTGGAGCGCCAGCTGGTGGGAATTCGCCTACATTGGCCATTGTGACTCTGGATCCCGTCGAAGGCGTGTCGGTAAAGGCGATTCAACTTAAGCGATAAGAATTCCGGAGTTCGGCATGCCCACGGCCACACAAAACGGTCTACACAGACCCTTTTTGAGCCGCTCCGATATGCAGGACCCGCGATGCGAGTATCGTTCACAGATATCCCGTTTCTAACGGGGCGTTGTAGCGGTACTGGTCGCGGCAATCGTAATTCTGGCAAACCCACCCCCCAACCAGTTCCTCGGTTCATTGGGAGACAATGAGTGCCATCATCGTTAATACGTGGTAAGTATGTCGTGTGCCGGGCGCTTGGCGACGACGAGAGCGAAATTATCACCGACGGCGCTGTATTTCAGCGCGACGGGGAGATTATTGAGATCGGCCGATACGACGATCTCAAGGCGCGCCATCAGCCGGATGAGGTGATCGGTGGTCCGGGATTCATCGTCATACCAGGGCTGATCAATGCCCATCACCATTCCGGACTGACGCCGTTTCAGCTCGGCTCTCCTGACCTACCGCTGGAGACATGGATAACGGCCAAGTTTGGCCAGCGTGATGTCGATCCGTACCTGGACACGCTTTACTGCGCTATTCAGATGATCGAGTCCGGTATCACCACGGTGATGCACAACCACGCCCTCCGCTCAGCGCCGGAGGGAGTATCGCTGGACGACTGGGGGAGTAGCCTTGTTAGGGCATACGAGGCGTCCGGAATGCGGGCCGCGTTCTCGTTCTTTAACCGCGACCAGAACCACCTTGTTTATGAAGGCAACACTGATTTTCTAAACACACTTCCCCCGGCGCTCGTCACTCAGATCAACGATGTATTTCCCTTCAGCCCGATCTCCTCTGAAGATCACCTGGCTCTGACGGATCAGTTGATTAAACGCAATGAGTCTGACCGGATCCACATCTTTATCAGCGCACATAACGTGCACTGGTGCTCGGACGCGATGCTGGACGATGTAAAGGCGTTCGGTAAGCAGCACGAGACCGGTATCCACATCCACGTCCAGGAAACTATTTACCAGAAAATGTACGGCACCTGGCGCTGGGGAATGACGCCGTTGGCACACCTCAACGAGCTGGGGTTTCTCGGGCCCGAGGTCTCGATCGCTCACGGCACGTGGTTGACCGATTCTGATATCGATCTCATGAACGAAACGGGAACGATGCTGTGTCACAACCCGAGCTCAAACCTGCGACTTGGTAGCGGCGTGGCGCCGATCAACCGGCTGTTGGCCCGAGGCGTCGAAGTGGCGATCGGTATCGACGAGGCCGGGATAAACGACGATAACGATCTTCTTCAGGAGATGCGACTGGCGCAAAAGATCCACCGGGAGCCGGGCGTCGGCGTGTCGAGCCCGTCTTCGCACAGGATTTTCGACATGGCGACACGAGCCGGTGCCGAGGTGACTTTCTTCGGCAACGAGGTCGGCACGCTGGAGGTCGGCAAACGCGCCGATATCGTTCTGCTTGATCTGTCCCGCATTTCAGAGCCGTATATGGACCCGGACACAGACATCGTGGACGTTATCGTGTACCGGGGGAAGGGCGAGGACGTGGATACCGTGATCGTGGACGGCGAAGTGCTACTTAAGGGGCGAGAACTGACGCGAGTGAACAAGGCCGAGATTCACACAGAATTAAAGTCGTCGCTATCCCAACCCCTGAAATCGCATGAGCTGAACCGTGCGGCGCTGAGTAGCGCATTACTCCCTTACGTCAACCAGTGGTTTATAAACTGGGAACTCGAACAAGTTGATCCCCACTATCGTTACAACTCCCATAGCTAACTACAACTTTAAAAACCTATCCCATGCTAGCCGGCTAGGAGGTCCGTTCTTCCAGCCACTCGAGGTTGATCTCCAGACCCAATCCCGGTGCGTCGGACGGCGTCACGTAACCGTCTTTGATGACCGCAGTCCCCGGAAGTAACACCATCTCCTCCAGAGGCACTCCTGGAGGCGCCACACCTTCCGATTTCTCGGCCCACATAACTGCCGGCATGGCCATCGCGAGATGCTGTCCCCAAGGGTAGCTAGAGCTGGCGTGTGGGATGACTGTGATGCCGTGTGCCTCTGCAAGGTGACAAATCTTGACCGCAGCGGTGATTCCTCCAACCCACGATAGATCTGGCTGGAAAATATCGACCAGGCCGTGAGTCGCTGCCAGTGCAAACGGGTGTATCGAATACCAGTGCTCGCCGGTGGCCAGCGTTTGAAACGGGATCCGTTCCCGGACACGGAAATAGCTGTCCATATCCTCAGGAATCAGATAATCCTCTAGCCATTTAATCCGATACGGCCTTAAAGCCTCGGCGATACGTACGGCGTAATCGGTGTTGAATGACATCCATGCGTCGAGAGCGATTTCTACTTCGTCCCCAACCTGTTCACGCGTAGCGGCGACCAGTTCCTCGGTTTTCTTGATGCCGTCCAGCCCATCCTCGGGCCCGGCCCGCTGGAATAGCTTCACCGCCTTGAAACCAAGCTCCAGGAACCAGTCGATGCTGTGCTCAGTGCCGTACGAAATGTCCGTGTTGGATGCGTAGACGAAAACTTTTTCCTTCTGTGGCCCACCGAGCAGCTCGTACACAGGTAATCCCAGAATCTTGCCCTTGAGGTCCCATAGCGCCTGGTCAACCGCGCTTATCGCGAAGCTGGCGAGTCCGGCGCTACTGTAAGGAGCCGAAGCGCGTTGCATCAGGTCCCAGAGCCGTTCCGTTGCCATCACATTGCCGCCCTCGACCACCTGGGAGAGGTGATCGTTGATGATGCTGACGGTCGGACCGCTGTGGAGTGTCATTCCAAATCCCCAGGTCCCATCTTCTGCGGTGACCACGCAGGCAGTTCGCTTCCACGTCGCAGACCAGTCGTCACGAGTCAATTCTGGATATCGACGCATCGGGCTCACAAAGCCGTCACCCGGCAGTTGTGGGACCCGAGGAGTGGTCTTCATCGGGGGTCTAACATCAATTTCAACGGCGCGAACGGACTTGATTTTCATATTGCGGCTTACTCCAGTTGTGGCGATGTGGGTACTGCTCGGAGCCGGATTCTATGCCGACACGGGCGTTCGTGCGCTACATTCGGACTGATATATCCCAGAAACCCCGAAAAATAGGGGCCTGACACCCATATTTCAGGTCTCTAATGTATGCCCGGTGGACAGGTCATCGCGATTCTGCGAATACACCCATGGAAATCCTGGGAATTACGCGCAAGTTGTCAGGGCAGCCGATTCCAAATCGCTCACTGGACTACAGGACACCGTCACGAGAGACTTTCGTGCTAACGGTCCAACACGTGGAAGGGCTAACATGACTTCTGTTACCGTTTCGCGCCGCACGAAGAGTTCTTCGTCCTGGCCGAAAAAGCCGATGCGATCAAGAACACCGTTACTTGGTCTATAACCCTGCACCGACTAGACCAGCCCGGCGACCTGCATCGCTGATTGAATAACCTTGCGTCCGGTGTCCGTCACCGGTGGGTTTGGCGACCTAGGTGATCCTCCGTCGTAACCTAGAATATCGAGCGCCGCTTTGATGCCAGCGGCCCCGCGATCGAGGATCTGATGATCGGCTTCCATAATCCGGGTCTGAACCTTCTGAGCTGTAGCCAGATCGCCCTTCATGACGCTTGAGATGATCTCATGGCACTCGGTGGGAGCCACATTTCCAAACATGAGACAGGCCCCGTTTGCGCCGATAGCGCTCATGGCAAGCAAGAGGACGCCGTTACCCAGCCAGAACGGCTTGTCCGTCGTCACGAAATTACGTACCCGGGCTTCAAATCGAACGTTTCCAGAGGCGATGTAGCCAAACACATTGTCGATATCGACAAGATCGCCAATAACTTCGGCAGGAGCACCAACCGGAGCTTCCCCGCCGTGGAATGCCCCCGGTGCCATCTGGTGGATGATCACCACCGGTGCTGGTACGCGGGGCACAACCTCTTCAAAGTATTCGCTTACGTTGGACGTAAGCCTCGGAATCCGTATACGTATCATCTCGGCCCCGCCCGCAACCAGCGCCTCGGCTGTTCGAATCGAATCCGTTATGGATGAACTATCGACTCCGCCGACGATGAACTTTTCGCCCCCACGTGCGGCGTTGACGGTGCGAACAATTTCCATCCGTTCGCTCTCTGAAAGAAACTGCTCTTCGCCGTTCTCAGAGTTCAACACGAACCCGGAGAGCGGCGTCTTCAGCCACCTCTCGACGTTGCGTTCGATAGCGGCATGGTCCACGGAGTCATCGGGCCTGAACGGCGTGGGGCTGGGCGCCACAACGATCGGATTGGTAGTTGGGATGGGCATTCTGCGATTGTTTTCGAGCAGTTATGGGTCGAGACAGGTTGGCGGGCGAAATGGGAGTGTTTCGTGCCAAACCGAAGGGCATCACTTGGCCAACATCGATATAAGAATCTCAGTGATCCCGAATAAAATCAAAATGGCGCCCCCGGAGGGAATTGAACCCCCGACCAACTGCTTAGAAGGCAGCTGCTCTATCCGCTGAGCTACGAGGGCGCGGGCGCCTGTGCGTCGCTAACAGGATATCGGGATCAGGCCACCTTCGTCTACGAGTCAGTGTGTGAGCGCTATGCAGATTCACGCCATTCACATAGCTGTCGAAGGTTGTCCCCTGACTTCGTTCATTCCTTACTGGTAATTCGTGCGTAGTCCGGAAGGTTCCCCAACCTGCGCAGAACGGCCCCTAATTCACGCAAACGCGGGGGCGGGTATAATCCCCTCAAATGCCGAGGGTCCTGGACTACGTTAAGAACCAGTTGGGCTCTGGAGCACATCAACGAACCAGATGATACGCCCGCCGTACAGGAGGCAGCGATGACCTCGAAAGTCTATTTCATGGATGCCCGCAGCGACTCTGCAGATACGAGTCTCATCGCTAAGACGCTGACCGTATTTGACGCCGCAGGGCTCGACAAGATGGTCAACAAGGGTGACGTTGTCGCCATCAAGGTCCACTGTGGCGAGTGGAACAGCAGCGCATACCTACGTCCCGTATATGCCCGGGCGCTGGCTGACCGCGTAAAGGAACTCGGCGGCCGACCCTTCGTCTGCGATACCACGACACAGACTTACAACCCCTATGGGAGTCGGGCGACGGAGCTCGACCTTCTGGAGACCGCCTCCCGAAACGGCTTCAATGCCCTCACCCTTAACTGCCCGTTCATCAGTGCAGACGGCTACGTCGGCACCAGCGACTACCGGGTCGACATCCCGGACGGCTACATCCTTAAAGAAGCCTATGTCGCCCAAGCGATCGCAGCAGCTGACGTCCTTATCACTTTGACCCACTTCAAGGGTCACGGTATGGGCGTCATCGGCGGAGCGCTCAAAAATCTGGGGATCGGTGCACAGTCCAAACGTGGCAAGTTCAACGTCCACATGGGTCGCCACCCGAAGTACGGTGCAGGCGATGCGATGGAGTTCCTCCCGGAGAACTTTCAAGGTAAGGACAAGGACCCTGACTGGACTCTCCTTGAAGATTGCTGCCCACTTAGCCTGTTTGAAGTCACCGATGACGATGAACTCAAGTGGGATCGGGAACGCTGCATCAACTGCCTGGGCTGCATGGGAGTCATGAACCCACGTGGAATATTTAAACCAAACCTGTCCAACTTTGACGCCACCGATGCGGCAATCGCTGATGGTGCTCTTGGCGTCGTAACTGCGGTAGGCCCTGAGCGCTGCGGGTTCGTAACGGTCGCAGTTGATGTGTCACCGAAGTGTGACTGTGCCGGTTTCTCCGACGTACCGATAGTTCCGCACCTTGGCGTATTTGCAAGTACAGATCCGGTAGCCATTGATCAGGCTTGTGTCGACGCCGCCCAACACGCGCCGGGCATTCCGGGGTCGCTTTCTGAAGAGGTCGGAGTGGACGCGCCGGGCGAACGTAAATTCGATCTTGCCGGCTCCTCAATTGAGGGAGCCAGCGAGCAGACGACCATCAATACGGCGGTTGTTAACGGACTCGGTTCCCGAGAGCACGAACTTATTCACGTCGAACGGGCAGGAGCCGAGAAATTCCGGTTCCCACTCGACACCCGACCAACTCGGCAGCGCTTTGGAAAACTGTTCGAGAAATTCCAGCCGTTCCCGTTTGATCGGTACGACACTCGTGGCTTCAACCGACTACCAGAGGTCGACTTGGATGCCGTCAAAGGTCACGGTGGCCCGACGGTGGATCCGCATTCACACGGCGACGCCCCGTACCACGGCGATGGTGTGTTGTGGCATCCAGGGATGGAAGAGGCCGCCGGTCACAGTGGAATGAACCCGACCGATTCGGAGAAGGCCGAGAGTCCCGCTGGCGATGATTAGCCACGTGCGTTCTTTATTCCGATAAGGTCTTGAGATCATGAAAAAGAGGCGTTCTCTGAAAAGGGAGCGCCTCTTTTTTGACCTTGCCTCGGAGCGATTTTTCGGCCATCCTGATCATGGTGTAACTGAGTTTCTGCTGCGAAGGAGAGGCTCAGGTCTGATTTCATGACACTCACGGTCGCCAGAGATTTAGAAATTTGTGGCGCCGGATGACAGAGCGACTAGAAAAAATTCAAGGAGAACGATTCTTTTGGCCAGGGCACAAGACCAGCTCGACGAAGCGATCGGCATCATTCGTGAGACCGCTAGCGGGCTTGATGATGACATCAAAGGACGCTCGGAAGCAGCAGCCTCGGCGATGGAAGTCCACCGAGAGAAGTTCTTTTTCCAATCTCTCACAGGACTGCCGTTTGCCGTAAAAGCCAACAGAGGTGCCAAGGCGTTCGCTGCCTCGGCAAGCGATACTACCGTCGCCGTGCTGGAAGCGGTCGCAAAAGAAATCGACGACAAGGCCGATGCTCCCGGCACTGTCCTGACCTAAAGATGTCGACAATACTGGTAACGGGTGGGGCGGGCAGTATGGGCCGCCTCGTCGTCGGCAATCTATTGGAACAGGGTCACACTGTCCGCGTATTCGACCTGCCAACGGTCAACTACGAGGGGCTTGAAGGTGAACCACGCGTTGAGATAGCCCGAGGAGATCTGACGAATCCTTCGGATGTAGGCAATGCCTGTGACGGCGTAGACGCCATCGCACATCTTGCGGCCATCCTGCCGCCGGTCGCAGAAGCCAAACCTGAGCTGACTCGCCACGTCAATATCGACGGAACCCGTGTGGTTGTTGAGTCGGCGTCGACCAAATCACCATCTGCCCGGCTCGTGCTTAGCTCCTCTGTTAGCGTCTATGGGGACACCACTCCTCAGGCCGACGAGATCACGGTGGATCGAGAGGCAAACCCGGATGATGTGTACGCAGCGTCCAAGGCGGAATCTGAACAGATCGTTGTTGAGTCGGATCTAGATTGGGTGGCTCTCAGGATTTCGGGTGTTGCCGTGCCCGTGTTTCAGGAACCACCTGCAGAGTGGCCGTTTACACGAGATGAACGAATCGAGTTTGTTCATCGTGACGACGCAGTTTCAGCACTGTCCGCAGCACTCAACGCGCCCAACGCGGGGCGCAATATATTCAACGTAAGCGGTGGACCGACCTGGCGAATGTCCGGCGAAAAATACGTTAACGACTATTACGAACTGGTCGAAGCCGACCCTGCAATGGCCGTGTACCAGGCGAAACCGGGCCACTTCGACTGGTACCAGTCGGCAGACGGTCAGGTGGCTCTGTCCTACCAAAACACACCATATGATCGGTACTTAGAGCAGATTCAGGAAGACATCATGAAGATGCTCGAAGGCTAGATCAGGGCCGTCCTCAACGCGAGCCGATGGAGTCTAGGTGTAGTTGCCCTTGCCCCCTACGCTATGGGGCAATGTACTAGGAGGAGGGGGGTCCAACACGGTTAACTGTCATCCCGAGCTGGACTCTAGAGCCCGTAGCGAACGTGATTCAGTAATATCCCGGCCAGTATTCCGCGACAGGAGTGTTCCTTATATCGGTCGTTTCGCGGCCTGCCCAGTGAGCGACGACTATTTGTCCCCGTCCCCGTCCCCGTCCTCACGATTCTGCTCCCATATCTCCCCACGCAATCGACGAGTTTGCCTTCGATCTCGCCACGCTGCGATCATCCACGTCACTCCCGCTGCGCCCAGCCCGTACAGGGCGAATATCGGTAGGGGAAGGGACCGACAGGCCAGCACCGTCCCCTGATCAGAATTGCGTTTTGCTGTTCTATTGAACAATCTCACTCATCCGTGTCCAAGGAAGTCGCTCCCAGAGCCATTTCACGGGAATCCGCCCTAATCTCTCGCACCCTGTGCCATACAAACCATCCGGCCAATCCAAGTATCGCCAGAATAATCGGGATATCGAACGGGCGCGTGGCAGACCGGATGTCTTCGTAATTAGCGCCCAGTAGAAACCCTCCGAGGGCCAGTCCGAAGGTCCATGGCAACGCGCCCACGAAGGTGAATAGAGCAAACTTCCATACGCTCATACGGGCGATTCCAGCGGGAATGGCGATGAACCCGCGCACTCCCGGGATCATTCGGGCTACGAACACGGTCAGGTCACCACGGGTCTCAAACCAGCGATCGGCACGATCCAGATCGGTCTTGGTTATTAACAGGTACTTCCCGTACTTTTCGATCAGTGGGCGCCCCCCGGCGCGAGCGACGAAGTACTCGATGAGCGAACCGGCCAGGCTTCCGACCGCTCCGGCCAGCCCCACAAGGACCACGAACGCGATCCCCAGATCCTTCTCTTCTACAAGCTTCCACCCGGCGAACGGCATCACGATCTCGCTGGGTAGAGGTATTGCCGTGCTCTCGATAGCCATAAGGCCAATGACGCCGAACCACCCGATGGCGTCGAAGACGTTGGTGACGAAATCGAGAAGCCAGGCCTCGGTGCCATCGATCAGGTCGCGAATGAAATCGATGGCGGGTCTCTCCGATCGCTATTGGTTGATGAGTCGAGTTTCGGACAGGGTAGGGCAGTGGTCTTCATAGACGCCTCCCTCGCTAAAATTTAAGTAGAACTCCAACGGGATCAAGCATATGAGTCTAGCAAAGCTATGATGCGCGTCCACTGTTCCCAGAAACCGATCCGTTTGGTGGGTTTGAACGTAACGTTCGCCGGAGAGGGGTGTTTATGACGCCGACACCATCGAAACCCCAGTTGCGTCGGTAACGGCCCGTCCGTATGCGCCGAAGTTTTTATTGAATATTCGAAATCATGAATCTTTAGATCTCTCTGTCGTGGTTTTGGGAAATTCGTAATGCTCTTTTCACACCCATTCACGTCTAGGTACACGTATACGGATAACCGTACCGGGGTCACGTATCACCTGAATCGCGTATTGCGGGCCTCAAAACGAGATAGATCACCTTTTTTCGCCGCTTGATGACCCCGCTCCGACCGGCAAGCTAATCCAGCTATAAATTAGCCGCCTGTACTATGAATAGAATGGTACATATTTATAATAAATACCAAAAAAGAACAGATAAAACACAGATTAAATTCAGTACGGTGTATAATAGTGCTCAAGCGCACTAGTAACGCCCTTTGGCCCCTTCAGCGGTAAGGATTGGCAGGGCGGCGCAGGAAAGGGAATGCATGGTCGTCAGGAAGACCAAAAAGATGCTCGACGTCGAGAAGCGCATCCGCAGGCCGCTCGAACGGGCCATACCTGAGATGCTGAACGAAGAGGGCTTCACCGAGACGGCTAAACAGCTGAAGCTGCCTAAACCCACTCTCACCTACTGGATGTTGAAGTTGGGTATCGAGATGCGCAGGGTGGCGCTGGCCCCCGGAGAAGAGATCGAGATAAAGCGGTCCAACATCTAACACCCCAATCCCACGAACGCCGTTTCATCGCTCTGAGTCGGCCTTCATCAAGCCTCACCACGAATACGCACGCCACTATTCCCCCCAACACCCCCGATAGCGGTGTGCCGGAAACCGATTTTGAAAAGCGATCCAGTCGCGATACCAACAGTCCTGGGTCAGGTCAATTTACGATTGACGGAGCCTGTTTCGGCTGCTAGATTTTTCTTTGTGAATCATGGAACAATGTTGTTCGAAACGCGTTTGCGTTGGTAAAACGCATTAGATGCGGGTCTGAACACTGACCTGAGTTTGCTGTTGATAGGTAGATCAACACGCGAAAAGTGGGGAGTCTCTCAAGTAATGATTTCGACTCGGCGAATGAGTCTGACTGGCCTGTTGATCGTAGGCGCTATCTTCTTTGCAGCGTGCGAGGGTGAGGACGCAGAAATCGTACCGACCCCCGTATTCCACCCGACAGCTGCTCCTGCTGGCGATGTGCCGGCGGCAATGTCCGTCCCGGACGCGCCGGCGGAAGTTGCCCCGACAGCCGTGTCCGAGGCACCATCTGTCGCGGCCGCTGATGCAACGAACGGCGAGGCGCTATTTACGGCACAGGGGTGCTCAGGCTGCCACTCGACCGGCGCAAACAGCGTCGTGGGACCGGGGCTCTCGGGAGTCGGTGCCAGGGCGGAGACCAGGGTCGAAGGACAGTCAGCAATCGAATACTTGACGCTGTCCATCACACATCCGAACGATTTCCTCGTGCCAGACTACCCGGCAATCATGCCCGGAAACTTCGGGTCAAGCATGTCGGAAACCGAGATATCCGATTTGGTCGCTTACCTGATCTCGATTCCGTAACCGGGTAATTGCGCATATGCCATGACCCGGCGGAGGCGATAGTCTGGACCCGGTGTAACTCCCGATAGGGATGCGCCTAAATGAAACTGGTCAGCTTTGATCAGTATTCCCTGTGGATGAGCCACCCTGAACGTTCCCGGCTGCGGTCACACCAGACCCGATCAGGACTAATCCCGGCCAGCTATTGCTCGTGCGATCTTTGCCGCCATCACGCCCGCGCCAAAGCCGTTGTCGATATTCACGACGGCGATTCCGGCGGCACAGCTGTTTAACATTGCCAGCAGGGCGGTAATACCGCCCAGGCTAGAGCCGTAGCCGGTACTTGTCGGCACAGCGATAACCGGAGACTTCACAAGGCCCCCGATCACGCTAGGCAGCGCGCCCTCCATCCCGGCGACTACGACCAGAACCTTTGCTTCGCGCAACTCCGGAAGAGATCCTAGCGTGCGGTGCAACCCTGCCACACCCACGTCCACAATACGAACTACCTCGCACCCCATCAGGCGTGCAGTTTCGGACGCCTCCTCCGCCACAGGCAGATCGGACGTACCTGCGGTCACGACTGCCACACCGGGTATCGGCGTCTCAAGTGGCCGTCGATCGGCCCACACAATCCCGGCGAGTTTATTGAACTGCGCATCGGGCACTGTCGACTTCACGGCGGCGTAACCCTCGGCATCTGTTCTCGTCACGAGGATTACGCCTGAGCGTTCGTAAAGTCTCTCGGTAATCTCCGCAAGCTGAGCTGTGGACTTCCCGGGCCCGTACACGACCTCGGGAAAGCCTGTGCGCACGGCGCGGTGATGGTCCAGGAGCGCATCTCCCGCTTTTTCAAGTGGCAGACGCCCGAGGCTCTCGAAAGCCTCGCTGGCGCTCGTCTCGCCTGTGGCTACTGCGTCCAGAATGTGTTTGATCTCTTGCGCGTCGATAGGAGAATCTCTTGCTATGTATGGGGGGTTGAGTGTTCGATACGGGACACCGCTCTTGCGACGTTCCGGACGCCAATTATATGGCCTTCTGAATCAGCACCAAAGTCGACTCACGCGTGCTCTCGCGTAATTGACGATACATTGTGGTCACACATATACTCAGCCCCATATATTGGGGGTTTAAAGAACAATGTGGATAACCTGTCTTCAAGAGAACATGTCACGTGGACTCGGTGTCGTAGGCCGTGCCGTGGCAACACGCGCCACACTACCAGTCACTCAGAACGTTCTCCTGACCACAGATCAGTCGCGTTTGAAGTTAACAGCCACTAACCTTGAGATCGCGATAAGCACTTGGATAGGAGCTCAGGTCGATCACGAGGGTTCGGTGACCATCCCGGCACGACTGCTCACCGAGTTCGTCAACCAACTTCCTGATGACAAGATAGCGATCGATCTGGTCGACAGCCCCAAAGGCGTAGCACTTGAATGCGCACGTTTTGAGGCGAGCATGAATGGCACGGACGCAGAAGAGTTCCCTCCGATTCCGACGGTCGAAGGCGGAACTACGGTCATCGTTCCGGCGGATGTCCTCAAAGGCGCGATTGAACGCGTCGCTTTTGCCGCAGCCACAGAAGATTCCCGACCGGTACTAACCGGCATCAAGGTAGAGATCGCCGGCAACAAGCTCACCCTGGCTGCAGCAGATGGATTTCGCCTTGGTGTTGAAACGGTTGAGCTTGTCACAGGCGTCGAGGAAGACATGGGCTTCATAGTTCCCGCAAAGACGATGCAGGAAGTCCAGCGCCTCATCAGCGATAGGGCGGACGACATTACGATCACAGTCACAGAGCCCGCCAGCCAGGTGCTGTTCAAATTTGGGGATATCGAGATCGTGTCCCAACTTGTGCAGGGCGCATTCCCTGACTATGGAAAACTGATCCCAGCGAGTGCAGGCACGACTGCGACCGTGAAGTTGCAGGACTTTCTCCAGGCAACGCGTGCGGCGGCGATATTCGCCCGGGATGGAAGCGGAATCGTCCGATTGATCGTCAGTCCCGGGGAAGATGGAGCGTCGGGCAAAGTAACGGTCGAATCTCGGGCTGAAGAACTCGGAGATAACAAGGGTGAATTTGATGCGACCATAGATGGCGATGAGGCCAAAGTGGCTTTCGATAGTCGTTATTTACTGGACGTCCTCGGGGTACTCGGCAGCGGCACCGTTACGCTGGAGACCACCACACCTTCAAGCCCAGGCGTAATCCGTGCGACCGACCGGGAAGGCTACACGCACGTGGTCATGCCGATGTTTGTTCAATGGTGAGTTCGGACTAGTTCCGTACCTACATTCCGGCTAAACACGACGAAAATTAAGATCAAGTATCCATCCGATGCCGAAATGTATGCATCAACGATGTGAGTGCTCACATGCCCTTGATAGCAACTGAGCATCGGATCGGTCTCTTGAACATCGTCGTGAGCGTGGGTCCTTAAGGTCCTGCTGTTAAATCAGGCGTTCACACAGAAGTAGCCCCAGCCACTATCCAACGTTGCTCGATAGGGCGTGCAACGTTTCATTCGCGTCGACGAGTCACGACTTTACGGACTGCTTAAGCTGGAGGCGTTCGGAGCGCACAGATGGATCTTCGGGTCAGTCTTTGATCAGTTCGCCGTCAACCCATTCACCTTCCGGAAATTACGTTTGGGGTCCGTAATTTTCAGCCCGTAATCGTTCAGGAAAGCCGTATCATCGTCAGAATCTTAAATCTCACGAACTCGCAATTGCTCGGACCGGCGTAGCTGTATCGCCGATGAATACACACGGAGAGGCATACATGGGCATCCATGACGGCAAGGTCGTAATTGTCACCGGCGGAGCACTGGGCATAGGTGGCGGTGCCTCTCGCGGATTTGCGGAAGAGGGCGCCCGGGTAATCGTGGCGGACAAAGACCCTAGTGCCGGCCATCAGACCGTTGACGAGATCAGGGCCGAAGGCGGAGATGCGACTTTTGTTCAGGCAGACTTCAGTTTATCGGCGGACCCGAAGCGAGTTGTAGAGCAGACGGTCGCCATCTACGGCGGAGTCGACTTCGTATTCAACAACGTCGGAATCCAGCCACGTACCTCCTACACGAACGCTGAAGACACGACCGAGGATATCTGGGACGCCATCATGTCGGTAAATCTGAAGAGCTACTGGTTGATGGCCAAGTACGCGATTCCGGCGATGCGTAGTCGCGGAGGCGGTGTGATCGTGAACAACGCAAGCGTCCAGGGCCAGCAGTCTGCGCCGCTCGTCACGGCATACGCGGCAAGCAAGGGCGGTGTGTTGTCGCTGACCCGACAGCTATCGATCGACTACGCACGTCAGAACATCCGGGTACTCGCCGTATGCCCCGGCTCGATCGACACGCCGCTGATGCGTGACGCCATCTTTGGAGATTCTGGAGAAGTTCCGGACGATCTGGAGACGGCGATCCATACCGCTGGCGCGCGATCTCCAATAGCACGAATAGGGACGCCAGAGGACATCGCCAACGTGGTGGTTTTCCTGTGTTCAGACAAGGCGTCGTTTATGACAGGCGAGTTTGTGAACGTCGATGGCGGGGTGATGGCGCAGGGTGCATGGGCGGACTTGGGACGAACGAAGTAGCATGGCCGCCAGGTCGGAGATTCTCATGTACATGGAACTGAACCTGATTCCAGGTTGGCGTCGCTGGACGGCGGAGTGACGTGGCGCTGCCAGTCGTCAGGACCACGGGACGGACGGTGACGGCGGGGAGCTTCTGTCGCGCATTCAGAGCGGCCTGGATTTTCGCGATCGTCGCCGGCGGTCTTTTGTCGCTCCTCTCCGGTGCTCGATTGGACGCCGACAGTCATGCCTCTAACGAGGTGTTTGTCGTGGAGTTAGACGGAGCGATCACCCTTGTCACCGAACGCTTCATCTCACGTGCCCTCGATAAGGCGGAGGAGGCCGGCGCCGAGCTTGTCATCATCCGGATAGATACGCCCGGCGGAACTCTGGACGCCACGCGGAACATCGTGACCAAACTCTTGGCGTCGAACGTTCCTATCGTCTCCTACGTCGCTCCTGATGGCGCACATGCGGCCAGCGCCGGGACGTTCGTCACGGCCGCTGTGGGATTTGCTGCGATGGCCCCGACAACCAATATCGGCGCGGCGGCGGTCATCACGGGCGAGGGCGAGGACCTCGCGGAGACACTAGGAAAGAAGATCACGGAGGACACGGCGGCGCTCATACGAAGCATCGCCGAGCTTAGGGGACGCAACTCGGAGGCCCTAGAGGCGACGGTCCGCGACGCGATCGCATACACGGCCAGCGAAGCGGTAGAACTGGGCGTGGTGGACCTGATCGCCGCAGACTTGGACGATCTCCTAGTGCAGATAGACGGCCGCGGGATACCGACGGCGTCTGGACCGCGAATTGTTTCGACCAGCGACATCACAATCCGCGAGATCGAGCAGACGATTGTGGAGCGCTTCCTCGGTTTGCTGGCCGACCCAAATATCGCATTCCTGCTGCTGTCACTCGGTGGACTGGGGCTCGTTGTCGAGATCTGGAGCCCGGGACTCGGGATACCGGGTGCGCTGGGCGTCGCCTTCCTGATCCTTGCCTACGCGTCTTTTGGGACCCTCCCGTTTTCATGGGTTGGCATTGCACTGGTAGGCCTGGCCATTGCGATGATAGCTGGAGAGATGCACGCGCCCGGAGCCGGAATACTGGGCACTCTGGGCGTGATCGCGTTGATCCTTGGTGGGTTGTTTCTGTTCGACCCGTCGAGTGGCAATGGGGTGTACGGCCCATCTGTGAGGGTGAGTCTGTGGGTGCTTGGAATTGTGAGCGGCAGCGCGGCGGGGATCGTCGCTTGGCTCGCGTGGGAGATGAGAAAGTCTGAGTCGGAAGAAGCATACGTTTCGGGAACTTCACACGAGGCGTTGATCGGCCAAATTGCAGTGGTGACGCAAGCGCTTGATCCATCGGGCGAGGTGCTGGTTCGTGGCGAGCACTGGCAGGCGGATGTGGCCGAAGGGCTTGTGGTAGACAATGGGGCATCGGTCGTAATTCAGTCGGTCGACAGTTTACGACTGGGAGTGGAACTGGCAGATGAAACGACTCCGGAAGATGGGTCGTATTACGATACCGAACCGGCATAACGCCCGTGTCCGGGCGTTGAGCAGAGTAATAAGTACAGAAAGAGTCGGGAGCCGATGGGGATAATCAATTTTGTTCGGGACTACGAGCGACTTGCTCGGTTCAAGTTCGGACGATTTCAGGGGATGTTGGGACCCGGTGTCGTATTAGCTATCCCGATCGTCCACTCGATACGCAAAATCGATACACGCATTGAGGTCGTGGACATCCCCCGGCAGACCAACATTACGCGGGACAACGCGCCGATCGTGATCGATTTTCTCGTGTACATGAGAGTCGATATCGATGAAGCACAAAAAGCGGTGCTCGAGGTCGGTGAATATCGCTCTGCGGTGATTGGACTGGCGACCACGACGTTACGCGCCGTCATCGGCGATATTGCGCTTGACGATGTCCTGTCCCAACGTGAGCGGATCAATGAAACGATTCGGACTCGCCTTGACTCCGAGACTGCACGGTGGGGGATCAAGGTCACGAACGTCGAGATCCGTGAGATCGAGCCGCCCCCCGACATTCAAGATTCTATGAACAGGCAGATGACCGCAGAGCGGGTTCGCCGGGCGGTGGTGACGGAAGCTGAAGGAACACGAGAGTCCAGCATCACGGTGGCCGAGGGTGCGCGGCAGGCGAGCATCCTGGCGGCGGAAGGTGACCGACAGGCGGCGATCCTTGCGGCCGAGGGTGCGCGGCAGGCCTCGATTCTGCGTGCTGAGGGGTTCGCCGAAGCGCTGAACACGATTTACGGGGTTGCCCAGAACGTGGACCAGAAGACGATGAGCCTCCAGTACTTCGAAGCGCTGAAAAGCTTAGGAGAAGGCGAATCTTCCAAGCTGATCTTCCCGATGGAGTTCACAAAATTCCTGGGCCCGATAGGCGCCATGTTCGGGGCCAACGGGTCAGACGAAGAAGAAGACTAGGCGGGAGGTCCCCGAGTTTCTACCCACAAGGCCTCTCCCACGCCGGGAGAGGCCTTGACGCGTCTAGATGTATGCGATGGCCCCGTCTGAGAGTTTTTGGTCGCCCCTGTACCAGTTCGACTCGAAGGGGCGCTCGGTAATGGCGTCCAGGTCCAGCTCGATGCCCCAGCCTGGCCCTGACGGGATCTCGTGGTGCCCGTTTTTCACGACCGGGGACGATTTGACGAACGACAGTTCGACATCGTTGAACGGGCGCATCTCCTGGATCAGGAAATTGGGAATGGCGGCATCAAAGTGAAGGTTGACCGTCGTCGCAAGAGGACCCATCGGATTGTGGGGTGCGACCGAGATGTCGTGGGCTTCGGCATCTGCGGCAATTTTACGCATCTCAGTCATGCCGCCCACAATGCACACCTCGGGCTGGATGATGTCCGCTGCGCTGGCCCTGAATAGCTCCGTGAATTCGAACTTTGTGTAAAGGCATTCTCCGGTCGCCAGCGCATAAGGCATTTTCTTACGCAGCTCGCCCATGGCGTGCCGGTTCTCCATCCGGAGCGGCTCTTCCATGAACATGGGCGTGTTGACGATGTGCGCGTTCGCCAACTCCAGAAGCCGCCCTGGCTCGAACACCGCGGCATGGGCGTCCATGCCGATCTCGGCGTCCGGGCCAGCCTCGTCACGAAGCGCTCCAACGAGCTCCACACCGGCGTCAACCGCTTTGAGCCAAGGAAGTTCACGCCAGTTTGTCGGCAGGGGGTTGACCTTGAAGGCTGAGTATCCGCTCCCATCGATAGCTTCTCGAACCGTCGATTGCATGGCGTCCAGACCGCTTCCGTCGCTGTCGCCTAGGTGCACATCCAGGTACCCGCGAATCTTGTCGCGGTAGCGGCCGCCCAGCAGGTCGTATACGGGGATGTCATACGAACGCGCTGTGATGTCCCACAGGCTCTGGTCGATCCCGGAGAGCGCCGCTAGCCCAGACGAGCCTGGGGGAAAGCGGGCGCCCTGGTACATGAGCGCCCATAGATACTCGATCCGGGTCGGATCTTGTCCGACAATTTGATCGGCGAAGTATCCCACCCACTCTTTTGTAGCCAAGTCGGGTCCGACGGCGTAAGACTCGCCAATGCCGGTTATGCCTTCGTCTGTGTGCGTCACGACGAACATACTGTTGCCTGCACCGGGAGTTTGCGGGGTTGAGCGACTGGCAATCAGGCACTCCACTTTTGTGATCTTCATATCAGAAGTTCAGGGCCTTTCAGAGAGGGTTGTAGGAATGGGTGGAGCCGTTTAGATAAACGCAGGCGCGCCCTCCGCATCGGTGGGGAAGCCGCGATTCCAATGTTTTGGAGGATTAGCGGCGATCGACTCTAGGTTCAACTCCATGCCAATCCCTGGCTTTGTTGGCAACTCGAAGTAGCCGTCCACCGGCGCCCACATCTCGTCCACAAACTTCGCTTTGTCCCGTTTGTGGTCGCCGTGATACTCGAGGATCGTAAAATTGTTGATGCTGGCCGCGTAGTGAACGCCAAGCGCCGTGGAGAGTAGCCCTAGGGGGTTGTGTGGCGCGACCGTCACGTAGTTGGCTTCCGCCATAGAGGCGATCTTGCGGCCCTCAAGCAGTCCGCCGCATACGAGCAGGTCCGGCTGGATGATGTCCACGGCGTCTTGGTCAAACAACTCGGCGAACTGAGTGATACCAAACAGGTTCTCGCCAGTGGCGATCGGGACAGATAGTTCACGCCTCAGTCGAGCAGTACTCGGGATATAGTCGGGCCGGACGGGCTCTTCTACGAACATGAGCCGGAAGTCGGACAGCGCTTCGGCGATCTGTTTGGCCCGCATTGGTTCGCGGAGCTTGCTGTGTAAATCGACTGCGAGATCGACGTGGTCTCCGACGGCTTTGCGTAGTGTCCCGATACGGTTTACGACTTCTCGCACGACGGCCAGCCAGGGCATCTGTTGCCAGTCGGGCGGGAACATGGATGCCTTGAAGGCGGTGTACCCCTCTGCCAGGAGTTCGGTGGCCTCTGCGGCCTGTTCAGAGGCGCTATCTCCGTGGATTTGGTGGTAGACGCGTACCCGGTCCCGGGTTGGACCGCCGAAGAGTTTGTATATCGGCACGCCCGCGCGCTTGCCAGCGATGTCCCACAACGCGTGGTCGACTCCCGACAGGAACGACCACTCAACTGCGCCAAGAGGGAAGCGCATGGTGTTCTTCGCCCTGCGCAACAGCCACTCGATACGTGAAGGGTCCTGCCCGATGAACCAACTCTTGCTGGATTCGGCTGTAGCGATAATCGCTTCGTCGGGGCCGATGGTGTACGGCTGGCCGTTTCCGGTAATCCCTTCGTCGGTGAACACCTGCAGGAATATGGAGGTACGGCGACCATCGTGGCAGTGGTAGGTCTTGATGTCGGTGATCTTCAAGGGCTGGCCTCTTCTCTGACCTGAATCGATGAACTGGACGCTGTAATTCAGATAGTTGAGATGATGTTGCGGGGCTATTTGGGACGGCGGCAGTATAAACCGGGCAGCTATGGAGATGAAGGTCAGGTTATGTATTAAAAACAGCGTTCATTTCGTCATGTGTATAAATTTAGGCATAGTAAGATCAATTGAGCTATATATATATCAAGTTGTACTATGTTCATCTTTCAAAACGACTAAATGATTTTATGCTATATATGCCGTTTTAATGATAAATATATTCAATTTGATGCCTAAATATTTTCTCGCGAGTCTGTTTGGGACGCCCACTGGACCGGACGGCCACAGTACTTTCGTACCCGGCGCTCCCATCCTCGCGAAGCATCATTAGCTAAACACAACACTAAAGATGCTGTGAATAATGCTATTGAATGACAACTCCGTTAATGAGTTGGTTTCGCCATCGTTTCATTTTCGAATCGATGGCGGTACGGCCAGTTCGGATTCGCGGCTTGGTTTGACTATTTCACGGCTGATATGAAGGCTGATTTGAACCCGCATCGGATTGGGAGGAAGCCCAGTTTGACGTCGCCGGCGGGATCCCGTGTGGCACAACGGTCGAATCACGGGGAGGGCGCCGGCGAACCGGGAATGTTCGGCGATTACGATTTAGACCACAGGCAGAACAATTTAGTAATCGATTTATGCATGATGCGGGACCCTGCGTTCAGCGACTGGAACGACCACTCTGGCCTAAATTCACAGGGTGTTCAGCAGGTCTCGGAGATACTCCTGCGGGCCCTCCAGGTGGATCTTACCGAGACTACAGAAGCCTCGATCGTTGAGTTTGGGCGGGTGGAGTTACCAGCAAGAGGCCCCAAGGTGAAGCCCCCAGCCTATCTACGAGACGATAGCCTGTTTCCCTACACGCTTCCGCATACCCCCGGCGGTAAGGGCACAATGAAGGCGTAAATGCCTCCCAACTCCGGCATAACGCCGCAGTGGCCAGCAAAATCGACGGCTAGCCGGTGGATGAATAGCTAAAAGATCAGCAATATGCTACCTTACACGGCATAATGAATAGCGTTTTGCTGTATATGCCCGGGAAACTTACAGCATGGACGGCACTGAATCTGGAAATCCTGATTCCCTTCGTATTGTTGATTAAGGCGGCTCAGAGCGTCTAGTTACTAGGAAAGGGCTCATCGCTTTCACTTCATGTCAAATTGGGCTCTCCGGTCGATATCGCGCCTATTACGCCTATAAATGATCAGAGTTGGTGGAAATATTGGGCAAGTTAAGCCTTTATGAATATCCGGATGCGTCATTAAATGATTCTCTTGAGATTGGTCGGAAAATAGCGCGTGAATTTATGGGCTCAGTTTCAAGGGCTACGCTCGCAAGCGCGCTACAGATGAGTGACCGAGGTGGTGGCTTCGGCGCACGGATCGGGGCCATGCGCATCTGGGGTATTGCCGAAGGACGTGGAACGATTCGTCTGACTAGGAACGGTCTACGCGCAGTTAACCCGTTGACACCCGAGGAGTCGGCGATGGCACGTCGTGACCTTGCGACCTCTGTGCCGCTCTTCATGGAATTGGCGAGCCGACTTGATGGTCTGCCGCCGGACCGTGCGCGTCTTGCCCTTCTTCTTGAGGACATTACTGGAGCTAACCGGATAGAAATCGAGCGTCGGCTCGCGGTGGTCTCCCGCGTATTTGAGGATGTGTTGCCGTTACTTCCACTTTCAAACGGATCAGGAATAGGCGCTCGATCCGGCTCAAGTGATTCCCCAACGAGGCCACGGGACGTACTCGACGACACTGGGCTCGGGTTTCTAGACATTCCCGAGCTGCTGGAGCAAGGCTCGGCTACGTCCGTGGGGCTGCATTCGGCGCAGGAAGATGTTGGGGAGCCCCGCATCGAGGTTGTTTTCCCAGGAGGGCGGATATCGCTTCCGGAGTCGATCGCAAGCCTAGATGTGATTATCCAGGTTCTACAAGAACGCCGGAACAACATAACCAGGGGCAGCGGACCGTCGGCTTTCTAAAAAGCATTTATATTCAACTGCCGGATCGGCCGTCAGCGGTTGTTTTACAATCAAATAACCGACCAGGGGGGTGGTGTTAGATCTTTAGTAGGATCTTGTTCGCACCGCGTTCCCTTGCGTGCAGTTGACGATATCCTTGCTCGGCATCGATGAGCGGCATAACGTGTGACACGAGCGGCTCTAAGTCCAAGGTCCCGCCCCAGAGAGCGAGCATCGTTTTAGACACGTCCTCCCGGGTTGGAGGAGTGGCTGCTGTTATGGCGAACCCACGTTCGTTTGCGATTGCCGGAATCGACCACCCGGGCAATTCTGGCTCGGTCAGCACCATGATTCCGTCCGGTCGTAATAACCGAAGACCGAGTTCCATCTGCGAGTGATAGACACCGGCGCCTACGATTATTGCCGCAAACCCACTTCCGCCGGTCGCCTCTCTCACCGCGCCTTCTACTCCTTTTTCCGATGTGTCGAACGTGATCGCCCCCAGCCTCCGAGCGAGGCCCAGTCGTCGTTCTTCGTCGTCTAGGACGATCACACCCGTTATCCCGGCCGCGGCAAGAGCGATCAGGGCGGAAGCGCTGTGAGGGTCGCAACCTATGACACAGATGTCGGTGGCGCCGTGAGCGGTCGCCTGATCGACGGCTGAGGCACCGAGGCCGTAGGTGTCGCCGAGCAACAACGCCCTTTCCTCGATCCCTGCCGTCGGAACCTTGAGAAGTGTGTCATCGGCCAACGGGACACGTACATATAGCGCCTGTGCTCCGTCGAGGTCGTCCCATCCGAACCCGCTCCGACCATTATCAGAATCGAACACGCCGATCCCGGTCACTAGATCGCCTAGATCTACAGTTGAGATTCCAACCCCCACCTCATCGACCAGCCCACAGAACTCTCCGCCCGGGATGGTTCCCGGAGTAGGGTCGTGTCCGGCGAACCGGGCGAGGTCGCGTGGGCCTATGGACGTGGTCGTTACGCGGACGATGACGTCCATATCCCCCTTGATCCGAGGGGTGCGACGCTCAACCACTTCTACGCGCTCGACGCCGTTGAAACTCAAAGCAAACATTTATGGGGTGTGCTGGATTTGACGGCGATAACCGGCAACAAAGATGTCGAAAATTAAAAACACCGTCTGTAGTTCACACATTCTCTTTCACACGTTCTGCCAGCTTGCGCGTCATGCCGGGTGATGCCGCCAGATCGTCTATCGACGCTTCACGTATACCCTTGAGTGAACCGAACTGACGTACCAGTTGGCGCTTTCGCTTTGGCCCGATCCCTGGCACCAGGTCAAGGGCAGATTGTCGGGCGCTCTTTGAACGGAGATTGCGATGGAATGTGATGGCGAATCGGTGTGCTTCATCTCGGATCCGCTGGACGAGGAACAATCCCTGAGATCCACGGGTGAGGATGTATGGTTCCGGCGAGTCCGGGATAAAGATTTCTTCTTCCTGTTTGGCCAGGCTGGCGAGAGGAACACCCTCGATGCCCAACTCGAGCATCACCTGGAGCGCAGAGCTGAGCTGGCCTTTGCCGCCGTCGATTAGCACAAGGTCCGGCACAATGCCGAACGCGTCGTCCTTCGCATCTTCGCCAGCGGCACGGGCGTCTACCGCCTTCTTCATACGTGAGAAACGCCGGTGTAGCACCTCGCGCATCGAAGCGAAGTCATCGTTCTTGTCGTGGGTCTTGATCTTGAAGCGCCTGTAGTCGGATGTCTTTGGTTTTCCGTCCTCAAAGACCACCATCGAAGCAACGGTGTTAGTGCCCTGGATGTGTGAGATGTCGTAGCACTCCATGCGCTGTGGGAGACGCGGGAGGCTTAGCTCCTCCTGCAGCTGTTGCATTGCCGCCTCCATGACGTTGGAATCGGACAGCCACTTCAGTTTGAGCTGCTCCAGTCCTTCCGCTGCGTTCTGGGCGACCATCTCAAGTAGGCGCCGTTTCTCGCCGCGTTTCGGGACCGATAGGTTCACCGGCCCGTCCCGCCTCTCTGAAAGCCATGATTCGATTATCTCCGCGTCCTCTACCTCTTCCGGAACGAGCACACGGCGCGGCACGTGAGACGCCGAGCCATAGAACTGTTTGATGAACTGGGTGAGGATGCCGGATTTGTTTTCGTCACGTGTTCCGGACATGATGAAGTGATCACGACCGATGAGGTTTCCACGGCGTACAAAGAACACTTCGACCCATGCCTCGTCCCGGTCGCTCGCTAGGGCTATGACGTCCATGTTCTCCGCCGTCATAGAGAGGACCTTCTGGCCCTCGTACACGCGCTCGATCGCTTTGAGCTGATCCCGTAGAGCACCAGCACGTTCGAACTCCAGCGCGTCCGATGCGACCATCATCTCGTCGCCGAGACCCTTCACGATACTTCGGGTATCGCCCTCCAAAAACATCACGACCTGGTTGATCACGTGCATGTACTCTTCGCGATCGACGGCCCCGATACACGGCCCGACGCAACGCTTGATGTGGAAGTCGAGGCATGGCCGATCGTCGGTGCCGGTGATCGGCTTTGTGCAGGAGCGGTAGGGGAACAGTCTTTTTATCAGACCGAGCGTCTTGCGGACGCTGCCGGCGCTGGCGAACGGGCCGAAGTATCGAGCGCCGTCCTTTGCGGTCCTCCGTGTCACGTAGACCTGGGGAAACGGCTCGTTGACGTCGATCTTGATGTAGGGATAAGTCTTGTCGTCTTTGAGCCTGATGTTATACCGGGGCTTATGCTGTTTAATCAGGCTGTTTTCGAGCAGGAGTGCTTCCTGCTCAGACTCGGTGACGATGTATTCAAAGTCATTGATCCGGGCCACGAGCTTGCGCGTCTTCAGGTCATGGCTTGAATTAGTGCCGAAGTATGAGCGCAACCGGTTGCGCAGGATGGACGCTTTGCCGACGTACAGGATCTCCCCGGACTCCGCCCTCATGAGATAGACACCGGGCGAAGATGGGACGGCCGAAAGTCGGCTTGAGAAGCGGCGTTTGCGGGCCGCCGGTTTACTGTCTGCAGTCGATGGCATCAGGGCTAGCCTAGCCGAATCGTAAGATCGCCGGGTATGGACTGGCCCCTGTCAGTCCGAACACGTGAGTCTAGGGGATGTTCGGGCGTTAGCCCAGAAACACGGTCAGTACGCCAAGAATGATCACCGTTCCGCCGACCATCACCCCAAGCTTTTTCAACTCACGGGGAAGGTTTTGCGAGAAAACGGCCGAACGGTTGCGTGCGCCTGCTCCTCGTCGTGCACGGGCGGCCCGACGTCTTTCTGCACGTTTTCCGCGGGCGGTTCCTCCGGTACTGTCAGAGGCGTCTTCCGCAGTATCGTCGTCTTCCCCCAGGTCGCTTTCGCTCAGGAGAAGATCGTCCTCTGGATCTTGGTCCTCGGGGGCAGGTCCCATGAACACGTTTGGGCGACGTTCGCGTCGGCCTTGAAGTCGGTTCTGTGTTCGGGAGGTTTGACGATTACGACGAGGCATTGGCGGTTAAGTGACCCTGTTCAAGTTTGTGATTAGTCTATGCCAAAAGGGCAGGGCGCTTAACGTAATTCGCGCCCGGTGAGCGCTCCAGAGGCATCGATTATTCGGGCTGCCGCCCAATCGTCGCTGACCTCGGAGAGGTTCCACATCACATGATACAGGAATGGGTCGAGCGGATTTGTGCCAAATGCGCGCTCAAAATAGCGGGCCTGTGCGGTATCTGATTGCGACACGTACTGCTCTGCGGTCTCCATATCCTCGAACTGGAGACGGGAAAGAATTCTACGGGAGCGGTCCGAGTGGTTTGCTACGAGTCCAACCCTCAAGACATCCGGGCTGTGTCGCAGTATCGCCACGGCGCCGCGACTAACGATGACGGCGTTGTCTGCCCGGGCCACGTCCCGAATTACCTCTGCGGTTGTCTCGATAAAGTGCTGTTCGTCGAGCTCCTGCCCTGAGCTAATTGGCGAATCATTCATCTCTGCGTACGGACGGGCGATCAGCGTATCTACACCTGGTCCGAAATAAGGATCGCCGCCTGCTCCACCAACGGATGAACGCTCGAGCATCCTCTGCACTAGGCCGATGATGCGTTCGCCCCTGCCCGGCAGCCGCAGGGTTGAATCCTGGACCGCTTCCACGGTCGCGCCAACCCGTCGCGCAATCTCAGCGAGTAGCAACCTGTCTACGAAGTCCAGATCCAGCTCGCGGGCAACAACCCGCGCAACGTCAACTACACCCGAGCCGGCTCTGCCCTCAATCGCTATTACGGTCATGGGTATCCCGAATCCAGATCTGCAGTATTTTGAAATGTACCGGGAAAGCCGCCGGTGTCGGAAAGTTTATCTCAGCTGGTCAAGGCAGTGATGTTCGAGGAGAGCACTAAGCCCGGGGGAAAGCCCGGTCGTACTCTTCACGAACGTGCTCTGAGGTCAGGTGCGTGTAGATTTGGGTCGTGGCGATGCTGGCGTGACCGAGCATCTCCTGAACGTGACGCAGCGACGCGCCGCCGCGGAGCATGTGCGTCGCGAAGGAGTGTCGAAGGGTATGTGGCGTGATGTGGTCAGGTATGCCTGCCGCACGGCCGGCCTGCTTGAGGCGTAACCAGAAACCCTGACGAGAAAGTCGCCGACCATTCCGATTTAAGAAAAGCGCTTGTTCTTGTTGCTGCCGCTCGTACAAGGGGCGCACAGTGTCCAAATATCGACTTACGGACTCTATCGCCTGGCTGTGAAGGGGAACGACGCGCTCTTTGGACCCTTTCCCGATGCAGCGGACCGAACCGGTTTCCAGGTTGAGGTCTCGCAGGTCCAAACCGACCAACTCACTTACACGAAGCCCGGCGGCGTACAGGACTTCAAGCATTGCGGCGTCTCGTACGCCCTCCGGGGTGCCGTCCTCGTAAACGGTTGTGAGAAGGGTATCCACCTGTTCGATCGACAACGCTTTCGGCAGAGTACGCCCGGTGCGTGGTGAACGTAGCGCTTCGGTAGGGTTGCCCTCGATGGCGCCTTCTTCCCGGAGGAATCGGAACATCGACTTCAACGCTGCTATCTTTCTGGCCCTCGTGCTCCGTGCGTATCCGCGCTCGTCAAGGTCATCCATAAACGCTGATATCTCGGAAGCGCCGACATCAGACCAGTTCCGCGTCGCTTTAGAGTCCTCAAGAAACTCGATCAGCCCGGTGAGATCGTTGAAGTAGGCATCGAGCGTATTAGAAGACATGCCTCGTTCCACGGCGAGGTAGTTCAAGAAAGAATCGATCTGTTCACGCACGCAGTTGACCCTATCACCCCGCTGGGTTCATCCACCCGTTTCGGAATAATCGTGAAAACGCCAATAATTGTTCCGGCGTCAGGTGACGCGACGTCGACCGGTGGGAGATTGACCCTCTGAGGGGCGATACCTAAACTCGATCGAAGATTGCTTTTTGCGCATCTCAAATATTGGACCGTGATTGGGGTCCAAGTGGGACGCAATGTTCTGACTTGATTGATGCATATCAGGCATATGGTCGGTTAATAAACCTAGCTCCGGATACAGAAAGTACCGATGCTTCCTCTTCTCGAGATTGAAATCCCGTTCAATCCCAACTTGATCGACGCCGGTGGTTTTGTGCTTGCATGGCATGGCTTGCTTAGCTTTGTCGGCGTCGCCACCGCGGTTTGGCTCGTCGCCCGGTGGGCGCGCCAGGAACGACTAGACCCGGATATGGTTTACAACACCGCTATCTGGGCGATCCTCGGGGGGATTGTCGGTGCGCGTGTGGTGCATGTAGCAGACAACTGGGGCAGTGTTTACGGCTTCAACGACCCGATAGAGCTTGTCGCTGTCTGGAGTGGCGGCATCGGGTTGTGGGGCGCCATCCTTGGCGGCTGGATCGCAGGGATGATCTACGCATACATTTCAAAATATCCGGTCGGAAAGCTAATGGATCTGTCGGCCCCGGCACTACTGGTGGCCCAGTCGATCGGTCGTCTCGGCGACATCATGAACGGAGAGCACTGGAGCAAGAATACGGACCTGTTCTTTGGCTGGGTGTTCACACACGCGAGCAGCCCCGGCGCGAGGCCTCCGAGCCGATTAAGCGAGGAGTTCGACCCGACTTCCGGAAGTCACCCGACAGTGGTGTACGAGATATTCTGGAACATGTTGGTACTTGCTTTTCTGTGGCGCATCCGCAAAAAGTTCCGGCCTGACGGAGCGATCTGGATGATATACCTCGGTCTCTACGGTTTCGGGCGCTTCTGGATTCAGTTCCTTCGTCTGGATGAAGAGAAGTTCTGGAACTTGCAGGAGGCGCACCTGATAGCACTCGTCGTCATGGCGATATCAATAGGGTTTGTGGTCTTGAAGACCCGACTACGAAGGCCCGGCGATGAGCCGCATGAACCTTCGGCGCCCGAATCGGCATCGCGCAACAGGCTTCGGCGGGCAAGACAACGGAGCTAGATACCGTACCTCGAAGGTCGTATGTCCAGCAGGTGCAACTCCTGCTTCGTGCGGCCACGCCATGTATTTGTGCGCAAAGAGTAGATGGCGTCTACGGCGCCATCACCAAGGGGCGCTTGCCCCAGTCCGAATCCGATCGCGTCCCAGGTTTCTCGGTTGTCGCTCAGCACAACACGCAGATGCCTGCCTCCCGCTCCCATAGTTCTTATCTGGACTGGGTTCAGGTTTCGAGTGACGAACACCGGGGCCGGATTTTCTTCCCCGTAAGGGCCAAGGACTTTAATGAAGTTCCAAGTCGATGCGCCAAGATCGGAAAAACCGATCTCTGCATCCGCCTGTAGAGGTGGGCCAGCTCCAGGATCCTTGCCAGCGGCGGCAACGCCATCCTGTATGGCGTCTATAACTTCGTCAAGGTGTTCGTTGGCGACCGTAAAACCGGCGGCGCGGGCGTGACCACCCCATTGATCGAACCGGCCTGATGCCGAAGACAGGACTGCGTGGATATCGACGCTTTCAGGGCTACGTGCCGATGCGCGCGCGTGGGTCTCGCCAAGGGCGATGGCGATGGCCGGCCGGCCATGGTCTCCACTGAGCCTGCCAGCCAGTGGACCGAGGATGCCGGACTTGAACCTAGCGGATTTGACGATAAGCGCCGGTTGCATAGGCCCGTTTTCTAGTTCTAGCCTGGCTAGATCCCATGCTTCCTGGCTGAGGCGACGGCGTTCGGTATTCATATCGTCGACCTGGTGCGCCAGCGTCATGGCTTCCCCGGGATCGTTTGCTGTCAACAAGTTGAGGCTTGGAACGGCCTCGCCAAGTCGTCCAGGAGCATTCAGGCGTGGGATCACGTTGAATGAAAGAGCTTCTGTATCCAGCTCTCCGCCGTTTGGATGCGCAAGTTTCAACAGCGCGGTCAGACCAGCGTGGCTGGTTGATTGCAGTTGGCGAAGTCCTTCGGACACTATGACGCGGTTCTCGCCCTTCAATGGTCCAACATCGGCGACTGTTCCAAGCGCGGCCAGAGCGATTACATGTCCGGGCCAGTTTAGATCGGTGCGGGAGTACAGGGCCTGTGCGAGTTTGAAGGCGACGCCAGCCCCCGTTAACCCTTTACCAACTCCGTCAGTCCCCATATGCGGGTTCACGAGTGCAAGGGGGCGTTTGAGGCCCGGTTCGACGATGTGATGGTCCGTGACGATTACGTCCACGCCGATCGTCTCGGCAAACGTGATCTGGTCGGCGTCGTTTGAGCCAGTGTCTACCGTGATAACGAGAGTCACGCCGTCAGTGTTGAGACGTGTGAGGGCGTTGTTGTCCAGGCCATGGCCTGATCCGTCTCTCCCGGGGATGTGTGCGACCGCTGTTCCGCCCAGGTCACGTATAGCGTGGAGCAACAGCGCGGTTGCGGAGAGTCCGTCGACGTCAAAGTCACCATAGACGGCTATTTTTTCCTGATTGCCGATTGCCCTAAACACACGATCTACGGCGGCTTCCATATCTGGAAGCTCAAATGGATCGCCTAACTGGTTCAAATCAGGTTGGAGGAAGGTGAGGGCCTCTTCTGAGGCGCGCATGCCCCGGTTATGAAGTAGGCGTGCCCCCAACTGGCCCGACCGGGAGGACGCTGTCATGAGCGCCGACAGCGCTTCTGTAGAAGGTTCCGGGGTGATCGTCCAGTGACGACTGCTCAACGGATTGCCCGCCCGCCACAATGCGGGTTTATACGAAGGAAGGGAACGATATTTGATCTGGAAAGCCCGCCGGCCCCAGATAGCTTGTCCCTCAAGGCAAATGAGTAGATATGCCTAACCCTCGAACGACTTGAATAAGAGACTCGCATTATGGCCTCCAAATCCGAGAGAGTTGGACATGGTCGTTCGAATCACGCCCCGGCGTACGAGGTTAGGCGTGTAGTCGAGGTCGCACTCGGGGTCCGGGTTCTGGAGGTTGATAGTGGGCGGAATCGCCGACTTTGCGATCGCCATAACTGAGACCGCGGCTTCAACACCGCCTGCGGCGCCGAGCAAATGTCCCGTCATAGACTTCGTGGAGCTGACCGGGACGCCTGTGACCGCGTCGCCAAATGCGGCTTTCATCGCCTCTGTTTCGGTCTTGTCGTTCAATGGCGTGGATGTGCCGTGTGCGTTGATATAGTCGACCTCGTCCGGCGATACACCCGCCTGTTTCATGGCGATCGTCATTGCACGGGCCGCCCCAGCGCCGCCTGGGCCCGGTTGGGTGACGTGGAATGCGTCAGACGTGGCGCCGTATCCGGCGAGTTCTGCCAGAGGCTCTGCGCCGCGTGCCATAGCGTGCTCTATAGACTCAAGCACAAGCACGCCTGCGCCTTCACCCAGGACAAACCCATCCCGTTCGGCATCGAAAGGCCTTGAAGCTCCTTGCGGGTCGTCGTTGTTTTTGGAAAGGGCCATGCAGGCGCTGAAGCCAGCGACCGCTATTTCGCAGACACTCGCCTCGGTGCCGCCAGCGATCGCAACGTCGATATCGCCGCGTTCGATCATCGCCTTGGCCTCTCCGATGGAGTCGGCGCCGGTGGCGCATGCGGATACGACGGCGAAGTTGGGGCCTTTTGCCCCGATAAGCATCGAAACCTGACCGCCTGCGAGGTCGGTCAACATCATCGGAATCAAGAAGGGGCTGACCCTTGTCGGGCCTTTTTCCCGGAGCACATCGAACTGGTCGGACAGCGTGATGATGCCGCCGACCCCGCTGCCGATGAGCACTCCAACGCGGGTGGCATCTTCTTTCTCCATATCGAGCCCGGCTTGTTCCATCGCCTCAAGACTGGCCACGCATGCGAACTGGGAGAATCTATCGAGACGGCGGGACGCTTTGCGCTCGAGACGTTCAAGCGGGTCAAATTCAGGGATTTCACCGGCGATGCGGCTTTCGAATCTTTCGGCGTCAAACGACTCGATTTGTTCAACGCCGGATTTTCCGTCCACGAGGTTTTTCCACGTGGTCGCGCGATCTACACCGACAGGGGTGATCAGGCCCACGCCCGTAACCACGACTCGTTCGGTCATACGGTGATGCCTTCCTTACCTCAGACTGGAGTACGGACCGATAACCCCGCCTCGATGCGGTCGTCGTTCGGTCACTTCGCCAGGCACCTGAGGTGCACTTAACAGGAATGTTCTGTTTCGGAGTCAGGACAAAAATTGCCCTACACACCGCAGGATTATAGGGCCAGCGTGCCCGGCGCTGAATCGGCCATGAGGTGAATTAACGGCGGACGCAGCGCTCCCAATAGGAAGATCTATACGTGTTCCCGAAGATTCAGCTACAGACTCGGGATCATAATGGCCTTATTAAAACGTTACGACAGAGCGACGAATTCGGCATGATGTCATCAATCTGCCTACTATCCCCGTTCTCAGGCACTAGAGATGCCCAATTTCCCAATGGCTTTAGATAACCCCATGCACGGGCTTCGATCTATCAGCCTTGCCGCGCCCTTGGCTGATGTGGATGGGCCACGGGTGATGATCGCGACACACGGATGCAAGTTAAACATGGCGGACAGTCAGAGGATGGCCCGGGAGTTCGTGTCAGCCGGATACGTTATTGCAGGCGATGGCGAAACGCCCGACGTTTTTGTACTGGACAGTTGTACCGTCACCAGCGTCGCGGATAGGAAGGCCAGGCAGGCGCTATCGAAAGCGCGCAGGGCCTATCCAGAGGCGCTGATCGTTGCCACGGGGTGCATGTCTGAACGGGATCCTGACCAGGTGGATGCGCTAGACGCTGTGGATCTGGTGGTCACCAATCAGCAGAAGCTCGATATCACGGGCACCGTGACCAAAAGACTCGGTGCTTCACTGACGCCATGCGCAGATGGTGCGCTCCCAACGGGATCGGGTGCGTCGCTCGGACGGTCGAGGGTTTCATTAAAAATTCAAGAAGGCTGCGATCAGGTCTGTGCTTACTGCATCGTTCCAAGGGTCCGCGGACGTGAGAGGAGCGTGCCCGAGGACATGCTGGTGAGACAGGTGGCCCGGCAGGTGCATGAGGGCGTTCGTGAAGTGGTTTTAACGGGCACACAGCTGGGTAGTTATGGATTCGACATACCTGAGGCGAACCTGGCGACCATGCTCAAGCGTGTGCTGAACGAGACTGGGATCGAACGGCTACGGGTGTCTTCGCTCCAACCAGCGGAGATCACCGAAGAGTTGCTCGATATCTGGTCGGATGAGGGTGAGGGTCGCCTGTGCAGGCATTTCCACATGGCGTTGCAGTCCGGAAGTGACGCGATTCTGAGTCGGATGCGTAGGCGATACACGGCCGATGAGTTTGTGCAAACGGTCGAACGGGTCCGATCAACCGTCCCGGGGGCCATGATTACCGGCGATGTGATAGCCGGTTTTCCGGGCGAGACTGAGGTCGATCATCGCTCGACTCTGGGCGTGATAAAGCGCGTCGGGTTTGCCGATCTACATGTGTTCCCGTACTCGGAACGGCCTGGAACGAGCGCCGCCCACTTCGACGACCGCGTAGATTACGGGGTCCGGACCCGACGAGCGGCCGAAATACGGGAACTGGCTACGGAGCTATCCCGATTGGTTCGCGAAAACGCCGTCGGTGGGATCGCTCCAGTTCTGTGGGAAAACAACGCTCCGGCCACAGGACTGACCGATACCTATTTGCGGGTGCGAAGAAACAGGGCAGATCTCCCTGCCGGTGTATCGGCCCTTGAGAACGTGATAGAACGCGTACGGCTTGTGCGATTGGACGGCGACGTTCTGGAGGGTGAGCCGGTTTAACAGACCGGCTCTAGACCAGCTCGACTCGTGCATACCTGAAACCTACGAATGCGAAATGACGCTTGACGCGAAACAGCCGCCCGGCGGAGGGCGGCTGTTTCAAACTCGGTCATTGCGAGAATGCGAGTCTATACGGTCGGCACTGGCCTCAGTGTGAGTCGATCCCGATGTCGCTCCAGGTATGCGGCTACATGGGTATATCCGTGCGAGAACACCATTAGCCAACCCTCACGCTCTATGCGATTCAAGAAGCGACGCTTCTGTTCAAGAGTGGAGTCGGGCCGTCGGTCATACGCGGTGATGTATGGCAGATTTACGTGCGAAGGAGTCGGTACAAGGTCGCTCAAGTAGGCGATCTTCTCCGAACCGAGGTCGATCAGCACGGACTGATGTCCGTCTGCGGGGCCGTCTGTGACGACGGTGTTGATACCCGGTGCAATCTCGGTATCTCCGTCCAGAAGGAGTAGTTTGCCGTTTTCTTCTATGAGCTCGAAATCCTCTTTGGCGGTGTATCCGGTCGAGACGATCGTTCGTTCGTTCGGGATCTGTAGCCGCTCAAAGGCCGAGCGCTGCACCATGATGGTGGCGTTCGGGAAAGTCGGGATCACGTTGCCCTGGCGGTCGAGTCGTGTGATTCCTCCTGCGTGATCAAAGTGCAGGCAGGTGAGCACGACGGTGTCGATGTCACGGACCGTGAGTCCATTTGCGCGCAGGTTACGGAGGAGCTTTGAAGAGCTGAGTCCGTATAGCTCCTTGTTGCGCTCTGGGTGGCGTGCCCCGACTCCGGTGTCGATCAGAATATTTCGGTCCGGTGTCTGTATGAGCAGACAGTTGAGACCGAGTCGGACCCGGTTTTGCCGGTCCGGCTTGGAGTCTTTTTCCCAGACTACCTTCGGGATTTGGCCGTAAACCAAACCTCCATCGAGGAGGTAGGAACCGTCACTGATAACTCGCACCTGAATATTGTCTAGCTGCATGATGCCCCCCTGGCTCTAAAGCAACTTGTTGCGGCTCGCTCCGCATCCGCCCAAATGACCCGAGATCGACCCCCGTCGATCCTTGCTGGGTCTGGCCTGCCGTCGACTCACTCTTGTAAACCCCGACCGGTGAAGGTTGGGGTAACGGCAAGGAGTTGATGACGTGATTGGCACAATACTCACGACGGTTATTACTTACTAGATTACTTTAGTACTCAAAAATAAATACTAAATAAATTTTAAACAAAGTACAAGATTGCTCGGTAGTCCACTCGTCACATCAACATTAGATATCGAAAGAGTGCGGGGGCCGGAACGCGTCTACAATGACGCCTCCTCAGGACCGTTAAAGCCCCTGCGGGGCTATTACGCCCGAGACCTTCTTGCTCATATTCGTAAAGGAACGCCCAATGGAACTCTCCGTTGTGACGGGAGACATCACCGCCCAGGCGGTAAATGCTATCGTCGTAAACCTGTTTGAAGGCGTGGACGCGCCTGGCGGTGGTACAGGGGCCGTCGACACAGCGATCGGAGGCGCCATCAGCAGCCTTATTGCTGACGGCGAGATCAAGGGCAGGCGTGGGGAGGTCACGGTCATCCACACAATTGGAGACACCTACGCAGGGTTCGCTCCGGATCGTGTGCTGGTTGTGGGGCTAGGTAAATCAAAAAACTTCGATATGGACGGTGTGCGATCCGTAAGTGCAATCGTCGCCCGCCGGCTCCGTACGCTGAACGTCGAGAGTGCTGCTACGATCGTTCACGGCAGTGGCATAGGTGGGCTGGACCCTGAGGTGGCCGCAGAGGCGCTTGCCGAGGGTGCGATCCTCGGGTTGTATCGCTTCGACAAGTACCGGACGTCCAGCAAACCCAAATTTGACGAAACCAAACCCGCGACGCTGGTGTTGGTAGAAAACGACAGTTCGAAGGTCCCGGCGCTTGAGGCTGGTGTGGCCCGGGCGCAGGCGTTTGCGGGCGCGTCGATAGCGGCCCGAGACATGGTCAGCGAGCCGGCGAACGTGCTTCATCCTACGAAACTCGCCGAGATCGCGACGGATATCGCATTTGAAGGCGGGATGGCGATCGAGGTGCTTGAGAAGGCCGACTGCGAAGCTCTTGAGATGGGAGCGTACGTTGGCGTTTCGCTCGGCAGCCACCAGCCGCTGAAGTTCATCCATATGACTTACGAAGGCGACGCCGGAAACCCGGATAACAATCTGTGGATCATCGGCAAAGGCATCACGTTTGACTCCGGCGGTATCTCGCTCAAGGGCGGCGCTGGCATGGGCGCGATGAAGGGGGACATGTCTGGCGGGGCCGCAGCGATCGCATCGATGCAGGCTATCGCAACGCTTAAGCCCGTCCTAAACGTCCATATGGTGTGCGCCGCAACGGAGAACATGCCGGGCGGAGGAGCTCAACGTCCGGGCGATGTGGTGATCGCGATGGGCGGCAAGAGTATCGAGGTGGACAACACCGACGCAGAGGGCAGGCTGACGCTTGCCGATGCGATCGGGTTCGCAAAATCCAATGGCGCAAAGAGGATCGTTGATATAGCGACGCTGACCGGCGCAATGGTTGTGGCTCTTGGAATGGGTCACTCGGGCGCGTTCAGCAACGACGATGAGCTTGTCGACCAGATGATTGCTGCAGGTCACACGAGAGGTGAACCTATCTGGCGGATGCCGCTCGACCCGATCACCAAGAAGCAGAATAGATCTGATATCGCAGACCTGAAGAATACCGGGGGCCGGGGCGCAGGTTCGATCACTGCCGCTCACTTTATAGGTGAGTTTGCCGGTGACACTCCCTGGGTCCATCTTGATATCGCTGCTACCAACATGGGGCGATCGGTGCACGACTGGGAACCAACCGGTGCCACAGGGGTTCCGACGCGAGCATTGATCCAACTAGCGATGGATCTCGGCTCCTGAACCTATATAGAAACACTTGTGGCTAGCTGTTATCAGTGGAAAAAGTGAGGACCCAAATCTATGGCCGAGCGATCTATGCAACCTGTTCACGTCGAGGATTCGATTCTCGAGGAGTTTAAGAAACTTCCAGTCGCCACTATTTGGGGAACCGTCCAAAGCACCCTTGGTGTGCCGTTTCCCTTTATGGAGGGCGTCAACCTGATATTCAGTCCCGGCCAGAAGCGACTGGCTGCACGTGCTCGGACTCTGCGGTTTCATCCAATGCGCCCGGACCTAATAGCGGAAGTGCGCGACAACGAGAATTCGCCCGAGTACCGCGCTATGGCAAGATGCGGACCAGGTGACGTGTTAGTTGCCGATCAACAAGGCGTTCGCTATGCGGGTATTGCGGGTGACGTGAAGTTGTTGCAACTGAAGATGAATAACGCTGAAGGAGTGGTGACCGACGGCGCCATTCGAGACATGAGCGTTCTACGTGATGAGAATTACGATTTAATCGTATACGCGCAGGGTCGTACGCCTTACGGTCAGCAGCCCTGGGGTGAGCCTGCGGAAGAGAACATAGACATTCAGTGTGGTGGAGCTCTGGTAAGACCAGGCGATGTGATCGTCGGGGACGAGGATGGGGTTGTAGTTGTCCCCTCGTGGTTTGCTGAAGAGTGCCTAGCAATCACCAAAGAACATGAAGACGCTGAAACATGGGTGAAGGAAAAGACGATCTCTGAAAACGGTATACCTGGTCAGTTCTACGGCAGCAATCTAATGGATAATTACCGAAATAGAGATAGGTAAAAGAATAAGAATTTCAGGCCATACACGTTTGTATCACTAAAATATTTGGCAATGATTAACACTAATTAGTTCAAGAAGGAGAAGGCTCAATGGCAGAGCGTTCATACACTCCGGTCGACGTGCCTGATAGTGTCCTAAACCGATTCAGAAAACTCCCGGTGGCGACCATCTGGAGCCACGTTGTCAAGGATGCTGGAGTAGAACTTCCGTTTATTGAAGGTTTAAATCTCTACACCCCGGGAATGCCGCGTCTCGCTGCCCGCGCCCGCACACTGAGGTTCCTGCCGCCACGACCAGACTTACTATCCGAGGTTCGTGACGGCGAGAATTCGCCTGAATACAGGGCTATGGCTCGATGTGGCCCTGGTGACGTCCTGGTATGCGACATGATGGGGAACACTTTGGCCTGTGTGTTCGGGGACGTTAAGGCACTCCAGCTTAAGATGAACAACGCCGATGGCATCGTGACCGACGGTGGTATGCGCGACCTCGATGTGATGGACGACGAAAACTACAACCTTCTTGTTTACGCGCGTGGCCGGACGCCTTACGCATCAGGCCCGTGGGCGGAACCTGTAGAAGAGAACACACAGATTCAATGTGGAGGAGTTCTAGTTCGTCCAGGGGATGTTCTCGTGGGTGATGGGGACGGCGTAGTGGTTGTTCCGTCCTGGTTCGCTGAAGAATGTGTTCAGGTGGTTGAAGACCACGAGTCTGTTGAGGCTTACGTGAAGATGAAAATTGAGAGCGATAACGTCCCTCCTGGACGCTACTACCCGCCGTCTCCTGAGATGTGGGAGGAGTGGCGCCAGAGCCTCAAGTAGGCGGGGCCGGCTCAGCCTTTCCTTATCCCGCGGGCCCGGCGTTCATGTGGCGATCCTTGCGTTCGCTTGCGTGGAACTTGGAACACGGCAGGGCGTATGGCTGTCCGCTCTGGAACCGGCATCGATTCGGTCCCTGGCTCGTTCGATTAACGATCGCGACCCGAGGTCACGCGGGCGGTGGATTGCACGTTTACGCTTCGTAACACAGGCATACAGAGATTGAGGCGGTGTCGTTCGGGTGATAACCTGAACGACATCGCCGCTGCGAGAGATCGCTAAGGCGGCGTTACGCGTGCCGTAATGGCTTTCCCGTAAGGGGCGCGATTGGTGATGCAGCGTGGTGGGCGTAGTGTAGTGGTTAACACGTCAGGTTGTGGCCCTGAAGATCGAGGGTTCAATCCCCTCCGCTCACCCCAGCATCGGCTAAAAAATCCAGGCGGGTCCTTTCCCCGAAAGGGCCCGTTTTCGTGTGTGGACGTGACCCTAGCAGCCCTATTTAGGCATTAGGCGCGTACCCGGAGAGATGAATGACAGGAACGACTCATCCGGATGTGCCGTCCGGGATAACGGTACGCCGGTGGGGCGCCGAGAACGGCGACGGCCTGGTCATCGATGTCGACACACACGGTGGTCCGTTAGTCCACGGCATAGGCGTAGAGCCACCGGCGGATGCATCTCGGGCGAACGGCCCCACGTGGGCCTACGTGATAGAGGACGATGGCGTAACGCTGATCGACCCGGGACATCTCGGGTCGATTGATTTCCTCGCGGATGGGCTGAACGTGCTCGGTATGAAACCGTCTGACGTCGATCGAATGGTCGTAACGCATGGCCACTGGGACCACGATGGAGGAGTGGCTGAATTCGCAGACGCATCGGGCGCCGAATTCTGGGCGCACGAGTTGTGGGCAGCATACTCTCCGTACTCCTACGGGCAGTTGTTACGGGCAGACAAATCTCCACTGCGGATTGAGATGACTCGCATCGGCGAACGCATGCGTGACACCGGTCCGAGGACGTATGGCGGCTCCGTCACCAAGTCCAGCGGCAACGGTGAGCCGGGCAATCCCGAACGGAAGCCGGGTGGCGGCCGGGACAACTACGAGGCGATGCGATCCTCCATGAAGGTCGATCGTGGGCTTGTCGATGGCTTCAGGCATGGGGCAATCGAGTATCTGCACACGCCGGGCCACTGGCCGGACGAGATGACCATTAAACTCGGGAATCTGATCTTCACCGGGGATCACGTATTGCCTGAGATCACGCCGCATCCTTCGATGGCGTACAGCCATCCTACGGATCTCTCAGCAAGCCTCCCGGATCGCTACAAGAACCCAGGCGACGTGTGGGGATTGATGGCTTACCTGAAATCCCTGCATCGTGTCTGCCAGCTGGGGAAGGGGCTGACGGTCATGCCGGCCCACAGGCTGTTCAATCGGAACCAGTTTCGTATGACGGACGAGCGCAGGGCTGTCGAGACAATTGCGTTCCACCTGGAGCGTTGTGACGCACTGGTGAGGGCGATCGAGGATGGATACACCGACCTGGAACTGGCGACTCGGGAGTTGTTCTCGTATCGGCCGTTGACCGGTAGCTATCACCTGATGTCGGCAGCGTCTGAGACCATCTCACACGTAGAGCTGCTGGAAGATACCGGTGACATGGTTGTGCATGATGTTGAGGATGGGGATGGCGTGCGCCTAGAATTGACGGGTAGCCGGAACTACCGCGACGTGATCGGGGACCTGATTCCCGACTAGATGTCGCCGGTGAACCGGTGATCGTCGGTCGCTAAAGCGGCCCAGACCTGACAAGCGCCCGTAGCTCAGTGGATAGAGCACCAGGCTTCGAACCTGGGTGTCGGGGGTTCGAATCCCTCCGGGCGTACCAGGCCTCAATGTCTTGGATTTAGGCCTAGTTGTTGAGCGAGACTCGCCGCTCTTTGCAGTTTTACCTATTACCTAAGGATTTCTGGTCCACTCGTCGGTGGCGGTGAACTCGGTCCGGAGGGATAACTTTCTCTCCGAATCAAGCCATGACGATTCGATGCCGTTCAAGATAAGTTTACGTATCTCGCCTGGGGTAAACGCCAGATCGGTCATGAGGGCTGTGTAGTCTCCGGTAAGCGAGTTACCGAACATCGCCGGGTCATCGGAATTGACTGTCACGAGAACGCCCTGGTCCACGAACTGTCTGATTGGGTGGTCCGATATCGAATCCACGACACCGGTGGCTATGTTGGATAGCGGGCACATCTCGATAGGCATCTGTCTTTCGACCAGATGGCGCATGAGGTCAGGATCTTCGATGGCTCTTATGCCATGGCCGATCCGCTCCACTTTTAACGTGTTAATGGCGCCCCAGACACTCTTCGCCCCGGCCGCTTCGCCGGCGTGCACTGTGGTGTGAAAACCAATCTTCCTAGCCCGGCTGTACAGGTCGCTGAACAGTTCTGGGGGGTGCGAGTGTTCCGACCCGCCGAGTCCTATTCCGATGAGGCCAAACGACCGCAGCTCTGACAGTTCGTCCAGTACGCCCGATGCGTAGTCCGGGCCGACGTCTCTTACGAGATCAGGAATCAACGCCACTTCAACTTCTGTAACGCTATCCAGACCGGCACGAACGGCTTCAATCATTCGGCCAGTGTTGAGACCCGCTTGCTTGAATCGGCTAGGGGAGAAAAAAGCTTCGACATACTGAATATTTTCTGCTCTTAATGAGCGGGCGACGGCGGCGCTGAAGAATTCGAAATCGTCGTACTCTCGGAGAAAGCCGTTCTTCCAAACCCATAGCTCTATAAAGTGCGGGAAGTCGCGGAATGTGAAGTACTGCTGTAGTGCTGCCTCGTCAGGAACGCGTGGATCGCCGCCGTACTTCTGTACCAGCTCCCAGAGCGCCGGGATGGGGATGGCTCCCTCAAGGTGCAGGTGTAGTTCCACCTTGGGCAGGCCGTAGCACCAGTTTGTGAGGTTGACGGGTGTTGGTGTCATGTGAATGTTGTTGTGCGATTCATACTTTGAGGGCGTCGGCATGGGTTATCGCGCTGATGCACACTCAGCAAATCAAAGCGTTCCCGAGCCCAATTGGGGATAGATGTCCGGGTAGATGTGACCGGGGACATATGGGTAGTCCTCAAACTTGGATTCGTCGATCTCTATGCCGAGTCCCGGACCATCGGGGATAGCAAGCTTGCCGTCCTTCACATGATCGAGATCGAAGATCGGATCCTTCAGAATGTCGTCCCGCAAAGGCTGATACTCCGAGCCGTCGTACTCTAGGATCACCTCGTCGACCATAGATGCGAAGTGCATGTTCGCAGCCTGTCCGACCGCCGTGAGACCGCCGATGTGAGGAAAGACCCGGATGTCGTTGGCCTTCGCAAGGCCAACCACCTCAAGGCACTCAAGCAACCCACCACAGACGGTTACGTCCGGCTGCCAGTAGTCAGCCGCATTGCGATCGGCCAGCTCCTCAAACTGGTGTACTGAATACACACGCTCCCCGACAGCGATCGAGACCGGAGACGCCGCGGCCAAACGCGCTAGCCCTTTTATCCAAGTCTGCGGTATCGGCTCCTCGAACCAGAAAACATCCAGATCGCCCATGTGTCTGGCGATCCGTATCGCAGACTCGACGCTGTAGTTGCAGTAGGCGTCCACCATCAACTTAATGTCCGGCCCGATGTGCTCCCGCACACCCTCGACCTGCTCCATGTCCTTCGAAGCGCCCGATGCAATGCGTGTTTTAACGCCTACAAAGCCGAGCTCCAGTGCCTGGTCAAAGAACTGTCCGTGCCACGCGGCGTCCTTCTCAGGAAAGGTGCTTCCGGTCATGTACAACGGGATGGCGTCAACTAGTCTTCCGCCGAGCAGTTCATGAATCGGGACACCAAGTGCCTTGCCCTTGATGTCCCATAGCGCCGTCTCCATCGCGCCAATGACCTGGGCGGAGATTCCGTTCACGCCAAGCCACGGGTTCAGGTATCTTTCCATCTCTTTCTTTCGGAGGCGGATTTCGAGCGGGTCTTTGCCGAGTAGCATCGGGGTGAGTATGTCATCGACCATCGTCTTCATGACGGTGGGGTAGAAGTGGCCGTACGATGTCGAAGCCTCGCCGTAGCCAATGATCCCTGAATCGGTCTCGATGCGAACCAGCGCGAAGGCCCGGCTCAGGACCGGCGCATCCTTCTGGTAACCAAGTGGTATGACATTGATTGACTCGATGTTCACGGCTTGGCATCTCTCCGGATTGTGTTGGGGCTGGCTGGTAAAAATATCGTCGCAGAATGTGATCGAGAGCACAGTATGCCCGCTTAAGCCTGTGGATCGATCCGTCCAACCGCTTGAGTTTTCACGAATGCCATAGACACGGTGGTCATCCGACCTTTTTTTTCGCGCGAACGCACACTTGTCCACGATGCGAAGGGCAGTCTCATGTCACTGTTAAATCAGATCTCCCTGTAGACGAGTCTGGGGGACCACCGTATTCACTGGTTAGAGAGGGGGCGGGGGCGAGATGTTCGCGGTCGCATTTGGGCTTACAAATCGCCGGATGATGCGGCGGTCGGTTGTGTAGGTGTCAGATGATATTCGCGCGATTCATGACACGTTCTCTACATTCGATGTAATCAACTTCACGACTCAGAAGGTAAAGAACTGCTGGATACGCCGTCCAAGATAGCGATAAATCAGTTCGGTGGGGCTGTTGGGCGTCGGGACAAATCTTTCTCCACCCATCACGGTGATGAGTCGTCGTAGTAAAAGATCGGAAACCTGTTGGCGATAGGAATTTCCACTAGACGATTGTCTCACCTGGGGAACCGCCTGTAGGGTGTTCTGAATTGCGCTCGAGGATTGATTGGGAAGTAGTGGTACATGTGCGCTGCGATACGGCGATGTTGGATGGCATACGAAAGGTTTGGCGATGTTTGCCCTCGGCATACTCCTCCTTGTGATCGGCCCCCTGTGTTTGCTTATGCCGCACCAGATGGCGCGACTGGGAAGGCCGTCGTCCAGGACTGGGCGTGAGCGGTACGAGCAGGGGTTGCGGAGGCGTGGTGTGCCGTTGGGAAACGATGAGGAGCTTGGTGTGAGCAGGGTACGAGAACGGATCGCCGGCCTGGGGCTGACCGTGATCGGGTTGTTGATACTTTTGTTTCTCGCGTAGGTCTGACGAGCGCCAAGGGCCGCTTTTGCGGTGTATACCAACTCGGACCAAATACCTTCAGGACGGTCTTCCGAACTACAACTTTGATATCCCTTATTTGAGGGCCTGATATTCCTTCCGGCTCTCCGGGTGTCGCCAGCAGGTCGGCCCGAGTTGCAATTGATTGTTTTTACAAGAAATAATTACTAAATAAGAAGATTTCCTGCGTGATAGCGTTGTTTAATACACATTATTGGTCGGTCGCGCGTTATAGTGCGCACGACGCCTGAGGAGGGAGTTCTATATGCCAAAGAAAGTCCATCACGTCGTGCGACGCACCGGCACGAGGCTAGAAGACCCAATAATTGAGATTCCGGTGGCCGAGGATATTGCGGGGGTTCCCGGGATACCACAGATTGAAAAAGATGTTTCTTTTTACAGTCGTGAGTATCCTCTAGAAACTCAGAACATCGAGAAAGCCGCGGACCGCGAGTGGTCTTGGAGCGTCTATACACCCGAGGTGTTCGAATATCGGGAGCTCCATGAAAAGGCGAATGCGCCATTTGTGGAAGCCGCCGCTACCACCGGAGATATCGAGCCGACCGTAGAACCGGTGGGCCGGGATATTACCGAAGATATACGCAGAAAATCGTACGAACTTGGGTTTGGTGATGTTGGATTTACCCGATATGACCGACGATACGCCTTTGCAAGTAAAAAGCGATGGGTAAAGTTCCAGGGTGCTATTTGCGTGGCTCTGGAACAGGATTACGCCCAGACGCAGAGTCTTCCAAGTCTGGAAGCTGAGTACGCCCACTTCGGTACATACGAGACCGAAAACGAGCAGTGTCTTGCGCTGGCTGATTTCATCAGATCATTTGGCTATCACGCCCAGGTGCACAGTCCGAACGACAACAGCGCGCCGTTCTTGCCGATGTTCGTGGAAGCCGGGATGGGCCAGTTGGGTGCCAACGGTCAGCTTCTCTCTCCGCATTTCGGGTCACGTGCTCGACTTGCGATCATCACGACCGACGCGCCACTTACTTATGACGAACCGGTGGACTACGGAGTCCACAAGTTCTGCCAGGAGTGTCTGGTCTGCTCGGACAGGTGTCCGGCGCGGGCGATCACCCGTGACAAGGTCTGGTACCGGGGCGTAGAGAAGAACAAGTTGATCTACGACCGGTGCCGGCCGGTAATGTCCACATACGAGGGCTGTGCCGTTTGCATGAAGGTTTGCCCGATCCAGCGATATGGGATGAAGCCCGTGATGGATCACTGGGTGGAAATGGGTGAAGTGCTTGGCAAGGGCACCGACAACCTGGAAGGGTTTTCGATCCGCGAAAAAGGCTACTTCGGCCCGGGCGAGCTTCCGTCGTTCGACAGAAGTATGTTCGAGTTCCCTAAGGGGACTAAGGACGAATGGCTCTTCGCCCAGTTCAAAGAGAAGGTAGATGATGGCGAGGGACCAACTGCAGAGGAGACTTCAGCCTTCTTGACGGAGTTGAAGGAAATCCTCGCCAAAGGAACTACAACAATCGGAGACGAGTAGCAGATGTCCCCGGCGCGTTTGGTTCAGGCCAAACGTGCCGGGGTACTACTCAATGGATTCACATAAAGAGGAGCGCATCGTTGTTTCAGAAGCCCGATCTGGACGAGCTTTTTGCCGACCTGGAAAAGTCGCATGGATCGACTGACGATTACGATCGTCTACTGAAACAGGCCCACCTTGCGATTGCTCTTTTCGATGCGAAGCGACCGCTCGACGATCAGTTCGATTCGATCGTGGTCGAACTGGTAGCGAGGCATCAACCAGGCGGGTAGAACTCTTGCGTCGCTGACTCAGGATCTTTGGGTCATACGAGGGTGCGGATTAACGATGCGCGCAGGTATGCCGTTTTTCAGGTGAGTGGTGCGGGCGGCTTTAACGGTCGTAACGGGGCGTTGGGCTGGTCGGATGCGACCGCGATATCTCCTGCCTTCACGACAAGTTCCATTTGTTCAAAGGCTGATCGCAGGCCCTCTAACGGGTTTGTGCGTAGCAACAACAGATCGGATCGTTTGCCCGGTGCAATTACGCCGGAATCCTCCAGCCCACAGATGCCGGCCGCTGTGCCAGTCGCACCCTTAAGGACTGTCTCAACGGGCACACCGTAATCCACCAGCGTCTCCATCTCTTCAAGCACCGTAAACCTGGAGTCTGTTCCAACCCCGAGCGGGACGCCTAGTTCCACGGCCTCAAGTACCCGCTCACGATGTCCAGCGCTCTCTAGTAATTCGGCCAGGGCTGGAGGAGAGTTGCGGGTCATACGCCATGCCACGCGCGCAGTTGGTACAAATGAAACACCGCCGTCAGCCATGGCCTTGACGCCGTCCGAGGTCGTCAGGAAGGCGTGTTCAATCGTGTCTATGCCCGCGATAACGGCGCGTCTGACGGCGGAATCTGACATCGCGTGTGTGGTGATCAACCTGTCATGCCGGTGAGCTTCGTCCGCACCTGCTTCCAGCTCCTCGAATGTGTACTCATCAGTGTCAGGGCTTTCGTGCGGATAGTTGGCCAGCCCGGCGGTGCTCATGATTTTGATACAGTCCGCGCCGCCCTTGACCTGCTCCCGTATTGCCTGGCGAACCTCGTCGGGACCGTCCGCCTCTCGAACGCCATACCAGGGCGTCCCGTGGCCACCTGTCATAGCGATTATCAGACGGCTGGCGATGACTCGGGGACCAGGGATCTGACCGGCCTCGATAGCATTCCGGATGTCGACGTTGGTGAACATCTCTTGGCCGATAGCCATACCGGGTCCGCCAAGCTCTCTGACGGTCGTAACGCCCTGGCGAAGCTCCCATGTGGCGTTACCCGCGGCTTCAAGCGCATGCGTGCCCGGGTTTGAGTGACGACGTTTGAGTCGTGCGGCCTGGTAATCACTCGCTGGAGTGGTCCGCAGCCACTTGTTGGACAGATGGTCGTGGCAGTTAATGAGGCCGGGCATGAGCCAACCGCCGTTGCCGTCTATCAGCTGTACATCTTCGGGAACGGTTGCGGAATCGCCGACCGTAACGCTCTCGATCTTTTCACCGTTCAGGGCAACTGTAGCGGCATAGATAACGCCGCCAAGACCATCGATCAAATTAACGTTGCTGAACGCGAGGCGTCTGGTCATGTGCCGGACCGATCCTTGTTTACGGGAATATCAACTGAGCCCTCGATCTCGTCGAGGATGATATGTCCACCTGGGTTTTGATCCACGGACAGATCTCCGGCGATGTCGGTGACGGTGAGATGACCGTAACCGGCGCTACCGATGGTCACATTTCCTCCGATGTCAGAGATCCGTGCTGGTCCGCTGCGATTGTCATCGATTATGACATTGCCGCCAATTCTGGCGAGGTCTACCTCTCCGTACCCCTCGATAATCGATACGTTCACGTTGCCCTCGATATCGATCAATGACATCGATCCCTGAAGACCGAGTACATTGACTGTACCGCCGATGCGGGTCGCTTCGAGATTTCCATATCCGATGGAGGCCTGCAAGTTTCGGATGTTTGATATGTAAACCGGTCCATCCGTGTTCGCGATTTCAACCCGGGGGAAGTCGGCAGGAACAATGATCTCAAGGTCCATTCGAACGTCGTCCGCCGCGTCAGGCAACACCACGGACACGAGGATTTCATTGAAGTCGATGACCGAGGTGTTAAGGGCTAAGGATTCGAAATGGTGTTTTGAGTCAAGTCCTGCGCACGTGTGCCCCTCGATCTGGATCGATTTTCGCCCTGCTCTGCCTATGACAGAGAGATCCCCGCGATCGCCTGTAACTCTGAGAAGGGTGGCGTCTCCAACATCGATAATGGCCTTATGGGGAGGTCCACTTTCACAGTTATGCCGTGTGACCGACTGGTAGATTGCCTCCATCGGCGGAAATAGGATCACCAAGGAGACGATCCCTACTCCTGAAATGGCGACAAACATCGCCCAGCCCAATAGGAGGTTGCGGAAAATCCGCATCCTCAACGAGCCTTTTGCTTCGTCCGGGTCTTCATAGAAAATCAAGCGATATGCCTGCTGTTCTCAGACTCAAAATTCCAAGTTCATGCCGATGGTTTCAGTCTTGGTCACGAGCCTGTCACCATGGCATTGTGCCTCCAACTTGGATGGACGGCACAGATCCCTCGTATTCCTGTTCCCAGAGAACATTCGGGCAGTCTCTCAAGCATGCGATGTCGGTATACAAAATAGGTTTCTATGTCATCCAGCGTATACGGGTGTGCAACGGGCGTCATCGCGCAACACCCGTTCCCCTGTCGTACCGGTTGGCAGGCCTCTTTCCAACGCAATCATCCCGTTGAAAATGACCATGGGAACACGGGTCGCGTCGATGATGTTTTTGCCCTCATATTCGATCTCTCCGATGGTGACGATCCGGTCACCCCGGAACCCATATGTCCGCCTGATATCCCGACGATCCAGTGTCGTCCAGCACAAGTCTGTTTTTGATCAGGACGTCAAACATTGCATTCCAATTACCCATCTGGTGACGGAACCATTTCTAGTTGTCGGACGGTATGATGTTGTGACTCCCGGCGAAACAGACCGCCGTATCCCCACAGGAAGGTGTGAAAGAGTCCCGCATGAACATGAACATGATGATCAAGATCACGATGCCGTTTGTCATTCTGGCATTTCTAGCATTCCCGATCATCGTCGCCTTTTTCGCATGGCAGCGAGGGCTTGGCAGCACCCATTAAGCGGGTTTTCAGCCCCAGTTGATCCTGTCTGCGTTCACGCAGTTCGGCGGTAGTTTCCCGGCGATGGTCGCCAGGATGTTGTCCACCGTCATTTCCGACATTTTTCGGCGCGCTCCTATGGTTGCCGATGCGATGTGCGGGACCAGGGTGACATTCTCCATCCTCACCAGCGGGTGATCGGTTGGAATCGGTTCCGGGTCTGTGACGTCCAATGCTGCGTAGGCGATCTCGCCATCGCGTAATGCTGCCGTTAGAGCGTCCGTGTTTACTATCGGACCCCGGGCCGTGTTGATCAGTGATGCTTCCGGCTTCATCCGTTTGAGTTCTTCAGTCCCTATCAGGCCGTTCGTTTCCTGGGTAAGAGGGCAGTGGAGCGTCACGAAATCAGATCGCTCAAGAAGCTCCGTCAGTGTGCCGACACGCTCGCACCCAAGGTCGTCTTTCGGTTGGCTACGGGTTACGTAAATTACGTTCATCCCGGAAGCGAGGGCGCGGCGCGCCACAGCGCTGCCGATCCGTCCAAAGCCGACGATGCCCAGCGTTGATCCGTAAATGTCCACGCCGAGAAGATCCAGCGGTTCGAACCACTTCCAATCACCGCGTCGGACAAAGCGGTCGCTCTCAGCGATTCTGCGACCTGCTGTTTGAATCATTGTGAACCCGAAATCTGCCGCCGCCTCGGTTAACACCCCGGGTGTGTTGGCGACGACTATGTTGCGCTCAGATGCGCCGTCCACATCGATGTTGTCGTAGCCAACTCCGAACTCGGCGATTACCTTGAGATTGGGGCCGGCCGCGTCCATGGCGGCTGCGTCGATGGTATCCGAGATGTGGGCGAATATGCCGTGGGCGCCCGTTGCCGCCACCTGTAATTCCTTCGGGGTTGCCGGAGCGGGCCGGTCGAGAACGAGGGCGTCCGAGACCTCATTCAAGCGATCAACCTGATCCTGGAACTGTCTTCTTGTGACGAGAATTTTGGGGCGGGAACCTGTGATCGATGTCAATTAGCGGGCGTCTCCGTGGATCGGTATCGGTGAATCAGCTGAGATCATCTACGACGCCTAGCCCCACGGCAAGTGTTTATCAGAATCAAGGTTGCTCGGTGGATGTATCATCCCGGGGATTCCAAGCCGCCTGAATACGCGGCAGTCGTTCCATAGGCGGAATTTGTTTTACCCGGCACTTGCCGGGTTGGGGAGGAAAGGTTGCTCAAACAGGGTTCGCACGACACCGGCGAAGTAACGATCAATTATGTCGAAGTCGGAGAAGGTGACCCACTTGTACTTCTCCATGGATTTACAAGTGACTGGCGATCGTGGTCCCAGGAAATAGGACTGCTATCCCATCGGTGGCGCGTACTAGTTCCGGATGCCCGTGGTCATGGCGGATCGGGACGGAGCGGAGACTGTGAGTACGGTTATGAAGCCAGGATCAGGGATGCGGCGTCTTTCATTAAGGCTACTGCAGGCGTACCGGCTGTCGTGATAGGTCACTCTATGGGTGGAGCGACGGCGATGGGTATCGCTGCGCTCCATCCAGAACTCGTTAGAGCTGCGGTACTTGAAGACCCGCACGTTTCCAGCGCATCTGGGTTCCCCGAAGAGGCCCGCGTATGGATGGAGGGAAACCGTGCCTTCTTGCGTACATCACCGTCATTCGAGGAGGCGGTACATGGAATGAACGCTAACGCGAATAAGGACGCAGCGGCTCAGCGATTAGACGCGTCCCAGGCCGTGAAAATGGATCCCGAGACCTATAACCCATTTATAGATGACGCTATGTTTGACGCGTTTGACCCTGGCACGGTCCTCTCCCAGGTGAAATGTCCGGTTCTCCTCCTTCAGGCGGACCCGAAACAGGGTGGTGTGGTTGGAAACTCCGCAGCGGAGCACATCCGTACGGGTATATCCGACTGCACCCACGTCAAACTGGACGTGGGACATAGCATGCACAAGGATGCGTCGGTCGACTTCCGACGATCAGTGTTCGATTTCCTAGACACGATTTAGGTTCAGCCGGGTTTCAAGAAATCAGGAGAGGAATGACCGATTTACAGGTACATGAATCGTTTATGCGGATTGCGCTCGAAGAGGCGGAGAAGTCTGCGAATGAGGGTAACCAGGGCGTCGGCTCTGTGATCGTGCGTGACGGGGAGATTATTGCGCGTGGAAGGAATCTGGAGAACACCACTCATGACCCGACCGCTCATGCGGAATCCATGGCGATTCGGAACCACGCTTCGTTATTCCCGGGGCCGGAAACGCAACGGTCGTGGGATCAGTATTTTCGCGCTCCGCCCAGTCTTTCCGGAACGACGCTTTTCTCCACCTTTGAGCCATGCCCCATGTGTTGCGGCGCGATTCTGGCTAACGGAATCTCGACTCTCATCCTCGGTGGCCGTCCGAAATCGGGAACATCCCGATGGGGTGCTTACACTCTGGAACGGCTCGTAAAACTAACGGAGCGCCACAATAAGGTCGAGATCATCACAGGCGTGCTTTCGAACGAGTGTTTCGATATTCGGAACACGTAGCTTCAAGCTCACCCGCGCGCACAAGCCAAATCCGATAGCATTTTGGCCAAATACATTTGGGTACATCCGGTCCACATGATCAGAACGGAGATTTGCCAAGCATGTACACACTTGAGGTACAGAATCCCGTAGCGGAACAACGGGGCGTCGTGAATTCATTCGCGTCCAGCCCACGTCCTGCGACGCTGGACGGGTTGACCGTGGGGCTACTTTGGAGTGGCACGCATGGTGGGGATGTCGCACTCAATACCGCTGCTGATTTGATCAAACAGCGGTTCAAGGACGTCACCGTCAACTTCTATAACGGGAACAACTACCCGGCACCGGAGCACATCCGGCAGAAATGTGCCGAGGAGAGTGACGTTGTCATAGGCGCCACCGCTGACTGAGGGACCTGCGCGTCGTGGATGTGCTACGACATGATCGAAATCGAGAAGACCGGCGTCCCCGCCGTTCCGATCGTATCTGGCCGGTTTGTGGAGGATGCAGTTGCAAGCTCCCGGGCCTTTGGAATGCCTTCCCTGCAATGGGTGGTGGTGCCGCGTATCTACCGAAACCTTGAGCACGATCTGTGCCGAAGCCAGACGGTGGATGTGATTGATGAGCTGATCGACTGCCTCACGTCCGAGATTGGCGCCCGTGTATCGGGTATCGAGACCGACTCGGGTCGCACGTACGAGGCTGACGACAAGTACGAAGCCGTTCTGGCAATGAACGACGATCTGATAGGTGAAGACCTCGGTGACGGATTGCCACTATTCCCGGCAACCAGACAAGCCGTGGAGGATATGCTCACCGGCACAAACCTCCCAGCGGACCACGTCGTGTGCGATATGCCCCCGGGATTTGGCATCGCAACTGTGGAAAAGATTGCGATCAATTCCGTTATGGCGGGAGCGAAACCGGAACACCTTCCGGTCGTCATTGCCGCGGTAAAGGCGATCTCTAATATCCAGGCGGACGGCGGCAAATCGTTGCTCATGTCCACCAGCCCACAGGCACCGTTCCTGATCGTAAACGGTCCGATTATCGACGAACTCGGATTCAACCCGCGCTCGGCTATCGGACCTGGCCGTGATAATCAGGTGAATACCGTCGTCGGACGCGCATTTGCAATGTGCTTCCGGAACATTGGCTACTGGTACCCGGGCAAGATGGATATGGACACCATCGGCACGACCCGGAAATTCATCCAGTGCGTCGCCGAGAACGAAGATATGAGCCCATGGGATCCCTTCCATGTAGATCAGGGATTTAAACGCGAGGAGAGTACGGTAAGCCTTTTCATAACGGATGGAGAACTGGACCAGCAGGACCAGGGCAACACAACCGCCGAGGGCCTACTGAAGAACCTCGCATATGGCTGTGTGTTCGGGACAAAGAGCATCCAGGAAAAGGGACATACTCAGCGCCTGATTCTGATGCCTCCGGATGTGGCTGGTCCTGTCGGCAAGCAGGAATTCACTAAGCAGGCGGCCAAAGAGTTCATCCAGGCGAACGCTAATCATTCTCTTGGAAAGATGATCCAGTACATGCCACTTGAGGGTGAGGCCCGGGTCGCGGAGAAGTGGAAGTGGTTGGAGAACCTGTCCGAAGAGCAACGGCTCGAGATCGAGTTCCCGGTGATGGATTCAGCAGAAGACTGCTACATCCTCGTGGTAGGAGCGGACCGGGCAAAGACGGCGATCTTCCCGAGTGGTCCTGCTCCGGTTACTGAAGGGATCGACCAGTACAGGGCATAAAGACAGGTCGTAAAGCTAAATAAGTGCTGTCAGCAGTTCGTAAATCTGGAGTCCCTGCAGCTGAAGCAAAGCTTCAGGGAATACAACGGGTAAAACAACCGAAAGGCCCCCTGTTTGAGGAAGACAGGGGGCCTTTAAAGTTGATCTAAGTAACTGCGATCTGACTACCTGAGAGGGTAAGTCTTCAGGTCACTTATTCGTTTGTGAGCAAGCTTTTTATTCCGATGCCCACTGAGACAACTAGAAGGCACAAATAAGGGATTATTTCAAAATCTGACTCAGCCCTACCACTGATCAAGTAGTTTGCTGTGCCGATAACTGATCCGATCACAAGAATGGCGGACAGGATCTGTAGGATCTTGTCGCCTGACGTTTTCTTCAGGCTGACAATCCCTATGATCGCTAGACCGAGAAATAGGAACACCCCACTGATGAGATCTATTGCCTCCCCACCGTGCCATAACGCTAAGGCTACGGTTTCATCGAAAAGATCAGGGCTACCTGAGCTACCTGACCCGAGCATCAACCCCATTGAAGCAGCATATGCGCCTATAGAGACGAGCAGTAGCAAGTTGGCAGAATTTATCCAAATGCTGTTTTCGCCTAATGAATTGGCCACCGTTCTCCAGCCCAATATCAAGGCTGTGAATGCGATCAGCAACATGGGCATGAATATGGTTGCCATATCGTAATCTTCGGTTATGCCGGCGATCATTTCCTGATCTGTATCGCCTTCCATTCCGCCAATAAGTGGCATCACGGCAAGCCATCCCAAAATACCCAGAATGCTCCCCAATATGAGGAAATAGGCGGTCTGTTTTCCGACTTTCATGCGTGGAATCCTTCACCTTTAAACAATGGCTTGGTAAGCAAATAGTTGCATGAGGCTCATGCCCCATGTTCGAGGTCAAGATAAGGTTTCCCACATTCCGGGCCGAGTCGGTGCACATTGCCAATAAATTATCTTTGTGTGGTGCGATTCCTGGAAAGTGCTGGGGAACGATATTCGGTATCAGGAGTTGACCGAGTATGTCGACCGACTCAAAGCACTGATGTTTTGGACATAACTTCGGAGAAATTACATGCTTGGACTGGTGACTATTGGTCAGGCTCCACGGCCTGACTTCGACGCGGCCTTTCGTGAATATCTGCCGAACACAGAAATAAAATTACTTGGCGCGCTGGATGGCATTTCTGTGCCTCAGATCGATGATCTGGCGGGCATCGACGGCTCCTACCCGCTTCACACGCTACTGTCTGACGGGTCAACACGTGACATAGACATCAAGGTTCTGGCGCCGCTTGTAGAAACGAAAGCGCGAGAACTGGTCGATGCAGGTGCCCGTGCTGTCGTTGTGTGTTGTGCAGGCGATTTCCCGGACATCGATTGTGGCGTTCCGGTGCTTAGGCCAGGCAGGTTGTTGCCGGCGCTTGCCGGGGCGATCTGTCGTACTCGAAGAATTGGAGTCGTTTCACCTATCGCCTCCCAGATGGCACCTGCGCAGGTTAAGTGGGAGCGCGACGGGTTCTCGGTGAGAACAGCCTTCGCGTCGCCGTATCGTCACGATGAGATAAAGATTGCAGCCAGAGAGATGGCGGACTCGGAACTCGAGGTTGTGATTCTCGATTGCATGGGCCACGGCGTGGAATACAGGGACGAGTTCACCCGGCTATCCAAGCGCCCGGTGTTGCTGGCACAGACGCTGCTGGCGAAGGTGGCGGCAGAGGTGGCTGGTGGGTGAGTGCTTTCAGGTAAAAGCCTCAAATGGTCGAGCGCTTCCATCTTGAGCCTGATGCGAAGGGTATTCCGGACTGTCGCACGTCACACAAATATTTCCTGATTGCACCGATAAGCATGATGGCCGTGTGAGGTTCCCGGTAATAACCGACGGGCGGAGAAAGCCTTATCACTACAATGACAGTGTTGTGTTGGGTACTCTTCGAGAGCCCACGGACACGTGTGGATGGATGTTGGAGGAGGGGTAGGGCATATAGTCGTGTCCCCCTACGACGTGTTGGATCGACTTATGGAGAAGAAATATGCTCGGACTCGTGACCATTGGGCAGACGCCGCGGCCGGACTTCGAGACGGCGTTCCGAGAGTACGTCCCAGGCGTTGACTTCCAGATCGTTGGCGTGCTCGATGGGATGTCCACGGACGATATCGCAGAGTTGGAGTCTGAATCGGGTGGATACCCGCTTCACATGTTGCTGGCTGATGGTTCCACGGCAGATATCCAACTCGATACGATGGCGCCACTTGTAGAGGATCGGATGCGTGCTCTGGTTAGCGACGGTGTTCACGCCGTGGGGCTGTTGTGCACCGGACGGTTCCCGCGTTTTGAGGTAGGTGTTCCTGTACTGGATCCGGGCAGCTTGCTGCCCGCAATTGCTGGCGCCATTGCGCCCTCCCGTCGCGTCGGCGTGGTTACGCCGATTGAGTCCCAGGTCGACATCGTGAGGAAGATCTGGGAAGGGGATGGTTTTTCGGTCACCGTGGCGGTCGATTCGCCATACCACGAAGGCGGAATTGAAGCTGCTGCGGCGGTCATGGCCGATGCGCGGCCGGAGGTGGTGATACTGGATTGCATGGGGCTTGGTCCAGGATATAGGGACGAGTTCGCCCGGCTCTCCGGGGTTCCGGCGATCGCGGCGCAAACACTCCTTGCCAAGGTTGCGGGAGAGGTGGCGGGTGGGTTGTCCTGAATCTGATTCATTTCCGAACTGGACGGGCCGAATTATTGCCTCTTTCATGTGCTAATCTTCCCGGCGGATTGCTTGGTGATCGCCCCACCACGTGGATGAGGGCGATGCCGTTCAGAATGAGGCTTAATTCATGACGAAAATGACGGGCGGCGAGGCGATTGCGAAATCGCTCGTTCGCGAGGGTGTCGAGGTTGTCTTTGGACTTCCCGGGGTCCAGCTTTACGGAATTATGGCGGGGCTTCGAGACGAACCGAGCGTTCGTTTCATCACGACCAGGCACGAACAGGCGACCGGTTACATGGCCGATGGTTATGCCCGTGCGGGTGGCGGTCCCGGATTCGGAACGGCCCTCGTCGTACCCGGCCCCGGCTTGCTTAACGCAGCGGGCGGGCTTTCAACCGCGTACTCGGTCTCATCGCCCGTATTCATGATCTCCGGCCAAGTGCAGCGTGACTTCATCGGCAAGGATGTCGGAATGCTGCACGAGGTCAACGACCAGTTGACACTGATCGAGCCGGTCACCAAATGGCGCAAGCGCGTCTTGGAAGTCGGTGAGATTCCCGCCGCAGTGCAGGAAGCTGTCTATCAGCTCAAGACGGGACGACCACGGCCGGTCGAGATTGAAGTACCGCCGGAGACGATGGAAGAGCAGGGCGAGGCGACGCTGCTCGACCCAAAATCAGCAGTCCGGGAAGCAGCTGACTCCACACGGATAGACAACGCTGCAGAAATGCTGATTAATGCTAAAAGCCCGGTCATCATTGCGGGCGGTGGTGTGGGTCTTGGAAATGCCCACGATGCGCTGATAGAGCTTGCGGAGGCCCTCCAGGCTGGTGTGTTCACCACGCTCAACGGCAAGTCTGCGATCCCGTGGTCGAATCCCTTTAACCTGGGATTGAACAGGGGAGCGAGCGCCAGCACTCCAGCCGGGAAGTACTACGGAGAGGCCGACGTGGTGATTGGGGTAGGTTCAAGGCTCGCAGGCCTCGGCGGATCGATTGTGTCGGGCGACAAGAAGGTCATCCATATCGACATCGACTCCGAAGAGATTGGCCGGAGCCACGACAACACTTATGGTCTGGCCGGTGATGCCGGAAAAACCATGAAGGAACTTGCGGCGCGTATCCGGTCGGCCGGTTCGCGGCCATCACAGGTCGACAAGATTGCTGATGTCAAGAAAACCGTGTTCGACTCGGCGCCCGGGACACAGCCCCAGTGGGACATCCTCCAGAGCATGCAGGCTGGTGTGCCGGATGACACGATCCTGATTCCAGACAGCACCCAGATTGGCTACTACAGCATGGCTTTCTGGAAGGTAGCTTCCCAGAACTCTTACATCGGCTCCGGTTATTCTGGGAATCTCGGATTTGCGTTCCCGACCGGTCTTGGAGCGAAGGTCGCCCAGCCCGACCGCCCGGTTGTTGTAGTCGCCGGAGACGGTGGCTTTATGTACAACGTATCTGAGATGGCGACCGCCGTTCAGCACGACATCAACCTGGTGACCGTGGTGTTCAACGATAATGCATTCGGTAACGTTGGTCGGGACCTGGACCTTGGATGGGGTGGCGCTTACGGCACCGAACTCCACAACCCTGACTTTCCTCGGCTTGCGAGATCGTTCGGGATGGAGGCCATACAGGTCAAGGACACGACGAAGGTCGGCGATTCCATTTCGGACGCGATTCAGATGAACAAACCGGTGCTTGTCGAAGTGCCGGTAGGTCCTATGCCGGTCCCGGGGTTCTTCGGCCAGCGGCCTCAGGCCCCGAAAAGACCCGAATAGCCGAACTCCAGCTAATAAAATCCCAACGTCTGGCCGTTTCGGCCCGCGCAGCCCTGATCAGCACACTCGGTGCCGATCACTTTAGGAGAGTCCTGAATGGCTCAAATGACCGGTGGCGAGGCACTCGCAAAGTCGCTCTATCGAGAAGGCGTCCGTGTAATGTTCGGGCTGCCCGGTATCCAGATGTACGGCATCATGTCGGCCCTTCGAGACGAGCCGGGCATCCGGTTCATCACAACCCGTCATGAACAGGCGACGGGATACATGGCTGATGGCTATGCGCGTGCCGGCGGTGAGGGTGGGTTCGGTACGGCGCTCGTCGTGCCCGGCCCCGGCCTCTTGAACGCCGCAGGCGCGCTGAGCACGGCGTACTCCGCTTCATCCCCAGTGCTGATGATCTCCGGCCAGGTGCAGCGTGACTACATCGGTAGCGATGTAGGAATGCTCCACGAGGTCAACGACCAGATGGAGGCGATCAAGCCGATCACCAAATTCCAGCGACGTGCACTTCAGGTAGGCGACATCCCACAGGCCGTCCATGATGCCGTACTAGCTATGAAGACCGGACGACCCCGTCCGGTAGAGATCGAGATCCCGCCGGAGACTCTTGAAGAGTGGGGCGAAGCTGAGCTACTTGAGGCGAGCAATCCGATGCGGCCTGCTGCACCTGCCAAAGACGTCGAGAAGGCTGTAGAGATGTTGGCGTCAGCCAAGCGCCCGGTGATCTTCGCAGGCGGCGGCGTGAACCTGGGTGACGCACAGGAAGAACTCAAGGAGGTCGCAGAGTTCTTGCAGGCGGGAGTCGTAATGACTGGCGAGGGCAAGGGGGCGATTGACAGCCGGCACCCTCTGGCCATTGGCTCGGCGCTGAGCCCCGGCAGCCCGACCGTCGAGTATCTTCAGACCGCTGATGTCGTTCTCGCTGTCGGCAGTCGACTGGTCCGTGCCGGTATCAGCCCGGATCAGACGATAATCCAGTTAGACATAGACCCCGACGAAATCGGCCGTAATTACGAGGCAGCTCACGGATTGGCTGGGGACGCAGCCGCGACGCTTAGGTCGGTTCTTGGTGGCTTGAAAGCCAGTGGCAGCCCGCGTGAGTCGACGGCAAACACGATTGGTACGGTTCGGGATGCAGCAGACGCTCTCGCTCCAGAAACTCAGCCGCAGGGCACGATCCTTAAGAGCATCCGAGACAACACGCCGGACGACACGCTTTTTATTAGCGGCATGACGCAGGTCGGCTACTACAGCCGGTCTCACTGGAAAACCTACGAACCACGCAGCTTCATTACATCCAGCTACTCGGGAAACCTTGGTTATGCCTTCCCGACGGGACTAGGCGTGAAGGTTGCACAGCCGGATAAACCGGTTGTGATTACCTCTGGAGACGGCGGTTTCTTGTACTCGTCACAGGAGCTTGCGACGGCTGTACAGCACGACATCAACGCCGTGGTGGTGGTGTTCAATGACAACGCATACGGCAACGTGTCTCGCGACTTGGACAACATGTGGGGGGGGACGTATGGCGCCGAGCTGCATAACCCGGACTTCGTCGAGATGGCCGAGGCTTACGGCGTTAAGGGCATGAAAGTGGATGAGGTGGAGAAGGTTGGTGAAGCCGTTGCCGACGCCATCCAACTCGACCGTCCGGTGTTGATCGAGGTGCCGGTCGGGCGAATGCCACAGCCCGCGATGTTCAGGGGATCAGACCCCGTCAAGTAGACAGAAGTTGTTTTAACGGACGGCCGCGTCGGACTCAGATGTCTGGCGTGGTCGTTCCGCGCGCCTAGGTTTGTTTGCTCTGGCGGGGTCTGGTTTCCGATTTCTTAAAGAGTTTGCGCGACAGGCAGATTCATACACCGTCCCAGAGATCAATCGGTTCGTATGATCGAGTGAGGGTCGGGCTAAGATCCGGGCGTAACGGTCGCGGAATTCGTCGTATTTTAGTAGGTAGCTTTATGTGACTGGGTCGACCGGCGGTGACTATCGGATAGTGGATGCGTCTGAATGATGCGATTCCAAACCGCATGAGAACGGCTCGGGCACCTTGACATCGTCCCTCGATGGAGTAGCGTGACGCCCCGTTCACGCGGACGCCTCGCGCTGCTCGTCCGCCTCCCCTGGATACACGAAATTTGATTTGCAGCGGTGCCGTAACAGAGGACTTCGATGTACCCGAATCCCCTAAAGAAGAAAATTCAGGATGGCAAACTCGTGCTCGGCACGGCCATCCCGACCCACGACATTCGTATCGCTGCCGCTCTCGCGTTCGACAGCACCGCCGACTTCATATGGATCGACCAGGAGCACTCTCCTTTCGGCCCGGCTGACATGGAGATGATCCCGATCATTCTTCGACAGCAGGGGATAGCTCCAATGGTGCGAGTGCCGTGGAACGATCCGACGCACATAAAGAAAGCATTCGACGCCGGTGCCTCCGCCGTCATGGTGCCTCAGATCAATAACGTTGAAGAAGCGAAGTTGGCCATCCAGTACGCCAAGTACCCGCCGCTGGGAAACCGCGGTATCTCACCGACGTGGCCTGCTCTCGCGGGCGAAAGTTTCATAGACGTCATCAACTCGGCGAACGACGAGACGGTTCTGATTCTTCAGCTTGAGTCCGAAGAACACTACAACCAGGTAGATGACATTCTGGCTCTGGACGGATTTGATGTACTGCTTGTTGGGCCGATGGACCTGTCTGCGTCCCTAGGCGTAATGACCGATATGCAGAGCCCGAAGGTCCAAAAGATCATGGAAGAGATGCCGAAGCGTGCCGAGGGGAGTGGCAAAATTATTGGCACTACCCTGGGAGATCCTGAGGAGATCCGGCAGAAGGTCGATTGGGGCTACAAGTTCCTGAATCTAGGCAGCCCACTAGGATTCGGAATTAGCTTCATCAACGACAGGTTTGTCGAGTATCGAGATCAGGCGGGGAATTAGGCCGACTGATTCGTAACGCGAGTGATTAACGGCATTAGCGTGTCGCGTGATACGTCTGGCCTTCGAGTACATCAAGAAACTTAAGAGCCCCAAAGAGCGGGCTGGTAACTGGAGTTTTAAATGGTCCTGCCACGGTTCCGAGTTCCGGAAGACATCGCGATACGCGTCCCGCAGGAGAACATGCGGGCGACACTTGAGGACATGTTCCAGCATGTTGGGATGTCACCTGAGGACGCGGCGCAATCTGCCGACGTCCTGGTGTTCGCCGACCTGCGGGCTATCGAAACGCATGGCGTGTCGAACATGATGCGGTCTTACATGGAGCGATTCGCTGCGGACGACATCAACCCCCGGCCCAACTGGAAGGTCGTCCGGGAGTCGCTTTCGACGGCAACAATCGACAGCGACTCGGGGCACGGTCTTGTGATCGGGCCGCTGGCGATGAAAATGGCTATCGAGAAGGCGGAGAAGACCGGCATCGGCTCGGTAGCCGTCGGAAACGGTCGACACTTCGGCGCCGCCGCGTATCACGCCATGATGGCGCTGCCGCACGACATGATCGGCGTGGCAATGACCGTGGGCGGAATCAATGTACTGCCGACCTGGAGTTCGGAGCCGTTGATTGGCCTGAACCCTATCGGATTTGCTGCCCCGACGCGTAATGAAGCGCCGTTCGTTTTCGACGCAGCGATGAGCAGCGTGGCTGGGAATAAGGCGACGCTTGCCAAGCGGCTTGGCGTCAAGATGATGCCGGGCTGGATCGCTGACGAGCACGGTACCCCGATCATGGAAGAGACTGACGTGCCTGAGAAGTCGTTCATGCTGCCGGTAGGCGGCACACGTGAGCTGGGATCTCATAAGGGGTACGGGCTATCGGTCATGGTCGACATCCTTTGCGGCGTGCTGTCTGGAACCGGCCCAGGATTTGTGGTTAAAGGCCGGGCAGAGCAAGGCAAGGCATCTGGCGGCGCTGCGACGCATCACTTCACCGCGTACAAGATCGAGGCTTTTACGGACCTTGAAGGCTTCAAGGACGACATGGATCATTTCATGAAGACCCTGAAGGACTCAAAGCCCGCGCCTGGAAACGACCGGGTGGTTTACGCCGGGTTACCTGAACACGAGGACAACATAGAACGGCTGGAAAACGGAATTCCGTACCACCCTGAGGTGATCGACTGGTTCCGGGATATTACGTCCGAACTGGAACTGGAGTGGCGCCTGACCTAAGTCACCGCGTTCTGGAAGAACTCAAGAATCCGTTAGCCCGTGCGATACCGGTGTTTGTTGATGTTCGCTCGCATCTCAACTTTCGTGCCATTTAGACGAAAGTTGTTTGCTCGACACCACGTCTGTCCACTCGTGTTGCTGTCAAATTCACTGTCAGGTGCTCACTTGGGTTATGGCGGTTATTTGGGCTTACCTCTTAGTTCTGTAGAGCAGCAGCCTTAAAGCCCCATGTCCCCCCGACGTTCTCAAACTGGTGCCAATTTGCCTTTGCATGAATCACGCTTGGCAGTGCCGCTCCAAACGTATCGACCCAATCACATGTTTCGAACATACTCCCACTAACGATTTCATCTTCTGTTATAACGCCTCGCTCAATTAGTAATCGAACGGCTGCAGCGCTGGAAGTTGCTTGATCATTATTGATATCTTGTGATTCGTTTGCCGCTACATTAGCAGCAGCAAACATCAATTGAATTCCATTGGTTGTGCCGTTTATCTGATCTTGAATCATGTATGCGAAATAAGTAGCTGTACCCTCAGCAAGCCACCGACCTGCTTCTTGTTTTGCCTCATAGTCAGGATCGTCTATTGGTTCATAAAATCCACGTTCACTCACGCCGAAAGTCTGGCAACCATCCATTAAGGATTGCTGCAACGTGTGGTAAAGCTCGTGTACATAGATGTTTTGGACAAGGTCAGCGCTTTGGTCCGGGTTGGCTCCGACTATAGCGATGCGTGACTCCCTACATGGATACGGTGCAGTAGCTGCATCATAGCTACCCTCTATCCAAACTCTCAGCTTCTGCTTTAGTTCTATATTTTGGTACGCTCTATAGCTGTTTTCATCACATCCTGATGTATCTATCCATGTATCTACAGAGTCAGCGATTGCGCTAAGTTCCGAAGCAGGCCTTGCCGCGGTGTACTTTGTAAAAGGTGATCCTAATTCTCCGGTACTGCCAATTTCGTTACCGATGGAATAAATGATCCCAAGAATATCTGGGACCGGCACGCTTAGATTAGAGACTGCTACTTCAGTCCATGCTTGAATGCTGGCTGTTGAAACGTCACTGGCACTTAACGCTGTTATCGAGGAAAGTTTTGGAGCTGGAGCAGCCGTTGGCGCTGGAGCAGGAGTAGCCGTTGGCGCTGGAGCAGGAGTAGCCGTTGGCGCTGGAACTGAAGTAGCCGTTGGCACTGGAACGGAAGTGGCCGTTGGCGCTGGAACTGAAGTAGCCGTTGGCGCTGGAACCGAAGTAGCCGTTGGCGCTGGAACTGAAGTAGCCGTTGGCGCTGGAGCAGAAGTGGCCGTTGGCGCTGGAACTGAAGTGGCCGTTGGCGCTGGTATGGAAGTAGCCGTTGGCGCTGGAACTGAAGTGGACGTTGGCGCTGGAACTGAAGTGGCCGTTGGCGCTGGAGTAACAATCTGAGTAGCTGTTGGCGTTGGTTCAGGCGTGGCGGGCTGATCCGCAGTCTCGATCAAAACCCCTTCTGGAGTAGACGTATCAACAGTAGTTTGATCTGAAGACGAGCAGGAAATTGCACCCACTAATAATAGGAGCGTTGCCAATTTAACTATCCGAAATATGAACATGCCAAAAATTCTATTTACGGGTGTTTTGTCGCGTACTGAGACCAGTCCCCGGAGAGGGTACTCGTGGTCAATTCCTGCTCATACCAACTGAGATTTGGTGCCGGTCACGAGTACTAACGGGAACTGTCCTCTGCGGCGTCCCGTTCGGTGTCCGGCGTGTAACGGTAGTTACTGACACCGGGGAGGAATTTCCAGATTAACCCTACGACTACGATGGATATCAATCCACCGATCACCATGGTGGGACCGGCACCAACTATTGCAGACATTTGTGCCACTTCGTACTGACCGACATGATTAGCACTCATTGCGGCGAATGAATGCGCGCTGCTGGCTCGGCCAAGTAACCGGTCCGGGGTAGTCAACTGGACCACCGTTTGGCGCATGACCATGCCGACGGCATCGGTAGCACCGAGACATGTAACGACAATGATTCCGACCCAGAATATATGGATCGATCCGAACGCTATCAACAGCAACGCGTACAGTGCGGTAGCGAACAGCACCAACACACCTTTTCGAGGCATCTTGGCGGTGTATAGGACCAGGGCACTACCTGCGATGCCGCCTATGCCGTTAACGCTTGTCAAGATCCCAGTACCCGCGGCGCCTAAACCGTAGAGTTGATCAGCAAATATCGGGAAGAGGAATCTGTAGAAACTGAATACGGTAACTCCGATATCCAGTAGGTACAGACCCGGTAATATTTTGTGTCTTCGTACGAATTGGACTCCTTCGATCAAAGAAGTCCATGTCGATGTAAACGTTACCTTGACTGTTGAGTCGGCAGGTTTTCCAGATACGCGGATGAGATATGGTGCGATCACACTTACGGCTGACACGATCATGGCTAACGTGAACGCCCAACTCACTCCAAACAATTCGTAAACGCCGACGAAAGCCAGCGGGGCCAAAATGCTGGCAACCTGGAACGTAGCAGTGTTGGTTGATACAGCGTGTGATAGCAGCCGACGCGGGACAACACGAGCGATCATCGCGGGTCGGGCGGATCCTCCAAGCACGTTGACCATGCCGGTTATGCCCTGAACAAGGAATATATGCCAAACGGCCAAAGATCCGCTGAAGGCAGCCAATGAAAGAGCAAGAAGTGAGACGAAAGACACAAATTGAGTCATCGCCATCAACTTTTTACGGTCAACGAGGTCGGACAATATTCCGCCGAATAAGACGACTGGAATTTGAGAGAGTTGTATGACGCCTAGCAGGCCCAACGTGACTGCTGATCCGGTCTCGTCGTAGATCCACTGAGCGCTGATCAGTAGCCTGAGTGTCATGGCGGTCGACGCAGCGGTCCCGCCTAGCCAGAGCATAGTGAAGTCGTAGTATGCGAACGCCGACCACGGCCTGAGGGCTACCTCAGGTTCGGCCTGACTCGCTGCTGGGGACTCTTCGGCGGATGCCTGCGTATCGTCTACAGCCATCGGCCTCGCCGCCTATGAGCGGCGTCGGCGTCTGAATTCACGGCGGGAATCTTAGTCTCCGATACCGGGCAACGCAATGGCTGACATGGCCTAAAAATGAATGTAAGACCTATTCGTTGAAATGGACTACGTAATCGACACTTGTGTGTGCATTAGGAAACTCGATTGGCTGAGTAACGATGGTCACTTCCCCACCGAGTTCTCGAAACATTCGAGTCACTATGTCCCTGTCGAATCCTGGATGCGGCTTTCCGAATTCTGGCGGGGCTTCTATTCCGAGACCCTTTAAACGATCTGTGAAAGCGGCGAGGTCACGCTGATTTCGCTCAAGATCTATATCGCGTTTTTGCAGCCGCCCCATCCACGTGGTTCTGTTTTCCTCTCGGCCGCGCTCTCCCGACTTCCACTGGTTGGATCGTTCCCGGTCCGGGATATCGCCGAACATTACGGTGCCGCCGGGTGCGACCGATTTGCAGAGAACCTCGATGTGCTCCCTTACTTCGGTGTGGGTCGTAAAACTCTGGGCGTTGTAGTAGGAAAGTAGTTTCGTGAAAGAGCAACTCAAGTCTGGGTTGTCATTGCCAAGGACGACCCACTCAATATCGCCTCCTCCCTCGATTCCGCGATTGACCACGGCTTTCGTCATATCTGCAGCGGTGGTTGACGAGACACGGGTCGCCAGTGCACGCGTTATAACGCCAGTGCCGCTGCCGTAATCCAGCAATGTGTCACAAGCATTCAGGTTCAGTTTCGTCGCGATATCGTCCGCCACCTGTCCGGCCAGCTCGGGACTCAAACCTCCAGGACGGCCGCTCACGAACTCGTCGTCTGGCTCCAGTTTCGCCAGAGATTCAAAGAAGGTTGTCCACTGCACTCGACAGTATCTCCGTTTCGAAGCCGATCGCTCGGCAAACGTATCAGTGTGGTCCCACGCGACAGCACATGTAATGGTAGCCGTGAAGTGGCTGGTTTTGGTTACCGTTTGTTCCCCCTTCCAATGGGGGCTACACTCCGGGCCGCAGACAACGCTTTAATTAACCACTTCAGGAGGAGTTCCAGAAGATGGCAAAACGCATCAATCGCTGTATAGACCTGATGGAGGCCGGGCACCCAATTTACTACACGGGTGCCGGAGAACTGACATATGAAAATGGCAAGGAGCAGTCACAGACATGGGCCGACTTCCTGATCGTGGACTTTGAGAAAGACCCGTTTGATGTCGTCGGGCTCAATCAGTTCATGCAGGGGATCGTAGACGGCGGACCCACTCCGGACGGATACCGCATGGCGACCGTGCTTGCGACGCTTCCCGCGAACGCCAAAACCCGCAACGAGGTAGAGGCGAACGCGTGGCAGGTGCGACATGTTCTTTCGGCTGGCATCCACGGCATTCTTCACACGCATGCGAGGCAGGCAGACGCCGTGCAGGCATTTGTGGAGCAGGTGCGGTGGCCGTTCCAGACTATCGGCGTCGGACGTGACGGCGGACTGGGGCAGGGTCAACGCGGCGCAGGTGGGCAGGCAAAACCGGCGGCTCTATGGGGCATGACGCCACAGGAATACACTCGGGTGTCTGATCCTTGGCCACTCAACCCGGATGGTGAGTTGATTCTTGGCCTGAAATTGGAAGACCGTGAGTGCGTCGCTAACGCCGAGTTCACGGCGGCCGTCCCCGGGATTTCGTTTGCCGAGTGGGGACCTGGTGATATGGGCATGTCTTACGGTTTCTCGGACGCTCACGATCCCCCTTACCCGGAAGAGATGGATCAGGCGCGGCTTAAGGTGCGCGCTGCGTGCGATAAGGCGGGGATAGGATTCCTGTGTAGCTGGCACGACCCGAATATGTCGGAAGAAGAGAACCTCAAGTACATGCTCGACTGGGGTGTGAAGGTGATCTCGGGCGGCAACTCAGATGTCAAGGAGATGGGCCTCAAAATCATGCCCCGCACTTAGTGCGTGAAGTCAGATAGTCGAAGTACCTCAAGTACTCAGGGGGCGATCGCTATAGTGATCGCCCCCGCTGCGACCAGCGCTGCGCCAAAAATCCGTCCTCCCGGAAATGGCTCCTTTAAGACAAACACGCCAAGTCCTACTCCAACGAGTAACCCGATCTCCCGAAATGGCCCGACGTAGCTGACCCGTGACACGGTGAGGGCTGTAAGGATCATCCCGTACGCGGCGAACTGGAACATGCCGCCGGCGACGATAGCTCTTGCATGTCGACGCCATTCGTTGGCGAAAACGGCGCGGGTTCGGCCGCGTATTATGAACGGAAGTAACCCGAACGTAGCCGACGTTGTCATCAGGTACATGTAGAGCAGGGGAGTGACGTGTTGTACACCCTGTTTGTCCACCGTCGAGTAGCCGGCGATTATCAACCCTGTCAGCAGCGCGTACACGATTCCTGGAGATCGCAAAACAGCCATGGGATCGGAAAGCATGGATCTGACTCTGCCCCACCAGGAGAGGGTGAAGATTCCGGCCGCCACGCCGGCCACTCCTATGACGGCAAGAACCGACATCGGTTCGTTCAAAAGCAAAACACCGGATATGGGGATCAGCATCAGGCCGGTGCCCCGGGCTATCGGATAGACCAGCGAGAGATCGCCATCTCGATAGGCGCGACTGAGCGTGAAGAAGTAACCCAGGTGCAGGATCCACGTGGCGGCGAGGAATATCCAACCCCTCGAGTCGGGTGGGTTTGTCCAGAACAGCACGACTGCAAGCGGCAGTAAAATCACGTTGATGCTCACCGCCATCCACCAGGTGAACACCTCGGCGTCATCGGCACGCTTTATGAGGAAATTCCAGGAGGCGTGCGCGAACGCTGACAGTATTACGAGTGCGATTGTTGCGCCGGTCATTGACGGGAGGATAACCGTGAATGGCAGGATAAAGTCAGTATTCCGGCTGCGTTTTGGTCAGTGTATGTAGCGGTGAGTGTTAAACCCATCAAGCCGCAGAGATCCCCCGGCTCACTCGCATCTCAACTTTCCCTTCCGGCGAGTCATTCACGTAAGCCTTCAAAACTCCCGGAAATGTTGTCAGAAATTGATCTGAGTCGGTTCCGTTGGTCAGTGTTTCCCGCGATCTAGTCACCGCCCCAACAAATCCTAACCACGCCATAATGTGTCCTGAAAACGCGTCTGGCGTGATTGCACGCTCCACCGGAAGGGACCCTCCTCATTGGTTGATATCAAGATCGTTAACGGCCAAGTGATTGATGGCACTGGAAGCCCCGGGTTCTACGCCACGGTGCTTGTAGAGGGAGATACGGTCTCGATACACCGGGGTGAGCATGATCATATTGAGGCGATACGGACGATCGACGCGACGGGGCATGTGGTGTCGCCGGGTTTCATCGACGTACATTCACACGCCGGTCTTACAATCCTAGGTGAACCTCATCACGATCCAAAAATTAGGCAGGGCGTGACGACCGAATTGATCGGTATAGACGGCAACTCTTGGACGCCTTTTCGTACACACGATGAACTACGGCAGTTTATAGAACTCGACAGTGGCCTTAACGGCTACCCACCGGAGCCGGCTGATTGGCTGACTCTCACCGAGTTTCTGGCGAAGTTTTACGAGCGGGTCGCCGTTAACATCTGCTACATCCTCGGCAACTCGCCGGTACGCATCTGGGGTGTTGGCTGGGACGACAGACCGGCAACACGAGACGAGATGGCCAATATGCGGGCGGCTGTCAGGGAGACGATGGAGGAGGGCGCATGGGGGTTGTCAACGGGACTCGACTACCCACCCGGTTCGTACGCGTCGACTGAAGAGTTGATTGAGTTGAGCGCTGAAGCGGCAAGGCTGGGTGGTTTTTATCACACGCACACACGCGCCTCTTTACTGAAACAAGGACTACTTGCGCCCTGGGAAGAGGCGCTAGAAATTGGCCGTAAGAGCGGAATTCCGGTGCATCTGACGCATTACCGGCAGGGTGCACAGGGGGTTGGCAGTCATCTTGATTACCTAGGGCTGGTGGAAGACGCGGTTGATAAAGGGATGGATGTCACGTTTGACTGCTATACCTACCCGTATTCAGGGACCCGGGTCACGATAGCGTTGCCGCAGTGGACAATGGACGGTGGGGTGGAGCGCCTCAAGGAGGCGCTCACGGATGGTGCCGACCGTGAGCGGATCACCTCAGAGATGTCGGACGGTGGATCAGCCTGGCGAGATCTGAGTGCGAACTGGCTTACGAACTTCAGGCAGCCGCAGAATCACGGTTACGACGGGCACTCGATTACAGAGATCGCGATAATGCGGGGTCAGGAACCGATCGAGGCGCTCATGGACCTGTTGATCGAAGAAAACCTCGGTATCTCCACTGTTGCTTTAGGAACCAACCCGCACACGCTTTCGGAGTTCGTTTCGCACCCCTATGGAATGATCGGGAGCGATGCGCTCTTGTTTGGTGAATACCCGAGTCCCAGATCGTACGGCTGTTTCCCATTGGTGCTTGCAGAGTTTGTACGTGCCGAGAAGAATCTGCGGCTTCCTGAGGCCATACGCAAAATGACCTCGTTTCCGGCGCAGCGAATGGGCATTCCGGATCGAGGCATTCTGCGGGACGGGTTTCGGGCTGACATCGTTATTTTCGACGCACAGAACGTGAAGACTCACGCGACGAAGGCGAACCCGAAGGTGTACCCGGAAGGCATTCCGTATGTGATCGTGAACGGGAAGGTCGTGATCGATGCAGGCGAGAACACCGGTAATCTGGCCGGTCGGCCACTCAAGCGAGGTAGGGTGAGGACTTAATTAATGCCATTGGATTTGATTTACGAGGCACGCAGCACATCACTTCATCACGGCGCCCTTCCGGAGTTCTTAGAGCAGATCGCCTCCGGGGAGTATCCGGGGCTTCATCAACCCGGCGGTGAGGTACTACGCGTCATGGGCACGATCATCGGCGCGCCCGAGACGGATGTACTTCGTGTGACGACTTTCAAAGACATTTCTGCCTGGGAGGCGTCTGTTGCTGATTACACTCGCTCACCCCTTGTGGAGAGCGAGTCTGTGCGTCTAATGAGGCCCATCGCGGAGCGCCCTCTAGCTCAGATTCCGGATGAACACCGGCGAAATTTCTACGGGTATCGACGGTTTCATGTCGATCCCAGAGACCTTGGTGAGGTGGTGGACACATCTGAGAACGGAGTGTGGCCACGTATCGAGCAGCAGGACGCTCGGATTCTTGGCTTGTGGCAGACAGTGGGATCAGCGTATCCGCTTGAAGTCACATTGCTCACCGGCTACCACTCGCCGACCCACTGGGAATCTACCCGGGTATGGACCGGCAGGCCGGATAATATTTCCGACGCCGAGTGGGAGAGCAGTAGAAAGCGGCGGGACCGTCGTGCAGTATTGACCAGATCCCAGTGGGTCCACCTGATGCGGAACTTCACTTTCGGGCCACGGAACGATTAAGACTCATCCGAAAACAACAATAAAACTAAAGAGCAATTCACCAGGAGCTTTACATAGTGGCAGAGCAAAGAGTCGATACGGTTGTTTCAAATGGAACGGTTGTTACCGCGACGTCCGAGGTGGAGGCTTCGATCGCAATCAAGGACGGACGGGTCGTGGCTATAGGGGCGCCGGATTCGATGCCCGAAACTGATCGCGTTATAGACGCGTCCGGACGCTACGTTCTACCGGGGCCGATCGACGGGCACGCTCATTTCCGTGGTTGGGAGGATTTTGAGCTTGCCGGGAAAATGGCCGCGAAGTCCGGGTTGACGACAATTATTCCCTTCGGCGAGCCAAACCACCGAGATCACGAGGGATTGCCTGCTGCTGCTACCCGAATTTCTGGCGAAATCAACGCCGGATCTGTGATCGACATGGGCCTCCACCTGATGCTAGGCGCAGACCCGTATGTCTTTGATGGTATTCCGGACGCGATGGACATGGGTATCCGTTCGTTCAAGGCGTTTATGACTTACAAGAGTCGGCGGCCGAGGACGATGGTGGACGACGAGTTCATCATCCGGGCAATGGAACTGATAGGCAGCAACGGTGGCGTAACGCAACTTCACTGCGAAAACGGCGATGTGATCGACCATCTCGAGAAACGGTTCCGTGACGAGGGCAAAGTCAAACCGATTGATTTTCCGGACGTTGCGCCGCCGTGGGTTGAGGAAGAGGCGATCAACCGGGCGATTATGCTGGCGAAGATGACTGGTAGTCCGCTCTACATCGTTCACCTGAGCACACGACTCGGGCTGGAACGGGTCAAACGGGCGCAGGCGGAGGGCTTGCCGGTCTGGACCGAGACCTGCCCGCAATATCTGCTTCTGGCTGCCGAAGACCACGAGAAGTGGGGCCCGTTGCTCAAGATCGGCCCGCCTCTGCGTTACCGGGACGGTGGAGACCATGATGCGCTGTGGGAAGGTCTCGAGGCCGGGTACATCTCATGCGTCGCGAGCGACCACTCTCCGCATCCATATGAGGACAAGATGAAGGGCGCGGACAACGTGTTCTTCATGCCCGGTACCGAACTTCCCGTACCATTTGGCGCCCCAAGTATCGAGACGATCGCGCCGATTGTGTACTCGAAGGGTGTCGAAGAGCTAGGACTTGGCCCGCGTTGGTTCGCCCGTGTGATGTGCGAGAACCCGGCGCGTATATTTGGCCTTTACCCACAGAAGGGAACGATTCAGGTGGGTTCAGATGCTGATCTGGCGATCGTGGACCCGGACAAGATGCACACCATCCGGGAGGCGGACATGCTCGGCAAGGCCGGATACACGCCTTACGAAGGGATGGAGCTCAAGGGAGCGATCACTATGACACTGCTCCGAGGTGAGGTGCTGATGGAAGACGGCGAGGTGAAGCTCGGCCCGGAGTACGGCCAGTTTGTACGGAGTGGTGCGCCTGTTGCGCCACTTGGTGGGCGCGTTCGGTAGGAGATACGAGGGGACCCAGCACTCCGAGCACTCGGTTTGCAGTTATTAAACCTCGTCCTCCGCGATGTCTGAGGACACTTCAGAGGTTTCGTCCGAAACGGCAGGTGTGGGCGCCACCGGAGGCACTACATAGGTAGGCCTGGGGTCCGGTACAACGCCCCATGTTGCGCGGTCTACCTGGTGTGCGCGAACCCAGTCCCAGTCGATCTCTACCCCGATCCCCGGGCCTTCCGGCGCGTACACATTGCCGTCTGAATCGATGGCGTCTAGGTCATCGCTGTAGTTCAGATACACCGGAGATTTTGTGGTGCGCACCATCGGATGAATCAGGCCCAGCTCGTACCAGTTTGTGTTCCTGATCGCTGACATGATGTGGCGATGGACGGGCCCCGGCCCGTGCAGCTCTACGTCGAGTCCGAAGCCTTCGGTGGCCGCGGCGATCTTCATCGTCCCGGTCACTCCGCCATCCTCATGCGCTCCTGCGCGCACAAAATCTGTGGCATCGGCGACTATGAAATCGACATGCTGTTCAAGTAATCGAATATGTTCCGTCTGGAGGATCGGTGTCTTGATCATCCCGCGTAGTTTGCGGTGAGCGAACTGCGAGACGCCGCCGTCCTTGTAAGGGTCTTCGAACCAGAAGAAATCGGCCTCATCACAGGCGCGACCAACGGCTAGGGTTTCTGCAAAGTTTTCGTATTCGCAGGCGGGGTCGATCATGAGGGCGATTTCAGGTCCCACAGCTTCCCGTACACCGAGGACGTTCGCTATCTCCCGTGATATCGGGCCATCGCCCCAGCCGTGAATCTTGAATGCGTTGTAGCCCATTTCTTTGCATTGCTGGGCGAAATCGGCGAACTGTTGCGGGGTGCCCAAACCTCCGTTTTCGTCCCCGTGCAACGTGCTGGCGTATGCGGGGAGCGCCTTCCGGGTGCCGCCGAGCATGCGGTAGAGCGGTGCGTCGAACAGTTTGCCGGCAATGTCCCAGAGGGCGATGTCGACCGGTCCCGTACCGGTCATGTCGAAGTGCCTGAGACCGCGCTTGGAGTCTTGGTAGATCTGTTCCCGTTCAAGTGGATTTTTACCGATAAGGTAGCCGGTAAGCATTTTGATCTGCTCGGCGGTCGGGCCCCTGAGGCCGACGTGATCACCCGTGATCCCTTCCGAAGTGTGGATGCGGAGGATGCCCTCGCGGTTCGTTTTCCGGGCGCCTGCCTCAAACACCATGTTGAACGTGTTGTAGTCAACGCCGACGTTCTCAAGTGTGTGTTCAAACCAAAGCATCTCTATACCGGTGATGGTCAGGTTATCTAGTGACATCTGGTCTTTAATTCCTTTGGCGATTCGATAAACGTGTAAGACGTGCAGTGACAGGCTTCCATCTCAGGATTTCGCCGTCACATTTTGAAATAGGTTGACCCTCTCCTGTGGGAGATAAAATCGTTGTTTGCCCCGATCGGGAAATTGTTACTTAAATACCTCGAAATAGGACTTGAAGAATTGGGGTGCATTCACTTTCACCCCGACGCGATGCGGTCCATCTTCTCCTGGGGTCCAGTTCGTAATGCCATCATCACGGTCGTGCGCCCGCGTAACAATAGATGTCCCCGTCTGGAATTCGACGACGCTATCGTCGAACAGCGTCACCGCCGCCAGCGGATCGTGGAAGTTCAGGATTGCGCGTTCGTTAAACCACACCTCTGACATTTCGTATACGGGATTCAACAGCGGGTGTTGGAAGTACTGCTTCACCTCGTCGGAGTTCATCGTGACCTTAGTCGTCACGTCCAAGCCAAGAGACTTGTGATTTGAGATCTCGCGGGCACTCAGGCCCGAGTAGACGATGTCGGCGGCTGCCGGGTCACAGTAGGCATTCCACTCCGCCGATGGAGTTTCGTTGTATGGGTCGATAAAGCGGCCTAGCATCAGTTGCAGTGACTTCAATAGGCCCGGTATGTCCGGGTGCCTCGTGAACAGGTTGGCGATGTTCGTCATCGGGCCAACTGCCAGCAGGACGACCTCTTTTGGGTGAAACCGTATCGTTTCAGCTAGGAACTCCACAGCGTCGTCATCGCCAAACTCGGTCTCATGGGGCCAGTTTGGAAGGACTGACGCCTGCGGGACGCGCGGTTGTCGTGTTGGGCCGTCGAGTCGGTCTTCGGCACCCGGCACGATACGTATGTCCTGTTCCGCGGTCTTGCATATGGCGCTAACTAACTTTGCCCGCTCCACTGGTTGTCCAGATACGGTCGTTATTCCAAGAAGTTCTGCGCGGGGTTGTGCGAGCAGGTATGCAAGTGCGACGGCGTCATCGATGTCCGATCCGATATCGGTGTCGAACAGAATTTTGACAGTGCCGTCGCTCACTCAAGTCTCCTTTTGTTCAAGGCCTGGACGTGGTTTGCCGAATCGTAGCACCGTGAACGGCGCGATATGATTGCCTGGCGATGGGGCTCATGAAAGAATGCGGACGTATCAGCGGGCCTCAATATCACGGCAAATCACTGCGAACGGACATGATGCGCGCACTCGTCTATCACGGCAGAAACGATATCCGGTTGGATCAGGTCCCTGAACCCGAAATCGGTCCAGGTGAGGCGAAAATTCGCATAACGAACACTTCGATATGTGCTACCGATATCGAAGAGTGGAAGTATGGCCCAACGTACATCACGTCCGTTCCGACCGTGATGGGGCACGAGGTATCCGGCCGTGTGGAGGAGATAAGGGACGGGTCTTCCGGGATATCTGTAGGCGACCGAGTGATGGTGGACAACGTTCTCGTTTGCGGCACCTGTTTCTGGTGCCTCTCTGGCCACCAAGCGACGTGTCCCAACATGGAGGTCGCGGGGCTGGGGCGCGACGGCGGACTCGCAGAGTTCATGACTTGGCCTGTAGATCACCTGATCGAACTGCCGGATGGGGTGAAGGATGACGAAGCACCCCTCCTTGAGCCGACGACTGTGGCCGTGCATGCGGTCCGACGGTCCGGTGTGTGCGTTGGTGATTCGGTGGCGGTTTTAGGAGTTGGCACGGTGGGAGCGCTGACGCTTCAGGCGTTTAAGGCGGCGGGCGCTGTCGTGTACGCCGTGGATGTACGCGCGAGCAGTCTTCAGATGGCGGCACGACTTGGCGCGGATGAGGTGGTGGATGCGAGTCGGGGAGATGCCGGCGACCGGTTGGGTGATCTGACGGGCGGCATCGGACCTGATTTCGTGGTGGAGACTGCAGGAGCCGTCCGTACTCCACTAGACGCGTTCGATTGGGTGCGACGAGCTGGGACCGTTGTGCTGGTCGGAATCTACGCTGCCAAACCCGAGGCTGATTTCAATGTGATCGTCGGCAAGGAGATTCGGGTGATCGGTAGCGTGGCTGCCGGCACCGGCGATATGCGCGCCGCCGTGAAGTTGGTCGCTGACGGCAAGATACGGCTGGAAGAGCTTGTCTCGGAACGCATCTCGCTTGATCGCGTGATTCCTGACGGTTTCGAGCGCATGGCGTCCGAATCTAAAGACGTTTTCCGGATAGTTGTGTCGCCGGATGCCTGATTAATACCTGAATTAAACATCTCCAGAAAGGCGTGACCTGTGCATTACGAGGGCGAACGGACCTATGGCTGCCGGATTTCCAGCGCCTGGACATATCGCGGCCTGAGGACGGTAGTTCTGGAGAACGAACTGCTCCGAATCGTAGTTCTCGCGGACAAGGGCGCTGACATCTACAGCATCGTCCACAAACCCTCGGACACCGACTTTATGTGGCGGACTCCATGGGGAGTCAGGGATCCGCAGAAGTTCATCCCAACCACCGGGGGCGCCGAGAACAACTGGTTGGATGTGTACGAAGGCGGCTGGCAGACGGTCGTGCCGCATGGTGGGTATCCCTCGACGGTGGCGGGCGCCGAATTAGGGCTGCACGCTGAGATGAGCACGATTCCGTGGGATGTCGTTATAGATGAGGACACCCCTGAACGCGTGGCCGTAACCTTCAGCGTGCGTGGATATCGGACTCCTTTTTCTGTGACCAAGACCTTGACACTCGAATCAGGAAGCGGCGTTTTGACCCTGGACGAGACTGTGACGAACGACGGAGAAGTAGAGGCTGACGCCGCCTGGTTGGAGCACCTGGCAATTGGCGCTCCTTTTCTGTCGGACCGCTGTCGGCTGGACGTTCCGTCGTGCACGGTGTTAACCGATCATGAGTCCACGGACGAGTCATCAAAACTGATGACCGATCACAGAGGTCCATGGCCGAACGTTCCAGCCAAGGACGGGACGTTGATCGATTTCACTCGTATGCCGCCCATAGAGGATCGCTCTCTGGATATGGCTTACATGACAGACATGCGTGAGGGTTGGTACGCCGTCACTAATGAGGAGACGCAGGTTGGCTTCGGGCTAAGGTTCCCGGCTGATGTGTTTCCATACCTCTGGTACTGGCGGAACCTTGGCGGCGGCTGGGGATATCCGTGGTACGGACGTTGCTACAACGTTGGGCTGGAACCCTGCACCTCGATGTCTAATGGCGGGTTGGCGGGGGCGATAGAGAACGGCACGGCGCGACATTTCGCGGCAGGGGAGTCGCTGTCGGTGACGATCAAGGCAGTGGCGTACACCGGCACAGGGCCTGTGATAAGGATCGACCCTAATGGTGTTGTGATCCGGGAGTAGGAGTGGTTGGTGAGTAAAGTGCTTTGTGAGAGTAAGAGACAATTGGCGTGAAGGCCATAGACCGAACAACACGCTCGTACGTAATGGCTGCACACCTCTACAATGCGGCGACAAATACCTGCACCTTCAGAAACCATGGACACAAGAAGAAGGACACGATATGCGCACACGGCAGTTTGGTGACTCGGGCCTTGAGACATCGGCGATCGGATTCGGCGGATGGCCTATGGGGCGTGGCCAGTACGGCGATCTCGACGATGATGAGGCGATATCGGCCGTACACGCAGCCTTTGACGGTGGGATCACTTTGTACGACACCGCGGCGGTGTACGGCTGGGGCTACGGCGAGACGCTGATGGGAAAGGCGATCAAGGACCTTAAACGGGAAGATATCGTTCTCGTCACCAAGGGTGCACGGGAGTGGAAGGTAGATAACTCTGATAACCGGTCCGCTACAGTCGCAGACTCCGATCCGGATCTACTGCGGGCTTCGATAGACGCTAGTCTGAAGAGGCTCCAGACCGATTACATCGATGTGTTCCTGATCCACTGGCCAGACAAGGGCCGGCCTTTCTCAGACCCGATGGAAGTGCTTGAGGAGGCCAAGAAGGCGGGCAAGATCAGGCACACGGGTGTGTCCAACTTCTCCGTGCCGATGATGGAAGAGTCGCTACAGACCAGCCCCATCATCACGGAGCAGATCGGGTACCACATTTTTGATCGCCGACCTGAGGCGGATGTTATGCCATTCGTACAGTCCCACGGCATGGGCATCATGGCCTACGGGTCGATGGCGCACGGGTTGTTGACCGGATCGTGGAGTCCGGTGCAGAGCTTTGGCGAGGACGACTGGCGTAAGGGTGGCGCTAATTTCGGTATCCAGAACTGGGGGCCGGAGCACCTTGTCGCAAACGTGGCTGCTGTTGAGAAACTAAAGGATATCGCGGCCGATCACGGCAAGACGATCGCTCAGCTGGCCATCGCGTGGGTTCTGGACAACCCGACGGTGAGTGTGGCGCTTGCCGGGGCCAAGAAACCTTCAGAAATAATCGAAGACATGGGCGGCGACTGGGACCTGCCAGCCGGGCTCAAGGAAACGATCGACAACCTGGTGCTTGGCGAAGGCTCGGGTGTAGGCCTGTCCGGAATGGAGATCGCGACGTAATGATGATCGTTGACACGCACTGTCACGCCAGTCACAACTGGTTCGAGCCGGTCGAAACCCTTGTTCACGTCATGGACATGGATGAGGTGGACCACGCCTTGCTACTCCAACACCGGGGCACATACAACGCCGACTACCTGTTCGAGTGCTGTGAGCGCTTTCCTGGCCGCTTAAGGGCCGCGGTGCAGATCGATCCTGGCGGTGACGACCAGGTCGGAACGCTGGCGTACGAGGCCGAGCGCGGTGCTGCCGGCGTGCGGCTTTACACCGACGATAACGGCGCGCCCGAGCAGCCGGAATTGTGGAAGGCTGCCGGCCAACTTGGCGTTGCGGTTAGTGCGCAAGGCACGTTTGAGGGCTTCTTGACGGACGGATATAGGGACTTGATCGCTTCGGTGCCGGATACACAGATAGTTATCGAACATTTCGGCAATGCGGGGCATGGTCATAAGGCTCCGTTTGAGAAGTTCAAGAGGCTGATGGAACTGGCGGAGTTGCCAAATACGACTATGAAGCTGCACGGCCTCGGCGAGATAGCCGATAGACCAGCCATCCTTCAGCCAGACTATCGGATTGAGAACATCCCGCCGTTTGTCGAGATGGCGGTGGAGGCGTTCGGCCCAAAACGCCTAATGTGGGGGAGTGACTTTCCGCCGAGCGCCGGGAGAGAGGGTTATCACAACGCACTAGAGGGTATCCGCAGCCACCCGGCATTGTCCGGAGGTGACGATGCACAAGAGGTGATGGGCGGAACCGCTGCCCGCGTCTTTGGTTTCGGATCCAGATGACCTATGGCCCCGAGGTAACGGTCTTTGATCCGGAACGACCGATAGTTCCAAGGGATCTGCTAAGTCGAGCAGTAAACGCTGCCTTGCTCAATCCTGCGACGTTTCGGGACGTCGGCGATGACGTTGGTGGAAACGCACAGGTTTACGGACTTGTCGGGGCGGCGGCTGTAGCTTCCGCTATCGGGTCGATCAACGATCCGGGCACCGCCATAGCGAATGCGATCCTGGTGGTAGCGGGTTGGTTGATATACGCACACGTCGCGGCGTTCATGCGCGGCGTGCTATTCGATTCGATACACACCGACGTCAGTCGTGAGGGAATGATCCGCGTTGTAGGGATAGCATACGGCCCAAGTCTATTAAGGGCATTTGCGATCATTCCGGACATCGGCGGAGTAATCTGGCTGCTGTCGACAATATGGTTTCTAATAGTGGTTGTGGTCGGTTTGAAAACGACGCTAGCCTTTAAAAACTACTGGCCGGCGGTCGGCATCATCGTCGTGGGAGCGCTGGTGAACGGGGTCGCGTCCTTCATCGTCTATCCCATCTTCGAGGGCAAGGTCTAGGCCTAGCCATGGTGGTAGGGGTCCGTTGATTTACTTCATTGATGAGATGTGGGCGGAGTCAAATAACTGGGCGCATTCTTAACTTTCTGAATCGAAACCCTTCAGTGAACCGGGGAGAATAACAATGGCGGACACGACCGGCGTATCTGTATTTCAACGGATGGGTCTAACGCCTGTCATCAACGCCGGTGGGACGAACACAAAGCATTCCGGTTCGCGGATGCGTCCTGAGGTGATCCAGGCCATTGAAGAGTCGTCGAGCGTGTTCCTGAATATTGATGAACTGCTTATGCGGGCCGGTGAGATGATCGCCCAGACCATAGGAGTTGAGGCGGCGTTTGTGACAAGTGGAGCCGCCGGTGGACTGGTCCTACAATCGGCCGCTGTATTGACCGGCACGGATGTGGCACGCATCCAGAGTCTTCCGATTACGGACTGGTTTCCGAACGAGTTGATCATCCAGCGTCAACATCGCTTCCACTACGACCACGCCTACCTGATGACCGGGGCGCAGTTTGTTGAGGTAGGCAAAGGCCGTCACTGCTACCCGGAAGAGGTCGAGGCGGCGATTACATCTGACACGGCAGGCATCATCCATCTTGTATCTCCTTTCACTGGTTCAGGAGACATTCCTCTCCCGGTGCTGGCGGAAATCGCACACCGGCACGACCTCCCGGTGATCTGCGATGCCGCATCTATGCTGCCGCCACGCGAGAACCTTACCCGGTATCTGGATGAGGGCGCCGACATCGTCAGTTTTAGTGGAGGTAAGGGCATACGTGGGCCTCAGAGCACGGGTATTTTGATCGGTAGAGCTGATCTGATAGAAGCTGCGCGGTTGAACGCAGCGCCGAATCAGGCTATTGGCCGTCCGATGAAGGTCTCCAAGGAAGAGATCGTTGGGTTGGTCGCGGCTATCGAAACGTTTGTATCCGAGGATCAGGATGCTGAGACGAAGCGGTTCCGGCGGCAGTGCGAGATGGTTGTTGACCAGATCACCGAGATCCCGGGTATCCGGGCTCAGGTGGAACACGACGACAAGGATCACCCTATTCCGCACGCCGTTATCTATTTTGAACGTGACTGGCGCGGCCCCGATGGCGAAGAGATTCATCGACGTTTGATGGCGCGGTCGCCAAGGGTATACATCAGCCCGCTCGGTTTTAAGGGCGAGATTTACATGGATCCGATCAACCTGCAGGATGGCGAGATCGAGATCGTGGCCGAGGCGATAAGGGACGAACTGTTGAAGGCCTCGAGCGGAGGCTAGGAGATCTGATCGGGCAGACCAAGGCTCGCCCATACGGCGTACACAGAGTGATCCTTAGCCCGAGGCCAAGGATTTTCGGTGTCTCTGTCAATTCGGGCTATTGTCGGACGTCAAGATTCTGTCACCGGGGGTACCCGGACCTGACGACAAATATCGTGCTGGCGGCTCTCCGCCCTACAAGCGGAACATTGCTTCCCTCAGTCCTCTCCCGACCGGAAAAGGAGGGCAGGAGTATTCACACGAGCAAAGTCACCAATTCCTTAGTTCACCTGCTGCCGTTTACAATATCTCTTCGCCAACTGGCGATCGTCGATTCTTTCGTCGTGACAACATGCACCGGTACCCGTATTTCAAGTGCCAGATCTCCGTATAGCCCTTCCATCTGAAGGCGCACTCGCCACCGCCGCAAATGAACTGCTGCGCGACGCAGGGATGCGCGTCAATCGCTCAAGCAGTCGTACCTACACGGCCCGTATTCCGTCTGTCGACGGTGTCGAGGTCCTCTTTCAGCGTGCTTCTGACATTACTAGTCTGATAGACCGAGGTGTGGCCCACATCGGGATTGTTGGCCTGGATCAATTTGAAGAAGAACACGATGAGGATGGGGATGGGATCATCCTGATTTCGGACCTCAAGTTCGGTGGCTCCGACCTCGTATTCGCCGTACCGGACGACTGGAGCCGGGTCCACGCGATCGAAGATCTAGCGCGTAAGGCGAAGGAGATCGAGAAGGGTGGCCGCATACTGAGGATCGCCACCAAGTACCCTCGACTTGTCGGTCGTTATCTTGCGCAGCACGGTGTCAATTACGAACCGGTGAGCGCCAAAGGCGGACTCGAAGCACGCCCGGAGATTGGCGACGCCGACTTGATTGCGGACATAACAGCAACCGGAACGACGTTTCGTCAGAACCGGCTACGGCGCCTGGACGATCCGCCAGTCCTTCGATCTTCGGCGGTGTTGATCGGAAACCTGAAGTCTCTTGATCGGGATGACGCTGGGCTCGAGCCTTTGCGGCAGATTCTCGAACGCCTTGAATCGCGCGTGGCAGGACAGGGATATCAGTGGGTAATTGCCAACATCGAAGGAGAATCGGCGGAGGCTGTAGCAAGCCGGGTCAACTCAGATCCGCGCTACTCCGGGTTACAGGGACCGACGATCGGGCAGGTGTTCAGCAAGTCCGGTGGTTCATGGTTCTCGGTCCAGGTGGTGGTTCCAAAGACAGATTTGATCCTGGCCATCGACTACATGCGCCAGCTTGGAGCCAGCGGCATCACGGTTAACGAGCCCGCATACGTTTTCGAGACCCCCTGCGCCGCATACGCGGAGCTTAGGAGGAAGCTTGGCCGACCTCTCCCGAGGAACGGCAGCGTAAACGCATGAAACGGGTTACGGGTCTCTCGGCAGCTCTGGGTTTACTGTCTGGATCACAACCGAACGACGAAGAGGCCGACAGGGTGGCAGCGCGGATTATCGACGATGTTTGCCAAAACGGCGATGCTGCGGTGAATCGAATCTCCGGCGAACTGGATGGTGAGTCACTCGGCTTTTTGGAAGTGCCCCGGGCCGATATAGACGCAGCTCTAGCCGCCATCCCAAGCGAGACCCGTGAAGCGCTTGAGACGGCAGCGGAACGCGTGCGCACTTTCCAGTCGGCTGCCCTGCCCAAGAGCTGGCACGACGATGATCGGAACTACGGCGAACTGGTAACACCAGTAAAACGTGTTGGCGCATATGTACCCGGTGGTACAGCACCGCTGGCGTCCACCGTGATTATGACCGTCGTTCCGGCCCGTGTGGCTGGCGTGGATAAGGTTTATCTGACGACCCCTGCAGTCGGGGACGCGCTTCCGCACCCGGCTGTACTCGCGGCCGCCGCGATATCGGGAGCGGACCGCGTCTTTAAGATAGGCGGAGCACAGGCGATTGCCGCGTTTGCGTATGGGACGGAAACGGTGCCTGCCGTTGATTTGATCGTCGGCCCCGGTAACGTCTGGGTTACGGCCGCCAAGCGCCAGTTGTTCGGGCGCGTGGGCATCGATGGCCTGTATGGACCTACCGAGACACTCGTTGTTGCCGATGAGACGTCGGACCCGGAATTCTGCGCCAGCGATCTACTTGCCCAGGCGGAGCACGACGTCCGAGCACGGCCGATCCTTGTTAGCACGTCCTCGGAAATTGCAGACGCGGTCGAGGCCGCCCTCTTGAGGCAGTTAGCGGATCTACCTAGAAATGCGATCGCCGGCGAGGCTGTCGAGACCAATGCTGTGTCGGTTATCGTCGATTCGGTAGAAGAGGCAATAGAGGTCGCAAACGCGGTGGCTCCCGAGCACCTTTGTCTTGCGATTACCAATCCTGCGCCATATATATCGCTTGTCCGTAGCGCCGGCGGGTTGTTTGCTGGTGAGTATTCCGCCGAGGTCATGGGGGATTATGTTGCCGGTCCAAGTCACGTAATGCCGACCGGTGGCACAGCCCGATTTGCATCAGCGTTAAACGTGAGGCACTTCCTTAGGTTCACGCCGATCGTTGATCTCGATAGCGCTGGATTCATGGAGATCGCACAACAGGCGGCAGTGCTGGCTCGCACAGAAGGCCTTCATGGTCATGCCAACGCGGCGGAGCTGCGCATGAAACGGCTTATCGGAGAGTAGCCCAGACCACAGTCATGTGGTGTAATTTCGTTTGATGGATGCCGACACCACTGGCACTCTGTTTACTTAACAATATTCATACGGAACCACGTTTGTCACAGATACAACAGCTGATGCGGCCGCACCTGGTCACACCTGAGACGTACGCCACGGCGGTATCGCCGGACGAGATGGCGGCCAAGGCCGGTGTCTCGCCGGAGATGATCATAAGGGTCAACCAGAACGAGAATCCATTTGGTGCAGACCCTGAAATAGCCGCTTCGCTTAACGAAATTCCACTGCACCTGTATCCAGACGCAAATCAGGTCAAGATTCGGGCGTCGCTTTCGCAGTACACGGGACACCCGACCGAACAAATCATGGCAGGGGCGGGCGCCGACGAGATGATTGATCTCCTGATGCGCCTGTTCGTCGCGCCGGGTGAACGCGTTTTGGACTGCAAACCGACATTCGGCATGTATCACTTCTGCGCGCGGGTGGCTGACGCAGAAGTCGTTTCGATACAGCGTGACGACACGTTTGAGGTTGATGTGCAGGCGGTTGCCCGTGAAGACGATAAGCGAACGAAGATCGTCTTTCTGGCCTCGCCCAATAACCCGACCGGGAACATCCTCACGGAAGAACAGACACGCGATTTGCTAAAACTCGGGATGGTAATCGTGGTCGATGAGACTTATTTCGAGTTCTCCGGTCAGACGGTTGCGCACCTGATTCCTGAGTTCGAGAATCTTGTAGTTCTGCGGTCGTTCAGCAAATGGGCAGGCATCGCCGGGTTGCGTGTCGGATACATGATCGCCAGCACCGAGATCATCAGTCGTCTCATGGACATCAAGAACCCGTACAACGTGAACATCGCTGCGGAAGCGGCGTTACTGGCGACGATGGAACATCGGGACAAGCTGCTGGGAAAAGTGGCGATTCTTCTTGAACAACGGAAGCGCATGGAACAGGCGTTCGACGCAATGGATCGTGTTTCGTATGTCCCTTCGTACGGTAATTATCTATTGACGCGTTTCGATGATTATCTGGCGACCGACCTTTACGAGGCGCTTGTAAAAAAAGGCATTTTCGTTCGGCCGTTCTCAGATCCACGACTCACCCATGATTTGAGGATCAGTGTGGGTACGCCAGATCAGACGACACGTGTTCTGGAAGTTATTTCGGATCTGATATAGCCGGTTCAGGGACTTTTTGACGGGCACGACGACGCGACGCATTCCTGATAACCGGACGCGCGCTGCGCTTGCACCTTTGACACCTCCCCACAGAGTATTGAACTTCATCGTCGATTATGCGGTGTTAATACACGAAAGACAGACCAAATGACCCAGGACAACCCGCGTACGGCGACTATTGAACGGGGGACCGGTGAAAGCGATATCGCCATCACGGTTAATCTCGACGGTACCGGCGTCACCGATATAAAAACTCCGAACGGGTTTATGAACCACATGTTGGACGCTCTTGCGCGGCATGGTTCGATTGACCTTTCCGTGCGGGCATCAGGTGACACGGAATCAGGCCCGCACCACATCGCCGAAGACACGGCTATTGTGCTCGGTCGTTGCATCGACAAGGCGCTCGGGGAGCGCCGGGGCATCGTTCGCATGGGGCACGCGTTTGTCCCGCTCGACGAGGCCTTGACGATGTGTGCTGTAGACCTGAGCGGGCGTGGCTACGCCGTTGTCGACATGAGATCTAACAACAATATCGGCGAGTTTCCGACCGACCTTGCGCGGCACTTTTTCGAATCAGCATCTGCCGAGGGGCGATTCAACATCCACCTCCGGGTTGAGACGGGGACGAACGAGCACCACATCATCGAATCAGCGTTTAAAGCGTTTGGCCGATCGTTACGAGACGCCGTGACGCTGGATCAGCGGAACCGGGACACGATCCCCAGTACCAAAGGCGCGTTGTAAGGCGAGTTGCCCTGGCGGCCAGCACTTTAGGCACTGGTCCGCCTTATGTCTTCCGTGATCCCGAGCGTGGCTAAAAGAGCTTCGGTTCGAGTCTTTTTCCGACCAGATTATTCGGGACCAAACACTGTTCTGGTACTCCAGGCGGTCCTCAACGTGCGCATCGGACGTACCCGAAAGAACAAAGGTCGCCCAAGATAACGCGTAGGTGTACCTGCAACCTTCGAGATAGGGTGCACCTACGCGTCAAGCGGGGTTCAAGTCGAAGTTGTAGCGCTCGATCACTGGATTCGCCAGTAGTTTTTCGCACATCTCAGTGACCTGTTTTTCGGCTACTACACGATCTGATTCATCTAGCGTTATCTCGATGAACTTTCCGGCCCTGACGCCATCGACAGAATCGAAACCAAGGGTTGCTAGGGCGCGGGCTATCGTCAGGCCTTGTGGATCGTTAACGGTAGGTTTGAGTGTGACCCGTACGGTGGCGAGAAACATTAAAAGAGGTTGCCCGGAACACTTTCCGGCGCTCGGTCCAGGTAGGCGTCGATAAAGGCGTTCAACCGGTCGGCGTCGAACTCATCCATCTGATCGATGTGCCTCCAGGAGGTTATGGCGATTCGGGTGGACATGTTCGGGTATGGAGCGAGTATGAACTGAGCGCCCTGACCCGGGATTACCGACTGAAGTTGATTTACAAGATCGGAGCAATCTTCTGGGCAGTTATAGTTCAAGATTATGCCGCCGTGCTCCAGATTGTGAATCTGAACCTCATCGGGGAGCGGAGTCCCGTAGGCGCCCCAGCGTGCCGGAGAGCCGGTTGGGACGGTATCGGATGGATTAGTAATCCAGTGCGGTCCGGAAGCTGGTGGAATGGTGAGGTAGGGGCCGCCGGCTTCTCCCGGTGTGATGTGAGAACGGCCCTGATCATCGAGAATCTCAACGGGTCCGCCGGCGTTCAGGTTGGCGTTAGAACTCGTTTTGTTTCCGGAACCTCCCGGAACTAGGAGGCTGAGTATGAACAGGAGGGCGACGCTGGAGCCTATGGCGATAAGGATGTAACGTTTTCTCCGCTTACGTCCATCTGACTTGATACGACGTTGTGCCCGTCGCTCTCCGCGGGTCAATCCTCGCCGGTTGTCTGGCCTTGTGGTCGCGATGCGGTCTGGCATTTATCCCTCTGTAATCGCCATGCCCACCGGGTGGGTGGAATTCAGGCGACGAAAGTGTCTCCGGTCAGGCGTTCGAATGCCTGGATGTATCGATCACGTGTCATGCGGATAATATCCGCAGGAAGATCAGGGGCGGGTGGTTCCCTGTCCCATCCGCTTTCCAGCAACCAGTTTCTCACGAATTGCTTGTCGAAAGCTGGTGGAGAAGCCCCCGGTTTGTAGTCCGATTGCGTCCAGAACCTGCTTGAATCTGCCGTAAACAGCTCGTCGATCAACGTGAGTTCGCCATCGATCAAGCCAAATTCCATCTTAGTATCGGCGACAATCATTCCACGTCCGGCGGCATACGCTTGCGCTACCTCGAAGATACGCAGCGTGACTTCTTCAAGTGTGGCGGCCATTTCGACGCCGACGAGATCCACGACCTCGGACGGCGTCATTGGGATGTCATGTCCCTCTTCTGCCTTGGTGCTCGGTGTGAAGATCGGGGGCTCAAGTTTTTGCGCTTCAACAATACCTTCCGGTAGTTTCTGGCGGTTGAGTGTCCCGTGTTCGGAGTATTCAGCCCAACCTGCTCCCGTGATGTATCCACGTACGACGCACTCGATATTGAGGCGCTCGGCACGACGAATCACCATAGAGCGCCGACGCATCTCCTCCGGCAGTTCCGCAAGTGCTCCCGTGTGTGGCACTTCTGCCAGCGCGTCTTTGTCGTCCGCCATACCGATAACGTGATTCGGCATCACGTCAGATGTCAGGTCAAACCAAAAATTGGACATCTGGGCCAGGATGGTTCCCTTGTCTGGGACCGGTGAAGGGAGGATCACATCAAAAGCCGAAATACGGTCGGTCGCGATCATGAGAAGACGACCGTTTCCGATGTCGTACGTGTCTCGTACCTTGCCACGGTGGAGTAGGCCGGAGAAATTGGTTTCACTTACTGAAGGCATAGAACCGATTAGCCCTCGGTTGCCGGCTCTGCCGTTACGGAGAATCCGAGGCGCCCGTATGTGTGCCGCACGTAGCGCAAAAAATGGTTGTAGTCGAACAGAGTCTCTAACTCTTTGGTTCCGATGGCGTCCGTCACTTCTAAGTCTTTGCGGAGCAGTTCCCTGAAGTCCATCCCTTCGTCCCAGGTCCGCATCGCTAATGATTGGACCTTTTTGTAGGCCGCTGTGCGGGCCATGCCAGATTCCACAAGCGCCAGCATTACGCGTGGCGAGAAGGGCAAGCCGCGGGTCAACTCTAGGTTGATCATCATGCGTTCCGGGTACACTCGCATTCCTTTGATTACCTCTGTGAATCTCTCAAGAATGTAGTCGACCGCTAACGAGGAATCGGGGAGGATCATCCGCTCTGCAGATGAGTGACTGATGTCACGTTCGTGCCAGAGTGGGACATTGTCGAGTGCCGTAATGGTGTGTCCCCTGACAAGCCGCGCTAGGCCGCAGATTCGTTCGCAGATCTCCGGGTTTCGTTTGTGCGGCATGGCTGAAGATCCGGTTGTCACGAATCCGGGCTGTGCGAATGGCTCTTCGACTTCTCTTATTTCGGTACGCTGCAAGGCCCGGATTTCGGTGGCGAACTTGTCCAGGGATGCCGATATGAGCGCGAGCGTTTGGACGTACTGGGCGTGCCGGTCCCGCTGGATGATCTGATTAGAAACGGGCGCGGGTTCGATACCCAGCTCGCTACAAACGGTTTCCTCTATCTCAGGTGGAACGCTGGCGTATGTTCCAACAGGCCCTGAAATCTTCCCGACTCCGACGGATTCGCGTGTTTGTGCCAAGCGAACCTTGTGGCGACGCATCTCGTCCCACCACAGGGCAAATTTGAGTCCGAAGCTCATCGGCTCTGCGTGGATCCCGTGGGAGCGACCCATCGCTGGTGTATCAATGAACTCCTCTGCACGGACTTTTAGAGCTGCCATGAGATCATCGACGTCTTTATCTAGTAGGTCGATCGCCTGGAGCAATTGGAGGCTCAAGGCCGTGTCTTTGACGTCATTAGAGGTCAGGCCGTGATGAATCCAGCGGCTCTCCTCACCGAGGCTGGCCATAACGGACCGAGTGAACGAGACGACATCGTGTTTCGTCTCTTCGAAATGCAGGTTGTATAGCTCCATATCGAAGCTGGCGCCCCGGATGAGATCCATGTCTGATTGCGGCACAACCCCTAGGTTTGCCCACGCCTGGCTGGCTGCAATCTCGATGTCCAACCAGAGGCCGTACATGTTTTCGTCCGACCAAACTTTTGACATTTCCGGTCGTGAATAGCGGGGGATCATTCGGCGGCCTTCGTCGGTGTTGAGTTGCTGGGATTGTGGTCTGGTCTAAGCTTGAATTCTGAGATGTATTCGGCGATTGAGTGAAAGTCTTCGAACTCGATAGCCTCGATACCGTTGTTTCTGCAATGCTCCAGAAGCCTTGAACGAGCGAACACTGTATCTGCCTTTTCTGCGGCGCAGCAATCGGATCGTAGGCCGTCGCCTATGAATATCACCTTCTGGCCGGCTGCATGCGCTTTCTCAATTGGTTCGCATTTGCAAACGGCCCAGTCGCGACAAAATTCCCGGTTAGATGGATAATCGTAACGGAACGACATGGTCGTACCATCTGGTGCTGTAGATCCACCAGTGACGGACAGGATAGGGACATCAGCCAAACCGTTCGTCGACAGGACTGGTTCGATGTAAAAGTCGATCCCGGCGGAGGCGATCATGAACAGGCCGCCCTGTTCGCGTGTCGTTTCGACGGCCTCGAGAAAGCCGCATCGAAGATTCACGTTATCGCTGGCCCACGATCTGAGTTGATCGACGGGTGCCGTGATGGTGCTCATTATTTTTTCTTGGTAGTCGCGGAACGTTAGTGCCCCGTCCCGGTATTCCTGATTGATCGCGGCGGCATCCGGACCGGCGAATTCTGCGATCAGACGCTGCGCCGCGTTACAGTCGGCGGCGGTGTCGTCGAAATCGCACACAACAAGGAAAGTGCGTTCAGCGCGTTGTGTCATGGGGCCGCCGATTTCACGGCACGCGTCGCGATGTCTCGCCGATACTCGACACCGTCAAAATTGATCACTTGAGTTGCAGCGTATGCGTTAGTTCGCGCCTCAAATATGTCCGCTCCTCTGGCTACAACATTGAGGACTCTCCCGCCAGCAGTGAGAACCGTCTGGTCCTCGCCTTCTACCGTTCCGGCGTGGAACACCTGTGTATCGCCAGAGATGCCGGCAAGGCCGCTTATCGGCTTGCCTGTATCGTACGAGCCCGGATATCCGCCGGATGCCATCACGACGCACACGGCAGCCTGGTCGTTCCACTGGACATCGATTTGATTGAGATTTCCGTTTGCTGCCGCCATCGCGATTTTCAGAAAATCTGTTTCAAGACGGGATAGGACGACTTGCGCCTCGGGATCACCAAAGCGGCAGTTGAACTCAATCACGCGTGGTCCTGACTCGGTCAGCATCAACCCGGCGTAAAGGGTTCCGGTGAACGAGGCCCCCTCGGTATCCATAGCGGTTGCTATCGGCTCTAGTATCTCCGCCCGGATTTGCATCGCCAGTTCCGGCGTCCAGAACTCGGGCGGGGTGTAAGCGCCCATTCCGCCGGTATTGGGGCCGATGTCTCCGTCATATGCGCGTTTGTAATCGCAGGCCGATACCTCGTTTGAAACCGTTCGGCCATCGACGAATGCGAAGACACTGACCTCCGGTCCCTCCATGTACTCTTCAATCACCACCGTGGCTCCGGCGTCTCCGAACATTCCCCCATGCATCATGTCCGTCACGGCCTTGCTTGCTTCTTTGCGAGACCCGGCAATGATTACACCCTTGCCAGCGGCGAGGCCGTCTGCCTTCACCACAATTGGCCCTTCGTTGAGAGCATGTATGTGATGGAGCGATTCATCTACATTGTGAAATGTCGCGAATCCGGCAGTGGGAACGCCGTGGCGTGCCATGAGCTGTTTCGCCCAACTTTTTGAGGACTCGATGCGGGCGGCGGACTGGGACGGCCCGAATACCGGTATGCCAGCAACTTTGAGCTTGTCAGCCAGGCCTCCTGCAAGGGGCGCTTCCGGTCCGACGATTACGAGATCGATGCTCCGGTCCTCGGCAAGTGACACAATTCCATCGATATCACTGATCGACAAAATGACGTTTTCGCCAAACGAGCCTGTCCCCGCGTTGCCAGGTCCAATTAGAAGTTGGTCCAAGAGCGGACTCTTGCTCAGGGCAGCCGCCATCGCGTGTTCACGCCCGCCAGATCCGATCAACAGGACGTTCAACGTCGAGACGCCTGTCTTGCGACTATTCCCACTCGATCGTGCCCGGCGGTTTGCTGGTTATATCCAGAACGACGCGATTCACCTGGGCGACCTCGTTCACGATTCGGTTCGAGATACGGTCCAGCGTGTCGTATGGCAACTTGGCCCAGTCTGCCGTCATAGCGTCTTCGCTGGTTACTGCGCGTATCGCCACAACGTAACTGTAGGTCCGCCGGTCACCCATTACGCCGACGGTTCTGGTGTCCGTGAGTACCGCGAACGATTGCCATAACTGTTCGTAAAGGCCGTCGTTCTTGATCTCGTCCATTACGATCCAGTCAGCGCCACGGAGCGTCTCAAGCTTCTCGAAGGTAATGTCGCCGATCACCCTGATAGCGAGGCCTGGACCCGGAAAGGGTTGTCTGTTGAGGACCTCGGCAGAAATTCCCAGCTCTGCGCCGGCGAGTCTTACTTCGTCTTTGAACAGATATCTAAGAGGCTCTACAAGCTTCAGGTTCATGTGGTCAGGCAACCCACCAACGTTGTGATGGGACTTAATGACGTGCGCAGCTTTGGTCTCCGAGCTCGTGCTCTCGATTACGTCCGGATAGAGCGTTCCCTGTGCCAGGAAGTCGATTTCACCAAGCTCGTCGGCTTCTTCCTCGAAGACGCCGATGAACTCCCGGCCGATAATTTTTCGCTTTTCTTCGGGGTCCGTGACGCCGGCAAGTGCCGAGAGGAATCGCTCTGTTGCGTCTATGTAGCGTAATTTCAGGCCAAGTGTGCGGCTGAACACCGCTTGGACACGCTCAGCCTCTTCCCGACGAAGCAAGCCGTTATTGACGAATATGCAGGTTAGATTGTCGCCAATCGCACGGTGCAGTAGCACCGCTGCTACAGCCGAATCGACACCACCAGAGAGCGCGCAGATCACTTTGCCGTCGCCGACCTGTTGCTTGATGCGCTCGATCGCTTCCGTGACGAAGTGTCCCGGCGTCCAGTCGCCTGCGGCTCCACAGATTTTGTGGACGAAGTTACTGAGGAGCATTGCACCCTGTGGTGTGTGTGCCACTTCCGGGTGGAACTGAATACCAAAAATTCCTGCGTCATTTCCTATTGCCGCGACCGGGGAGTTTTCAGAATAAGCAAGTGATTTGAAGCCGGGCGGGAGCGTTTCGATTCTGTCGCCGTGACTCATCCAGACTGGAGACGCCTCGTCTAGGCCATTAAGGAGGTCAGTCGTCTGGTCGTTTCGATGTATGACGGCGTATCCGTACTCCTGCTGCAAACCGGCAGTGACCTTGCCGCCCAATTGGTGGGCAAGCGCTTGCATGCCGTAGCAGATGCCGAGGATGGGTACTCCCGCGTCGAACACCCAGCCTGGAGTTAGCGGTGCATCATCTTCGTAGACGCTGTTGGGACCGCCCGAGAGGATGATTCCGACGACGTTCTTGTTTTCAAGGACGGCGTCTTTTGCGGAGTGCGGAACGATTTCACAGAATACGTTCGCCTCCCGTACGCGACGGGCTATGAGGTGGGAGTACTGCGACCCGAAGTCCATGATTATCACCGTCTCAGGATCTGTAGTGTCCTGATAGGTGTGTCCGCCACGGACCCTCTCACCCTGTGCGATCTCCAGATATGTAGCGACCTCGATGTCGCCCGTCGTCGAGACTCGGCGGCTGTCTGCCACCGCCTTATCGAGTGCTTCCTGAGGGGTCGTCGCTGCGTCTTCTGACATTAACTCCCAGTGCAGGTCTGCTGGTGAACTGGCCTGTTGAGTTCACCGGCGCTGAAGGGCGTCTGGTTAGACGATCAAAGCTAGCACCCGTGCTAAACTCCGTCAACGTAATTCCTTCGTGGGCATCCTCGCCCGCGCTGCGACGTTCCGCCTAATGGCGGACGGAGCTTCCAATACCAATAACGCCGGGAGCGGCACGTTGCACCATCTTGGACTTCGACTTTGAGCCGCGCCACAGAGCCGAGCGCGACCAGCCATTCCGCGGATGGGTCAGTGGAGTTGGCGGCGGACGTTATAAGAAGTGGGGGAGTGGTCGCATTTCCAACCGATACCTTTTACGGACTCGGTGTCGATCCTCTTAACGCCGTAGCAGTTAAAGGGTTGTTTGCCGCCAAAGGCAGGCCCGCAAACAGCCCGGTTCCCTTGCTGATAGCTGGGCCTGAAGATCTGGGAATGATCGCCGCATCTGTGCCCGCCGGAGCTACCGCTCTTGCAAGTGCGTTCTGGCCGGGCGCGCTGACTCTGGTCCTCACTGCTGTCGAAGAATTGCCGGAGGTGGTGTCGGCGGGTGCAGGCACCGTCGGGGTGCGCGTGCCGGATCACGACATCCCAAGGGCCATCGCTCGCGCCGTGGGTGGCCCAATTACTGGAACGTCGGCCAATCTATCTGGGGAACGATCTCTGAAAACGGCGACTGAAGTGAAGGAAGAGTTCAAAGACGGCCTTGGATTCATTGTAGAAGGCATTTGCGGGGCGCACGACGCGCCCTCGACGGTCGTAGACTTCTCGGTGGACCCTCCGCTGGTTCGCCGGCATGGAGCGATCTCACTGGAAATGATCCAACGCGTGTGGACGGATGTTCTTGGCTGAGGTGCCCGGTGACAGGGCATTTTCTAATACGTATCGGTATTTACAAATGAACGGTGACGCTCACTGATGACGACCATGTCAGGCAATCTGCCGGCCTGTTTGACGCAACGGGAAAACGAGCTTGAGGCTGCGCTAAAAGCGCTTGTCTCTGAACGGACTTTGCCGCTTTATCGGATGATGGGTTATCACATGGGCTGGTACGAAACGACCGGCGAGCCCAGGATTGGATCACCCCGTTTACGCGTCCATGGGGCGCTGACTTTAATGGCTTGCAGCTCCCTCGGCGGGAACTATGCCGACGCACTGCCGGAGGCATGTGCCGTCGAGTATCTGTACAACCACCTCTTGATCCATGACGACATCCGCGACGGTAACTCGGAGCGCGACAACCGCGCCTCTGTATGGTGGTCATGGGGACCGGCGCAGGCGATCAACACGGGTGATGGCATGCACGCCCTCGCCCGCCTGTCGTTGTTTGAAGCTCGCAATAAGGGCGTCCCGACCGAGTCCATTGCGAACGCGATTCGCGTGTTGGACCAAGCAAACCTTGATACCTGTGAGGGCCAGTACAGGGACATCGCCCTCCAGGAACGACTCGATGTCGGCGTGGACGAGTATCTTTTGATGTCGGAATCGCAAACGGGTGCTCTTCTCGCATGCGCCGTCCAACTTGGCGCTCATGCGAGCGGTGACGTCGATGATTCCGTTTCGGAAGGTCTGAACACGTTCGGGCGCAAGCTCGGGGCAGCGATAAGGGTGGGAGACGACTGTGACGTGTTCTGGCCGGATGGACAACGTGATGAGACACGACAGGGTCGGCTAGTTGCCAAGAAAAAGACGCTCCCGGTGGCGTATGTGGTCGAATCCGGTACACCCACGGATCGGCGCCGCGTTGGCGAGATTTACATGGAGCGCGTGATCGACCCAGAGTCCGCTAAAACCCTGATAGAGGTACTGGATGCAGCTGGCAGCAGGGAGTTTTCTACGGGAACGATCTCTCGATTGCTCGATGAGGGTATATCTGCCCTCGAGACTGCGAAGCTGCCTTCCGACACTATCGAACAGTTGAGCCAGGCTGCGAGATTCCTGGCGACGCCGGAAGGGCTAGATTTGCCCGAAACCGAAAACGGCAAGGACACATAGATGCCGGCAGCAGGTAAAAAAACCGTAGAAGATATAGACCTTCAGGCAGCTAGAGTGCTCGTGCGCGTGGACTTCAATGTTCCTATGTCGGGCACAGCGGTGGGCTCGGATCTCCGAATTTCGGACGACTCCCGGATTCAGGCGGCACTGCCGACAATCGAATACCTTAGAGACCACGGATGCCGAGTGATGCTCTGCTCTCACATGGGTCGCCCGGAAGGTGAGGTTGATCCTGATCTTCGGCTAACTCCGGTGCGTGAACGGCTATCGGAGTTGTTGGGCGCAGAGGTCAAAGAAGGCAAAGGTCCCGCAGGCAAGGTACCGATGCTGGTGATGGAGTCGATGGAGCCCGGAGAGGTAGCTCTCCTTGAGAACCTACGCTTTAATAAGCGAGAGGAACGGAACGACCCCGGATTCGCACGCAAGCTGGCCGGGTTGGCAGATGTTTATGTCAATGATGCGTTTGGCACAGCTCACCGTGCTCATGCGTCTACAGTCGGCGTGGCCGAATACATGCCCGCGGTTGCTGGAATGTTGATGGCACGTGAACTTGATATGCTCGGCGCATGCTTGGAAACTCCCGATCATCCAGTAGTTGCCGTTATCGGGGGAGCAAAGGTGTCCGACAAGATCGCCGTGCTCACGAATCTGGCGAGCAGGGTGGACACAGTGCTGGTAGGCGGCGGGATGGTTGCAGCGTTCCTTGCAGCCGCGGGATATATCGAAGCCGACCCGGGGAGTTACGGGGATATCGAAGCGGCGCGTTCGCTATTGAAGGATTCCTCGGCCCGGATTGTGATCCCAACGGATGTGATCACTGGGATGGAGTTTTCCGAGGAAACGGAGCCCATTACAGTGAACGTTTCCGCTATCTCAGAGGACAAATTGATCCTTGATATCGGGCCGGAATCGGCCGTTGCATACGCTAAAGAGTTGTCCGGGGCGAAAACTATTATCTGGAACGGACCGATGGGCGTGTTTGAGTGGTCGGCGTTTGCCGCGGGCACAACCGCCGTGGCGCAGGCGATCGCCGCAAACGATGACTGCGTGAGCGTTGTCGGTGGCGGATCGACCGGCGAGGTCGTGGGATCTCTTGGGCTCCGGGGCAAAATCACACATGTTTCGACCGGTGGAGGGGCGTCCCTGGAGTTCCTTGAGGGCAAGACGCTTCCGGGCGTGGCGGCCCTACTGGATGCGGTCCAAGCGCCAGAAGATTCACAGGGCGATTCACAAGATGAATCAGATGTTTAGTCTGATAGAGGGCCTTATATGCGCACACCGGTAGTCGCTGGTAACTGGAAGATGAACAACACATTGGCGGAGGCCTCTGCGTTGGCAAGGGCCGTGGCAAAGGGTGTATCCGGAATGAAAGGTGTCACGACAGTCGTTTGCCCGCCGTCGGTGTCGTTGGTTCCTGTGTCGATGGCGCTCAATGGAACGAACGTTTTTATTGGCGGGCAGGACGTCAACTCAAACACCCAGGGAGCCCATACCGGAGAACTCTCTGCGGACATGCTATTCGGCTTGTGTACCTATGTGATCGTTGGCCACTCGGAACGGCGTTCTATGCACGGCGAGGATGACGCGACAACTGCTGCCAAGGCTCGGGCGGCGCTCGCAGTGGGATTGCGCCCAATCATCTGTGTTGGCGAATCCCTGGAAGTACGGGATTCCGGCGAAGCAGAAGCGTTTGTGGCGTCTCAGGTAGAGGGAAGTCTCGCAGGACTCTCTGACGTCTCACAGATTGAGATTGCATATGAACCTGTTTGGGCGATCGGCACCGGGCGGGCTGCGTCGCCGGAAATAGCGCAGGAGATGTCTTCTGCCATCCGGGGGGCCGTGGCGTCACTGTATTCGCAAGAAACGGCCGAAGATATGGCGATCCTCTACGGCGGCAGCGTCAATGCCGATAACGCCGCTTCTTATGCGGCGTCTCCGGACGTAGACGGCGCGCTGGTCGGTGGGGCAAGTCTGGACGGAGATGCGTTCTCGCGAATCGTTAAGGCGTTTGCGGCGTCTGATTGATGGACAGAGCTGCTAATCAATCCTCATGCCCGGGATGACGTCGCCAGCCTCAAAGCCAAAATTGCTCGTCGTGGTTGGCCCGACGGCTTCAGGCAAGACCGCGCTCTCCATCTCACTGGCGCAGGCGTTCAACGGCGAAGTGATCAACTCGGACTCCCGGTTGTTCTATCGGGGGTTTGATATTGGAACGGCGAAACCGTCCGAAGAAGATCTGGCAGCGGCCCCCCATCATTTGATCGACTTCCTCGAACCCGAAGATCCGTTCGGACTGGCGGATTATCTTGATTCGGTTAGAGGAATCGCAACCGAAGTAATGACCCGACAGGCTCTTCCAATTCTGGCTGGCGGGGCAGGGCAGTATGTTTGGGGGGTGCTGGAGGGGTGGAACGTGCCGCGTGTGCCCCCCAACGCCGAGCTGCGGGCTGAATTGGAAGGTATCGCCCAGGAGGATGGTGGTGAGGTCGTATTTGCGCGGCTGGAGAAGTTGGACCCGGAGGCTGCTGAACGGATCGATTTCAGAAACGTGCGTCGGGTGATAAGGGCAATCGAGGTAGCGCAGGCGGGAGGTAATACTGGGCCTAGACGGGCTGTAGAACCTCCTTATGACGCCCTCATTATTGGCCTGAAACTGGATAGAGAGCAGCTTTATGCTCGAATTGATGCCCGAATCGACGAAATGTTGATGGCTGACTGGGTGGATGAGGTGCGTCACATGGTGCAACGGGGCGTGTCGATGAACGCTCCGGCGATGACCGGCATAGGCTATCGGGAACTGGCCGGATACCTGGCGGGAGAGCGGACGTACTCGGATGCGGTGCATGCCACGAGGCGAGCGACGCGGAGCCTGGCGCGGCATCAGGACAACTGGTTCTCCGTGGACGATAAGCGCATCAATTGGCTGGACGCGGCCGACCCGGAAGGTATAGCAATAGCGGCGACCGAACAGGTTGAGTCGTGGTTGTCTCAACCCACTGCAATCGTAAAATAAGGCAAAGGATAACCCTAAAATATTTATTTACGGACCCATATAGCATCTTTAGAATGACACGCTAGAGGTTGTGAATATTCTGGATTAATTTAGGTACCGGATCTCACTGGAAACCAAGTCTTTAACCCGCAATCAGGACAAAGGAATCATTTTTGGTGCTGCCATTCGTTAAGTTGCACGGAGCCGGGAACGATTACATCGCTATCGATGGGCGAGGAATCGACCGCGATTGGGGCGAGCTTTCGGTCGCCATGAGTCGGCTCAACTTCGGTGTGGGATCTGACGGGATAACGCTTGTGCAGGAATCGGAACGGGCGCAAGTCCGCATGCGGATCTACAACCCGGATGGCTCCGAAGCCGAGATGAGCGGGAACGGTATCCGACTTTTTGCCAAGTTTGTGATCGACCGCAAGATCGCCGTGCCCGGTCCTGAAGGGCTGATTGTCGAGACAGGTGGAGGCGTTCGGACAGTTGTCCCCACTATGGACGGAGAGGTGATGGTAGCGGCGCGTGTGGCAATGGGCGAGCCAACCCTTACGCCGGCAGATATCCCTGTGGATGCGGCGGCGATGGGTAATCCAGACCGCGTTCTCAACTACGAGATCGAGGCTGGAGGCCGGAAACTCAAAGTTACGTGTCTGTCGGTCGGAAACCCACATGCAGTGGTGTTTCCTGAAGAAGACGTGGACGACTTCCCGTTGCTGGAGATCGGGCCTTATGTCGAGAGCCACTCATTGTTCCCAAACCGGATCAACTTCGAAATCGCCAACGTTGTCGATTCTGGCACGTTGAAGGCCCGAATATTTGAGCGCGGGGCGGGGGAGACCCTATCCTCCGGCACCGGGACGACGGCGACGGCGGTGGCGGCCAAGCTGCACGGCTTCACAGATGATACGGTTCGAGTTCAGGTTCCAGGTGGTGAGTTGCGCATTACGTGGTCTGGCGAGGGTGAAATTTATCTTGAAGGCCCAGCTGTAGAGGTGTTCGAGGGTGTTTGGAGGGACTGACGAGGCCCATTCAGTACACCCTTCAGCCTACAATCTCTGCCTCGCCCAGTAATCCCTGTTAATACTCATATCCCAAAGGATCCTCAGTAACCATGCACATCGCCGACCGCGTCACACAACTGCCCGAATACCCGTTTGTCACGATCTCACGCACGATCGCAGCCAAACGGGCGCAGGGCATCGACGTGATCTCATTTGGGATCGGTGATCCTGACCGGGAGACCCCGGGCTTTATCCTGGACGCGTTGGATAAAGGAACACGTACAACGCCGAACCACCGCTACCCGGAATCTGAGGGTCTACCTGAGTTTCGCAAATCGGTAACGGACTGGTACGAACGCAGATTCGGGATTGCGCTTGACCCGGAGACTGAGGCCATTAGCCTCATCGGTGCAAAAGAAGGGATCGGCCACGCGGCGTTGGCGTTTCTGAACCCGGGCGATATGGCGATCATGCCAGACCCAGCCTATCCGGTGTACGACGTCGGTACGATCTTCGCTGGTGGTGTTAGCTACAAAGTTCCGATGCATGAAGAGGCTGGATGGCAGTTGGACCTAGATGACATCCCGACCGAGGTCGCAAACAAAGCAAAGATTCTCTGGCTCAACTACCCGAACAACCCTACGGGTGGCATCGCATCGATTGAGTACTTTCAAAAGGTGGTTGAGTACGCCAAAGCCCACGACCTGATTGTGCTGCACGACAACTGCTACAGCGAAGTGACGTACAACGGCTACAGTGCCCCCAGCTTCCTGCAGGCCGAGGGCGCCATGGATATCGGCATGGAGTTCCACTCCCTGTCCAAGACCTTCAACATGACCGGATGGCGTGTGGGGGCGGCCGTTGGGAACGCCGACCTCGTCGAGGCGCTCCGCGTCATTAAATCAAACCTGGACTCTGGAGTTCCACAGGCCGTTCAAGAGATGGCGATAGAGGCTCTCAATAACCATGGTGACTGGGTGGTCGAGAACAATCGAGGATATCAGGACCGGCGCGACAAAGTCGTCGATGCGTTGCGATCAATCGGATTGGCGGTTATCGCTCCACAGGCTGGTCTGTACGTCTGGACACGAGTGCCAGAGGGCTATTCGTCAGAACAGTTCGCCAATGCGCTGCTTGAAGAACGTGACATCGTAGTTACGCCGGGTAGCTCGTATGGCGAGGCCGGCGAGGGTTATATTCGATTATCGCTTACCCTTGCAGATGACAGAGTCGCCGAAGGGCTCTCCCGTCTTCAGGACTGGAAGATCCCGCCACCGCCCGCCAGTTAAGATTCAAGAAGAAGAGCACCAGTAGGTTTGGAGTACCTCGAACAGCTTGCCCAAATCCTCAAGAATCAGGACGTCGAGGCGTCAGGAACGCGTCTTCGTTGTCAGCGCACAGGTCCGTAGACAGAAATCGGTCTGGCCGGTCGAAGACTCGCTTGATGAACTTGCGTCGCTTGCCGAGGCATGTGGAGCGGAAGTCGTGGGACGGATGTCCCAGATGCTCAACAAGTACTCGCCGACGTACATCGGCAAGGGCAAGATCGACGACCTACGGGTGGCGATCGAGGAAGAGGGCGCGGATACCGTCATCTTTGACGACGAACTCAAGCCATCGCAACAACTTCGCCTTGAGGATGATCTGAAGGTCAAGGTGATCGACCGAAGCACACTCATCCTAGACGTGTTCGCCCGCCGTGCACGCTCCTCCGAAGGTAAGTTGCAGATCGAGTTGGCGCAGAGCGAATATTTGTTGCCACGACTAGCCGGGCAATGGTCTCATCTTGAACGACTTGGTGGTGGAATCGGAACCCGGGGCCCCGGTGAGACGCAGATCGAGACCGACCGTAGGCTCGTCCGTAACAAGATATCGCGCATCAAGAAGGAACTCAAAAAGGTTCGGCTGCGTCGTGAGGGTCAGCGAAACAACCGTCGTCGATCTGATCTCGGTGTGGTGGCATTTGTGGGTTATACAAACGCCGGCAAGAGTGCCCTGTTTAACAAGCTCACGTCTTCCGAAGTGATGGAGCGCGATCAGCTTTTCTCTACGCTCGACACGACGACCCGCCAGATACATCTGCCGTCCGGAGCGCCGGCGACGATCTCAGATACGGTCGGGTTTATATACAAGTTGCCGCCGATAGTTGTGGAGTCATTTGGAGCGACGCTTGAGGAGCTGGAAGAGGCCGATGTCCTGGTGCATGTTGTGGATTCGAATTCCGAGTACTCGGAGCGGCAAATCGAGGTCGTGGATAAGATTCTGGACGACATGGATTTATCACACGTGCCACGAATACTGGTCCTTAACAAGATGGACCTTCTCACGGACGCAGAGCCGGATCAGCCCGCCGCCGAGCCGTACGTAAGTGTCAATGGCGATCGTGACACGGCTGCGAATAGTCGCGATTCTTCTGATGTGGGAGTCGGCCTTATCGAACGAGATCCGGCGGAATTTGGCGGAGACCTGCGAGGGGAGATTTCTTGCGTCGTGCTCGCGTCCGCAATCAAAGGCTGGGGCATCGACAGTCTCCGGAACGCGATCGACGATGAGCTGAAGTCGGCGGCAGAGCGTGCAGAGCTGGTGTCTGAAGCGGTCGGATAGCGCTTGTTTGCCCGCTAGATGGATGTGACGAAGGCAACGGCTGGATGTCCGTCAGGTGAAAAGCGGATAAGCGTTTATTCGCCCCAGAACGCTATTGCGTGGCCGGCCGGTCAAATGATGTTCAGAATCGGTCAAGAAACTTTATATCTGCGGTAAGGGAATCCCATGGGCATCCAGAATCCTCGCCTCTATTAAGGCCTCCCGGATCTCTGCCGTCTGCGCATCCGTCATTGGAAGGTTTGGGAGCCTGGGAACTGTGCCTTCGTATCCCAACAGGTTCAGGCCTGTCTTCTGTACGCCGACTCCCCATGCCATGCCCAGGTAATCCATGTGGTTGATTCGATCCTGGATCTCCTTGGCCTCGGTGTATCGCTCGTCAAGGCAGGCCCGGATGATGTCACGTGCGATATGCGGGCCCCAGTTTCCGAACAAGAGGCAGGCTCCGACGGCACCGATGATGCCGCCCGGCATCAGCAACGTCCCGTTACAGGTCCAGAATTTCACGGCATCGTTTACAAACGACGACATACGGCACTCGTACCTGTAGTTTAGCGACATGATGTATGCGAACACGTTGTCGAACGCCGTGATGTCCGCGAGCTCGTCCGCGGTCACGTCGACGCCCATCGCTGTTTTTGGCTGATGGATGACGATCACAGGTACCGGACTTCCCGCAGTTACCTGTTCGAAATAGTCCTGAACTGGCGCTTTGCCGCCGCCATCTCCCGTCCGTGGAGGAATTCGTACCCGGACGATGTCAGCTCCGGCCTCTGCGTACAGGTTCGCCAGCCGAACGGCCTCCGTCGGCGAAAGAGTATCAATGCCTGCGATGACGAATTTCCGGCCTGCTTGTGCATCGACAACGGTCTTAATGGAAGAAACCTTTTCCGGTTCGCCCATATGGAACTCTTCACCGCCGTAACTGCCAACAACGAATCCCGAAAGAGCGGTGCCGCAAAACTTGTCAATATTGCGGGCAAGGGCATCGAGATCCAGCGACTCATCGTCCCGGAATGGCATGTTTGTTGGGGCGACGATGATCGGGTCAGTTGTCGGAACGGACATATGTAATCCCTGGCGATTAATCGGTCAGATGGAGTTCGAGTGCCTGACTCTCGCGGAGTCCGCTTGGCAGGAAATCGGAGGTGTGACGAGATTGTATGCCTGGGCTGAGGGCTCGTCACTGATGTTAAAAGGGAGGTGTAAGAGGCAGGGTAGGTGTGTCTGACTACGATAGAACCAACGTCGCACTATAGTAGTTATGTCAATTAGATAATATCACTCATTTGCGCAACTCGTCGATATGTACGATCACCCATCGCTTTGAGATCCGTCAAAAGAGCTTGTCGATATCGATCAGTTAAAAGGCGGATCGCCGAGGCACGGCATCTGGCGCGCACACAAGGTCTCCAAGGAGGAGATCGTCGGGCTACTAACAGCCCTTGAATTGTTCGCTGCCGGTGCGCATGACGAAGAGGTCGCCGGATATCGACAGCGCCTTGAGCGGATCGCCGCAGCGCTATCCGAAGCCTCGGTGACCTGCACTATCCATGATCGAGGCGACGGCGGAATCGTTCCCGCTACTGGACTCTGTATTAAGGCTGTCTCCGATTCTTGCAGCCCGTAGCACTCTAATACCCGAGACCTATTCAACCTTTCTCGTCTGTTAGCGCAACACGCTGGAGCCGCCCTGGCGTACTTCACTAGCGTTCGGGTCTCGAGCCCAACTCGGCTGACCGGACTCACTCCTCCGTATCGGACCGATGTTTTTCGGATAGGTGAGTCTGACGCATAGACCGCGTTCAGGTAGCCATTTCTAGCCTTGCGGTTCCTGAACTGTACCTCGATAATCTGAATATATGAATACATATTCAGATATTGATAACGAAACGATGGAACGGTGCCAGGAAGAGTGCATCTGCCCGGATCTGGTTTTACCTATCATCGGCAGAATTCTGTCTACTCTTGATGCTGAACGAGTAGCTCAACTGTTTTCGGTCTTGGCAGATCCGACGCGTATACGGATACTTCACGCGTTGACTCTGTCCAGTGAACTTTGCGTGTGTGATCTAGCGTTTCTGGTTGGCGTGTCGCAGTCTGCTGTAAGCCATCAACTCCGCTCTCTCCGGATGGCCGATGTGGTCGCTCGACGCAAAGAAGGGCGCACGATGTTCTATTCGCTTTCGGATAGTCACCTCCGGATTATGCTCAACAACGGATTCGACCACCTGGGAGAGACACATAGTCATGCGCGGGATTGAACTGCCCGTAGTTGAGGATGCCGCGCATTTGGACGTAAGTCCCGCAGGTGATCGCCAGCAGTTGCTTGGCCGTGGTCTGAGGCTCGAATTCGTCAGCATCGGCTGGAACTTAGTTGAAGGAGTAGTGGCCATCGCCGCAGGGATTGCGGCTGGCAGTGTTGCCTTAGTGGGTTTCGGTGTTGACAGCTTTGTGGAAAGTAGTTCCGCTGCCGTCATCGTTTGGCGCATATTTGCCGAGATGAGAAATAACAGTGCGGCTCGAGTCCAGTCAGTCGAGAGGATCTCTCAGAGACTGGTGGCTACTTCGCTCGTTCTACTTGGGATCTACGTTATGTATGAGTCAGTCACAGCATTGGCGTGGCAGGAACGACCGGACGCTAGCCTCCCTGGTGTGATCATCGCTGCTCTTTCGTTGACTGTAATGTGGTGGCTGGCCCGATCTATACGAAGCGTTGGCCAGCAACTCCACAGTCACTCAATAGAATCCGATTCAGCCCAGACCCTTGCATGCTGGTGGATGTCGCTATCGCTCTTGGTCGGCCTAACACTGAATCTGCTATTCGGCTGGTGGTGGGCAGACCCCGCCGCAGGCATAGTCATCAGCATGGTGGTATTTCGTGAGGGATGGAATTCGTGGCAAGGCAAAGAGTGCTGTGGACTATAACCGCACGGCAAGCCTATCCCTGATGTAAGCCATGACAGGGGTACTTATCTTTAGACGATGTATCACCGCTGATCGTTTTCGCCAATGTTAACGACCCGGGTGCCTCGGTAGCCGAGCGGAATTGTAGATATCTGATTTCCTCCTAACCGTTTCGATAAGGATCCGATCCTAACGGCGTAATCTGCTGGCCTAGTGGAACACTCCTTTGCATCCCTTCTCATGATCCTGCCCACCTAAACCCGGATGCGCCGCCGTTTCGTATCGTCATGTTTACCCATGCCTCCAACGGGCGTTCAACGAGTGCTATCACTTACCTTGCCACGGTGTCAGCGTGCTACGCTCGAATCAATCGTCGCCGATCGAATGATCGTCAGCCTTTTTGTTTCGGCCCGGCATTGCAATGAACTCAGCATGCCGAACTGATTGGGTCAAAGGTAAAATTGCACTTCATGTTGAAGAGTCTCAAGCGCTGGAGTCCGCTCATTATCGGCGCGTTTATGGTGTTCGCTGTGGCGTGTGGCGGCGGCGAAGATGAGGCCGTTGCGCCATTTTTTGAAGAAGACTTGCCGGGGCGAGACCGACTGATAGCGACGGCAAGTCCATTGCCGGTATTGGATAGTCCGGGGGACATTCCAGAAGGGCTGGAGCCCGTCTGGGAGACGTTCGCGATGCTCGCTCGTGAATACGTTGAGCGGGAGAGTATCGACCCGGAAATTCTGGCTCGTGGCGCTATTCGGGGCTTGCTTGATGCGTTGGACGATCCATATACCTCTTATGTGACGCCAGCGGGATTCGAGCGGCAAATGGAGTCGTTCCAGGGCGATTTTGAGGGCATAGGAGCGCAGATAGACAACACACCGGACGGCCAGCGAATCATTGTGGTCGCCCCGATTCCGGACACCCCGGCGGAACGCGCTGGAATCAAGTCCGGAGACATCATCATCGCCGTCGATGGTGATGATACTGAGGGTTGGAGCGTGATCGACGCCGTGAACAAAATTCGTGGCGAAGGCGGCACGCCGGTCGTGCTCACGATACAACGACTTGGAGAGTTCGATCCCATAGAAGTGACTATCATTCGCGGCACGATTCCAACGGCGAGCGTGTTCAGACGTGACCTCCACGATGGCGACGGCAACCCGGAGGATCCGCCTTATTCGATTATCAGGATCACACAGTTCACTGAGCGAACGGCTGAGGAGTTGCGAGCAGCTATCGACGACATCAAGGATGTGGGTTCTGACGGGATCATCTTGGACGTTCGATCCAACCCCGGCGGACTGTTGGAATCGACCGTGGACGTTGCTGCCGAGTTCTTGGACGGCGGAATGGTGACGTACGAAATCAACGGGCGTGGGGTTCGCAGGGACTGGCCAGCTGATCCTGGCGGTTCGGCTCTGGACATCCCGCTTGTAGTGCTTGTGGATTCGTTCAGTGCAAGTGGAAGTGAGGTGCTTGCAGCGGCGCTGCAGGATCGTGGCCGCGCCGCCATCATCGGGACCCAGACCTTTGGCAAGGGTTCGGTGAATATTCTTCGTGATCTTCAAGAGGATGACGGAGCGGTGTACTTGACCATTGGACGTTGGTACACGCCAAACGGTGGTCTGATTGAAGGCGAGGGCGTGATCCCGGATGTGACGGTCGAGTTTCCGTTCGATTCCGAGGTGGATCTACAGCTTGAGGCCGCCATCGAGCAGCTAAATTTCCAGTTGTCGATCGTGCAGGTGGGATAGAGATGCCCAGACGAGTGATTGGCCGGGAGCGAACGGCGGTGACGGATGTTGGTACGCGATATAAGACGGTCGCGCAGAATCGTCGCGCCCGATTCAATTACGACATCGGCGAGCAGTTTGAGGCAGGGATCGTTCTCAGCGGGACGGAGATAAAATCTGTGCGTGAAGGGCGGGTCAACATCGCCGAGGCGTACGCCCGCGTTCGTGATGGTGAACTGTGGCTCATGAATGCGCATATCGCAGAGTTCAAGGGCGCGAGCCACTACTCAGAGCACGACACTCTACGACCCCGAAAGCTTTTGATCCACAAGAAGGAATTGCGACGGCTGGAGCTGGAGCTAGGCCGGGAGCGCTCGACGCTGGTCCCGCTTCGCTTGTATCTAAAAGATCATCACGCGAAGGTGGAGATCGCGGTCGCAAAAGGGCGTCGCCAATACGATCGGCGTAACGCGATCAAGGAGCGGGAGACCAAGCGCGACATGCAGCGGGCGATGAGGCTTCGGGACCGCTGACCGGGATCGTTAATCCGGACCGCCCTGCCCTGTTTGATTCGGTGTGAACATGATCACATCACTGCGTATCAAATTTAACTAACAGATTACGTAAGGTGCCGCGTTCGCGGTAAGCTTAGTTGGTATCTGGGGACGCGTGGTTTCGACAGAGAGGCATCCGCCAGACTGCAAGCCGAGGGTGCCAACTTCCTCGATAATCCGCTGGCGCAACATTAAACGGCGAGAAACAACTCGCTATGGCCGCCTAGAAACGGCCACGTAGCCACGATTCTTCCCCCGAGGGGACCGATGGCTGCGACGCTTACTTGGGGTGCTGTCCGCCTGACGCCGATTGGTGCGGACCTAAGATCATCGGCTGGCCGCTGAAGTAGCCTGACGGAGAGCGAGATCAGCGGCGAGATAATAAATCGCCGACTAAGCTTGTAGACGTCGAAGCGAAACCCTAGCTGGACGGGGAGTTCGACTCTCCCCCGTCTCCACCAGGAAAACGAAACGGACTCAGCCTTCGGTCGAAAGGCCGGGGGTTGAGTCCGTTAAAGCGATGATTCCTGATGCTTCTTCCGCCATCGTAATTCAGGGCATCGCTCGGGAACGGTGGTTTCGGTTTAATACCTAAGCGTCAGCGTTATAGACGGGTCCGGTCTAGATGTTGAACTGTGGGTCGCCGTAACCGTCCAGCTTGTCGAAAATCTGTATTCGCCAGCGCTGAGAATCGATCACGAACAGACGTGAGCGCACCGCGTCGAATTTAACTCCGGTTGGAAGTGCAAATTTCCATTCTGGCTCCAGACTTTCGACACGACGCCGGGCTTTGTGTACGTCCGGGTTTCCGCGGACGTACAACTTCTGCCACTTGGACAATTCGATGGCAGAACCGCCCAGTTCGCTGATGTAGTTGTATTCGCTGTCGAACACCTGAACACGATTGTTCACCCAGTCACAAACGTAGATATCGCCGTTGGGATCTACCGCGACGTCTGATGGGTGGTCAAACTCGCCGGTAGCAGATCCGTGACTGCCGATGGAGGCGATAAATCCACCGTTTGAATCAAACTTCTGGACGCGATGGTTTTTGTGATCGGCCACGTACACGTGGCCATCGGCGTCCACTGCGATGCCCCACGGCGACCGGAACTGGCCTTCCCCTGATCCCTGACTGCCCCACCCGTTTACAAACGCCCCACCGGCAGTCAACTCCTGAACCCGATGGTTGAGCGTATCCACGATCAGCATGTTGCCGGCCGCGTTGAACACGATGCCCGAAGGCCGGTCGAACTGACCCTCGCCGGTTCCGGACTCTCCGATGTGGTTCAAAAACAGTCCGTCTCTATTGAAGACGCTTACCACGTGGCGCAGTTCGTCGGTCACGTACACGTTCGAGTCCGGACCTACGGCAACGCATGCGGGCCACGCTCCTCTGAAGAAGCCCTGGTTGACCTCGCTGAACGTGGCCGTGATTTCTTCATCGTCGGGCTCGCCGCCGATGGAAAGCTTTAGGACATCGGAAAATCCCGCAGCCTTTTTCACAATGTAGACGTCATCGCCTTCGCCAAACGCTATGTTGACGATGCCGGTGATCTGTCTGCCGCCAACGACGTGGCTAAAATCGAATGCCCGTCCGGCTACCGATGTCGTGAGCACTTGGACCTCTTCCATTCTGTTGGTAACTGAAGGTGGGATGTTGGCGCTTTGTGCACCGGTGGCTCGCCGTTACTTCTCTATGAATCCCGGATTTTCGAAGTTCCCACCGACGATTGGCACGGGGTCCAACCCGAGCCAGTCTTCGACAAGGCTTGTGTAGACGCTGCGGAAGTCCAAATCAGGAACGAGGTCTCCCTGGTCAAGATCTTGGGCCTTTGTCGATGGGTACTGGCCGTACATGCCGCCCTTGACGCCCTTGCCGATTGCGATGCAGACGCCCCCGGCGCCGTGATCCGTGCCGGATCCGTTGTCATACACGCGGCGTCCAAACTCTGAGAACAGGAACATCACCACGTTGTCCGCGGCGTTGTGCTCTTCGAGATCGTCGAAAAAGTCACGTATGGCTTGAGAGACCTGAGACCACAACTTGTGGTGAAGACTCAGTTGATCGGCGTGGGTGTCAAATGATCCGTGGTCGGCGTAGAAAACTCTGGATCCAAGGCCTGCAAGGTGAACCTGTGCTATGCCCTTGAGCTTTTTCCCGATGCTGGAGTCTGCGTACTCTACGGTCGATGAGTACTTCTCCGGTGCGACGTTAAGGATCTCGGCACCCTTCAGGGCGTCCAGTCCAGTTTGTCCAAGATAGTCCATCACCGGACCGGTACCGATCGCAGGAGAGTACATCCGCTGGTAGCGGCCGAGGACGCGGTCGAGTTTCTCTTGCGGTGTAATATCGGTGAGAAGTCCGTAGCTATCGATGTTCTCCACGGTTGCTACAGGTACGTTCGGTGCGACGAGTGCGCGGAATAATGCCGGGCCCATGCTGACGGCTGTGACAACATTTTCCTTGTCGGGGTCCAGTTCACGTACTACTCGGCCAAGCCAGCCTTCGGTTCCAAGCTTGTCCGGTTCACATGTGTGCCATATATCCATGGATCTAAAGTGGGATCTGGGCGAGTTCTCGTAACCCACGCCGTGGATGATCGCCACGTTTCCGTCTTTGTACATGTCCTGAATCGGACCCATCGTCGGGTGAAGGCCTATCTCATCATCCAGAACGAGAACGTCTTCTTCACCAACATTCACGGTTGGCCGGTAGTCCCGATATAGAGGATCGTTATACGGAACCACGGTGTTCATATAGTCGTTGCCGCCGCTCAACTGCAGCACGACGATTACAGGATCATCAGTTGTCCCGGTTCCGTTCGTTCCATTTTCCAAGAGACTCGTCAAGCCTGGTGCCTCCCTGTGTCCGTTTCTGTTCGGTATGTTTAAGCCAACTGGTCGTGGTATCTAAAGACTGTATCTTTAGGCGAACTGATACTCCCTGAGTGAGACAACGAGCTGAAGGATCTCGGTCACCTTCGTAGCTCCGCCTTGCCCGGGGCGATCGTCTTCCCAGTCAAATTCGCCAAGTTTCCGGGCATGGTCTAGCAGTTCACCCCTTGATTCGTTGGGGATCTCAAGCGGACCCATCACATCCAAACAGGCATCGACCACGGCCTCAGGATCGCTGCCAGATGACTTGATACGGTCGATGATCTTGACCACGCCGGGCCGGGATATATCGCTAATCATCTCTGCCGTGAAGTTGGTCCGCTTCATCAAGGTGCCACTATTGATCCATTCTATTCCGGAGTGCCACCCCTCGACGCTTGGCGGATTTAGAAGCTCCTGCCCCATAAATCCGATCTGGCTGGCCCAACTCATCGTCTCCGGCACGGGGCGTTCCGCGTCCTCCACCAGCCGGAGTGTTCCTATGACTACCTCGGCGGGATTCTTTACCCGTTTGAAGGTGGAGTCTTTGAAGAAGTCCGAGTTGAATATTTTCTTGAGCACCGTACCGATGTGATAGTCGCTTGCGATCAGTGCATCGGCGATGAACTGGACTGCTTCAGGATCGTTTGGCGGGGTGACCGACCACGCGGGAACCTGATGCTCGTCGGCTACGAAAAAACTGTAGAGGTGACGGGCAATAAAGGCTGCCGTGGCCGGCTTGGACAGGATGATGTCGATGACCTCTTCGCCATCGAAATTGCCGGTGTGACCGAGGAAAGTCTTTTCACCGTAGTCGTGGTCGTCCGCCCGGAACTCGTAATCCCAGTCCCATCGCCCCATGTGGAACCGTGGGAGCTTGTGTTTTAGCGTCCAGCCTGTGAATGCCCGTGAGCACTCTCTGACATCAGTCTCGGTGTAATTTCCGACGCCCATCGTGAACAGTTCTAGGAGCTCTCGACCCCAGTTCTCGTTCACCGAATCCGCATGGTTCTCGTGATTGTCCAGCCAGTAGATCATCGCAGGACTCTGCGCCACCGCCATGAGGAGGTCCTTGTATTTACCCAGGCCCATCTCACGGAACGACTCGATCATGTCTTCTATCTCATCGTAGTGATCGACTTTGGCGACACCGGTCGCGAAAAGCTGATGGTAGAAAAGGCAAAGTTTCTCCTGAAGCGGGGCTTTTGTATTGATCATTCTCCAGACCCATGGAGCGTGACCCAGCCCGCCCATCGTTCCCGGTTTCCACCATAGCGGGTAGTAACGCAGGAACTCGTAGATATCGACGGCATCCTGATCCCCGGGGTTCAGAAGTTCGTCGACGGTAGCTTCATAGCCGAGTTCGACGCGGCGCTCAAGCTCTTCTCTTGACGCGCCGAATCCAGCCCTGCGCATCAGGTGTGCCATTAGCGCGATGTTCTGGTCGGTCATATATCCGGGCTCCCATCGTGAAATTGTTACCGGCAGTGTACGGCAGACACTGGTTCCTTGTGGGATCCAATTACCGTAGTGGAAGGATTACCTCTGGTCGGCGTCGCTTTCGGTTTGGGTGGATGACGTGGAGGTTGACCAGCTGGTGTCGGAAGTTCCACGGCGAGCCGGAAAGTAGTCTCTGGCCTTACCCACAACCTCGGCGAGAAAGGCTTATATCGCTGTGGATTTACTTGCGCGTTTCGGCTCTATACGGTCACGAATTCGGCGAATTGACTCGGCCAGTATCAACATGGCGACAGTGGTCAAAACGATTGAACCACCAGCGGCTATATCACCGTAGAAAGCCACAATCAGGCCAATCCAGACGCTGAGCAGGCCGAACGATATAGATAGGATCAATGCTGTACGGAATCCGCGCGCAAGGCGTAGTGCCGCCAATGCGGGTATCACAATCAAGGCGCCTACCATGAGGACACCTACTACTTGCATCGACGCTGTCACAGTGGCCCCTGTAAGGATAGCTAAGGCTAAATTTGTGGCAGTCACTCGGACTCCGCTCGTGTGAGCAAGATCCTGATCGAATGCACTCTGTGTCAGTTCGGCAAAGAACGCAATGACAAAAAGTATCACTACAACGAGAAGGCCTGCGATCAAAAATAGATCGGGGTCGTCTATTGATAGAACACTACCGAACAGATATCCAAAAACGTCGGCATTGAAGCCAGAGGATTTGCTGATAACTATTACGGCGATGGCCAGAGACGCATAGAGAAACACGGCCAACGCTGCATCCCCAGGCAACCGTCCACGCGATCTTAGTTGTTCAATCGCGGCGGCAGATGAGGTTGTCGCGATCAGTGCTACAAAAGTCGGATAGATACTCGTCACGAATCCTATGGCTACACCCATCAACGCGACGTGAGACAGGGTGTCGGCAATCAGTGATAAACGTCTGAGAACAATGAATAGGCCGAATGCTGGTGCCAGTACTGCGACCATTGAGCCGCCAATTAAGGCGCGTCTCATGAATTCGAATTCGAATACTTCAGGCAAGGTTCAGCAATCCTTACCTATGTTCATGGAGTGCATCGTGTAGTAAGACATCGACGGGGAATCCGTAAAGCTCGGACAGGTGGTCACCAGTAATTGAGTGCGGGGGGCCGTGAAAAACGACCGTTCGATTAATGCACGCGCAAACGCTGGCGCCTTGCATGACCGCACCAATATCGTGAGATATCAGAAACACTGTCATTCCATATTCGCTGTTCAATGACGAAATCAATTCATGGAATCTGTCGCGTCCTACTGCGTCGACACCAGATACTGGTTCGTCCAGGCACAATAAATCAGGATCGCCCACGATAGCGCGCGCGATCAGTGCCCGCTGCCGTTGCCCTACCGATAGAGATTCGATAGGCCGTTGTCTTAGATCGGATATGCCGGCTATTTCTAGTGCGTCATATACCTTCTTTCGCCCGCGTCTACGGAACATGCTCAGTGGATCGAATCCTTGGTAGAGACCCTGCTCGACGATCTCTTCCACGGTTGCGGGAAATCGGGTTCCTAGGCCTTCCAATCGTTGTGGAACATATCCCACGCGTGACCAGTCTCTGAATCGCCCAGAGGACTCGCCAAAAAGTTCAACCGATCCTCGCGATGGCTTGAGCAGTCCTAACGCCAACCGTAAAAGAGTCGTTTTACCGCTTCCATTAGGGCCGAGGATAGCTGCAAAGTCACCTTTCTGAATTTGGAACGAGACGCTTTCTACGGCGGGCTCCCCACCGCCATAGGAGTACCACGTGTTGTCAAACTCACATACGACCGGTTGATTGGATGTCACCTCGTGTGCTCTGGATCCTGCGGCCAGGTCGGCTCCTGTGCCGCAGGATCTGATGTATTGACTTTGGGGGTTTTCAACCCTCACATCCCATTGCCGTTTTGAGACTGGAAAGATTCGAGTTCATCAAGGTCATATACGATTCACCGGTATCTCTCTCGTCTTTCGTCAAATTCTGGACGGTATGTAGCGGTAACGACTGTGCGCCGGTTTCGCGCATCAGGGTGGCACTCAGGCGTTCAGAGTCAAGCGGGTTAACAAGAACGTACTCAATACCGGTTTCTGTTACGGCTTCGCTTATTTCGGCCAGTACTCGCGGACTTGGCTCAGATTCGGGGTTCATCCCGCTAATTCCAACCGCGTGTTTGTCGTAACGGTTAGCCAAATAATTGAACGCATCGTGTGAAGTCACGAATATATCCTTTGCGCAAGCTTGCAGTGAGGACGAGAAACGTTCATTCAATTCGGTTAAGTCATTTGTAAGAGTTTGAAGATTCGACTCGTAGTATGAGGTGTTGTCCGGGTCGACTTTAATAAACGCCGCAGCGATTTCACTCGCCTGTGTAACGGCCAGTATAGGGTCAAGCCATACATGAGGGTCTAGACCACTGTGGTCGTGACCATCGTCGTCGTCTGCATGGTCGTCGTGTCCGTCGTCGTCTGCATGGTCGTCGAGTCCATCGTCGTCGTCTGCATGCTTGTCGAGTCCGTCGTCGTCGTCGACATGGTCGCCGAGTCCATCGTCGTCGTCGGCATGGTCGTCGTGTCCGTCGTCGTCGTCGGCATGGTCGTCGTGTCCGTCGTCGTCGTCGACATGGTCGTCGAGTCCATCGTCGTCGTCTGCATGCTTGTCGTGTCCGTCGTCGTCGTCGGCATGGTCATCGTGTCCGTCGTCGTCGTCGGCATGGTCGTCGTGTCCATCGTCGTCGTCGACATGGTCGTCGTGTCCATCGTCATTCCAGGTGGTCGTTTCGAAATGCAGTCCGATGTCTTCAGCACTTGCCTGTACGGTTACGTTAGGAGACTCCCCGGATTCGAGCAGCGCATCTATCCAGGATTCAAATCCGAGGCCGTTGTAGACGAGAACATCTGCTGCGGCGAGATCACGTAAGTCACCTGGTGTTGGTTCGAAGTCATGAGCATCTCCACCGGGTGGAATGAGCCCCTGAACGTTAACCCTGTCTCCACCGATCCGTTCTGCAAAGTATTCAAGTGGATACATGGAAGCGATCACGTTAATTCTGTTGTCATCAATCTCGCTAATCTCACTGTCGTCGGAACTTGTCTGGCACGCGGATGCAATAAGTGCCATGACCGATAGCATCATGATGCCGAGGATCGATACGCGAGTGCTGATACTGAGTCTCACTAATGTACGACTTTCTATTCACCAGGTTTAATCGAATAAATGTTTTAGGTTGCTTGTTTGATACAAACTTTGCATCGTATGAATACTTCCATACGATGGCCGATAATTTCACCATCAATCTCACGGTTTAAGGATCTTAAAACGCGTTCGACGGTAGTGTCCCTGAACTCTTCGACTGCTCCGCATGAGGTGCAGACAGAGTGATGGTGGTGTTCAAGGCGTGACGGGCTGTACATCGGTGTGCCATCAGGCAATGCCAGTTTGCATATCACATCTGAATTGACCAATAGTTTAAGTGTCCTGTACACAGTGGCGCGCCCTACACCTTCGAGTTCGCCCGCAATATCTTCTGCCGAGAACCCACCGTCCCTGCGCTCAATTGCCGCGACCACCTGCCGCCGCTGGCCTGTAATCCGCAGACCGGCGTCTTCGAGGGCGACAATGGCGTCATTTTGTAATGTTCTAATACTGCTCATAGTGAAGCAGTGTGGCCTTTCTAGGTCTAAAAGTTATTGATAGTTAGTATCAAGTACTAAATGCATAAGGAAATGTTACGCGTGGCAACTTGATCAGTCAACTAGTTCAACGGCCGGTGAGGCGTGACAGTTCGTTCTGTGCCAGAGCGCGACTCTCAGGATTTGTGAATCCGTAAGCCAGGGCCCGTGTGAGGTCCTCAATCGCCTCATCTGTGTTGCCCTGCTGCGACTCACCAAGTCCCTTGATCAGGTAAAGGACAGCGAGCGAATCGTTCTCGGGGTCAGCGAGCAATGCCTGTCGAGCGAGTGAACTGGCCTCGTCAAAACGTTCTTCCAGAAGTGCCGTTATTGCACGTCCAGTCAAAGTGTCCGTGAGGTTTCTGTTCGCATCCGAGTCTCCGCGTGAAATCAGCACGGTAATTAGGATCAGGACGGCAAATGCGGTGACGGTTGCCGTACCTATAGTCGCCATACTGGCCTGGTGAACCACAGCTTGAGTGCTTTCGAGTCGACGATTCAGGCTGTATGTGATTTCGTTATTGGCCCGAGGTGAGAGCCTGAGTGCGATCGCTGTTCCTGAGATAAGCCCTCCGAGGTGCGCCCAGTTGTCTACGCCGGTAGTTGTAAGACCCAGCGACACGTTGACGATGATGATGAGCGCGAGGCCGCCGAGTGATCCTGGTGCGGACGATCCCAACAGAGATCGGTTCAGGTACAAGTAGACCGCAAACGCGCCTAGCATGCCGAATATCGCACCGCTGGCGCCGGCGCCCACGGTCGGTCCCGCCGCATAACTAGCAACGTTCCCCGCAACGCCCGCTACGAGATAAAGCGCGAGGAACGCGCGCCAACCATAGGAACGCTCGACGATACCCCCGAATATCAACAGGGATATGCTGTTGGCCAAAAGATGGAACGCCCCGATATGCATGAAAACCGGCGTAATCAGGCGCCAGTAATCGCCGTCCGCGATATCAGGGCCGTATTTAGCGCCGTACTTGATCAACACCTCAACGTTTTCTGAGCCGCCCGCCAGTTCAAGTAACAGGAAATAAACCACATTGATCACGAGTACGGTCCACATGGCCGGATTGGCGCTCAGCATCCCGGCCAAACTGCCACTTTCCGGCCCCCGCTGGAACGGACTCCGTTCGAACATTCAGTTGTCTCCTGTGACCTTTTTCGTTTCTTGTGTTGTATCGATTTTAAGAAGGCCGCGAAAAGAATCGAAGCTTTAGACGAATTTCAGGACCATACCGAAGTTACAGGTGACGCACTCGGCCTTGCAATGATCTTTTGAGAGGGTTCCGAATTTGCCCTAATCGACCTGATTATGTCGGTTATGGACGGTTTATAGCCCCACGGTAATTACGAGACAAGGGAGATGATTCTCGGCCCTATCGCGTGCGCTTTCTGTGTGGACTGGTTGATATCTGGCTCTAGGCAAACGGATGCGAGTTTGTTGGCGAAGCGATCCTGTGCAATTTCGTACGGACGTTCTTAGACGCCTGCTTATAGATGAACCGGATCCCTTTCAAATGACCGAGCCCTGATCAACTCAGGTCACGATTTATTCCACAGCTGCTCCAGGTGATATCTGGGCTGCCAACCCAGTTGCCTCCGCGCTTTCGTGTTATTGAACATTCCGTGCGGAATGTCCGTGAAAACCATGTAGGTCTCAGCCCTGCTAGGCAGCCCTCCCAATGGCAACTCCACTGCGCACCGAATCGCCTCACCTGCGTCCGGCCAGGCGATGCTGTAGGGGACCATCATGTCTTTGCCGAGCGATTCCAATCCGCTGCCGCCGGGTCCGTTTCCAATATCGGAAGGGTCGTACAAATGATAAAAGAGCAAGGTCTGTAGATAGATGTCGTGCTTGGTTGTAAACACACGGTCTATCTCCTGTCCGAGTGCTTTTGTGTGCGCGTACAGTCGTGTGCCCGACTGCGGAGGCATGTCCGGATTGAGATCGAAATCCCAATCTTCGTAACCCGGCCCTGCCATCTGGTAGTGCGGTCCGGTATTAATTACGCGCTGGATCCCGTGAGTTACGGCTGCAACCATCATGTTGTAGTTGCCGCGTGTGTTGACGTCGAAAGCGATCCTTCTGTGCGGTCTGAGAACGGACAGGTTGATGATCGCGTCCATTCCGTCCGCTGCGTCCACCACATCATCCAGAGAGGACACGTCGATTTGCCGCCACTCGTGCGTGGTGACCGGCGATTCACCGATGTCCGTGATCCGGAGGCGATGGCGATCGCCAAGCGCGTCAACGACCCACGGCCCCAGCATTCCGTTTCCGCCAAGTATCAAGATGTTCATCAGGCCACTCCCTGCCCTTCCCATACCCCGAGAATCGATGCTGCACGTTTAAGAAGAAATCGCCCATTGGGGATCGGTGACTGTACGTGGATGGTTCTAAACGAAACAGGATGCGGGGCGTCGGAAGACTGCGCATCGGCACCGAGGTCGGCGATCAGGGCTGCATTGATTGCCGTGGCGAGGTCATCGCTGGCAAGTGCAGCACTTTCACCCGAATTGACTGCAGCGGTGGTGTCACCATCGACTAGTGGAAACCCGAGTCTCAGGTTGGCAATCTTGATGCCACCTTCCCTGCCAAACTCCCGGCAGACGTATTCACAAAGATGTGCCGAAAGGATTACCGGCTCAACGCCTGGGGTGGGCCGCCAATTCTCGGTGACGGTCAAGTTCTCCGAATAATCATCCAGCAATCGCAAGGTGCTCAAATTGACGAACCGGCCAACTCCAGCGGAACGGGCCGCCGTAAGAAGGTTGTACGTGCACCGCGTGTGGACATCCAGTAGATCTGAAGCTGAGGCGAAGTGGCCGCCGTGTCCTATATGGACGATGCCGTCGACATCTGCAACAAGGCGGTCCGTAGACTCGTCATGACCAAGATCACTGGCCACGATATTTGTTTCTCCGTTTGCGTGACCTGGCAGGTCCGTCAGGACCAGATCATGGTGCGGGGCTAATAGCTCGGCGAGCAACCGGCCTAGTTCGCTAGTGGCCGAGGTCAATAACAGTCGCAACTTGTGCCTCCGAAGTGTGGCGGTAGTTCGATGGCATCTTGCCAGCGGAGCTTGTAATTTATTGCCGTAGACGACTCTTGGGACAGCTTAGGCGCAGGCAATCCCCGTCTCAAGGCGTTTAACGTCAATTCGAACGCTGTCTCCACCGCTGCCCTCGGCAGGCACAAAAAATCCCCCGAATATATTTCGGGGGATCAATTCCATTTGTCGAACCGCGTATGTCTCTTACGGCTCTATGCCTAGTCCTTCAATCGCATTGAGAAATTTATGGAACGCCGAGACGGTTCGCGTCCAGATCGAACGCAGAAATCCCGGACTTTCGTCGATCTGTGGCGTTGGGATTTGTGTAGAGGTAGCCATTTGTTCTTCCGCTGCTGTGTACAGGCGTCGGGTTCAAAAGATCCCGGGAGCGGAAGCCAATAAAAAAACCCCCGGGAACGAATGTCCGCAGGGGCCGCACAGAACGTTGTGGTTATCAACCAGCTAGCGCGCGATTGGTCCTCCCCTGCGGGTGGTACAACAACAAGCGCACATGGTTTCGAGAAATAAAAGATCGATCATCGTGATGCAATTCTATTCGGAATGTCCGTGATTGCAAAACTTGAGTGACCCGAAACATGTTTTACCGGGCTCTGGCAGTAATGGCCCTGGTTTGCGTCTGTAACTCAATCAGACTTTAGGCCCAGTAAATCCATCACATTCCCTCCGAGCGCAAGGTCGATATCGATGTCGTTCAGCCCCGAACCACGAACTCCCCGTATCGCCCTATCCTGTCGTATCAGTGGAAAGTCGCTGCCGAACAGGATCCGATCCCTTCCGACGCCGGCTGCAGAGATGGCGTACACGTCGGGTCGATACAGGAACGGCGTGGCAGCACTATCGAAGTAGACGTTGGACAGGGTTTCCGCCACCTCCGGCATGAGGGCGTAAAACGGCAACCCTCCACCGAAATGGGCAAATATGAACGCCACATCTGGGAATGCCGCCGCCAGGTTCAGCAATCTATTCGGAGTTGTAACGCCCTTACCCGGGTAGCTGTGACCGACAGGCTCGGACGCGTGTACGAGCACAGGAACTGTGGCTTCACTTGCCAACCCCATGATTCCCTGCAATTCTTCCACGTGCTCCGGGCTCCATCCCTGCGTATCGGCATGCAACTCTCCGATACCACGAGCACCTGAGGACAGGCAACGGTCGACCTCTTTTAGCGCCGCCTCACCCCATGATGGGTCAACGCTGCAGTAAGGAACGATTCTGCCGGGATATTCGGCGGAGGTTGCGATCAAATAATCGTTCGACAGATGTGCGGCGTCCTGATCCGTCCAACCGTATCCGAGCGCCACAGAAATATCGACGCCGGCCTTATCCATCTCGGTGATCAAGTCTTTAGATGATGCTGTAAGGGCTGCTGTGCCGTTAAACAAATCGGAGAATGTACGGTCAGCAGCCAACCAGCGTTCCCGCTGACTCCTGAACTCGCCGGGCAATATGTGTGTGTGTGAGTCGACTATCAAGACGTTTGATTGGCCGTCGGTGAAACGAAGGGACCGTCGGAGATTGGTATACTTTCGGAACGAATTCATGTTGGCGCATACAACCCTGAAGTAATTGCGCCACGCTTCACTTTACCCGACGTTCCACCATCGGAGGCCTGATGGCCAATCCCGAGTTATCCGCTGCTATCCCGCACACAACGCCGAAGATGGGCGTGGTCGCTGCGATGTACACGACGCCGGAGACGGTGATCGAGGACTACGGCAAGTTACTCAAACTCGCCAAGTACCAGGAAGCGCTCGCTCCGGGGACACAGACACTCCTCAAGATCAACCTGTCCTGGCAGCACTATTACCCCGCTTGCTCCACAACGCCGTGGCAGATGGACGGGGTGATCAAGCAGCTCAAGGCGGACGGGTACGATGATTTGATGGCGGCGCACAACGGGACCGTGGTGGTGGACCCGTTTGAGGGCGAGACCAAGAATAAGCACAAGGTTGTCGAGGAAAAGCACGGTATCCCGAGCATCACACTTGATGTGGCGCCAAGCAGGTGGGTTCCGTATACGCCGAAGGGCGAAATGCTTGTCCTGAACGACGTTTTTCCAGACGGTTTGTTCATCCCAGAGACCTTTGCTGGCAAAAATGTCATCCACTTCCCCACCGTCAAGACGCACGTATTTACCCAGATGACCGGGGCCATGAAAAACGCGTTCGGTGGACTGTTGCATCGCAATCGCCACTGGACGCACGCCGTCATCCACGAAACACTGGTCGATCTTTTGACGATCCAGAAGGAAATTCACCCTGGAATCTTTGCCGTCATGGACGGCACATTTGCTGGTGATGGACCCGGCCCAAGGGCGATGCGCTGGCACGAGAAGAACCTGATCCTTGCGAGTGCAGACCAGGTCGCGATTGACGCTATCGCGGCGAAGACGATGGGGCTTGATCCGATGTCTTTGCCCAAGATCCGTCTTGCCCATGAAGCCGGACTCGGAGTCGGAGACCCGTCAGAGATCGAGATCGTCGGAGAGGACATTTCCAACGTTAACTGGCACTTCGCCAGTGGGAAGAGTACGTTTGCCAGCCGGGGACAGAAGCTGATATATCACGGACCTTTGAAGCCGCTTGAGCGCATCTTGCTAAGGAGTTTTGTAGCTCCGTGGGCTTTCTTTGCCTCAAACGTGTATCACAACTCGTTCTGGCTGCGGTTCATTGGCCGCAAGCGCGTTGCAAAGGCTATGAAGACGGGTTGGGGACGGCTGTTCCTAAGTTATTAAACGCCGATGCGAGCATCACCTAGCATCCCGTCTTGACTGGTCAGTCGGAAGTGGATGTCGTCGGCGTACTTAAGCTAGGAATCGTCTTCAGGTTCGTATTCCAGCACTCATCGTGCGCTTTCGGGCGACCAGCTGTCGAAGTGTCTTTAGCTGCTCCGAAGATACCAACCGCTACTTTCTAAGCCCCTTCTTCAGGGTGTGCGTCACCACGTGGCCACTCGTTATGGGCAAAGACGCCCAGATCGCGGCCCTGATGTACATGGACGATTAGTTCTTCACGATAGATGCCGACGGCGTCTATCAGGTCCTCATCGATCATCTCGATTATGTCTTGAATTCCCTCTTGCGTGAGACTTTCAGACACGACAAGTGTGGCGTGCACAACCGGGGAGGCGTAGTGAATGTCCAATCGCCCGACCGGCGTCGCTTCTTCGATCACCGTGTAGCACTCAGAATTGGGGGTGCGCGTCTCGCGCTGGAAGTAAAAACCGGGCATTGTTAGTTGCGCACCTGGCCGTCGCCACGGACGACCCACTTGTATGTAGTGATCTCACGTAGACCCAGCGGCCCCCGTGCGTGCAGTCGGTCTGTGCTGACTGCGACTTCCGCGCCGAGGCCGAACTCCCCTCCGTCATGGAAGTAGGTCGAGGCGTTTGAAAATACGGCTGCGGCATCCACAGTGGACAGAAACTTCTCGCTCGTCTCCTCATTTTCGGTGATGATGGCTTCGGAGTGGCCCGAGCCGAACTCATCAATGTGGCCGAACGCGTCGTCCATGGAGTCCACCACCTTCACAGCGGCGACTAACGCCAAAAACTCCTGGCCATAGTCCTTATCCCCAGCAACCTTCAAATGGTCGCCGCCAAGAGCAGGTTCCAGGATGGCAAGCGAGCGTCGGTCACAGCGAAGTTCAACGCCGCGGTCTGCAAGTTGGTGGGCGATGGTCGGAAGATAGTTGGGCGCGACTTGCTCATGTATCAATAGAGTGTCGAGAGCGTTACACACACTGGGACGCTGCGTCTTGGCGTTCACCACGATAGAGATGGCCTTTTCAAGATCGGCGTCGATATCCACATACGTGTGGCACACGCCGATACCCCCGGTGATGGCCGGGACCCGGGCATCTTCACGGACGCGGTTGATGAGCGTCTCGCCGCCACGGGGAATAAGAAGATCAATCAGGCCTCGGGCCTTCAGCATCTCGTCGACGATGGCACGGTCCGCTGTGTCTATGAATTGAATCGCATCGGCGGGTAGGCCGGACAATTCAAGCGCGTTGCGGGCGATCGATGCCAGTACTTTGTTTGAGTTGATGGCCTCACGCCCGCCACGCAGAACGACCGTGTTCCCCGCCTTCAGACAAAGGGCTGCTATATCGACCGTCACGTTGGGCCGACTTTCGTAGATGACGCCTATTACTCCAAGAGGCACTCGCACGCGTTGGATCTTCAGACCGTTGGGGCGCGTGAATGACTCGATCTGTTCGCGAACTGGATCGTCCAGCGATGCGACGTGTCGGACGTCGGTTGCGATTTTTTTAATCCGGTCGGCATCCAGCTTCAGTCGATCTATGATGTGATCATCAAGCCCGTCGGAATTCGCGGCTGCAACGTCCATCTCGTTGGCGGATATAATCTCTTCTGCACGTGCTTCCAGATCCGAGGATAGAGACATCAGAAATTCGTTCTTCTGATCTGACGAAGCAGAAGCGAGAGTTTTACCTGAGGCGCGCGCCGCAATAGCCTGCTGCGTGAACGTTGAGTCAGTCCCAGTGCTCATATTCCCGCTGCCCTTTCAGTCGGAGTCGAATCTGTTTGCGCCGATATTTCAGATCCGTTGTCGGCGAGAGCCATGTTGTTTCGGTGGACGATATCGGGGCCGTAACCGTAACCGAGTATCGGCTCTATCTTGTCCGATCGGACCCCCATGATCAGACCTATATCTACCGACCGATAGTTAGCGATCCCCCAAGCGATCACCTCTCCGGCGGGATCAACGATCGAGATGTTTTCACCGCGTTCAAACGAACCGTCGACCCGGACAACTCCGGCCGGAAGAAGACTGTTTCCTCCGTATCTCAATGCCTTTGCCGCTCCGCCGTCAACAGCCACGCTGCCTCGACTGCTAGCCTTACCAGTCAGTAAGAATCGTTTCCAGCCTTCGACGCGATTGGTTGTCGGTTCGAATCGGGTGCCAATCTGCCCCCCTTCGGCGATCCGTCGTATGACATCAGGCGTTCTCCCTGCTGCAATAACGGTGTAGGCGCCGAATCTCGTGGCCATTCTTGCAGCCTCGACCTTGCTGCGCATACCGCCCTGCCCTCGCCCGTCACGAGCGTCGCCAGCCATCGCCTCAATCCTATCGTCAATATGCGCGACCGATTCGATACGCGTCGCCGAGGCATCAACGTTAGGGTCGGCAGTGAACAGGCCATCCTCGTGCCCCAGAAGTAGAAGGCCGTCCGCGTTCACGGCGTTCGCTATTGAGGCAGACAGGCGGTCGTTATCGCCAAATACATCCCCTTCCAACTCTTCTACTGTCACCACATCATTCTCGTTGATGATCGGAACGGCCCCGATACTTAGGACCGATTCAAGCGTGTTTCGTACATTCAAATAGCGCTGCCGGTTGGCAATGTCAGGTCGCGATATCAAAGCCTGTGCTACTGCGATGCCATGTTTTGCAAAAAGCTCGTCGTAGCTACGCATCAGTTCGGGCATACCGAGCGCGGCCAGTACCTGTCGTCCGGGTACGCCGCCGGATCGAGGTTGCTCGGTGCCGGGACGTCTTGCCACAACCCTGCGGCCGCCTGCGACTGCGCCGGACGTGACCACGAGTACTTCGTATCTGTCCTTGATGAGCCCCGCCATCTGCCCAACTAGATCGGCCATGATCTCGATATCGAGTGTTTCACGACCACCGGTAAGCAGGTTTGTTCCCAACTTGACCACAAGGCGGTTGGGCCGGTCCTGAACGCGCGCGGACTTGTTTCCTTGGGCACTCATAAATAGACCGTCTGGCAAGTTTGTGGGTAGGTAAATCTGGCGTGCTTCACCCGTGGTTATAACGAGATGGCATCGCTTCGCGTTGAATTATACCGGCCCTTATGTCTCTGATTTGGCTCTCCGTGCGTGGAATTACCTGATCAAACGGCAATAACACGATGGCGAACGACGAAGCGGATTGTTATGATCGAGGACGAAGCCCGGCGAGCGTACGATGCTTGCCCTTTCGGCGTGCTGGCTCAGCTAGTAGAACGGACTGGATGACCCTTTCAGCCCTCCTGCCTCTGCTCTCAGAGAGCGAGCGTTTCCAGGAGCTGATAGACCGTCTTCGGGAACCCACTTCCCGTGAGACGTTAATTGCGCCCGAAGCGCCGACACCCTATGTGGTCGGAGCGTTGTGGCGTTCTTTTGGCGCGCCCGTCGTGGTCGTGACATCGCAACCTGAATCGGCGCGGCGTTTAACCGACCAGCTATTCACATGGTTTGGTGAAGACGCGCCGATTTACCAGTTCGCAGAGAACGAGACGCTTCCGTACGAGCGTTTGACGCCTGACCGTGGTGCCACGCACCAGCGGATCCGGGCAATAGCGGCGCTTGAAGATCGCCTGGCCCCACGTCCGCCTTTGATCGTTGTGTCAGCACTCGCCTTGTCCGAGAAGACGTTGGAACCGGAAGCATTCCGGGCCGGCTGCTATCAGATAAAAGTTGGAGACGTGTCCGCACCGAACAAACTCTCACAGACATTGCTCGAGATCGGATACGAGATTGAATCGACTGTTGAAGTTCCTGGAACGATCAGTCGTCGCGGCGGAATTCTTGACGTGTTCCCGGTTTCGTCGGATGTACCTTTCCGCATCGAATTTTTCGGCGACGAGGTAGACAGTATCCGGGTGTTCGACCCTGAAACGCAGCGTTCTGTTGAACCTGCAAATGTCGTCACCATCGTTCCGGCTGAAGAGACTCTCCCACTTCGGTCAAATGGCGCTCGGGTCCGGGACTTGGTCGGTGGGCTCGACTTTTCTGGTAGCGCCGCTCGTGTCGAAGACCGGGTTACGGAGGAGCTAGGAAGGATTCTTCGTGGGGAGATGCAAGATGAGCTGTCCTACTACGCCGGGCTTTTCAACCACGGTTCGTTTTTCGATTACATGCCACCGGGAGCACTACTCGTCACCCTGCGATCTAGCGCCATCGAAGATGCAGCCCGATCTGCGGAGAGGCGTCTTGACCAACTCCGCACTACCAAGGCCTCACGGGGCGAGATCCCGGACCATTTCCCACAGCCATACCTCGGATGGGGCCTGATTTCTGATGCTTTGAAAGACCGGAAACGTTCGGTCGCCATATCCCCGTTCGGGGTCGACGACGATCGATTGCCCGGGGCCGCTGAGCGCTTGCCGTTTGAGATCCCTCCGGTGTCTGGTGGTGAGGCAGAGTTTGCGCTGGACGAGATCGAACGGCGGCAGGCGGCCGGGTATAGGGTCGTTGTGCTGACACAGCATGCAGAGCGCCTCGCCGAAATGGCGGAAGAAAAAGGGATAGCACACTCCGTTGCAAAAGAGCCGCTGAGGGCGCCAGAACCGGGCACATCGATATTCGTGCAGGGACAACTACGCGAGGGTTTCGTAATGGCACCCGTCGGCGAGAGTCCGCTTGTGCTGCTCACGGACAAAGAAGTGTTCGGCGTCTCCAAGGAACGCAGAAGAGTTCGACGCCGTCCGATTCGACGCGGCGCAAAATTGAGCGACCTTCGTCCCGGAGTCTTCGTCGTCCACGTCGAACACGGAGTCGGCCGGTTTATCGGAGCCGAGGCGTCTGAAAACGAAGGACGCGAATATTTGCTGGTCGAGTACGCCGAGAACGACCGGCTGTACGTCCCCACGGAACACGTGGACAGGCTGACTCTCTATCGTAGCTCGGCCGACGCGCCACCAAGGTTGACCCGATTGGGCACACAAGAGTGGACACGTGCCAAGGCTCGCGTGCGACGTGCGACCGAGCAGATCGCCGCCGAGTTGATAGCGCTCTACGCATCCCGGGAAGTAATCCCGGGGCTTCAGGCCAAACCGGATAGTCCATGGCAGGATCGACTTGAGGCTAGCTTCCCGTTTGAAGAGACGCCGGACCAGTTGTCCGCTATCGCCGACGTAAAGGCCGATCTTGAGGCACCGCGCCCGATGGACAGGCTTGTTTGCGGGGATGTCGGATATGGGAAAACCGAGGTCGCCCTCAGGGCGGCGTTCAAAATTGTCGAGAGTGGTCGACAGGTCGCGATTCTTGTGCCGACAACCGTTCTCGCGCAGCAGCATTACGAAACGTTCTCGGATCGCCTAAGTGCATTCCCCGTGAAGGTCGATGTACTCAGCCGTTTTCGTTCAGATGAAGAGCAAAAGGCCATTGCCGCCGGGGTTGCTGCGGGGGATATCGATATTTGCATCGGAACCCACCGCATGCTGCAACGCGACATATCGTTCAAAAACCTGGGCATGGTAGTTATCGACGAAGAGCAGCGCTTTGGAGTGATCCACAAAGAACGCCTGAAGCAGCTTCGATCCGAAGTAGACGTCCTCGCCATGTCCGCAACGCCGATACCCCGAACGCTCCACCTTTCACTTTCCGGCGTTAGGGACATGAGCACGATGGAGACGCCGCCTGACGAGCGCCTGCCGATAAAGACATACGTCTCAGAAGAGAGCAACGATCTGATCCGCGAGGCGGTGCTCCGGGAGTTGGACCGCGACGGCCAAGTGTTCTTCGTCCACAACCGGGTGAAGAACATCGAGCACACGGCATACAAACTTCAACAAATGGTTCCCGAAGCCCGGATCTCCGTCGGCCACGGCCAGATGCGTGAAGACCAACTCGAAAAGGTGATGACGTCATTTGCGGCGCATGAGTCCGACGTACTCGTCTGCACCACTATCATCGAGAGCGGCCTTGACCTACCAAACGTCAATACGCTCGTTATAGATCGTGCCGACACGTTCGGGTTGTCACAGCTTTACCAGCTACGAGGGCGTGTCGGCCGTGGTACGCACCGGGCGTACGCATACATGTTGGTCCCGGAGGGCAAGCAATTAACGGAGCAGGCTGACCAGAGGCTCAATACAATTCTGGCCGCCACCGAACTGGGTGCAGGGTTCCAGATCGCCATGCGTGACCTCGAGATCAGGGGAGCAGGCAACATTCTCGGAGATCAACAGAGTGGGCACATAGCAGCGATCGGATTTGAGCTGTACACATCACTGCTCGCCCGGGCTGTCGAATCCGCAAAAGCGCTCCGGGAAGGCAAGGAGGCGCCAGATGAGGAAGTACCGTTCTCGACGACGCGTGTAGATCTTGGCGTGGAAGCACTTGTCCCCGATTACTACGTAGAGGACCTTGCAGAACGACTGGATATCTATCAACGTTTAGCCGCCATGCGTGCCCTTGTCGATCTCGAAGAGCTTGAAGAAGAACTGGAAGATAGATTTGGCCGTATCCCGGGTCCGACCAAGGTCCTGCTCTACACAACCACAGTCCGCATTCTGTCCGAGGCGTGCGGTGTAAACGCTGTTGTAGCCACCGACGAGCGCATTACTTTCTCGCTCGATGAACCAACCGGAGGCGCGAGGACGGTCCTACAGAAGGCGCTTGGGCGTGGAATAACGGTCGGCCACATGCAGATCAGGCTTGAGATAGATCGCGACGATCCGGAGTGGCGTGAAGAATTGACCTGGACACTTTCGGAACTTGGCCGATTCCGGCAGCAGTTCCTCTCGGTGCTCGCAGACGCCGGAGCGGCTGCGGGCGGGGCCTAGCCGAACGCGTCGATTACAGGCGGCAGCTCGTCCAGGGTTGTGATGCGCGGACAGGTATCGTAGTCGGTGGCTGCGGAATGACGGTCTATCAAAATCGGGTTGATCCCCGCGCCGCGCGCGCCTTCGACGTCCGTTTCGATCTGATCGCCGACGTGGACCGCGGCAGCCGCCTCGACACCCGCTTGCTCGAGAGCTGCCCTGAACATCTGTGGGTCCGGCTTGCTTGCCCCCACGTCCATCGAACTAAGGGTGAAGTCCACGCTATCCCGAAATCCCATTCTTTCAGCGACGTCTTGACCCAGTTGGCTCATGTTCGTAATGACGCCTACGACATACCCTCCCGACTGAAGGGCGTTCAGCGCCGGTATCACATCCTTGTACAGAGCGAATCCATACTCTTGACGGCGCACGGCTTTCCAGACCTCTCCCGCCTCATGAAGATCAACCTCGTGCCCTGCCCCTCGTAATATGAGCTGTTCATAACGCTCAAAGAAGCTTGACTGGGCCTCAGGGCTTAAGTCACTGAGCGGAGCCTGTGCGGTCTGTTCAGCCATAAGTGCATCGGCCATCGCGTACCCGGCATCAATTCCGATTTTGTCGACCACAAATCCAAAAGGCTCCATAGCGCGAGCCTGAACAACTTCTCGTGGTGGGTCGAAACCGACCAGTGTGTCGTAGAGGTCAAAAAACACGGCGCGGATTGAAGAAGTCATGGCGGGGATGCTACAACGGGCCAGGGCCGACGAGATGCGAAATCAGGGCAATCGTGCAGGCGGATTTTCTGGACAAAGGGGAGCGAGTCGGCCTCGAGACACATGGAACTACTTGAACAGAGCTTCTGCGGTTCCCCGGATTCCGACGATAGCACTATGAGCGTTATGTACCTCCGTAATTACGGAGATTACGATCTTAAATGCCCGAGGCTATGTTTTAGTCCGAGGACCTTTCTTAGACCTGACGGACCCGGAAAGAGGCGCCACATGAAGGGCATGTGATGCTTCCGTTCGTCACGTTCAGTGATTTGCCGCAATACGGGCAATAACTGATCTTGCGACGCATCCTGCCGTCGGCCACCGTCAGTCGTTGAAGAACGGGAAGAATGATTGATATCGCGACCGTCAAAATTCCTACAACGCCAGCAATCTGCCCCGTTTGAGAGCCTTCCTCCAAGCCCCACACTAACCCGATCAGGAATGCCGCCAGCACTCCGCTCAAGGGGAACGCTGACAACTGAAGTAAGCGAAAACGTGCGGGAACTCGTGCAATGGAGACCAGGGACCAGTGTGTCAACGTCGTACCCACGAATATCGTGCTGGTCGCAATCTGGAATAGCTCCCCGTGATCGAATCTATTCCAGATAGTGAGGATCAGAATCCCGAACCCGACCACGGAAACAATGATGGCCAGGGTTGCAAGCGGCTTGTTTCGACCCTGCTCAAGCACAATCCCGTTGGAAAGAGTGAGCACGCTCGCAGCGGAGATAGAGAGCGCGGTCATGAGGATATTGCCGTCCGTGTCGCTGAACTCTCCTCTGAGAAGCGAGAAGATCGCGAGTGCGGCGCTGATAACGACCGAGACGATCAGGACCTGGAGTCCGGTGCGTTTCGGGTTGATAGATTTCGAGAACATTTAATTCAATGTCTCATGTCTCTTCTTAAACATGTGGTGAAATTACGGTGATTACTGGGAGACCCTTGTTGGATCCGGATCCCGATATTCGTAAATAACGACTGGACCATCCCGGTACACCGGATTCAACCCGTAACCCACCATATCGTCAAACTTGGAAATACCTTTCGCCGAGTAGTAGTTGCGCTCCATCTCGCCGATGTAAACGTACTTCACGTCGTATTCTCTAAGTAGCTCTATAGCGTTTGGCATGTTGGAGTTGCCGTAGAAACCGTCCACATCAAACCTGCGGCGCGTGACCTCTTCCGCGAACTCCGGGCGTTGTTGTCGCTGATGCCAGTCCCAGCCGATCACTGTCGGCAAGCCCGTATACACGGAAACTCTGTTCCCCCATCGGTACAAATCAGAGAGCCCTTCGACAATCACAGGTGAACCCTCTACGTTCTCCTCCAACCAACGGATCGCTTTGAGGTCGTGCCCAAGCACAAGAGAATATGACCGGTCAAAGTAAACGGCGTCGGTCATAAAATTTGTGCCGTCTACGCCCGAATTGTCTGGGTTGAACTGGTCATTAACTCGAACGGGGATTGCCATAACTGGGTAGATCAATCCTATCGCCAACAATAGGGCAAAAGCCCCGATTCCTACGGGCCGGACTCTCTTCCAGCGAATAAAACCGCCGATGGGGAAAGTGGTCTCGCCAAATGCCCAGATTCGCCAGAGAAGGTAAGCGCTGGCGATCCCGAAGAGAACCCAGGCGTGCAGATAAAACTTGAACACGGTGTTCTGTCGGACGATGTCATCCTTGACGGAGAATAACTCCGGGACTGCGCCCAGTCCGAGTGCAATCGCCGTGATCGCCGTCGCGATCCCAAGCTCCATTCTGTCCGTATCACGACGCCGCAGTGCGAATAGCCACATGATGAGCACCAGTCCAGCCCCGAGCATTGTGAATGCCAGTGTGGCCTGACCGGTGACGACGATCCCTCCAAGAAGAACGGTGAACGCGACTACGACCAGCGCTGCGGTCAGTGGGGCATTTCTTATCCAGTGCGGAGCTACATCAACGATCTCTCCAGACCTGACAATCCGTTGAATCTCGACTGCGAGATAAGCGGTGAGACCAAGTAGAAAGATCCCGTATATCGTCATGTATCGCCAAAGTGGGCTCAAGATGTCGTTCTGGTTTAGCCCTGCTTCGACCTCGTAACGCTCATGGAATGGGGCGAATAGAACAAGGCTTAGTACCGCTACAAAAACTGCCATCCCAAGACCGCGTGCGAAACGTGCTCGGACGCGACCACGCCGCGACAGAATTTCGCCAGCGACCAGTGCTATTCCGACCAACCCCATTGCCGTCGGGAAGTCCCAGGCGTTGATAACCCGAAGCGCCCCAACACTCAGACCGAGCGCGAACAATCCAGCTATAGCCGCGGCCGAACCGCCTCTTGGAGGTGATGTGGCGCGAAGGAACGCGGCGACCGCAAGCCCTAAAGTTAGAAGAACGAACGGGATCGCGATCATATGGGCGTGGAGATCGGCAAACAGGAAGGAAAAGAACGGGAACTCGGTTATCTCGTTGCCGCCAGAATCGGATGCATACATTCGGGAGCTGCGCCAGAAATCGAACTCCCCAAACGGTTGTCCTTCGAACAGCACGCGATTGGTCGCAGATACGACCTGGAACAACCCGTCCATGTTGCCTATGACGGTCACAAAGAGTGCACCGGTTAATCCGGCGATCACGGCAGATGCTGCGCTGGCCCGTACCATACCCGGGCGTAACTGGACGCGCTCGACCAGTCCGTGAACCACCGTGAATGCACCGCCTACCGTCATTGCGAAGAACATCGGAATCGCAAGGTTGTATGCGACCGATGGGATGATTCCCGTTAAACGGATCATGGTCGCCGTGATGAACTGGCCAAAGTAGTAGTAGTTAAGATATCCGCCAGCAAACCAGGGATCGTACGGCGGCATAATGGTGGATCGAGTCACGGCATTCAGGTATGCGAAGTCCATCGGCTTTTCGCCGCCCCGCCAGGGATGCCAGAGATCGGGGTTGGCGATCCGTATAAGAAGGAATGCGAGGAATGCCGTTAGAAACAGGGCCTCCATCCCGAACAACATTCGCCAGCGTGTACGCAAAAAAATGACGATCTCGGACCGGAGTGGCCAGCCGACCACGCCCGCAATACCGGCCCAGATGGTTATGGAAACTAGCACCGACGCGCGGCTGAAGTCTGCGATCCCCACGCTGGCCATAATCCATGTGAGGAACGCGACTAGCAGCAGCCCCAGTGGCTTATGCAGTAGATAACCACGGTTAGGAAACGGGCGGAACAGGACATAACCGATCGGAAACACCACGAGCCCGAGGCCTTGAATCGCTAGGAGCCACACGATCCACGACCACCCGGAAGTGTCACGATCGAGGTATACGATGTCCGAGAGAGTTCCCCCGCCGACCTGAATCGAGCGCTCTTCGTCGGTTAGGAGCAGTCCGATCGTCTGATCGATTGTTCCTCCATTGAGCTCCACCGAGTCATAGATGACCCCCTCTATTTCACGGGTAGAAAGTAGGCCCGAATTGCGAAATACCAGTGGTCGGGTGTGGTCATAAACCGTGAAACTCTCGTCTGCCCACCCGAAGGAAACGTTCAGACCGTTTGGCCCGTTGAATCCCTCTGGAACCGGTAGATCGATCCGTGCCATGGGATCGGCGTCATACCCAATACCGAGGAATGATGTCTCACGATTAGACGTGTACGCCAGATCGTATCCAAGTTCTCCGGCAAACAACTTCTCGTAATAGACGGAACTGATCGGATACCGATCTTTAAGCCGGGAAACCGTTCCGTACAGTCGGTTACTGAATATGACAAGGTAGTCAGCGCCGGCCAGTGATTCCGAGACCTCTCTCAATTTGGAGAGGGTGTCGTGATCGTACAGAGGAAGCTCCCGAACGTCATACTCGTGCAGCTCCGGGAGACCTTCATCCCAGTGCTCCTTAAGGACCGTTGATCCGACGGGGGCGTTTGTGGAGATCCAGTCAGATGCTTCCTGCGCTGGATGTGGCTGGCTATACATAGACTCAAATGCGAGCGTGTAATGCGCCGTGAATACCAGCAGACCACCAACGACAATCGGACCCGCCACACGTTGCATCTGTTTGTTCCAGCGGAGGGCGTTCACCAGCCACCACGACACCCTGCTTGCGTAAATCAATAGCAGTGGCGTGACCGGAAGCATGTAACGCAGGAATTTGACGTCGAACCAGCCGATGATCAAGAGGTAAGGGATCACCCACGCAAGGACGACGAGGTCTACCTTGCGGCGAGACCGCCAGGCGGCGATTATTCCAGCGCACAGCCCGCCCCATACGGCGAGCCCGAGGGCCGGACCAAGACCCCAGGTTCCGAGTTGCAGCATTTGATATAGATATCGAGAAGTGTCCTCGTATTGGCGGGTATACGGAAAGTCGATGACGCGCCTTACCATCTCTCCCTCGCGACCCATGTCTGCCCAGTACTGGTCGAAGTCAATAAACAGGTAAGGCTGCGCGAAGAACAAAGCCACGAAGGCCGCCCCACCGGAAATCAAACCGCCGATAACAAACGTGCGAATCCTGATTCGATTTGCCCAGAATTCTGGAGCAAACGCAAATCTGTCGCCGGGTATTGAGAACGCGTAGATTAGATGTGATGCAGCGACCGCTAGGATCAGAGGGGCAGAGGATGCCTTGGTGGCGATCGCGAGGCCGAACAGCACGCCGGCGATTGCGGCGTCTCCACGGCTGCCGGTGTGTGCAACGCGGGCAGAAACCAACAGCGTCGCCACGATGAACATGGCGAGGATAGTGTCGACGGCGAAAAAATGGCTCAGCTGAATGTGGATCACTGCCAGCGCCGTGAGCGCTGCTGACAGGAGGCCTACCCGGCGTCCGTACCATCGTGCCCCAAGAGAGAACACCAACAGTATCGTGACTGTGTCCGCCAGAGTGGAGATAGCGCGACCCGGAATACGGAGGTCAAACAAATCCCAGTCGGCTACCGGGGAGGCCACGGCTTGAACCGTGCGCAATATATAGAGCGGGAGACTCCCGTAGTTGAACCACCCGGGATTGAGCGGACTGTCTTCTGCAGAGAGCAGATCTCCAAACTCGCCCCCGGACGACGGAAAGTTGATCTGTTCCGTTTGCATCAATATGGCCCGCTCGTCGGGATGGAACAGGCCACCATCGTCCCAGTCGATGCCGTACAGTCGCAACCCGAGCGCCAGCAGGACGATCAAGCCAAGTAGCCACGCCGTTGTCCGAGCCGACGGTCCTGGGCGTGCCGCGTCCGCTATATCTAAATCCGGAGCGGTTTCGGTCTGTGCGGCCGATTCGCTTTGGAGCGTTGATTGCATGACGATCGATTTTAAGGGCGTGTACGCCCGCGAGAAGTGGTCCGTCCCATCAGTTTCCATGACGAGATAGTGAGAAGGGTGTTTGGTTCAGTCGTTTGTATGGAATGTTGAAGTTCAACATGAATGCCAATTCCATGGACATTTATGCACGAAGCCGCCGTGTCAATGACACTCCAGACATCCATTGACCGGACTCGTGACCGGGCCTAACGTTAGAACTTCGTAGAGAGATTGCCAGGATCGGTCCTAGAATTATTCAACGACATCATGGGCGGGTCGCTGGCTTACATGAACGACAACTCAGGCTGTTCGCAATGTCTGTACAACCATCTCAAACTGGAGTCTTGATGACTGAAACCGGGTCCATACAACCGCCCTTCGAAAGGACCGTTCTTGATTCTGGGGTCCGCGTGTTGACCAGCAACATGCCGCACACAGGGGCTGTCAGCATCCAAGTTCTCTTCGGCGCCGGATCTCGCTACGAGACAGACGAACTGGCCGGTTCATCCCACCTGTTTGAGCATCTCCTTTTCAAGGGCACGACCAAGCGCCCGACTCCCAGGGAAATCTCGGAAACTATCGAGGGTGTTGGGGGGATCCTGAACGCGTACACAGACCGAGAAGCGACCGGTTACTGGTGCAAGATCGCCCTTACCCACTACAAAGACGGGCTGGACGTCCTATTGGACATGATCCGAGACCCACTGTTCAGGGAAGAGGACATCGAAAAAGAGAAGAAGGTTGTCTTCGAAGAGATCAGGGCCTCACATGACTCCCCGGAAGCGACGGTGGACATGATGATGGATGATCTGCTGTTTCCGTCGCAGCCACTAGGGCGTGATATCGCCGGTAGTGTGGAGTCGGTCGAGGCAGTTAGTACCGAATCTTTACAGGAATATCTGCGAACTCAATACGTGGCAGGTAACACGATCATTTCGTTGGCTGGAGCCGTCGACCACGATCAAATTGTTGCCGACGTCGCGGAGCTGATGGACGGCTTCCAGGATGGCGAACCGGCGCCGATGTTCCCGTTTGTGGACAACCTGAAAGGACCAAACTTGCGTCTGCAACACCGGGATACGGAGCAGGCGCACATGTCACTCGGCTTCCACGGCATCGCGGCCGACGATGACGACCGTTACGCGCTCAGGCTACTCTCCACAATTTTTGGTGGTTCGATGAGCAGCCGTCTATTCGAAGAAGTGCGTGAGAAACGTGGTCTCGCTTACTCAATCCACGCGGGACCAGCGCACTACAAGGATGCTGGCTCGTTCCAGATATCTTCCGGGGTCGACCCGAAACGAGCGAGCGAAGCGATCAAAGTAATCATGGACGAGGTGATTAAGCTCCGTGACGGCGTCACGGAACTTGAATTTGCCAAGTCAAAGGCACTGACCAAGGGCCGGATCTTGATGGGGATGGAAGAAAGTAGATCCGTAGCTGGTTCGATCGGCTCACAGGAGTTGCTTCTGGGAGAGGTGAAATCAGTCGACGACGTTATCGCTGCGTACGATGCGGTTGAGATCGATCAACTGAAAGCGATAGCTAATCGGTTGATTGACGAAGAGAAACTTGTGCTTGCTGTGGTTGGTCCGTTCGATTCGGAGGACATATTCAGGCCGTTGCTGACCTTTTAATCAGGGCAAATACCGCCGGGCGGTTAAAAAACGGCTCATCAATTCCCGTGAGAACAGGTTTCGATAACCGCTAGGAATTCGGTGGACTGTCTGTTTACCGTGTCCTATATGGACATGCGACAACCAGCCCACCCAAGGCTTCGATGGGACGCCGACAGCATTCGTGCTCTACGGCTGTTTCTGGATGTATCTCAAAGCGTATTTGCCAACTACCTTGGCGTACGACAACAAACAGTCAGCGAATGGGAGACCGGCGTATACCGGCCCCGTGGAGCGTCTGGAACGTTGCTTTCGTTGATAGCGGAGCAGGCCAGTTTCCGATACTCGGGACCGTCGTCAGTTGAGCGTCAACCGATGCCGGCCTTCTCTTACGGACAGCCGGGCCCATCGAGGCCCCCGGCCTATCGCGCTGGAGATGCTCCGCAGCGACCGCCGTCAACTTCCGTGCCCCCGGGCCGAGTCACCCGTGTCGTGGGAGAACGTGATAGCGGTTCTCGAGGATACATTCCGTACGTTCCGCCCGCACTTCGGACTTCGCAGAGGCCACAGAACTTCAGTGGACCGACAGGTCGAAACGAGCTAGCGTTCTAGCTAGGACTCCAAAATTTAAACAGGCATTTTCGCTCACTAAATCAACAGGCAACGCCGCACTTTCCGGTCCATTCGGGGTGCGGCGTTTCGCGTTGACACCCCTCTGGCGCGGCCATAACATGGCGCAACGTGCCACAACGTGTCATCCATGACCATTTCGCATGGTCGTGAACAAGGCATATCTGGCATCGCTGTAACCTGATTTGGCCGATCGTTTTAGATGGGCACATTAGGAGAAAAGCTAGATGGCTACGAGGGCATACATCTTGATAGAAACGGTTGTCGGCAAGACGACCGAAGTCAGTGGCGCCCTTAAGAAGGTCTCAGAAATGACCAGCGTCGATGTCGTCACGGGACCTTACGACATAATCGCGATCGCAGAGGCAGAGGATCTCCCTACACTCGGAAATCTGGTGAGCGACGGTATGCATAACGTTCCGGGCATCGTTAAAACAGTCTCATGCCTGGCCGTCGGCCCGTAATTGCTCCGCCGCCTGAACTCTTGAAATATATAACTGCCCGGACGGAACGGGTCCGAACGAAATTGCCGAAACGAATTGAAAGGAAGATGCCTCAATGAGGTACACGTTCACCGCCGATGAAGAGGACTTTCGCCGTGAGGTTCGAGCATGGCTTACGGAACAGCTTCCGGACGAGTGGAACGGTGGAGATGAGAGTACCGATGAGGGCTGGGCCTTCAACCTTGAGATGCGTAAAAAGTTGGCCGATAAGGGTTGGCTAACGCTCGCATGGCCGACTGAATACGGTGGCCAAGGCGCATCTTTCATGAAACAGGTTGTCTTCAGCGAAGAGATGACAGCTGCTCAAGCGCCCGGCGTTGACGGATTCGGCATTAAAATGCTCGGACCAACGATTATGGTGCATGGGACCGAGGAGCAGAAGAAACGATTGCTTCCGCCTATTGCCCGTGGTGAGCTCCAATGGTGCCAGGGCTACTCGGAACCCGACTCGGGTTCTGACTTGGCTTCACTCCAGTTGAAGGTCGAAGAAACCGATGATGGTTGGGTGGTTAACGGATCAAAGATCTGGACCTCCCAGGCGCACCGTGCTGACTGGATCTTTTTCCTTGGACGTACAAACCCGGATGCCCCCAAGCACCGTGGTATCAGCTTCTTTGTCGCTGACAGGCACACTCCTGGGATCGAAGTTCGACCGATCGTGAACATGGCCGGTGAGCACCATTTCAATCAGACGATATTTGAGGATGTTCACATCCCGAAAGATGCCCTCATCGGAGAACGGGATCGTGGCTGGTACATCGCCGCTACCCTTCTGGACTTCGAACGCTCGGGTGTTCAATACCCGGCGGGCGGCAGGCGCACATTTAACGAGCTACTTGAGTTTGCCAAGGCGACCCCTGGATCGGATGGGCAACCGTTGTCGGAAGACCCTGATATCCGTCGTCAGTTCGCCGAGCTAGATGTCGATATCGAGTGTGCGCGCCTTGTGGCGTATGAAGTCGCATGGATGCAATCCGTGGGACAGATTCCAAACAAAGAGGCCTCTGCGGCAAAGGTTCTAGGCACGAAGCTGACCCAAAAGCTGGCGAAGTTCGGCACCGAGCTTGCAGGTATGTACGGCATGCTGGGCCCGGGTTCGGAGTTTGCACCGATCGACGGTCGATATCCGCAAATGCAGATGTCTGTCGTGGCACACACCATTTTTGCCGGTACGACCGAGATCCAGAAGAACATCATCGCCACCCGTGGGCTGGGACTGCCGCGAGGCTAATCGCCTTGGCTCGACAGAACTAGCTACTCACCCGTTCAATATGCTACGGAGCACTCAATGAGATACGCCTTCACGACCGAGGAAGAAGAGTTTCGTGCGGAGGTACGTGACTGGCTGACCGAACAGCTTCCCGACGACTGGAACGGCATCGATGAGGACAGTGAGGAAGGCTGGAAATTGACCCGCGTAATGCGGAGCAAGTTGGCGGATAAGGGATGGCTGACACTGGCATGGCCGGAAGAGTATGGCGGTCAGGGTGCGTCATTCATGAAGCAAGTTGTCTTCAACGAGGAAATGTCACACGCCCGTTGCCCGGGCATCGATGGATCCGCCATCAAAATGCTTGGGCCGACCCTTATGATCCATGGGTCTGAGGAACAACGCAGAACGCTTCTTCCTCCAGTAGCCCGTGGTGAAGTCGAATGGTGCCAGGGTTACTCTGAACCGGACTCGGGCTCGGACCTGGCTTCCCTTCAACTTCGAGTCGACGAGACCGACGACGGCTGGGTGGTGAACGGCAGCAAGATCTGGACTTCAATGGCCCACCGGGCTGACTGGATATTCTTCCTCGGCCGTACGAATCAAGATGCGCCCAAACACCGGGGCATCAGCTTTTTTGTGGCGGACATGCACACCCCCGGAATAGAAGTCCGACCCATCATCAACATGGCGGGATCACACCACTTCAACCAGACAATATTTGAGGACGTGCACATCCCGAAGGATGCGCTAGTTGGGGAACGAGATCGTGGCTGGTACATCGGGGCTACACTGCTCGACTTTGAACGCTCGGGTGTCCAGTATTCCGCCAACGGTCGTCGAATTTTTAACGAGTTGACCGAATTCGCCAGAGAACAGACAGGGTCAGACGGACGTCCTTTGTCGGAAGACCCGCAAGTGCGGCATAAGTTTGCCGAGTTGGATGTCGATATAGAGTGCGCACGCTTGGTGGCTTACGAAGTCGCCTGGATGCAGTCGGTCGGACAGGTGCCGAACAAGGAAGCATCTGCCTCGAAGATCCTTGGTACTCAGCTCATGCAGAAACTCGCTAAGTTCGGGACCGAACTCGGCGGCATGTACGGAATGCTGGGTCCGGGCTCGGAATTTGCTCCCATCGACGGTAAATACCCGAAGATGCAGCTCTCATCGGTGTCGAGCACCATCGCTGCGGGTACCACCGAGATCAACAAAGGAATCATCGCATCGCGAGGTCTTGGACTGCCGCGAGGTTAATAAGACATTACAACCCGCGCTTGAGGCGTGGACGAAACCCAATAAAGAGACTACTGGAGTAACTGAACGTGGACATCGGCCTCTCCGAAACGCAGCAACTTATTCGCAACTCTGCACGGGAATTCCTCGAGGAGAACTGCGACACGCAGTACGTGCGTGCAATGGAAGAAGACGAAGTCGGTCACACCGAAGAGTTGTGGGACCAACTTGCGGAACTTGGATGGCTCGGACTAACAGTGCCCGAAGAGTACGGCGGTGCAGGCATGTCATTCAGTGAACTTGCGATTCTTCTTGAGGAGACCGGTGCAGCGATGCTGCCGGGTCCCTTCTTCTCGACAGCTGTGATCGGAGCAGAGGCTCTGAAACTGGCGGGATCCGAAGATCAGAAGAAAGACCTCCTCGCGAAACTGGCCGAGGGCAAACTAAAGACGGCCCTTGCGTTCCACGAGTCAGGTGCCTCATGGAACGCAGAGAGCGTTTCTGAGATGACGGCCACGGAGACCGAGGACGGCTGGATACTCAACGGCGAAAAGCGCTTCGTGCAGGACGGCGCAGCGGCAGACATGGTGATCGTTGCCGCCCGCACCGGTGAGGATGCGGAGAACGGCATCACGCTATTCCTGGTCGAGAGCGACAACGCAGATGTCGATTCCCGGGAACTCAAGACCACCAGCTCGGACCGGATGTCGGTTATGACCTTTGGCGAGGTTTCAGTGCCGAAGGCGTCGGTCCTTGGCGAAGTTAACGGCGGCTGGGCGATTCTACAGAAGCTCTTCCAGTACGGCGCCGCGGGCAAGTGTGCGGAGATGGCGGGCGCCGGTCAGAAGATGCTCGACACAACCGTTGACTACGTACAGAACCGTGTCCAGTTTGGACGATCGATTGGCAGTTTCCAGGCCATACAACACCACGCGGCAGACATGGCGATAGAGGTGCAGTCGGGGAGACAACTTGCGCGTCAAGCTGCATGGTTTCTGGGTGAAGGCCTGGATGCCACGCGACAGGTAGCGCTGGCCAAAGCGTATCTGAGTGAGGCGTACCCACGGGTTTGCGCAACGGCACACCAGTGCCACGGGGCTATCGGCTACACGCACGAGTACGATCTTCACCTGTGGACACGAAGAGCAACGGGCCAGCGATTAGCCTTCGGGGACACAAAGCTTCATCAGAAGACGCTGACAGACGCGGCTGGACTCTAAACAGGTAACCGCGGCTAACAACCAAGGGGAATAAGGTACACAGGATTGGATGACCGCCTGATCCAGGGACGGCTCACGGCGGCGTTGCAAAGCTCCACCAACAGTCCCCGGGAACGCAGGTTCCCATGGGACGATGATGAATTTGCGCATCGCTTCGTAAAGATCACCGACGAGAACGCCCAAGTGTGGCGACCGCCGGAGCCGGACGTGATCCGGCTACTGGATATCTGGAACAACAGAACTAGCCATACCGGTGCCCTCCTGCCCTCCATACTGGAACTCGCCTGTGGGACCGGTCGGCACTCGATCGCCCTGGCATGGGCTGGCTGCAACGTGGTCGGTGTCGACATCGGCGCTTCGGCGATAGAACGAGCGCTGGAGAAAGCGCAGGGGCATAAGGGCGGAAACCTCGGGTTCGTGCATGCCGATATCGCGACCTATGATCCGGGCCGGCAGTTTGACTTGATCCCACTGTTATCCAAGCAATGTGTCACATTTTCTGCCATTGATCTCGCAGCGATTATCCGTCACTACATGGGATTCCTGACGAACGATGGCTGTCTGATACTTGAGATACCGGGTCAACTTCCCGATCCGGACGTCAAATACCGCAAGCCCGGCGAGCATAAGATGCTCTTCTCAGATGGGCCCTACTGGGAGATGCAGCTCACTGAAGTTGATTCTGCTAGACGCTTGGTATTGGACCGGTACGCTGTGTTGACGGAAGCGGACGATCTCGTGACTGGTTATACGAACTGCCGGACCTACTACACGGCGGACTGGATTGCACAGATGCTTCCATATGGGTCGTCGATCACGGTGCACAGTAGGCGGTCACAGCTCGACTGGTGCGTCATTTCGAACCGCCCTCTATCGCCGTAGCAACAGGAGTGAGGGTTTGATCCCCAGGAGGCCTGAGATGGATACCGACTGCCTATTTTGCAAGATCGTTGCGGGGGATATTCCCAGTACAGAGGTGTATCGGGACGACAGTGTCATCGCCTTTCTGGACATAAACCCAGTAGCGCCGGAGCACGTTCTTGTTATTCCTCTCGAACACATTACGTTTCTGCGTGACGCCTATGATTCGGACGAGGCGCTGATCGGCCATATGGCGTTGACGGCCGATCGTATCGCTCGGGAGCACGGCATCCAGGACTCGGGGTATCGGCTCACGATTAATCAAGGTCTTGACGCCGGTCAGGAGGTCGATCATCTGCACATGCACCTCCTTGGCGGCAGGAAGCTTGGCAGGATTGGATGAGGCCCACATCGCACGCATGCCCTGCTAATGGTCCGGTCGAGGAATCTTGAATGGCCGACACTAAAGTTGAACAACTTGCCCTGGTGGAAGCTCGCGTATCGGAGTTACCGGAGCAGTTACAGGCTCATATCCAACGAGCGCGTATGCTCGGACGTGAACTGTCGGCGTTGTTCAATGCAGATCCTGAACGTGTTGACCTCGCCCTCGCGGGTCACGACATCTACCGGGCCGAGTCCGATGTCGAGATGCTCGAGATAGCGGACCTCCGAGGAATCGTCCCGGGGACGTTGGAGATCGAACAACCACTACTCCTGCACGGGCCTCTAGCTGCAATCTGGATGGCAGACGAGGGACGGATTTCCGACAAAGGGGTGCTTGACGCCGTGCAGCACCACACCACTTTCGCTCCAGGTCTTGGCGTACTTGCTGCGACCGTGTTTCTCGCCGACAAGATAGATCCTAATAAGATCGAGCAGCGGCCGTGGTTGTCGAAGGTTGTGGAGCGGGTGGATTGCGGCGACTGGCAGGCCGCTGTTCGGACCTACATCAAGACCGTTGATGGCGAACTAAGACGCCAGGGAGTGACCCCGCACCCCTTAGCACAGGAAGCGTACAACTACCTGGGAACCGCGTAAGCAAGCGCGGCCGTCGTTCCGTCCTCGCCAGGATCTTGAGGCTCTGGCGAGGGCCGGATCGTGCCACAATCCGCTGGGCGATTGCCGTTTTTGAAGTGACACCAGTTGTGCCCAGAACCTACAGCCTGACGTACTTACGGACTCGTTGGCCGTGCCCTTTCAGCCCGATCTCAGCAACGTACAGGTTGCCGGATGAATCGCCCGAGATATCGTGCGGCGCCTCCATACCGTTCTCTGGGCCGCGCCATCGAGATACCAGTTCGCCATCCAGCGTGAATACGCTGACGCCCGTCGGAGCCCCCTGCTCGACCACGTACATCAAACCGTCGTGGCCGTACCAGAAGGCCCCCGGGTTGATGACATCGGTCCACTCAGCGACAAATGTCCCGTCTTGCTCCAGGATTTGCACCCGAGAGTTTGGACGGTCGGCTATATAAATACGGCCGATGTTGTCGATGCCTATGTTGTGAAGCATACCGAATTCGGAGGGGCCGGTTCCTGCACGGCCCCATGAGCTCAATAATTCGCCGTTTGCAGAAAAGGTATGAACATTGCGGTTGGCGTAACCATCAGACACCAAAATCTGACCAGCATCGTTCAGTACCACCCCAGACGGCATATTGAACGGCAACCCATGATCCCCGGTCTGGGACACGGCTACGTTTGCGTAGTCACGACGGCCCAGTTCCATCAACTTTTCGCCGAGCCGAGTGTGCTTCGTAACCGTGTGCGTCTGCGTGTCTGTAAGCCATATAGAGTCGTCTGAATCGACATAAATGCCGTGGGGATCTCGGAATGTGCCGTTGTACCGGTCGGCGGGGTCAAGGCAGGACGCTTCACCCCATGACGTGATGAAATCGCCGTCCGTGGTCCAAATCGTAATCGGGTGGACTCCACGGGAGAACACGTAGACCTCGTCGCGAGAGTTAACGGCGACGCCGGAAGCCAGCGTGAACTCCCAGCCTTCTGGCATGTCATGCGGCCAGCTGGGATCTAGTTCAAATTTGAGGTCTCCGGTGCCGACGGTTGTCATGTGTGATCTCCAACTAAATCAAGCCGTTTGAACCGATACTCTGGACTGGCGAAAACCTACGCCTGCCGTATTGTAGAGTCAACCCGAACGAACTCCCTGAAGGCCTGTACAGTGCTGGAAGGATCAGTTAACCAGGGCATAACCCGTCGACAATCCGGCGCATATAGTCTTCGATAAAGATGGAAGACGTATGAAGATGTCGCCCGGGTGAAGCGCGTGTTCGCAGGCACAATCTCGATTAAGACTGGTTTACTAGGAAAGGCTCGCTTTGATAAAGGAACAGGTCCGGGCCGCAGTTGACGATGCCTGGAGGTCGTTCAAACGGACTCTGGAGCCGCTTACTTCAGAAGATATGGAAGTGCCCGGAGCTTGCGGTGACTGGTCCGTCAAAGACGTAATGACTCATATAGCGGCCTGGGAGATTCGGGCAACGTCGGCACTAATAGCCGGCTTGCCAAGCCCGGAACTCGAGCAGTCTGACGCTTTTGATGAGGTTGAAGGTCAGCATTACAAAGACATGGACGTTGCCGACACGACCACGCACCTTGAGGCTACCCATCGGGCGCTGCGAGATGCCATCGACGCATCGTCGCCTGAACTCTTCACGAGCGGCTCGGCTCTACGTCGCGAACTAGACGACGGAACGGTCTTTCACTACGACGAACACGCCGATGGGATTCGAGTCTGGTACGCGCTTTACCGGCGTGCCCGGGCTAGCAGCGGTGGTTTCTCGGGATAGCTGGCTAATCCCCCCGTGAATACCTGGGATGCCATTCGCCTCCGGCCCAAGATACGATCGAATCCGGAGTAACCGCGATCAGGCAACGTGGGCGATCCACGGTTCGTCCAATGTAAGTGGGGCCGTTCGGGCCCATATATCGTAACGCCATCTCTTCGGCGACCTGGAGCATGCGCCCGGTCATGGGTGCAGGCCCCTCCAGAATTTCTGCTTCGCCCTCTATCAAGACCCGTGCATGTTCCGGGTTTATGTCATCAGCAATCGAGATGGCCACACGTGACTCGTTTCGGATGTGATCCACAAACTCAGATCCAGCCCGCCCTACGATGTACATCCGCTTCCCGTCCCACTGTTGCCAGACCGGAGCGATATACGGTGCGCCTCCTGATTGAACCGTGGCGAGCCGAGCCACGGTCGGACCGCTAAGAAACGCGGTTATCTCATCCGCTGTCATCGATCCGGGCATTTAATCTTCCTTCAAAGGTTTGCGGTTAAGTACGAACAGAGCAGTCGGAAACTCCCTGTCAGCCTTTGCGATATCTCCGGTCCCAGCAAAGTAATGATGGTCACCGATATCGAGATACTGCCAGGGGGTGCGGTAGAACATTTCCGTGTAACCACCATCGAGTATGAGTTGACGAACGGTAAACACGAGCGATTTACATTCAGGCGACCAGCTACTAACGATGTATTCATGAGGGTTACCTCCATAAGGAGTGAACCGCCAGGGCGCATCCTTTAAGCGGTCCTCTAGCCCCCGAATACTGGCGCTCCGTTCCACGTACCTGCTCCTTCCCGAAAGAACTCCTGTTCAACGTAGTTCAGCATCTTGCCGACCTTCAAGCAGAACGAGGATAGGCGCTTGGGAGAAATGGATTATTTTCTCTGTGACGCCTAAGGGCACCATGCCCCTGATGCCTCCTCGACTGGCGCGTACGCACAAGGTGGCGTAAGTTTGCACCGACCCGGTTGTGGCTTCAACCGGAGATGATTTTTAACTTCAGAGATAAAGCGAGATCATACGGTGAAGATCACGAAGATAGAGGGAATTCAAAGCGCCCAGCCGGGAATGGATATGCGTGGGAACCGGCGCAATTTCGTATACGTCAAAATCGAGACGGACGAAGGCATCACGGGCTGGGGTGAATCTACCTGTGGCCCGCTGATCGTTGCCGGTATGGTTGATGAGATTGGCTCAACTCTTATCGGTAAAGACCCGCATCGTATTGAGGAGCACTGGCAGAGGCTCTATCACCTCTATCACAATGTTCGCGGCGGAGTGATCCAGATGGCGGCTATTAGCGGCATAGAGATCGCCCTCTGGGATATCAAAGGCAAGGCGCTCGGGGTGCCGGTGTACGAATTGCTTGGCGGCGCCATGCGAGACAAGATTTGGACGTATGGCCGTTGGGATGGCGCAACACCAGAGGAATGTGTTGAACACGCGTTGCGTGAGGTCGCGACAGGCCTTACTGCGCTTAAAGGCGATCCGTTCGGGCACCAGGGTTTGTTCAGTTCCGTGCAATCGGAACGTGACGCCGTCGCAAAGCTCAAGGCCGTCCGAGAGGCCGTTGGCGATGACGTGGAGCTGCTTGTCGAGACGCACGGCCGTCTGGCCCCTGCGGCGGCGATACGCGTCGGTCTGGCGATCGAAGAATATCGGCCATTCGTATTCGAAGAGGTTGTTCCGCCTCAAAACGTCGCAGCGATGAAACGTGTGGCGGATGCGATCAACGTCCCGCTGGCGACCGGAGAACGTCTGTACACCAAATGGGAATTCACCGACCTGCTTGAGCAGCAGATCGTCGCGATGATTCAGCCGGATATCGGCCATGCGGGCGGAATTCTGGAGTTGAAGAAGATCGCAGCGATGGCCGAGGCTCATTACGTCGGATTCCAGCCGCACAACCCTTACGGCCCGGTCAACTCCATGGCCGCGCTTCAGGTTGACGCATGCACGCCCAACTTCATGATCCAGGAAGGTGGTCACGGCAACTGGTTCGACGAGGTCGTTGTCGGCGAGTTCCCTAAGCAGAAGAATGGATTTTTTGATTTACCGACGGCACCGGGAATCGGGATCGAAATGGATGAGGCGGTGCTACGTGCCAATCCACCCATCGAGAACATCACCCCGGAGGGATACGCACGTGCCGCCTACTGGCCCTCAATGCAGCAGACCGAGTGGGCTTAGTCCAACTGAACTAGACCCTCGTGGGTGTTATGTCAGTAGAGATGGGGAAATTAATTAAATGATAATTACCAGCGTTACAGCTATTCCAGGATCTGCACAGACGGCTTTCGGAAGTCGCAACTATGTATTCGTCAAGATCGAGACTGACGAAGGAATCACCGGTTGGGGTGAGGCCTCATGCGGCCCGTATGCCGTCGTATCAATGGTCAATGAGTTTGGTGAGACCCTGATAGGCAAAGATCCGGGGCGTATCGAGGAGCACTGGCAACGGCTCTATCACCACTTTCACGTGCGTGGTGGTGTAATACAGATGTCGGCGATCAGTGGTATTGAAATCGCTCTATGGGATATCAAAGGTAAGGCACTCGGGGTCCCCGTACATCAACTGCTTGGCGGAAAGATGCGGGACAAGATATGGACCTACGGTCGGTGGGACGGTGCGACGCCGGAGCTGGCTGTTGAACGGGCCATGGGGTTTGTGGAACAAGGCTTAACCGCCCTCAAGGGAGACCCGTTCGATCATACTGGAATCTTTTTGCAACGCGGCGCCGAACGTCATGCAATCGCCAAGATGAAAGCAGTTCGCGAAGCTGTGGGGCCGGACGTCGAATTGCTATTGGAAGTACACGGACGACTTGCTCCGGCTGCAGCTATACATGTGGCGAATGAGATCGAGGAGTATCGTCCGTTTGTAATGGAAGAGCCTGTCCCGCCGCAAAATATCGATGCATTGCAACGCGTTGCAGAGGCTGTAAATATCCCACTTGCTACAGGGGAGCGGCTTTTCACCAAATGGGACTACACCGATCTACTACAACGGCAAATCGTAGCTATGGTCCAACCGGACATAGTCCAGGCGGGCGGAATACTCGAGCTTAAGAAGATCGGGGCTATGGCCGAGGCGCATTATGTCGGCATACAACCCCATAATCCATACGGACCTATCTGCACAGCTGCGGCGCTTCAGTTAGACGCTTGCACGCCCAATTTTATGATCCAGGAAGGGGGCCTCCAGCCTTGGTTCCAGGATGCGACTTCAGGAATGGCGCCAGTCCAGAAAGACGGGTTCTTCGATCTTCCTGAACTACCCGGGCTAGGTGTTGATATGGATGAAGAGTGGTTAGCATTAAACCCGTGGGACCCAAAGGGAGCTGTTTGGCGGGCCGGTGATGGGGAGATGGGTTCGCTTCAGCAGACTTACTGGTCGTAGTAGAAATGATTCGATAAATAAAGGGGCCGCTCCAACAATACGGAGCGGCCCTTTTATTTATCGACAAATTATTTTGAGCTCAGGGATTAATTCAATTCAGTATCCACGTGTTGATGTAAATCAGTCAGACACGAGTTGTACTCATCTAATGAGAATCCATCCACGTAGGGTCGATGCTTTCCAGTTGGGCCATCTACTGCGCCCGATTCATAGGTCGCGTAGACCCATTCGTTTTCGGTCTCGACGCTGGGTAGAAGATTCTCACCCTTCTTGATAGACAGCGAAGCTACGAGTCCAAGCCCTCCCCAGTTGGAGACGGAAGCGATCATCAATTTCGTTGTGGTCGTCACACATGGGTCATCAGGAAGACGGTCGATACTTGCCGCCTCGTCCCGCAGATTGCCCATGCCGATTTCGTTACCACCGTCCCCTATTCCCACACTGTAAGGATGCTGATCAAACAGATGGTCAATCTTGGCGTTGTACTCAGAGATGTCCGTCCCATGCATATTCCGGAACGTTCCGTCCCCTACGAGGCCGGCACGTTCGATTGAGATTACAACAGAAGGACTTTCGACTTCCAAAATTCTGCGCGCCGCATCAGATGATTCCTTGTGCCCCGCAACCGGGAAATCGATCACACGCTTGTCACCTGCAACAGACTTCATCGCATCCATCGAATACTGGTCGGTGACGTAGGCGACCTCATAACCGATACTCGCCAATGCCTCGCCAATAGCTGCTGCTCCGGGAGGGCCGTCAGTCTCAGGTGCACTGGCGTAGACAATGTAGAAGCCTGTGACGATTAATGCCTTGCCGGGATGTGCCAAGATCAGGTCAGCTGCCTCGTCAACGTAATTTGATGGCAGGTGCGGACGAAGCGCTGATATGTTGCGCCCGTCTTTCTGGAGGATGATGTCTTCAATGGTGGTCATCTGTGCTTACTCCTGAGCCTATTTGGCCCAGTAAATGGGTATCGATTGTGTCTGTCAACTGAGTCTCTTTCAGCATTCATTTATAGGACAGCTAGATCTTCATCCTTGAGATCCGTCAGGAACATGTGTCCAGGCGCGTGGGTGATCATTAACGGAGGCTTGGACGCCATAGCCACAGCCTGTGGTGTTACACCGCAGGCCCAGAACACCGGAACATCTGACGAACTCTGTGGTGACCAAGCATCCCCGAAGTCAGGTTTCATGGGGTCAGATACGCCGATACCTTCCGGGTTGCCCACGTGCACCGGAGCACCATGTGTGTTGGGGAATCTGGTGGTGGCCTGTACTGCTCTTACGACCTTCTCTTGGGGTATCCAACGCATCGACACCACCATGGGGCCAGAGAACGGACCGGCCGGTGTTGTCTGTACGTTTGTCCGGAACATAGCAACGTTCTTATCGGTTTCCCAATGCGGTAGTGTGATTCCGTTTTCGATAAGGGCGTGCTCAAACGAGAAGCTGCAACCAAGTAGAAAGCTGACTAGGTCGTCTCTCCAAATGGACTTAAGGTCCAACAACTCTTCGGTCATCACACCGTCCCTATATACGCGGTATCGAGGCACGTCGGTGCGAATATCGGCTCCGGGAGCGCTGATCTTAGGTTCCACACTACCGGCTTCGATTACCTCGATCACAGGGCACGGTTTCGGGTTGCGCTGGCAGAACAGTAAAAATTCGAAGGCTGACTCTCTTGGAAGTATTGCCAGATTGGCCTGAACAAACCCTGGTGCCATGCCAGAAGTCGGTTGTGCAAGCCGATTCTCTCGGAATTCGGCACGGGCCTCATACGAAGTCGCCGGAACCTTTGTAATTGTCATTTTGGCTCCTGTCGGTGTGTCATATCAGTTCTGGCATTTGCTGTAAACGCATGTTAGAAGCGCTCCGTTGGCGGGTCAACGAGTCTGCGCGGGTATCAGCGTTTAGCATGTCAGAAAATAAGCGATGTCGTCACACTTCTAATCTGATTCCGTAAGGCTTGAAAATATGAAAGTTCTCCTGACGGGCGGGTCTGGACTTGCCGGAATGGCTATAACAAATGACCTTACGGCGCATGGGCATACAGTTTTACGTATTGATCGAATTGCGCCGTCAGACGCTCCACATACTCGCGGTCAGGTTGGCGCTTCAACGTTCAAATTCGTGGACACAACTGATCTCGGGCAGGTCATTTCGGCAATGAACGGATGTGACGCGGTCGTTCATATGGCGGCTATTCCCAACCCGCGAATGGCGCCTGAGTCTGAAGTCTTCAGAGTGAACATGTTGTCCAACTGGGCGGTCTTGGAGGCAGCCGAGATACATGGTGTACAGAAGATAGTTATGGCATCCTCAGTTAATGCCGTGGGGGCAGTTTTTTCAAAAAAAGTTACACCAAGGGCTTACTTCCCTATTGACGAAAACCAGCCCACGTTAGCAGAGGATGCGTACTCGCAAAGCAAGTGGCTTGGTGAAGAGATGGCGCACGCATTTGTCCGTCGTAATCCGGGTAAATTACAGATAGCCTCCATGCGATTTCATGGGCTCCTAACGAAGGCACGACAGCAGGAAATGCGAATAAGGGCTCATGCTGGTGCACCAGATGAAAACGCAGCGAAACACTTCTGGGGCTGGGTCGATCTGGATGAGGCCGCGGCCGCGTGCCGTCTCGCTATTGAAACCCACTGGCAAGGCCATGAAGCCTTTTTCATTAACGCACCGGACACAAGCTCAATGGTTCCTACCATGCGACTGATACGTGAGTCGTATCCGGACTCTGAGATTCAGGGTGAAATTAAGGGGTTCGCCTCAGCAATCAGCATAGAGAAAGCGAGACGCCTACTCACTTGGGAACCGACAGTGACGTGGCGTAACTAAGTGCACAAGGCGAGAATTTATATTGCTCGCCTTGTGCATGGGTTGTCTAAAGTGCTAGGGCCGTAGAAAATTCTGGAACACCTTCCCATCGACCTGCGTCAGTTGCCCGCATTACTGCTATCCGCTTGATTACCTCAGGGTTTCCGAGTCCGTGCGGTGGCCGTCCTGTGAGAACGAGCAGTACGTTTTCGGCCTGCTTGCGTCCGCCTTCGACACCGGATGTCGGGGAAGCGCCGGCAATGTGAGGCGTGACGATCAGGTTGTCGATCCCCAGTAACGGGTCCTCGGCATCGATCGGCTCGGTTTCAGTCACGTCTAGGCCCGCTGCCTCGATCTGTCCGCTTTGTAGCGCGATCTGAAGTGCGGCAGGGTCCACGAGGGGTCCACGCGCACAGTTGATCAGGATCGCATTCTTCTTCATCCGGGACAGCGTGTCCGAGTTGATCAGGTGGCGCGTCTCGGCTGTAGATGGAGTATGGATTGTTATGTAGTCGGCCGTCGTTAATAGTTCATCAAGCGATACAAGCTGAACACCATAAAGGTCTGCCGTTGTCTGCGGGACATAAGGATCGTACGAGATGATCCGCTCAGGACCGAACCCACGAATCCGTGACGCAAACGCCCGTCCGATGTTGCCGAGGCCTATGATGCCGACTGTGCTTCCGGCGATCCGGCGCAGGTTTGAACGGAATGCGGCGATGGAGGCCGGGTCGTCGCTCCACTTGCCCGCTTTGACCGCTCCGTCTGTTTCTCGCACCAGTCGCGTCAGAGAAAGCAGCAACGCCATTGCGTGGTCGGCAACCTCAGAGGTGTTAATTCCAGGCGTGTTGCAGGCGAGTATTCCGAGTTCGGTCGCCGCCGGAAGGTCGATCGAGTCGACGCCCACACCGGACCGACTGACAATCTTCAGATTGGGGCACGCCTCTAAGACCTCTCGGTCCGTGAGTGGAAGCGTTCCGATCATTGCACCATCGACATCCCGAAGGATGTCAATGTAATCGGCCTTCGAGGTCGTCGAGTCGACCAGTGTCTGGGAGAACTCGATCCCTGCGGCCTCGAACATGCTTGTATCGGACATAGGACGTGAAACGTTAACGACTTTGAGGGCCATGTGGAAAGGATCTCCTTAATTCGTGTGTCGGTTGCAGATAAATGTGTGGGCTGTCAAGAAGGCCGAAGTATAGAGCGAACTCTGACAGGGACAAACAACACCGAGCGCATCTCTGGCGTGCCTAAGGTTGGCGCGGCGCGAGTCGAGAAGACCAGAACGATGGATCGCCCGCTCTGGGGAACCCAACTGGATCGATCAAGCCACGTGGTGGATCACCGGCCTCAACGCGTTTCAGATTGTCCGCAACCAGTGTGGCTACGGCTTTCAAGACAACCTTTCGTTCGGTCGCATCTCTCAGCTCTGTGATCACTTTGTCCTGTCCGGATAGCGGCCCCGGCCGACTATCCGTGTATGTCTCCATTACCCCTAGCGCCAATGCGCCAAGCTTCCCGGACGCAAGCGCTTGAGCCACGTCCGATTCGTCTAACGCCTCCGGAAGGCTAGTGTTAACCAGCACGGCGCCGGGTTTCATCAACTTCAACTCGCGATCGCTTATAACGCCGGGTGTGTGTGGTGTGTCGCTCACGTGGACCGACACGACATCGGCGTTCAGGAGCATTCGGTCCAGGCTGTGTCTCCGTGCTCCTACTTCTACTGCGTAGCCCTGTACCACCGTCCGGACGTCGTGATAGACGATTGATGCGCCGGCCTCGGCGAAATGCCGGGCGACCTCGATACCCACGTTGCCTAGTCCGACTATTCCGATGACCAGTTCGCTTATCGGCCGGGCCCGTTGACCGGCGAGTGCCAGCCCCGCATGAATTAGAGACACAGTATGTTCGGCTACAAAGGGGGCGATTACCGGAGCGGCATTGGCGACGATCAATCCACTCGCCTGCAGGGCGTCTGCGGCGAGCGACGATTGCCGACATCCCGTGAACTGAACAAATCGGATTTCGCCGTCTTCTGAAGCCAGTTCATAGGCCGCTTCGGCCCCTGAACCCAACACCAGCGCCTCCGAGCGAGCCACCACCTGGGAGGTGTTGTCAGAAGTGGTCCAGTAGTCCAGCGACGATAGATCAGCGTTTGGTCCGAGCGCGCCTTTAAGTGGCAATGCGAGGTTATCGTCCGGGCCGGGAATGAACAGTGTTTTAAGCGTCAATCTGTTTGCCTGGAGAGTGTGTATTTAGCGTTGTTTATTGCCTGTGATCAGATACGGAATCTGGGTCACGTCTTTGATGACGTGAATTTGCTAAGTGTTGTAAGTGTGACGCTGATCGGCGTGGTAGTGGAGTCTATGTGCGGTCGGGAACGCTGGTCAAATTGCTTGGGTTGGACGAAACGTTACACGCCATGTTGTCCTGACTCTGAAGGCAAAGAGTTGCTCCTGGATTTGATTCCGGAATCTCCGGGGTTTGAGTGCACCACGGTGTTTTGGTTCGATCCGATCCTTCAAGAGCCTCAAGGTCCGTTGTTACCGACTCCGAGAACACTGGATTCCAACATCTCGACTATCCCGCACGCGGATCAGGCAAAGACGGACGCCCCGTAAGCGGAACTCAGCATGTCGTCGTCCGCAAAACGGGTGAAGCGCAACACCGACATATCGATACTGGTTGACTTGCCTTGCATGGCCAACTCGGCGAGTCCCCGACCTATCGTTGGCGATAACTTGAAGCCGTGGCCTGAAAACCCCGCTCCAACGACGAGGTTATCGATGCCGGGGACTCGGTCGATTATCGGGTGATGGTCTGGCGTGACCGTGAACAAACCGGACCAGCCGCCATCCCATCCAGCCTCGTCGAACGCCGGGTATCGGTTCACGAGATATGCGAGTGAGTCTGCAGCGCATGATGGGTCAACCGACTGGTTATATGTATCACGATCTGTCGGATCTTCCCTGATGCCGATGAGAGTCAGATCCCCCGCATCGGGTCGGAATGAGATGCCGTTTGAAGTGTCGGCGATGATCGGATGTGTCGGGATTTTGTTCAAGGGTCGGTGAAGTTTTACTACCTGGTGTCGAACCCATGTGATGGGCAACGGGGCTCCTACCGACTGGAGGAACTCCGGGATCCAAGGACCGGCTGTGAGGACGACCGCGCCTGCGTTGATGCGTCCCTGATTTGTCTCGACCCCGACCGCACGGCCGCTGTTCAGGACAATCCCGGTGACGTTGACACCGAGGCGTATTTCGGCCCCGCCCTCACGTGCGCTCAACGCAAAGCCATTGGTGACGGCAGAGCTATCGGCATACCCTGAATCAGGTTCAAATGCGACCGCTGCAACACCTTCGAAGTTGATCTCAGGCCACTGAGCCGCAGCTTCTTCCGGCGTCATAGCGCGTGAGTCAACGCCATGTTGATTTTGAAGTGCAACGTTGGTTCGAAGCGCCTCTTCCTGCCCGGGTATAACGAGGAACACATAACCGGTGTTCACAAATCCGCCTGGATGCCCGGTCTCCGACTCGAAATCGGCGATCACGTTTCGGCTTTCCTCTGCCATCCGGGTAGTAATTGCGTTCGAGTAGTGGTTTCGCAGGATCGTCATGGACCGGCCGGTAGACCCGGATGCAAGCGTGTCCCTCTCAAGTAGAAGAGAGTTCTTAACGCCCATCTTCGCCAAGTAGTGAAGCGTGGCGCACCCCATCACACCCCCGCCAATTACTACTACGTCGTACGAGTCAGTCACAGACAACTCCCTGAGTGACGATCATTAGTTCATCACCGCTCCGCCGTTGACATTCAGCGCCTGGCCCGTGATCTCAGATGCGTCGTCTGACGCTAGGAACGCGACTGCTTTTCCGATGTCCCGGGGCGTTTGCTCTCGACCCATCGGCATTCGCTCACTGATGCTTAGATCGAAAATCTCCCGAGACGTCAGCTCCGCGAGTTCAGAATTGTTGGCTTTCTGATTTTCGGCGATCGTTTCCCACATTGGCGTCCAGAGCACTCCCGGACAAACAGCGTTTACGTTGATGTTGTGAGGAGCGAGTTCGATCGCCAACAAATGCGTCCACTGGATCACCGCCGCCTTGGACACCGTATACGGCGATTGCACGCTTCCGAGCGCGATCCTGGCGCCGCGCGGCTTGCGGCCCCCGTGGGATGCGATGTTGACCACTCGCCCCATGTTCCGTTCACGCATGTGTGGGGTTACCGAGTTCGTTGTGTGGACGAAACCCTTGACGTTCACGCCAAAAGTGGCGTCCCAGTCGGCCTCTGTGTGATCCGTACGATCCTCGTATCCCGGCGCGCCAATTACCCCTGCGTTACATACGAGAATATCAATACGCCCGAACTCTTGGAGCACCGCCGCCGCAAGAGCGTCCGTCGAGTCCTGCGATGTCGTGTCACCCTGGAACGCAGCCGCCTGGCCGCCGCTTGAGTTGATGGTGTCCGAGGCTGTGCCAGCGGCGCCCGCGTCTAGGTCCGATATAGCGATTACCGAGCCACGTTCAGAAAGCACTTCGGCGATACCGAACCCTATTCCGCGTCCGGCGCCTGTGATCAGTGTTACTGCACCATCAAGATTGGTAGCGTTGCTCATTCATAACTCCGTCTAGTCGTAGCCAACAGCCAGAAATTGAATTGTCTCCCTCCATCAATTCATTCGTGCTCCGCCATTGACGTTCAATGCCTGTCCGGTGATTTCTGCTGCGTCATCGGATGCTAGGAAGGCCACAGCTTTGCCGATATCCCTCGGGGTCTGACCGCGACCTAGGGGAACAGTGGTTTGCATAAATTCGTCATATTCTTTACGTACCGATCCGCCAGATCCGCCACCCGCAAGGTTTTGGCGATTTGTGAATATGCCTTCGATCATGCTGGTCCACAATTCACCGGGGCACACGGCGTTTACGTTGATATTGAATGGGGCCAGTTCTACAGCCAAAAGGTGGGTCCATTGAATCACTCCCGCCTTCGATACGCTGTACGGCATTCCCAGCGTCCGGCCGGTTGCCGTACCTCGTGGTTTCCTGCCTCCATGGGAAGCGATATTGACGATCTTTCCGCGTCTATGTTCTTTCATATAAGGAATAACAGCTTCGGTGGCGTTAACTACTCCACGGACGTTCACGGAATGCGTGATGTCCCAGTCAGCGTCGTTATATTCGGGGCGGTTTTCGTAGCCTTCAGATGCCCAGACCCCAGCGTTCGCCACGAGAATATCGATACCCCCTAGGGTCGTATTCACATTAGCGACGGCACTCTCCATCGAATCTCGGCTCGTGACATCCGCTACCATGCCCAGGACGGAGTGTCCGGCTGCCCCCAGGTCAGATACGGCCTTATCGCATGCGGTTTGCGCCAGATCACATAGCGCTACAGTGGCACCACGTTCGACGAGCACCGTCGCTATGCCTAGGCCGATTCCGCGGGCCCCGCCTGTTACAAGGGCAACCTTACCGGCCAGTTGGCCCAAAGAACTCTCGGGCATAATTCACTCCACTTTAAGTTTGAAGATGTCGGAAATGTATGTAGCCACCAACTTGGTGTCAACGTCATTAGCGCATTCACAATCCGAATATGTACTCGCCAAGCCCGATCTATCGTTAAACTAATCTCTCGGCCTGGCAGCCAGCGGGGCCGTCACCCTTTATTCGCGTCCTGATCCTCCACCTTTCTTTGCGTTAGTCATATTTCATAGGGACGCGCCCGGGAAAAAGATGTCACCGATCACTCGAACTATTCAAAGCACTGATCTAGAGACAATCGTTGGCCTAGCCAAGCGGCGCGGTTTTGTCTTCCAGTCCTCAGAAATCTACGGCGGACTTGGCAGCACCTGGGACTTTGGGCCACTGGGCGTCGAATTGAAGCGTAATGTCAAGGACATGTGGTGGAAGTCGATGGTCCGTGACCGAGATGACATTGTCGGGTTGGACTCGGCGATCCTCCAGAGTCCTGAGGTATGGATGGCGAGCGGGCACGTGGAGAACTTCTCTGACCCGCTTGTGGAATGCGGCGGTTGCCATCGTCGATTCCGCGCGGACCACGTTGGCGAAAATTGCCCGCATTGTGGAGAGGCCAAATTCTCTGAACCGCGCCAATTCAACTTGCTTTTCAAGACGTTTATGGGCCCGGTGGAGGATGACGCTGCGGTCGTGTACCTGCGCCCTGAGACAGCACAGGGTATTTTCATCAACTTTGATAATGTTCAGACCACCACCCGCAAGCGAATCCCGTTCGGTATAGCGCAGATCGGGAAGTCATTCCGGAACGAGGTCACCCCAGGCAACTTCATCTTCCGGACACGTGAATTTGAACAAATGGAGATGGAATTTTTCTGCAAACCCGGATCGGATGAGGAGTGGCATCGTTACTGGATCGAATTCTCGGACAAGTGGTTCAAGAATTTTGGTATCCGAGGCGAAAAACTTCGGGTCCGGGAGCATGAGGCCGACGAGTTACCACACTACTCGAAGGGTTCTGCCGATATCGACTACGAGTTCCCCTGGGGATGGGGCGAGCTCGAGACGATCTCAAACCGGACCGACTTCGACCTTAAGGCGCACATCGAGCGCAGCGGTCGTGATCTCTCGTTCTTTGACGACGCCGCAAAAGAACGTTTCGTCCCTTACGTGGTTGAACCGGCGATGGGCGCAGACCGTTCTGCACTGGCGTTCATGGCGGATGCATACGACGAAGAGGGTGAGGGCAAGGAGAAGCGCACGGTGTTGCACTTCCACCCTGACATCGCGCCGGTGGCCGTGGCCGTGCTTCCGCTTTCCCGTAACGAGAAATTGGTTCCTAAGGCGCGTGAGGTTTACGACCTTGTGCGGGCCAACTTCAATGCCCAGTTCGACGATACCCAGAGTATCGGACGTCGTTACCGGAGGCAGGACGAGATCGGCACGCCACTGTGCGTGACGGTGGATTTTAAGACCATCGAAGAGGACAACGCTGTGACAATTCGTGACCGTGACACGATGGTTCAAGATCGGGTACCAATCGATGGCTTGAAGGCTGCGTTGCAAGACCAACTCGAAAAACTTCGAGAGGCGTGTCGCGGCTAATACATCCTGTTCGAGGGAAATAATTGAAATCGCGTGGCCCCGAACAGGCGTATCCGTCATCAACAGGAGATCATTCCTGTGTTGATGTAGCCATTTGATCTGAGAACGATCACGGAGACCATCGGAATATGATCCAATCGGAACATTCTTCAGCGGATAAATCTGCCATGGCCAGGTGGGATTCGCTTGCAATGCACCCGGGGGACAGCGTGTGCCGGCTGCTACTAGTAGCGATTGCCGCTATGACCCTAGTGGCACTCGCGTGCGGAACCCCGGAAGGCGCTGGATCTAAATCGAATTCGCCACCAGTTGAGGATTCCATAGCGACCATGGGGGCGGCCTCCATACCTGTTGGTCACGCTTCAGACTTCGAAATGTCCACTCCCAGCCACGGAGTATTTAACCTGGATCGACTTGAGGGCAGGCCCTTAGTGTTGAACTTCTGGTTTCCGTCATGTCCGCCCTGCCGTGCGGAGTTACCAGATCTGCAGGCCGCATACGAAATCCATGCCGATGAAATCCAGTTTCTGGGGGTCCAACTTCTGGGTTTGGACTCCGCCGAAGAGGGCCAAGAGTTCCTTGACGAACTTGGAATCGAGTACCCGTCAGGCGCCGATGCCGAGAACCAGATGGTCCGTGACTTCAAGATCCTCGGATTCCCGACGACAATCTTCATCGACAGCGACCACAATATCGTCAAGAAGCATGCTGGCATCCTGAGTGCTGGGTCGTTGGAAACGCTTATCGACTTGACCATAGCGCCTGCATCCACTCCGGTAGATGTCTCTGGCTCCTAGGACCTCCAGAATCCTTTCGACCTCCCCAAATCGCAATATATCTAATAGGACGCACCGGTTCTGTGGCCTGAGATAATCGCAGTATGGATACCATGAAATGATGACCGGGTTGTTCTCAATGCTTCCTCTTGCCGCCGCGCTAGGTGAGGTGGGGGAATATAAGGATGGGCTAATCGTGCTCGTGCGATGGTTGCACGCGCTCGGCGCCGTTGCATGGATCGGCGGTAGCGTTTTCTTTGCGCTGATCGTTCGGCCGGCGCAACGCGTAGACCCGGACGGTGTCGGAGCGGTAGTCGGACGATTTGTTGGCCCATATCGTGAACTTGTGGACGTGTCGATTATCACGATCGTTGTCACCGGCCTGATTTTGATGTTTGAACGACTCACGGGCGACGAAGCTACGGTGGCTTATTTCACCGTACTCAGTGCCAAGATCGTGATCGCCGGCTGGATGTTCTACATGGTGTGGAGCCTGCGCAAAACCGGCTTCGTGCCGGAGGATCGGTCCGGGATTACCCAACGGTTGTCGTGGTTATTCGGATACAACGCTCTGCTACTTGGCGGAGTGGTTGTGTTCCTGATGGCCGGTGTGCTCAGGGCGATCTTTGAAACGGCCGTTGCCGGGTAGAAGCAGACAGCCCTTAACGGCCAATTCTCGCTAACCTAACGCCTGCGCTTCCAATACGGCCAAGAAGTTCTTCTATGGTCACACCGGAGCCAGGATGCACGAGGTTCGGGGCGATCTCAGCCAGAGGGACTAGGACAAACGCTCGCTCATGCAGTCTTGGATGCGGAATCTGAACCCCGGTCTCATCTAGTACTACATCACCCAACAGTAAGACGTCCAGGTCGATGATCCTTGCTCCGTATCGTTCGGTCCGTACCCGTCCGATATTAGCCTCGATCTTCAACATCGCCGCTATAAGTGCTCTGGGGCCGAGTTGCGTCTTAAGCGCCGCAACCTGGTTCAGATAGTCAGGCTGCTTGCCCGGCACGTCCCAAGCGTCTGTTTCGTACATCGACGACACCTGGCTCACACTTCCCACCGAACCCAACGCGTCTAGGGCCAACTCAAGGTGGCGGGCGCGATCCCCGTGTTGCGACCCAAGATTGGAACCGAGTCCGATGTATGCGGTGATAAGTTCGTCGGTCACGCCTTCGGGCTCCAGCCACGTACGATCGCGTCGCTCATACGGGCCACGCGCACCATCTCTTTGACGTCATGCACGCGCACAATGTCGGCACCTCGTTCGATCGCGAGCGCCACGGTCGCTGCGGTTCCTTCGATCCGTTGGTCCATGGGGAGTCCAAGGACCTTTCCTATGGAGGATTTACGGGATGTTCCAATCAATACCGGGTATCCGAGATCGACCAGTTTCGACAGGCCACGCTGCATGTCGATGCTCTGCTGGACGGTTTTGCCGAACCCAATTCCTGGATCAAGGATCACCTTTGACGGAGTGAGCCCGGCGTCTTCAACTAATTTAGCCGTTCGACGCAAGTCTTCGATTACTTCAGTAATTACACCGGATGGATACACAGCTCTCCTACGGGTGTGATTGATGATCAACGGCACATCGAGGCCCGCTACGACGTCGGCCATGCCAGAGTCGGACCCCAACATAGATACGTCGTTCACTATCGATGCCCCGGACATAACGGCCAGACTGGCGACGGTCGACTTCTGTGTATCGATACTGATAGGGATACTCAGCCGACCGCGGAGAGCCTCGATCACCGGGATGACTCTTCGTGCCTCTTCTTCCGGCGACACCGGGTGGGCGTTGTTGTATACCGATTGTGGGCGACTTGATTCGCCTCCAATGTCGATGATGTCTGCGCCGTCGTCCTCGAAACTAAGCGCCAGACCCACGGCCCGTTGAAGGTCGTTACCGGTCCCATCACCGGAAAATGAGTCAGGGGTAACGTTCAAGATCCCCATAACGTAAGTCCGAGCTCCCCAGACGAATTTGCGGTCGCCCATCAATAGCTCCCGGGGATTGGCGTTATTGACACCACTACTAGTCACTCTGGCTGCAATCCTCTGTGAAATTCCCGACGCATCGGGCGTATGCGCACCTTTTAGGAGCGATTCAGGCGGCTGATCGGTACAAGCACGAACCACGAATAGGCTATCACCGGGCAACAAATCACATCTCTTAGAACCATCGTGATTTCGATTGCGACGACTCTGAGCGTGCGCTACGATTGCGGCTTGAAAGCGGTCAACCTTACGGTCCCGGAAAAAGGGTCGGTGTTTTACGCTTTCAAGTGAAGTGGCGACACGCGAATTCACCGGGGATCAAAGCAATCTCTACCGATACAACCAATACTGAATCGTCCAAGTCAGAGCAGCCTCTAGACGCGCGTACCGTGCTGGCTGATCGTCGTGAGAAAGCCCTTCTTGGCGGTGGCCAGGAACGCGTCGATGCTCAACGCAAGCGCGGAAAGTTGACGGCCCGCGAGCGTCTGGAACTGCTGTTTGACCCTGGAACCTTTAACGAGATAGACACTTTCGTTACCCACCGTGCATCTGATCTCGGTTTGGACAAACAGAGATTTGATAGTGACTCGGTAGTGACCGGTTATGGCGAAGTTGAAGGTCGTACCGTCTGCGCCTACGCACAGGACTTCACGGTCCTTGGCGGTTCGTTGTCGGAAGTCGCCGGGATGAAGATCTCCAAAATCATGGATCACGCCGCGCGTATTGGCGCTCCGATTGTTGGGGTCAACGATTCCGGGGGCGCACGGATTCAGGAAGGCGTGACATCGCTTGCCGGGTATGGTGAGGTATTCACGCGTAACGTTCTGTCTTCCGGGGTGATTCCCCAGATTACCGTCATTGCCGGCCCAACGGCCGGAGGCGCGGTCTACTCCCCTGCTATTACCGACTTTATTTTCATGATCGATGGCATTGGCCAGATGTACATCACGGGACCCGGGGTTGTGAAGGCTGTAACAGGAGAGGACGTGTCCCTGGAGGACCTTGGTGGAGCGCAAACACATGCGGGCATCAGCGGAGTTGCCCACTTTGTCTCCCCGGACGAACAGAACTGCTTCCTGTCGGTCCGTAAACTTCTTTCTTTCCTGCCCTCCAACAACGTCGAGAGCACGCCTCGCTCCGAAACCACGGATGATCCCGGCCGCAGAGATGAATCGCTGGCTACCGTTGTGCCTGACAATCCCAACCAGCCGTACAGCATGCTGGATGTGATCAGCCCGATCGTTGATGACGGCGAGTTTTTTGAGGTCCAGGCGATGTACGCGCCGAATATCCTGATCGGGTTTGCCCGTATGAATGGCGAATCTATTGGCATCGTCGCCCAGCAACCGGCAGCTAACGCTGGAGTTCTGGACATCAATGCTTCTGAAAAGGCTGCGAGATTCATCCGATTCTGTGACGCATTCAACATCCCGATTGTGACGCTTGTGGACACGCCCGGTTTTATGCCCGGTACGGCACAGGAACACGGCGGAATAATCCGGCGTGGGGCCAAACTGCTTTACGCATACGTCGAGGCGACGGTGCCCAAGGTGACTGTCGTAACCCGGAAGGCGTACGGCGGAGCCTACATAGTGATGAGCAGCAAGCATCTGCGCGGTGATATCAACTACGCATGGCCCTCTGCGGAGATCGCAGTCATGGGTGCGGAAGGCGCGGTGGCTGTAATTGGCCGTAGAGATATCTCGGGAGCCGACGACCCTGAGGCCAAACGAAAAGAGTTGATTGCAGATTACGAAGAGCGATTCTCCAATCCTTATGTCGCTGCAAATCGTGGTTATCTGGACGACGTAATCGATCCGATAGATACCCGACCAAAGATCATTGCTGCGCTGAAAATGCTGCGTAACAAGACGGATTCAATGCCTGCGAAAAAGCATGGGAACATCCCTCTGTAAAAATTCCCACCGGCATAATCAGGCACCGAGGGCGAAGGCAATCACTAGGGAATCGAATAACGAAATATTGAGAGGAATAACGAGAGTTGCGGAGTAAAGTAACGGTAGTAGGCGCGGGAAATGTGGGCGCCACTACGGCACAAAGAATCGTAGACAAGGCGCTTGCGGATGTCGTGCTTGTTGATGTCGTCGAAGGCTTGCCGCAGGGCAAGGCGCTGGACATGGCCGAGAGCACACCCGTATCCGGCGCAGACGTAAGCGTGATAGGGTCGAACGACTACGAGCCGTCTGCGGCTTCCGACGTTGTTGTGATCACGGCGGGCATTGCAAGGCGTCCTGGCATGAGTCGCGATGACCTCCTGCTCACCAACATGAATATCATGACATCGGTTGTGACGGAAGTGGTTAAACACTCTCCGGACGCCATCCTTGTTATTGTTTCGAACCCGCTTGATGCAATGGTCCAGAAGGCATACGAGGTCAGCGGGTTCCCGAAAGAACGCGTTGTCGGCATGGCCGGGATCCTGGACACATCAAGGTTCCGGACATTTCTAGCGCAAGAACTAAACGTCTCTGTGACCAACGTCTCGGCATACGTGCTTGGCGGCCACGGTGACTCCATGGTTCCGTTGCTCGGCACAACGACGGTCGGCGGTAAGCCCGTCACCGAGATGATCGAAGCAGGTCGACTTGAAGAGATCGTGCAGCGGACCCGTGATGGCGGCGCAGAGATCGTCAACTACCTGAAGACTGGCTCCGCCTACTATGCTCCTTCGGCCGCCGCAGTGCAGATGGTTGAGGCCATTCTCGGAGACCGGAAAGAGATACTTCCGTGCGCCGCGTACCTCGAAGGTGAGTACGGGATCTCGGGGCTTTATGCTGGTGTTCCGGTAAAGCTGGGTGCGGGTGGCGTTGAGGAGATAATCGAGATCGACCTTACCGACGCAGAGGCCACAGCGCTCAAGGCATCGGCGGATTCGGTCCAGGAACTCATCGACGTGATGGCCGCTAACTCTTAGCTTTTAATTATTGTCGAAACAAGTGAACGGGGCGGGGCTTATTCCGCCCCGTTTTCGCGTCTGATGTACTGGACTTGATTCAGGGTTCCCGAGCAGACTCTAAATGGAGCAGACTGTCGATACATAGCCCGCGCCGATTGACAAATACGTCGGGCGTGAATAACAACCTTTACAAGGAGGCGACATGCCCCGCATTCATGTCCTGGGAGCAGGTACACCAACACCCACTCCTACCCGTTTTGGAACAGCGTACGTAGTGGAAGTTGATGGCGAGTTCATCATGTTCGATTGCGGCCCGGCGGCGACGCACAAATTGGTCCAGGCGGGCATGTTTCCTACGCAGATTGACAACCTCTTTTTTACGCATCACCACTTCGACCATGATGTGGACTATCCGTGTTTTTTGCTCACTCGGTGGGACCAGAGCATCGGTAAAGAGAACGATTTGAAGGTGTTTGGCCCGACGTTGACGGAATCCATAACGGATAAACTGATCGGCCCGGACGGAGCGTTCACGCATGACTGGAAAGCTCGTGTAAATCATCCGCTGAGCCAGGCCGTATACGTGAATCGTGGCGGTAAGCTGCCGAGAAAGCCCCCGAATGTAGATGCCCGTGACGTGGGCGTTGGGACCGTGTTGACTACCAAGAAATGGGAGGTCACTTCGGCACCAGCGGAGCATGTGCAGCCTTACCTGGATTCGCTGGCATACCGTATGGACACTACCAGCGGATCGGTGGTGTTCACAGGCGACACACAGCCGTGTCAGTCGGTCATCGACCTGGCGAAGGGTGCTGATGCGCTCGTGTGTATGTGTTGGGATGACCAGGACGTAATGAACGCGGTGGGTGAAGGCGGCGGCCAATGTGGAACAGTTGGCGCTGCCGAGATGGCAGCCGCTGCCGGCGTCAAGAAGTTACTCCTCGCGCATATCGGACCGCACCTGTCTCAACATGGAGCTATGGAGAAAGGCATCGGGGATATCAGCCGCATTTTCGGTGGAGAAATCATATTCACTGAAGAGATAATGCCGGTAGATGTGGGACCGGACGGCGGACTCTACGAAGAGACACATTCTGGCGGCGATGGCCACGACCACGGGGACGGTCATACCCACAGCCATTAATAACGAAGAGGGCGGTCACCATGCGGTGACCGCCCTCTTTTATTCGTCTCATTCCAACGCCGTGACTTAACTAGAAGCATAGGCGCGTAATACTCTGACTAGCTCACCGCCACCGGGGCTGCCGCCGCCTTGTTGATCACCTCTTTGGTAGAGATGATGTGGCGTTGGAGTCCCAGTTCCTTTGGCTGCATTCCCATTGCTAGCCCCAGCATCTGTGGCAAGTGGAGAATCGGAAGATCAATTTTCCCACTCGGCCTGCGCTTTGCCGCTTTTGGCTGGTAACCGTCCAGGTTCAGGTGGCAAAGCGGGCATGGGGTGACCATGGCGTCCGCACCTAGGTCCTTCGCTTCTCCTGTGTGGTTGGAAACCATCTGGATGGCATTGCTCTGGTTGATCAGCAGTATCGGCAGGCCACAGCACTTTGTTTTACCGTCGTTCTCCACCGCAACGGCGCCGGTAGATTCGATCACCGTCTCGAGCGAGGTTTGGCGCTCCGGGTGCTCGTCGAATCCCAGCGCATCGCTCGGCCGGACGATGTAGCAGCCATAGAAAGGAGCGAACTTCATCCCAGACAGCTCTTTTGTGAACGTCTTCTGGAGTTCCTGGATACCGATCTCTTCAACCAGGACCCACAAGAAGTGCTTTATGACGGTCGTTCCCTTGTAGTGCAGGCCTTCTTCGGCGAGAACCTCGTTGATCTCGGCCAGGTACCCGGGATCCCGTAGGACCCGTCGGTTGGCTTGGGACATTACCCCCTGGCAGGTGCTGCAGATCGTCATGATCGGCAAGCCCATCTTCTCTGCGAGAGCGAAGGTGCGGACGTTAAGAGCATCGCCCAGCTTCTGGTTTCGTTCCTGAAGAACGCCGGCACCGGTACAGGCCGCAGACACAATCTCCTCGCGTTCAATACCGAGGCGATCCATCACAGCGTTCGCTGACACCATAAGTTCTGGCGTGCCGCCTCTTGCGACACATCCAGGGTAGAAGGCGTACTTCATTTACTTTCCCTCGATTTTTTCAAAGACCTGCTTCACCTTGTCCGGCTCAGACGATTTGTGACCTTTCCACGGGAATTTGCCTTTCCGCATAGCCCTGAGTCCCACGGGTGCGGAATCGAGAAGCGCCGGGATGTTGAACTTGCCCATGCTGTCTACGGCGAGTTTCATCTCATCCAGCCGCCCGTTCTTCTTGACCGACTTGGCAAACGACTCTGTGTGCCGTGATCCAGATGTGTTGTTGAACCCGGTCTCCATGGCCATGTCACGCATCACCATGATGCGTCCCATTGGATCGACATCCTTCGGGCAGACCTCCACGCACTGCATGCAGCGTGTGCAGTCCCAAACGCCTGAGGGTTTGTTCAAGTCCTCAAGCCGGTCTTTCTGATGGCCGTCTCTGGGGTCCTTCACAAATCTGTAGGCCTTTGCGAGTGCGGCCGGGCCAAGGAAACTGTCGTCCACTTCTAGCACAGTGCAGTCTGATACGCAGGCGCCACACTGGATGCAGTTCACGACACCCACAAGGTGGACCATATCTTCGTCTGATGCGAAGTATTCCGCTTTCGGAACGTCGCCCTCGGGTTGAAGGTATGGTGTTACGGCGCGCATTTTGTCCCAGAACGGCTTGAACTCTACGACCAGATCCTTGATAACCGGCATGTTGCCGACCGGGTCGATCGTAACCGTCTCTCCGTTTGGCGCAACGGAACTAATCCGGGTTTTGCAGACCAATTTCGCCTGCCCGTCCACGCGCATAGCGCATGACCCACAGATCGAGGCGCGGCAAGAACAGCGCATCGACAATGTTCCGTCCATATCCTCACGAATCGTGAGAAGCGCATCGAGAACTGTCGTGGTGTCGGTCACCTCGACGGTGTAGTCCTGATACCCGGCTGCCCCCGGGTTCTCGGGATCGTAGCGCTTTACGCGCAGCTTCTGCTCCATCTAGTAGACCCTTTCAATCGGCGTCCAGTTCGTGATCGTGACGTCGAGTGTCTCGACCCGGGAGCCTTCGCCGTCTTTGTAAACGAGGGTGTGCTTCAGCCAGTTTTCGTCGTCCCTGTCTGGCATATCGGTACGGTAGTGAGCGCCCCGGCTTTCTTTCCGCGCATCAGCCCCGGCGCAAATTGCGTGAGCGACGTCGAGCATGTAGTCGAGCTCGATGGCGGCCATGATGTCTGTGTTGAAAACCTTGCCCTTGTTGTCCACTGCCACTCGTCCGTATAGAGATCGCAACTCTTTGACCGTCGCGGTAGCGGCGTCGATGCTCTTCTGGTCTCTAAAGACTCCGATTCCAGCTACCATACTTTCGCCCATCTCACGCCGTATTCCCGCAGATCGGAGATCGGCGGGTCGGTCTAATAAGGCTTGGTAGCGAGCCTTTTCGGATGCCAGCATTGACTCGTCTGAAGAGTGTCTCTCAGCGCCCTTGGCGAATTCTGCTGCGGCTATCGCCGTTCGGCGCCCAAATACGATCGTGTCCAGGAGGGAGTTTGCGCCAAGCCGGTTTCCACCGTGGACCGATACATTTGCCGTTTCGCCCGCTGCGTAGAGTCCAGGAACCTCGGTAGCGCCGTTTGTGTCGGTCTTGATCCCGCCCATGATGTAGTGCATACCAGGACGAATCGGAATCGACGCTTCTGCTAGGTCGATCCCGACGAATTCCAATGCAACTTCTTGCAAGTAACCGAGACGTTCTTCGATGAAGGTCCGTCCGAGGTGGCGCAGATCGAGATGTATATTGCCGTCGATCCCACGACCCTCATTGATCTCGGTCTGTTCGGACCGTGAGACGACGTCCCGGGAAGCGAGTTCCAGGTAGTCGGGGGCGTAGGTTTTCATGAATCGCTCACCTTCTGCATTAAGAAGGTATGCGCCTTCACCCCGGGCGGCTTCGGATAGGAGAATTCCTGATCCCGCAAGGGTCGTCGGGTGGTACTGGATCATCTCCATGTCCATAAGAGGGGCGCCGGCCCTGTAGGCCAGTCCCAATCCCTCGCCCGTGCAGATCAGAGCGTTGGTAGACGGCTCAAACACCCTCCCTGCTCCACCGGTAGCCATTATCACGGCTTTCGCCCTGATCATTTGCAACTCACCGGTGTGGATGTCCATCGCCATCACGCCATGACACACTCCGTCTTCGACGATGAGGTTAGAGACGAACCACTCTTCATAGAAGTTCACATCGTGTTTGATCGCCTGCTCGTAGAGGACTTGCAGCATCGCCGAGCCCGTAATGGCTCCAACGTAAAAGGTTCGGGCGACCTTTTGGCCTCCGAAGCGACGGGCTCCGAGCTGTCCCTCTTCATTACGGCTGAAGATCACACCCATATGTTCCAGCTCGATGATGGCATCGCCGGCCTCGCGCGACATCAACTCAACAGCGTCCTGGTCAGCGAGGTAGTCGCTGCCTTTTATGGTGTCCAGGGCGTGGCCTTCCCAATCATCCCCGCGGTCAGTCATCGGCGCATTGATTCCACCCTGCGCAGCGTTTGAGTGGCTGCGAATTGGATGCACCTTGGTGATCACCGCAGCATCCACACCCATCCGGGCGGCCTCTATCGAGGCTCTTAGCCCGGCAAGACCGGCGCCGATTATTAGAACGTCGTGTTCGTACATCCGTTACCTCTTGCTTGCGGCGGCATGTAGTTCAGTAAACGCCCGCCAGGGCGCGTGTTTGTTAAGCGATTTGTCAGACAGGACAGGTAGTTTAAATTCCGTATTCACTCTGAAATCATCAATTCCGGACAAAGGTATAACGCGGACAGTAGTGCAGCGATACTTTTCGAGTCGACTATCTTGCCTGCACGTATCAGATCAGGAATATCTGAAATCGGTGTCTTGGCGAGTTCAACGTCCTCATCTTCGTCTTGTGGGAGAGAGGATGTCGTGAGCCCGGTCGCGATAAATCCATGCATGTACTCGGTAGAGATACTCGGGGCCACCCAGAAACCGGGCAGCGGCTCCAGGTGTGTCGCCGTGTGCCCTGCCTCTTCCTGAAGTTCGCGAAAGGCGGCGTCCCTCGGCTCTTCTCCAGGATCGATGTGTCCGGCGGGCGCTTCAAGTAGGACGGACTGCACGGCATGGCGCCACTGTTTGACCAACAGCACGTATCCATCGTCCGTTACCGGTATCACGGCGACCGAGTCCGATTGTTCAACCACACCCCGTTCGAGTGCCGGACGGTTTCCCAGTTGGATAGTGTCCACACGCATTTTTACTCGGTGGTCGTTGTATACCTGTCGGGAAACGACGGTTGTAGTGGTCAGCATCGGTTAAATATTAACTCAGTGACCGGCGTTATCGGGGCGTTCCTCGTCATCGCTGCCCTCACGCGTCATGGCTCCTTGACGCATCCCCAGTCGCCGGGTCAGAGACTGGTAGAAAGCTGCGGGTGGGTGCTTGCGGAGGAATCTTGCCCGAAACTCGCTTGTCTCGACCTGAACGGTGGTGCCAACGGCGATTACTCGATCTACAAATCCATCGATGCTAAGCATGCCGCCGGCCTCGTTCTCCACCGTGATACTTACGACGGCTGCGGGCCTTAACAGCAACCCGCCCTGAAGACTCATGTGCGCTGCGATCGGTTTCAAGAGGAAGGCCCCGCTGGTTGGGTTCATCACCGGCCCGCCAAGTGCGAGGCCGTATCCGGTGGAGCCGGTTGCTGTGGATATCACGAGACCGTCACCGCGGTAGGTGACGATCCGTTGGCCGTCTACGACAGTTTCAAGATCGACCACACGAATGGACGCTCCCCTACCCACTACGACATCGTTTAGAGCGTGAAACGGCGCTTCGGTGGAATCGATCAGGGTGGCGCGTATCATCGCCCGCTCTTCTATCCGAGGTCCCTTGCCGTCCAAATCCCAGTTATTCAGGTACCAGCCGGTGTCGTTCAGGGCGTCTGAGGCATCCATCTCTGCCATGAACCCCACGCGGCCCATGTTGATTCCGAGTACGGGGATCGCAAAAGGGGCTGCTGCATGTGCGCCGCGGAGGATGGTACCGTCGCCACCGATGGTGATTACAAGGTCGCATCCTTGGACACCGCTCTCAAGATCGGCGACGGGTTCGGCCGGGAGAAGCGTCCAGTTGCTATTGCCGTAGCGTTCTGACAACTCGCGAGCAAGGTCCTCGGCTTCCGAGAGGAACCCATGGTAAACAATGACCACGTTCTGAACTTGAGACATTTCGTACGTCTGACGGGCGCTAGGTGATGACGCCGAACACGGCGTCCTTTGCGAACTCTAGCAGCGATGAAGGCGCTATACCGAATATGAGCAGACCGGCGGATGCAACCAGCGTAGCTGCCCACACTGGAATGTCCGCCGTAACACGTTCTTCTGACTCAGGCTCGTCGAGGAACATCGTACGTACGACCCTGAGGTAATAGAACGCAGAGACCACGGAGTTGATGACTCCGATGATCGCCAGCCATGCCAGGCCAGAGTCCACGGCGGCGCTGAATACGAATATTTTCCCGAGGAACCCAGCGGTCGGAGGAATCCCGAGCAGGGACAGCAGTCCGAGCGCAAGCAATACCGAAAGCACCGGCGCCCTGCGGGCCATACCCGCAAATCCGCTGATCATGTCGCTGCCGGTTTTGTTTGTGATTGCGATGATCGCAAAGAACACGGCCAGGTTGGTGACGGCGTACGCCACGAGGTAAAACAGGACTCCTTGGGGCCCGGCAATGAAGTCAGCGCTGTCGCTGTTACCGGCCACGGCGGCCAAACCGACAAGCAGATACCCGGCATGCGCCACGGTGCTGTAGCCCAGCATCCGCTTGATGTTCTGTTGCGACAGGGCGAGCAGGTTACCCGCGGTCATTGTAATTGCGGCCAGAATCGCTATCAGGGTGGACCAGTCAGCGGCCAATCCTTCCGTGCCGAGCGCCGTGTATAGAACGCGAAGAACGATCGCAAACGCCGCCGATTTTGAGGCGATGGATAGGAATGCAACGACCGGAGTCGGTGCTCCTTCATACACGTCCGGCACCCACATCTGGAATGGCGCCATCGCCATCTTGAAGCCGAATCCGGCGACTACCATCACGACTCCAAGCATGATCGCACTGGATCCGAATGCCCGGCCCCCGTCCGCCGTCATGCCGTTGATGGCCTCAAGCATTCCTGAGATATCGGTCGTTCCGGTTGCACCGTAAAGGTACACGAGTCCATAGAGAAGTACTGCGGAGCTCAATGCGCTTAACAGCAGGAACTTCAACCCTGCCTCAAGTGAGCGGTCCGTCCGCAGGAACGCAGCTAGAGCAGCCGCAGGCAATGCGGATAGTTCCAGTGCGACGTATGCCGTGATGACGTCACGTGAGGCTACGAGTAGCATCATGCCGCTGACCGATAACAGCACCAGCGTCAGGAACTCGCCCTGGAAACCCACAAATTTCTTAGAGTAGGTGGCGCCGGCGATGATTACAGCGCCGGTGGTGCCGATTAACAGGAAGTGGAAGAAGAGCGCAAATCGGTCAGCCGTGACGGTTCCGAATACGCCTATCTCGGTCTCTGGCGTGTTGAACCAGAGCCCCAAGGTCAAGCCCAGCGGAACAAGTAGTCCGATCGCTGCCAGCCAGATCAAAGGCGTCTTTTTGTCGATGATCAGGTCGACGATGATCACCAGTACGGCGAGTCCAGCTACGGACAACTCGGGAGATAGCAGCCAGAGGTCGTGGGCGGTCATATTCTCACCAGCTCACTGATTCCGACCTTGAAGATCTCGGTCACTAACTTCGGGAATACACCGATCGCGACGATGCTTATGACGAGCGCCACTACAGGGATCATGTCCACGAAGTTGGCATCTTCGATGTCCTGGAATCGTTCGTTTCTTGGACCGAAGAACGTACGTTGCATCATCCAAAGAACGTATCCCGCAGCTAGAACAACACCGAATGCTCCGATGGCGGTTAGCCACGGCCATACCTCGTACGTTCCTAGGAATACGGTGATCTCGGCCACAAAACCGGACAAGCCGGGCAAACCAAGTGACGCCAGACCTGCGATCACCATCGAGATGGTGATAAGCGGCCAACGTAACGCCAATCCGCCAAGGTCCGGTATGTAACGGGTGTGGGCACGATCGTATACAAGACCGACCGTCAAGAACATGAGGCCGGTGATGGTGCCGTGAGTGACCATTTGTAAGGCAGCCCCGTTAAGGCCCGCGTGTGTGACGGTGCCTCCCACGCCTACGATTGACGATACTCCAAGCACGACGAAGCCCATATGGCTAACGCTGCTGAATGCAACGAGCCGCTTCAGGTCTTTCTGTTGGAGCGTGACTATCGCCCCGTAGATGATGCTGATGACGGCCAATGTCGCAAGTAACCATGCGACGTCCTGTACCTGGAAGCCTTTTGTTTCTTGGAACATTCCGACCGATATACGAAGTAGTCCGTATCCGCCCATTTTTAGAAGAACGCCGGCCAACATAATGCTCACTGCGGTTGGCGCATCGGTATGGGCGTCCGGAAGCCAGCTGTGGACCGGCCACAGCGGCATTTTGACGGCGAACGCTGTGAACAGGAAGAACCAGATGACTCCCGCCGGAATTAACAGGTCTTTGCCGGCGATCAGATCAGGTATACCTTCGATGCCTTCCGAGGGTATTGACACCATGGCGAACGTGTCGACCCCCGAGGAGAGGAACAACGCCAGTATCCCGATCAGCATGAACGCGCTGCCACCGAGCGTGAAGATAACAAACTTCATGGCAGAGTAGCGGTTGCGTCCACTACCCCAGATCGAGATGAGCATGAACATCGGGATCAGCTCGATCTCCCAGAAGATAAAGAACAATAAGAAGTCGAGTGCCAAGAACACACCAAGCACCGACGTCGAAAGGACAAGCAGCCATATGAAGTACTCGCGCACCCTTAAGGTGATTCGCCATGATGCGAACGCCGCGACTGCGGTCAGCAATCCCGTGAGCAGCACCAGCGGTGCACTCAGGCCGTCAATACCGAGGAGAAACTCAGCCCGGAGACCGTCTATCGGAATCCAGTCCTGATACCGGTCCACCATCTGAACCCCGCCGATGCCACGATCGTAGTCAACATAGGTGATGACGATCAGGATCAGGTTCAGGACTGTGGCTCCGATAGCGAACCATCGAATTTGAGAGTCGTTGCGCAGGAACAACGCTATAACGAGCGCCGCCGCTGCGGGTAGGAACACGACTATAGAAAGCCAACCCTCAAACAAGGGCGTCCTCCTTCGTGTTCATGACGTTGCAAACGATCTGGAAGTTCATCAGTTAACTCCCCCAGACCAAGAATGCTGCGATAGAGGCGACGACCCCGACCGAGATAGCCAGTCCAGCGACCTGTGTCTGCCCGTTCTGAACCTGCCCGAGACCTCTCCCGACACGGCTGGTCCATATACCAAGTTGCACGTTGGCCGCATCGATAAAGCTCCGGTCAAACCAGTCGGTTGCCCGGACGACTCCCCCGTAGAAGAACCGCTGGACGATCCACTGCTCGTATAGCTCGTCCATGAAGTATTTTCGATATAACAGGGTGTAGACGGGACGGGTTCGATTCGCCATGGATTCCGGGGACACCTTATTACTGCCGTACATCAGATATGCGAGATAGATTCCCAGTAACGCCACTGCCGATGAGAGGATCGCCACGTTCCAGTTGAACTGCGGTGATTCTCCTGCGTGTTTGACGGCTTCTTCGACGGCGTGATGGTCCCCAAGATCGTCGATGAAAACGCTCTTGTTGCCGGTGACGAAATGTCCGAGTTCATGCTTGTCACTGATGCCGATATCGATGGGCGGGTTCGCAAAGAAGCCCGCGCCAATCGCGAGAACCGCCAGGATCAACATAGGCGCCAGCATCACCCACGGGGACTCGCCGAGGTGCGGATGTCCATGGACCTCTGGAGCTTCTCCGCCGTCAGCAATTATTGCTGCGGCCTCAGCCTCTGCGCCGCCCCGGTATGTACCCCCGAAGGTCATCCATATGACACGGAACATGTAGAACGCCGTCATGAACGCGGCGATAACACCGGCACCAAGAGCGATCCAACCGATGTTGGAATCGACCTCAGCGGCATGGGTGAGGATCTCGTCCTTTGACCAGAATCCGGCGAGAGGGAAGATTCCTGCGAGCGAGAGGCTGCCGATCACCATCATCGTGAATGTCCACGGCATGACCTTGCGAAGGCCGCCCATGTAACGCATGTCAAAGGTACCGGTGGCGTGATTTACCGAGCCGGAGCCCAGGAACAGCAACGCCTTAAAGAAAGCGTGGGTGAACAGGTGGAATATCGCGGCCACGTATCCGCCGAGCCCGAGGACCAGCATCATGTAGCCGAGCTGGCTGACGGTTGAGTACGCCAGCACACGCTTGATATCGTGCGCTACGAGACCCATTGAAGCAGCAAACACAGCCGTGAAGGCGCCGATCAATGCCACCACTTCCATCATGTAGTTGGAGGCATCGAATAAAGGGAACATCCGGGCTACGAGGAATACACCCGCGGTCACCATCGTCGCGGAGTGGATGAGTGCGCTGACGGGAGTCGGGCCTTCCATGGCGTCCGGCAACCAGGTGTGCAGCGGAAACTGTGCCGATTTGCCAACAGCGCCGGCGAAAATACCGAGCGCTATCAGGCTTACAGCCGTCGTTCCTATCGTCCCAACCATTGCGTACATCGTGGGAATATCTAGGAGATCGTTGCCCTGTGCGAACAGACCCAGCAGCGCGATCAGGAAGCCGAAATCTCCGAGCCTGGTAACAAGGAACGCCTTCTTGGCCGCTGCCGCTGCGGAAGGCTTTGTGAACCAGAATCCGATCAACAGGTATGAGGAAACACCGACGAGTTCCCAGAACACGAACAACTGAATGATGTTGCGTGCCGTGACGAGCCCCAGCATAGATGCCGTGAAGAGCGACATGAACGCGTAGTACCGGATGTAGCTCGGGTCGCCCTTCATGTAGCCCTGTGAGTAGATCTGAACCAGAAGGCTGACGCCGCTCACCACGATCAGCATGACAGCCGTAAGCGGATCTAGCAGTATGCCGACGCTCAGCGTGAGTCCCGCCACGCTGAGCCACTCGTGCGTACCGAAATCGACCATGCCATGGGCGTCGTTGACCGTCATGTAGGCCATGATCGATAGCCCGAACGCAATCGCCAGAGACAGAATGGTCACCCAGCCCGCAAGCCGCTCGTATCTCGGCAGGAACGGTCGTATGACGAGACCGTTCACAAGGAACGATCCGAAGGGAATTAGTACGATCAACCAGACGGCGAATTCTGAGATATTCACGCTCTACAGTTTCCTCAGAATTTCGTCCGCAACGTGCTCGCGGTTCAGCGGAACGAATACCCGAAATGGGACTCGCTCGCCCCAGTCAAGGATGTCCCCCTCTGGAAGGATCTTGGCCGGCAGGCCTTCGCCTTCTAGAAGGTTCTTCCACATTTCGGCGGTCAATAGGTTCGCCGTTTTCTTATACTCAACCCACACTAGGCGTGCATCTCATTTGGCGTTGTTGTTTGGTAGGAACTACGTTTGAAAGACATCATCCTCGTAACGTGTCCAATTCACTCACGTCTGCGGTCTCGCGCTGCCGGTATATGGCGATAACAAGCGCCAGACCGAGTGCGACTTCCGCCGCGGCTGAGGCGATGATAAATAGGGCAAATATGTGGCCGGACAGCGCGGACTGAACCATGTCAGTCGTAACCGATACGGGATCTCCGGCGAGGGCGGTAGGGACTGTGTATCGAGAGAACCCTACGGCGGCAATATTGACGGCGTTGAACATCAACTCGATCGACATTAACAGGATGATGGCGTTACGCCGGGTCATCGCCCCATAAAGGCCGATTGCGAAGATGATCGCGGAGACAAACAGTACGTTCTCCAGGTTCATTTCGTCGCCTGCTCTCTGACGAGGGCTATAGATCCGATGATGGCGGCAAGCAGCAGTACCCCAAGAACCTGAAGCGCGAGTACGTAGTCCCGTACCAACAGTCCGCCAAGCCAACCCGTTGAATCGCTAAATACTCCGCTCATGGCTTTATCGGCGTCCGTTGATGCGATGAGGATGGTCTCTCCGGACGCGTCGGTCGACTCCTCGTACTGACCGATCAGAGCGGCCATCGTGTTGTCCCGAAGCTCCGCGTCTCTATCGGACCAGGTCGTGTCGTATGCGACGAACCCGGCCACAAGAACAAATAATGCGGCCATCACGCCGCCACCGACTACCAGAAATCTACTGCTCTGTGTCTGGTTGCCCTGTCCCATGTCGCGGGTTAGCAGGATTGCGAAGGCGACAATAATCGAAATGGCGCCGACGTACACAAGTATCTGGGCGACGGCCACGAACTCGGCCTGTAGAAGGAAAAAAATCCCCGCGACCGCTAGAAAGGAACCCGCAAGTGCCAGTGCCGCACGGAAAACGTCCTTGACGGTCACCACAAGCAAAGCCGCGCCGATCGCGCCGGCGGACATGATCCAGAAGACGACGTCTATCGTTCCGTCCATTAGTCTTCCACCACTTCATCGGTTCGGCGATCTTTGACCCAGGTCTTCGTAAGTTCGTCAACGGTCGGTGTTTCGTGCCGGCCCGCCTTCTTCATATCTTCGAGCGCCTCGGCAAACGGCGAGTAACCCGCTTCTTCCATTTGCGGGCGGAACCACGTGGACGGGTGCTTTGGCGCGGCGATCAGGTCTTCCTTGGTAAGGACCAGGTCCATGCGGACGTAGTTGGAGCGTTCAAATTCAGACCCCATGTGAAGGGCGTCGTAAGGGCAGGCCTCCACACAGAGGGCGCAGAACATGCAGCGTCCTGTGTCGATGTCAAAGGTCTCAATCGCGTAGCTCTCGCCCTCCTGCACGTTGATGCCGCCGGGAAGAGTCACGATTTTGATGATGCCGAGCGGGCAGTATTTGGCGCAGCTCGCGCAACCGGTGCAACGATCCTCGTACCAGGTGAAATTATTGCCCCTGAATCGTGGGGACTGGGTTGGCATAACGGCGATGTGTTCAAAACCGAGCACTGCCCGTAGGGCTTTGATCGGATGTTTGAATAAGAGGCTCGGAGTACTGATGCCGGCCGCCTTGGCGGCACCCATGATCCCGACTCTGCGGTCCGGATACTGAACCGTGAACGACGGACCAACGAGCGCCTTGAGCGTGACACCCATTCCCTTGGCGAGTCCAAATCCGTAAATCATTAGTCGCCACCCCCGGTCGGAAGAGCTGGAGCATCGGAGTCCGAAAGCGTTACATCAGGCTGGATGTTGCCAGCCTTCACTGGATCGTGCTTTGGTCCGAGTACCTTACCGAAGATGTAAATCGAGGCAAGGAAAACGCCCCAGTTGATGCCGGCCATGTACCAAAGTTCGGTAGTCGACGGCGACGGCCATATAAGGAGCAGGATGCCGCTGACAATTAGGTTGATCAGGGTAAGCTCAAACAGCGCCTTCCATGCAAAATTCATGATCTGGTCAATTCGAAGCCGCGGCCAGCTCGCCCTGACCCAGACGATGACGGCCAGTACGGCCACCATCTTGCCGATGAACCATAACTGTGAAGGTATCGGGTCGAACCCGTGCCATCCCCCGAGGAAAACCGCGGTAATGACGCCGCTGGTTGCGATGGTGGCGGCGAACTCTGAGAGGAAGAACAGGCCGAACTTCATGCTGGAGTAGTCGGTCATGTACCCGGCGACGATCTCAGACTCAGCCTCTGCGACGTCGAACGGTGTCCGGTTTAGCTCCGCCATGGACGCCACAAGAAATACGAAGAAGCCGAGCGGCTGCACGATGAAGAACGGAAGGGTCTGTGCATTGACTATCGCCACCAGCGAGAGAGACCCGGACAGCATTAGTACGCCGATGAGCGAGATGACAAGCGGTATCTCGTAGCTGATGAGCATGGCGACCGAACGCATAGCGCTGAACATGGCGTACCGGTTGCCGGAGCCAAGCGCGGCGGCCACTATCGCTAGAACGTTTGCGCCGCCGATGGCGATGATAAACAGGAGCGCTACGTTGATATCGGCGAGCCATGTGCCTGCACCGAATGGTAGAACGGCGTAGATCAGCAACGCCGGGAACAGCATGAGAATAGGCGCAGCCGTGAACACCAGACGGTCCGATACCGTCGGCATCACGTCCTCTTTGAACATGGTTTTGACGGCGTCCGCTATTGGCGTTAGCAGTCCGAACGGTCCCCATCGGTTCGGACCTGTACGGCCCTGGAACCGCCCGAGTAGTCGTCGTTCGCCCCAGATCATCATCAGAACGCCGCCGAGGATGGCGTTGATGAGGACAGCGACTATCGTCACCGCTGTCAGCACGTAAGCGAGCCACTCCAGTCCGCCTGGAAGCAGGCCGCCGCCGAACAAACCTGAGCCAACACAGGCCACATCGTCGGTGGACGACAGGGTGCAGTAGACGTACTTGTAGAGGATGCTGTCGAACGGATCTGGCATTAGCGATCGACCTCCCCCATATTGATATCAATGCTGCCAAACGTGACGAACAGGTCAGCGAGCTTGTCGCCGATTAACATCTCACGAAGAAGCGTCAGATTGATTAAAGAAGGGGCGCGTACCTTGCAACGGTACGGCGCAACTCCGCCATCGCTCACGAGATAAAAGCCTAGTTCGCCCTTCGGACTCTCGGTGCCTACATAAGAATCACCGGCCGGCGGCCGGATTAGAAACGGAACCGACTCCGGACGTACCGGGCCGGGCTCGATCTGTTCAAGGCACTGCCTGATGATGCCGAGGCTCTCACGCATCTCGTGTATGCGCACGATGTACCGGGCGTAGTTGTCACTTGCAGTAGCGAGGGGCCGGTTGAACTTGACCCGGTCGTAGTACTCATATGGCTGCCGGTTGCGCAGATCCCAGTCGATACCGGAGGCGCGCAACATTGGCCCAGTGATAGAGGCATCAATCAGTGTCTGACTATCGACCACCGCTACTCCGTCGCAACGGACGGCCACAATCTCGTTCCCGCTGATCAGGTCTTCGTATTCATCAATGCGATGAGGCATGTCTGCGAGGAATCGGTCCAGAGCCGGCCAGAAATCATCTGGCGCGTCCATGAACACGCCGCCCGGACGCATGTAGCTGTTGGTGATCCGAGCTCCACATAGGCGCTCGAACAGCTCAAGGATGGTTTCACGCTCTCTCATCATGTAGATGAGCGGCGTGCCGAGGGTACCGAGGTCTTGCAGGAAGAATCCCGTGGCGACCAGATGAGAGGCGATCCGCTGTAACTCTGCGGCGATCATCCTGAGCCACACGCCACGTGGGGACGGATCGATGCCGGAGAGCTTCTCGACCGACAAGATGAATGACAGGTTGCTGGTCATGGACGCCACGTAATCCATGCGGTCCGTCAAAGTAACAATCTGCGTGTACGTGCGTGACTCGGCCAGTTTTTCCGAACCGCGATGCAGGTAGCCGAAGATCGGCTCCACGTCGATAACTTCTTCGCCGTCGAAGGTAACGCGCATCCGGAACACACCGTGCGTGCTCGGGTGCTGTGGCCCGACGTTGATTGTTATAGGTTCGGTTTTTAAAGGCATGGTGAGATCTGGCTCCCGCTGCGCGTCAGTGACGACACGCGATCACGGGTGGGCTCTACAGAAAATCCTTTCTGTGCGGGTGGCCCTGAAATCCCTCCCAGAGGAAGATTCGTTTCATATCGTCGTGGCCTTCGAAACGGATACCCATGAGATCGTGTACCTCACGCTCTTGCAGTTCCGCTCCACGCCACACACTCAGGACCGACGGCATCACCGGGTCGATACGACCCTCGCCGCATTTGACCTTGACGATCGCACGTCGGTTCTGGCTTAAAGAGAGGAGATGGTAGACGACCTCGAAATACCCGACGTAGTCGACTCCGGTCACGCCGATCAGCATTTCGTAACCGGCGCCTTTCAACCCCGCCATTACGTCAAGCAATCGGTCTGAAGACACCCATACATCGGTATCACCGTTTCCGATGACAGCACTGGAGGCGATGGCTTCGATCTGCGCCGCCAGATCTTCGCCGGACGTGTCAAACGCCGTGTTGGCAGGCATTACTGGTTATCCGTTACCTCTTCTGCCCCGGCAGTTGTGCCCGAGAGGCTGTAACGTTTTACCTTTTCGTGTAACTCCATGATCCCGTACAAGAGGGCGTCCGGACGCGGCGGACAGCCGGGAACGTATACGTCTACGGGCACAATGTGGTTGACGCCCGGCACAACGGAATATGAACCGTAGTACGGCCCCCCGCTTGTAGCACAAACGCCCATGGAGATAACCCATTTGGGTTCCGGCATCTGGTCGTAAAGTCGGCGCAGTGCGGGGGCCATCTTCCAGGTCACCGTGCCTGCGACGATCATGAGATCGGCCTGCCGCGGAGAAGCACGCATCGCTTCCATACCAAAGCGGGAGATGTCGAACCGGGACATCGCTGAGCCGATCATCTCAAATGCGCAGCAGGCGAGGCCAAACTGCATGGGAAACATGGACGACTTGCGGCTCCAGTTGAGCAGCGTGTCCAGAGAAGTGACGGCGACGTTGCGGTCGAGATCGTCTGGAGTGCTGAGGAGGGGTTCGGGGTAAGGCGAAGTGTGCGTGTCACGCATCTCCGTGACGACCTGTCCTTCTGCCCGGTCGAGATCCCATGTGAGTTCAGCAAGTGGGTGCTCGGGCGTCGGGATTACCTGTGCGTCGTACGGGTTATTGGTAGTCAAACTACACCCACTCCAGCGCTTTTTTGCGCCATGCATAGACGTATCCAAGCGTGACGACGGCTAGGAACACCAACACTTCCGCCAGTACTATCCAGCCGAAGGTTTCTGACAGGACGCCGTATCTCACCGCCCACGGGTAGAGGAAGATGGTCTCCACATCGAACACCACGAACAGCAGTGCGAAGTAGTAGTACCTGAAGTTGAACCGGGTCCATCGTGAGCCGACGGCCCGCATGCCAGACTCGTAGGTCGCCATTTTTACGATCTGCGCGCGTCTTCTCACCTCTTCCGGCGTAATCAATGCGTCGATCGGTTCGGGCTCTGTTGGAGCGGGGCGCGTCGGCCGCATGCCGGTAAACGTCCCAAGCTTTGACAGCAAGAGCATGCCGATAGGCACGGATACCGCGATCAATACAAATATCGCGACCAGTCCGTACTGTCTGAAGTAGTCTTCGCCCAAGCGGAATTCCTTCGTGTTCAAGTTGCGGGCTGGAGCATATCAAAGCCCCGATACGCCCACAAGTGAAATGCGACACAATCGGACCAATCCGAGTCATCCACGCAACTTGACATGAACAGCCCGAAGCCCGTGTATGTTCCTGTCTTACAGCTTGAAGTCGATGATGCCCCGGCCGTCTTCGCCGGCGTGAAGTGCATCAAACGCCTCGTTGATCTGATCAAGCGGATAGTTACGCGTGATCAAGCTATCGATGTCTATTTTCCCCTTCAAATAGGCGTCGACAATCACGTCAAAGGTTTCGTGCGGGCTCGCCGAGCCATAGTAGCTTCCTACGACAGTCTTCTGGTTTCGAACCAGATCGATCAGATCCAGGTCTGCTGTTTCCCCTACAGGTGCAAGACCTACGATCACGGCCGTGCCACTCTTCCGGAGTACTTTTACGGCACCCTGGGTTGTCTCTGCAGCTCCGAAAGCGTCGAACGCCATGTCGACGCCGCCACCTGTTATCTCCCGAATAGCTTCGATCGGGTCTGTCTCCCTGCTGTTGACGACATCGGTTGCGCCAAATTTGTACGTGAACTCAAGTTTGTGGTCAAAAATGTCCACGGCGATGATTCGTGATGCCCCGGCCATCCTTGCCCCCTGAATTACGTTCAGGCCGACACCTCCGGACCCGAATACGGCGACTGTCATACCGACCTTTGCCGCTGGGCTGTTGATCACGGCTCCCACTCCGGTTGTGACCGAGCATCCGATAAGAGCGGCTACTCCCATCGGAACTGAGTCTGGAATCACCTGACAGGACTGCTGAGGCGCAACAATGGTCTCGGCAAATATTCCGACCTTTGCCATCTGATACACATCATCGCGGTTGTCGTGCAACCTGGCGGTTCCGTCGTACTGGAGCGCACCGGTCTGGGCGTTGGTATCACACAGTTGTGGGTTGCCACTCCGGCAGGATCGGCAGTGCCCGCAGTTGGACACGAAGGACATGATGCAGCGATCGCCTGGTTTAACCCGGGTTACGCCAGGGCCTACTTCTACTACGGTACCTGCGCCCTCATGCCCGAGGACTACCGGTAAAGGCAGGATGGCCGTTCCGTGCATCACGTGGATATCACTCGCACATACACCCGCCGCTTCCATACGAACTCGCACCTCACCTGCTTTCGGAGGGTCCTGAGTTAGCTCTTTAACCTGAAGAGGCGTATTCGCTTCGTATAGTACGGCTGCCTTGGTCAACGGGGCGTGTCTCCTGTAATTGAATGACGTGGTGACTTATGCGGCAGCTATTTTAACAGCGATTCGGTTCGTTTTAGATGGGATTTCCTCATAAATCTTGTCGGAACAAAAGAAGGCCCCGGACAATGCCGGGGCCTTCTTGAAATCTTTTTTTCTCTCAGTTCTCTAGTCAGCTGCTACGTCTGCGACACTTGCAACTTTATCTTGGAGAAGTTTCTTGAGAAGTTTCACGTTGACGTTGAGGTCCGGGAACTTTCCATCGTTCTTTGCTTTATCAAAGACGATCTCTCCGTCAAATGCGATCTTGAAAACGCCACCACCACCAGGAGTGACGGTTACAGATACGTCGGGGCCTACGGCCTCAAAAAGTTCGGCTGCCATCCAGGTAGCCACGTTGTGGTGGCCTCAAGGAACGCAGTAAGTAATCTCCGCTTGTACTTTGCCTAAAGCCATAGGGCTCCTCTCCCGGACGTGCCGGTCTTTACGTTTCAAGTACAAGCTAGGTCCGTTCAGTTCCGCTGTCAAATCCTTAGGAATGATACAGGTCAGGCACACGGTAACTTTCAGGTGCCACGACCGTAATCACATCGGTGCCATATAATTGTTTAACCAATGCACCCCCCCAAACCACGAGGAGGCGCTCATGCGATCAGAAGTAGTACTTGCCGAGGTCACACGCGAGGACGTAGTACGTATCTCCGAGTGGTTAGAGGACCCAGAGATCTCTGAGATGTGGTTTGGACGATATACGTACGGCGAACCCGCCCACCTTGGTTATGAACCTCTCAAGATGATCGACGCCACACAGGCGGAATGGGATGAGGTCTTCAACGACCCGCACCACGAGCCGCACCGCTCGATCCTTTCTGTGCGCACCGCGTCCGGTGAGCACATCGGCGAGGCGCAACTGGCAATAGACGAGGCCCTTGGTGATGCTCAACTATCCGTCCTTATCGGACGTAAAGATTTGCAGCATCGCGGCTACGGAACGGCGACGGTGATCTCTTGCCTTGATCACATCTTCCGGAATCTTGGATTGTTCCGTGCGTGGGTAGATGTGCCGGAATACAACACCTCCGCCCGGGACATGTTTGAGCACCTTGGATTCATCCACGAAGGAACACTACGGCAAAGTCGTCCACACGACGGTGCACGACATAATTCCGTGATCCTCGGGATGCTTGCAAACGAGTACACACGTCTAAGCGAGTCGATCAGCCAGGGCAGCCACAGGGTCTAATCGTAGAACGCGACCCTTTCACGGGAGTGGTTGCGGATCACTAGGTGGCTATCGGTTCTTCCACTCAGGAGACCGCTTTGTGAGGAATGCGTCTATTCCCTCGTGTGCGTCGTGTGCCTGCATGTTCTCAGTCATCAGTTGTTCTGCGACCTCATATGCTGGCCCGTAATCGAGTCCGATCTGTTCGTAGAAGGATCGCTTGCCTATTGCCAGCGTGTATGAGCTTGCCGCTGAAACGTGCTGCGCCAGTTCCATCGTGCGCGCCTGCAGCTCATTGGCAGGTACGACCCGGCTCACCAGCCCGAACTGGAGCGCCTCGTCGGCAGAGATTGGCAGACCAGTAAGAAGCATCTCCATGGCCTTCTTCTTAGGCACTGCACGAGCCAGCGCTACCCCCGGAGTGATGCAGAACAGGCCGTTGCGCACGCCGGGAGTCGCAAACCGCGCCTCTTCGGACGCAACCGCCATGTCACACGACGCAACAAGCTGGCATCCCGCGGCCGTCGCCAGTCCGCCTACCTCGGCGATAACAGGTTGTGGAAGAAGACGAATCGCCTCCATGACGACCGTTGCCATGCCAAACACGTGGGCGTTGTTTGCCTCATCACCCTCAAGAAGTTCTTTCAGATCGTGGCCGGAGCTATATACCGGGCCCTCGGCCCGAATGATGACAACCCTGACCTCTTTGTTCACGGCGACCGCGTCCAACTTCGCCTTCAAAACGGTGAGAAGTTGCGACGAAACTGCGTTGCGCCGTGCCGGGTTGTTGAGCGTGAGGATGGTAACCCCATCCTGGATTTCGTCCAGAACCAGGTCCTGCGCCTCAGTTGATACGCCTGTCATGTCCAGCCCACTCCTTGTCTCGAAGAACGAATTTTTGAATTTTCCCGGTTGCCGTCTTGGGCAGATCACCGAACTCGACGTGCTTTGGCGCCTTAAAGTGCGCAATACGCTCACGGCAAAACTCGATTATCTCTTCCGCTGACGCCTCTGTACCTTCGTTTTTGACGATGAAGGCTTTTGGCACCTCGCCCCATCGCTCGTCCGGCACACCGACGATGCACACTTCCATCACGGAGGGATGTTCCATGATCGCCTTCTCGACCTCCTGGCTGGAGATGTTCTCCCCGCCCGAGATGATGACGTCTTTGGCGCGGTCGCGAAGTTCGATATATCCATCCGGGTGCCAGACGCCAAGATCCCCGGAGTGAAACCATCCACCTGCAAAAGCCGTCGCCGTCGCTTCCGGGTCGTTGTAGTAACCAGACATGACCATGTTTCCGCGCATCACGACTTCACCCATGGTCTCGGCGTCGCGCGGAACGTCGTTCATGTTTTCGTCGACCACTCTTAAGCCTGGCTCGGCAAGGACGAACGGCACACCCTGGCGTGATTTGAGATCCGCACGCTTGTGAGTCTCCATCGAATCCCACTCGGGTTGCTCTGCCGAAACGGTTATCGGGCCGTATGTCTCGGTAAGCCCGTATGTGTGGACGATCACTGCGCCCATGTCCTCTATAGAGCGGATGACCTGTGGAGCTGGTGGCGCTCCCGCCGTCATGATCCGTACATCGGCTAGCTTGCCCTCACCGGCGAGCGGAGAGGAGTAGAGGGCTGTGAGCACAGTCGGAGCGGCACACATGTGACTCACGCTCTTGTTGGATACGAGGTCATACACATCGCCAGCGTCCACTCTGCGGAGGCATACGTGAGTGCCGCCGACTGCGGTTACGGCCCAAGTGAAGCACCAGCCGTTACAGTGGAACATAGGGAGAGTCCAGAGATACACGCTGCGCCAGTCGATACCGATCTCAAGCGCTTCTCCGAGCGCCGAGAGATACGCTCCGCGCCCGCTGTACTCCACACCTTTCGGCATCCCGGTTGTCCCGGACGTGTAGTCGATCGCGATCGAGTCCATCTCGGAATTAAGTCTTACCGACGGATCTTCGTCCGGGGCTGATGCCAGAAACTCTTCATAGTCTGGACCTTCGATATCGTCAGCTCGTGGAAAGGTATCGACTGTTTGCACAAATGTGGTCACGCCGGGGACTTCGGCTTTAATGGACCCTATGACCGATGCGTACTCGGAATCGAACACCAGAACCTTTGCTCCTGAGTGGTTGAGGATGTAGGAAATTTCACGAGCGGACAGACGGATGTTGATCGCCACAAGAATTGCGCCGAGACGCATCGGGCCATAATGCCCTTCCAGCATCGCTGGGATGTTTGGCACGAGGAATGCGACCTTATCGCCGTACTCGATTCCTGCTTGTTTCAACGCGGATGCAAGTCGTCTCACGCGGTCGGAAAACTCAGCGTACGAGTAGGTCGTGTCCCCATATACGACGGCCGCCTTGTCCGGGTAAACGGAGGCGCTCCGGTCCAGGAACGATGTTGGGCAGAGCGCCTCAAATCCGACTGTATTTTTCATGACGCTCCTTCAAGTCTGACCTGACTTGTGTAAACCTGATTCAACTTGGGTTTTGGCGAGGTACTGTCCTCGTCGATTGGTTATCGCGATATCAGTCCGTTATTCGTCGTTTGGGATGTCGACTCCGACTCCGGTGGTTACTCCGGCCATTTGGGCATCGTCTGTAGACAGTAAGTCCCTTATTTCAGTTGCGCGGTTAGCCATAAACGCGTTTCGCAGACTAATTCAGGCACTTTTCGGTAGCCGCGTTAGGGTACTACGAGCGCCTGTTTGTCGTAGGGCGACTATGCCAACGCAGCAAGCGCAGGGGTAAGAACGTCCAGGTACTTGAGACCGGAGCCGGTAATGAGGAGTAGGACGCGCTCGTCCGAGCTTACGGTCCCGTCATTGAGCATTTTCCTCAAAGCGCCGACTAATGCCCCGCCCTCCGGTGCAGCGAATATCCCCTCATATGAAGACAGGTCTCTCACGCCACGAACCATTTCATCGTCGGTGACGGTAAGTCCTGTTCCGTTGCTTTCACGAACGGCGTCGATCACAAGGTAGTCGCCAATTCCGATCGGAACTCGCATCCCGGCTGCAATCGTGTGTGGATTCGGGAACAGATCGGCGTGACGCTTCCCGTCTTCGAAGGCTTTGACGAACGGGGCACAGCCTTCAGCCTGGACCATCACCATTCGTGGACGCTCCGGCCCGATCCAACCCATGCATTCCATTTCGCTGAATGCCTTCCACATACCGACAATTCCCGTGCCGCCACCTGTCGGGTACACAATCACGTCCGGCAACTTCCAACCCAACTGTTCGGCGATCTCGTATCCCATCGTCTTCTTGCCCTCAGCGCGATACGGCTCTTTGAGGGTCGAGACATCAAACAGGCCGCGCTCTGCGGCCGCTTCTCCGGATATGCGACCGGCGTCGTTGATGAACCCGTCAACCAGTGTCAGGTTTGCACCGTATGCAAGACACTCCGCCTGGTTGGCAGAGGGCGCGTCCTTTGGCATGAACACATTGGATTCAAGCCCACCCGCCGCAGCGTACGCGGCCATCGCTCCGGCGGCGTTTCCGGCTGATGGCATGGTGAGTTTCATAAGGCCCAGCTCTTTGGCTTTGGAAACGGCAGCTGACAGGCCGCGTGCCTTAAAAGACCCCGTCGGGCAAACACCTTCGTCCTTTAAAAGCAACCCAGGGGAGCCTACCTCTATTGCCAGGCGTTCGGCGTCTATCATCGGGGTCATTCCCTCGCCGAGCGTGATGATATTGGCCGGATCCCTGACGGGCATCACCTCGCGATAGCGCCACATATTCGGGTCGCGGTAGTTGAGTTCAGCCTTTGCGCCTGCTGCCTTTTGTAGATCGTATCGGGCGAACAGTACCTTTTCGCATGCAGGGCATGTGCGCATGGGATCGCGATCGTCGTAGGTTTCACCGCAATTGCTGCACTGAAGATGCGTGATGAAGCTCTCTGGCACAGTTATCACCTGATTTGATCTGGAATATGGAGGTTATGTGATGTCACATACCAAAAGCCGATGGACACACGTGGCAGTACGTGATTTCGAGCGCATAGAATAGCAGCGATTCGGTAGCCTCAGAGTTACGGGGCGCGGTGAATAACCTGAATCATCAAATACGGCATGCAAATACGGAGGCCTTACCAATGGCTCGGACCGCTATCGAGGACCGCTACTACGAGTTGCACCCGAAATCGGCGGAGCTTTACGAACGTGCGAAGTTGAACTTCCCGAAGGGAGTCACCCACGAGGCTCGCAACATGACGCCGTTCCCAGTGCACATGACGCACGGCCTCGGCAGTCGCAAATGGGACGTGGACGGCAACGAGTACGTTGAGTACAACACCGGACACGGGTCCATGATTCTTGGACAGGCGAACCCGGCCATCGTCAAGGCGGTCCAGGATCGGATGGCCCTGGGAACACACCTTAGCGCCTCCTCAGATCTTGAAATCCGATGGGCTGATCTTGTGAAACAGTTGATCCCTTGTGCCGAGAAGGTTCGTTTCACGTCCTCTGGCACGGAAGCCGTGATGATGGCGATGCGCATGGCGCGCGCTTACACCGGGCGTTCTAAGATCATCAAGTTCTTCGACCATTTTCACGGCTGGTCTGATTACGCAAACGCCGGTAATCTCACCGGTATGGGCGGCATTCCGGGCGAAGTGCTGGACACCATGATCGTACTTCAGCCGGGGGACATTGGTGCGGTAGAGGCGGCGATTGAAGCAAACGATGTCGCCGCCGTAATCATAGAATCCACCGGCGCACACATGGGCGGCACGCCGATCCATCCTGACTTCTTGCAGGAGATTCGAGACGTGACGACGAAACACGACGTCGTCTTCATCCTCGACGAGGTCGTGACCGGATTCCGTTCATCCAGAGGCGGAACGCAGGAGCTGTGGGGCGTGACCCCGGACGTGTGCACACTTGCAAAAATCCTTGGTGGTGGGTTGCCTGGAGGCGCGGTCGCAGGAAAGGCGGACATTCTGAATACCATCGAGCGCGGTCAGATGCTTCACCAGGGGACGTTCAACGGGAACCCGTTATCGGCGGTCGCCGGAATTGCGGCACTGGAAATGGTAGCGAATGGCGATGTTAACGAGAAAGCGGATGCCGCGGGACAGAAACTCAAGGAAGGAATCAACGAAGTCTTCGGTCGCGTTGAAATTCCCGGGCACGCGTACGGCATCGGATCGATGATTCACACCCGTATCGGCATCGACGCCGAGATCGATGAGTGGGGCATCATCCAAGGCACGCCGTCCGGAACACCGATCAGCAAGGACGCTGATCACGAGTTCAAGATGGCAATGTTCAACAACGGCGTCGACAATGGCCGGCGCTTCCTGATGATGGCGGTCCACTCCGACGAAGACATCGCCAAAACCCTGGAAGCGTTCGAAGCATCACTCAAACAGGTCAGAGAACAAGGGATGATCTAGCCTCGCCGGGTGGCTGTTCGAGAGGGTTTTAACCCGTTATTCATTTTGCCAAATAGTTACTGCGACCAACTCAGGGAGTGCTTACCGGGATGACTGAACAGGTTGAAGGATTTGATCTTGTTGTTATCGGGGCCGGTGCGGGGGGGTTGACCGCGGCCATGTACGGCGCACGACTGGGGCTGAAGACCGTTGTGCTTGAGGGAATGATGCCCGGCGGACAGATCATTAACGCGGAGAAGATCGAGAACTTCCCGGGGTTTCCTGACGGCCTTCTTGGTGCTGACCTTGCTCCGTTGATCGAACGACAGGCTTCTGCGGCCGGTGCGGAGGTTCGGATGTTTACCGAGGTCGAGTCGTTGGAGTCTCAGGAGCCTTATCTTTCGCTCTCTACACCGGAACTCACTTTCCGAGCCAAGGCAGTGATCGCTGCGACGGGGTCGGATTTCGCCAATCTCGGCGTTGAAGGCGAGGAGGAGTTCCGCGGACGGGGCGTTTCAAATTGCGCAACGTGCGATGGAGCGTTTTTCCTGGACGAAACAGTCGCCGTCGTTGGAGGCGGAGACAGTGCCCTGGACGAGGCGTTATCGCTGACAGCTTTTGTTTCCAATGTGATCATGCTTGTGCGGGGAAATGAGTTCTCTGGCCAGGCTTACCTTCAGGAACGTGTGCGCGAGAACGCCAAGATCGATATCAGGTTTGGCCAGACAGTGATCGCAGTACTTGGAGGTGACGCCGGAGTGAACGGTGTGAGAGTGAAAGACGCTGAGACAGGAGAGGATTCGACGTTGGATGTTGCCGGTGTGTTCATCTTTGTCGGCACCGATCCACGGTCGTCCTATCTCTCCGGGTTCGTTGGCCTGGACGGCGGAGGACATGTCGAAACTGACATATCCATGGGAACGTCGTCACCCGGTTTGTATGCCGTCGGGGACATTCGATCTGGATCCGCCCGGCAACTTGTGACCTCGGCCGGTGACGGTGCCACCGCGGCTATATCTGCACATCGGTACATCGAATCTCGCTCCTGGCCCGAATAGTTTCCACCTACCGTTGGATCTCGGTGCATGACCCATATAGGGGTATTACCTGGGTTTCACGCAGGGCCCTGAAAATGCGCAAGCCAAGGTCCGCCTAGAGTGGTGTCGTCGCCACGTCAACGGCGCCGTCATAGCGAACGCCTAATGCCACGCCCAATCTGCCAGCAAGTTCATTGGCAACGATCCTCACGGGCGGCGCCGCACCTTGTTCCGCATCGATGGAGGTTACGGCCAGTCCGGGCATGCCACAGGGCACGATGTGGTTAAACATCGAGAGTTCCGTTGATACGTTCAGGGCAAGGCCGTGCATCGCCACTCCGCGGCTGATCCGGACGCCGATCGCTGCGATCTTCCGTCCCGACGGGTTGTTGCCTTCGCCGGGATCAACACCGTCTCCATCCACCCAGATACCGGTTCTGCCGGATACCCGGTGTGCCTCGACCAGATAAACGCCCAGCGTATCGATGATCGCCTGCTCCAGCGCCGCGACGTATGTGACCGGGCCGAGGCCGAGGGCGCGTAGATCCACGATCGGATAGACGACGAGTTGACCCGGGCCGTGATACGTGGCCTCTCCCCCGCGGTCGGTCTCTCTCACTTCCACTCTCGCCGCGGCGAGAGTCGCTTTGTCAGAAACAACGTGTGAGTTCACAGCTCGGCGACCCATAGTGATGACTCTGGAGTGCTCAAGGAGGAGAACCGTATCTGGGATGTCGCCCGCTACTCGAGACTCGTGAAGCGCCCGCTGTAGTGATAGCGCGTCTTCGTAGTTCTGTGTCCCAATCCATCGGGCCCGCATGGCGTCAGACACGTCAACAACTGCCGGAATTACCCGGGCTAGTTGATCTCCGAATCGGCTGTCCAGACTTCAAGTTCACGCTTGAAGCTTTGCATAAACGCGGAAGCTTCGGCGCCGTCAATGATCCGGTGGTCGAACGACAGGCAGATGTTCATCATGGACCTGATCGCTATTGCGTCTCCGCCGGGACCGAAGATAACCACCGGCCGCTTGACTATCGATTCTGTCGTGATGATAGCGGCTTGCGGATGGTTGATTATCGCCCCGCCGAGTACGGATCCCAGCGCTCCAGTATTGTTCAGTGTGAAGGTTCCGCCCTGGACGTCGGAGAGAGTCAGAGAGCCGGATCTAGCGCGATCCACAAGTGGAGCGATACGTTGTGCCAGACCCGAGATTCCTTCACCGTCGGCGTCTTGGATTACGGGCACGACAAGTCCGTCCGGCGCGGCGACGGCAAGTCCGAGGTTCACACGACCTTTCAGACGGATCTTCCCCTCTTCCCAGCTGGAGTTGACGAGCGGATTGTCTCTGAGGGCCCGGGCGACTGCATGCGCGGTGAAGGCGAGGAACGTCAAATCTACGCCATACCGTTTCCGAAAAAGTTCGCGTTGGACAGTCCGGCATGCCACCAGCCCTGTCATGTCTACTTCAACAGTGCTCCATGCGTGAGGTATCTCGCTCACACTTTTCACCATGTGGTCGGCGATCATGCGGCGAATGGGCGACGGTTGAATGACGCGGTCTTCACCAACCGTATTTTCCAGGGCGACGGGTTTCCTGGGAGCCGGAATCGTAGATGGCCCGGTCGCTATCTGCGCCTGGACGTCTTGTTTCGTAACGCGCCCGCCTCGTCCGGTACCTGTGACGTTCGCGAGATCGATCCCGTTGGCCGCTGCCAGTCGTGAAACGACCGGGGAGTGTACCCGGCCGGCGGCCTGTGCTGTATTTGAAGTCGAAGCTGGAACGACTGATGCCTGAGGAGAGCGATTTGTCAGTTGTTCTTCAAGTGCCGTGTCCTTGAAAGTACCGCCAGTCGGACCAACGTTTGCGCCCTGTATGAGAGTCCCGACCCGGTTCGGAGCAGGCGCTTCCGCCTTTTGTTCAGATTCTGATCCCGCTGCTTCAGCCGTTGCGTTGTCTACTTCCATTTCTGCGATTACGGCGCCCATCGGGACCGTGTCGCCCTCTGCAGAAAATATAGATGTCAGCGTCCCGGTATGTGGAGCCGGGAACTCCATGCTGACCTTGTCGGTCACGACTTCTACAAGTGCGTCAAATTTCTCGACCGCGTCGCCTGGTTGTTTCAGCCATTTCCCGATCACGGCTTCGGTGACGGATTCACCGACCTGTGGAAGTTCGATTCCGATTGTGGCCATTAGTAAGCCGCCAACTCTCGCATCTCTGCTGTTATCTTTTCGGCCGATGGCATGAATTCAGCTTCTAGTAAGGGCGAAAACGGCATCGCCGGGACTTCTGGGCCGGCAACACGTTTGACCGGTGCGTCCAGATCCTCAAATGCTTCCTCGGCGATGACCGCAGCGATCTCCCCCCCGATGCCGCCGGCTTTCGTGTCCTCGTGGACCACCATCGCCTTGCTGGTCTTACGCACGGACTCCAGAACCGTGTCCGTATCCAGAGGACGTAATGTCCTGAGATCAATGACCTCGACGTCTATGCCCTCTTCCATCAGTGTCGCCGCCGCTTCCAAACAGTAGTGGAGTACAAGGCCATAGCTCACCACCGTGAGGTCGGTTCCAGTCCGTTTCACATCGGCTTTGCCGATCGGAATCGTGTAGTCACCTTCTGGCACGTCCCCCCTTACGAGCCGGTACGTGCGCTTGTGCTCGAAGAAAATCACGGGGTCGTCGTCACGAATCGCTGACTTGAGTAAGCCCTTGGCGTCATACGGTGTTGCCGGAGCGACAACCTTCAGGCCGGGCTGGTGCGAGAACGCCACTTCGATAGATTGCGAGTGAAACAGTCCTCCCCGAACACCGCCCCCGTAAGGAACGCGAAGTACGAGAGGCGCAGTACGCCGGCCCTGGGTTCCGTAACGAACCCGCGCTGCCTCGCCGATGATCTGGTTGACGGCGGGCCATATGAAGTCGCCGAATTCGATCTCCGCAACCGGGCGCATGCCGTTTACGGCCGCGCCCAGCGCGATGCCACCGATAGCGGCTTCGGCCAGAGGTGTGTCGATCACCCGTTCCGGACCGAACTGATCTAAAAGTCCCTCTGTCGCAAGAAACACGCCGCCTCTTGCGCCGATGTCCTCTCCCATAGTGAAAACACTCGGATCTCGCTCCATCTCTTCACGGAGCGCTTCCCGGACCGCCTCTATCACCGTCATCTCGGCCATTAAGACTGATCTCCCGGGGAACCTGGCGCGTACACTTGCTCGTAGAAATCCTGTGGCTCCGGGAAGGGCGCGTTTTCGGCATCCTCCGTTGCCTGGTTGACTATTTTCTGTGCCGACGAGTTGATCTCTTCGTTAAGCGCGTCGTCCAGTGTGCCACTTGCACGTAGGATCTTCTCTGTTGCAGGGATGGGGTCAAGATCCCTGATTCCTTCCAGATCCTCTGGCGGCCTGTATCGAGTATCGTCGTCGTCGCTGGTATGCGGGAGGAACCGTTCCACGACGGCCTCTACTAGGGTCGGTCCCTGTCCGGAAAGCGCAAGGTTCGCGGCAGCTCCAACAGCCTCATACACGGCTACGGCGTCAAAGCCGTTGACTTCTATGCCCGGCATTCCATAAGCGGATGCACGTGTGGCGATTGACTCGATATTCATCTGCTGGGAGATTGGGACTGAGATCGCGTACTTGTTGTTCTCACAGAAGAAAATTACCGGAAGACGGTGGATGGAGGCGAAGTTCATTGCCTCGTGGGTCTCGCCCATGCTTGATGCGCCGTCGCCAAAGTAGGCTACCGTCACGCGTTTCTCGCCCCGCATTTTGTCTGCAAGTGCAACACCGACGGCCTGGGGCAGCTGGGTGGCGACCACGTTGGAAAACGAGACTATGTCCCGTCGATCGCGGTCTATAGCGCCGTGCAACGGGAACTGGCGTGCGCCGGAAAGAGGTTCTCCTTCCTTTGCAAGGAAACCCAACAGTAGTTCTAGTGGCGTAACACCGAGTGCGAGCATCGTGGTCAGCTCACGGTAATAGATGTAGAAACGGTCACGTTCGGGATCTAAGGCTCGGATGGCACCAACCTGTGCGGCTTCATGGCCCTGGGCAGAGGCGACGATAGCTGCCCGGCCCTGGCGATTCATCTGCCATATGCGCTGGTCGAGCTTTCTGCTGAGTACCATTGTCCGGTACATTTCAAGCAGGTCGGTATCAGTTAACGGCGGTGGCCCGGCACCGTACTTGTCCGGCACGGTAGAACCGTTATCGGAAAGGCCCGGTGTTGGGGAAGAAGATTGTTCACTGAACATATGCCGGCAATTATAAGGACGGACAAGACTTATCTACGACCCTGAATGCAATATCCGTAATTTAGACATGTTCTGGGCAGTTAATTGGACTTGAGCGATATGGTCCTTGGAATAACCGTCGTGGTCGTCGCTTATCTTGTGGGCGCGATTCTGCCCGGGCACATCCTTGCTCGGATGAAAGGACGCGATATCAGCACCATGGGCTCGGGCAATATAGGAGCCCTTAACGCGCTTCGTTCGCTGGGCAAGCGTGCTGCAGCCGTGGTGTTCGTCGTGGATGTCGGCAAAGCGTCGCTGGTGATGCTGCTCGTCATAGCAATCGACGCGCCGGATTGGTCTATGTACGCCGCTGCGCTGGCGACGATGCTTGGGCACAATTTTTCCGTTTATGTAGGTTTCCGTGGCGGAAAAGGTGCCGCCGTAATGACGGGCGTCTTTCTCATCCTGCTGCCATATCTGACACTACTATCGGTCCCGGCATTGATCCTCGGATACCTGATTTTTCGATCCGCCTTATGGGGGATGGTGATGACGTTCATCTGCATCAACACTTTGACGATCGTTACTGGCCAGTCTTTGGCGGATATCGTTTTGTGCCTGGCGTTGACACTGCTTGTGGGTTTTACACATCTTTTACGTGCTTTCGAGATACTCTGGCCGGCGATCAAGAGGCTAGACTTTCATAGGATTGGACAGATCGAATAAGGCCAACGCATAAAGAAACCGAAATTTGCATAGCTTTAATACGACCACACACCAGGACGGGAAATGATCTGCTTGAAGAACTCTCTAGGAGTAACGATGAAACGTTGGACACTTCTCGCCGCGCTTTCTATAGCGCTGGTTGCGGCACTTGCATGTACTAGTGATGAACCCGCACCGACATCGATCCCTATACCGATGGTGGAGACGTCTGCGCCTGCGGGTGACGGATCTAGCCCTCAACCCCCTACCGGATCCCTGGACACCAGTAAGACGTACACAGCGACAGTTGAGCTGGTGAAGGGCGATGAGTTCGACATCTTGTTGTACGACGATCTTGTCCCGACAATTGTCGAAAATTTCGTCAACCTCTCTAACTCCGGTTTCTATGATGGAATCACGTTTCACCGCGTGATCGCTGATTTCATGGCGCAGGGCGGAGACCCCACAGGTACGGGTGCCGGAGGTCCGGGCTACAAGTTCGCCGACGAGTTTCATGTGGATGCACGTCACGACAAGCCGGGAATTCTCTCGATGGCCAACTCGGGCTTCGCCTCGAACGGCAGCCAGTTCTTCATCACGTTCGTAGAGACGCCCTTTCTGGACGCCTTTGATGACAACGATCAGCCTAAGAACTGCGCAAGCTTCTCTGTCTCATGTCACGCCGTGTTCGGTGAGGTTGTGAGCGGAATGGAAGTGGTGAACAAAATTCGGATCCGAGATCCCGGTACAGACCCGCGCCCGGGTGACGCCATCAAAACGATTCATATCGAAGAAAACTAGACACCGACCCGAACTAGACAGTCAATCAACGCACGTTATTAAGGAATGAATATGCTTCAGCACGGAGACAGCCCCAAAGCCCCTAGCGGCGCACTTGACACGAGCAAGAGCTACACGGCAACGATGGAGCTTGGCAGCGGTGGGAAGATCGTAATCAGCCTGTTCCCCGCCGAAGCGCCATTAACGGTTGAGAACTTTATTAACTTGTCCGTTTCAGGCTTCTACGACAACGTTACCTTTCACCGCGTGATCCCAAACTTCATGGCGCAGGGCGGCGACCCGACCGGAACAGGCACCGGCGATGCCGGATACAAATTCGGTGACGAGTTCCACCCCGACCGAAGGCACGACAAACCTGGCGTACTTTCTATGGCAAATGCCGGCCCAGGGACTAACGGTAGCCAGTTCTTCATCACCCATGTTCCGACTCCACACCTTGACGGAATGCACTCCGTCTTTGGAGAGGTTTCGGAGGGAATGGACGTTGTTCTGGGCATTCCAGCACGCGACCCTGGGAGCTCCCGAACGCCTGGCGAATCGATCAAGTCGATCACCATCAGCGAGAGCTAAACGAAAAACGCAGGCGTCGTTAATAGAAAGGCCCGACGGAAAATCCGTCGGGCCTTTCTTATTCTTGTCGCGATTGCGCAGGCTTTAACCGGCAGCAGGTTCTGGACTCGCCGTTTCTATGGGCTTAACAGGTCTAGGCTTGCGTCGACTGGTCGTGTACTCGAATAGCCGGCCGGCGTATCCGATCCGAGACCCATCACGTAGCTCAACGATCCTTTCGGCCGGTCTGCCGTCCACACGCATAGTCACGCCGCCGGAATTGTCGTAGTGAAGTTCCAGCCCGGTCTTTTTGAAGATCAATATCGCCCCCGGAACGGGCAGGTCGGGTGCGTCCTCCATCGAGATGGCGCCCTTAAACAGCATTCCTTTTATGCCTGCTCTACGTACGGATGACAGGTCTAGGACAAGCTCCTGTCGGTCGTCGTAAATGTAGCCGTAAGGCATCACCTGTCGTCGAGAGATCACAAATAGCACGACTCCCGCGAGGATCAGCAGACCGATGAGTAGGACACCGATTATCGGGAGCAGCAGCGAATTCTCTTCCTGCTCTACCTCCGAAACGACGGTCACCGGGTAGTTCACCGTAACGAGGGTCTCTGCGATCGGTCCAGATGTGTTGAAACTCCGTCCGACGTACTCAGTGTTGAGCTCGGCGGTTACCGTCTGCGTACCGCTCTCGCTCGGCATTGCAATGACCTCGAATTTCCATCCGGTGCCATCGTCAAGCGCATCGATAATTCGCAGCGAACCCGTGACGGATTCGCCGGTCGGCCCGGTGACAAATGCCTTGATAGCAGCTGGTAGTACCGGGTGCGGATATTCGCCGACGGTCACCTCAATGGTACCAACCGAGATCTCGGATCCGGCATCGACCGCCCCTCCTTCTGAGGGCTCTATTTGAAGTGTCGGGAAGACCTCTGTCTGGAATGAGTCGACGGTCTCAATACTTGCGTTGTAGTCGTTCCAGCCGAGCTCGAGTATGACCTCGCTGAAACCTTGATCTCTCGACGCATCAAATACTACTGAGAAGATGCCATCTCCAAATAATGCATCGCCGCCCTCCCCGTTATCGGTAAGCCGGTAAACGGCGGAAGTGCCTTCGGGCGATGTGATAGCCGCCGTGACCACAGCTCCCGGCAGCATTCGAGCCACTCCATCCACGGTCGCCTCCGCCATCAAGACAGCTTGGAGGCCTGCCTGGAACGGTGGCTGATCTACCAGATGAAGTTCAAGCGGGCTCCGCACTTCGACAGAAGCCATTACGGGGAAACCGTCTCCAGTAGCCCGCAACGACCATGTGCCCGGCTCAGGAAAACTTATCGTTACCACCACTAGATTCGGAGTTGTGATGAATGTTGCTACGTTAGATGTTGCTCCAGGTTGCACCCCGTGCGGGTCGAACAGATCCAGCGATGCGTTTGTGGAGTTACGTACCATGGCGACGCTGAGTTGTGTCGACTCTGGGGCCACCTCTATGGGCTGGACCGCTGTGTTCCCAGATTGGAGCGCTAAGTCCAAAACGAGATCGCTATCCATCCCCAGTACGTTGTGGACGAACATGTCCAGTCCAAGCAGTGTGCCGGTGTCGTCCCAGCGCCCTGAGGCTCGCTCTACGATAGAGGAAAGAAATTCACGCGCCTCGTTTGTTGTTGACGGAAGCATGACCGCGTTGATCTTCCATCCTTCAGCGATGAACAGTTCGGCGAAACCGATTATCCGATCTCGGTTCTGCTGAGATCCGTCTTGCATCCGACCCGTGATTAAAACTATCTCGGATCCGGCAGGTGCGCTCACGCCCGAGAGGTATGCAAACGCAGAGGCCATGGCGGCGAACTGATCACTGCCTCCGTTCTCTGAACGACTGGCGATGCGCTCTACGTGTGTTGATACGGCGTTCTTTAGTTCAGAACCTGATGTGGAGTGACCGACTACGGTACCGGCTGCATCCGAGTATGACAGCAAGGCCACGGTTCCATCATTGGCGGAACCCGAAAGAATCTGCAACGCAGTTTCGGCCACGGCGGCGTCTTTTTCGCTTACAGATGTGCTGCCAAGATCGATCGCGATAAGCGTCACTCTGGACTCGTGGTCGTCGGCAGAAATTGTACCGGTGCCAACGGTAAATACCGTCGCCATCACAGTGATTCCAAGGAGAGTTACTAATAGTCGGCGCATAATGTCCCGTTCAAGCGTCTCGCGCGTGGTCGTAAAAGGGTCACCTGAGGCTAGGAATCGTCGACGTGTAAGCGCAAGGCGATTTAGCTACGGGCTTGGTTGGGAATTGCCGGCCCTATAAGCTTTGATTGACCGGCCTCAACGTCCCATCTAAACTCTGCGAACGTTCAAATCTCACCAGAGCGATGAGCCCCCGGGAGACTGTTTCCAGTTTGAAATTCGGTATCGCTGTGACGACATCGGTCAATCCTGCGACCACATCCAATGGTCAGGCGGGCTATGTAAAGGCGATGACCGACGAGATAGAACGGCTCGAATTCGACTCTTTGTGGGTTTCGGACCGCACGGTATATCCACAAGACCTGGTAGACCGATATCCGGAGCAGTATGGTCCCGGACTGGCGGACCCGGACGCGCAGAACGTGCTGGAGGCGGTCACCACCCTTTCATACGCAGCTGGACGTACCGAGAATGTTCGTCTTGGTATCAGCGTGCTGGTGCTGCCGTTCAGGAATGCCGTACTGAACACGAAAATGCTGAATACGTTGGATGTGCTTTCAGGTGGTCGACTGATACTGGGCGTCGGCACAGGATGGATGCCCGAAGAGTTCGCTTCGATGGGAGCGTCGTTTGAAGATCGCGGAAATTTGACTGACGAGCACTTAGATCTTTTCCGGGCATCAGGATCAAGCATGGATCCCACCGTTTCAGGAGATCATGTCGACTTGAAGGGAATGCGACTGTTCCCGCAGTCGATCCAGCGTCCGCGTGTACCGGTTTGGATCGGCGGCAACTCGAAGCGTGCGCTCAGACGAACTGCAGAGTACGGAGACAACTGGCACTGTATTCGCCTGACACCGGAAGAAATCGCCGGGCAGAAGCCGTTACTTGAAGAGGCGTGTATCGCCGCCGAGCGCGATGCCGGAGATGTGGGAATTTCAATTCGCACAAGTGTGACCATGGGAGGAACCGAGACCGAACATGGCCACAGCGAACAACGCGGGCTTATGAGCGGCGAACCTGCGCAGATCATTGAAGACATTGAGCGATACGGGGCGGCGGGGGTCGACTACATGGTTCTGTCCGTGGTCGGCAACTCGACTCAGGAGACCATAGATAACCTGAATCGATTCAGCACAGAAGTAAGACCGCATTTCAGCAACTAACCCACCCGCCCTGTTTATGAAGGAGATCCATCCATGGTTGAGAGCGTAACGAAGGCCACACTCATCGCCGAGATACTCGATCGCAAAAGCGTCGTCGCGTTTGACGGTAGGCCGATCGAGGACAGCAAACTTCAGGCGATGGTTGAGGCTGCGCGTTGGGCGCCATCTGCCAGCAACAGGCAGCCGTGGCGGATTACGCTGGTCCGGGGCGGGGACGCTCGAAAGGCTCTAAACGAGGCGCTTGCCCCCGGCAATCAGGAGTGGGCACCTAGCGCTCCCCTCCTTGTGGTTTTCGCGACCGACGTGCCGGACCCTGAGCGACCAGCTTCTGGAGCGAAGATGATGCTCGATAACGGGTTTGCAGGCCAGAATCTGATGCTCGAGGCCGTCCACCAGGGGCTCAGAGTGCACGCTATGGGGGGATGGGACGAGGGCAAGGTGAAGGCTGCCCTCGGCATGCCTGAAGGGAACGTAGTGGCGTTTGTTGTTGCCGTGGGATACGGCGGAGAAGTTAGCACGTTGTCTGAAGACCTCCTTGCAAAAGAGAACCGCGACCGTGTGCGAAACGATGTTGGAGAGAACTTTTTTGACGGGAAATTCGGCGTTCCATGGAAGGCGTGAGCCACTAAACACAACGTAGGGGCGCCGCTTGCGCTGTCCTTCAAGTAACCAGCCAGAAAGTCGCATATTGAAGATCACTGGACTCAAGTCGTTTCCGGTCGCAGACGCGGAAGGTAATAAATACTTTTTCGTCAAGGTCTACACGGACGCCGGCATAGATGGAATCGGAGAGGCGGGTATTCGCATCTGGGGCAACGCCATCGGGAAGGCGGTTGAGCACCTCTCAGAGATACTCGTTGGGGAAGACCCGTGGTCTACCGAACGTCACTGGCAAAAGATGTTCCGGGGCAACTTCTTTCCTGCAGACAGGGTGTACATGTGCGCTATCAGTGCCATCGACATCGCCCTGTGGGACATCAAGGGCAAGTCCGTGGATATGCCGGTTTTCAAGTTGCTGGGCGGTCCTGTCAGGGACAAAGTCGTTTGCTATCCGCATACGCAAGGCACGACTCTGGAAGGGCTTGTAGATAACTGCAAACAGGCGGTTGATCAGGGCTGGAAATTCGTGCGCTGGGGACAACCCGAAACCCACGGCGAACTTGAGTACGTAGGGGACGCCGGCCGACTTGAGCCGTTGAAATCCATGCGTCTGGCGGTGGAGCAAATGGGAGCGGTACGTGACGCGGTCGGTCCGGATATCGGTATCTGTTTTGATGTGCACACGCGATTGGACACGCGGCACACAATCGAGATGTGTCGTGACCTGGAGTCATTCAAACCGTTCTTTATAGAAGACCCGATCAGGTCAGAAAACCCGGCAAGTTATCGCAAGGTCGCAGATAACATCAATCTGCCGATCGCCGCCGGTGAACAATGGGCTTCAAAGTGGCCGTTCCGTGAGGTGATCGAACAGGAGACGATCGATTACGCACGTATTGATCTATGTATCGTCGGCGGCCTCACCGAGGCGCTCAAGATCACCCACTGGGCGGAGACGCACTATATCGACATCGTTCCACACAATCCGCTTGGACCGGTTAGCGCAGCCGCCTGCGTATCGCTCACCATGGCCTCCACAAACGTGGGTGTTCAAGAAATGCCGAAGCGCCCGGGGACATTTGCCACTGACCTGTTCCCGCAGCAGATCGGTTGGGAGGATGGTTACGCCTTCTGCCATGATGCACCGGGGCTTGGGATCGTGTTTGACGAAGACGCAGCGGAAGCAAACCGGGTAGATCCACAGGGCTGGGTACCGCAACTGTACCGGGACGACGGTGCACAGACGAACTGGTAACCGCACATATGGAAACCGCCACACCGCACTACCGCACGAGGAGCCTCAATTGAAAGTCAGCGCAATCAAGTCTTACCCGGTCCAGGATGGTGACGGGCGTGGTTACTTCATCGTGAAGGTGGAGACGGACGCCGGTATATACGGCCTGGGCGAGATCGGTATACGCAACTGGGGCAACGCCATCGAGACGGCTATCGCCCACCTGTCTGAGGTCGTGATCGGCCAGGACCCGTGGTCGACCGAGAAGCTCTGGCAGAAGATGTTCAGGGCCAACTTCTTCCCGGCTGACACGGTTTACGGATGCGCTATTAGCGCTATTGACATCGCCTTGTGGGACATCAAAGGCAAGTCGGTGGACATGCCGGTCTACAAGTTGCTGGGTGGACCGGTCAGGGACAAGGTTGTGTGTTACCCACACGTCAACGGCAACACGCTCCAGGAGCTGATTGACGACTGCAAGGCGCACGTGGATCGCGGCTGGAAATTCGTACGCTGGCATCAGCCGCAAACATCTGGCCCTTACAACGACCTCGATGGACACGGCGTATTGGAACCGCGGGAGTCGATGAAGTTGGCGGTGGAACAAATCGGTGGAGTTCGGGCTGCCCTCCCGGATGTCGAGATCTGTTTTGACGTACACACCCGTCTGGACACGACCCACGTGATCGAGATGTGTCGTGATCTAGAAGAGTTCAAACCTTTCTTCATAGAAGATCCGATCAGGTCAGAGAACCCGGCCAGTTATCGGAAGATCGCAGACAACATCAATCTGCCGATCGCCGCCGGCGAACAGTGGGTCTCGAAGTGGCCGTTCCGTGAGGTGATCGAGAACGAAACGATCGACTACGCACGTATAGACCTGTGCATCGTTGGCGGTCTTACCGAGGCGCTCAAGATTACTCATTGGGCGGAGACGCACTACATCGATATCGTTCCGCACAACCCACTCGGCCCCGTCAGTGCCGCGGCCTGTGTGAATCTCTGCATGGCAACAACCAACGTCGGTGTGCAGGAGATGCCCCGCCAGCCTGGCACGTTTGCCAACGATCTTTTCCCGAAACAGATCGAGTGGGAAGACGGTTACGCCTGGGTACCGGATGCACCGGGGCTGGGTGTTGACTTTGACGAGAACGTGGCGGAGTCGAATCGTGCTGATCCGCGAGGATGGGTCTCACAGCTCCGCCGAAACGACGGCGCGTTTACGAACTGGTAAGAAAGAACCCGATTGCAGTTGGACGCGGTTTGGTCGAATACATGAATCGGAATCATCTGGTTGCGATCGCCGTCGGGGTCGTTTTGCTTGCGCTTCTGTGGTTCTTCGTTGTTCCACTTTTACTAGACCTCGGCGAGAGGAGCGGAAGGGACGCGGGGTTTGGGTGGATTGTCCTGATAGGGGCGACCCTGATTGTCAGCTGGGTCATGTTTCGGCCGCCCGGATTCGAGGCAGAGGCGGAAGCGAGAAATATCCGCCGCGGACAGCGTCTACGACGTTCGGAAAACAACCGTCGTAGACGCGATCGGTCTAATCGCTAGCAGTCACTCCGACCTCGGCTCCCACAGCCTGGTTGAACCGTGGCAACAACTCCTTGTTGAACAACTCCATGCTGTAGTTCCATGCACGTTTATCATCGTCGTTATCCCAGTCGAAACTCATCACGTCGATGGCTCCAAATGGACCAGTCTCTTCCCATAGTCTCAGTAGTCGATCTAGAGCCGTATCTACGTCTCCTGCGATTATCTGCTCGCCTATGAAGTAGTCCATGTTGACCTCTGAATCAGACATCGAGAGGTCTTGTTTCATTATTCCAAGCCCGGGGCCGGCTTTTATCGCTCCCGTCAGATGCGTATACGCGGTCTCGATTGAATTGGTGCGGGCGCGCCTCTCCGCTTCGGCCGTGGTATCTGCGAGAAAAATAGTTCGAGCGATTTTCCATGTTGATCGATCTGCGGAGTTACCCACCTCCAGGGCTGCTTGCTCGTACGTATCCCACTGATCCTTCAGCACATCTGCCGGAATAATGGAATGGCTGAAGAGTTGAAACCCGTGGTGTGCGGCCGCCTTAACGGACCCTGAATTTCGTGAAGAAACGGGGACCGATATCGGTGGGTGTGGCTTCTGATACGGCTTCGGAGGATAACCATAGCCGAGCTCCTCGTTCACTGATTTCAACTTTACGGTCCAGTGCTCACCATTGAACTCATATGGCGGGTCGGACGACCAGATATTGAGGATCATGTCAATCGCCTCAGCCATCCTGGAATGCATCTGCTTGGGGTCCTGTCCATACATTTCAAAATCAGAAGGTGCACCCCCAAACCCGACTGCCAGTTCCAATCGACCATGGGAGAAGTGATCCAGGAATGCAAGACGATTGGCGACCTGAGCAGGATGATGCATATTTACGAGCACCGGCGCAGGTCCCATGCGCATCTGTTTGGTCTGCCGAAAAACGGCGGCAATGAACATCTCCGGGCTGACTATGGGCTCCCAGGAGAGCGTGTGGTGTTCGCCCACCCAGAATTCATCTACACCGAGCTCATCTGATCTGATGGCAAGCTCCATGTCCTCGTCGTGACATTGGGCTAGATCTTTTGATGGGTGATGGAACGGCATGATGAAAATGCCGCTTTTTACGGAGTGCAATTTAGCCTCGAACTTCTACCCCGAAGTTGGGGTGGATCAACTAAACAGGTGTTACCGACCGGTAATGTTTTCGGGAGCGATACGAATGATGACACGTGTTTCTGCCGGATTGTGCCCGCCGTATGAGTCCGCACCGGTGTATTTCTTAGCGAGCATGTCGATATGTGCGTCTGCTCCTTCTTCGGTCATCACCGTGACGCGGCCTCGGATGTTCACGACCCGGGAGTACGAATTCTCGGGATCGTAAACACCTACCGCGACCCGGGCGTCTCTTTCGATGTTGTTGGTTTTGATTCGGTCGAGCGCCGAATTGACCAGGACATCTGTGCCGTCCGTGTCCACCCAGACCGGAGATATCTGTGGCGATCCGTCTGCCATGAGCGTCACAAGTTGAGCGATCTGTGGCTCTTTCAGGAGGGCGATCTGTTCAGAAGTCAGGCTTGCCAAAACTACTTCTCCCGATAGGTATGTGGATTTGATATGAACTGTCTGCTGTGACGCCGCATTGTATGGACCAGACCATGGTTACCTCAAATCCATCTGGCTGAGCGCTTCCGAACGCTCAAGACCTTGGACGCCATGTGGAGGCAGACATTAGCTATCCATTAGAGGGCGTCGGAGGCCGCGTCTGTAGGGACAATTGACTCGTCCGCAGATCGTGCGGATGGTTCTGTGCGATCAACCAATCGTCGCTCCGCCGTCGATCACGAGATGTTCCCCTGTGATGAACGATGCATCATCGGACGCCAGAAATAGCACGCCATTGGCAACCTCTCGTGGCTGTCCTACGCGTTTCATTGGTGCGCCCTGCCCAAACGCAACCAGTGCATCTTCATGATCGAGACCAAGCGAATCAATATGTATCGAAGTGGCCCGCGTGTATATCGTTCCCGGGCACACGGCATTGACCCGGATATTGTCCGGCGCAAGATCCATAGCGAGACAACGTGTCAGCTGAAGGACCGCGCCCTTTGACGAGTTGTACGGAATGAATTCCGGCTGGGCGATAAATGAGCTGACAGAGGCCAGGTTTACGATCGCACCCCCACCATTGGCGCGCATCACGGGTAGTACCGCTTTCACGCAATTGGCCGGCCCCATCACGTTGACACTCAAAACGCGTTCCCAGGCATCACGCGTCACATCTTCGACCTTGCCAAATACGAAAACGGCGGCGTTGTTTATCAGGATGTCCACTGTGCCGAAGGCGGCCACGGCAGCCTGAACTGCAGATTCGGCTGACGCCTCGTCTGAGATATCGGTGTGCTTGAAAATAGCTTCACCGCCCAACTGATGAATCTCATCGACCACGATGCTTCCGGCGTCATCTTCGATATCGGCCACCAGGACACGTGCACCCTCTTGGGCGAAAAGCATGGCGATCGCCCGTCCGATTCCGTTTCCAGCCCCGGTAACGATGGCCGATTTGCCCTCAAGTCTCATTCGGAATTCTCCTCGCGTGGTTAACTCTTTTGATGCAATGAATTGAACGTGCGCCGGAGTATAGGCGCGTTGATTTCCCAGACGGGACTTGATCTAGAGGATCGCTAATTTGCAGGTCGGGATACAATCGGACCTCCCTGGCTCTCTTCGGCATACAGCTTTGCCGTGAACAGGAGCACGGGAACTCCCCGATTCATGTCCGGGAGTTGGCCAGAATAGTTGGAAGGAAACATCGCCGTGCTCAGTCGAGGATTCTCTGGATTCCGCCGTCCTCAACCGCCGCGGGAGATACCCGATGGCCAGTACTACGAGACCGGATTCCCGGTGCTCACATACGGGCCGACGGAACGTGTGTCGCAATCAGACTGGAAGTTCACGATCGACCTCGGCGAAGGCGGCTTTAAGTCCTGGACATGGGACGACCTGATGGCTATGCCGCAGACCGATATCCATACCGACATTCACTGCGTCACAAAGTGGTCGATGTTAGACAGCGACTGGAAAGGTGTCGATCTAGACGTCTTTTTCGAGCAGGCGGGACTGGGAGACAAAATCGCCGAGGACTATTTGATGATCCGGTCGTTCGGCGGATACACGACGAATCTGCCGGTCGCGGATGTGCGGGGCGGGAAGGCGTACATCGTCCACGAATTCGGCGGCGAGCCGATCACCCAGGAGCACGGTGGCCCTGTCCGTATGATCGTGCCGCACCTGTATTTTTGGAAATCCGCCAAGTGGGTTGAGAGCATCCGATTCATGGCAGAGGACGCCCCCGGTTTCTGGGAGGCGAACGGCTATCACATGTACGGAGATCCCTGGAAAGAACAGCGCTACTGGGGCGACTAACCGGTGTGGCTTTCCATTCTTCGACCGGAGATGGTTAGGTTGATGGTGAAGCCTGTTGCTGGATATTCGCTCAGGATGCGGCCCACTCAGAGTTCGGGACTCGCCGTTTTCAACGAATCAGCCCCGGACATTTGACGATGCAAGATTCTGATCGACCTCAGGCTGGCTCTCAACCGGACCATCTGACATGGCAGGTGGCGACCGTGGAATCGATCACCGTTGAGACGTATCGGGTCAAGACATTTCGGTTGCTTTTGCCCCTATGGCAGCCGTTCCGCCCGGGAATGCACTACGACGTTCGATTGACTGCGCCTGACGGCTATCAGGCCCAGCGAAGTTACTCGATTGCTACGTCGCCTGAGACGCGCAACGTCGTAGATCTCACGGTTGAAACGATCGAAGGCGGGGAAGTTTCGCCCTACTTCAACGACATCGTGGAAGTAGGAGATCAGGTTGAGGTTCGTGGCCCGATCGGAGGCCCATTTACCTGGGACGGATCCATGGGTGGTCCGCTTCTTTTGATCGGCGGCGGGTCTGGAATAGTTCCGTTGATGTCCATGCTCCGTCACCGGAACAGCACGGCAGGTCACGTTCCGACACTACTGCTCTACAGCTCACGTTCTCCTGGAAACGTAATCTACAGCGACGAACTGGACGCTCTATCTGTGGCCGGGAACGGTTTTGAGGTGGAGCACACTTTTACGAGAAAAACACCGGATGGGTGGAATGGATTCGCCCGACGAGTGGATGTTGAGATGATCTCCGAAGTGTCCGGCCGGTTAGGAACCATAGGTAGGGCCTTTATCTGTGGCCCAGAAGGATTCGTGGAAACGGCCGCAAATGCTCTCGTCGATGCCGGAATAGCGTCCGAGCGTATTCGAACAGAGCGGTTTGGACCGATCGGGATTCGATAATCGGCCCGGTCTCGGTTTTTGAACGAGCGTATCGGCCTGATTAATCCCCCAGTTAATTGCGGTTGTGACATTCCCCCGGAGTTTGGTCGAGGTGGTCGCTATCATCCGACAGTATTCATCACCTAATACAAGTATTGGTTGGACCTGACTCTGATTACCGAAACTCTCGATAGCGCTTCCAACGCGGGCGCCGGCCTTCCAGTGGATCACGCAACCTACGTTGCCCTGCTCGCCGAGAAATTCGGCTATCCCGGATTACGCCCGGGCCAATCAGAGGCCCTGCGCGGACTGGACTCTTCGGATGTTCTCGCTGTGCTTCCTACTGGAAGTGGCAAAAGCATGGCCTACGTCCTACCCGCGCTCGTGTCTGGACGCGTGCTGGTGGTCTCGCCGCATATAGCGCTCATGCAGGATCAAGTCGAAAGTCTTGTCGCTAATGGCATCCGTGCTGCTTTCATCAACTCAAACCTGACCAATGTCCAAAAACGCGACACCTACACGGATTTTCGAGATGGCGATCTCGATCTGCTGTACACCTCTCCGGAGTCTTTGGCGAACCAGAAGTTCGTTACGGGATTAGCCAAAGCGGGGATCAATCTCCTTGCCATAGATGAAGCGCACTGTGTTTCAGAGTGGGGTCACACGTTCCGGCCCGACTACCTGAGACTCGATTCCGTCCGAAAACAGCTAGGGTCTCCCCGAACTATCGCACTCACGGCAACGGCCACGGGTCAGGCTCGTGACGATATCGCACGGCGCCTCGGGCTGGACGATGCCATTCGCGTGGTGCACTCGGTAGACCGCCCCAATTTGAACTTCATGGTGAATTTTGGAGGCGGGAACAGTGAAAAGCAGGACTTTTTACTCGACTACGCCATGAAAAGACGTGGAAAGAGTGGAATCGTTTACGTGGGTTCGCGTAAGCGAACGGAGGAACTGGCCGAGTTGCTCTCGGGAGCGGGGTTGGAAGCTGCGCACTATCACGCAGGCATGGCGGCGAAAACCCGGTCCGATGTTCAGCGACGGTTTATGACGGACCAGATCGACGTGATGGTCGCGACCAACGCTTTTGGACTGGGAGTCGATAAACCGGACGTTCGATTTATCGTGCATTACGACATGCCCGCCCGACTTGAGGCGTACTACCAGGAATCGGGGCGGGCTGGACGTGATGGTGATCCGGCTGAATGCGTCCTGATCTACACGCCGTATTCGGCCTCCGGACCGAGGCGATTTATCGACCGGGATCATCCTCCTGCCTCAGAACTGCGTATCGCCTGGCGCCGTCTGTGCGAGATCGCGGGGGACGATTCACGTGTCCCCGAATCCGGATTCGGGAATTTTGACGGAAAGGTGATGGCGATACGCGCTTTTCAGGAGTCTGGCCTACTCGATGACTCGGCCGATACCCTGATGGACAACAATCCCGAGGCCCGTATCAATTCGATGGTGGTTGATCGTCACAGAGAGCACGAGTTTGAGATGCTTGAACGGATGCTCGGGTACGCCCAGACGTTGGGATGCCGGCGATCTTACATTCTTGAATATTTCGGCGAGAACTCTGTCGAATCTTGCGGCAGTTGCGACAACTGCCAGAACCCGGCCGGGTCGGATGCGTCTGGCCTTGTCGGGCGGATCATTCAAGTACGGTCGGAGATCGCTCAACATAGTCGTATGGACCCCGTTGATGTGTTCGAAGACCGCACAGCGCGCGCTCTGGCGGACGTCCGGCCTCGAAATGAAACAGAACTCCTGGAGGTCTGGGGCATCGGTCCAGTCCGCGCCCGACGATGGGGTAAGCAGTTGTTGGATGAGGTGCAAAAGTGGGAAGCAGCTAACCCGGATGCAACCCCGCGGTCAGTCGTTACTGCCGTTCGCAAAACGACGGTCACTCAATCACGCCGTCCAGGTCACGACGATATGCCCCTGTTTGATGTACTCCGTGAGTGGCGTAAGACCCGTGCCGCGGAAGAAGGAATTCCAGCGTTTGTCGTGTTCTCGGATCGAACGCTGGCCGCACTCGCATCGGCAAGGCCGACAAACATGGATGAGTTATTTACCGTGTTCGGGGTCGGTGCGGCCAAACGTGATCGCTTTGGGCGAGGGGTTCTCGAGGTGATTGAAGAGTTTCAATCAGCAGCGTCTGGGGCTGATTAGTCGGTTGAGGTTCGTGAGCTGTTGAGTTTCCGGTAGGCCTTTTTCAACGTGATCGGGATCGTAGTTATGGGCTCTCCTCACTAAAGGCTTCCCGATCACGCTTGCAATGACAGCCAGTCGACAACGTGCTCGCGTGCATGCAGCACCGAGAGCGTGTGGCCTCATACGCCTACAATAGCTGCCGAATTATCGAGCTCCGCGATCCATACATATTGGGAGACCAGCCAAAAACATGTCAGACATTCTCGTCACGACCGATTGGCTCGAGCAACATCTAGATGACCCATCGGTCCGGATCCTAGAAATCGGGGCGACGGATACGGACGATGCCTATCGCTCTGGACACGTCCCAGGTGCGACCCGGCTCTTCTGGAAAGATCTGAGCTGGCATGAAAGTGACCGAGCGTTCGTCACGCCGGCAGAGATGGCCGACAGGTTGGGGGCCATCGGTGTCGCTCCAGATACAACGCTGGTCATATATTCGGACAAGGTTCAATACGGTACATATGTGTTTTGGGCGTTGACTATGGCCGGGCACAAGGACCTGAGATTGCTCGACGGCAGCCGCACCAAATGGCTCGCCGAGGGGCGGCCTCTTAGCCAGGTGGTCCCCGTATCTGACGCTGTGCCCTATACGCCTCCGACGGCGGACGCTTCCTCCCGCGTTGGTCGCGATGACGTACTGAACAATTTGGAGAACGACAATCGACTTATGCTCGATGTCCGCTCACCTGAGGAGTATTCCGGTGAACGCGTGATGCCGTCACCGGGGTTCGACCACGGAGCGGAACGCACGGGACGGATCCCCGGCGCTGTCCACATGTTCTTTCAGGAGCTACTGAACGAGGACGACACATTTCTCTCGCAGGACGAACTACGGAAGAAATTCACTGGCGCCGGCGCTGGACCCGATCAGGTCTCGGAGGTCGTGGGTTATTGCCGGCTTAGTCATCGCGCCACATTGGCGTGGGTTGCCGCTACCCATGTCCTCGGATGGAATCACATGCGTATCTACGACGGATCTTGGACCGAGTGGGGCTCCATCGTCGGTTTTCCGATAGAAAAATAACTAGCAGCGGGAATACCCGGCAAACTGGACCGCTGCCGGAATCAATTAATGGTCGGGCGATCCGTTCCCGGGCCAATATTCTGGAAGGATCAACCGTTTCCGTCCTGGCGGAAACGGGCGGGGCCAGATAACGCTCGTTAGGTCCCTACTCTGCGGTCTCCCCCGCGCTTGAACGCCTGAGGTGTTGGAAGATCTCTTTGTATGATCCTCCTATCGATGTCTCGTGGTAGGCGATCCCTCGCTCCGCACAGAATCGTTCGACCAGGGGTTTTGCATCGCCCAGCCTGTTTCGGGGCATCGTCGGAAACAGATGGTGCTCAATCTGGTAGTTCAATCCGCCGTACCAGTAATCGATAAACCAGTTACCACGTACATTTCTGGCCGTGAGGACCTGGGTCCGTAAGAAGTCCAGTTCTTCGTCCTCGTCCATCATCTTCATTCCCTTGTGGTTGGGTGCGAAGACGGAGCCCATGTAAAGGCTGAAAGCGAGTTGGCTAATGGCGAGGAAAATCAACGCCTCAGGCCATCCACCAAGTTGTGTGAGAAGCAGGGCGAATAGAGTCCAGTGCAATCCCATGCCCAGTGCCTGACGTATGCGCGACGGAGTGTCCTTGGCGAAGAGCACGGCGATGCTCGCTGAACGCATTGTGATGAAGATGAACATCACGAGAACTGGATAGATGTATGCCTGTATGGCGATGACCGGCATCACATACCAACTCCGCCTCGCCTTCTGCTCCGGGAATATCGCAAGCATCGGGTAGCTGGCGTCAGGATCTTCTGTGATGTGGTTGGGGTTGGCGTGGTGGATGTTGTGCTTCCGGGTCCACCACGAGTAACTGTTACCCATAAGCACATTGCCCAGGATCCATCCAGCCACCGAGACAGATTTTCCTTTGCGGAACACCTGCCGGTGCGCGACATCATGGCCCAGCATGCCGTTTTGCGTGGTCATGAACCCGAATAGAACCGCACTGAGCACCAAGACAGCCGGATGTGGCGACCACAGGGCAAGAGCAACGATTGCGGTGACGGCGATGAGATTAAACACCGCCATGAGGATGTAAAACCGGGGCTGAGCCGCACGTAAACCGGCTCCAGCCAGTATCCGTTTCAAATCTGCGTAATCGGACGTCGCTGGCCGGGGCGTCGAGGTGGCTATAAGTCACTCCTCATGGGTTCTTAACAGGCTAGTCAACTGAATCGACCGTAGCCGCCGACCGGAGGCCGGCGGAGTGCGGAGAAAATCTTCCAGAAAGTTGCACTAAGAGTGTAGGTTGATTTGGGTCTTCAGTGGGTAAATATCTGCCGCCGTTGCACCGAGATACGCTCGTATGTTGCGATTGATCCGGGCGTCACAAATACTCGCCCTATTTAAGCCCGTCATACGGGGACATTACGGGGGGAGTTCACGAAGTCCTGGGCATCCACATCAGTGCCGTTCAGACACACGGATAGAGCGGAAGAGGCTGGAGGGACACGAAGGAGATCATGCCGGTGGCGGGCTGGCCTTTAGGGCATCACGGATCTTTGCGGCCATCACCAAAGCATCCTCTTCTGGGACTCCTGCCAGATCCCCTCCGGCGACTCCGCGCATGAGATCAGCGACACCAAAGGCGGTGTGTTCGGACGGCAAGTCCGAATATCTCGGTATCAGGTGCGAGTGCATGTGGGGGTTGCTTTCGCCAAAGGCGACCACATAAATACGTGGGGCACCGGTGACCTGCTCCAATGTCCGTGTCACGTGACGCAGCACCGGTCCGAAAGCAGCGGCTTCATCATCATTGAAATGCGCCGGACCCTGTACATGCCGCTGAGCGTTGAGCATCGTCCAGCCAGCCAATCCGGATGGTGAAGGCGCATGTCGTACAAACCACAAATCGTCTTCCCAGATCACTCCTCCTTGACCTGGCACTCCCTCGGCATTTGTCTTGCATACCGAACACGATTCCTGGTAGCTGCCGTGCTTCATCTATAACCTCCGAGGTTGCTGATTACGGCTGGACACTAAATTCAGTTGTATACATTCCGTTGTGACCGTGAATGTACACCAGACTTTATCTATGGAACACGCTAGCGATTCTCAAGAAGTAGGCCCTCTCCGGGTCTACCATGTGGCACATGCGCGTCACTATCGCCACAACTGTGTTCGCCGTTCTACTCGCCGTAGCCTGTTACAGCGGCAACACTTCCGCAACGTCGTCAAAACCCACGATCGGGACAGAAGCGCCACAGACCGTAATTAACTGTACGGATTGCCCGCTCGTGGACGTGAACCGGGTTATCGATGGCGACACCATCGACACAGGCGTCGGACGTGTCCGCTTTTACGGCGTTGACACTCCCGAACGCGGTGACGCGTGCTTCTCAGAGGCGACAGCGGCCACGGAGAGGCTCGCAGGCGGTCAGGTGAGGCTTGAGGACGGACCAAGGCTTACAGACAGCTTTGACCGACGTCTCGCTTACGTCTACGACGTGTCCGGAAATAGCATCGACGTACAGTTAATTACAGCAGGCTATGCTCGTGCGTGGACGCAGGATGGGCAGCACAGAGACGTACTGACTGGGTTGGAACAGAGTGCGCGGGAGAGTCGAGTTGGGTGCTTGTGGGTAGCAGCTACTGACGGCGGTTCTCAGGAATTCGACCCGGCTGGACCTGACCGCGATTGCCGTGATTTTGTTACTCAAACCGAGGCGCAAAAATTTTATGAAGCATCAGGTGGGCCAGCACAAGACCCACATCGGCTTGATGGAAACGAAGACGGAATAGCATGTGAATCTCTCCCCTGATCCGACATGAATCACGCGAATCTTGGATTTGCCGTCCTCGTCTGATAATGATGTGTTTTGATTCCGGGTCGCCGTAACCCGGACGGTGGGAACAAAGGAAACTCCATGGCAATAGAAAATATGCATATCGGTGGCGCCGCCGCGTTTGCCGACGATCGCCTGGATGTCGGGATTCCCGTCGCCAACGCATTGATTGACTCGAGGAAGCCCGCAGCGCTTTTTTATGAAAATTTGGCGGAACGTACCCTCGCACTTGCGCACCGCGAACTTCGGAAGAATCCTCTCAAAGGCTACACACCCGACCTGGCCGGATTCGTCAGCCCGGTATTGAGACGCTGTGTGGAGAACGGAGTTCCCGTTATCGGGAACTTTGGTGCAGCAAATCCGATGGGTGCGGCCAGGCGCCTTCATGAATTGGCTAAAGAACTGGGCGTCAAGGGCCTAAGAGTCGCCGTAGTCGAAGGTGACGATCTCCGGGATGTCATCCGAGACGTGGGTACAGAACAGTGGGGTGATAAGGAGCCGGTTGATCTTTCGAATACAGAGATCCTGGCGGCTAACGCCTATCTTGGTGCCGAGCCGATCGCCGATGCTCTTGATCTCGAACCACATATCGTCGTCACGGGACGTGTTACCGATTCGGCCCTCGCGCTCGGACCTTTAATGCAGCATTTCGGGTGGAAGGCTGAAGATTGGGACAAAATGGCCGCAGGCGTGCTTGTCGGTCACTTACTGGAGTGCGGTGCCCAGGTCACCGGAGGATATTTTGCCGACCCGGGATTCAAAGACGTTTCGGATCTTGCCGATCTCGGTTTTCCAATAGCGGAAGTTGAAGCGGACGGTAGCTTTGTAATAACAAAGCCCGATGGCACGGGTGGCGTTGTGAACGAACAAACCGTTAAAGAGCAAATTCTCTATGAACTCGATGACCCGTCTAACTACCTCACCCCGGATGTGATTCTGGATATTTCCGAAGTCGAATTGCGGCAGGTTGGGCCCGACCGTGTTCGTGTAAGCGGAGTCAAGGGCAAACCGGCACCAGACACTTTGAAGGTCACGGTGAGTGTTGATGGCGGATGGCTCGGCGAAGGAGAGATCTCCTATGCGGGGCCAAACGCGCTGGCCCGCGCTAGGCTGGCTGCCGAGATTTTGCGACAGCGAGTTGATCTACTGCATCTTGATTGCGATCTTCGGACGGATTTGATCGGAACGGTCAGCATCCATGACGGCGATTCTGGTGAACTGACCAGGGCCTATGACGGCGAACCTCTGGAAGTTCGGGTGCGTGCTGCCGCGAATGCCAACGACGAGGCGACTGCCTGGACGGTGGCGCGTGAAGTTCAAGCGTTGTATTGCAACGGCCCTGCGGGCGGTGGAGGAGTACGTCGGGGTATTACCGAGCGTGTTAAGACCGGTTCGGTCCTTGTATCGCGCCGGGACGTTATGCCCAGAGTATCGATGGTGACGGAAGATGATGTCTAAATCGCTAATCGAGGTTCCTCTTCATGAAATTGCGCACGGCCGTACAGGGGACAAAGGCGACCGTTTATTGCTCAGTGTTATTCCTTATGACGAGACAGGCTATGCGCCGATCGCTGAACAGGTAACAGAGTCGAGAATGTTCGAAATGTTTCGGCATCGAGGCGCTACGGAAGCGCGCCGGTACGAACTGCCGAAACTATGTGCCTTCAACTTCGTTATCGAGAACGCTCTACAGGGCGGCGTGAATAACAGCCTGAACCTAGATGGCCATGGCAAGACGCTTTCATTTCTTGCTCTCACGATGAAGGTACGGGTTTCGCCCGATGTACTTGCCGCGGCGAAGAAGGCCCGAAGCAACTAGGTACGCCTTCGATCTATCACACATATACGAGGAGCTCCCATGTCTGACACGATGCGCGCCGCACTGGATGACGGCAACGGAATCGTAAGCATCCATCAAATTCCGATGCCGGAGCGATTTCCGGGCTCGGCCCTGATCGCAATGAAGCAAATGGGCATATGTGGGGGTGACCTCCACATGAACAACGAGCGAACGGATCCACAAACTCTTCCCTCTGGCCACGAGCCTGCGGGAGAGGTGATTGAAGTTCCGCCAGGCGAGATCCGAATTCAGCCTGGCGACCGCGTGGCTATTGAAGCGACCGGCTCCGGGAAGGCCTGTCAAGCCTGTTACTTCTGCCGCACCGGCCAGTACCCTCACTGCATCGACATGGCTCAAGACTCAGGCGGCGCGTTTGCTGAGTACATGACCCGAACTCCTCTCGGACTGCACAAACTCTCTGACAACATGTCCTGGGAGGAGGGTGCGCTTGTTGAACCGCTTGCCGTTTCGGTGCATGCGGTGCGCTGGGGTGGAATGCGTGGAGGCGATACCGTTGCTGTGGTCGGCTCTGCGACGATCGGGCTCGCGGCGATCGCAGCGGCCCGTGCGCATGGAGCGAGAAAGGTCGTGGCGTCTGCACGGTACCCACAACAGAAAGCAATGGCCGAGGCCTGCGGTGCGGACCTCGTTGTCGGAAGTGAGCCGGGCGAGCTGGAAGATGCTGCTCAGTCGATCACCGGCGGTCTCGGCGCTGATGTGACGATAGAGACGGTTGGCGGAAATTCGATGGTCCCACTCGAGACGGCATGTGCCGCTACGCGATCGCAGGGCACGGTCATCGTGGTCGGCGGGTTCCGGGGCGTTCTGCCCTATGCGTTCCTGCCGCCCTTGATGAGTGAGTTGACGTTCAAGCTCTCTTTTGGGTACGGGACTGTTCGCGGGAAGCATGATTACGACGTGGCGATCGACATGCTGTCTAACAACGCCACCGGGTTCAACGGCATCGTGACCCACACGGCGTCGCTGGATGAGATCCAAAAGGGCTTCGACCATGCGTACGATAAGACGAGCGGATCGGTGAAGGTTCACATAACCGTCTAGGAATGCTGGCCTCGATACGCCGCACAAAGCGGGAAATGGTGGGTCGGCAGGGATCGAACCTGCGACCGATCTGCAGCCTCTGGTCGTCCATAACCGACACGACCTTCGCACTACAGTTCCCCCACATGCTGATCGTTCACGCCACTGTGGATCACGACGTGAGCCTAAAGGAGGTAGCGCAATTTCATCGTGTGGAACGTTTCCTCCACCAGGCTCGTATTTAGGGTTGCCTCTGCAGATAGACCTACATCTCGTTGCTAAAGAAGGTCAAGTTCCATCGCTATATAGTCGCCCGCCAATGCTCCTCCATTGTTACGGATATGAGTCTCGGTCAGCCGTTTGGCGTCAGCGGCTAACTTCGCCATTTTCTTAAGGTCGGCTGCCTTAGGTACGGCGTCAATGACTTGTGGCCCATATACCGATACTTCCACTTGCGCTTCGCCCTTAGCGTTGGTAGATATCTTTACCCGTGGCGACATGCCAGTCTGGCCGACATGCCCTCGTGTTTCGTCATCGCTCAATTAAAAATCTCCCGAAAACACCAAATTAATAATTACGCTCGGCGGCTTTGTTCATTACTGTCGGAGGACGGATCAGATGACAGCGTGGCTCGACCCACGCTTCAGAGCGGAGAACGGGCAAATAACAATCCCCGTACCTGCATCGCTAGGACTCTGTCGCAGCATCCTGCATCACTGACCCGTGGGGGCGGGATCGCCCCAGTCAAATAGCTGATCTTGGTCGTCCTGCGCCTGGGACCATATTCAGCCCATCGCAGGAATCGTGATCTCTTCAGAACGGCCGATATATATTGAGGCCAATTCGCTCCTCGCGCCCTGGTACGCGGAATGAACCTTCTGACGTGGCAACGATGATCGATTTTCCTGACGACGACAATCCATGTTCTTCTGTTAGGTCCACCTCTATGGTCAACTTGTCTCCGTCAATAACGTATTTAACGTTTTTCATACCTGCGTATTACCTCATCGCACATCTCGGCTGAACAGCCCCCGGATGCCGCCAACCGGGACCTGTCATCGAGACGATCAATCTATACCTAATCTTCAACATCCCAGGGGGCAATTCCATGGGCCCTGAGAAATGCGAGGGCCTCGTACAACCCCTTCTGACCGGCGAATCCTGCTTGCCCACCAGCCCACAGGTTTTCGGGTGTTTTGATCCAATCGACCTCGCTCAACTTCCCAACCTCTGCCCGGACATAAGCGTCGGGATCAGAGTTACCTTGTGCCTCGGCCAGAATCTCACCACCGATTTTTGCAAGAGAAGCAACCCCAACTAGGTCTTTTAACCTGTACTGGACGGGTGGAATTTTACGAAACTTGCCATCGACGGTTGCTTTCTCACCGGTCATGGCCCAGGTTCCGTCATCAAGTTGAACGCGTCGCTGCCTGTCTTCCCATGCCTCAGGCCACGTCTCAGAAACTGCTAGCCAGAAATTTTTTGCCATCTTGAGTTGCATTGCGGCATCTGTATAACGGAGGGTACCTGACCGGAACATATTCTCGGTTGAGCGCCGAATCCCTTCGAGCGTTACCGGTTTGCCAGGTTCTCGACCCGTGCCGGTCAAGTTGATCATCCCTTCCCACACTGAGTCTTCATCAATGGCAAGATTCACAACCAACTCTCGAATCATCTGACCTTGATCACGTGCTCCGGTCTCTGTGATGCCGTACTTGTTCCACTCAGTCAGAGCCTTGGGCAGACGCTTTGGGGTCGTGTTGATTACGTTGAATACCTCGGTCTCCTCTTCGTAATCTAGATCGTGAACGCACAAGACCAAAATGTTTGTGTCCCTAGGCGGGTCTTGTCCCAACGCTGATATAGCGCCTTCAAATCGATGTTGGCCATCGATGACCGCCAAAACCCAATGAAGTTCGTTGTCGAATTCGAGACTCCCGTCCAGACCCCGCTCAATCACGTCCACCAACGCTTTATGGTCCAAACCCCTGCGGACCGCAGCAATCAGCGGCGTAGTGAATCCCAATAGATCGGTGCCGGAATAGTACTGAGCGATTTTGCGGATACGCTGTGCCTCTGGTGGGCGCTGGTATCCCCGACGCGTAAAGTCGTTCGTTGGGCCTTTCCGGGTTGAATCCTGATCGATCATATCTATCGTCGGCGTAAAGATTATCTCTCTATCCTTCAGTGTCTCTATTCCACTAGCAGGCACGGATATCAACGTTGCTGCTCTTACTCCCGGTCGTGGCTCGAACAACTCGAACATTTTAAACTCGATTTTATTTCTAGGCTGTACATACATGTCATTTACCTTAATGTCACCGTTACATTTCGTTATTTACCCAAGGTACGGTCCGTTTTATGTAATGTCAAGGATGTCACCCGTATTCATGTAACGGTGACATGCACAAAAATGGGCTTGCCAGGCTTAAAGCTCGCACTGGTACGAGTACATGCGACGTAAAGTAGATGTCGTTCGGAATCGTAAACTTCCTCAAGGTCAACATCGTCACCAACTGCCTCTAACCGTTCTTGCGATGGGATCACCCCGTCATCGCAAGCCATGACGCAGGCAGCACAAAACTCAAGTCCCGTTGGGGGGTGCATCGTCGCTAGGGAGACGGATCGAGTATCAGCGTCGACTCGATCATCCAAAACTTGCGGATGAAGATCAGCTGGAGGATAGCAAGCGCATTCGAGGGAAAAAACGCGCCTACGCGCGGGAAAATGGGTTAAAGAACCCAGCGTACTCGCTTCTGGGTTGCTTGGAGGCGCCCGTAGACGGGCCGGAATGACAACGGGAAAATGATTCGGATAACCGGGTCGGTTTGAAACCCTTCAATAGCGCTTATCCCGGCCAAACCAAAAGCTGTGTCCCACGGTTATGAGATGCTCGAGGGTGCACACTCTGCCAGACAGATCAGGCAACTACACCCAGGTGTTGAACTGCCGGGAAGGCAACGTCCCCATCGGCGGCAGCCAGCCCTGCGCGTCTGACCGGGCCGGGTGCGCGGCAAGCCATTCCTCGTTCATTGATCCGCCCAGGCCTGGAGCTGTCGGTATCGGCAGGTAGCCGTCCTGTTGGATCGGAAAATCGCCAATAAAAGCGTCCTGGAACCAGGGCTTCATCCCACCCTCATGGATCATGAAGTTTGGAGTGGATGCATCGAGCTGCAACGCGGCGAGCACGTCCATCGGGCCGTGGATAGCATGGGGCTGAAATCCCACGTACTGGGCCTCTGCCATCGCGGCGATTTTCTTCAACTCCATTATTCCACCGCCCTGGATTACGTCAGGCTGGATCATGGCGACGATCTGCCTTTTCAGGAGGTCTTCATAGTCCCACTTGGTGAAAAGTCTCTCGCCCGTTGCGATCGGTATGTTTACCGAGTCAGCAACCCTTTTCATGGCATCGAGGTTGTGGAATGGAACCGGTTCCTCGAACACGAATGGCCGATAAGGCTCCATCGCGTTGCCGACTCTGATGGCGGCGGAGGGCGTCAGACGCCCGTGCACCTCGACGAGAAGTTCTACCTGGTCTCCAACGGCTTCACGGACCGCTTTGAGTGTCGCAATGGCCTTGTGCTCAGCCTCCGCTGTAATGAACTGGCCTTGATGGTCGAACGGGTCGCCTTTTAGCGCGGTGACACCCTGAGATACGTAGGACATGGCCTGTTCGACCGCGGCCTCCGGCGTAATTCCGTCCCAACGTCCGTACGCCCAGATTCTGTCCCTTAAGGGACCGCCGAGCATGTCGTAGACCGGCAGTCCGGCGGCTTTGCCCTTGATGTCCCATAGGGCCATCTCTATACCGCTGATGGCCGATATTTGTATCGGCCCTCCCCTCACGAAGAAGTGGTGATAAAGCGTCTGCCAGATTTTTTCGATGTGGCCGGCATCTTCGCCGACGACCATACCGCCAAACTCCTCCACCATGGAAGCTACGCTGAGTGGCCCGCACGTAGAATCCCCCCAACCGGTAATCCCTTCGTCAGTTTCGACTTTGACGGCCACGTAGTTGGCCGTCGCCTTCATTCCAACCGACTCAAGATACGGATTGGAAATCGGGTCTGGTGCGAATGGAATCGCTGTGACTGCCGTGATCTTCATGTCATTGCTCTCTATCTGAACCCTGTCTGGAGCGGTGATTAGCCGGCCAGTGTCCAGGAATCTACTGGCGTTCCGTGCGTAAGGCTGTTGTGCGGCAGGCCGAGGTGTTAGGGCGGGCCGCCATTATCATCCGATAGAGCCCGCATGAAGTCGATTAGATCCTTCAGTTCTGATTCGTCGATGTTATCGGAAACGTTGTGCGTGGTCCCCGCCCGGAGCACTTGTTGGAGTGTGGCAGCGCTCCCGTCGTGGAAATAGGGCGCGGTCAACCATATGCCTCGTAACGACGGCGTGTCGAAGTTTGTACCACGGCCGTGGGAGTTCTTCTCAGTGGTTGGATCGCCCGTGCCCACATCGTGTAACTGTAGGTCTGTATAGAGTGGTGGAGTGTGACACGTATGGCAGTTCAGCGCCTCAAATACCGACCTCCCACGGCCTATGACCTCTCTGTCACCTCCATAAGGCGAGAGTGGGATCTCAATCGATGCGATATAGGTCGCAAGGGCGTCTAATTCCTCGGATATACCAGAGTGTGGTGGACCTAAAGAGTCGTGAGCCTTTCCTGCGATCAATCCATTACCAAACTGGATTTCCTCGATAGTGATCTCCACGTCCTGGAGTTCATCCAGGTCTCCTGACCAGTGGATGGGCAGCGTCTGGGCGACCCCGACCAGCGAGGGAGTGTTTCTTGGGCCGTCCGGGAAACCAAGCCAGGTGCGAGCATCCATCGTGCCATCGAAGTGACATGTCGCACACGAGATCCAGTTATCTGTTGTCAGGGCAGGTTCCGCAGCTGAATTGAACAGCTTCTTGCCGAGCAGCACCGGCGCCGCGATGGGGATCTCCGTCACCGGGATCGTATCGGTGACAGTGAGCGTTTTAGCGTTAATAACAGATAGTGTTCCATCGAGAACGTTATTGACAAAGATACGTGACCCATCGGGAGTTATGGCAATACCGCGTGGGTTTGCGCCTACTGCGAGGTGCGCCAATTTCCTGTTGGTGCTGAGGTCGATTACAGAGACGTCGTCGCTACCTGCATTTGCAAGGTAGAGGGTCTTCCCGTCGGGGGAGAGTGACGCTGCGAACGGCATGTTGACCGGCTCATCTGCCGTATCGAGAGTGATGCGCTCTGGAACCAACAACTGCAACTTAGCCATGTCTAATACGTTGACGACTGGAAAGACCGTGGTGTCAAAAAGCAGGGCGGTGTTCGTGATGTTTGAGCGCGTCTGTGGGAGGTACGCTTTTGTCCCATCCGGGGCGATGACGACAAATTGAGACAGGTTAGTATCTGCCCCGGTCGATGCCGTTCCACGCACGGTGGATGTCAGCAGGTCAATAACTGTGACGAGTCCAGTAAATAGATGGGTCACAAACAGGCTTTGCCCATCTCGACTTAGTGCCAGGCCTGACGGAAAGGCATCAACCGGTATACGAGTCGAGAACTCCCCGGTCTTCAAGTCAAATACGCTTACGGTTCCGAGCCCAAATTCAGTGACAAAAGCCTGAATTCCATTCGTGACCACTCCGTAGGGCATGGAGCCGACAGGGTATTGCGTGAACTCCACAGCGTGGCCAAGGTCGACGGTGGATAGTGTTGCCGAACCGTGATTGGCAACCAGCGCCATTTTCGAGTCGGGTGTCAGGGATAGGGTGCGGGGGTCGTCGCCGACAGGGATCTCAGCTACAACCTCTAAGGTAATAGCGTCGACGAGCGTGATCGAATCGCTGTCCGGATTGACGGCTACTACAAGCCTGCCGTCCGGAGATACAGCCACGGCGGCGGCAGCGATCGGACGGCTGAGGGGCATGGCGGGAGAGGGACGTACAGCCGAGGCGGATGGCTCCGGTGAGATTTCCGCGATGGCTGCTGGTTCGAGGGCAGGCGTAGAAGCCTCCACCGCGATAGCACCCGAGGTGGACTGGATCTGTGCGTCGGTTGGGGTACGTGCAGCGCAGCCCACGAGCAGGAGTATGGCGGGCAGTGTTAACGCAATGCGAGCCGTCTTTGAATGTTTGTTAAGGTCGATTTTTCACCTTATCAAGCAACGATAATTGCTACGTGATTACATCCAATGGTTTGCTCTTTCGAGTCGAGTTTTCCATGAACTGTTAACCAGACGGCTCACACACATAGACATCATCGAAGAGCACCACACTTGTTTCCAAAACTTCCAGCCAGATTCCACCAGGTGGGAGCGGATTGGAATCCTGATGCTCAATTTCAGTCACGCCATCCACCGCAACTCGGAGAATATTATCCAGCAGGCTGATTTCCACCACATGCCACTCGTCAGGCACGTGATGTGCGTTTGCCTGGATGATCGAATCTCCCAGGATCAACTGGGTCCAATCTACCGCAAAAGATATAACGTATCTAAGGCCATCGTTGGCATGAAAGTTTAGGTGCGTTCTCCCGGTAGAGAGATTCACCCGCATGCGCCAGACTACCTCGTCCCAGTTGCTGCCTGCGTGGGCGTGATTGTTGCCGGCGGCTCGAAGTGCTTTTGAACCATCGACATTGACGAGAGACCAACCACTGTCCCCGAAATCCCATCCCGCTGTTCCGCTCTCAAAATCACTGGAGAAAAGCTCGACCTCGTTCGGTAGGCAACTGGCTTGGCCTGTGGGCAACTTGCTGCTGGCGGGCACAAGTGTGGCTGCAGGGGCGAGAGGAACTCGCGCACCATGGGTTACGAGCGTGCCCGCGGCCCGGCGTCCTGATTTTTCGTCCGCGTAATACGTAACAGTGATTGTGTCGGCCAACCCTGCATCAAAGTTGTTGGCTAACTGGTTCATTTGCTCGCCATTGAGCGACCAGCGTATTGCACGGTCTTCAATCTGCACGTCGCTCTCTACCAACACAATGCCGGGCATGGTCACGGTCAGGTGCGCGGTTTCTCCGGTCCACCCTTGCGGTAGCAGTGCCTCAAAACGGGCCTGTCGGATGCCTTCATACCAATTAGTGGGCTGGAGACTGGCCAGGTCGGTAATAATCCCCAGCTTATGTGTGTCACTGTCGGTTACGACGAAGGTGAATGTCTGGCCGTCGGGAGTGAGCGGTCCCCCACTCGGGTAAGGTGCCTGTACTGGGCCGGCGCTGGTCATACCATCGTGAGTGACCATCAATTCAACCGTCCACACGCCTGGCTGGTCCAGTATGAAATCGTCCGCTGGATCGTAAAAATAACCTACCGCATTGGCGCGCCCCTCAAATGTGCTCGTTGATCCATCAGGTGACTTGACGTTGTACTCCACTTTGCTTGGCAGAGTGGGCATGATCGGTCCTGCCATTCTGAAAATGTCACCAACCTCATGGACTGAGCCCGGTCTTACTCCCATTGGGACAAAGAACATGTCCACATCACGTCCGTGCACGTTGAACAATGGCCCTCCGTTGGGACCACCGGCATTGCCCTGGAACGGCGGCATGAACCGTGAGCCCATCGGGTCATTCTCCTCCGCTAAAACCCAGCCCGACCCGTATATGCCAAATACACCCTCGTTGAGCTCTATATCCCGTATTACCGTGGCGCCATAGAGGTACTTGAAGTCGCCCGGCATATCGCCCTCATGAGGACTGTTCCCAGATTGCATATGGTAGGCATCATTGAACCTCCAGTAGGCGATTCCAACATCACTTCCCTGCACAAGCTCTCTGACTCTGACTCCGGGTCTTTGTGCCGAGGTGTACGTGTAGGCCTGCAAACTGAAGTCTTCAGGTCGAAAACTCTGAGACGCACTTTTGTCGCTGCCATCTGGGTTCAACTCGGCAAAAGTAGCCAGTGGAATCTGACCAGCCTTTACGAAGGAAGATATATCTCCACCCACGTTGCCTGGCGGTACTTGATTGATAGCCCTTGCAACCAGGGGATGTTCGATGTCCACAGCCTGGAAACTCAGTGACGTATTTACAGAGTCTCCCGGCCCGAGTTCTTGTCGATCTGGTTCATGTCCTGGGACGCCCCAAAGAATGTCACCAGTAAAGAACGGGAATTGCAGATGGCCATCGCTGTCAAAATCGACCCCGAATCCCCATGGCGGAGGAACATAATCAAGGCCATCTTTGCCCCTGCGTCCGTGGGCGATGATGGGTCCGTCTTGCGTGGCCACCGCGCTGCCATAAGTCATGCGCCCAACCCATAAAGCGCCGTCCTCACCGGTGTATCTCGCTTCCACATCCACCTTGTATTCTCCCGCTGTGTCGAATACGTAGAATTGCCCCTCCCCGTCCCAGTAGCCGTTTGCGTTGGCGGTACCTGAATATTCTCGTTGATCGACAACACTATCTGCCCCGACATGGGTGATAGTGAGGTCAATTTCGGCAGGAACTCCAGGGTACAGCTGTAGCCCTACAGGCAAGCTGTCACCAACTTCGAAAGGAGTTCCAGGCAGCAGCAATGTTTCAACGTCCAGGCTATTCCCGACAGTTAAATCGTATGTGCCAGTGATTTCAAACACATGCCCATTTATGTCGGGTACATAACCTGACAATGCAACTGTGTAGTCCCCGTCTAGCGGGAATTCGTATACGAATTCCTCCCCCGCACCCAGTAATTGAGGTATTTCGACGATATGCCCACCGCCAGCGGCAACGGAGTTATTGCCAGGTAATATCGGTGTTTTTACTCCATAGGAACCAAGTGGTGCCGGGCCCATGAAATCGATCTTGCCGTCAGGTCTTTCGACGGTGATTTGCAATTCACTGTTAGAGAAATCGAATTCGATGAAAGGTACCGCGGGAGTTATTCGATCAACCATTCCGAGTAGTGGGGCATAAGGCTCCAAACGGTGCGACAGGAAATCGCCATACGGGTCTAAACGAGGGATTACCGGGTCATGGTTCGTGATAGTTAACGGACCGATGCCAAATTGAGATTCATTCTCTCGGGGCCACACTCCGCCACGGGTACCCTCCTGTAGAAGGTCAGCGAATAAGGTAGTCGCCAGTCTCACCGGTTTCGGAGAACCGACGGTTACGGTCGAGAGGGCAACCATATTCTGAGCGATATCCCCACTCGTCGCGAGGTTTAATAACTTTCCGGCGTCATCTGCATTTGGGAAATTTTCCGGAAAATGTAAGGCAAGCCACAATATGTAAGTTCCCTCAGGAGTGCCTCCGGAGGTGTTTATGTTTACGTCGCAGGAAAATTCCGACACCAAATTACCGTTTTCTTGCCTCCAATTCAGCGAAGAACCGTCGCAACCGTTATTGAAAAAATCCGCGTTATTGATATCGGTAAGAATAGGCAACCCGGTGGGCGTCAATAAATTGGAGGCGAAAGTTCCGCCAGGCCCCATCGGCAGACCATTTCCATCACCAATTATTTGGCCAGTTAACCCGTAACCAATTTCGCCAAGTATCTGATCGTCAACTTGGTCAATGGCCGCCAGGATCGATAGCTGCCCGTCAATGGTTGCTTGGTCCCCGTCCTGGAATGCAATTGTTGAAAGGTTGCCCTCCACCACCCATGCTGTGTCTTGGTTAGAAACCCTTCCGCCGCCTGCAAAACCATACCCATCTTGTGTTTCCGGCACTGGAATATTCAGGATCACTCCCGGAGACTTGGCCCCCTCCCCCATCAGTTGACCCTCGGCTCCATTGCTCAAGTTAATTTGGTCACCCGTTGTGTCCTGTTTTACAAGTACATGGGTGCCAGGCCTGGCGGGCACACTGGCCTCAAATGCACCTGTAGAGCTAGCCCGTACCAGTACGACCTTGCCCAGTTCCAAGTTTGCGATCAACACTGCCGCGTCTGATGGAACTGCTCCGGCCCCTCCGGTTACATGGGCCTGCCCTTCCGGATTGTCATAGTCAATGGTTATGACTTCGGCGTCAGGTGGAGAATTGCGGCGGTAGTTCTCTGCAGCAGAAAGATGATTCCAATTAGCTCCCGAAGAATTCATAGCCGACATCGGAGATTTACCGGTATCAGAGACCGTTGTCGTAGGAGTTGGCGAAACGGACTGTGACGATTTACCGGTATCAGATACCGTTGCCGTCGGAGTTGGCACAACGGGCTGTGACGATTTATCGGTATCAGAAACCGTTGTCGTAGGAGTTGGCCTTACGGTTTCTGATGCAGGTGTGAACGTAGGTGTTGCCTGAGCGGTAGCTTCTTCGATTGCATTCGACACCACTTCGGCCTCAGAGGTCGGGGCAACAACCTCGCTCTCCCCGCCGCAAGCTCCCAGCAGTATCAAAACTACGGATAGCAAGAGAAGTGGTGTGAACTTCAGTTTCATCGCTTCCCTTCTCTGAGATTCGCTATCTGATCAATCCGGAGATATTTGTGCATATTTATGGGTAGGAGGTAGCTGTTAATCGCCCCATGTCCAGGTCTAGGTCGCTCTGTGGCCAAGATTAACTCGTCACCCACTGGCCAAACACCGGGTACTGCTGGCAGACGAACTCGATATATGACGGTTGACCCTTGTCGTTCGCTGCAAGTGCCCGTTCCAGCGCCCCGACAATGTCAACCGGCTCAGTAACGCGCTCCGTGTACAGGCCAAACTCGTCGATCGCCTTTGTCATGTCTACCTCATCGGGCCCGAGCACCACGTGAGTGTACGGGTTGTGGCCATCGCCCCAGAATCCGGGTCCATAGCCGGCGAAACCGCCGTTACTGATGTGCACCACGGTTACTCCGATCTCGTGACGAACCGCCGCCTCAAGGTTGCCAAGCATATAGGCGAGACCAGCCTCACCAGTCACAGCGACTGCGTGCCGTTCCGGGAACGCCAGTCTCGACGCCACTGCGCCCGCCAGGCTGAATCCCAGCGTCGATACGTTACCCCAGCCCAGAAAACCGCGCGGGATGATTGTGTCGTACACCGTGCTCAATTGGTCGCGAGTGGTTCCGGATTCGTGCGTAACAAAGGAATTCTGAGGGTCCAAGACTTCCATCATCCCGGCGTAAACGCGATACGGGTTTATCGGCGTGTCATTGGATGTCATCAGTTGCTGGTACTTCGCCAAACCGGCCTCGCGGGCCGCCGCTATCTCCCCGTGGATACTTGGTGCAGAGCGGCCACCGCCGGAGGTCTGCGCTGATAGCTCATCGATCAGGGCTTGTAGTGTGAGACGGGCGTCACCGATCAGGGCGTGATTCGTCTCGTAGACCTTGTTGATATCCAGTTCGCTGATATTGCACTGGATGATGGTCTTTTTCACGGCGTTAGGAATAGCGTGGCTGAACCGCCCTGGCGAAAGGCTTGAGCCGACCGATAGGATCAGGTCGCTCTTAAAAAGATACTCAGCCGGATGGTCGCCACGAACTCCGACGAACAAAGGGTGATCTTCGGGCATCACACCTTTCGCTTTCAGCGTGGTGATAACCGGAGTGTTGGCGAGTTCTGCGAACGCCTTAAGTTCTGCGGAGGCTCCGGCGTAAATAGCTCCCTCGCCGGCGTATACGAGGGGTCGGTCCGCTTTGAGAAGAAGATCAATGGCCGTGGTCACGTCCGCCGGGTCTGGAACGCTTTTGTAGGCCTTGACCGGAGTGTAAGGATCGATCGTCTCGTCATACTGTCCGGTCGGGTCCGGAATGGCGAGAATCACCGGACCGGGCCGACCGTTACGCAGCATGCTGAAAGCGCGCCGCATGAACTCAGGAATGCGTTCGGGGCTATCGACGTAGCCATACCATTTCGAGACCGATTTCAGGCTACTAATTATGTCGAAATGACTGTTTTCAGAGCTACCGACTGGAGCTCCATCTGTGATGCAGAGCACCGGCGAGTTGTCCTCGTACGCCTGCGCCAGCCCTGGGTAGGCGTACTGCAAGCCAGCTGCATTGACGCCGCCGTAGACGGTACAGACGCCGATTCGCTCGCCGGCCGTGATGCGGGAATAAGCGTCCGCCACGGCTACGGCGTATCGGTCATCACGCATCATCACCATCGGGATTCCTTCGCTACCGAGTGCGTTGTTCACACGGCAGGACGGGAAGACGGAGACCTGTTCCACGCCCTCCTGCTTCAGAATGCGGGCGATTCCGGTCGCTACATCGATGGTCAAGGCGTCACCTGGCTTTTCATGATTCAGGGATCAATCCGTCTGATCGAGTAACCGCAATATACTCCGCATTAATGTCATGCATTAACTAATTGCGCCAAGACGTTGATTCACACGGGTGATTTGAATTGCCAGCCAGTAGCTTGACCGAGGACTTCAAAAGGCGGGAAATGGTGGGTCCGGCAGGGATCCAACCTGCAACCGCTCAATCTCGCCACTTTTACGAAACCGCTGTATCGGGAATATAACGGTTCGGATAGAGAAACGCGAATTCTCTATTACCCGATCAACTCCCGAATAGCAGCATCCATGAACGTCTTGGTATCTGCGTCTGCCAAGGGAGCAGCATGGCCCCAGATACTGGGGATTTCTTTGAACTCCGCGTTGTTCATCCCGTCTACTTCGTCTTTGCTGTCATCAGACCAGAAATATTGATCGGTCGATGAGGGCATAATTATGGCCTTCGCAGTAATGCCGTTTAGTGCCGCTGCTAGATCGCCGTTATAAAGGGAATTGTCACTTATATCCGCGTTTTGCCATGCACGGGTTCGAACCAGGAGATCGTTGGGATCCTGCGGGATGAAGAAATTGGCCATGAAACTGGCCATCTCTTTGTGCGAGGGCAGTCCCAAATGCGCATGGCCGTTTTGTCTGAAAAACTCCTGTGAAAATGCCCAGGGCGCGTAGATAGCGCAGAAGGCCTTCATCCCGGCTTCTGGGTATTGCGTGTATCCACCATGGTCGAAAACTGAATCAGCTTCTAGAGCCGCTGCAAGGCTCTCGAGAAATAGCCAATTGTGATTTGAACATTTGGCGGCGCCGCATACTGGAACAACGTTCTCAACCATGTCCGGATACATTGCGGCCCAGTGGTATGCCTGCAAACCACCCATCGAAAAGCCGGTGACCAGTTTCAGCTTAGAAATACCAAGCTGTTCCGTGACAAGTGCATGCTGTGCTCTCACGTTGTCGTAGATAGTGA